>MDTD01115887.1_pt1 | contig 952125 bp, 808 predicted proteins | sample 811221 | NCBI WGS metagenome assembly MDTD01 (sample SAMN05326646, study PRJNA326480) | marine metagenome | isolation source: seawater | place: Pacific Ocean: South West | collected 2011 | reverse complement strand
TTCTAAGCATTAAGGAGAAGGAGTATATCCAAGCAGCTCGAGTATTGGCCTTTTCAGATATGCGGATCATTTTTCGGCATATTCTGCCGAATGCTTTTGCGCCGCTTATTGTTATTTCGGCGGCAAATTTTGCCGCTGCGATTCTTATTGAAAGTGGTCTGAGCTTTCTGGGCTTGGGGGCACAGCCTCCCACACCTACCTGGGGAACCATGATTAAGGATCATTATGCTTATCTCATTGTGGATAAAGCTTATTTGGCCATTATTCCAGGAATGGCGATAATGTTTTTGGTGCTGGCTTTTATGTTTATCGGTAATGCCTTGCGGGATGTACTGGATATTCGCAGTACTTAAAAGGCTAAGTGAAGACTTAAGCTTTGAGCACTTACTCTGAGCTCGGCAGGAATGGCTCTTAGAAACTCCATTTGATCTTGCCGATGTATCCAATAAAATAAGAGGTCAAAGGCCAGTAAAAAGGCACCGTTCACCATAATGGCCTGCCCAAAACCTTGATTGCGCAGGGCCTTATCTCCGGAATTTCCCCAGTAATTGAGAGCAAATCCACTGCCTATGTAAATTAGGTCTAAGCCGGCATTAATCAGAAGTATTTGTTGGATGTGTTTTTGGGCTTCCAGGCTTTCAATAAGATTGAGACCATAGTTTGCAGTGGAGGCCTGATAAAAACCATAAATAGCGATCCCCAGATTAACACTATTCCAGGCCAGATTCATTTGATGATAAGATCGGGTCAGAGGGTTTTCACTACGAAGCTTGCTTGTACTTATACCAATGTTGACCAGGGCCCAGGATCCTAATATCAACATACCCTTTTGGTTCTTTAACTCCCGCTCTTCATTAAATTCAATGATTTGTTGAGGAATTATTTGTGCCTTTAGGGCAGATGAGCTTAAAGAAAATAGGAGAATAAGTAGCCAGCTTTTCATAGTATCGATAATGAGCTGAGCTTTAAATTGTTCGCTTAGGTGAATATTTCATCCCAATCGGGATGTTCACTACGACAAAAGTCTAAAGCCTTTAAAAAACTTTCGCGGCTAATGCGGTAGGCCCCCAGGCTGGCCAGGTAGCTGTTGTAGATCTGGCAGTCGATTAAGGGAATGCCCCAAAACTCCAGACGTTTACATAGCTCAATGAAACAGATTTTACCTGCATTACTTTGCTTGGAAAACATGGATTCACCGCTAAAACAGGCGCCGGTGGTAATCCCATACAATCCTCCCACTAAATGATCATCCTGCCAGGCTTCTACACTAAAGGCTCTACCCTCACGATGTAATTGCTTAAAGCTGGAAATGTGCTCATCGGTTATCCAGGTACCTTCCTGGCCAGGACGATTTACTTCTTTGCAAGCCTCAATCACTCCGTCAAAGTCTTTATTAAAACTAATTTGAAAGCGTTCCTGATTGATCAGGTTGCGAGAGCTTTTGCTGATATGCACTTCTTTAGGCCGCAAAACCATACGTTCTAAAGGGCACCACCAAAGCAGATCGGACTCTGGTTCATTCCAGGGGAATATTCCTTGATCATAGGCCGCTTCCAGTCGCTTGGGGTTGAGATCGCCTCCCACCGCAACAATACCTTCATCGGGCTCCCAAAGGTCAGGTGTAGGAAACCACATCGATTGGTTGTCTAACTGGTAGATTGGCATTTAGAAAAGCATTAAGGCCCCTAAAAATACCACAGCGCCTAATAGCATCAAAAGTAAAGTGTAGGGAACAATTCTGCGCGCTTTTAAACCGGTGATTCCCAGTAGAGGAAGGGCCCAGAAGGGTTGAAGCATATTGGTTAATTGATCACCGTAGGCCATGGCCATGATTGCTTTTCCATAAGGTATGCCAAGGCTTTGAGCGGTCTCCAGTAAAACCGGACCTTGAATAGCCCACTGACCGCCACCGCTGGGAACAAAGATGTTAATGGCACCAGCACTGAAAAATGTCCAAAGGGGAAAGCTAAAAGCCGTGCTATTGTTGCTGAAATAATGGCTCATGGCTTCAATTAATCCTCCATCACGCATTAAGCCCATAATGCCAAAGTACAGTGGGAACTGCAATAGAATTCCAGCGGCCCCATGAATGGCATCATCCAGAGCATTTAAAAAGTTTTGAAGGCTGCCATGAAAGGCTAATCCCAGGGCCAGTAAACTGAGGTTGATGAAATTGGGTGTCAGAAAGTTTAATCCATCACTATTCCTGGCGCTGCGTATGCCAATAAGCAGAATGAGCAGGCCAATGATCAGGCCAAACCAAGGAGAATGATCCAGTCTTTCGGCGCCACGATGTTTGCCAACCTCAAGCTTTCTATTTTGGGGCTGAACGCTTTCTTCATGACCTGGAGCTTTTCGGGCCATCCAATACATTAAGAGCGGTATGAGGACCAGCAAGAACAAACTTGCCGTTCCGTTCATGGGGCTGAAAATGGTTTCTTCCCAAGCAATTCGTTCTGGCATGCTGATGATCTGGCTATTTACCAGACTTTGCACATGACCCGATTCGGCGGCTTTAATAGGCGCACTGCCGCTAATACCACCATGCCAAACCATTAATCCGCTATAGCCAGCTGCGCCCAAAATACCATAGTTAAAAACCTGTCCTCGGGCACTGAAGTTTTCAGCTGCCTTGCGGGCCATTACTGCACCAAAAACCAAAGCTAAGCCCCAGTTTAAAAAGGCCAGTATTAAGGTGAAAAAACTAATAAGGGCGGTGTTTTTAGCCGGATCACGACTTAAAGAAAGGATCCAATTGATGAAGAGGGTAACGGGTTTGGCTAAGGCCAAGGTGTGGCCTAAAACCAGGATCAACATCATTTGAACCATGAAAACCAGCAGGGGACCGTTCCACAGTCCCGCTTGCCAGTAATCAATAGAATTTCCCAATCGGGAGAGCCAAGGCCCATCGGCATAAAGCCAATACAGGCCGAAGCTGAAAATTGTAAGTAAAAGAGCTATCGCAAAGGGCGAGGGTAAAAGAAATCGAAATACTTTCTCGAAGCGCTTTGCGAAACTCATAGGCTACTTAAAAAGGCAGATCGTCATCGTCTTCCTCATAGGGGGTCATGCTGGGAGGAGTCCCGAAATCGGTGCTAGGTGCGGCTCCACCTTGAGGGGCAGGATTAGAAGGAGCGGGTGCTGGACTGCTCTTGTCTATTCTCCATCCCTGAATAGTATTGAAATACTTTACTTCACCTTGAGGAGAGGTCCATTCGCGACCTCGGAGGTTAATGCCGATAGTTACCTTCTCACCTTCACGAACACTGTCGAGGAGATCAGTTTTATCTTGAACAAATTCGATAGAGATATGCTGTGGATACTGCTCTTCGGTAGTTACCACTACTTCTCTTTTCTTGAAACTGGCACTGATCTGTTGGGTGCCGCCAACGCGTTTTACGATTCCGCTTACTTCCATTCTGTATTAAACTCTGTTTAATTTATCGCAAAGCAAAGCTTTCCAAGCTTCACTCACTTCATTGGTATTTAATAATTCTTTTGCATACTGGTGAAGAAGCTCACGGGCTTCCATACCATTGTCTGATTCTTCAAAGATGCTGCGAATTCGGCTGCCTTTGGCAAATTCTTCTAATTCCGCATCATTAGGCAAGCGCTCTACATTACCTAATTTACCCAGATCATTGCCATCCAGGAAAATGCTCTTGCGAATACGATCGGGGATTTGATCTACTCCGATACCCAAGGTGGCAAGGGGCTTTTCTACTTCGAACATGGATTCGTGATTGGCGCGGCAATACCAATTGGCTCCCATGCGGGCTACCAAATCTAATTTGGTGCTGTCTGTTAATCCGGCTTCATTCAAAACCGATTCATCCACATGCATACGCAGCACTTCGCAGATAATCATATTACCGGCACCACCATTTTCGCCCAAGCTAATGATTTCATTCACCTTACACTCGAATTGAACCGGAGATTCCTTCACCCGAAAGGGCTTCACAATGTCGGACTCAATAGCAGTTAATCCCGCTTTTTTGAACTCATCTACGCCGGTTGCATATTCGGTAGAAGCCAGGGACATTTGTTGAACAATGTCATAATTTACCACATTGATCACTACCTCTTTGGTCTCTTGAGCATTGTGGAGGGTGTCTTTGGTGGTATTATTTCGAACCCTGCGCGAGGGTGAAAAAACTAAAATTGGAGGGTTGCTTCCGAAAACATTAAAGAAGCTAAAGGGACTAAGATTGGGATTACCATCTTGATCCACAGTGCTTGCAAATGCAATGGGACGTGGCCCTACAGCGGCCAATAAATGACCATGTGCTTCCTTCGATGGGAGCTCTTTCAGATCAAATGATTTCATAGTAAAAATCTAAAGGGGCAAAAGTAACTAATTAGGTTCGGCTCTTCCGGTATAAACATTACCGAAGCGTTTATTTCCTAAGTAGAGATTTTTTAGATAGGGAAAGGCAAAATTTATATATTTGCCGCCCCTGAAATGGGAAATGCGGGCGTGGTGGAATTGGTAGACACGCTAGACTTAGGATCTAGTGCCGCGAGGTGTGGGAGTTCGAGTCTCCCCGCCCGCACCGTAAAAGAAAAGGCTTGGTTCATTTGAATCAAGCCTTTTTCTGTTTAATGCACTACTTGCAATTTCTTTTGAGTCCTTTGCTCTTTGCCCTCTAGCCGGAGAAGGTAAATTCCATCCGGTACTTTAGGGAGGCTTATTTTACTTTGTCCATTAAGATCTAAGTCGCCACCAAGGATCAGTCTCCCTTGTAAATCGAGCAGATAATAGCGATTGTAATCTCCTGCTTTAACGCTGATTTGAAGCTTGCTAGTAGCGGGATTAGGATAAACCTGAATTTCGGAATCTTCAAAACTTTGGAGCCCAACATTGCTTACCAGTATGCAGGCCGAGGTATCGATACAGCCATTTAAGCCTACCTCCACGGCATAATTTCCATTTTGCACGAAGGTGAAGACTTTGCTGGTTGCTCCGCTAATTTTACTGTGGTTAGTATTGCAGTTTAACCATTGGAAATGGGCATTGGTATCCGATTCTAAGGCTTCTAATTGATTGGCTGATATCCGCCTGGCTGCCGGATTGAGATTGGTCACATTTAAGTTTAAGTCTATGATGGTGTCACAGCCGGATGGGGAATTAATAGTGTCTTGATAATGACCACTGCTATTGTAGGTAATACCATTTGGCGCGGTATAAGGGCCACAGGAATTGATACTTAAGGCCAAATTAAGTCCGGCGCCCTGTACCGGAGAAGCTACAAAATTAGAGCTGCTACCTGCCAAAGCAAAGTTTTGGAGGCTGCCATTTTTGCCATTGGCTGAATGATCAATAATTGCGCTAATGGCACTGTTGTTCGCCAGTGGAGTGCCATCATTACATTTGTAATAAGCCACTAAATTGTTTGGCGCTATGCAATATTCACTGCTGTCTTTTAAAGCTAATTGGGCTGGATTTAAAGCAGTGTTCCACACCCGGATTTCATCAATATCACCATCGAAATAATTAACACCATCTACGCGGCGACCAATCACAAAGCCACCGGAGCTGGTGTTTACTCCGCTGAGAGTGCCGCTAGTGTCTAATACACCATCTACATACAAACTAACCAAGCCCGATTTATAAGTAGCAGCAACATGATGCCAGATTCCGTCATTAACCGCAGTATTGCCACTTAATCCAGATCCACCAATTTCGAGGCGAATGGCATTATTCCAAAGTAAGCAAAAGGTAAATCGAGTGCCGGTGGTCATGCTGCCCCAGTTCACCAATACCTTTTGGCCACCTTGTCCCGGAATGGAATTAGCTGTGGTGCGAATCCAGGCTTCGACAGTGCGTTCGCCAGAACCGGTGATGCCTGAGTAATTGGAGCTTATATGATCATCTGCGCCATCCAGGTTTAGTGCAGCTTGGGCCCATGTTATTTGCCCGATAAGGATTAGACTGAATAAAACGTAGAGTTTTCTCATAAACCTGGACTTTTATATTATTCTTTTAATTCGATCTTGATAGGAACCACAAAGCTCATTCGCACTGCTTTCCCGCGTTGTTTTGCCGGTTCTATTTGCGGAAGACCGGAAATTACTCGAATCGCTTCATTATCCAAATAGGGGTCTACGCTGCGCAATACCTGTACATTGGATACCTGACCATTTTTCTCAACTACGAAACTCACGATCACTCGACCTTCAATTTTAAGGCGTCGGGCAGTTTCGCTGTAAACAAAGTTTTGGCTTACATATTGAAGCAATTGCGTTTGAAAGCAAGTCTTGCGTTCATCGTTTGTAGCGAAGCTTTCGCAACCCGGGAAGATAGGTACAGTTTCTACTACCGCAAAGGGAATGGGATCTTCCAATTCTTCCAGATCTTCAGCTTCCTCACCTACTATTTCTACATCACCATCAACATATCGCACTTCTTGATTTTCGGAGATCAGGTATTCGTCTTCGTCCGTTTCGGTGGCACTCATATCCAGCTCATTATCCACTACGGTGTTGTCATCAACTACATTGAGTTCGCTGGGAAGTTCTTTGGGCTGCTCTACCTTAACTGTTTTAGGTGGTCTCACTGTAATGGGGATTACAATGTCATCTCCATCCACTACAATTTGTTCGGGTTTTTCAATTTCAGGTTCCGAGAAATTGATGTTAAATAGTTGGATGACAATAAATAATGAAATTGCTACCCCCGCTAGCAAAAAGTGGGTGCGGTATTTTTCGAGGTCTAATTTTGGATTCTTTTTATTCTCCATCCCTTTATCAGAGTTTGGGAGCAATTTACATTTTTAAAGATTTCTCTTTGGTGAGACAGGGGTATTAAGCATAAAAAAAGCCGGCTTCAAACCGGCTTTGATTTATTTTTTTATCAGTGGATAATGTAATTCGCCAAAAGGCCCTTTAATTACCAGATGATAATACCCAGGTGCCAGGTCGCTTAAGTCAATCGCCTTATTTAATTCTTCAATTGAAATATTCCGAATCGGTTGACCGGTACTATTGTAAATCATTAAGAGATCCGGACTTTTAGCCTCTTCCGGCCATTCGATTCTTAAATAGCGTTTTACCGGATTGGGATAGACATTCGGATCGGGTATTTCCGATGCATCCAGCCCTAATTGGTTAAGCTTGAAACTTCGGGTCGAACTTCCGCAGACACCATTTATAGTAAGAGTTACTTTATAGAAAAGTCCCGGTGTACTATATATATGGATAGGCATGGGGCCTGTTCCGGTGTTGCCATCACCAAAGTCCCAGCTGTAAGAACTTGCTCCGGTTGAAATGGTACCATCAAATTGGATTCGTAATCCTGAGTTAATCGGACTAAGGACGGTGTAGGTCCAGTCTGCCCTTGGAGGATCACAAGCTTCAACCCTTCGAGTATTGCGAACTGTATCTCCGCAATTATTCCAGCTGACCAGGGTAACGAACTTATCTAAAGTGTCGGAGTAAAACGCAGAGGCGGTATTACCGTTTGCGCTGGTGCCATTGCCTAAATCCCAGGAATAACCACTGGCATTATTAGCCGGGTCGGCCGTAAAGTGTGTGCTATCTGTACTCTGGGTCCAATTAAAGTTAGCTCTTAAAGTGTCACAAACTTCTAATACTTGCACTATGGTATCGCTGTTTCCACAAATATTGGAAGCAATCAGAGTTACAGTATAAGTACCTGGTGTGGAATAGAAGTAGACAGGATTAGTAAGGGCACTACTATCTCCATTTCCGAAATACCATTTTAAGCTATCAGCATTGGTGGCACCGGAGGTGAAATTGCGGCGTAAGAATCGGCTGGTATAGGTGAAGTTTGCAGTTACGCTATCGCAAATCAAAGTCGAAAGGGTGTCGATTAAGCTAGCGCTAATTGTCGTTGTGCAGCTATCGAACAATTCAACAACATACTGGCTGCTCGGGTTTAGATTATTAATAGAATAAGGACTGCTTACATTTGGAACTACCGTGGCGCTGCCAATTCCTAATGCTGCATCGTACCAACGCAAAGTGGTAACCGAGTTTCCGGTATTGCTGTTTTGCCAGCTAAAGCTCAGGCTGGTGTAACCCTGGTTTTGAACCTGTAGATTATAAGGTACTCCGCAGGATGGACCACTGGAACGAACGGAAACATCGTCTACTGCGATATCGCCCTGGCCACCGCTGGAAACTGCTCTAAAGACCACCTCAATGGTATCGCCAACATAGGCGCTTAAGTCAAGGGAATCTTCTTTCCAGGCAGCACCATTGCTAAATTGTTGTTGGCCGGTCCAGGTTCTGAGGGTAATGTTGTTACCATTATTACGAGTGTTAATCTGCACCTTCAGCGAATTGATATTATTGCCAAACATGTGATAGCTGTAATAAAGCTTAGGTGTAGAAGTGTTCACCAGGGCAATTTCAGGACTGGTCATTAAAGCCGGATTAGCAGTGGTGCTAAAATCACTTTCGAAATAAATATAATTGCCAGAACCCAAAGCGTCTTCTTGTGGTCCGGTAGCAAAGCTTGGGGTGGTACTGGTACCAACGCCCCATTTGTCATTGCTGGTTTGTCGGTTTCGGGTCCAACATGGGCTGATTTGATCATTGGTGTTAAAGAAACCGATGCCTTCTTGCCAAGGGGTATTGTCGAAATTCTCATTAAAGGGAAGTGAAGAAATACCACAAGCAGTATTGCCTATAAATGGACCTTCCCACCAGCTAACATCATTGGCGCTGCAACTGTCGCGCACAGAAATCTCATAATTGGTATTAGGGTTGAGCCCATTTAATACAAATGGCTTACTGTTAACGGAGACCAGATTGTAAGGACCAGTTGATCCTGCAGGACGGTATTGGATTTGCCAATTTGTAGCGCCACCAGTTGTCCAGTCCAAGGTGATTGTGGTTTGGGTATTGGCCGTTTGCTGAATATTGGTGGGATTAGGGCAAGTTGGTGTATTGTCTATTCGAATGTCATCGATAGCTATACTGGCTCTAAAGGCAGTTCCGGTGGAGCGGAAGGCTCTGAAACGTATTTGAATGGTATCGCCAACATAGGAGCTCAAGCTGATGATTTTTTCGAGCCAAGCCGCCGAAGCTGCCGTTTGTTGTTGTCCGCTAATGGTATTTACATTAGACCAGCCAGAACCGGCATTTACAGCTACCACCAGTTTATCGATATCCTGACCAAACATATGGTACCAGAAACGTAATTCTGGACTACTAAGAGTATCTAAACTAACCAAGGGAGTGAATAGGTCGGTGCTGAAATAGCTATTGAAAATTCCTTCACGAATGGTGTAGGCATAAAAACCGTTCCCTGAAGTATGGTCAGCATCTGGTCCGGTATTAAAACCATCGCCTGCACCTTGGTTGCCGCGCCAATAATAAGTGGTAGTGTCGGAGCGAGACCAGCATGGATCAATATTACCTGGATCATTAAAGACTGAAGGGTCATTCCAGAGTCCGTTATCAAAATCTTCGAAATAGGGAGCAATGCTCACGGTGCAAGCAGTGCGGCCTTGAACGAAGCTTGACCAGAAGCTTACGCTCCCCACACCACAACTGTCTCTTACGATAAATTGATAGGGAGTATTAGGTGTTAGTCCATTTACAACAAAAGGATTGCTATTGGCATTAACCAGGGTACCACTGCCTGCTGAAAATCCGGGTGCACCATATTCAATTTGCCAATTGGTAGCGCCTCCGGTAGTCCAGCTTAAAGTAATGCTATTTGAGCCAACCGCAGTGATATTTAAATTGCTGGGCTGAGGACAGCTAGGTTGCTCGTCAATACGGAAATCATCTACTCCAATAGGTGCCTGGTTGCTGAATGGAGAGTTTCGGTAAGCAATTATACGCACGGAAATGGTGTTGTTCGCAAAGTTGGCCAGTGAAACAATAGCTTCAGCCCAAGGATCACTACTAGCAGTTTGCTGCTGTCCGCTGATACTCCAGACATGTTGGTATCCAGTGCCATCATTTACTTCCACTCCCAGGGAATCAATACCCTGGCCAAACATATGGTACCAGAATCGCAATTCTGGGATGTTAAGTGCGCTAAGGTCTATCAAAGGTGATTCAACCGCTGTTTCCGTCACTTGGCCAACCCCTATCGTAAAGATTGCCTGTGAAAATATGTACTGTCCTGAGCCAGTGGTATGATCGGCATTTGGTCCGGAATTGAAAGTGCCGGGAGGACCATCTTCCACCGACCATTGATAATTTACAGCGGTGTCTTTACTCCAGCAGCTATTCAGGGTGCCGGGCGAGTTAAAAGCTCCGGGAACAAAATCAGTTCCATCGAAGTTCTCAAAATAGGGTGCGGCAATGGCGTTACATTCAGTTTGGATGCGTAAAGGGCCGGTCCAAACAGATACATCACCAGGGCCGCAACTGTCTCGAACATAAATGTCGTAGGAGGTATTAGCCGTAAGGCCCGATAAATTGAATGGGTTTGATGATGCATTTACAATGGTGCCGGCATTGGCAGCATTGCCCGGGGCTCCGTAGGAAACATTCCAATTGGTAGCTCCACCGGTAGTCCAGCTCAAATTAGCCGTGGTGGTGCCAACGCTAATAGCAGCGAGGTTTTGAGGACGAGGGCAACTTGGAGCCTCGTCGATTGTTATGTCGTCAATACTAATGTCGGCGGCGAAGCCATTGGCAGAGCGAAAACCTACAAAACGTAATTGAATGGTGTCGTTAAGGTAAGCGCTTAAGGGCGCAATAACCTCTTTCCAGCTTTGGGTTTTACTATTTTGTTGTTGTCCGCTTTGAGTGTTTAGAAGTTGGAAGTTCCCACCATTGGAGATATACACTTTAAGTTGACTGATATTCGCTCCAAACATATGCACATAGAATTTCAGTTCGGGTGCATTTAAACCATTCAAATCAATCAAAGGACTTTGAAGAATGGTAGAGTCAGAGCTGCCACCGGCAATAACTTCGGTGTACATAAATTGAGCACTTCCAGTGGTGTGGTCGCCGGAGGGTCCGGTGTTGGTAGGGCTGAATAGAGGTGGTCCGGTTTTCCAGGCGTAGATTGAAACGGGGGTCCTTTGCCAGCAACTGTTGATATTGCCCAGGCCGTTAAAGGTGGAGCTGGTGACAAATCCGTTGGCATCAAAATTTTCGGAATAGGGAGTGGCTACAGGGTTACATGCAGTTCGGAAAGAAATTGGACCAAACCAGTCCGATACATCTCCGGCTCCGCAGCTGTCTCTTACATAAACTTGATAATTTGTGTTTGGGCTTAAGCCTGTTAAAGTCCCTGGATTGGAATTTTGGGCTACAATGGTGCCGCTATTTGGGGAAAATCCGGGTGTTCCATAAGACAATTCCCAATTGTTGGCTCCTCCACTGGTCCAGGATAACTGGGCCGAATTAAAACCGGCAAACACCAGTTGGAGATTCGAAGGCTTAGGGCAGTTGGGGGCTTCTTCAATACTTACATCATCTATGCAAATAGCATTTTGGATCCCTACCGTTTGTTCTACCGACCGAAATAGAATGCGAACCGTATCATTGGCATAGGCACTAAGGTTTAAGATACTTTCCTTCCAGGCATCTGTGTTAGAACTCTGTTGTTGACCGCTAATAGTTTGTAGTAAGCTGTAGTTTAATCCGAAATCTGTACTGATGTAGACTTTGAGCTTTTCGATATTGGCCCCATACATATGGTACCAAAAGCTCATTTGAGGACTGTTTAAAGTGCCTAGGTCAAAAAGAGGTGAAACAAAATCCGCAGAGTCGGATGGATTTAAAGGGAAGCTTATTTGGTCGATTTGTACGTATTTCCCATTGCCTGATTTATCACTACTGGCACCGGTTAAGGTGCTAACGAACTGAGGAGGGCCTGGTTTCCAGATATAGCCGGTTATGGCATTTCGTTGCCAACATGCATTGATGCTTCCGGCAGCATTTAAGGCTCCAACAGTCCAGGCGGCGCCATTAAAATTTGCGGTAAAAGGAGGGTTTACCACTGTGCAACTGGTTCTGGCACTTAAGAAGGCAGGCCAGGGATTAGGTCCTGGGGAACATTGCTCTTTAACTTGAACAACATAATTAGTGTTTGCGCTGAGTCCACTAATAGTTAGAGGCTTGTTACTGGTGGTATTAATCGTAGCAGTAACCAAACTCCCTCCTTGAATTACATATCTGTATTGGAAAGTGCCGGCTGTGGTGTTGTCCCAGTCGATAGTTATAAAATCAGGACCATAGGCAACTAACCTCACATTGGTTGGGGTATTGCATTGTCCGTGAAGATTCATGCTAAGGAAGCCGAGTATCAGGGTAAGTAAGGCGGGGAGTAATTTTCCTTTCATTAGAATCTACATCTTGGGTTCTTCGTTACTAAAATAATGTTGTTTCCTGATAATCTGCTAATTCCGGTGCTTATATTGATTAAAAGTATGGTTTGAATTAGTAGCTGATTTGTCTATTTCGACAATTGGTGTTTTTTAAGGAAATCTTGATGAACTTGTCTTGAATCTCTTTGCTGGAAGCGGGGGTGTTGGATTCTGGATTATTGGGCTTTGTGAATTGCCGATAGCTGAAATTCATAAGCTCCTTCGTAAATTAGCAGGCCCTTCAAAAATTGGCAATCAAGAGCAAATAATAGCATGGCAGAGAATCAGGAAACCCAACAAAGCATCAAGGAGGTTTTAAAGCAAAATTTTCCGGTATTCCACAATGATCAATTGTTGGATAGAATAGCCAAGGAGGCGCGCGTTTTTCACAATGAAGAGGAAAGTGTTGTCGTGGAATTGGGCGATTTTGCGAAGTGGATTCCTTTGGTGATTAAAGGGGCCATTAAGATTAGCCGTGCCGATACAGAAGGAGGGGAGATCTTCCTCTATTACCTCTATCCGGGTCAAACCTGTGCCATGACTTTGAATTGCTGCATGGTTGATAAGCCTAGTGAAGTAAGAGCGATCGCAGAGGCCGGATCCGAATTTATCGGTTTGCCCCGAAAAGCCTTACCACAATGGATGCTCGAATTTGAAGAGTGGCGTCAGTTTACTCTCGAATCTTATAATGAACGTTACGAAAACTTATTGGCCACTATTGATGCCATTGCCTTTCAGAAGTTAGATGAACGATTAATCGGGCTTTTACGCGATAAAAGCATTGCTTTAGGTAGTACTTCTGTTGAGGTAACTCACAAGCGCTTAGCGGAGGAGTTGCATTCTTCTCGAGAAGTTATTTCCCGTTTACTCAAGCAGTTGGAGAAAATTGGTAAGGTGCGATTGATGCGGAATAAAGTTGAGCTTCTCGACTTTTAAGTGATAAATATCATACTTTAAATCAGGTCTATAGTTTACATTGATCTTCAATATTGAAGTAAAATGGAAACTATAAAATCGGTTGAAAGACTTCGCTATAATCTGACATTGGGCCCGGGATACGGGGGTTATAGCGAGCTGCTGAAAGCGGTTGATTTAGACGAAAAAGCCCTACAGCCTTTCCTGCATTTCGATCCCCATTCCTATCAAAGAGTTCGCCTTTATGATACGAGTGTAGTTGAAGCGGTTCTCACCTGTTGGGAGCCAGGACAAATTGGTCAAATTCATGACTTTCACAATTCTCTGGGTTGGTTTAAGGTTTTGCAAGGTGCGATTGAAATAGAGCACTTTAACCTTGAAAAGGGTGAGCCTAAACTTCGCTTTAGTTATGATTACCCTGGCGGTTCTCAGGGTTTTTTAAACGATGATTTAGGCTTTCATCGATTTAAAAACACCTCTCAGGGACGTACGGTGATCCTGCATTTTTATGCAGATAAGATTCGGCATTGGGAGGTATATAATGAATCTTCTCACAAAGTTGAGGATCGTCAGGCCTCAGTGCATTTTAATTATGATCAACCGGCATAAGTCGTGATGGCAGTCACTCTTTATATGTCCAATTAGTGCTTGCTTTGCCAGCCTAATAAAAACACATTATGGGATTATTTTCATTTCTCACAAAGAAGGGTGATAAAATTCAAGATTTTAAAAGCCGTGGAGCGGTGGTGATTGACGTTCGAAGCAAGGAAGAATTTCGCGGTGGCCATATCAAGAATGCTAAGAATATGCCTCTGCCTGGATTGTCTTCAAAAGTTGCGGAGATTAAAAAAATGGGAAAACCAGTAATTTTCTGCTGTGCGTCTGGAATGCGTAGCGGACAGGCTACTTCTATGATGAAAAGTCAAGGAATCGAATGTATGAACGGCGGAGGCTGGATGAGTCTCCAAAGACATTGGAGTTAGTTTTCATAGATCAATATTTTTTTGAGGCCCCCTATTTAGGGGGCCTTGCTGTTTAAGGTCTAAGTATTCAATATTTTTGGAGCAGATTTAATAGCATGTTCGAAAAGACTTTAAGCAATTTGGAGCACCTGGCGGTGCATTTAGTTGGGAATAAAAGCAAAGAGGAGGAATTGATTTTAAGTGCCTCGGAAAGTGGCTTGGATCAACCGACCATCAATATTATCTGGCACTATCTTCAAAGTGCCTTTCGGGATCTGGACTTTTATCGTTTTCACCATCCCAGTGGGCTGGAGTTTAATTCCGTTTTTCAGGTAGCAAAATCCCTTTTTAATAATCCCGAAAGCTTTTTGTCGGCCTCTCAAAAGGTGGCCCAACTTTTATATGAGGTGTCTGATCATCCTCAAGTGCGCTCTGGAGAATTGTTGGTCATCTATTTTAGTCATTTGCGTCATGCTCAAGTAGAAGGTCCGGCTTTAGCCCTCTTTAAATCTGAAAAGAAACAGCCCTTCCTTTTTACGGAGGAGGAGGCTCAAAACATCGAATTGTATAGCTATCAGGGAATCAATCCATCCAAAGTTGATAAGGCGGCTCTAATCTTTGCTCAGGAAGAATCTGAGGGTTTTCAGGTAATGGCCGTAGACAATATCAATAAAGGGGAGGAGGCTAAGTTTTGGTTTGAGCAGTTCCTGCGTATTCAAATGCGATCGACCGAGTTTACCAAAACTTCTGAGATCATTAAGGTGACTAAAAGCTTTATCGATCAAGACCTGGGAGATGAGACTCCACTAGAGAAAACAGAAAGCATGGAGTATATCGGTCGCTCCAAAGATTATTTTGAATTGGAAGAAGAGTATAACCCTGAAACCTATAGCAAGCAGGTGTTTGAAGATGAGGCGGTAGCCGATCGCTTTCGCGAATATGTACGCAGCCGTGATTTGCAAAATTTGGAATTGGATGAAAATTTCGCGGTTTCAGAACAAGCGGTGAAAAAGAAAGGTCGCGTCTTTAAAAGTGTTATCAAATTGGATAAGAACTTCCATATCTATGTCCATGGTGATCGCTCCAAAATTGAAAAGGGAGTGGATGAGGATGGTAGACAGTTCTATAAGCTGTATTACGAAGAAGAAGATTAAAAAAAAAAGCCCTGCAATTGCAGGGCTTTTCTATTTCTAAGGCAGGCGATAATAGAGGCCTGCGTAAATATTTCTACCGAAAATCGGACCCCAAACGAAATTGCTGTCGAAGTAATTTGAAAAGGCTTGTTGTGGATTAACAATAGGGTTTTCCTGTTTGTAATTTAATAGGTTATCCACTCCGGCAAAGAATTCAAATCGGCGCCAAACTTTATTTACTTGAAGATTTACCGTAAAATAGTCAGGCGACCAGTCTAGCTGTTGAAATTCAGTGGGACTTAAGCTGGTATTAGGCTGACGTTTTTTGCCGAACCAATTCAGGGTAGCATCAAACTTCCATTCTTTTTCCGTAGCATAGGCCAGGTTTAAAAAAGCGCGATGCACTGGAATCTGATAACTTAAGTCCAGGCCTTCTAAAAAGTTCTCCTGGCTATTAAGATACTTATAAGCTAAGCGGATGTCAAAGTTTTTACCCAAACTGTAATCCATTTGGCTAAGCAAGGACCAGGATTGGGAGCCACTGCGATTTAGGATATAGGCTTTTAAAGGATCGTAATCGAGGTCCATAACCAATTTGCTTTCGAACCAGGTATAGAAAAGATCAGTATTCCATCTAAGGACATTATCACCAAGGATAATGTTCTGGCTCCAGCTAAAACCCGCGTTCCATGCGATTTCCGGGAAGCGATAGTTGTCAACAAACTGAAGATCTCTGGAGGAGGCCAGGGCAGAACTGCTTTCGGCCAAACGATTTGGACTGCGCTGCCCACGACCACCGCTTAACCTAAAGGTGGTGTTTGGATTAAGCTGATAACGAGCTTGTAAGCGAGGGCTGAAATAAAGCTTGTCGAAAAAGCTATTGTAATCCGTGCGAATTCCGGCAACCAGGCTGAAATCATCAACCGGCTCATAGCTGTATTCAAAATAAGCTCCAGGCACTACTTCATTTCTTTGATGTTGGTACAAACTGCTGTCTCTGCCGATCAAGTATAATTGCTCACTCACCTGATCTACGTTTAAGGAGATGCCGGTTTTAAACTGATGTTCCAAGTTTCCGATATAATCCTGTAAAATGGTGTTCAAGTAGAAATTGCCTTGATGCAATTTGGTGCCACGATTACCATAGGAACTGTTTCGCTCCTGGTAGCTGCCATTATAAATAATGCCAATGCTTCGGATTTCTTCATCAGGAAAGATGTAGCCATTTTTTCCAAAGAAGCCATAACGCTTTTCACGACTGCTAAAGCCCCAGCCAAAAGGATCTACATTTTCTAAAGCGCTCATCTGGCCCCCTTCCCTTAAGTCATCTACCAGGCTTAAACCAAATTGTCCCTCCCAGTTGGGATTAAGTTTATAATGGATACGATGCATAGCATTAAATTGGCGCCCTATGGTAAGGTCTGCAAACTGGTCGCCATTACGATCCTGCGCATAGGGCACACTGCTAAAGTGTAGCATGGTAAGGTTGTGAGCTTTGGCGGCATCGCTCCAGCTATCCCGAATAAGAGCATTGATTTCATTGCGACCGCCAGTATTGCCAAAGGCGTTGATCAAAAGGCGTGGGGCATTTTCCGGTTTGTAATACTCCACATTGATTTGCCCGGTGATACTTTCATAACCATTAAGAACAGAGCTCAGTCCTTTGGTAACCTGAATGCTTTCGATAAAAGGACCTGGTACATAGGACAAGCCATTTTGCGCATTAAGACCGCGGGCAAAGGGAATATTCTCCCTTTGAATTAAAGCATATTTCCCCGCCAGGCCCAGCATTTCAATTTGCTTAGTGCCGGTAATTCCATCATTAAAGGAAACATCAATACTGGCATTGGTCTCAAAGCTTTCCGAAAGATTGCAACAGGCCGCCTTACGCAGCTCTTTATTGTTGATCTCAAAATGCAGTCCGGCCGCTTTGGCATTCACTTGAGTAGCCAATGCTTCACCAGTTACTGTTACACCTTCCAATTCGGTAGACTCAGGTATCAATACAAAGTTGGTGCTTCCCTTACGGGAGATTATTACTTTGGAAAGATTCTGATAGCCCGTGAAGCTGGCGATTAAGGTATTATGACCCGGCACTTTTTCCAGGCTGAAATAGCCTTTATCATCAGTAGTGGTCCCAGTTGAAGTGCCTTCCCAATAAACGGCGGCATTGGGTGCAGGTACTTGTACATTGTCTTCGTAGAGATATACGTAACCATCGATTTGGGCCACAAGTATATTAGCACTTCCCAGAAGGAGTGCTAAAACAAAATGAAAATGTCTCATGGCTACTTTTGCTTTTTATGGGAATTGTTAGGGTCCCGATAATAGCAACAAGGCGATAAACTGTAGTAAGTGGAATCGCTGGCCGCTTTAAATTCAGTGTCGTAGCCTGATGCTACAACCGAATTATTGATCTTTTCCAGGTCTGTAAGCGCGGGATCGAATTTTAATTTCAATTCCAAAGATTCCACATTCCATTCGGCAAAGCTTACGCCTTCGATTTTGGCGGCTTTCTCGATGGTGTTTTTACACATACCACATACTCCATTTACAACAATGGTAGTATCGGTGGTGGATTGTGCTTGTAAGCTTAATCCGCTTACTAAAAGAACTATTATTAAAATGCTGTTTTTCATGATTTAGGATTTTTTACTAATAATTTAAAAATGAACGGCTTATTAGTAAATCCTAAATCTGATAACGTTGGATTTGTGCTCGGAATTTCCGGGCTTGATAGAGATCCGGTGGATCAGAGAAAACCTCATTGTCTACTTGGTTTTCAGTGCAATTCCAGACTAAAACAAGGTTTTCCTAACTTTTAAATTGCCAAGGTGAACTAAGGATAAGCTGGCTAGTCTTCTGCTCTTGATTGAGGGTGTCAACCGGGCAGATTTGAATCCATTCATTACGGCAGCAATCCTTTTCGCCCCAGGAATTCTCACTTTCCGGAGAGTCACATTCATTAGCCTCCATGAAGGCCATATCGCAAGAATCCTTAGCAAAATAGAGATGCTCATCTATCAATAAATCCATGCAAAAATGGCGGCTGAGCGAAAAACCCATGCCTGCCCATAAAAGCGCTGGAATTAGAATTAGAGCAAATATTTTGCGGAATCTCATTTCACAAAAATATCATCTAAATATGAGACCACAAAAAAAGCCCGTTTAACGGGCTTTCTGTTTTTTATTCGGATTCAGCTATTTAGAACTTGGCGATCCAAGCGTCTGAATAATACTGACGGGCTTCTTGAGCAGCTTTTTTAGCCGAATCAAGGCTTTCGCTTGATTTGTAAATTACCCGGTAAGTGTCTAATTTTTCGATATATGCAATCATCATTTCGCTCTTATCAAGTTTGCAACGATCGATAAAACGTTGAGCACCAGCTTGAGATGGTGATGATACCACTACCACGCGATAACGTACTGGACCTAAATCAGCATTTCCAGTACCGGCTGCTTGATCAGAACCGGCTTCACGAACTACCATGCGCTCACCTTTTCCAGGTTTCACTTCTTTAGTAACTACAACCGGATTGGCTTTTATGCTATCCAATTCCGAGCGCATCATTTCCAATTGCATATCCTTTTCCTGATTGCTCATTTCCAAACGCGCTACCTTTTCATTATTGCGATTAGCTTGAGCGGCAAAAGCGTCACTGCTATCCGCCTTCATTTGCAAGGCTTGGAATTTTTTAGGGTCTACTTCAATTTTAGATTCATCCTTATCTGATTTTAAGTAGAAAGTTACCCCAGCTGTTACATAGCCATAGGTGTCGAATGAATTGGGGTCGTAGGCATCTACCCAGGGCTGGAAAAATAGTAGGCGATGAGCATAGCCGATATTTATATCCATTTTCTTATTGATTGGGATTCCGGCATTGGCACCACCTAGAATAAAAGTTTGAACGGAAAAGGCATCGCCTGAAACTCCGGCATTGGGCACTTCCACCAATCGATCACGAGTATTAATATCGTAGAGGTAAGAATTCATCATTCCGGCTCCAATTCCGATCCGGGCATTTAATTTAAAGTTATTGCTAACCGGGCCGAAAATATGCAGGAGGTTGTATTCATAAGAGAGACTACCTTCATAAGAGTTGGCCTGGAAATAGGAGGTGGCATTGTTGCCATTAAACTGCCCGGCCATAATATCACCGCGCAAGCGAGAAGCTTTATCGAATTGATAACCGATACCGGCGTTAATACCCAAATTGGGCTTGTAGCCAGGATAGGTATTTTGATTGAGCTCTACAAAAGGAATACCTAAGCCGAATTCAATATTGGCAGAAAACTTATTCTGAGCATTTAAACTCAAAGTTGCCAGAAACGCTAAGGTGAAAAGGCTAGTAATTTTTTTCATAAAGCGAGATAATTATAAATAAAGACTTTATCCAATTTCCCGTAAAAATAGAACAATTAATGATTTGCGTTTTTTTTTCATTTCAAAAATGCTAAATCCACTTGTTAATAATTCGAAACCTTCACTTCTAGATTTCTCAGCTAAGGAATAATGTCTACTTTTGCGCTCCCTTTTTAAGAACATACTGAATAGAAGGAATTTATGAAGGTTAATGTCCAAAAGAAAGATGACTTGAATGCCGTACTGACAGTGGCTATCGAGGAATCAGATTACCGAGAAAAGGTAGATAAGACTTTAAAGGATTACCGTAAAAAAGCAAGCATTCCTGGCTTCCGTCCGGGTCATGTGCCTGCCGGTTTGATCAAAAAGCAGTTTGGAAAGTCGGTTTTGATTGAAGAAATCAACCATATTCTTCAGCATGCGGTTTACGACCATATTCAGGAAGAGAAATTGGATATCCTTGGGAATCCAATGCCAGTAGAGCAGAGCGATATCGATTGGGATGGGCAGAAGGATTTTCAGTTTGATTACGAATTGGGACTGGCGCCAGAATTTGAATTAAAGCTGAACGCCCGTACTAAGATTCCTTTTAATAAGGTAATTGCAGATGACGAAATGATCGATCGCTATGTGACTGATTATGCCCGTCGTTTTGGCACAATGTCTTATCCTGAAACTGTAGAAGAAAATGCCATCCTTAAAGCCAAATTTGTTGAGGTTGACAAAAAGGATGTTACAGTAGAAGGTGGAATTGAAGCCGAAAGTACCATCGCCCTTGAGGCTCTTACTGATAAAGCAGCTAAATCTGTTTTAGGTAAGAAGGTAGGTGATAAAGTAGTTCTGGCTAAAAAGGATTTTAAAGATGATTTCCGTTTAGCAGGTGTATTGAAAGTAGAAGATGAGGTATTGGAGAATTCCAGCTACCGCTTCGAGCTTGAAATTACTGAGTTGAGCAAATTGGATCCTGCCGAATTAAATCAAGAACTGTTTGATAAGGTTTTTGGTGAAGGCACAGTGAGCAACGAAGAAGAGTTCCGTGCGCGTATTAAAGCGGATGCTGAGCGTGTATTTGTGGGTGATTCTGATCGTAAATTCTATCAGGATGTTCGCGATAAACTTTTAGATAAGTACAAATTCGAATTACCGGATTTGTTCTTGAAGAAGTGGATGAAAACTGCCACTGAAGAGCCCATGTCTGAAGAGGAGATTGAAGAAAAATTCCCTCAGATGAAGGAGGATATGCGTTGGCAAATTATCGAGAACCGCGTAATTCGTGAGAACGATATTAAAGTGGAGCATGAGGAAATGGTGGAGTACACCAAGCAAATGGTGCTTCAGCAAATGGCGCAATACGGTCAGTTCCCCGAAGGAATGGACTTAGATAAGATTGCTCATAATGTATTGGGTAACCGCGAGGAAGCACAGCGCATCAATGATCAGTTGTTCCAGCAAAAATTATTGCAGTTCTTTAAAGACACCTTCAAGCTTGATGAGCAAGAGGTGACTTACGGAGAGTTCGTTAAATCCTTCTACGGGAATTAACTGCAATACTGTCATAAAACAAAAAAAGGCTCGATCATTGTCGAGCCTTTTTTTGTTAATATTATCTCCCTTAAAACGTAACTAATGGATTTCGGAAAAGAATTTATGCAATACGCGGTTAAGGATCAAGGTTTAAACTCCATGCACGTGGGGAATTACCTTCAATCTTCCTTAACTCCCTACATTATTGAAGAACGTCAGATGAATGTGGCTCAAATGGATGTGTTCTCGCGTCTGATGATGGACCGTATTATATTCTTGGGTACTGGTATCAATGACCAGGTAGCCAATATCGTACAAGCTCAGCTGCTCTTCTTAGAATCGGCGGACTCTACCAAAGACATTCAAATTTATTTGAACAGCCCTGGTGGATCGGTATATGCCGGATTAGGCATTTACGATACCATGCAATTGGTGAAGCCTGATGTGGCTACTATTTGTACGGGTATGGCAGCTTCTATGGGTGCGGTATTGTTATGTGCAGGTGCCGATGGCAAGCGTTCAGCTTTAAAACACAGCCGAGTAATGATTCACCAGCCAATGAGCGGTGCCCAAGGTCAGGCCTCCGATATGGAGATCGCCGTGAAAGAGGTTTTGAAGATGAAGAAAGAGCTTTATCAGATTATCTCTAACCACAGTGGTAAAGATTTCGAGAAGGTAGAAAAAGACTCGGATCGTGATTACTGGATGAATTCTCAAGAAGCGAAAGATTACGGTATGATCGATGAGGTTTTAGATACCAAACGCAAGCCCGCTTAAGAACGTTTCTCTAGTAAGAGTCAATCATTTGGAATCCGTTTCAGTATGCTCTGAAACGGATTCCGTATTTTTGCAGCAGAATAAGGCTATGAGTTCCAGTAATAAAGAAAGTTTAAGTTGTTCATTTTGTGGGCGTGAAAAAAAGGACACCAATGTTCTGATCGCCGGAATTAATGGACATATCTGTGACCATTGTATTCGCCAGGCCTATGGCATTGTGGTAGAGGAAATGGACATGAAAGAGCGCAAGGAACTCAGTCGTTCCATGCGAATCGTTAAGCCCAGAGAGATTAAGAAATTCCTAGATCAATATGTAATTGGTCAGGATGAAGCCAAGCGTATCCTTTCTGTGGCAGTATATAATCACTATAAACGCTTAAGCGCTGATAAAAGCGAGCTGAAGGAAGAAGCCATCGAAATTGATAAATCCAATATCATGATGGTTGGTGAAACCGGTACCGGTAAAACCCTTTTGGCACGTACCATTGCTAAAATGCTAAACGTTCCTTTTACCATTGTAGACGCTACAGTATTAACTGAAGCAGGTTATGTAGGTGAGGATGTGGAAAGTATTTTGACACGCTTATTACAAGCTTCCAATTACGATCAGAAGGCAGCGGAGCGCGGGATTATCTTTATTGATGAGATCGACAAAATTGCTCGTAAGAGTGATAACCCTTCCATTACTCGCGACGTGAGTGGAGAGGGGGTGCAACAGGCCCTTTTAAAATTATTGGAAGGAACCAAGGTTAATGTTCCTCCTCAAGGTGGACGTAAGCATCCCGATCAGAAATTTATTGAGGTAGATACCCGCAATATTTTGTTCATTGCCGGCGGTGCCTTTGATGGCATTCAACGCAATATTGCCAATCGCTTAAACACCCAATCTGTGGGTTTCCATTCTTCTAAGGATCGTGAGGCTTTGGATAAGAATAATATGCTACAGTATGTGGCCCCTCAGGATTTGAAGAGCTTTGGCTTAATCCCTGAATTGATTGGTCGTATTCCGGTATTAACGCATTTAAATCCCCTGGATGCGGATGCTTTGAAACTGATTTTAACCGAACCTAAGAACGCCATTATCAAGCAATACGAAGAATTGCTGCGAATGGATGATATCAGCCTGGACTTTAAAGAAGAAGCTATCGACTATGTAGTTGATAAGGCGATGGAATTCAAGTTAGGAGCACGGGGATTACGCTCTATTATTGAGACGATCCTGACTGATGCGATGTTCGAATTGCCTGGCGAGGTTGAGCAAAATCACGAATTGGTAGTAGATCAAGCTTATGCCAAGAAACGCATCGATAAAATGTCGATGAATGCTTTAAAGGCCGTTAGCTAGAGCTTGATTTTTTTATAAGTCTGAAATTCAAAGGGGTGGGCGTGTTTATCGTCCGCCTCTTTTTTTTCGCCCCGGGCTAATTTCCAAACTTCCGCATCGAATTCAGGGAAATAGGTATCGCCTTCGTAATCGGCCTTAATTAAGGTGAGTTCAATGGTTTTTGCAAAAGGTAGAGCTTGCTTATAAATCTCGGCACCGCCAACAATAAAAGGTTGATTATCCTCTTTCGCCAGTTCTATGGCCGACTCCATACTGGATGCCATCAAGCAGCCTTCCGCATTATAATTGGCTTGTCTGGTGATCACAATATTCTTGCGATTGGGTAAAGGGCGGCCCAGGCTCTCGTAGGTTTTGCGGCCCATAATGATCGCGTGGCCGCTGGTCAGCTTTTTAAAACGCTTTAAATCTTCCGGAAAATGCCAGATCAAATCATTGTCTTTGCCAATTACTCGATTTTGAGCCATGGCGGCAATAAGAGTTAGATTCATAATCCCGGTTTTCTGTATTAAAAATTAGTGAGGCGAATTCGCCATGCGGCGAAGATAGAGGATAATAGAATTATAGATTCTAATTAAAAGTTACGTTGATGGGTAATGTGAAATAGATTCTTACCGGTTTGTTTTTTTGGAGAGCAGGTTTCATCGATGGTATTTCGGAAACAACTCGAATGGCCTCTATATCCAACAGGGGATCAGTTTTAACTAAAACCTGAATGGTTCCGACTTCTCCCGATTCCTCAACTGAAAAATCGACATAAGCTTTACCCTGAATCTTTTTCCGCCATGCTTTCAAAGGATAGTCAAACTCCTCGGAGATATAATTCATTATTTGATATTGAAAGCAAGTCTTTAAAACCTCGTTTGCCCATGTTGAATCACAACCTTTGAAAACGGGGATTCTTTCAATTTCGGCCAGTGATTCCGAAGTTTGGTTGCTATCCTTTGTTGTTTCCCTGAACTGTTTGTTTTCGAAACGTTCAAGGGTCCACATTCGTTGCGGAATATTTCCTGAAGTGAACTCATTTTCTAAGTAGCCCCATAGCAGTTTGTTGTAGGGAGAAAGTCGACTTAAGGTGTCAATAAATGGCAGATTGTGAAATGGATCTATTGCTATTCGAAGCTGAGACCAGTTTTTATTTTTGATATAAACTCCGTAGCGCTGATCGAAGTAGGAGTTGGCTTCGCTACTATCACTTAGGCCCAAGTGCTGGTAGTAATAAAAATAGTCACCCGCTTTTTCCAGACTTTTCTTTTTAAAGTTTCGATCATCAAAAAGTGGGAATTGCTGAAATGCATCAATTATACGTTTATTGATTAATGGAGCCCGGGTGATAAAGACGCGATATAAAGTTCCTTCGCGGTAGTATAAAGATGCCGTAAAATCATCTTCAAAAGTCTCTAGTTCTAAAGCTTGGTCCATCTCATAGGAGATGAAGTATTTCGCACAAGCTAATCGAGCCTCTTGATTAAACTTACGGCACTTTTTAGCTTCTGGGAAGCGGAGGGTCTTATTAAGGTATGGGGTTGATGAATTCGAATTATCAGCCCCTTGCTTATAGTACAAACTAAACTCTTGCCCCGCTTCCATTTCGGCCGTATTGATCCGCTTTTTTAGGGCATTGGCATATACGCTAATCGCCTCTTCATTAATCCAGGCATAGGATTTCAAGATCTTTAGTTGCCCGTCATCGTCAAGCTTGAAATCGAAACTAAGGCTGTCATTGTATTCAAATCCGTATTGGGCATAGATCTGGGCTTCTACTTCAGCCATGATGGCAAAATAGCGCTCTTGACTGCATTCCGGGTCAGAGCAGCCTTTGAAATGAACGACCTGAGACCACAGATTAATGGAATTGAGAAAGAGAAAGACTATTGCTAATGCTGATTTTGCCATAGCTGAAGATTTAAACCGCTACCTGTGCTCGAATGGCAGGATGCGGATCGTAATTCACTAATTCAAAATCTTCAAACTTAAAGGAGAAGAAGTCCTTCACCTCTGGATTAATCTTCATTTGAGGAAGGGCACGGAAGTCGCGACTTAATTGCTCTTTGCTTTGATCCAGATGGTTTTCATACAAATGAGCGTCGCCAAAAGTGTGCACGAAATCACCTAATTCCAGATCACAAACCTGAGCGACCATCATAGTAAGCAAGGCATAAGAAGCAATGTTAAAGGGCACGCCTAAAAACACATCCGCCGAACGTTGGTAAAGCTGACAGCTTAATTTATTGTCAGCCACATAAAACTGAAATAGGGTGTGGCAGGGTGGTAAGCCTGATTTAGCCATAACCGGAATATCCTTGGGGTTCCAGGCGGAAATGATATGCCTGCGACTATTGGGATTACGCTTAATATCTTCAATCAATTGTGCCATTTGGTCTATACCCTCAAAGTTTCGCCATTGGCGTCCGTAAACCGGACCGAGTTCACCCCATTCTTTAGCGAAACTCTCATTGGCAATGATTTGCTCTTTGAAACTTTGCAATTCAGCTTTCCAGGCATCACTGTATTTAGGTAGTTTTTCACTTAAACCTTTTTCATTTAAGTAATTCTGGAAGGGCCATTCATTCCAGATATTCACTCCATTTTGCACCAAATAGCGAATATTGGTATCCCCTGCGATAAACCACAACAGCTCGTGAATAATCGATTTGAGGTGCACCTTTTTGGTGGTTACCAGAGGGAATCCCTCTTGAAGATTGAAGCGCATCTGATAACCAAAAACGGAAATGGTATTAATTCCGGTGCGGTTTTCTTTAAGCGTTCCTTGATCCAAAATATGACGCATCAAATCGTGATACTGCTGCATGGCTTGAAAATTTGAAGTAAAAATAAGGGCTCTCTGTCGATAGACCTCAAGGCCTGTGGATGAAAAAAGAGGCTTGTTAATTTCTTTTGTCTGGCTCAGGCATTGTCCTCAAAAATGGGCAACTTTAACCGTGTTAAATCTACGCTATGCCTAAGCAAAATGTCCCCCTCATAGAATGTTCCTGGGAAGTATGTAATCAAATTGGTGGAATCTACACCGTTTTACGGTCTAAGGTCCCAGCGATGATCGAGCAGTATGGGGATGATTATACCCTATTAGGGCCCTTGGTGGCGAAGGGTATTGATGCCGAATTGGAAGATATTCGGGATGCGGATGACGCCATCGCCCGGGCGGTTAAGCTTTTGCAAAAGGAAGGCCTGGAGATTCGATATGCCCGTTGGTTAGTAACTGGTCGACCCAAAGTTGTATTGATAAAGCCTGATTTGGGAGCGGAGAAATTAGCACAATATCAGGAGCACTACCAAAAGCTTTATGGGATAGAGAAAGATCCGAAAAACGATCTCCTCAATGAGATGATCGTATGGTCGCGTTTAAATTTTCGTTTCCTGGAAGCCTTGAATAAAGAACTGGGCCATGGCTCCAAAATGATTGCCCATTTCCATGAGTGGATGGCTTCTCTACCGATTTTAGATTTGCATAAACAACATCCGGATATACGTACGGTGTTTACCACTCATGCAACCTTATTAGGTCGATATCTGGCTTCTAATTATGCCTCTTTTTATAAGCGTTTACCCAGTTACGATTGGGAGAAAGAAGCCCGGCATTTTGGCATTTTACCCATGGTGCAGATTGAAAGATTGAGTGCTAAGTACAGCAATTGTTTTAGTACGGTAAGTGAAATCACCGCCAAGGAATGCAAATACCTTTTAGGGAAGGAGCCTGAGGTGATAACTCCCAATGGCTTGAATATTAAGCGCTATGTGGCCATGCATGAGGTGCAGGTAAAGCATCAAGAATTTAAAGATGTTTTGCATGATTTTACCATTGGCCATTTCTTTCCCAGTTATCATTTTGATCTAGATAAAACCCTTTATTTTTTTACTTCTGGCCGCTATGAGTTTAGCAATAAAGGCTATGATGTGAGTTTAAGAGCTCTTGCGCTTTTAAATGAGCGGATGAAGCAAGAGAAATTGGATGTAACGGTGGTAATGTTTTTTGTAACCAACAAGGAAGCCTGGTCTATCAATCCCAAGGTTTTACAATCCAATGGGGTACTGCGAGAAATCCGGAAATGCGTAGGTGAAATTCAAAAACAAATTGGAAAGCGCCTTTATGAATCAGCCGTAGGTTCCGACGATGATCATCGTTTACCGGATACCTCGGCCATGGTAGATGATTATTGGAAGCTGCGCTATCGTCGTACTATTCAGTCCTGGAAAAGTGATGAATGGCCCTATATCACCACTCATAATTTAAAGGATGATCAGAATGATGATATCCTAAACGAGATGCGGGCAAAAAAGCTGTTCAACAGTCCTAAGGATAAAGTTAAGGTAGTATACCATCCTGAGTTTATTAATAGCACCAATCCTTTATTTGGTATCGATTATGGCAATTTTGTACGCGGTTGCCATTTGGGTATTTTCCCCTCTTATTATGAGCCTTGGGGCTATACGCCCTTGGAATGTATAGCGCGGGGAGTAGCAACCGTAACTTCCGACCTTTCTGGTTTTGGGAACTATGTAAGTGCTCAAGATACCGGTGGCGTAGACCATGGGGTGCATGTGCTGCGCAGAGAAGGCAGAACCGAATCGCAAGCCATTGAAGATTTAGCCAATTACCTGCTCGACTTTGTGAAATTGAGTCGGCGCTATCGCATTATCCAAAGAAATCGTGCTGAAGATTTTTCAGAACGTTTTGATTGGAAACAACTCTTACCCGAATACGAAAAGGCTTATCAGAAAGCCATGGCTTAGTTTCGGATGGATTTAAAATAGAGCGTGTCGGGATCGCTTTTATCCGGATACATATCGGCTTGGTATTCCAAGCATTGCAAGGCCCAGTCCCTACGATTGATCCATACCAGTTCTAGGGGATAGAATTGATTAGTTTGAAATTGCCCCGCTTTGTGAAAATGCAGGCTATCGCCAGCTCTAATCATTTGTACCTGCACTAAACTAAAGCCCTGGCCGCTGTAAGAATCTTCACCCAAAAGCATAAATTGATCCTTTCCTAGAGCAGGGATTAATTGAGTCCAGGCGCCATCGTAATTGCCATTTAATACAAATTGCTTTCCGCTGATGCTGTCTATGATCAGGCTTTGTCCAACAATCCTGCTTCTGCCGGCAAAGTGAAGTTTTAAGTTCGGAGCATAGCCGAAATAATAGTAATACCAATCCTTGGAGTGCCAATTTGGATTTTGGACCTGATTGTCGTAGTGCACAAAATGCTTTTGTGTGGGAACCCAGAAATTGGTATATTCAGCATAGGTTGTTGCTTCTTCTTTGAACAGATCCTGACTTTTATAAAGTCTTTCATAGCGCTTATAATCCGCTTTACTAATGGGAATGAGTTTCCAGCTATTAGTGCTGTCGCTGAGGTAAAACAGACTATCCGGATAAGAACTGGCTACTTCCCAATGCCAAAGAGTGTCACGCGGAGGCGGACTGCTTATTATTTCAGGGCTTGGTTCTTGTCTTTCGGCTGATGTTTGAGTACTAGGCAGCTCAGTATCGGCCCCAGAATTCTGGCAGGCCGTAAAGCCGAAAAGGGCAAAGACTAGATAAACAGCTTTAGACAAGGGAAATTGCTTTGTCTAAAGGTAATTAAATCAGATAATCATCCCTACAATCACCGCGGTAAAGAGGCTGGCCATAGTACCTGCGATCAAAGCTTTAAAGCCGAGTTTGGAAAGGTCACCACGACGCGATGGTGCTAAGGAGCCAATCCCCCCAATTTGAATACCAATACTGGCAAAGTTGGAGAAGCCACAAAGGATGTAAGTGGCGATAATGATCGACTTCTGAGATTTAAAGGCCCCCCCTTGCATTAAATCTCCAAGGGAAACATAAGCCACAAATTCATTAAGAATGGTTTTCTCTCCCAGCAATTGACCCACTAAGAAAATGTCCTCCTTAGCTACGCCCATTAACCAGGTAATAGGTGCCAGAGTATAACCCAAAATAAACTCCATTGAGAAACCGTCGTATTGACCATCAGTAAGATCCGATACCCAGGCATTTAATCCGGTAACATCACCAATAAAATTGGTCAGGATGGCATTCAACATCGCCACCAACGCAATGAAAACCAGAAGCATTGCTCCAACATTTACCGCTAATTTTAAACCTTCGGTGGTTCCATTAGTGATCGCTTCCAGGGCATTGCCGCCAATTTTGGTCGACTCAATGTGCATTTCATTATTCACCTCCTTGGTTTCAGGGAGCAGGATTTTAGCAGCCACCACCGCAGCCGGTGCACTCATTACCGATGCTGCAATTAAATGCTTGGCAAAGAAGGTTTGTTGCATGATATCACCACCTCCTAAAAAGCCAATGTAGGCGGCTAAAACCCCACCGGCAATGGTTGCCATACCGCCACTCATCACACAGAGTAATTCGCTGCGGGTCATTTTATTGATATAGGGCTTTACCAATAAAGGTGATTCAGTTTGACCTAAGAAGATATTCCCGGCCGCTGAAAGACTTTCCGCACCACTAAGGCGTAGGGTGTGCTTCATGACCCAGGCAAAGGCATAAACGATTTTTTGCATCACTCCATAATAGAAGAGGAGGGAGGTTAATGCTGAGAAAAAGATAACCGTGGGTAATACCTTAAAAGCGAAAATATAGCCCAGGGAAGAGGAGTCATTAATGAGTTCGCCAAAAAGGAATTTAGCGCCCACATCCGTAAAGCTCAGGAGGATCACAAACTTCTCACTGATCCAATCAAAGGCCCCGCGAATAAATGGAACTTTTAAAATGGCAAAGGCGAATATGATCTGTATCAACAAGCCACTAAATACCTGGCGCCAATTGATAGAACGGCGCTTGGACGACATTAAAAAGGTAAGGGCTAATAATACGCTTAAGCCTAATAGACCGCGGGCGAGAGAGGCCAATTTAAATTCACTCTGACTAAAATCGTAATTCAATGGCAGGCCTTGCGGACCACTTTCTTGCATCGCTATTAGGGCAGTGCTGCTATCGCTATCTCGACGGCTAAAACGATAATGCACTCCTTTTTCTTCAATATCTAAGAGACTATCATTTAGGATATGAATGGCGTAAGAGCGCAGACCATCCTTTGGGGCTGAATAGTGGAAATGTAAGCTGTCATTGCGAAGGACATAGCTGCCATAGGCTTGCAAAGATTTTGCTTGCAATTGATAAGCGAAACTATCATTCGGAAAGATGAAGAAAGAATCTTGTGCGGCAATTGGGAAGAGGCTTTCTCCTTCTGCAGAAAGGATCTCATGGAATGCCCAGTTTCCAATTGCATTTTGTGCCTTGGTGGAATGGCCCCAGAACAGCACGAGAGCGAACAGGATCCCAAATAGTGTTGATTTTTGCTTCATCTCGGCTGGTGAAAATAGCTAATTAAGACCTTGAATTAGTCTTTATTTCCTTCCCGTTTTTCAATTTCGTCCCGGAGTCGGGCGGCGCGCTCGTAGTCTTCATTACGAACCGCTTCATCCATTTGTTTTTTTAAGCTTTCCAGACTTTGGGTAGAGAGGAGTCCGGGGCTGCTACTTTTTTCAGTAGACTTTGTTTTGCTGCTTTTACCTTTTTCGGTATCAGCTTGACCTTCGCCAAGGATAACCCCGGCTTTGTCTAGTATTTCTTCGTAAGTGAAGATGGGAGTTTTAAAACGGATGGCCAGTGCCACTGCATCCGAGGTACGCGCATCCAGGCTATGAGTTTCCCCCTCACGTTCACAAACCAAGATGGAGTAAAACACTCCATCTTGTAATTTGTGAATCAGTACTTCTTTTAAAGTGATCTTAAACTGATCGGCAAAATTCTTAAACAGGTCATGTGTTAAAGGCCGGGGTGGATTCATATCCTTCTCGAGGGCAATAGCAATACTTTGCGCCTCGAATCCCCCAATGATAATGGGCAAACGCCGTTCTCCGCTTTCTTCGCCCAAAACCAAAGCATAAGCACCGCTTTGGGTTTGGCTGTAGGAAAGCCCTTTTACATAAAGCCTGATTTGCTGCATTAATTTGCCGCCTTGAATTTTTTGATTTCCTCAGTTAATTTAGGAACAACTTCAAAAGCATCGCCCACCACGCCGTAATCTGCGGCTTTAAAGAAGGGGGCTTCAGGATCTTTATTAATTACCACGATGGTTTTTGAAGCGCTCACCCCGGCAAGGTGTTGAATTGCGCCCGAAATTCCAACGGCTACGTACAAATTTGGTTTAATAGCGATACCGGTTTGTCCAACGTGCTCGCTGTGAGGACGCCAATCCATATCCGAAACAGGCTTGCTACATGCGGTACCTGCGTCTAATACTTCGGCAAGTTCTTCGATCATGCCCCAGTTTTCGGGACCTTTCAAACCACGACCACCGCTAATCACGCGCTCCGCTTCAGGTAATGGGATTTTACCTTTAACACGGTCCACCTCTTTAACAGCTACAGGGCTAATAGAACCTTGACCAGCAGAAGTTCCTTCTACACTCGCATTTCCACCGGTAGCTTCCGGAGCAATAGAGTTTGGAACAAAGAGTACAATGCGCTTGGCGGCATCGCTGGTTAACACATTAAATCCTTTACCGGAGAATACACCGCGTTTCACGCTAAAGGGACTGGCATTTTCAGGTAGGGCTACTACATTACTTAAAAGAGCAGCATCTGCTTGAATGCTTAAAGCTGGTGCTAAGGCTTTACCATTGAAGGTTGCACTAACAATTACCGTATTGGCAGATTGAGCAGCGGCTACTTCGGCAATGGCGGCGCCATAAACATTGGCGTCGAATTGATTAAAGGCATCACCTTCGAGGTGTAATACTTTGGAAAGACCGTAGTTACCGGCTTCGCTAGCGTCTTCGTCCAATTTGCCAATGCATAAACCGATGGCTTCGGTGCCTAACATTGAAGCGGTTTTGGCCGCATAAGTGGCCGCTTCCCAAGTGTTCTTTTTGAATTTTCCTTCCCAGGATTCTAGATATACTAATACAGACATTCTTCCAATTTTTTTGATTAGATCACTTTCGCTTCTTCGTGGAGCATGCGAACCAATTCGGCCATGTTTTCAGCATCAACCATTTTCACTGCACTCTTAGGTGCAGGCTTGCTAAAGGCGCCAGTTTGGGTTTTGTTAACAGCCTCTACCGGAGCTTTAACTTCCAATGGTTTGGTGCGGGCTTGCATAATACCACGCATGTTGGGGATGCGAAGATCTTTCTCTTCAACCAGGCCTTTTTGTCCTGCTACCACAAATGGAGTAGAAGCGCTTAGTTTTTCTTTACCACCATCGATTTCACGCACGAAATCATAAGTATCGCCATTGGCTTCCATACCAGCGCAGGCATTAACAAAAGGCCAGCCTAATAAGGCGGCTACCATACCTGGCACCTGACCACCATTGTAATCGATTGATTCACGACCTGCAATGATCAGATCATATCCACCTTCTTTAGCTACAGCAGCGATTTGCTGTGCAACGAAAAAAGCATCGGTGGGCTCAGCTTCAACGCGGATGGCCGTGTCGGCTCCAATCGCCAAAGCTTTGCGCAGAGTGGGCTCGGTTTCTTTGTTTCCTACATTAAGCACGGTGATGGAAGCACCCTGCTTTTCCTTAAGCCAAACCGCACGGGTTAAGCCAAATTCGTCATAGGGATTAATTACGTACTGAACTCCGTTTTTATCAAAAGCACTGTTATCGGCAGTGAAGTTGATTTTAGAAGTTGTGTCGGGTACGTGACTAATACAAACTAGTACCTTCATATGTGTTTATTCTGAGAGTGATATTGTCTATGCCGCGAAAATAGCCTAAAAAAAGCCGCGGTCAAAATATTATGCATGCATACTAATTTCATTTTCAGGGTATGGGCGTATTTTAGTCTGCATATTGCAAGCTCTTTAGTACTTTTGGCCCTGCAAAATCTGAATGATGGGCAGAATTATACAGTTCCGTGAGGCCGTTGCCGAGGCCATGAGTGAAGAAATGCGTCGCGATGAGCGCGTATATTTAATGGGTGAAGAGGTGGCCGAATACAATGGTGCCTACAAAGCCTCTAAAGGCATGCTGGATGAGTTTGGTCCGAAGCGCGTTTTAGATACCCCTATTGCCGAGCTGGGATTTGCCGGTATTGGCGTGGGCTCTGCTATGAACGGCTTACGTCCGATCGTAGAATTTATGACCTTCAACTTTTCGATGGTAGCCATCGATCAGATCATTAATAATGCCGCCAAGATGTTTCAGATGAGCGGTGGTCAATTTAATGTGCCTATCGTATTCCGTGGGCCAACTGCTTCTGCTGGTCAGCTAGCGGCAACGCACAGCCAGGCTTTTGAAAGCTGGTATGCCAACTGTCCAGGCTTAAAGGTGATTGTACCTAGCAATCCCTACGATGCAAAAGGTTTATTGAAAAGCGCCATTCGCGATAATGATCCGGTGATCTTTATGGAGAGTGAGCAGATGTATGGTGATAAAGCAGAGGTTCCTGAAGAGGAATACCTAATCGAAATTGGAAAAGCTTCCATTCGTCGTGAAGGTTCGGATGTAACCATCGTTTCCTTTGGTAAGATCATTAAAGAAGCGGATAAAGCCGCTGAAGAATTAGCGAAGGAAGGCATCGAATGTGAGATCATTGACTTACGCACCGTTCGTCCGATTGACTATGCTGCAGTGGTAAACTCCTTGAAGAAAACCAATCGCATGGTAATCTTAGAAGAAGCCTGGCCTTTGGGAAATATTTCAACAGAGATTATTGCACATTGCCAACAGCATGCATTTGATTACTTGGATGCACCTATTTTGAGAATTAACACTGCAGATACGCCAATGGCCTATGCGCCTACCTTGGTGGAAGAGTTCCTTCCAAATGCTGCAAGAGTAATTACTGCCGTTAAGGAAGTGATGTACAAAAAATAAAAGCTGCTTATTTCAGCATTAAAGTCCCGCTTAGTTGGGACTTTTTTTTGTCCCTTTTTTTCTTGCTTGTGCTCATAATCAGGGGCTATGCCTTTGGCTGATTGGCATTTTAGATTACTTTTGCGCCCCTTATAAAGAGAACAATCAATCAATACAACTATGAACGACTGGTTAATGTATGCGGTTCCAGGCCTTGGCTTAATTGGAATCCTGATCATGTTGGTGAAGTCTTCCTGGGTGAGCAAGCAAAGCTCGGGAGATGCGAAAATGTCTGAGCTTGCAGGACACATTGCAGATGGTGCAATGTCTTTCCTGAAAGCCGAATGGAAGATCATGAGCTACTTTGTGGTGATCGCCGCCTTATTATTAGGTTTCTCAGGAACCCTGGTAGAGCACTCTCACCCTATTATTGCGGTGGCCTTTGTTATTGGTGCCGTTTTTTCTGCCTTGGCAGGATACGTCGGAATGCGCATTGCAACCAAAGCAAACGTTCGTACTACCGAAGCCGCTCGTACCAGTTTAGTAGCTGCGCTTAAAGTTTCATTTACCGGTGGTTCGGTAATGGGATTAGGTGTGGCCGGCCTTGCCGTTTTAGGTTTAGGTAGCTTATTTATCATATTCTTCAATATGTTCGTGCCCGAGGGTGCTGCCATTACTGGCGACGAAATGAAAACTGCAATCGAAGTATTGGCAGGTTTCTCCTTAGGTGCAGAATCTATCGCATTATTCGCCCGTGTGGGTGGAGGTATTTATACTAAAGCTGCCGACGTAGGTGCTGACCTGGTAGGTAAAGTAGAAGCTGGTATTCCAGAAGATGATCCCCGTAACCCTGCTACTATTGCCGATAATGTAGGAGATAATGTAGGAGACGTTGCTGGTATGGGTGCCGACCTTTTCGGATCTTATGTAGCGACAATCTTAGCTACTATGGTATTGGGTCAAGAGATTGACAGCCTCGACGAATTCGGCGGAATGGCACCTATCTTATTACCCATGGTGATCGCCGGTTTAGGTTTGATCTTCTCTATTATTTCCATGTCCTTGGTGCGCATCAGCAATGAGAACAGCTCAGTACAGAAAGCCTTAAACATGGGTAACTGGTCTTCTATCATTATGGTAGTAATCGTATCCTATCCTTTAAGTATGTGGATGTTGCCCGAGAGCATGGTATTACGTGGCTACGAATTTGGCGCTATGGATGTATTTATGGCCATTTTAGTAGGATCGATTGTAGGTGCTTTAATGAGCTGGATTACTGAGTTCTATACCGCTATGGGTAAGAAGCCCGTTAATTCTATCGTACAACAATCTTCAACTGGTCATGCGACCAATATTATCGGTGGTTTAGCAATGGGTATGCAGTCTACTGTAGTACCCATCATTATTCTTGCTGCCGGTATTATCTTGTCTTATATGTTCGCTGGATTATACGGGGTGGCTATCGCTGCTGCCGGTATGATGGCTACTACTGCCATGCAATTGGCAATTGACGCTTTCGGTCCTATCGCGGATAACGCGGGTGGTATTGCCGAGATGAGCCAGTTACCTGAAGAAGTGCGTGGTCGTACCGATAACCTGGATGCTGTTGGTAACACCACTGCTGCTACCGGTAAAGGTTTCGCGATTGCTTCTGCTGCTCTTACTGCCTTGGCTTTATTTGCCGCCTTCGTTGGTATTGCCGGTATCGATGCGATTGATATTTACAAAGCCCCCGTATTAGCGATGTTGTTCATCGGTGGTATGATTCCTTTTATCTTCTCTTCTTTGGCGATTTCGGCGGTAGGTCGTGCGGCTATGGCTATGGTACATGAGGTACGTCGTCAGTTTAAAGAGATTCCAGGTATTATGGAATACAAAGCTGAGCCCGAGTATGAGAAGTGTGTGGAAATTTCTACCAAAGCTTCGATCCGCGAAATGATGTTACCCGGCGCGATTGCCTTAATTACCCCGGTATTAGTAGGTTTCGGATTTAATGGAGTGTTCGAAGGAACTTCTTCTGCCGAGATGTTAGGCGGTTTATTAGCCGGTGTTACCGTAAGTGGTGTATTGATGGGAATCTTCCAGAACAATGCTGGTGGTGCCTGGGATAATGCCAAGAAGTCTTTCGAAGCTGGTGTTGAGATCGATGGTAAGATGGAATACAAAGGTTCTGATGCGCATAAAGCTTCAGTAACTGGTGATACCGTGGGTGATCCTTTTAAAGATACTTCAGGTCCTTCTATGAACATCTTGATCAAATTGATGTCGATCGTTTCTTTAGTTATCGCTCCTCACATTCATGTGGATGGTGGTCACCATGCTAGCAATGATATGCCTTTAGGTCAAGAGGAAATGGCAAAATTGGCCAGCGATAATGTAATGACCGCCGAAGGAACTACCGTAGGGACTATTGATTTCTTAGGACCAGAGAACTTTGGTGGCACCTTGAATGCACGTGCTTTTCGTTTCGACTTCCCTGAAGGGGAAATGATTATCGATTTCCAAATGTTATTGAACAATGAGGAATTAGGTAATATCCTTCAATCAGAAGTAAATGAAGCCGTAGTGCGTTCTGAGGAAATGCGCTTAAATGCCGATGGTCGTTTTAGTGGCCGTGCTTACCTGATTTTAGATGGTAATGCCATTCCAGCCCAATTACGGGTAAGCGTGTTAGGCAAGAATAAAATCAGTGCTTCTTTAGCCATGTTTGGCTAGACAAAGCTTAAGATATTTTGAAAGCCCCGATCTGAATAAGGTCGGGGTTTTTTTCTGCCCGGGATTGAAGCGGAAAGCCCGGAGCGAAAAGTATAGCGCAGGCAGGCTTTTAGGGGCGACCACAGGAAGCCATAGCAAAAGCCTAGGCTACGCATGCTTTGAAGTGAGGACTTGCAGAGTAAAGCCCGCAAGGCAGCCTAAAGAAGCTTCATTAAAATAAACCGTTGAGTTCGGCGTCGATATTATTGATGATGCTTCCTAAATCTTCTGGATTGTTGGCAAACTTGTTTTCATCTACATTGATGATCAGTAATTTGCCTTTATCGTAGCCCGAAATCCAAGCCTCATAACGCTCATTGAGTCGGTTGAGGTAGTCGATGCGGATATTGTTCTCGTAATCGCGACCGCGTTTCTGAATTTGATCTACCAGAGTAGGGATGGAGGCACGGAGGTAAATGAGCAAATCGGGTGGCTCCACGAAAGACTCCATTAATTCGAAAAGCGAGATGTAATTTTCAAAGTCGCGGCTGGGCATTAAACCCATGGCGTGCAGGTTGGGAGCAAAGATGTGGGCATCTTCGTAGATAGTCCGATCCTGAATAATATCCTGACCACCCTCGCGAATTTCCTTCACCTGTCGAAAGCGACTGTTTAAGAAGTAAATCTGCAGGTTAAAGGACCAGCGTTGCATTTCGCGGTAAAAATCGTCCAGGTAAGGGTTGTCCTCCACATCTTCGAAATGGGGTGTCCATTTGTAGTGTTTGGCTAGCAAACGGGTTAAGGTAGTTTTTCCTGATCCGATGTTTCCGGAAACGGCAATATGCATGATTGCTAATTTTAGCCCACAAATCTAAAATATTTTAGGGCTTGTTCGGGCTTTTAGTTGGGCTTTGGACACGGTATTGATGGAGCTTGTCACCATCGTATAAATACAATTGGGGATGAAAGTAAAATACCTGGCGGGCTGATTCGACCGGGCAAATCATATCCCAGTGATTTTGAAGGTTTAGATTGTATATGCTTAAAAGGCCATTGCTCAGTAATACGCTAAGCTTTTGGTTGAAGTAGAAGTAGGAGCTTATACCGGAGCCAGGGGAAAGCTGTTTTTGGTAGGAACCTTGGGCGTCGAAGAGCAGGAAAGATTCTTTTTCCGCTTGTTTGATGTGGACCACCAATTGATCAAATCCCGCCTTGAAGCTGAGTACTTCGGCTTGATCGTCATTCAATATTTGACTAATAATTGGACTGCGATTCAGGATACGATTCTCCACAAAGGAATAGCGGATCATTTGATCGGCGTTTTGATCGTAGAGCCAAATGCTATTCTCTGCCGCTGCGGCAATGCTGCTGGGATCGTTAAAGGTATAAGCCAGATTTAGCTCCCGACTTTGATTAAGACGGTTATCCAGAATCCGCAGCTCATTCGAATTTTGGAAATAAACAATAGGGTTCATGGGATTGAGCAGGTCTACATCGGATATGCTCCCTTGCAGGGGGTCGCTATAGCTGGCTTGGTACTCTCCCTTATTATTGAGCTTACGCAGTTCATTATCCAGTACCAAATAGATGCTTCCGAATTGGTCTACCTGAATGAAATCGGCTTGAGCTTTAAGCGGGATGCTATTCAGCCTTTCTAATTCCTGGCCCTCTAAGTTTAAGCACAGCAGGATACTTAAAATGTAGAGGATAGCTTTCATGTTTGTAGGGCTAAAAGTTCTTCGATATGCTCGCGACTATTGCTGAGCCGGGGCACTTTGTTTTGTCCGCCCAATTTGCCTTTTTGCTTGAGCCAATCGTAAAACAGACCCTTGCGGGCAGCGATAACTTCCAGGGGTTTTAGAGCCATGCCCTTATGTCTTTTAGCTTCATAGTCGCTGTTGAGGCCACAGAGCTTTTGATCCAGCAATTGTGCGAATTCTTCCAGGTTCTTGGGTTCTTGATCAAACTCTATTAGCCATTGATGGGCGCCGCTTTCTTTACGCTGCATAAAGATAGGGGCGGCGGTGTATTCATGAATGCGTGCTCCTAATTCATTGCAAGTGGCGGTAAGGGCAGATTCGGCATTTTCAATAATGAGTTCTTCTCCAAATACATTGATGAAATGCTTGGTTCTGCCACTAATGCGGAATCGATAGGGACTGATGGAGCTAAAGCGGATGGTATCTCCAATCAGATAGCGCCATAAGCCGGCATTGGTGGATATTACCACTGCATAATTGGTGTTGAGCTTTACCTCTTCCAGGCCAATGGTATTGGAATTGGTGCCATCAAATTGATCCATGGGGATGAACTCATAATAGATGCCATAGTCTAACATCAGGAGCATATCCTCACTTTCCTTCTGATCCTGAATGCCAAAGAATCCTTCGGAGGCATTATAGGTTTCGAGGTAGTTGATGTCTTTGCCAATCAATTCTTTAAACTGACTGCAGTAGGGGGCGAAGCTTACACCTCCGTGCATATAGAGTTCGAGGTTGGGCCATACATCGATGATGTGCTTTTTACCACTAATGTCGAGCACCCGTTCTAATAGTACCATCATCCAGGAGGGAACGCCAGCCAATGAGGTCACATCTTCGCGCATGGAGGTGGTAGACATGGCCTCGATTTTGGCTTCCCACTCCTGCATTAAGGAAATTTTATTGCTGGGCGTACTGCGCATTTCCACCCAGAAAGGGAGGTTTTCGATAATGATGGCCGATACATCTCCGTAATAGGAGTTGATCTCTTCATTATCCACAAAGGTGCTACCGCCCAATCGCAGGTTCATGCCGCTAAAAATGGTGGTTTCCGGATAGAGGTTGCAATAAATACTAAGTAGATCTTTGCCTCCTTTAAAGTGGCAATCTTCGATATGCTCATTGCTTACGGGTAGGAATTTGCTTTTCGCATTGGTGGTGCCGCTTGATTTAGCGAACCAGCGAATATCTCCGGGCCACATTACATTATTGGCTCCTTCGCGAATACGTTGCACCTCCGGTTCAATATCTTCATAGCGATGCAGCGGAATGCGATCTCGAAACTCTTCATTGCTGCCGATGGATTTAAAATCATAGCGCTTCCCCCATTCGGTTTGCGCAGCGGTACCCAATAGATTTTGCAGCACCTCGGCCTGCACTTCATGTGGGTATTTCATGAATAACTCCAACTGATGATAGCGTTTTTTCATGCGCCAGCTTAAGAAGGAATTTACCAGATCGAGCTTCATGGGTTGCGGTTGTTTTGTACTAGATTTACAGCTATGGAATTAACGCTAACTCTGGAAAAAATGCCGGCCTGGCTAAATGATGAAGGGCAAGCCACTTACATCTTAAAGGCCGATCAGGATTTCATTCAGTTACAACGCCTCCTTGGGCAGCAAATTACGATAGAATTCGTGAATGAGAAGTATTGCGCCAATTGTGGGAATCGCTTTGAGCAATTATACCGAATGGGATTTTGTCAGAATTGTTTCTTTACCGCGCCACAGGCGGGCGAAAGCATTATTCGACCAGAGTTGAGTCGTGCCCATGAAGGTATTGAAGATCGTGATTTGGAATTTGAAAAATCCTATCAATTACAGCCCCATTTGGTGTACTTGGCCAATAGTGGTGATATTAAGGTTGGGGTTACTCGCATGGGGCAAAGACCTACCCGTTGGATTGATCAAGGGGCTTCGGAGGCCATCGTTTTTGCTGAGACTGAAAACCGCTATCAGGCCGGGCAAATTGAAGTAGCTATGAAATCGCATTTAGGGGATAAAACTCCCTGGCAGCGAATGCTCAAAAATGAGATTCCGGAATTCGACTTGCTTGAGCAAAAGCAAAACTTAAAATCAAATTTGGAAGGCGATTTAGCCCAATTCTATTCGAATGATGATCAGCTTTGGAAGATCGATTACCCAGTGCTGGAGTATCCTACAAAGGTGAAATCCATAAATCTGGATAAGGAGCCGCAAATTGAAGCAGTGCTCAAAGGCATTCGTGGGCAGTACCTCATTTTTGAAGGGGGACGGGTTTTAAATGTGCGAGCCAATACGGGCTATCGCGTTAAGCTCTCTTTCGCTTTAGACGATCGATCTCAACTTTTTTAAGGCTGCTTAAACCAACAATGGCCGGAATGGCCCAATTGAAAAACCATACTGCGGTGCTGGCCAGAGTAAAGCTTAGGGCGTCGGTCTCAAATACATCGAAGAAATATAAGGCTAAGGTGCCTTTAATGATGAAATCGATTCCCGTATAACTAGGGATTAAAGCCGAGATGAAATAGTATAGGGGTATGGACCAATACAATTGCCAGGTAAGCAGCTCCGGCTTGAAGGCCAATAATACCAGAGCCATTTGGGAGGAGAATAGCAGAAAGCGCAGGGCATTAATAGCTAAAACGCTCAGCTTCTGCTGAATAGTAGGTTTGCCTTTAATGAGGTAGTCCTTTAAGGGACGATTCCATAATTCCTTTTCATGCAAAAGACTAATCACCCTTTCCAGGCGCAGATATAAGACCAAGCTGATGAGAATTGCCAACAGGGCCATAAGGCTGTATTGGATTCTCAATCCTTGATTGGGTAGCATAAAGGCCAAAATCATAAAACTCACGATGGCCTTGGAAAAGAGCTTAGGGGCATGAGTCCAAAAGGTGAGAAATAAGGCTTTCTTACGATCGTAAGGTTTTTCTTGAATAAGGTAGCGCCCGGCAATTTCGCCACTGTTCATAGGTGAGATAAATGCCAAGCCGTAGCATTTTAAATTATGCACCAGGGCTGTTTTGAGGCTAATGGGATGTAGAATACTTTGAACGATACTCCAGGCCTGCGCATCAAAGAGCAGGTTTAAAAACCACAAAAGCAGGAAGCCGAAAAGGTAGTAGAGGCTGTGATTAGTCCAGGCCCATTGTAGGTTGTCGAGTTCAATGGAATCGAGTTTTAAATACAAAAAGTAAAAAGCCAGGCTCAGAAGCAAGACCTTTAAAGACCAGAAAAATGCCTTGCCTACCATAGTGCGATTTCTTCACCGCGCTTCAGTTTAAAATGGGCGCGAATCCAAAGAACCAGGGGATAAATGATTATAGTGTCTGCGGCCGCAAAGAGAACTTTGAATAACCAACCATCCCCAATTAAGGGTAACATGTCGTCAAAGCTTTTCAGTCCCCAGAAAATGACAGTGATCACCAAAACGGTGTCTACTAATTGCGAGAACATCGTCGAAAAGTTGTTCCGCAACCAAAGGTGATTGCCCTTGGTCTTTTGTTTGATGAGATGGAAGATTCGCACATCCACAAATTGGGCTACCAAGTAGGCAATCATGCTGGAGGCGATAACCCGCCAGGAGTTTTGAAATACGGTATCGAAGTATTCATTGCTTACCGGAGAGCCTTCTATGGCAGGAAAGATATGCCCAAGGTAAAGGATCAATAGAACCAGAAGGGAAGCGAAAAAACCGCTCAATACTACTAAGCCCGTATTACGGCGACCGTAAATCTCACTGAGAATATCGGTAATTAAAAAGGTGAGAGGGTATGGGATTACCCCGGCAGAAACAATAAAGGTTTTGAAGCCTAAATCCACCTCCACAAATTTGTTGGCCACCAGATTGCAAGTAATCAGGGCGGCAATAAACAAAGCCGCCAGGACCACGAAGATGATCCCGGCGTGCTTATGTTGTTTATGATTGAGTGTTTCGCTCATTAATCAATTTGCAAGTCGAACTCTAGTCGAGTTTGGAAGCCCTGGCGTTTTTCAGCGTTTTGAATCAAATCGAGGTAGTAGGCATATTGACCTAGTTCCTTTTTGATTTGAGCGGATCCAAATCCCTGGTTCAATTCTTTTAAGAAGGCTTGTAAAGGATCCTCTAATTCCGGATAGCTAATAACTCCGTAGTCGGCAGAGATTCCGGCTTTTTCCGCCGCTAAGGCTATGGCCTCATCTAAACCGCCCATCATGTCTACCAAACCTAAGTTTAGAGCTTGTTGTCCAGAGTACACGCGTCCCTGGCCGATGCTGTCTACATAGCTGATATCCATGCCGCGACCTGTGGCAACTCTTTCTTTAAAGGTGCCATAAATTTGATCAACCTGAGCAATTAGAATGCGTTTTTCAGAGGCAGTGAGATCACGATCCATAACCCCTAAGTCGGAGTGTTTATTGGTGGCAACGGTTTCGATATTGATGCCCAATTTATCATGCAGTAATTCTTCAGCAGTAAAGAAAAGGCCAAAGGCGCCAATACTTCCGGTTACCGTGTTTTCTTCGGCTAAAATGGTGTCGGCATAGCAAGCGATATAGTATCCACCACTGGCAGCCACATCCCCCATAGAAGCAATTACGGGCTTAACTTGACGGGCTAAGTCCATTTCACGCCAAATAATTTCAGAAGCCAAAGCACTACCTCCAGGACTGTTTACCCGCAGAACGATAGCTTTTACCTTGTCGCTTTCGCGTGCTTTACGAATGGCGCGGGCGATCCGTTCTGAGCCGATGGTATACTCATCACCTTCACCACTTTGAATTTCACCTTGAGCAACAATTACTGCAACACGGTTTTCATTGTAGCCGGAATTGCCATTCAAGTCTAATTTACTGGCATACTTGGAAGGTTTGATGAAATTAACCGATGAGATTTTGTCTACTTCTACGGCCTTGCTTAGCATTTCGTCTACTTGATCTTGATAAGCCAGACCCTGGATTAAGCCGGCTTCAGCCGCTGCCTTGGGGTCGGTAAGAAGATTGTCGGCCATTGCATTGAGTTCGTCAACCGAAAGACCAGTGCTGGTTGAAATCTCAGATAAATATTGACCCCAAATCGAGCCAAGCAATTCAGTTAATTGCAAACGGTTCGCCGTGCTCATAGAATCGGAAAGAAAAGGCTCTACCGCTGATTTGAATTTGTTTCCTGTAGCACGCAGCACAACGGGCTTAACGCCGATGTTATCCAAAGCTTGACGGTAATAGGTCACATTTGCGCTCATTCCTGAGAATTCAATAATGCCTTCAGGATTTACCATAAAGCTATCGGCAACAGAAGCCAGATACAAGCCCTTTTGGCTTAGAATTTCGGAATAGCCATACACGAATTTGCCACTGCTTTTAAAATCCAGAATGGCTTCTCGGATATCTTTTAGGGTAGCGCTTCCTGCCATGGGAATTCCGCCATCCAGGAATACTCCTTTGATTTTTGGATCGTCTTTGGCTGCTTTTAGGGAAGCGATTACATGGTCAAGGCCTACTGCCGACTCCAATTCGCCAGAAAAGGGGTCAAAGCTGTCAAAGGGGTTGTTTTGTGCTCTTTCTACGTATCGGGTATTCATGTTGATACGTAAAACAGTGTTATCCAGTACTTCCAGCTCCGGGCTCTGAATAGAGGCCAGGGAAGCAAAGAAGATGAAAATGATAAAAATTAAAATGCCGCCACCTAAGATGGAAGCCACCAACATTTTGAGGAAAGATTTCATTTTAGAAATTTAGTTTTGCGTTGCATTAGCAATATTAAGTAATACTGAGATTTGTCGAAAGTTGTTCACGGCGTTTATCTGCTCTTAGGCGCGAATCTGGGGAATCCCCCGGAAACCTTCCTTCAGGCAATCCAATTGCTGAACCCTTCCATTACAGTTAGTAGGAAATCATCGCTGTTTATTACAGCACCCTGGAAAATGGAGAGTGAAAATTGGTTTTATAATCAGGTTTTAGAGGTTGAAACCAGGCTTTCGCCCGAGGAGGTGCTAGGTGTAATCCTTGATGTGGAAAGGGACTTGGGGCGATTGAGGAATGGGGGTGCAGCCTATGAAGATCGTTTGATAGACATTGATATTTTATTGTTTGGAAAGCAGCTTTATCAAAGTGATGACCTGCAGGTACCACATAAGTTCCTAAATCAAAGAGCATTTGCTTTAATGCCGCTTTTAGAGCTCAGTCCCGAATGCAGGGAACCGGGGACTGATATTCCCTATGAGAATTATTTAGAACGCTTAGATGAGGAGCGTCAAAAGATCAAGAAGCTTGAAGGATATTAAGTACATCGCCATAGAAGGCAATATTGGGGCCGGGAAAACAACGCTGGCCAAGCTTTTGGCCAAGCAGTTGAAGGGGCGGCTCATTTTAGAAGAATTTGCAGACAATCCTTTTTTGGAGAAGTTTTATAAAGATCCAGAGCGTTATGCCTTTTCGGTAGAGATGGCTTTTTTGGCGGATCGCTATCATCAATTATCGGAATTGCCAAGCAGTGGAGATTTGTTTCAGCCATATATCATAGCGGATTATGCACCCTTTAAAAGTTTGATTTTTGCTCAGAATAATCTCAATGAAGCTGAGTTCCGCTTGTACCGTGAGTTTTGGCAAATGGCCTTTAATAAAATCCGTCAGCCGGATCTAATCATTTACCTGCATCGTAGTAATCCGAATTTGATTCAAAACATCAAGAAACGTGGTCGTAGCTATGAACAAAATTTGAAAGAGGATTACCTTTTAAAGTTAACCGAGCGTTACGGAGTTTATTTAAAAAATTTTTGGGACGGTAATATTTTAAGAATTGATGCCGATTTGCAGGATTTTTTACACTCCGAATCCGACGTCCTGTCTCTCATAGATCGAATTAGAGGCCTTTAGTTAGAAATTGAATAGATTTTAGGGGCTATTAATTTTTCTTCGAGCATTCATTTTTATTTGCTGTTACCCCCTTTTTAGTACTTTTGCCTAGTATTTGTATAAGAGCAACTACTTAACCTTTTATAATTGTATGAAAAGATTAGGATTACTTTTCGGATGTGTCTTAATGGCTGGTGGAATGAATGCCCAGGATAATGAGGTTCGGCTTTCCGAAGCTCACCGCAGCAATTTCAAACATTGGTCTCTTGGACTGAACGTAGGAGCGACTGCCTCATTAGGTGATGCTGCTAGTTATTTCTTTGGTGAAAAAACAGACGCTATGCCTTCTGGTGTGGGCGGTTTCGAAATTGGTTTACGCGGTAACCTGAATTACTGGTTCAGCCCTACGATCGGTTTAACCGGTTCTGCTGGATACCACAGTACTTCTGGTACTGACTTAAACTACTATTTCGAAGGTAACTATATTGATGCTGACTTAAGCTTGAACTTCAACTTAAGCAACATGTTCCTTTATGGAAAGGATTATGATCGTAAGCACGCCTTATTATTTAGCATTGGTTTAGGTGCTACTTCTTTGGAAGCTGATGGTTATGATGAGGCTGGTAATTTCCTTGCCAGCGCTGGTGGTCCTGACCGTGCTTTTACTACTACTATCCCATTGCAATTGACCTACAAGCGTCAGTTAAACCAAACTTGGGATTTAGATATCCTTTACAAGCATACCTTTGCTGGAATCGATGGTGCTGATGCTCAGAGTATTGCTCCAACTGCTGATTTCTTCGGTTACTTCGGTGTAGGTGCTGCTTATAACTTCGGTTCTGACGATAAAGAGTCTATCGTATACTACAGTCCTTTCGAGGGAGTATTTGCTGATATGACTGAGATCAAGCAGAACTACGAAAAATTGGTTAATGATGACGACGGTGACGGCGTTAGCAACCTTTTCGATGAGGATAACAGCACTCCAGCTGACGTAAACGTTGGTCCTAACGGTGCTCCTCTTGATGTGGATGGTGACGGTATTCCTGATTACCTGGACGCTGATCCATTTACTCCTAAAGGTGCTAAGGTTGACAGCGAAGGTCGTATGGTTGACTCTGATGGTGACGGTGTAGGTGATCACATGGATCAAGAGCCTAACACTCCTAAAGGTGCCTTGGTTAACTTCAAAGGTATTTCTGTGGCCAGCGCTGCTTCTGGTGGCGGCGGTGTAGGAGCTTACCTACCTTCAGTATTCTTCAACTTCAATAGTGCTACTGTAACTGATGCTAACTACATGCGTTTAGCTGCTATTGCTAGCACCTTGAAGTCTAATCCTAATGTTAAAATCGTTCTTACTGGTTATACTGATGCTTCCGGTCCAGAAGATTACAACAAGACTTTAGGTCAGCGTCGTGCTGATGAAGTAAAACAAGAATTGGTTCAAGTGTTTGGAATTGATGCTGCCCGTATCGAAACCAGCTCTAAAGGCGAAGGTGATCCTTTAGCAAAAGGTCACAATAATATCAATCGTCGTGTAGACGTTGCTGTTAAATAAGCCATAATAAGACAATAAAAAAAGGCCTCCTGAAAAGGAGGCCTTTTTTTATGCCTTGATACGTCGTATATAGTCCCAGAGTACCACTCCGGCACTCACCGCTATGTTTAAAGAATGTTTGGTTCCGAATTGGGGGATTTCGATGGCACCATCACAAAAGGCGAGCACTTCATCGCTTACTCCGCTAACTTCATTTCCAAAAACAAAGATTTGCTTTTGCTCTAAGTCCGGTTCCCAATGGCGGAGATCAACAGAGCCTTCACATTGTTCTACGGCCCAAATTTGATAGCCTTCTTTCTTTAGGGCTTCAAGGGAGCTTAAACCATCAGATAAGCTTTCCCAATTAACCGATTCGGTGGCTCCCAAAGCAGTTTTACGCATTTCCTTAGATGGTGTTGGGCTTAATCCTCCTAAATAGATTTTCTCACAGCGGAAGGCATCAGCGGTGCGGAAAACGGATCCTACATTAAGTAAACTTCGCACTTCATCTAAAGCTATTCGAAAGGGGAATTTGTCTTCCTCTTTAAATTCAGAAACGCTTAGTCTATTAAGCTCACTCATTCGAAGCTTTCTCATTGTCCTTTGTATTTTAGCTCGCTCGCAAATTACTTCAAATTGGCCGCTAAAAAGAAAACTCAGACCCCCTTAATGCAACAGTATAACGAGATCAAGCAGAAGCATCCCGATGCTATTCTCTTGTTTCGTGTGGGGGACTTCTATGAGACCTTCGGGGAAGATGCTATTGCAGCTAGTCGTATCCTTGGAATTGTATTGACCAAAAGAGCGAATGGCTCAGCGTCCGAAATTGAATTAGCGGGCTTTCCGCATCATTCTTTGGATACTTATTTACCTAAATTGGTAAGAGCAGGTCGCAGGGTAGCTATTTGTGATCAATTAGAAGATCCTAAGCAAACTAAGACCATTGTTAAGCGTGGAATTACTGAACTGGTAACGCCAGGTCTAACCACTCATGATCAGGTTTTAAATAGTGGGGAGAACAACTTCCTGGCGGCGGTGCATATGGGAGCTAGCCTTCAAGGGGTGGCATTTTGCGATCTCTCTACAGGTGAGTTTATGGTGGCCCAAGGGAATCATGAGCAGGTAGATAAACTCCTGCAAAGTTTAAGACCAACCGAGGTTCTGTATTCTAAGAGTAAGCGCAGGGTGTTTGAAGATGTATATGCCAGTCAGGCCTATTCATTCCCTTTGGATGAGTGGATTTTCCAATTCGAATTTGCAGAGCAAAGTTTACTGGACCATTTTAAAGTAAAGTCATTAAAAGGTTTTGGGATTGAGAATATGGAAGAGGCCATAATTGCTTCGGGAGCCATATTCCATTACTTAAAGGAAACCCATCATAATCGCTTGGACCATATTCAGTCGATCAATCGTTTGGATAATGGGGAATATGTTTGGATGGATCGCTTTACCGTCCGCAATCTGGAATTATTCGAATCCAATAGCCGCGGCGGACAAAGCCTTTTAGGGGTAATCAATGAGACTTGCTCACCTATGGGGTCGCGACTCATGCAACGCTGGTTGGCCATGCCTTTGGTGGATATGCAACGATTGTCTAAGCGTCATGATCATGTAGAGGCTTTTTATCGTAATCCGGATTTAATATCCTCTGTTCGTGAAGCGCTCAATGAGATTTATGATTTAGAGCGCTTGGCGGTTAAAGTGAGTACTGCCAAGGTTTTGCCAAAAGAATTGGTGCAGTTAAAGCGGGCTCTGGTCTTGGCCAATGATATCAAAGCCCTTTGTGAGAAGGATCCAGCTTTATCTTCCCTGGTAGAACGAGTACATCCCGCCAAGGATTTAATTGCTCGCATTGCCAGTACCTTGAAGGATGATCCCCAAAATAATATGGCCAAGGGGGAGTACGTGCGGGAAGGTGTTTCAGAAGAATTGGATGAGTACCGCGAGTTGATGTACAATGGCAAGGATAAATTGCTGGAGATACAACAGCGGGAAGCGGAGAAAACCGGCATTGCCAATCTGAAGATTGCCTTTAATAATGTCTTCGGTTACTATTTGGAAGTGCGCAATACGCATAAAGACAAGGTTCCGGAGGAGTGGATTCGCAAACAAACCCTGGTTAGCGCTGAGCGCTACATTACGCAGGAGCTCAAGGAATATGAGCAAAGGATTTTGCAAGCCGAAGAAAAGATCGTTGCTCTGGAACAAGAGATTTATCAGCAATTACTACAGGATTTATTGGCCCAATTAGGGCTTATTCAATCTAATGCTCAAGTCTTAGCTGAGGTAGATTGTTTAAGTGCCTTTGCTTATTTGGCCCAACGCAATGGTTACCATCGCCCGGAAATGAATGATGGCGATGCGATTGAGATTAAAGACGGCCGGCATCCGGTAATTGAGAAAAGCCTCAAGGCCGGTGATGAGTATGTGGCCAATGATGTGGTATTAGATCGTGAAAGTCAGCAGCTCTTAATGATTACCGGTCCTAATATGAGTGGTAAGTCGGCCTTATTGCGGCAAACCGCATTGATTAGTCTGATGGCTCAGATAGGAAGTTTTGTTCCAGCCAGTTCGGCGAAGCTGGGCTTTTTAGATAAGATCTTTGTAAGGGTTGGGGCTTCGGATAATATCTCACAAGGAGAATCGACCTTCATGGTGGAGATGAATGAAACTGCCAGTATTCTCAATAACCTTTCTGAGCGCAGTTTAATCCTCTTGGATGAGATTGGTCGTGGTACCAGTACTTATGATGGGATAAGCATTGCCTGGAGCATTGCAGAGTATTTACACGAGCATCCCAGTAGGGCGAAAACTTTGTTTGCTACCCATTATCATGAATTGAATGAAATGGAAGGCAATTTCGAGCGTATTCGCAATTATAATGTGAGCGTGAAGGAAATGGGGGATAAGATCATTTTTATGCGGAAACTAACAGAGGGAGGCAGTGCGCATAGCTTTGGTATCCATGTGGCGCGAATGGCAGGCATGCCTGCTTTGGTGATCTCTCGTTCTCAAAAGATATTAAGTGAGCTGGAGGCCAGTCGAGCTAATGGTCGAGAGGCAGAAACCTTGAATGATCAGGCTAAAGAAATGCAATTAAGTTTCTTTCAATTAGATGATCCAATTTTGGATGAAATCCGCAAGGATATTGAGAATCTGGATATTAATACCCTTACCCCGGTGGAGGCCTTGATGAAGCTAAATGAAATCAAGAAAAAAATTGGTGCTTAGGCTTGCTCAGGTTGGATAAATGATATTATATTTGCCGACCCAAAGCGAAAGCAGCGGTGTTCTTTAACAGAATAGAATTGCGAGAGTAGCTCAGTTGGTAGAGCACAACCTTGCCAAGGTTGGGGTCGCGGGTTCGAATCCCGTCTCCCGCTCAGAGGCCCTCCTGAAGAGGGCTTTTTTTTGCGCTTCCTGGAAACGCAGAAAATGGTTCTGGAATTCGAATGTAAATTTGGATTCTTCATAGCCGCCCTGGTGGTGGAATTGGTAGACACGCGGGACTTAAAATCCCGTGGCCAGCAACGGCCGTGCGGGTTCAAGTCCCGCCTGGGGCACCACAACAAAAAAAGCGTTAACGAAAGTTGACGCTTTTTTTGTTTTTAAACATTTCTGGAAGCCCTATAAGATTTCAAGCTTAAACCTTCCCAATTATCCTCCCTTTCGAACCAATCATCGTGCCTTTGAAACCAATCATCGGCTGAGCTTCTGCCAATCTTTGCCCCATCATTAAAGAAACATCATTATGAATTTCAAAAGGGCAATACTTTCAGCTGTTTTAGTATGGGTATTAGGGGTGAGTGCTTATACCGGATCATTTTTTATTCATCTAATGGATGACCCTAATTTACAAGCCAATTTGGTACTCACTTTCGCCTTGATACCCAGTGCCATTTTGGGAGCGGGTTTGTACTATAGAAGCGGACTCAAGTCTAATGGTTTTAAACTAGGGACTTTGATGTTCTTGATCGCTATGCTATTAGATGCTTTGATAACGGTGCCGGTATTTATCATTCCTGAAGGAGGTAGCCACCTTAGCTTTTTTGGGGACCCGGGATTTTGGTTTATCGCGGTGGAGTACATTTTAACCGTAGGATTGTATTGGCGATTTAAAGTCTTTACCAGAAGTCGAAAGCTTTTTAGATAAGTTCCATGCTTCGCACGAAAAGAGCTCATATAAGGCCTTTGGAGAGCTCCGACTTTGAGCTGCTCTTAGAAATGTACTTAGAGCCCGATTCCAATAAATATATCGCTCCCCTTAAAGATCGATCGCCAGAGTTTTATCTGAATTTCCTGCAGACTAAGCGGCAGCAAAATCAAAAGGAAATAGGTTTTTGGGTGGCGGTTGAAAAGACCTCGAAGCAAATTATAGGTACAGTTAATCTCAATACCTATGCACCCTTGGCCATTACGCATATTGGTTGTCATTTGAGATCCGCTTTTTGGGGAAAGTCTTATGCCTCTGAATTGCTAAGTGCTATGGTCAAATATGGTTTCGAGGAAAGGGACTTGCCCTGCATACATGGGGTTTTTGAAAGGGAAAACCTCGCTTCAAGAAGACTTATGAAAAAGCTGGGCTTTAGCTTTAAATGCAATGAAATTGTCAATGCAGTAGATTTGGAGGTGCATCAACTTAGCTATCATTACTATAAAAGCAAGAAGGCTATTCTTAAATGAATAGCCTTCTTGAAATCAGAAATAATATCGTTTACTCTTAAAATCCAATTTTATTACAAACGGATTGTGGTAGATTGATATCATAGGTGTGACCATCAATCACCTTCACATTCATGGTATCAATCTGGTCCTGGCCATACTGTGCGCGGAAGTCGTAATAAGCGCCATCTTCCAAACTGGTAAAGCTGTATTGGGTTACAGTATTATTTACAAAGCGATAGAGTTCGCTAAAAGGAGCCTCATCGCTGGGATCATGAGCACGATAGTACATCACTACCCCTACCGGAGGTTGGATGAAAGCGCCATCACAGCGCAAGCGATAAGCTAAGGTTACCGGATCAATGGCACTGTTGTAGTCAATTTCAATTTTCCAGCCATTGCTGGTTTCGCTGGCATTAAAGCTGTAATTGCTGTTTTTTAAGCTACCGGATTTGGCTCTAACCTCTTTTAATACTAAGGGTTGCAAGGCTTTAATATCTTGTTGAGGATTGGAGGAAGTAATGCTTGGTGACTCATAATTAAAGGAACCTCCCAACTCAACCACATATTGGATATTAGTATTCAGAATTTCAAAAACCAATTCTAAGTTACCGGTAGCGCTCGGTACATTGGCGCTCTTTAAATTACTGCTAATGCTGTATTCGTATGAAGGAGTGAGTTTAGGGGAATACCAAAGTCTGTAAGCACTGCTTTCCGTGCTATAGCTTAAGGGATCAACTGAAATGTCGATGTAGAGAACGTCATTGTCATCTTTTTTTACCACTAAATCCTGGTTCGACATAAACTTCCAAACCTGTTCTTCGGGCTCAAAGTATTTTACGCCAGCACGATCACCTACCGCAAAGGGCTGTAGCGTTTCGGGATTGTAGAGATTGGGATCTATATCCAAGCGAACCGTAGCATTGAGGCCTGGAGGGGTCAGGATTTCGGTTGAACCTCCATTCTCATTAATTACGGCAAATGAGAAATCTTCACCTTCACCCAAGCTAACACCTCCATTTCCTGTTGTTGGCACGACTAGGTCTATAGCGCCATCCCAAACAGCAATAAAAACGGAACCGTCAATAATTTCAATTTCAAAACGGCTAGCCTTCTTGCCAAGAATAAGGTTTCCTTGCTCATCTAAAAACTTGGTGCCTGGAGGTATAGTTAAGGCCACTTTGCTATTGGCTTTCTGGGCAGAAACTTGAATGGTGTCGCTGGTTTCTCCGGTGCTGGGATTGGTGCTGAAGCCAGCTGTGCCCACGGCAATATTGGAAGGAAGGTTTGTGGCGTTCAATAGCCTTAACTCCTTGTTTTGATAGTATTGACCTTCTTTTACCTCATAAGAGAGGTTGCTGCCTAAGTAGCCGGGGGCAGAGGCATTTATGCTAAAGCGAAGAGGAGATCCTGCAACTGGCTCCTGTTCGGTAGGAACCATTAACTGCACAAGGTTACCACTGTTTTGAATGTTCTGAGTTCCATCTAAGGCGTAGATCTTACTGGCATCGGGGCCACTAAGTTTAATACGCAGGTTCGCCGGTAAAACGGCAGTGGAATCATTGGCGTCTACCAAATCGGTAATGGCGATATAGCGGTAAAAAGTGGGGTTTACATGCACATCAAAATCATTGATGATATCATCCGGTTTGGTACATGAAAAAAGGCTTAAGCTTAAAACTAGTAGGAGTAGGGGTTTAATAAAGCGAATCATGGGGGTTAAATAGGGTTGTAAAAATCCTTATTCAACCAATACCATAATAGTTCCATTGCAGCAGCGGGAATAAGGGTCCGTAAATTTAAGTAATGTGCTGGAAATCCTTGGAGGGTTGATTTTCAGTCATTAAAGATTATTAATTGGATTTAGGTCAGTTGAAGAATGTATGATTCTTCCTATTTATGGATCTAAATAGGAATTTAAATCTTTGGCATTATTGACTATGGTTATAATCTTTCCTTCCGGAGAAACCAGAATATAGGATGGGAAGAAAGTGATGTTAAAACGCTTTCGAAATTCTTCATCAGCTAAAGCTAAAGTCCAAGGCAAATCATGGCGTTTTCGATAGGCTTCTACACTTTGTTGATTGTCGTGTTCAAATACCCCAATGATTTCCACTTTTTTGCTGGCGTAAATCTTTTTAATCTCTGGCTCTTGCTTGAGGCAGCCTCCGCACCAGGTGCCACCCACATCAATAATCAGCGGCTTTTCCTCCTTAAGGAAGCTACTCAAATTGGCCATGTTTCCATCTAGAAGCTGAATCCGGAAGCCAGAAATATCTTCCCCTTCTGTAAAAATAGGATTGGGCTTTGTGTTGGTTTCCGCTATGGAAATTTGGCGGCCATCCGGACTAAAGCTCTTTAAGTAATAGGCCTGGCCGTGTAGGTTGAAAATGGCATTAGGGTCCAATACCTGAGCTTGTCTTAGTAAGGAACTAAAATTCTGCTTGTCGTCAAATGATTCCTCTGAAATCAGGATTCTGTCTCCTTGGGAATGAGTTTCAAAGCTAAAGCAGCCATCGGCAGAATTATCCAATAGAAAAATGCTAATTGCCTTTCCCTTAAAGGTATTTCGACTTAGGATCAGGTTCAGTCGATTTGCTGTTAACCAATAGGAGGGAGCCAGAATTTCACTTTTAGGATATTTGGATTGGTATCGGGATTTAAGCCTGGCTTCATTTTGGGGGGAAATTTGGCTTCTTCCAATTTCATAATGCAGTTTTGCGGTTTTATGTTTTTCATTGGCCAGGCTAAGGATCTGATGGTTCGTGAAGGCGATGCCTTTGCCATCATCGCTGAAATCCAAATTACCATTGCGATCCAGGTAAATAGTCGATTGGCTTTCTGCGTAGTCTTCGATCAGGAAGCAGACTTCCTGGGGAAATGCAGATTGCGTAAGTCCCGTGAAGTAAAGGAAGCCATAGGCAGTTTTCCCTAGCTTCATTCCAGAAGGTACTTGCTTAATAGAAGAGCTAAGCTCTTGATTGTTAATTTGATTGTCTTTTAGCTTGAAAAGAGGGATAAAGCTGATCAGATCACTTTGAGATCCAAAAGGACTAGTGTAATTAGCTTCAAGGTCTAATTGAAATGTTTGAGCGAAGCTTGGAAGGCTAAATGCCAATACTATTAAGAGAGTGCTAAACTTCATGAAGGGACATGAAATATGCTCAAGTGCAGCGCCTAATGGTAAATCGGTCGATCTAAAGATACAAAGGCTGTACTGGCTGCATTGTCATAGAATGCGCGATGAGATGATTTTAGCTCAACTGGGTAGGATAAGCCCTTCATTGAGAGCCCATTTGTATAAGTCTAAACTGGTTTCTAATTCGAGTTTTTGAAAGATCCTAGCGCGATAGGAAGCCACCGAGCTGCTGTGTAGTTTCAGAATTTCGGCAATCGCTCGCGACGTTTTGCCTTGAATTATCAGGGATAATACTTCCGATTCTCTTTGAGAGAGGCAATTTATGCTTTGATGGTTATCTGAGCTGGAGACTATGCTTTCCATTAGTATTTCACTGGAGAAGTAGTTTTTACCACTGAGTAAGTTTAAGATGGCAAAATGCAATTCTTCGTCGGGGGAAGTTTTTTCAATAAAGCCATTTATTCCAATTTCAATTAGACGCTTGATATAAAGCTTTGCCGGTTCCATGGAAAACATGAGAATCGGGCTGTTGGGAATCAAATTGCGAATAATGCGGACCAGGGAAATGATTTCAAAATCAGGAAGGTTAATGTCCATTAAAATTAAATCAGGATACTCTTTAGACTTTGCCATTGCCTGGCAGGTGCTAACCGCTTCATTCCCGGTTGCGGCAATTTGATAAGAGTCGAAGAGTTTGTAACGCTCGCAAAAAGATACAAGCCCCATTTGAACGACAGGGTGATCATCGACAATTAAAAGTTTATTCATGGATTGAATTTGTGGCAAGGAATAGAATTCCATCATTTTCATTTTTAGAAAATACCGGTTCTTGCTGTAGAACAAGTTTGACATGGCTTTGAGCCTGGCTAACACGGCTCCTATTTTAGATTAAGTTCTACAACAGATTCGAACGAAAGCCACAGTATCATTCTCGCCATTTAATGAGGTTTGTAATAGTAAAAAATTGAAGTCGTGCGAATTTTAGTACTTGAAGACAACCAGTTTATAGCCTCAATAATTGTTGCGTCATTTAAAGGAAGTGAGTCTGAATTGGTAATCGTAAATGACCAGTTCGAAGCAGAAAAACAATTTATTAAGGACCGGCCGGATATTTTGATTTCAGATATCCATATGGAGCAGGGAACCAGTTTGGAGTTTCTCAGAATGGTTAGTCAGTATCCTGATACCAAGGTAGTGGTGTTTAGCTCTGATTTTGAGCGTTTGATGGAAGTGGAAGAAGGTATTGGATTGAATAACTGGTCCTATATCAGTAAGAACAATCGCAAGTGGCTAATGCTTGTAAAGGCGGAAGTTTCAGCCTATCTCAATGCTAATAAATCGGGTGCGGCCTCATCCATGAGCTAATACGGCTCTTGCGAGCGTCTATATTAAATTCGGAAAATACCTTAAAAAAGAAATTGCCTTCGGATATATCTTGATTCATCCTAATTAAATCTGAATCCCTCCCCTCCGGGGCAATAGTGCCGGTAAATTAGAATGCCGGCACTTTATTTTTAAGGATGAATAAGGCCTTCTTTTAGAGCCCATTGATAGAGTTCAAAATTGCTTTTAACTCCAATTTTATCGAAGATTCGCGTGCGGTAGGTCGCTACTGAGCTTTTGTGTAAGTTCAGGAGTTCACATATTTCCTTTGGAGATTTACCGCGAATCATTAACCCCAAAATTTCCGATTCTCTTTCGGATAAATCATTGGAGATGTTACTGAGTTCATCGGCATCATCCTTGTCGTTCATTACTTCCATTAGGATGTCACTGGAGAAATAGGATTTGCCCGATATAATACTGCGAATGGCAAAAAGCATTTCATCATCGGTAGATGTTTTATTGAGAAAGCCTTTTACCCCCAATTTTATTAAGCGCTTGATATAAAGCTTTGGTGGCTCCATGGAAAACATCATAATGGCCATTCCCGGTGCTCGGTCAAGCATAAATTTCACCAAAGCTAAAGCCTCATAATCGGGAAGGTTTATATCCACGATCGCCATTTGGTAAAAGTCAGGATCTGACTGATGCTCCTTGATTTTTTTCACTGCTTCTTTCCCTGTTCCCACCACATCAATTTGGCTAAACAGTTTATTTCGCTCCATAAAAGAGCTCATTCCCATTTGTACTACCGGATGATCGTCAACGATTAAAATGTTTCCTGCCATAGCCTAATTTCAAATTCTTTTAAAAATATCACTATACCATCAATGAAAAAAGTAAAGCGCTTCAAAATGAGGGATTAAAGTGACGAGTAAATGTTTTTTAGGGGCACTGAATTAGGGTTTTTATGGGAATATCATGCGCTTCAGTGGGGATTTTCGGTAAAAGCATAAATGGGTAACACAGCGCAAGTGTTTGAGCTTCAGGGTGAAGTTTAAGGAATCTGTCGTAGTATCCTCCTCCATAGCCCAATCGACCTCCTTTAGAGTCAAAGGCAAGCCCAGGGCAAATTATAAGTTCGATGCTTTTATTGTAAAGTTCACCTTTAACTGGTTCCCAAGTACCCCATTTGCTTTCAGTTAATTGGTCTTTACCTTCATAAATGATGGAGCGCAGCTCCCGGTTTGGAGCAATTTGGGGGATAATGACAGTAATATCTTTTTTAGTCAAAGACTCAATAACGGGCCAATGATTTACTTCATGATTCATGGGGATGAAACTATGAATAGTCCGTGGCTGAATATCTTCAAGGAGGGTTGAAAGCTGTTTTTGCAGTGCAGCATCCCAATTTTCTTTAAGCTCGGAATCCAGGTTCCTTAGCTTCTTTAAAATCTCTGAACGGATATGCTGCTTAGTTTCTTTCACTGGTGGATAGGAGCTCGTTTATTGCTGCATTGATTTTTTGGCTGGCTCCTAATTTGGATTGAATGTAATCTTCAAACTGGGCGGCCTGAGGTTTGTGATGCTGGAAGTCTAAAAATGCTTTTTCCAGATCTTGGGAGTTTTGGATTTCCGCCGCAAGGCCTAATTGGATCATTTCTTCAGTTTCAGGAAACTTTTTTCGCTTGGGACCGAAGAGTACCGGTATGTGATAAACAATCGCTTCAATGGTATTGTGTACTCCTTTGCCGAAACCTCCGCCTATTAAAGCGAGGTCAGCAAGACGATAGAGGTATCTCAATTGCCCGATGGAATCAATTAGAATGATGCGGTCTTGAGTATTAAAATCTTTTTTACTGTAGCAGGATATACCGAATTTACTAAAACGTTTTAGGACACTTTGAATATTTGTATTGCTAATATCATGGGGGGCAAGAATGAGTTTAAAGTTCGGCTGATCTTGCAGTAGCTTTTGCAGGAGTATCTCTTCTTTTTTCCACGAACTACCTGCAATCAGGCAAAAACTATCCTTAATAAAGGATTTTAAAAAGGAAGTGTTGCAGTCTTGTTTTTTGTTTTCTAATGCGCGTTCAAAGCGACTGTCGCCACATAGACCAATTCCCTTAATTTCTTCCTTTTCAAGGATTTGAAGGCTAGGGGAGTCTTGCACCAATATTCGGTCGAAATTCAGCAAAGCTCTTCGGAAAAAAGCCTTTTGATCGCCCTTGAAATAAATTTGATTGGCCCTGAATACAGCTGGTGCTAAAATGAGTTTGGTGTCTACTTTCTTAAGTGCGGAAAGGAGAAAAGGCCAGATCTCATACTTGATAAAAAGGGCTAGTTCCGGCTTTAAAATCTCGGCGAAGTCCGCACTGTTCTTTTTTTCGTCCAGGGGTAAATAGATGATGGCGTCGCAAAGCTCTGTTTCTTTAAAGTACTCATATCCGCTTGGTGAAAAAAAGCTCACAAAAATTTGGTGATCAGGCCACTGCTTGCGCAGGCTACGTAGAACTGGTGTTCCTTGTTCCATCTCACCTAGTGAGGCAGCATGTATTAAGATTCGTCTTTTAGAGGGGTCAACTAATTTTCGAAGTTCTTCTCGCCAAAAATGCCTGCCATCCACCCACTTTTTAGCTTTATCGGATTGTAAGGCGGCTAAATGAATTAAGGCTTTATAAGTCTTAATAACAATGGGGTACAGTATGCTTTGAAGGCTAGTCAAGATAGTACTCCTCCTTTACGCCACCCAGGTAAATGGGTATATACCATTTAAGTTTTAAGCTGTACATGAAATTAAGCTGGGGGTCGGAGGATAAGAGCCCTGTAGGGTAATAGTATTTGCGTAAATCTTGGGTCCAGATTTCAGATACTTCAAAAGAAAGCTTGAAGTTAATCATGCGGTTCGGCGAGAGGTAGAGGTAGCTGATGTTTTGTTTTAAGCTAAAACCACTCGACAAACGATCGTAACCTTTTTTGTATTCATCTAAAATTTGAGGGGAGTCATTATTGACATTATCAATATTGAGCCAGTAAAAACCATAACCTGCTCCCAGACCCAGGCCCAAACCACTATTTAGATTAGGGCCGGTTTTTGGAAATAGCTTTTCCAGGCTCAGGTGAAAATGAGTGCCACGTTGATTAATATTTACCACCGCGTAATTCCCTGTGGTATTAATTAGATTGCCATTGTCGGTAAAAACATTGCGAAGGGCATTTTGACGGTCAGGAACTTCTCCTCCAAAAAGATATTCGCCTTCTAAGCTCAATATTAGGTTGGAGCGAAATTTACGACCAACATTAGCGCCAATACTAAAGCTCTGGCCATATCGATCAGTCCATTCACCGGCCGGGAAATTAAGGCCAGCTTGTGCACCCAGAAGCCACATACGGTCTGCTTGTTTGGGATTTTGACTTTGCCCCGATAGAATTAGAGTGCTTAAAAGGAATAAAGTGAGCAGGAAGTAGTGCAGTGCTTTCATTAAGAGCAAAAGTATTTTATTTCAGCATAGTTTTATCTTTCCGATCTTCGAATTGAATTCTGGCTTGCCTTAGTTCTGAAACAAGTGTTGGTAAATTTTTCATTGCGCGGTAATTGCTAACGCTCTGGGTGAAGGATTCTTTTTTATCATTACTTCTTTCTTTTAGTAAAGTCCTAAATCTGTGTCTGGTGGCTGGCCCTTAGGGTTCAAGATTCGAAGGGACGATTGATGTTGGATTGGCCTTTGAAGGTAATAAGCCGTGTTTTTGTTCATCTAATACTTAGGCTCTAACCTCGACGCGTAAGGGATTTGAGCGGGGCTATACCCCTGAGTAGACAGTGTTTCAAATTCCCTATTTGAATGACTCCTTAGCGGAATCCCTTTTGGTTTGCAGGAAGATTAAAAATGCAGAGAAATTCGTATTTTCAAACGGGGGAATTGTCAAAGAAGTAATGTTGTGTAGAACATACTCGACATTTAAACTTATTTGTACTACTCTGTGCTTTTGACAATTGTGTTTTTTTTGAGAGCATTTTTTCTATGGCCTAAGGCTTATTTTTTATGAGTATAAGCGATGGTGGTCTATAGAAGTTCTAATAAACAACTGTTGTTTTTTGAAACAGAGGTATTTCTATAGCGTATTCTTCAACGTCTTACTTTTTATAGCGTGTGTTCCAGTTCATGCTGAAATAGCTAGACTGCGAGTTCTGGCACCAGTACCCGTCCTCAAGTATAATATTGAATATATCAATAACACTTCCGGTTTGATGCAGAATGAGGTTACTGCTCTGCATATGAGCCCGGAGCATTTATTGTGGATTGGGACTCAACAGGGGCTGTTTCGCTATTCAGGTCGTCAGCTTAAAGCTTTTCTTCCTCAGGATGATTCCTTGATGAATGGTGTGCGGATACTGAACTTTTACCGTACCCGATCCAATAGGATTTTGGCTTTGAATGAGTTTTTCCAGTATTCATTGCTGTCGATAGATCAAAGAACACTTACTAATCAAAATGAAGATAACCGAGGCTATTTATTTTTCCGCAATGGTAGTGTAGGCGAAAGTGAACTGATACGTTGGCATGGATTTCATCAGTATATGGTGGATTCTAATCGCTATTACTTCGATAATGATGGGGAGGCCAATGCATTGTATTACAATGATGGAACTGGCATGGATGAGGTGCCCTATAAGCTAACGAGCTTTAGCCGTAAGCATTTAATGGTATTTGGAGAGTGCATGTTTGTCCTTCAAGAAGATGGTGCGATTATTCGAGTTAAGGGGACTTTTATAGATACTATTGGCTCCGTGCCGGATTTAGGGCAGCTTCAAAAATGGGAGGAAAACCCACAGCAAAGTCAAATGCTATGGAATGCGGCAGAGAACAAGGCTTATCTCTACCGAAATGGGGAACTCTATCAATTTACTCCGGATGAGAATGAGGGTTTACAAATGCAATTGATTGCTCAATCCGTGCCTCAGAATGAATACTCTTCCTGTTTATACAGCAAAGACGATGCGCGGATATTTCTGGGAACTCGCAAAAAGGGTTTGATGATAATGGCTCCCGTTTTTATCAAGCAAATTGTATCGGATAGCAGTTGTGCGGCCGGAGTGCCTAATTATACCCTGGCGGCTATCGGGAAAGATTCGATCCTTTCAAGCTTGGGAGTTTTATACCACAATTCTAATGTGGAATGCGGCTCTTTGTACAAGAGTTATTCTGGATTATTGGGCTATAATGCAAGTCTAAAGCAAATATATGCTGTAGAGGAACCATCCAGGCCCTTATTGATTGATTTGGAAAATGGTAGAAGAAGCTATTTGAAAGGTCCGGTAGATTCAGTCAATGTTCGAACTGGACATATCATTCAAAGAGAAGGAGAGGTTTATATGTTTATCGAATCTATGGGTTTGATGCGCCTGCAGGGGGATAGTTTGATTTGCGTGGCTTCGGTGCCAACCGATCATGGCAAGGTGAATTATGCTGGACAATTGTTCTTCTTGAATGATTCTACCGTTTGGATGCTATATGGTTTTAAAGCAGAAATGGTCATCTACGATTTAAAAACACGTAAGGGTCGGGTTGTGCGGATAACGGAGAAGGAAGATCTTAATTCACGTTTTTTATACCGAATAGGAGATAGGGTTCTTTTAACTACTTATGGGAGAGGTATTTATGTTTGGGAGAGTGGGCAGTGGTCTAAATTAGATTTGAAAGGTAATCTTGCCATGGAGGCCTGTCATGGTATTAGGCAGGTAGGTGATTGTTTACTGTTTAGTACCAATCAGGGATTGTATGTAACTCCTCAAGAGCTATTTGTAGCCTACCTAAATGGCGATGTTCCCTTTCCAAGCTTTACTGCTTTTAGCGCTCATGAGGGATTGAGGAATTTTGAGTTTAATGGTGGTGGAACTTCTGAGCCCATTATTTCCAATTTGGATGGAAAGTTAGCCATGCCAAATCCAGATGGAATCACCTATTTAGAGTCTGACTTTAAAAGCTTTATGCCCGTTTATCATGATGATTTGATTTTGGAGGAGGTGTATCTGGATGGGCAAAATATATCCATTATTGAGAATACGGAATTGCCGCCATTGTTTTCAAATTTAATGGTAAAGCTTATTAACCCATATTATGGAAGTGAAGAGAATGCGCCTGTATATTATCGGGTGCCAGAATTGAATTCGGAATGGCGAGAGGTGGATTTTGAAAGAGGATTGCTATTTGATCGTTTACCCAGCAATAGCACCTACAGTTTGGAGATATACATGCCTTTCACGTCCAAGGAAGATCGGATTTTTAGAGTTTGGAAATTCTCTGTGGGTCCTCGTTTCCATGAAACACTAGCCTTTTTCTTAATCATGGGCTTGGTGGCCTTGTTCCTAATTATAGGCTTGTTTGAGTTGGTTCAGCGAAGAAATAGGGCCTATCAGCGGCGCTTGAAAGATGAGATTGAGGAAAGAACCGATGAAATAGCCCGGAGCAATGTGAGTTTAGCGAATACGGTTGCGGACTTGCAAGAATCCCGACAACAATTAAATCGTGCCGTTGGACTTCGAGATCGGATGATCACCATATTCTCGCATGATATTAGGGGGCCTTTGCGCTTTATGGCGGATGTTGCTTTTGATATAAAGGAAAAAACCCGGGCAAAAGGACTAGAAGATCTTAGTCGAGATTTAGAAATATTAAGTACTTCTACTCGAGGAGCCTACGAAACGGCCAATACTATACTCGAGTGGATTCGAAATCAGGATTTAATGGATTCTGAAAATCAATTCCCTTTGGGTAAGGCGGTGGATCAAGTCCTGGAACGAAAAGCAGCCGAATTAATGAAGTACCGCATTTTGGTGGATTGGGATTTGAAGCAAGATTTTCTAGTCGCAACTCGACCAAAAGCCCTCGAAATAGTGGTTGAAAATATCGTGGAGAACGCTATTAAATATTGTAACCGAAAAATTTGGATTCGAATCTTTGAGGAAGATCAAAGGATATGCCTTGAAGTTACGGATGATGGTCCGGGGATTCAGGATTCCAAACGACTTAATGCCATTAATAGCGGAGTGGCCGTGCGCAGTAAAGGCGGGCAGCGTGGAGCGGTAGGTATGGGAGTTGGATTGCCTATGGTTCGAGAAATTATCGGTCAACTCAATGGCTCACTTCTTTTTCAAAATGCTTCAGGAAAAGGTCTCCAGGTAAGGGTTTGTTTGCCTTTTTACGCCGCAATGAAATCTTAGTTGAAATAGGGGCTTTTTTGCTTTTGCTATTTCCATTTGGCTGTTGCTTGCCCTTCTCATACAATTCATAACAGTAGGGATTGGTGATTAGCTAGCCATTTTCCTTTATCACAAAAATTCCATGCCTTAAATAGCAGTTTTTTGTAGAACAAAGTCTACAGTTCAAGGCCAATGTTTTACGGCTAATAGGCATGAAGTATTACGGCTCCTAAATTGTCGATGCTCTTAATTTGTTACTGTTGTTTAGCATCCTTGTTAATGGTGATTTATAGGTGCTGTATAGTAATGATTCTTAACATTTATTCTTGGGGGTAATAGATGAGTAGAAATTCAAATGAAAAGGAATTTAATAAAAGTACTCAGGTTATATGAAATCGAAATTTGGATTTGCAATAGCAATATTGCTGATTTTAATCTTAACGGAAGTTTCTGCCCAGCCTAGTGGCGGTGGTCCTGGAGCCCCAACCCCAATTGGTTTTGTCGAAGTGCTCTTAGTTGGAGGGGCCGCAATAGGGATAAGTCGAATTAAACAAAATCGAAAAAGTGATGATGCATTATAGGAGTTTTACATTCGTTTTATTGGAGTTTTTAATTAAAAGCGCGGGCTTATTAATAGTTGGGATGATTTTGTTTCTGATTTGGGATTCATTTAATCTAGATATTATTTATTTCTACGTGCCTTTAATCGTCTTTTTCTCGGTGTTTATGTGGCAATTGGTGTACAAATGGTATAATCCGATATTAACATTTAAAAATGGTCATCTGGTGCATTCCAATGGCTTGTACTCCACCGTTATAGGTTCACATGTAAAAGTGCGGGTAAAGGGTAAGTTTGGTTTTGGTGCTATCGTACGAGTTTTCGGTGAAAGAGGAGCGGTGACCGTTTGGATCGCTTCAAATCGATTGCATGAAGTACGTGGCTTTAGCAAGTTCGCTTAGATTGAAGTCTTTTGGAGTATAGTATTAGGAAAAGTGTAAGGCTTCGCAATGGAATTTGAAAGCGAAATGAAATTATGATTTTTATTCTCCATCTCCTCACTCCTGGCCCGGTATTAATCCGGGCCTTTTTTTTGTTTGATAAGCTTGATTTTTACTTAAAAAATTGAAGTGCCTGGGAAAGACAAAAATCTTGAGTCTTTAATTTCATTTATTGCCACTGCAATTGGGTCGCCTATTGCATAGTGGTCTTTATCTTTGTTACTTTAAACCCCATATTCGGATATAAAAAAATCCATGAAAAAAATTCAAATGGTTGACTTGGTCAGCCAATATCAAAAAATTCAGGATCAAGTAGATAAAGCCATCCTTGATGTTGTGCGTTCCTCTGCCTATATCAATGGACCTGAGGTTAAATCCTTTCAAGCCGAACTGGAAAGTTATTTAGGAGTAAAACATGTGATTCCTTGCGCAAATGGAACAGATGCCCTGCAAATAGCTATGATGGCTCTGGGCTTAAAGCCCGGTGATGAGGTGATTACAGCAACTTTTACATATGTCGCTACCGCAGAAGTAATAGCGCTTTTGGGTTTAACCCCGGTTTTGGTAGATGTTGATGAAGATACATTTGGTTTAAATACCGATCAAGTGCGAGAGGCTATTGGTCCTAAAACTAAAGCGATTGTTCCCGTGCATTTGTTCGGGCAATGTGCCGATTTGGAGACCATCATGCAAATTGCCAAAGAACATAATCTTTATGTAGTGGAAGACACTGCTCAGGCGATTGGCTCTAGTTATCATTTTGAAAATGGAACAAGCGCAAAAGCCGGTACCATTGGTGATATTGGGACAACCTCATTTTTTCCTAGTAAGAATTTAGGCTGCTTTGGTGATGGCGGTGCCATCTTTACCAATGATGATGATTTAGCTTCTAAAATTCGCATCATTGCAAACCATGGCCAAACGGTGCGATACTACCATGATATGATTGGTGTGAACTCACGTTTAGATTCCATACAAGCTGCAATCTTACGCTGCAAGCTTCCCTTTTTAGATGATTATATCAAAGCCAGACAGGCAGCAGCAGATTATTATGATCAGGCCTTTGCGGATACCCCAGAATTAAAAACCCCGGTTCGCGATTCGAAATCTGAGCATGTATTTCATCAGTACACTTTGCAATTAGCAGAAGGTGTTGATCGCGATAAATTAGTAGAGTATTTGCAGTCGAAAGACATTCCTGCCATGATTTACTATCCGGTTGCATTACATATGCAAAAGGCCTATCAGGACGATCGTTATCAGAAAGATGATTTTCCGATAACCAACCGTTTGGTGAGTCGGGTATTTTCGCTGCCCATGCATACAGAGCTAGAAAAAGATCAATTAGAACATATAACCTCCGAAGTACTTAACTTCATCAAGAACCATTAATCATGAAAATAGTTATAGTTGGAACAGGATATGTAGGTTTAGTTACAGGTACCTGTCTTTCTGAAGTAGGTATTGATGTAACCTGCGTTGATGTCGATGTAAAGAAAATCGAAAACCTTAAGCAGGGTATTCTCCCTATTTACGAACCCGGTTTGGATAAATTGGTACATCGCAACTATGAGAAAAATCGTCTTCAGTTTTCTACCAATTTAGGAGAAGCCATTAAAGACGCTGATGCAGCCTTTATTGCTGTGGGAACTCCTCCAGGAGAAGATGGAAGTGCCGACCTTAAATATGTACTAACCGTTGCCCGTGAAATCGGTGAAAACATGAATGATTATGGTGTGATTATCACCAAATCTACCGTGCCGGTTGGAACTGCTGCTAAGGTTAAAAAAGAAATTAAAGATGCTTTGGATCGTCGAGGTGTAAGCATCGATTTCGATGTGGCGTCTAATCCTGAGTTCCTGAAAGAAGGTGCAGCGGTAAATGACTTCATGAAGCCCGATCGCATTGTAGTGGGAGTAGAGTCTGAACGCGCCCGTAAGGTTCTGGAGAAATTATATCACCCCTTTACCCTTAATGGTCATCCGGTAATTTTCATGGATATTCCATCGGCTGAAATGACCAAGTACGCTGCAAATGCAATGTTGGCAACCAAGATTTCATTCATGAATGATGTGGCCAATCTTTGTGAGATTATGGGTGCCGATGTAAACCTGGTGCGTAGAGGTATTGGCTCTGATCCACGTATCGGCAATAAGTTTATCTATCCCGGAATTGGTTACGGAGGTAGCTGTTTCCCTAAAGATGTGAAGGCATTAGTGCGCACGGCTCGTGAAAATGGCTATGAAATGCGCATCTTACAGTCGGTAGAAGAGGTGAACGAAGACCAAAAATCAGTTCTTTTCCAAAAGGTATTAAAACGCTTCAATGGCGATCTTAAAGGCAAGCATTTCGCAGTTTGGGGTCTTTCCTTTAAGCCAAATACTGATGATATGCGTGAAGCCCCTTCCGTAGTAATTATCGAGAAATTACTGGCAGAAGGAGCAACTGTATCTGCTTACGATCCCGTAGCTATGGAAGAAGCTAAGCATGATTTAGGCGATCGCATCACCTATGCTGAAAACGAATATGAAGCCATTAAAGGCGCAGATGCCTTGTTAGTGGTAACCGAATGGAGTGAATTCAGGGTTCCTGACTTTGAAGAAATTAAAGACTCCTTGAATAGCCCCCTTATTTTTGATGGTCGAAACATCTTCGAAATTAGCCGAATGGCGGAGTTAGGTTTTGAGTACCACTGTATTGGGGTAAAATCCTAATTTCCTATGAAAAGAGTTCTAATTACGGGTGCAGCCGGTTTTTTAGGTTCCCATTTATGTGATCGTTTCATTGCTGAAGGCTTTCAAGTGGTGGGCATGGATAACCTGATTACGGGGGACCTGAAAAATATCGAGCATCTCTTTGCCAAAGAAGAATTTGAGTTTTATCACCATGATGTTTCCAAATTCATCCATGTTTCAGGAGAGCTTGATTACATCCTTCATTTTGCATCACCGGCCAGCCCCATTGATTACCTGAAAATTCCAATTCAAACCCTCAAAGTAGGTTCTTTGGGAATTCATAATTGCTTGGGACTAGCCATGGCCAAAGGAGCGCGCCTTATTATAGCCTCTACTTCGGAGGTCTATGGTGATCCGCAGGTGCATCCGCAAACCGAGGAATATTGGGGGCATGTAAACCCCGTAGGTCCTAGGGGAGTATATGATGAGGCCAAGCGTTTTCAAGAAGCGATGACCATGGCTTATCATACTTATCATGGATTAGAAACTCGTATCGTACGTATCTTTAATACTTATGGTCCCAGAATGCGCCTAAATGACGGTCGGGTTTTACCGGCCTTTATCGGGCAGGCATTAAGGGGTGAAGACCTCACCGTTTTTGGCGATGGATCGCAAACTCGTTCCTTTTGCTATGTAGACGATTTGGTTGAAGGTATTTACCGCTTATTGATGAGCGATTATGCCGGCCCTGTGAATATTGGCAACCCGGATGAAATTACCATTGGCGAGTTTGCAGAGGAGATCATCAAGCTTACGGGTACCGATCAAAAAGTGATCTACAAAGATTTACCAAAAGACGATCCCACGCAGAGACGTCCCGATATTACAAAAGCCAAAGAACTATTGGGCTGGGAGCCGAAGGTTAGTCGGTCTGAAGGATTAAAGATTACCTACGAATACTTCAAATCCCTACCAACCGAAGAGCTCTATAAAAAGGAGCATAAAGACTTCAAAGATTACATTCGTCAAAAGCAATAGATATGGCTCAAATTCTGGTAACCGGCGGATTAGGTTTTATTGGCTCACATACCGCAGTCGAATTAATCAAAGCCGGGCATGAGCCGGTATTGATAGACGATCTTAGTAATTCTACCGCTTCAGTTCTGGATGGAATTGAAGGAATAACCAGTCATCGTCCCGTTTTTGAAAGAGTCGATTTAAAATCGAAATCTGAAGTGCGGGATTTCTTTGGTCGCTACAGTTCTTTGGATGGAATTATTCATTTTGCTGCTTTTAAAGCGGTGGGTGAATCGGTTCACAAACCCTTAGAGTATTATGAGAATAATTTAGGCTCCCTGGTTTACCTGCTTCAGGAAATGCGCGACCTGCAGATTGATAATTTAATCTTTAGCAGTAGCTGTACAGTTTATGGTGAAGCAGATGAGCTGCCTATCACGGAGAATAGCCCGGTTAAGGCGGCAATTTCCCCTTATGGAAATACCAAGCAAGTGGGAGAGGAAATTATTCAGGATGCCATAAACGCTCATGGATTTAATGCAATTTCATTGCGGTACTTTAATCCAATTGGTGCACATCCCAGTGCAATGATTGGTGAATCTCCTTTGGGAGTACCTCTTAATTTAGTGCCTTATGTAACTCAAACCGCAGCTAAAGTACGTGAGCAATTGGCGGTTTTTGGAAGCGATTACGAAACGCGTGATGGCACCAATGAAAGGGATTATATTCATGTGGTGGATGTGGCCAAAGCCCATGTGGTAGCTCTAAACCGCTTGTTGAATCGCCAAAATGAAGGTGCCTACGAAGTGTTTAATCTGGGTACTGGAACGGGTTCTACCGTATTGGAGGTGATTCAATCTTTTGAACGCGTATCCAATAGCAAATTGAATTATAAAATAGTGGAGCGCAGACCTGGTGACGTGACGGCTGCTTATGCCGATACCACTAAGGCCAATACCGTTTTGGGCTGGAAGGCCGAAAAAAGCTTAGACGATGCTATGGCAGATGCCTGGCGCTGGGAAAAGAAAATCAGAAACATAGATTAGAAAAACCATGTCGAAGAAAATATTAATTACCGGAGGAGCAGGCTTTATTGGATCCCATGTGGTTCGCCTTTTCGTGAATAAGTATCCGGACTATGAAATTTACAACCTTGATGTTCTTACCTATGCTGGGAACCTCGAGAACTTGAAGGATATTGAAAATGCCTCGAATTACCACTTTGTAAAGGCTGATATTGTTGATGCTGAAGCCATGAACAAGCTTTTTGCTGAGCATCAATTCGAAGGGGTTTTACATTTGGCGGCTGAAAGTCATGTGGATCGTAGTATTACCGATCCATTAGCTTTTGTGCGCACCAATGTGATTGGTACGGTAAACCTCCTAAATGCATTTAGGGATACTTGGAAAGATAATTTCGAGGGAAAACGTTTTTACCATATCAGTACCGATGAGGTATATGGAACTTTAGGTGCTGAAGGTCTCTTTGAGGAAACTACTTCCTATGATCCGAATTCACCTTATTCGGCATCTAAAGCCAGTTCCGATCATTTTGTGAGAGCCTATGGTGAGACCTATGGAATGCCCTATGTGATTACCAATTGCTCTAACAATTATGGCCCAAATCAATTCCCGGAGAAGCTGATTCCACTCTTTATTCATAATGTTCGCAATGAAAAGCCTTTACCAGTTTATGGTGATGGTAAGTACACTCGCGATTGGCTGTATGTGATTGATCATGCCCGCGCTATTGACCTGGTTTATCATGAAGGTCGTAATAAAGAGACCTACAATATTGGGGGCTTTAATGAATGGCAAAATATTAACTTGATTAAAGTTCTTTGCAAGCAAATGGATGAGAAACTCGGTCGTCCGGCAGGAACTTCGGAAGGCTTGATTAGCTATGTAAAGGACCGTCCTGGTCATGATCGTCGCTATGCCATTGATGCTACAAAAATCAATAAAGAATTAGGGTGGGAACCATCAGTAACCTTCGAGCAAGGTTTGGGAGAAACCATCGATTGGTACCTCGAAAATGAAGACTGGTTAAACAGTGTTACTTCGGGTGATTACCAGAACTATTATGAAGATATGTACGCAGATCGCTAAGCGATTAGCTGAGTACTTCACCAAATTGCACCTCCTGAGACGCTAATACAAATAGTGTACTTGGGAGGTTTTTTGTTTTTTGGGATAGCTGTTCATAATAGGAGCGATATTCAAATCCCTCGCGAGGTACAGCCATACCCAGCATAATGAGATCTGCTCCGGAAGAGTGCTCTTCCAATACTGCATAGAAGTCCTTATCTGCTTCGTAAATTACTTTTTCGTTGTGATCTACTCGCATCTCTTTAAGTAATGAGGATAGATTATGACTGGCACCTTCTGCTGCTTTTTCGCTGCGTGAAAGCATTTTCACATTAACCTCAGTGCCTTTCCAGTTTATACTTCTTTGCAGCAAATGAGCCAGAACAATCATTAAACCTCCATTGGCTTTTAAACCTCCCCACCAAATGTCAATTTTACTGTAATTCTGCTCGTGCAGTTGTTCTGCATTTCTTGCGATTAGTACATTTTTTCGCAAAGCATAACAGTATTCAATCAAGCGGCAGTACTCATCTAAATTATCCGGATTTTCAGAGGCGCCCATCAAAATGGTGTTGGGAGTAATTTGCCCTAAGCCATAGGTACTAATCAGTGATTGTGTGCCTTCTAGAACTCTCTGAGCATAATAAACTCTCACCAGGCTATTAATACCTCTTTGCAGCAAATAGTCCTTAATATTCCCCTCCATTTTAATTTGTCTACCAATCGGTAAATCCGTTTTGGTGATGGCGGTGGCGACGGTCATCAAACTTCGGTTCTGACTCAGATCATGACCCAGCTCTACCAAATGCCAGCGCTTGGTGGGGGCTCCTGAGAGCACCAATAAATGTGGTCGCCAGTTTTTAGGGTCGGCGGTGCGCCGTATGCGTAATAATGCAGTACGACTTATCGCCATCCACAGGCCTTGTCTTACATCGCCCCAGGTGGTTTGCAGTTCTCGCCTTTGTAACCAAATAAAGAGCAGGAACATAAAAATGATAGCAATTGTGGTGGCAAAGGCATTAATTAAGAGCATTACCGCTACACAAGCCAGAGCTCCTAACAAAGAGAAGATCCAATGCACCTTAAATGTGGGGCGAAAAGAAGGACTACCTAAGAGTTTCTCCAGTGTGGCGGAGATGTTTAAAACACCGTAAGTAGTAAGGAAGAACATGGTAAGGATGGGAGCAACCAGATTTAAATTACCGAAGTAGACCGCTAAGAGTGCTAGTCCTATGGTAAATAGGGTTCCGGCCCGCGGATTGTCATCTTCACCTTTTCCTTTGCCAAGCCAGCTTAATGAGCTGGGTAAAACTCGATCTCTTGCTAAAGCTTGCAAAACTCGAGGAGCGCCTAAAATGCTGCCTATAGCACTGCTTAAAGTGGCCCCCCATACTCCTAATAAAATGGCATCTCCCCAAAAGGAAATTTTCCGCATTATTAGTGGATCGTTGATTAAGCTTTCTGCCGATGCGCGTTGACTTAATGTTAAAGGCAATCCCATATAAATTAGATAGCCTACCCCAATAGCCATAAAGGTACCTCGTGGGATAGAACGCTTTGCATCTTTAAGGTCTCCAGACATATTTACCCCTGCCATAATACCGGTAACGGCTGGGAAGAATACAGCAAAAACTTTCCAGAAACCAAGCTTGCCCTCGCCATGCCATAGACCTAAATCCGGATTTTCAGCCGGGCTGCCAAAAATTAGGGAAAGCAAGGAAATGGCTATCGCAGCCATAATGAAGAACTGGCTACGGATGGCAATTTTGGCGGAGAATAGAGCTAAGGCGCCTACCCCTAAAGTGGTGATCATTCCAACCCAACGCGGATCAAATTGGGGGAATACGCTGCATACACTTTCCGCAAAACCAATAGTATATAAGGCAATAGAAAGAGCCTGAGCCAGAAATAGCGGAATGCCCACAGCACCGCCGGTTTCTATGCCTAAGGAACGACTGATCATATAGTAGGCCCCACCGGTACGCACATGCTGATCGGTTGCAATGGAAGCAATACTGAGTGCAGTAAAGAAGGTGATGCAAGTAGATAGAGTCACAATGAGTAGTGTGCTCATCAGGCCTACCTGGCCGAGTACCCAACCGAAGCGCAGGTACATAATTACCCCTAAAATTGTTAGAATGCTGGGCGTAAATACTCCGGCAAAAGTGCCAAATCCGGAAGAAGATTTGGAGCTGCCTGGGCCAGGAGCAAACTTATCCGTTTGACTCATTCGCCAAAGAAAGGGAAATTATCCCGCTGTCGAAAGTTAAGGTTGCGTGTTCCGGAAGATTAATCGACTGAATTTCTCAGGTACCAAAATGTCATTGGCCACTTCCAGTAAGGTTTCGGCTTTCATGGCCTCCACATCCATAACAATCTCTTCAAAACTTTCAATTTCATCGTGCAAAAGCAAAGACTTGCCAAAGGAGAGCATCAATGCGCCATTGTTTTCCTGTGCCATGGCAAACTGACCCAAGATTTGCTTTTTCGCCTTGGAGAGTTGCAGCACACCCAATTTTTGATCGCGTAATTTTTTCAGTTCCTTATCAATCAAATTCATGGCACGATCTGCCGTGCCGGGGTCAGTACCCAAGTAAATTCCGAATAAGCCCGTATCTAAATAAGGATGGTAAAAAGACTCTAAATGATAGGTGAAGCCATAGCGTTCACGAATATTAAGGTTGAGCCTCGAGTTCATTCCAGGGCCACCTAAAATATTGTTGAGTAAGGCCAGTGGACGCATATGATCATGTCTTGCTGCATAAGCCGGACTGCCCATAACTACGTGAGTCTGGTACCCACTGCGCGTTTGCTCATCCCGTATGGGTTGAGTGGGCTCAGGCATGATCAGTTCCCTTTTCTCACCCGCCTGGAAGTGAATGTCTTCCACTTGCTTTTCAAGGAGATTCCGCAGGCGAGCGGCACTAATTTTTCCCACCGAACTAAATACCATGCGATCAGCCGAATAATTGCGATTCAGGAATTTGTGGATGTCCTCAGTGCCAAATCCCTTCACACTTTCGAGGGTGCCCAGGATATTGCGACCTAAGCTATGATTCGGGAATACCAGTTCTTCAAAATCATCGAAAATGCTATCGGAAGGACTGTCTTTATAGGAATTGATTTCATCAATAATCACTTCCTTTTCTTTCTCACATTCTTTGGGAGGGAAGGTGCTGCGAAAAGCAATGTCGCAAATCAGGTCTACCGCTCGAGCATAGTCACCGCTTAAGAAGCTACTGTGAATTACGGTTTCTTCCTTGCTGGTAAAAGCGTTTAATTCACCGCCCACATCTTCCATGCGGCTAAGGATGTGATAGGCTTTTCGCTTTTGTGTACCCTTGAATAAGCAGTGCTCTATAAAGTGGGCTAAACCCTGTTCATCTTCCAGTTCGTCGCGCGAACCAGCGGCAATCAATAAACCCAAATGGGCTACCGGACGATTGATTTCGCGGTGTACTACTCGGATGCCATTACTTAAGGTGAAGATGTCCAATTGCATAGCGCTTTTTAAAGGGCCTGCAAAGCTAAGCATTGGAAGCGAGTTGGCTAGCTATCTAACCAATGCTTGAATTCGGCAGTACGATCACGACTTACCAGGATATCGTCGTCTTCACAATGCTCTAAATGAAGCTTGATACGGCTACCGGAATAGCTGTGCATTTCTCGTATTGCTTCAAAACGAATCAGGTACTTGCGGTTAATGCGGAAAAAGTCCCGATTGGGAACTGAAGCTTCCACTTGATCAAGGCTATATTCGATAGGGTAAGATCGTCCATCTTGATCTTGGAGGAAGCTGGCTTTTTCCGCCGAATAGAAAAACTGCACTTCACGGGTTTCCCGACTGATAATACGGTCCCCCAACTTGATCATAAAGCGTTCTTTATAGCTTTTCTTTTCTTCTTTGGGTTTTTGAAGGGCCTTTAAAAGCTCTGCTGCTGATAATTCGGGAGCTTGACGCTGAGCATGTAGTTTTTTAAACTTTTGTAAAGCTCGATCCAAATCTTCGGGCTCAATGGGCTTTAGTAGATAGTCGATGCTATTCAGTTTAAAGGCTTCTAAAGCATATTGATCGTAAGCGGTACAGAAGATAATTGGAGCGGTAGGTTCGATGGATTCAAAAATCTCGAAACTGGGACCATCTGCCAGATGGATATCCATTAAGATGAGATCATAAGTGGAATCCTGCTTTAAATGATCTACCGTTTGGGCGATACTTTCCAAGGGGCCATGAATGCTGCCTTCAAATTCTTCGCTACGCTGTAAAAGTCTTTCTAATTGACGAGCAGCGGGCTTTTCATCTTCAATAATCAGGATCTTCATGCCTGTAGGATTAAAGGGATTTTCACAGTGAAATGTGCTTCATCACTACTGATTTGTGGTAAATCGGCTTTTAGAAGCTCATAGCGTCTTTTTAGGTTGGATAGCCCAATGCCTAAATGCTCGGATTGAAGGGACCTCTTCTGAATATTATTACGGATCATTAAGCTTTTCCCTTCCTGGATGATTTCAATTTTGAGCGGTTCTGCATTACTGCAGCGGTTGTGCTTAAGGGCATTTTCCAAAAGTAGTTGCAAGGCCAGGGGAGGGATCTGAAAATCCGGATTGGGAAATAGCTTTTCGCTGTATTGAAGCGCATCTTCACCGAAGCGTTCTTGTTGCAATTGAATGTAATCTCGGATAAATTGCAATTCACGCTCCAGCTCAACTGTATCCTCGTCTTGAACCTCCAATACATAGCGATAGAATCGACTCAATTGGCGGATATAGGCCGCAGAGCGATCGGCGTCCTCGTAGACCATATTGGTGAGAATATTGAGGGAATTGAAAAGGAAATGCGGATTGAGTTGATCTCTTAAAACCCGCACTTCACTTCGGTATTTTTCGGTTTGCAGTTTTTCGGCTCGTACCGCTTCAGCTTTAGCTCGGCCCAAAAAGCCACGACTAATGAAAATGGCGGACACCACATAACCTACATAGAGGGGGATAAGGGCATTATTCAACATAGTCTCCCAAGGGAAATTGTTGTAATCAATCATGCCAAAGAACGTGAAGAACAATACGTTCATTAAAAAGGAAGCGCTAAAACCAAAGAGGCTAATGCCAATAATTTCGAGAATTAAGCGCTTACCAGGATGATCCAACCAGGAGAAACGTCGATCCAATAAATGCTCATTAAGTCCTACCGAGAGGCTGATGCCCAAAGACATCATAAAGGAGTAGAGCATATCATCCCATATCCTGCTCAGGCCTTGCAAGGTCCAATAGCTTTCGAAGCTGTAAAAAGCTGGAACAATTAAACCCAGCAGGGCACTGATGCCTATCCATCGTAGTATTTCTTGACGCGAATAGGGAGAGGTACTTTCCATGCTTTGAAATTAACTTTTTCCTTGACAACGTTTAGACATAGATTGGGCTTGATTTTCACCCCAGGCGGGCTCCAATCCATTACTGCCTTTCGCCTCATTCTTATAGATTGCTAAGGCTTTTTGCATATAGGCACAAGCGTCGTCGGTTGAGCGACCGAAAAATTGAGCACTGCCATATTTCCAACGACCCAACATTAAATTGGCTCTGGGGTTTTCTGGATCCATCACTAAACCTTTTTCGAATAGTCCAGTAACCTTAGCGGATAAGGTCATGCCTCTTAAGCCAGGACTTACACTTACCTTGGCCATATAGGCGTAACCACGCAAGATTACAGTTTCGGAATTTTCACCTGCTATTTCTTCGGCGCGATCAATATAATCCAAGGCTTTGTCGATATGCTCATCGCGGGTATCGTCTTCGAGGCCTCTCACGAAACTCATATATATATGAGTAAGACCGGCATAGTATAAAGGAAGCCATTCTTCACTGGCAGTTGCAGATATCCGATCAAAGCGATTGGCAATTTCCTGATAGTCGGCCAGGGTTTTAACGCTATCGTAGAGGGCGATGCTTTCCTGCATATATTTTTGATAGGCTTCGGCATCTTGTGCTGTGGCTTTAAAACTGAAGAAAGCAATGAAACAAAAGGCAATTAAATTTTTCATGATTTGAATTTTTAGGAATTATAAATTGTTGAGTTGATTAGCATTTTTGTCGGTAGACAGGGTATAGAATAGGCCCAGGAAGATGAAGCGGGTGGCCGATTGAGGAATAGCCATGCTGTTATACTGTCCGTCATTTCCGGGGCTGGAACTGTATTCATAATTGAAGATGTTTTCACGTCCCAATACATTGGTGACCTCCAGATGGATAATCAGGTTTGGGCGGGGTAAATAACTCCAGCTGAGGTTTAAACTTTGGAAGCCTTTGGTGCGAGATTCCATTTCGCCAGCTAGATTGGGATTGTCGTAAGTGTATCCATCATTAATAGAGAAGCTGGTACCTACTTGCGATTGAAGGCCGTTGAGCCAGTACTTAGCAACAATAGACGCATTATGGCGGGGGGCAAAATGGGGCTGGACTTGAGTCTCGAAGGCTTGCCAATGTCTTTTACTATCTACAAAAGAGTAGCTGACCCAATAATCCAAATTGCGGATGCTGCTTCGATCGCGTAGGAATAAATCAAAACCTCGAGCAAAGCCTTCTCCATTAGTGTTGAAGCCAGTATTGTTGCGCACTAATTCGTGGTAATTTTTCTGAAAGGCCTCAAGTCTGAAGGTTAGTTTGGGCGTGCTGTACATATAGTTTAGTACAACATGCTGGGCTTTGGAGGCGCGCAGATCTTCCTCTTGGATGCGGATACTGGGAGCTTGCTCCTGTATATAATCGCCGTAGGCCAGGGAGAACTGTGATTTTAAATTCAGTCGATAGGCTACAGAGGCCCGTGGCATTAGGTAAGAACTATTTTGGTTGATAGATGAACGAAGACCCAATTTGATTAAGAAGTCACTACTAAAATGGTAATCGCATTCCGCGAAAGCGGCCCCTAAAAGATCATCCTGCTGGCGAGCTCCAATTTGAATTTCTTCACGATAAAGCTGGTCGAAGAATTCAAAACCACTTTTAATACTGATGCGAGCAGTGGGGAAATATTGGTAGCGAATTTTAGCATGCCATAATTGGCCTTTCTGCTGAATGGAAAGGCTGTCCAGCTGTATATCATCGAGATTGCCAGTAAAGCTTAAACCGCCATCGAGTAAATGCTTTTTACCAATGTTCTGACGGTAATTGAGGTTGAGGTGATGAAAGTTGTTTTTCAGCTTAGCGGCCTGCAAGACATTGGTGTCAGGCTGGCTACGTAGTACTCCCATATCGGAGTTTTGGAAGGAATAGAAGGCTTTTAACATTCCATGCTTCCCGGTTTTTTGACGAAAGAGAATTTCGGAGTTAATCCCTTGAGGGGCCTTGGTAAATTCTAAATTTTGGGGGACCAGTGTCATATAAGGGCTAAGGTTGGTATAGTTGAGACTAGCGGTAATGGATTGACGGTCCCATACTTCGGTATGGCTTAAAGATCCTCCTACGGTAGAGATTCCTAAATCGGTTTGACGACGCAGGGGGAAGTCGAGACTGTTCATAGAAAGTACCGAAGAAAGAGCCTGCCCATATTCTGCTGAATAGGCCCCGGTGCTAAAAAAGCTGCCCTTAAAGAGTTGTGCGCTAAAGCGACCACGGGTTGGAATGCCACTAAGGTTACTGCCGTAGGCATTACCCAGGCGAAGACCATCAATAAATATGGCAGTTTCATTGGCGGCACCACCACGAACAAAAAGGCGCCCATCGTTGGCATTATTGGCGGTACCGGGCAAGGTATTTAAGGCTCCAATAATATTTCCCAAAGCGCCGGAGGTAGTAACAATATCCAATGGGCGTAAAACAACCGATTGCTTTTTATCGCTTACCTCAATGCTGCCCGCGTTTACTGTTACAGCAGCCAGTTTGTTAAAGGCTTCTTTAAGTTGAATATTTTGCTTCTGTGTAAAGTCGAGGTCTTCAAGAGCTAGTTCTAAGCTTTCAAAGCCCATCATGCTAAAAACCAGAATACCTTCCGGGTTTAAGCCTTCTATTTGGAAATGACCATCCGCATCCGAAGTGGTGCCGACAAAGCTGCCTTTGAGGTAGATGTTAACCCCGGCAAGTGGCTCTCCTTGAGGGTCTTTTACCCAGCCTTCGAGCTTGTTTTGGGCGCTAAGACTGCTTGTTATAAGTGTGAATAATAGAAGAAGACGATACATGATTCCTTGATTTGCCAGCTAAACTAGGGTGGCGGGCCTACCAGGAAAATTGAATATGGATGAGCCGTAATCAGGAAGGATGAACCGTAAAATCTTCTGGATAAACCGGAGGATGTTTTTAAAGAATAAAAAAAGCCGCTCCCATGGGAAGCGGCTCTTGAACGCTATTCTAAAGAATGCTTATTGCTTAAGCCATTGGTCTAACCAACCAAAGAATTGATCGTGCCATACTAATCCGTTTTGGGGACTTAAAATCCAGTGGCCTTCATTGGGGAAGTAGAGGAAGCGAGAAGGTACTCCTCGCAGTTTAGCCGCCTGGAATACTTCCATACCCTGGTTGATTGGTACCCGGAAATCCATTCCTCCGTGTATTACCAAAATAGGGGTATCCCAATTTTGTACATAGTCTTTAGGGTCAAAGCTGCTGTAGGTTTCTGCATTGGCCTCATCCCAATAAGGGCCACCTAAATCGTAGTTCGCAAAGAACATTTCCTCGGTGCTTAGGTACCAGCTTTCGAGGTCGAATAAGCCGCAATGTGAGATGAAGCTCTTAAAGCGTCCTTCGTGAATACCCGCTAACATATAAACTGAATAGCCACCATAGCTAGCGCCAATACAGCCTAAATTATCATTATCCACGAAAGGTTCTTTAGCTACATCGTCGATGGCCGCTAAGTAATCGCGCATAGGCTGACCACCCCAATCTTTGGAGATCTTTTCGTTCCATTCGCGGCCAAAGCCTGGTAAACCTCTGCGGTTAGGAGCAACTACGATATATCCTTGAGCCGCCATTAATTGGAAGTTCCAACGGAAGCTGTAGAACTGGGATACTTGAGATTGAGGTCCTCCCTGACAATATAAAAGGGTAGGGTATTTTTTATTGGGATCGAAATCGGGAGGATAAATTACCCAGGTAAGCATGTCTTTACCATCGCTGGTTTTCACCATGCGCTTTTCAATTTTGCTCTTGCCAATTTTGCTGTAGAGCTCATCATTAATATGGGTGAGCTGTGTAGCCTTACCATTGTCTTTTAAGAAATAGATTTCGGTAGCATTGTTCATATCCTGACGATCTACAACCAAACCACCTTTGGCGATTTCGAAGTGATTGTAATTGTGGTCGCCCTGGCTGATTTTCTCAAACTTCCAGCTTTTGCCTTTCTGTTCAAGTTCGAAAATTTGATTACTTCCCATGGTAGGGATACCTACTACAAATTCATCCGCACCATTCCAGGCAAAGGAGTTTAAGGTATATGTGTCGTAATTGCCACTACTCTTAAGGACATGCGTTTTTTCCTTGCTTTTAAGGTCTAAAATGATCAGATCATTTACATCACTTTCATAACCATTAGTGGCCATGCTCAACCAGGCAATTTTACTTCCATCGGCAGAGAACTGTGGGTTTTTATCGTAACCCATCATACCATCCGAAATATTGCTGGTTTGACCAGTACTAAGATCTACCAGGTAGAGGTCGCTATTGGTTTGTTCCGCAAAGTCTTTACCGCTAAGGTATTTGCTTTCGTATACCACGTATTTGCCATCAGGGCTTAATACATAGCTCTCGGAACCACCAAAGGGAGGAACCGGAGAATCGAAGCTGGAGCCATCCATAAGGTTTTTGAAACTGCTAACTGCTTCATTTTCGTAGTCACTTATGCATACTTGCATAGACTCATAATCATCCCAGGAATCCCAATGGCGATACATAAGATCGTCCATTACCCGGAATTCAGCTTTAGGTAAATCCGGATACATTTCGGCTGGTGTTTCAGCGGTTTTAAAAGATTTGCTGAAAAGGATTTTCACGCTGCCATCGGCCAATTTATAAGCCTTTGCACCGGAGATACCGCCTTCAATATTGGTGAGAGGTTTTTGAGATTGACCCTTTAGATCTACCCAATGTAATTGGCCACGGTGATTAAAAGCCACTCCATTATTAAGGAAATGCGCACCGTACTCACCACCTGCCAAATCGGTTAATTGGGTGATTTTACCGGATTTGATCTCCATTAAATAAAGGTCGCGGTTACCAGAGTTGGCCTCCAGGTCGTAGCGACTCACACCATAGACCATGCTTTTGCCATCGGGTGAAACGGCATCGAGGCTTACTCGACCCAACTCCCAAAGTTTTTTGGGAGTCATCACTTCATTTTGCCCCATCAGGCCAAAGCCGGCCAGAAGAAAGAGACTGATATATTTTTTCATGATTGGATTTATTTGTGGCTGTGAAGGTATTGGATAAATGGCAAAACTTCCGATACAATAATAGGATTCGCACAAGGAACAATGAAAAAGCCAGCTCGAAATACAAGCTGGCTTAGTTTTAAAATAGTAAGAGGTTTTAGCTGCCCAAAAAAATGCTTAAGCCCAGATTTATACCGAAACCTCTGTGTTGAATCTTATCATATAGAGGAAGGTAATCGGGTTCATTTGAAGTGATGGAGCTGTAGCTGAAACCTAAGTCCAGACTAATTTTTTCGTGCAGAGGCATGGCTATGCCCAGGGCTAATTGATAATTGAATAAAGTACTATTGTATTCTTGATCCTCATAATTAATTACATGAAAAGAAGTCTTAGACCCTCCAAAGGCACAATCAATTTCGGTGAAAAGCCAGAATTTTTCGAAGGGATAATAGTATCGGATAAATGGTCCAATTAGGTATTGATTTGTTTTAGTTGTTGACAAGTCAGGAATTTTAGACTTTGTATAGTTATAGCTGAAATTAATACCAGTTGCGAAATGGTCGAAAACAAAGTACCCGATTCGCGGACTTAGTTGAAGGCTGCTTATTTTATCCGGATAGGAAAAATCTGGATCGGAATTTGAATAGTGAACGGTATAGCTTTTAAAGCTAATGCGATTGTTATTGGCTCCTCTTATACCAATTTGGGAGCCAATGCCGGTTAAGAAATTACCTTTTTCAATTTGGGCCTTTAAGCCAATAGCGCAAAGAAAACAGAAACTGAGAATAAGTGATTTTTTCATAATCCGTGGTTTAAACTTGATTAATCGGAGTTTTTTTACTCCACTATAGATTTTAATTGATGGCCTCAAGTTGTTAATTATGAAAAGTGCCTCATGTAGTTTTTCTTTTGAAGTCCTGTAGAACTTGCGTGCATAAAAAAAGCCTCTCCGTTTCCGAAGAGGCTTTCCTATTTCTTGCTTAAAACTTATTTCGCTTTTTCCATACCTTCTTCAATCAGGCTGTAGAACTCGTCTAATTTTGGAAGAATAACGATACGGGTGCGACGGTTTTGTGCACGACCTTCAGCGCTATCGTTGCTGGCTACAGGAGCATATTCTCCTTTACCGGCCACAGTCATGCGCTCAGGTTTGATGCTAAAGTCTTTCTCTAATACTCGAACAACAGAGGCAGCACGTTCTGCACTTAGCTCCCAGTTGTCTTCGAATGAGGCACCTTGGCGAACGGCTTTATTATCCGTATGACCTTCAACCATAAATTCGAGTTCGGGCTGAGATTTCAATACCTGAGCCACTTTACCTAAAACGGCTAATGCTTCTTTACTCAACTTAGAGCTACCACTGGTAAAGAGGAGTTTATCGCTGATGGAAACATAAACCACTCCTTTCTCAACATTGATGCTGATGTCTTCATCATCAATACCTACGGTAGCACCTTTAAGGCTGGTTACTAAAGCAAAAGTAACGGAGTCACGCTTGTTGATGGCGTCTTGTAAGCTTTGGATGGTAAGGTCCTTCTCCTTGATTTGTTCCAAAGAACGTTCAAGGTTTTCTGCTTCTTTTTTACTGAGAGTCGACATATTGCCAATGTTCTTCAACAATTGGTAATTGGTCTTTTTCAGATAATCAATTTCCTTAGATGCATTCTTCTTGTTGTCTAAACAAGCAGCCAGCTCCATGCGTGTTTTACTCAGCTCATCGCTGGTTTCGTTGTATTGATCTTGTAAAGTGGTGTACTTAGACTTGCTCACACAGGAGCTCAGAACTAAAGCACTTCCTAAAATTAAAATTCCCTTTTTCATCACAGTCATTAATTGTTGCAAAACTACCAATAAATAGAAAAGCGTAAAACCTTATAGATTCTAATTAAATTCGAATTTCTCGTCTTTATCATTGAAAAAGTGATATTCGAGGAACTTAAAGGAGTCGCGAGGAATCACTTTAATGTTCCGCTTAAACCTTTTAGACCAATTCCGGCGAATCGACTTAAACAAGCCTTTGGTTAAATAAGCCGCAATAAAGGGGTGAAGGTGTAAGTAAATAGTCTTGTCTTTTTCTTGCTTAGCGATTAGTTCGAGTTTATTCTCAATCTCATCAATAATCAGGATAGGGGCTTCCACCTCGCCGTTTCCGTCGGGGTTTTCCTCGCGAGTTTGAATGGCCATCTCCGGGCGTACACGCTGACGGGTGATCTCCACCAATCCAAATCTTGAGGGGGGCAATATCTTGTGCTTGGCGCGATCTGTCGCCATTTCCTCCTTCAGCTTTTCGTAAAGGGTTTTACGGTTTTCGCTGCGGTGCATATCGATAAAGTCTACTACCACAATTCCTCCCATATCGCGCAAGCGCAATTGGCGAGCAATTTCTTCAGCAGCAGAAAGGTTTACAGCCAAGGCATTCGCTTCCTGATTTTCGGATGAATTGGTACGGTTTCCACTATTCACGTCGATAACGTGCATGGCTTCCGTATGTTCAATAATCAGGTAGGCACCTTTGCCCATACTTACAGAACGGCCGAAGCTTGATTTGATTTGGCGTTCAACACCAAAGTGTTCAAATACGGGTACTCGGCCCTGATAATATTTTACAATCTTTTCCTTCTCGGGTTCGATACTACGCATGTATTCTTTTACTTCATTAAAAAGTTCCATGTCGTCGACCACAATCGAATTGAAGGAATCGTTTAATACGTCGCGTAGCAAAGCTGATACGCGGTTAATTTCTCTCAAAGCACGCTTGGGGGCGCGTACTCTTTGAATGTTACGGTGGAGTTGTTTCCATTTTTCAACCAACTCCTGAATATCGCTGTCGAGGTCTGCCACCTGGCAATCTTCGGCGGCGGTACGCACAATGATCCCAAAACCTTTGGGACGGATGCTCTTCACCAAACGGCGCAGGCGATCCTTTTCGTCTTTATCGCGGAGCTTACTGCTCACGCTTACTCTCTTGGAGAAAGGTACAAGTACCACATAACGTCCGGCCAGGGAAAGCTCGGAGGTAATACGCGGCCCTTTCGTAGAGATGGGTTCTTTGGCGATTTGGACCAAGATATTATGGCCTTCGCGCAGAACCTTATCGATACTGCCGTTCTTATCTATATCCGCTTCGGGTTCAAAGTCGGTCAGCGACCAACGTTGCTTTCCCGTTTGCGTTTTGCGGGTAAACTTGAGAAGCGATTTAATTTGGGGTCCAAGGTCGTGGTAATGTAAAAAGGCATCTTTTTCATAACCTACATCCACGAATGCTGCATTTAAGCCGGGCACGATCTTTTTAATCTTACCCATATAAATGTCCCCCACCGCAAACTCATCGGTATTGTCATAATGCAATTCCGAAAGTCTACCTTCCTTGAGTAGCGCTACCGCTACAGAATCGGCAGTACGCGAATTAATTACTAATTCTGTACTCACCTTAAATGTTATTAGAGCCTCCTATCTTAAATGATAAATAGAGGCCATGTCAACAAACCTATATTGTATAAACACCGAAAGCACCTCGAATAAGGGTGCTACGGTTATCTTGGGATCCTAAGATCTCAAGCTTATTTTTTCTTGTGACGGTTTTTACGCAAGCGTTTTTTACGCTTGTGAGTCGACATCTTATGACGTTTTCTTTTTTTACCGCTAGGCATAACAATAATTTTTAATTGGGATTAATACTTGCCATCTCTATTTCAATGGCCTTTCTCGTTTCTTTGTTGCTAAGAGTTTCCAACGCTTTTTTCAGACCGTCGATCGCTGCAGTACTATCGCCTAAAGCAAGGCGGGCACGTGCTAGTAAGAGGTGAGCTTCTCCGTTTTGGGAATCCAAGTTTAAAACATTCTCAAAGCGCGCAATGGCCTTATCGAATTGTCCGCTTTGCAAGCCTAGTTCCCCTAAAGCAAATTGAGCGTAGCTGTTTTCCGGGTTTTGCTCCGCTACATCTAATATGCTGCGAATGGCAATCATCGGAGCTACTTCTCTGCTTTCCAGCTTGCTGATAGCGTCTTTAACAATGGAGTCCCCAACAGACAGAGCGTCTGATTCGCTCTGCGTGGTTTCATGAGCATGGTCTGCTTCCTCAGCTACCGATGCAGTGCCCTCAGGGCTACTAGGCATCAGCATAAAGGCGGCAATCAATACTATGCCGGCTAAAGTGAGTATGGCAGGACCAGTTTTCAAGAGTCTTAGCTAACTTTAACTTTCTTCTTTACTGACTCAACGAAAGTTTTCGCTGGTTTGAAAGATGGAATGTTGTGAGCAGGAATGATAATGGTGGTGTTCTTAGAGATGTTACGACCGGTTTTCTCTGCACGCTTCTTAATAATGAAGCTACCGAATCCTCTCAGATACACATTTTCACCAGTTTCCAAGCTGTTACGTACCTCCTTCATGAAAGACTCAACAACCGCCTGTACATCAGACTTCTCCATGCCGGTCTTGTCAGTAATTTTGGTTACAATGTCAGCCTTAGTCATTTGAATATCAATTATGTGTTAAAACTCTAATTTTGAGGGCTGCAAATATAGAAGGTTTTTTCTGATACCTGCCAGCTAAAAAGGGAATTATTTTTCTATCTAAAGCGCTCAAATACAAATAATTTGGATTTTACATCAGTACAACATAAACTCCGCAATTGGTATCAAAAGCATTATCGTCCGCTTCCTTGGCGTAAAACGCGTGATGCCTATTCGATATGGCTTAGTGAGATTATCCTTCAACAAACTCGGGTAAATCAGGGCTTGCCTTACTATGAGCGCTTTATCCAAAAGTACCCTAAGGTTACGGATTTGGCTGAAGCTCCTCAAGAGGAGGTATTAAAACTCTGGGAGGGCCTTGGTTATTATAGTCGGGCTCGAAATATGCATAGTGCCGCCCAGAGTATCGTTAAAGAACATAAGTCTCGTTTTCCAGATCAGTATGCCGCTATTCGCAGTTTGAAAGGAGTGGGGGATTATACCGCTGCAGCCATCGCTTCCTTTGCATATGATCTTCCGCATGCAGTAGTAGATGGGAATGTGCAAAGAGTATTGAGTCGTTTTTTTGCGGAGTACGAGGCGGTGAACAGTACCAAAGGCAAAAAGCGCTTTCAGGATTTAGCAGATGGATTCTTGAATACTACAGATCCTGCCATCCATAATCAGGCTTTAATGGAATTGGGGGCAACCCTTTGTAAGCCGAAAAACCCGGAATGTGAGGCCTGTCCCTTGTCTGAAGCTTGCCAGGCCCAAGCAAGAGGGATACAAGATGAGCTTCCCGTAAAGCAAAGGAAGAGCTATGATCGCCAGCGCTATTTCAATTTTTGGTTTTTGCAGCAAGCGGGCAATACCTGGCTGCAACAAAGAAAAGAAGGTATTTGGAAGGGGCTTTTTCAATTTCCTCTCTATGAAAGCGGGCAAGAATTAACGAAGGATCAGGCCTTGGAACAATTGCAAATTATGGGTTTACAGAGCTTGGATCTTGAAATACAAAGGCATGATTTGGCCTTGCATAAATTGAGTCATCAGAGTCTTTTTATTACGGTTTGGATAGTGCGGCTTTCGCCGGATGCGACTTTAAGGGAGGAGGTAGACTGGAAGAAAGTGACTGTTAGTCAATTAGAAGACTTTGCAATTCCGAGACCTCTGCGCAAATTTCTGGATGAAAATCAACTAACTTTGCCGCTTGATTAGCAGGTGGCATTCGCTATATTTGTTAATCTACCTCATTGTAAAAATCCACTATGGCCAACGGCAGCGTTAATAAAGTTATTCTAATTGGAAATCTGGGAGCCGACCCCGAGGTGAAACATTTTGAGAATGGGGGATCCCTGGCTCGTTTTCCGCTGGCCACCTCAGAATCGTATACCAACCGCAATGGCGAGCAGGTAACTCAAACCGAATGGCATAATGTAGTGGTACGCGGTGGCCTGGTAGATGTGGTAAGTAAGTATGTTAAGAAAGGTGAAAAGGTCTTTGTTGAAGGCCGTATTCGTACCCGCAGTTGGCAAGATCCCAGCAGCAAAGAGATGCGCTATACCACCGAAATAATGACCGATAATTTTCAGATGTTGGGAGGCCGTCCCGCCTCAGCACCATCCGAAACCCAATCCGGGGGATACGGAAACAATACGGGTGCTGCCAGCAGTGCTCCATCCACGGGACCATCATTTAGTCCCCAGGCGGAAGATCAAGAAGACGATCTACCGTTCTAAGTTTAACCAAAATTCAAACCTTGGACCCCGAACCGTCGAGTTTACTTTTCCTTAGCGATATCCTTCAACCCTTTACTTTGGACCTGCTTTTTCCGCTGGTTCTACTTTTAATCCTGCTTTTAGGTTCCGCCCTCGTAAGTGGCTCCGAAGTAGCATTTTTCTCGATCACTCCCCGCGATATTGATGAACTAAAGGAGCGTAAGCATCCCCGTTTAGATACGCTTATTGAATTACTGGATCACCCCAAAACTTTATTGGCGACGATCCTCATTGCAAATAATTTTATCAATGTGGGGATTGTTATCCTCTCCAAGTTTTTAAGCGACGCCTTATTTGATTTCAGTGCCAATGAGCAATTAGGACTGATCTTTCAAATTGGGGTAATCACTTTCCTGATTTTATTATTTGGGGAAGTTTTACCTAAGGTATATGCAACAAAGAATAGTACAGGATTTGGCTTAATCATGTGCGGACCGATGTTTATCCTGCGCAGATTATTCCGTCCTGTAAGTATCCTTTTGGTGCGCTCTACCGGCTTTTTTGAAAAGCGTTTGCAAACCCGTTCCGAAGCTTTGTCCGTAGACGATTTAAGTCAGGCACTGGAAATCACTAGTAATGAGGAAAGCCCTCAGGAAGAGCAGAAGATTTTGGAAGGCATTGTGAAATTTGGATCTACTAATGTAAAGCAGATCATGAAGCCTCGGATGGATGTGGTTTCCCTGGATCAAAACTCTACCTATCCGCAGGTAATGGAAGTTATATTGAGTAGCGGCTTTTCACGGATACCTATTTATGAAGAAAGCTTTGATCAGGTAAAGGGTATACTTTACATCAAGGATCTGCTATCGCATATTGAAGCGGGGGATGACTTCCAATGGCAAAGCTTATTACGCGAGCCCTTCTTTGTGCCCGAGAATAAAAAGATCGATGATCTTCTGCGCGAGTTTCAGGATCGTAAAATTCACCTGGCTATTGTAGTGGATGAATACGGGGGTACTTCAGGTATCGTTACCCTGGAAGATATTATTGAAGAAATTGTAGGAGAGATTAGCGATGAATTTGATGAGGAGGAACTTTTTTACTCCAAGCTCGATGATCGCAATTATGTTTTCGAAGCGAAGATTCACCTTACCGACTTCTTCAGAGTGATCGGTGCCGTAGAAAGTGATTTCGAGGACTTTTTGGATGAGGCCGAAACTTTGGCTGGTCTTCTCCTGGAAGTAGCCGGAAAGTTCCCGGAGAAGAATGAGGAAATCGACTACAAACATTATCGCTTTAAAGTAGAAAGCCTGGATGGACGCCGCATGAAAAGAATCAAGGTAAGCTTGATGGAAAAGCATGGAGATGAGGAAGCTTAAACTAGTTGTTTTGACTGCCCTGTTTTTAGGCGCTTGTGAAGGTGATTATACCCCTAAGCCCAAGGGTTACTTTCGTATAGATATGCCAAGTGCGGAGTATCAGGAGTTTAATACTGATTGCCCCTTTCATTTCGATTTTAACAAAGTAGCGAGCCTAAAGGATAAGGGCCGTTGCTGGTATGATATCAAATACCCCCGGCTAGAAGCTACTTTGCAATTAACCTATCGCCAGGTTACAGAAGATAATTTGGATACTTTGCTGTATGAAGGCCATGAATTGGCCTATAAGCATACCGTAAAGGCCGATGGGATTGATGAAAAACTCTATATCGATGAGCAAAAAAGAGTCTATGGTTTACTCTACCAGCTCAAAGGTGATGCTGCTACCAGCATGCAGTTTTTTATGACCGACAGTACTGATCATTTTCTTCGCGGCGTACTCTATTATTACGCCAGTCCCAATGCCGACTCCCTTAAACCGGTAAACGATTTTATGCGGGGCGAAATGATTCGTATGATTGAAAGTCTGGAATGGGAAAACTCATAAGCATAGCGGAATTCGACGGGATAAACGAAGCCTATGTGCTTAAAAGCCGATTAGAATCAGAGGGGATCAGCTGTTTTCTGACCAATGAAAATCTCAATAGCGTATTACCCGGTATAGGTTTTACCAAAGTAGTGCTGCAAGTGCCTCTGGAGGACAGTATTCGCGCTTTGGATATCCTTTACGAAAACCCCAGCGGAAACCCTATTAGCTTATAGGAATAAGCCTCCGACTGCCATTGAGAATCATCTTGATGATGGCATGACTTTGCAAAGCAAAGAGGATAGATCCCAATAAAAGATGCACGGGCTGTGCGAAATAGGGCATGCCGAAATAAGCCAGAATAATACCCGCAAATATTTCCAGTACGAGCACTAGTAATACAGCATTCCATTGCCAGTAGCCCAATTGTAGTTTGCGGTTTTGTTGCCAGAGCCAGAGGTTTAGGGCCAGGATTAAGATGGAGAAACTACGGTGTATATAAAAGACCAAATCCATATTATTCATCCATTCAGCTCGAGCCAGACCGTTTTGTTGCAGGGTATCAATAGTTTCCCGAACCTGAGTGCCGAGACCAATCTGCACCAAAGTGAGGATTAAAGCCAGAATGCTCCATCTTTTGAAATTAGGGGTGTAGGCCGAAGCTGAGTTTTCTTCTCTTTCCAATAAGCCATTAAATACCAGGAGGATCGCAACTATTAATAAGGCACCAATCATGTGGATGGTAATACTGCCAGGGATTAAATTTCCATCTACTACCAGTTTACCTAACCAGGCCTCGAAGCCCAACATAAAGAGACCTGCCCCGGAAAGCAGCGTATACCACCAATTCTGGCGAATCAGCGCCAAGCTTAAAACAAACATGAGGAGCATAGGTAAGCCGGATAGGGCACCAATTAATCGGTTGATGTATTCAATCCAGGTATGAGTGGGATTAAATAGAGCGTAATCATGACGGGTATATTTCGCCCAGTTCTCAGGATTGTATTCGCTTCCGGAGGTGAAATCCTCCAAGGCATAATAAAGGGCTTCATCCTTAATGATGATCTGCTTTTTGTTGAAGTGGCTATCCGCTTTCCAATCGAGTTGACTGCGCTCCGTTGGTGGGATTAAATGACCAAAACACTTAGGCCAATCGGGGCAACCCATACCTGAACCGCTCATTCGCACTACGGAACCAGCGATGATTACCAGGAAGATCAGAACAATTTCGATCCGCGACAGAATTAACAACCACTTTTTCATGCCGCAAATTTAAGCGATGATTGTAGATAGAAGGATTCCAAAATAAAAGCGCTCCCGAAGGAGCGCCTATTTATTTCTTCCAGAATTTTTCGCGATGTATTTCACCTTTTTCATCCTTTATTTCGAGAATGTAAATAGCCGGTGGGAGCTCGCTGAAATCTATTTCACCAGGGGCTTGAGTCCAGCTTTGCAGCAATTGCCCTTGTAAATTGTGGAGCTTTAATTCATTTTCAATCCATTCCGGATTTATGCGAATGATACCCGTACTGGGATTGGGGAAAAAGAGCGAAGCTTCTTGCTTCAACTCAGTGAGACCGATGCCATTGGTGTTAAAAAAGTACTTGTACATATCGGTTGGGAATACCGAGTTTGCACGGTCGAAGCCGCCAAAGAAATAGAGGGTATCGCCAATTACAAAGGATCCGGGAGCCCATCGGCTAAAGCCAGGGTGGGGGTCTAATTCGGTCCAGGTATCGGTGCCTGACTCATATTGCCACATTTCTCCCGTTCCCATAAAACTGTGATTATCGCCATCGCCACTAAGTACATAGCCATAGCCTGCATGGTCGAACTGCGTTCCGGCAACCCTTGCTTCACCAGGGAAATTGCTCATGCTTTGCCAATTATTGTTCACCGTATCAAAGCGATACCAATCACCAAAAATAAAGTTGCCTCCATGGCCCATACCGGCATAAACCTCACCATTGGTCGCAAACATAAAAGGATGATGACGTGCAGGCCCGGGGATGTCGGGTAATTGGGTCCAGGTGTCGGTAGGGATATCGTAGACCCAAAAATCTTTGAGGTCGCCAGTATTATCATTACCTAAGCCCAGATAAATTTTATCGTTAGCGGCCATTAATGCCGGATGGCGACGACCTACACAGCCGCAGTCTGCTAATTGGGTCCATTGATTATTACTGGTGTCGAAGCGCCAGAGGTCTTTATAATACTGACTGCTACTGGCTCCAAATCCCAAATAGCCATAGCCTTTATAGCTAAGGCCAATTGCAAAGCCACGTGCTCCACCCGGGAAATCAGGTAGGGTAGACCAATTGTCGGTTAGCGGATTATAGCGATGGGCATTATCGGTTTCAACGCCAAAGCTGGAAACTCCAGTTACAGAATAACCATAATCGCCAATGGCAAAGGTTACCGGGTGGTGGATACCGTCGGGAATACCGTTAATAGTTTCCCAGGTTTGACTTTGCCCAAGCAAGCCAAAGGAAAATAAGAGTGCTAAAAATAGAGTAGTGGTGTTTTTCATGGAATGTTAAACTTTTGGAATAGGGAAAAGTTCGAAAATAGAGTCCAAAGGCTCCGCTTCCAAATAAGTCTCTTGATCTCTAATTCTTTAGCAAGAATTACCAGAATAAAAAAAAGCCGGCAACAAAGGCCGGCTTTCAAATTTTAGATAGCAGTTAATTAAAACTGAAATCGTGCTGCTAAAATGAAATTACGTCCGGCAGCCACTAATCCACTGCTGTAAGGACGATAACGTTGATCCGTAATATTCTCTATCCCGGCGCTGATGGTCCAGGCTTCATTAAGCTGATAGCTCGATTTGAAGTTGAGGGTATACCAACCAGGAGAATAAGCATTTCCTTCAGCATCAGTTTGGTAGAGGTAGCCTTTCCCAGCTTCTTCGAAGTTGAGGTTTTCAGCGCTCACTTCTCCAGATACCTGAACATTGGCTTCCAATCGTAAACCTTTATTTTCGAACTGAATACGACTCACGCCGAACCATGGGGCGGCATGGCGAGAAGGTCCAAGCACACCATCTTGATCTTCCTCTTCTCCTTTTTGCCAGTTGAATTGATTTCGCCAGAACCAGGTTTGATTGTAGTTCCAATCTAAACCTATTTGTAGGCCATAAACCTGGGCTCGCGCTGCATTCTGTATCGCATGAATTTCACTTAATTCACCATCGTATAAGATACTGCTTTGTCCGTTTAAAGTATAAGGACGGCGCACCATAGCCTGATCTAAATAGGTGTAATACGCACTGATATCCAGTTTAATGCGATCCCATAAATGGGTAGCAGCACCAAACTCGGCATTGTAAGCATATTCGGCTTTGAGATCAGGGTTCGGAACCACCACAATGGCGTCGCCTGAATCGAAGATCTTACCAATATCATCCACATTAGGGGCCCGGAAAGCGGTTCCCAGGTTTAAGCGCCATTTCCAGTTCTCGGTGGGGCGAAATACAAAACCCAGGCTTCCCGTTACATTGCCGGTATTAATCTCCGCAGTAGCAAAGGGTAGTGGGTAATAAGCCAGGTTGTCGCTAAAATCGCTGTTAATGATAAAGTGATTGTAGCGCAATCCTAGTTGGGTGGTGAACTTTTGGCTCATCTCCCATTCATGGTTTAAATAAGCAGCATAGCTCGACCAATCCGATTGAGGATAGCGGGAAGCGGTATTGCTTAGGTCCCCGCTTACAATGTCTTCGACCGTTCCGGTAGAGCGTACATCATTACGAATGGCTTCTAGTCCGTAAAAGAGTTTATGAGATTCGGAGATTCGCTTTTGTAAATCCAAATTCAAGGATAGGGCCTGCACATCTTCAATACGGTGATTAAGTTCTGTGCTGCCGAAATCTCGATCATGACGACTTTCTTTAAAAACCTGAGAGGCAATTCTTAAAGTAGCGCCATCAAAAAGCAGATTGGATTTGCGGTAGTTTACTTCGAACTTATTCATAGCCCAAACTTGCGGCCCGTAATACCATTCGGCGGCACGGGGTAAACCTCCTCGCGTCCGAATAAGACGATCATAACGATCGTAGTCTCCGGTGCGAGAATACATAAAGCTGTATTCGAAATCTAAATGGTTGCTTGGGCGATAGCGCAGCTTCTGTAAGGTGTGAAACTGCTCGAAGCCAGTGTTAAGTTGCAAGGTGGGATCGGTATTGCGGATCACTACATCCTGGCTGTCTATGCGTTGCACGGTGTAGGGGCGTAGCAATTCATCCGATCCTTGCGATCCCATACGTAAATCACCATAGCGATTGTAGCTAAAGCTTCCGCGCCAGGCTAGCTTTTCGCTACCAACATTATAATCCACATGCTGACTCAGTTCTTGATTAGCTGAGGAATACCGACTGTAAGCGGATCCATATACCAGAAGGTTGGTGTCGATACTGAATTCCGGGCGAAGGGTGTTGAAACTCATCACCCCACCAATGGCATCCGATCCATAGATCACTGAAGCAGGGCCAAAGAATACTTCGCTGCGATCAATCGCTAATGGATCCAGTGATATTACTTGTTGCAGGTTGCCCGACCGGAAAATGGCATTGTTCATTCGAATACCATCTACAGCGATTAGGAGTCGATTGGTAGCGAAACCTCGAATCATAGGGCTACCGCCACCCTGCTGACTTTTTTGGATGAATACTTCACCACTCTGACCTAGTAAATCTGCAGCAGTTTGGGGACTTTGAAAATAGATTTCCCGACTTTTTAGACTGCTGATATGATAAGGCAGCTCTCTGGATGACTGACTCCAGCGAGAAGCCGATATTACCACCTGATCGAGAGCCATAGGCTTAGGACTCAATTTAACTACAAATCCCAATTCTTGGATTTCCTGGTAGCTTAGTGTTTGGTAATGATAACCAAGGGCGCTAATGTTGATGCTCTTCCTATCGCGTAAAACACTGATATCAACATGTCCTTGATCATTGGTGTAAAGGGGGATTAGGTCGTCGGTATTAACGCCCACAATCGCATGTTCTATAGCTTGGCCTTCAACGGCATCCACCACTTTTAAGGTTTGGGCATAAAGAGCGTTTCCGGCTATAATGGCTATAACCAGGCTCCATAATTTTTTCATGTTTTTCTATTTAAGGATTATTCAAAAATTGACGGAAGTGAATAATCCCAATCGGGGAGGAGGGCTTAAGTTTCGTAAGTGTGCACTACTCTCTGGATTGATCCAGCTATCTACATGAAAGTCATATTCGGCGAAAGCCGTTCCCGCCGAAGGCCAATCGAGAAAGTAATTTTTGAAGTGGTCAATTAGGGCAAGAGGACAATCCTCTTGTTCTGGGGGGTGTTGCCTAAGCAATTGATGAAAGCGTCGTTTCAGTTCACTTTCCTCTTCATCCAACCAAGCCATTAATTGGATGCGCCCTTGTTTTACCTCCAGGGCGATGAGGTCATATTTATGATCCTTCCAGAAAAATTCAGTTGCATTTTCCCAGTCGAGATTTTGATATTCCAGGGCTTCCAATAAAAATACCGTGCATTCCGATTCGGGGATACCGCTTTTAAAACGAGCTTTTAGCTCCTTTCTCAGCTCTAAACTGCGCCAGGAGAATAGGCTCAGGTTTAAGACTGAGGGGAGTATCAGGCTGATAATCAGACTGGAGATGCCCAAATATTTGAGGAAGTATCGATACATTCTATTTGGCAAATATAGCGGGGTCTGCGGCGCCAACAAATAGATACATTTGCGGCGTGAAAACACCGAAGATAAATCCTGCTCTGGCCTGGGCCATGTTTATTTTGCTAGCCTTGATTTGGGGCAGCTCCTTTATTTTAATGAAGCGAGGTTTGGAGAGCTTCGATTTTGCCCAAATTGGCATGTTGCGCATTGCCACGGCCTGGATTTTTACCGTGATTATCGCCTTTCGGAAATTTAAGTTTTGGAAGAAGGTAGATACTATGCCTTCTGCCATTGTAGGCTATTTCGGGAATGCCATTCCATATATCCTCTTTCCCTTGGCGGTAACCCGATTGGATTCTTCGCTGGTGGGAATCTTAAACTCTTTAGTACCGCTTTTTACCTTGATCATTGGATTGATCTGGTTTAGAGTGCGAGTGCGCTGGATTGGAGTAACAGGAATTATCCTCGGTTTTGCCGGGGCCCTATGGTTATTATTGCCCGGTCTTCAAATAGATGCCGATAAGCTCGGTTTTGGTATTTATCCCATTATAGCCACGGTATGCTATGCTTTGAGCATCAATACCATTAATTCCAAATTGAAGGATTTAGACTCCTTGTCCATCACCCTTTTTAGTACTACGACGGTAGGACCTTTGGCCTTGATTTATGTGTTTAGTACCGACTTTCTGGAGATCATGCAAACGGATCCTAATGCTTGGCTTAATTTGGGCTATATTTCTATTATGGGGATTGTGGGTACCAGCTTAGCGGTGATTCTATTTAATTACCTCATTAAGGGAACCAGCTCTCTTTTTGCCGCTAGTGTTACTTACGCCATTCCTTTAGTTGCCTTACTTTGGGGTATTTGGGATGGCGAAGATGTGGGGCCGGAGCATTTAGTAGGTATGCTTCTGATTTTGGCTGGTGTTTATCTGGTCAACTTCAAGGGTTCACCCGCCGATCGAATTCGCAGGCGTTTGGCGAAAAATCGCAATTAAAAAAGCCGCCTCAAATTAATGAGACGGCTTCTAGATTTTATGAAGAGGTCTTCTTAGTTGAAGTCCGCTTTTTTCAATCCGCTGTTCACCTCTACGGTTTTAACCTCGAATTTGATTTTCTGAGGACCTTGACTGATAGTCATTGAGAAGGGGAACATAACACCATTTACCAAGCGGTAGTCGGCAAAAGCAGTACTGGCAGTCATGGGGCCTTCTGGACCTTCAAAGCTACTTTCTTCTTTAATTTTCAAGCCGGTTTCTACAGAGTAGAACTCGGTGCTTTTATCGCCTTCAGGGCTGGTTACTTCCATTACATAGGCCTTTTCACCATCTACAAAACCAATTGAGGTCAGTTCTAAGGTGTAACCTAAGGCAGGGTATTGAGTTTCGGCGAAGAAGGTGGCTTGAGCTTCGTAAGTTTTAAGCTCTTCGCTGTCGGTTACTTCTTTGCTGCCACCCATGCCGCTAATGCTAGCTTTCTTCCCGGTATAAACCGTTTTCTGCATTACGCCCATTCCGTCTACACTCATTTCGTTTTTAAACAAGTTAGGACGCTTACGCATGGTAACACCTTTAGCAGGCATTGGTAAGCCAGGGATCGCAATAGTGCTGGTAATGGTAAGGTCTTTTACCTTGTTTAAATTTTCCTGTCCACCTAAGGCCGTAATATAACCGTCCAATACATTTTGGGCAGTCATGCCATCAGGCACAGGTAAGCTGGGAGGACCAGTTTCTTCACCATAGAAATCGTAATAGGTAACCGGACCGAATTTTTCTAAGCCGGCAGCGATTTCAGCACCTTTACCTACAGCAGTAATTACTAAGGAATTGGTGTGGAAATACTTCTTGGCCACTGCCATTACATCTTCTTTGCTTACTGCGTCCAGGCGACTCAGGTAATTGCTGTAATAGTCTTCAGGTAAATTGTAACGCTGAATGTTAAGAGCGTAGGAAGCAATGGTCTGTGGGCTTTCCAAAGAACGACCAATAGAACCAATGATGTTGTTTTTAGCCGCTTGTAATTCTTCATCCGTAACGGCTTCGTTTTGCAAGCGCTCAAATTCTTTGATAAATTCTACCACCGCACTATCGGTTACTTCATTACGTACAGAAGCACCAGCACTGAACTCACCCACCAAACGATCAGAGTCGTAGCTAGAGTAGGCTCCATAAGTATAGCCTTTGTCTTCGCGGATGTTTTGGAATAAACGACCCATGCTGCCACCACCTAAAATTTGGTTAGCTACACGCAATTTCACGATATCGGGATCGCCGGGTTTAAGGTCGATGGTGTTACCGATAGAAAGTACAGTTTGTACAGAGCTGTTGCGGTTAACTACATTCACTATAGTACCCTCGTACTGAGGAACGGCAGGATAAGTAGCGCTCGGCATTTCCTTGGCTTGCCAGTCGCCAAAATACTTCTTGATCAACTTTTTGGCTTTGCGGGCCTTGATGTCGCCAACTACAGTAATGTAGGTCTTGCTGGGAGTCCAGTAGTTATTGTAATAGCTTTTACAATCCTCGAGGCTGATGTTTTCAACGTTTTCTTCAGACTGCAATTCACCGTATGGGTGATCCTTGCCATAAAGGCTTTGGTTGAAGATACGGCTGGAAAGGCTGTTAGGGTCATCCTTGGCATTTTCGATACCAGAGATGGCTTGCTTTTTCAGCTTGTCGAATTCCTCAGCAGGGAAAGAAGGATTTAAAGCTACATCAGCTAAAAGCTCTACTAAGGTTTCTTGATACTTAGTTAAGCCAGCAGCGTATACATTGCTGGATCCGGTAAAAAGACTGGCACCAATGAAGTCGATTTCTTCATCTAACTGGTCTTTGCTGCGGTTGGTAGTACCCTGACGTAATAACTGTCCGGCCAAGGAAACATATCCGGCTTTGTCGCCTTCAAAGATTGGGTCGCGATCTACTACCAGGCTAAAAGAAACCCGAGGCAGTTTATCGTTCTCCACTACGATAATGGTTAAACCATTATCCAATTTATATACATCGTAATCGCCAAACTCAATATTCTTGGCTGGCGCAGGTTCTGGGCGCACCGAGCGATCGAGTTGAGCAAAAGCTGCCACGCTAATCAGCATGGCCAATGCGCTGGTTAAAATGCGTTTCATCATGCTGTTATTTATTGTTCGTTTTTAGGTAAGTAAACCAGTACCACGCGGTTTTCAGGACGCAGATATTTCTTAGCTACTTCCAGAATAAATTCGCGATCGATATTGCGATACTCTTCGATTTCGGTATTTATCAAATTGGCATCACCCAAATACACGTGGTAATCGGCTAAACTCTCCGCGATACCGGCCATGCTACCATTGGTAGATACGAAATCGTTTTCCAATTGATTTTGAATTTTGGTGTATTCCTTTTCAGAAATCATTTCAGTAGTCATCTTGGCAATCTCGGTATCAATTGCTGCGATAAAGTTATTAAGGTCTACGCCTTGATTAGCTAAACCGAAGGTTATGAATACCCCAGCGTTTTCTAAGGTGAAAGGGAAAGACTGGATTACCAAACCTAATTGTTGGTCATCAACCAAAGACTTGTATAAACGAGAGCTCTGTCCATCCGAAAGAATGGTAGAGATCATATCCATGGCATAGGCTTCTTTGGTACCTTGTTTAGGGCTGCGGTAGCCCATGATGATGCCAGGTAATTGGATGTTGTCGTATACGGTGTCAACTACCTCACCACTTAAACCGGCTGGTTCTTCTGTAGGGCGAGGAATTTCTTTGGTTCCTGCAGGAATGCCACCAAAGTACTTTTCGATCCAAGCTTTGGCTTGTTTAGGGTCGATATCACCCGCGATTGAAAGAGTGGCATTGTTAGGAACATAGAATGTTTCGTAGAAATCAGTGAAGTCTGCGGTTTCAGCAGCATTCAAATCTTCCATGGTACCGATTGGAGGGATACCGTAGTAGCTGTCGCCGAAAGCAGCACCAAACATCTTGGCCTGGAAAGAACCGTAAGGCTGGTTGTCGATGCGTAAACGCTTTTCTTCTTTTACTACCTCACGCTGTGTTTCTACTCCTTCTAAATCTACGGTAGCTTGAAGCATACGCTCACTCTCTAACCATAAACCTAATTCCAATTGGTTGGAAGGAAGGATTTCATAATAATAAGTGCGATCGAAAGAAGTGTTGGCATTAAGGGCACCACCATTAGCCTGAACAATCTTCATGTATTCGCCACGCTCAATATTGGGAGAACCTTCGAACATTAAATGCTCAAAGAAGTGGGCAAAGCCCGAGCGTCCTTCTTTTTCGTTTTTACTTCCCACATGGTACAGTACGCTAACTGCTACAATGGGGGTGCTGTGATCCTCATGTAAAATCACGTGCAAACCGTTGGGGAGGTCATATTCTTCAAATTTGATATCAGTCTGCGCTTGCGCTGATCCGAATCCCAGAAGAAGAATCAAACCCAAAAGCTTTTTCTTCATGTCGTTTTCGATTTATTTATTGATCTAATTTCCCGTTGAAAGCGGAAGGCAATTTTAACACTTTTTAAGGAGCTTACATTGGATAGAAGGCCTTTTCCGTATGGATGGAGGTCGGTCTTAACAGTATTTTAGTTTTTTACCTTTGGCGACATCTTGAAAGCGAAGTGATTAAGAAATGAAAAAAATACTCTTCGATGATCAGTCGCTTGAATTTTTGTCCTAAATTTGCAGCCCTTAAAAATGATATTGTATGTACGCCATCGTAGAGATAGCAGGGCATCAGTACAAAGTACAGAAAGATCAACGTATCTACGTTAACCGTTTAGATGCAGAAGAAGGTTCAGAACTTTCTTTTGATAAGGTTATGTTAACCGACAATGACGGTAAGGTAGAAGTTGGCGCCCCGGTTATAGAAGGCATTAAAGTAAATGCCAAAATTGTACAGCACTTAAGAGCTGACAAAGTATTAGTGTTTAAGAAGAAACGTCGTAAAGGTTACCAGAAGATGAACGGTCACCGTCAGTACATTTCTCAAATTGAAATTACTGGCATCGGTTAGTTCAGGTAAACCGAAACCTTAAAATTAGAAGACATGGCTCACAAAAAAGGAGTAGGTAGTTCCAAGAACGGACGCGAATCGGAAAGTAAACGCTTAGGTGTGAAAATCTTTGGTGGTCAGCAAGCAATTGCCGGTAACATCATCGTGCGCCAGCGTGGTACTCGTCACAATCCTGGTGAGAATGTAGGTATGGGTAAAGACCACACCTTATTCGCCTTAACTGACGGTACCGTGAAATTCCAGAAGAAAAGTAATAACAAATCATTCGTATCAGTAGAGCCTCAGGCCTAAGCTGCGTGTGATATCGTATTCAGATCCCTCGTTGGCTTATGTCGGCGAGGGATTTTTTCATTTAGGGCCCTAAAGAATTAATTCTCGTGGGCTATCAGGTCTCTTCGCTCTATTGTAAATTCGCATCAAAATCACAATCATGCTCGAAATCACTTATCTCCGTGAACATGCTCAGGCAGCAGCAGCAGGCCTTAAGAAACGTGGCCTCGACGCGGAGCAGAGTATTCAAGATATTTTAAAGCTCGACGAATTACGTCGACAAAACCAGAATGAACTGGATCAGGCTTTAGCCGAAAGCAATCAAATTTCGAAGGAAATAGGGCTTTTATATAAGGAGGGTAAACGTGATGAAGCCGATAAGGCCAAAGCGCGTACTGCCGAATTAAAAGAGCGTATTAAGGAGTTGCAACAAGAGCAGGAGCAGCTTAAAAATAGCCTGGATCAGGATTTGGTAGCCTTGCCTAATGTGCCAATAGATATTGTGCCGGCCGGAAAATCGGAGGCGGACAATGAAGAGGTGAAACGTGTAGGTGAAATCAAAGCCATGCCCGAAGGAGCGAAGCCTCACTGGGAATTGGCCGAAGAGCTGAAATTGATTCGCTTCGATTTAGGAGTAAAGATTACCGGCGCAGGTTTCCCAGTTTATCAAGGTAAGGGCGCCCGTTTACAAAGAGCCTTAATCAATTTCTTCCTGGAGGAAAACCGCAATGCTGGTTTTGAAGAGTATCAACCTCCTTTAATGGTGAACGAAGATTCAGGTTTTGGAACCGGTCAATTACCCGATAAGGAAGGACAGATGTACCACGTAACGGAGGATAAGCTCTATGCTATTCCTACCGCGGAGGTACCCATTACCAATATTTTCCGTGGCGATATCATCGAAGATGAAGATTTGCCCATCAAAGCCACGGCTTACTCTGCATGTTTCCGTCGCGAGGCAGGTTCTTATGGTAAAGATGTGCGAGGCTTAAACCGCTTACATCAATTCGATAAGGTAGAGATTGTTTGCCTTACCAAGCCGGAAGACTCTATGCCCATGCTCAACTCGATGGTGGAGCATGTTGCGGGGCTTTTGGAAAAGCTGGAATTGCCTTATCGAATTCTACGACTATGTGGGGGAGATATGGGCTTCACTTCGGCTATTACCTATGATTTTGAGGTATGGAGTGCTGCGCAAGAGCGTTGGTTAGAAGTAAGTTCCGTATCTAATTTCAAGACCTTCCAAACCAATCGAATGAAAATTCGTTATCGTGGAGAAGACAAGAAGACCCAGTTATTGCACAGCTTAAATGGCAGTGCGCTGGCTTTACCGCGTATCGTTGCCGCCTTGCTTGAAAATCATCAAGGTGAAGATGGAATCCGAATTCCGAAGGCTCTGCAGGCTTTTACGGGATTCGACAAAATTTAATTCATGCGTAAACTTATTGTTTCGGCCTTAGGCATTAGCTTGCTTTGGGCCTGTAGTCAAGGAGAAGCTCGGTACGCTGAGGAAATTGACCAGGTTAACTCCATGTTGGCTATTAATGATAGTCTCCAGAAATCTTTTGATCAGGTAGATTCAATCCGGATTTTAAAGGATTTCCCGAAGGTGGACTCCCTGTACAAGATTTTATCCGGCCCGATGGCCGATCAACAAGATAAACGCTATTGGACCGAAACCATGGCTAATATCGATGTAGTACATCATCCTTATATGAAGTACAGCGGCGATTATAAGAAGATGCGCCGTGGATTGGCCTATTCCAAATCGCAGTTACAATCTTTACGCAATAGCCTCGAAGATCAGAAACTGGATACGACTCAGGTTAGTGATTACATTCAAGCGGAAGAAAAGGCTTTGAATGATTTACAAGTTTTAATCAGCAAACGTATTGTGCCGGTACTGGAAGCGAAAGCGATTTGGGATACTGCTGAAGCACGCTACTTGGATTTAGTTTCCAAAAGCGATAGCTTGGCTCAATAGCCCATACCATTGAAAAATCGCTTTAATATTTTCTTATGCTTCCTTTGTTTGTGGACCCTTCCGGCTTTTAGCCAGAGTCCCAATCAGGCTAATGATGCTCAAGCTTTGGCTTTGGCTAAACAGTACTTTCAGGATCAGGAGTACGAAAAGGTCATTGATAAATTAGAGGATTTGGGGGAACGAAGCGTGGAGCCCCAGGTTTATCAATTGCTTTTTGATTCTTATTTGGAATTAGAAGAATACCGTGATGCCATTAAGCTCAGCCGCAATTGGGCCCGTCGCCTGCCCGGTCGTAAGGCCAATTTTGAAGTTGATCAGTTGTACCTGCACCTAAAGGAAGAAGACCTGCGGGATGCCGAAAAGTTGATGGAATCGATTTTTGAAATTATCGATCGCAGTCCGGGTCAAGCCTATGCTTATGGAAAGGCTTTGAGCGATCGAGGTTATGCCAATCGCGCCCTCAGCGTATATCAGCATGCATTAAAGGAAAATTCGAATATGAATTTCGACTATCAGATGGCTCTACTCTACGGAGAGCTGGGTGATATTCCTAAAATGCATGAGATGTACTTGCAAATGGTCGAGCGTACTCCAGGCTATTTAGCTACGGTAAAAGCGCTCCTGGCCCAATCCATCGAAGCAGGTCAAAGGGATGAGAATTTGGAACTGCTCAAGCAGGAGATTATCAAACGCATTCAGGCAGGAGCACCGGAACGATTCAATGAACTTCTGATTCATATTTACAGTCAGGAAGAAAACTTCCGAGCTGCCTTTACCCAATTGCGAGCACTGGATCGTCAAGGGCGATTGGATGGAAAGGAGATTTCCAATTTAGCACGTTTGGCCTATAATGCCGGAGATTTTGACTTGGCCGCCCGCGTCTATAAATACGAATTGGATAAAGGGGAAACTTACCCCTATTACCAATCTTCAGTTATAGCTTGGTTAGATTCTCGTAAACATAGCTTGCAAGAATCGGAAACCTCCACTTTGGAAGCCTGGCAATCTTTGGCAGCCGATTATGAGCAATATGGTAAAGGCTTTAGGGGAGATCCCTTTCAGGCCGATTTAATGATTCCATTGGCAGAAGTTTATGCCTATCGCTTAAATCAAGCAGACACCGCAGAAGGTATTTTAACTTCTTTATTTGATCGTTCCTGGATTGGTAAAGACGACCAGGCTCTGGCGCAAATTGCCTATGCAGATTTATTGCTTTTTACTGGGCGACGTTGGGATGCGATCATCTACTATCGCAAGGCAGAAAAGGCTTTGGATCAATCGGTAATCGGGCAAGAAGCCAAGTTTAAAAGGGCGAAAGCAGCATATTATGTGGGCGACTTTCAATGGGCCCAAGGAATTTTTTCGGTACTGAAGGAATCTACCTCGAAACTGATCGCCAATGATGCCATGCAGTATTCGCTTTTGATTACCGATAATATGGCTTTGGACTCTACTACGGATGCATTAGAGGCCTATGCTCGAGCGGACCTTTTTTACTATCGTGAAATTTACGATTCAGCCTTGGCAATTTTGGAGCTGCTGGATATGGGCTATGCAGATCATCCTATTGCCGATGAAAGTCTGTTCTTGCGCGCTTCAATAAAGAGGGCGCAGCACCAGGATGCTGAAGCCATTAAGCTTTGGCAAAGGGTGGTAGATGAGTACAGTGAAGATATTTTGGTGGACGATGCACTCTACGAAATTGGAAAAACGGAAGAAAAACTAAACCACACTGATGCGGCTATGAAGGCTTATGAGCAGCTGTTTACAGAACATGTAGACAGTTTCTTTGCTAGTGAAGCAAGGAAGGCCTACCGTCGCTTAAGAGGAGATCAAATTAATTAGAGATGTATATCTACAACGTAACGGTAAACATCGAGAAGGATGTGCATGATGAGTGGCTGCAATGGATGAAGGAAGTGCATATTCCAGATGTATTGGCCACCGGTATTTTTATCGATAATCGTATCTGCCATGTAATGGTAGAAGAAGAGCAGGGAATTACCTATTCTTTACAATATCGTTTTAGGGATTTGCGCGATTTGGAGCGCTATCAAAAAGAGCATGCTCCTCGATTGCAAGCTGAGCATTCCCAACGTTTCCAAAATAAATTTGCCGCTTTCCGAACCATCTTGCGTATCGATCACGAAGATCAGGCTTAATGTCTTCCAATCAGGGTAAAATCTATGACCTGAATGAAGCTCGGGAAAAAATCCGAGGCTATTGCTTGTATCGTGAAAGAAGTCAAAAGGAAGTGCGGGATAAGTTGCTCAGCTATGGCCTCTTTCCAGAAATTGCAGATACCTTGTTATCCGAATTAATTCTGGAGCGCTTTGTAGATGAAGAGCGCTTTGCCCGGGCTTTTGTGCGGGGTAAGTATAAGATTAAGAAGTGGGGGCGGATCAAAATCAAACAGGCACTATATCCTCATCAGCTTAGCGCTTATGTCCTAAAAAAGGCCTTTAGCGAAATTGATCCAGAGCTCTATTATCAAAACCTTATTACTCTATGCCAAAAACGATGGCCGCTCAGCAAGGGTTCCAATGACTATGTTCGCCGCAGCAAGTTAATAGGCTACCTGCAACGCCAGGGTTACGAAATGGACCTTATTAGGGATGCGGTGGAAGCCGAATTGGGCCGCGACTAATAACTGCTGGTTACCTGACCGTCGATTAGTAAAGTGAAATCTGCATGACCGGCATTGGCACTGTCCAATTCATTCACATTATCCTGTAGCTGGGTGCTGATGGTCATGATCTTTAAATCCTCTGCATACTGATTTAAATACCAACTAATGCCTTCAAAATCCTTGGAGTGGTAATCACCATTGTAATGGATGAAAATACCGTCTTTAGGCAGGTTTAAAACGATGAAATGCGCCATGGTAGCATCTTTAATTGCTTGGGCTTTAGGAAGGTTTTCACCACCGTGGCCCCCCATCATTTCGAGCATAGCCTTATAGCCGGGAAGTTCGCCATCATAGTCGATGGGCAAGGGAGCAATCCAGTTTTTCACACTGTCTGACAGGGTATCCAAACTTACCAATCCTTGCTTAAATACCTGGCGGGCATAAGGGCGAGGGATATTGGTAGCGATAAAAGGCAGTTGATGACTTTTCGCGAAATCAACTAAACCTTTGTAATCCGTTTTGTAATTGTTCCAAAGACGAGCCAGGCTGTCGAGTCCTTTGCTGTCAATGCTATCTTGGAGATATAGATTTAAGGGTTCTTGGTTATCGGCTTCAAACATCTCAGCACCTAAAACCATATTGGAGTCTTGCTGATGCAAACTTTGGGTAAGCTCAAATTGCAACCAGTGACAGATAGGGTTGTTATGCAATTCACCAAAGAGGATTACATCGGCTTCAGCCATAGAAGCCGTCATTTCTGTAAAGCTTACTTTATCGCCATCCGCATTGTAGATTTGATAAGCTTGTAAATTTTGCGCTTGCAAGCTGAAGTTCAGAAGAACGAAAGTCAGGACTAAAATCCTCATTGTATCCAAAATTTAAAGGTTTGGCGATGGCCTTCATGCTGAAGGCTTAAAAAGTAAATACCGGCGGCAAGGTCGGAAACATCAAGGCTATTTTCATTGATGTTTTGGATTAATACGGAACGACCCGAAAGGTCTCTGATTTCCGGTTGAGTCCAAAGTCCGTCTCCTTCCCAATGTAATATCTCGGTTGCAGGATTGGGGAATAGCTTTAAGCTTTGATCGATGGTGTAATCCTTTTGACTAAGCATGCAGGCATTTTGACTTAAGGCCAGAGCCAGGGAATCCAGTTTATCGTAAAGTACCTGTCCCGGACAAACAGTTCCTTTGGGGCAGCCTACCGAGGCGCTGTTTCCATCGCGATGCCCTGAAATATGGCGAAGCATTAATTGCGAGCTGGTATGCACACTGCTGTCAGCCAGGTTAATGGAATTTTGGCAGCCTTCGTATAAGAGTATTTCAGCCAATGATTGCAATGCTGCAGATTGAACTGGATTAGTACGGTAATCACCAATTACACAAAAGCCGAGGGTTCCAGAATTCATACAGCTGAAATGAGCTCCAGAATGACCGCTTCCACGGCCTTCGTAAACCACACCATTGGGGTCTATCAACCAGTTGTAGCCGATATCGCTCCAGCCATTGGTATTAACATGTAAATCCCAGTAATAGGCGACTACGTATTGATAATCTGTAGCGTTCGTGAATCCAGCTGAGTGATGCACTATTAAGTGCGTAGGAGTGGTATTGTCGTAGGTAGGGGGAGGGCAAGTACCATCGGGGCACCAGCAATTTCGATCGCATACCGGAGGACGAGGACAAGAGCAGCTTTCCGGGTCTGAGATTGAGCTGAAATCTAATTGAAGATCTTGATTATTTTCTTTGGGAGCAGTGAAAAATCGCATCACCAGATCCGATTGAGGTAGATCCGAACTATGAATTTCCCAGGCCAGGATTTGCTCTTCAAAAGGGTTTAGAACAAAAGTTTGTCGATCCTGAATGTCCTCTTCGTTGTGTTGGTCATCCATAGCTTGCCATTCCTGCCAACCATCTTTGGTTTTAAATCGGATGTCGAGCTCAAAAGGATTTTTTGCGAAGCTGTAGGCTGAAATGCCCAGGAAAGCATAATTGCCATTGGTCCATTCGAAGCTGTCTGAATAGAATACTTCTCGGGCAACTTCATGGAAATTAGAGGGCTTTAATTTTAAGGAATGGCTTTCTTGGGCCAATAATCCCCATATAGGAAGGAAGAGCAATAGCAGGGTTTTCTTCATGCTACGAAGGTACGCTAATGCTAAAAATAGAATCGCCCCGAATTTACATTCGAGGCGACTCCGATGAAACCCACAATTTGCTCTAAATGAACAACAAATGTGTATTTTCTCCCTGGGCGCGGTTGTAGAAGTCTCCAACAGTAATCACATCAGAAATTTCGTCTACTAGATCTTCGCGTTCAAGGTGGAACATGTCCATCGCGAGTTTACAAGCCCAGAGTTTAGCTCCAGAGGCTTCCAGTATTTCGATGAACTCACCCACCGGAGGAATGTCCAATTTTTCCATTTCCTTCTTCATCATATTGGTGGCAAAGGATTCCATTCCGGGTAAACCCCCTAAAAGGGTAGGGATGTGCATGGCGGGGTTTCCGACGGTGGCCACATGCAGATGTTCCAGTTTTTTCTTCTGTACGGCTTCAAGGCCGAAGAATGTGAAGAAAATTTCTGCTTCGATACCTTCCATACGGGCGCCGTTGGCCAGGATGAAGCAGGCGTATACGTTGTCGATGGTCGCCTTAGAAAGGATGAGCATCATTTTTTTAACGCGGGCATCTTTGTTTACTTCCGCGGGATTATCCATTGTCTTGGGGTCCATGATCTTTCGTTTTTAAATGCAACTTGCTGGTTTAGGAATTCCGGCGATGCGGCTGGCTTTTTTAAGCGGTCCACCGGGGAACAAAGCATAAAATTGCTTGATGTCTACTACCCCGCTTTTTCCCACCTTACGAATGCTTAGTGGTACTTCGTTGCGATATTGTTCTTGTAAGTACTCCAATACGGGCCAGTGTCCGTCGGTGAGTTCTATGCCCTCTTCCTGGGCGATCTGGGCGGCTACCTCTTTGTTCCATTGATTTAAATCGGTGAGGTATCCTTCGTTGTTGAGGTCAATGATTTGACCGGCAATTGTGGCTTCCATGGCTTTTGTTTTTAAACGTTTGCTTCTTCAAAGTTTTTACCGGCTTCGTTCATTTTAGAGCTAACAAAGGGGATATGCTTGCCGGTAATCAGCATATTCCAGTAAATCCATTTAAAGGCCATCTTGCCCATGTGATTCATGCGGCTCTCTTTGAGGAGATTTAAAGGACCTACACCAGGAATGGGGAAGGTGCCGCTTACGGGCTGATGGGTATAATTAAAGTCAATTAAGAGGGCTTTACCATGACCGGTTTCTACAAAGCAGTTGGCGTGGCCATCGAATTCATCAAGCAATTCCTTGCCATTGATATAGCGCATTATATTTTCGAGAAGGATTTCACCTTCAAAGTGTGCTACAGACCCGGCTTTAGAGGCAGGTAAATTGGTAGCATCGCCAATCACAAAGATGTTCTCCTTAGCCTTGCTTTGCAGGGTGCCTTTGTGAGTAGGGATAAAGTTGAGTTCATCACCCAGACCACTGCGTTCTACATAATCTGCACCTTTATTGGTGGGGATGGTTACCAAGAGATCATAACTTACTTCCTTGCCTTCGTAATCGGTAATTACTTTTCTTTCACCATCCAAGCTCATGATATTGAAGTTGGGAACTACCTCGATACCTTTTTCTTCCAGTAGGTGACCTAAATGGGCACTGGCTACCGGTTTGGTAAAGGCGCCATCCATAGGCGTTACAAATGAGATTTTCACTTTGTCGCGAATACCTCTTTGTTCGAAATAGGCATCAGCCAGGAAAGTGAATTCAAGGGGAGCAACCGGGCATTTAATAGGCATTTCGGTAATGTGCACGGCTAAATGTCCACCTTTCCAATTTTCCAGTTTTTTATGGAGTTTCACAGCACCATCCAGGGTGTAAAAGTCGAATACAGACTTATGCCAGTGATCGCCCATCATTCCGTCAATTTCTTCTGGAGCAATGTCGGTACCGGTGGCAATGATTAAAACATCGTAGTCTAATACCCGGCTGTCTTCAAGGTAAACCCGATTATGTTCGGCATCTACTTTTAAGATACTTTGTTGGATGTATTCAGCCCGTTCGGGAATAAACTGCTGAATAGGTTTGATGATATCTTCTTCTTTATAAGTCCCAAAGGGAATAAAAAGATATCCGGGTTGGTAGTGGTGAATCTTGCGTTGATCTACAATGCGGATTCTCCAGTCGTTTGGAAGGCGTTTGGCCAGATGATTACTCATCATGGTTCCGGCAGTTCCTGCGCCTAAAATCACTAAATCTTTCATGGCTTATGGGTTTCATTTACTTCAGTAAAGGTCCCCAGAACTAGGAGGAAAAAGTATGATAAAAGTTAGCTTTAGGCCTTTGGTGACTTTAGTAACATTAGCGCGTTAACTTGTTTATTGTTGCGGAAAACGATTCAATTACAGAGCTTTAGCAAGAAATTGTGGTTCTCCTAATTGTTGGGAAATTATCTTAGGCAAAACTCTTTTTTATGCGAAGAATACTACTCCTATTTCTAGGGCTTATTTCGAGCACTATCCTGGCTCAAAATGTAATCTACCCTCGTGTGTACAATGCCGTGCAAATAGACGGTCATTTAAGTGCCGGCGAATGGGATTTGCAAGATTATGTGGGAATTGATATTACACCCAATGTTTATTCCAAGGCCTATTACCAATATGACGATCAGTATTTGTATTTCGCTTTCACTGATCATTTAGGCCCACAATTTCGTTTTCCAGAAGTGCTTTTAGATTTGAATTTGGACCGAGATACGGCTTTTGCTTCGGATGACTGGTGGTTTCATGTTTCTGCCACTGACTGCGAATATCAAGGGGCTTATGGGGTTTATGATTCTTGTCAGGAGGTTCGTCCGAACTGGATTGGCATACCTAATGCCAATGCCGCTTTTTACCCGGATACTTTTGAAATGGCAATTCCCTGGTCTACCCTAAATTTTTACCCGCAGGCAGGAGATAGTATCGGCATTGCCTTTGTGAATACTAATACCACATTTGAATGGTTCCATTGGCCTTTAATGGCAGATCATTATCGGCCTGATACCTGGGGTACCATGATTTTTACCAGCAGCCTGGCTAGTGAAGAATTAAGTAATCCGTCATGGGAAATTTATCCTCAACCCGCCAGGGATCAAGTGAAAATTGAGAACTGGCTACCAGAGATGGGCGATTTAGAATTGCTGGATATGAACGGAAGCTTGCTCAAGGTTTATCAGCAATCAGAGGGGAATACCTTGCGATTGAATTTAAGTCCGGGCATGTATTTGCTTCGTTCTAAAGGAAGTTTTCAATCACAATACCTAATTATTCACTAAGCATTCTTTCACGAATCTTAAGGCCCACCATAAGGCTGAAGATCAGTGCTAAGGCGACGAAGAACCAAGAGTTGAGAAGGGTGGAACTTTGATCACTGTCGAGTTTATAGCCCGGATGTTGGCGATTGGTTTGAAAGCTAAGGTCCCATTGCGGTATATAGTGCTGGTTTTCCTGATCTTCATAGAGTTCCAGCATGCAATGATTTTCTAAGTGAGCTAATTTTCCCTTTTCGAAGAAGAGTTCAAAATGCCCCGAATGTTGATGCCCTTCCGCCGGAAGGTTATTCCATTTTAAGAAGGCTAATTCTTTATTGGACGGGTCAAAAGCCCTGATGCTATTTCGGAGGTAAAGTTCAAAGGCCTCAGCGATTAAGAGGCTGTCCTTGCTCATCATTGCTTCCGGAAAGGCCTGACTCACCGCTTTTCTGAAAGTCCAAGGTACCTCCGCTTCAATGCGAATAGAGGTGCTTTCAAAATAAATTGTGAAAAAGGCCCGGTCCGCATCATGCGCCCGGGCCCTGGGGATTCCCAAGAGAACTAGTGCTATTAGAAGGAGGGCTTTCATCTAAAAACCAAAACTACTGGAAGGACTTCCTTTTAAATAGCGGGGGATAGCCGGGAATTCATCTGTTATTACATAGTAGTAAATGCCATCAGGATATTCGGGAGTAATACCATAGCGTCCATTTGCTTCATCCAAGCTGCCCAGGCCATCTATGTACTCATAATCATTACTGTATACTCCGGTATAGGCTCCGCAGGGTGCAGATTCGCCATCGCCAGGACGTTGACCGGATTTTAAACGATAGCTGGATTGCATGGCTACTACTGCTGAAGTGCTGTCATTTGCATCACTATAGGCATATTTATAGTAAACCGGAAAACCATCGGCTGCAAAGCCAATTTGTTTCATTTCGGTAGGGCTAAGGTTTAAATCATCCAGATAGAGCTGAGGCTTACCATGGTAGTGATATTGACCACTGGGTTGAACATGGGCATTATTACAGTCGAGTCCAATGGATACATTCAAAGCCTCGAGGTTCCATTCCCAATTTACATCGGGACTCATTATTCCTTCATGGGGCCAGGGCTCGGCAGCAACGGGGTCTAGTTCTACACCATTGAATAGAATTCCGAAACGATATTGCGGGCCATTAGGTCCCAGGCAGGCCACCATAGATCCACTAAGCTGTGGATTTTGAGTAATGGTATAGGATTCACTTTGAGGCGATACCGCATTGGGATTTAAAGCACCGGGCACTTGACCAAAAAGACCAACCTTATGATCGGGGATGCTATTGGCAGAAATTAGCCAGTTTCCATTGGAACTGCTAATGCTTATTTGACTGCTATAGCTAAGGCTTTGATCGCAATCACCACGACTATCATCAAATTCGATATCAGAAGTGCAATTGGAATTATTGTTTGCGGTGCTGTCATCATCTTCAGAGCATGCAGAAAGCAGCAGGAAAAGACTCAGGAGGGTGCTAAATAGTTTGATTTGGCTCATAGTATTGCTTATATGCCCTATAGGACTAAGCAAATGCCAAGAGGTTTAATCGGAGGGTAAAAAAAATAGCCGCCCCTGTTTAAAGAGACGGCTACCAAGTGTTGAAGTTTTGCTAGATTAAGCTTTCTCGAAGGTTCGGAAAGAGAATTTATAGCCTTCATAGGCGGCTATACCATAGAACAAAATATCGATGGGAGAAAAATCATCCATCATTACCTGGAATAGCAAACCGAAATCTATGATGCTTAGGGTTTCGAAGAATGTGCTTTGTAGTTCATCAGAGGCGATCGCAATAATGCTAAATATATTCCCCAGGAATACGGACACCAGGGCAATAATGGCTCCGCTAATTCCGAAGATAGGATCAATACCTTTTCCAGCTTGACGATTCATAAAGCCCACGCCAAAACCAATGGCCAAGGCCATATAGCCAATTTGATATCCGGTAGCCACAGTTAAGGTAGCCCAAAGTATAGCACCTACTAAACCGGTTCCAATTGCGGCGGCTATCCCTAGGCCCAGGTTTTGTTCAGAACGGTATTTTTCCAGCTCCTCCGGGCTTAGGATTACAGTATCTGGTCCAACCACTTCAGGGCTGGCATGAGATTCGTGTAAGGCGGCCTTTTCCGGGCTTTCTACGAAATCATCACAGTTGCCTTCAAATGCTGCCGGCGTGCTGGTTAAGCTACAGATAATGCCTTGTTGCAGATCCATTTTTTGATGTTCACATTGCTTGCAGAACACCAATCTTTCTTCTCTGGTCATATTGGTTTTATTTGATTGAGACCCTAAAGATGCAAGAATTTAGGAAATAATAAAGCCTTGAAAATGTGGGGGCCAGAATCCATTCTGATTCCAGGTTTTGAACCTCATTAAAGGCAATAAACATTTCCAAGTAGACCAGCTTTTGTCAGATTAAGAAAGGCTTTTAATGGTTTCGCAGACCATATCTATCTCGTTAAAGCTTACATCATGATGGGTAACAAAGCGTTGTTTGCCTTGGCCCATATTGATATGCAAAATACCAGCCTGCTTTAGATGCTGATTAAACTGGTCAATCGACTTTTCGGGCTTCAGATTAAAAATCAGAATATTGGTTTCAATAGTTTCTATGGGCTCTACCCAGCCGGAAGCTTCTAAGGCCTGCGCTAAGAGACGCGCCTTTTCATGGTCTTCCGCCAAACGCTCAATATGGTGATCCAAAGCATAAATACCTGCTGCTGCTAAATAACCTGCTTGCCGCATTGCACCGCCCAGCTTCTTTCGAATGAAGCGGGCTTCGTGAATAAAGTCTTTGGATCCTAATAATAGGGATCCTACAGGGCAGCCTAAGCCTTTGCTCAAGCAAACTGAGATAGAGTCGAAGCGTTGGCCATAGTCACTGGCTTTTTGACCAGTCGCTACCAAGGCATTCCATAAACGGGCTCCGTCCAGGTGTAGGCCCAGGCCTTTGGCTGTGGTGATTTCTCGAATGGCATCGATGGTTTCGAGGTCGTAGCATGCACCACCTCCTTTATTGCTGGTGTTTTCCAAAACAACCAATCGACTGGTGGCGGCATGATGGTCCAGGGGATTTTGCAGGGAAGCCGCTACTTCTGCTGCTTCCAATTTTCCCTTGGGGCCGCGTAAAGGTCGTACCTGGCAGGCACTGTTAAAGGCGATGCCTCCACCTTCGTAATTGTAAACATGCGAGTATTCGTGGCAGATTACCTCTTGTCCCGGAACCGTATGCGTTTTAATTGCGATTTGATTGGTCATAGTACCTGAGGGGCAAAATACTGCCGCTTCCATACCAAACATTTCGGCAGTCTTCGTTTCCAGTTTATTGATGGTGGGATCCTCTCCAAAAACATCGTCTCCTACCTCGGCAGCCCACATGGCTTTTTGCATTTCGGGTAGGGGCTTAGTAAAGGTGTCGCTACGTAAATCGATCATCTGCATTCTTTTCGGGTAGTAATTTACGGACCAGCGCAAAGAGTAAAAGGAAAAAGGCCAGGAAAAAACTCATGCGCGCCATAAATTGATCCATGGGTAAAAAGGGCCAGTTTTCTGAAGGTCTTGGGTTTTCTAATCCGCTTAGGGCATTGCCAATCCAAGGAGAGATTAATAGGAGCATAAGGGGAATGGCCCAGCTCCAGGCGATCTTTCTTTTTTGTTCAAAGTGAAGCCAAATACGAGCAATAAATAGATTACTGAGGAGCAAGCTGGCGGAAGTAGCCAAAGCTCCTACTTTTGGGAACCACTCTAAATAGGAGGCGTTGCTATTTCTGGGGATAGCCATATACAATCCTAAATCCCAGGGTTTAAGGTCGAAGTAAAAGGGTAGGGCTTCAGCACTCAGCATCAAGAAGATAAAAGCCAAATTGGCTCTTTGAGGTCCCCAAAAATCTTTTCCTAAAATGTAGAGTATCCAGGCGATGGCTAGTAAAATCCCCCAGCTGTTTTCGGCGCCTAAAGAAGCACCTGCCAGTACCCAAAGGCCAGCGGCAATAGTGAGGTATTTTGGATAATCTCGCTCCGCCGCTATTAATAAAGGAGTCCAGGCAAAAGCCAATAGAAACCAAAGCCATTCTGAGTGATGATATCCGTAAATGAAAGCCAGGGTAGAAGTACCCAGGGGGACTAATATTTTGCGCATTAAGACCTATTGAAGGTCTCAAAGTTAAAGCGTAGAGAGAAGATATTCGAATATAAGGTGCCGGATGCGCTAGCAATGTCCGTTAAGGCATAATCCAGATGGATGCCCTTGTAGGCAAAGCCAATCCCTAAATTGGGTTGCAGGCTAAAGTATTCGCTACTGTCGAAGTTTTGCAGCTTTTTGACATTTCCGGCTCCAGCCCGTAAAAAGATGAAATTACGGTAGGCGAGCTCTAAACCAAGATTGGGGTTGAAGTTTACAAAATCGGAACCCAATAAAACATTTTGCTGACCACCGAAGCTTAAATCGGCACTGGCCTCGGCATGTAAATTATAGCGATCATTGAGCTTAAAATTACGGCCAGCCCCTAAGAGTAAGCGTGGAATGGTAAGCTCTAGATTTTCGGTAGGCAATTCATTAGGCGTTAGATTGAAGATATCGCCAAACTGATCTTCATGAATGGTCCAGGCATTAAAGGTGGTGGTGATATCACGTAGGGTAGCGCCAAACATCCAAGCCCCTTTGCGATACTGCACACCGGCATCAAAACCAAAGCCAATAGAACTGGCGAATTCGCCAATCTGACGATATACCAGTTTAAAGCTACCTCCATAATTGAGGCCTTCTACAGATTTGGAGCGACGGGCATAAGAGCCAATCAGGGCATAATCTGCAGCCGAGAAACGGCTAATGCGATCGTAATCTACATTGCCATCTTGATCAATAAGATCGGTGGTATTGAGAATATCATCTACCCCAAAGCGAATAAAAGCCAGGCCTCCCGAGCTGTAATCGTCAATCGCTTGCGCATAAGCGGCATAATCGTACTGGGCAATGCTGGCAAAGTACTCCGCATGCATAGCTGAGGCTTGCCAGGAATTTCGAATATTGGCCAGGCCAGCCGGGTTCCAATAAGTGGCATTTACATCATTTGTGGATGCAATAACGGCATTGGAAAGCGCCATGGCCCGGGCATCTACCCCGATTTCCAGAAAGGCGTTCGAATACTTGCGGCCCTGCGAAAAGGCCAGCATAGGGAGGACTAAAAAAAGAATGATTCGTCTCAAGGGAATTCTTTAGGCAAATAAATAAATTTCCTCCTTCATAACTTTAGCGATTAGCTAATATTGCCCTTATGTTTAAAAGGAATCTTCCAAATATGCTCACTTTGGCCAATTTGGCCAGTGGCGTGCTGGCAATAATTGCCCTCTTCGAAGGCCGATGGGATTTGATCCTTTGGTTTTTGGGAGCTTCATTGGTTTTTGATTTTTTAGATGGTTTGGTCGCCAGAGCGCTGGGGGTGCATTCCGAATTAGGCTTGCAACTCGATTCCATGGCCGATCTGATCAGCTTTGGTTTAGCTCCAGGTATTGCCCTTTTTCACACCTTTCAGGAAGCGGGGCGCAGTGGAGAACCCCTTCCAGAGTTTTTACCCTATTTAGCTTTGCTGGTGCCTATTTTCTCTGCCTTGCGTTTGGCGAAGTTTAATTTGGACGATCGCCAAGAGGAGTTTTTTATTGGCTTACCCACCCCTTCCAATGCCATTTTACTTTATTCCCTCTGCCTTTGGGCCCAAACTACCAGTAACCCTACAACGGAGGCTATTCTGTTGCATCCCTTTTTCCTAACGGCCTTAAGCATTATTAGCTCTTTGCTTTTAGTGGCGGAGCTTCCGCTGATGTCTTTCAAAATAAAGGACTGGTCCTGGAAGGCCAATCGCTCGCGAATAATCCTGGTTTTAGGGATCGTAGTGCTTTTTGCGCTTTTACGTTTTAGGGCATTGGCCTTTATTATACCTTTGTACCTTCTAATTTCACTCCTATTTAAGCCCGGTAAAAGGGCCTAATGATTATAACTATGAAGTTTAAAGCGGAAATCAACATCATGCCTCATAAGGCTTTATTGGATCCTCAAGGTAAAGCAGTAAGTAACTCCATGAAGAATATCGGTTTACCCGAGATCTCGGATGTACGCATTGGTAAGCACATTCACCTGGAGGTGGAAGCCGACTCTGCAGATGCTGCTCGTGCTAAGGTGGATGAAGCCTGCAAGAAACTCTTAATTAACCCGATTACTGAAGGTTACGAGTTCGAGGTTTTCGAAATTTGATCGATCCGCTCCCAGTGCTTTAAGGTTTTTGCTTGAAGCCTATAATTTTAAAGAGGCCATTGCAATGATTTATTCCTTGCAATGGCCTCTTTTTTTAGCCCTTCGCTTTTACAAATAGGGCAATTTTTTTACTGCTTTTATTGCCGTTGTGATCACTGGCTTCCAGCTGCAGTTGAAAGTGACTGTCACTTAAACTGGGGTCCAGATAATAGCTGGTATCTAAAACCACACTTTGACTATGACTGTGCTGTGACCAGTGAATTTCCTTGGTCATTTTTGATAGGTTATTAAGGCCCAAATACCAATCGTGCAATTGGTCATTGTCGCTAATGCGAACTTCAAAATGCAAGGAATCTCCGGCAGTGGCCTCGAACAGATGTGGTAACAAGAGCTCAATTTCTGGAGCACTTTGGTCTTCCATAGCACTAAACTCTTTTTCGCAGGCCGCAAATGCCATCAGGCTTAAAGCCGAAAACAGGATTGCCTTTTTCATAAAAAGTAATTGAAGCTTAGGCTGATCTGATTTCCACTCTGATAATCGCCAATCTGTGCAAATCCCGGAAATTGATATTGGCCCGTTAATGACCATTTGGAACTGCTGTATTGATATCCTAACCCTGCTAACCAGGCACTGCCCCCCGTTCCAAATTGATAATAGCCTCGCTTGTTTACATCGCGCATCAGGTATTGATGGTCGAGGCTGAGGTAAAGCATAGATAAACCCTTAGTGCCCCATTCGAAGTTGCGGGCCGCTTTTAGGGAATTGAGCCATTGATCGCCAAAACGATACGCAAAACGATTGGTGGTATTCTGCGCATGGGCCGATTGATAAACCAGCAAATAATCTTTCCAGCCATATTCATACTGCAGGCTAAAAAGGAAATCCCAACTGGCACTGCCACGCTGAAAGCTGGGGGCGATCAAACTTTCAATGGCGCGGTCTTCAAATTTACCAGTAGGAGCCTGGATGCCGGCAGAGAGATATAGACTATGACTGCTTTCATTGCCCATCCATGACCAAACTTTCTTTTGCAGGCTCAGGCTTAAATCGCCAGGGCCATTGAGTTCGGCGCGACTGCCATCATCATTAATTTCTCGCTCTGCGTACATCCAGGGCAAGCTCAGTTTTACCTGCCAATTATTGGAAAGAGCCCAAATACCACTGATTTGCAATTGATGGAAATAGTCCTGACTTAAAGGCCCTTGAAAGCTTTTAAGCTGATAATTGAAATTAATAAGGCTGCGACCTTGATTGGTGAAATCGCCCATGCCAAATGCCATGCTGCCACAGCTGCAAACATCGCAGGCCGTACTGCGCAGCCAGGAAACGCTCAACAAAAGAATGCTGAGCCCAATTTTGAATTTCATGAAATTGAGAATTAAGTTTTACCTAAGTCGATTAAAATAATCGGGTAAAACTTGGGGGCTTAGGAGCCTGAGCCAAAAAGGGCTGTAAATACTTTGATAGCACTAAAGGCTTATCGAAGGTTTTAGCATTAATAGCTTGGGGAGATTCATCAGGCCCCAGCCAAAACCAATCATTGAAAATTCGGAAGGCCGGTAAGCCCGGTTCTTCTTGAGAGGAGCTATCGCCCTGCAAGATTTTAACTACCTGGCAACTGCCATTACATTGCGATTCGGGATTGTCCTTATTCTCGCATAATTGCTCCGCATATTCCTGATAGCGCAAGGCATAATCCAGCATTACCGGAATGGGCAATAAGAGCTGGCCTAGGAGGCTGCTTAGAATTAGTATACTGGCGAGTTTTTGCAAGATGGCCACAAAGATAAAGGCCTGGACTTTTGCTCAAGGTGACTTTCTTCATCTTTTAATCTAATCTTAATTATGCCATTCTCGATTGATAGAGCCGAGGAAGAAGCCTAAATTCGAACTATGAACTTTTTAGCGCATTTGGCCCTCAGTGATAATGATCCGGAACTTATGATTGGTAATTCCATTGCTGATTTTACCCGCCGTAAGTTTTACGATCAATATTCGGAGGGGATTCGCAAGGGTATCGAATTGCATCATTTTATTGATGAGTTTACCGATAGTCATGCGATAGTAGGTGAAATGCTCGAAGCCTGGCGACCTACACAGGGTAAGTATGCCGGAGTGGTGAATGATATCGTGATGGATCATTTTTTGGCCCGTAGTTTCCAAAACTGGACTGGTGAGAACCTGGAGACCTTTGCTCAGAAGGCTTATGAATTGTTCCGAAATTATTGGTCGGTATTACCCGAGCGTGCTCAGCATACCTTCACCTATATGGAACGCGGTAATTGGTTGAAGAACTACCAGCATCGTTATGGCTTGGAGAGCAGTTTAAATGGCATGTCACGCAGAGCCCAAAATGAAAATCGCATGGCTCATGCTGTCATTCAGCTCGATCGACAAGAGGATTTCTTCAAAGAGCGATTCGAGAATTTTTTCCCGGAACTGCAAAAGGCAGTGCAAGATCAGCTGTGATTTTAGAGCCTAAAAAAAGCGCAAAAACCTAATGGCCTTTGCGCTTTAATTATGCTGTGGAGGAGCTTATTTTAAGCTGCCTACCATTTCTTCGGGTTTAACCCAAGCATCGAATTCTTCCGCGCTGAGGTAGCCTAAGTTGATGGCTTCCTCTTTAAGGGTAGTGCCATTTTCATAGGCGGTTTTGGCAATCTTAGCCGCTTTTTCGTAACCAATCTTGGTGTTTAAGGCCGTCACCAACATCAAGGAGTTGTTCAAGTAGCGTTTGATTACATCGTGATTAGGCTCAATGCCTACCGCACAATGCTCATCGAAGCTAACACAAGCATCACCAATTAAACGAGCCGATTCTAATACCGCATGGGCCATAACGGGTTTGAATACATTCAATTCATAATGACCATTCGATCCACCAACAGTTACGGTGGTATCATTACCCATTACACGAGCCGCAACCATGGTCATGGCCTCCGCTTGAGTAGGATTCACTTTACCCGGCATAATGGAAGAACCAGGCTCATTGGCAGGAATTAAGATCTCACCAATACCTGCACGAGGACCGGAGGCTAAAAGACGAATATCATTCGCGATTTTCATTAAAGAAACTGCCAATTGCTTTAAGGCGCCATGAGTTTCTACCAGGGCATCATGTGCTGCTAAAGCTTCAAATTTATTGTCGGCCGAACGGAAAGGCATACCAGTGAATTCAGCGATTTTTTTCGCTACTAATTCGGCATAACCTTCGGGCGTATTAATTCCAGTTCCAACCGCAGTACCACCTAAGGCCACTTCCGAAAGGTGATCCAAAGTATTGTTGAGGGCTTTTAAACCGTGGTCTAATTGCGATACATAGCCACTAAACTCCTGACCCAAGGTTAAGGGGGTAGCGTCCATTAAGTGCGTACGGCCAATTTTCACCACATTTTTATAGGCTTCGGATTTAGCCGCCAGGGTATCGCGTAATTGCTTTACTCCTGGAATGGTGGTTTCTACGATCATCTTATAAGCAGCAATATGCATACCGGTAGGGAAGGTGTCGTTAGAAGACTGGCTTTTATTTACGTCATCATTTGGGTGAATCATGCGCTCGCCCTCACCCAATTTGTTGCCCGCAATTACATGAGCGCGGTTGGCTACCACCTCATTTACATTCATATTGCTTTGGGTGCCGGAACCGGTTTGCCAGATAACCAATGGAAATTGATCATTGAGGCTGCCGCTTAAAATTTCATCACAAACTTTAGAAATGAGATCTCTCTTTTCTACCGGAAGAACACCTAAATCTGCATTGGCGTGAGCGGCTGCTTTTTTCAAATAAGCAAAGCCATGCACGATTTCGATGGGCATGCTGGCTGCAGCTCCGATCTTAAAATTGTTACGGCTACGCTCGGTTTGCGCACCCCAATACTTATCGGCGGGCACATGAACTTCGCCCATGGTGTCCTTTTCGATACGGTAATCCATATTCTTGAATTTGAGAGTTTAGTGTGTAATTATCCAGCTGCTGATGAAAACCGTCAACAGCAAAGTGAGTACAAAAATACCGAGGTAGAGGCCGCGGTGCCAATTTTTGCCCAAAAAATAGAGGGCTAAATTAAAGGCGATTAAGAGGTAGCCCATCCAGCGAAAGCCCAAGGTCCATTCAGGAGGGTTGTCCCATTGCCCGGAGCTGCTGGCCTGTACTGCCACAAATAGCTTTTGCCAAAACTCTTGTTCCAAACCGAAGTATCCCAGGTAGATGCAAAACAAGGCGCAGATTAGGGCGCTGAAGGTGAGGAATTTGCGCAGACTCATGAAAAATGGTGTTTAGGACTTTAGTGGATTGAGTTTTTGCTGTACTTTAGCGGCCACAAATTTACCAACGATGTTCACCAAAGTATTAGGATTCTTTATCTTTTTGTTCATCTTCTTGATGGGTTTCAGCATGTTGCTATTCTTGGGTCTCTTTGTAGGCTATTGGTTAACCCTTATTGGCTTAGAGCAAGTGGCTCCTAAATTAGCCTACAAGATGATTGGCTATAAAGAGGAAGAGGCTTAGTCCTAAGCTTTATATCATATTTTTAAGAAACCGTTTTGGCTTTTGCCGAAGCGGTTTTTTTATGCGCCTATTTTCCCCTCGCGGCAATAATTATCTTTACCAAAATTCAGCTTATGGCCCGTATTTTTTTCGCTCTCCTGATTTTGCTGTCTTCGGTTTCTTGTCAAACAGAAGCCAAAAAGGTACCGGTAGATCTATTGGTGGTGGCCAAGCAGATTTATCTCAAAGCAGGGGAAACCGCCCAGGCTATGGTAATTAAAGAAGGTAAGGTTTGGGCAACGGGCAGCCAGAAAGAATTAGAATCGGCCTACAAGCCACAAGCCACTAAGATTTTTGAGGGCATGTATATCTACCCAGGTTTTAATGATGCCCATGCCCATTTTTTAGGTTATGCCCGCAGTTTAGGAAGAGTGAATTTAGTGGCTACCCAATCTTGGCAAGAATGTCTGGAGCGTTTGCAGAATTTTGCTGAAAAGAATCCCAATGATTTTCTCTTAGGTAGAGGTTGGGATCAGAATGATTGGGAAAGCAAGGAATTCCCAGATCGAAGAGCTTTGGATTCGCTTTATCCTCATACTCCAGTTCTCTTGAAGCGAATTGATGGACATGCGGCTATTGCCAATCAAGCGGCTTTGGACTATGCCGGGATTAATGCATCCACAAAGTTGGCCGGTGGGACTATTGATTTAGCTAAGGGTATCTTAATTGATAATGCAGTAGATCTCATTGAAGAACCTGAGAATGATCCGGAGCGAGATAAAGAATTGATCTTAAAAGCCCAGGAATTCTGCCTCCATGCAGGCTTAACTTCTATTACTGATGCCGGGCTTAAAAAGAAGGACATTCAGGTTTTACAGGACCTAAGTGAGAGTGGTGAATTAAAGCTGCGCCTCAATGTGATGGTCTCGGATGATTCCGCTTCTTTGGCCTATTATTTTGCCAGAGGGCCGATGGAAGAGCCGCGCTTTAGGTTAAAAACGGTGAAGTTTTATTTGGATGGTGCTTTGGGATCCCGTGGAGCTTTGCTTTTAAATTCCTATGCGGATGATCCTGGAAATTATGGCCTGCAATTAAAGCCCACCAATTACTTTTTAGAGATGGCTGATTCCTTGAGTCATCAAAAGTGGCAAATGGCCATTCATGCCATTGGGGATTCGGCCAACCGCTTAGCCACGCAAATCTTTGGCGTGGGGTATTTGCATAATCGTAATCATCGTTGGCGGATTGAACATGCGCAGGTGGTGCATCCTCAGGATTTGGAAGATATGAAGGCTCTGGGCGTAATTCCTTCAATTCAGCCTACACATGCCACCTCAGATATGTATTGGGCGGAGGAAAGGCTGGGGCCTGATGCCGTTCAGTATGCCTACCGTGCGCAAAGCTTTTTAGATCAGGAATTGGTTTTGCCCTTGGGCACCGATTTTCCGGTAGAGGATATTAATCCCCTCAATACTTTTAGAGCAGCCCGCTTTCGCGTAGACGCCAATGCCTATCCAGAAGGGGGGTTTAGAGCCGAGGAAGCGCTTAGTTTTGATGAAGCCTTAAAAGGCATGACTTGGTCTGGTGCCTATGCCAGTTTTGAAGAAGAAGTGAAAGGATTATTGGAGCGTGGTTATTACGCCGATTTCATTGTGATGGATCGCGATTTAAAAAAGCTGAAGGCCGATGAGTTCTCCAATCTGGAAGTGAAGGCAACCGCAATTAATGGTGAATTTCTCTACAGTCTCTAATGGCAAATTGGTCCTATCGCATTCGGAATGGGGCGGTTAAAATCCTCAGTACTTTGGATTATTGGCTGAAGCCCAAGCAGCGCAATGGGCAAATAGCCCTGCATGCCATGTTTAAGGATGAGGCCCCCTTTTTAGCGGAGTGGATCGAGTATCATCTATCGCAAGGGATCAAGCATATTTATTTAACCAATGATAATAGTAGTGATCATTGGCAAGAAGTACTTAAGCCTTATTTGGAAGCAGGATTAGTGGAAGTCGAGAACAGCATAAATCATCCTGATTTTTATACCCGCGAGGAATACCATAAAAAGCGCATTTCGGCGAAAGCCGCCAAAAAATACGAATGGATCGCTTTCTTAGACAGTGATGAGTTTTGGTACTGCGATGAAGGTTATCACTCTGTATTGAAGAATGCGCCTCACAATGCTTCGGGATTAGTCTTCAATTGGCTGATATATGGTACAGCGCATCAAGAAGATTTAGCGGATGGCGAATGGATGCTGGAAAAACTCAATCGTCGTTTCCCGGATGGACATGAAGAGAATCAGCAAGTAAAGACTGTGATTCGCTCAGGATACGGCGCACGCTATTTTAATAAGAATCCGCATTCCCCCAACTATTCACCTTTGGCTCCCTTGTATTGGAGTGATGGACAGAGATTTCGTCCGGGGCAAAAGCGGGTATTAATTGAGCCCGGCCACATCAAACATTATTGGTACCGCACTGAAGCATTTTTTAAACGGGTAAAGCGCGGGCGTAGAGCCTTTTTTGACGGAAAGGAGCGCTCGGCCATTTTGGAGGATTGGCATTATAGACGCTCCAATGCCGTATTTGATCCTTTTCCTGAAAAGGCTTTACAGAACTTGAAAAACTTTCACCAAAAATTCCGGGATCAAAAGGTCTGAATTCTTAAATAGAATAGCTCGATATCATTGGTGTCAGCTTAACATTTATGGCTTTTTCCGCTATATTTAGCATCCACAAGATTTTGCAGGAATATATGAAAGGAGATACGCCGACTCGATTATTTGATTTCCCACGCTTTCAATTGAATAATAAGCCTTTAGTAGATTCACTAGCTACGAAGGTAGATGGGAAGTGGAAAAAGATATCCACCCAGGAATATGTTGACTTAAGTGATCAATTTGGCCGAGCGCTGATTGAAGCTGGTTTGCAGCCCGGGGATAAAGTGGCAGTAGCTTCTACCAATAACCGTTGGGAATGGAATATTCTTGATATCGGTACCCTGCAAGCCGGCTGCGTGGATGTGCCGGTTTATCCAACTATTTCGGAAGACGATTATGAGTATATCTTTAATGATGCCGGTGTAAAACTGGTTTTTGTTTCGGATGAAGCGCTGTACGAAAAGATCATCCACATTAAAGAAAAGGTAGAAGGCCTGGCCGAAATCTACACTTTTGATCAGGTGCCCAATGCACCCAATTGGATGGATTTTATGGCCATGGGGGAAAGTAATACCCATCAAGAGGTATTGGAGCAGCGTATGAAAGCTGTGAAAACGGAAGATTTAGCGACCCTTATTTATACTTCAGGAACTACCGGCAGACCTAAAGGGGTGATGCTCTCGCATCAGAATATTGCCTCGAATAGTTTGGATTCCTTTCCACGTATTCCAACAAAGGGTGATAATGAATTGGCATTGAGTTTCTTGCCGCTTTGTCATGTTTATGAGCGAATGCTGATTTACCTCTATTGCTATGCCTGTGTGCCTATTTACTATGCAGAAAGCATGGATAGCATTGGGGATAATATCCGCGAATTAAAACCTACTATTTTCACCGCGGTTCCCCGCCTATTAGAGAAGATTTACGACCGTATTGTTGCAAAGGGTTCTGAGCTTAGCGGAATTAAAAAGAAGCTCTTCTTTTGGGCCATTGAGCTGGGTGAAGAATATGAGCTCACCGGAAAAGGGGGCCTATATAAATTGAAGCTAGCCATAGTTCGGAAGTTGATATTCAGCAAATGGATGGAAGCCCTCGGCGGTCGGGTAAAGGCTATTGCCAGTGGTTCAGCCGCTTTAAATCCACGTTTGATTCGCATATTCTCAGCGGCCGGGGTGAATATCCAGGAAGGCTATGGTTTAACGGAGACCTCACCGGTAATATCGGTGAATGGTCCGGATGTGGATCAAAAGCGCATTGGTACGGTAGGTCGCCTAATTCGCAATGTAGAAGTGAAGATTGCTGAGGATGGTGAAATCCTCTGTAAAGGTCCTAATGTAATGTTGGGCTATTACAATAAGCCGGAAGCTACCGCTGAAGTATTAAGTGAAGATGGCTGGTTCCATACTGGTGATATCGGTGAATTTGTAGATGGCGACTTCTTAAAAATTACCGATCGCAAGAAGGAGATATTTAAGACCAGTGGTGGTAAGTATATCGCCCCTCAGTTAATGGAAACTCGATTTAAGGAAAGTCACTTTATTGAGCAAATTATGGTGATTGGTGAGGGTGAGAAGCATCCTGCGGCCATCGTTCAGCCTGATTTTGAATTCTTGAAATCCTATTGCAAGCGTAAGGGATTGGAATATGGATCCGAAAAAGAAGTGACTCAGAACGAGAAGATTAAAGCGCGGATTTTCCAGGATGTAGAAGCGATTAATCGCCACTTCGGGAAATGGGAACAGGTGAAGAAAATAGAGTTGAGCGATCATGCCTGGACGGTAGATTCGGGTGAATTAACGCCGACCATGAAGTTGAAACGTCGTATTGTGCAGTCTCTGCATCAAGATCATTACGAGCGTATTTACGGCCATAAACCTGGGCACTAGGCTCAGGTTAAAGAAATGAAAAAGCCGCCTCGGATTAACCGAGGTGGCTTTTTTTATACCCCCTTCAAAAGAGTATTATAAGCTAATGGTGTCTAAATCAGTTACCTGACCCGCATTTACCATAATATTAGTAGTGTCCTTAAAATTGAAAGGCGCTTGAGGATTAAATTCAACGGTGTAGGTTCCTGGGTTGAGGCCTGCTAATAAGAAATAACCAGTGTTGGTATCAGCAATGGTGGCTGCTGAGTCTCCTAAAGTATTGTGTGCTAAAAGGCCGGTCATAACAGAATCGGGCTGAATAAAGCCACTGATGCTACCGGTACTACTGCTAGTGAAAACTCGGATTACTGGTTTTAGAGAGTAGTCGCCGTTGCCCTTAAGTACGATGGAACGATGGGCGTCGAAATCAAGGCTAAACTCATAAACCAAATCGGCTTGTAAGGTATAGTTTACCAAGAGCTTTAAACCAGATTGGCTACCCGAAGGAACCTTGAGGCTCACGCTATCTGTAGCGGTCACAATAGAATTATTGGGGCCTAAGATTAATCGGATTTGGTTCAGCTTACCTGCGGGAACGAAAGCTTGACCAATAAGAGTGTCTAAACCATTTTGAAAGTCCAGTAAATTATAGATACCAGCTTGGGTGTTTAGGCTAATCCAGGCCGAGCTGTCTACCTTAAGTTCAACATTTTGTAAATCAATGTAAACGGCTTGGTAGAGACCAGGCGCATCGGTTAAATTAAGTCGGACTTGAGCCTGACCTTCTTGATTGTTGGGCTCGGAATCTTCTTGACAAGATTGTAAAAAAGTGAAACTAATCAGACTCATGCTGATTAGGAGGGTTTTTCGAAAATTCATTGATTTATCTGTTTTAGATATAACGCCGAAAATAGAGCAATTGTTTGTGCTTTCCTTTCGTAAGTTGTTGTTAAACAGATTCTTATTTCGGAAAGTCAATATGGCCTTTATTGATAGTCAGAGGCTAAGGCTGGTCGAAAATCGTTAAAATAAATCTGAGAATTTCCGCTTTTTCTGGGCGAAATAGGCCCAAATGATGCTCTTGGAATAAAGGCCTTTCATGTTTTTAAAAGGCTCTTGCTTTCGCTTTACGCGCTCCCGATAAAGCTCGGTAAACATTCCATAGAAAGCGAAATGAGCTCTCACAATAGCCCAAACATGCGATAGCTTTCCTTGCATCAAAAGGCGTAATCCGGCTAAGCCATCCAGAAGCAAGCGACTGAAGATAATTCGCATGGACTCCAAATGCGGGAGGTTAAGGAAAAGGATGATCAGATTATTACGAAAATTGAGGTAGGTTTTTTTAGGCGAGGCCGCTTCCAGGGTTGCTCCTCCTAGGTGATAGACTTCGCTAGCCGGTTCCACTGCTATCTTCCAACCATTGATTTGCATTTTCCAACAAAGGTCAATTTCCTCCATGTGGGCAAAGAGGGTCGCGTATAAGCCGCGCACCTCATTATAGGCAGATTTGCGTACTGCGAGGCAGGCTCCGGTTGCCCAAAAACATTCCTGATAGTCGTTGTATTGCCCCTCATCTCTTTCCAAATCATCGAAGAGGCGACCTCTACAAAAGGCATAGCCCAGGCGATCCATATAACCACCACTGGCTCCAGCGTATTCAAATTTGGAGCGATCCTTTAGGTCGAGAATCTTGGGTTGCAAGGCACCCAATTTAGGCTCTGCCGCAAATCTCGCTGCGATAGGTTGCAACCAATTGGGTGTCGATTCAATATCCGAATTGATTAACACCACTAATTCTTCCTCTAATTGGGCAATGGCTTTATTATAGCCTCCGGCATAGCCATAATTGTCGTCCAGCTTTATGATCTCTACTTCGGGAAGCTTTTCTTGGGTCCAGCTAATACTGTTATCTGTGCTGGCATTATCTATCAGATACACTTTTCCGAGGCCTTTCGAGTCAGCTACCAATTTGGGTAGATAGCGCTCTAGTAAAGATTGACCATTCCAGTTGAGAACTGCTACGGCGATTGTATCAGGCATATTTCCAGCGTTTATGGCTCCACAGCCAATTAGGAGGATCGGATTGAATGAGTTTTTCCAGCGCTTTTACATGGGTGTCGGTTACCACATGAGGTTCTTGATCTTGAGTGTTTTCAAAAAGCAAATGCCCCTCAATTTCATAGTAACCACGCTTCACGCGATGGATATCAATAAAGACCACCGCTAAATCACATTTGCGACTAAGGTTCTCAACTCCCAAATGAACGGGAGTGTCTTGATGTAAAAACTGGGTTCGGTATTTTATTTTTCCTCTATGAGGACTTTGATCTGCCATGAAAACATAGAGGGGACGAGGATCGGGATTGTTCAACATGAAGGGATAGGTGTCCTCCATTTTGAAGAGCTTTAAACCGAATTGCTCACGAATCTTCACGATCAATTTATTGAAGCGAGGATTTTTCAAAGGATGGTAAACCGCGTAGCAATTTTGGGGTACCACCAAGGGAATGCTCATGGCAGTCCATTCGAAGTTGGTATGATGTCCCATTACCATTATCAAGCCGCGATTTTGATCGTAGATGTTTTGAAACACCTCGGGATTGCGGAGTACAAAGCGCTTACGCATGGTTTTCTCAGAAACGCTCAGGCTTTTAAAGGATTCCACCAGAATGTCGCTGAAATTGCGGTAAAAGCGGCGGCGAATACTTTTTATTTCGGCCTCATCTTTCTCGGGGAAGGAGCGCTTGAGGTTTCCATCAATTACCTCCTGACGGTATTTTAAAACCTTTGACATTAGCCAAGCGAGGAAATCGCTCAGTCGATACAAAAGGAAAAAGGGCATATAGGAAAGCAGGCGCCCAAAAGCCAACGCCAGATAATATCCAATCATGCCGCAAATTTAGCGGTTTCTCTGATCGGCGCCGGTAGTTCCGAGGATGATGTTTTGGTTAGCACGACTTCCGAACTCTCTTTCATTGGGATCATTCCCCGGATCGATGGTGCCCGGACCGCCATAAGCACGGAAGTAAAGCTCTTGCTTCCAGTCGGGACTATTGATTTCTCCAATAGCGGTGGAGTGGATCAACTTGAATATTTGAGTAGATGGCTCAAACTCTCCAAAAATGAAAATCTTATTGTTTTGAGGTACCGCATAAGCCGTGGTAACATTGTCGTACTGCCAGATAATATAGGGAGGCATATTGGGCTCCATGTCTCGTCGCTCTACCTGACTAGGCTTGCCGTACATCAGCCAAACTCGACCACGATCGGTTTTATAGCCTTTGCTGAGCCCGGAGGTGAATAATTTATTGGCCACCAGTACATCCTTATGGTAGTCTTCCCAGGCTTCTTTGGGGGCTAGGGGTTTGCGATTCTCCCAAAAAGCGAAGAAATATTTTTTCATTAATTCTTCATCTGCAGAAGCGAGTAGGTTTTCCTGAATTCTTTGTTCGCGTTCGCTGGAAATAGGATAGAGGTAGTCCATGAATCTAACGATAGAATCCAGGTTGCCTAATTGATCCACCCAAGATCCGCTAACCGCACGATCCTCGAAGGAGCCAGCAATGATTTCTCTTTCTTCACCACGACGGTAGAAGAAATTATCCTGCTTAATGATTTTCTCGCCTTTGCTGTCCATAGCCTCGATAACGAGTAGATAATTTCCACTGGGTAATTTGCTAATGTCTATTTGTCCGAGGATTGGATTTACCACTGCAGCTTTAGCTCTTTGAAATCCGCCAAATTCATTGAGAACACGGCCGTCGGATTCATTTTGCAGGTAGTAGCGGATTAGGAAACTTTCGTCGGCGCCTAATTTTTGATCGAGGTTATAAAGCTCATTGTAAAAGGCCAAACGATTTAAGCCTTGTGGAATGAATGGAGTGCCGGTACTGATAATAGGGTACATGGCATATCCAGAGCGGGTATAGGCAGCTTTGCTGTTATCGCTGGCCGGTTTAAAGTCTTCCAGATAAACTACCTGCGAATGATCGGGGAAATTCTGGGTAATGGTTAATTGCAGCGGACGGTCGATATGATAATCTTCTTCAGATTCATTGATGTCCTGAATATCCATTTTGAGGCGGTACTTTCCTTTTGCCAGGAAGAATCGCTTTTGATGATACAATAGTTCCTGCAGATTAGCGGTGTCTTTATAAGCGGGGCTTAAGATTCGGAAACGATCAGCACTAACAACCGAATCTCCTTTGAATACAGCTATCGTTACTTCCAGTCCACCTAAAAAGCTTCCATTAGCTTGTTTTAGATAATCGAGGCTTTCACTACCAATACCGAAATTGATTTCGATGTAGTTTTCACGTTCTCCGGTCATGAATTCATTAAGGGAGATGTAAAGATTGGTGGTTTTGGCCTGTAAAAGGGAGGAAGACAGGAGGATGAGAAGTAGAAAACGCCGCATAAAATTGAGTTTTGACCAATGATCTACGAAGATAGACGTAAAAAGAAGCAAATGGTTGTTTGCTCGGGCTAAAAAAATTTTACATTTGCAGCCCAAATTTCAGAAACCTGGTCAATCCAGTTTCTAAGGAGAGATGGCAGAGTGGTCGAATGCGGCGGTCTTGAAAACCGTTGAGGGTCACACCTCCGGGGGTTCGAATCCCTCTCTCTCCGCATAGATACAGTAACAAATTGTATCAAAATGCTCAAAACCAAGGTTTTGGGCATTTTTTTTTGCTTTCAACCTGTATCAAAAAACACCGTTTTGTACCCCTTTTGGGTTGCTTAGCGGCTTGCTTTTTTTCAAAACCCAAAAAAGCAAGCCAGCAATGTGACAAAACGATACATAATGATACGAAAATCAAATAGTTACGATTGGTTTTTTAGGTCGAAGTTTGGCACTTTTGAAAATGAAATGGAGGGCTTAATGAACATTAAGTCGTATGTTAAACGAAAGGTCAAATTACTCACTGGTGTTTTACATCAGCCGCACTCGTCCAAAGAAAAATGGTGAGTGTCCAATCTATCTGAAGATCAACATTAATGGGGGAAAAGCCAGTTTTCCCATCAAGCGCCACGTCCTTCCGGAACAGTGGTCAGCAGAGAAAAGTTGCATGAAGGGACGTTCCCAGGAGGCGCAAACCTTCAATAAGTACCTTGATGCTATTAAATTGAGAGCTAACAAGTTATACAATGAATTGCTTGTAAGTTATGCGGAGGTAACTGCACCGATGCTCAAAGACGCTATTCTAGGTACTAATTCAGCCCGTCCCAAGACCATTATCACCGTTTGGGATGATCACGTTGAGAAGCTCAAATCACTGGTTGGCAAGGAATGTACCTATCCAACCATGCAGAAGTATCGCACGGCTAGAAATCACTTCCAGGAGTTTCTAAAGAAGAAGTATCGGGTTCACGATGTTAGTGTCAAACGTGTAGATCATGAAATGATAGAGGCTTTTGAGCATTTCCTTAAGACAGAGAAAGGATGTAACTACAATACCAGCATCAAGTTTCTTCAAAACCTCAAGAGGATTACCACTATTTGCATCAGTAATGGCTGGTTGGTGAAGAATCCCTTCATGAATAAGAGTCTCTCATTAAAAGAGGTAGCACGTCCCTACTTGAATGAAGAAGAACTCAACCGACTCATGGTACTTGAAATCAAAATGGATCGTTTAGATCGTGTGAGAGACTTCTTTTTGTTCGCTTGTTTCACTGGCCTCTCTTATGCCGATGTAAAGAAGCTCACTCGAGAAGAAATCGAATTCACGGAAGATGGCTACTGGATCAAAACCAGAAGACGTAAGACCGGAGGAAAGGCCAATATTCCTCTTCTCGAAGTGCCTTGGAAAATCATTATGAAGTACAATCCACATTTTGAGGAGCTCTTTCCTACTGACAAGGTGCTTCCGGTTATGAGTAACCAAAAGTTGAATGCATACCTGAAAGAGGTGGCCGACTTGGCCGGTATCACGAAAAAGCTGAGTTACCACATCGCTCGACACACTTTTGCGACCACTGTAACCATGCTAAATGGTGTTCCAATTGAAAGTGTGAGTAAGATGCTTGGCCACAAGAATATCACCTCTACGCAGCATTACGCGCGAATTATTGACCAGAAGGTATCGGAAGACATGAAGATGCTTTCCAGTCGCTTAGAAAGGAAAATAAATATGAATTGGGCATAAAAAAAAGAGGCCGGTGAGCTCAAGGGCTTACCGGCCATTATTTACTTATGGAAGATAATTTTAAGATTAGATCCTATGGGTTCCAGGAACTGGCAACATTGTATTTACCGAATATTCAGCCAAGGAGTGCGTCTGCTCGACTAAAAATCTGGATAACTCGAAATAAAAGTTTAGTTGAGAATCTGCGCGATCGTGGATGGGTTCCCGGATGTAAGGTGCTAACACCAGAAATGGTCAGATCAATTGTAAATGCCCTTGGTGAACCTTGATTAAATGCATTGTATGCTATAGGAAAACATTATGAATTAACTCTTTCACAAGATTTAATTGTCATATCCTACATCAAAGTCCTGGTCATCAAATTCATCTCTAAGAGAATTACCAACAAATTTATTCTTCCAAATTATCTTGGTGCTGACCCACTCTTCATCGTGACCATCTAGTGTGGTTTTCACCTTTCCAATGGCATGAATAGTGTTCTCATCATTTTGATATTCCACGAGAAGGTCAAAAATATCTTTTTCAATGATTTCGAGTTCATAATCATCAGCTGCTGCTCCTAATCCGGATAAAAGAATCTCGAAACGCGTGTTAGGTATGCATCTCTTAACTGTGGTAAATTCCTCACATTCCGTGCAAACTGATACAATGTCGCCGAATGTTTCATAGTATTTATTAGAACGTTCACTAAGGACCAAAATATTGTGTAGTTGACCTCTACAGTCTTTTACTTGGCATTTCTTTTTTTTTTTGTAGCTCTCTCAATATCTCAGTTTCAATAGAAAGAAGTCTTAGGAATTCTTCTAAAAACGCATTTACTTCTTTCCTTGCATTTCGAACAACCATCAAGTTTTCAATGCTTTTCTCCGCATTAGGCGACCAATTGAATGAGCCATTTAGAATTACTAACTGATCGATAACTGCAAATTTGTGATGCATATAGTTTCGAGTATATGGCATCTTCAATAAACGAATAACGGCACCATGCTTAATAAGCTTGCTAATTTCTTCTTGGTGCGATCGATTCTGCCAATTATCTGAACAGATAATGTTCAATTCTACGTCTCTTTCTAGTACTGATCGAAATAATTCAGTATATGTCTTAAAGTTTATCCAAGCTACAGCAATATATATTGATGATTTTGCCGCCCTGATCTCCCTCTCAATTACTGATTTATGATCTTCAAAATAAACCTCTGTCTGAATCATTCAGTAAAAATCTAATTTGGAATCTTATTCCTCGTAAGGTCGAATCGGATCTTCTTCTTCGCAATAAATACTTTGCTTATGTAAACATCAACTCCTTGACCAACCTGCATGGTTTCATTAAATTTTGCGTACTCAAAACCTGCCTTTTCTAGACTCTCGCGAGGTAAGATGCCAACAACCGAATAATCAATTTCAACAATTACATGATTGTCATTAATACGAACCACCTTTCCATGAAATTCCTGACCTTTTTTGAAGAGTTCATTAATCTTTGGCCAAGGATCTTCATATAAATTCTTTAAACTACCAATGATTTTGAATTCTGCTTCATCAAGAGCTGTTACTTGAGCCTCTAAGACTTCACCAATGAACTGAGATAGCTCAGAAACACTATATCCGAGCCATGATATTTCTTCGTTAGGAATATGGACAAACTGGTTGTTCCAAACCCCTTCAAGATTGCCTTTATTGACTTTAATCACTTCAAATTCAATTTTACTTCCCACTTCAGGACGGTCATTTGTCAACCAGGGATTTTCCTCGTCCACCCTTCTTGACATGCTTATAGTCCCGGTGTTAAAGTCAATTTCTATTATCTTAAAGTTGTATTCATCACCAACTACCAAGGTGTTTTTGCATGTCACACATGGAAGCCAAGATGATTGTGATGATTTGACATACGCTCTTAAGCCAAGTAAATTCACCAAAGCTTCGCGTTCTGAAACATCTTCAACTTCACAGGAATAGATATCGCCCACTTGCAAATTATTAGCACTGACTCTTTCTTTAAAGCCATAAGAACCAGAAACACCGTTATTCGAAAGTATCGCAATTTTATAGTTCTGCGAATTGCTGCCTCGTGATGGCTGAAAGTCTACCGTGTTTATCACTTTGGAAACCTCAAGCGATTCGTGAGAGTTGATAATTTTTAAAATCTTGTTAAAAAAGTCATAGCTATTGGGAAAAGAAATCAGATAAATGCTATCACACCCTTTATCTAATTTCATCCGAAGCCTTCGCAGATAAGGCCTAACACCTTGAGTTTGTGCCCTGTTTGTTTTCGCTAATAAGATTGTGCCTAACTTAAACGGGCTTCTGATGTAGTTAAGTTCTATTTCATCCCCAGTGTTTCTCTTTACTATATTCAAAAGATATTGGATGAAATCTAGAACCTCTTTTGAATAATTATTATGATCTGAGTTAGCATAAAGTTCTTCGCCAACAAGTTCAAGCTCATTTAAGAATATTGGAGTGTAAACCCCATGTTTGTCCAGTTCAACCAACTTGGAAAGTACATCAGACAAGGTTGGGTCATTTTCGACCTCTGGATCCAGAAAATATCGTTTAAATACGGCCTTGCCATGTCTACCTAGGCGTTCAGATAGCTTTTGTAAAATCGTCAAATCTACTGCGCTTCTGATATTCTGATCTAAATGACTTCTGATTAAAGGACAGACCACGTGGGGAATAGCAACTTTGGCTGCATTAATTACATTCTTTGTTTGATCCTTATCCTCCTTAAGACGTAAAATTAAAGTGCCATTTTCCTTAAAATAGGGGTCCTTTGAATTTTTGACCCACTTTACTTTAAACTGAGTATCTGGGTCGTGGATTAATTGATTAAAAACAGATGACTTGAAGTAAGTATTTAGGCTAGAATTTACCTCACTAGAGATCCTTGTTTTGGAAAACCATCTAAAAATATCAAAGAAAGGTTTGGTTATTACAGCCTTTAGTTTCTCCGCACGATCAGGATCTTGAACAATTAGAAATATAAAAATAACAAGAATCGCGGGAACCAATCCAAACTTTAGGATTTCCTCTACTAACTTATTCATCTAGTTCATTATTAGAGGTTTCCAGGGCAATGCATTCTGGATCATCACAGAATAATTTTATCCCTCCACCTTTTGAAACAAGTCCTCCGAGATTGTCAATTGTGATCTCTTTAGAACAGTTTAAGCATAAAATTTCACCCGAATTGATTCTGTCTAATAGATTAAACTCCCTAAGAATATCTTGCAAGTCTTTGTCGTGGATTGCTGGTATATTAACTTTCTTTCTGACCATAATTTAATTGCATCAATATAATCCTTTTGTAATTAATCTATTTAGGTCCAAATAGGTCAATTTATATCATTTTTTGCACTTCCTTGTCGCCACCACCTTTCCCCGAGAGCTAATCTTCGCTTTCACAATCATGTGAAATCATTGAAGATGCAGCACGACCATAGTCTTTCTTTTGCTACTACCGCTTCCGGGATGCTCGGAGGTCTGTCCCGAGCCTTGTCGGAGCAATTTTCCAACACGACCATCACATTTCCAGGTGTCATTGACGTAGCTGCCTATGCAGTGGTCAGTGCAAGTGTGGGCTATTGCGTGAAAGTGGCTATGGATCTCATCTATCAACGATTCCGCAAAGGGAAAGATACAAAGTGAGAAGCGTTCTAGCCATAGGAATTATAGGTGGACTTCTCTATTGGGGGAGTCGAGCACTGAGTGCCAAACGATTGAGTGATAAATCAGTGGTGCGTACTCTTAACCCTCGAATTGCGAAAATCACCTTTGCCGGAATCACTTTGGCTACGGATATCTATGTGGACAACCCCACCAATGTCAGTGTCCAAATCACCAAGCCGGTGATCACCATTACAACCGGCGGCAAGTATGTAGCCTCTAGTGTTCCCACTCGAGACCAATTTACCATCGCACCTCTAAATCAAACTTCTTTGGGTGTGGCTCAGGTGGAAGTGCCCTGGAGCGCTTTAACACCCTACATCTCTAACCTGGTAAGTAGAATTCCGGCATTGGTGCGCGGTGGCAACACTAGCATTCAGTCCCTCAACCTTCCTCTGGAATACAGCTATTCGGTGTATGTGAACGACATCTTTTATGAATCAACTCCTGAACGACTGGTATGAAAGCACGATTTGAAATAGGATCTATAACCAGCGGTTATCGCACAATTCGTGACGGAAGGAAGTATGATCATTTCTTTCCTAAACCAGAAGTTTCCGATCGAATCATCATTGAAGATGGTGAGGTTGAAGACACCGTTGATTTAATGAAACGTGTGGTTTGGCGGTACATCGATGATACTAAAGCCATAGCCCCGCATTTACAAGGAGATTCTAAGATCCAGACCAGCCAGAATATTTGGGATTTCCTTTACCATCACATACAGTACAAGCTGGATAAACGAGGCCTGGAACAACTAAGACGTCCTGCACGAAGCTGGGCAGATCGCCTAGAAGGAATCGACTGTGATTGCTTCTCCATTTTCGCCAGCTCTGTCCTCACCAATTTGAAAATCCCTCATGCTTTTCGGATCACCAAATACGGTGGCGACCACTTCCAACATGTGTATGTGGTAGTTCCCAACGGAACCGGAAACATCATCATCGACCCTGTGCTCTCCCGCTTCAACTACGAAAAACCTTTTTCAGAACATAAAGATTTTGATATGAACCTTTCCGGTATAGACGTGGCTGTGCTGAGCGGCCATGATGACGAGCTCAGCGATGTATTACTTGGTTTTCCTGACTTTGATGAATTAGGAAATGCCAGTGAAGAGCAACAGTTGGATGCGATGTATCGCTATCTGGTTTCCACCAGAAATGCAGTAGCGGCAAATCCAAATCACATTGCTCACATCGAGGATCCTCAGGCATTCTTGAAGATGCTGGATTATGCGATTCAGTATTGGTACACCGACAAACGTGACGAAGCGCTTGAAGTACTCGCTCAGAATGAAGAGAAACTCAATCTTAAGAATGGATTCTCCGGCTACGAGGATGACTGGGATTGGGACGATGATGCACTGGGTGCTGCTCGAAGAGGATTCTTTAAACGTATAGGCGATTTCGCGAAGAAAGTTGGTTCAGGCATCAAGAACGTAGCGCAAAAAGTGGGTAAAGCCATTGTCCGCTACAATCCACTAAGTGTAACCGCTCGACTTGGATTCTTGGCCGCCATGAAGCTCAACTTAAAGAAGATGGCTTCTAAGCTGAAATGGGCGTATGCTACTCAATCACAAGCCGCTGCGAAAGGTGTTTCGGCTACCCAGTGGCGCAAAGCGAAAACGGCTCTATCCAGGATTGAAAGTCTTTATGCCGATAAGCTTCAAGGAAAACGAAGCGCATTGAAAGATGCGATTCTTAAAGGACGCGCTGGCGGACTGAACGGAGAACTGCATCCGGATGCCTATGACTTGAGCGGCTTAGGCGAACCTATTTCTATGACTGCTGCTGTGGCCGCTGCTACTCCGGTAATTGTAGCGGCCATTAAGATCCTTAAAGACTCCGGTTTGTTTTCGCCTGGCGAGGATACCTCTACCAATAATCTTCAGGCCGAGGCTGCATCAGCTCAACAAACCTCGAACGTACCCAGCAATGTGAGCATTCCAACAAATGCTCCTTCTATGCCCATTGTCCAGGCAAGTGTTCCTTCATTAGCTCCACCACAATCTACCGCACCCCCTGCAACGCAGGGATCATCAGGTGGCGGAATCATGGCCTTTGTCAAGAATAATCCAGCAGTGGCTGCCCTGGGAGCAGGTGCAGTACTCATCGGTGGTTACATGCTGCTAAAACCTAAAAAGAAAACCTCACGGGGATTATCGGGAACCCGTAAAACTCCCGCCAAAAGAACCTCCACAAAACGCAAAAGCACAATCAAAAAAGTAACGCTTAAATAAACATCTCATGAGAACAAAGAAAGTATCAAACAAGGCCATGTTGGGCGAGTTGCGCTCTCTGGCTATGATCAGTGGAGGAATGATCCTCGGTACCATGGGAGGAAAAGCCATCGACAAAGTGTTGAAGGTGGACGATACCCTTCCTGGCTTCCAAGCTAAAAAGTTTGTACGTCCAGCTGCACTTCTTGGCGCAGGCGTACTTGGAAGTCTCAAGCTTAAAAACCAAGATCTCAAAATGCTATCTGCCGGTGTCGGTGCATCGGGCGTGGTTTCTACCGTGAAGGTGGTCTTGAAAAAAGACCTGTTGAGCGGATTGGATGGTACGCCTGAAATAGCGGCTCCAATGACCGTATATCAGGATCCGGTTGTGCACTCCATCGAGTCTTACGAACCCAATCTTCCTGCCTTATCCGCAAGCAGCTATGAGGCTGAGGAACAAACAATAAAATCATACAGCCCTGGCGAGGTTGTAAGCGATTATACAGACGCCGAAATCGAAATCATTTAAACAACGAATCATTATGATGACACTAGGAGAAATCACTCAGAGTGAGTTTACACTTCTCGGCGCAATCAGTGACGAGGAATTGCTTATGGCCTTGGAAGGAGCCACTCCCCAGGCTAAGAAAAAGTTTACCAAGGCGATTCGCCAGTTTGCGCGAAGCCGCAATATGGCACCTAGTAAAGGTTCCAGAGGTGAATTGGAAAAACGCTTGCACCTCTTGCCACGTGACATCCAGGAAGGATTGGCTCGTAAAACCTTGCAAGCAGTAGATGCCGCTTACTATGTAGTTAAGGATGTTTCTGGATCGCGTGTTCAGAAGCTCTTGAAAGATGACGACAACAAGGTGGTTGGTCTGTCCAACATCTCATCGGCTAAGTTGGAAAAAGGCAATTTCTTCATGCTGAGCGGTCTTACCCTGTTATCTGGTGTAGCTGGTGCGGAAGACACCGTTCACGATGTGAATTTCGGAGTGATCCCGGACTACCTGCGCAATGGTGAATTTGAATTCATCGCCAATGGTACCAACTTGATTCAGAACGCATCTAACGAGCTGTTCAACACTACTGGTCAAACCATGCCTGTTGGACATTACCGATTGGATAACCCCAAACTGATCAAGGATCAGCAAACCATCGAGTTCAACTTGGAGTGGGGTTCTAATGCGCCAGCTGGAACTTACGTGAAGGCGATTCTACGCGGAACCATCATTGTCAAAGCATAAGGTTAGGGTGCCATGAAAGACCACAAGTTCCAAATGATACGTATTGGGGTGCCCCAAGCAGGAGCGACTGTTCGATTTACTGGTGAAACAGAGAAATCCTACAGTCGTATCCGGGGCATTTTCGTGGCCTTACCCGATCCTAAGATAGAATATGGCGCAACCCTGAGTTTTAAGGTTGGAGGGCAAGACGTATTTGATGATGATCACGATGTACGTCTTATTACCTGCGGACAAGGGGTTGCGCCTAATGATAAGTTCTTTCGCTTTGAAGAAAAGCTCGAGGCCAGTGGAAATGCCTTTGAAGGCAGATATAGCGACCCTAGCATTGAAGGGGTGAGCTATCCCTACGAGGCCAAAGTGTTTTTATGGTTAGTTAACGAGGAAGAATGAAAGGGATAGTTAGGCTTAATCGGAGTATTCAGGTGTACCGCCCTAATCAGGTGGTGCCCCTTGATTTCCGTTTATCTGGTGATGCAGCAGAATGCTTTGGCGTACAGGCAATCGTGGTGGGACGAATCCCCATGGATAGTCCGGTAATCCCCGTCTTTGGTGAGTATTCATTAGAGTTTGAGGGCAAGAAAATCCATCCGGTCAACTTTACAGTGCCGCTAGTAAGCCAGGAGCATTTTACTGACCAGACGCACCACCGTCCCCAGCTTCTTCCTATTTCCATTCAGCAATTGGAAAACCGCATGGTTACCGGTTTCTACCGTGACCTAGGTATGCAGGACTTTGATCCTGAAACTGCGGAGTTCACTCCTTATAAAGTTCGATTCACCTTTCACTGTTGCAAAGCATGATTTCTGTTGAATCTATAGGATATGTCGAGCGACTCTTAGCTACTCGTCAGGTGAAAGATTTCTATCTGGATGTCTTTACCCTGGTATTGGATCCATCGCAAAAGAATTTCTACAGCGATGCCAATCGAGGCTACTACTATCTACTGACTCATGAGCTGCCTCAAGGTACCACCATTGCCAGTGAGACGGCCATTTTGGAAGTAGATGAAAACTGGTCTTCACGCGGGATTACCAAGATCCAGGAGTTCGGTGGTCAATTGGCCATCCATCTTCCTAATCCCGGAGCCCTTTCACAAGTCGAATTCATTAGAGCCATACCCCGAGCATGAGTGAGCTAGAGAAAAATAGACGCTACAATATCGCTTCAACGATCCGAAAAGCGATTTCTGCCCAACGAACCCTTGGGCATCAGGATATCATGTGTTCAGCATATCTCTCGAAAAGGGGGAAAAAGCTCAATAGCATCGATCGTTCACCTTCCAAAAATTTCACCCGGTTAATGCATCAATACATTCAGTCGGAAGGGCCAGATAAATTGAGGGTTGAGCTTCGAGGTAATGACGATGTGTTGCTCTGGACCAAGACCTTCTCTTTTGATGTTGAACCTACTCCAATGGTGAGTACCCAAACGGATTTTCAAGGTTTGGGTGAGGCTGAAGTAAACGACTTGTTGAATCAGAAAATTGCCGAATTAAGACGCAATGAGGAACTCGAGGAACTTCGAACCGATAATGAGCAACTATCCCATGAAAACGATCAGCTGAAAAAGCAGATCGAAGAAATGGAGGAAGTTGTGGAAGCTAAGAAGAAGGTAGAGTACTACGCTAATATTCTAGGCTTGGCCTTTCCTGGACTTGCTAAAATGCTAAGTGCTACACCACTTGGAAATACCCTGGGAGCATTAGCTGGAATTGAGGACACCTCTGCAACTACTGAAGAATCTGAGAAGACCCAACGGGAGACCATCATAGAACTGGTGAGTGAATTCATGCATTCGCTAGATGACGCCCTACTTGGTCAACTCTACCTGGTATTTATTGAATTGAGCAATAACCCGTCCTTGATTGGAGGACTCCTTGCTCATTTGACCCAACAAAATGAACAAGCATCATGACCTATCAAAAGACCATTCTCATTAAAGCAAAATCCGATGCTGAGGCTCAGGAGATAGCCACAGCAATGAGCAGTATGTCCGGTCATTTTACCGCCAAGGAATGGACATCTATCGGTAAGAAATTGGCCAGTAAAGTGATTCAAATGCGAATTCGATTGATGATCTAATGATTCCTGTGCTTCCCATATCAAAAGAGCAGCAACAGAAGATCCTTCGTGGGTTGATGATTGCCGGTGGACTCTATCTGGGCTATCGAGTAACCAGTAAAGCCATTAAGAACATGCGTTCAAGAAACACTTCTGTATTGGCGGATCAAAGCCCAGAAGTGCGACAAGCCATGGGCTTACGCTCGGCGATGAACCCTAGCGGGGTATCCTGGCTCATGTGGAGTGATGGTACCAATGAGGATGCCATCGCTCAGATTGCTTCGCAAATAACCAATCTGGATGCGGTCGCTACCGCTTATCGAAACTTGTATGGGAAGGAACTTATTCAAGATCTGCAAGGTGAGCTTTCCACTGATAAGTTCAACGCATTTCTACAGACCATCTCGAATAACCGTATCAATAGCAGCAATGGTTCGGGATCTTCTAGCAGTAACGGCTCGAGATCTTCAGGAGCCTATACCGCGCCCCAAAAGATGATTGTTGCCAAACGCAGCGTGTTCGTTCGGACATCTCCCGATGCCTCTTATCACGGGGCTTGGTATGAGGTGGGTGAAAATAAAAACATTTACAAAACAGCTAGTCCTGGGGAGTTTATTGGCTATGCTACCGGCAAGCAACACTTTGATAGTAAGAACAATGTCAAGTTCATTGAAGTGGCCTTTCGTGTAGGTGCAGGAGCACCTGGAGCATTAGCCTCAAAGATTGGACAGTCCATGCTTTTATGGGTAAGTGCTTCGAGCAATTATGTAGCTCAGTTTACTTCTGAATCCACTCTTGCACAGGCCTATCCCAATGCTCGAAATCAATTGAGCTATATGCTGCCTATTCCAGGGTTGGGTTGGCTATCCGCTCCTGGATCAAGAGTAATTACTACAGAATCGGCCATGGTGCTGGGAGAAAAGTTTGAACCCATCGCGCGAGTTCCCGAAGAAGTATTGCTCGGATATCCGGTCATGAGCCTGGATGGAAATGCCATGCACTATACTCTCGTAAGAACCCTGGATGGCACAGACCGATGGATCAACTCTAATCACGTAAGAACTGAATAATGGATAAAGAAACCTTTGTAACCACCTACTTGCCACTGGCTCAAAAAGCCGGTGAGCGCTTTGGCATGAACCCAGCAGTTATCCTGGCACAAGCGGCCATTGAAAGCGGATGGGGCTCGAGTTATGGAGCGCGGGTGCGGAAGAATTTCTTCGGTATAACTGCGGCTGGTTCTCCCAATGAATTTTGGGACGGAAGCTACACGATTGCCAATAACCAGTATCGTCTGAAATTCCGGGTATATCGAACTGCTCAGGATAGTTTCTATGATTTTGCTCGCTTGATTTCTAGTCGCTATAAATCAGCCCATGCAGTTAGTAATGATTCTGCGGCATATGCCCAGGCGATTGCTTACAGCCCCTATATCAGCGAAAACAATGGGGATAATCGTGAGAACTACCGCAAGGGTATCATCAGCACTTTCAACAGCATCTCCACCATCATAAAAAAAAAGGACTTGAATTTATCCAATCCACCGGAGGACAAGCCATCGGGGCATTGCTCATCTCAGGATTAGTCGCTTGGATTTGGATCAGTAAAAGCAAAAAGTAATTATGGCCTTTACCCTCAAAGAACTACGTAGCGGACAAACCAAGACCTTCACCTTGAAAGAGGTATTGAAGTTTCTGGGTGATGCGGTCAATGATGAAATTCTCATTGGCGAAGAGCGCTATCGTATTTCTTCTTGCCAAGAACTGGGTGGCGATGGAAATCCAGCTACGATACTAATCGATTGGGTGACATTGGAGCTGGTGATTGTTGCCAATGGTGAGAATACCTTCTTCTTTCCAGATACCATCATCGATACCGATTCCATCTTCCTTACCGTAAACAATGTGCTTTACCAATACGGTCAGAGCTACGATTATCACATACAGGATGATCGATTGTATTGGCATGGCCCTTTTGAATTGGAGACCACCGATCGCGTGATCTTAAAATATCCGTCAACAACTATCTAACACGAAGAGTAAGACAACATGAGCGAGTTTATTAAACAGAAACAGATTCAAAACCTCACAACCGATTTGGCTGCAAAAGCCTTGGATTCTCAGGTGGTGAAGAAAGCCAACAACCTATCGGATGTAAATGCCGCCTCTGCACGTACCAACTTGGATGTGTACTCGAAAACAGAGGTTCAAAACATGATATCCGGGGCTGACAATGGATTCAATGTGGCGACCATTGCCGAGCGTGATGCGCTTACCGGACTAAAAGTGTCCGACCGTATTTTCGTTTTAAATGATGGTGATGGTAAATGGGGTATGTACATCGTTACCGCTGTCACCAATGGAAACGGATCCACCTCCACTTTTGAGAAAGTTGCCGATGAGGATGCATTCAGCAATGCGCTTACCAAAGAAGCCATTAAAAGCTCTTATGAAAGCAATGCTAATACCAATGCTTTCACCGATGCGGAGAAGACCAAGGTGGGACATATCACCGTAACACAGGCCGTAAACCTGGATACGATTGAATCCAATTTGGCTTCAACCACTACCACGGCTAACAACGCATTGTCTACGGCTAATTCGGCAAGTACTGCGGCGACCAATGCTCAGAATACTGCCAACAGCGCGAGTACAGCAGCAGCTAATGCTCAAACGGCTGCGGATGCTGCTCAGGCAGATGCCGATGCCGCCCAAACTACCGCGAGTTCAGCACTCTCAACTGCGAACGGTAAGGAAGATCTCTTTACAGAAACGCGAGAGGATTTCACCAATATCATCGGTGAGGCTGGTGTTCCTGTAAACATCACTCTAGCCAACGAAGTAGCAGCTGGTTTTGAGCCCTTGGTCTATTTCAATGGCCTATTGGTTAAAACCGTGACCTTTTCTCCAGGTTCCCCGGAGATCTCTTACACGGTTCCGTACATCACTGAAACATCTGACACAATCTCTGTAGTCTACGCATATAGATAATGGATCGCATTAAAGTAAAACAGGTGGAGGGTGCTATGGACTTGAGTTCCGGTCAAGAAGTGACCGGGACCAAGTCCTTTAGTGCGCCACAACAGTTTACAGGTGGGCCAACAATCATGGTAGCCTATCAAGATGCGATGTACTGGTGTCAACGCGAGAATATCCTGGAAGAGCCTGGAAATTCTCGTCTGCGTATCCAGGAAGGAAGTCTGATTATTGAAACCTATAACGGAGAAGCTTGGGTAACACCATGATGAGCAAGAGCAAAAGACTGACCATTACCTGGGTGGCTTTGATCTTCCTGATCAGTACCACCTACATCGCCATTCACAACGATTTGGAAACAGTGGCCACTACCTGCATTGCTGGGGTAATGACCATTCTATCCACATATATCTGGGCAGAAACAAAAAGACCAACTGAAGGAAAGGAATGATAAAACTGAAAGCCATATTCTTCTTGGGTGCAGGACTGGTCTTGTCAGTCGTCCTTTGCTTGTTTCTGTTCGATGCCTGGAAAGAAACTCATCGCTCCTACAAGCGTGTCCTATCGGCCAACGAATCCCTTCATGAGGAATTGGTGCAATTCAAAACGGAAAACGGAAGGTTGGTCGCTCAGAATCGGGTATTGAAACTTAAGAGCAATGAGCTTGCTGCGTTGCTTCCCCAAATGGCTAATGAAATCAAACAGCTTGGGATAAAAATATCCAGAGCAGAATCAGTATCTACCACAAGCTTTGAAGTGGAGACTCCAGCAACGGTGATCCTTCGTGACTCAATCATCTTTGACACCATTCCGGTCAAACATTTCAATTATGACGATGGCTTCTTTGATATCCAAGGAACTGCTATTGGCAATCAGCAGCAACTCAATCTGGCCTACAGGGATACCCTTGTTCAAGTTGTCTATCGGGGTGAGCGTGAAATCCCATGGTTATGGATCTTCTCGCCTCGTAAACTGATGCAACGAGTGAGCTTGAAGAACCCTAATGCCCAAATTGAATACACCCAGCAAATTGAAATTGAAGATTGAATCCACACGAGCGAAATATTGCCATTGAGGCCTTTATTCAGGCCAAGCAAGCTGCCAATGAGCCTTATACCATGGCAGACCGGGAATTTATTGCTCAATATGAAGGTGCAGGTGGGCTGGCTTCAAAGGGAGCTCGCGGCCAGGGTTTACTCCACGAATTCTATACACCCGAATGGCTTTGTAAGAAAATGTGGGAGTTGGCTATTCACCACGGCTACAATGGTGGTTCCATTTTGGAGCCTTCGTGCGGTACAGGTCGATTTATAAAAGATGCTCCAGGGCATGAAGATATTACGGCCTTTGAAATCAATCCCTTTGCTGCACGTATTACAAAAGTGCTTTACCCACAGGTCAAGGTCTATGATCAGCATTTTGAAACAGCATTCCTCCGAGGGCCGCGATATACCTCATTACTCAACAGCGATACCACTTGGCTATTGGACTATCCCTTTTCCTTGGTGATCTCCAATCCACCCTACGGAAAGTACAGCGGGCAATACGCTCCCTTTTTCAAGAAAGAGAAGTTCAAGCAGTTCGAGACTTTTTTCATGTATAAGTCCTTGCAGCTGCTGGAACCCGGAGGGCTATTGGTATTCGTGACTTCCAGCAATATCATCCGAAGTGGCGTTTCCTACCAGGGTGAAAAGGAAAAGATTAGCGAATTGGCCGATTTAATAGATGCTTATCGATTGCCTCCTGTATTCAAGCATTCACAAGTACCCACAGACATCATAATACTTAGACGAAAATGAAACGATACGAAATACCCTCGCATGCCGGAACCATCGTCTTAGATGGCGTTGATCTAAACGAGTTGGAGCTACAGATCAGCGATATTGAACGAGACTTCAAAGTGCGTGAAATCGACATCACTTTCAAAGAAGAAAAGCTCTACGACAATCAAGTGCGTAGCTCTCGTGATGCCTACAACTTCATTAAGGATGTCATTTTCGATGGCATGGAGATTCAAGAGCATTTTGTCGTGCTTTATATGAATCAGGCCAATCGAATAACCGGATACTACAAGCACTCCAAAGGAACCATCAACTCTACCCAGGTTGACATTGAGATTATCACCGCTGTTGCCATAAGGACCTTATCCAAGGCTATGATCATCTCCCATAACCATCCAAGCGGAAACACCAGCCCCAGTGAGGCTGATCGTATGATGACAAAGAAGCTGAAAGTAGCAGCTTCCATGTTTGATATTTCGGTATTGGATCACATCATCTGTACCGCAGACGGCTATTACTCCTTTGCCGATCAGGGGGAAGGTTCCCTTTCTGGACCTATTGAGGATTCGGTAGTAACAGCCATGCGCGAGCGTATTCTCAAGGCTTTGCGACTAGTGACTGAGGCTAATTCTCCAAACATATATCGCATGATCCAAAGCCAGGAAGGCTATCAAAAACTTGAAGAGCGTATTCTCGAGAAGGTCTTGCGAGACAATCGAATCCCTGAAGCAGTTATCCCTCAAATTGAAATGGAATGGAATTGATCGCACCACAACATTCAAGGGCTCGTATTGCCGCGCTAAATCACCTTCGAGCAGATTTCAATGCAGAGCTAAAAACAGCAGCCGGTCAGCGTAGAAAGGAGCTTGAACTTCAGATTGCGCAAGTGCGAAATGGAGTTTTTCCCGAAGGGTTTGATGTAGACGAAATGATCCTCTTAGTCGAGAAAGACCAGGATTCTTCCGATGCACCATTGAGTACCACTGAGCTCATGACCTATGGAACTTATTTCGATATCCATCCTGAAAAGATTTGTGGCCAGGAGGTGCTTAGTAGCTCAAGGGATTTTCCGGTCAGTATCTCTGGTACACGAGAGGATGTAGAAACAGCCATCGACCTAACCCTTGATGGTAAAAAAGATATGGAACTCGAGGCTCTGGCCTTGGAGTTGGAACTAAAGCTATTTGATCTATGAGCTATTTGAATGGAATCACCAGTGCCTCTGGTTTGGGTAGCCTTAATGGATATACCGCAGCAAGATTGGCAGCCCAATCAGAAACCCTAAAGAAACTATTGGCCGAAGAGTCAGAGCTGGATGGCCTTGGAAGAACCACTTCCTCCAAGGTGATGCCCTTTTCAGAGGTAGTCAAACGCTACAATAAGGGAATCTCTAAAAGTGAAATCCAAGCTTGGGTATGGTACAAGCGAAGTGTTGGTGTGCCGATGCACGGCTGGGAAGCCTACTTCTTAAAGGAAGGTGAAGCTACCAAAGAAGTGAAGGTCAAAACAGCAACGCTACTTTACGATAGTCGCATGGCCGAAATCCGAATGGCTTATTCTGGTGAAGTACTCGGAAAGTGGATTCGCGATGAAGAAAGTAAGTCCGGAGCCGTCTATCACATCGTACGTTCCGGTTCTGGCCTATTTAAGGTCAAAAGCCAGGACTGTACCCTAGTAAAGGGTGAAGCCACTAGCAACCAAAAGGAACTGAATCGACTGGTTGAAGAAGGCGTGCTGTTTTATCATGGAGGTGAACTATTACCTCTTCCGGTCTACACCTTTGGTAACATGTACGACCGCGAACTCCAACTCGAGTCTGACAAACAGTACATCATTGAAACCTGGGGCGAATCGATTTATCAGAATCATCTCAAGGAAATCTCAGAGGCAAAGCCACCGCTGATGACGGTTACCAACCCGGATGAGAAAGAGCGTCCCATCATTACGGCCATCTCAGATTTTGCGGCCAACCTGGACACCTTCTTTATCACTCAGGTTCGTGAAGAATACATGGATGTAGAATCCGCCAGTGAATTCAAGAAAGTCAATGGACGTATTGCCCGTAAGAACGCCAAGGAATCCATTAACCTTCGCTTTGATGGAGAACGGAGATACACCTTGCAGGAGGTTTTCATTAAGTGGCTTTACACTTTGCAAGAGACTGATTTTGTAAAAAGTTCAGCCATTGATATTGCGGATTACTACCTCTTAAATCGTCCCTTGCGTGATGACCGATTAAGTAAAGAAGAAAAAGCAGAACTCAAGGCCAATGCCCGTGAAGAAGGAGAAAAGCTATTCTCCAAATTCCTTCATGAAGTGCTCACCTTTGAGGATCAACAGCGATTGGATTATTCCTGGAACCGTCTTTATAATGCTCAGGCCGACATCAAGCACCACAAAGTTCCGGTGGGATTTGAATGTTCCCGAAAGTTCAAAAGTGGTGTTCTTCAAATCACCGATATCCAACGTGAAGGGATAGCCTTCATGGAAGCCATGGGATCAGGCATCAATGCCTTTGATGTTGGGGTGGGAAAAACCATGACAGCCATTACAAATCTTGCTCATGCGCTATATAGCGGAAAGTGCAGTAGGCCTTTGATAGTCGTTCCAAAACCAACTTACAAGAAATGGATTGCCGAGCTCATCGGATACACCGATAAAAAGTCAGGCGAGTTTGTTCCTGGGGTTTTATCCTACACCGATGTTCAACTTAATGACTGGTACAACCTCGGCACCCAGGTCATCAAAGGCTTGAACTTGAATAAACCAGTGACCAAGAAGTCGATTACCATTGTGACCTATGAAGGATTTAAACGCCTTGGCTTTGGTCAGGATGTCAGTGAGTCACTCTTCACGGAGCTGGTCAATATCCTCGGTCAGTCTTCTGAGAAAAGCGAGCGAGACAAAGAAATCAAGTACCAGAAATTCCGGGAGATGATCGGTGTAGGTCTTAAAAACACCGTGGCCGATGTGGATGCCCTGGGCTTTGATTATGTAGTGATTGATGAAGCACATCGCTGTAAAAACGTCTTTGCTTCGGTAAAAGCCGATGAGGACAAAGGCAAGCGATACAGCATTCAAAGTGCAGTTTCGGAAACGGGTCAAAAGGCCTTCTTGATTCTAAACTACATCCAGCGAAAGTATGGGCGGAACACTATGCTACTCACTGCTACACCCTTCACGAATTCACCATTGGAGATCTACTCCATGCTTTCTTTGGTGGGTTATGAAAGCTTGGTCAGCAGTGGAATCTATAACATAGATACCTTCTTTGATTTGTTTGTGCTGCCCACCATTGAATGGACAGCTAATTACAAAGAAGAGATCGTCGAGAAGGAAGTGATTAAGAGCTTCACCAACCGCAGGGTTTTGCAGAAGCTCATCTACAATCACATTCTGTATAAGACGGGTGAAGAGGCCGGAGTAAAACGCCCTAAGAAGATCAATCTTCCTATGATCTACAACCTGCTTGAGGATAAACCCGAGCAGCGTTTGCCGGTTAAAGATCAGGCGCTCACTTACATCAATATGACCCCACTACAGCGAGAGAATCAGAACAAGATTGTTTCGCTGGCCAAAAAGTCTACGGAAGGAAAGCTAGACATGGGGAATCTGTTCAGGGCTTTAGCTTATAGCCTGGATAATGCCTTATCACCTTATTTATTGGATGGCCAACCGGAGGACTATCGAGAGTTCGTAAAGAACTCCCCGAAGATCGCCTATGTGATGGAGTGTATTGCTTCGGTGAAGGACTACCATAATAAACGTGGTGAAGCTGTTTCCGGTCAAGTGATCTACATGAACCGTGGCAAGCAGTTCTTCCCCATGATTAAAGAATACTTGGAAGAAGAATTAGGCTTCAAACGCGGAGTGAGCTATTCCAAAACCAAGGTGGATGAAGTAGAAATCATCTCTTCTGAAATCAACGATACTCGAAAAGAGAACATCAAGGAGGCCTTTCTCGAAGGAGTAGTTAAAGTCATTATTGGCACCGCCACCATTCGTGAAGGAATCGACCTGCAAAAGCGCGGAACGGTTATCTATAACTGCTATCCTGAATGGAACCCTACAGATATTCGTCAGCTGGAAGGACGTATTTGGCGCCAAGGAAATCAATTTGAATATGTGCGGGTGGTGATGCCTCTTATCCAGGATTCAATGGACGTATTCGTTTTCCAAAAGCTGGAAGAAAAAACAGCTCGAATCAACGACATCTGGTTCCGTGGAGATCGCGGCAATGTGCTGGATCTGGAAAGTCTGGATCCACAGGAAGTGAAACTCGCGCTCATTACCGATATCGATCGATTGGTACGGATGTTTTTTGACCAGGAAAAAGAAGAGTTGCAGCGTCAATACAAGCGCATTCGCCATTCCATTTCCTTGATTGAAGAGATCAAACGAGATATTCAGTATTACCGCTCTTACCGAGAGAAGTCTATTGAGGCCCTGCGTGCATTCTTGGCTGCGCTTAAAAACAGCCAATGGCTCATTGATACTCATGATGATATTGATAGCAAGGTTCAGAAGAGAGCACACCAGCTGCATGATGACCTAGAAGAATTGCTGTCAGCATCGGAGATAGGTGATAAAGAAATCATTGCCATGGGTAGAAAAATCGATGTGAGTTATGCTTCGCTCGGAGTCTACTTCTCCAATAAATGGTACCTGGAGTATTTAAAAGAATATGTCTCCAAGGTCCGAAAAACCGAAAAGACCGTGCTTAAGAGCAAGGGATTTACCATCGACTCTGACCTTGACCTGGTGCTCTCAACCTATACCAAAGAACAGGACGCCTTGACTTCTCAAGCAGAGCGCTATAAAGGCGATCAAGACAGTCCGCGTTGGACGGAACTTCGCAAAGAAATCCAGGAGAAGAAGTCTGCGCTCCAGGTAGAAGGGAAAACCGCTCAGGAGCGAGCAGCAGAGTTTGCCAAACTCAATTACCTCTTGGACTACAAGGTGGAATTACATGCCCCAAAGGAGCCGGAGGAGGATGCGGAATTTGAAATCATTGATGAGTCCGAAAATACCCTGGAGCTCGAAGCCCTAGCCCTTGAATTAGAACTTGAACTTTTAGCGATTTAAACCATGATTACCCTACAGAATTACCTCAATACCGCCTGCAATTACGATTTCTCCAAGTTTCCTGAAGCACTAAAGAAAGGAGATGATCTTACTCGTAAAGCATTAGCTCAGAATAGCTACTCTGGCAATGAAACCATCAAGCGTGTGGTGGATACTTACATTGAGAAACTCAATACTTATGTAGAAAGCCAAGCCCCTAAACAAGCCAAGACTGCTACTGAAAAGCCTAAGAAAGCTGCACCCACCCGAGTTCAGAAAGCTAAGCCCAAAAAGGCCCCGGTGACGTCCACGGCTAAAAAAGCCTCAACCGAACCAAAGGCCGTAGAAATGCTACCGGAGGAAATTCGCTTCATCCGCAGATATGTGGCCATGAATGGTAAAGTGAAATCCAAGCTTGCCGTTATGCGCCTGCTTTCCTCACTACAGAAAGCGATGCTGGAGAAGCGGATTCGCAAAACCAGCCCTTACGCCAAAGAGATCCTACAAATCCAGGATCAGCTTATTCGATGTGCTGAGCGCATGGGTGATGAGGCTGAAATCAATATTGCCGCTAAACATCTGGCGCATTACAAAGAGATTGCTTCCTCCCAAAGAATACGTGACTCTATTGCGCTTTTGAAGCGATTTGTAGCCATTCATGGACGCGAGGGAATGGAGGAAAAAGCCGGACGACTGCTCAAAGCCATGGAGCGTATGGTGAAAAATGGAAAGATCAGCAAGAATGATCCTTACGCCACCAAACTCAATGAAGCCTATAAGTCATTAAAGATCTTCTTGCGGGATAAAAAAGCTGCTCCAGAAATCAAGGAAAGTGAGCTCAACGGGATTTATGGACTGTTGGGAATGTCGACAGGAAAAACAAAGGCCTGCAAGCGGAAAGGACTTTCTGGAGTGGTTTCCAGTGAAGACCTCATGAATATGGACTTTGAAACCATCGGTTTACGAGGCAAGTTCCAGGAATTGATTGGTGATCCTTCCGTTGGGTTTACAGCCATGGTCTTTGGTCAACCGAAAAGCGGGAAGTCTACGCTCATGTTGGACTTTGCACACCACCTGGCCAACAAGCTTGGGGAAGTACTTTATGTGGCCTTTGAAGAAGGCTATGGCTACACTTTGAAGGAGAAGATCACCCGCATAGGTGCCATTCATCCGCGATTGCATTTTTCCGAGGAGTTACCAGGTAAATTAGGATCCTACGACTTCGTATTCATTGATAGTGTAAGTCGAGCCGGGATGGAACTGGTAGACATGATTGAGCTTAAAAACAAGTATCCTGGCACCAGCTTCATTTTCATTTTCCATGCTACCAAGGATGGAAAGTTCAAGGGCGGCAATGAACTTGCCCATGAAGTGGATGTAATCATTGAAGTAGAAAACGGCATGGCCAAAGGAAAAGGCCGATTTGGGCAAGGAGAATTGAAGGTGAGGTTTTAACTGCTTACCAGATCAAGCGCCATCTGAGTAGCCCAGCCTTGGATGGCGCATTTCTAACCATAGCATTCCAGTCTAATAGATTACCTGACTGCGAATTTTCTTGATCTCGGCGAGTGCCTCCTGGGCATAATTGAATTCAAAGCACCATTTGTCGCACTGCTTTCTTTTAGCAGGTTCAAGGTATCTATCGAAGTAGTAAATGCTCTTCTTCATTGCGTGAGACCCCCTGAAAACATCGATAAACTCGACTAGCTTATCCTTCTCATATTCACGCATCAGGTCATCTATATGTTGTAGGACTTTCTCTTTTGGTGGGTGATTGTAAGGCTGACTTTCTATGTTTTCTAGGTTCTCGGGAATCTTGAATCTTGGTCGCTTCTTCTCTTCTTGCTTAAACTCCCGCAAGTATTTCTGAAACTTCTCTTGGTCTTCCTTCAGCTTCATGTAGGTTTCCAAATTGATTTTCCGTGCCATGAGCTCTTTGTTCAGTGCTACCAAGTCTTTCCTGTTAAAGAAGTACTGCTTTTCTCGCTTGAAATAGTTGGTAAACCCAAACTTTTCAATGATGAACTTCCCAGGTCTGTAACCAGCTGATCGAATCACCTTTGAAATATCTGACTCAGGAATCCATTCGCCTCTTTCGGTCTGAAGCTTCCGAAACTCTGATGCTGCCTTTTTAATAGCCTCTTTTGAGAACTGCTCACTCTTTGGTAGATCTTGCGTGCCTACCACTTTGGCCAGTAAGGAGCGTAGCTGCTTGATTTCTTTATATAGGCGATCTGTTTCCATACCTCTTGCTTTTAGATTGAAAAATACATCTTTAAGGCTAGTGGCTGCCCCTTATTCGCGATACGGCTATGATACTTTGTTCGATATCACTCTTCCACTTCTAAGGACAGATTGAAGCAGAGTAAAGTGAAGTAGGGTTTTACCCCCTGCCTTCCTTTTCCCGAATTTATTGTTTGGTGGATTCAATAATGTTCATTATTTTCGACCGTTCATTGTCACTGAACAATGAATAATAATGAACAGTCTTATGCGCAAGGACACCGATTTTATTTACGAAGCCATTACCAAAGTTGAGGAATTGTCTGGCATTCACATTGAATTTGACAGTACCCGACCTAGCTATGATGGCCTTGTTCAAATTAAAGACCAGGAATTTCTAGTCGAGGCAAAATCTGCCGTTCGCACTTCAAACCTTGGGCTGGTAATATCGCAGATAGAACAGGCTAGAGACACCAACCGGAGACCAATACTTTTGGTGTCTAAGTATGTGGCCAAGGCAGCTGTTCAAGAGTTCAAGAAGAGAAATATAAACTTCATTGACTCAGCAGGAAATGCCCTAATAAAATATGGCCAGGTCTTTATCTACATTGAAGGCCAGAAAGCCCAGTCTAAAGAAAAGACTAATCAGTCTAGAGCATTTCAAGAAGCAGGGTTGAAAATTATTTTCACTCTACTGTCATTTCCAAATAGCATAGAATTATCATACCGAGGCTTAGCCGAATCTGCTGATGTGTCTATTGGTAGTCTAAGTAATGTGATGGGAGAGCTAGAACAGCTTAATTATATTCTTAGAACAAACAATCGAAAAATACTTAAGAATCAAAAAGACCTACTAGAACGATGGGTAGTTGCATATAATGATGTGCTACGACCCAGGGTTTTTCGTAAACGGATGAAGTTTATTGAGCCTGAGCAAGCCAAGAATTGGGTGAGCCTAACAAACTTCGAAACAAGCAAACCCATTCATTGGGGAGGTGAGCCAGGGGCAGCAATGTTGGGGTCAAACCTTCGCCCTGAAAAGTTTACTCTTTATACAAACATTGAACTTCCTGAACTCGCAAAAACATTTAAGCTGGTGCCAGATCAAGATGGCAACGTAGAGGTGTTGAACCAGTTTTGGACTTCAGGAGAGGAACAAAACAGCATTACCCCACCCTTATTGATTTATACAGACCTGATTAATAGTGGTAGTGGAAGAAATTTAGAGGTCGCTAAACAAATACTTGAAGATGAGCTACAATATATCAAGTGACAAGTTTAGCCATCCACTGCTAAAGCCTATTCTTCAGGATTTGTCTAATCTCTTTGAAGAGACAGAGATTAAGTTCTTTGTAATCGGCGCCATGGCTAGGGATCTCGTAATGGAGATACACGATGAAGCAGGCGGACGATTAACTCACGACCTAGACATTGCTATTGCAATTTCAGATTGGGAACAATTCAAGAAAGTTGAGGATCATTTAATCTCGACTGGAAAGTTTTCCAAAGATCCAAAGCAGAAGCAGAGATTCTACTACGAGGAGAAATATATGCTTGACATAGTTCCCTTCGGGGAGATAATGAAGCACCCTGATAAGATATTCTGGCCGCCAGAAGAAGAGTTCGCTATGACCGTTCTGGGATTTAGTGAGGTGCATGACAGTAGTATGGAGGTGACTATAGATGAAAGCCTCACCATCCAAGTAGCTTCACTTGCTGGGATATTTATTCTAAAGCTAATTGCCTGGAGGGATAGGAATTTAATAACCAATAAGGATGCTGAGGATATTGGCTTTATCCTAACCAATTACCTAAATATTCACCTTGAGCGAGCCACAGAATATTACGAAGAGATTTATACGGATGATTTTACAGAGTTAAGAGGCTCTGCTATTCTTTTGGCCAAAGACCTTAAAGAAATTCTTCCGGCAGCTTCTGTTGCTAGAACTGAACTAATAGGACAATTGGAAGCTCAACTCTCAATGGCTGAGGAAAGTCGCTTACTCAATCAAATTTTGGAAACCAACAAGCTATTCAAGTTTGATGACCTATTGAATAGTCTGAATAATATAGTATTAGAACTGAAATAATAATGACAACAGAAGTTAAAGACAGAGAAGAAATCGTTTTAGAAGACAACCAGTTGATTTGTGTTCTAACCGGTGAAATCAAAAAAGTAAAAGCTCAGGAGTCCAATCTCCAGTCTGTTATCATCATGCTCAACGAAGAGTATGGCTTCGATCTAAATGATATGGAGCGTGACTTTAAAATAGAATATATCGATCCTGATACCAATAAGTCTAAGAAGCAAAAGGTAGAGTTGGTGGTTTTCGAAAAGGGAAAGCCGCATTACCAGGAAAATATTATCCGAATCTGTATAGTTCAAGATGATAAGGTTAAAGAGACAGACAAGAAAAAAGGTTTAGCTGCAACACTCGAAAACGCTATGGGCGCTGTCGAAAGTTGTGAGTTTGGTCTTTGGGCTAATGGTTCTAGCTATCATTTCCTTCAAAAAGAAGATGATGCCCTGGGCTATGATTATGAGTTTATCGACTTATCCGATTTCCCTGGAGAAGGAGAGACTTTAGATGACCTAGACCGAGCTGATCGCTCAAGCAGCAGAAAGCCGGCCAATGACTCTTTAATCAAGGTATTCAAAAGATCACATGATTACATCTATGGCAATGAGGGACGTAAGAAAGATGCTTTCTGGCAGTTACTCAATTTGATATTCTGCAAACTGTATGATGAGAAACGCAGATTTATTTGTGCTGAAAATGGAGAAAGTTATCGCAGGAAATTTTGGGTTGGGGTAAAGGAACAGAACACTGAGGAAGGACGTAAAGCAGTTGCCAACCGTATAAAGGGGCTTTTTGAAGAACTGAAAACTGACTCTGTATTCTCAGAAGTATTTGATGGAAATGAGGCCATTGGGCTTACAGATAAAGGACTTGCTTTTATTGCCGGGGAATTGGCCAAATACTCCTTTTTGGATGCATCGGTCGATGTTAAAGGGATGGCTTATGAGACCATTGTAAGCAACACATTAAAGCAAGAGGCAGGGCAATTTTTTACTCCAAGAAACATCGTTAAAGCGATGGTTGAAATGTTGAATCCGAGTGAATCGGACCGTGTTTTGGATCCGGCATGTGGTTCAGGAGGATTCTTAGTTATGGTATTAGACCATGTGCGAAAACAGATTGCCCAAGAACTTTATCCAGATTTGGAAGGCCCACTGCTGGCAGAAAAATTCAACTCCCTTGAGGTTAATGAACGGGTTAAGCAATATGCCGAACGAAGCATTTTCGGCTTCGATTTCGATCCAGATTTGAAAAAGGCTGCTCGTATGAATATGGTAATGGCTGGTGACGGCCATGCTAATATTTTTCACGTAAACTCACTCGCATACCCTAATTGGGAGCATCCAGATGAGATTGAAAAAATAAACACCTCTATCAATGAAAGCTTGAAGGTGATGAAGGATATCGAAAATGCTCATGGCACGGATGCCCGAGAGAAATTCGATATGATTTTCACCAATCCACCTTTTGGAGCCAAGGTGAAAGTAGAACAAGAAATTGCCAGCCAATACCACTTATCGGCATACAGTGATGCACCGGAGGTATTATTTATTGAGGCATGCTACAACTTCTTAAAGCCGGGCGGTAAAATGGCAATTGTATTACCGGATGGAATTTTAGGGAATCCAAACACCTTACCGGTGCGTGAGTGGATTTTAGAGAAATACAAAATACTTGCTTCTGTGGATTTGGCAGTAGAAGCCTTTTTACCACAAGTTGGTGTACAAGCATCCCTCTTGTTTTTACAGAAGAAAACAGAAGTAGAACGACAACTAGCTCAGGAGAGTGCAGAAGATTACGATGTGTTCATGGCGATTGCCGAAAAGCTTGGCAAAGACCGAAGAGGAAACCCTATTTACTTGCGTGATGAAGATGGTGCAGAGCTACTATTTGACACAGAAACTCAATATGTGGTGCATAAAAAAGATGGAACCTCAGAAGTTAAAACCAGACGGGAGAAGTTAAAGCAGTTAGATGATGACCTACCTAAAATTACAGAGGCGTACTTTGACTTTTTAAATGGAGTACTATGATTTTAGGAACGATTAAATCAAAATTCATTATTCAGGACATTCGGTTCAATGGAGGATATTATTTGAATGAAGATGCGGTTAACAGCCGTGCTTTAGAGGAGAATAGGGAAATGTGCTCTCAATTAACTGAATTAGCAGAGGTGTGGAATCCCCCGATTTTCAAAAGACAATTCTGTCAAGAAACTGAGAGAGCTATTCCATATTGTCAAAGTAGCGATGTGACTAATGCACTTGAAGGAAGTGATGTATTTATCAACAAAATTCAAGCAACTAAAGTAGGTTCGGTTGTTGAAGAAAACCAGATCTTAATAACTGGATTTGGAACAATTGGAAATACAAGGTTAGTAAATGAATTAAGCTCAGGAATCAGTTTTGCAAATAATGTTTGTAGAGTAAAAGCAAAGGAAGGGGTTCCATATGGATATTTATTTGCCTTCCTTACCTCTAAGTATGGTCGCTCTCAATTAAATAAGAATGCCTCTGGTTCGGTTGTCCGATATATAGAAGCTCCAGGAATAAGGAAGACCTTAATCCCTAATTTACCAAAACTAAAGCAACAAGAAGCCCACAACCTCATTCAGCTGGCTTCCAACCTTCGGGTGCAGGCGAATAAGTTATTGAGGGATGCCGAGAAGTCAATAAAGGAGAAGGTATCTCTTCAAAACTTATCTCCTTTTGATTACGAGTATTTCGGAAATCATAGCAGTGATCGGCCAATTTCAGCATTCAGACGCAGTTTTAAAGAAATAAGTGCTATCACCATTAATGCATTTAATTATTCAAAAAGGGTAGGAAATATAGAGGACAGGGTAAAGAATTCTAATTATCAACGCCTAATTGATTGCTTGGATGATAACAAGTTTTTCTCCACTGGTTCTTTTAAACGTCTTGAGCTAAATAGTCCAACTTCAATTAAGCTCCTTAATCAATCTGACATTTTCAACAGGCGGAAGGAAGGAAAGTTACTTGCTAGGAAGTATGTTAAATCTGATAGGCTGGTTGAATACGGAGAGGTAATTATTGCAAGTGTTGGTACTCTCGGTGAGGGAGAAACATTTTGCAGAGTAATTTTCGGAAATGAAGAATTGGAAGGTCAGCTAATTTCAGGCGAATTTATCAGAATGAAAACAAATAATTCTATTCCATCTGGATATTTATATGCTTGGCTTTCTTGTGATTATGGGTTTCGGCTCATCAGGAAAACTCAGACAGGTACAAAGTTATGCCGTCCTATTCAGGAACTACTGAAGGAAATCCCAGTGCCAATAATTTCCTACAATGAAATGAAGGAAATAGATGGTCAAGTTAAAAAAGGTCAATCGATGCTTTATCAGGCACTGATCAAAGAAAACGAAGCTATTGCTTTAGTTGAACAAGAATTAGAATCATGGCAGGAATCATAAAACCCCCTTACTTCGAATCGGTTGTAAACGCTGGAGAAAAGCGTTTGCTAGACTATCTGGAATTAAATCTTCCAGAAGACTACTTCTTGATACCTAATGTGGAGATTGCCTCTACTAACCCAAGAAACAACCGTACGCAATATTGGGAATATGATCTAATTGTGGTGGCACCTCATGCCATTTATAATATTGAAAATAAGGATTGGAAAGGCCGTATTGAAGGAGACGATAACTACTGGTATTTGAACGATCGCCAAAAACCAAACCCTTTAAAAACCGGTAGGCAGAAGACCGCAATTCTGGCTTCGAAACTTAGAGAGCAAGAATACTCTTGGGGGAAAGCATGGATCCAGAATATGGTGACCCTATCTTATCCCAACTCCTTCGCGCCCTCTTTATGGCAAGAAGCAGGGAAACTATCCTTCCAGCTAAATGATCAGCTTATTGATTACCTGACAAACCCTGATCATGTAGGCAAGTCAGCTCATGATATAGCTGATATTCAAAAATCCATCGTTGACTTTTTAATTGGAAATCAGAGTAGAAAAGCCCCCGATGAAAAGCGAGAGGTAGAGGGCTATGAGATCATTGAGATCATTCAGCAAGAACCCAACTTCACTGAGTACTTGGTAAAGCCCAAAGGGGTAACTTCTTCCATTAGAAAGAGAGTTAAGGAATTTTCCCTACAGGTTTCAGGTCTCTCTCCTGAGGAACTCCGAAACCGAGAAGAGGCTATAAAAAACCAATACAAGGCCTTACACAAGATTAAGGCAAAGCCATTCATACTCAACGTGGAATTTAAGATTGATGAGGAGAATCATATGTTTTATGAAATCTCTGACTTTCTTGACGAGAATTCCCTTCGAGCAGAAGCACGTTCAAAGACTTTCACTTTCCATGAGAAAATTGGGATTCTAAAAAATGTGATGGCTGCTCTAAAGGAAGCGCATAAAGAGAATATTTATCACCGAGACATCAATCCCGATAACATCTATATGAGCAGCGGATATGCTTATCTAGGTAATTTCGGAAAGTCATATTTCAGTGATCATAATGAGCAGGGGTATACAGTAATGGCTACTATTAATGAGATGAACGCTACTCCGTATCATCCATTAGAATTAACCGTTGGAGATGCCTCCAGATCCTCGGATATTTATTCTTTGGGCGTCCTAATTTATTGGCTCTTTACCGGAAAGGAACCTTTTAAAACCCCCTATGACCTAGATAAGCTTGGTGGTCAAATCCCTGAAGCACAGTTACCCAGTTCTGTTAATAAGGCACTGCCGAAATGGCTAGATGAGCTGTGCTTGAAAACGATTCTAACCGATGAGCTAAAACGTATAGACTCAATTGAAGAATTAGAGCAATATATCAATGAGGCTATAAAAGAGGTACAAACTGACCCGAAACCTGACAAAACACAAGATGAAAAGGCCGGACTGCATAAGGAAGGCCACGAGTTAAAAGAAGGAGATCGAGTTGGAGCTTACGTCATCCATGAAACTCTTGGTAAAGGAGGGTATTCAAAAGTTTTTAAGGTAAAGCATAGTTTACAGGATAAGTATTTCACAATGAAGCTCTTTCATGAGAGTGTAAATGCAAAATCTGTAACCGATGAGTATGAAGCCCTTAAGGACCTGGATCATCCAAATATTGTAAAGTTTGTATGGAATGACATTGCATCTTCGGGACAATTCTTTACGGTCATGGAATTCCTGGATGGTGAGAATTTAAGCATGTACACCCGTACGGACGCACGATTACCTATCCATCGTGTATATCAAGTAGGTGTTGACATACTTAGTGCTTTGAGTTCAATGCAGAATATGCCTAAGCCTGTTCTGCATAGGGATATCAAACCACAGAATATCATCTGGGACAACCAAAAAAGGTTTGTTCTAATCGACTTTAATGTTGCATCGTTTGCTGATGACAACCAAGATTTCGTGGGAACTAACCCCTACTTGGCTCCGGATTTAATCACGGATAACTATAAAGTTAATTGGGATAAATCAGCAGACACTTTTGCTCTTGGGATAACTCTTTTTGAATTGGTATGTAAGCAATACCCTTGGGCTCCAGGCAAGATGCCTCTAATGAGTAAGGATCCATTGAATCCAAAAAGCATTGAAGACCGAATTTCGGAGGAGTTTGCCAATTTTCTTTTGAAAGCAATCAGTCCTAATAGCAAGGATAGATTCAAAGATGCCGAGGAAATGCTTCAGGCACTTAAGGCAATTGGCGAAGACGGTTTGCTTTCAAGTCGGCCAGAAGACGCACCAGAGGTTACAAATGATGCTCAACTCTATCATGTTGAACTATTTATTAATCAAACCGGATTAAGGATCAAGCTATTCGATAAAATGGCCACATTTTATGAGCTTGAAAAGACCATTCTTCATTCTTTTGAAAATTTCAAAACGAAACTGTTCAAGTATAAAGGCAGCCTTTCACTTCAAGAGCGCATTGATTTGGTTCTCAAGATTGATAGTACGGTTGTAGTGAACGATAGCTTTTGGGATGGAGGGGCAAGAAACTTCAATGAAGGAAATATTGAAAGAGTTCACGAGGCTCTCAATACCTTATTTGAAAATCACAGGGATGAGTTAAATGCCTATAAATACAACGTCGAAGGCCTGGACTTCGTAGGGTATATCAACTCTCTATACAGTCAATCTAAAAAAGGGAACTTCGGTACACGTGCTGGTGAGCTGACATCCGATTTTGATAAACTGACCTACACTCCCTCTAGACTGGATAAAAAGCTTTTACCCGACATCCTTGATGGTAAGTTTAAACTACTGATTATTACAGGTAATGCTGGAGATGGGAAAACGGCATTTATTAAGAGAATTGAATACGATAATGCCATAAAAAACCTCGAACATTTTGAAAATAAAAACGGGGCAAAGTTTTCGATACAGGGCATTCCGTATGAAAGTAATTATGATGGTTCACAGGATGAAGATGAGCGAGCTAATAACGATGTCTTGGAGGCATTTTTTAGGCCTTTTGAGAATCTTAAGAACTACAATGAAGCTTCAGAAGGTCGAATCATAGCTATCAATGAAGGTAGGCTCGTAGAGTTTCTTAAAACTACTGAGAAGCATAAAATTCTGCATAACCATATAGAGGATTATTTCTATAATGAGGGGCATCATGAACTTCCTGACGGGTTGATGATCATTAACTTGAACTTGCGATCTGTGGCCACTCAGTTGCCGGATGAGCCAAGTTTGTTTAGACAGCAAGTAAAGGCTCTAACGCAAAAAGGGCTTTGGAATAAATGCGAAGGCTGCTCATTGGCAAATCAATGTTTCATCAAATACAATGTTGACTCTTTCAACGACACAGCAGCTGGTGAAGAGGTAATTACGCGAATGGAGTGGTTATTGAAAACGGCCAGCCTGAAACGGGAACTACATATTACAATGAGGGATTTGAGATCCTTCATTGCATTTACCCTAACCCGCGATTTTGACTGTAGTGAAGTCGAAGATCTATTTAATAAGAGCAATGGAAGTCCAGAAAGTTACTGGCAGTATTACTACTTCAACCTAACCAATCCGAATATTGATGATTCTGGTAATCAGGATAGACTTATTAAGCTATTGAGAGAGACTGATATTGGTGAAGTTGCTATTCCAGACTTAGATAGGGACTTGTTCTTTGGTAAGCACTTAGACAAAGATTTTTTAGAGTTTGCGGAACGAGAGCTCTCATTATTAGAAGCTTTTAATGGTGTTGAAAGGATCAAGCCTACTTACGAGCAAGATGAGAAAGTCATGCAACGAATAAAAATCATTCAGAAGTCCTTTGTTAGACACCATTTCTTTGAAGGGAAAGCTGAGTTGATTTCAATGAAAAATGGTTTTTCAAGGGGCGGTCAAGAGGATAATGCTATGATTCCATCCTATCTTAAAAGACTGCCGTACCACTCTGTCTTTAAGTTTGTAAAAGTGTTGAGAGAAGGAGACACAAATGACCTGACTAAGGCCAGTGTTTCAAGAGCAATTTCCTTAAATGAAGGATGTGATAATCAAGGAATAGATCAAAACTACCTTGTGCTTTCTTCCTCTGAAATTAAAGATCCATTCAGTAAATCTTTCAGGTTGTTTGACTTGAAAGACTTTGAATTGTTTGTAAATAGAACAGATCACTTGGTAAAATACCTGGAGTATGAGCCCGATAGCTTAACCTTCCGTCATCGTGATGAAAAGCATATCAAGCTTACCATATCTCTTGACCTTTATGAGATGCTCTATTTTATTCAACAAGGATTTAGCCCTTCATTAAATGACTTGAGAGGAAAGTTTGTAGAACTCATCATATTCAAAAACCTCTTGGAAAATTTGAATTACGAGGAGGTGGTCGTGACAAAAGATAACAATGAGTTCTATAAAATCAGTAAGGACCAAAAAAGTCGACTACTCATTCAAACAATGGAATTGTAGATATGGCCATAAAACTAAATAAAGAAGAAAGTCTCTTCCGGAATGAGCTCATTTTTACTGCTGATGCCAAAGCAGTTAATATTGATAATACCTTGGTTAACCTATTCATGCTCTTGAAGCACAATGGGATCAGACCGAAGCAAAGAGCCAGATCCGGTGGTAGTTCTTTTATTGAGCTTGAAACTTTGAAGAAGGTCTTTCATAAACTAGAGGAAGATGGTTCAATAGACGGTTTCAAGGAAAACCCGGAGGCTGCTGAGTTATGGATGCGAAGTAACTTGGTAAATATGGTATTTCGAGGAAATATTGATAAGGAAAAGATCTCCTCCCTACGACCTATTCACCTCGAGAGTTATAGGGTCAGAAACGCTGCGAATACTAGAGATTATAACACTGCTGATCAAGTTTACTTGATGCTAGGTGCCAACCCGACGGTTAAAGAAGACCTAAAGAATTTTTTAATGGAGGGGTGGGATCAAACCACTGGAAAGATATCTCAATCTAATGGATTAGATGTAGATAGTCTTGGGCTCCTTCACATTATTAAAAATGTTAAGCCCGGTTTTTTAGAGAGTAGCTCAACTTTAAATCAGATTAGCCCAATACTCGATGAACAGGCAGAATTATACTGTGACGATGTCCGAAGGTTATTGGTATATAAGAGATTGATTCCAAGGAGTGTATTGATTGATTACTTGAAGACTATCACATCGTTTCATTTATCCCTATATCTCCAAAAGTTGATTCATTTCTTTCCGGAAATGGTCAATTCTGGAAAAACATCAATTGAAGATGATTGGAGTATTGTACTAGACGTCACTGATGATTTTGAAAGCAAAGTGGCGAAGATTGCAGCAGAAGACGCAGCAAACTTGACCAATAAGATTTACGACTACGTAAAGTCGACATTCCAAGTCAATGCAGCGTTGAGAAGGTTAAAATTGGACAAGTCAAATTCTAGAAACCTAGATGAGGCTTTGAAGATTCTTCATGATAAACCTGAAGATTTTGAAATATACTTTGAGACTCAGTGGGATAACCTATACAGTTCGCTTGAAGAGGATGATCGCCTTCTTATAGAAGACCTTGTCAAATACGAGGACACCTATTTCGATAGATATATTGAGTTGATATTAAAAGCTCGAGGGAATTACCAGTATAAGTATCATGTTCAGCTCATTGACAACCTGGCTCAAAAGAACAGCGATCGGGGTTTTATGGCTCAGGGAAGAAGTAGAAAACATCCTCGTCGATTTGTCCTTGGAACTCGGTTATTAGAAACTTTGGTACAAATTCTCGTTCTAGAAGCAAATGAAAATCAGTTCCAGACCAGGAGCCTTTCGATAGAGGAGTTAGTATCACTGATCCGAAAAAGATATGGTTTAATTATTAATGGCCTTGGAGAGGATCGCTTTGCAGATGCCGACTTACAAACACATTTAGCATTTAAAGAGAATCTTGATGCTTTTAAAATGAAATTGAGACAAATAGGCTTTTACAATGATCTGAGCGATGCATACATCCTTCAGCGTATTAGACCGAGATATGAATTGAATGCCCAGTAAAATCATATGACCAACACTATTAACACATATTACAAGCGGATAATTGATCAGATACTGGATCTTCATAGACCTGATCTTGAAAGTGCCTTGCCGGGTCATTGCATGAAAATAACCGGTTTAGGCCGGGATGAGCTTTTACATCTATGGAACTTATTGAAGGGTGAGTTTCCTAGTATTGATACTTTCATAGTTTCTGAAGACCATGAACCAGGCGCCCAGTTTATTTCAGCGACTAAGCTAGTAGAGCTTAGGAATAAGCAAAATGCCCCACTATTAGTGCTTATTCCGTCAAATAGCAGAACGGCAGCCGAGGATTCATACGGAAATGCCACTTTCAAGGAAATCTCTTTGGAAGGAATTGAGCAAAAGCTGCTTGAAAATTTGGTTAATACGATTCCCGGTGAATATCGCTCGGTTATAAAAGGTGAAATCATTCAATATCTGGACTCTACCAATATTGGTACAGTTCAAATCATTAAATACCTACTGTCACTTGAGGTGGAGGGTTACTCTACCATTTCTATTGGAAACAACATTCACCTGCTAAACCTCTTGCCCGATGATCAATTGATCGTGGAGCTTGAAAAAACCAGATCAAGATTAAATTTTAACCTAAAAAGTGTTGAACTGCTAGGGTCGTTTAATAAGCCACTTTACGATCGCGTTGCAGATCTTCCACTAGAACCAAACTCCCTACAGAAGGAACTGGTCGGATTTATAAAAAGTGAAAAAGAAGCTAGAAGTATAGAAGATATATGCAGGATTATTCATGATGATTATCCACAGCTAAATTTTGCAAACTGGAAGATTCCTGACCTTGACTTTACCCACATCCGTCTTTTTTCCGAAGAAATTAAATCCGGAGATTTTAAGATTGAGGAAGGCCGGAAAGTACTGCACGTTGAAGAGAATAAGACCGCTAAGGTGAGGGTAAGATTCAGTACCAACCCCAACCCCAAAGACATTTCTGATTTAAGGTACTTCAAGGTCATTCTTATGGCGGTGGACGGAGGTGCTGGAGAAGAGGTTTCTGTTCTGCGGAAATTAAAGAACTCCGCCTCAAACAGGTCATATCGTGAGGCGACTGTGGAATTAAGCCCTAATATTATTGAAGAAGGCTCTTACTTCTTCAAAGTACTGGCAGAGGATGAACATGGCAATATTCTTAATGCTGATGACGACTTCAAAGATTTGAAGATTCAGAAGGCATATGAAGACGCAAAACAAAAAGATGACACTGTTACAAAAAGCTCTTTCCCTTATAAACTCTCATGTGATTCTGAAGACTTCGATTATGTAATTGAAGAATCTGTAGATCGAGAAAATAATCAACGAAAGGACAAGGTAAACAATGTTCTCCAAGCTTATTTTAAGTATAGAATTGAGAAGATAAAATCCGGAGACGAAACGGATCTACCAATTCCTTCTGAGGACTCAAACATCTGGTTGACCGATACAACAAAACATACTTCTACCTTTCATATAAACTATTCCGAAAGGCACAATTACCAAATAAACCTATCCTCCAAGTTACGTATTATTGAGAGTAGGTTTTTGGACAACCCAGGATCATTTGGTCATGTTAAGGCGTCATTAAAAAGTAATTCATTAGCTGTTGGATTCGAGTCTCTCTCATTTATTGACAGTGAGCTTACCAGTATTGTTCCAAATCCAATTGTTAAGCTGAGAAAGGAGATTTTCCATGCAATCAAAACTTCGAACGAGAAAAACGATGGGGTACTGGAAACTGCTGATATCTTCAATCAATACGCAAAACTCAAAGAATATTTAAGGAAGCTTACAGATTGGACTAAAACTCTCAAGGAACAGGTTGCAAGTGAAGATTTAAGTGCAGATGAGAAAAGCAAAATACAAGCTTTTCTTACGGAGCTTCAGATGCTTGATGTAGCGAGAGTAAAAACGAAGCTTCCTGACGGTCAGCCAATCGAAGCTTTATTGCTTTCACCTTTGCATCCGTTGAGATTAACATGGCTAATTCAGCTAATTGAGGTTTTTAATAGCTGGGAGAAAAAGACGAGTGATTATCCGACTCATAGAGATTCTTGGACTAAAAACCTAGAATTGATGTTTGAGGGGCATTTATCTCCTGAAAACAACCCGCTAGTATTAGTAGAGCCCAGTACTTTTAAAAGTTTCCACTACACTGGAGAATTAGCTTACGGTTGGGGCTTATACCTAAGATCCTTGCCAAATGTGAATGACGGTGGTATGACTTCAATTTCTCGTCAGCTTAAGCACTATTTTAGGCAGTTGTTTAATGTAACTAAAGAGAATTACGTTGAAACAGAGATAAGTCAGAGACTGGTAGCTAGACATATTAGAAACTATTTAGCCCAGCATCCCTATACGGATAAGCTTATAATAAACTTGTTTAATGCTGGAGATGCTTCAGTGTTTGCAGATACTTTTGTTGAACTAGAGAAGGATCTCAGCTTTAAAATGGTTAAGTATGAGATTCGCATTTTCAAGGGAGATGATAAGATTATTGAGCACGGAGAGTCCCTTAGAAACCTCTTAAATCCAGACTCAAATGTTTCGGAAGAAGCAGAAGCTTTCTCCCAGCCATCTAAAAACCGACTGTTTCCTAAGTTAAGATTTTCAATTAATAGTATTTCGGACTATTTAACGGAGCCTTCTAGGTTCACATCTCACCTAAGCTTCTTGGTCAGTCCTTTCCCAGTGACCGTTGAATTAATTAAACCATTTAAACCTGACCGTAACTTTTATGTCAATGGGTTGATTTCCGAGTCATCAGTTTCTGTGGATGAAAATGGTGATCAGATAAAGTGGAATCGCTATGTTAGAGGAAATGAGCTACCCATTAAATACAAAGGAAGTGGTGATATTGGGGTACAGCTTTTTGATAATATTCAGTCATTTGTAGCTGGTGCTTTGGCATCAAAGCCTACGGACTCAATACCATCAACCCAGTTGAGGCTTAATGACCGAGACAAAGTTCTATTAACACATCTGCATGACCATTCTGACTGGGTTATAACCTTTGACAGGAATTTAGGCCCTCAGATTTTTGATCAACCTTCCAAGGAAGGTAAAATACCATTCCTATTAGACTATGTTCCAGGTGAAGAGTTGTCGGGGGTATCATCATTTTTAACCACGAGGCCAACCTCAGAAGTACTTGGCTTGTTAGGACCACATTTCGAAGAATTCAACCTTAATGTTCATAATTCAGAAGATCAAGAAAAAATAAGGCTCCTCTTAGAAGACCTAAGAGCGGTAAGTAGCTCGCTCGTATTACAATTAAATTCTTCAAAAAATAAGGCATTTGAAGTCATTGGGTCGGCATTTACAAAACGGGTATTAGAGAAGAAAGGATTCTTGAAGGAGGCATTTCTCATTCCTATAGACTTACACCAAAACCTGTTTGAAAACCTTCCTTCAGAGAGTAAAAGTCGAGCAGATAATTTATTGGTATCCATTGACCCTGAACTTCGAGAAATTACTTTTTCTGTAATTGAGATTAAGTGCCGTAAGTCAATCAGTGAGGCAGATCGAGATGATCTAAAAGTCAAAATGCGAGAGCAAATTGAGAATACAATCGAGGCTTTGAGAGTTCATTTCGATCCAGAATATCATTTGTCAAATGACCGTTTGGATAGAGAGGTGAAGAATAAAGAGCTTAAGTCACTTTTAAGCTTTTATATCGAACGTGCTTATCGCTATAACTACTTGTCTGAGAATGCCTATGAAAGTTATTTAGCGTTTCTTCAATACCTTGACAATGGCTTCAGGATTAAGTTTACACAGCTAGGCATGATTTTCAACTTTTCGGCAGAAAGGAAGCATTTAAAAGAGGCCTTTGACCAAGATTTAACCTTCTTTACATTCGGTGGAAAATTAATCGAAGAAATTCTAGATCCAGATTCTGATTTGAATACAAATCGTCTTGAAGATCACAAATTGGATGAAGATTTAAGTGAAGTAATCGGGAAAAAAGAGCTTGCCGCCTTTATTCAAAAATTCAAGTCAAAAGAACCGAACGGTACTACCGATGAAGAGAAAATTGACAACCATCCCCCTCGGAAGTCAGAAGAGCAAGTTTCCAGTAGATCAGAAAATGAAAAGGTTCCAGCGGATTATATGCAACCCGATTCGAATTTAGAGGCGGCAGAGGGAACACCTTCTTCATCTTATTCGGAGGATCATATAGCTCCAAGTTTTGATTTACTAATTGGCAAAAGCTCTGGCAGTGATCAATATGGAGTGCTTGGTGAAAGTATTCATGGGAAGAAGATTGCTATTGATTTGAGTGAGACAAATACCATTAGCTTATTTGGTGTTCAGGGCGGCGGAAAAAGTTATACCATTGGTACGATTTCGGAAATGGTTCTTAAACAATTCAGTAATGTAAATCAGCTTCCTTCTCCGCTGGCTGGAGTAATCTTTCATTATAGCGAAAGCATGGATTACGAGCCTGAGTTTACTTCCATGATCTATCCTAATGATAAGGAATCTGAGCTGAAAAAGTTAAAGGAACAATATGGTGCCGATCCAGGAAGTGTTGAGGATGTTATAATTCTTACCCCAAAAGACAAGATTGAAGAACGTAAGGAAGAATATCCTTCAATCGAAGTTTTACCCATTGCTTTTAATTCTAAAGAACTAAACGTTCAGGATTGGTTGTTCATCCTTGGAGCAATTGGAAATGACTCTACCTATATCAAGCAGCTTAAGGCAATAATGAAACAGCACAGGAGGAATATTACTCTAGACGGCATTACCGAAAGTGTGGAGACCTCAGAGCTGTTGTCCAATTCTCAGAAGGCCTTAGCGAGGCAGAAATTGAGTTTTGCTAGAGAATACATTGACGATAGCTTCATGCTACGTGATGCTCTCAAACCTGGGCGTCTAATCATAGTGGACTTGAGAGATGAGTTCATTGTAAAGGAAGAGGCACTAGGTCTTTTTGTAATCATGTTGAATATTTTCTCAGCAGTGAAAAATCTTAATGGGGCACATTTTAACAAGTTTATTGTATTTGACGAGGCTCATAAGTACATGGATAATAAAGACCTAACAGGCAACATTGTAACCGCCATTCGCGAAATGAGGCACAAGGGAGTGAGTATTATGATTGCTAGTCAGGACCCTCCGAGTTTACCTAATGAGATAATCGAATTGAGTTCTGTAGTACTTCTTCATAAGTTCAATAGCCCACAATGGTTAAAACATATTCAGAAGTCCATTACGCAATTATCCACATTAGGAGCCGCAGATATGAGCTCCCTTATTCCAGGGGAGGGGTTTTTATGGGCCACAAAAGCAACAGAGAAATCAGTAACAACAAAGCCTATCAAAATATCTACAAGGCCGAGGGTTACAAAGCATGGAGGCGGCACAATTCAAGCAACTGGTGACAAGTGAAATCAATCGCATTTTCTCACATAGGAAAAAGATCCACAAATCAGGATGTAATATCGGTTCAACAACTTGACCACGATACATATCTTTATTTAGTGGTGGATGGAATGGGAGGCTATGAAAAGGGAGAAATAGCCGCGAAACTTGTAGCGGAAAGTGTCTTTACCTTCCTCTCTCATACTTCAGAGAAAGGGGAAATGGAAATACAACAAGCCATAAACAAGGCAAACCTTGTTATTAAACAGTTTAAGCAAACTGAGGAAATAAAGTCAGGAGCTACAATCGGAGGTGTTCTCATGAATGCCGAAAGAGCTAAGGCTTTTTGGGTAGGAGATGTAAAAATTTTTCACTTTAGAAATGATGTGCTTCTTCAAGAGTCCAATCCACACAATCTAATGAACGAGGTCATTAGCAATGGTGCTATTGAGAACCCTGATCAAGTAAGTAGATACAAGCATGTTGTCACAAGATCTATTCAAGGTGATGTGAAGAGTTCTCAAGTTGAGTTTTTTGAAGTGAACCCAATAAAGGAGAGTGATTTGTTGGTCATTTGTTCTGATGGTGTACACGATATTATTGATGGATTAGGACTTCAGCATGTAATGAATAAGTCTAACTCTCTTGAAATTGCTATTGGTGAAATTGAATCACGCTTGAAAAAAGAAGCAAAGGATAATTACTCACTTGTTACGGCTCAAATCGGAATATGATAACTTCATATAGGTAGAGAATAGACTGAATTTTGTCGAAATCTTCCCAATCCCAACAAAAAATCCTCCCAGAGGGAGGACTTTCGTACTACAGACGTCTGAGTCTGTTCCAAATTCAGGCCGCATTAAGGGTGAAATGGAGGGCTGTTAAAGCGCAATGCAGCCTGAATCATGTCTTATTGGCTATCAACCAACGTATAGAACCCTGGGAATTGGGTGGATTTCTCCAGGATTCCATGCTCTTTCATGTAGTTGATGTAGTTTCTGGCCATCCGTTCCTTGATTTCGAGGTGCTGAGAGATCAGTTTTCCGAGATCCTTAGATGACATGGAGCGTTTTTCACCGTAGAGTTCCTTTGCTAGGGCTTTTAAGTCAACCGAATTTCGCTTCACCGTCTCCTTTGGGCTCTTTTCACCAAAGAATTCATGGCGACCTTTCTCTTTGTTCCATCCAAACTCCATGATTGGTACATCCAGTGGGCTTCCATCACGCACTTTTAAAGCTTTTATCAGGGAAGAGTCGGTGTTTTCGTCCTTTTCAATCAGAAGAATACCAGCTGCTTTACGCTGCACTTCACTTCCCAGGTGGCCGCGAAGCTTCATTCCGGAGGGAGCCATGTGAAGTACGCAAACCACCACCGTATTGTAAATCGCAGCAATACGAATAAGCTCTTCAATCAAGGCAACCGAGCCTTCTTCCTCATTTACCCCAGGTAATAAATCCCCAATTCCGTCAATCACCACCATGTGGATCCCGCCAAATTGATAGAAATACTTGTCCATGGATTCCATGATGAGCTTCATACGCTCTGCCCGAGAAATACCCACCAGACAAAAGGCTTTAAACCAGGAAGGCGGTCGCTTCAAGGTAGAGCGGTTTACGATATAGGTCAGGTTTTTATAGAGTTGGTACTCGCTTTGTTCTGTATCATAGAGCAATACCCCTTGACCGTTGTTGTTTTCCCGTACCATGGTTCCCAAGGTGTCTATGTCCAATCCTTCTGGCTTGATACTGCCTGAAAGAATACCACCTAAGAAGTTGGTTTTACCACTTCCTTCGGATCCAGCCACACACATAATGTTTCCAGGAGCTCCAACGGTCACGTCATTGATCTTGATCAGTGGTTCCGGCTCTACCGGCGGGCGACTAAAGTCAATTTCACAAGTGCGCATGATGGCCATGGAGTCTTCATAAGCAATGTCTAGCATCTCTCTGAAAAGCATCCTGAGGTCATCCGCTGTATGTCCAAGTGCAAAGAAGTCTGAAACATCCTTTTGATCTTTTTCTCCTGAAAGTGGCAGTCGGAGCGATTTCAGATTGAAAGCCTTGTATTGATGCTTCAAAGATTCCATTGACTTGAGTCCTGTTTCGTCCACATCATAGAGCAAAACCAGGTGCTTGAATCGGAAGCTGAAAGCACGAAGTAGATTCTTTGGAATATGAGCGGTTTCACTGTTCATGGAAACAGCATTAAAGCCATGAGCAGACAGGGTGATGACGTCTTTCTCACCGCCGGTAAAAAACAGAATGTCCCCACGGATCGGTAGCTGTTCTTTTCCAAAAACATACTGCTCGGTTTTCTCACCAGTAAATAGAAAGCGTGGCTTAGAAAAAGGTCGATACAACTTGGTAAAGCGAATGCTCTGGTAGCCAAATATGGGTTCCGCTTCAGTGGAAACAAATTCGTAACGGTTGCCCGTTTTACCAATACCCTGATAGGAAGCAACCGACACCACATTAAATCGATCCAGATCCTCTTTAGTTACCCCGCATTGTTTCCAAAAAGCCATTTCAACCGGAGTGAAAGCTTTCACTTTGAGAGGAAGCTCGTTCTGAGCGGTTTCAAATCCTTCATGGATACTGGGTAACTCACTGGCTCGGCTCAACAGCCCAGCGGACTCATCTACCAACTGATCAATTTTTTGAGAGGTGGTTTCCAATGCCAAAGAAAGTTCCTGATTGATAATCCGAAGGATTTTCACAAACTCGTCTTTGTGCTCACAGGCCAAGCCAAAGATTTTACCCACAAAGAAGAAACAATCACCACTGTACTCGGCATCGCCAAAGTCCTTGAACTTGTACATTCTGGATCGCTTATCGAAGAACACATAGCACGAAGCTTTGGTGTCTTCATAAAACGGACTCTTGAATGCTTTGCCGGTTCCTTGCATTCGGCTCCCCAGGAAATGCTTGAAGACGTCATACCCATTGTTGGTAGCGTCCAATATGTTCTGCTTATCTAATCCCATAGCTGCCATCTTTAAAGAATTGATGGCATTGCGCCATTGTGATTGCGATTGATAAACTCTTCCAGGTCGTTCAAGGCCAATTTCCTTTTTCCGCCAATGTGATGATAGGCAACCTGGCCTTCCCGCATGTACCGATACAAGGTGTTGCGGGAAACCTCCAGGTAATCGGCTGCCTCATCTGTGGTTAAAAATTTTTGCTTCGGCTTGGGTGCCAAAAGCTTTGCCTGGAGCTCCTTGAAATTGCGCTCCATATTATCCAGACGCTGCTTTATGCGATCCAGATCCTCTTTGGTTTTCTTATCTGTGTTCCACATAGTTCTCGTTTTGATGCCTGCAAGACTAAGGGGAGGTGAGAAGAAAAATGTTAGACTCTAATAGAGGTCTAATACTTTTTTCGGTCTATTCATCTTCACAATACAGTTTGAAAACCTCCATCAATTCTCGGGTGTAGGAGCTTTCCGGTTTCTTTCTACGCTTCAGTGCTCCGATGGCCTGTCGAGCGCTGCTCAAGTCTAAATTGAAAAGCCAACCAAAGAGCTCTATCAAGTCCTTTTGGTGAATAACCCCAGCCAGGCTTCCGATGGAGTTGCTCTTGGTGAGGGCGACAATGAGTTCAAGAAGATCTGCTTTGCTTCTGTTCCAGGTGAGTTTGCTTTTTCCCATGCCATTGGCAAAGAGCGAGAGCTGGCCTTTTAGTATTGGGTTGTAGCCGTTGAAGGGTGCGTGTCCTGGTAATTGAGCATGGAGGTCGCGGATAGGGAAGAAAGTGTCAATATGCCTGATCCTGTGATTGATAAGCTTAATACAGCGAGAGATCAATCGCTTTTGAACCTCTAGAAATCGGAGCACAGTATCTCGCACCAATTCATCGTTCGTATACTCGACTTGGTATTTGATTTTGAAGGTGACTTTTACCAGCCAATCATCCTTCTTTTTCTTGGGGAAGTAGCGTTTCTCCTGAGATTTCGCATCGAATAAGAGCAGGTTCAAAGCGCGTACCGCCCCAACAGCATTTTCACTGTCACTGGTTACAGTGTCTATCTGATCCTGGAGGCATCTTAAAAGTCCTTCACAGTAATGATCGTAGTCCTTGAGAGTCGCGTATCCATTAAAATTCAGGTCAATTATTTCGGTTGTTTCAAATAGGTTTACTGGTATTTGCCCGGTTCTTTTCCCGAGCTTAATCTCGGCCTTGGATATTTCAGCCAATATGGTTTCAAGAGAGTTTAACATGTTGGTTGATTAATTATTCAGGTTGTGCTAAACTCCAATTGGAACCCTGTCAGCCAAGAGAGGTAATCTCTAGCAAATCCATCCTTGGCAATGCGGCAATGGTATATATATACCTATTGCCGCATTGCCATACCGGATATGGGTTTGGAAATTTCCGATGCAAATAGCTGTTTATCAATTCATTGCAAAATCGTTTTAGTCCATATTAAGCATTGCCAAAAGCACCTGTTTTGGCAATCGGTGGTTCTCTTTCAGCTACAGTCTCCAATCGGAGGGTGTGATTGCCCTGAGCCTGTGACTGTTAGAGTCCAATTCCTATGTCATTTGATTTCCGAAGCAATGACGATTCTCAGCTATGAAGCGGTTACTCTTCACACCAGGTCAAAGGGGTGCGCAATTAAAGCGCATTTGATGGAATAATTTTCAGTTACTTCCAAGGAGATATTAAGAATTTAAAGTTGATTAATTCGCACAAAATGATAAGCCCATCCAGGCCAAATGAAATCATTTGCATGACTCTGATTTACCTGCCAACCCAGGCAGGAGCTGTACCTACTTTTATAGCCTTTGACCAGTATTCAAGGCGTCTGCCGCCTTCATTCTTCAGGCTTTTGCAGTCACCACCCTTGCTCCGCTCGCATGAATGGCTGCGCCTAAGTTTACCTGTGTTCACTCACGAAAACCACTTTCTAGATCATTCAGTAATGATCATTAAGTATTTGCTTAAATAAGAAAACTATTTGTAACTTTGTTGCGTCACTAAACCCAATAGGGAGATATTATGGAAAACAATCAATCGTGTATCAGAGTGTTTGCCGACAAGGTTCAAATCGACAATTGCAAAGAAATACTTCAAACAAACGAAAAGGCATTCACACAACTGAGTGGACTTTTAGCATTAGCAGGAAACGAAGTAAGGTTGAAAATCTTATTTCTATTAGAAGAAGAAAACGAACTCTGCCCTTGTGACCTTTCAGACATTTTAGGAATGAGCATTCCAGCTGTTTCACAACACCTAAGAAAACTAAAAGACGGAAACGTCATTCAAGGAAGAAGAGAAGGACAAACCATTTTCTACTCTTTGAAACAAGAGCAACTGACTATACTTAGACCATTCTTTAAACACATCATGAACAACTCAGAAAAGGAAACGGTATGAACAAAAAATCGAACAAACTTGTCGGAGCGGGAGTGCTTTCGGCAGTTGCAGCTTCACTTTGCTGCATTACCCCAGTGTTAGCACTTATTTCAGGAGCAACAGGAGTGGCATCTACATTTTCATGGATGGAACCAGCAAGACCTTTTCTCATCGGAATTACTGTTTTAGTATTGGGTTTTGCCTGGTATCAGAAACTCAAACCAAGAACAGCCGAAGAAATTGAATGTGCTTGTGAAGAAGACGAAAAGCCTTCATTCTGGCAATCGATAGGATTTTTAGGTATTGTAACTGTGTTTGCAACCTTGATACTTGCTTTTCCAAACTATGCACACATCTTTTATCCTTCAAATGACAACAAAGAAGTTATGATCGTCAATGCTTCGGACATACAAACGGTAACTTTTGAGGTAAAAGGTATGACTTGCAATGGCTGTGCTTCACATGTAGAAAATGACGTGAACAAATTACCTGGCATTGTTAAAGTGGATGCGAGCTACGAAGAAGCGATTGCAAAAGTAGAGTTTGATCAATCCAAAGTGAGCCTTGCTCAAATTGAGGAAGCCGTCAACGGCACAGGTTACAAAGTGGTTGGCAAGAAATAGTATTTTTTTGCCTTCCGTATTTAAGAACTTAATTAAATATTTATACAAAAAAAGAGAATTTGATTCTATTGAGTGCTATATTCCTGATTGGAATTACTCAGGTTAATGCTCAATGTTGCAAGCCAACTGACCATAAAGCACAAACAACAAATAAAACCCAAGAAGCTGGCAAAGTCCTAGAACTGAAAATCACGGGAATGACTTGTGACGGTTGTTCCAACCATATTTCCAATGCGCTAAAAGAAGTGGACGGAATTATTGAACAAATGATGGAATACCCAGGGGATTTGGCAACTATCATCTACAACCCTGAAAAGACAACCCGGGATGTAATCATTAAAGTGATTGAAAAGACAGGTTATAAAGCTGAGATTCTGAAAGAAGCTCCAAAAAAGAAATCCTAATGATGCAAGAAACAATAAAACTCGACATCACAGGCATGACCTGCGACCACTGTGCCACAGGTATTGAAAAACTTCTTTCGAAAAACGAGGGAGTAAAAAAAACCAATGTAAGCTATCCTAAGGCCACTTGTGAATGTTCTTTTGACCCTGCTAAGACAAGCAAGGAAGAAATCATCAACACCATCAACAGCACAAAAAATTATCGGGTAAAAATTGAACTCCCTGAAAATGGGAATAGTGCAAATAATCAATTTGATTTAATCATTATCGGTGGTGGCTCGGCTGCATTCTCGGCAGCCATAAAAGCAGAGAGTTTGGGTTTAACTACCCTTATGGTAAATGGTGGATTGGACTTTGGTGGTACTTGCGTGAACGTAGGTTGTGTGCCTTCTAAAAATCTTATCCGTGCAGGAGAAACGGCCTATCACGCTACGCATTCCAACTTTGCAAGCATTAAACCCAAAGGCGTGGACATTAATTTTGGCCAAGTCATCAAAGACAAGAATAAGTTAGTCGCCACGCTTCAAGAGAAAAAGTATATGGATGTAGTGAGCGACTTTCAGCATCTAACCATGTTAAAAGGTTGGGCGAAATTCAAAGACAATAAAACAATTGAAGTAGATGGAAAGGACTACAAAGCTCTCAAATTTTTGATTGCCACAGGAGCTACTACTAACATCCCCAAAATTGAAGGGTTAGACAAAATTGACTACCTGACCAATGTTTCGCTTTTCGACCTGGAAGAAAAGCCAGAAAGCCTTACCATTATGGGAGCAGGTTATATAGGTTTGGAAATCGCCATGGCTTACAACCGCTTGGGTGTGAAAGTCCGCATCATTGAATTTACGGACAGAGTATTAAGAACACAAACACCCGACATCAGTGAAGCATTGGAACACCAAATGCGAGAAGAAGGCATTGAAATTTTACCTAATTTTAGAGCTGTAAAATTCGAGGAAAACGGAAGCGAAACCATCATTCATTGCAAATGTCCTGATGGCTCATTTACCAAAATCATAGAAAAAGGAAAAGTAGTCATTGCCACAGGAACGAAAGCCAATACAAGCCAATTGGGATTAGAAAACATTGGATTGAAACTCACTCAAAGTGGTCACATTGCGGTGAATGAAAAAATGGAAACCAATCTATCCAACATTTACGCAGCAGGTGACGTAACCAACACCCCTGCCTTTGTCTACACAGCTGCATTTGAAGGTAAAATTGCTGTTGAAAATGCTTTCTCAGGAACGGACAACAAGGCAGATTATTCTTCTTTACCTTGGGTGGTATTTACTGACCCTCAAATTGCAGGTGCAGGCGTAGATGAAGTACAGGCAGAAGCCAAAGGTATTCCGTTTGAAGTTTCAAAATTAGAGCTTAAAGACGTGCCGAGAGCCATTGCAGCAAACGACACCAGGGGATTTATTAAACTGATTCGCAATACCGAAACCGATAAACTGATCGGTGCAAGGGTAGTCGCACCCGAAGGTGGGGAACTTATCCAACAATTAAGTATGGCCATCAAATACGGGATAACAGTGCAAGACCTGGCAGACAGCTTCTATCCGTATTTGACTTTGGGAGAAGGCATCAAATTAGCAGCTATCACTTTCGGAAAAGACGTGTCGAAATTGAGCTGCTGTGCGAGCTAATCACTTTTTAATTGCATGTCCAGTCAAAGAAAAAGTGAAGTTGATTGATTTAAATTTGGATAATATTTATTTGGTGAGAGAAATGAACCTTTAAAGTCAAATAGTATATTTGGACTAGTTAAGTCGAGGATTTGGGTGTAAAACCCTCCTGCACACGAATAGCTTGCTTAGCGGCTTGACTTTGACATAATGGCCTCGGTAAATATTTGAAATTGAGCATATTGGAGAGCTAGGTTCAAAACCCTCTCTCTCCGCAAGAATCCCGCACAGCGAAAGCTGATGCGGGATTTTTTTATGCGCCACGACTCTGAGCGCAGCTCTAGGGAGGGGCGTATAAAAAAATACCTAGGCTTCGAGCATGGCGAGAAGTCGGGATTCTTGGTGTAGGTACCCTGCTTGGGATCAGCGCAGCTAATCCGTTCCTGGATTGAATTGCAAATTCAATCTAGAGTTAGAATTGAGAGGTCGATCTAATTGCAAATGAGATCGAGTCTTGTCATTGTATTTAAATCCCTTCTTTAAAGCTTTCGATATAACTCTCACCCCATTTGCTAAGGTCGCGGATGATGGGGGATAAGCTTAAACCAATTTCGCTGAGTGAATATTCGACAGTAGGAGGAACTGTAGCATAAGCCTTACGGATAATCACTTTTTTTTCTTCGAGGTGTTTGAGTTCCTTAACCAGCATCCGGGTAGAAATATCAGGAATTGCTCGCTCTAATTCCTTAAATCGTAAGGTGCCATTATGCAATAGAACATAAAGAATGGCAAACTTCCATTTACCCTCTAGAATGTTCATAGCCAGATGAAAAGGGCAATTAAGATATTCTTCTAAAGTTTTTTGTTTCATAAGGTGCTGGTATTGAACATTACTAACATCTGTGTTATTACTTCCCATTCATGTAACTACTTTCAAAAGTAAAGTAATGGCTCTATGTTTGACCCATCTTTACCTCTTTCTTTTAAACCTAAGTGAGGAAATATTTGGAGCTTAAGTCCTTCAGTAAAACCTTGTATAAACCGTTATTGTAAAATCATGAACTGGACCACAGAGAACCTTAAAGACCAAAGCGGAAAGTTGTTTGTAATCACTGGTGCCAATACCGGTTTGGGCTATGAAATGGCATTGGAGCTTGCTAAGAAATCGGCCTATGTTGTTATGACAGGAAGGAACGAAAATAAATTGCAGGAGGCCAAAGCTGAAATTTTAAAGAGAGTTCCGGGGGCGACCTTGGAATTAGGCTTGATGGATTTAAGCGATATCAGTTCCATCAAAAATTTCGCAAAGGTTTTTAAGTCCAAACATGAAAAGTTGGATGTTCTGATAAATAATGCTGGAATCATGTTTCCTCCACCGGGAAGAACCAAAGATGGCTTCGAACTGGAATTTGGAGTTAATTACATCGGACACTATGTGCTAACAGCCTTGCTATTTCCCCTTTTGAAAAAGACAGCCAAGTCGAGAATTGTGAGCATGAGCAGCATCGCTCATCTCAATGGTCGGGTTGACTTTGAAAACTTAAAACTCGAAAAGCCTTTCGATAAATTTCGAGAATATGGTCAAAGTAAAGTGGCGGATTTAATCTTTAGCCTTGAATTACAAAGACGTATAGAAAAAAGGAAGCTGGATATCATTTCCGTGGCAGCTCATCCGGGAATAAGTAAAACCGAATTATTGAGAACAGATTCTCCGGAAAAGATCAATGAATTTCCCCATATGTCTGCAAAGCAGGGCGCCTTTTCAGCTTTATATGCAGCCACTGAGCCTATCGAAGGAGGTAGCTATATTGGTCCCGATGGCGAAGGAGAAATGACCGGTTATCCTGCTCCTGCCTTTATTTCGGAGTACGCTCAAGATCCTGAGTTAGGTACTCAACTTTGGGGGTATACCGAGCAGGAAACTGGAGTGCTATTTGATTTTTAAGCTGGCAAGGAAGTTTCGATTTAATTGCAAATTAGATCTCGGCAAGCGCAGCGCAGCTAATCTGTTTTAAGATATGAGTAGTGAGACTTGAGAGATCGATTCAATTGTAAATTAGGTTGACAGTGTGAGGGATGTATTTGCGTCTGTATTTTTGGTGTATAGGTTATTAGCGCCTGAAAATTCCTATTAGCGCCTATATTTTATGTACATTGCGCTTAAATATTTATACCGAAGCAATTGAGCGCTCATTTTTCTTTATCCGCGCCTATTTTTAATGGAATTGAATTATCTGCTAATTCTATGATTGTTGGCTATGCCGCTATCATAGAAAAGCTGTCACTTCCTATACCAATGCCGGACCAAATAGCTGTTATTGGTTCCAAGTCTTCTATAAAAACCACTGAAGACTCAGAGCTCATCATTTTGCCCAAAGTGTATCAGCCGGAGGATCATGGCCAAATGGCCGAAATCAAAGCGCTTTATAAACACCTTGTGTTCGCTCTTAAGTATGAGGGGGTAAGCCTTTTGGTATTTGCGGCTTTATCAAAACACTATAGCAGTGATCAGCTTTCTCAGCTTGTGGGGATTGAGCCTACTGGACAATATTCCAGAAGGATATGGTTCATCATCGAGTGGATACTTGGCTATGAGCTTCCTAATACCCAGTCTATTTCTAAGTCGAAGAAAAGCTATGTAGATGCCCTCGATACAAGATTGCAATTCGCGGTGGAGGGCGAGAAGTCTTCTCGACATCTGGTGATCAATAATTTCCCAGGGACAAGAGGGTTTTGCCCCTTAGTACGCAAAAGTGAACAGTTACAGGGCTTTGTGCAGGAGAATATAGCTCAGAAGAAAAATGAATATCTAGAAGGGATTCGAAAGGATATTCTACTCAGAGCATCTGCTTTTCTAATGTTAAAAGATTCAAAAGCCTCATTTAGTATAGAGGGGGAAAGCCCTAAAAGTAAAAGAGCCGCCTTATGGGGTAATGCTATAGGACAGGCTGGGATGAAACCTCTTAATCGAAATGAGTTGATCCGATTACAACAATTGGTGATTGAGAATCCTAGGTTTATTTCAATGGGTTATAGGCAGGAGGGGGGCTTTGTAGGTGAGCACGATCGGGATACAGGAGAGCCAATTCCAGATCATATATCAGCCAGGCATGAGGACCTAGAGCAGATTATGGGGGATTTTATTGAAGCGTCTAAAATTCTAATCAAGAGCAGTATTGACCCTGTTGTTGCCGCCGCTGCCTTGGCATTTGGATTTGTTTTTATTCATCCATTTGAAGATGGAAATGGACGGATTCACCGTTATTTAATTCATCATGTTTTGGCCCAAAAGCAATTTTCGCAGCAAGGAGTGATATTTCCAGTTTCGGCGGCAATTCTCAAGCGGATTGACTCCTATAGAAAGGTGCTCGAACATTATTCACACCCCTTATTGCACTTTATAGAATGGGAGCGTACAGAGAATAACAATGTTAAAGTCTTAAACGATACCATAGACTACTATCGTTATTTTGACGCTACGCATCAAGCTGAGTACTTATATCAATGTGTAAGGGAAACCTTGGAGACGATTATTCCAGAAGAGCTTAGCTACTTGCATCGATTTGAGGAATTTAAGTCCTACCTCGATAATGAATTTGAAATGCCAGATAAATTGGTGAGTCTTTTAATCCGGTTTTTAGAACAGAATGGAGGTGAGCTTTCTAAAAGAGCCCGAGTAAAAGAGTTTAATTTACTTACAGACGCTGAGGTTATTGAGATCGAAAAAAACTACCGTCAAATTTTTTTAAAAGGCTAATTTTTATAGGCTCGAAGAAGAGCTTTAAGTATTAAAATGCCGATCTAATTGCATATTAGATTGAGGTTTAGATTCAGCTTGAATTGCAAATTCAGACTAGCTAAGAAATTAGCAGAAAAAAAAGACCGAACTCTCGCCCGGCCTTTAAATCCCACAATTGTTATAGCTTGAATTTTCAATTCAAGCTTCAGGATATTTATTCAAGCTTCAAAAAACAACTTGCACCATTAATTGCGCAGTCAAAAAGTTTAGTTGCGTAGCCTCAGGGTATTCGCGGTAATTCACCGCTGCCAGTACTTTCAAATCATTGCCTTTTAAATAGCGACTTAAAGCCAAGCCATAGGCATTGGAATTGCCTAATAGGGCATTCTGATTATTCTCAAATTCATTGTACACTGCACTGTAGCGCAGGTCTATGCCATAGCCGCCTTTGCTTACATAGCCCAATTGTCCGTTAAAGCCGGTGCCCAAATTGTAGTATTCGCTAATCTGAGTAGCAAGCAATGGATCTTCAATACTGGGGTTAAGGTAGCTGCCCTCTAAATTGGTGGCGCTGCCCTGACCGTATTCTGCATAAAGGGATAATCCACGGTACTTCATCAAAAGATCGGCAAACCACTGACGGTAATCCGGATATTGAACTGCGCCGGCCCCATCATAAAGAACCAGTGTGCCATGGCCTTCACCAACTGCATCGCTGGCGCCATCATTGTAGCTACCGGCTAAACCAATGATCATCTTTAAGTCTTCTTCATGATTTAGATCGGCCAAGCCCTCTAAACCTCCTTCAGAGAAATCGCCCAAAGGCAAAAGGTCGATGCGGCCACTGTATTTAAATCCCCCTAAATCTACATCACGAGAATCTGCGCCAAAGCTATTGATGCCATCCCCCGAAGTAAGAGATGCCTGTGGGATCACTCGGAAATTCTCAGTACCTAATTTCAAGTCCAGGAATAGGCCTAATTCACGACCGCTTCTACTGAAGGACTCACTAAAGAGGCTGCGATCTGCAAACTGGAGATTATTCTCCATAATCAGCATCTCACGATTATTGCCAATATTTTGCTTTTGTCCCATGGTGATGGTCAGGGCCTGCCAGGGATGATAGGCTACCCATACATCCAATAAAGGATTGGTGCGGCTAAAATCCAATTGCAGCAAGAAACTCAGCTTCTCTTCCTTGGCCTGGCCTGAGAAATTGAAATAAGTTCGCTTGGAGTTAAGCAGGAAATTGCCATCCTCAGTATCTACTTGCTGCCACTCGATATTAGGCTGAATAAAGCCACCTATTTTAAAGCGGTAATCGCCATCCTGAAAATTGAAATTCAATCCTTCGCCTAATTCAAATGAGGCTTGGTGATCATTAGGCTTTAATTGAGCCTGTAGGGCCTGGCCTGCAAATAAGGCCGCTAAGAGTATATATGCTTTTTTCATGATTTAGGGATGCAATTTTTTGTTGGAGAGGTATCGGTAATAAGGTAATTGAGCGCCCGCCTTGGTTTCAAATACCGAGAAAGAAACAAAGCTGTTAGGTGCTTCGGGTTCTAAGACTTCTATTGCCAGATTTGCATGCTTCTGATCCATATAAACTACGAAGCTGCCGGCGGGGAACTCCAGGCTTTCGGTCTTTAGTTCACATTGTATTTCCTGGCGATGTACACCTTCATATTCTTCGGCTTCCTGCTGATATTCACTAACCGTGTAGCTTTCTACCTCCAGGCTTTGTGGGCTGTCCAGACTTAGTACTTCCAGGCCCAAGGTTTTAAGTCGTGCTACCAAGGCGGTGTTTTCCGGAAGGAGAATGTAGGCGGTGGGGCGGGTCCGACTAAGTTTAGCCGTAGATTGCCAGGCATCACGCACTACACCACGCAGTGAAATACTATCACTGCTTTCTACGTCGATCATATAAATGTATCTTTCTTCCTTGAGGCGCTCGGTGCTAACTACCGCCGGACTTTGATCTTCTCGGGCTTTGGTGATTACGGCGCGTAATTCTTCACCATGCTCATAGCTACTTTGCAAATAGGACAAAGCCACGGTGAAGGTGCTGAGCACACGCCTTTTAAAGGAAGTGCGACCCAGGCCAACGCCCCGGATTTCAATCAGGCTACTTACACAATTGGTAAGGGCATAGCTGGTTGCGCTGGAACGAGCATTGTGAGATCCTTGATTAAACTGGATGGCGCCCATCACTTTGGTGCTCGAGAAATAATCATGGCTAGTCATGTTCTTCGCTTTAAGCGCATCGGCGGCAGCCTGCACAAAACGATCCTTGGTGTACAGGCGAAGGTTTTTGGGCACATTGAGGTTTCCCGAATAAAGAAACATCACATCATAAGGCACCGTAACTCCGTAGGAACTGAGGCGTGCATAGTCTCTGCGAAAAGGTCGGTATTCGTGGAAATCGACAGCCACTTCCGGAGCAAAGGCATTAAAGGCATTTTTGAGAACCGTGCTTTCTGGTGCATTTAATTTGGTTTGATCCCGATTTAAATCCAGGCCGTTGGCGGCATAGCGACTGCCTTTATTCATGCCATCAATATTGGCCATAGGAACAATCGCGAGCTCCAAACGATCCAGGAGCTTGTGGTAAACTGGCTTTTCCAATATTTGCTGAATAAGCCATAGCATACCTTCCGTGCTGGCCGGTTCATTGCCATGTAAACCACCTTGCATCCACACTTTAATGGGCTGGCCGCTTACATTGGCTTTTTTCAATTTTACTAAAGGAATTTTTTCACCTTTCTGGCTTTCGCCGATGAAGCTCAGGTTCATGGTCTCCGGATGTTCTGACGCAAGCTTTTGCAGAAAGGGCATCATGTCCTCATATTCCGTAAAGCCACGTTTGCTTTCAAAAGCCGGAGTGGTGATTTCAATATCAGGATCCGCGAAATAGCGCTCTGTAAGCTCCTTCGGTTGAGGACTAAATTGGGCCCTCAGCGCAAAATGGAAGAGGACTGCAATGATGGATATGGAATAACGCCAAGTCATCTTAAAAAGAGAATGTGGTGATTACCCGAGCGATCCATTCGTCGCCATCCATCGGCATACTGTAAATATCATTGGAGCCGGCGGCGGCATCCACATAGGTAAGGGAAGCCTGAATTTTAAAGCCATAGCCCTTGCCGAAGTATTTGCTCAGGCCCAAAGTGTAGTAATTGGGACGATTGTAAAAAGTGCCATTGTTCAAGAAGCTATGTTGATCGGCTTCGATATGCGTAAAACGACCATCAATGGAGTAGCGCGAACGGAACATATAGCCAGCCTGAATATTGAAGGCTTGACCCAGCATCAAACGGCCTTTTACATAATTTTCTACATCCTGTACTCCGTCTACCTCGAAGGTGCGAGATACAGTACCGTCATTTCGTACCCTTTGTGTGACGTCATCCGGCACCGTAGCGCTGGAGGCGGCGTATTCAGCAATCACGGTAATGCCACGGTATTTAAACATTAGGTCAGCACCGAATTTGGCATAGTCCGGCAGCGATTCTTCATTGTCATTATTAAGGTAGATGATGTCGCCACTACCACGACCCCGTCTGCTACTCATCCCGTAATTGATATTGTAATAGCCACCAATCACCAGTTTAGGACTGAGCTCTCGAACCACATCCGCCTGACGGAATTGACCAAAATAAGTGAAGAGTCCAAAGGGTAGGTAATCCAAGCGACCGCCCACTTTTAGTCCGCCATGATCATTGCCTACCACATTTACTCCATCACCATTAGTTAGGGTGAGGTAGGGGCGTAAATAATGGCCGCCATTAAGCCTCCAGGTTGCATCGGCGAAAAGCCCGAATTCTCGAATACTGGCAAAGGAAGAGGTAAGTCGACTGCGTTCAACCAGCATCAGGGTATTGGAACCCATCCATAATTCGCGGTTGTCGGTAGGCGTGGCCTTTTGGCCGAAGATGAGACGTATTCGGCGATTAAAATTGTAGCCCACCCAAGCGTCGAAAAGAAAGCCTGCAGCTTCATCACCGGTTTCAGAGTTCCCACTAAAATCGGCTTGAAAGCGATATTCGATTTTCTGTTGGGCTGCTTCCCCCGAAAGGCGTAAACGCAAACGTCGCATACGAAAGCGTTGTGCCCCTTGATCTATAGCTGGATCGGTAAAGGATTTGTACTCGTAATAAGGCTGGAAGTAACCCCTTAGGTTTACAGTGTAATCCTTATCTCCGGTAAAGGTGAGACCATCGCCCAGGGTGTACTGGTTTAAGCGGGGGTTCTGTGCCCAGATTTGAAAGCTGAGCCCGAGCAGCAATAAGGCCGTTCCGCCTAATTTTAGCAAATGAGAACTTTTCATTCGAAAGTGTCTTTTACAGTTAATTGCCCGTTCTCCATCATCATCTGACCCCGCGCGATTACGCTTTGTAATTGCAATTGATCATCAAGAATACAGAAGTCGGCATCAGCGCCTACCTTAATACGTCCTTTATTGGCCAGCCCCAGGTTTTTCGCCGGACCCGAGGTGATTGGCTTTAGGGCTTCTTCCAGCGCTATTCCACTTTGATGCAAGGCGCGCATTTCGTGGAAGTTCTCCGCAAAGGAAGCAGCGCGTACCCCAATAAAGTTTTTGTTTTCATCCAATCGATCCAAGCCGGCATTACCATCACTGCTAAAGGTCATTTGCTCGATAGAGAGACCCTGGTCCATGGCGTAGATTACTGATTTATGAGGATCAGTATACTTGGAGGCTCCGGTGGTGATATCGATCATTCCGCCCAATTTGCCAAAAGCGATTGCCTGGTCGAAGAGGGATTTGGTTCGGCCCACATGGGTTGGGGAAATATGCTGAATCGGGAACTCAAATTCTTCAACCACCCGGAAGAGTAGGTCCATTTGATCCTTCAAATTTCCGAGGTGGATATGGAGAATGCCCTTTTTATTGGCGATCATTCCACCCACCCGAATTTCGCGTAATAAGCGCAGTAAATCCAGTTCAGAAGGATAGGAGGAGCGGATATCAGCAATGGCTATTTTGCAGCCCAAGACCTTATCGATAAAGATCATTTCCTCTTGCATTCGACTCATGATATGGATGGGATCCAAACCATAATAGCCGCTGTACATATAGGTAGAAAGGCCTTCCATTTCCAAGGACCTAACCTTGGCATAGAGGCTTTTAATGCTGCGGGTAGAACCATCGGTGCCCAGTAGGCCTACCACGGTGGTAGTTCCACATTGTACCAGATCGGTCATTTTAACTTCGGGGGTCATTGAGGAAAAACCACGCTTACCACCCGCGCCAATAATATGGATATGCTGATCGATAAACCCGGGGGTCACAATTTGGCCCTGAGCATCCCAGCTTTTAAAATGCTTGTTGGCTTCGATCTTGGAATCGATGGCCAGTATTTTCCCCTCACCAAGCAGGATGTCCTGCATGCCTAAATCTTCGGGGGCAAATACATGTGCATTACGTATTAGTAACATAATTAGATAAAATGGTATATCAACATCACCACCAGGGCAAGACCCAGGGGAATGAGATTTCGTTTCACAATTTGTAGAGTAGAAACCCCGGCAATGTCTGCCGTGGCAATAAGAACACCGGCTATCGGCGACATGGTGCGGCCCATAGAGGCGGCCAGGTTCATGGGTAAAATCATTTGGCTGGCCTTCACTCCAAATTGCTTGGCGATTTCAGGTACCAGCGGGGCGAAAGCAAAAAAGGCGGCATTTCCACTGCCCATGAGCATGGAGGCCAGGAAGATCATAACCGTCATTACTATACCCACTCCAATGGCTTCAAAGCCTAAGTTTTGGGAAGCGTAGAGCAAGCCATCAATAAAGCCCATGGCAATCAGACCCTGGGAAAAGATATCCGCGGCAATAATCAGGGTAACTACTGTCTTGAAAATATTGCCCATTCCATTCCAGAAGGTCTTCAAAGAATCGAGTACGGGTTTGAGTTTCCGCTGACGGATAAACTCGAATAGCAAAGCGATGAACAAACTGATGAACATGGCCGTGGTAGTGTCCAGTACAATGGGTTTAGAAAAAATCTGAAAGAAGTCGCTAAAAACCACTAGCAGTATCAATGGCAATACCGGGATAAGAGCATAAATGCGCGGTGCCTTTTTTTCTTCAGCTTCCGAATTATTTTCTGCAGACGCCGCAGTGTTTTCGGCTTCCTCCGGATTCTTGCGATCGAAATAACGGTTAACGAAATAATAGGCCACCGCCACAATCAAAGAGAGGGGGAGTACCAAGGGTATTTGATGACCGAGGAAAAATTCAATGCTATTGTCTTCCACCAGAGAAACGGCACTGGCCGTAATAGCCGAGGCTGGACCAATTCCAAATGCGGTACAGGCGGTAATTACGGAAACTGCGGATAAGCGGCTTACGCCTAAATTCACCAAAATGGGGAAGATGGAAGCCATCAATAAGAGGCCCAGGCCCGCTGCCGATGGAATGCAAACAAAGAGCAATTGCCCAATGGGGATCACCGCAGCTGCTGTGGCATGAGGATGCTTTCTTAAAAGGGAAAGCGGTTTCATGGCGATGCGCACCAAAGCTTTGGAAGCGCCAATGGCATCAGAATAGGCCACAAAGCCACCGATCGACATAATCATCAGTCCCACCTTGGCATTGGTTCCGGCAAAGGATTCTTTGAGTAAACGGAAGAGATCCAGGCCTTCGGAACCCGTACTCTTCATCGGTTCAGGAACCGGGAATTGCAGGATTAAAGCCAGGGCCAGCATAAGCAAGCCGGCAATTAGCAAAACTGCATGGGGGTGATATTTACGCAGCAAGAGCCGGGCAACTACCACAATAAAAAGAAGGGCTAATATGGGGCCTAAGCTATTCAAGGTCGACTATTAAAATGGACTACCGTCAGTGCGAGTGCCAGGTGAAAAGAGCACGGTGAAATTATCGCCATGTTGCTCGAAATCACCGGTAAGGTCCGGATTTCGGGTATAGGATTCGTTTGGATTATTGGAGAGCGGCTCAATGTCGAAGCCCAGAACTACCTCACCATTGGCATCCTTCAAAGTCATGATGTCACCAGCATTGTTGAGGTTTAAGTCTCCACTGCTTGAAGTTTGCACAATAGCGCCGCCAAAACTGCCGGTAGGCGTTCCGCCACCAAATACAACAATGGCTCCACCCGCGGGTACAATAGTATTAGGGGGGAAGGTGTGATTTGGGGTTCCGACTGTTAAATTTTCGGTATCAAAAATTTGGTAGCCACTGAGGTCTGCCGGCTGCGAAGAAAGATTAACGAATTCGAGAAATTCATCTTCATTTTGGGCATAGCTACCATCGCCATTGGCATCTCCTTCTAAACCACTATTGGAGGGATCGTAAAGGATCTCATTTAAAATGATTTGCGATTCGAGAGGTACATCATCATCCTCAATAGTGATGGTGATTCCTGCAGTAGTACCAGCCGAGCCACCTGAGATAGAGGCGATGCTGATTTCAATACTCTCATTGCCTTCTTGCAAGGTGTCTTGCACGGCCGTGATCAGGATGGAGGCAGAGAGGCTACCTGCTGGAATGCTGATTTCAGTATCACTCAATAGATAGTCAATTCCATCACCAAAGGCAGTGCCTCCGAACAGCAGGCTAACATTAACATCTTGGCTAGTGGTGGCGGCTAAGGTAGCACTCAGATTAATGCTTCCATTGGCTTCAATCATGCTGGGCATATCGGCCGATAGAGCCACTGCCGGACCGGTATAAGGAGCGGGTCCATCCACATCATCAGTGGCACAGGAGCTTAACCCAAGGATTAGCGTAGAAAGGCCCAGGCCTGCAAATTTTATAAGGCGCATAGCTTCAAATTAATAATGAAAATGGGGAGCGAAGCATTCCGCTCCCCATGGGTTCTAGTGTTTAACGAATAATTGGCTGGCACTTTCGCCCTCGCCAAAGGCACGCAATAAATAGGTGCCGGGGGCCAGGCCTGAAATATTCAGCACTTCAGCTTGCTTAGTCTCCATAAGCAGCTGGCCGTTTAAGGTATAAAGTTGAATTTGATCAATCTGAATCGGAGATTTTACCTGAATTTGATCATGAGCAGGATTAGGGAAGATTTCCATTTTAAAGGCCTGATTTAATTCCTTCAAACCAATATCCTGATTGCTGATGTGAATGGTGTCGGTTCCGCTAATTCCAGTGCCATCATTGGCGGTGGCAGTAACCACCACCGATCCGTTTGAAACTGCGGTTAATAAGCCGGTAGCGCTAATGGTGGCGATGCCATTTCCGGCGGGTACCGACCAACTTACAGTGGTGTCTGCTGCAAAATTAGGCATTACCATTGCCTCCATTTGAAGAGTACCCGCTAAGGTGGTAATACTGTCTGCGCCCCCCTGGCCCTGAACATCAATAGAAGAAACCACAAAGTTGGTGTCGAATGGCGTACCATCTACCCGGGTACCGGGTGAAAACAATACCGAGAAGTTATCATTATGTTGCTCGAAAGCACCGGTGATATCCGGATTACGGGTATAAGATTCGTTTGGATTATTAGATAAGGCATCAGAATCAAAGGTTAATACCGTGGTGCCATTGGCATCTCTAATGGCAATCACCTCACCGGAATTGTTTAGGTTTAAACCATCGGCACTGGTGTCGGCTGACAAAACTATGGCGCCACCGAAATTCCCCACTAAAGGTCCGGATCCAAATACTACAATTACCCCACCTGGAGGAACCCAGGTATTGGCAGGAAAAACAAATTTTAAACTTCCGGAAGTGGTGTCGTCCCAAATTTGATAACCGCTGATGTCAAAATTGGTACTGCTGGAATTGTAAAGTTCAATGAAGGAATCCCCCTCCTGATCGTAGCTGCCATCGCCGTTAGCGTCGCCATCCAGAGCATTGTTAGAAGGGTCATAAAGCACTTCATTAATAACCAGCTGCGCCTGAGTTTGAATGCCCAGGAAGAGCAGGCAAGCAAGAGTAAATATTTTTCGCATAGTATAGAATTTAAGAGGTTTAGAATGAGATAGGGACATTCCTATCCATTTGATTTTTCGAAGGAATCCCAATATTGCCTACTTTTAGCATACCAATTATAGAATAATAAGCATACCAATATGGAGAGCCTTTTAGAGCGTTTGGAACGGAATTTCAGGGAGAAGTCGCGCAGGCATGCTAGTCTGAATAAGAATACCAAGCTCTACCAGCGTTTGCATAATTTGCTGAAGGATGGGATTATCAATAATGAAATCCCTGCTGGCAGTACCTTGCCCGCCAGTCGGGTATTGGCAGACCGTTTGGCGATATCCCGCAGCACGGTGGTTAAGGCCTATGAACTCTTGCGTTTGGAAGGTTATACCGAATCCAAAGCAGGATCGGGAAATCAAGTGAAGTTTTTACAAGAACCGCGCAGCTTGCCGGAGAAAGTGGAGATTGATGCACAGGCCTATCCCGAAATATCGAAGATGGGGCAGTCCTTTCAAAAGAACGTAGGCCTTATAAACAGCACTGATGATAAGAGTTTAGCCTTTCGACCGGGCCTACCGCCGCTGGATATTTTTCCGGTTACCCAATGGAAGAACCTTTCCAATTTATATTGGCGGCACATCAAATCTTCGGCTTTATCCTATTCACCTTCTTCGGGGATTGATCAGCTTAAAAGCAATATCGCCAGCTATCTCAACTTAAGTAGACGCATTAAATGCGAGCCCCATCAGATTATTATCGTTTCGGGTTCTTTGCAGTCGCTATATCTTTTAGGTTCCACCTTATTGAATCCTGGAGATGGTGTTATCATGGAAGAACCAACCTTCCCCAATGTGCATTCCATTTTTAAGGGCTTGGGAGCCGATATTCGAGCTGTGCCTATTGATGATTCGGGAATTCAGGTAGAGGCTATGCCGGAAGGAAGTGAGGCGGCAGCAATTAAATTGGTGCATAGCACTCCTTCTTGTCATTATCCCATTGGTACCCCCATGAGCCTGGAACGCAAGCAGGATTTATTGGCTTGGGCTCGTCGCAATAAGGCGATAATTATTGAGAACGATTACGAGCATGAGGTGCATAATTATCGTGAATATCGACCTTCGATTTACAGCTTGGATACCGATCAACGCACGGTGTACCTGGGAACATTCAACCGTTTATTACATCCTTCCATTCGGATTGGATACATGGTTTTACCCGAATATTTACTGCCTCCGGTAGAAGCACTTTTAAAGCACTCGCATCGCTTTGTGCCGCCTTCCATTCAGGTGGTATTAAATCAATTTATTGAGAAGCATTATTTGCATAACCATATCCATAGCTTGATGCAGGTGGCTGATGAGCGCCTGGCACTTTTTACCGAGCAGTTTGAAAGCCATTTTAAGGGCAAGCTGCGGCAATTGACCAATCCGGTTCCCAGTTTGCATACCCTGGCCCTTTTGCCTAATGGGGTAAAGGATACAGAGGTGGTGGCGCATTTTGCTCAACATAATATTGTGACCCATGCTTATAGTAAGTGCTTTGTAAATAAAGAAAGGCAGAATGGTTTGATCTTAGGCTATTCCTCTGTACGTAAGCCCATCATTCGCCGAAAGCTTAGTCAAATGGGAGCCTTGTATGCTAAGCTTTAAATTGGACTGCTAAAAATAGCTTAATTGGACTGCTGTATAGGGCTCTTTCGGCCAATATCTTAGCGCTTCGAATTTCTCTATGCGACAAGTATTTTTACTATTCTGCTTACTAACAGGACTTTGGTCCTGCGATAAAAATGAGGTGATCAGTCCACAAACCGCGCAGGGTCTGGAAGGTACCGGTTTGTACCATTTTAAGGCTTACCCGAATTTGGCCGCTGGTGGACTGCCGGTGTTTTACCATGTACCAGCCGATTTGCCCGCCAATGCTCCGGTGCTTATTGTTTTCCATGGTAATGGTAGGGATGCAGAGTACAGTCGCGATCAACTCATCGCCAAAGCCAATCGCTTAAAGTTTGCTTTGGTGGTGCCTGAGTTTTCATCTGACGCTTATCCTGGAGGGGATAAATACAATTTGGGGAATATTTTTGAGGATGGAGATCATCCTTCCGAATCGACCTTAAATCCTAAAGAAGAGTGGACTTTTTCGGTGATTGAACCCCTCTTCGAAAACTTTAAAACGCGTACCGGTTTAAGTACCACTCAATTTGATGTATTTGGGCATTCTGCTGGTGCTCAAGTCGCGCATCGTTATTTATTTTTCTGGAATGATGCTCCAATGAATCGCGTGGTGGCCGCTGCAGCGGGATGGTATACCCTTCCTGATACCAGTGTTCAATTTCCCTATGGTTTGGGCGCTAGTCCGGCTGAAAATGCAGATTTGTCCACATTTTTTAGTCGGCCTTTAACCATTGTAATTGGCACCGCAGATAATGATCCTAATGCGGCAAGTTTAAGGCAAACTCCACAGGCGCGCGCGCAAGGCACTAATCGATTAGCACGTGCTCAATATTTCTATCAGCAGAGTATTCAGCAAGCCCAGGCTATCGCTTCGCCCTTTAGCTGGCAGTATCGTGAATTACAAAATGTAGATCACGATTTTGAGGCGACCTCTGCCTTTGCGGCTGATCTTCTGTATTAAGTATAGCATTCCATGAACCTAGGTGAGTTAATGAAGAAGCGGGCCGGCTTGGTAGCGGGTCCCCTGGCTTTTATCTTCCTTAATTATTTCTTCAAGGCTCCTCAATTGGAAGCTGAGGCCCAGGCAGTTTTAGCTTGCAGTGCCTGGATTGCCATTTGGTGGATTACCGAAGCAATTGCTATTTCGGCCACGGCCTTATTGCCCATTGTACTTTTTCCTTTGAGTGGCGCCATGCCTTTAAAGGAGGCGGTAGGCGGTTACAGTCATCCCTATATTTTTCTCTTTATCGGCGGCTTTGTTTTGGCCCTATCCATGGAGAAATGGAATTTACATCGCCGTCTGGCCTTGATGATTATTAAAGCGATTGGCAGCAGTCCACCCCGAATAATATTGGGCTTTATGTTGGCCACCGCCTTTCTGAGTATGTGGATTTCCAATACAGCGACCACGGTAATGATGTTGCCCATTGGCTTGGCGATCATCCGCTTGTCTACCGATCAGAATGATTTTAGCAAGGCCTTAATGTTGGCCATTGCCTACAGTGCTTCGATAGGAGGAATAGCCACCATTATTGGAACGCCCCCCAATTTGATATTAGCGGGGGTATTGGAAGAAACCTATGGAGTGGAACTCAGCTTTATGAAGTGGTTTGTTTTTGGACTTCCCTTTGCTTTGATTTTGCTCTTTATCAGCTGGTATTACATCAGTTATAAGGCCTTTCGCCTAAAGGATTTGAATTTAAGCGGGGTAAGTGAAAATGTGGAGGAGCAAATTCAAGCATTGGGGCCTTTAACTGCTCCTGAGAAACGCATTCTGATCATATTTGGATTAACGGCTTTCGCCTGGATTAGTCGATCCTTCTTGTTGCAACAGTGGATTCCCGCTTTGGATGATGCCATAATAGCCATCGTAGCAGCCCTGATTTTGTTTATCGTTCCGTCAAAAATGGGCGCTGGTCCAATTATGGGCTGGGAGGATATGAGAGGCCTCCCCTGGGGTGTCTTACTATTATTTGGAGGGGGAATATCCCTGGCCATAGGCTTTGCCCGCAGTGGCTTAGCCGATTGGCTGGGGCATCAGCTTAGCAGTTTGGAAGGAACTGGCTTTTTACTGCTACTCTTAATTTTGGTAGTATCGGTAAACTTCTTAACCGAGATTACCTCCAATTTGGCTACCACTTCGGTGGTGCTTCCCATATTGGCGCCCTTGGCCTTAAGCCTGGACTTGCATCCATTTAGCTTGATGGTTGCGGTTGCAATCGCTGCTTCCTGTGCTTTTATGCTTCCGGTGGCCACGCCTCCCAATGCTCTCGTTTTTGGGAGTGGCGTGATTCAATTAAAAGATATGCTGCGCACCGGTATTTGGCTAAACCTGCTATCGGCAATCCTGTTGATCCTATTTGTTTATTTCATCTTACCCTGGTTTTGGGGTTTTGACCCTGGGGTGCATCCAGAAAATTTCGGTTGAATTGCAAATTCAACCTAGCTTTGCTCTATACTCTATACATTCTGGATTGAATTTGCAATTCAATCTCAATCCCATCCTAGATCAAATTTGCAATTCGATCTCATCTAAATCACCCATTCCTTGACTAAGGCTTTATACTCCTCATCACTAAAGAGCCTGGACCGAATTATAAACCTTTCTCCATAAGGGATTTCCAGGGAAAAGCTGGAGCCCCGGCCGCGGGTGCTGTCTAAGGTGAGGTGGGTATGCTTCCAATACTCATATTGGTCGCGCGACATGTAAAAGGGATGTTCCAGGATATGCCCAAGCAAAACATCGCTTTCGCCGATTTTAAATTCACCGCGCTCAAAGCACATGGGAGCGGAGCCATCACAGCAGCCACCACTTTGGTGAAACATCAAATCACCATACTGCGCTTCGAGTTTATGAATGAGGCCTAAGGCTGCTTCCGTAGCGCCAATGCGTTCAATTTTCATAAGCTGTTTTTTTGAAATGAAAAGCCCCGACACAGGCGGTCGGGGCCAGTATGAATATGACTATCTACTAAAAGAAGCCCAGTTTATTCTTGTCGTAAGAAATCAACATATTCTTGGTTTGGCGATAGTGATTCAGCATCATTTTATGCGTTTCACGGCCAAAGCCTGATTTCTTATAACCTCCAAAGGGAGCATGGGCAGGATAGGCGTGGTAGCAGTTTACCCAAACCCGACCGGCTTTAATCTCACGTGGCAGTTTGTAAATCTCATGCGCATCGCGAGTCCAAACGCCAGCTCCTAAACCGTAAAGGGTATCATTGGCGATTTCAATCGCTTCTTCCATGGTTTTAAAGGTGGTTACTGAGGTTACCGGACCAAAGATCTCTTCCTGGAAGACCCGCATTTTATTGTGGCCTTTCAAGATGGTAGGCTGAATATAATAGCCTTCTTCCAAACCTGAATTAAGATTGGCGGCGGCTCCTCCGCAAAGCACCTCGGCACCTTCTTGCTTGCCAATTTCGATATAGGAAAGGATTTTCTCGTACTGATCATTGGAAGCCTGAGCACCCATCATGGTATCTTCCGCTAAGGGATGGCCCATTTTGATCGCTTTGGTACGAGCTACCACGCGCTCCATAAATTTGTCATAGATGTCTTCATGCACCAAAATCCGTGAGGGACAAGTACATACTTCCCCTTGGTTTAAGGCAAACATCACAGCGCCTTCCACACATTTATCGAAGAAGGCGTCATCCGCATCGGCAATGCTCTTCATAAAGATATTAGGTGATTTACCCCCTAATTCCATGGTAACCGGAATCAGGTTTTCAGAAGCATATTGCATGATCAAACGACCGGTAGTAGTTTCACCGGTAAAGGCAACTTTGGCCACTCGTGGAGAGGTAGCTAGGGGTTTTCCGGCTTCTGGGCCAAATCCGCTTACTACATTAATTACCCCGGCGGGAACTACCTCGGCAATTAATTCCATCAAAACCATAATGCTGGTAGGAGTTTGTTCAGCGGGCTTAACTACGGTAGTACATCCGGCTGCCAAAGCAGGAGCAATTTTCCAGGTAGCCATTAAGAGCGGGAAGTTCCAGGGGATAATTTGACCTACCACTCCCAAGGGCTCTTGCAGGTTAATGCTTACCGTATTTTCATCATGCTCCGACATGGTGCTTTCATCGGCACGAATAACCCCAGCGAAATAGCGGAAGTGATCAATACAAAGGGGGATGTCGGCAGCACGGGTTTCGCGCAAAGCTTTACCATTGTCCAGGGTTTCTACCCGCGCCAATAATTCGGCATTAGCCTCCATAATGTCGGCAATCTTTAATAGGGTATTGCTGCGCTCAATCGCACTGGCCTTGCTCCAAGTAGCAAAAGCTTTGTGGGCAGCATCCAGAGCCAGCTCAATATCCTGCGCATTACCTTGGGCGGCATGGGATAGAACTTTACCGTCAACTGGACTGATATTTTCAAAATAGGCACCGCTACTGGGCTTTATCCACTCACCACCAATAAAGTGATTGTACTGATCTTTAATTTGGGGGCGCTCCACCGCTTTCTGTGGCGTATTCATTACATCCATGTTCAATGTTTTTTTTTGTTAGACCCTCTCAAAGTCAAAACATTAAAACAGATTCAATTTGCTGCGCGTCCCTTTCAATTTGCTCAAAGTCTAAAATTGAAAGGCTTTTTGTCTGCGTCTATACTTTTTTGCTCTGCGTCTAAAATGCTTGAGCTACAGTTAATTATTGTAGATTTGACAGTATAGCTAAAGGAAGAATTTTATGCCGAACTATTTGCAGCAGCCTTCGCTAACCCAGTCGCGGGATTTAAAAAGCTTGGTCGAGAACCGCACCACTTACAGCCACAATCAATTTGAATTAAATGTCTTTGAAACACATTTAAAGGCGCATGAGGTGGAGTTGCAGTTTCAAGACTTTGTTTTTACTTCCATGTTTAGAGGGAAGAAGGTGATGCATTTAGAAGGTAAAGGCGCATTTGACTATCTGCCAGGTGAATCGGTAATCATTGCACCGGGTGAAAAAATGGTCATCGACTTTCCGGAAGCCTGTGAGGAGAATCCTACCCAATGCCTGGCAATTGAAATTGGTGATGATTTGATTTCAAAAACTGCAGACCTCCTCAATGAGAAATTCAATAAACCCCAGGCTTGTGGCGATTGGAGTTTAGATATGAAAATCCATCATCTCTTAAATGGTGAGGATTTAGCCAATGCCCTCAATCGTTTAGTACATCTTTCGGTTAATGAGCAGGCCAAACTTAAAGATGCCTTGCTGGATTTAGCCATGCAGGAAATGATCATCCGACTAATGCAAACTCAGGCTCGTAGTTTATTGATCCGCGATTATAAGCGTAGTTCAGTGTCAAATCCTATGTCTGCCGCGGTGGAGTACCTGTCCCAGCATCTTACCGAAAGTATTGCCATGAAGGATATCGCCGCTAAGGCCTGCATGAGTCGCGCGAAATTCTTTGCCAAGTTTAAGGAGATGTATGGCGAAACTCCCGCTCGTTTCCTACAGCGTTTGCGATTGGAAAAGGCCCGCCAATTGCTCCTTAATACCGAAGCCAGTATTAGTGAAGTAGCGATGAGCTGCGGCTTTGAGAATCTCTCTCATTTTACTACCGCCTTTAAAAAGGAAACCGGCCAAACTCCCGGTCAGTATCGCAAAGTCGATTGGGCTTCTTAATCCAAATCAAATAATCATCTAGCTTGAATTTGCAACTAGCTTGAATTTGCAATTCAAGCTAAAGCCATTGTCGGTCGAATTACAAATTCGACCTAGGCCTATCTTTTATTGCGGCATCACCTAGTCTAGCATCTAAAATCTACCGTCTATCGTCTCCAAAATTTAATCATTTGATTAAATCTCTTGTTTAATTCCTTTTTTATGCTTTACATTTGCCTAAGATTTAAGGTAATGGCCCCCAAAACGGACGAAAGCACAGAATTGAAAATCAAGGAAGCAGCACGAAAGGTCTTCCATAGCAAGGGATTTGCCGGGGCCAAAACGCGGGATATCGCGGAGGAAGCAGGTATCAACCTGGCGCTCTTGAATTATTATTTCCGCTCCAAGCAAAAGCTTTTTGAAATCATCATGCTCGAGTCGATGCAGCAGTTTATGCATTCGATGTCGGGTGTTTTTAATGATATGGATTCGAGTTTTGAAGAAAAACTGGAGCTGATTGCCGAGCGCTATCTGAAACTCTTTAGTCAGGAACCCGACCTCCCCATTTTTATGCTAACCGAATTAAGGCAGGGCCAAGGGGCGGAGGTGATCAAGCATATCAATCTAAGATCTATTTTATTGGAATCGTATTTCGTGAAGCAGTATGCAGACCTGCAAGCCGAAGGTAAAATTGGACCAATGCCCTTCCTGCAATTTGTACTCAATTTGATGTCGTTCTGTGTTTTTCCATTTATGGCGGCGCCTATCATTAAGCATATTGGCGGATTAAAGGATGCGGAGTTTACAGCTATGGTGGAAGAGCGAAAGCGCTTGATTCCAATATGGGTGCAAAGTATGCTGCGGGCCGACTAATATTTTTTTGACTGTGAATTAAACAAATGATTAAATCAAAATACTAAGATGAATCGAAAAGTGAAGATTAGCTATTGGGGGCTTCTGCTCTTTTTGCTGTCGATTGGACTGCATGGACAGACCCTTTCGCTCGACTCTTGTTTACAGTGGGCGCGGCAAAATTATCCTTCCGTCAAACAATTGGATTTAATAGCCCAGTCGGAGAATTATTCCGTTTCCAATGTGCGCAAGGCTTATTTGCCCCAATTTCAGTTGGCGGGGCAGGCGACTTATCAGTCGGATGTAACTTCCTTACCGATACAGATTCCCAATATGAATATCCCCGAATTGAGTAAGGATCAGTACCGGGTATATGGGGAGCTTAATCAATCCTTAACCGCGCTTTTTACGACTTCAGGTAAGGAGGACTTGACCCGTGCTCAAATGGCTGTTCAGGATAAGCAAGTACAAGTGGAGCTCTATAAAATTCGAGAGCGGGTAATTCAATTGTACTTCGGGATCATGCTTTTAGATATTCAGGAGAATCAATTGCAATTGACTCGAGCTGATTTGGAGGCAAGACAAAAGGAAATGCAGGCCGCTTTAGATAATGGAATAATCACTTCCGTGGATTTGGCGCAAATAAAAGCAGAAATGCTAAAGCTGGATCAGAAGCAAATTGACTTGCGATCTATGGGCAAGGCCTACCGCGCTATGTTTAGCCAGATGATTGGTCGCTCCGCCCAAAATGCTCAGTTCGAAAAACCGGGCAACCGTGCGCAAGCAGTGGAGATTAATCGTCCCGAATTGCAATTGTTTAGCCAGCAGCAAAGGGCAATCGACTTACAAAGGGATTTGGTGGATCAGCAAAAGCTTCCCCAAATCAGTTTGTTCTTCCAGGGTGGTTATGGTCGTCCTGCTTTAAATATGTTGAACAATGATTTTGATCTCTATTATATCGGCGGACTGCGCTTGCAATGGAACTTCAGTAACTTTTATACTGCCGGCAATCAAAAGAAAATTCTAAAGCTGGAGCATTCGAAGGTATCCGCTCAGCAAGAGAGCTTTGTGTACCAAACTCAATTGCAATTGGCCCAAGAGCTGGCCGATTTGGAGCGCCTTGATTCGGTGATGAGCAAGGACCTAAGTCTGCTAGAATTACAAGAAGAAATTCTGGAATCTAGTGCGGTACAATTAAAGGAAGGTACTCTGCAAACCAGCGAGTATTTACGTCGCTTGAATAATGTGAGTCGTACTCGTCAGGATTTGGAGCTTCATCGCCTGCAAAGGTTGATGTCCGAATATCAATATGCCAACACTCAGGGAAACTAAAACTAGAATCTTAAGCCATGAAAAAAATAACACTCTTTATCGCTAGCCTCTTTCTTTTTGCGAATTGTAGTAATTCTGAGGCCGAATTTGATGCCACCGGAAATTTTGAAGCCGATGAAATCATTGTCTCTTCCGAGGCCAATGGCGAAATTCAGAAATGGGAATTGCAGGAAGGTAGCTCTGTTACAGAAGGACAAGTTTTAGCCTTGATAGACACCACGGCTTTGCATTTACAGAAAAGGCAGTTAATGGCTCAAATCGCGGTGGCCGAGTCGCATACCCAAGGCGTAGCACAGCAAACGGCCGCCTTACGAGCCACCCTTGGCAATCTCTACTATGAAGAAAAACGGCTGAAGAAATTATTGGCCGCCAATGCTGCTACCCGCAAGCAAATAGATGATATCAATTTTCAGATAATTCACACTAAGGAACAGTTGGTGGCCCTGCAGGACAAATTGGAGGATGCCAATGAATCGGTTCGTCGGGAGGTAAGAGCCCTGGAATTACAAATCGAGCAGATTGATTTGAAGATTGATAAAGCTGTGGTTCAAAGTCCAATTGCTGGTCGAATCCTTCAGACCTATAGTTTTAAAGGGGAATTAGCTGCGGCCGGAAAGCCTCTGTTTAAAGTTGCGGCTCTCGATCCTATTTACCTGCGTGCTTATGTAAGTGGTGATCAGCTGGCGCAAATCAAATTGGATATGCCGGTGCAAGTTTTAACGGATAATGGGGATGGCGATATGCATCAGGCAGAAGGACGGATTAGCTGGATTAGCGATCAGTCGGAATTTACCCCTAAGAGCATTCAAACCAAAGATGAAAGAGCCAATCGGGTATATGCCATAAAAGTGCGGCTACCTAATGATGGTCGCTATAAAATTGGCATGTACGGCGAAGTAAAGTGGACGGACTAATGGAAGTGCGCGTAGAACATATTTCCAAGCGCTACCAGAAACCAGAGCTTCAGGCCTTAAAGGATATTTCCTTCGAAGTAGAAAAAGGTGAGCTCTTTGGTTTAATTGGTCCTGATGGTGCCGGAAAAAGTACCCTCTTCCGTATCCTCACTACCTTATTGCTTCCGGATGAAGGTCATGCGGAGGTGGCAGGTTTTGATGTACGCAAAGATTTGCGAGCCCTGCGCAGTGCGGTAGGTTATATGCCTGGTAGATTCTCCTTGTACCAAGATTTAAGCATTGAAGAGAACCTGCGTTTTTTCGCCACTCTTTTCGGAACCACTATTGAGGCTAATTACGATTTAATCAAGGATATCTACGTTCAGATAGAGCCTTTTAAAGATCGTAGGGCCGGGCAATTGTCTGGAGGGATGAAGCAGAAGTTGGCACTTTGCTGTGCTTTGATTCATCGACCTAAAGTCTTGTTTTTGGATGAGCCTACCACCGGCGTGGATGCTGTTTCCCGTAAGGAGTTTTGGCAAATGCTAAAGGGGCTTCAAGCCGAAGGGATTAGCATTTTGGTTTCTACCCCCTATATGGATGAAGCCAGTTTATGTGACCGGATTGCGCTTATTCAAGAAGGGCATATTTTAAGTATCGATCAGCCGAAAGGCTTACAAGAGAAATACCCCAGACCCTTATTTGCTTTGCGGGCTCAAGGCATGAATCAGCTTTTGGATAGCCTGCGTGATAAGCCTGAACTGGCTTCGGTCTATGCTTTTGGTGAATACCATCACCTGAGTTTCAAAGAACAAAGCCCACAGGGAATGGAAGCTTTATTGGCGGATTTAAGGAGCCAGGGCTTTCAGGATCTCGAAGCCCATAGCATTGAGGCCGGGGTAGAAGACTGCTTTATTGAACTAATGCAAAAGAGCGATGGAAGTAGTAATTAAAGCCGAAAAGCTCAGCAAGGCCTTTGGGGATTTTATTGCTACCAATGCTATTTCCTTCGAGGTGTATAAAGGCGAAATATTTGGCTTTTTAGGGGCCAATGGTGCTGGGAAAACCACCGCTATTCGCATGCTTTGTGGTTTATCCAAGCCCAGTTCTGGAGAAGCCACTATTGCCGGGTTTGACATTTATCGGGAAACTGAATCCATCAAAAAGAACATTGGCTATATGAGTCAGAAGTTCTCTCTTTATGAGGATTTGACGGTGGCCGAAAACCTTCGTTTTTACGGCGGAATTTATGGCTTGGGCCGAAAGGAATTGAAGGAGGCTTCGGAGGCAGTCATTAAAAATCTGGGTTTGGAACAGGAGCGCAAAAAATTGGTGTCCTCCTTACCTCTGGGATGGAAACAAAAGCTGGCATTCTCGGTGGCTATTATGCATGAGCCCAAATTGGTATTTCTGGATGAACCAACCGGTGGTGTAGATCCGGTTACCCGTCGGCAGTTTTGGGATTTGATTCATCAGGCTGCGGCCCGAGGGATTACGGTTTTTGTTACCACACATTATATGGATGAGGCAGAGTACTGCGATCGAATTTCCATGATGGTAGATGGTGAAATGAAGGCCCTGGATACGCCCCGCAATTTGAAAAAGCAATTTGGGGTAGACAGCATGGATGCGGTGTTTTACGAAATGGCCCGCGGGGCGAAAAGATCCGATTAAGATGAAGCAGTTTATCATATTCATCCGCAAGGAATTCTGGCATGTATTCCGCGATCCTAAGACTATGCTCCTGCTCTTCGGGATGCCCATTGCTCAAATTGTGCTCTTTGGCTTTGCCCTCACCAATGAGATTAAGAATGTAAACATTGCTATTGTAGATCAGTCGGGCGATTGGGCTGCTCAAGAGCTCATTCAAAAAATTCAGGCCAATCGCAGTTTTTCTCAGGGTTTGCTATTGAATAGTGAAGCTGAGGTGGAGGAAGCCTTTCGTCAAGGTAAGGTTAAGGTAGCGGTAATGATCCCGCCTAATTTTGGCCTGGATCGCCGTCGGACCGAAGGCAGCCAGATTCAGATTATTGCCGATGCCTCGGATCCGAATACAGCCACTACCTTAACGAATTATGCCACTGCCATTATTCAGGATTATCAAAAATCGGATTTATTGCCTGGTCAAGGGCCCTTGCAGATTGAAACCCAAACCAGGATGATCTACAATCCGGAATTGAAAGGAGCTACCAATTTTGTACCGGGGGTGATGGCATTGGTGCTCTTCTTGGTGGGCGTATTAATGACCTCCGTAAGCATTGTGCGTGAAAAAGAAACCGGAACTATGGAAGTACTGCTGGTTTCACCTTTTAACCCCATCTTGGTGATTATCGCCAAAGCGGTGCCCTATTTCTTTTTATCGCTGGTAAACCTCACAGTAATTTTAATTTTAAGTGTGCTGCTGATGGATATGGAGATCGCCGGAAGTTTAGGCCTGCTCTACCTTTCCAGTGCGCTCTTAATATTGACGGCCCTTTCACTAGGCCTGCTTATATCCAATTCAACCGCCTCGCAACAAACAGCCATGCTTATTTCCTTAATGGCCATGTTGCTGCCCACAGTAATGCTAACTGGCTTTATGTTTCCCCTGGAAAATATGCCCTGGCCTTTACAGGTGATTTCCAATATCGTGCCTTCTAAGTGGTATTATATCATTGTGCAAGCCATTATGATTAAGGGCCAAGGCCTGGCTTCCGTCTGGCGAGAAATGTTAGTATTAATGGGGATGACCACCGTATTTCTCACTTTGAGTATCCGCAAATTTAAAACCCGACTGGCATGAGAATTTTGAAGTTTCTCTTACAAAAGGAGTTTAAGCAGATCTTTCGCAACCGCAGTATTCTGACGATGATCCTAATGATGCCGGTGGTACAATTGCTGATCATGCCTTTGGCGGCAGATTATGAAATTAAGAACATCCATATCGCGCTGGTGGATCTCGATAAAAGTCCCTATGCGGAGGATTTGCAAGAGGCCATTTTAGCCTCCGGTTATTTTATAAGTGTGGGTGATTTTAACAGCTTCGAAGAAGCTAATCAAGCATTTGAAAAAGGAACGGCGGATCTTATCCTTGAAATTCCCGCACATTTTGAGAAGGAGATTATTGACTTTAAAAAAACTTCTCTAAACATATCAGCCAATGCCATTAACGGGGTGAAAGCAACCGTGGGGAGTGCTTATCTCAATCAGGTGATTAATCGCTTTGCCCAAAAGTTGCAGGCCAATATTTCGGGTGGCATTCAGGTGGAAAGCCTAAACTGGTACAATCCTTTTTTGAATTATCAGGCCTTTATGGTACCGGGGATATTGGTGCTATTGGTGACCATGGTGGGGGTCTATATGACCTCCCTCAATATTGTAAAAGAGAAAGAGGTGGGAACCATTGAACAGATCAATGTGAGTCCAATTAAGAAATACCATTTCATTTTAGGTAAGCTCATTCCTTTCTTGATCATAGGCTTCTTTGTTTTTAGTCTGGGCCTTTTTGGCGTGGCTCGATTGGTCTATGGCATTGTGCCCATCGGTTCCATTTTGGCCTTGTATAGTTTCCTGTTTTTGTATTTGATAGCGGTATTGGGGATTGGGATGATGCTTTCTACCTATGCGGAAACCCAGCAGCAAGCCATGTCTTTGGCATTCTTCATTATGATGATATTCATTTTGATGGGGGGCTTGTTTACGGCTGTCGAAAGCATGCCGGAATGGGCCCAATGGGTAGCGGCTTTAAATCCGGTTACCTATTTTATTGAGGTGGTGCGTCTGGTGGTTTTGAAGGGCTCGGGCTTTAAGGATCTCTTACCCCAGTTTGGAATTATTGCACTAATGGCTATAATCTCTAATTCCTGGGCGATTTTAAATTATCGGAAAACAACTTAAGCTGTCCCTTTTGGAATTCTAAAAATAGCCTTGTATTTTTACCTCAGTTTCTGAGGTATGAGTAAATCTTACATTAAAGGATTTTTAAAGGATATTCTTTTGCATTTGATTGCCGAGAAAGGCGAGAGCTATGGTTATGAGCTTACGCGGATGGTGGAAGAGCGAACCCAAGGTGTCATCAAATTGAATGAAGGAGCCTTGTATCCGGTATTGCATAAACTGGAAGAGCAAGGACTATTGGTGTCTGTTTTTAAAACGGATGGGAGTCGACCGCGCAAATATTATCGATTGGCCGCCACCAAGGAGAGTAAGGAATTACTTTCTGAAATGGAAAGCCAGGTGCAGTTGTATATCAGTGCCTTAGCGGCAATTTTTAAAAATGAGGAGGAATGGAAGAGCGCAGAGTAAGTCAAGAAGAGCTTATTGAAATTTACGCTTTATGCAAGCGTAAGGATATTCGTTATCTCGAATTGCGATTGGAATTGGTAGATCATATTGCCTCGCGGGTTGAGGAGCTGTGGCAAGAAGAGCCCCGGTTAAGTTTCAAAGAGGCATTTCATAAGGTTTATAAATCCTTCGGTATATTCGGTTTGTCCAAGGTGGCGGAGGAACATGAAAAGGTGGTGACCCGCCGTTTTTGGTTTACCGTGTGGAAAGAATTGAAGCACTGGTTCAAAATACCGCAGGTCGTACTTACCCTTTTGGTTTTTGCAACGCTTTATCTCCTAATGTTAAACTGGCCCGTTTTAAGTCAGGTTGTTTACGTGATAAACTATGTTGCCATCATCTCACTGGTCATTTATATTTTTTGGGAACGTCGTCAGATGTCGAAAAAATTAGGCGGTGATCAAAGCATGATCATGGGCAGCCTGTATCAATCGGGTTGGTTGTTTTACCTGATTTATTTTACTCCTTTTAATAATTGGATTCTCTTTAATCAGGATGGTTTTTTCAATCTACTCCTTACCGATAGAGGCATACTAATCAATACCCTCCTATGCTTCTTTAGTGCTTTAACCATAGTCTGTAGTGCGAAGCTTTTACGCATGGCTAAGAGTGAAACTGTATCGCTCTTAGAGCGCCAATCTCATTTTCAGAGAGCGGCTCAAGCCTGAATAATTTGAGTTAATTTCCCGATCAATTCCTGGAAATTGAAATGCTGCAATTTCTTATGCATGCATAATTTTTATATCTTAGCGCAGCTTCAAAATAAAAGCGCTTGAAACCCGAAGAAACAGTTGATTTTCACATCAAACGTACCTGGCAAAGTATTGCCAAGATGTACAATGAAGTAGCCGCAGGATACGGAGCCACTATGGCCACCGGATATGTGCTACTTAATATAGATAAAGAATTAGGGACCCCCAGTACAGCCTTGGGTCCCAAAATGGGAATGGAGGCCACCAGTCTCTCTCGCATTTTAAAAAGCATGGAAGAAAAAGGACTGATTGAACGAAAGCCAAATCCGGCAGACGGGAGATCGGTCCTCGTTTTTTTAACCCCCTTTGGGATTGAGAAACGCCGTGATGCCAAGGCGGCCGTAATTGGATTTAACCAGCAGGTTTTTGATCGATTCAATCCCTCCGAATTGGAGACCTTCTTTAAGGTGATCACCGGAATCGAAACCATGCTGCAGGAGAATAAACTCGCAACTCAAGAACTAAAGTAATTGTATGAAAAAGACTATTAAACACGCAACGGTAATCGGCTCCGGTATTATGGGAAGTCAGATTGCTTGTCATTTGGCCAATATTGGTGTGCGTGTGCTTTTGCTCGACATTGTTCCGCGCGAATTAAACGAAAGAGAAGAAAAAGCAGGCCTTAGTTTGGAAGACAAGGCCGTGCGCAACCGGATTGTAAATGAAAGCCTGACTAAGGCAGTAAAGATGAATCCGGCGCCTCTTTTTGATAAGGCCTATGCCTCCCGTATTGAAACCGGTAACCTCGATGATGATTTGGCTAAAATCGCCAAAACCGATTGGATCATCGAAGTGGTGGTGGAGCGTTTGGATATCAAGCAAAGCTTATTCGAAAAAGTAGAGCAGTATCGCAAGCCGGGAACCTTTATTTCTTCCAATACTAGTGGAATTCCTATTCATCTAATGACGGAAGGGCGCAGTGAGGATTTCCAGAAATTCTTCCTGGGAACCCACTTCTTTAATCCGCCCCGATATTTGGAATTATTGGAGATTATTCCTACTCCGAAGACAGATCCGGAAGTAGTGGATTTCTTCATGCACTATGGCGATCGCTACTTGGGGAAAACCACCGTGCTTTGTAAGGATACCCCCGCTTTTATCGCAAACCGGGTAGGCATTTTCGCCATTATGGATCTCTTCCATAAAGTGGGGGAAATGGGCCTGAGTGTAGAGGATATCGACAAGCTCACCGGACCGCTGATTGGTCGTCCGAAATCTGCCACCTTCCGTACTGCAGATGTGGTGGGTTTAGATACCTTAATTCACGTGGCCAATGGTTTAGCTCACGCGGTTCCTCATGATGAGAAGCAAGAGGTATTTAAACTTCCGGGCTTCTTGCAAAAAATGCAGGAAAACAATTGGTTGGGTTCAAAAACCGGTCAAGGTTTTTATAAGAAAGTAAAAGGCGAGGATGGTAAGTCAGAAATCTTATCTCTCGATTTAGATACCTTAGAATACACCTCTCAAAAGCGCAGTAAATTTGCTACCCTCGAGCTTACTAAAACCATCGACGATGTGCGTGAGCGCTGGAAAGTGCTGATTGGTGGCAAGGATAAGGCGGGTGAATTTTACCGTCGTTCTGTAGCCGGAGTTATGGCTTATGCGGCTAATCGTATTCCAGAAATTGCAGATGATCTATTCCGGATCGATCAAGGTATGCGGGCTGGTTTTGGTTGGAAGCATGGTCCCTTCGAAATTTGGGATGCCATTGGTTTCGAGAAGGGAATTAAACTGATTGAAGCTGAAGGATTGAGCCTGGCTCCCTGGGTGAAAGAAATGCAAGCTGCCGGACATACTTCCTTCTATACCGTGAAGGAAGGTCAGGGTTACTATTACAATATTGGCGATAAGAACTATCAGGCTTTACCGGGTGGAAAGAGCTTTATCGTATTGGATCATATTCGCCCCAGCAAAACAGTTTGGAAGAATAAGGAATGCGCCATTGAAGACCTTGGCGATGGAATCCTCAATATTGAGTTCCGCTCCAAAATGAATTCCTTAGGCAGTGGAGTTTTAGCTGGTATCAATAAAGGTATTGAGCTGGCTGAGCAGGATTATCAAGGAGTAGTGATCTCCAATCAAGGGGATAATTTCTCCGTGGGTGCCAACCTGGCGATGATCTTTATGATGGCTATTGAACAAGAGTATGATGAATTAAATTTCGCCATCAAATACTTCCAGGATACCATGATGCGGGTACGCTATTCTTCCATACCAGTGGTGGTGGCTCCGCATCAAATGACTTTGGGGGGCGGTTGTGAGATGTCGCTTCACGCGGATGCGGTACAAGCAGCGGCCGAAACCTATATCGGTTTGGTTGAGTTTGGAGTAGGCGTAATTCCTGGCGGCGGTGGTACCAAAGAATTGACCCGTAGAGCAGGCCTTCGCTATGTGAAAGATGATATCGAAACCAATGCCTATCGTGAGAATTTATTCAAAATCGGTCAGGCGCAGGTTGCTAAGTCGGCGAAAGAAGCCTTTGATATGGGCTTATTTGTAGATGGTCGGGATGGCATTTCCATGAACCGTCATCGTTTGATTGCCGATGCCAAAGAACGTGCACTAGCCTTAGCGGAAACCGGCTATCAAATGCCTATTCGCGAACGCGATATAAAAGTACTAGGTCGTCAGGCCCTGGGCATGTTTACCGTAGGTGCCCACACCATGTTAGAAGGCGGCTATATCACCGAACATGAAAAGAAAATGGTTGAGAAACTCGCTTACGTTATGAGTGGCGGAGATCTTTCGGAACCCACATTCGTATCAGAGCAATACCTCCTCGACCTTGAGCGTGAAGCCTTCCTAAGCCTCTGCACCGAAAAGAAAACCCTGGAGCGTATCCAGCATATGTTGAAGACTGGGAGGCCGTTGAGGAACTAAATATGAGATGTGAGATGTGAGATGTGAGAAATGCACAAGTACAAGGATTTGAAAATATGGCAAAGAGCGATGGGGATTTCTGAAAAGGTTTATGAACTAAGCCAAGGTTTTCCTGATGAAGAAAGATTTGGCCTGAAATCTCAGATTCGTCGTGCTGTAGTTTCTATTCCATCAAACATCGCTGAAGGAGCAGGGAGAAAAACAGATATGGATTTTAGTCGATTTTTAGATATGGCAAATGGTTCAATCAATGAAGTTGAAACTCAATTGCTATTATCTCAGAGATTAAAAATTTTGGAAGAGTCAGAATCCTTTAATTGGATTATTTCAGAATTAGATGAATTGCAGAAAATGATATTCAGTTTCCAATCCAAATTAAAGACCCATTGATTCTCATATCTCAATTCTCATATCTCAAATCTGCCTAAGTAAAATATAGAACTAAAAACAATATTAGATGAACGCATACATAGTAGCCGCAAAACGTACTGCCGTAGGTAAAGCTCCTCGGGGTGTATTTCGATTTACGCGTCCGGATAACTTGGCGGGCACCTTAATTCGGGAAATCCTGAAGGATATGCCCCAATTGGATAAGGAACGCATTGATGATGTGATAGTGGGGAATGCCATGCCGGAGGCAGAACAAGGAATGAACATGGGGCGCCTGGTCTCTTTAATGGGATTGGATACAGTGAAAGTTCCCGGGGCTACCGTAAACCGCTGGTGTGCCAGTGGACTGGAGTCTATTGCCATTGCTTCTGCTAAGATTCACGCGGGTATTGCCGATTGCATTATAGCTGGTGGAGTAGAAAGCATGAGCTATGTTCCCATGGGGGGGTATAAGGTGGTGCCTAGCTATGAGCTGGCCAAGCAGCATGCCGACTACTACAATAATATGGGGCTTACTGCTGAAGCGGTGGCTCAACAGTATAAGGTATCACGTGAGGATCAAGATCAATTTGGATACGAATCCCATATGAAGGCCTTAAATGCTATTGCAGAAGGTCGCTTTAAGGATGATATTGTACCTATCGAAGTGGAGGAAATCTACTTGGATGAAAATGAAAAACGTCAGGTACGCACCTATACGGTGGATACGGATGAAGGGCCGCGTAAGGGAACCAATGTTGAGGCCATGGCTAAATTACGTCCGGTATTCGCTGCACGTGGTTCTGTTACTGCTGGAAACTCTTCACAGATGAGTGATGGGGCGGCCTTTGTGGTGGTGATGAGCGAGAAGATGGTAAATGAATTAGGATTGAAGCCGATAGCTCGCTTATTAAACTATCAAGTGGTAGGCGTTGAGCCTCGAGTTATGGGCATTGGTCCGGTGGATGCTATTCCCAAGGCCTTGAAGGCGGCAGGCATGAAAAAGGATGATATTGATTTAATCGAATTGAATGAAGCCTTTGCCTCACAGTCCTTAGCGGTGATTCGCGAATTGGATTTGGATCCATCCAAAGTAAATGTGAATGGTGGGGCTATTGCGATGGGCCACCCACTGGGCTGTACTGGTGCTAAATTATCGGTGCAGATCTTTAATGAATTGAAAAAACGTGATCAGAAATACGGCATGGTAACCATGTGCGTAGGTGAAGGTCAGGGTGCTGCGGGCATCTACGAGCTTTTATAGAACCAAGAATACGCTGATTTGTAGGAAACCCGGGCTTGAGATACCCGGGTTTTTTTATGGATAAAGAAAAATATTTAGGAAGGGCTGTCCCTTTTGAAGGCTGAGATCCGTATTAGCTAATACAAGAATCAAAATCTCTTACAATGAAGAAATTAGTATTAGCTCTATTAAGCGTTTTCAGCTTAAGTGTGGCTGCCCAATCTACCCTTACGGTTACCGTAACGGACAATGGTGTACCCGCACATGGCGTAAACGTATTTTACTACAGTTCGGATGCCAAGTTCTTTGCCAATGGCGGAGCAGCTGGACCAACTATGGAAAATTTCGATTACCCTCTTTTTACCAGTGGTAATGGTGTAGCCACCTTTAACCTTTGGAATGTTAACGTGGGTGACACAGTATTTTATGCTACCAAAGATTGCAGTGGAAATGTGATCTGGGGTGGCAGTGTATTAACCTCTGCCGGAGCCAACATTACCGGAACTTTAGCTTTAAGCTGCATGCCCGGTGATTGTGACGCCATCTTCCGTGTAGATTCATTTGCATCTCCTGCAAACAGCTACATTTTAGTGGAGGCTTATCCTTTATTGGAGTTCAGTCAGACTAACTTACCGAGTAATATCCCCGGACATTGGACTGTTAATGGTACTGGTTCAGGTGGTTTTACTTCTTCAAACTACGATAGTTTGAGCTTTGGTATGAACCAGTACACTGCTCCTTATAACATTACCTACTCTCGTGTAGATAGTTCTTGCTCTCCTATTTCGTTCAGCATTGCTGGAAATGGCGGCGGTGGTACTACCGTGAACTGTACTGCTGATTTTACTGCGGATACCTTGGGTGCAACCGCTGGTGGTTATGCTATGATGTATCGTGATGCTTCTATCACTAATGGTACTATCATTAACTATGACTGGCAGTTTGGTGACGGAACCACTGCTTCCGGCCCTAATGCTTTGGCTCCTACCCATACTTACAGCAGCACTGGTTACTATGCCGTTTGTTTAAGCATTACATCCGTATTAGGAAATGATACTTGTAATTCTACTTTCTGCGATAGCGTTTATGTAGGTGGAAGCACCGGTGGCGGTGGTAACCCAATCATGTGTAATGCATACTATGCAGTAGACACTGTAAACTCCGGTTTATTCCAAAATCAATTGATCATCTGGGAAAGCTCTTACTCTAACGGAACCATTTTCAGCTACAGCTGGGACTTTGGTGACGGTACTGTAATCAACACTCAGTATCCAAGTCATACCTATGCCAACACTGGTGTATACAATGTATGCTTAACCATTATGGCGGTGGATGCTCAAGGTGACTCTTGCATGAGTACATTCTGTGACTCTATTGGATTCGACTCTAATGGAAACTTGGTTTACAAAGGTCAAACTGGTGGGTTTACCATTAATGTAATTGACCCAGCAACCGTTGGATTAGAAGAAAACTTGCTTGATGAAAGTTTAGCGATGTATCCTAACCCTGCTAATGAGAAGGTGACCCTAAGCTGGGACCCTGCTTTGAAGGTGGAAAATGTATCGGTATTATCCTTAGCCGGTCAAGAAGTGCTTAGTGTTAGTCCTTCTGAAGCAGCTAGCTTAGAGATTAACGATCTTCCCCGCGGAGCTTACCTGGTGCGTGTTTATGCCGCAACCGCCAGCAAAACGCTTCGATTGATCGTACACTAAAATCATCAGCCCTTGGAAAGAAGGCGTCCCGGGATAACCGGGGCGCTTTTTCCGTAGCTGGGCTTGGGGTCAAGGTTGTGAACAGGGAATTTGGATTGAGATGGCAGAGAGCATATGCATTAGTAAATTTAGCTCGCTATTTCATGAATGATTTCCAAAACTCAGACCGGAGTTGAGGTTTGTCGAAATTTCCAAAATGACATTCCTTAACTTAGAATAGAATGGATAGGAAGCTGACCAAAATAATTAGTCAATGCCGAAAGAATGATCGGCAAGCGCAGTTTGATTTGTATCACCACTGCTTTGACTATCTATTGGCCATATGTTTCCGCTATAAGAAGCAAAGAGAGGACGCTGTTTCCTTGTTAAATGACGCCTTTCTGAAAATATTACTGAACCTGGATTCCTACGATGAGAAACAGGATTTCTTACCCTGGATTTCCAGTATTACGGTGCGAACCGCAATTGATGAATACCGCCGCGAAAAGCGGTATAAAGAGCAAACGGATTTGAAGGAAACCGATGCCGAATTGGAAGAACCCCATTTAAACCCCGGACTGGTTAAGGTGGTCGATGAGATGTCGGCCGAAGAAGTAAAGGAGTTGATTTATCACTTACCAGAACCCGAACGAATGGTCTTTGTCCTCTACGAATGGGAGGGCTACCAACATAAGGAAATAGCTTCCAAACTCGAATGCTCTGAACGGAGCTCCAAACGCTATTTAAATAAAGCCAAAGAGCTGCTTAGAAAAGAACTCAGCCATAAACAAGCATTAAAGAAAGTGATCTGATGGCCGATTGGGATAAATTTAAAAATAAAATTGGTGCAAATGCCGATGGTCCGACCCCTGCGGACTGGGAGGCTATGCAGGCTAAAATTGCAGCCCAGCCGGCTTTAGCTCCGGCTGCCCCTAAAAATTCTTGGTTTAGCTGGCTGGTTGCCGGACTAATTGGCTTAATGCTGGGCATGGGTTCCTTGTATTTCTGGCCTCGCTCTTCAGGGGAGAGTGGAGTTGGGAATAGTGAGTCTAGCCTGGAAGCTCCCTTACCTAAAAATTCAAATCAAACTACTGTGGGAATACCTGATGCCGACCGAGATGTAGAAAGGCAGGAAGGACCAAGCACGGGATCGTCTGAATTAGAGATCGATCCAAACCTGAAGGAAGAAGGACAGGAGTCAGGTTATTCCGCGGTAGCTTTTACTAAAGATTCGGAGCCACAAAATACCGAAGCCGAGCAAGCTGTAGCTGCAGCAATTACCATTGATAAGCAGGAGGGGAACAGCCTTCAAAACACTTTTAAGTCTAATAAAGCTGTGGCTGCTGAAAGCACCCTAAGAAGGACTGAACTCATAAATCGGCAGGCTGAAGAAATGTCGAATGGAGATGAACCCCTTTCCTCTGGTTTAAATGATCAAGCGGAATTTAAATCCCAAAATGCAATGGGAAATTCAGAAAGTAATTCCGCAGCTTCAGATCAACTATCCGAAAGTGAGGCATCCAATCAAAGTGGTTCTTTGCAAGAAGATGAAACCACCGATAAGGAAGAGGCATCCACTGAAGCAGAGGCTGGAACTAATGAAGAACCCAAGCTTGCTCCTGAAGAGGAGGAAGAGGAAGATGAGTTTATCCGTAAGGAAAGCGGTTTTGAATTGAACCGACTAAGCCTATTCGCCGGATTGCAAAATGATCTGAAATCCAACTCACTTTGGGCCTATGGTCCTGCAGCTGAATTGCAATGGCAAAAGCGTCATCAGTTCTTAAGTGTAGGACTGGGGTATTATAGGGTAGAGCAACCTTATACGATCAATGTGCCTTCCCAAATAATGCGAATTGATAGTACTTGGCAAACCAATATTCAGGACCGTGAAGTGATTGAAGTGAGTCGCCAATGGGTTATTGATTCCTTTCAGGCCGGGCACTATGTCTATGATACTACTCGTAGAATCGTAAGCGACACCACAATTAATTTAAGTGTAGATACAAACCAATACCGGACGAATATCGTAAACCAAAGAGTAAGGGCTTATTATTTTGCCGAACTGCCGCTTTTGTATGGTTACCAAATGGGTAAAGGCAATTGGCAGTTTCAACTGGCCGGTGGGCTGGCATTACAACAGGTTTTGGCTTATTCCGAAGATGAAAGCGGAAGCCAAACTTTATTTGGAATGAGTGCCTTATTACAACCTGGTGCGAGTTGGCGATTTAGTGATCGTTGGTCCGTTCTGGGACGCGTGCAGCTTCGCTATCCCCTGCAACAAGATTTTGTGCTGTACGACAGGAATGAATTACGGTATTCTTTCCAGTTGGGTGTATCCTACCACTGGTAAGGATTTGTAGATTACACAAAGGATACTCTGCAATGGAGGTGCTTCTTGAAAAAGGAGCACCTTTATTTTTTTGAAAAAGCCCGACTATAAGCTATGCATGCATAGTAAATTTTAGTATTTTTGGGCAAATCCAAAAAATTCTCGCAATGGCAGATGTCGATACTAAGTCCTTTTTAAAGGGAGGCGAATTTCTAATTCGTGAGGTAAGCAGTGATGAAATCTTTATTCCGGAAGAGTTTTCAGAAGAACAGAAGATGATGGCTCAGGCCACTTCTGACTTTATTGATAAAGAGGTAGCTCCGGAGCGCGAGCGCTTTGAAAGTAAGGACTATAAGTTTACCGAAGACATCATGAAGAAGGCCGGCCAATTAGGTCTCCTGGGAATTAGTGTTCCCGAAGAATATGGCGGCCTGGGAATGGATTTTAATACCTCCATGTTAGTTTGCGATCGTATTTCAGGTATATCAGGATCCTTGTCCACTGCCTACGGTGCGCATACCGGAATTGGTACCCTGCCGATCTTACTCTATGGAACAGAGGAGCAAAAGCAGAAGTACTTACCCGGATTGGCCACAGGTGAATTAATGGGAGCTTATTGCTTGACTGAGCCTGGAGCAGGATCGGATGCCAATAGCGGGAAAACCAAAGCCGAATTAAGTGCGGATGGTAAGAGCTATAAAATCAACGGACAGAAAATTTGGATTTCAAACGCAGGGTTTGCGAATGTCTTCACGGTATTTGCCCGCATCGAAGACGACAAATATTTAACCGCCTTTATTGTTGAGAAGGGTAATCCCGGAATGACTTTCGGGGAAGAAGAGAATAAATTGGGTATTCGTGCTAGCTCCACCCGCCAAGTATTCTTTAATGACTGCGAAGTGGCTGTTGAAGATATGTTAGGGGAGCGTAATGGTGGATTTAAAATTGCCATGAACGCCCTTAATTACGGTCGAATCAAATTATCAGTTGCTTGTTTGGATGCCGCCCGCCGGGTTACTACTCACGCGGTATCTTATGCCAATGAGCGCAAACAGTTCGGAACTTCTATTTCCACTTTTGGTGCGATCCAGCAAAAGCTGGCAGATATGGCCACTCGTACCTGGGTTTCTGAATCGGCTACCTACCGTGCTGGTCAGGATGTAGAAAACAATATTGCTCGCCTAATGGAAGCCGGAATGGACCAAGGTGAAGCGAAGTTGAAAGGAGTAGAGGAGTTTGCCATTGAATGTGCCATTTTAAAGGTATTAGGTTCTGAAGCGGGAAGCTTTGTTTCGGATGAAGGTCTGCAGATTTATGGCGGTATGGGCTATAGTGCCGATGCGCCATTAGAAGCCGCTTATCGCGATATGCGCATTGCACGAATCTACGAGGGTACTAATGAGATCAATCGTCTGCATTCGGTGGCAATGTTGCTTAAAAAGGCTTTAAAAGGAGAGCTCGACTTAATGAGTCCTGCTATGGCCGTGGCTAATGAACTAATGGAGATTCCCTCTTTTGATACACCGGATGAGGATATCTTATTTGCCGAAGAGAAGGAAAGCATTGCCAAATTGAAGAAATCCATTTTAATGGTAGCCGGCAAAGCGGTAGAGACCTTCGGGATGGATCTGGAAGCAGAGCAAGAGATCATTATGAATGCAGCTGATATGATTATCGAAGTATATGCTGCAGAGTCTGCATTATTGAGAGCAGAAAAATTAGCCAAGCAAAAAGGCGAGGAAGCGGTGAAAGTGGAAATCTCCATGGCCCGTTTGTACTTGCACTGGGCCCAGGAAGCTGTGGCCAATAAAGGACGTGAAGCTATTTACAGCTTCATTGAAGGGGATGAGCAACGTATGATGTTAATAGGTCTGAAACGCTTTACTAAGCCTTCTAATCCGGTAAACGTTAAAGCATTACGTCGCGAAATCGCTGCCAAGGTTATCGATTCGAATAGATATCCTTTCTAGTATACTTTTTCATAAACAATGGATATCTAAGCCTCTGCTTCGCGCGGAGGCTTTTTTTTGTCCATTATTAAATGTCGGCTCAACACTTAATTGCTAAATTGATATATCTTTGCTAAATAGGTATACCGAAAATGGAAAATAGAGTTTGTCCCAATTGCGGAGGAGAAGAGTCGACTAAAAGCGGAATCGTTAAAGGTCGACAACGCTACCGCTGCAAGAAATGCAAATACCATTTTACCGTTTCTCGCTTAGGTAAAAAGATTGATGATTATTACGTTACCAAAGCCTTACAGCTTTATTTAGAAGGTCTTTCTTATCGGGAGATTGAGCGCATTTTAGGCGTTTCCCATGTAAGTGTAATTAATTGGGTGCGGCAGCATAAAGTGAAACGCCCCATGAATTCGAATTACCATCCTACCTATCGAATTCTGACCCATGATGAACTTCTTAAGTTTTACCAAAATGCTGATAATTTGAAAGGAGCAGGAATGGTAGTAACAGAATTGGGTGATAAATACATGCTCATCCGTTGGGAACGTTTCAGAGACTGATACTTAGAGATTCGGAAATCTGAATTTTAGCGAAAAACTATACCATTTTTCATTCTGAGAGAGATTTGTAGAACCTTGGCAATACCAAAGCGTGATGCTATGGTACCCATAACCAAACTCTTAGACGATGAAAAAAACATTACTCTTAGTGCTGCTCCTGATTGGCTCAGGTTCGCTTATGGCACAAGGTTTCGCCGATTACAATGGCGGACTGAAGGTGAAGCTAAACGAAGATGGCTCTAAGTATTTCCGACTCTTAACCTGGCATCAGGTGTGGTTACGCTACAATCAAAACAATGAAGGGAGTTTGCGCGCAGGCGCTCCTCAAGATGCGACCACCGATGTGGGTTTGCGTCGTTCACGCTTTCTGATGTTTAGTCAGCTTAATAAGCGTTTCTTAATTGTTACCCATTTCGGAATCAATAACCAAAATGCGGTAAGCGGAGGTTATCTAGGTGTTGATGGCAAGAAGCCACAGCTCTATATGCACGATGCCTGGGTAGACTATACCGTAATCCCTAAATATTTAAACCTCGGGGGTGGCTTGCATTATTGGAATGGCTTAAGCCGAATGACCAATGCCTCTACCTTAAACTTAATGGCTTATGATGCCCCAATTTTGAACTGGGCTACCATTGAAGCTACCGATCAATTTGCACGTAAACTGGGCATATTCGCGAAAGGTAAAATTGGAAAATTGGCCTATCAAGTAGCGGTGAACGATCCTTTCGAAACTAATACCGCTGGTGCCATTGCGGTAGACCGCGCCAATTACAATCCTCAAAACAGTGCTAAAGTATATGAGGGGTATTTCCAATATGAGTTCTTCGATGCTGAAGGAAATCTTTTACCCTACCGGGTAGGTACTTATTTAGGTACCAAAAAGGTATTCAATATCGGAGCGGGATTCATGAGTAATCCTGATGCTATGTGGTATTCCAATACTGCGGGCGATACTGTAACCAGTGGAATGAATCTCTTTTCGGTGGATGCCTTCCTGGATTTACCCTTGAAAAATGGTGGCGCCTTAACCGCTTATGCAGCGGGATACTTCAATGATTTCGGACCTAATAATATGCGTAGCATTGGTATCCTAAACCCTGCGGATGGTTCTACCATTAGTGCAGGTCTACGCGGAAATTCTTTCCCCACTTTAGGAACCGGAACTAGCATCTATACCCAGGTGGGTTATATGCTGCCTAAAAAACGGGATGACCTGATCTGGCAACCCTATGCAGCTCTGATCTACAATGACTTTGAAGGAGTGCAAGATTCTAATGGCGAAAAGGTGTCGGTAAGTGTTTTCGACTTAGGTCTGAACATGTATATGGCCGGTCATCATTCCAAATTAACCCTCAATTACCGCAGTCGCCCGGATTTTACCAATCCTGATGATGTGACCCGTAAATCGGAGATCACCCTGCAAGCAATGATTTATCTATAAGGAGCAAAGATTCTGGACTGATCTAATGGGAAAGCAGGCCAATCTATCACCTGCCTCCCATTCAACTCCAATCGGCTCTGCCAATAAATTTTTAATACCTAATTAGCATGAAAGATCACACCGAAGCGCATAAATACTGGCGCGAAAACCTCAAGCTCCTTGCTATACTTTTAAGCATTTGGTTCCTGGTGTCCTATGGGGCCGGAATCATCTTCGTCGATTTCCTTAATCAGTTCCACATTGGCGGATTCCCGCTAGGGTTCTGGTTTGCACAACAGGGATCCATTGTCACTTTCGTGATTTTGATCTTCGTCTACGTTCGGAAAATGAATAAGCTCGATGCCAAATACGGCTATACCGAGGAATAATCTAAAAGCTTAAGGAAATGGATATTCAAATTATGACCTACATCATCGTAGGGATCACTTTTGCCTTATATATCGGTATTGCGATTTGGAGTCGCGCCGGTTCAACCAAAGAATTTTATGTTGCCGGTGGTGGAGTTTCCCCTCTGGCTAACGGTTTGGCCACTGCAGCCGACTGGATGAGTGCGGCCTCTTTTATTTCCATGGCCGGTATTATCTCTACCCAGGGCTATGATGGCTCGGTTTACCTGATGGGATGGACCGGTGGATATGTGCTTCTGGCCTTGCTGCTAGCGCCCTATCTCCGGAAATTTGGAAAGTTTACTGTGCCCGATTTCATTGGCGACCGTTATTACAGTAATACTGCTCGTACCGTAGCTATTGTGGCGGCGCTCTTCGTGTCCTTTACCTATGTAGCCGGACAGATGCGTGGAGTAGGGGTGGTATTCTCTCGCTTCCTCGAAGTGGACGTAACTACCGGTGTAATTATCGGTATGGTAATCGTACTGATCTATGCCGTACTAGGTGGTATGAAAGGGATTACCTATACTCAGGTGGCTCAGTACTGTGTATTGATTTTCGCCTTTATGGTGCCCGCCTTTTTTATCTCTTGGATGTTAACTGATAACTTCATTCCTCAAATTGGAATGGGGGGTAAACTCGCCGATGATACCTATCTATTGGATAAGCTCAATCAGCTCAATCAGGAACTGGGATTTGCCTCCTATACCGATGGCTCTAAAAGTAAGGTAGATGTGTTCTTTATTACCGCGGCCTTAATGCTAGGAACCGCTGGATTACCTCACGTAATTGTACGTTTCTTTACTGTGCCTAAGGTACGTGATGCTCGTAAATCGGCTGGTTATGCCTTGTTATTCATTGCCATCCTTTACACTACTGCTCCTGCTATTTCAGTATTTGCTCGTACCAATTTGATTCAAACCGTTGAAGGTAAATCCTACTCTGAGTTGCCACAGTGGGTTTCCAATTGGGAGCAAACGCACTTATTGGCCTGGACCGATAAAAACGGGGATGGAAAAGTTCAATACCGTCCTGGTCCCGCTGTAACTGGCAAGGCTCCTAAGTTTTCCAATGAAGTAGGCGAGCAAGGAAACCTTATTGTGAGCAATCCCGATAACAGCAATGAAAATGAGCTGTTTGTAGATCGTGATATCATTGTATTGGCCAATCCCGAAATCGCCAACCTACCCGTTTGGGTAATTGCCTTGGTGGCGGCCGGTGGTTTAGCCGCGGCTCTTTCTACCGCTGCTGGTTTATTATTGGTAATCTCTACTTCTATTTCTCACGATTTATTGAAGAAGCAATGGATGCCCGATATCTCTGAGCGTGGTGAATTACTTTCCGCTCGCTTCTCAGCCTTCATCGCAGTTTGTGTGGCCGGGTATTTTGGTATCAATCCTCCCGATTATGTAGCGGCAGTAGTGGCCCTTGCCTTCGGATTGGCAGCGGCTTCTTTCTTCCCAGCTATCATCTTGGGTATTTTTATGAAGAAGATGAACAAAGAAGGTGCTGTGGCTGGAATGATCGCCGGCTTAGGATTAATGATATTTTATATTCTTAAATTTAAGTTCGGAGTATTCGACGGTGGCATGTCGGCAACCGCAGGCTTGAAAGAAAGCTGGTGGTTCGGTATTAGTCCTGAAGGATTTGGAACTATTGCCATGTTGTTTAACCTGGCGGTGAGTTTAATCGTGATGCGCTTTACCCCCGAAACCCCAGAAGATGTTCAGGAATTGGTGGAAGATATTCGTATCCCATCTGGAGCAGGAGATGCCCAAGCACACTAATTAAAAAAGCTAACCAAACCTAAGCTTAAGAAGATTGCCCGGCTGTACCCCTCTTTTATTGGCCGGGCGATCCTTCTTTATGATAATTTTCAGCCGCACAGTTTTTGGAATTTGCAATATTTGAAAGATGGAGAAGCTTTTAACTAAAAATGCCCTGATTGTAGTCTTGAGCCTTACCGTGATTTCTCCGCTCTTTTGGTCCTTCTTCGAAGGATCACTTTCGTTTATTATTTACCTCTTTAGCCTCTTTGTAATCTGGGTTTACTTCTTATATCGAACCGCTAAAAAGATTGAAAACCCCTGATGACCCTGCTACTCATTGTCATAGCAACCGCTTATCTGGGCTTCATCTTTGGTGCCGCCTGGTATTTTGAAAAGCGACTCAGTAATGTAGGCTTCCGCCGATGGATGCCCTATATCTACGCTTTGGCATTGGCCGTATATTGTACCGCCTGGACCTTTTACGGTAGCATTGGGCGGGCCGCCGAATCGGGATTCGATTTCCTCTTAATATACATCGGGCCAACCCTCGTGATGTTCCTTTGGTACCCTATTGCCCGTAAACTCTATTACTTGAAAGTGAATCAAGGGATTGGCTCTTTGGCGGATTTGCTTTCATCTCGCTATGGTAAAGATGCTGCCATGGGCAAATTGGTAGCGGCCCTGTCACTCATCGGAGTCTTACCCTATATTTCTTTGCAAATCAAGGCCATCAGCGAAAGCTTTACTACCCTAAGTGGCAGTGCCTCTTCTCTGAATACGGGCTTTAGCTTGAGTGATCCGGCCCTCTATGTAAGCCTGATCATGTTTGCTTTTACGATATTCTTCGGAACCCGTTATGTTCAGAATAACCGACCCAAAGCCGGGCTTATTGGTACCATTGCCTTTGAAAGTCTGTTTAAGCTTTTAGCCTTTTTGGTAGTTGGTCTGATAGGCCTCAATAGTTTTTTACGAGACGATCGTTTCTATTCCGCCCTGGATCGATTTAGGCATCAATCTTTCGAGCTGCCCACCGCTGATTGGGCTTCTATTTTGTTGATTTCCGGTCTCTCATTTATGTTGCTCCCACGCCAGTTTCAAATGGGAGTGGTAGAAAATACCAGCGAAAAAAATATTCCAAAGGCCCTCTGGTTGGTGCCTTTGTACATGCTAGTCCTCAACTTATTGGTTTTGCCTTTTGCTTTGATGGGCCCCGAATTAGCCCCGGGAACTAAAGCCGATTTTTACCTCTTGAGCTTAAGTCTTCAAAGTGGGGGTCCGGCCACTGCAGCCCTGGCTTTTTTAGGTGGTCTTTCGGCCGCCACTTCCATGATCATAGTTTCTACTCTGGCCCTGGGTAATATGTTTAGCACCCATGTACTGGTGCCTCAAATTGTTTGGAACAAAGACAAGCCTCTGGATCGTCGCATTATTGGTTTAAGGCGATGGGCCATTTTCGGGATCCTCATTTTAGCCTATTTCTATTATCACTATATCGCGGTTAAAGAATCGCTGGTAAGTATTGGTATGGTGTCCTTCGTGGCCATTAGTCAGTTTGCACCCGCCTTTTTTGGGGCCTTGTTTTGGAAACAAGCACATCGCAAAGCGGCCTTCGCCGGAATTGCCACCGGTTTTGGTATTTGGTTCTACTTCTTGGTACTGCCCGAAATATTGAATCTGGTGAGTGGCGATCCTCAACTTTTAGACTGGGCCTCTCCACAGCTAATTGCCAATTCTATGGGGGTGAGTGTGCTTAGTGCGGCCACCATCTTTAGCCTTTTAGTTAATGCTAGCATTTTTATCGGCTGGTCCTTGAATTTGGAAGCCACTCAAGAAGAGGAAAATCAGGCTACTTTATTTGTGAAAGCCAGTAGTTTATTGAGCGGAAATGAGGCTCCAGAAATTTATCGTGGATCAGCACCTTTCCCGGATATTAAAAGTCTGCTCAACAATTTCTTGGGGAATGAACGTACCGAAAAGGTACTTGATCGTTATGCCCGCCTCAATAATATTGATTGGAGTGTTTCGCCCACCGCCGATAGCCGGGTGATTAGTTATGCCGAGCGCTTGCTTTCTGAGGCTATTGGTCCCGCCAGCGCTAAGATTATGATCTCCTCGGTAGTGCAGCGAGAGGAATTAAGTCGCTCCGAGGTATTAGGGATTTTAGAAGAAAGTCAGAAGGTACTGCGCCTAAACCGCGAATTGAGCACTCGAAGCGAGGAACTGCGCAAGGCTACAGAGGATTTACGACAAGCCAATTATAAGCTTCAGGAATTAACCGAATTGAAAGATGAATTCTTGTATACGGTTACCCACGAGTTGCGTACACCCCTAACTGCTATTCGCACTCAATCAGAATTGGTGCACGATGATCCGGAAATGCCCGAAGAAGATCGTCAGCGTTTTATTGGTAATATGGTGCAAGACTGTGAGCGATTAACCCGTTTAATCAGCAATGTGCTGGATTTAGAAAAATTTGAAAGCGGCAGTCAGAAGCTTTCCTTGAACCGCGTGGATCTGGGGCAGTTAATAGAAGATACGGTTACGCAGTTTCAGGCATTGGCGGCCAAAAAAGGACATAGTCTTCGCTGTGAAATATCGGCACCCCTTACCGCCACCTATGCGGATGAAGATCGGATTGCTCAGGTTTTACATAATTTAATTGGCAATGCTCTTAAACATGCTCGTCATGATAATGGTGCGGTATGGATTACGGCATATCGATTGGATCAGGACTTAAAGGTGAACATCCATGATAATGGCAATGGAATTCCTTTAAGCGACCGGGAACTGGTATTTGATAAATTTTATCAGGTACGAAATCAAACTCGTAGAAAGCCCAGTGGCAGCGGATTGGGCTTAGCAATTAGCAAGAATATTATTCAGATGCATAAGGGGAAAATATGGATAGAAGATAACCCTGGAGGAGGCGCAAAGATTAGCTTTACCCTGCCATTGTATCTGCAAGAGGCGCAAATGAAGAATTCGAAACCCCACATTGATGCGTAGCAAAATTTTAATAGTTGATGATGAGATCAATATCCTGATGTCGCTGGAATACCTTTTTAAACGTAAAGGTTATGAGGTGTACATCGCCCGAAACGGCAACGAAGCCAAGAATTTGGCCGATCGTTATGAGCCGGATTTGGTGCTATTGGATATTATGATGCCGGATGTTGATGGATATGAAGTATGCGACTATCTGAAATCGAAATCTACTCCACCCAAAGTGGTCTTCCTTTCCGCTAAAAGCAAGAAAGACGATGTGCAAAAAGGCTATGGGCATGGCGCCGATCTCTATCTTCTAAAACCCTTCTCAAACAAAGATTTATTACAACATATAGAAGAGCTAATCTAAAACCATGTCTTACCACACCGAATATCAAAACAGCTTGCAGGATCCGGAAGGATTTTGGGCCCGGCAAGCACAAAAACTAGACTGGTATCGCCCAGCCGATAAGGTGCTGTCCACTGACGAGGATGGACTGTACCGCTGGTTTAAAGGAGCGATGACCAATACCGCTTACCTGGCCCTGGATTACCATGTAGAAAACGGTCGAGCTGATCAGGTGGCGATGTATTACGATTCACCGGTAACTCAAACTAAAGCTCAGTTTAGCTATCGACAGATGCGCGATCGCGTAGCGAAAATTGCTGGTGGACTTAAGAAACTGGGGGTTGGCAAAGGAGATACCGTGATTATCTACATGCCCATGATTCCCGAAGCGGTAATGTCGATGCTGGCCTGCGCGCGCTTAGGAGCGGTACATTCGGTAGTGTTTGGCGGCTTTGCGCCGCACGAATTGGCGATTCGCATTGATGACGCCCGACCTAAAGTTTTAATTACCGCTTCATCCGGTATTGAAGTAGATCGCATTATTCCCTATAAGCCTATGGTGGACAAAGCCATGGAGCTGGCGGAGTATATACCTGAGAAGGTGGTGATCTTTCAGCGTAAGCTTGGCGCACTCGTGCCCAGTAAAGATTATGATATCGACTTTGAAGAAATGGAAAGGCAGGCGGAGTATGTAGGATGTACTCCGGTTTATGCCACTGATCCACTCTATATACTTTATACCAGTGGAACCACCGGGAAACCCAAAGGTGTAGTGCGTGATCATGGTGGCAATGCTGTTGCGCTGCGTTATAGCATCGAAAATGTTTATGGTATCAAACCAGGTGATGTCTATTGGGCTGCTTCCGATATTGGTTGGGTGGTTGGGCATTCCTATATAGTTTACGCACCTTTATTAACCGGAGCCACCACCGTTTTATTCGAAGGTAAACCTATTCGCACTCCTGATGCCTCGACTTTCTGGCGGGTAATTTCAGAGTATCAAGTGAAGGTGATGTTTACGGCACCTACCGCTATTCGAGCTATTCGCATGGAAGACCCTAAAGGGCAGTTTATCAAGCAATATGATTTGTCTTCTTTAAAGTATCAGTTTCTAGCCGGTGAACGCTGCGATGTAGATACCCTTACCTGGTTACAAAAACAATTGGGTATTCCGGTAATCGACCATTGGTGGCAAACCGAGAGTGGTTGGCCGATGATTTCGAATTGCGCGGGAATAGAATTGCTGGAAGTCAAACCAGGCTCTGTAAGTAAACCAGTAGCCGGATACGATCTCAGAATCCTCACCGAAGCGGGGGAAGAGTCTCCGGCCGGAGAAGAAGGCTATGTGGCGGTGAAATTGCCCTTGCCTCCAGGATGCTTGCCTACGCTTTGGAATAATGTAGAAGGTTTTAAATCTTCCTATTTAGAGCGCTTCCCCGGCTATTATTTTAGTGGAGATGGAGGCTTTAAGGATGCCGAAGGATTTACTTACATCACCGGAAGGGTAGATGATATTATCAATGTGGCCGGACACCGATTGTCGACTGTTGAGATGGAAGAAGTGGTGGCTGCCCATCCTGATGTGGCAGAATGTGCTGTTATTGGTGCTGATGATAGCTTGAAAGGGCAAATTCCCTTAGCCCTGGTGGTATGTCATCAAACAGGAAGACCCTTTATTGAAGTAGCGGAAGAAATTGTAGCTTCAGTTCGTTCTGAGATCGGAGCGGTGGCTGCTTTGAAAAAAGTATATCAGGTACCACGCTTGCCTAAAACCCGCTCTGGAAAAATTTTACGAAAATTACTCCGTGCCATTGTAAATGCTGAGGAGCTAAAAATACCATCAACCATTGATGATCCTGCCATTGTGGAGGAGATCAATGATATTGTTCATCCAAGTGTTAAACAAATAACCAGCTAAGAATGGAAGCAAAATTCCGAATTAATTCATTCGAAGAATACGAAGAGCAATACAAGCTCAGTACAGAAAGACCTGAAGATTTTTGGGGGCAGATCGCCTCTAACTACCAGTGGCAAAAGCCCTGGGATAAAACCCTGGAATGGGAATTCGATAGCCCCGATGTAAAGTGGTTCCTTAATGCCAAACTCAACATTACCGAGAACTGTTTAGACCGTCACTTGGAAAAGCGCGGCAATAAACTAGCCTTGATTTGGGAACCTAATGATCCCAAAGAACGCTTTGTGCGGATGACCTATCGCGAATTGCATGAGGAGGTTTGCCGTACGGCCAATGTGCTGAAGAAGCACGGGCTTGGCAAAGGGGATCGTGTGGCGATTTATATGCCTATGATTCCCGAATTAACAATTGCCGTTTTAGCCTGTGCCCGCATTGGAGCGGTGCATTCCGTGGTGTTCGCAGGTTTCTCAGCTCATGCTCTGGCCGATCGTATTAATGACTCATCTTGTAAAATGGTAATTACCGCCGATGGTATTTACCGTGGCGCCAAAGAGATTCCTTGTAAAGGGGTGGTAGATGAAGCTTTAAAAAGCTGCACCAGCGTGGAAACGGTTTTGGTAACTGAGCGTACCCGCTGGAATGTGCAGATGAAGGAAGGTCGTGATTATTGGATGCATGAGGAATTATTAGATGTAGATCGTTTTTGCCCCGCTGAGCCCATGGATAGCGAGGATATGCTCTTTATCCTTTATACTTCTGGATCTACCGGTAAACCCAAAGGAGTAGTGCATACATGCGGTGGATACATGGTGTATGCCGGTTATAGTTTTGCGAATGTATTCCAATACGATGAGAGTGATGTGTACTGGTGTACCGCCGATATTGGTTGGATTACCGGTCACTCTTATATCGTTTACGGTCCTCTCCTAAATGGTGCTACCACTTTGATGTTCGAAGGGGTGCCCACCTATCCTGATGCCGGTCGTTTCTGGCAGGTATGTGATAAGCACGGGGTTAATCAATTCTATACTGCTCCCACCGCTATTCGGGCTTTAATGGCCAAGGGTGAGGATCACGTATTGAGCTATGGTCTTTATTCCTTGAAGGTTTTAGGAACCGTGGGTGAACCCATTAATGAGGAGGCTTGGGAATGGTACCATATCCACGTTGGTAAAGAAAAATGCCCCATTGTGGATACTTGGTGGCAAACTGAGACCGGTGGAATTATGATTTCGGGATTAGGTGGACATAGTCCTATGCGACCTTCGCATGCGGGCTATCCTTTACCGGGAATTCAGCCTGTGCTGCTCGATCAAGGAGGAAAGGAAATTGATGGTAATGATCAAGAAGGCTATTTAGCGATGCGCTTCCCTTGGCCATCTATGTTGCGCACCACCTATGGTGATCATGAGCGTTGCAAGAACACTTATTTCTCTCATTATAATGGCTATTACTTTACTGGTGATGGTGCTCGAAGAGATGATAAGGGCATGTATCGGATTATCGGTCGGGTTGATGATGTAATCAATGTATCCGGTCACCGTTTTGGAACGGCCGAAATTGAAAATGCTATTAATTCAAATGACCATATCGTTTCAGAATCTGCAGTAGTGGGTTATCCTCACGATATTAAGGGGCAAGGAATTTATGCCTACGTGATTACCAAAGAACCACCTACCCATCCTGATAAGCTGAGAGCGGAAATCGTGGAAACGGTAGTAGAGGAGATTGGTAAAATCGCTAAGCCCGATAAAATCCAATTCGTAAGTGGATTGCCCAAAACGCGCTCCGGAAAGATTATGCGTCGTATTCTGCGCAAGATTGCAGAAGGAGATACTTCCAATTTAGGAGATACTTCTACCTTATTGGATCCGGATGTAGTGGATGAAATCAAAGAAGGGGCTTTATAGTCTTAAGCCCATTTATTAGTATAAAAGCCATTCTGAATGTTCAGGATGGCTTTTTTTATACTTTTAGCTAATGTGCCCAGCCAACCTCAGGAACTTTCATTCGTATACTAATTAGGTGTCCTTGGATACATAAGAAAACTGAGTTAGGAATTACCTTTGTAACATGAGATGGCTCTATGCTATACTAATCAGTTTGGGTACCCTCGCCAGCAGCCTCTATAATTCGATAGTTTGGATGCAGTTTGAGGTACAGCAAGACTATTATGCCACTCAACTCTGTGTGAAAAAGGAAATCAAGGATAATGATTGTCAGGGTCACTGTCAGTTGAAAGCCTTGCTACAAGCAGATGATGAGCCGGATAAGCCTGCCTTACCTGAGTACAAAGAAGAACATTCTCTATTCTTGACAGACTTCGAGTCTAATCAAACTCCAATTGAAATTCATAAGCTCACTTTAGACTATCCTTTAAGCAATCAAGCACTGCTTTCCAGCGGTGCATTGAAAATGATCTGGCGTCCTCCGATTGTATAGGTTCCCTTCATAGAATCCCTATATAATTAACTCTAAATCAGATCAAATAATGAAACTTAAATATTTCGTAGCTGCCTTAGCGCTTGCTACTTTCATGACCTCTTGTGAGGACGATACCCCCAGTCAGAATCCCAGTACTACAACTTCTGAAGTTCCCGTAATTCTGCATTATGACTTTAAATACGGAACTACAGACTTTGCCTTAAACCAGGAGTTTACCAGCGATAGCGGTTATACCATTCGCTATACTCTGGCCACTTTCTATTTAGCAAAGCCAGTTATTATGGATGATGCGGGAAATTCTACTGCCTTAGATCCCGAATATTACATCATTCGTCCGGATGTGATGATGAGCAATATGGGAACCATCGAAGCAGGTCATGCCCATATGTTCAATCTAAGCATCGGAGTAGATGCCGAAACCAATACCGAAACCGGAGGCAATGGTATGCAACCCACTGATTTCAGTGATGTGAACCATCCTTTGGCTCCTCAGCCGGAAGGCATGTACTGGTCTTGGGCTTCAGGTTATATCTTCGTGAAGATTGAAGGTGAAATCGACTATGAAGGTGATGGTACCTATGACCAAAGCTTCAAGTATCACTTGGGTACCGATCCTTTCCGTAAAGATCGCAGTACCATGCTTCATACTTCGGTAGAAAAAGGAGATACCTTGGATATCACCATGACCGTAGATTATCAGCAGTTCCTGCACGGAATCGATTTGCATTCTGAAATTCTCACTATGTCTATGGGCGATGCCCGTCCTTTGGCAGAGAAAATGATGAATCAGTTCGATGCCGCTACCAGCTTTGAATTGGGTAGCGATCATGGACACAAAAAGTAAAATAGAACTTGGAGCATTCCCCATCGCGAAGATTATGGTCGCGATGGGAATGCTTTTTTTCTTGGCTCAGGCTTGTCAGCCCGATACCGAATTGAATATTCAATCGGAGCCCAGCCCGGTACTGATTAGCATCAATCATTTCCCTGAAATGCCCCTCGAAGAAGGGAAGGAGTTAACTGAAGAGGCTATTGCCGCTGGAAAGGCCTTGTTTTTCGACCCGATCTTGAGTCGGAATCGGGACTTGCCTTGCAGCTCCTGCCATTTAACGCAGCTGGCATTTTCGGATGGTAGAGCGGTGGCGATAGGAACAGAGGGAAGGCTACATAATCGTAATTCGCCCACCTTATTTAATGTGGCCTGGCAGCCCTATCTATTTATGGATGGAGGAAATCCTACTTTAGAAAGTCAGGTGATTGGCCCTATTGAAGAGCATCGGGAAATGGATTTACCCTATTCAGAGGCCATAGCTCGGGTGGCAGCGGTTGACTATTATCAGGAACTGTTTCAAAGGGCTTTTAAGGAGGATGTGAATCCGAAAACCCTGGCATTGGCTCTGGCCACATATGAAAGAGCTTTGGTCTCCTTTAATTCAGCTTTCGATCGCTATGAATACGCTGGAGACGCATCGGCCCTGAGTCCAGGTCAGAAAAGAGGCTTAGCGCTTTTTAAGAGCGCGGAGCTCAATTGTGTGGCCTGTCATGTATTACCACTGACTACTGATTTTAGCTTTCAGAATAATGGCCTTTATGAGGTTTATGAGGATCCCGGTCGGGCCCGAGTAACCAATAATATTCCCGAGCATGAAGGGCAGTTTAAAGTGGCGACTTTGCGCAATATCGCTTTAACCGGCCCCTATATGCATGATGGTAGTTTAGGAAGCCTGGAGGAAGTGGTAGATCACTATGCTTCAGGCGGAAGTAATCATCGCTTAAAGAGTTCCCTAATTACAGGTTTTAGTATCAGTGCTCAGGAAAAGGCGGATTTGATTTCCTTCTTGGAGGCATTGACCGATACCACTAGCTACAAAGCTTATATGCCTTAAGAATCGAGGCGGTCCTTAACGTAAGTGATTTCGGTTTTACCGTGAGCGGCCGGTTTGCCTTGATCATCGAGGTTTACGAAAACCAGTTTGTCGATCTTGAGGATGGGCTCGTGAGTTAATTTATTGCGAACCTCACAGCGCATGGTAATAGAGGTTTTTCCGAAGTGAGTGGCTTCAATCCCCAGCTCTACGATATCCCCTTGCTTGGGAGCCGAGATAAAATTGATCTCAGAGATATACTTGGTTACTACATGCTTGTTCTCCAATTGAACGATGGCGTAGATTACCGCTTCTTCATCGATCCAGGAAAGTAGGCGACCACCAAAAAGGCTTAAGTTAGGGTTGAGGTCTTCGGGTTTTACCCATTTGCGGGTATGGAAATTCATAATCGTGAAATTTTAGGGAGCTAGGTATTTAACCCAACTCCCTTTACTATTGTTTTATTTCAAGAAGGCGCTGTACATCCAAACGCTTTTTTCTTGTTCGCGGATGTAGTCGCTCATTAGGGCATTGGTACCCTCATCATTCATTTCACCGGAAAGGTCGAGGATTTCGCGCTCCAGTTCCAATAATGTTTTGTAGCCGGAAAGTACTGCTTCTACTGCTGGACGAGCTTCGCTGATATTAGCGGCTTCGGCAATTTTGGCTTCTTTCAGGTAGTCGGTGAAGGTGTGCAGTGGCGTATAACCCAAGGTGAGGATACGTTCGGCAATTTCATCTACCTTTTGGAAGGAGTCCATATAGAGCTCTTCGAACTTAACATGCAATTCAAAGAATTTTTCGCCTTTAATATTCCAATGCAGGGCACGGCTATTGGCGTAGAAAAGCTGGTAATTGGCAAGGAGGATATTCAGTTTATCGGCCAGTTTGCTGGCTTCATTGATAGGTAAACCGATTTGATTATTGCTCATGACTATGGTTTTTAAATTCTGTTCAAAAATAGCTATTATTTATCGCTATTGTGAAGTTGATAAGTATAGTCGATAACTATATGGTGGTTTGCAATGGGAGTAATTGGTTTGAAATGTTTTAGGGGTAATTAATTGAGGCTGTATAAATCCTGCGGCCTGCTTGTCTTCTTTATTTAGCTTTTCTTTCGCCAAATAATAGATTCCACTTTACACATCTCCAGTTGCTCCTCAGTCAGTTCTAGATCTTTGAGATTTTCTAGCATCTCTTCTGTGAAGACAAAATCCCCCAACAGTTCATAGTAAATGTTTGAATCTGTGGTATACAGGTATGTGTGTTGGTGATAGTTTGTGGAATTCTTAAAGTCGGCTTTGCGTTTTGAAGTACCTGTCTATAAGTATCACCAACTCGCACTCCATATTGATCAATAGCCAATGGATTGACTAATTTAATTTCGTCAAGTTCAAATTCATTTTCAGAATTAAAATTTAAATAAGCAACTGGGTTTTCTTTGTCCTTTGAGATAAGGATATATCGGAAATCGGGTCCATCTTGTTGACCTAGCTTATTTTCAACCTGAAAGGGGGTGAAGTGATTTTTTAAAACTCTTAATGTGTTTCCCTTAGGGAATGGAATGGAAAAGGTATCTAGCCTATTTTCCGAAAGCACGATTTCTTTATAGTCATCCTTTGGGTCTTTATTGCCTGATGCAGTATTTATTTTTTCTGTTGAAGAAGGGCTTATCTCCTTTTTTGCCTTGCTGTTCGAGGAACAACCTAGTAATCCGATTAAAAGGATATAATATGAAAATCGTCTCATTAAGTATCTAATAAAGATTACTAACTCAATGTTTATTTAAGCTTATTAGCTCTCAATTTCGAGATTTAAAAGCAGAGAACCTTAAAATTAGGATTAAAAAAAGCCATCAACCCGAAGACTGATGGCTTTTAATTATTTGCTATTAATGCTTAGCGTACGCCGTGCATCAATTTGTTTAGAGGTTTACTGAGGAAGGCGATTACCACCGCAATTCCCAGCAAAACAAAGCCAATATTTGAGAATACCCCAATATAAGTGTCAAATCCGGCAGCTATGTCTAGCTCACCGCCGCCACCTTCTTCCACTCCGGTTAAAGCCGCAATTTTACCGGCTACGAAGTTGGCAATGGCATAACTCAAGAACCAGCCACCCATCGCTGCACCGGCAATTTCCTTAGGCGCTAGCTTGGTTACCATACTTAAACCGATAGGCGATAAGAAAAGCTCTCCGGTGGTATGCAAGAGGTATAAGAGTAATAAAGTGATTAATGGAACCTGATAGTCAACTGCAAATTGGCTGAAGAACAAGGTTACCAAGAAGCCTAATCCCAGCTGTAATATACCATAAGAGAACTTCATCGGGATGCTGGGGTTCTTCCCGATCTTAGTAAGCTTAACCCACATTACCGAGAAGATCGATCCGAAGATGATGATAAAGGCAGGGTTAAAGAACTGCGTCATGGAAGCGGGCATTACCCATCCAAAAATCTCACGATCTACATTTCGATCCGCAAATAAGGTAAGGGAGGTTCCGGCCTGCTCAAAGCTGGCCCAGAAGGCGATATTAATAATGATAAAGATGACCAGGGCAATCATTCGATCACGCCAAATAGGCCCCTTGTCAATACCCGCCTTAATCAAGCTGTAGGCTACCGCAATAAAGACACCCAGTAGAAGGAAGTCCATAATTTGGTTTTGCCAGATTAATAAATAACAAGCAGGAATGGTTAATAAAGAACCTACAATAATTACAGTTAACCAGCTAATTCCGGCAAATGCCTTTTCACGAGCGGCAGGACGAATATCCAGGCCATCAGCGGCAGCATAACGATGACGACCGAACCAGAAGATTACCAAAGCCGACAACATGCCAATACCGGCCATAAAGAAGCCGTATTTAAAGCCGTAGGTTTCTCCAATATAAGCCACCAAGGTAGTGGCTAGAAGAGAGCCCACATTAATACCGATATAGAAAATGGTGAAACCTGAATCTCGGCGAGGATCGTTGTCTTCATAAAGCTTTCCTACAATAGTGGATATATTCGCTTTGAAGTAGCCATTACCAACAATAATGGCGCCCATTCCCAGCAATAGCCAGGTTTCATCGCCACCCAGAATCATAAACTCACCGATAGCCATTAAGACCGATCCTAACAAAATCGCTAACCGATAACCCAAATAACGGTCGGCCAATCGGCCTCCTAAAACCGCAGCGGCGTATACCAGTCCTGTGTAGGCTCCGTAGATCAGAGAAGCTTCTGCATCTCCTTTCATTAATGATTTTACCAGATATAAGGTAAGCAGTACGCGCATTCCGTAATAACAGAAGCGTTCCCACATTTCGGAGAAAAACAGAATGTATAATCCGTTAGGGTGACCCTGTTTCGTTAGATCGGTGTTTGACATTTTTAGGAATTTAATTTGACCGTCGAATTAACAAAAATTAATCCAAAGGTGATTGGCTTTTTAAAGGTTCTCCTCAATGAACTCAGTCATCTTGGTGTACAGGTGATTGCGGGTATTGCCCCCGTAGATCCCATGATTTTTATCCGGATAAATAAATAGGTCGAATTGCTTATTCGCTTTTACCAAAGCACTAATCATGCGCATGGTGTTTTGCACATGCACATTATCATCGGCACTACCGTGCACCAGGAAGTAAGCTCCTTCCAATTTATCTACATGATTAATAGGGCTATTATCATCATATCCATCAGGGTTTTCCTGAGGCGTACGCATATAGCGCTCGGTATAAATATTATCGTAAAAACGCCAGTTGGTTACCGGAGCAACCGCGATGGCCATTTTAAATACATCGGCTCCTTTGGTAATGCCTAAGCTGCTCATATAGCCACCATAGCTCCATCCCCAAATACCAATGCGCTCGCCATCTACATAGTTTTGCTCGGCTAACCATTTGGCGGCTGCAATTTGATCTTCAGTCTCCAGCTTTCCTAATTGCTGATAGGTTTGGGTACGGAAATCACGACCGCGAGCTCCAGTACCGCGATTATCAACACTTACCACGATATAACCTTTGGCGGCTAAGGCCTGATACCAAAATCCATTAAAGGCATCGTAGCTGTCTTCCACGGTTTGCGATCCGGGACCACCATATACAAACATTAATACCGGATAGCTTTTAGAAGCATCAAAATCCTGAGGCTTAATCATCCAGGCATTTAATGGGGTGCCTTCCTCATTAGGGATTTGAATAAATTCTTTGGGCGACAAACGGAACATTCCCATGCGCTTTTGCGTGCCCTCATTGTCATTAATTACCCGTACTTCTTTACCGTTCGAACGATGCAAAGTCTCCAAGGTTGGAGTGCTGGCGTTGGAATAGCGGTTAATGTAAAACTGGAAGCCACTGCTGAAAGTCGCGTCGTTCCATCCTTTTTTAGTGCTCAGCTTTTCTTTGCCGGTTCCATCTAATTTTACGCGGTAAACGCTGCGGCGGATGGGCGACTCTTCGGCACTTTGGTAGTATAAATAACCACTGCCAGACTCATAACCGTAAAATTCGGTTACTTCCCATTCCCCTTTGGTAATTTGACGAATCAGTTTACCATCTTCACCGTAGTGGTAAATGTGATTATAGCCGTCTTTTTCACTGGTCCAGATAAAGCTATTGTCGTCCAGGAAACGCAGGTTATCATGAATTTCTAAATAAGCAGGCGCTTTTTCTTCGTAGAGCTTTTCCACTTCCAGGCCCTTCTTTTCTACTTCCACCTCCCATAGGATCAAGTGATCTTGATGACGATTCAAAGTGGTGATCACCAATTCATCGGCTTCGCTGGTCCATTTAATGCGAGGATAGTATTCTACCGCCATGGGAAGTTCCACTTTATGGTCTTTCTGATTTTTAAGATCATATATATGGATGCTCACTTTGGAGTTTACTTCGCCTGCCTTAGGGTATTTAAATACTTCCTGCGAAGGATATAAAGCCTGTCCGTATACATCCATGGAGAAGGTTGGTACTTCAGACTCATCAAATTGGTAATAGGCGATATATTTTCCATCAGGTGACCAGTGGAAACCTTTGTGGAAGCTAAATTCTTCTTCATATACCCAATCCACGGCACCAGCGATTAAGGCATCTTCTTTGCCTTCACCGAAGCTGATTGACTCAGATTTACCATCTAAATCCTGCACATGCATTTTGTTTTGGTAAACATAGGCTACCTTATTTTCGGTAGGTGATAAATCGGCTAATTGTTGTTTGCCTTCGGCGTCTACCTTGCTTAAGCTGCCTTGCTTTAAATCGTAAATGAAATAATAACTCTTGGAGGAGTGGCGGTAGATGGATTCCGATTCGGTGCCCAGCAATACCTTGTCTTCGGTGGCATTAAACTGGTAGCTGTCAAATTGGATGCTTTGACCGGTTTTCTCTTCAATCTCTTTGGAGGAAAGGAGGGTGGCTACTTTTTCACCACTTTCATAGCTGTATTTATCAATACTGCCATCCGCACCATTTAAAACGGTAAAGTGCAAACCGTCGTTCATACTGCGTAAACCGCTGGTACTACGTGCGTAAAAAGTACCACGCCAAACATCCTGAACGGTAACATCGCGATTTTGGGCCAGAAGGCTGCCAGGGGCGATGAGAATTACAAAAACAATAACTAAGTTGCGATAGAACATTGCCTGAATTTTAAGCGCGCCTAAATTAGAATATTTTAGAGAGACCTATGGACTATCGCCGGTTGGATAATGAGGATCTGAAACACTTTGCATCCTTTTTAAAGGAGTCGGAAATTATCACAAATCCCGAAGAGCGTGAGCCTTATGGGCATGATGAAACTGAAGACTATCAATTTAGCCCTGATTTGGTTTTGAAGCCCTCCAGTGCAGAAGCGGTAGCAAATATTCTAAAGCATTGCAATGATCGCTGGATTCCAGTCTATACCAGCGGTGCGCGAACCGGATTAAGTGGTGGGGCTTTGCCTGTGTACGGTGGGGTGGTTCTCTCAACCGAAAAGCTGAATCGCATTATAGAAATCGATGAGCGAAATTTGCAAGCCACCGTTGAACCGGGGGTCATTAATCAGGTTTTTCACGAAGCCTGCAAGGAGAAGGGGCTTTTTTATCCTCCCGATCCCAGTAGCTGGGGTTCTTGCAGCTTGGGCGGGAATTTAGCGCTGAACGCCGGTGGGCCTAAAGCGGTAAAGTATGGAGTGACCAATGCTTATGTTCTGGATTTGGAAGTGGCTTTGGCTGATGGTGCATTAATCCGTACCGGAGCTCGGGTATTAAAGAACAGTACCGGCTATAATCTTACCCAATTAATGGTGGGGAGTGAAGGGACTCTGGGGATCATTACCAAGGCCGTATTTCGATTGATACCCTATCCCCAGCAGGATCGTCTAATGTTGATTCCCTTTCAATCGGCCGAAAAGGCCTGCGAGGCGGTTTCCGCTATTTTTCAAGCTGGTATTACACCCTCGGCCATGGAATTTATGGAACGAGATGCTATAGATTATACCCTGCAATATGTAGACGATGTTAGCTTGCCTATTGGTCCGGAAGTACAAGCCCATTTACTAATTGAGGTGGACGGTAATAATGCCGAAGTGCTCATGCAGGATTGTATGGCTATTGCCGACATTGTTGAAGGTTTTGAGGCAGGGGAAGTCCTCTTTGCTGAAAGTGCGCAAGAAAAGGCAGCCCTTTGGAAGCTACGCCGCAAAGTAGGAGAGGCGGTAAAGTCGCATTCCATTTATAAGGAGGAAGATACGGTAGTGCCTCGGGCAGAATTGGCCAAGCTTTTACGAGCAGTAAAAGAATTAGGAGCGAAGTATGGTTTCCATTCGGTTTGCTACGGTCATGCTGGCGATGGCAATTTGCATGTCAATATCCTCAAGAATGAAATGAGTGATCAAGCCTGGAAGGAAGACTTGCCCAAAGGTATTCGCGAATTATTCCAAAAGGTAAAGGAATTAGGAGGGACGATAAGCGGAGAGCATGGCATTGGATATGTGCAGAAAGACTATATGGATGTAGTATTTAATGAGGCAGAACTGCAAATTCAGCGCTCCATTAAAAAGATTTTCGATCCCCAAGAAATTCTCAACCCCGGGAAACTATTTCCAAATAAATGAGGTGGATAGCTTCTAGAAAAATTTAGACTCATCGAATAAAAGCGACTGAATATCTAGAATTTAGGGACTTAGTGTGTGCAAATTTGTACTTTAGAGACGGAACTTTATGAAAGCTACTTTACCTCTGGATTCGTCACTATTGGAACTGCTGGGCGATCTAAATCGTGAATATTGCGCGATTTTGGATGCTGAGTTCAACTTCCTCTACCTGAATCGCTCCTACCGAAATCTAATGGAGTCGATGGGGTATAATTCTAAGGGCGGCCTTTCCTTGTTAGACTTATTTAATAACGATACCGAAGGGCATAGTCGTATCTGGTTGGATGCATTTAAAAAACTAAATCCAGCTCATCGACAATATCAATTCTCAACCATTGATCATTGGCCAAAGCAAGAAACGCGCATCGACGCCGAAGTGCAAATGGTTATGGAGTCTAAAGAGGTGAAATACTATGCCATTGGTTTTGATGAGCTCAGTGATACCTTTCTGGAGCATCGTTTTAATCAATTGAAGATTGAGTTTTTGGCGAAGGCCATTAAAGTTCAGGATGTAGATGAACTGATGTGGGTCTTGGTAGATGAATTGCTCTCCAAGCTTTATTTACCAGATGCCATGATACTCTTACGAAAGGGTAATGTATTGGTTCCTGTGGCTGCTCATGGTAATCAGCGCATTGGTAAACGTGAAGTAGCGGTGGGTATTAAAGTTCCTTTCTCAGCTGGTATTACCGGATATGTTGCTACTTCTGCCGTTTCGTATATGACGGCCGATAGTCGGACCGACCCTCGTTATATTCAACAGCATTTCGAGGCCGGTTCTGAGGTAGCCGTTCCAATTATGGTTAGGGGGAAGGTGTTTGGAGTGATCGACTGTGAAAGTGACAAACTCAATTACTTCCGACCTATTCACCAGGATTTATTGGAGCGAACCGCTGAGGTGCTGAGCGTTCGGATTGAAGAAATGACCTCCCGGGAGGAGCTTTCACAATTGGAGCAGCGGCATTTGGCGATTATAAACTCCACGCCCAATAGCTTTTTGCTTTTTAATGATAAGTTCGAATTGATGTCATGCAATTCGGCTGCATATCGTGCCTGGCGCAGATTTACCGGAGTTAATATTAAAGAAGGACGCTCCTTTCGCAGTTTAATTCCAAAGGATTTTAGCGATCCATTCAAGCAAATGGCCACTAAGGCTCTAAATGGCAGTCACTCCGAAGAATATTTAAGTTGGAAGCATCGCAATCGTGATTTTCAGTTGAAGATCAATTTTGCACCAGCCAAGGATCGTGAAGGTAAAATCTTTGGCTTAACCATGCTGGTAGAGGATGTGTCAGCTCTCTACAATGCCAACCGAGCCCTGCGGACCCAGAATTCGAATCTCGAAAAGAGCAATAAAGAACTGGATCAATTTGTATACAGTATATCTCATGATTTACGAGCTCCCTTATCCAGCATTATGGGTTTGGTAAACTTGATTGAAAATTCACAGCATTTGCCCGAGACCAAATTGTACGGCAAAATGCTAGTGGACGCAACCGAGAGTATGGATAGTTATATCCGCAATACCCTCGAATATTCACGGAACAAGCGCTTTGTTATTGAGGAAGAGGAAATTGACCTTGAAGACTTGATACGAGAGATGGAACAAAAGTTTCGTTTTATACCGGGATACCGTGAATTAAAGTTCATTAAAGAATTCGAAGTTTCAACGATAAAAAGTGATGCTTACCGTATCGAAATAGTACTTAATAATTTAATTTCTAATGCGATAAAGTATAGGGATGTCTCCAAATCAGAGTCTTGGGTAAAGCTTAAAGTTTCCAGTCGTGAGAATCATTGGGAGATTAGCGTCTCTGATAATGGGCTGGGAATTCCTAAAGCAAAGCAAGCTTATCTTTTTGATATGTTCTTTAAAGTGAAATCAGAACATCCCGGTTCTGGATTAGGACTGTATATTCTAAAAGAAGTAATTGAGAATTTAAATGGAGAAATAATTGTAGACTCTAAAGAGAAAAAAGGTAGTACCTTTACTCTCCTATTACCCAAAAAGCAGTAGTAATGTCGAAAGTTGTCCTCCTCATTGATGACAATCCCATTGACCTTATGATCAATGAAAAGACTTTGGAACGCTATGATTCCGAAATCGAGATCTATAAGGCGAATGGAGGAGAACACGCTTTGGAAATGTTGAAGTCCGGGGCTTGTAAACCCAATTGTATTTTACTGGATATCAAGATGCCAGTAATGAATGGCTTCGACTTTTTGGATGCTCTTATCACCAGCGGGATGGAGGTGAATTTTAATATTCACATGCTTTCTTCCAGTATCGATCCTTCCGATTTACAGCAAGCCGAACAAAGCCCCATCGTAAAGAGCTATATCGAGAAGCCATTATCAGCGCCTAAGCTCGAAAAGATTCAGCTTTAATCTAAGCGCGCAATTTCCTCTTGAATTTGGGCACAAGCCCAGCGAATATCTTCCTCCGAAATATTGAGTGGGGGCGCAATCCTGAAACTATGAGGACAGCTCAAGAACCAAAAGCTTAAAAGCCCTTTTTTCTGCAGGCCCTCAACAAGCTGTTGTACTTCCTCGGCACTTTCAAAGTCGATGGCAAAGAAGAGTCCTCGTCTACGAACTTCTTTAATGCGCGGAGTTTGTAAAAGACTTTCAATCAGAGCTCCCTTTGTTTCTATCGAATCTAAAAGCTTTTCATCTTCAATCACCCTTAAGGTCGCATCCGCCGCAGCGCAGGCTACAGGATTACCGCCAAAAGTGGTGATATGACCCAACATGGGCCTTTCAGTTAGGCATTGCATAATTTTCTGATCGCTGATAAAGGCTCCCAATGGAAGGCCTCCGCCCAAAGCTTTTGCGGTGCAAAGAATATCCGGTACGATATCAAATTGCTCAAAGGCAAACCAGGTGCCGCAACGACCAATGCCCGTTTGGATCTCATCCAAAATAAGCAAAGCACCTACCTCCGTACAACGCGCACGTAGGGCTTGCATGTAGGCTTTATCAGGAATACGTACCCCGGCATCTCCCTGAATGGTTTCCACTAAAATTGCAGCAGTACGCTCTGTAATTTGCTGCAGGTCCTCCATTTTATTAAAATTCAAAAAGCGAACATCGGGGAGTAATGGACGAAAGGCCCTTTTCTTGGTTTCGTTTCCACTTAGGCTTAAAGCGCCATGGGTACTGCCATGGTAAGAGCCGCGAAAACCAATAAGCTCGGTTCTTTCTGTATACCTTTTAGCCAGTTTTAAGGCGCCTTCAATACTTTCAGCACCACTATTTACAAAGTAGGAACAGTTTAAGGTCTTGGGTAAAATTTTAGCTAAGCGCTCCGCCAATCGATTGGGCGCCGATTGCACATACTCCCCATAGACCATAATATGGAGGTGTTTTTCTACTTGCTCATGGATGGCTTGCTTAATGGCAGGATGACCATGGCCCAGATTACTCACCGAAACCCCGGAAATGAAATCCAAATATTTTTCGCCCTTCGGCCCGTATAGCCAGGAACCTTCAGCTTTTTCAATTTCAATGGCAATGGGAAATGGGGTGGTCATTGCCAGATGGGTACGGAAAATTTCCTCCTCTCTGTTCATAGGGCAAATTTAGAACAGAGCTCCAATTAGAATGGTCGCCGCAGGAATAATTCAATAGAGGGAATAGAGAAAAGTGGCGTAGAGGTAAAAGCGTAAAATTCGACTTAATGCCACCAGTAAATAACGAGCCCAGGGATAGTCAAGGCTACCGGCAATGATCGAAACCGGTGAGAAGGGCAGGGGTGTTAAAGCCGCTAAAAAAATGGCCAGGGCTCCGAAGGTTCTAAACTCGCTACTCAATTTGGTGTAGCGTTTATGAACCAGGCGGTCTATTGCCGGAATTCGGTTTAACAATCTGCCCAAGGCAAAAGATATTATTCCGCCCGCATAACTTAATAGGGCCAATAAGCTGAGGGCAGCCCAGGGCTCTGCCAGGGACTTAGACCAAATAATGAATAAGTCGGGAGGTAAGATGCCTAATAAGCTTTCGCTGGAGAAGAAAAGCAGGAACACGCTCCACACTGGCATTTTTTCATTGAGCCAGAAACTGAGCTCATTTATATCGATAAAGAAGTAATTCACCGCCCAAATGAAGCCCATGAAAATCACGAAAGTCCAGATAAGCTTTGCAATATTTTCGCGAATAAAGTGCTTGCTGCTTTTACTGCTTTCGCTATGTGGAGAATTTTCAGACATCTGGCGGCAAATTTAGCGCCTCCAGGCATCGCTCTGAAAAAGGCGAAAACTTTACATTAGCGCAAATTCCAATTATTGATGGCAAAATCCCCAAACTCGAATAAGGCCTTTAGCTGGTTATTTTGGTTATTGATGTTAGCCTTGCCTTTGTTTCGTCTGAAAGCCTTGCAAGATGAAACTTTGGCATCTCGTTATTTGCTTTTAGCTGTTTTTGCCGCTGGTATTTTGCTGTTGGATCGTAAGATCCTCAAAAGCAGCTTTCCTCGTTTAATTAGCGTTTTAGTATTGGTCTTTGGGCTCTTGCAATTAGTCAGTTTAAGTTGGGCATATAATCCTTCTGAAAGTTGGGGAGTAGCCGCGAGAGTATTTGCCTTTAGTCCTTATTTCTTCATTCTCTATTATCAAATCAAAGAGGCCCAATTTGCTTGGACCGATTTATTGAAAGGCCTATTGATTTTCGCCATGGCTGCAGCTTTACCGGCCGCCTTCTATTTACTAAAAGCCATAGGTAGTGGCGATTTCTTCGATGATATCTACCAAATTACCGGAACCTTCGGGCATAAGAACTTATTAGCTTCAGCCTTAATGTTGAGCTTCCCCTTTGTATTGGCCTCCTGGGCTTTATTGAAAGGTGTTTGGTCACGCCTCGCCATGGTGATCGCGCTATTAATGCTGATCGAAATGTTTGTGCTGCGTACGCGTGGGGTTTGGTTAGCCTTATTTGGTGCGGCTCTCTTTAGTGCGATAGTACTTCAATTGAAGAAACCCAATGGCATTAGCATTCCGCGCAAATGGCTTTTCATTTTTAGTGGTGGAGCCATAATGATTCTGGTAGCTTTATTCCTATCGCCTCAAATTAAAGCGGGTTTTACCAATAGCAGTAACGTTCAAAAACGTTTGGTGTTTTGGGAGAACAGCATGGACATGATTCAGGAGCATCCGGTTACCGGAGTAGGGGCTGGAAACTGGAAGATTATCTTCCCTAAATATGGATTAGGTAAGGTAGATCGGGAAACCATGCAAGGCATTACCCACATTCAAAGACCGCATAATGACTTCCTTTGGCTTTGGGCCGAAACCGGACCGCTGGGCTTAGCGCTGTATTTGGGCTTGTTCATTTTGGGATTCCTGCAATTGATTCGAAATTTAGGAGCAGGCCTGAATAAAGAAATGCAGATCGTGAATTTAGCGGCCTTCTTTGGCTTGGCGGCTCTGGCTATTTTCTCTTTTAGTGATTTTCCATTCGAAAGAGCTAGTCATACCTTCTTCTTTATGCTGATTTTGGCCATCGCTTTTGCCTCCGCACCCGAAGCTAAGAAGCAAGGCTATTTGGCCTATGCTCTTATTCCGATGCTGGCCTTAAGCCTCTTTGTGAATTATCAGCGATATCAGGGCGAATCGAAAATGGACCCGGTGATGGCTGCCAATGCTAATCGCAAGCCCGAGCGCTTAATTGCAGCTACCCAAGCAGCCTTTGATGCGCAATGGTATACTTTGGATAATTATGCTAATCCTCTGCCTTATTACAGTGGCAAGGCCTATATGTTCACCGATCGATTGCCACAAGCCAAGGTGGATTTAGACATGGCACGTTCCTATGCGCCCTACAATATTTTGGTTTTGGAAGCTCTTAGCCAGTATTATGCCCGCCAAGATCAAGATGATAAAGCTTTGGCTTTGGCCGATAGCATTTTGAAAATCTCACCACTCTTTGAGTCTTTATTGCTGATGAAGGCTGAGATTCATCTCAAGCATAAAGATTATCCAGAAGCCTTGGAAACCTTAAACTTGTATCCACCTACCAGCAATGATACACGTTATATGCAGGATTTAGCGCAGGCCTTACGTGGCAGCCTGGAAACCTATCCACAGCATGGCCGATTTACCCCCATGATGGAGCATTTGAAACAAAGTGGACAATTGGTGAATCCGGTGGATTATGTGCGGGCCTATCGCCGTAAGCGCGGTCTCTTGAATTAAATACTCAGACCGAGGGCATTAAGAATACGAAGGCCCAAAATCTTTAAGCTTTTCGCATCAGCAACGGAATAAAATTGCTGAGCCTTATCATGCTTACCCCGCTTTTGGTAGAAGCGCGCTGCCTCATAGTATTTTCTTTGCGTGGCTCGCTCGAAATCTTGCTTGCTGATCTGATTCTTCTGGTAAAAATGCTCATACACATTGTTTACCTTAAAAAGATGCTCATCAATATTACTGCTCATTCCGCCTTCTTCGCGATAGTAAGTGAGGGCTTCAGGCCAATAATGCAATTGCTCTCCAGCGATAAGCAATTCGAGCCAGAGGTATAAATCCTCGGCGCCGTGGTAATCCAAATTGGTTTGGAAAGGATGCTCTTGCGCCAGGTCGGTACGAATAATGCTTGCCGATGGAACTAATGGGCAACCCAGTAGAATTAAGTCCTTCAGCGACTGGATAGGGAAGGTGGGGCGCCGACTATGCTTGCGGCCAAAATTCTCCACACTATGGTAGAGCACCGCGGTTTCCTGAGCTGATTTTAGAAACTCATAGCAGGCACTCAGTTTTTCAGGATGCCAGAGATCATCTGCATCCAAAAGAGCGCAAAACTTACCGCAGGCCGCGGCGATTGCAGCATTACGGGCCGCACCCAAACCTTTATTCTCTTGCTCAATAATATGATAGCGCAATACAGCCTTTCCTTCTAGCCATTTTTTAGCAAACGCTCCAGAACCATCGCTGCTACCATCATCCGTTAAAATGATCTCATAATCACTAAAGCTCTGGGACCATACAGAGTCCAGGCAGTCTTCGATAGTTTCGATGGCTTCGTATACCGGGATGATGACTGAGAAGAAGGGCTGCTTCATGCGTTCCAATATTTACCGGGAAAGATTCGGCCGCGCAGTTTTTTAAGGGGCTTTAAAAGTCCGGTCCATCTTAAAAAATCACGCAGATAGGATATTACATAGGTAATAAAGATACGCCAGGCCAAATTGTTTTTATACTGTCCAAATATGCGATAGTGCACTTTGTTGAGTGCTCTGTTCTCGGCATTAATACTATGGTAGGGTAAATTGCCAATCCACCAATTCGCAAATTCATCCATGGCCCTATCCGCCTCTTCTTTTGCTTCGGGGATATCTTTTCTAAGAAGTTGGTTAATCGCGATAAGCTCTTTGTATACAGAGGCCTGTTTGCGAGAGCGACTTCTTTGGGTTTGGGTATGTACCCTGAAATAATTGAGGATATCGGCTTTAAAAGCCAGATCGTATTGCAAGAGGATTTTAGCATAAAGATGCCAGTCACCATTTAGGCGCATTTCAGGATCACCGCCGCCAACCGCCAGATAGGCTGATTTCCGAAAGAGGGCTCCGCTGGCATTGGGTATAGGGTTGTGGAAAAACAACCACTGCTGGCAAGCCTGCTTTCCGCTGATGATGAAGTCCTTTTGCCAGGCCTCTGATTTGTAGAGGAAGCGTAAATTTTCCTCGTAGCTGTTTAACTCATTGCCTTTCTCATCAATCAACATGGATTGAGCATAGGCAATGCCAACCTGAGGGTTTTCATCCAATAGGGGCACTAAAGCCGCCAGGAGATCAGGATGGGCCAAATCATCGCTTTCGGCTACCCAGATGTATTCACCTTTAGCCAGAGCTACGCCCTTATTCCATTGCTTAAAAGGACTGCCACTGTTTTGATCATTGATGATGAGTTGCCAATCGGGATTTTCATTGGCATAAGCCCGAAGTATCGCCGCACTACCATCTTTGCTGGCGTCATCCAATAATATCACCTCATAGTCCTGAAAGCTCTGCTTCTTAATACTTTCCAGGCGCTGCACCAAATAGGCCTCATGCTGATAATTGGGAACAATGATCGTGAGCTTCGGCATTAACGCAGGTATTTCTTAAAGTTGGCTTTGAGGGCTAAGCCGGTAAATTTTTCCAGGGCTTTGATACTGGCAGGGTCTTGGGCACGGAGCTTTTCATATTCCAGTTCCAGATAATGATCTCCAAGCTTAGGGGCATAGCTGCGACCTTGTTGTACATAGTCCTGGCAAAGTTGATGGCAGTAAGCCGGGTCTTTAAGTTCGGGGGCGAAAACCTCGCCATTCACCTCATTGCGTTTTTGCAGGGAGGCCACCACATCATCTTCATTGCGGAGCAAATGAATAACCTTGGCTCCCGGAAATTTAGCCAGCCACATATCTAAGGTGAAGGTATTCCGAGGATCTTTCCAACCCCATTTTTCATGGCGAAGGGCCTGTCGCCACTGGGCCAGTCTACCGTTTAACCGGAAGTGCTCTCTAAAAAGTTCTGAGGCGGGAATCTCATGCCAGTGCAGCTTTTCAGGAACTTTGGGCTTATGCCAATCGGCGCCACTTTTCCATAGAACTTGCTGGTTGATGCTGAGGAAATGCATGGCCTCATAATTATGATCCTTCACTACACCCATAAAGATGCCGGATTTCTCCAGTACTTTTGTGAGTATGGAGGTGCCACTACGGTGCATGCCAATAATGATGAATGGAGGACGCATTGCATTCAATGAGTGATCAAAGAAAGATAATTTTTCTGCACTTGCCTAAAACAGGAGGCAGCACTCTGGTGAATATTTTACATCAGTATTACGGCTTGGAACAATCTGCTCTCATTGCCGGAGATGATAAAGTGGCTTTAGCCGATGCGGTTCAAGCGGGAATTCCCTTTGTTCACGGGCATTTCAGCGCCCGTCTCTTAGCGGGGGCACCCGGTTATCTGAAGGCTACTATGTTAAGGGAGGCCAGCGATCGGGTAATTTCACGCTATGTGCATTTAGCGCATTCTAAAGAGGAGCGCTTGCAGAAGGAGTTCGCTTCCTATTCGAGCTTCGAAGATTTTCTGCAAAGTACTTATGCGGATAATTGGCAAGTACGCATGCTTTCCGGTCAATGGCATGAGGGACGTGTAAATGAAGAGACTTATGTGAAGGCCGTCGATCAGCTGTATGCTATGGATTGGGTAGCCACGGCAGATCAAATGGCTACGGCCGCTTTGGATTTAAGTTTGAAACTGGGCTTTGAAAGCTATTACCATCCCCACTTAAATACCCGTGCTTCCCAAGATTTGTGGCAGGAGATCAATCACAAATATCGCGCTTCAATTGCTGACTTAAATCGCTTCGATGCCCAATTAGTGGTGGAGGCAAGAGCGCTTTATAATCGAAATAAAGAGCTTCCTTTTGCGAAAAGATTAAAGCTGAAACTAAAAGGATTGCTTGCCTGATTAATGAAATCTGCGTTTTCAAGTCAAATTTTGCTTCACAGTCTACGCTGGATTTTTAAGCTAGGTCTTTTGAATGCTATTAATTTGGGATTAGCCTGCCTTTTGGTGCTAGCACGTTTGGCTTTTGAGCAAATTCCACTTTCTGAATTTCAATTTCCTTTTTACCTCTTCCTAACTGGTTTGGTGCTGATGAATTGGGTGTATAACCTGGGTTTAGTTTATGAGTGGATTTACCATCGTTTATGGAGCCTGGAACTAGACTTTAAGAAAGTGGAAACACAGTTCTTTAAAGCTGGAGTCCTGATGGTTTTTATTGTGGATGTTTTCGGACTCTACTATTACCTGATCTGGTATAAGGCCTAAGACTGCCAGGAGTTTTTGATCTCTACCCCTGGATTTTGCCTTTGCACCGCCACTTCATTTTGCTGCCATTCATCACTTAGCACTTCAAAATAACAGGCTCTTCCCAGGAAATCGGCACGAATGCCATCCAAATAAATATGGGCATTAAAGAAAAAGCGTCCCGACATTAAGGGCAGCTCAGGAATGCTTAACTGTGCCTTTTGCTGATCTCCTTTTAATTGATGTTGGAAGCTGCTGAGGTAATTGCCACGACTGTTGAATAGATGCAGTTCCAAACGTATCTCTTTAGCTTGCGCTGAACTCTCCCAGGCCAGGCTGAGTTCCAGGCTTTCCCCACTTTTAATAAGCTTGGATCCGTCTTTGGCTTTAACTTCAATCTGCTGGAAGCGAGCCCGACCATCACCTTCGCGGTCGCTACGCTCGGCAGGATTGCTATCGGCGTTTAACTGTTCCAGTCCGCCTAAGTATTGCTCAATTATTTCATTGGGCGCTCCGGTGGCTTGTAGTTTACCTTGATTGATCCAGGCTACGCGATCACAGAGGCTATTGATGGCTCCCATATTATGACTCACGAAAACTATACTGCGGGCCTGGGCTTTGGAAATGTCTTCCATGCGAGCCAGGCATTTCTTTTGGAAGTCGGCATCGCCTACGGCCAAAACTTCGTCGATGAGTAAAATATCAGAATCCAGATGTGCGGCAACCGAAAAGGCCAGACGCACAAACATGCCGCTGCTGTAGCGCTTGACGGGCATATCCAAAAAACGACTTACCCCGGCAAAGTCTACAATTTCGTCAAAGCGTGCCTTAATGGAGGCTCTGCTCATGCCCAGTATACTGCCGTTGAGGTAGATGTTTTCTCGGCCGCTCAGTTCGGGATGAAAGCCAGTGCCTACTTCGAGTAGGGAGGCCATTTTACCATACACCTTAATCTGTCCTTTAGTAGGAGCGGTAATGCGACTAAGGATTTTTAACAAGGTAGATTTACCCGCACCATTAGCACCGATTAAACCTAGAACTTCACCTTGTCCCAGATCGAGATCAATATTGTCCAGGGCCCAAAAATGCTCCTTGCCGGCAATGCGATATTGCTTGGAAATGCCTTGTATTTCGAGGGCCTTTTTCACAGGAGATCGGCCATTTTACGTTCTACTTTTTGGAAGTAAATCCAACCGCTTAGGAATAAGGCTAAGGAAAATGCAATACTTACGCTTATCCCATTGATATTGGCCGAAAAGCCTAATTCGAATATTCCGGCTCGCCATATTTCCAGGATGCCCATCATGGGGTTCAGGTACAGCAAGATTTGAAACTTTTCATTGAGGGCGGTGTGCCATAATTCGGGACTATAGGCAATAGGGCTGAGGAAAAACAGCATTTGGGCAAAGAAGGGAATAATCTGTTGCAGGTCGCGGAATCGTAAGCTCAGCGCTGCAAACCATAGGGCCAAGCCCTGGGAAGCGAAAAAGCTCATTAAAAGGGCCGCTACAAAACTGCCTAGACTAAATAGGGTGAAATGCGCATCGGCGAAAGCCACAAAAACAAACAGAATAAGTACGAAGATGAGATCTACTGAGGCTACCAGGCTTTTAGAAAGCACTAACAGTATTCGTGGAAAATAGATTTTCTGCAGCATGGTCCGGGCCTGAATGAGGGAGGCTGCACCTTGACTCAAATTATAATTGAAAAAGCCCCAAAAGATTAAACCACTAAGAGTGTAGCTTAAAAAAGGAATGCTTTGGGTGTCTGCCTGTAATGCCCTTTGAAAAACTAAAAAGAGCACTGCCATTGAAAGCAGAGGCTGTATTAGAGCCCATAAGGTGCCTAGCTTGGTTTGGGCATAGCGTACCTTAAAATCGCGACGTGCCAGGCTAATACCCAAACTGCGGTATTGCGTCAACTCTTTCCATTGGCTGGCCAAACTTTGGCGGCCCGACTTAATTAGTATGTAGCTATCCTTTGTGATGTCACAAATATAGCGGCCTCGGGGCTTCTAGTTCCGGATCAGCCTTAAAGTTGTTCGTTCTCCCTCGCGATTAAGGTGCAAGAGGTAAATGCCGGACTGTTCCGGTAATTGGAATTCATAGTCTTCAGAGCCTTCGATTTGATCTCTAAACAAGATGCGACCTTGTAAATCTGTGAGCAATATTTGAGTGCCATGTAATTCGTAAGGAGCATCTAAATGGACCAGTCCATTGGATGGGTTTGGATAAGCACTAATTTGAGTGTAGTCATTTTCTTCCAGGCCGATAGGTTCCCAGTATTGCAGGCAGGCACTAGTGTCGATGCAATTGCCATTATCTACAATCACCGCAAATTGTCCACTGGTATCGGGATGAAATTCGCGACCGGTAGCACCGGGAATCGGACTTAAGAGACTATCACAAACTAACCATTGGTAGGTCGCTCCAAATTGGTTGGCTCTAAAAGTGGTATCGTTAATGAGGGTAGCTGACGAATCGATGAAATTCATGGTTAAAGCAAGATAAACTAAGGAATCGCAACCGGATGAGCTGGGAATAATATAGCGATCACCACTGCGAGTATCATGATAGGTAAAGCTATTGATCCAGGTATAGGAATTACAAGCCTGAATAGTGTCATAACCATAACCTTCCTGACAATAGGTAAGCTTTAGCATGAATGATTCGAGGCCCGGACTTTGACCATTGTCTACAATACTTGGATCTGGATCGAAGTCCATGAGGGTTTCAAAGCGACCAGCCACATATATTTCGCCTCGGTTATTTGCCATGGCCAGGGCGGGATAATCGATTTGGCTGCCACCCCAGGATTCACCGTAGAGGTAATTGCCTGCCGAATCAATCTGAGCAACGAAGATATCTTGCAAACCCTTGGAAGTTTTCATATTAGCTCCCAGGCTAGGGTCGAGATCTATACTTCCGGTAAAGGGTGCTGAAACTATAGCACCTCCTGAGCCATCACGATTGAGGAAAAGACTGTTTTTACCAATATCAGCATCTCCCCACATACGAACCCAGTCGACCGACCAACTGGTATCAAGTCTCCAAACAAAAAGTGGGTTTTGGTTACCTACCGCATTTAAGTTAAGCACGGAGGCCGTATCGGGGTCAAAATCTTTGGTACCGGTGAAATATCCTGAGAAGTAGAGGGTTTCACTATTTTGCATTTGCATCTTCTGAGGAACAACCTCACTGTTGAAAGCCGAAACAAAGAGACCAAAAGGATTGAGCTTTAAAAAGAAGCCATCACCTGAATTTGTGTTGAGCCAGTATTCTTCACCGGCGGTAGTATCGGGGTCAAAGTCGACCGAATCATTGAAAAACCCTTGAGCATAAACATCGCCATTATCAGCAATTTTCACATTCAGTGCCTGGTCTTCGAGGGCTGAACCTACGGAGCGAACCCACCAGATGGTACCGCCAGGGTGCAGACGCATAATGAAGACATCACCTCTTCCATGCGAAAATACGGGGGCATAGCCACCTACACTGGGGTCCATGTCGGCATTGCCCCAGAAGAAACCGCCAATTACTATGTCGCCATTATTATTCACATCAATGTCATTGGGGCTTTCCAAAGAGCGATCGCCAAAAACTCTGGCATACATTAAATCTCCATTGGCTTTAATTACCCAAAGAAATACATCGGCATAACCCGCGGCGGTAAGGTTTACTACTCCAGGGCCAGGGTCGAAATCGAGGGTACGGGTAAATTCTCCTACGGCATAAACATTGCCATTAATGTCAGTGTCAATGGCGGTGATTTTTTCGGGATTATTATTACCAAGAGAATGAGCCCATTTAAGATTTCCATAGGCGTCGTATTTAGCAATAAACATATCGTAGATGCCAACCGCGGTATCAATTCGGGAATGGGGACCATGATCAAAATCGACTATGCCCGAGAAGGTTCCGGCCACAATGATATTGCCAAAGGCATCCATCTGGCTGTCGATAATATTAAATTGATCATTTTGAGTAAACCAGGCTAATTGCAGGCTTTGACCCATCACACTCAAACTAAGAAGGCAGAGAAGTAAAGTTTTCTTCATACGAAGGGCATAGGGAATTAAACCGCTCAAGTTAAAAAAATGCCGCTACAGTTCGGCTTGGCAATGAGTGCTCGTTCTATATTTGTTTTATGTCCATCCTGAGCACTGCCATAGAATACCTGAAAGGAGTAGGGCCGGCGAAAGCCGATTTACTGAAGAAGGAACTGCTGATTTTTCGTTATGCCGATTTATTGCAATTGTATCCTTATCGCTATGTAGATCGCAGTCGTTTTTATAAGATCAATGAGTTAGGGGGCACCGCGGCTGAGGTACAGATTAAGGGTCGCATTACCAATATGGAGGTGCAAGGACCCAAGGGTCGCGGTAGTCGTTTAAAAGCAACTTTTCAGGATGAGACTGGAGAGGTGGAATTGGTTTGGTTTAAGGGGGTGCAATGGATTCAAAAGTCCTTGAAATTGCATCAAGACTATGTGCTTTATGGTAAGCCCAATTTTTTTAACGGTAGCCTGAGTTTCCCACATCCCGAATTAGATCTGGAGGCCGATTTTAAACGCAGCCCTTTGCGTGGATTACAACCGCTATACCCCAGTACAGAAAAGCTCAATCAAAAAGGACTGAATAATCGGGGTTTGGCCAAATTAACCAAGGTGCTTTTGCCTCAGTTGAAAGGGGCTTTGCCGGATTTCTTTCCAGCTCATTTCCGGGAGCGTTATGCTTTAATGCCGAGGGAAGAGGCTTTAATGCAAATACACTTTCCCAGTAGCATTGATAAAGCAGAGGCCGCGCGTACACGCTTGAAATTTGAAGAGCTTTTCTTTTTTCAAATGGAGATGGCCGCGCAAAAACGCCAGCACCATCGGGAATTTCAAAGTTTCGCTTTCGCGGATGTCGGCGCACACTTCAATCATTTCTACGAAAAGGTTTTACCCTTCGAGTTAACAGGAGCCCAAAAAAGAGTGCTCAAAGAAATTCGGCAGGATATGCGCTATGGCAAGCATATGAATCGCCTCCTTCAAGGAGATGTAGGATCCGGGAAAACCATGGTGGCTTTAATGGCGATGTTGATTGCTATTGACAATGGTTTTCAAGCTTGCTTGATGGCGCCCACCGAAATTTTGGCCCAACAGCATTATCAAGGTATTCGCGAATTATTGGATGATTCTCCTTTGGAAGTAGCCTTACTAACCGGCTCGGTTAAGACCCCTGAAAGGAAGGTGATCCATGAAAAATTGCAGTCGGGGGAGCTCCATATATTAATTGGTACCCATGCCTTATTGGAAGATAAGGTGAAGTATAAAAATCTGGGCCTGGCGGTGGTGGATGAGCAACATCGTTTTGGCGTAGCGCAACGGGCTAAGCTCTGGAAGAAGAACAAACTACCGCCTCATATTTTGGTAATGACGGCCACTCCCATTCCACGTACCCTGGCTATGAGTATTTATGGCAATTTGGACCTTTCGGTGATTGATGAACTGCCTCCGGGAAGAAAGCCGATCACCACCAGTCATGCCTTTGATAAAGATCGCAATAAACTCTTTGGCTTTTTAGAGTCGGAGATTGAAAAGGGGCGGCAGGTGTATATCGTTTATCCACTGATTGAAGAGTCGGAGAAAATGGATTATAAGGATCTGATGGATGGCTATGAAAGTATATGCCGCGCTTTTCCTCGACCCAAATATCAGGTAAGTGTGGTGCATGGGAAGATGAAGCCCGAGGATAAGGATTTTGAAATGCAGCGCTTCGCTTCGGGTAAAACTCAGATTATGGTGGCAACCACGGTAATTGAAGTGGGGGTGAATGTACCTAATGCTTCGGTGATGGTAATTGAATCGGCCGAGCGCTTTGGTTTGAGTCAATTGCATCAGTTACGCGGCAGGGTAGGGCGTGGTGCCGAAAAGAGCTATTGTATATTAATGACCGGTCCTAAATTAAGTCGGGATGCACAAGTGCGAATGAAAACAATGGTGCGCACCCAGGATGGATTTGAGATCGCTGATGTGGATCTCAAATTACGAGGACCGGGAGATTTAACCGGGACCCAGCAAAGTGGTATGCTCAATCTAAAACTAGCCGACCTTAGGCAGGATACTCCAATTATGGATTTATCGCGCCGGGCCTTACAAGATTTATTCAATGCCGATCCCTCCTTAAAAGCACCTGAACATCAGAGTATATTGGAGGAATTTGCCAAGCGAAAGTCCGGTAAAATCGACTGGGGGCGTATCGCATAAAAGCAAGCTATCTTTTTTTTGGCATGATATTTTTATGTTGTTGATGGAACGCAAAAACCATCACAATGAAAAAGCTAATTGTACTCCTCTTGGGCCTCAGCATAGCCTCTTGTTCTTATGAAAGTAATGTGCCCGGACCAGTAGGTCCACAAGGCCCTCCCGGACCTGGATTGAGTTATCGTATTATTGATGCTACCGCTCTATATGAGAACTGGTTGCCCTTTAATAATCCTGGTGAAATCGACTATCAATATTACCAGGAATTTAATGCCCCCGAGATTGATCAATATACCTTCGATAATGGATTGGTGATTGGTTATCAGATTGACGGCGGAACTACTTATACTCTGCCAAACACCATTAACTTCGATGGTTATACCCGCGAGTTTAGTTTGTACTACGGTGTTGGTTATGTAGGTTTTATCTGTAAAGATTCCGACTTACAATCTACTCCTCCCGATGTAGACCAATATTTCAAGGTGTATATCGTGAATCCTTCCAGTGGTAAGCGCGACCTCAGTGGAATGTCGCAAACAGAACTGGAGTTGTATCTTCGCGAGATGAAGGCCGAAGGATCGGCTCGCGAGATCAAGCTTACCCGAAAGAAATGACCTTAAATAAGTGCTCTATATACAGACCGATGTTTCTAAGCATCGGTCTTTTTTTTGTGTTAGTCTCTGGCCTGCAGGCCCAGGATTTTAAAAGCCTGCATTTGGTGGCGCGCTTTGACACCATTGAGGAAAAGGTTTTAGGAACTGTTTACCATCAAGTGGCGGTGAACGAGGAGGTAGAGCAATTGGTGCTCAATGCCATTCGCATGGAAATTAAATCCTTGCAATTGAACGGTGAAGATTGGGATTATCAGCAAAATGATACCGCTCTTTTTATTCCCTTAAATAAGCCTTCAACCAGAGAGCTTCAATTGCGAATTGAATATGAAGCTAAGCCTAATAAGGGCATCTATTTTATTGGATGGCAAGATGAGACACGTCGGGCACGCCGACAAATTTGGACTCAGGGTCAGGGCATTGATCATCGACATTGGATTCCTCATCATGATGATCAAACCGATAAAATTCTCTTTTCGGCCGAATGGATTTTTAATTCAGATTATCAAATAATGAGCAATGGTCTATTGGATTCCATGGTGACCAAAGAAGGCGAGAACCATTGGTATTATAGTATGGATAAGCCCATGAGTTCCTATCTGATCGCCATGGCTTTAGGGAATTATGTCGCCAGTGCTCAAATGGTAAACGGGACGCCTCATATCTTATATCACTATCCTGATCGAATTGTGGATAGCGCTTGGTATTATTACCGTCATCAGCATATCGCTTCTTTTCTGGAAGAGGAAATCAATTATGAATATCCCTGGCGTAATTATAAGCAAGCTCCGGTAATGGACTTCCGTCATGGGGCTATGGAGAATACCTGTGCCACCATTTTTGGAGATTTCTTTCTGGTGGATTCCATTGCCTTTAATGATCGTAATTATACCTATGTAGACGCCCATGAGTTTGCGCATCAATGGTTTGGGAATTTAGTCACCGCGGCGGGTTCCGAGCATCATTGGCTGCATGAGGGTTTTGCGACTTATTATCAGTGGTTAAGTGAGGAAGAGCTTTATGGTTCCAATCATTATGATTGGGAGTTATTTAAAGCTCGTGAATTAATTGAGGGGGCCGCCGCTCGTGATAGCCTACCATTAGCTCATCCCAAGGCGGGAGTGGAACGCTTTTACCAAAAGGGAGGCTGGTTGTTACATATGCTTCGGAACTATGTAGGCGACTCAGTATATCGTATGGTGATCGACGATTATCTAAATCGTTATGCCCATCAGGTAGTACAAAATGAAGATTTGATTGCCCTTTTTGAAAAGCACAGTGATAAAGACATTCGATCCTTTTTTGATTTGTGGCTTTATGGAAAGAACGAACCAACATTACGCATCCGGCACAGCCCTATAAAAGAGGCTCTTGTAACTGACTTAAGTGAAGCCATGCCTCAGCAATTGGAGTTCGCTTTTTTGGTGAATGGCAAATGGCGTTTTCAAAAGCATCAAATATCCAAGGGGCGTTCGATGATCCTTATTCCAGACTCTTGCACTGCCTATTATTTGGCGAATGTGGATGATTTACTGCTGAACCTGGAAGATGAAAGCATGACCACAGAATACTATCATATCGCCTTTGAAGCCAATGATCAGTTGTCGGCTCGTTGTCGCTATATGCGAGAATGGCCGCAATGGGAGGAAGATTTAGATTTTATCAAGTCAGTGGCTGAGAATAAGCAGAATTTTCATTGGCTTCGCGCCGAAGCGATTAGAGCCTTTGTTCGTATTTCAAAAGACAGAAATAAAGAAAAGGCCTTGGTAGAAAGCCTGCTCCGCAGCACAAAGGATGTGCAATTGCAAAAGGCAATTATAACTTTGGTTTTGAAAGAGAAAATGAACATTGATGCTCAGATTTTAGCGGATTTACGCCAATATGGGGGCTCTTATGATTTGAGGTCTTCAGCCCTGCAAGCCAGTATTGACCCCGATAATTTGGCGAGTATGAAATGGCTCAATGATGCGCATTGGGCGGAGCAACCAGGAATAGTAGGACACAATCTTTATTTGCAAACGCTCTTTTATCGATTTGCCTTTTTTAGGGATCAAGAGGCCTTGGCCAAAATGTTGGATTTTGCCGGACCATCCTTCGATTTTAATACTCGTATGAATGCTTTGAGTTATTTGTCTTACCTGCCTATTGATGCCGATTTGTATTGGCAGCGATTGTTTGAAGCCTTCCAAAACAAAAACTGGAAACTGAGCAAAAAGGGGCGTGAGAAACTCCTCGATTTACAAAGCAAAGAAGCGGCTCAGTTTAAAAAGGCCTACCGCAAAGCCAAGCGCGATTGGGATGATTTTCAAAAGCGAAAGGCAGAGCGTACTTTTGAGAAGGAATAGCTATGCCTGCCAATCACAATCGACTTAGCCAGTTTCTGGTTTTATTGGGGGACTTTGCCCTCCTCAATGCTGCATTTTTCGGAGCGGCCTGGCAGCGCTTTCGGGATTTGCCCTTTTTCAATACACCTTATTACGATTATTATCTGCAGCTCTGGTTGATCCTTAATTTGCTCTGGTTGGTTTTGAGCTTGATTTTCCGAACCTATGATTTGGCCTTAAAGCCTGAACCGCGGCAATCGGTATCCAAAACCTTTAATGTTTTTGTGAGCCACCTTTTTGTGGTACTCCTATTATTGGTGGCCTTGCAGCGAAGTGAGCAGTACAGCCGTTTGTTCTTCGTGTATTTCTACAGTGGTGTGGCCCTTACCATTTTACCCTGGCATTTCTTTTACCTCCGCTTTTTACGCTCCTTCCGCCGGCGATCACGGCCTTTGCGCACCGTAGTTTTGGTGGGTGAAGGACGAGCCTTTGATGATTTCATTCAATTGGTGGGACGCAATCCGGAATTGGGAATTGCCGTATCTCGCAGCTTTCGCATCGATAAATCAGATAGCTTGGAAGAGTTGGAATCCTATCTGCAGCAATCCCCTGGTGAAGAATTATTTGTGGCCCTAAATCCCGGTCATGCCGCATTTGGGAAATTGTACCGTTTAGCGGATCAGCATGTAATGAATTTCCGTGCCCTGCCTGATTTAGGTATGCCTCCCATGAAGAGCATGCGCATAGATTTTTACGATCACCTTCCGGTATTAAGCTTCAGGCCCGAGCCCTTACAGCAATGGCATAATCGCTGGTTGAAGCGCAGTTTTGATATCCTCTTTTCTTTGCTCTTAATCTTGATTTGTTTGCCCCTCTTATTTCCGATTTTGGCGATAGGGGTGAAATTATCAGGACCCGGTCCCATTTTCTTTAAGCAGAAACGCAGTGGTTATCGTGGCGAAGAATTCATGATTTACAAGTTCCGAAGTATGGCTCTGAATTCCCAATCGGATACGCATCAGGCGAAAGCCGAAGATCCCCGAATCACTTCTTTCGGACGATTTATTCGGCGTTGGCATTTAGATGAATTGCCCCAGCTTTTTCAGGTTTTAGGAGGAGAGATGTCGATGGTGGGACCTAGACCACATATGATTGCCCATACCGAAGAGTACCGCAATTTGGTGGATCGCTATATGCTCAGGCATTTGGTGAAACCTGGATTAACTGGTTTGGCGCAGGTGCAGGGCTATAAAGGGGAGCATGATTTGCCCTCCATGGAAGCCAGGGTGCGCGCTGATGTGTATTATCTGGAGAATTGGAGCCTCTTGCTCGATCTGAGTATCATCTTACGAACGCTGGCTAGCTGGTCTAAAGCCAATTAAAAAAGCCAGACCCTAAAGAATCTGGCTTTTCCATATCTAGACTTTGCAAGTACTTATTCCGAAAAGGCGATAAAGCGGGCAAAAGCTAATGATGCTGGTAAGGACGAATATCCCTGCCAATACCATTAATACGATGCCTAAGGTGGAGCCAATAATGCCACTAAAATACAAGTAGGCTACTACGGCGGCGATGATTACGCGGATAAGGCGGTCGGCGTTGCTCATGTTCTTTTTCATAACATTTCATTTGGATTGTAGAGCTAAACTAAATCCTTCGCCAAGTCTATGCAGTAACCGCAGTTACTGCTCTAAAACCACAATGCCTTCTTTGCGCTGTTCTACCTTTCCTTCGTTTTCCAGCTTTTTAATTACACGACTGATAACCTCACGGGCACTGCCCAAATCGCGGGCAATTTCGCGATGCGACATTTTTATGGGCTGACCTTGATGGGCTCGCGCATGATCGCTGAGGTATTGCATTAAGCGTTGATCCATGCGGCCAAATAGCAGGGACTGGATGGTCTCTAATAACTCCGAATAGCGCAATTGATATTGATTGAAAAAGAGCTTATTAAAGTCTTCGTATTCTTTGGTCCAGCGTTTTACGGCATCTCCCGGCAAGAGCAATACATCGCATTCTTCGGTGGTATAGGCTTTTATCTGGCTGGGTGAATTCTCCAATACTGCAGAGAAGGATAGGGCACAGCTTTGGGCCGCACGGATATAATAGAGGAGGAGCTCCTTTTCGTCGAAGTCGGCCATGACTTTAATACTTCCTTTAATTACCAGAGGAATCACCTTTACATATTGACCTTCCCGCAGTAATTCGGTGTCGGCAGGGTAGGAGGCGTAGGTGCCTTCGTGACTGATTTCATCAATTAATTGAGGGCTAAGGCCCGCTAAGCTTTGTTTGAGTTGCTCGCGTAATTGCATGGGCATGGATTTGCGATCCAAGGTAGGCAATAGCCGGGCGGCAGAATATGATTTTAATCAGATGAGCTGGGCTCTACATGGATAAGCACATCCTGAATTTGCGGATATTCTTGGGTAAGATGATCCTTAAGTTTATGTGCGATGGCATGCCCTTCTCGAACGGTTAATTCTCCATTTACTTCAATGTGTAGATCTACCAGATAGCCGGAGCCATATTTACGGATGAAGCATTTTTCGGTTTCCAAAACCTGATCTACTTCGAGGGCCGATTTTCGAATTGCCAATTCGAGTTCGGGATAGAGGTGTTCGTCCATAACCTCTCCCAAAGCCGGGCGAAGGATAAGATAGGAATTGTAAATGATTAAAACACTGGTGAGCATGGCGGCAATTTCATCGGCCATAGCCCAGGCCTCGCCACCCCAAAGACTAATGCCAACCCCTACCAAAGCTACTACGGAGCTCAATGCATCCGAACGATGATGCCAGGCATCTGCAATTAAGGAGGAGCTGCCTGTTTTTTCACCCTGCCGTTTCTGATAGCGATAGAAACCTTCCTTAACGGCAATTACAAATAGGAGGACATAGAGCGTGAAACCTTCCGGCACAGGATTTTCCCCTTGCAGGGACTCGATGGAGCGCAGACCAATAATAACCGCCGAGCCAATTAATAGGGAGGTGATACCAAAGGTGACCAGGGCTTCGATTTTTCCATGACCATAAGGGTGATTATCGTCGGCTGGTCGCTGGGCATATTTGAGTCCGGCAATCACCAATAAGGAGCTAAAGAGGTCGCTAATGCTTTCGGTGGCATCAGCCATTAGGGCGGCACTGTTTCCGAAAATCCCAGCCAGACCTTTAATGATGGCCATAAACAGGTTTACGGTAAGGCTGAGCCAGGCAGCAGATTTTGCTTTTTGGCTATCACTTTTCATGGTCGCTTGCGAATTAGGCCTTGTTGCATGGTAATTTCGTACTCCTCAGCAATTAACTGCCAATTGTAGCGCTCCTCAATCCGACGGCGATTTTCCTGAATCCGCTCCTTAAATACTGCCTCTGTATCCATGTGGTCCAAGTGATTCGCTACATCAATGTGATCACTAAAATAGGAGGCGTTTTCCCCTAATACTTCATAATTAAAGCGATTGCGATGCGCCACGATAGAACAGCCGCAAGCCATCGCTTCTAAGAGGCTGGGGTTGGTACCGCCTACACTATGGCCATGAAAGTATAAATGGCTGTAATAGCGTAGGTTATTGATCTTATCCTTTTTGTAAGTGCCACGAACAAAGCGGATGCGGGCGTCCTTAAATTTTTCTTTGAGGTATTCACCATAGGCGGTGTCGTGATTTCCAACTACCAACATCAAACGTTGACTTTCACTTTTAACTACGCCTTGCAGGATCATTTCTATATGATTCTCGGGTTCGAGGCGCGCTACCAATAAATTGTAATCTCCAGCATCTAAGCCATAAGCGTTTAGAATTTCGGGATTACCTTTTTTGAAATTATCGGCTCCATAAGGAATGAAAACGGTGTCGTTGGGGTATTGCGATTCCAGGTATTCCTGAATCACCTTAGAGTCGGCAATGAGGATATCACTCCGCCTAGCAGCCCATTTCTCAGCGTATTTTAAAAACTTCTGTACGCGAGGACTGTATTTGCTGCGCTTCCATTCCAGGCCATCCATATTGCATAGGATGAGGCTGCGCTTGGGGAGTAATCTTTGCCAAACCGAGCTGCTGGTATATCCTAAAAGCAGGATGGCATCAAACTTCCGTTTACGGCTATCAATAATACAGTTGAGGTCGTAGATAAACTGACCTATGGTGCCAAAGCGATGTTCGGGATCGTATTTGTGGATGATCTCAATGCCCTGATAATTTTTTTGGTCGTAAGGATGACGATGTGAATTGTACACCCATACTTGATGCCCCATTTCGACCAATCTCAGACCTAATTGCTGGGCGCATTCTTCAAATCCACCATAAAGGTTGGGTATGCCGCGGGTGCCGATGATTCCTATTCTCATGCGCCCCCTTTTTGATTTTTTAGGTAAATGGCGAGAATGCTACGTGCGGCCTTAGCCCAGCTGAAGTTTTCTTTAAGCCACTCGCTGTGATCTTCATTTTGCTTTAAGGCTTTATTGATGGCGTTCCGTAAATCTTCAGGGTCTTCCACCCTGGCAAAATTGGCCTGATCTTGAAAAAGCTCGCGGTTGATGGGGTGATCATTCACTACAATTTGGCAACCAAAGTGCAAGGCTTCCAAACTAGATAATCCAGTACTTTCATAGTGGGAGGGCAATACATGTACCTTGGCTTTATTGAACATGGAGGCACATTCTTCATGATTACGTGCTCCCTGGAACAATACTTTGGGACCCGCTTCGCGCTTGCATTTTTTAAGGTAAGCCTGATGGGCCGGAGCTGCATCACCTATGATATGTAATTTCCAATCGCTGCCTTTTTGAGCTTCGATTAGGACTAATTGATTTTTAAGGGGTTCAATGCGAGCCACACATAATACATCCTTCTTTTCCCTTGGAGGATTTAATGGCGGAAGATGTTCAGTGCCTAATTTAACTACCGAATGGGCACCTTCATAAGTGAAGTCTTTGCGGAGGATTTCCAGTTCCGCATTACTAGCGGTAATGAGGTGATTACAGCGATTGAGAATCTTCTGAATGCTTCCTCGTTGCCCTTCCATTAGGTAATCGAGGCCAGGCATTTTATCGCGGCCCTTCAAACTCCGGGCAATCAATTTTAAGTATTCCAAAGCATGCTGACCGAAGGCTCTTTGTAAAAAGGCTCTTAGGCCCGAAGCTTTTCGATCGGCTTGTTGGTAGTCTACATAAATGCTGGATACCACTAAGGGAACTCCCGATTTTAAAAGGGGTAAGAGAATGGCAGGGCGGCTTAGGCCAAAGAAGTGAATAAGGTCGTATTCTTTGGGATTTTGATGGCCATCCCAAAAGTCGCATTGCACACCGGCCTTAGTCAGAAATTGACGATTTTGCTCTACATGGACCGTATCTCCTCCAGCTTGACTGTAGAGGTTGGGACGGGATACAAAGAGAACTTTAATCGCTTTCATTCTGCTCTTCTAAGCTAGCAATTTGATCAGAAACCGGAACCAGTTTAGCTCTTAATTGTGCGGCGATAATTCCTCCGACCAGACTTTTGATGATGAGGCCGGGAATAAGATGAATAAGGGTGTTCCAAAGGTCGGCACCAGGCATGTAGTAATAAAGCACTGCGAAGCCCGGAATCAATAATAGGAGATGGGCCCTCAGGAAAATTAAAATGGCGCGAAAAAAGTGAAATTCTTGTCGGGCACTGGCATAAGCGACATATCCGGCGCAAGCCACAAAGCCCCATAAAAAACCTGCAGTAGCCCCGTATAATTTAGCAAAGCCTGAAGTATGATGCCCAAATACCGGCAAGCCCAAAGCACCCAAAGCCAAATAGGCCCCTACTACTAAAATGGCGGTGCGCCAGGGTAGGAGGCTAGCCCCGATAAATATGATGAGGGTTTGCAGGGTAAGGGGGATAAAGCCTAAATCTAAACTCCAGGGCGCCAGAATGAGAATGGCGACTAATATGCCCAGGGCCAGTTTATAATTCGTGGTTTTCTGCATGATGAAGGGCTAGGAGTTGTTTGCTCTTAATTTCAAAGCGCCAAGTTAATAAGCTGGAGGCGACAATCAAGCCTAAGGCCAATCCATACCAAATACCTAGTGGGCCCCATTCCAGTTCAAAGCCCATATAGTAAGAACTTCCCAAGGCAATTACCCAATAGGAAAACATTACAATTAAAGTGGGGATTCGAGTTTCGGATAGTCCTCGTAAGGCTGCTAACACTGCCACTTGCATTCCATCAAAAAGTTGAAAGGCCACGGCTACAATGAGCAGCTGAGCCGCGAGGTCGATTACCACGGGGTCGGTGGAATAGAAAGTAGGTAAAAGGTGGCGACCAAAGAAAAAGACCAGTCCGGCGATGGACATTAAAATGAGCATCAAGGCAAAGTTGGTATGAGCCGCCATTCGGAGAGCAGGAATATTACCGGCTCCCAATTGATTACTTACCCGCACATTGGCCGCGGCACCAATGCCACTAGCTGCCATATAACTTACAGAAGCCAGGGAGATCGCTATTTGATGTGCTGCCAAAGATTCGGCACTGATCCAACCAGCCATTACGGCAGCGATAGCAAAGGCCGAAACTTCGAAGATGAACTGTAAACCGGATGGCACGCCAATATCCAAGAGTTTTTTAAAGTGACTCCATTGGGTTTGGGCCCATTGAATACCCTGCGTATAAACCTTAAATGCGGGTTTTCGAAAAACATAAATTGCCATGGTAAGGGCCATGATAATCCGAGCAATTAAGGTGGCCAAACCTGCTCCGGCTAATCCCATGGCTGGAAATCCAAAATGCCCATAAATTAGAAGATAGTTGAGGCCAATGTTAAGGAGATTGGCGCCCAGGCTAATGAGCATTGCCATGCGGGTATCGCTCAGTCCTTCGGCAAATTGCTTAAAAGTTAGGAAGGTGAGCAGGGGAACCAAGCTAAGGCAGATGATGCGATAATAGGGGCGAGCAGTATCCAATACCTCTTGTTCCTGACCCATAAAGTGCAGGAAATGCTCCAGTCCTAATAAGAGGAAAAAGATTAGCAGGGCAATTCCGGTGTTGAGGTAAATGCCATGTTTGAGGTAACTACGCGCTTTTTCGGGTTTCTTTTCTCCGTCGGCGTTAGCAACCGGAGTGGTGAGGCCAAAGGCCAGGCCAATTCCAAAAACCATGGGAACCACAAATACCGAATTAGCGAAGGCACCAGCAGCCAGGGCTACGGTTCCCAGAGCCCCTACCATAATGCTATCGGCCAGGCCTACCATTACGTGGCCAATCTGCCCCAACATTACGGGCCAGGCAAGTTCTATGTTTTTTCGGAAGTGCTCTTTATAGGTCATAAGAAAAAAGAAAGCCTGCAAAAGTAGTTAAATGAAGTCCCTTGCTGCTGGATTGAGGTTTTAAGAAATTGCAAAAGGCAGGTCTTAGACGTAGGGATTAAAGAAAGCTTAGAGTTAGCTCTTAAATTTCTTTATTTCTGTTTTAGTTGGATGCACATAATGCTTCATTTTTTCTTGATACAACCGAAAGCTTCCTCGATGCTTTTCTCTTGATAGAAAAGTATCCAAAAGATCAAGGAAGCTTGAAGGCGATTCGAAAGAACCGACCAAAGGTCCAAGTTCTTTCGACCACAGAAGCTTGGGTCGGGCCAGTCGTTTAGGTAGTTTTTAGCTGAAAAGGAAGTGAATCTATAGCATTCATTTTTTTCTTGGAAACTACCCTTCGCTCTGTTATCGCTGGCAAGCTTCCATATGCTCCGAAGCTACATTCCAACAAGGAGTTATGTTAGGTGAAGGATTCCTCTGAACACCATCTGCTGCAGCTACTAAAATTTGGAAGATTCGGCCTTTCCTCCGTGATAGTTCGGAGCTTCGCGGAGTTGCGTCCGCCGCAGGCGGAGAGAGCATGAAGCGAAAAGCGCCGAACGATTTTGATGACAAAAAGGAATCAAAAATCACCTAGGGAAAGGCCTAGGGTTTCCCGCCTACCGGAGCTGGAACAGCGGCGGGCAGGTTGGATACTTTTTGGCCGATGCAAAAAGTATCACCCAAAATGAAACAAAAAATCAAGTCGCCTAAAAGGAGAACCTTTTGGGCCACTGATATTAGGGCAGTTTATTAATGCAATGAACAAAAGGGTGTCTGATGGTGCTTTTTAATAAGGATCATCATTCAAAGCGAAGACCATCCTTAAAATACTCAATCCGGTCTATATCACCATTCGGTAAATAGTAAATCCACTTACCATGTTTTTTGTCATTTTGATACTCGCCCTCCCATAATTTTTGCCCGATAGCGTAAAGGCTGTTCGTGTCTGAATAATCCATAAAATACTCTACCCAAGGGCCTTGTTTCATGCCAAGGGAGTCGTGCTGGTTCTTTGATCCATCAATGCAAAATGAGTTTCCTAAGCTATCTTGAATCAGTATAAAGCCTTCTCCCCAATTGATGGTAGGGGTTTCAAGGGCAAATGTGTCCTCAGTTAGTTTGCACTGAATATTTGTAACCGGAAGTTTTAGGTCGATTGTGCTTTGCCAATCCTTGTAGAATAAAGCTTGGATTTGGAATTCAAACACTCCTTTTTTTAGGTTTTTGATAGTAAAATGACCTTCAAGATCTGTAAGACTGGAAATTAAAACGGAATCATCTTGAATAAGTCTAAGCTTAGCCATTGGAATGCCAGTCATTTCAATGGAGTCTATAATCAATCCTTTTAATTCTACGGTTTGGCTAAATGAAAAGCTAGGAAGCGCAAAATAGAGGCTGAGAAGAATTAGATAGTTTTTCATTTGAATTTTAGACTTTGTCGATAGATCCGGTTCAGCCATTTTTATTTAGCCTGCAAGTCTTGAATTCGATCCTTATAGTATTGATCATCACTTAAAGCCGCAGCTTTTTGTACATATTCAAGTGCTTGGGCAAAATCACCTTGTGCTTCATAGTAATCCGCCATGGAATCGTAAGCATTGGCACTTTGTGGATAGTATTCCATCGCTAATTCAAAATACATTTTTGCTTTTTCCAGCGCTTGCATGTCCATATTCATATAGCCAGACATATTCAAAAGCTCTTCTGGGTAAGGAGGCACAGCATAACCGAAGTGTTCCTGGAGTTTCTTCTCTCGGTATTTTATAATCGAAAGCAATTCTTCTTTGGGAGTGTCGAAGGAATTGATCCGATCGGTGTTTTCCATTTGGTACCATTCGAAGATGGAGATCATACCATCCATAATTGAAGGCAGGGGAACGGTACCGTGGATGTCGTTGGGGTAAAATTTCCATTCAAAAGCCAAGCCCGCAGCCGCATTATCTTGAAGCAGGTTTCTAAAGCTGATATTAGAACGGGCGAACAAGGTGAAGTCAGTACTGTCTTGCATCACATTGTTGATGGTGATTTGTGAATTCTGCATGTGTAATTGACCACTCAAAGAAAGGAATAGGGCTTTGTTTTTATAATCTTGATTCCCTAAGAGCTCATTAGCACTTTTAAGCAGTTTTTGATTATCCCAATCCAAACTGGGGTCTACGGCTAAGTAGTTAGCAAAAAGGTCTGGCTGCTCAATTAAGGTAGCGATGGTAAACAGTCCACCGTAGGAGTGACCAATTAGGGTACGGTAGCTTGTTACAGGATACTTGCTTTCAATAAAAGGAATCAGCTCCTTTTGTAGGAAATCTCGAAATGTATCCGCCTCCCCATTTTCTTGATTAAAGGGCATGCCATATTTACTGCTGATCTTAGAAGGCGTTAAATCACGCACCCGGTTTGGGCCACTCTCTATTCCCACCAATACCATTTCCGGTGTGAAACCACCGCTGTAATATTTTTGAATCTCATTTACCGTGGGCAGGAATACCTCACCATCTAAAATATAGGCGACTGGATATTCTTGACTTTTGGAAGGATCAAAGCCAGAAGGTAATTGGATATAAACCTTTCGAGACTCATTCAGGATCCCGGAATATAAACTGTCGAGTATTCCGGTTTTTTGCAGATATACCGAATTTTGATCTATCTGGGCCAGGCTTAATTGGCTTAGGATTAGGAGGAGTCCCAGGCTCAGGCTTGTTTTTAGTCCTTTGGTCATGGTATTGATTAAAGTTTTCGTTTTCAATTCGTGTTATGAGGCTCTAAACCTTTTGGACTGCGAAGCCTTGCAAGAGGTGAAGGGCTTTAAGAGTGGCCAATTTCGGGTTTTTTAGAAGCTTAATGTGTTAAGGTGTATTGATACTTTTTTCTTGATATAAGCGGAAGCGAAGCTGTAGCTCTCAAATTCCATTGAAAATTTTAAAAGGCATTTGAAAAAGTATCTAAAAAATCAAGGAATATTGAAGGCGATTCCCTTGGACCGCCGAGTTATGGCCTGAGCCAACCTGATTGCTGATTTTCGCTTGAGTATCAATTCTTAGATCATAATCCATCTTGAAAGAGTTCTCTCAAAAAAAAGGACATATCAATACGCAGCTAAATAGCTTCTCATATATTTGCAGTCAAATAGCTGCACAATGGAAACGCGTAGAGATGTATTTCAAGCCATAGCCGATCCCACCCGAAGAGCCATCCTCAGCTTGGTGGCAGCCGGGGCCATGACACCCGGTACCATAGCCGAAAATTTTGATGCTACTCGTCAAACTATATCCCGGCATATCCGCATCCTAAACGAATGCGATTTACTGGAGCAGAAACAACAGGGGCGTGAAATCCTCTATTACTTCAATCCGGATAAAATGAAGGAGGTAAGCGATTTTATTGAGCCCTTCCGAAAAATGTGGGAAGCGCGTTTCGATCAGTTGGAAGCAGTGATGAAGCAGTATCAATCCAAAAATAAATCCTAAGCATGGAATTGAAAACACAGGTTAAAGCGGGGCAGGGGCAACAGGAAATTGTAATTAGTCGGCAATTTGATTTGCCTCTGGAACTCTTGTTCAAGGCTTTTACCGAAGCTGATCTTTTTGCCCAATGGATGGGCACCAAGGTGCTAAAATTGGAAGCTGAAAATTATGGCAGCTATCGATTTGAAACCTTAGATCCTAGCGGTAAGGTGGTGTTTAGCGCCAATGGTACTTTTCATGAAGTTGTATTGAACCGCAAAATTGTTCGCACTTTTCAAATGGAAGGTACCCCTTTTCCAGCTCAATTGGAATTCTTAGAATTTGAAAGTCTGTCTGAGCATTCCAGTCTTTTGAAAATGCAAATCATCTTTCGCTCCGAGGCTTTTAGGGATCAATTGCTGCAGATGCCCTTTGCTTCAGGTTTAAGCATGGCCCACGATCGTCTTCAAAATTTAATGACTCATTAATTCAAGTAAAATGAAAAAAAGAGATAAGATCATTTATTGGATAGCCACCATTTGGCTAAGCCTGGGCATGGTATCCTCGGGCTTGGTGCAAATCCTGCAAGTAGATGAAGAGAAAATCATGATGGAGCGCTTAGGCTACCCTAACTATTTCATGATTATCCTGGGAGTTTGGAAACTATTGGGAGTGATTGTAGTCTTAATACCCAAAGCCACATTATTGAAAGAATGGGCCTATGCGGGCTTCTTCATCGCCATGTCTGGGGCATTAATTTCCCATTGGGCTGTGAATGATCCGGCAATGGAGTCTTTCGGTCCCAGCCTATTATTGGTCTTAACAGTACTTTCCTGGTATTTTCGCCCGGAATCGCGGAGGCCTAAAGCTTAAGCCTCAGCCTCTAATCTCTGCATTTCCCTTTCGAAGAAGGCCTCGGCGGTTTCCATCAAAGAGGCTACTTCATTCACCAATTCTTCTTCTTCCCCTTCCAGCTCATCAAGCCATTCTACGTCGTCGCCGTAGATGTCCCAAATAAAGCGGGGGTATTGTGTATGGATAATGTAGAGATTATCAGGGGTATCGGTATTATCGGCGAGTAAAAAGTGAGGTAGTTCCATGGCTATGGGGTTGATACTGAAATATATAAAAAATTTCAGTAGCGCTGTTTTTTATTTTCGGGCAAATTTTTGGACATCATCCGCGCTTACTTCTTCGGCGCTCAGAATGATCAATCGTTCTATAACATTTCGCAGTTCCCGGATATTCCCGGTCCAGTCGAGTTCCATTAATGCTTTCATCGCATCTTCGCTAAAGGGCTTAGGGGCATTGCCGTATTCGCTGGCAATTTGTTTAGCGAAATGCTCAGTTAAGAGTGGAATATCTTCCCTGCGATCATTTAAGGCGGGCACCTGAATCAGGATCACGCTTAAGCGATGGTAGAGGTCTTCGCGGAAACGACCGGTGGCAATTTCTTCCTGCAGGTTTTTATTGGTGGCCGCCAATACGCGTACATCCACCTTTATTTCCTTATCGCTGCCCACCGGGATTACCCGACCTTCTTGTAGAGCGCGTAATACCTTGGCTTGGGCCGATAGACTCATATCCCCAATTTCATCTAAAAAGAGGGTGCCACCATTGGCCTGTTCAAATTTACCGGCACGGTCTCTCACTGCCGAGGTAAAGGCCCCTTTCTTATGTCCGAAGAGTTCACTCTCGATCAGCTCCGAAGGAATGGCGGCACAGTTTACTTCGATCATTGGGCCTTTGCTACGTTCGCTCTTCTGATGCACCCAATGGGCTACCAATTCCTTACCGGTTCCATTGGGGCCGGTAATTAAAACCCGGGCATCAGTAGGCGCTACCTTTTCAATAATCTCTTTGATGTCTTCCAGGGCCTGACTGGTACCAATCATTTGATACTTGCGGCTTACCTTCTTACGGAGGGTTTTATTCTCCTTTTCAAGGGTATTGCGGTCCAGGGCATTGCGCACTGTATTAAGCAGGCGATTTAAATCAGGGGGCTTAGAGATATAATCATAGGCTCCTTTACGCATACTGTCCACGGCGGTTTCCAGGTCACCATGACCGGAAATCATCACCACGGTAGTCTCTGGATATTTGGCTTTAATATGCTCTAAAACCTCAATGCCGTCCATGCCGGGCATCTTAATATCGCAGAGCACCAAGTCGTGTTCTTCGTTTGCGAGCAGGTCGATGGCCGCTTTGCCATGCTCTGCTTCGGAGATTTGATAGGATTTATCTTCGTCCTGAAGGATGTTTCTCAGGACATTACGTATTGCTTTTTCGTCTTCTACAAGGAGGATCTTTGCCATTGCTCCGCTTCGTTTTCGAGAGCGTAATATAAGCCTTCTTTTAAAGCGTAATTGCATTGTTGCAAGAGACGTATCCCAAAGCGTTTGATGATAAAGTTGATCTCAATACAAGCCATTACAATCATGTCGGCTCGCATGGGGATCATACCCGGAGTATTCAAACGTTCCTCGAAGGTGGATTCCAGCATTTTCTTGGAAATCTGCATATACTCATGCATGGAGAAAGTATAGCTGGTTTCGTCTTCCTCAAAGCGTGAAGTTTTGAAATTATCCGCACACATCTGAGCCAGGGTGTCGAAGCTACCGCTGCTGCCAATTAATACTCTGGGGAATTCCTTACCGCAGGCTTCTTTAAGGGAGATGAGCTTTTCATCGAGGTAATCGTCGATGGCATCAATCTCTTCCTTCTGGATAGGGTCAGCGGGACGAAAACGGTTTAGCATTACACTGCTGCCAATGGGGAAGGAGGCTTGCCAAACGGGCTTTTTATCACGCAGTAAAATGAATTCAGTGCTACCCCCGCCAATGTCCATAATCAAGGTAGGAGCTTCTTTAAATTCGATGCCTTGCTGCACTCCTTCATAGATGAGGCGGGCTTCAGTATCACCGGTAATTACGTTAATGCGGATGCCCAATTCACTTTCGGCCCGAGCCACTAAATCCGGACCATTGGGGGCAGTGCGCACCGCTGCTGTGGCTACCACATAAAGGGCTTCTGCTTGCCATTCGAGGGCGGTTTCGCGATGCGATTTAAGGGCGGCCATGGCACGCTCCATCGCTGCATTACTAATGCGGAGCTCATCATCTGCATCTTCCGCTAAGCGAACCGGAATCTTCGTATTAAAGAGGGTACGGTTCTCTTCCTGAGAGCGGATCAACAAATTAAAGGTGTTGGTACCGCAATCAATTATGGCAATTTTCATTCTTCGTTTGCTGTGTTTGGGGCGTTTCGAAACCAAAGGTCTCTTTGGGGGAAAGGTATGCTTACCTTATTATCGCGGAATTTCTGATCGATCTCGTAGCGCATTTCGCTTTTGGTTTTTTCGATCTGAAACAAATTCCGAGAAAAGAAATACAAGTGGAAGTCCAGGGAGCTATCGCCAAAGTCTTTGAAGAAAACCATGGGCTTGGGGGCTTTCAATACATCGGGATGCTTTTCTGCTACTTCCAATAATAGCTTCTCTACCAATTTGGTGTCGCTTCCATAAGCAACCCCCACTGGAATGGAGAAACGGGTAACATGATTGTTCTGACTCCAGTTAATCACATTATCGGTAGTGAGCTTCACATTGGGGACAATCAGAATAATTTGCTCACGTGTAAGTAAGGTGGTGGTGCGTAAACCAACATCCTTAACTTGACCAATAGTGCCATTTACCTCCACTATATCGCCGGCGGTTACGGTTCTTTCGAAAAGGATTATAAAGCCGGCAATCATATCTCTAAAGAGGTCTTGTAATCCCAGACCTAAGCCAATCAAAACCCCACTCGAAGAAGCTAAAAGCACGGTGACATTAAAGCCCAGAGAGTCGATGGATGAGATGATGGCAATGATGAAAATGATATAGGTGCCGATGGAATAAATGGCATAGGACTTACCTCGATCCAAGCGCTCCAATTTTTCGAGTCGACGCAGGTATTTTTTGAAAAGCCATCGCATGAGGATAGCCACTAAAATGACCAGCACCACCCAAAGGAGATTGGCAACGGTAAGTGTCCAATCGTCTACTTTAATAAGTTCCAATTCGAAAAAGTCCTTCAGAGAATCCATCAGTTCTTATAACGTGTCCAACGATAAAGTTCCTTGAAGGTAGGTTTTTTCCCATACATCAAGATTCCAACTCGATATATTTTAGCGGCCAACCAAACGCTGCCAAAGAAGGTGATGGCCAGTATGCCCATGGATAAAAGCAATTGCCAGGTAGGCACATCAAATGGTACTCGCGCCATCATCACTAAAGGAGAAGTTAGAGGGATCATCGACATCCAAACCGCTAAACTTCCATCGGGATTATCCAAGGCTCTCAAGATTACAATGAGACTTAAGATTAATGGAATAGTTAAGGGTAGCATAAATTGCTGGGAGTCGGTTTCCTTGTCTACCGCCGAGCCAATGGCAGCGAATAGTGCGCCATAAAGCAGGTATCCACCAAAGAAATAATAGAGGAAGCTTAATAAGACCTTGGTAAAGGGTATGGATTGTAAACTGCGGTAAATATCAAAAGCGGCATTATCGGGCAGGGCATTCATGCCCTCCATCTGCACGGCAGTTCCGCTGCTTAAACTGGGGTCAATGAATACCGCGGTGAAGATGGTGAAGATCAATAAGCCCAATCCTATCCATATCACAAATTGCAATAAGGCCAGGGCGCCGATACCGAGGATTTTACCCATCATTAATTCAAAGGGACGAATACTGCTGACCATCAATTCCATAATGCGATTGGTCTTTTCTTCGATCACTCCGCGCATAATTTGGGCGCCGTAGATAAAGATGAAGAGGTAAATCGCAAATGCAGCTACATAGCCAATGCCCATTTTAGCCAGGGTGGCATTTTCCGTTTCCCGGCCTTCTTCGGTATTGATGATGCGCAGATTGACCTGAGTCTTGGTACGGGCCACAATTTCAGGGTCCACCCCCTCTGCTTTAAGCTTTTCCTTTTGGATGTATTTTTCGAGGCTGCGTTCCAAATAGCTTTCTACCGAAAGGCTCAAATCGCCCGCTCGGAATACCCGAATGTTGCGAGCGATAAAATCCGGGTCACCGCCCTCGCTCACAGGTACATGCACAAAGGCATAGTCTTCTCGGCCTTCTACCAAGGCTTTGGCGGTTTCAAAATCAAAATCTTTAGGATTCAGGTATTTGAAACTGATTTCTTCATTTCCTTTATCGTAGATGTCCATTAAATAGGATTCATCCAAAATGGTGATCACCTTTTCATCGCCCGGTAGGGTTGCCAGATAGGCGGGTAAAAACATCACTGCCGCCATTAATATTGGGGCTAGCAGGGTGAGGATGATAAAGGATGGTTTGCGTACCCGGGTTAGAAACTCCCGGCGAATAATTAGGCCCAGGTTTTTCATGCGTTGCGGGTGCTTTGAATGAATATTTCGTTGAGGGAGGGGATTTCTTCGCGGAACTCAATCAGGCCAGAGGCCAGTAAGCTTTCCAATAATTCAGCTCGGCTGTTTTGCTCCGGATGAATGCGATATGCCCTACCTCCCAATTGTGCATTGAGCTTTTCTACCTGCCAGTTTTTTCCAGCGGGAATTTGCCATTCCTTTTCGGTTTCCACCTGATACCAACCACTTTTATATTGGGCCTTAACCTCATGCAAAGGACCGCCTAGGAGGCGACTGCCTTTATTGATCAGCACTATGTCTTCACAAAGTTCCTCTACTGATTCCATACGGTGGGTAGAGAATATAATAGTGGCGCCTTCCTCGCGTAAGCGAAGTATTTCCTGTTTAATATGCTCGGTATTAACCGGATCAAAACCGGTGAATGGCTCATCTAAAATGAGTAATTCCGGTTCGTGGATGACACTGGCAATGAACTGCACTTTTTGCGCCAATCCTTTGGAGAGCTCTTCTACCTTGGTTTGCACGCGATCAGTCAATTCAAAGCGCTTCAGCCAATAGGCAATGCGCTCTTTAGCTTGGCTTTTATGCAAACCCTTCAATTGAGCCAAGTAGAGCAATTGCTCCCCGATTTTCATTTTGGGGTATAAGCCGCGCTCTTCCGGCAGGTAGCCAATACGGCTGATGTGTTTTCCTGATAGGGCTTCTCCTTTTATGAGAACTTCGCCCTCGTCGGGTGCTAATATTTGATTTAAGATGCGGATGAAGGTGGTTTTACCTGCTCCATTGGGCCCCAGTAAGCCAAAAATGCTACCCTCTTTTATGCTGAGGTCCAGGCCCTTTAATGCCTGATGCGAGCCATATGTTTTACGTATACCCCGGGCTTCAATCATATTAGCTGAACATTTCTTTTACTTTATCGAAGAAGGATTTCTCACTGCGATCGGGTTTCGGTTGGAAGGCCTCATTCTCTTGCATTTCTTCGAACATTTTCTTGTGCTTGGAGTCCATATGCTTGGGGGTCCAAACATTAACGTGTACTAAGATATCACCCGTGCCATAGCTTTCCACACTGGGTAATCCTTTATTTCGCAATCTCAGGATTTTTCCGCTTTGGGTGCCGGCATCCAGCTTAATACGTGCCTTCCCGTTAAGGGTAGGGATATCTACCTTGGTGCCTAATACGGCATCCGGAATGCTGATGTACAATTCGTAATGCAAGTTTTGTCCATCGCGTTGTAGTTCATCATGCGGTACTTCTTCAATCTGTACCAACAAGTCGCCATTAACTCCGTCCAGTGGACCGGCATTCCCTTTTCCTGAAACCTTTAACTGCATACCTTCGGCTACCCCAGCAGGAATTTTCACCTCTACCACATCATCCTTGCGGATCATGCCATGCTCATCGGCCCCAGCCGGCTTCTTATCGAGGGTTTTCCCCAAGCCACCACAAGTAGGACAGGTGCTGGCGGTTTGCATTTGACCTAAAATGGTATTGGTAACGCGGTTTACCTGACCACGACCACCACAGGTATTACAGGTGCTAAAACTTAATCCCTCGGCGGGAACCAAGCGCTTGATGCGCAATTTCTTGGTAGCGCCATTAGCGATTTCTTCCAAAGTGAGTTTTACGCGTACTCGGAGGTTGGAGCCTTTGAACACTCGACGACCACCACCGCCGCGACCACCAAAACCACCAAAGCCACCGCCACCACCAAAGGCGCCGCCAAAGATGTCTCCGAATTGCTCGAAGATGTCATCCATGCTCATACCGCCTCCGAAGCCACCACGACCACCACCGGCAGCGCCGCTCATGCCGGCATGACCAAACTGATCGTAACGCTGGCGTTTTTCCTTGTTGCTAAGTACCTCGTAAGCTTCTGCCGCTTCCTTAAACTTAGTTTCCGCCTCAGGGTTATCAGGGTTTTTATCGGGGTGATACTGAATAGCCAGTTTGCGGTATGCCTTTTTGATATCGGCATCCGTGGCATTCTTTGATACTCCTAATACTTCGTAATAATCTCGCTTCGCCATGCTCTTTCTTATTCACCAACCACTACACGGGCGTAGCGGATGATTTTCGTTCCCAAATGAAAGCCTTGCTCAATCTCATCCACCACTTTGCCCTTCATGTCTTCGCTCGGGGCGGGGATGCGCGTAATGGCCTCCATTGTATCTACATTGAATTCTTTACCAATGGTGCTTTCCATCGGTTTCAGGCCCTTCTGTTTGAGAGTGTTCTCAAATTTGTTGAAAATCAAAGAGATTCCTTCCTGGTCCTCCTCATTTTTCAAATTGCTCAGGGCACGTTTAAAATCATCGATAATTGGCAGAAGGGCTGACATTAATTCTTGATTGGCACTGCCAAAGAGTTCCACTCTTTCCTTTGCAGTGCGCTTGCGATGATTTTCAAAATCGGCATAGAGCCTTAATTTTTGATCTTTCTCCGCTTTAAGCTCTTCTTCCAATTCTGCGATACGAGCCTGTAATTGCTCTTCAGGGCTCAGTTCTTCTTTCGTTTCAACTGATTCTTTATCAGTGTTTTCAGCTTGGGTTTCCGCTGGATTTTCTTGGGGGTCCATAGCTTCTTTATCTGGGTCTTGTACTGTGTTTTTAGTACTCATCCTGCTCAAATTTGTGCCATTAAAGGCAAATTGTTTGCCAAGGGGTGGAAAGTGTCAGAGTGGCACAGTGTAAGGATGCTTTGGCTTTATGCCCTACATTTGGGCTATGAGCCCCGAAAACCCTGGATTAGGCAGTAGAATTCCTCTCTGGATTGCACATCCTCTTTGGATAGTGATCGGGTTAATTCTACTGGCTGGTTTTAGTGTAAAGGCTCAAGGAGATAGTCTACGAACCTTGAGGTCGGAGATACAGCGTGATTCTGCTGAGAGAGCGGCCTTGCAGGTGGAGAGTGACCATAAACTTTCGATTTTAAGGCTGGAGCAGGAAAGGCAATTACAGGAGCAAGATTTAGCTGAACTCGCTAAAGCGGAAGCGGCACAACGAAAATTAGCCTGGTGGATATCGGCCATGGCCCTCTTAATTCTGGTTTCGGTATACAGTATCTACCGCAGTAGAAAGTCCGCAGCTCAAAGGCAAAAGGCTCTATTAGAGACCAAGGCCGAAAAGCTCAAACTGGAAGAAGCCTTATTGGCAAATCAGGTAGAGCAAAGTCAGTTGGAACAAGATTTATTAGAAGCGGAGCAAGCTCAGAATCACGAGCGACGTTTGGAATTTGAAGCAGTGCTTAAGCAACAACAGCAAGCATCTGGATTCTTAAAGGATTTTGTGAAAAATCAAATTCAAGAATTAGAGCCAGAAGAAGCAGAACCACTGCGCGAGATTTTTTTACAGATGTCGCAAGAGCGTTTTCGTAATGAACATTTGGAAAGGTATCAAGAGGAGCTTTCGAAATTGGATCCGGACCTGGCGCATCGACTGCAACAACGATTTAGCCAATTGAAACAGGAAGAGATGGAATTGCTGGTTTTCATTTTAAATGATTTAAGCCTCAGTGAGATTGCGGAGATCTATCATCTGGAATCAGCCAGCATCAATAAAAGGCGCTACCGACTCCGTAAGAAACTGGCCTTAGAAAAGGGAGCGGATTTTAAAGCCTTCATTGAAAAAACCCTTGAGGAAGAATGAGAAAATTAGTCCTGGGAATAAGCTTACTAGCCCTATGGGCTTGCACTAAGCAAGAATTTAGGTCTTCTTCTTTGCAGGAAGCAGAGGCCCAGGCCTTAATGGACTCTCATCCGGATTCTGCGGTAAGCTGGCTGGAAACTCAAATTCGTTTAAATCCCAAAAAGCAAGCAGCTTGGACCTACAAAATGTTAGGTACTTACTACATGCAAAGTGGTGATAACGAGCGAGCAGCTAGCTATTATTTTGAGGCTTTGGCCAAATATCAGGAGGCAAAAGATACAGCAGGGATGGCGGCGATCTACCTGAATCTAACTAATGTGGAAGATCGCTCCGAACAGTCTTGGGAATGGCATCAAAAAAGCATTGGTCTTTATCGCAGTATTGGTAATTATCAAGGGGTGGCCAAGAACTATGTGAACCTGGGTACCAGTTATATGGACAGCAATAAGCTCCAAAGGGCGGCCGATTTTTACCAGAAAGCCCGAGATTTAAGTCAGGCGCATAGGATTGAGAAAACCCTGGTGAGCTCATCGCTCAACCTGGCCATCTTAAGACATAAAATGGGGGAGAAGGCGATTGCGATTGAATTGATTCATCCGGTTTTAAAGTATTACCAGGAGACGGATAATCATATTGGTTTGGTATATAGCTATTTCAATTTGGGGCAATTCTATTGGCCTGAACAGACAGATTCTGTTCAGTATTATTCAGGGAAGGCGTTGGAAGAAGCGGGGAGTGATTATCCGCAGCTTCAAGCCATGGTATACCAAACCTTGAGGGAATTAGCGATTCGAGAACAGCGTTTTGCACTGGCCCAAAGCTATCATCACCGGTTTGATAGCATTGCGGATTTGCAGGTACAGATTAATGGGGCCAATTTGGTGACAAAGGTGGAAGCCGAGTTTGATTTGGCTCAAAGCAGGCAGAAGGCCGATTTTCTAATTGAGGACTTGAAGAGGCAAAAGCGCATCAATCTCTGGATCGGAATTTTAGCCATCGGTGTGCTTTTGTATTTAGGTTTTTTCCTTTGGAGCCTGCGTCGAAAATCCAGAGAAACCAAAATCTTAATGGAGCAGGATCGTGCCTTGATTAAAGCACGAAATGAACTCAATCGGGCGCGACTACTAAAATTGGAAACCGAGGAGAAGGTGATGCGGCAAAAGTTAAATCAGCAAAGGAGTGAGCTTTCGCAGATGGCGGCCCGTATTGTAAAGCACAAGAGCTTAATTCAGAAAATGGAAGGCTTGGCTTCGAATTGGAAGGGTAAAAAGGCCTCCCCGAAATTCCGAGATTTTGCCCGCTCCTTACGTCAAATCATGCGCGAGCAAGATGCAGCTCCTCTTTTAATTAAGGAAGCCTTTATTGTGTACCAGCGCTATTTGAAGGTCTTTAGTGAGCGCTATACCCAATTAACGGATAGTGATTTAGAGTATATCATCCTTTTTGATTTGAATCTCTCCACCAAGGAGGTGGCAGCTTTTTTAGAGGTGCAGGATCAAACGGTGAATATGCGTCGCTATAAATTGCGCAAGAAATTAAACCTGACTAAGGGGCAAGAGCTAGAGGCTTGGTTAAGAGAAGTGCGGAGCAGTATTTAGCCGTTTTTAATAAAGGCTTTAAACGAAAAGAGCCAGCTAAAAGCCGGCTCTTCCCTGTAAACTATCCTAAGAAAAGATTAGTTCCCTTATACCTAGTGTTTCACCAAAGTACCTTGTCTTAGTTGTTGACCACCTTCCAGACGGATGTGGTACATACCCTGCGGCAGAGATTGCAGCGGCAGTTTCAGGATGGGATCGTTTTGGATGAGGCTTTCGTTCCAAACCTCTTGTCCAGAGCTGTTAAATAGTTGCACTCGAATCTTACCTCGCATTTCACTTGGTACCTCAATATTGAGGACGGACTCTACTGGATTCGGATACATGCTGAGGCTTTCGATATGGAATTGAGCCAGACCAATATTCACGGTAAAGCTTTGAACCAAGGTGTCGCTACCACAGGCATTGCTTACAACGAGTTGTACATCTACCGGGCCATTTTGACTGTAGCTGCTATTGGCCATTAGGCCGGTATCTTGCTGTCCGTTACCGAAATTCCATTGGTATTGATCGCTTTGGCTGCTGCCTGATGCGTCCACAAAAATCCATTGCATACCCAGGCTGTCTACAATGCTATAAGTAAAGGCTGCATTAGGCAGGGGCACAGAATCCGTTTGGAAACTAATGGGACCTTCCCAGTCGGAGCTATCCGTGCCATTGCAAATGTTCTGATAGTAAACTTCATAAGCATGCTTAGCTAGCAATTGATCCAGGATTACCAGCGAATCTGTACCACTAATAAGTGTTCCACTTCCTGGATTAAAGCCGCTAAGGCCGTATTCCACTAAGAGTGTGTCTCCCAGGTCTCCGAATTCCAGTACCACACTATCGCAACTGGCAAAAGCCACTTGATTAAAGAAAGGACTGGTGCAATTATTATCCTGTAATTCAGTGATGCAGAAATCATCAATGAAGAACTCATTCGAACCACCAAAGTTTCCTGGGGCAACAAAGCTTAAACCAGTCAATTGAGCGGGTGGAAAAAAGGCATTCTGACTGTAGCTCCACCCGATATTCTGATCCTGACCATTGATTTTAATATAGCAGGTATCCAGATCGAAATCGATAATCTGATCCACATCAAACCATACTCCCGTGCTATAGTTAAAGGTAGCTAGGGTATTAGGTGGTCCAAATCCGTTTGGAGCTAAAACATTGGCCGTACCTCCAAAGAAATCGAGGCTAAAAGCCAGATTTGAATTTTGATAATCTTTAAAGAAATTGATGAAGCCAGAGCTTCCCATTGGCACATAAACTGCCATGGAAACTTCAATTCGTCCGCTGTCAATCGCATTGAATGGGACCCCCGTACTGCTAGCATCCAAGCCAAAGGCTATCACTCGCATAGATTGGGTTCCTGAGTTCGCTTGTAGGCTGCTGATTTCGGTTACATCATTAATGCTCAAAGACTCAAAAAGGGTGGATTGGCCATCAAATGACCCTAGATTGTAGGCTTCGAAATCATCACAAAGGATAGGACTCACTGAAATGTCGATAGGGCCGGCCCAAAGGCTCGTGTCTCCCGGTGCACAGATAGAGCGCACAAATACCTGATTGGGAACATTGGCCGCTTGTAAACTTACCGTGGCAGTAGTAGCGGAAGTGCTTACACGGGTACCACTGCCTATGCTGAAGCCTTTAATACCATATTCGTATTCATATTGGCCAGTAGTGCCATTCCAGGAAACGTCTGCTGAGGTAGCAGTGGAGGAAACCAAACTAAGGTTGGTGGGTTCAGCACAACTGGGAATGAGCTCATAGTGCAATTCATCAATATAGATAGGCTCGAATGAATTCAGAACCCCGTGCTTGAATGCGAAATTCTTATCGGTCATATTGTATCCGGTAGAGGCATCAAAGCTGAGGGTGTAGGTGTTGAAATTTGTGTTTAAGTGAATGGTGTCCAAGGCCTGAAAGCTGTTAATGTCACTAGGGTTACTGATGGTCCCTACAATCAAATCCTCGCTGGGAGCGCTGCTGTTTCGCGCTTTAAAGCGGATGCGTTTATCGCCGAGATCCATATCATTGAAATTTGGACTCACCAGAATTAGGTCGCTAGGGAAGAAGTCATTGTAAATTTGAACACTTTGACTACCGCTGGAAGATTGATTTCCGGTTACTTCAATGCTTCCGGCAGCAGAAAGCAGTGCCTCGTAACAATCTGGAGTACTGCCAATATTGAAGTTTTCGAAGTCTTCCAAATAAGGTGCACTAAAGGATGTGCAAGGGGTTTTAAAGCGTTGGGGTCCTACCCAATTGGAGCTGTCTCCGGGGCCACAAATTCCACGAACCACAAACTCGTAATAGGTGTTTGCGCTCAAGCTATCCAAAAGTTTTTGAGCATTACTGGTTGTGGTTTTAGTTCCTCCAGTGGTGTTTGTACCTTGATAAAAGCCCTGGGGACCAAACCAAATTTCATAGGAACCGGCAGCACCCACTGCAGACCAACTTAAATTGGCAGTACTGTCATTCTGCAAGGCAGCAGCTAATCCTACCGGATCTGGACAAGTTGGCGCTTCATCAATGCTTAGTTCATCAATTGAGCAATCACCGCTATTAGGACCATTACTCACAATTACAAAGCGAATTTGCGTGGTATCCGGATAGCTGGATATGTCGATCCCAATATTTTGGAAGGGTGCTGCACTGCTATTTTGAGGACTACCGCTTATGCGAGTAATTTCTCGCCAAGTTCCGCTGGAGTCGATCAATACCGCAAGTGCAGGCATATTAGGCCCAAAACGATGTACTGCAAAGCTCAAGAAGGGCTGGCTTAAAGCCGAAACATCGATACGTGGGCTTTCTAAAATAGCACTGTCTCCAGAAAATCCGTAGGAACCATGACTGTAAATGTAGTTGCCACTGCCGGAAGCATCTTGATCCGGTCCGGTACCAAATCCGGGTGATGGACCATTTCCAACCGTCCAACGGTATTGACCGCCATTTACCGGGCTGCGCCACCAGCAATTGTCAATCGTGTCGCCGGCATTGTCAAAACCATTACCCATTGCCCAATTGGCTCCATCGAAGTTCTCGAGATAGGGCGCTGTAATTTCGGTACAGGCGGTGCTAAAACTGAGTGGGCCTAACCAATAGGTGTAGGAACCATTGGTACAGGAGTCTCTAAGATATACTTCATAGGCGGTATTTGAACTCAAGTTGGAGATCCGATAGCTACCACTATTGTCATTGATTGAGTCCCCTGCTGTGTTGGGATCAAATCCGGCGGGACCCCATTTAATTTGACTGTGGATTCCCATTCCTGGAGTCCAATTTAAATCAGCACTATTGGTGGTGATGGCATTGAGGCTGATGCTGTTAAAAGATGGAGGACTACAGGCGGGAACGAGCTCATAGTGGAAATCATCGATATAAATGTTTCCGTAGGAGGCACTGCTTTTACTTAGAACAATTGCAATGTAGGAGTCCGTTCCATTGTAGCCATTGCTGCTGCTAATTTCGGTGATGAATTCGGAATAGCTTGGGAAGTCGCGAGTGGGACTGCTACTCGGGATAAAGATGCTATCCAATTGCTGGAAGCTTCCGGGGTTTAAGGGATTGTCTACCGTGCCAATTAGGAAAGAGGCATCACCTCCGGTAGCGGCAGCCATAAAGCGGATCTGTTTATCAGCAAGATTCAGGTCCGAAAAAGCTGGGCTAATCAACATAGTGCGATGATTGGCATTATTGCTGCCGCTCAGGAAAAATTCCAAATGCTGGCTTCCACTAAATGCGCTACTCCCATTATTGTAAGACTTTACTTCCGTTCTGTTTCCACCATTACCTACAAGGCTTGGCGTCCAACAAGCGGGCTCATCATGGAGCGCTTCGTTTTCAAAGTCATTGAAGTAGGGAGCTTGAAAAGGATTACAAGCGGTGCTGAAATAAAAGGCCAGGCTGGAATCGGAAAGGGCATTGCCGCAGTCACGGAAAATGTAGAGCTCATATTCAGTATTGGCTTGGAGGGGATGAATGGTGGCTGGAGCAGTACTTAATAAAGAATCTCCTGTGATGGTGATGGTTCCTTGAGTATAACCACGTGGTCCCCAGTAAAAGCGAAAGTTGCCGGCATTATCGTTGAAGTTGATACCAACGCTGGTGTCTCCGATCGATACCAAAAAGGGGTTGGTTACTTTTTGGCAAGGAGGAATGGTATCGTATTCTACTTCATCGATAAATAGAGTGGTAAATGTGCTTTGGTTTCCATGCAGGAAAGCCAGGTGACTGTCTTGCATATTGTATCCATTTGCTGCAGTTACAGGAATGATGTACTCGCGGTACTGAGAGGTTTCTGTAAAATGAATGGTGTCGAAAGCCTGGAAAGCGGACAAATTGCTTTGATTTGGCATCGATCCAATCACCAATGTAGAGCTGGTGTCGGTGGTACTAGCCATGAATCGGATTTGCTTTTGACCGAGAGTGAGATCACCAAATTGGGGTGAGATTAGCATGGTTGTATCTCCAAATTCATTGAAGAGTACGACATGTTTCAAGCCACTATAAGGATCGTAGTTTTCTACTTGCGCGGCAGAACCAAAGCCCATGGTATTCACTAAACCGGATTCCCAGCATTGTGGACTTTGAAAGAGGGTGTCGTTTTCAAAGCCAGTGGCGTATCCAATATAATAGGTATTGCTGCAAGCAGCGGCAGCTAGTTGTACACTGGAAGCATTTTGTGGAGTTGGCTTTTTAGTTTCTGTTTCCCCGGCATCTTTCTCCTTCATCTCCGTAGGAGCTTTACTGAGCTTCAACTGCACCTGCCAGGTTCCCCAGGCGAGGGTGCTAAGCGTCAGGGATGCAAAAAGCAGGGTGACGATCTTTTTCATGTATAGGGCTTTAGAATTTTAAATCGAAGACCAATTAAGAGGAATTGCTTCGCCTACCCTATTTTTTAATATGGACAGAATGTATATGACTGAATTAAGTAGTTGTTTTTCAGAAGTTAAAAGAGTGGTGTGTTGTTTTTATTTCGGAAGTATTTTACTCCTTTATCGGAACATAGCTCCTGGCAAAGTCTGCGTTTTTACCCTGTTTTATTGTCGAAAAACGCATTACATGAATAGCCTTTTTAAAGGCTAATGGGCAAAAAAAAAGCGCCTCGATTGAGACGCTTTCTAAAAGGCTTATCCTTTTCTTATTTCTTCATTTTTTCCAGCACATTTCGCAAAGCGCGACCGCGCAGGTTTTTGGCCAGGATGGTTCCATCACCGCCAATTAGGAAAGTGGCAGGAATGGACTGAACTCCATAAGTGGCCGCTGCAGCATTACTCCAGCCTTTTAGGTCACTTACGTGATTTTCCCAAACCAATTTATCTTGTTCAATAGCGGCAATCCACTGACTCTTGTTTTGATCCAATGACACACTTAAAACGGTAAAGCCTTCGCCTTCTTTAAAGCTAGCATCTTTATAATCGTTGTAAGTGGCTACTACATTAGGGTTCTCGCGGCGACAAGGTTTGCACCAAGCGGCCCAAAAGTCGATTAATACTACTTTTCCCTGGAGGTCGGAGAGCTTCCGTACTTGTCCATTAGGATCCTTCATTTCAATCTCTGGAGCTTTGCTGCCAATGCTAATACCACGGCTTTGCTCCTCATCCGGCATTTTATTCAAACCTTCCACAAAGCTTAGTCCAACAAAGCTTAATGCAGCAAGTCCGATAATGAATAGGGGTTTTCTAAAGATGTTCATCTCCTCTTTTTAGTTAACTCTTACAATTTGCGCGCCAATTGCCCGGAGGCGTTCATCGATATTCTCATATCCACGGTCGATTTGCTCAATATTGTGAATGGTGCTGGTGCCTTCAGCGCTTAAGGCAGCAATCAGCAGTGAGATTCCGGCGCGGATATCGGGACTGGTCATGGTGGTTGCCTTAAGCGGCGTGGCCTTGTCCATACCAATAACGGTAGCGCGGTGTGGATCGCAAAGAATAATTTGCGCACCCATATCTATAAGCTTGTCGACAAAGAACAGTCGACTCTCAAACATTTTCTGGTGAATCAAAACCGAGCCTCTGGCCTGTGTCGCGACTACCAGAGCAATACTCAATAGGTCTGGTGTAAAGCCTGGCCAGGGAGCATCGGCAATAGTTAGGATGGATCCGTCGATAAAGGTTTCAATCTCGTAATGATCTTGCTGGGGTACAATCAAGTCATCATTTTCACGCTGCACCTTAATCCCCATCTTGCTGAAGACAGAAGGAATTACGCCTAAATCATCGAAGCTTACGTCTTTGATGCGCAATTCAGAGGAGGTCATGGCGGCCATACCTATCCAAGATCCGATCTCAATCATATCGGGAAGCACGCGGTGATCGCAGCCTCCTAATTCGCTTACGCCTTCGATACTTAATAAATTGGAACCAATGCCGGAAATCTTAGCTCCCATGCGATTCAGCATTTTGCAAAGCTGTTGCAAATAAGGTTCGCAAGCGGCATTATAAATGGTAGTAGTTCCTTCGGCCAAAGCCGCCGCCATTACAATGTTGGCGGTACCGGTTACTGAAGCTTCATCCAAAAGCATATAGGCGCCCTTGAGTTTTTTAGCTTCTACACCATAAAAGGATTCGCCGGGCTTATAACGGAATTTGGCGCCTAATTTCTGGAAACCTTCAAAGTGGGTATCCAAACGACGACGACCAATTTTATCACCACCCGGTTTAGGGATATAACCTTTGCCAAAGCGCGCTAATAAAGGACCTACAATCATAATACTTCCTCTGAGGGAAGCGCCCTTCACTTTGAACTCATCCGATTCGAGATAGTCCAAATTAAGGTCATCGGCTTTAAAGCTGTAAATACCATGTCCCTTGCGTTGCACTTTAACACCGAGGTCGGCCAGGATGTCGATTAGCTTATTTACATCTACAATATCCGGGATATTGGAAATGGTAACCCGCTCTGCAGTAAGCAGGGTGGCACAGATAATTTGCAGGGCTTCATTCTTAGCTCCTTGTGGAGTGATGGAGCCGCTTAGGCGTTGTCCGCCGGTGATTTGAAAAGTTCCCAAGGAATTATTTTTTCTTGTTGATTTTTCGCTTCGAACGGTTATTGTTGTTGCGTTTATTTTTGTGGTTATGCTTGTTTCCACCGTGATTTTGCAACAGATCTCGTTTCTCGGAAAGACTTACATCTGCAACCTGCAATTTGTTGTTGGACATCTCCTTGAGGTTGTTCAGAATCACATCGTCTTCAACATGGTCTTTATTCCATACGATGTAATTTTTCTTCATCACATTGGCTAGAGCCTCGGTGAGAGCGGTTTTTTCTTCCCCTTCTTCCAGCGCTACGGCATAGTCAATCATTTTACGGGTAATATTTCCGTAATGACGGTAGCGACGACTGGTTTGAGGATACTCCACCGGCTGAGGCTTTTCTAATAAGCTTTCTGGTGCGGGAGGAGGATAGGGAGAGTCTACATCCAATTTGAAATCAGACATAATATATAAATGGTCCCAAAGCTTGTGCTCAGGATCATCGTCTGTCTCGTATACCTGAGGGTTCAGGTTCGCGATAATGGCGATTAGATTACGAGCTTGTTTATTGCGTTCGTCCCGATTTTCGATGGTCAGCAGGTAGTCTACCATGCGCTGAACATTACGACCATACTCAGGGATGATCATGCGGGGTCTGCTAGTATTATATTCCATAGTCTATTGAGAAGGCAATATAAAAAATCAGATTGCAGAGTATTGCCTTTAAAGTCCTAAAAGTACAAAGATAGGGATAGATTGTACTTTGAAGGTTGGCAATGTTACATACAGGAATTGAGCCCACCATTAAAAATCTGGGGCAAGCTCCTTAATTAGAGCAAACAATGGCCTAAGCCAGCCATTGAACTTAACCAGGTTCTGCTTTTAAATCTTCTCCAGCTTCGCGAACTTGAGTAGCAGTTTTTTCTCACCCACATTCTCAAAATGGATGATGGCCTTTTTATTGGCCCCGGATCCTTCCATGGATTTAATCTCTCCCATACCAAAGCGTGGATGCTTCACTCTTTGTCCCGCATCCAGATCGGTATGGATCTCGAAATTGCCGCTAACAGAATCTTGATCGCTCAATTTTTTCATACCAGCAGGTGGTCGTACCGGAGTTCGTGGACTGTTGCGTTGGGGACGAGCACTGCGTCGATCACCACCAGCCATGGGGCTGCGTTGTGCTGCGGAGTTTGGGCGTTTCTGGCGAAAGCCTTGTAATTCATCCGGTGATAGGAAGGGACTAAATTCCGGGGTACTTTGATTAAGGTATTTATCATCGATTTCCTCCAGGAATCGCGAAGGTTCGCAGTCTACCAATTTGCCCCAGCGGTATCTCATTTGGGCAAAAGACAGATAGGCTTGTTTTTCGGCACGAGTTAAGGCTACGTAGAAAAGACGGCGTTCTTCTTCCAGGTCAGCGCGACTGTTTACGGTCATCATACTGGGGAAGAGGTTTTCTTCCATGCCCACGATAAATACCACCGGAAACTCCAATCCCTTGGCCAGGTGAATGGTCATCAGTGATACCTTATTACGATCATTAGGGTCATCCTTATCCTGATCGGTTAATAAGGCCACATCTTGCATAAAAGCTTCCAATTTGGGGTTGCCTTCCTCGATTTCAGCCTGACCTTCGACAAACTCTTTTACAGAGTTCAACAATTCTTCAATATTCTCTACTCGACTAACACCTTCCGGGGTTTTGTCCTCTCCCAGGGTTCGCATCAGACCAGAGGTCTTGGAGATCTGATTTACAACTTCAAAGGCATCGGAGTTTTCGGCTAAAATGCGGTAGCTATTGATCTTAGTGACATAATCTTTCAGCTTGTTAACTGCGCCGCGATTAATACCCAGGTCGGGGAAGAAATCGATGTTTTCCAGGATTTCCCAAATGGCGCGATTTTCTTGATTCGCTTTTACAGTAAGCTTTTCAACGGTGGTGTCGCCAATCCCTCGCTTGGGATAATTAATGGTGCGGCGTAGGGCTTCCTCATCTTTAGGATTAATGGCCAATCGGCAATAAGCTAAAAGGTCTTTTACCTCCTTACGTTGATAAAAGGAGAGACCACCATAAATGCGATAGGGGATATTCTTGCGACGAAGATTATCCTCCATGGCCCGCGATTGGGCATTGGTGCGGTAGAGAATGGCAAAGTCGGAATAGTCGAAATGCTCATTCATCTGTCTTTCGAAAATGGTGCGCGCTACCCAGGCTCCTTCATCGGAATCACTTACGGTTTTGTGAACCACAATCTGGTCGCCTCCATCATTTTCAGTGAATACATTTTTAGGGAGCTGATTCTTGTTTTTCGCAATCAAGCTATTTGCTGCTCCCACAATGTTCTTGGTGCTGCGGTAATTCTGCTCCAGCTTATAAACCTGCACATTGTCGTAGTCGCGCTGGAAATTTAGAATGTTCTGGATATTCGCACCGCGGAAGGCATAGATACTCTGAGCATCATCGCCAACTACACAGATGTTTTGAAAGCGATTGGCCAGGGCTTTAACAATAAGGTACTGGGCGTGGTTGGTATCCTGATACTCATCCACCATGATATAGCGAAAGCGATCTTGGTATTTAGCTAAAACCTCGGGGAAGTTCCGTAAGAGGGTATAGGTTTGGAGCAGGATATCATCAAAGTCCATGGCTCCGGCCCTAAAGTTTTTCTCATTATAGGCATTAAATACATCACCCAACTGCGGCATACGTGCCGCGGCATCTTGTTCCTGGAGGTCTGGACTATTAAAGTATTCCCGGGGGGTAATTAAGCCGTTTTTAAAGGCTGAGATTCTACGGGCCACATTGCCGGTCTTGTAAATCTCTTTGTCAAGGTTTAATTCCTTGATTACATTATTAATAGCTTTTTTACTGTCTTCGGCATCGTAAATAGTGAAGTTGGAAGGATAGCCTAAAAGATGGCCTTCAACCCGTAAAATGCGAGCGAATACGGAGTGAAAGGTTCCCATCCAAATATTCTTAGCCTCGGAGGGACCTACTATTTTACCAATCCGCTCCTTCATTTCGCGAGCGGCTTTATTGGTAAAGGTCAGGGAGAGGATATTAAAAGGATCCACACCTTTATTTGCCATGAGGTAAGCAATGCGCATGGTAAGCACTCGGGTTTTTCCCGAGCCGGCACCGGCAATAACCATAATGGGGCCCTCGGTAGCTTCTACCGCGGCTTTTTGAGGTGGGTTTAGTCCCTGAAGGAAGTCCGTCACAGTAAAAATAATTTGAGGGGCAAAGGTGCGGATATTATGGAAAGGCGGCAAGGGCTTAATGAATAAGCTCCATCCTGGAAAGATCTAATAGTTGATTGCATGTTGGAGGCCAAAATGTATTCCGGGATTGTACCAGTTGTCGATTCAAGTTTGAGATTTAAGGAAATTTGTTTGAAAATGATTATTCCTTTGCTTTTCCTTTGATTTGGCGTCAAATCTGAAAATCATGCGCAGCTTAAACCTTAGCTTGTTGTTTTTGTGTGCTTTACTTTCTTTCAATGCGAGTGGAGCACATGTTTTTAGTTCTTATTACGAACATAGAGTCGATCCAGTTAATAATACTTGGGAGGTTCGATATCATTTATTTAGAAATTTCTACGGATTTGGTTCGGCCCCAGCTAATGTTACATTGCAGGGACCTTTAACGATTGCGCTTAATAGGGTGGGAAGTGGCCCTTTAGATACTGTGGAGGTTGAGGATATTAATTGTGGTGGTTTTATCTATGAAGAGTACTTATATACTGCCATTGTTCCAATTTCAACTCTACCCTTAAATGCTTCCTTAACTCCTCTTGAGTTTACAATTGGTAATGTGGCTTGTTGTGTAGCTGATTATAAAAATATAGATGCTTTAAATACTTATAATACCAGTACATCCGTAACAATATATCCGAAGGTGGGAATAAATGGTCAGCTAACCTTAGAGTATTTTGATAATATCGGCACGACCCCTGTGCCATTACAAGTTGCTTTCCCTTATACCACTAATTATAATTCCTTTCAATTGCTTCCTGGTATGCAAGGAGCAGATTCGGTAGCCTATGAATTAGTGAATCCAAAGTCCACCCCTTCCCAGAACATCGGATTTGCAGCGGGATATACTGCTTTAGCGCCATTTCCAGATTATACCGAGGATACTTTAAATGGGCCATGTCTTCACTTTCCGCAGCAGAATATCATTAGTACTAAAGTAATACCTGGAGGCTATCAGCCGGGCTTTTATGTAATGGCATTCGAGAAGCGGTATTATCGTACTGGTAATTTGATATTTAAGGATGTTACCTTGGGAATGGTGTATTTTAAGATGTACGACGGAACGAAGTCAATTCCTACTGTCGAGGTAAGTCATAAGGATACAAGTTGGATTATATCAGATAACCCCGAAGTGCTCCAATATAATTTAGAATATGGCGATACTTTGAGATTGCAATTTAAGGTTGGGGTAGGGCAACCTGGTGATAGTTTGTATGTGTTTTCGCAGCAAAGCTTTGTTGATTCAAGTCGTATTCCTGCTTTTGTTAGTTCTGGATATGAATTTCCTGAGTTGAAGTCCCATAATCCTGGAGGGCAATGGAAGGCAATTGACACGAATCTGGTGGAGTTAAGTTTTATACCTGGTCCGGCCAACTTTTGGAATGGAGGAGAATTATGGGTTTGTCCAATCACTTGGAGGTTATATGCTTGCGGAGGCGTAGTTAACGGGGTTCGGGTGCGCATTCAGTTAATTGGAAGTCCTGGAATTACAGTTAATACACTTCGTTTAGATACTGCGAATTTCTGCGATACTAAAAGCGTAGAACTTACTTCGCTGGGCTTTTCCCAGGGCGATTACTGGAGTCCCGGAATCTTAGCTGATGATTCTACAGCTATAAAGACGGAAATAAACCCGCTTAGCTCTCAATGGATTTACTGGATGTCTGCGAACGGAAATAAAAGGGATTCCATTTTTTTAAGGAGAGTGCCTGCCGACTCAATCTACTCTCTGCAATCAACTGGCTCAAGCATACAGAAGCTGGATGCTGATAATTCCCTTAGTCAAGTTTGGACCATGGCGGAGCGCGTGGAAATGAATGGAGTTAAGGAGGATCAGTTCCCTATTGTGGGGGCGGGTTCTTACAGTGTGAAAAGCGAAGTCTATGGGGTCAATAATTGTGATCACTATTCAGACACTTTAAAGGTGGACCAAGATTTTATTTGGGGTTCCAATATGGCGGATGACGGACGCTACACCGCTTCCGTATTATCAACCGATACGATTTTAGGGGTGTATGAGTGTAAAATCAGAGTTCCTTCTAGCGTTCGTGAGTTTGAATACCTGTACATCCTGGGTCTTGAAAACATTAAGCCAGATGTACCAAGAAAAGTTAGAGTCCGCGTCTTTAATAGCGGACCTTACTTGGATACCATCTGTTATGTCGGTAAGGAGTCCTATCTAAAGATTCCCGTGGATATTGTATTGCAGAATTGGGATTTCATTCGGCTGGAAGTCCACTTCCTTGAGAATCTCAATATTCAGTTACTGGAAAACACAGCTTCGAGTCTGGCGGTTAATCTGATGGAGAACTATGAGTTTAATGAGATTATGCCGAATACTCCCATTGCCATAAGTAATTATAGGCTGCCTTTGGGCTATAAGTTTAAAGGTACGATTGGTTTGGATGAGGATAGAATTTCTAAAACTGGCATTCGACTGTATCCCAACCCTGGTTCTGATTATATTGAAGTGGAATTGGCTGAAGCAAAGGAAAATGAATATTGCAGGGTGTATAATAGCCAGGGTCAATTGATGCTCGAAGGAAATTATGAAGTCTTTGAATCAAAGCTAGTTTTAGCTGTTGATCAATTGCCTAATGGTGTGTATTTGCTTCATGTAGCCGGGCAACAAGCAAAGTTTCGAGTTATGCATTAACCCACCCTGGGTGCCTGTGCCGAATAAGAGGTGTGAAAGGATTTAGATGATAGTCCCGGTTTGAATCTTATGCGAAGCTCTTGTTGATTTTAATGGGCAAAGGACTGGCTTCCCCCTGCTGACTTTCGACACCTTATTAATAAAGGGTATTAGGATAGATAAGGTGTTTTTTGTGAAAAGAGGCAAGGCAGCATTCCGTATTCGAAAAATATCAAGCTGGAATATTGATTTGAAAGGAAGGTAAAAAGCTTCCTTAGCTCGGGCTATGCATCGTTTTCTAAGTATCTGAACAAAAGCCTAAAACATTTTTTCTCAAGGGCTTGCTACGTTGTTGAATTGTTCTACATTTGCAGTCCCCAAAAAAGTGGGGTAGCGAATTTATTAAATAGCTTATATTAAAGGTGTATGCCAACGATTCAGCAATTAGTACGGAAAGGACGTACTAAGATTACTAAGAAGAGTAAGTCTGCAGCTCTGCAGTCTTCACCACAGCGTCGTGGAGTATGTACGCGTGTGTATACCACCACTCCTAAGAAGCCTAACTCAGCCATGCGTAAAGTAGCGCGTGTACGCTTAACCAACGGAAATGAGGTGAATGCCTACATTCCTGGTGAGGGTCACAACCTGCAGGAGCACAGCATTGTATTGGTTCGCGGTGGTCGTGTTAAAGACTTGCCAGGTGTGCGTTACCACATTGTGCGCGGTGCATTGGATACCGCTGGTGTTAATGGTCGGATGCAACGTCGTTCTAAGTACGGCGCGAAACGTCCTAAAGCGAAAAAATAATCCTGTTAGAGAAAAAGACTCATGAGAAAGGCAAGAGCTAAAAAAAGACCCTTATTACCAGATCCCAAGTTCGGTGAGCCACTGGTAACTCGTTTTGTAAATATGATGATGTTGGATGGGAAGAAGAGTACTTCCTACCGCATTTTTTATTCGGCCATTGATATCGTTTCCGAGAAAACCGGAGAGGGTAATGGTTTAGAATTATGGAAAGAAGCCTTAAATAATGTTATGCCTCACGTAGAAGTACGTTCTAAGCGTGTGGGTGGTGCTACTTTTCAGATTCCTGTTCAGATTCGTCCGGATCGTAAAATCTCTGTAGCCATGAAATGGTTAATCTCTTATGCTCGTAAGCGTAATGAGAAATCTATGGCGAACCGTTTGGCAGCTGAGATTATGGCTGCTGCTAAAGAAGAAGGTGCTGCAGTTAAGAAGCGTTTGGATACTCATAAAATGGCGGAAGCTAACAAGGCTTTTGCTCACTTTGGCAGATTCTAAATCCCTCAAATAGGAAAGATAAATCATGGCAAAAAGAGATTTAAAATACACCCGTAACATCGGTATTGCAGCGCACATCGACGCGGGAAAAACCACTACCACCGAACGTATCCTTTATTACGGTGGGGTAAGTCACAAGATTGGTGAGGTGCACGATGGTGCCGCTACCATGGACTGGATGGAGCAGGAGCAAGAGCGTGGTATTACCATTACCTCTGCTGCTACTACCCTTAACTGGCCTTACCGTGGTGATAACTACCATATTAACATTATCGATACCCCCGGACACGTTGACTTTACCGTTGAGGTAAACCGTTCTCTTCGTGTATTGGACGGATTGGTATTCTTGTTCTCTGCGGTTGACGGTGTTGAGCCACAATCTGAAACTAACTGGCGTTTGGCTAATAACTACAACGTTCCACGTATTGGTTTCGTAAACAAGATGGACCGTCAGGGTGCCGACTTCCTGAACGTTTGTGGTCAGGTGAAAGAAATGTTGGGTTCTCATGCGCTTCCTCTTCAGTTGCCTATCGGTGCTGAAGCCGATTTCAAAGGTGTGGTTGATTTGATCAACTTCCGTGGAATCGTTTGGAACGAGGAAGATATGGGTATGACTTTCGAGGAAGTTGAAATCCCAGCTGATATGTTAGACGAAGCTACTGAGTACCGCGAGAAATTGCTCGAGGCCGTAGCTGAGTTCGACGATACCTTAATGGAAAAATACTTTGAGGATCCAGAGTCTCTTACTGAGCGTGAAATCCTTGATGCATTACGTGAAGCGACTATCGCTAACAAAGTAGTGCCAATGATGTGTGGTTCTGCCTTTAAAAACAAAGGTGTACAGGCCATGCTTGATATGGTAATGGAGTTAATGCCTGCTCCGGTAGATATTGAAGCTATCGTAGGTACTAACCCAGATACCGATGCTGAAGAAAAGCGTAAGCCTTCTTTCGATGAGCCTTTCAGTGCTTTGGCATTTAAAATTGCAACCGATCCTTTCGTAGGACGTTTGTGTTTTACCCGCGCTTATTCAGGTGCCCTTCCTTCCGGTTCTTATGTGTTGAACACTCGTACTGGTAAGAAAGAACGTATCTCTCGTATCTTCCAGATGCACGCAAACAAGCAAAATCAAATTGATGAGCTGGGCGCTGGAGATATCGGTGCTTTGGTAGGATTTAAAGATATTAAAACGGGTGATACCCTTTGTGCTGAGAATGCTCCTATCATTCTTGAATCAATGGACTTCCCAGAGCCAGTAATCGGATTAGCAGTTGAGCCTAAGTCTAAAGCTGATGTGGATAAATTAGGTATGTCTTTGGCCAAATTGACCGAAGAGGATCCTACTTTCCGTGTTCACACAGATGAGGATACCGGTCAAACTGTAATCTCAGGTATGGGTGAGCTTCACTTGGATATTATCATCGACCGTTTGAGACGTGAATTCAAAGTTGAGGTGAACCAAGGTGCTCCTCAGGTATCTTACAAAGAAGCGATCAACGGTACTGTAGATCACCGCGAGGTTTACAAGAAACAAACTGGTGGTCGTGGTAAATTTGCCGATATCATCGTAACCATTGAGCCTAGTGAAAGCGAAGAGCCTGGATTGGTTTTCGTGAACGAGGTGAAAGGTGGTAACGTACCTAAAGAATTTATCCCTTCTGTAGAGAAAGGATTTAAAGAAGCTATGTCTACTGGCGTTTTAGCTGGTTACCCTGTAGATAGTATTAAAGTGACTTTGAAGGACGGATCTTTCCACCCTGTGGATTCGGATCAGCTTTCTTTTGAGGTTGCAGCCAAAATGGCTTTCCGTCACGCAGTTCCTAAAGCCAACCCGGTATTATTAGAGCCTATTATGAAATTGGAGGTATTAACTCCAGAAGAGTATATGGGTGATATCGTAGGTGACTTGAACCGTCGTCGTGGTGTGGTAGAAGGCATGGGCGATCGTAATAATTCAAAAGCGATCAAAGCTAAAGTGCCCCTGTCTGAAATGTTTGGTTATGTAACTGACCTGCGTACCAACTCATCTGGTCGTGCGACTTCAACTATGGAATTCTCTCATTTTGCAGAGGCTCCTAAGAACATCGCCGAAGATGTAATTGCAAAGGTTAAGGGTAACAAAGAATAAGTTTATTAAGAAGATGAGTCAGAAAATCCGCATTAAGCTTAAGTCTTACGACCACAATTTGGTGGATAAGAGTGCTGAGAAAATCGTAAAGACTGTAAAGAGTACCGGTGCGATCGTGAACGGTCCTATTCCGCTTCCGACCAACAAGCGTATCTACACAGTATTACGTTCTCCTCACGTGAACAAGAAGTCACGTGAGCAGTTCCAGTTGTCTTCCTTCAAGCGTTTGCTCGACATCTACAGTTCTTCATCCAAGACCATTGATGCCTTGATGAAATTGGAGTTGCCTAGCGGGGTGGAAGTAGAGATTAAAGTCTGAGTTTAGAGTATTAATTTAAATAGATTGTCAAATGCCTGGAATGATCGGTAAAAAGATCGGGATGACAAGCCTCTTTGACGAAAACGGTAAAAACTTACCGTGTACCGTCATCGAAGTGGAGCCCAACGTGGTAACCCAGATCAAGACCGCTGAGAAAGACGGTTACGAAGCCGTACAATTAGCTTACGGCGAACAAAAAGAGAGTCGTGTACCTGCTGCTATGGTAGGTCACTTCAAAAAGGCTGGAGTGAGCCCTCGCAAAAAAGTAAAAGAATTCGATACCAACTTCAAAGAAGTGGAATTGAAGGAAGGTGTAGCAATTAGCGTAGACCAATTTTTTGCCGAAGGACAATTCGTTGATATCTCCGGTGTATCTAAAGGAAAAGGTTTTCAGGGTGTAGTAAAGCGTCATGGCTTTGGTGGTGTAGGTCAAGCTACCCACGGTCAGCATAACCGCTTACGTGCTCCTGGTTCAATTGGTGCCGGTTCGGATCCATCACGCGTATTTAAAGGTATGCGAATGGCCGGACGCATGGGAGGAGCCATGACTATGGTAGAGAATCTCCGTGTAATTAAGGTAGATGCCGATAAGAACCTTTTGGTTGTTAAAGGGTCGGTTCCCGGTCCTAAGAACTCAATCTTAATTATCACCAAGTAATGGAATTAGCAGTATTAAATAAAGAAGGTAAGGATACCGGACGTAAAGTGACCTTGGCTGATGACATTTTTGCGATTGAGCCAAATGAGCACGCCCTGTATTTAGATGTTAAGCAACATCTTGCCAATAAGCGTCAAGGTACTCACAAAGCGAAAGAACGTGCAGAGGTTTCTCGTACTACTAAGAAGTTCTTCCGCCAGAAAGGTACCGGTAATGCCCGTGTAGGATCTTTAAAAAGTCCTGTACAACGTGGTGGTGGTACCGTATTCGGTCCCCGTCCGCGTAACTACGGTTTCAAACTCAACAAAAAGTTGAAAGCTTTGGCCCGTCGTTCCGCTTTAGCACAGAAGGCCGCTGACCAAAATATTGTGGTTTTGGAAGCCCTTCAAATGGACAAGCCAAACACTAAAAGCTACGTACAGATTTTGAGCGCCTTAGGCCTCCAAGACAAAAAATCTTTACTGGTGCTTGGTGAGTCAAATAAAGCTGTATATTTGTCGTCCCGAAATTTTAAGGGTTCCGACGTGATAAGTGCTTCAGAATTAAACACTTACGCTGTAATGAAGGCGCAAACTGTGATTTTATCTGAAGATTCGTTGGAGAAGCTTGAAACTGTTTTAAGATAGTAGACCATGGGCATTTTGATCAGACCAATCATCACCGAGAAGGCTACCGCTGATAGCGAAGACAAGAATCGTTTTGCTTTCGAAGTAGCTGTGGATGCCAACAAGGTTGAGATCCGCAAGGCAGTTGAAGAGCTCTACGGTGTAAACGTAGAAAGTGTAAAAACTATGGTAATGCCAGGTAAGCGTAAATTCCGCTATACCAAGCAAGGTATTACTCGTGGTAACACTGGTAAGTATAAGAAAGCCATTGTGCAGGTTCGCAGTGGTGAAACTATTGACCTCTATAGCGAAATTTAATCATGGCTGTACGTAAGTTAAATCCGGTTACTCCCGGACAGCGTTTTAAGGTTGTAGGTCAGTTTGAAACTGTAACCGCCAGCAAGCCTGAGAAGTCTCTTGTAAAAGGGAAGTCTAAGTCGGGCGGACGTAACAATAGTGGTAAAATGACTGTGCGCCAGTTAGGTGGCGGTCATAAACGTCGTTATCGTGTGATCGATTTCAAACGCGAGAAAGACGGCGTTCCTGCAACTGTAAAGTCCATCGAGTATGATCCTAACCGTTCTGCTCGCGTGGCTTTGTTGTTTTATGCAGATGGAGAGAAGCGTTACATTATCGCTCCTAACGGTTTACAAGTTGGGCAGCAGGTACTAAGTGGTAAAGATGCTACTCCTGAAATCGGTAACACCATGTTCCTAGAGAATATTCCTTTAGGTACAGTAATCAGTTGCATTGAGATGCGTCCTGGACAAGGAGCTATCATTGCACGTTCTGCCGGATCTTTTGCCCAATTAGCGGCTCGCGATGGTAAGTATGCTATCGTGAAAATGCCTAGCGGTGAAACCCGTATGATCTTGACTACTTGTAAAGCTACCATTGGTGCTATCGGAAACTCAGATCACCAATTAGAGCGTAGTGGTAAGGCAGGTCGTAGCCGTTGGTTAGGTCGTCGTCCTCGCGTTCGTGGTGTAGCGATGAACCCAGTAGATCACCCCATGGGTGGTGGTGAAGGTCGTGCCAGCGGTGGCCATCCACGTTCACGGACTGGTATTCCAGCCAAAGGGTACAAAACTCGTACTCCTAAGAAGGCTTCGAACAAGTATATCATTGAAAGACGTAAAAAGTAATTAGCTATGGCGAGATCACTAAAAAAAGGTCCTTTTATTCACCATAAGCTGGAGCAGCGAGTATTGGCACAAGCCGATAGCGGTAAAAAGTCGGTTATTAAGACTTACAGCCGTGCCTCCATGATCTTTCCTGAAGCAGTAGGTCAGACTATAGCTGTACACAACGGAAGAACCTTTGTTCCTGTTTTTGTAACAGAAAACATGGTAGGTCACAAATTCGGTGAATTTGCATTGACTCGTACCTTCCGTGGACACGGTGGTAATAAGAAAGATAAAGGTAAGCGCTAAGAATAGGTTATGGGATCTAGAAAGAAACAATCTGCTGAAGCAAGAAAGGAAGCCCGTAAGAACGTGGCGATTGCTCAGCTGCGCAATTACCCAACCAGCCCTCGCAAAATGCGTTTGGTAGCTGATATGGTACGTGGAATGGATGTTGAAAAGGCTTTGTACCTCTTAAAGTACAGCCCTAAGCATGCCAGTATTCCCATGGAAAAATTATTGCGCTCAGCGATTAACAACTGGGAGCAGAAGAATGAAGGAGAGCGTATCGAAGATGCAGGATTATATGTTTCCAGCATTCAGGTTGACTCCGCTCGTATGTTGAAGCGTATTCAGGCCGCCCCACAGGGTCGTGCTCACCGCATTCGCAAACGCAGTAATCATGTAACCATTGTGGTAGATGCTCGTAGCAATGACGAAGCAGCCGCAGAATCTAACGAAGTAAACGAATAACCGCATGGGACAGAAGACTAATCCAATAGGAAACCGATTAGGATTTATCCGCGGCTGGGATAGCAATTGGTACGGTGGCCGTAATTATGGCGACAAGATCGCGGAAGATGCCAAAATCCGCAATTACTTGTACGCACGTTTAAACAAGGCCAGCGTTAGCCGTATCATTATTGAGCGTACCCTAAAGCTGGTTACCATTACCATTACTACCAGTCGTCCTGGTATTATCATCGGTAAAGGTGGTCAGGAAGTTGATAAATTGAAGGAGGAGCTTAAAAAGCTCACCAAGAAAGAAGTTCAGATTAACATTTTCGAGATCAAGCGTCCTGAACTAGATGCCAAACTGGTGGCTGATTCTATCGCCCGCCAAATTGAAGGACGTATCTCTTACCGTCGTGCTGTGAAAATGGCTATTGCTGCATCGATGCGTATGGGAGCTGAAGGGATCAAGATTATGGTTTCTGGTCGTTTGAACGGTGCGGAAATGGCGCGTTCCGAAATGTATAAAGACGGACGTACACCCTTGCACACTTTCCGTGCAGACATTGACTATGCTTTGACTGAAGCTCACACTACCTATGGTCGTTTGGGTATCAAAGTATGGATCATGAAAGGAGAAGTATACGGAAAACGCGACCTGAGCAACCCATTCGGTACTGCTAAGAAAAGCAATGGACCGGCTGGTGGAGCCAATGCAGGTGGCGGACGTAACAGAAGAAAAAGAAAATAAGCAGACCGCTTAAAATATTGAAAGATGTTACAACCTAAGAAAACAAAACACAGAAAGCAGTTTAAAGGCCGCATGAAGGGTAACTCCCAGCGCGGTGTCGAGATTGCTTTCGGTAGTTTCGGTCTGAAAGCGATGGATTCGGTTTTCATCACCTCACGTCAGATCGAGGCAGCACGTATTGCAGCTACCCGTTACATGAAACGTGAAGGTCAGTTGTGGATCCGTATTTTCCCCGATAAGCCCATTACCAAAAAGCCAGCCGAAGTACGGATGGGTAAAGGTAAAGGTGCCTTGGATCACTGGGTTGCTGTTGTACGTCCCGGACGTATCCTCTTCGAACTTGATGGTGTAAACCAAGAGATCGCTCAAGAGGCATTGCGTTTGGCCGCTCAGAAGCTTCCCGTTAAATGTAAGTTTATCGTTCGCCGGGATTATACCGGTGCCTAATTAAGATTGAAAGATGAAGGCATCCGTAATTAGAGAAATGACCACGCAAGAAATCTCCGATCAAGTAGCTGAGGAGAAGATCAATTACGACAAGTTGCGTATGGCGCACCACATTTCTCCCTTAGAGAATCCTGTGGAATTGAAAGAAAAAAGAAAGTTGATCGCTCGCTTGAGTACTGAGCTTCGTGCCCGTACTGAAGAAAGCGCATCTTAATAAGACTGTTCAAAATGGAACACAAAAGAAACTTGCGTAAAGAACGTATCGGGGTAGTTACCAGCAACAAAATGGCTAAGTCCATCGTGGTGTCGGTAGAGAAAAAGCAGAAGCACCCTATGTACGGTAAGTTTATTAAGCTTACCAAGAAGTTTCATGCTCACGATGAGAAAAATGAGTGCAATATCGGTGATACCGTTCGCATCATGGAAACTCGTCCCCTGAGCAAGACCAAGAACTGGAGACTAGTAGAAATCATTGAAAGAGCGAAGTAAGCGATGTTACAACAGGAATCTAGACTTAAAGTAGCGGATAACACCGGAGCCAAGGAAGTTCTGGTAATTCGTGTGTTGGGAGGTACCGGTCGTCGTTATGCTTCCGTTGGAGACCGCATCGTGGTTTCTATCAAGGAATCTACTCCTTCCGGTAATGCCAAAAAAGGACAAGTATCCAAAGCGGTAGTGGTTCGCACTAAGAAAGAGGTTCGTCGTCCTGATGGATCTTATATCCGTTTTGATGATAATGCTTGTGTATTACTGAATGCGCAGAATGAGATGCGTGGTACCCGTGTTTTCGGACCGGTTGCTCGTGAACTTCGCGACAAGCAGTATATGAAGATTGTATCACTAGCCCCTGAGGTACTTTAAACGAAAGAACAATGGCCAAATTTCATATCAAAAAAGGTGATAAAGTAGTTGTTCTCTCCGGCGAAGACAAAGGCAAGGAGGGTACAGTACTGGAGATGCTTCCCAAAAAAGGAAAGGCGATCGTTGAAGGTATTAATGTGGTGAAAAAACACAAGAAGCCTAGCGCAACCGATCCTCAAGGAGGAATTGAAGAAGTAGAAGCCCCTGTTTATCTGTCTAAACTGATGTTGATCGATCCCGCGAATGGTGAACCCACTCGTGTAGGTCGTAAAACCGACGAGAACGGTAAACTGGTACGCTATTCAAAGAAAACTCAAGAGATTATTAAGTAATGGATTTTTCTACCAAATTAAAAGATAAGTACCAGGAGCAGATCGTTCCGGCTCTTACCGAAGAATTCGGATATCAGAATCGCATGGAAGTTCCTCGCTTGAAGAAGATCGTTCTTTCTCAAGGTGTAGGTGAAGCTACCGGAGATAAGAAACTGGTAGAGCAGGCGGTTGAGCAAATGTCTATGATTGCTGGTCAGAAAGCGATCGTTACTTATTCCCGCAAGGATATCTCAAACTTTAAACTTCGTAAAGGCATGCCTATCGGAGCTAAAGTGACTCTTCGCGGCGAGCGCATGTTCGAATTCCTGGAGCGTTTATTGTGGTCAGCGTTACCACGTATTCGTGACTTTAACGGAATCAAGAATAATGGATTTGATGGTCGTGGTAACTATACCTTAGGTATTACCGAGCAGATCATCTTCCCCGAGATGAATATTGACAGAGTGCCACGCATTACCGGTATGGATATCACTTTTGTGACTTCCGCTGAAACCGATAAAGAAGCTTTGGCATTGTTGAAGAACTTTGGTTTACCCTTCAAAAAATAAGACATGGCGAAAGAATCAATGAAAGCGCGCGAGCGCAAACGCGAAAAGCTGGTAGCCAAATACGCTCAGAAGCGTGCCGAGCTCAAAGCAGCCGGTGATTATGAAGCTTTACAAAAGCTTCCTAAGAATGCTTCTCCTGTGCGTCTGCACAATCGTTGCAAGCTTACCGGTCGTCCACGTGGATACATGCGCCAGTTCGGAATTAACCGGGTAACCTTTAGAGAGATGGCCAATGATGGTCTGATCCCAGGAGTTAAAAAAGCCAGTTGGTAAAAAGGTTTAGAGATGATTACAGATCCAATTGCAGATTATTTGAACCGTGTTCGTAACGCCATCTTGGCCGGACACAAAGTAGTGGAAATCCCTGCTTCTAATTTGAAGAAGGAAATCACTAAAATTCTTCAGGATCAGGGTTATATCCTGAACCATAAAATCCTGGAAGAAGGACCTCAAGGCACTATTAAGATTGCTTTGAAATATGATCGTATTACCAATGAGCCTGCTATCCGTTCTTTGAAGCGTGTTAGTAAGCCAGGTTTGCGTACTTATACCGGCAGTGCAAACATGCCACGGGTAATCAATGGTTTGGGTATTGCTATCGTATCTACTTCGAAAGGAGTGATGACCGATAAAGAGGCCCGTAAAGAGAATGTAGGTGGCGAAGTTCTTTGCTACGTATACTAAAAATTAAGAGATGTCACGAGTAGGAAAAGCCCCCATTAGTATCCCAGCCGGAGTTGAAGTAAGCTTCAAGGATGGTGTGGTTGCCGTGAAGGGTAAATTAGGTGAGCTTCAGCAAACTGTTTCAGACAGTGTGGAGTTGAGCATCGAAGATAATACCATCACTGTGAGCCGTAAGAATGATGAAAAGCAATCACGTGCCGATCATGGTCTGTACCGTGCTTTAATCAACAATATGGTAATCGGTGTTTCTGAAGGTTTCGAAAAGAAATTAGAACTGGTAGGTGTAGGTTATCGTGCAACTAACCAGGGACAACTTTTGGATCTTTCTTTAGGATACTCTCACAATATCGTTCTTGAGGTGCCTCAAGAAGTTAAAATTGAGACTGTATCCGAAAAAGGTAAGAACCCGGTAGTAATCCTTAAGAGTCACGACAAGCAACTGGTTGGTATGGTAGCGGCTAAGATTCGTTCTTTCCGTAAGCCAGAGCCTTACAAAGGAAAAGGTGTTCGCTTTGTAGGTGAGTACATCCGTAGAAAGGCTGGTAAAACTGCTAGTAAATAATTAAGACATGGCACTGACTAAAACAGAAAGAAGAACCCGAATCCGCAGCCGGATTCGTAAAAAAGTAAGCGGAACTAATAGTATTCCTCGCTTATCGGTTTTCCGTTCCAATAAAGAAATTTACGCTCAGCTGATTGATGATGTGAGTGGTAAAACTTTAGCTGCTGCATCTTCTTTGGATAAAGAAATCAGCAAAGAAGGAACCAAGTCGGATATCGCGAAAGCCGTAGGCGCTGCCTTGGCCAAGAAAGCCACTGAAGCAGGCCTCGAAACTTGTGCCTTCGACCGTGGTGGATATTTATATCACGGACGGGTAAAAGCTTTGGCTGATGGTGCTCGCGAAGGTGGATTAAAATTTTAAGAAAATCCCATGATTAAAGGACACAAAAATATTCAACGCGTAAAGCCGAGTGGTCTGGAATTAACTGACCGCGTTGTAGGCATTCAACGGGTAACCAAAGTGACCAAAGGTGGACGTACCTTCGGTTTCTCTGCCATCGTTGTGGTAGGAGATGAAAACGGGGTTGCCGGTTACGGATTGGGAAAAAGCAAGGAAGTATCCGAAGCAATTCAGAAAGGTATTGAAGATGCCAAGAAGAATTTGGTACGTATTCCGCTCGTGAAGAATACTATTCCTCATCAGCAGGATGGTAAATTCGGAGGAGCCCGCGTATTCCTTCGTCCTGCATCAAACGGTACCGGAGTAATTGCCGGTGGTGCGATGCGTGCGGTATTAGAAAGCCTTGGTGTACATGATGTACTTGCCAAATCTAAAGGTTCTTCTAACCCTCACAACGTGGTAAAAGCTACCTTCGACGCATTGCTTTCATTGCGTGATGCTGGTGCAATTGCTAAGACTCGCGGTATTAGCGTGGATAAAGTATTTAACGGTTAAGATATAGTTTCATGGCTAAGATCAGAGTTAAACAAGTACGCAGCAAAATCAACCGTCCGGAGGATCAAAAACGTACCTTGGAGGCCTTAGGTTTGCGTAAGATGAACCAAGTGGTTGAGCATGAAGCCACTCCTCAAATTATAGGTATGGTACGTAAAGTAGCCCACCTATTGGAAGTGGAAGAATTGAACTAAGCTAACGCATAGAAAGATAGTATAATGAGCTTGAATAATTTAAAACCTGCGGAAGGTTCTGTAAAGAACACAAAGCGCATCGCCCGCGGTGAGGGAAGTGGACATGGTGGTACTTCTACCCGTGGTCACAAAGGTGCCAAGTCTCGCAGTGGATATAAATCCAAGATTGGTTTTGAGGGTGGTCAGATGCCATTACAGCGTCGTGTACCCAAGTTCGGTTTTAAAAACCCTAACCGCGTAGAGTACAATGGTATTAACCTGGATACTTTACAGACTTTAGTAGACAGCGGTAAAGTAAGTGGAGATTTAACCGTACAAAGCCTTATCGATAACGGATTGATCGCTAAGAACGATCGCGTTAAGATTCTTGGACGCGGCGAATTGACCGCAAAGTTGAACGTAGAAGCACACGCTTTTTCTGCCAGCGCTAAAGCAGCGATTGAGGCTCAAGGAGGCGAGGCTAAAACTGTATAAAACCGGAGCATGAAGCGATTTATCGATACGATCAAGAATATCTGGGCAATCGAAGAACTAAGGGAGAAGATTCTTTTAACCTTAGGTCTTTTGCTTATTTATCGCTTAGGTTCCAATGTGGTTCTTCCAGGCGTTAATACCGAAACCCTGCAGTCTTTGCAAAGTCAGGCTGATGGTGGTTTAATTGGTATTTTGAATGCCTTCACCGGAGGTGCCTTTGCGAATGCCTCTATTTTGGCATTGGGAATTATGCCTTATATCTCTGCCAGTATCGTAATTCAGCTTCTGGGTATGGCTGTTCCTACCATCCAAAAGATGCAAAAGGAAGGAGAGAGTGGCCGTCGTAAACTGAATCAAATTACTCGGATCTTAACCATTGGTATTACCATGGCACAGGCTCCGGGCTATGTTGCAAACCTAATGGCACAAGGAGTGGAAACAACTGTAGGTGGTCAAACCTTCTGGTTGTTGAGTATCGTAGTACTTACTGCGGGTACCATTTTCGCTATGTGGTTAGGTGAGCGCATTACCGACAAAGGAATTGGTAATGGTATCTCCCTACTTATTATGGTGGGTATTATTGCCAGTTTGCCTCAGGCCTTCTTACAAGAACTCGTTTCCAAATTGGAGCGTAGTGGAGGTGGTCTGGTACTCTTTGTGGTAGAGATTGCAGCTTTAATTATTGTTATTCTATTGGCGGTAGCCTTGGTACAAGCGGTACGTCGTGTTCCTGTGCAGTATGCTAAGCGTACAACTGGAGGTCGCACTTTTACCGGTAACATGGCACGTCAGTATATTCCTCTTAAGGTGAATGCTTCAGGTGTAATGCCGATCATTTTTGCACAAGCAATTATGTTTATTCCGGTAACCATCCTTAGCTACACCGCGGCTGGTGAAGATGCGAGCGGCGGATGGTTAATTACGGCCTTCAGCGATATTCAGGGATTTTGGTACAACTTCGTGTTTGCCGTACTGATTATCTTATTTACCTATTTCTATACAGCAATTCAGGTTAACACTAATCAAATGGCTGAAGACCTGAAGCGCAACGGTGGTTTTATTCCGGGTATTAAACCGGGTAAGGCAACTGCAGAATTCTTGGACACGGTACTGTCTCGTATCACCTTACCGGGATCCATTTTTCTGGCCATTTTGGCCATTTTACCGGCCTTCGCTATGATTGCTGGTGTAAACACTCAGTTCGCATATTTCTACGGAGGTACCAGCTTACTCATCATGGTGGGCGTAGTATTGGATACTCTGCAGCAAATTGAGAGCTACTTGTTGAACCGTCATTACGATGGTTTAATGAAAAACGGAAAATTAAAAGGAAGAGCAGTTAGCGCATTCTAAGGAGAAGAACACTATGGCGAAACAATCGGCAATTGAACAAGACGGAACTATCGTAGAGGCATTAAGCAATGCCATGTTCCGGGTTGAATTGGAGAATGGACACGTTATTACTGCGCACATCTCCGGAAAAATGCGAATGAACTACATTAAACTTTTACCCGGTGACAAAGTGAAACTTGAAATGTCACCCTATGATTTAAGCAAAGGTCGTATTACTTACCGCTACTAAGATTATGAAAGTAAGAGCATCATTGAAAAAAAGAAGTGCAGATTGCAAGATCGTACGTCGTAAAGGCAAGCTGTACGTGATCAACAAGAAGAATCCCAAGTTCAAACAAAGACAAGGTTAATATTTAGCTGATATGGCGAGAATTGCTGGTATTGATTTACCGAAAAATAAGCGAGGCGAGATTGGCCTTACCTATATCTTCGGCATTGGCCGCAGCCGTGCTGTAAAGATCCTCGAAGAGGCCGAGATCGACCCAAATATCAAGGTTAGCGAATGGGACGACGATCAGTTGACCACCATCCGTCGAATTATTTCTGATAATTACACCGTAGAAGGTGAACTGCGTTCTGAGATCCAATTGAACATCAAGCGTTTGATGGATATCGGTTGCAATCGTGGTATTCGTCATCGTGCCGGCTTGCCACTTCGCGGTCAGCGCACTAAGAATAACTCTCGTACGCGTAAAGGTCGTCGTAAGACCGTTGCGAACAAGAAGAAGGCCACTAAATAATATTGACGCATCATGGCAAAGAAGCAAGGAAAAGTTACTAAGAAGCGTAATGTGGTGGTTGAAGCAGCCGGAGAGGCGCATATCAACGCTACATTCAATAACATCATTATCTCGCTTACCAATACTCGCGGTCAAGTTATTTCTTGGTCTAGCGCCGGTAAAATGGGATTCCGTGGTTCTAAGAAAAACACTCCTTACGCTGCTCAAATGGCAGCCGAGGACTGTGCAACTAAAGCTGCAGAATACGGATTGAAAAAGGTGAAGGTTTACGTTAAAGGACCAGGTAATGGTCGTGAATCTGCTATCCGTAGCATCCACAACAGTGGAGTAGAGGTTACTGAAATTGTTGACGTAACCCCAATCCCACACAATGGATGTCGTCCACCCAAGAGAAGAAGAGTTTAATCACCGATTTAGATTAAAGAGTAATGGCTAGATACACAGGCCCCGTTTCCAAGATCGCACGTAAATTCCAAGACCCTATTTTCGGTCCTGATCGTGCCTTAGAAAGAAAAAACTATCCTCCCGGTCAACACGGTCCTAACCGTCGTCGCGGGAAGAAATCGGAATATGCTATTCAGTTAGCTGAAAAGCAAAAAGCAAAATACACATACGGTATTCTGGAACGTCAGTTCGCGAATATGTTCGATCGTGCTTCTCGTGCAAAAGGTATTACCGGTGAGGTATTACTTCAATTATGCGAAAGTCGTTTGGATAATATCGTGTACCGTTTAGGGATTGCACCAACTCGTCGTGCTGCACGTCAGTTGGTAGGTCACCGTCATATCACTGTAAATGGTGAGGTGAACAATATTCCTTCTTACCACGTGAAAGTTGGAGATATCATCGCTGTACGCGAGAAGTCCAAATCTCTTCAAGTGGTATCAGAGTCATTATCCGTTCGTAAAGAACCATTAGAATGGTTGGAATGGAATGAATCTTCACACAGCGGTAAAATGCTGAGCGTACCTATGAGAGCCCAAGTTCCTGAAAACATTAAGGAGCAGCTCATCGTAGAATTGTACTCTAAATAATTAATAATCTTAATCCCTACCCTTATGGCGATTTTAAATTTCCAGAAGCCTGATCAGGTTATTATGAATCAAGCGACCGATACCGAAGGTCAATTTGAGTTCAGGCCTTTGGAGCCCGGTTACGGTCTCACCGTAGGAAACGCATTGCGTCGGGTTCTTTTGTCATCACTGGAGGGCTTCGCCATCACTTCTGTTCGCATCGAAGGAGTGGACCACGAGTTCTCCACCATTAAAGGTGTGGTAGAAGACGTTACTGAAATCGTTCTAAACCTTAAACAAGTGCGCTTTAAGCGTCAGATTGAGGAGAACGAAACTGAGAATATCAATGTGAGCATAAGCGGCCAAGAACGTATCACCGCCGGTGATATCGGTAAATTTGCCAGCTCATTCCAGGTACTGAACCCAGACTTGGTAATTTGTAATCTCGATCCTTCAGTGACCATTACCATGGACATCACCGTTGAGAAAGGTCGTGGTTACGTGCCTGCTGAGGAAAACAAGAAAAGTGGTGCTCCAATCGGAACCATCGCTGTAGATGCTATCTATACTCCCATCAAGAATGTGAAGTACAGCATCGAAAACTATCGTGTGGAACAAAAGACTGACTTTGAAAAGTTGATCTTAGACATCACCACTGATGGTTCCATTCATCCTAAGAAAGCACTTACTGAAGCCGCTAAAATCTTGATCCAACACTTTATGTTGGTGAGTGATGAAAAAATCTCTTTAGAAGACAATTCTTCTTCTGAGGCTGATAAGTACGATGAAGAAATCCTTCACATGCGCCAATTGCTTAAAACCAAATTGGTGGATATGGATCTTTCTGTTCGTGCATTGAACTGCTTGAAAGCAGCTGAAGTTGATACCTTGGGAGATTTGGTAACTTACACCAAGAGCGATCTAATGAAATTCCGCAACTTCGGTAAGAAATCTCTTACTGAACTCGACGAATTAGTGGAAAGCAAGGGATTAAGCTTCGGTATGGATATCTCTAAATACAAATTAGACAAGGACTAGTTAACCGATGAGACACGGAAAGAAAATAAATCATCTCGGTAGAAAGTCAGCACACCGCAAGGCTATGCTGGCCAATATGGCAAACAGCCTTATTGAACACAAGCGTATTAACACCACCGTTGCCAAAGCCAAAGCTTTGAAATTGTTCGTGGAGCCGTTGATCACTAAATCAAAAACCGACAGCACTCACAACCGTCGTATTGTATTCTCTTATTTGAAGAATAAAAATGCGGTTACTGAATTGTTCCGTGAAGTGGCTGCCAAAGTTGGTGATCGTCCCGGAGGATACACTCGTATCATTAAAACCGGTACTCGTTTAGGTGATAACGCTGAGATGTGTATGATCGAACTGGTTGATTTCAATGAAATCTATACCAGTGCCAAGAAAGAAGCTACTAAGTCTAAACGTCGTCGTCGTGGCGGTTCTGGAAAATCTCAGAAAGAGGAGGCTCCGGCTGTTGAAGCGGCAACTGAAGAGGTAGTAGAAGAAGCTCCAGTAGTAGAAGAGGCTCCAAAAGCCGAAACTCCTGAAGCTCCTGCTGACGAATCGAATGAAGAAGAAAAGAAAGGCGAGTAATTGAATTTCTTTTAACGTATACAAAAGGGATAAGAGCATTAGTTCTTATCCCTTTTTTTGTGGGTGATTGCTTTAGGAATTAACTTTGAAGAGTTTTTGAAAGATGGCCAATTTTACACGTAAGAAAGCAGTAGTAGTCCTGCAAGATGGAACTACATTTTGGGGAAGATCGGTAGGTTTAGACGGAAGTTCTACCGGCGAAATTTGTTTTAACACTGGAATGACCGGCTACCAGGAGATCTTCACCGATCCCAGCTATTATGGCCAGTTAATGGTTACTACCAATGCCCATATCGGTAATTATGGAGTGAAGGATGATGAAGTAGAGTCAGACTCCATTAAAATTGCGGGTTTGATTTGTAAGAACTTTAGCTTCGATCACAGTCGTGTGGGAGCCAATAATTCCCTTTTAAAGTACTTTGAAGAGAATGGCAAATTGGTAATCTCGGATGTGGATACTCGTGCTCTGGTACGTCATATCCGTAGTAAGGGAGCCATGAATGCGATTATCAGCACCGAGACGGACGACCTGGAAGCATTGAAAGCACAGCTCAAAGAAGTGCCTTCCATGGAAGGTTTGGAGCTTTCCTCAAAAGTGGCAACTATCGAAGCCTATTATTTCGGTAATGAGGATGCTACCTATAAATTAGCCGTTCTTGACTTGGGTGTAAAGCGCAACATTCTGCGTCATTTCGCTAACCGCGGTTGTTATATGAAAGTATTCCCTATGGATACTTCATTGGAAGAAATGAAAGCCTGGGCTCCGGATGGATTATTCATTTCCAATGGACCTGGAGATCCTGCTGCGATGCAAAACACGGTGAGCATCGTAAATGATATGGTGAACTCAGGATATCCCGTATTTGGTATTTGCCTCGGACACCAGTTGGTTGCCATTTCACAGGGCTTAAACACTTATAAAATGCATCAGGGTCACCGTGGAATAAACCACCCGGTACTGAATATCTTAACCGGTAAGGGAGAAATCACTACCCAAAACCATGGCTTCGTAGTAAGTATGGATGCCGTTGAAGAACATGCAGAAATTGAATTAACTCACCGTCACCTAAATGATGACGGTGTTCAAGGCATTCGCCTAAAAAATAAACCGGTAAGCAGCGTGCAATATCACCCCGAGGCATTTCCCGGGCCGCACGATTCTGAATACCTTTTTGATCAATTCGTAGAACAACTGAAACAATCTAAATCCTAAGAAATGGCAATTATTTCCGGCATCCACGCCCGTCAGATTCTCGACAGTCGCGGTAACCCCACAGTAGAAGTCGATGTAATTACGGAAAGCGGCGCCCTGGGGCGTGCAGCAGTTCCCTCCGGGGCTTCCACCGGTGTTCATGAAGCAGTAGAGCTTCGCGATGGTGGAGATCAGTGGATGGGTAAAGGCGTGCAGAATGCCGTGGATAATGTAAATAAATTGATCGCCCCGGAGATTATTGGGATGTTCGTTACCGACCAGGCTGATATTGATCAGCGTATGTTGGATCTGGATGGTACCCCCAATAAAGCCAAATTAGGAGCGAATGCCATTTTAGCCGTTTCCTTAGCGGTGGCTAAAGCTGCTGCCAGTGAAACCGGCCAAACTTTGTACAATTACGTAGGAGGGGTAAATGCTCGCACCTTACCCGTACCTATGATGAATATCCTGAATGGCGGAGAGCATGCTGATAATGCCATCGACTTTCAGGAATTTATGGTTATGCCTTTCGGTGCCTCTAGCTTCTCAGAAGGATTACGCTGGGGAACGGAAATTTTTCACCACCTGAAAAGTGTGTTAAAGGAAAAGGGGTACAGCACTAATGTTGGAGATGAAGGAGGTTTTGCTCCCAATATTCAATCTAATGAAGAGGCCATTGAAACGGTATTGGTAGCCATAGAAAGAGCAGGTTTTAAAGCAGGAGAAGAGATTTACATTGCCATGGATGCCGCCGCCAGTGAGTTTTATCATGCCGATGATAAGATGTATCACTTCAGCGATGGTGCCAAGCGTAGTAGTGAAGAAATGGTCGCTTATTGGACCGAATGGGTGAACAAATACCCCATTATTTCCATTGAAGATGGACTGCATGAAGATGATTGGGCCGGTTGGACTCAATTGAACGCAGCTATTGGTGATCGTGTTCAATTAGTTGGCGATGATTTATTCGTAACTAATGTGGAGCGTGTACAGCAAGGGATCGATCAAAAAGCGGCTAATTCTGTTTTAATTAAAGTGAACCAAATTGGAACTTTAACTGAAACCATAGAAACCGTGAGTCTGGCACAAGCCAATAATATGACTTGTGTAATGAGTCACCGTAGTGGAGAAACAGAAGACTCTACCATTGCTGATTTGGCAGTAGCTCTTAATACCGGTCAGATTAAAACCGGCTCTGCTTCACGCAGTGATCGTATGGCAAAGTACAATCAATTGCTTCGTATCGAGGAGATGTTGGGCGAAAGTGCCAAATACCTCGGTACCCAATTCAAATTCATTAAAAAATAGTATTCGTAAATGGAAAATTTAAAACAGCACTTTTCTACTAAAATAGATTCAGCTGCAGCTGAGATCAAAGATTTCCTTGCTAAGCATGGTGATAAAGTAGTGGGTGAGGTGAAAATCAGTCAGCTTTACGGCGGTATGCGCGGTGTAAAAGCTCTGATCACCGAAACCTCTAAATTAGATCCAGCCGAGGGTATTCGCTTCCGCGGATATTCAATCCCCGAATTGCAAGATCTTTTACCCAAGGCTCCTGGTGGAAACGAACCCCTTCCCGAAGGCATCTTTTATTTGATGTTATTCGATGAGCTTCCTACTGAAGAAGCCGTAAAGGCGGTTACCCTGGAATGGCAAAAAAGAGCGGAAGTACCGGCTCATGTGTTTAAGGTATTAGATGCATTGCCAACCGATACCCATCCTATGACTCAGTTCGTATCTGCCATCATGGCCTTACGCACTGAAAGTGAATTCCACACCGCTTACCGCGATGGAATTAATAAGAAAGATTACTGGCAGCCTACCTTCGAAGATGTAATGAACCTCATTGCTCGTCTTCCACGTGTAGCCGCTTATATCTACCGTCGTACTTACCATAATGGCGATCATATTGCTCCGGATCCAAGCTTGGATTGGGGGGGCAACTTCGCACATATGCTTGGATTTAATGATGAGGAATTCCGCGAATTAATGCGCATTTACCTTACCATTCACTCTGATCATGAAGGTGGTAATGTGTCCGGTCATACCATTCATCTGGTAGGATCTGCATTGAGTGATGCTTATCAGTCATTCGCTGCCGGTATGAATGGTTTAGCAGGACCATTACACGGCTTAGCTAATCAGGAAGTAATTCGCTGGACTTTGGCCATGCGCGATGAATTAGGTGGTGGCTTACCTAGTAAGGATGCCATCGAAGGCTATGTGCGTAAGACTTTAGACGAAGGTAAAGTTATCCCAGGATTCGGTCATGCAGTATTGCGTAAGACGGATCCTCGTTATACTGCTCAACGTGAATTCGCGCTGAAGCACATGCCCGAGGATGAATTATTCCAGGTGATTAGTCGTATTTACGAGGTAGTTCCTGCAGTATTGGAGGAATTAGGTAAAGTGAAAAACCCATGGCCTAATGTGGATGCCCATAGTGGACAGTTATTGATGCACTACGGATTAACCGAGTATGATTTCTATACCGTATTATTTGGTGTGAGTCGATCTTTAGGAACCCTGGCCAGTTTAATCTGGGATCGTGCTTTAGGAATGCCTATCGAACGTCCAGGATCTACAACCACAAAATTGTTGAAAGAAGAGTTTGACCTCTGATTTTATCAATAAATATTAGGAAGCCGACATTAATGTCGGCTTTTTTTTTGTCCATAGTAGAAGCAAGGCTCGAGGAAATAATCGCAAAAGCAACACATAGTTGTATAGTGCCTATTTTCTGTAATATTAGTTCGACAATCGTAGATAATTAACCACAATAATTGGTTGATAGTGTTACGATAATTGAAATTCAGCTGCTGTTTATTTGTTGTGAAAAATGAATGCTGCCGGATACAGCTCAATTAAATGAATTGCCATTCCCCCAATAAAGAGAATTCATTCTCAAGTAATTCATTGAGCGGCCGATTGGCGCAGGCTGATGCAGGCATTCAATATTGCACCCAAAAAACACTATACGATGAGATTTCTATTGGTCCCTTTATTGGCATTGATGGCCATGTCCTCAAGTGCCCAAAATTTAGCCTCAACTTATTTACAAGGAAGTCTTGGTTTTGATGAATCGGCCAGTTTCCATAACAAGGGAACATATAGCTATTCCCATCCTGAGGCACTTGCTTCGCAATGCATGTGGTCAGATGGGGCGGCTGTTTATATGTTTGGGGGAACACATGCACAGACTTCGCAGGCAAATTCTTTGGAACTTAATAACAGACTGTGGAAGTATACACCCAATAACGGATGGGAGCTTCTCAAGGGGTCTACAGGAACAGTTGTGGTAACCACTACCTCCAGCACCCCGGTATACAATGGTAGTTCAGATTTGATTTATGGGTCGCCGGGCACCGCATCTCCAACAAACCTGCCAGGGGCCCGCGCAGGAGCCTCTTATACCAGTGATGGAAATGGCGGTTTCTTCATGTATGGTGGTTATGGCTTAGGATACAATGGAGGTGGAAAGGCTGTTGGAGTTTTGGAAGATCTATGGTATTTCGATGGCACTAACTGGACCTCCTTAATGGATTATGTTTCAGTAGGACGAAGTGCAGTATACGGGACCCAAGGTCAGTCTAACTCCACAAACACCCCCGGATCACGTGTAGGTGCGGCACTTTGGTACAAAGATGGTCACTTGTATTTATTCGGAGGTTGCACTAGTCCTTTTAACACTACTGCATCCATTGGTCCAACATTCGGGGGCTTGACTAATATGAATGGGAAAAGTGATTTATGGCGTTTCGACCTTAGTACCAATCAATGGACTTGGATTGATGGAGCTACTACTTCCGCCAACTTCGCAATTCAATCTGGAACAAATTATACGAATCCTCCCAGTACTTCTTCTGCGAGCTATTGTATAGGAGCCAATGGGGACTTTTATCTCTATGGAGGTTACGAGTATTGGACTGATGTTAATGGGACTAAATATTACAGTCCCGCTGAAACCTTATGGAAATATAATGTTGATAATGGCTGGTCATTGGTAGTGGGGAACCCAAATTCACTTAGTGGTGGTTCTACTACAACTCCTGGCTGGCAAATTAATGCGCCGCTGATCGAGTTTAATGGTTCACTTTATTTCTTTCCTGGATTGATAACCTTCAATGGCCCTCAAAATACTACAACAGTTCAGTCTGTTGTTTATAAATGGGATGGCACAAATTGGCAAAGTGTAAAGACTTGTGCGACTTCCTCGGCTCCAGGCCTTGCCTATCGGAATGATGCTTGTTTGGGCAAAGTAGCTGCGGGTGCTGTGGTCCTGTTTAATGGAGAGGTTTTTCACTATGGTGGTGTAGGGGAAAGTAGTCCCATTAAATATTCGGCTAGTCTGACTCGATTTGATGGTCAAAATTTTGCGGCTGTAAGCTCTTTGCCTGCAAATACTTCCAATTATTTCAATAGTGCCACGACTAGTGTATCCAAGCCTGGTTCTTTAAATCAAGCCGCATCTGCTTACAATGAAGAAACCCGAACCCTATTTGTTTATGGAGGGGATAATTATAAATCCGGTTTGTTTTCAAATTTGTGGAAATATCAGGATGGGCAGTGGGTTTGGTTAACAGGTAGTGGTGCCTCATCAACGACTAAGCCGGTTTATGGCACGCAAGGGCAAGAATCTGCTACGGTCACCCCTGGTTCGCGAATGGCCGCAGCAATGTGGTGTACCAATGGCTATGTATGGTTATTTGGTGGAAGAGGATATGATGTAAATGGCTCTTTAGGCCGTATGAGTGATTTGTTTCGATACAATATCGCCACCGGTCAATGGGCCTGGATTAAAGGACCTAAAACCATTTCCGGGGCGGGCACTTTTGGTACTAAAGGAGTAGCTGGGGCTTCCAATAACCCTCCCGGACTTAGCGGTATGCGTGCATGGAAGCCAAAAGTGAGCGGTAATACAGTTTACATTTATGGCGGAATTGCAAGTGGAACCAACGATTACCATGATGCAGTTTGGAAGTTTGATGGTGTAGATTGGACTTGGACAACCGGATCGAACACAGCAAAGGCAGTTCCAGTATCTCTAGTTTCCAATACGTATAATTCTTCCAATACTCCAGGAGCACGCTTAAATTTTGCATTTGCTCAAGATACCGGGGGCTTTTACATCTATGGCGGTGAGGTTTGTTTGCTGAAAAATGGAAGCAGCACCCCCGTTGCAAATAATCAATTATGGCATTTTGATAAGACCAAAGAACAGTGGAAGTTTATTACAGGTAGCTTTGAAGGACTCAAGAATACGGCCACTTACAGTACATCAACTTTAAATTTAAGTACACTTACTCCTGGCTATGTTCGAGGTGCAAGTGCCTGGACTTATGAAGGACGATTTTACTTGTTGGGGGGGCAGGCCTACACAACTAAGGGCCTTAAGGTTTCTAGTAATTTGTGGGAATGGAATGGGTTCAATTGGGCTTGGTTAAGAGGGGGAAAGGATTCCGCGGCGATTCAACAAAGTCCTGTATATAGTGAGCCTATGGAATTTGATTATGAGCACCTACCATATCCGCGCTATTATGCCCTAAATTGGAGGGAGGGGGATGTGTTCTACCTGGCCAAAGGAGCAAGCACCAGTCTTAACTCTCTGATCGTTTCAATGGATGATATTTGGGCCTTTGAGCCTGGCAATGTTTGGAATGGATTGACTTGGTCCAAAAACTTTATACCAGCATCCAAATCTGTGAATGCACAAATTCTATCCAGTGCATCAGTTCCAAATGATATACAGGTAAGATCTCTATTAGTTGATGCAAATCATTCCTTGAATATGGGAGGGAATAGGCTGAAAATTGCCGGAGATCTCTTCAATTATTCGGGAATTGAAAACTTTGATGAAATACATTTCAATGGAAACGACAGCCAAATGGTTAGAGGCGGGCTGTTGGAAGTTTCCACCACTTTGGTTGTTGAGGAGCAAAGCATATTAAAGAGCGAAGGGAATATTCGTGCTCGGGCTTTGGATACGGCTAATTATGGTCAGATAGTAAACTGGGGTGAAATAATTGGCGATGTTGACTTTGAGTTTTATATTCCACTTGCCTCCACTTCATCCAATGGTAGATATATGCACTTAGGTAGCATATTTGATGGGGCTACTATCAATCTAATAAAATCGAGCGCTTCGGGAATTGTAGAATCAGGCTTAAGCAATGCTGCTCAAAACACAATTTGGAGGCTCAACGCAGCCAATGCGTCCTGGCAAAGTCCGTCATTAAGTGATCCTTTTGCACCAGGGGTAGGATATGCAATCTATGCCGGGATAAACCCTTTTGGGAATTTCTTACTCTCGAATGGTACTTCAGGTAGTTTGCGGATGAGGGGACAACTGTCTAATGCCAATACCGTGACCATATCCTTAAATTATAATGATGGCTTAAATGGAAGTGTGGTTTGGGTAAGTAATGTTGATCAAGCTAAAGAAGGTTGGAACTTTGTGGCCAATCCATTTTCCCACAGTATAAATATCGAAAGCCTGTTGAATGGTCTCAATTATCGAAGTATTTACATTTGGAATGGAAAGGAAAACCAATATGCGAGTATCAATACCGCTACCTTAAGTGCAAATAATGGAGGCTCATTATTTATTCCCCCCGGCCAAGGTTTTTATTTTCAATACAGTTCCAATGATCAACAGACTAAACCTTCCATTCAGTTGGATAGATCTAGTTTGTACAGCTCTACACGACCACACTTTCAAAAGAATTCAGGCCTTTTGGCCGATGGCATTCGTTTTCAGATTTTATATAATGACTCGGTTAGCAGCAAAGACGATGTTTGGTTGGGCTTCGAGGCGGATGCAACAGCAGGCTTTGACCCAAAATATGATGCTTGGAAAATTCGTTCAGCAGGCAGTAAAATGATATATGTGTATTCTCAGGGTCAGGAGCATAGTATCTCAACCTTTAATCCAGATTCAGTGACTTACGTAGACTTGGGTATTGTAGCACAACATGGGGACACACTATATCTAACAGCAATGCTGGCTAATTTAAGGGCCTTTAATGAAGTGGAATTAGAGGATCTGAAAACGAACTTGAGTCAAGATTTGGTAGAGCAAAGCCAATATAGCTTTGTGCACGATACTGCTCATGAGCATCGTTTGCGGGTTCATTTTAGCGTAAATAATGTTTCAGTCCATTCAAGCCCATATAAGTCGGGATTCATTTTCTACAACCAAAATTCTGGCACGTATCTCCATCATATTGCTGAAGAAAAAGAGCAAGCTGTAGAGGTTCAGATTTACTCTATGAGTGGGAAATTAGTGGAAAGCTTGGGTTGGGATTCGCCTGAAAATGATTTAGAAATACTGAAAGCCCATGTTCATGGATTGTATATCGTCAAAATCAAGAATCTTAAGTCAAGGTCAACAGAAGTGCTTAAAGTTCTCAAAGTAGCTAAGAGCTAAACGGCCAGGGCTATTCAATAATTAATCGAAGACTTTCCCCAGTTTTAATTGATGTTAGAAAGTAAATCCCGGGAGGCCCCGGAATAGTTAGGTTTTTAGAATTTAACTCGAATTCAATATTCTGGCCAAGCACATTTTGAACTTTCCAGTTGCTTGAATTCAGATTTCTGGAAATATGGAAGACCCCTTTCGAGGGGTTTGGGTAAGCACTTATGGGAGGGAGGTAATTGGACTTAAGTTGCAATCCTTTTGCTTGCCCTAATGCCAGAATTAAGCTGGGGGCCTGATTAAAATCTGAACCTGCGGCAAAGAATTGTCCCTGATCATTGCATATCAAACCACTGCCAATACAAGTAGGTGAACTGGAGTGACTATCAATAAAAAGTTGCTTACCGGCAGAGTCACTTTCCACTACAATCATTTCGGTTTGACCATTTTCCGGTGCAATACGGTAGCCGGTAAAGAGGTAGGTGTCATAAGGTGTTATTGCCATATCAAAGCAGGCGTCATTCTTAACTACACCCGGTTGAACGAACACATCGGAGAGTACATTTAGATTGGTGTCCAGAAGGGTAAGAGTAATATCAAAATATACGGATAGAGCAGAAGCACCTTCGCCACCTATGGCAATTTGCCCTTTGGAGTTTACACCAATTGCATTACCTCCACGAGTAAATCCGCTGGAGACAATTTTACGATTGACCAAATGACCTTGATTATCAATTGTACTCACTAAATAGTCAAATCGAGTCGGCAACTCATAGTCCGAGGTGTATGCCCATCCGCCAGAAGGCAAGGTAATAATTTCTTGCGCAACAAAGGAGAGGCTGTCGATTTGGACATGTCGATGCAGAATGTTCAATGCCGTATCCAGAATTAAGACTTGGGCACTTTGCTCAGCACCACTTTGGCTGCGCATTTGATTTAACAAAGCAATTTGGTTTAGCGGATTGGCTGCAATGTCTTGGCCTGCTAAAGTGGTGTCGCCAGAACCAAAACGCTTTTCTTGGAGAAGGACTCCGGCTGTATCAAGGACCGTCACCCAGGCTTGGTTGGTGTCGTTCCAAGACCTTTCGCCAGCCACGAATAATTTTTCATGTAGGAAAATAATTTGCGAGGCTGCATAGTTTCCGGTAGTTCCGTATACCTTTTTCCAAAGAACCTGACCCTGGGGATCGAGCTTATATAGTTGCCATTTGTTTCCTGGATATTGATTGGTGTCACCATTGGCCAGGTAGTAGATATTGCCACTGGGGTCTAAACAAAGTTTGGCGGCGGTTTCCAAGCTTTGGTTCGGGCCAAAGTTCTGCCAAACAGCACTTTGACTGTGTAAGGTGGAGCAAAAAAGGAGGAGAATCAGAATGCGCATAGGGCTAAAGTAATTCCTCAATTTGAATTGGCCTATTTCGCCTTCGAAATATCGAACTATACCCACTGAGTTTCAAAAAAATAACTTTACCTTTGCACTCCTTTTTCTGGGGAGTGAAATGGATCAGGAAAAGGCTTAGAATCAAAATGATGTAAAAATTCTTTCGTTGCGGGTTTCCCTAATGATCTTACCGGTGCGAAATACAAATGATTTCTGCATGTCAGAAGAAAACAAAAAAGTAGAAGAGGAAGTAGCAAATACTCCGGAAACTACCCAGGAGGCGGCTGCTGAGACTGCTGCTGAAACTAAGACCGAAACTGTTGAAGAAGCTCCTGCTAAAGAAGTGGCTCCTGAAGTAGTTGAGGAAAGCACTGAGTTTGATTGGGACGAATTCGAATACGGAATCGCTTCTAAAGGAAAAGCTCAGCGCGAAGAGCTCACCAAGTTGTACGAGGAAAGCCTCACCAGCATCGATGAGCACACCATTACCGAAGGTAAGGTGATCAACATGACCGATCGCGAAGCTATCGTAGATATCGGTTACAAGTCGGAAGGGGTTATCTCCTTGAACGAGTTCCGTTACAATCCTGATTTGAAAGTAGGTGACCAGGTTGAAGTTTTGGTTGACAAAACTGAAGACAAAGAAGGTCAGTTAGTACTTTCTCACCGTAAAGCCCGCTCTATCAAGGCTTGGGATCGTGTGAACGAAGCTCACGACAATGAGGAAGTAGTGAAAGGTTACATTAAGTGTCGTACTAAAGGTGGTATGATCGTTGACGTATTCGGAATTGAGGCTTTCTTGCCTGGTTCTCAGATCGACGTGAAGCCTATCCGCGATTACGATGCCTATGTAGATAAAAACATGGAATTCAAGATTGTTAAGATCAATCACGAATTCAAGAACGTGGTAGTATCTCACAAAGCCCTTATCGAAGCCGACCTCGAAGAACAAAAACGCGAGATCATTGGCAAACTCGAGAAAGGTCAAGTACTCGAAGGTGTGGTGAAAAACATCACTTCTTACGGAGTATTTATCGACTTGGGTGGTGTAGATGGTTTGATCCACATTACCGATTTGAGCTGGAGTCGTATCAACCACCCAAGCGAAGTGGTAGAGTTGGACCAGACTTTGAACGTGGTAATTTTGGACTTCGACGAAGACAAAACCCGTATTCAGTTAGGTCTGAAGCAGCTTGAGGCTCATCCTTGGGATAACCTCGATAGCGAGTTGAAAGAAGGTGATAAAGTGAAAGGTAAAGTAGTAGTATTAGCTGACTACGGTGCTTTCGTTGAAATCATCCCTGGTGTTGAAGGTCTTATTCACGTTAGTGAAATGAGCTGGAGCACTCACTTGCGTTCTGCACAAGACTTTATGAAAGTTGGTGATGAGGTTGAAGCAGTTATCTTAACTCTCGACCGCGAAGAGCGCAAAATGTCTCTCGGTATCAAGCAATTGAGCACTGATCCTTGGACTGATATCACTACCAAATACCCAGTTGGATCTAAGCACGAAGGTGCGGTACGTAACTTCACCAACTTCGGTGTGTTCGTAGAACTGGAAGAAGGTATTGATGGTCTTATCCACATCAGCGATTTAAGCTGGACCAAGAAAATTAAGCACCCCAGTGAATTTACTTCTGTAGGTGCTAAATTGGAAGTGGTTGTATTGGATATCGATGTTGAAAACCGTCGCTTAAGCCTTGGTCACAAACAAGTTGAAGACAATCCATTCGAAACTTATGCCACCTTACTAGAAGAAGGTAGTGTAATTGAAGGTAAAGTACTTCGCAAAGTTGACAAAGGTGCTGAGATCGTATTCGAAAACCTCGGAGTAGAAGCATTTGTTCCTTCTCGTCACATGGTGAAAGAAGATGGAAGTGAAGTGGCTGCTGATGAGCGTATCGATTTCAAAATCATCGAGTTTAACCCAGATGCCCGTCGTGTGGTAGCTTCTCATACCGAGCTTCACAAACAAGTGAAAGCTGATAAGCAGAAAGCCGATCGCGTTCAAGCTAAGAAAGCCGTTAAAGTGATCAACTCTAATGTAGAGCGTTCTACCTTAGGTGACCTTGACGCTTTAAGCAAGCTTAAAGAGCAAATGGAAGACGACGAAAAGAACGGTTAAAACCGATTTAAGTCATATTCGACCCCGGTTCAGGTTTTATACTTGAATCGGGGTTTTTTTATGGCTAAAATTGAGATATATTAGGGCACTGATAGGATTCGGATCTGTTTTAACTTGAAAGTCAATCTCTTTTTTCTTCGTTCATTCTTGCTCTTGTTTAGCTTGAGTTTGCAGGCTCAACTTAGCATGGAGGAGAATGTGGACTCCCTGAATAATCTTTATGCAAAAGGATTGTATGAAGAGCTTATTTATATGGGGCAGTCCAATATTGCCGACTGGCCAGTTATGGACACTCTTAATAAGCACTATGGGCGTACCTTACTGAACCTGGGTAAGGCTTATGGACAATTAGAGGTCTATTCGGAGGCCATGCAGTATCACCGCAGAGCTCTGTCGGTGTACAAACAGATTTCAGACTCCTCTGGTGTGGCGAATGCCTATACTTATCTGGCCTCAATTTACTATAGCACGGAAGACTCGGCAGGGGCCTTCGCCAATTTACACTGGGCTCGTTCCTATTATCCCGATTCGGTTTCCAATACCGAAGAGATGCGCCATGCCTATATTTTAGGATTGCTTTACAAGAAATTCGGAACTCCAGAACGTGGCTTAGAGCTGATTGATAGCTTGATTCCTCATCTCCGCACCAATACCTATCTCTATGCTCAGGTAAATGTGGCGAGTATAGATCTTATGGACTCCATGGAGTTTTTAGTACGATACCCGGATATTCTGCTTCATATTGAAAGATCTAAGTTCTCTGTAGTATATCGTATCAAGGCTTTGGAAGAAGTGCTTATGCGAGCGAATGAGATTGGTCGGCAGGATATTATTGTGCGCTATCTGCCTAAGTTGGAAAGCTTAATGAAAGCCGGTGGTCGAAATGTGTCGGTGACCCAGAAGGCTCGCTATTACCGACTTAAGGCCGATGCTAAGGCTTATCTGAAGGACTATCTCGCTGCCTACAAATTAATGAATGACTATACCAAGCATTTGGCGCAAATGGATTCGGTAAGAGGAGCTTCAGATTTGCAGAAATTAGAGACTCAGGTGCGACTTAAAGATGCGGAGTTGAATGCAAAGGAACTTAGTGTCGCCTTGCAAGACAGTAAACGCCAGACCTATATTTTGATCATTATTATTGTACTGGCCGGCATTATCATCTTTTTGATTTATCGCATTAATCGCAATACCCGCGAACGAAACAAGGCAATTGCCGAGGTAGCGGCCACCCGTGGGCGAATGCTATCCATTTTATCTCATGATATTCGCACACCGCTGAGCCAATTAATTGGAACCCTGGAGGCTTTTGAGGAAGGTGATTTGAATGTAACCGATCTAAAGGAAATGTTAGGTCCAATTAAAGCGGCGGCAGAAAGCACTAATAAGTTACTCGATAATACTGTGGCTTGGATTAATGTGAATCGAGCTGATTTTAAACTCAATCCAATTAGCTTTGATGTACAGGCCTTTTATGAGGATATCTTAAGCCATTTTAAAGCGGTAGCCCGTGCTAAGGAAGTAAGCTTTGAGCTGGATATTCAATTGAAGATATTGCATGCCGATCGCTTTTTGGTGCAAACCACCCTTTTCAATTTAATTAGCAATGCCCTTAAATTCAGTGAGAAAGGAGGGCGATTAGTCTTGAAGAGTTATCAGCGAAAGGATCGCAAGGTCTTGGAAGTATCGGATAATGGTCGTGGAATTAGCGAGGCCAATTTGGAGATTATTCGCTGGGAGATGCGCATAAGTACCCAGGGAACCCATCGCGAAAGCGGAGGTGGCTTAGGTTTAACCATTGTTCGCGATGCCTGTCATAAGCTGGATGCCGATTTTGAAATTGATAGTATTGAAGGTCAAGGGACCAATTGCCGAATAGTTTTCTAGCTTCGCAGAGCAAGATGAGAAAGATGCAGATAGCGGAAATCATTCGTGTTTTAGAAGATTGGGCTCCCTTAGCTTATCAGGAGTCTTATGATAATAGCAAATTACTTTTTGGTCAAAAGGATAGAGAGCTGAACCAGGTACTGGTTTCTCTCGATATAACGGAGGCTATTGTGGATGAGGCCCTGCAGAAAGGGGCTCAAATGATCATTAGTCACCATCCTTTGATTTTCGGTGGACTCAAGTCGCTTACCGGAAAAAATGATGCGGAACGAGCATTGATCAAAGCCATTCAAAATAATATTGCAATTTATGCCCTGCATACCAATTTGGATAATGTGTCCAGTGGGGTGAATGCTGAGATTGGTCGCAGGTTAGGAATAGCTAAACCAAAGATATTGGCACCGCGTACCGGCGTATTAAAGAAATTGGTGGTCTTTGTGCCTCATAATAATGTGCAGTCGCTTAGCGAAGCTTTATGGGCGGCTGGAGCTGGAACGATCGGAAATTATGATCAATGCAGTTTTCGATCGGAAGGAAAAGGGACTTTTCGCGCATCAACAAATGCAAAACCTACTCTTGGTGAAATTGGAAGCCTGCATCAGGAAGAGGAGTTTCGCTTGGAGCTTTTGGTCGAAGGAGCAAAGCTAGCAGCCGTTTTAAAGGCTATGCAACTGAATCATCCCTATGAGGAGGTAGCCTATGAGATTTATGCGATTGAAAATGCCCATCAGGAAATAGGATCCGGGATGTATGGTGATTTAGCAGAAGCCATTTCAAGTCAGGAAATATTAAAGCAAATCAAGCAAACTTTTGGTGGGATGGTACGCTATACCCGGCCCCAGAAGGAAGAAATTAAAAGAATAGCCTGGTGTGGAGGTAGCGGTAGTTTCCTCTTATCCAGTGCGAAAGCAATTGGGGCTGATTTATTTCTAAGTTCCGACTTTAAATATCATCAATTTTTTGAGGCTGATAACCAGATACTTATTGCAGATATTGGTCATTACGAGAATGAACAATACACTATCGGCCTGATTGCCGAATATTTGCGAAAAAAATTCCCTAATTTTGCCGTTCTTTTAACGGAAAACAGTACCAACCCGATCAATTATTTATAGCTCTATGGCTAAAGAAGTTACTGTTGAAGAAAAGTTACGCGCTCTCTACGATCTTCAGCTCATTGATTCCCGAATTGATAAAATCCGCAGCATCCGCGGGGAACTACCTTTAGAGGTAGAAGACCTTGAGGATGAGATTGGTGGATTGGAAACCCGTGTCGAAAAGTTAAACGTCGACATCGACGAGTTGGATCAGGAGGTGAAAGCCAAAAAAAACCTGATCAAAGACTCTGAGGAGAAGATCAAAAAATACGAGTCGCAGCAGAAAAACGTTCGCAACAACCGCGAGTTTGATGCACTTTCTAAAGAAATCGAATTCCAGGAATTGGAAATTCAATTGGCTGAAAAACGCATTAAAGAGTTTAAAGCCAAAATCGATAATAAGAAAGAAGCTATTGCCGGCGCTGATGAGAAATTAGCAGAACGCAAATCTCACCTGGAATTCAAGAAAGGTGAGTTGGATAGCATTCTTAAGGAAACTCAAGAGGAAGAAGATCTTCTTTTGAAAGAATCCGCCAAACAGCAAAAGGTAATCGAGGAGCGCTTATTAAAAGCCTATACTCGTTTACGTAATAGCGCTCGTAACGGCTTGGCAGTAGTGCCGGTTGAGCGTGGTGCTTCAGGTGGTTCCTTCTTTACCATTCCTCCACAACGTCAGTTAGAAATCGCCGCCCGGAAGAAAATCATCACCGATGAGCATTCTGGACGTATTCTGGTTGACCCCGAATTAGCTCGGGAAGAGGAAGAGAAAATGGAGAAGCTTTTTACTTCTAAAAAGTAAATCATATTGCATCTTTGAGGGATCCTTAGCGATCCCTTTTTTTATGCGACATTTTTACCTACTCATTTTTAGCCTGGCCTTGTTTTCAGGCACCGCACAAAAGGTGGAATTTAATAAGGCTATGGAAGACGGCATCCAGGCGATTGCCGAACTTCGCTATGGCGATCTCCATCAAATCTTGACTCGCGAGCGCAAAGCAAATCCGGGCAATCGGGTTCCTGATTATTTGGAAGCGGCCGCTCTTTGTATCCGCGGGTTTTTCGTGGAGAATGAAGAATGGTATTCCAATAATGAGGCTCGACTGGATAAGCTCTTTAGTCGGGTAGAAGAACTCCCCGATACCGAGCCCTACAAGCGTGTGTTCCTGGCAGAAATGGCTTTAGGTCGCAGTGGTATCCACGGCAAGTATAAAAACAATATCAAAGCAGCATGGGGCTTTTACCGGGCCTATAACTTGTTGGACGATAACCTCCGGGAATTCCCCAATTTCATTCCTACTTTGATCCCATTTGGGGTGCTGCAAACCGCAGTTGGGAGTTTGCCTTCTGACTATAAATCGGTAGCGTCCTTATTTGGCTTTAAAGGCAATATTGAGGAGGGTCTAAAAATGATCCGCAAAGCCTATTACTATAGCTTGGCTGATCCTAAACTGAAGTTCCATCGCGATTACTTTGGCTTTGTCTATGCCTATGTGAATTATGAGCTTGAAACAGAGGAACAGGTGAGTTTGTATACCCTGGGGATGGATGTAGATGCCTCCTCCTTTTTTAGCTATTTAGAGGCCCAGCAAAAACTTCGTTCTGGTGAAGCGGGTGAAGCTTTAAAGCTCTTGCAAAACCGTCCTTCAAGCGAAGAATATTTGGAAGTTCCCTTCTTTGAGTATTACACCGGTAAGGTTGCTTTAATGATAAAGCCGGAAGAAGCTTACAAGCACTTGCACTTGTTTTTGAAGACCGCCAAGGATGAGGAGCATCGCAAGTCCGCATATCGTTATTTAGCATGGTATCATTTGTTAAATGGTCAGAAGGCTGAGGCTGAAGCCTATCGACAAAAGATAATGCAGGAACCGGAGACCTTAACGGGCTCCGATAAACAGGCACTGGATGAAGCAAATCGCGGATTTAATTTGGCATTGATCAAGGCCCGATTGGATTTTGATGCCGGTCGTTATGCAAGAATCGTTGAGAACCTCAAACCCGAAGGAGTGGAGGATTGCTGTCGTAAAAATTGGGAGCGACAAGAATACCATTACCGTAGAGCACGGGCCCTGCAAGAATTAGGATTGATTGATCAAGCCATCCCCGCCTTCTTAAAGGCAATGGAATATCAGGATCCTGTAAGCTTTAGTTTGGCCAATAGCACCTTGCAAGTAGCAGTTTTGTTTGAGCATAAGGGAAATTGGTCGCAAAGCAAGCGTTATTTCAAAGAGGCTTTGGCCTTACAAGGATACCCTTTTCACGAAGGTGTACAGCAAAAAGCAAAAGCTGGATTAGAGCGTTTGCCTTAGATGAATTTCATAATTTCCCCAGCAAATCATTAAGATGGATCAACTGCTGAGTATCACATGGGACGCGGGTCGCGGTATTGACCTGGGTTTTTTTACCCTTCGCTATTATAGCCTGCTCTTTGCGCTGGGCTTTGTACTGGGCTACTTCATCATGAAACGGATTTTTAAGCGTGAAGGAATTCCCATTGAAAAGTTGGATACCCTTTTAACTTATACGGTGGTAGCCACTATTGTTGGCGCTCGTTTAGGTCATGTTTTCTTTTATCAGTGGGATTATTATTCGCAGCATCCCTGGGATATTATTAAAGTTTGGGAAGGCGGCTTAGCTAGTCATGGTGCTGCAGTTGCGATTATTATCGCTATGATTATTTATTCCAAGAAGGTCCTCGGGAAATCTACCTTATGGATATTGGATCGGGTAGTAATTACCGTGGCTTTAGCCGGATGTTTTATTCGTTTAGGCAATTTCGCCAACTCCGAAATTTATGGGGATGTCTCTAATTCTGCTTGGGAAATGGTCTTTACCAATCCAGTTCGGGAGCGCATACTTAATACCACTGGCGATGCGATAAGTGAAATTGAATTCATCGAAAAGGAGGAATACGAGATTACCGATACAATAACCTATCCCATCTATGATTTGGAGGTTCATTTCAATCCGAAATTCCCAAGTCGTGAAGCTGCTCAGACCTACTTTATTCAGCACGTAAAGCCATTATTGGCAAGTGCCATGAAAGAGGATAAAAACCTGCTGATTACCGGAACTGAATTTGAATGGGATGAATCAGAAACCATGGTTGGCACTATCGAGGCTAGAGGCTATCCCCGCCGGCCTACCCAGATATTTGAAGCCTTGGCTTATCTGGCCATCTTCTTTATCCTGGCCCGTTTGTATTTGGTTGCAGATGTCCGTCAGCGAGTAGGAATGCTCTTCGGTCTATTCCTAATCTTGGTTTTTGGATTCCGATTCGCGATCGAGTTTTTAAAAGAGAATCAGGTTAGTGCGGAAGAAGGTCGTGCCTTTAATATTGGTCAGAGTTTAAGCATCCCACTGGTTATTGCCGGTTTGTATTTCAGCATTTTCGCTAAAAAATTGAAGAATGAAAAAGAGTAAGCAGCGCATCATTGCGATTGTACTATTAATTGCCTTGGCTTTGTGGATTGTAATTTCTGTGATTCCTAAAGGAACAAGCGGTCGCTCCAGTGATCGTCAGGTAGCACCTTCCAAGGCGGAGCCTCCTTTTACCAAGGAAGCAGAATTGGCGATTCTCGATACTTCGGGCACTGATGTATTAATGAACCTGGATATTGAATTAGCGGAGTCTGTAGCCGAAATCCAGTACGGTATGATGTACCGCAAAAGTATGGATCGCAATATGGGAATGCTTTTTATTATGGGTAGTGAAGCCCCGCGTTCCTTCTATATGAAGAACACTTATGTTCCCTTGGATATCATTTTCATTAATGATGATATGAAGATCGTGAGCATTCAGAAAAATGCGAAGCCTTTGGATGAAACTTCATTGCCAAGTGAAGGTCCTGCCTCTTTGGTTTTAGAAGTAAAAGGTGGCCTTAGTGATGAGCTAGGTTTAGTGAAAGGCCAAAAAATTCGCTGGAATCGCCTACATTAAAGGCATGAAAAAGATCGGTATTTTATTGGCCTTAATGCTATTTGGTATTTCCGCGCAGGCTCAGGTAGAGGTAGATCCTGAAGGTTTCGAAACCTTTAAAATGCAAGAGGGAGATACTACCTACCTTATGAAAAAGTACTTCATGGTTTTTTTGAAAAGAGGCACGGAGCGTAGTCAGGATCAAGCCGAAGCTATGAAAATTCAGACCGCTCACCTGGCTCATATGGGTTCACTGGCCACTATTGGTCAACTGGATTTGGCGGGCCCCATGGGCGATGATACTGATTTAAGAGGAATCGTAGTATTAAGAGTTCCAACTATGGAAGCTGCTGAAGCCTGTGTAAAGGCAGATCCTGCGGTTCGAGCCAAGAGATTGAGCTACGAAATTCACCCCTGGTGGGCAGCAGTAGGTAGTAAATTACGTTAAGCTTTATAGCGTCCTCCTTTAAAAAAGCGCTTAGACCAATAGGAGTTGGTTAGAGATGAGATCATCACCCCTCGGCTAGAACTGGTGTGTGCAAATTGATCATCACCAAGGTAAATTCCAACATGATCGATTCGACGGCCCCGCACCTTAAAGAATACCAGGTCACCAAATTCCAATTCATCCTGATTTAAGGCTTCCATTTCGGAAAAGATATCCTCGGCTCGTCGTCCCTGGAATTCGCGTTTAAAGACCTCCTGATAGGCGATAATCACAAAACCGCTGCAATCCACTCCTTTTTTGGTCATACCTCCCATTCGGTGTGGAGTGCCATACCAGTCATCGATAAAGCTTTCTAAATCCTTTTCCTTAGCATCGAGGGCCGGCGCTTCTTCGATCTCTTCCGAATTGCTTTTTGGCTTAGTAGTTTTATCCTTTTTTGAATTAAGGATTTCATGCTCAAACTGCGGTGCAGACTTGGGTTTGCTTTTAGCAGGACTGCGTTGCAAACTTCCACAGGAAGAGAGTAGGAGAATAAAGCTAAGTGCCAGTATGTATTTTGAATAGCGCCAAAACATAGGTCAAATTTCGGTAAGGAAATGAGATCTGCAGCCTCGGAATTGAATTGTTATCGACAGGTCGATATGAACTAAAAAACCCCGTTTAAACGGGGTTTCTAGAGGGGGGAAGGTTCCAATAGTTTTCACTATTTCCTTTTCCAAAGTTCGTTGATGGAGCTTCTAAAGGAAATAGGCCATTTGCCTTATTTACCGGCTTGCTGCATACGGTTCTTCGATTCACCGTAATTGCGAGAGCGGTAGATTTCGAAACGACTGGCCTTGCGTTCCTCGGGCCAAACATTGTCTTCTAAATCAGTATCTGCTGTTTCTAAGAAGGGATCTAATTCTACTTTTACCACTTCCTTTTCGAAGACGAAAACCTTTTTAAAGCGAAGTTCATTCTGAATCCAGATTTCTGCAGGATGGCGACTTACTTCCGTACTGCCATCGGCAAAGGTGAAACGAAGGATTACAGGCATCACCAGGCCACCTTGGTTTTCGAATTCAATTTCATAAAAATTCCAGCCGGCATCGAGGTATTTCTTTTGTTCCTCATTAAGGCTTTCACGGTATTTCTTGTATTGCTCCCGATCGTAAGGAAGCACTGTAAAGTCATCATTCTTATTGTAGAAATCAGCCATTTCCGGATGGGCATCGCTATAATGCTTGCCCTTTAATTCCTTGGCATTTCGGCTATCGCCAATAAATTCATTTTGGGCTTCTTCGCGCTCGCGTGCCTTTTCAATATCCGGATTTTTAGTATCGAAGCGATACCATTTTACCTCCTTAAGGGCAATGTCTACATTATCAGTGGTATAGAACCATCCGCGGAAGAACCAATCCAAATCCGTAGCTGAGGCATCTTCCATGGTGCGGAAGAAATCAGCCGGAGTAGGATGCTTAAACATCCAGCGTTGGCAATAAGTCTTAAAGGAATAGTCAAAAAGTTCGCGGCCCATCACTGTTTCCCGCAGAATATTAAGGGCGGTAGCAGGTTTACCATAGGCATTATTACCAAATTGGAGAATGCTTTCTGAATTGGTCATAATAGGCACCATATCTTGTTTTTCAGATCGCATATAGTCAGCAATCTTGTAGGCGGGACCACGGCGGCTAGGATAATTTTCTTCCCATTCCTGCTCGGTTAAATACTGTACGAAGGTGTTGAGACCTTCATCCATCCAGGTCCACTGACGCTCGTCGCTGTTTACAATCATGGGGAAGAAATTATGCCCTACCTCATGAATGATCACTCCTATCATACCGTATTTGGTGTTCTTATTATAGGTGCCATCCGCTTCGGGGCGGCCACCATTAAAGCAGATCATGGGGTATTCCATGCCAATACGATCCGTATGCACAGAGATCGCCACCGGATAGGGATAATCGAAGGTATACTTTGAATAGGTTTTAATGGTGTGAGCTACCACACGAGTAGAGTAGCGTTCCCATAAGGGATTCCCTTCTTTAGGATAATAGCTCATGGCTAAAACGGTGCGATCACCAAACTTCACTGCCATGGCATCCCAGATAAATTTACGACTGGAGCAAAAGGCGAAGTCGCGCACATTATGGGCTTTGAAATGCCAGGTTTTTTCACCCTTTTCCTTTTTACCTTCGGCTTTGCGGGCTTCCTTTTCATTCACAATAAATACTGGATCTTCGGTATTATTACGGGCCTCCTCCAAACGCACTAGTTGTTCCTTGCTCAGTACTTCTTCACTGTTTTGTAGGGTGCCGGTAGCTCCAATTATATGATCGGCTGGAGCAGTGATTTCAACATCATAATTACCAAAGGGCAGGGCAAATTCACCTCGACCTAAAAACTGTTTGTTCTGCCAGCCTTCCACATCATTATACACCGCCATGCGGGGGAAGAACTGAGCAATGGTATAGAGGTAATTGTCTTCATCTTTAAAGTATTCCAGGCCGGAACGACCACCCAATTTGGCGCGATCATTAATATTATACCACCAATTGATGCTGAAGCTCACGCTATCCCCACTTTTTAATGGCGCATCCAGATTAATGCGCATCATGGTGTAATTGATTTTATGGGACTGGTCTTGACCCGATTGATTTTTTACCTGATCAATTTTAAAGCCGCCATCAAAATCGTAGAAAAGCTTCCCAATTTCATAGGTACTCATGCTTGAGCCTACATCACCAGTTTTGGTTTGCTGGGTGAGACTGTTCTGTGCGCGCATGTTTTGATCCAACTGAACCCAGAGATATTCTAAAGATTCAGGTGCATTATTGATATAGGTTATGGTTTGCTCACCATAAATACGTTGATTTTCATCATCAAGGCGAATCTTCATTTTGTAGTTCGCTTGCTGCTGATAATAAAAGGCTCCCGGGGCACCACCACCGGTGCGATACATATTGGGGGTTGGGAGTAAGTCCTTCATCTGCCTGAAATGGCTGGTATTGACATTTGGACTTTGGCCTTTAAGGCCTGCTGTTAGTAAGATGAAGGTCAGTAACAGTCCTCGTTTCATAAAGAGCGTGTTTTTTTGGAAAGGCCCAAAAATAGGAATCTAATTGGGATATAAGTCTTTGAGAGCAGCTTCCAACTCCGGGAATTGATATTCAAATCCTGAATTTTGAATCTTTTCGCTGCTGCAGCGGGTGCTGGCCAGGGTTATTGTAGCCATCTCACCCAAGATTAATTTAAGTAAGCCGGCAGGGATAGGAGGGAGCCAAAAGGGACGATTTAATACCTGTGCTACTTTTTTACTAAGAGCTTTGTTTTGCACGGATTCCGGCCCAACTGCATTGTATACTCCGGTGCTTAATTTTTCATTTTCCAGGGCATAAACAAAGATGCGGGCAAGATCATGGCGATGTATCCAGGGCATCCATTGTTTGCCATTGCCTAAAGGAGCACCTACACCCCATTTGATTGGTTCCGCAATTTTTGCCAAAGCCCCTTCTTGAGAATCCAGTACAATACCGATTCGCAGGCGTACCGTGCGGATCTTGAGGTCTTCAAAAAGTTGGGCTTCCTGCTCCCATTTTTGACAAACCAGGCTTAGGAAATCGTTCCCCGGAGCATCGGTTTCCCGGTATACTTTATCAGGATGATTGGGGTAATATCCAGTGGCACTGGCACTGATAAAGGCCTGTAGTTTTTTTGAACTTTTACGAACGGAATTATACAATAAGCGAGTGCCATCTACTCGACTGCGAATAATGGTATTCTTAAAATGGGGCGTCCATCTTTGTGCAATATTAGAACCGGCAAGGTTAATGATCGCATCGGCGAAAGCCAAGGCCTCCGAATCGATTTGATCCAGGTCCGGGTCCCATTGGAATATTTGAACGGATGCTATTTCAGACCTGGTACTGCGACTGAGCCAAGCGACTTGATGTCCTTTTTCTAGAAGTAGTTTTGTGATCTCCCGGCCAATAAGGCCACTGCCGCCGCTGATTAATACATTCATTAACTAAACCTGGAATTTGGGTTCAAGGTAAAGCTAATTAACCGCCCTGAGCAAAGCTTGTTCAATGACCGTGATAAATCCAGCGTTGTAGTGAAATGAACTCATCGTTGAAGTAAAGTTCGACCAGATAGCTTCCTTTGGGAAGATCATTAAGATCGAGGTCACGATGTTTTTGACCTTCCAACTGAGGCCAGCTTTCTTCGCTGATAAGCTTACCACTTTCATCCCGGAAAGCCAGCTTAAATACACCTGATTGTTCGGGTTCTTGATACCAAATTTGGGCATTAGTTCCTGGGTTTGGCGCTAGTTGCCAGTTGAATCCTGATTTAGGATTTTCAAGTCCTTTTTGTCCTAAGTTTAATTGGGACTTAATCAGTGAAACTTTAAAGAAGTTGGTGCTGGCACTGCTTTCATTACCCGTATTACTGAGAAAAATATTGGCAGCACTGCTTTCAATCCCGCCAAAAATATAGCCGATAAACACCGTGTCTCCCGATAATTGATTGTAGTCTATGATTCCGGGCGCAGCTAAAGGAATGGAAGGGTCGATAAAGAATTCGGAACCGGCACCCAGCAAGGCGGGCATTTCGGCTTGAAGCTTATGCTCCCAGAAATTACCCATACTATCGCGACTTATGCTGGCAATAGTTTTTACGAAGGGTACATTATTATCCTGGGTACGCACTCCATTTTGCTCGAAGTATTGAGCGATACCCCCGAAAAAGAGATTGTGCATTGCTTTATTCTGCGCATCATAAAGCGCCACATTAGCACAGTGGTAATGATTATAGTACTGACTGAAATTTGGGACTTCCGTGGCTCCATTGCTATTGATGCGCACCGCATTGAGGTAGGGTAAATCAACATTAGGCTGGAATACACCGGAATAGGCGATTAAGCCGTAGCTACCATCTTCGCGTATTTCCGGACCCACATTATAGTCGCGACGGTGTAAAAGTTGCGGATCGCTAATGCTGTTTTCCCAGCTTACTTGAAATTGGGGAAAGGTCCCGTTAATGCGAAAGCGACGAACAGCATTGGTATAGGTCTGGGTGAAACTAGGACCATTGTGCGGATTGTAGCGACCGTTGAACTCATGTCCGCCCACCAGGTAGAAAGTACTATCTATCCGTTCTAACTGGCCACCACAAACGGCAAAGTCGGGATGACTGATTTGCTGAATGGCCGAAGCCGGAACCGACATGCCACTGCTTAGATTTTGAAGTTGACTGAGGTCGATGATAGTAAGGGTAGCATGGGTGATATGGCTGCCGCCTGAGATTCCGTAACCTCCTACTAAAAAGAGATAAACCCCTTCTTGATAATAGTTCAGATTGGTGGATTTTAAAGGATCTACGATGCTGCTGCTTAACAATCCCAGACTAAGCTTATAAAAACCGGTATCGGGTTCAATTACCCATATTTCATCATTGTGCCCCGTGGCATCAAAAGAAGCGAAAGGTTGCCTTTGATGCAGACCATCCAGACGACCACCCACCAGGTAAAATTTGCCCTGATATTCGGCATGAGCAAAGGATTGTAAACCTCCACTGAGGGGTAAATTAATGCTTTCGAGAATCAGTTCGGATTGAGCGATTCCAGCAAGGCTTAGGAAGCTAAAAAATAATAGGCTTAAAGGACGGAACATTTGGATGGTATTTCCGCCAAATCTAGAATATCAAAGTAAGCTAAAGAGTGACTTAAGTCATTCGGCTAAAAGCCTTTGGGCGACTAATCGATCTATGGGTAAATTCAGCTCGTTGGGATTCAATTCATCGATGCTTTTCCAGATAAGTTCCTGGTCACCATGTTGGTTTAGTGCCTCACGATCACTGCGATGCAGTAGAGGGCTTAGATCGGAGCAGCTCACTTTATAGTAGATGCTCATAACCTGCATTCGATTGGAAAAGGCGGAAGGAACAAAGTCTTCGGTAGTGTAAAAGTGCTCATCCACTTGAATGTTGAGCTGGCATTCTTCTTGAAATTCTCGCCGTAAACACTCAAGTGTTCCTTCTCCAAATTCTAAACCACCCCCCGGGAATTTCAGATAAACACCACCATAGATGTTTTCGCGTGAAAGCAGGATTTGCCCATCGTGAATTAATAATCCATAAACTCGAATAGTGAAGGCTTCAATACTTTTTCCGGTACTCATCGTACCAAATTTACGATTCCACGATGGATTCGCTCTTCACCTCCTGGTTGAATTTGATAGATCATGAAATAGGTATAAGCTCCGGCCGACATACCTTCGCCATCCCAACTTTGGTTCTCTAATTGGGCTTGCCTTTTACCGTAGCGATCAAATATTTCCATGCGAAAGAAATACACTGCACCGGGATGGGGCCCAAAAACATCATTTAAACCATCGCCATTAGGTGTGAAAGCATTAGGCATTACCAATTCCAATTCGCCAAATCGAGGATAAAGAGTATCTCTTTGGGTACAAGAGTTGGTGTCAATATAGGATACAATCACCCCCTCTGCCATTTGTGCCTCGGAGGTCACACGCACAGGGTTTCCGGTAATTGTAGTTGTGCCGTAGGTCCATTGAACCATTTCTCCTATACCGGGGGCTTCAAAAAGAATGCTGTCCCCAAGGATTGGGATTTCCGGACTAAAGCGCGCTTCAATGGGCTGAGCAGGGAAAAAGTCCAGGTAAATGGAATCCCTAAAAGTATCGCCACCACAAGGACGGCTAATTTCACACCAGTATAAACCCGGCTCATTAATTTGAATGCTATCCGAGGTGGCTCCGGTGCTCCAAAGGATATCATAATCTTCGCCACCCAAATCAAGGCCTAAATAATTCGTGTCTCTAGGGCAGATGCTTCGATCTTGTCCCAAATCAAAAACCAAAGGATCGTCCACGGTGCAGAATTCTGCTATGTTTAAAGAGACACCGCTATTGGGATAAGCTTTATTTGTGATGCTAAAGTCGCCATAACGATCTGGACTGAAAACCGGAGCAACAGGGTCTTCAGTTACCGTTGCAGGTTCTGTACTTATAGGGCTGAGAGTGGCAGGGCAAGTAGCCAAATTACTGAGGTCTTCATCTAACCAGCGAATGCTTTGAGCAATATTAGGGTTGAGGTCGAAGGTGAGCATTCCACTTATGACCAAGCTGCCATTTGGTAAAACCTCGAGGTCACGGGCCGATAAGCTTTGCCCTATATTAAATGGCAATCGATAAGAACTAAGGTACTGGCCATTTTCGTCTATTTCTATTATACCCCACTGACCGCTACTCACCGAAAAATCAGTGTAGGGAATAAGCAAATGCCCCTCATCGTTTATCACGCATGCTCCTGCATTAATGTTTAGGAAGTTTTCGCTGCTCCAAAGAACATTGCCTTGAAGGTCAATTTTAAAAACATTAGTACGATCCAGAGCACCGATGAATTTTCCGAAAATTAAGTAGCCATCTGGCAAAGAAATGGGAGGGAGGTTACTTTGGTAGGAATTATCATAGCGTTTAATCCAGTCGATATTTCCATTGCGATCGACTTTAAAAACCATGCGTCCTACAATATTGAGAACACCACCCGAAAGGGCCGGAGTAGACATACCCCAAATACGTACATCACTGTATTGAAAGGCATGAATTTCTTGACCCTGAGGATTGAGCTTTAGAATGGTATTGGCAGGGCCATTATTAGTAGTGGCATTACCCGTGAAAATCAGGTTGCCGTCAACATCAATATGAAACTGATACCAAACGAAGTTAATGGGGGCCGAAATGCGCTTGCTGATTAGTACTTGGCCGGTGTTTCCATCAATTTTGATTAGGCCTACGGCGCTATCGTGGCTGGCTCCAATTGCAGCCGCCAGCCATAAATCGGTATCGTCATTTTGAATCCTGAGAACACGGGTAAAATTGGTGCCCTCAAAAAACTTCCGTGCCCAAAGGGTATCACCACAGGCGTCAAAGCGGATAATTAAGGTTGATCGCGGACCATTAATAGGGGTGGAAGTAGCGCATAGCGCCAGAGAACCATCGCTAAAAGCCGTACTTTCAGTATTAAGGCTGGCATTATAACCGGTAATGATTTTTTCCTGCCCCTGCATATAAAATGCAGTGCATAGCAAGAAAAGACAAATTTGAAGCTTAATGCGCATGGCTTGAGGTCATTACTCTAATAACGCGAAAATATTGGCCTCGGTTGAATTTAACTTGCTGATTGATGCTGAGCTATACTTCCTTGAGTGCCCGCGCCATTTCCCGTTTTCCCGGTGGTCCCGGTATTTTTTCTACCTCCAATTGGGCTGCTTTCATGGCCCGGCGAACACTGCCTTTAACACAATAGGTAACTAATCGACCTCCGGCTTTTAGGGCTTTATACATTTCGGTGAAGATGGCTTCGCTCCAAAGTTCAGGTTGAGCTTCAGGCGAAAAAGCATCGAAATAGATTAAGTCGTATTTCGCCGCTTTCGCGGAATAGGTCCTTAGGTCGGTGCAGTTTTTTAGTAGGGTGAAATCCGGTCTTAAGCTTATTTCCTGCTCCCAGGCTGATTTATGTAAATCGAGGTAAAAGTCTTGGTATTCCGGTTTTTCAGAAAAGAGCTCAGGCCATTCCAAAGCCTGCCATTCTACTTCCTGTAAAGGATATTTTTCCAAACTGTGGTAATAGATCGATTGGCTTGGGTTCTGCTTTTCAAAATGACTAAGCAGCGCATTTAAGCCAGTGCCGAATCCCACTTCCAGTATGTGAATTTCCTTTTGATCGGCAAAGAGCTTTAGGCCTGCATCTATAAAAACATGGCGCGACTCCTGAAGCGCGCCATGTAGGGAATGATAATTTTGTTGAAGTTCAGGAACATAAAGGCTGGGACTACCATCTTTGGTCTTTACCCAATGCCGATTCATGATTCGCCTTCTTGAATTCGCATTTTGCGAATCTTGGGAAGGGGTCCTTGACAGTAAATAGTGTGGCAACTAGCACAAGTGCCTACCATATTGTTATAAGCTTGGATGCCTTCTTCACGATTTTCAGCTTTGGTAATCGCTTCCATATTCTTGATATACTCCTTAGCCAGGGCATCGAAAGTTTCATTCAAGTTTTCATTGGCTTTGGCCGTGTGGATATTTAGAAAATCCTCAGGAAAGCTTTCAGGAATATCCCCATCCATAATCTGCTTTTTAAGGGCAAGATTACGGTCGTACATACTACGCATTAAAAGAGCCAATTCGCTGGGCTCGTTCATTTCGAGCTCTTTTTTGGGCTGTGGCGTTTTTTCTTCGGCAGTGGCTTCAGCGGCTTGAGCTTCTGCATTGGGTTCTTGCTGGCAGGCCACAAAAAAGGATGCCCCGATGAGGCATCCTCCTATAAATAATTTGCTAAAACGACTCATTAGCTTTTAATGATCACACCGTTAGCGGTGAAGTTTACACTGATTTCTGGCTCAGTGATTTGAGCGATTTCTTCTTCGGATTTACCGGCATCTTCAGCCAGGTGTTTTAAGAAGTCGATGTCTAAGGTGTCAACATAAGCAGTTCCTTGAACTACCGCCTTTTCACCATTTAAATTTTTAGGAACGAAGAAAGAGTAGTCGCGAAAACTTACGCGTAATTCTTTACCATCACCCATATCCATTTTCATCCAACATCCTTTCTTCTGGCAAGAAGAGTTTACGGTACCAGATAATTTCACGTCAATGGAGTCATTTCCATTCATCATGGCCAATAATTGGCTAACATCTACAGCGTCGTCTTCATTGATGGAATCGCCATAGTAGTGATTTTCAATAGCTTCCGCGCTGGCTTCTACGGCAGTACTATCAGAGCTAGCGGAGGTTTCGCTGTCACCTTCGTTTGTTGTATTTTTGCAAGCGCTAAGAAGGGCTACAGCAGATAGGAAAAATGCGAATTTTTTCATGGATTCTTTCTGAATTAGAGTAGCAAAGATAGCATTCTCTCAAAAGCGCAAAATAATGGAACTGTTTTCGTTCCAATAAAATTTAAGTATGAAGATCACCAAAACCAAGCAGTCCCGAATTAAAGATGTGGACTTTTCAAATCTGGTATTTGGGACTCAATTTAGCGATCATATGTTGATTGCTGAATACAGTAATGGGTCCTGGTCAGAGCCGGAGATCAAGCCTTATGGTCCACTGAGTTTTACCCCAGCCATGCATACTTTGCACTATGGTCAAGCCATATTTGAAGGCCAAAAGGCCTATTATATGGAAGATGGTAAGATCGGGATATTCCGACCTGAGGCCAATGCCAAGCGTTTGAATCATTCGGCTCGTCGTATGTTCATGCCCGAGTTTCCGGAAGATTTGTTTCTGGAAGGAATTCAAGCTTTGGTAGATATTGATCGCGAGTGGGTGCCTAAAGCGGAGAATCACTCTTTATACTTACGTCCTTTCATGTTCGGTAGCTCCGAATTTGTAGCCGCTCGTCCTTCCGAGAAATACATCTTCTGCATTATCTGTTCCCCTGTTGGTCCTTATTATTCTGGGGATGTGAAGGTGAAAGTAGAAGAAACCTTTACCCGTAGTGCTAGCGGCGGGGTGGGTTCTACCAAATGCGCTGGAAATTATGGCGGTGCGTTCTTTGCAACCGATCAAGCTCGTAAAGAAGGTTACACTCAGGTTATTTGGACCGATCATGCCAATCATGAGTTGGTAGAAGAAAGCGGTACCATGAATGTGGCCTTTATCATTGATGATACTTTTATCACCCCTCCTTTAAGTGACCGTATCCTGGCGGGAATTACCCGAGATAGCATCCTTACCTTATTGCGCGATCGCGGTATCGTAAAAGTGGAAGAACGTCCGATTAAAGTGGAAGAAGTGGTGACCGCCGCTAAGGAAGGTCGTTTGCAAGAAGCCTTTGGTATGGGAACGGCTGCTGTGATTAGCCCCATTACTTCTATTGGTTTCCGCGGAACAGACTACGCAATTTCCACCCCTCAAGATGGTTATGCCATGCGTATCAAAAAGGAACTTACTGATCTCCGCAGTGGAGCCGCAGAAGATCCTTATGGTTGGATGCTGAAGTTCTGAGGATAGATTTTAGACGACAGACTTTAGACTATAGATAGTAGGGCCTCCGAATGGGGCCCTTTTTTGTGGACTGATTTTTTATCAAGCCAGTAAAATCTGTTGCGGAACTTTCCGCTTACCTAGCGTGAGGGGAAGAAGCGTAATTGGTAGCTGGTCGTTGGTAGCTGGTTTGGATTCAGACAATAGTAGTTAGACCATAGACGGTAGATTTGATTGGAATCAAGAAAGTGTGATTGGAATTTCAAATTAGGATGTTGTGGGTTTAACCGCAAAGACGCGAAGAAGCACCTGCCTGCCGGTAGGCGGGTAGCGAAGCGTGCGGTGAGGTAAGTAGCGAAGCGGCTAACCGCAAAGAAGCAAAGGAGCAAAGTTTCGCAAAGCATCTCCCTTATAACCGATAGGCCTCTGTGTAACTCTGCGCGCTCTGTTTCTCGAGCGAAGCGGGCGGTGAGGCATTAGCGAAGAGTGCGGTGAAACAACCAGTAGCCTCCCAAAGTCATAAAAAGGATCCAACCCCTTCATATCACCACCAATTAGCTTGGTATTATTCAATGCATGACTAAATTAAAGGGGCGATAATTCAAGGTTTTAAACATGCGTTTTCCCAGGGTAAGCTGTTGAGTACTCAAATAGATTAGCTTAAAATGTTTAACCTATAATACGATTGATCATGTCTGTTCAATTTAAAGTGATTCAGAGAAAGAACCCCCAGGATTTCAGTGCCGCTCCCTTGCATTATGCCTTAGCGGTGCGTGGCCAAAAGGTAGACCTAGATGGTTTATCGGCTTTAATTAGTGATGGTAGTACCGTGCGCCAGAATGATGTGTACGCAGTTTTAATTGGAATGGTAAATGCCATTATCCACGAATTGCAAAACGGAAGGGTGGTGCAACTCGGAAAACTCGGCTCCTTTGCGATTTCCATTAGTGCGGAAGGGCGCCAGTCGGATGAGGAAGTTACCGCCGCTAGCATTAAGAAGTCGCGAATTTTGAACCGTCCGCAAAAAGAGTTGCAGGACATGCTTAAAACCCTCAAGTTCGAACGACAAAGTTCAGCCACTAGCAGCTAGTTGAGGAATTTTCAATAGAAAATAGCTTTAACCTCCGGTTTCATTTGGGGCCGGAGGTTTTTTTGGGCCCTTATTTTAGGTCAAAAACATGCTGATGTTTAGCTTCAAACATCAGCATGTTTGCATTCATCCTTCCGCATGTTTGGCTGTAAACATCCGCATGTTTATGAAGAATTGCTGGCATGCCTCTATTCAGACTTGCGCAAGCTCTTAAAGCATGAAATATGCACTGGACTTTACTTAAGGAATTTCCCTCCTGGCTGTTCAGGAATATTCCTGTATTTCCTACTTATATGGGGCCGTTCTTTGGAATATAAGATTAAAATGCTCTATAATTCGGTGAATTATACTTCAGGTATTGGGAATGCATTCAGCTAAACCTTAAATAATGCAAATCGACTATGCTAAGCTTCAAGCGGTATATGCAGCCAAGGGCTACCGCTTTTTCGTTAATCTCAATCTCTTTGGTATTCGCAATGCTTCAGCGCAGGTAGATGAGTTCAATGACTGGATGGGCGTGGCTTTTCGTGATGAATGGCTCAATCCCCGCTTATTGCTTTTTAAGGCCAGCACCAAGCCTGGTATATATTATCTCAAGCTAAGATTCTCAATAATAAATAAGGAACCCTAACCATAAATCAAAAACCATGAATGTAAAACGATTAATTATTGCTTTAAACTTACTTCTGTTTTGTTTTGGAGCGAAGGCCCAGGAGGGCCTACAGAATTATATTAACGATAGTACCATTGCCCGGTACCGCTATCAATCCGAATACTATTATCGGGCAGAAATTCCTTCGGGTACTAGTATCCAAGAGATTGATTTGCTGGAAAGAGATGAATTAAAACCTCAACAGCATAAAAGCATTATATGCATTGGCGTAAACAGTTCCAAGGAACCCTATTCTCAACAGCGAAATCTTGAAATGAGCAAATTGGAGGAGTGGATGAATCCACCTTATTTGCAATTGATGACCCCCACCGCAAGCATGGGTTTTGATTCGCTGGGAAATCAATTGTACTATTTCAAAAACAACGGAGCAGAGCTAAGTTCTATAGAAGAGAACACCTATTTATACAGCACCGAAGGGTTTCAGCCTCTTATGCTTTTCTTCCCCAGTAAACATGATGATTTTGTGCAGGACTTGATTAATGCTGGTGCTCACTTTACCCTTAATGCGGATAATTCCTTTAAGCTGAGCCTAAATCAAAATGAAATCCTTGTCGATCCCAATGACAAGAGTGTGGAATTCAATTATTATGAAGACAATAAGTACATCGAATCCAGGGTAGTGTACAGTTTATATGCCCCCTATGGTTATGTTCCCAAATATGAACAGGTACGCACAAAAAGGGTGGACCTGGATTATCCCATCACCAGGGTTGAGACCACTTTGTTTAGTAATCATGTAATTGAAGACATGACGGGCCTTATTGATAAGTACACAGATCTGGCTCATATCGAAATTTATCCTAATCCCGTGGAAACGGAGTATGAAGTGCTATTGCAGGGTATTCCCGAGGCACAAGTATCTCAGGTGCAAATTCGAGATTATATGGGCAACATAATTCAAACCCATCTGAACCCCAACGTTGAGAATAATTTAATGGTACTGGATGGATCTACTTATCCTGTTGGTGCCTTAATTATTCTGGTTTACACTCAATATGGAATTTATTCTGAAACCTTAACCAAGATCTAATGAAACTAAGAAGCCTTTTTATTTTAAGCCTTTTGATGAATAGTCTCCTGGCGCAAGTGGATTATATATCCACCGATTCTTTAAGAATGATCGATTTTAATCCGGATATAAACCCTTTAGTGAATCCCGATACCGGGCAAGCAGGTTTTAAATTAGTTTTTTGGGTGCATGGTTTGGCTGGAAATCAGCATTCCTGGGGTCGCGTTCAGGAGGTTACCGAAGTGCAAATAGGTAATCCCATACCAGGTTATCCGGTTCGTAATGTAGCTGGCTACGCCTTATCCTATCAAGGAGAAGAATATCGGAGAATATTCGGATTAGCGACTTTCGTAAACAATTCCAAGATGGGGATATGGCGAAACAACCCTTTGTATGATACGGTGGCGGTAGCTAAAAATTTTGCCATTGCACATAGTCAGGGGGGGATTGTTTCTCGAGCAATTCGCTATCAAAATGTAAATGATACTAATGCGGCTGGAGTGCATTTAAGCCCGGCGCATTTTTCACATCTGGCCACCTTTGGTACTCCCAATGGCGGGGCCAATATCATTAATACCACCGCAACGGGGGGACCGGTGCAAGCGTGGATTGATGATGGCTGCCGGTTTTTTAGTGCTGGTGTGGTTCAAGATTTCACCAACTCGAAATGGTGGCTGGGGGCAATAATAACTCCTGCCATGATAAGCAGCTTTACCAATAAAGCTTGTGATGGATTTGATAAATTAGTATTACCCATGTTGGTAAGCTCTATTCGCAAACCAGTAGGGATGGATTATGCTATGGAAGCCCCTAATTTAAATGAGTTGAAAAGCTTTGCGCAACAGGATGATATGAAGGTAGTTACCTTTTATGGAGTGGAGCAAGAACCTGTTTTTTGGCGCGTTGTTCATACCATGACCAATACAGCCGATACGGATTCCTCCAATCTCTCCGGCTCTATTTTGGCTACTAATCCCTTTGGTTTGGTGAGTGATCAAGAACTACCTGATACTATTAATTATATGTATCATGATTTTGTAGCTCAAAAAAATGCTCAAAACACCATCGCAAGAAATTATAGGGTATTAGCCGCCCTGCATTTTATGCATCCTACCACTGCATATGGACTAAGTGCGATGGCAAAAAACGCCTCCAATAAGGCTATAATTTATAATGGGGCAGCTCATTGGTTAGGGCAGGCCAATATGAATTGGAAAAGGTTTATCGGTGCCAGAAGGGATACCACGATTTTAGAGGGTTATTATTGTGAATGTTTAATAGATTTAGGTGGTACCCAAGGATATTCCTTTACGCAAACTATCGTTCAAACTCCCCTGGAGTGTAATCCACCCAATGCGGTCAATTGTTTTGTTTCGCCTAAAGTAAGTCACCAGGTGATAGAAGAACCCAATGATGGGGTAGTAACCGTATCTTCCCAAACAGATTACCCGAATGCTGAAATACCTACCAAAATGGAAAATACCAATCATATGCAGGAAAGGAATCATGAACAAACCCGCTTGCGATTAAATGAATTATTTAATGGCGATTGGGGTAATGAATTTAAGCTCGATGAAAAGTAAAAGAATGTTTATACTCAATAGTTTCTTCCTTGTAGGCATTTTTTTCACCAGCTGTTGTGATAGGGATGAGCCACCAAAACCTCAATCTAAACCAGCCTATGAGATTCTATGGCAGCAACCTATTGTGCCGGACCCCGAACTCTATTTTAGTTTGTCAATTAATCCATTTCTCTATAAGGGAATGGTAATCGTGAGTTCAGAATATACCATGGAGGGGGTAGAGAGTCCCCTGATGTTCTTGGATTCTGCCGATGGCCATATTGTTGACCTTTGGTCGGATTTTATTGATGGCGCGGTCCCTTATATAAATGAAAGTGCCAGTTCGGAAGGTGAATTTTTAGTTCTTAATACTCAAAGATCGGTGGACTGTGTGAACCTGGAGACTCGCAGCCGGCAATGGGCTTCTTTAATTTCTCGCAATCACCCCTATAACTATATTTATAAAGGTTATGTCTATACAACTATACAGTATAATGGTGATGATGGCGCGGCGGTATTGCGCAGCCCCTTGGATCATGAAGATTGGCAGACGGTCTATCCCTTTACTCGGACCGATGAGTATGTCCCCTTTTTCTCCGCTTTGGGATTTGGTGAAACAGAGGATGGCCATGATATTGTGGTTTGGAAAAATCGCAGTAGTTATACCAATAAGAATCAAACCGACATTTTTGCCTATGATCTCACCGCCGATTCCTTATTGTGGCGAAACCGCGATTTTAATGTATTTGGCGGCATATTACCCCTGCAGGTAGATAATCAAAGAGTTTACGGAGCGGTGGAACGCAGGGTCTTTTGCCTTGATTTAATGACCGGAGATTCGATATGGACTAATGATTTTAGTGGGATTATCGCCAAACCCCGGTTTAGCAACTTTGACCAGGGGATGATGTACCTATCGGATTATAAGGTTTATTTAAAGGGGGGAGGACCGGAGTTGGTCATCTTACACAAAAGTGATGGAAGTCTGTTTAGGACTAATGATGAATTACCCGATGGTATTGAAGACCGGGTGACCTATTTTGAAGGCAAATTGTTTATGTCTACCCAAGAATTGGTGATTGTAGACCTGCTTACAGGTGACCTTTTAAATGATCCCAATGCCATGCTTAGGACTTTTGGAAATATATACAGCAAAATAGTGATCGACCCTGATCGACGGGTAATGTATTTCCATAATGGGAGAACCTTGTTCTGCGTGAAAATACCGGAGGATTTGTGAGAAGAGCTAGTGAGCTAGTGGGAGACGATAGTATATAGACTATAGACGGTAGATTTGATTGAAATGGTAGCTGGTCCTTAGTCGTTGGTAGTTTGTTTGATGCGATAGATTTGATTGGAGTCAAGGAAATAGGATTGGTCTTTCAAATTTTGGTGCCGTGGGTTTAACCGCACCCGCCTGCCGATAGGTAGGAAGAAGCAAAGGGGCACCTGCCTGCCGTCAGGCGGGTAGCGCAGCGGGCGGTGAATCTAACCGCAAAGACGCGAAGAAGCACCTGCCTGCCGGTAGGCGGGAAGGTTCGCAAAGCATCTCCTTAGACCTCTGTGCACCTCCGCGTCCTTTGTGCCTCTAGCGAAGCGGGCGGTGAAGTAAGCAGCGAAGCGGGTGGTGGGGCTAACCGCAAAGAAGCAAAGGGGCTCCTGCCTGCCGGTAGACGGGAAGTTTCGCAAAGCGTCTCCCTGATAGCCGATAGGCCTCTGTGTAACTCTGCGCGCTCTGTTTCTCGAGCGAAGCGGGCGGTGAAGTAAGCAGCGAAGCGGTAAAAACCACAAACAAAAAAAGCCCCCTTATCCAGGAGGCTTTCTCATAGTATCACAATTCAGTCTTAGAGACCGAAGGCTTGTTTTACATCCGCTACCCGGTCCAGTTTTTCCCAGGTAAAGAGTTCTACTTCCATTTCCTTGCTTTCGGTGCCAATTCCATCCGGACGTTCGAAAGTAACTTTCACGGTTTCATTCTTTCGACCCATATGTCCATAGGCAGCAGAGGCAGAATAGATAGGATTACGCAGCTTCAGGTTTTTCTCGATCAAACCTGGACGCAGGTCAAAGAGTTCAATCACCTTAGCGGCAATCTGACCGTCATTAAGGTCAACATTAGCACTGCCGTAGGTGTCTACAAATACCCCCATTGGCTCTACTACACCAATGGCGTAGGATACCTGCACTAAAATTTGATCGGCCACACCAGCGGCTACCAGGTTCTTGGCGATATGACGCGCAGCATAAGCAGCACTGCGGTCTACCTTACTAGGGTCTTTCCCGCTAAAAGCACCACCACCGTGGGCCCCCTTACCACCGTAGGTGTCTACGATAATCTTCCGTCCGGTAAGACCAGCATCCCCGTGAGGTCCGCCAATTACGAATTTACCGGTAGGGTTAATATGGTATTTAATATCCTCACCAAACAAAGCTTGCAATTCGGGGCTAAGCTGCGCTTTTACTTTAGGAATAAGGATAGAGATAATGTCTTCACGAATTTTATTTAGCATTTGGATGTCGGCATCCTCCTGATTTAAGCCATTACCTGCTTTTACGAAATCATCGTGTTGGGTAGAAACCACAATGGCATCAATGCGCTGAGGTTTATGATCGTCATCGTACTCGATGGTTACCTGGGCTTTCGCATCCGGACGGAGGTAAGCGATTTCACTTCCATCACGACGAAGGTCAGCGAGGGTTTGTAAAATGCGATGACTTAAATCCAAAGCCAAAGGCATGTAATTTTCGGTTTCGTTAGTGGCGTAACCGAACATCATTCCTTGGTCACCCGCACCTTGCTCTTCAATATTACCACGGTCAACCCCTTGGTTAATATCTTGGCTTTGCTCGTGAATAGCTGAAAGGATACCGCAAGAGTTACCCTCGAACATGTATTCGCTTTTGGTGTAACCAATTTTGTTGATCACATTACGAGCAATCTGCTGGAGGTCGAGATAAGTTTGAGATTTTACCTCACCTGCCAAAACAACCTGGCCGGTGGTAACCAAAGTTTCACAAGCTACTTTAGAGTTTGGATCAAAGGCTAAGAAATGATCTAGAATCGAATCAGAAATCTGATCGGCAATTTTATCGGGATGTCCTTCAGAAACGGACTCTGAGGTGAATAAGTAAGACATATGCTTCTTTAAAAAGGTTAGAAGAGCAGAGATTAAAGAAGGCTATTGCTTAAAACTTAAACTGTTTTAGCATTTTTTAAGGTGGTCGCAATCAGCCAAATTTCTCCACTAAGGCGGCAAATGTAGAAAATTTTCTTCCTGATTTAGGATGCGCATTTCAATTTTCATGGCATCGACTTTGCAAGCATCATTTTAGCTAAAACCCCCGGCTATGCGATCTCTGTTCAGCCCTATTTTATTTCTACTGATCAGTCTTCTTGGAGGTGCCTGTCGCAATTACCAAGCAACGCTGGCGCCTCCAGCTAATGCCCTGGTAAGCCCACCTTATCCCTCAGCAGAGAAGATTTTCAATTTAGGCGAATCTCCAGAGCAGGCGATCGTAGTAGGTGATCGAGAACGCTATCAATCGAAAGAAGCACCTTGGTCGGAATTAAAACGTCGGATAGGGAGGCGTAATTACGATGGACTGATAGTTATGGATCATCATATCATCCAAACTGAGGAAACCAAGGATGCTGGCCCTAATGTTCTGGATGTAATTCTTCTGGTAACCGATACCAGCTATGTTTATGAGCCGAACTACAAGACCTATACCTACGAAAAGCATGAATTGGAATACCTGCCATTTATCTACCTGAACCGAATGGAGGAACGGGATTATTTGGATTGGCTTGAGGTCGAAGTAGAAGACACATCCGGCGAAAGCCGAAACTTCGAAATCCATTTTAACTGGCAAGGGCAAATTGATAGTGTACCTTATCTAAAGCTGGAAGATCAATTAGCTTTATTGGTGCAGCCCTGGTTTTTTTTGGAACAGATGGGGGAGGCTTGGTTGGAAGATCTAAGTCAGAACTGGTTAAATATGCCCTATCGTCGCTATAAGGGTCCATTTGGACTTATTCAATATTCACCAATGGACTATGGACAACAATATCGATTCTGGATCGGTAACTCGCACTGGGATTTACGTTTGGCGCAGAACACGAAGGGACGATGGCAGATTCAGTCTATTAAAAGTGGAAAGAAGTGGGTGTCTGTTGTACAAACCGATTTTTTGGATCGAACATTAAGGCAAGAATGGCAAGGACCTAATGGTACGACCTACCGCTATCGTTATCATTATAAAAAGGCGCGTCAAATACCTCAGGATTGGATCATTCGTCCTAAAGACTTGCAACAGTAAATTCTGGCGATTACATTTGCCTCATACTTATCCAGAAAGACGGAGGGATTGGGCCCTGTGATGTCTTAGCAACCCCTTAGGGCGGGTGCTACTTCCCACCTCGGCAAATTGTAGAGGAAAGATGAGAGGCGTTTCTAAACAAACAATTCCACAACATTCGGGCTTTCGGGATAGGTGATAGTAAAAGAACTATGACCAAAGACGATATTTTTAAAATTCTGGAAGAACGCATTTTAGTGCTGGATGGAGCCATGGGAACCATGATTCAAAGGCATAAATTGCAAGAAGCAGATTACCGTGGCGAGCGCTTTAAGGACTATATTTATGATTTGAAGGGGAATAATGATCTGCTCAGTCTTAGCCAGCCAACCATCATCAAAGAAATACACCGAGCTTATCTAGCGGCAGGCGCTGATATTATTGAAACCAATACCTTCAATAGTACGCGTGTTTCGATGGCTGATTACCATATGGAAGATCTGGTGCCGGAAATTAATGAGGCCGCGGCAAGATTAGCCAGGGAGGCTGCAGATGAGTTTACTGCCAAGGAACCGCATAAACCGCGCTTGGTAGCCGGATCCATGGGCCCTACCAATAAAACCACCAGCTTAAGTCCGGATGTGAATAATCCTGGATTTAGAGCGATTGACTTTGATACCTTGGCTCGTGATTATCGTGAACAGGCCGAGGCCTTAATTCGCGGTGGGGTGGATATTTTATTGGTGGAAACCGTCTTTGATACCCTTAATGCCAAGGCCGCCCTCTTTGCTTTGGAGGAACTCTTTGAAGATTTGGCTAAGGAATATCCGATAATGGTTTCCGGGACGATTACCGATGCATCGGGACGAACTTTATCAGGCCAAACCACCGAGGCTTTTTTAACCAGCTTGAGTCATGTTCCCTTGATGTCTATAGGTCTGAATTGCGCTTTAGGCGCAGATCAATTGCGGCCCTATGTCCAAATTTTGGATCGTAATTCACCCTTCCCGGTTTCGGCGCATCCCAATGCAGGCTTGCCTAATGCCTTTGGAGAATACGATCAGGGGCCCGAAGAAATGAAGGCCTTGCTGCAAGTGTATTTGGAACAGAATTTACTCAATGTGGTGGGTGGATGTTGCGGTACTAACCCGGAGCATATTCAGGCGATTGCTGAATTGGTAAAGAATTTCGAACCCCGAAAAATTCAGCATCAGCTATGAGGTTATCAGGATTAGAACCTTTATCGATATCGCCAGCCTCCAATTTTGTGAATGTTGGAGAACGGACCAATGTAACTGGTTCGCGAAAATTCTTGCGACTTATTAAGGAAGATCTTTATGATGAAGCCCTGGAAGTGGCTCGGGATCAGGTAGAGGGCGGGGCGCAGATTTTGGATGTTAATATGGATGAAGGCATGCTTGATGGCAAGGAGGCCATGGTGAAGTTTCTTCATCTCATAGCGGCAGAGCCAGACATTGCCCGGATTCCCATTATGATTGATTCCTCAAAATGGGAGATCATTGAGGCCGGCTTAAAATGTGTACAAGGCAAGTCTGTCGTAAACTCCATCAGTCTAAAAGGCGGGGAAGCGGAGTTTATTCGCCAGGCTAAATTGGTGCGGCGTTATGGGGCCGCAGTAATTGTAATGGCATTTGATGAAAAAGGTCAGGCCGATACCTATGAACGTCGCATTGAAATTTGTGAGCGCTCATACCGCATATTAGTAGATCAGGTGAAGTTCCCAGCGGAGGATATCATTTTCGACCCTAATATTTTCCCGGTAGCAACCGGCATTGAGGAACATCGAAAAAACGCATTGGATTTCTTCCAGGCCACTCGATGGATTAAAGAGAATCTTCCCGGTGCCAAGGTTAGCGGCGGGGTAAGTAATGTTTCTTTCAGCTTTCGCGGAAATCAATTGGTACGAGAGGCCATGCATGCAGCCTTTCTTTACCATGGTATACAGCATGGAATGGACATGGGTATTGTAAACCCCAGTATGTTGGAGGTATATGAAGAGGTGCCCAAGGATCTTATGGAAAGGGTGGAGGATGTATTGCTCGATCGCCGGGATGATGCCACGGAACGATTGCTGGATTTTGCCGAAACTGTAAAAGGCGAAGCACGCAGCAAGGAAAAGGATTTAGCTTGGCGCGATGCTCCAGTATCCAAACGGATTGAGCATGCCCTGGTAAAAGGGATTGTTGATTTTATTGAAGCGGATGTAGAAGAAGCGCGTCCCAATTTCGATCGGGTTTTGGGCTTAATCGAAGGCCCTTTAATGGATGGGATGAATGTGGTTGGTGATCTTTTCGGATCAGGAAAGATGTTCCTGCCACAGGTGGTGAAGTCGGCACGAGTAATGAAAAAAGCTGTGGCTTATCTCGAGCCTTATTTGGAAGCGGAGAAAGCAGCGAATGCGGATCAGTCAAAGCGTGGTAAAATCTTAATGGCCACGGTAAAGGGCGATGTGCATGATATCGGAAAGAACATTGTAGGGGTGGTTTTAGCCTGTAATAATTTTGATATCATAGATCTTGGCGTAATGGTACCCCTGCAAGAGATTATCGAAAAGGCCAAAGCTGAAGAAGTAGATTTAATCGGGCTAAGCGGATTGATTACCCCTTCTTTGGATGAGATGATTGAGGTGGCCAAGGAGATGGAACGCCAGTCTTTGGATATTCCCTTGATGATTGGCGGAGCTACCACTTCTCGTGCACATACCGCGGTGAAGATTGTACCCGAATATTCCAATATTGTAGTGCATGTAAATGATGCCAGTCGCAGTGTGCCCATTGCGCAAAGCCTAACTCAAAAAGCCAGCAGAGAAGCGCTGGGTGCTCAGTTGAAAGCCGAGTACGCCAAAGTTCGTGAAGGCTATTTGAATCGCGCTAAGGAGCGTAATTTATTAAGTCTGGAAGAGGCCAGAGCTAATCATCTTAAACTGGAATTTAGTCCGGATACTATTCACAAACCAGCTCAATTAGGTCGACAAGCAGCCTTGACTTTTGATTTGGCAGTACTGCGGGAGTATATTGATTGGACCCCATTTTTTCAGACCTGGCAATTGCACGGGAAATATCCTCGAATTTTGGAAGATGAGCTGGTAGGTGCCGAAGCGCAAAAGCTCTTTGATGATGCTCAGACCATGTTGGATCAGATCATCAGCGAAAGCTGGATTGAAGCCAAAGGCGTTTTTGGGATTTGGGAAGCACAGCGCAAAGGGGCCGATGACATTCAATTGTATGAGAATGGAAAGGAGAAAGCGCTGCTGCTCAGCCTGCGTCAGCAAAGTCAAAAAGCCAAGGGGGCGCCTAATATGGCTTTGGCCGATTTTGTGGCGGCCGAACAATCTGACTATGTGGGTGCCTTTGCGGTTTGCGCTGGCCTGGGCATTGAAAGTAAGCTGGCCGAATTCAAGGCCAATCACGATGATTACTCGTCCATCTTATTAAAAGCTTTAGCAGATCGCTTGGCTGAAGCAGCAGCTGAGTATATGCATCGTGAAGTGCGAATAAAGCATTGGGGCTATGCTAAGGATGAAGCCTTAAATAATGATGAATTAATTGCCGAGAAATATCAAGGCATTCGCCCGGCGCCAGGCTATCCCGCTTGTCCGGATCACTTAGAGAAAAACACCCTCTTCGAAATTTTAGAAGCCGAAGAAATAGGCATGAGCTTAACCGAGAGTTTGGCTATGAATCCGGCGGCCAGTGTATCGGGCTATTATTTTGCCCATCCTGAAGCCCGCTATTTTGGTTTAGGGAAGCTTGATCAGGATCAGGTGGCGGATTATGCCCAAAGAAGAGGAATTAGCCAGGAGGAAGCCGAAAAATGGCTGCGTCCAAATTTGAATTATAACTTATGAAAGTAACCGAACATATTGCAAAGGCGGAAGGGAGCTTGTTTTCCTTCGAGATTTTACCTCCTTTAAAAGGGCAGAAGATAGAAGACATCTACAAGGTGATCGACCCCTTAATGGAGTTTAAACCTCCTTTCATTAATGTGACCTACCATCGGGAAGAGGTAATCTATAAGCGTTTGTCCAACGGATTGCTTGAACAAAAGACCGTGCGTAAGCGCCCGGGAACGGTAGGCATTTGTGCTGCCTTGCAATACCGATATAAGGTTGATACCGTACCACATATGCTTTGCGGTGGGTTCTCAAAAGAGGATACGGAGAATGCCTTGATCGATCTCGATTTTTTAGGCGTAAAGAATATCATGGCTTTGCGGGGGGATAGCATGAAGAATGAACGTTTCTTTGCGCCGGAAGCGGATGGACATACCTATGCCAAAGACCTGGTAGGGCAAATCAAAGCCATGAATCAAGGACGATATTTGGATGATGAGCTCCAGAATTCTGCACCCACTGATTTTGCTATTGGGGTGGCGGGTTATCCTGAAAAGCATTTCGAAGCGCCCAGTTTAAATAAGGACATTGAATACTTGAAAGAGAAGGTAGATGCCGGAGCCGATTATATAGTTACTCAGCTCTTCTTTGATAATCGCAAGTATTTTGATTTTGTGGATCGTTGTCGCAAGGCCGGCATTAAGGTTCCAATTATTCCAGGGATAAAGCCTTTATCAACTAAACAGCATTTAAGTTTCTTACCGCATTTCTTTAAAGTAGACTTGCCGGATGAACTGGTGAAAGCAGTAGTTGATTGTAAAGACAATGCTGCGGCGCGACAAGTTGGGGTTGAGTGGGGAATTCAGCAAGCCAAAGAATTAAAAGCTGCTGGTGCGCCTGCTATTCATTTTTACAGCATGGGACGGCCTGACAATATAGCGAGTATTGCCCGAGAGGTATTTTAATTTTTTCAACAGGCAGAGGCGAATTTTGTGGATAGAAGCTAAAGGCCGACGGTCGAAAGGCTATTTCACTTCAGTAAATTAGAGATGTCGAATTGCTAAATCTCATTTATGCCCGCTAAAGCGAAAGCCTCTGCTGCCAGCAGCAAGACCTCAAAATCGACCAAAACAAGCGCTACCAAAGCGAAAACCAGCACCCGAAAGACCCGAGCGAAAAAAGATCCCAAGATCTTCGTTTTGGATACTTCGGTGATTCTCTATGACCACAATTCCATCATGAATTTTGATGAGCATGATGTGGCGATTCCAATTACAGTATTGGAGGAGTTGGATGAGTTTAAAAAGGGTAGCGATACCAAGAATTATGAGGCACGTCAATTTATTCGCCTGATCGACCGGAAGGCCGGTGAGCAGAATATTAATGATTGGATTTCACTAAATGGCGGCAGCAAAGGCAGCTTTAAGGTGATAATGGATACTCGTGGCCAAGCTGAAGATGCCCAAAGCATTTTTGGCGCCACCAAAAACGATCACAAAATTTTAAATGCGGCCCTAAACTTGAGTTTGGCAGAACCCGAACGCAAGGTAATTCTGGTGACCAAAGACATAAACCTTCGGCTTAAAGCCAAGGCTCTAAACATTACCGCTGAAGATTATGAAACCGGCAAGATTAAGGATGTGGAAAGCCTTTATACCGGCAAAACTAATCTGGAGGATTTCGATCAGGATTTAATTGACAAGCTGTATAAATCTAAAAGCTTAGCGGTTGAAGAAGTGGAGCAGGCATACCCCGCATTTAAAAAGCAGAATAATCATTTCTACATATTAAAAGCCAGTAAGAGCAGCACACTTTCTTTTTACAATGCTCATCAAGAAAGCTTGGATCAGATTGAGAAGAAAAGTTTTTACGGTATTAAACCGCGCAATGCAGAACAAGCCTTTGCCCTGCATGCCATTGCTAATCCCGATGTAAAACTGGTTACGCTTAGTGGAGTGGCCGGAACCGGAAAAACATTACTGGCCTTGGCCGGTGCTCTGGAGCAAAGACGCGATTTTAAGCAGATTTACCTGGCGCGGCCCATCGTGCCACTCAGTAATAAAGATATTGGCTTCTTGCCCGGTGATATGAAGGCTAAGATTAATCCCTATATGCAGCCGCTTTGGGATAATCTAAAGTTCATTAAAAACCAGTTTAAGGAACAAGACAAGGAGTACAAGCAGATTGATGAGATGGTGAATTCGGAAAAGCTCTTGGTAACGCCTTTAGCCTATATCCGCGGACGAAGTTTATCGAATGTGATCTTTATCGTAGATGAAGCTCAAAACCTTACCCCGCATGAAGTGAAAACCATTATCACTCGCGCTGGCGAAAATTCGAAATTCGTGTTTACCGGTGATGTGAACCAAATTGATACGCCTTATTTGGATGAACAGTCGAATGGTTTGAGCTATCTGATTGATAAGATCAAAGGGAATAAGCTTTTTGCCCACATTTTATTGGAGAAAGGAGAACGCTCAGAGCTGGCTAATTTGGCGAATGACTTACTTTAAAGCAGCTTAAAGATTATCCTGCTTAAAGGCCAGGAAGCTGTAAATGCCCAGAATGAGCTCTATGGTGGAATAGAGCATGAGACCTGGATTAGCGAAATCCACAATTAATAAAGTGGTGAAAAAGGCGGGTTGGAGCATTCGATAATTGATGATCCAACGGTAGAGTCCATTTACTTCGTAATAGCTGCTTTTGTAGGAGATAAGCCCTTCAATAAACATGAAGTAGCCCAAGGTGCGCAGCCAAAAATCAGGCACGGTATCCTTCCAGAAAAACAGTGCTACCTGATCCGGTACAAAAATCAGGACTAGTCCGGAAATCATCAGAACCCATCCGGAGTGGTAAATTGTACGTGCCGTTCTACTCATCCCTATCGGTACACGAAAATAGCGCAAGCGTTTTAATTCCGAACAAAATTCTCCAGTGCTTATACAGCAGCTTTGTGAATTAGTCAAAAAAAATCCCGACTCCTAAAATAGAAGTCGGGACTCTAAGAATTTAGGTCTGAAGATTAACCTACCTTTTCTGAAACTTTAGGAGCTCCAGCCATGATTTCTTCACTGGCATAATCAGCAAATTTCTCAAAGTTGGCTAAGAACTTCTTCGCCAGATTATTGGCAGTTTGATCGTACTGATCTTTGTTTTCCCAGGTATTGCGAGGGAAAAGAATTTCTTCAGGGACATTAGGGCAAGTGGTAGGCATAGCCAAACCAAATACCTCGTGAGTGCGGTATTCAACATCGTCCAATTTACCCTCCAAAGCGGCGGTAATCATGGCGCGAGTGTATTTCAATTTCATGCGGTTACCCACTCCATAAGCACCACCAGACCAGCCAGTGTTTACTAACCAAACGTTTACATTAGAGCTTTGCATTTTTTCGCTCAGCATGTCCGCGTAACGGGTAGGGTGTAGAGGCATGAAGGGAGCACCAAAGCAAGCAGAGAATGCTACTTGAGGCTCAGTAATACCTTCTTCCGTACCAGCAACCTTGGCAGTGTAACCACTGATAAAGTGGAAGGCGGCCTGACCCGGAGTTAATTTAGAGATGGGAGGTAATACACCGTAGGCATCACAGGTAAGGAAGAATACGTTTTTAGGATTCTTGCCATTAGAAGGAACCTGGATATTTTCGATGTGTTCGATAGGGTAACTTACACGAGTGTTCTCAGTTAAGCTGCTATCATGGTAATCTACTTCTTTACTACCATTTTTGAAAACGATGTTTTCCAGTAAAGCACCGGGTTTAACGGCACGGAAAATATCGGGTTCTTTTTCTTCGCTTAGGTCGATAACCTTAGCGTAGCAACCCCCTTCGAAGTTGAAAATAACATCATCTGCAGTCCAACCGTGCTCATCGTCGCCGATAAGTTTACGTTGAGGATCTGCACTTAAGGTTGTTTTACCGGTACCGGAGAGCCCAAAGAAAAGCGCCGTGTCACCATCCTGTCCCACATTCGCAGAACAGTGCATGCTGAGCACATTTTTTTGATGAGGTAAAATAAAGTTGAGGGCCGAGAAGATTCCTTTTTTGATCTCTCCGGTATATCCGGTGCCACCAATTACAGCCATTTGATCGCTGAAGTTTAAGATGGCGAAGTTTCCTTGACGGGTGTGATCTGCCGCTGGATCTGCTTCAAATCCTGGAGCGTTTAATACTACCCAGTCGGGTTCAAAGTCTTTTAGTTCTTCTTCGCTAGGACGTAAGAACATGTTGTTGGCGAAAATATTCGACCATGGTAATTCGGTGATAACACGAATTTTAAGACGATAACGATCATCCGCACAGGCATATACATCCCGAACATAAATCTCTTTACCGCTGAGGTATTCGCCTACTTTGCCTTTAAGGCTGCTATAATGATTAGGTTCAAAAGGAATGTTGATATTACCCCACCATACGGCGTCCTGGGTGATTTCGTCTTTTACGATAAAGCGATCTTGTGGAGAACGACCCTTAAACTTGCCTGTGTCAATGGCTAAAGCTCCGGAGTCGGCTAGCTCACCTAATCCTTTTTCAAGGGTGATTTTTTCAAGATCAGAAGGGGAGAGGTTCCATTTGGCGTCGGAATTTTTAATTCCGTAGCGCTCCAAGGAATCCTGAGCTGGTCTCACTTCTTTGAAACTCATAGTGCTTAATTTTGATCAGCAATTATTTAGAGGCAAAATTAAGACTAATCAGCGGTCATACTCTGATTTTTATCACAAAAAAAGAACTTTTTAATAAGCGTAAAAAGTACACTTACTGAATGGGGCTATTTTCTTAAAGTACCGACTACCAAAAGTATCCAGCCCGCAATGAAGCATAATCCGCCCAATGGAGTAATGGGTCCGAGAAAGGATAATTGCAGTCCCATTAAGTCATCCAGATTCAATAAATAAATACTGCCAGAAAATAAGATTATGCCTGCAATCCACAGCCAAATAATCGCCTTGCTCAACTTCAATTTTTCCCCGATATAGAGCATAGCGAGAAGGCCTATAGTATGCCACATTTGATAGCGAACACCGGTTTGGAAACTAGCGATTTGTTCAGGGCTTAAATGTTCCTTTAAGGCATGAGCGCCCAAAGCTCCCAGTATAACGGCAATAGCGCCAGAGAGTCCAATGATCCGAATTAGGGATTGTTGCTTCATTTTTTAAATAATGATTTGGCTTGTTCCTTACTTAAGTCGAAGTCTAAACAGCCTATTAATAGCGTTTGTGAGTCTTTTAGATCGCTTTGATTTGTGAGCAGAAACTGCAAGAAATCCAGGCGGCTTTGATCATACTTTAAACCTTTTAATATCTGTTGAGCTTCCTCCGCCTTGAGCTTCTCATTAGAGGCAAACTCCTTGGCCATGCTCAATTTGTCGAATTCAAAATCGCTGCTTTCAAAGCTTAAAATAAAGGTGCCAAAGCCGCCCGCTTTAAGTGCCTCAACCGGAGTGGTAGCCAATGTGCTGCTGTCGATGGCAGTAATTGTTTCTGCTTGACTTTTAGCTTCAAGCGAGGCCTCAGCTAGCACCACTTTTATACTGTCTTTTTTAAGCGGATTAGAAACTTCCGCCACCAGACTCATTGCATTCAGGCTATCCTTTTTTCTTTGGAGAGCTTCGGCCTGTTGTTGCTCAGCTAAGGCCAATTTCAGACTGTCCTTTTGCAGCGAATCTTTGCGAGCCAGGGCTATTTGATTCTGCTGCAAATCTGGAAAATGCGAGAGGGTATCCGCTTGCTGAATTGCCGCAATGGCCGGTTCATTAAAAACAAGCATTTCCTTATAATCAAACATTAGAGCCGACTGACTCAATTCTGTAGAAATGCCGCGATAGCGCAAGTGATGCTTGCCTTTAAAATCTTTGTAGATAACGTATTTATGATTGCCTTTGGGAAGTTTAGGGAGCTTTCGCTTGATGTGAATTCCGTTTTCCAAAACCAGATAAACTTCATTTTCAGCATCCGGGAATTTCTGAAGATTGAGCTTCGGTAAAGCAGTTTCGTTTTGCAGATAATTATTCATTATCAATTTAAAACCAGTCTTAGTTTGATCTTCAAACATCAGAATGGTCTGAGCATGGGCCACTTGCGACAGCAGAAGAAACAGGATAAAAATAAATCGCCCGAACGCCATGAAAGAAAAATTTAATCAAAGGTAGGGCGCAGAGCGATAATTATAAATTTGTCGCCCAAATTCACCTCATGCGACACATCCTTTTAATTGGGGCAGGCCGCTCCACCTATTCATTTGTCGAGTATATCAAACAACATAGCGAGCAAGAAGATTGGTATCTGATTATTGCCGATCAAGACTTTGAGCTTGCCAGAGAAAAGGCAGGCGAGCATCCGCGAATGGAAGCAGTAAGCTTCGATGTGAATGATGAAATTAGCCGGGTAAATGCTATTTCCAAAGCTGATATCGTGGTGAGCATGCTACCCGCTCATATGCATATTCCAGTAGCTAGTGATTGCATTGCCCTAGGAAAACATATGCTGACAGCCTCTTATATCAGTGATGAAATGAAGGCCCTGGATGAAAGAGCCAAGAAGGCTGGTGTTATTTTAATTAATGAAATTGGTGTAGATCCAGGTATTGATCACCTCAGTGCCATGAAGGTCATCGATCAGATCCGAGCGATGGGTGGCGAAATGCTGCTTTTTGAAAGCTTCACCGGCGGATTGGTTGCGCCCGAAAATGATGATAATCCCTGGAATTATAAATTCACCTGGAATCCCCGTAATGTGGTTTTGGCCGGTAGTGGCGGTGCCGTAAAATTTATTCAGGAAGGGAAATATAAATACATCCCATATCACCAATTATTCCGCCGTACCGAAATCATCGCAATTGATGGCTATGGTAGATTTGAGGGCTATGCCAATCGCGATTCTTTGAAATACCGCGATGTTTACGGTTTACAGTCCATACCTACTATTTACCGCGGAACTTTCCGCCGTCCGGGATTTTGCCGGGCCTGGGATGTTTTCGTGAAATTAGGGATGACTGATGATTCCTATCAATTGGAAGTAAGTCCTGAAATGACTTTCCGCGATTTTACCAATCTCTTCCTGGCCTATAATCCACAGGATTCTGTAGAGCTTAAATTGATGCATTACCTCCATATTCCTCAGGATAGTGAATTGATGGAGAAACTTAGCTGGTTGGGAATTTTTGACGACACCCCCATTGGTTTGGATCGTCCCACTCCGGCTCAAGTATTGCAGCGCATCTTAGAAACCAAATGGACCTTGGGTAAAGATGAGAAGGATATGATCGTGATGTTTCACAAGTTTGGCTATAGGCTAAATGGAGAGAAGAAGATGATCGAATCTTCCATGGTAGCCCTGGGTAAAAACAGTCGTGAAACCGCGATGGCACGCACCGTAGGTCTACCTCTAGCGATTGCTACTCGCCATATTTTAAATGGAAATATCCATACACCGGGGGTGCAAATTCCGATTACAAAGGAGATTTATATGCCCATGTTGGATGAGTTAGCCGATTACGGTATTTCCTTTACCGAGAAAGAAGTTCCCTACCGCGGTTATTAATTAGTGCGCTTTCCGCGAAAGCGGTACAATCCGTAAATCAAGGAGCCAAAGAAGAGGAAAAGGGCAATGAAAAGGGCCCAGAATAATTTTTGTTTAGGCTCAATATCTTGTCTTTCTCTTAAATCACGTACCGCTAAAACCGGCGGTGTGATCAGGAGAATGAGGATTAGTACAATCTCATACGAGCTGAAAGCTCCCATCATAATTAAGCTTTGGGGCGAATTTAGCCATTTTGGGGCAGCATGAATTCTTGCACCAGTTCTTGGTATTGAGGATGTCGAACATGGCTGTGCGCCGAAGCGTATAAAATCAAGTCCTCTTTTTCCAAGGAGCCAGATTGCTTGCTAAGTTGGATGAGCACTCGATTGGCTTCAGCCGATTCATGATGATGGACTAAAGCCATGCGATGAGCAAATAGCCCCATTTCCCTGTATTGATCTTGATAGTCTTCCCATTCTTGAACTGGCAGGACTAAGGCCAGGCTTCCGTCTACCGAAAGCATATTCCTTAATTTTTGCATCCAAAGCATAAAGGTCTCTGTGCTGGCACTGCGGGCCTGGGCACGACGTTTTTCCGGAGCCAAAAGGCTTTCTGAAAAATAGGGTGGATTGCTGATGATCAGATCATATCGGTTTTCCGTTTCCCAGTCCATTAAATCCTGATGGTGGAATTGAATGCGTTCTGACCAGGGAGAGACTTGGGCATTTTCGCAGCTTTGTTGCCAGGAGGCTTTATCGATTTCCAGACCATCAATGCTGGCCTGTGTAAACCTTTGGGCCATTAGTAAGCTAAGCAGACCGCTGCCGCTGCCAAAATCTAAAATAGATTGGGGATTTGAGGCTTTAAGCCATCCGGCCAAAGCCAGTGAATCGGTACCTACTTTATGCGCAGATTGATCATGCGCCAAACTGAATTTCTGAAATTGAAAAGGGGCGGGAGACTTAGGCATTAACCTGATAAAGCTCCAACAAGCCTTCAGGGAGCTCCATTTCTATGAGCTGCTCTTCGCGGGAAATACGCAGGATAAATGGGTCGATGGCCGGGATCAGAATTTCCTTTTGATCGGCGTCAATCACCTTAAAAAGAGGCTGGGCGCTGGTGTCGAGAACATCTTCGCAGATCCCGATTTCCTGACCTTGATGTATCAGGCGAAAGCCAATAACCTCGTGGAAATAGAAATTCTTGCCATCCAAAGGAGGGAGGACGCTTAGTGGAAGCCAAAGCTCTTTCCCTACTAATTGACGGGCCGCTGGTTCATCATCTACCTCTTCCAATTTCAAGATGAAATGCCCTTTGGAATTGCGGCTACTTTCGTCAATAAAAAAAGGAATCAGTTCCCCTCGATCTTCGAGAAAAACTGATTCCAAATTTTCGTAGGCTTCGGGTCGGTCGGTGTCGAAAACGGCCACGACTTCGCCTTTAAAGCCATGTAAACGGCTGATGTGCCCGAGTTGAAAACAATCTTCGATGCGCATCAGCTTTGTTTTTTTAGCCTTCTTTTTCCTCAGAAGCAGCTTCCTCTGCAGGAGCTTCTTCGGTAGCGGCCTCTTCAGCGCTAGCTTCGGCTTCAACTTCAGCAGCAGCTTCGGCTTCGGCAGCTTTGCGGGATTCATTCACCACGCGCTCAGCTTCCAGAGCTTTAGCTTTAGCATCTTCTTGAGCTTTAGTTAGGCCGTCTTTCTTTGAATTGATCTTGGTAGATTTTTCTTCCATCCAAGCATCAAAACGCTTTTCAGCTTCAGCTTCGTCAAATGCACCTTTTTTAACACCATCTAAAAGGTGTTTTTTCATCATTACACCCTTGTAGCGTAAGATAGCGCGAGCCGTATCGGTAGGCTGAGCCCCTTTCATTACCCAATCTAAAGCACGCTCGAAATTGATTTCGATAGTCGCAGGATTAGTGTTGGGATTGTACTGACCTAAGCGCTCGATGTATTTACCATCACGCTTTACACGAGAGTCAGCTGCTACAATTGTGAAGATAGGGCGGCCTTTGCGGCCATGACGTTGCAAACGAATTTTTGTTGCCATGATTAATTGTTAAAGGGTTCGCGACCCGATTAATTAATTTAAAAAGGGCGGCAAAGATAGGGCTTTATTTAATTGATTGTGTGGGTGCTTGCAATTTTAAACTGCTTTGAAGGCAAAGAAATTCCTTCAAGTCCCCGTGGCGGCAAATTTGCGGTTTTTTAAGGAGCCTTGGAATCATAAAATTAAAAATACCTGTTGAATTTTTAAGCTTGCTAGCTGTTGCCAATCAACTACTTATTAAATCCATTAATCGAAATTTATTGGTGGCTGCCTAAAATGGCCAGACTTTTCAGCACATTTTACCAGGCCTATGAAACTCCAAAGAATACTCCCCATTCTCAGTCTAATTTTAGTGACTTTTACTCTGTCTGCCCAGGTGAACTTTAGTTCCGGCGGCTTAAGCGGAGTTTCCATCACCAATCCTACTTCCCTGGATTTTGGTCCTGATGGTCGTCTCTACGTATCGGTGCAAAGTGGTGAAATCTATGCTTATACCGTGCAACGCCAGTCGAATGGTGCATATCAGGTAACGGCAACCGAAACTATTCTGGCCATCAAGCAAATTCAGAATCACAATGATGATGGCACCTTGCATGCTACCGTACAAAGGCAAATCACCGGTTTATTGGTGGATGGAACAGCAGGCCAGCCTATCATTTATGTTACCAGCAGCGATTATCGTATTGGCGGCGGTGGTGGCGGTTCGGATAAAAATCTGGACTCGAATTCGGGGATGATCTCTAAACTTATTTGGGATGGAACTACCTGGCAGCGTATTGATCTGGTGCGAGGATTGGCGCGTTCGGAGGAGAATCATGCGACCAATGGTCTGCAATTAGATAAGCAAAACAATATTCTCTATATCGCGGCAGGTGGCAATACCAATGCCGGATCACCTTCCAACAACTTTGCCTTCTTAAATGAATACGCCCTTTCGGCGGCGATTTTATCCATAGATCTCAATGTGCTGGATGCGATGCCCATATTAACGGATGCGCAAGGAGCACAATATGTTTACGACTTACCCACCCTCGATGATCCCACTCGCGCCAATGCCAATGGTATTGATGATCCCAATCAAGCGGGTTATGATGGTATTGATATTAATGACCCCTTTGGTGGTAATGATGGACTAAATCAGGCTAAGTGGGTTGTGAACGGACCGGTGCAAGTTTATGCTTCGGGCTTCCGTAATGCCTATGATATTGTATTGATGGAGGACGGCCGGATGTACACCTGGGACAATGGCGCCAACCAGGGTTGGGGTGGTCATCCTGACAATGAAGGTGTGGGTACTGCTACCAATAAATGGGTTGTGGGAGAGCCTGGATCAACCGGCCCCGGACCCAATGATGCTATGGTGAATAATAAAGACGGACTGCATTTTATTAGCGGAGCTGGATACTATGGTGGTCACCCTAATCCTGTGCGGGCTAATCCGCTGGGAGCGGGCTTATTTACCCATGATCATGCGGATGGAGCCGGTGGTCAAAATGGAGTGTGGCGCACCCAATTCACCTCTAATGTGGATAGTACTTTACCTGTAGATTGGCCTCCGGTAGATCCCAGTTTGGCGCATCCTATTGAAGGCGACTTCCAAAATGCTGGGGTAGATGATGCCTCTCTTTATACGATTACCGCTTCTACCAATGGTTTGGCAAGATATCCGGCCAGCAACTTTAATGGCGAAATGGAGAATAACCTCCTGGCGGCCAGCTTTAACGGGAATATTTATCGCGTTAAGCTCAATGCTCAGGGAACCATCAATAGCAATTCCGATGTTAGCGTATTGGCCACCGGTTTTGGGGCGGTGCCTCTGGATGTTACTGCTCAGGCAGATGATGAGATTTTCCCAGGTACCATTTGGGCCGCTACCTATGGCTCCAATGCCATTACCATTTTTGAACCTCAGGATTTTAGTTCCTGCACCGGAGCGTACAGCACTAGCCTCGATGAGGATAATGATGGCTACAGCAATGCCGATGAAATGGATAATGGAACCAATCCTTGCAGCGGTGCCAGTTTCCCGGCGGATAAAGACCAGAGCCTGATTGGCGGATTTAAGGTCAGCGATTTAAATGATCCTGATGATGACGATGATGGTCTGGCCGATAGCCTCGATTACTTTGCTTTGGATGCTAGCAATGGTGCCGGACTCAGCCTGGCTTTTGATTATCCGCTTCTTAATGGAGATCCGGGCTTTGGCCTTTACGGGTTGGGCTTTACTGGTTTTATGAGCAATCAACAAGATGATTACCTCGATCTTTATTTTCATGAGGATAATAGTGCCACTGAGATTATTGCCGGTGGAGCGGTTGGCTTACTCTCTTTTAATGATGTTCCGGAAGGTAGTCCTGTTGGACCTGCCAATAGTTTGAAAAATGGTTTTCAATTTGGAATGGACCTGGCTCAGGCACAATTGCCTTTTGAGATAGAAACGGCCTTGGTAGGACCCATCTTCCAGGGGAATCCTCAGGGAGATCAGTTCCATGCCTTCTATATAGGAAAGGGCGACCAGGATAATTTCATCCTCTATGGAATCCGCGCTAATAATGGTAATCCGATGCTCAGCATTTGGATAGAAGAGAATGGCGGGACTACTCGCTTGGATTATGCTCTTAGCGGCCTGACCTCCGCCGCAGAGATTTCCCTCTTTTTAGAATTGAATCCTCTAAGTCAAAGCCTTCAGGCGAAAATCAATTTAGGAAATGGCAAGCAAGATGTAGGTACAGCTATTGCCTTCCCCAGCTTTTTACAGAATTTATTTCAGAATCAAGAAGCATTAGCAATTGGAGTAGCGGCAGGGAAATCAAGTGGAACGGCATCTTTTAATGCTACCTATGATTTCATTAAAGCTAGTTTTCAAGCCAATACTCTCAGTGGCGATTGGAGCTTCGTACATGATGGCAGCAATTGCCAATGGAATGGCAGCACCGGATCTTGTCCCCAAGGTCGACATGAAGCCTCTTATGTTCAGGCTGGAAAGTACTTTGTTTTAATTGGCGGTCGTGAGCATGGATCCAATGCTAATTTATACGATCCCAGCACCGGTTTATGGAAGGAAGGGGCAGCCCCGCCTTTTAATTTGCATCACTATCAAGCGGTAGAATTAGATGGTTTAATATACGCCGTAGCCGGGATGACGGGTTCCTTCCCTAATGAACAGCCTCTAAGCCATATTTACATTTACGATCCTTTGGCTGATGCTTGGCATCAAGGTGCTGAAATACCTGCCAACCGTAGGAGAGGTAGCGCCGGGGTAGTGGTTTATCAAGATAAAATTTATGTGCTCGGCGGAATCCAACAGGGTCATATAAGTGGCTGGGTGCCCTGGTTTGATGCCTATGATCCTCATACCAATACCTGGACCACTTTAGCCGATGCCCCTCGGGAAAGGGATCACTTCCATGCTTTATTGGCCAATGGAAAACTCTATGCTGCTGGCGGGAGAAAAACCGGATTTAGCGGGGTTTTTGGCGCCACCATTCCCGAGGTAGATGTGTATGATTTTGCCTCTTCGACTTGGGCCACCTTGCCCAATAATTTGCCGAACCCCCAAGCAGGAGCTTCCGTAGCTTTAATTGGCAATGAGCTGATTTTGATTGGCGGGGAGAATTCCAGTTCCCAAGCCAGTAATTTAACTCAGGCCTTAAACTTAAGTGATGCCAGCTGGCGCTATCTCGATACCTTGAATGTAGGTCGCCATGGTACCCAGGCCATTGTAAATCAACAAGCGATTTATCTGGCCAGTGGCTCTCCTAATCAGGGTGGTGGTCAATTAGAAAGTCATGAGGTATTTAGCTTTGGAGCGATTCAAAGTCCCAGCTTGCAGGCCGATACTCGTAGCGTGCTCAGTGGTCCGGCAACAATTGATTTCGGCAGCTTGGCGGTAGGGCAAAATGCGCAAAGCACTTTTTATCTAAGCAGTAAAAATGGATCGCAAGCCTTGATAATAGACTCCCTGAGTTTAGCTACAGCTGATTTTAATTGGCAAAGCAATTACACTTTCCCCATTCATTTAGCGGCAGGTGATAGTCTGGCTATCAATTTAAGTACAGCTGCTAATCATACTAGCTTCGATACCTTGAAGGTGTACAGCACTGCCAGCAATTCTGAATTCTCAATTCCGGTTTCGGTAGAAGTAGAAACGGTTGATGCCATACGTATTAATTGCGGTGGACCTCAGTATCAAGCGCAGAATGGAAATCTCTTTGAAGGGGATAATTACTTCTTAAATGGCAGTGGCTATTCTACTCAAAATAGTATTAATGGAACTCAGGATGAGCAGCTTTATCAAACGGAACGTTGGGCCTCTAATCTCGCTTATAGCATTCCGGTTGAGGCCAATGGTCGCTATCAACTGAATTTACATTTTGCTGAAATCTATGCTCCTAATTTTGTGACTGGGGCCAGGGTATTCGATATTAATGCTGAGGGGCAATTGATTGAAGCCGCTTTGGATATCTACGATACGGTGGGTGGCTATACGGCTCATATCTTAAGCTATAGCGTAGAGATTAATGATGGCAGCCTGGATTTAAGTTTAGTGGGCCTGGCCGATAATGCGAAGCTTTCGGCCATTGAATTGATGCCAAGTGCAGCGGGACTGGAACTCAGCGCTAGTTCCTATCACTTTCAAACTTTAGCCACGGGAAGCATTGATAGTGCCACTTTAAGTATTAGCAATGCCAGTAGTCAGCTGTTGAGTATAGATTCTATTCGAGTACAGGGAGCACAAGCCAGCGATTTTAGTCACAATCTTAATTCAGGATCCGCACTTCCATCGGCTTACAGCCAGAACTTCAAAGTGTATTTCCATCCCCAAAGCACAACACCGGTAGTGCGCAGTGCACAGATGCAAGTGTATTATGGAGGGGAGGCTTTGCCTTTAATCCTGAATTTATCCGGCGAAGCGGCTTGTCCGGCAGCGGGCTTAAGCTGCGATGATGCCAATCCTGCTACCTTAAACGATACTACCGATGGCAATTGTAATTGTGCCGGAGAAGTGATTACTCCCCCTGCCTTCAGTTTAAATATTAACTGTGGTGGTGGCGCTATGGTTAGTCCGGTCACCGGTAAAAGCTATCTGGCCGATCAATACAATATTGGAGGCTATACCCATACCTATAGCGATGGTGTGGCCAATACCCAGGATTCGGCATTGTACAGCACTGCTCGCATTGGTCGTAATATGAGTTACAATATTCCCGTACCTCAAGCCGGAACTTATGAACTGCGCTTGCATTTCGCTGAATTGCAAAAGTGGTTGATGGGCAGTGGTCGTCGGGTTTTCGACATTTCCCTGGAAGGTCAATTGGTATTTGATGATCTCGATATCTACAATTTAGCTGGTGGTGGAGCCAAGGCTTATTCGGCTACTGCCACCGTTGTGGTAACGGATGGAGTTTTGAATATTCAAACTGCGGCGAGTGTGGATAATAGTGTTCTGGTAGCCATTGATTTGAGCTCTTATTACCCAAGCTATCAAGATCCCTATCTGTCGCAAGATCAAATTAGCATTAGCACCCAGGTAGGTAGCCAGGATTCGGCTAGTTTCTATTGGGTAAATGCCGATGGACAAAGTCGCCAAATTGATTCCTTGCGGATTACAGGCCATGCCGCTGCTTATGTACAAAGTCAAATTGCGATTGGACAACTTGTAAATGCTGGAGATTCTATTTTGGGTCAATTGCATTTCCAGGCGCCCAACCAGGCTTTTAGTGGATCTGCTAAAATTTGGTATTACAGCAATGGCGATAGTCTAGAGCAAAATCTATCGGTGCATGCCCAGTGTTTGGCTGCCGGAACCACTTGTAATGATGGCGATGCTACTACCCAAAATGATGTGGAAGACGGGAATTGCAATTGTGTCGGAACCCCAATTAATCCGGGCCCATCCAGCTTTAGCCTAAACATTAACTGTGGTGGTGCGGCTCTAACTAGTCCCATCACCGGAAAGGTTTATTTGGCCGATCAATACAATATTGGTGGTTATACCCATTCGTATAGCAATGGTGTAGCTAATACCCAGGATTCTGCGCTCTTTAGCACTGCTCGTATTGGTCGTAATATGAGCTATCATATACCAGTTCCCGAAAGTGGTGAGTATGAAATTAGTCTGCACTTTGCGGAGTTGCAAGCTTGGTTGATGGGTGCTGGACGACGGGTGTCTGATATCAGTGTCGAAGGGAATTTGATATTAGATGATTTGGATATTTTCACCGCTGCGGGTGGTGGGGCAAGCGCTTATACTGAAACATTTAAGGTGAATGTAAATGACGGTCAATTGGATATTAATACTGCCGCCAGTGTAGACAATAGTCTCTTAGTAGCGATTGAAATTCGAAAGTCGAGTACTAAGCCGGTAGCAAATCGTACTTGGTATCTCAGTGATTCGTCTCTGAGCTTTAACACCGCAGCTGGCGCTCTTGACTCCCTTGATTTTTATGTAGTAAATAAAGATACTGTCGCTCGCACTATCGATTCAGTACTGGCCAGTGGCAATGCTTTGAGCTTTTTGCAATTCACTGATATCAGCGGAAATATAATTGCGGCTGGAGATTCACTTTTACAGCGGATGTATTTCCAGGCTCCGAGCCAGAATTTAAATCAGGCCTCAGCCGAAATATACTACTATAGCGCTGGAGATGTGCTGCAGCAAAATGTATTATTGAATAGCAGCTGTCCGGCGGCAGGTTTGGCTTGCGATGATGGCGATTCCACCACTCAGAATGATATCACCGATGGTAATTGTGGCTGTAATGGTCAGCCCATTAATCAGGCCTTTAGCATTAATGTAAACTGTGGCGGGTCAGCTCTTACCAGTCCGATAACCGGCATTAGCTACCTGGCTGATCAATACAATATCGGGGGGTACACCCATAGCTATAATAAGGCCGTGGCCAATACGCAGGATTCTACCCTATATAGTACCTGTAGAATTGGTCGGAACATGGCCTATTATATTCCGGTGCCTGAGCCAGCAATTTATGAGGTGACTCTTCATTTTGCCGAGTTACAAGGTTGGCTGATGGGGCCTGGTCGCAGGGTATTTGATATTAGTGCGGAAGGGCAATTGATGCTGGATGATATTGATATTTATAGCCTTAGCGGTGATGGAGCTACGGCCTATAGTACCAGCTTTCCGGTGGAAGTATTGGATGGAGAGCTAGCCTTGAATACCGCGGCTAGTATCGATAACAGTTTACTAGTGGCCATAGAAGTTAAAGCAGGAGCATCGGCTAAAACCACTTTGGGGACGCAGCAGATTGAACTGAAGAGTAGCATTTATCCTAATCCCTTAGGGCGGGGGCAAAGCTTGCATCTGGAACTTCCGAATGATCAGGAGGCTCAAGTGCAAATTTTCAATCTGCAAGGTGCTTTGATTTTTCAGAGCAGCCTGACAGGTTCCAATAGCTATGAATTAGCAGACCTGAATTTGAATTCGGGTTTATACCTGCTGCGCCTCAATCAAGGGGCAAGTGCAAGTGAGCATAAGCTTATGGTGCCTTAAGGTCTAAAAGGGGAAATTAGGAGGCGAAGCTTTGGGCTTCATTGCTTTCTACGATTTGCTCATCATAGGCTTTACGGCCCACTTCAATAAGGTCTTCGGCCATATGGAAATCGAAAACCCCGCAGGTGCTACGTGGAATTCGGATAAGGTATTCGGGCTTATAGGTGGCTAAATCCCGCAAGATGAGCTGGTTTTGCATATGCTCATAACTGGCGGAAATGATGTCCATTAAACCGGGATCTTGATTGCCGGAATTCGATTTAAAAAAGTTCAGATTAATATTGAGCCAGCTTCGATCCTGTTCGTCCTCGTCCTTTTTCATAATAGCGGGTTTAGGACCGGTAGCATTAATGTCTACCGCAAGTACCACATGGCCTTCCGGGGCTTTAACCTGGTTTAAGGGAAGGGGGTTTACTACGCCGCCATCCACCAAAAGGTGTCCTTGCTTATCTTCATAGGAAACTGGAGTGAAAATACCGGGAATAGAAACCGAGGCGCGCATGGCCTGGTAGAGATCTCCCTTTTTGAAAACGACCTCTTCACCTGTTTTTAAATCGGTGGCTACTGCCGTGAAGGGAACTTTTAGGTTTTCGATTTTTTGTGGGCCAATCAGATTCATGATAGTGCTGAAAATCTTTTCCCCTTTCACGAAACCATGTCGGGCCAGGGTAAAGTCCATTTGACGAAACACATCGGTTCTTTGCAGTTCCAGCAGCCATTCGGTATATTCTTTGAGTTTACCCGCGGCATAGAGACCTCCCACCACGGCACCCATGGAACATCCGGCCACTTCAACAATTTCATTGCCAGCGGCTTCCAGTCTTTCAATAACACCAATATGGGCAATACCCCTTGCTCCGCCTGAAGCTAATACCAGGTGAACTTTTTGATTTTCGATCATTTTTGGTTCTGATTTTATCTGCAATGTAGATACTCTGCTTCGGATTAGGAAGCTTCAATTTAGTAGCTTTAGTGGAAATGTGTACCGTAAGGAATAATGGCAGTATTTTCGCCACTTAATAAGAACCAAACCATTAGGCCCCTGAAAAGTTTGAAGCACGTATTCATCTTGTTCTTTTTCATCCTTCTGAGCTTACCACTTTTGGCCATAAAGCCAGGCAGGGCAAAGCTGAGTCCCGCCGAGCGTAATCAGAGGCAATTGATTGAGTCTTTGGATAAATCCGATGATCTCAGCGCATTTACCCATGCTATTGACGGGGCCACTAATCTTGGACTTTATTTTGAAGCGGATTCACTGGCAGATGTAGCCCAGCCCTTACTTAAGAAGGTGAGCGATTCCTTGAGTTATTTTGAGCATTTGCGGGTAAAGGCGCGATTGTACACCATTTTGAATCGTTATACCCAGGCATTGGTTTTTTTTCGTCGAGCTTTAGTCTACTATCAAAAGGAAGGTTATTGGGAGGAAGAGGGCCATGTAACGGTAAATTTAGCTGAGTTTTACCGCAGTGCCCGGCAATACCCTCAGGCTCATATGGAGCTGAGCTATTTGATTGATCATCCGGATTTCGAAAATCTAAGCAATTTAGTAAAGGCCATTGCCTACCACCGTCTCGCGGCAGTGGTGAACGAATCCAAGCAGGACTTGGATAGCGCCATTTTACTCTCCATCAAGTCTTTGTCCTATTCTGAGCCCGATTCCTTATTGGATGAAATGGGAACTTCCTATTTAGAATTGGGAGACGCCTACCGGAAAAAGAAGGAGGTTCGGGCGGTATCTTATTTCGAAAAGGCCTTTAAGGTATTTAAGAAGCAAGAACGCATACATTATATGTGCAATTCGATACGTTTGATCAGTGCTTACTATGTTACTGTAGAGCAATATGATAAGGCTTTGGTCTATGTGGATTCTTCGCTACGATTGGCAGCTCCTTATTATTTACCGGGCTTTTACAATTTGGCATTTAATCGCAAAGCACTCATCTTGTATAAGCTAGGCCGATATGAGGAGGCCTACCTTTATCGTGATTCGGCGGCCATTGTCTATCGTGGTGAACTGAAAAAGCGCTTTTCGGATGAATTGGCAATGCAATCGCGACGCTTTCAAACTGAAATGGCTACTTCCCGACTGCGAAGTTTGGAGAGTGAGCGTATGCAAATTCTAGAAGAGTCACGTGCAAAGGATCAAGTGCGGCGGTTCTCTTTAATCCTCTTGATTATTCTGGTTTTAGGTCTCTTCGGGCTCTATTACTTTTTTACGCGCTTGCGACGCAATAAATCCCATCTGGAAGAATCGCAGAAAGCCCTTTTTGGAGCCAATCAGGAATTGCTGAATACCCTTTCGGAGAAGGATGGATTGATTGAAGAAGTACACCATCGGGTGAAAAATAATTTGCAGCTCATTACTTCCTTAATACGAGTACAGCAGTTTCAGCAGCAGGACCAAATGACGGAAGAGTCGCGGCAAATGGTAAACGAGATTTTAAATCGCGTAAGTGCCATGGCGGTTGTACATGAGAAACTCTACGCCCAGCAACATATTACGCAATTGCGGGCCCGAGAGTATTTTTCGGAATTAATGGAAGAGCTGAAAACCTTGGGAGGTACCTTCAGTAATCCCCTCGAAATTGAGGTGCTCGCAGAGGATGTTATTTTGGGAGTTTCGCAGGGCATTGCCTTGGGGATGATTCTTTCGGAGTTGGTGGCAAATTCCTTGAAGTATGCTTTTGCAGGTAAGAATAAACCTAAAATAAGAATTGAGGTTAGTAAGGAGTATTTAGAAGGACGCAGTAGAGTAGTCTTTAGCTATGAAGACAATGGCAAAGGCTACGATGATCATAGTAAAATGGGTATGGGGAACCGATTAATAATGCTCTTTACGCGGCAACTCGAAGGCGAATCCACTTTGGATACAAAAGATCGCTTTTACTTTAATTTGGCTTACTGGGAAGATTGAGTACATTTAATAAACAGGGAACGTAGAAAATGAATAAAGTACTTATAGTTGAGGATGAGGCGCTGATTGCTGAACACCTTCATTTGATTCTTTCGAAGGACTTAGGAATAGATGCCGATATCGCTTATAAAGCGAAAGCCGCACGAAAAATGTTGCAGGAGAAGAGCTATGACTTGATCCTGGTTGATATCAATTTGGAAAGTGAGCGCAGTGGTTTGGAGCTGGCTGCAGAAATTGAAGAATACGGCTGGGGCGACTATCTATTCCTTACAGCCCAAACGGATAAAGGTGTACTGGAAGAAGCGCGGAAGCTACACCCTAAAGCTTATCTGGTTAAACCCTTTAAGGATATTGAAGTAAGCATGGCCGTTGGGCTGGCACTTAAGAGCGAAGATGAAGGCCTGGGAGATCTGGTGTTTAAGGATGGCTGGACCACCGTTAAGTTGCCCATTGCTTCTATTCGTTATGCGGAGGCCGATGGCAATTACATTAAATTATTTAGCACCGAACGCAGTTATTTAATTCGCTATTCCCTCAGTTGGTTTTACGATCAGGTGGCGGATAAGGACTTTCTTAAGATTCATCGGGCCAGGGTAGTAAATACTCGCATCATTAAACGTTACAATCGCAGTACCGTGGATATTGGTGGTGAAGAATTGCCTGTATCCAAAAGCGGTTATCAGGCTTTAGCTACTTTATTTGAGAAGTAAAAAAAAGCCGGCTCCTTGCGGAACCGGCCCTCACCTCTCAAAAAAGCGCGCTAATTAACCCCAGCGCAGGGTTATCTGTTTAAAGCCTTCAGTTACTTTAAAGCTGAAGCTTCCATTTTTTTCTTCTTGTATAGTTGCCTCAAAAGGATTTGAGTCAAGCTCAACCACCTTTGGTAGGCTTTTAAAGCCGTGGTAAACCAGAGTTAGCTCCTGAACGGAACTGGGCATACGTCCCTCCTGATGCTGAGTAATGCGGTATTTGGCATCGGATGGAAGAACCGTAAAATTTCGATTCAAGAAATAACCTTGATTGTGATTATAGCCATCACCAGCATCATCGTAAAGCATGCTTTCCACACTTTCCTCACCGCGGTAAATATGCAGCTCTAATTCAGAGTAGGAATTGCTTACATGCTGTTCTACTGGGATCATCGGGATAATCGCACCAGCTTTCACCATCATGGGGATTTCCTCCAAGCTGGTTTCAATGTAAATCTCTTTACCTCCTTCTACTAATTCCTTAGTATGGAAATCGTACCAATGTCCTTTAGGTAGGTACATCCGACGACCTTGACGATCGGGTTCCAAAACCGGGCAAACTAAAATATGATCGCCAAATACAAACTCATCCTGACGGTACCAGGTTTGTGGATCCTGATGATCGTAGAATGATAGCGGGCGAATCATCGGTTTGCCGTCGCGACTGTATTGATAGAAATTAGTGTAGTGGTAGGGGAGTAGCTGATAACGCAATTCAATTGCTTTGCGCACCAAATCGGTTCCTTCTTCACCAAAGCTCCAGGGCTCTTGATCACCATGATCGCCTGAGGAATGGGTGCGCATTAAAGGATGGAATACCGCTAACTGCATCCAGCGCACATAAAGCTCCATAGTAGGATGCTCGGTAAAGCCGCCAATATCGGTTCCTACAAAAGAGAAACCACTGATGCTTAAGCGCTGACATTGCACATTAGCAACCCATAAGTGCTCCCAGGTGGCAATATTATCGCCGGTCCAAACGGAGCTGTAGCGCTGACCACCGGCATAGGTACTTCTGGTAATGATAAAGGGACGATTGGGGAAGGCGAATTTCTTCACCCCTTTATAGGTCGCCCGGCTCATTTGCATGCCGTAAACATTGTGGGCCTTGCGATGACTGCAATAATTGCCGTCATAATTATGGCGAATGTCCAGTGGGAAGGTTTTGGTGGGCACGTCCATAATGGCCGGCTCATTCATATCGTTCCACACACCTGCCAGGCCGATATCTTCAATTAGTTCTTTGAAAAGTCCGCTCCACCAATCGCGAACCTCAGGATTGGTAAAGTCGGGGAAATAACAATCGCCCGGCCATACCTTGCCTTTGTATAAGGGGCCATCGGCATGCTTGCAGAAATAGTTCTTTTCGAAACCTTCCTTGCAAACCGAATAGTCCATGTCGATTTTAATTCCCGGATCAATAATGGCGACGATCTTAAAGCCCATGTCTTTGAGCCTTTGTACCATGCCTTTAGGATCAGGGAAATTTTCCTTGTTCCAAGTAAAGCAGCGGAAGCCATCCATATAGTCGATGTCCAAGTAAATGGCATCAGATGGTATTTTAAGCTCACGCAGCTTATGCGCAATTTCCATTACTTCTTCTTCCGAAGAGTAAGACCATTTGCATTGATGGTAGCCCAAGCTCCACTTAGGAGGCATCTCAGGTTTACCAGTAAGGCGCGCATAACGTTGCGCTATGTTCATCAGGCTGGAGCCTGCAATAAAGTAATAGTTGATTTCTCCACCCTCGGCCCAAAAACTGGTTACATTTTTACGCTCGGAAGCAAAGTCGAAAAAGGTGCGATAGCTGTTATCGAAGAACACACCGTAGCAGCCTTCCTTATGTAAACCATAGTAGAAAGGAATATTACGGTATAGGGGATCCGCGTCTTTGGCAAAACCATATTCATCAGTTCCCCAATTCTGGAAACGGTGATCGCGTAAGTTGAGGTTGCTAGGCTTGTCACCCAAACCAAAGAAATGCTCTCCATTAATGGAGCGCTTGCTCATCTTCACGATATTATCGCCGCGCTGCGAATCTTCTTCCCAATGAAAACCTTTTTCGTCTTCATTCAGCAGCTTTCCCTCTTCATTGTACAGACTTACTTTCAGGTCAATTTTTTGAACTCTGCAACTAAGTTTTGGGGTACGCAATTCATAATAGCTATCCAGCTCTTCTACCTTAAAATAAGCAAAACCACTGCGGTGGTCTTTGGCCATGGCATAGGAGAAGTCTGGCGAAAAATAACCCTTGGCACTGTAACGGAAGCGCATCACGTGATTGGTGATGGCCTCAACCCATAACATCACTCCATTGTGGCTGTGAAAAACCACAGAGGAGCCATTCACATCTGCCTTAAGCAGGTGATTTGGGAATTGTTCGTTAATGAGGGTTTGCATATTAGATTGCATGAAGGGAACGAAAGTAGTAAAATTCAACTTCGTGTATTAAGTACACTTAGAATTTTTTACAATTTTCCGCTAAAAAGTATTAAGTGTCATGCTTACAATTAATTGATAATCAAAACTTAATCAAGCACTAAAGCTTAGTGTGAATAATACACTATCTTTGATTGAAAATTTTTGAAAATGGCCCTACGAAAGAAGTTTTTAAAGTCGAAACCCCTCTGTAAAGTAAGTTTTGACCTCGCTGGAAATCGCTTACCGCAAGAGGTTAAGCAAGTGGAGCTTTTGGGTTCCTTTAGTAATTGGGAGCCTATTCCCATGCGCAAGGTGAAAGGGGCCTATACCCGCACTTTAGATTTGGAAACCGGTATCGAATATCAATTCCGTTATCGCTTCGATGGCGAGATTTGGGAAAATGATGAGGCGGCTGATTCCTATGTTCCAAATGGTGTTTCTGGCGATAATTCGGTAGTGCGACTTTAGGCTTTTGCCTTCCGTTTATAAACTACTGCAGCCAAGGGGGGGAGAATCAAGTCCAAGGATTGCTCTCGTCCTTGCCAGGCAATCTTATCACTTTTCAGCGATTGCTTTAAAGGATAATTACTGCCCCAAAATTCTTGCTGGTCGCTATTGTACACGAGTTCGTATTGCCCAAGAGCTGGGGCGCCGATGCGATATTCATCATGAGGCTGAGGTGTACAATTTAGAACACATACCAATTCTTCTTTGCCGCTCTTGCGGATAAAGCTGAGCACTGAGTTATTGCTGTCATTATGCTCTAACCATTCGAAACTTTCATGGGCATAATTGTTTTTATGCAGGGGCTTTTCGCTGCGGTACAAAGCATTCAAGGCCTTTAAGCTTTGGAATACGCCCTGATGGGATTCCATTTCAAATTCTTGCCATTGCAGGCCTTCTTCAAATTGCCATTCTTTACGCTGACCAAATTCACCTCCCATGAAGAGCAATTTCGCTCCGGGATGCAAATACATCCACGAAAGTAAAAGGCGCAAATTGGCGAATTGCTTCCAGGCATCGCCGGGCATTTTGCTTAAGAGTGACTTCTTTCCATACACCACTTCATCATGCGAAAGCGGCAGCATAAAGTGCTCGGTAAAGGCATAAGCCAGGCTAAAGGTAATTTCATTTTGATGATAGCGACGGTAAATGGGATCTTTTTTGAAGTATTCCAAATTGTCGTTCATCCACCCCATCATCCACTTTAGGCCGAAGCCTAAGCCGCCATCATAGGTGGGGTAGCTTACGCGATTAAAGGAGGTAGATTCCTCCGCAATGGTTTGCACGTCAGGGTAATTCTTGTAAACCGCCTCATTAAAATCCTTGATAAAGGCAATGGCATCCAAATTCTCATTCCCGCCTAAATGATTAGGCTCCCATTGGCCATCTTGGCGTGAATAGTCTAAATAAAGCATCGAAGCCACGGCATCTACCCGCAAGCCATCCGCATGGTATTGATCCAGCCAGAAAAGGGCATTGGAGATTAAAAAGGAGCGTACTTCCGGCCGACCGTAATTAAAGATAAGGCTCTTCCAATCTGGGTGATAACCCTTGCGGGGATCGGGATGCTCATACACACAAGAACCATCAAACTTGCCGAGTCCGTGTAAGTCATCGGGGAAATGGGAAGGTACCCAGTCGAGAATCACCCCAATGCCTTCTTTATGGAAGGCTTCAATTAAAAATTTTAAATCCTCTGCCGGACCAAATCGACTGCTGGCCGCGAAATAGCCGGTAATTTGATATCCCCAGGAAGGTTCGTAGGGATACTCCATGATGGGCATAAACTCTACATGACTAAAGCCGGCATCTTTAACGTAAGGCACCAAGTCCTCCGCCAATTCCCGATAGCCCAGCACATCGCCATTTTCCTTGCGTTTCCAACTGGCTAAATGCACTTCGTACACGCTCATGGGGGCTTCCAGATTATTATGCTGGTAGCGGGCCCTCATCCATTTGCTGTCGCTCCATTTATACTCTTTATTATCGCTAATGATGGAAGCGGTACGGGGTGGATGTTCCGCTTGGCGAGCATAGGGATCGGCCTTTTCCAGGGGGTCCACTAAATCAGCATGACTGATCTTGTACTTATACAAATCGCCCACCTTTACTCCGGGAATAAATCCTTCCCAAATACCAGAAGAGTCCCAACGCACCATAAGAGGGTAATCTTCTCCTTGCCAGTGATTAAAATTGCCAATCACTTCTACCTTTTCGGCCGCAGGGGCATATACCGCAAAATAAACGCCTGCCTTACCATTGAGCTCGAGGGGATGGGAGCCAAAATGTTGATAGAGTCGATAGTGGCGCCCCTCGCGAAAGAGGTGAATATCTTGATCACTAAAAAGGCTGTGCGCTTGAGTTTTAGTAGGCATGTCGTTTTATTTCGTCGGTAATATCCAGAATTCCTTCCAGGGGAATAATCGCCCAATCCGGACGTCCGTTTAACTCGTAGCCCAATTCGTAAATAGCTTTTTCGAGCAGGAAGTAATGGAGTAAGTAAGTAATTTCTTTGCGATAGCCAATGTCTAGCTGCTGCTGAAAGGCGATCTTAAAATAGCTGTGCAGGAATACTCCGCTAATGGCTTGATATAAACTTTGGCCAGAGGCCTGATGTTCTGGGCTACGCAGATTTTGATTTTTCTGCACGGCATGGATGGCATAATGGAAGGAACGCAAAAGCCCGGCTACATCCTTAAGGGGTGATTGTTTCACCTTGCGATCGCGAATGGTGCTTTCAGGTTCACCCTCATAATCGAGGATGAAAAAATCATGGCCATGGATCAGGATTTGTCCCAAGTGATAATCACCATGAATGCGTATCCGCAAGCTTCGCAATTGCTCTTCATCAAAGCCCAGAATAAAATTGATGATGAGGTCTTTCTGTTCCAGAACCTGCTCTGCTAAAACCCGGGCATTTTCGGGCAGGCTTTCCAGCTTTTTATTGAGAAGATTATAGCGAGCATCAAATTGATAGATCAAGCGGTTTTTAAGCCAAACCGTAAAATCCCCATTGTAATTGATAGGGGCAAAATGGCGGTCTCGTTTAACGGAAGCCAGGGCCAAATGCATCTCGGCCGTCCTTTGGGCGAGGGTACGGATGCGTTTAAAGAAGTTGATACCCGGATTTTGTTGTAAGGCTTCCGGGAGCTTGGTGATTTTTAATGGACTTACCAGCGGCCATTTATCGATGGCACTGAGTTGGGCTAGATCCCCAATTTCAAAATAGCGCTCTACTTCCTTCAGTATCCAGGGCCAGGCATCACCTTCATTGGGAACTTTCTCTTGCATTAAGCCCAGTGAAATATTCACTCCGGGTCCGGGTTCCCACCAAATTAATCCAGCCAGTTTAGGATAATTCTCAAAGAGCTTTTGTTGAGCTAAAAACTCATTCATTTCAAAATCCGGGTTTTTATCCCGAAACAAACGGCGGAAGATTTTAAGGTAATAGCGATCCTGAATAATCAGGGTACTATTGCTTTGTTCGGCATTTAAAAGTTGAGAGCGAAATCCCGCGGGTTCCATTTCCAATTCTTGATGCGCACGGAAGAAAATTCGATTGTTCCCCTCCAGAAGCATTTCGTGGTTTACGATTTTTCGAAAAAGAGCGGCGTGGAATCCAGAGTCATGCACCGCATCGATCAGGTAAAAGGAGCCATCTGCTAAATAAATTTCGGCCAAAACAGCCTGGGCGGGCAGCTGATCCTTGCTTTCCGCAATTGCCAGCGGTAAGAAATAGTTATGCGCATAGCTTTCGCGGAAGAAGACCTCAATTAAAAGCAGGTAATAATGTTGGAAGCCACTTTTTAGTAAAAGTTTTTGGCTAAAAAACACTTGCTGCACTACCGAAGCCTTGCCTCCAAACCAGCGACAATGGTAGAGGTGTTGCGGTAAAATATCCTGACGAAGCGCTTCCCAAAAGGATTCATCCTTTCGCAGTTGATCCCAGCTTTGGGCACTTTGCAACTTCGGCAGATTCATTTTAGCCTATAACTTTAAATAAGTGGAAAGGTCGAGCGGGGTCGAGGCGTACATAATTCCATTCTTCACGCCAGCGATACTCGGCTCCTGAAATATAGTCATGCATCCGATAGCCTCCTTCGGTAAGGGGCATAAAATCGTGGGGTAGCTGTAACCAACCTTCTTGCATATTGTAGGGGTCGAGATTTACCACGCATACCGTTTTATCCTCTCCATCCCATTTCAGGTAAGCAAAAAGGCTTTGATTCTCAATTTCTAAACTGTGGAAATTTCGACTTTGTTGTAAGGCTTTTTCCTCCTTACGGGTCTTATTTAAGATGCGCATCAGCCAGGTAATCTTGTTTTCGGCCTCCCAATCGTGATGCTGCACTTCATATTTCTCAGAATTGAAATACTCTTCTTTTCCGGGTACCGATTCGTGGGCTAATTGCTCATAGACCGGTCCGTAAACTCCGTAATTGGAGCTTAGGGTTCCAGCTAAAAAGAGCCGCGTCATAAATAGAGATTCATTGCCACTTTGTAATCCATAGGGGAGAATGTCTGGGGTATTTGGCCAGAAATTTGGTCGGAAATAATCGGCACCGGGGCCCTGACTCACTTCCTTCATATAGTCCATTAATTCATGACGGAAATTACGCCAGGTAAAATAGCTATAGCTCTGACTGAATCCGGCTTTCGCCAGGGCATGCATCAGGGCAGGCTTGGTAAAAGCTTCGGCCAGGAAGATTACTTCAGGATGTAGTTTCTGTGTTTCGGCTATAGCCCATTCCCAAAAACGAATAGACTTGGTATGGGGATTATCAACCCTAAAAATTTTGATTCCACAGTCGACCCAAAAGAGGATTACAGAGAGGAGCTCATCCCATAAATTTTCCCAGTCTTCACTTTCGAAATAGATGGGTAAAATGTCCTGGTATTTCTTAGGTGGGTTTTCGGCGTATTGCACGGTGCCATCCGAGCGCCATTTAAACCACTCGGGGTGTTCTTTAACCCATGGATGATCTGGGGCCGCTTGATAGGCGAGGTCAAATGCAATTTCTATATCGAGGGCGGCGGCCTTTTGGATTAGTTCTTTGTAATCGTCTATGGTTCCTAATTCGGGATGTACACTTTTATGACCGCCATCTTTGGAGCCAATGCCCCAGGGGGAGCCTACATCACCTTCCTCAGCTGTGGTACTATTGTTTTTCCCTTTGCGATTCACCTCTCCAATGGGATGGATGGGGGGTAAGTATAGCACATCAAAACCCAGGTCGGTAACGCGAGGTAAAAGCTTAATTACATCTTGTAAAGTACCATGCCCTTCAGCGGCGGCACTGCGAGGGAAAAATTCATACCAGGCTGAGAAATTAGCTTTCTTACGATCGCAATAAGCGGGAAGTAAATCCGATTCGCTGAGCAATTGCTTTTCCGGATGTTTGTGAAAGGCTTCTTCCAACCAAGGCTCCAGCGCTTTTTTGGCCGCGGCATAGGGATCCTTAGCTATAAGCTCAATTAGGCTGGCCACTTCTTTTAGATTTTTGCTTTTTAGGAATTCCAAATGAGGAATGCCATCAGCTAAATGCACACTTACATCTTGACCATCTTCAAATTTTTTCTCCAGGCCATGAAGCCAGGTTAAAGCATAGTCGATCCATGCTTCAATTTTATATTCATAGGCACCGATTTCAGAAAAGGAAAGCTCGGCACTAAACTGATCATTCTCAATGGGCTTTAGGGCCATCCGCTGCCATTTGCCCGTATTTTTTTTACGCCAGGCCAGGGCGCCGGCTAAAATATCATGGCCGTCTGCAACTAAAGTGACTTCAACCTTTAGGATTTCATCAACAACGCGTTTAATGGGGTAGCGCCCGCAATCAACCAGGGGCTTTATATCGGAAATCAGAACGCGACTGCGCCCTTGTTTGGGTTTTGTGCTCATAGACAATTGCTTGCCTCAAATTTAGTTAAGTGTACAAAATACACAAAGTTATTTATCTAAATTGATGGAGGCTGTAATATAACTGATTATAAGCGCAATATAAAGAGTGAGTCAGGCTTCTTAATTCCTAATCAGAAGCTTCTTTTTGGCAAGGCTTTCGCCTGATGCGTTTTTAATAAGTATAAGGTATAAACTGGGTTTTAAGTCCAATTCCAGCTGATTCTCTACCGAGCCTTCTGCTACTGTCATCCCATTAAGGGTCCAAATTTCATATCGGCTACCCATAGGGGCATTGTCAATTTTGAGAAGTCCCTGGCTAGGATTTGGGTAGAGCTTTAATTGTGCATCCTGAGTTTTTAAACCAAGGGCACAATTTTGAATGGTGAAGTTCAAGGTGTCGAGGGGAAAGGCAACGCCACAAACGGATTGAATTTGCTGACCGGAGTTTAAATCCGGACGAATTTGAAGGCTGTAGCCTTGATTTACATTTAGGGCCTGTAAGGTGCGTATGCGGATGCTATCTGGCCCCAATTGCTGGGCTTCATTACCGGATGAATTTGGCCATTGGCGCCTTGTAACCAAAACTGAGTCCCTTGATTATCGAGGCTGGGAGGATAAATTGTGGCATTGGTTTTTAGGTAAATAAGCGAGTCGCCACATATTGGGCTAAGTCCGCTGGTACTTAGATCAGAGAATTGAACTTGGTTGGAAATATTATTGGTGCTATCGCGACCAATAAAAGTGAAATCATGCTCACTGGAACCCACTTCAATCCAAGTTTGACTTTGAGTAGAAAAGCGTTTTACACTCATACGGACAATGACCATGTATCGGTCGTCATCTATAATTTTAAACCGAAAGGGGAAGGTGGTTCTATTTTGGATTGAGCTACGATTTGCACCCAAAGGTTGTTGCGCAGTAAAGCCCGGTTTGTAGGGTAAAGCATTGTAGGAGCCTCCATCTTCAAAATAGCCATGATAGAACGATTGCGAAAAGCTATCACCTGGACTGAGGTAAGAGGTATCTATATGGCCTTTCCATAGCCATTGATCTTCTGGTAGGAATCGATCCAACATATCGCGACTCATTAAGGGTAAACTCACTGGTTCGAAGCGATTGTCAATGACCGCAGTGATTATTTGGTGCCCTGAATTGTCAACAATGTTTGCTTTGGATGAAGTGGGGTTTAAGAGTTTGGTTAGGGTGAAGCGCGCACTATGCGGTAACCTAATGGTGTCGCGATAAACGAAGTAATCGTTTTCGTAATGCTGTGCATTGCCGTTTATGGAAAGGCAGTTGTAACTGGCGGCCCACCAAGCTTGTGGTCCCTTAAAATGGGTGAGTGCTGCAGGGGGATTAACTAAAGGAAGTGTTACGGTGGTATCGTAGAGATTGCCATCCGAAATGTGGATATCGTTTATATGGATTGCATTGGAGTCTCCCGGCATCAGGAGTACCTGATACAGGGTAATTACATAGTCGTTTTGCGTACCGCTGATGTGTTTGAAATGAATCCAGCCATCATCATTATGAGAGGCTTTTAGAATTCCGGTCGATAAAAATGCGAGCCAAAGAAGAAGTCCCTGCTTAGTAGTTCCTTTAAACATGCGAAGTTGATTTTGTTCAAATGTAGAAAAGCAGAATTTTCATGAAAGAGAGAGTGATTTTGATCAATGGCTCCTTTAGTGATCGCTCGGATTTAGTTTTTGTCAAGATTGCCTTTCGGTAACTCGCTGAATCCAATGGTTCCATAGCCGTTTTCCATTTTAGACGGTAAATTAGGCTATCTCTTGGCTTTAGTATTGACCAATCGTCCTTCCTTTGCGAGCAAACAATTTTCATTAGCTATTTTTAGCTAGTGTTATGGTTGATAGGCGTTTATTGCTTAAGCTGCGGAGTTATCCAATCTTATAAACAAGCATAGTGCTGCCTCGAAAAGCTTAGTATTTTTAAACTTCGATTGCAGGACATTTAAAATTCTCAGGCCCAGTGTTTTTAATTTTTGATACCGAAACAACCGGTTTACCCATTCGCGATGATGCGCCCTTAAGTGATTTTGAGAACTGGCCACGCGCGGTTCAGATTGCTTGGCAATTGCATGATGAACTGGGAAATCTGGTGGAGGCCCAGGATTTTGTAATTCAGCCTGATGGCTTTGATATTCCCTTTAATGCTGCCAAGGTTCACGGTATTACCACCGCGGTAGCCAAAGAATATGGGGTGCCCCTGGAAGAAGCCATGCGCCACTTTAGTGAGGCGGTAAAAAAGGCCAAGTTCCTGGTAGGGCATAATCTGCAATTCGATAATAATATTCTGGGCTGCGAATACCTGCGGCTGGAGCAAGAGAATATCTTAGAAGGCCTGCCAGTACTGGATACGGGTGAGGAAACCCGAGAATATTGCCAGCTGGCTGGTGGACGTGGCGGTGGCTATAAAATGCCTCGTTTGGAGGAGTTGCATGAAAAGCTCTTTGGCCACAAATTTGCCGAGGCACACAATGCAGCCGCCGATGTGGAGGCAACCACTCGCTGTTTCTTCGAAGCAGTGCGCATCGGGATTTTTACCGATAAACATTTAGAGTGGACGGAAGCGGAGCGCGATGCCTTTGCAAGGGCTAATCCCGCCATGATAAAGCCGATTGGCCTCAAGGTCCAAAGCTTTAAAAAACTGGCCCAAGAACTGGAGGCCCGTCAAGCCGCTGGAGACGGATCAGGCGAAAGCCAGGAGATCGTTCTCGATGCCGATCTGAAATTTACCCACCTTCACGTCCATACCCAATATTCCATTTTGCAGGCTACCTGCGATGTAAATGCCTTAATTAATAAGGCCAAGGAGGATGGGATGCCTGCGGTGGCCATGACGGATATTGCCAATTTATATGGTGCATTTAAATTCGTTTCGGCCGCTAGAGCTGCAGGCTTAAAGCCCATTGTGGGAGTAGAGTTTTACCTCTGCCGCGATCATAAGGACAAGTCAGTAAAGGACAATGGTTTTCAAATCGTAGCCCTAGCCAAGAATAAGGCGGGATACCACAATTTAGCCAAGCTTTCTTCGCATGGTTTTACCGATGGTTACTACTATGTACCTCGTATTGATCGTGACTTGCTTTTACAATACAAGGAAAATCTCATTGTAACAACCGGAAGCCTCAATGGCGAAATTCCACGATTGATTTTGAACGTGGGTGAGAAGCAGGCTGAGGAAGCTTTCCTTTGGTACCTCGAGCATTTTGGTGAAGACTTTTATGTGGAATTGGTAGACCATGGCCTGGAAGAGGAGCGGGTGGTAAATCAAACTTTAATTCGCTTTGCCCAAAAGCATGGCATAAAATATTTTGCCTCGAATGATGTGTACTATTTGGGTGAGGGTGATGCCAATGCCCATGATATTTTACTCTGTGTAAAGGAGGGGGAATATCAAAGTACACCGATTGGGCGGGGACGTGGTTATCGCTACGGCTTCCCTAATGATCAATACTATTTCAAGACCGATGCGGAGATGAAACAGCTCTTCGCCGACCGTCCAGAGGCCATTGCCACCACTCAGGAAATAGTAGATAAAATTGAAGCTTATGACCTGGCTCGGGATGTACTCTTACCTGCCTTTGATATCCCCGATGAATTTCGCGATCCTGAAGATGAAAAGGATGGTGGTAAACGCGGGGAGAACAATTATTTGCGTCACCTTACCTACGAGGGAGCCAAATCTCGCTATGGTGAGATTACGGAAGATATAAAGCAGCGTCTCGATTTTGAGCTGGAAACCATTGCCAATACCGGATACCCGGGCTATTTCCTCATTGTGCAGGATTTTACCTCACAGGCCCGTGAAATGGGAGTGAGTGTAGGTCCTGGTCGGGGATCGGCGGCTGGATCGGCGGTAGCTTATTGTATTGGTATTACCAATGTGGATCCCATTAAGTACGATCTACTTTTTGAGAGATTCTTGAATCCGGATCGGGTATCGCTACCGGATATTGATATCGACTTTGATGATGAAGGTCGCGGTAAGATTATCGATTGGGTAGTAAATAAATACGGTCAAAATCAGGTAGCGCAGATTATTACTTACGGTACCATGGCGGGTAAGTCGGCGATTCGTGATGCCGGTAGGGTATTGCAATTACCGCTCTCCGAAACTGATCGCGTGGCCAAATTGGTGCCCGACGTTAAATTGAATAAGCTCTTCGCCTGGAGTGATAAGGAGATGAGCGAAAACCTCAATGGTGATCTTTTGCCTCTGGGGAAACAATTGAAAGAACTTTCTAACCAGAATAGCCTGGAGGCCCAGGTAGTAAATCAGGCCCGTATTTTAGAGGGCTCAGTACGAAATACCGGAATTCATGCCTGTGGGGTGATTATTACCCCCGATGATATTACCAAGTTTATTCCGGTTTCAGTAGCTAAAGATTCTGATCTCTATGTAACTCAGTTTGATAACTCGGTGGTAGAAAGCGCCGGGATGCTGAAAATGGACTTCTTGGGCTTGAAAACCCTGAGTATCATTAAAGATGCCATTGCCATTGTGAAAGCACGGCATGGAGTGGAGATTGATACCGACGAAATTCCGCTGGATGATCCCAAGACCTTTGAGCTTTACCAACGGGGTGAAACCAATGGTACATTCCAGTTTGAAAGTCCGGGGATGCAGAAGCACTTGAAGGCTTTAAAGCCGGATAAGTTTGCAGACCTTATTGCGATGAACGCCCTTTACCGTCCGGGGCCACTGGAATACATTCCCAACTTTATTGCCCGTAAACACGGTACGGAAGAAATCACTTACGACCTCCCGGAAATGGAGGAATACCTGGCAGAAACCTACGGGATTACCGTATATCAGGAGCAAGTAATGCTTCTTTCCCAAAGTCTGGCGGGTTTTACCAAGGGTGAGGCCGACGTACTGCGGAAGGCCATGGGTAAGAAGAAGCGTGACGTTCTGGATAAGATGAAGCCCCAGTTTATTGATCAGGGGAAAGAACGCGGGCACGACGAAGAAAAACTGAATAAGATTTGGAAGGACTGGGAAGCTTTTGCGGCCTATGCCTTTAACAAATCGCACTCTACCTGTTATTCGGTAGTAGCCTTCCATACGGGCTATCTTAAAGCGAATTATCCGGCCGAGTATATGGCCTCGGTGCTTACCTATAACATGAATGACATAAAGAAGGTGACCTTTTTTATGGAGGAGTGTAAGCGTATGGAAATTCCGGTTTTAGGTCCGGATGTAAATGAATCCCAATTTAAGTTTACTGTAAACGATGAAGGCGCTATTCGCTTCGGTTTAGGTGGAATGAAGGGCGTAGGTGAAGGTGCGGTAATGGCGATCGTAAATGAGCGCTTTGAGAACGGTTCCTTTAATACCTTCTTCGATTTACTGAAGCGCATTGACTTAAGAGCGGTAAATAAGAAAACATTGGAGAGCTTGGCCTTAGGGGGAGCTTTTGATAATTTCCCCAAGGTGCACCGGGCGACCTTCTTTAGCGAAGGACAGGATGGTAAAACCTTTTTGGAACGCGCCCTCCGCTATGCCCAAATGCATAAGGCTCAGGAAGAATCTGCGCAGGTGTCGCTTTTCGGCGAAAGCCAGGAAGTTGACATGCCCGAACCCGAAGTACCAGTAGTACAACCCTGGCCGCGGATGTTCTTATTGGGCAAGGAGAAAGAGGTGAATGGTCTTTACTTAAGCTCGCATCCGCTGGATGATTTTAAGTATGAGATGGATCATGTGGTGACCAATCGTTTATCGGAATTCCAAATGATGGAGCGGATGAATGATTTTTGTGTAGCTGGAATTATCTCGGATGCCTTGCACCTCACCGCACGTAGTGGCAAACCTTTCGGTCGATTTACCATTGAAGATTACAGCGGTAAGCACGAGTTTGCACTCTTTGGAGATGATTATCTGAAATTCAAGTCTTATATCGAAACCAATTTGCTGGTTTTAATTCGTGGTAAAATTTCTCGCTATACGCCGCGCTGGGAAGGTGCTACCGAAAGGATCGAGGCGAAAATTAGCCAGGTAAGCTTGATTCAGGATGTATTGGAACGCCATGCCCGTGGAGTGGAATTACAGCTGGCGGTGCAATCCGTGAACCCCGAAAATATAGAGGCAATCAATGCCATTATAAATGAATATCAAGGGGAGAAGTCGCTGAATCTTTTGATTTTTGATGCAGAGAATCCGAAGATAAATCTGCGTATGCCCCGTCGTAGCAAGGCTGGCATCGCATTGCATAAGCAGAGTTTAGATGCTCTGAAAGCCTTAGCCTTTGCGCGAATGCAATTAAAGGCCGATTAAGGATAATGGGATTGCTTCGTATTATGAATGAAAAACTAATTTTGTAACCCTCAATAAAGGATTAAATAATGGCATTAGAATTTACCGAAGCCAATTTCGAAGAATTGGTACTGAACTCAGACAAACCCGTATTGGTTGATTTTTGGGCAGAATGGTGTGGTCCCTGTCGTATGGTAGGCCCGATTGTAGAAGAACTGTCTCAAGAATACGACGGTAAAGCAGTAATCGGCAAAGTGAATGTAGACCAACACGGCGAGATCAGCATGAAATACGGTATCCGTAATATCCCAACCTTATTGGTGTTTAAAGGCGGAGAAGTAGTAGACAAGCAAGTAGGAGTAGCTCCTAAAACTGCTTTGGCAGCTAAGCTGGACGCTCAGATGTAAGATATTCTACCAGAAGAAGAACCTCGCTTATTAGCGGGGTTTTTTTATGGGCAATCGGAGGCTTTTTAGTATCATTGTTATCTACCCTTTTATCCTGTAAAGTGGCTGAAATTCAATCATTAGAACCTTTTCACTACCGCGATTTTGAGCATCTTGAGCTTCTGGCTAAGCAAGTAGTAGAAGGTTTTATTACCGGATTACATAAAAGCCCCTTTCATGGCTTCTCGGTAGAATTTTCGGAACATCGCATTTACAATCCTGGCGAATCCATTCGTAATATCGACTGGAAGCTTTTTGCTCGTACCGATCGCTTGTACACCAAGCGCTATGAGGAGGAAACCAATTTGCGTTGTCGTATTCTCCTGGATACTTCTGGGAGCATGTTCTACCCTCGGGAGCGCATGCGACAGGTAGAGAACCCCGCCAAATTTTTGTTTAGTGCCACCGCCACTCTGGCATTAATGAACTTGCTTAAGCGCCAGCGCGATGCGGTAGCTTTAAGTTTATTCGGTAGAGAGGATTTCCACAGTCAGGTGGGTTCAACCTATCAGCATCATAAAGCCTTAGCTACCAAATTATCTCAAGTTTTAGAGGAGAAATCCTTGAAAGGAGAGGAGCAGGTGAGCCTTAGTGATCAATTGCATTTAATGGCGGAGCGCACAGAGCGCCGTTCACTGATTATCATTTTCAGTGATCTATTGGAGGTGCAGGATGATCCACAGGTATTTTTAGATGCCCTGCAACATTTGAAGCATGGCAAGCATGAAGTGGTGCTGTTTCACACTTTAGATCGTGAAACGGAAACAGACTTTGATTTTCAATCGGGCCCTCACAAATTTGTGGATCTGGAAACCGGTCAGGAACTGCGCCTTAATCCAGCCGATATTCAAGGGGCCTATCAAGAACAAATGAAGGCATTCCGCGATCTCCTAAGGCGGAAGTGCTTACAATATCGCATCGACTTGCATGAGGTAGATGTGAAGGACGGATATTCTAAAGTTTTACAATCCTATTTACTAAAACGTAAAAAGCTCTATTGATGAATTTCAATGCTCTTATCCTCAGTTTATTGACCATGTTTTTTGTGGGGGATGCCAATCAGCCTCAAGCTAAATCGGCGAAGAAGCCTAAAGCTAAGCGACCCAATATTATCCTAATGATTGGTGATGGGATGGGCCATGCGCAATTATCTACAGCACTATTTTATGGCAATAAGGAGCCACAATACCTGCGCTTTCCGATTGTAGGTTTAAGTCGCACCTCCAGCAGCAGCCATAAGATTACCGATTCGGCAGCCGGGGCAACCGCCTTTAGTTGTGGAGTTAAAACCTATAATGGATCCATCGGCATGGCGGCAGATACCACTGCCTTGGAAACTATTTTAGAGTATCTGGATAAAGAAAACTGGAAGACAGGCGTAATTGCTACCTCTTCCATCACGCATGCTACTCCAGCTTCTTTTTATGCACATGTTCCTTTGCGTAAGCAGGAGTTTGAAATTGCCGAGCAATTCTTAAGCTCTCAAGTTGATTTTGCCGCAGGTGGCGGGAAACGCTTTTTCTTTAACCGTTTGGACGAACGCAATTTGTATCCCGACTTTGCTAAGGCGGGAATCGAAGTAGATACCACCGCATTAGAAGCTAAGGAATGGCAAAAGGATAAACGCTATGCCTATTTATTAGCTAAGGATGGCATGACGCCGGTTTATAAAGGGCGCGATGAATTTTTACCTAATGCTACTGCCATGGCCTTAGATTACTTTGATGCTACTGCAGGAGATGAACCCTTCTTTATGATGGTGGAGGGTTCTCAAATTGACTGGGGCGGTCATGCCAATAATGGCGAATACCTGGTGAATGAAATGCTGGATTTTGATAAGGCGATTGGGGTAGCCCTCGACTATGCTGAGAAAGATGGTAATACGATTGTGATAGTAACCGCTGATCATGAATGTGGCGGATTCGCCATGGTAAGTGAAGAGGTGGAAGTGCCTTTCCGCGGGAAACAGAGTGATTACGACTCTTTGCGTTTTAGCTTCGGTAGTGGTGGGCACTCTTCAACGATGGTTCCGGTATTGGCTTATGGACCGGGAAGTCAAATCTTCAGTGGGATTTATCAGAACAACAGCATCTATCAGAAAATGATGATGTTGGCGGGGTATAATTAAAAAGAAAACGCGCCAGTAAACTGACGCGTTTTTAGAGAATACCCCCTCGAATGTTTTTTCAAGTCCGACTATCTATTACCCACTAAACGAACTCGACATTCAAGGCCTGCACAAGGCAGACCAGGTATTTCTGCAGTTTTATACTGCGGGACGCAATAGGATGCGGTTCATTGAATCCAGCAACATTTGCACCTGGAAAACGAGTTCCTGGTCTGGCATTTCGATATCCAAACGATGGTACAATGGTTCATTTTGTGAAACGCTGAATTCAAAATGGTGATCACCACTCCTGAATTCTCTGAGCCTAACTACCATCTCGTAAGTCTGATCACCGCTACGGTCTTTCACCTGATAAAAAGAGTAGCGAGGCATTTTGCCTCCAATGAGTTCCGCTTCTCTTTCCTGGCGTGAAAGCTTTGGTATCGCTTGCACGTGATCAAATCTTGCGGTTAATAGTTCCAAGGCTTCTTCCTTGTCTATAACCATAATAAATCCCTCTATACAGATACAAATATAGGCTTTTCACATACAAAACCACTATCAATCAAGCTGATGCGATAGCATAAAATAGCGATCAGTTCATTAAGTTATTGACAGTCAATTGCTTGGGTACGGTAATTAATTCCGTGGCCTCAGAAAGGCTAGGGCTCTGATGGTGAGGGGATTAGCGGAATGAAAAAAGCCCCGATACCTTTAGGCTCGGGGCTTTTCGCTCATTAGTAGGCTGTTCTTAACGCAGCATAATCTTTTGATGAAAGCTTTCACCATCTCGTTCTACCTGAACTAAATACATTCCCTTGGGGAGATGACTTACTTCTAATTTCAAGTATTCGCCCACCGCAGTTTTTTCTAAACTGTTTTGCAATAGTAGATTTCCACTGAGGTCGTAAATATTTAGTCGTGCATTTTCTTTTCCGCGACCATTAAGCTCAATGATTAAATGGTCTTCAGCAGGATTGGGGTATACCAGTAATTGCTCGGTAAAGAGTGGATTTTCGCCCAATGACACATCATTTTGGACTTCAATTTTTTGAGTGGTGTACAAGCGGTATTCACCAGGCTGTAAGTTCAAAGTGGCATTTACATTGCTCACATTAATACTATCTCCACTAAAGTACTCGTACCACCATCCAGTATTTTGGAAGTTAGGATCCGCATTTTGAGCCACCACATCGAAGTTACCCAAGATAGTTGCGTTGAAATTGCTGTGATCCAAATTAATCCGCTTGGTAGCGCCACTTAAGTCGTAACGGTAGTTATTACTGTTAAAGGTAGGATTCTGAATTCTCAGGTTGATGATATCTGAAACCACCTCGAAAAGTCGGGCCCGGTTGGCATCATTTTGATAGTTCCAACGAATGGGTTTATTACATACGCGACAAGGGTCGTTGATACCTACATCATAACCCAATTCGCCAAATTGCCAAAGCATTTTAGGTCCTGGGATAGTGTATAGGAATAAGGAAGTTAATTCTTTACGTGCCAGGGCAGTTGCCAATACTTGAGTATCATATCCGCCAGAGGAATTACCATAGTTCAGCAATTTGTACATGATGCGTTCTTCATCATGACTTTCCTGATAGGCTACCAGGTGCTTATAGGTCCAACCGCGTTGCGAGTGGAAAGCACCGGAGAAATTGGATCCGGATAACCAGCCCATAGCCGCTTCGCCATAATCGTGATTGTGATTTCCCCAAAGCAAGAAGCCTTGATCCGAAAGGGCCTTCTCTTCAGAATTATCGGCAAAATGCTCTAGTATCATAACTGCAGAAGACTTAGCAGATTCCATCTGGCCTTTTAAGCGATTTAGGATGTCGATACGGCTTTGGTCGTACTGACCCCAGGCACCGGTATTCCCTAAAGTATTGTTTTGAGTAAAACCTTTGGAGAGGTCCATACGGTAGCCATCTACTTTGTATTCGCTTACCCAATATTTCATAATGCGCTCAGCGAAGTCCTTGGTAGCTTGAGACTCGTGGTTAAAGTCGTAGCCCACATTGAAATCATGTTTGGGATCGACATTGAGCCAGGGGTTTTGGGGTGAAGGCTTACCATATTGACCTGCAGTCGGATCAAAATACAATTGCACTAAAGGACTCTGGCCAAAGGCATGGTTGAGTACTACATCAATAATAACTGCAATACCGCGACCATGGCAGATGTCTACAAACTCTTTAAACTTTTCAGGGGTACCGTAGTACTTGTCTAAAGCCATGTGGAAACTGGGATTGTATCCCCAACTTTCATTGCCTTCAAATTCGTTAACCGGCATCAATTCAATGGCATTCACACCGAGGCGATCCAGATAGTCCAGAGTGTCAATAAGAGTTTGGTAATTATGGGTGGCGATGAAGTCGCGAATATGCAATTCGTAGATGATTAATTCATCCTTGCCCGGGGGTGTGAAATTGGGGTTTTGCCAATTGTATGCAGGACGATCCATCTGAATTAAGCTGGTAATTCCAGTAGTTTTCCCGGTAGGATAATCGGGTAAATTAGGCCAGGTAGTGGCACCAATATAGGAGTCGTTCCAGGGATCGAGAATTAATTCGGAATAGGGGTCCGCAATTTTGAGGTCGCCATCCACCCAATATTGGAAGGCGTAAAAATCACCAGGATTCAAGCTGTCGATGCTTAGCCACCAATCACTGCCATTCGGATCTTTCTTCATGAAGTAATCCGGATGAGGTTGCCAATTGTTGAAGTCTCCAATTACATAAACGTAGTTTTTAAAAGGAGCATGAAGCTTCAAGGTGATTTCTGAAGGACTGTTATAATTGATTCCGTATTCAGTACCAGATGGAACCGCTTGGGTTTGTACGGCGCTGTTCACCACATAATATACGGTGTCGCGCTCGATGGCACTGCCATCATCAGCCACCAATTCCACTAAGTGCATTCCAGCAGCGCCAGCCGCAAAGGTGCTATTAATACTGCGGGCATTGCTTACTGAGCTTTTTAACACCCCATTATCGTAGATGTCGATATCCGCATCTTTACTGGTGGCACCGCTAAAGCTGAGGTTTTGTCCGGTAGTGGCGATTTGAGTATTGGCAGGACTTAAAAATGCGGCTAAAAGACCGGCATTCGCAGGATAAATAGGGTAGAAAATATCGCTACCATCGGCAGCGCGGCCCACATTATTACCTGCTTGATCTCTAAAAACAAAGGACAATTCAGTTACCACTGTTCCAGCACTCACATTATAAAAGGTAGGAATGTGGTAAGTAATGCTGTGTTTATTATTCCCCAGGGGAGTCATTACTACATTCGGATCTGCAGTTCCCCAGTTGCCTTGCACATTTTGCCAGTTCCCGGGACCACCAGCTTGAGTGATAATTCCTGTGTGAGCATATACGGGTACAAATCCCACTAAAGCACCATTTCCTTCAGTAGCGTCGAAGGTGATGGTTACGGTGTCATTTTGAGTTGGAAAGGCCGGGTCTACGGATACCACCTGTGCCGGGATGACCAGGGGGAGCAGTATCAGCATCCAAAGCTTAGTAATCTTAAAGTCCATAGTAGTATAAAATTTACTCTGCAAAATACATAAAAATTGTATTGATCAAAAGGGGTTCTCGCTCTGTATCCCTTTGCTAGTCTAGTTTGTGTCATTTTTACACTTAAATCCAGTCCTAGCCTGAGATACGCGCTTTTTCGACAAAGTAGATTTGGGCAGGATTCAGAAAAATCCAATTTGGAATTTTAACTTTTTAGGCCTTCAATTTTTCTTAAAAGCCTTTCTTTGGCCTCCAGATAAATGCATTCTCATGGCCGATTTAATTTTTGCCTCCCATAATGACAATAAGAGTCGGGAAATACGTCAATTACTTCCCAGTTATCAGATTTCTTCTTTAAAGGATTTGGGTTTCACTGAGGAAATCCCGGAGACCGGAAATAGCCTTGATGCTAATGCAGCGATTAAGGCCGAGCGCATTTTTAAAGAGTATCAAAAGCCGGTATTTGCAGATGATACGGGATTAATCGTTCCCGCTTTGGATGGTGCCCCTGGTGTTTATTCGGCCCGCTATGCCGGCCCAGAAGCCGATGCTCAGGCGAATATGGCTAAACTATTAAAGGAATTGCAAGGCAAAGAAGATCGCTATGCCTATTTCGAAACGGTAATCTGCTATATAGATGCACAAGGTAAAAAGCACTTCTTTAGTGGCAAAGTAGAAGGTCGGATTCTCGAACAGCAACAGGGGGAGCAGGGCTTTGGTTATGATCCTATCTTTTGTGCCGAAGGGGAGAGCCTAAGTTTTGCCGAAATGAGCCCGGCAGCTAAGAATGCAATTAGTCACCGGGGTAGAGCCTTGGAAGCCTTTATTCGTTTTCTTCAGCCAAGCTGAAAAAACTGAAGGCTACTTTACCGTAATTACGGACTTCATAAAAGTGCTCTAAGTGGGAGAGGTCGGTTTCGCGATCGTGTTCAAGTACCAGAAAGCCATCTTCCGCAAGGAGTTTCTTGAAAATGATCTGCTCTATTAATTCCTCGTATTGAGTATAATCATAAGGAGGGTCGGCAAGAATCAGATCGTAAGTGCGGTAATCGCGTTTTATGAAATCGAGGACTTCGGCTCTATGAACCTGCAGGTTATCCGCAAAACCAATACTTTGAGCTGTTTTCTCAATAAAGCTGCAGCATTTGGGGTTTTGGTCTACCGCCGTAATTTGCTCACAACCTCTACTGGCCAATTCGTAGGATAGATTTCCTGTACCGGCAAAGAGATCCAGAACGCTGATTTCTTCAAAGTAGAAATGATTGTTCAAGATATTGAACAGTCCTTCTTTCGCAAAGTCGGTTGTAGGTCGAACGGGTAAATTGAGTGGGGCTTTAATTTGCTTACCACGAAATTTCCCACTGATGATACGGGTCATAAAACGCCTAATAAATTGATGTTTTCGCGCAGATCTTTCTCGCTAATCATGGGCGAAAGCTGATAATTACTGGGAACCGAAAAGTCTTTGACCTCTCCAATATAGCGTTCGAGTAGGCTGCGTAATTTGTCACCTTTCAGGCTAAAGCCTCCTACTTTAAGGTGTAATTCGGTGGGTAAGAATCGATTTTGCTCCAGGCTGTATAAGATGAAGTACAAAAGGTCTTCTTCCGTTTGAAACTGGAATTTATTATACCACTGAACTTTACTTTTTTGGGCTAAGTAAAAATCGGCCTCGCCCGGACTAACATACAAGATGCCGGTAAAGCTTTCATTTTTGGTGGCCTGATACAGGTTTTCAATGGCACTGGCCTGATGCTGGATTTGCGCTTGCATAAAGCGCTTGGTGATCCACTCGCTAATACTCTCCGGAACAGCGTGTATCATTAAGGCTTCGCTATGGGTCCAGTGATCGGTGTAAATGCGATCTCCTTTCTGAAGCTTGGCAGTATAGGATAAGATTTGCTGCCCCTTGCCTTTTTGGTAAAAATGCTCGGGAACCAAACTAAACTTTTGAAAGTTGACCAGGCATTTTAGGCTGGCCGAGAGATCGGGATTAACCGGTAGTTGATCGATACTCTTTTCATAGAGTTCAATCAGTTTTGTTTCCGATTTTTCTTCTTTCCAAAATCTTTGGGCACTGAGGAGGATACGACGCTTGTTTTCCCCAGCTACCATAATGGAAAAGCCTGTCTTGGACAGGCTTATCACGGTATGACAATCTTTGAGCGTATCGCGATTTAAGCCTGGGTCGACTTTGAGCGAAAGCTCGGCTATATTATCTCCAGTTACCACTTAATGTAGGTTCGTTCATGTCGCCTACTTGTAAGGCATAGTCCTCATCAATGTACTGGCCATATTTGTTCAATACATCGTGGAAGATCGCGGTATTAGGAGCTTTGGCTTCAAATACAGGAACTACCACATCATTTACTTCCAGCTTTCCGGCTTTCAATTCGAATTCCTTATTGTTGCTGAAAGGTATGTAACGCAAGGTTTCAGGATCAAAGTCGGCATTAAAGAGCTTGAGTTTTACTGGCTCATAGCCCAAAATGGTCTTAATGATAGTATCCTTCTCCATGTCCTGTTGGTAGGTCTCATTATAATACATGAAGGTAGAGTCCTTACGCTCAATCTGGGCAATTTTACCGGTGTCAACAAAGGCAATTACCGCATTTAGATCGGTAGCGAAGTCCCCGTATTCAGTACGATAGGCTTTTTGAATATCGCGAATTTGCTCCAATTTGGATTTCACCGCTGTATAGCGACGCTCTTTTAACTTTTCGTAGTTGATCGGATCAAGGATGATCGAGTATAGGCGATAACCCAAGAAAACAATCAGTAAGAAAAGACCAATCTTAATTAGCGTTGAAGTCGTGGAATTCATTCTATTTACGGACGTTTGGTGTTCGTGCTTGCGACAAAACTACAATTTTTTTTAGTTGGCAAACTTGTTTTTTCAACCCTACTTTTGAAGGATGAATAAGGAATGGAAAAGAGCTTTTTATACACATCTAAAAAAGGCTTTTCCCCATCAACCAACTCAGGGGCAGCTTGAAGCATTTAAACAGTTAACGCTCTTTTTTGCGGAACCGCGTGCCGACCTGGTTTTTTTATTGCGAGGCTATGCTGGGACTGGGAAAACCAGCCTGATTCAGGCATTGGTTCCTAGCTTGGAAGCCTTTCAAAAGAAGGCTGTTTTGCTGGCGCCTACCGGTCGAGCGGCCAAGGTTATGAGTCTGTATTCCGGTCGAGCGGCATTTACCATTCATAAATATGTGTACCGATTGCAAACGGATGGCCGGGGATTTTCCATTTTCCGCTTGCGACCTAATAAGGCCCGCGACACCGTTTTTATTATTGATGAGGCTTCGATGATCAATGATGATCGCAGTGATTGGTCGGGGTCGGTATTAGCCGATTTGCTCGAATTTGTTAATAGTGGTGTACGTTGCCAACTCTTATTGGTAGGAGATACCGCTCAGCTACCCCCGGTGGGAAGCGATGAAAGTCCAGCCTTGAATGGTGATTATTTGGCCCGCTTGTATGGTTTAGAAAATTATGGAGTGGAGCTGAAAGAAGTAATGCGGCAAGAACAAGAGTCGCAGCTTTTAGCTAATGCTACCTTTTTACGAAACCTACAAATTGAGCCTCTCTTTGATCAGCCGCAGTTTAAGTTAGGTCCAGATGTTTTGCGTTTGCAAGAGGGCTTTGAGGTGGAAGATGCCTTGAACCAAGCTATTTCGGAAGTAGGCAAGGAGGAAATGTGCATTATCGTTCGATCGAATAAACGCGCCAATCTCTACAACCAGCAATTAAGGCGTAGGGTACTTTGGCAGGAAGATGAGATTTCGACCGGTGATTATCTGATGGTGGTAAAAAACAATTATCATTGGTTACCCGATGGGCATAAGGCCAGCTTTATTGCCAATGGCGATATTTTAGAATTATTGGAGATCTACCAATTGATCGAACTTTACGGTAAGCGCTTTGCCCGGGTGAAATTGCGCTTCACCGACTATGTGGATGCCGAGCCCTTTGAAAGCATCATCTTATTGGATGTTTTAGATCATCCGGGTGCTTCTTTAAGTTGGGAGGAACAAAGGGCTTTCGCCGATGAGGTGGCCTTGGATTATCAGGATTTACCTACTAAGGCAGCCATTATGAAGGAGCTTAAGGAGAATCCTTACCTCAATGCCTTGCAGGTGAAATTTGCCTATGCTATTACCGGTCATAAAGCCCAGGGTGGACAGTGGAAAAGGGTCTTTGTAGAACATCCCTGGCGGCCAGAAGAAGAAATCACTTTAGATTATTTGCGCTGGCTGTATACGGCCATTACCCGGGCGCGAGAGGAGGTTTATTTATTGGGTTTCCCGGATCAATATTTCGCTCAGGCTTCGGAGCCGGATTGGGAATAGAGCGCTAGAAGCTCAGTTAAAGAATCCGGACTTTCCTTTAAGCCTAAATACCTACTTAGATTTTGAAAGAGCTCTTTTTGCGCTTGGGGATTTTGGTGAATTTTAGCGGCAGGTGCGGATTGACTCTTCGATAATTTTTCCCCCTCCCGGCGAATCAGGGGATGATGGTGGAAGTGAATTGCTTCAAAGTTTTTCAAATTAAGTTCCTGGGCCAGGGCCATTTGGAAAAGACTGGAATCCCAAAGGTCTTCACCGCGCACAATATGACTGATTTTATAATGTACATCATCGATCAGGGAGGCCATTTGATAAGCGGGATGCCCGGCTTTACTTTTAAGTACACTGTAATGCATGGCTGCAGGGAAGTTTTCTGAACGGGGATTTCCCTGCCAATTTTTAATTTCAAGATGGTCTGGATTTTTCTTCCAACGCCAAGCGAAATCAGGATTATCCAAACTCAAATTTCGATTCAAGCAGGTACCCGGATATATGCCTTCAGAGTTTAGCTCCAAAATGTCTTTGCGGGAACAATCACAGGCAAAAACCTGATTTTGATCTTTGAGCTGATTTAAGGCGCTGTGATAAAGATCCAAACGCAGCTTTTGCGACCAGTTTTTTTCAAAATCCTCAATTCCGGATGGCCCTTCATCATAGTCGATGCCCAGTATTTCCAGGCTGCGGAATACATCTTCCAAATACTCCATTCGATAGCGTGCACGATCGAGATCATCAATGCGAAGCAGGATGGAGAGGCCTTCCTTTCGCGCCATTAGCCAAGTTAGGGCAAAGGCAAAGAGGTTCCCTTGGTGTAAATACCCGGAGGGAGTGGGAGCGATGCGGGTTTTTATATATTTGGCCTCGTTCAATATCTGCAATAAACCTGATTCTAATCTTTTCAAAAATCTGAAAAAGCTTTCGATTTCTATGAAAATGTATCCATTACTGCTTGGGTTGGTATTCGCATGCCTGAGTCCGAGGGTCCATGCCCAAAATGACGATTTAAAAACTGTGCATAGCCCCTTATTCGCAGGGGAAAATTGGCCAGAGGATCTGAAAAAGGACTGGCTCGCTAAGATTGGTGAAAAAGTTGGAGAGGATGGACAGATTCATATTGATGAATCGGATGCAGCTTCGTATGATGATTTCTGGTTACTCCAGTTTTCATTCATTCAACATATGCTATCCAATGGGAATATGGTCTTTGATGACAGTATAACCCATTATTTAAATGGATTGGCGGATCGTGTTTTTGTCAATGAGCCTGATTTAAGAAAGAAACTTCGTTTTTATACCTATCGGAGTGATGAAAGCAATGCCTTTTGTATTGCCGATGGGATGATCTTTATTAATACTGCACTTATTGCCAGGTGTTCTGGTGAAGAAGAGTTGGCATTTATCATGGCACATGAAGCTGCTCACTTTGCACTGGAGCATTCTTATGAAGAGTTTAAACAGCGCAGTAGTCTTCAGGATATTGATTGGTTAACATCTGCTGATGCGATCGATTACTACCTACAAGCACTGGAAAGGAGTCAAGAACAAGAGTCGGCGGCAGATTTATGGGCCAGCTCCTTGGTTACCAAGCTTTTCTCTATAAAGCATGCAGAACAAGCCTTAAAGGATTTATACTATTCCCAATACCCGTTCCAAAGAGAGGGGCTTAAGCAGCATCCATTGTTTGGTAATCTTAAGCTTAGTTTACCTGCGTCCTATTATCTAGCAGATACTCCTGCCTATTCTGAGAACCTTGACTATCCTTATCAAGAATTAACACACCCCAGCATAGGGGCACGTATTAAGGGGATTGCCAAAATTGAACAGGCCTCAGGAGGAGAGGGTGCTTTTAAGTCGAATGAGAAAGCTTTTCGGGCTTTACAGGAGTTAGCACGTCTGGACCTAATATCCTCCGAAATTGCTAATCGCAGAATTGATCTTGCACTTTACCATTTAGCGGCAATACAGGAGAGCCACGGCAAGAATCCTTATTGGGCTTATTTGAAATTGAAAGCATTACACACTTTGTTGCTTTTGAAAAGTTCTCAAAGCTTAAGTGATAACCTCCTTGATATTTCGGGCACTGAAGGACCACTGCAAAGTTTGAATTTTCAATTGAAGCAATTAAATACGGAGGACTGTTTACTTATTGCCTTGAATGAGTCTAAACGAATTGGAACCGAATTTCCTACAAATGATTTTTTGAAAAACTGGAGCCGAGAATATATTGGATTGTACTTCTACAGCGATATTGAATCCTGGAATCGTTTGCTATATTCAGGGAGGCGTTTGAATATCTCCGATACCATTAATTATATCGAACAAGAGTTAAAAACTTTAGTTGAGGAATCAGCCATTCCAGAACTAAAGAAACTTAGTACAACATCGCAATTAGAATCCTTAGTTCAATCTAATTCTAAATGGCTACAAGGTTATTTTAAGAAGGCAAGAAGGATTAGAGCTAGTATTACTAGCCTAGAAGTTTCTCGTGCTGATGAATATGCCCTAAATAGCGGATTAGGTTTTTCTTCTGAAAACAAGTTAAGGGATGAGATGACTTTTCGAGTGGAAGCTCCACTTCAAAAGGAAGTTTGTATCCTCAGTCCGCAGATTTATTCTTCTTCAGATCCGGAGCAGCAATTTTCCCAAAAGATAGATGCAGCCTTTATGGAAGAGGGAATCTTAAAATCCATCAAGAATGGAACAAACCTCAAACTGAAGGCCTATGATCTGTATTATCCCCAATATAGAAGCTATAATGGTTTAAGCTATAATCAGTATGTGGCAATTTTAGAAAGACAACGCGAAATCAGATTCCACCATTATATAGGATTACCAGCACCTGAATTGAATTTCACACAAGCCTGGGAATTGAATGACACTTACTATGGATCTTTCCTTGGATACATTTCCTCTAACTCTGAGTATTATATTTTGGAAATCAGTGATTTGAATAATGGTTTGATTCAAAAGCGATTTTTCGAGAAGCTTGGTAGCCTGGACCCCGAGAATATGGACAATTTGGTTCAGAAAATTAATGAAATTAGTTATCCTTAATTATGATTCGGAGTTTGTTTAAGTTGTGCTTGTTGCCCTTGGTATTTATCGGTTTTACTTCGCTCAACGCACAGATCCTGTGGGAGAAAACAGAAGAAGATGATTCTTATATTGACTATATAGGCGAATTAAATGGCAATCATTTGTATCGCACCTATGATGGTTTTTTTAACAGGGAGGAGGAACTCATGCGTGTGGAATATCGAATTTACAATGAATCTACTAGTGAGGTTGTAAAATCCATAGAGCCTAGATGCGGTATCATTTTAACTGATTTTGTGAAAAATGATACCCTTTATTTGCTGACGAGTGAATATTTGAGGGATTCTGAGGAGTACCAAATTCGATTGTGGCGATTTAATTCGAAGCTTGAGGAAATTGATAAAAAAACGATTCAGTCCTGGAATGATTTGCCTGGCCCACAAAATATAAGGGCACAATTGGATGCGGAAATGCAGTATATAGTGATCACTCAACTAAACAGCATTGGCGGTGGTAAAAAAACTTTTGAAACTGTTTCCTTGGTTTCTCTAGCGAATCGACAATTGTTATTTAGTAACACCTATCGTAGAGGCTGGAATGACTACAACTTTTTCAAGCATCAGAACAGGTATATGTCTGAATTACTGGTTACGGAAAAAGGAGACATTTATTTATGCAGTGATAATGGTCAATTGTACTGTTTTATCCGTGAGCAAAATTTCAATTTGTGGCAATTGAATATGCGTCCCAAGGACTTAGGTACTTTTAAAATTTTGGCTGGCTCGGAATTGAGTACCTTAAATGATAGTACCCTCTTGTTTACTGCGGAAATAATGGACTACCAAGGCTATGTTAAGCGACCTTATTTTTGGGCTAGGAAAACCTTGCGGTCTGGAGTGTTAGCGGTTCAGATAGATAGTCGAACTCAATTGCTGTCTTTAAAGGAAATAAAAACAGTAAATGATGCTCAAAAAGGATTTAAAACTTCTTGGTACAAAGATGAAGAAAGGCCAGGGCTTAAGCAGATGAGACCCATAGTTTTTCGAAGTGAAGATGGAAAGCGTATTTATAGGATTACCGAGGAAATACAACAAGAATTAGGGCAAAACCGGTGGTTGGCTTACAATATGTTTAGTGATTTGTACCTCTCTGTTTTTGATCTAAATGGTAATTTAATGGACTCGCAAAAAATTTCGAAGCGTCAAATTGCTGTAAACTTTACTCAAAACGGGGGCTCCTATTTCTATCGGGAAGAGAAGGGCACGCTTTATATCGGTTATTATGAATTACCCGAAGACGAAAAAACGGGGAGCTATGTTGCCTTGGAAAATGGTCGAGATAATCTTGGAGATGAAAAATACCTGGAAAGGGCTCAGTTAAAGGTGGTGACCTATAATCCTGAACTAAAGACTTTGGAAAACAAAGTGTTTAACCCTCAATTATTTCAAGAGGATTATTATCTGGCTACCTCACGTTCTCAATCTCTTCAAGGAGAAGCGCCGATCAAAACCTTTATTAGTAAGAAGAATAAATTTGTATTGGGTAGATTGATTAACCTACCCTTTGTTAATTAATACGGTAAGCTAGCGTTACACCTAGTAAAAACTTCAATCGATTTTTTTGTTGAAAATCATCAAAAATATTTTTGATTGGTCGATCGCTTAGATAGCTGAAATTTTGAACTGGATAATATTCTAAGCCTACTTGAAAACTGGATTCAAAAGGTTCCCAATCAATCATCCAGCCAAAGCCACTTTCCAGTCCAAAAGCCTGTGCTCGGATTCCAAAACTATTTCCTCCTATAGAGGAGTGTTGTCCATTAAAATAATCAGATCGGCTTTGTTGATCTTTGTATTTTAAACCTAGGTCATAGTAAAAATTGTCCATGCCCTCCCGGCTAGGATTAAGGTACTGTCTGAAATATATTCCGGTTCCCCATCCTGAAAAGTTGTAATCACCAGATTCGAGCAGGTCTGTATAGGCCGTGGCATCAGACTTGAAGAAATCCTTTACATCATTACGGGCTCTGAGGTCAAGTAGTATAGAATACTGCCTGCTAAGGGCATGTTCCCAAGCTAAATTGTATTCTCCGGTCACAATGCTACTAATGCTGGTTTGAATGCGATTGTGTCGGTATTCGCCTTCTTGATATTGCTCTTTAAGTTTGTTTTTGAGCTTTTCTCGCTGGCCATATAAGGTGCTGCTAAAAACCAATAACAGAAGAAAAAGTGGAATGCGCTGCAGATTCATAGGTTTAATTGAAATAGATTTTAGGTTTCAAAAATAAGAGCTTCATTGGGACTTTATGTAATTTACCGCCATGAAACGCGCCCTCGGAAAATTCTTCTTTTACTTGGCCGGCTGGAAGTTGAAAGCCAATATTACCGATGAAATCAAGCATTCCGTGATGGTAGCGGCTCCCCATACTTCCAATTGGGATTTCCCCTTTGCCTTGGCCGCTTTCTGGATGATGGGAATCGATCTAAAGTATTTCATCAAAAACGCCTATACCCGCGGTTTGCACGGATGGTTTTTCCGTTGGACTGGGGCTATTGGCGTAAACCAGAAGAAGCACGGCAATCTCACAGATTATGCGATTCGTTTATTGAAGGAGCGTAAAATGGTAGTCTTGGTGCCCGCGGAAGGAACCCGTAAAAAAGTGGATAAATGGCGGACCGGTTTTTACCGCATTGCCATCGAAGCCAAGGTGCCGATTAGCTTAGGTTATCTGGACTATGCCAAAAAAGAAGCCGGTATCAGAGGGGTGTTTTGGCCCAGTGGCGATTTTGATCAGGATATGGCCCATATCGAGGCAGAATACCGCGATATAGGTCCAAAGTTTCCTGAAAATTATAATCCTAAGATTTACTAGGCACTTGGAGGTCGGCTAGGTCGAACTTCTACCTTACTGGGCAGAGTTCGGGGATTGATCTTTAATAAGTCTACCAGCAATTCACCAATATCTTCAGGCTGAATTTTCCAGGCATCCTCCGCCGTTGGAGTATGGCCATTAAAGTGACTGGTTACCGAGCCAGGCATAATGGTGCTTACTCGAATATCGTATTTCCGTAGGTCTAACATTATAGATTGCGTCATCCCGGTAACGGCAAATTTACTCGCATTATAGGCGCTGGCCGTGGGGAAGAAATTTGTGCCCGCCAGACTGCTGATGGTAAAAATGTAACCCTTACTTTTCTTAAGAGCATCTACACAGGCTTTAATGCTGTAAAAAACACCGTTTACATTGGTGTCGATCAGCTCTTCCCATTTAGCCGGTTCCATTTCGTCGATAGGAGCGAAATGACCGATTCCTGCATTAGCAACCAAAACATCCAAACGGCCAAATTTGGCAATGATGTTTCCACAGGCACTTTCCAGATGATCGTATTCGCGCACATTAACGGCTAAAGGAAGCACCGTGCCCCCGGTGCTGTCTTCCAGTTCCTGAGCAGCCGATTGAGCGGTTTCGAGATTGCGGGAGCTGATGGCTACTTTCATGCCTTGCTCCAAAAGGACCTGAGCAATTCCAAAGCCAATGCCTTTGTTGCCGCCAGTAATAAAGGCTACTTTGCCTTCTAATGAATTCATATAGGGATTTTTTAAAATAACTCCATTTGACCAGTATCGTTCGCGTCATCCTCCACTAATTCCGGATAAGTCACTTCTTCCAAAGCCTCGGCTACATTTCCTAAGGCTTTTTTACCTCGCAAGGCCTGAACGGTATGGGCCTTTAAATCATCATCTGCATAGGGTTGGCAGAGATAGTGGATGCGTTCTTCCGGATTTTGTTCTTGCCAGTCTTCCAGCCATAATTGCTGTGCTTCGCGATCTAAGATAACTGGCATTCGTGATTTGTTGAGTTTGGGTTTATTCTGAATTTGACTTAAAAGCTTATTGGCGGTTGTGGTTACTATGGTGAAACTGCGCCAGATTTTCTGACTTTCAGGGTCGACCCATTCTTCTTTTAAACCAGCCAAAATCATGGGCCCTTCATCACGATGACGGATGAGATAAGGAATGCTTTTTCCGGCTTTATGATGATGCTCAAAGAAACCATCGGTAACCACCAGACAGCGTCCTTTTTTTACCGCGCCCCGAAAGGAGGGTTTTTCCAATAAGCTTTCGCTGCGGGCATTGATAGTATTATTCCAAATGCTGGTGGCTTGTTCTTTATCCTTTACCCAGGAGGGAATTAATCCCCATAGTGGGGCATCCACTTCTAATTTATGGGCATCACTTACTACCGGGAAGCTGGGATGAGCATAGCCACTGGCATGAAAGACCGGTCCTTGAGTTTCGCGAATGCGCAAGAAATGCTCCTCTAATTCCTGAATAGTTTCATCGCTGTATCCAATCCGCTGGGCATAATCCAAGGCCCTTTTGGTTAGAGATAGGGAGTCGTAACACATGGAATAAAGCTAAGGATTTAGCTCCTTTAAACCTGGCCTTCCATGGGCTTTAAAATTTTGGCATCCACATAAAAGCAACCAAAGGGAATAAAGCTCGCCACCAGAATTACCAGAGCAGTGGTTTTAAACTTCCATTTCTGACTACTGGCTACCATCAGCGCCAGCAAAACAAAAAGGATGAAAAGGCCGCCGTGCACAGGGCCTATGCTTTTTACCCAAGTGGGATTGTCGAAATAATACTTTAGGGGTACGCCGATAAGCACCAGCAGAATGAGCGAAATTCCCTCAATAATGGAAACTAAGCGCAGGCGGCCGATGGAAGTAGAAACTAGTTTTTTCAAAATGTGCTTTCAAGTAGAAGTGCGAAAATAGAGAAGAGGCTAAAGCGATATTAATTTGGGTATGATATAATTATCTATGATGTAATGCCTTTTTTTAATGATTTCAGCGTTTTTACTTGTTTTAATTTGTTCGATTATTTCCCTCTAAGTCCAATTGAAACACCCGCATATACTCGATAGAGTTGTTGGTCTTGCATAAAAGGATAATAGCTGGCTCCCACATGGTATAATAATAAGAGCTTAGGTCCTAATAGAGTATTTACGGTGGCGGCATCCCATTGTATTGCAATTCCGTAATTTTTTGTGAGGTCACTATAGTAGTTCACCTCAGAAAGAACAGTTTTATTGGAATAGAACAAATAACTCTCGAATTGTCGGTTAACTGCGAGGATGCTTTTTAAGGTTATTCGGCTGTCCAGATATTGCTCATTCTCAGTTTTGTCAATTTTGTAGCGGTCTCTTTCTAAGAGTCTCCAACTAATACCCAGTTCAAGGTTGGTCATTTTTAAGGTATTAATTTGTACTCTTTGAACTGAGCTTTCGACTGGAGATAAATTCAGTTTGGTTAGATCTGAGATTTGAAGCTTCAGAGGTAAGTTAAATTGCTCTGCCCCAAGATATAGTTCCCAAATGTGATTGGATTGAATATTCCAGTTCTTAATAAGATATCTTTTCTGTGATTTTTGCTTTACAGCCAAAGTGGTCTTTCTTGATTTTAGATTCGCGCTTAGACTGTAGTGAATACCAAGGACTCCACGTATTTTATTAGAGAATTTAGTGTTTTCGGATTGGTATGTTATGTAATCAAAGGTTCCAGAAACTTGTAGTTTGTTGTTTATTTGATAGTTACCGTTTAATTCGTGGTTGCCGGGTGTGCCTATATTGTTAATGTAACCTATCAAATATCCATATGACAATTGCCACTTGACTGGGTCTTGAGCTTTATTTTCAAGATGTTCTATTTGTATTTTGGTTCCATCATCAAATTTAGCCGTATGCTTGTCGGGTGTGATTTGAGCATTGGCTTGTGCAAATAGAAGACTGAAAAGGGCAAAGGAGATAGTTTTTCTCACAGTTAAGGTTCTTTTTTAAGTGAGGCGAAAGTAGCTATTTATGGATTTATTAGGGGGCTTTGATTACTTTCCCTATGCATGCTCAAAATTCACATAGGGCAGGCGCTCAATATACTTAGCTTCTACACTTACAAAATCGTATTCTTCGATTACAATCCCACGAATCAAGTAAATGCCTTTCCCTTGAAAAGGATAGCGCTCGGCAACCGGTGGGAAGTGAACGGTATCAATAAAATGCCCCGCCTGATCGAGGAAGGTGCCAAACATCATATGGCGAGCTTGCTGTCCGCGGGTGGTCACATTTTTTACGTGAATTAAATAACCACAGAGTCGTATTTCCTCGCCAATATGTTGCGCAATATCCTGGGCGGCAATACAGCCTTCCGGTAATTCGGGAACCAGTTGAAAGGGGGAGCTGAGCGGAAAGCCCAGGAGTTCTATTTCATCTACGGCCTGTTCATGCTCGCCACTTTCCAATTCGGGGAGCACCAGTTTTTCGCGGGTATTGCGGAAGAGCTCATTTACGGGGGCTGATTTTTTAGCATTGCCCAAAATAAAATGCGCTTCCCAAAGCAGTTTCTTTTTGTCAATTTCCATTGCCCGGAATGCATTGATGCGAATAAGAAGAATGCATTGCTCCAGCGAAATTTCCACCCGCTCTAAAAACTCATTCAGGTTTTCGAAAGGTCCGTTCATATGCCGTTCCCGCAGGATGTTTAGGGCTGTTTTTTCTTCCAATTCCTTGAGCATTTGCAGGCCCAGGAAAATTTGAGGATGAATCAGCACCGCCTCCATCTCGGAGCGATTGATGCAAGGAGCTTCTACAATGCCTCCGGCGAGACGAGCTTCGTTGAGGTAGGTCTCTACCGAATAAAAGCCTCCTCCATTATTGATGGTGGCCAGCAGGTATTCGAGGGGAAAATAAGCTTTCAGGTAAAGACTTTGATAGCTTTCCACGGCATAGCTGGCCGAATGGCCTTTGGCAAAGGCATAATTCCCAAAGCTTTCAATTTGCCGCCACACCTCGGTACTCACCGCTTCACTATAGCCCCTTTCTGCACAGTTTTGGAAGAACTTGTCCTTAATAGTATCAAACTCATTGCGCTCTCGGAACTTCCAACTCATGCCTCGCCGCAGTACATCGGCTTCTTCCAAACTGAGGCCGGCAAAGAAGTGGGCTACCTTTAATACATCTTCTTGATAGACCATCACCCCATAAGTTTCTTCCAGTATTTCACCAATCTTGGGATGGATATACTGCCGTCTTTCAGGCTCACGGTAGCGACGGATATATTCGGCCATCATACCACTGGCCGAAACCCCCGGGCGAATAATAGAACTGGCAGCGACCAGGCCCAAATAGGTGTCGGCGCGTAATTTTCGCAGTAAAGCCCGCATGGCTGGCGATTCAACATAAAAGCAGGCCATGGTCTGACCTTCGCGTAGCATGTCTTTGATCTTGGGATCCTTGTAAAAGTTTTGCACCTGATGGATGTCCAACTCCTTAGCCTCGGGTCGGTTTTGTTTTACCAATTGAACGGCCTCCTTGATTTTGGCTAATCCCCGCTGCCCCAGAATATCGAATTTATGCAAGCCAATATCCTCGGCCGTATACATATCGAAATGCGTGGTGGGGAAGCCCTTGGGCGGTAAAAAGGTGCTGCCATAATAGGAAATATCTTTTTCGGGGATGAGGATACCACTGGCGTGTACGGTAAGGTGGTTGGGGAAATCTTCGATGCGCTTACCATAGCGGAGCACCAGCTTTTGCATATCGTCCCAATCTTTGCCTCCCTGGCGTCGCGCGCGGCTAAGTTCATCAATATCTCTGCCGGGTAAGCCCAATACTTTGCCTAGTTCTCGCACTATGGCGCGGTACTTAAAGGTGGTATAGGAACCCAGGAGGCTGGCCTTGGGGAAGCGCTCAAAAATATAGCGGGTAACATCGGCTCGATCGCGCCAGGAGAAATCTACATCGAAATCTGGGGGCTGCCGCCGTGAAAGGTTAATGAAGCGCTCAAAATAGAGATCGAGCTCAATGGGGTCTACATCAGTAATGCGTAGGAGGTAGGCTACCAGGCTATTGGCGCCACTACCCCGACCTACATAAAAGTAGTTTTTACGACGGGCATAGTTTACAATGTCCCAGTTAATGAGGAAGTAGCTGTAGTAACCCCGCTTTTCGATTACATCCAACTCTTTTTCCAGGCGTTGATGCACCTCAGGACCGGCATTGGGGTAGCGGTATTCGAGGCCATTATAGCAAAGGGAACGGATAATCTCGCGATCGCCGGTGAGGCTGTCGGTATAATGGATGCGGTTAAGGCTTTTGGAATAGTTTTTAAACTCAAAATCCAAATTGCAATCGGCTAAAATTCGCTCGCTATTGCTGATGATTTCCGGGTACTCGCTAAAGAGGGCTTTTAATTTTCGTGAATTGAGTAAACCCCATTGTGCGGGGGCTTGCTTTTCGACGGGAAGCTTGCTAAGCAGGCAATTTTCGCCAATGGAACGCAAGAGGCGATGGGTGTTGTAATCGCCTTTATGGCGGAAGCTATTCGGGTGTAGGATCACCATCTTGCTACTTTGATTCTTCAGAGGGGAGAAGCGCAGTTTGTTGAGATCTTTAGGCTCCAGGCCGATGTATTCATTTTCGCGAAGATTGCGCTTGGGGGCCCGATCGAAGGGATAAATAACATAGGCCTTTTCGAGGGGCGCCTCTGCCTCAGCTTCCAAATCTTGATGCAGGCGAGAGGAGAGGTAGTGGTTCATCTCGGCGAAAGCTTCTTCATCTCGGGCCAGGGCGATAAACTGTCTTTCGCTAGCCTTACAAAAGTCGATTCCCGCTACCGCTTTGATACCGGCCTCTCGTGCCCGCCGACTAAATTCTATGCAGGCTGCCGAGGTATTGATGTCGGTTAAAGCGAGTACTTCCTCGCCTTCCTCGCGAGCCCATTCTATCCATTCGGCAGGAGAGAGCACGCCATATTTAAAACTGTAATAACTATGATGATTAAGCATGGGGGGTAATAGATTTGGGGCTTATTGTCGGCGATGGGCCATAATTACGGGAGCCATGCCATTAAAGGGATTGGCGCGATCCAGACTTTTAGATTCGAGGGTTTTGGCGCGTTTTACCGCATCGGAGCCAAAGCGCTGTCGCATGCGGTCCATGGCCTGATAAAGGCGGATTTTCTCGGCACTGTCTTCAAAGAGATTAATTTGATGACCACCTCCTACCAAATGGCTAAACTTCAGGCCAATCAGGCGCACCAATAAACGTCTTTCGTAGAGTTTCTTGAAAAGCTCCTTGCTGATGTCGATTAGCTTATCATCGTTGCTGGTATAGGGAATGCGCTTTTGCAGGGTATAGGTATTGAAATCCGAATAGCGAATTTTTACGGTTATGCAGGCAGTAAGCTTATTGCCCTGGCGTAATTGGAAGGCCAGACTTTCGGCCATAGCCACAATAAGGGTGTCGAGCTTTAGTACATCAGTGGTGTCCTTTTGGAAGGTGCGTTCCAGAGAGATAGACTTGCGTTCCTGATAGGGAATAATAGGAGAAGGGTCTACCCCATTGGCTTTATGCCAGAGGCTGATGCCATTTTTACCCATGGCTTTCTCCATCACCGGAAGGGGCATTTGCTGTAAGGTGTGGATATGGCGAATGCCCATGCGATTAAGTAAAAGCCCGGTTTTGTCGCCCACCATGGGGATTTTTCGAACCAGCAAGGGCGCTAGAAAAGGCTTCTCGGTGCCGCGGGGTACTTCGAGGCGATTATTGGGCTTGGCTTCTCCGGTAGCAACTTTAGCCACCGTTTTATTGGTAGAGAGGCCAAAGGAAATAGGCAGGCCGGTTTCGCGAATGATTTTATCCCGCATCTCTGTAGCTAGTTTGTAGCAGCCAAAAAAGCGATCCATGCCGCTGAGGTCGGCATAAAATTCGTCGATGCTGGTTTTCTCAAAAAGCGGAACCTCCTCTTTGATGATTTCGGTAATGATATCCGAATACTTGCTATAGCGGCTGCTATCTCCTTTAATTACAATCGCTTCTGGGCAAAGCTGCATGGCCATACGCATCGGCATGCCTGAATGAATTCCAAAACGTCGCGCTTCATAACTGCAGGAAGCTACTACGCCACGACTGCTGGTTCCGCCCACCAATACCGGTAAATTATTTAAGGCACTATTATGCAAGCGCTCTACCGAAACGAAGAAACTATCCAGGTCGAGGTGAACAATGGTTTTGGAAGCTCCGGAAATCATCTTGCTATTAATTTTAGAATGATAGCAAAATTAGAAAATTCTAGGTTTCGAAAATCAAGTTTTGAAAAGGGGAAAGATCAAATAATTGGTTTCGAGAAGTTAAATTTTTTAGAGGGATATTTTTTCCTATCAGAAAATAGCTGATACCTTGCTTTTTTAAATGAAGTCTATGCAAAGCCCTCAAATTCTCGAGATGCTAAAAGTTCAGCATCAGGACCTTATGCGGTATATGGAAGCCCTGAGTGATGATCAAATCCACCAGCAAAAGGAGGGGAAATGGTCGGCTTTACAGAATATGGATCACCTATTGAAGTCTATTCAAGTGGTAAACCCTGCCGTTCGTAAACCCGGCTTTTTACTGCGTCAGGCTTTTGGTAGACCGAACCGGGAGGCACGCAGTTATGAGGGTTTGGTGCAGCGTTATCAGGAGCGTTTGCAAGGGGCCGAAGCTAAAGCTCCCAAACAATATGAGGCTGCTGATTCCCGTCAATTGAATCGACAGGAAGTTCTCAAAGAATATGACCAGGAAGTGCAGTGCCTCCTACAATATTTAGGAAAGGTGAAAGAAGCGAAATTGGATCGCACGCTCTTACCTCATCCGCTACTGGGAAAATTACTGATGCGCGAATTGTTTTACTTCATGCATTATCACACCAATCACCATTGGGAGGCCATCAAAAAAAGTGTGGCCTAAACCCAATCAATTTGGCTGCTATTTCGTTTTATTAGTATGAAGAGCCCCCGCCCCGCAACTCCTGTAAGTACCCCCAAAGAAGAACTTTGGAATAGTATCACCCATGGCATTGGTATTCCCGTTGCCATTGCCGGAATTGTGCTTTTGGTTTTGAATGCTATAGATCGCGGAACTACCAGTTATTGGGTGGCTGCTTTGGTGTACGGCTTAAGCATGCTTTGGACTTATGTGGCCTCCACTATTTACCATGTATCCCATCGAGCCGATGATCAAACACGCTATGTATTGCATTTGCTTGATCATACCTCTATTTATTTCTTCATTGCCGGTACTTATACTCCCATCGCTCTCTTTGCTTTGCCTGGTTGGTGGAGTAGCGTGATTTTAATTTCGGTATGGTCCCTGGCCATAATCGGCCTGGTTTATAAGCTCTTCTTTTTGGGGCGCTTCAAAAAGCTGTCTTTAGCTATTTACCTGCTCATGGGCTGGTTGATCATTTTTGCCTTCAGGCCTTTGTATGAGTCGGCTCCCAAAGAATTGATCATTTGGATTTTAGCGGGCGGAGCAGCCTATACCCTGGGCACCGTTTTCTTTAGCCTCCGCAAATTAAAATACGCCCATAGTGTTTGGCACCTGCTAGTATTGGCGGGGGGGATTTGTCATTTTGTGGGGATATATCTGTATATATAGATCGCTACGCTGTTGGAGGTTAGATTTTAGACCGCTGTGCTGTTAGATGTTAGATCGCTTCGCTGTTAGATTTAGACCGCAGTACTAATTCTCCGTGTACCTCTGAGTTCTCGAAGCCTGAGTTTACGAAGGCTATCCTCTGTGTTGAAGCAAATCGGGTCGCTGCGCTGTTAGAAGTTAGACCGCTTCGCTGTTAGAATAGAGATCGCTTTGCTAATGGACTTAATTGGTTCAGTCAAATGAAAGAGATCCTATTTGAGGAAGTAATTAGTTTGATAAATTGATCTCATCAATTTCGGTAATATGTTGTTGTACTTAGATTTAGATGGGGTGATGATTCCTGCTAATTCTTGGAGTAGTCCTGTGATTTTGGAAGATGGATTTCCCGAATTTAACGAGGTAGCGGTTAATTCACTGAATAGAATTATTTCTTTTTCTGGTGCCAGTATTGTACTAACAACTTCTCGCAAACATAAGTTTACCTCAGAGCAGTGGCGGAAGATTTTTAAACGGAGAAATATTATTGTGGGAGATCTCTCGAAGCTTCCTCAGAATACTAAGCATTTGAGCAGAAGGGAAGAATTGGTTAACTGGATAAGTGAAAAAAATCGAGACAATAATTTTTTGATAATCGATGATGATAAATCTTTAAATGATTTACCTCCTAGTTTAAAAAGCAAATTGATTCAAACCAGCGCTTCTGTCGGTTTAACAGATTACCTGGCCGAAGAGGCTTTGCGGAAAATCAGCAACAACCTTCTAGGTGAATAATGATATTATAATGGTAAGTATAATAGGGCATGCTGCATTTAATGAGAATGCAATTTTCCCATGTATAGGTTGTGCCAGACTTTAGCTTGGTCTTCTAGTAAAGCTTTTTGTCACTATTAGAAGTTAGACCGCTTCGCTATTAGAATTTAGATCGCTGCGCTGTTAGAGTACCTTCTTAAGGTAGAGGTAATTCCCGTCCTTATCCTTTTTCAAAACCTTGCCTTCCCAAAACCAGGGTTCATTAACCGAATGGAAACCAAAATCCCATGGGTAAACTTCCTTAATATGGGTAGTAATAGCTTTTCCAAATTCGCGAGCAATATCCGCATCATTTACTAATTCTATATCCGGGATAAGATGCCAGTGATAAAGTTCTCGTTCCAATCTTTGGTCCCAATAATAGAACCTTGCTACTACTCTTTCACCAGGTAAATGAACCATTACCGGAAAGATATTGTGTCGACGGTTTAAGTCGTGTAAAGCACCGATACTGCCAAAGCTATAAGTGACCAGCAAAATGGAGTCATCTGATTTGATCAAACGCTTTAATACTTTGTCGTAATACAATTCCGTATACTCACGATTTTCTATGATGTGTCCCAGCCGTTCTTTAAACTCACGGCCTCGAGCTTCAAATAAGGGGAGCCCTATAAAGGGTAAGTAATTGTTTTGATAGGAAAGTAAGCTTGAGCTGTCTTTGTGCTTGGATACTATAGTTTCAAACAGATAGGTCGAATCGATCATTTGAAAGGGGCCGCTGGTCCAGAAGTCTTCTTTCCAGGTGCTGGTACCACTTTCAAACATCTCTATTTTTTGACTTTTCTTCAGAAATTGCTGTTTAGCGGCTTCAATACTGTTGGCATGAATGGTTTCGCCATAGGTGTCTGTTATATACCATTCTTCATCTACCTGCATGGCCAGGCTGGTCCAGCCGTAATAAGGGGCTTGTAAAGGATCGCTAAATTCATCGAGGTCAATTTCAGGATAAGGTCTTTCGAAGAAGTTTTTTGGAATACATTCTTCAATTTCCGGTTGATAGGCCCTCATCCCTAATGCGACAAACCGACTTTGAGATTCGTCGGTCCATTGATGAAAGTACAACTCCTCCTCGCGTTCAGCTCGTTTCAGAACCTTCATTTGATCCTTGTTCAGGGCTTGAGGGAAATTGCTCTGTAGTGCATTGCTGCGCTGGGATTGTAAGCTCCAGATCTTTCGAGACTCAGGATTCTTTGAGGCGAAGATTAAAATCTTAGCATGAGCTTGCTCTAAAAGCTTGTCCATGCATTGTTGGAGAGTAGCTCCGCTGGCGCTGATATTAACTTGATAACAAAGGCTGTCCTTGCTAGTGCTATCGGCAACAACTAAATCAGCTGTCGCCACATATTGCTCTGCCTTAAGAGTGTCCATTTTAATATTATCAAGGCAAAGTGCGTATTGCGTATAATGGCTGGCGGCGAGTTCTCCCAAACTATATTCCTTCAAATTGGGGATATATCGGCTATAAACATAGGGGTTAATAAAGGCCTGTTTCATTTTTAAAGACAAGCCTTCTTTAAGTCGCGCGGCGATCATAAAGTAATCTCCCGATTCTTTGTTATTAGATTCTGTATCCCCAACCATCTTATCAACCGGGTTGCTGGGGCTGTAAGAATCTGCGTTATTACGGAGGTAGCGGAATTTCCACAGCTCACGTTCTTTGGCCAGAAAGGCATAAAATTCTTCCTGTAAATGAGGAGGGACAAAAATTTGATCAGGCTCCACAATTAAAATGCTTGGACTTATATCCTCTCTTTCGCTTAGGGGCTTATAGAATTGGGCAAAGTCAATGTCCATACTGCCCTTTTGACCATTCATGTTATAAGTTTCAACGCTTATTACGGTTTGGGCAAAGCTAATTTGGCAAAACAGTACTAATGCCAGTTGGAAGCTGAATTTCATCGGTTTGGTTGATTTGAAAATGGGAAAATATAAAGCGACTATGGAACTAGCAAATCTAAAATTAGTGGCAGGTGATCACTAATGGTGCGCATTTCCGCTGGACTGAAAGGGCTTAGGACCTGAGCGGATTCGGGAATGATTTGATCGGTTAAATTTTGATTGTAGAGGATGTAATCCAATCGGTGGCTAGGTGCATCGGCAGGATGACTATTCACCTCTGGCGCTATAGGATCCAGGAGTTTTACCAAAGGGCGGGAATCTTCCAACAACATCTTAATCTCATTGCCATCGCGGTAAGAGTTGAGATCCCCTAAAAGGATAATATCTGCTTCGGGATTAGCTTTTAGCAATTGCTCCATTTCCTTTTGCCAGTAACGTAATTGCCCCATTCGCATGGCTTCATTGCGGTTGCCGCCACCGGCCTTGAGGTGTACGCCACTGAGGTATAGCCCATAGGTGCTGTCCACCAAAAGCTCGCAGGTCCACATTCGGGTATTGATGTAGTTCTGAGTTTGGTATTTACTTTCTCCATCTTCTTCAAATACTACCGGCGTATGCACATTTCCATAGCTAATCATTTTGCCAATGGGTAGCTTACTCAGGATAACCACATTTTGATACCAGTTTCGACTGCGGGTATCGGCCACATATTGATAGCCCAAATCGGGGAAAAAGCTATCGCGCAAAGCTTCTACTACATTGGCACTTTCGGCCTCTTCGAAGACAATCACATCAGCTCCGGCCATTTTTAAAGCCTGAGCAAGAAGCTTCATTTTTTCGGGCTTGATTTCACCATTATTTTCGCGACCATTATTTACATAGGGGTCATCCAGTTCATCTACCAAATGCTCCACATTCCAGGTCATAATACGTAGGGTGTCGCCAGTAGAATAAGTGTGTCTGGCCGGGAATACGGCTTCAGAATTAAAAGGACTCTTTTGGGCACTTAGGAACAGGGGGAAGACCAATAATGGCCAAAGGAATTTTTTCATACCAGGTATTTGTTGCGAAATTAAGGAAGCTCAGCTTGAGCGCCTTCGAATTTGATACTTTTGAATAAGTATTCTTTTATGCCGCGCTACCTGATCTCTTTTTTGCTCCTTTTCTGCCTTTCGCTTTCTGCTCAAGAACAGCCAAAATTGGGCTTGGTGCTTAGCGGTGGTGGAGCAAAAGGACTGGCCCATGTAGGGGTGCTAAAGGCGATGGAAGAAGCGGGTTTGCGTCCGGATTTTATTGCCGGAACCAGTATGGGTTCCATCGTGGGCGGGCTCTATGCGATTGGCTATTCGGCTACTGAAATTGATAGTATTCTACGCAGTGTGGATTGGGACCGTGTGCTCTCCAATAAAATGCCTCTTAATTACATTGCCTTTGAAGAAAAGGAATATTACGATCGCTATTTAGTAGAATTTCCGGTGGTAGATCGAAAGCTTAAAGTGGGCACTGGCTTAATTCGTGGCCAGCGACTCAGTGAGTTAATGCATCTCTATTTCTGGCCAGCGCTTCAATACGACAATTTTGATCAGTTCCCCATTCCTTTCCGTTGTGTTGCCACCAATGTGGGTACGGGGGAGTCGGAGATTTTTAAAGATGGTCCATTGCCCACTGCCTTGCGATCGAGTATGGCTATTCCGACCGCTTTTACAGCAGTGAGCCGCGATAGTTCCCTTTTGGTGGATGGAGGGGTGCTCAACAATTTTCCGGTAGAATTGGCGGAAGAGTGGGGCGTGGATTATATCATCGGGGTTAATGTGGGGGCCAAACTCAATCCCGATTTGCCTGAAAGCATGCCCGAAATCTTGATGACACTATCTATGATTCCGGCTTCCAAGAAACTGGAGAAACAAGCTCAGAACTGTGACATTTATATTCAGCCTGAATTGGATCAATACGATGCGGCGAGTTTTGGCGATGCCCGAGAAATAATGGCGGTGGGAGATAGTACCGGGCAATCCTATTTACCAGCTATGAGGCAATTGGCTGAGAAGATCGGAGCGCCGCGTAAAGCCATGCATATGGGGCAAACCGAAAAAGCGATTACCATCCAGCAGATTACTATCGAGGGGAATCATATTTTTTCGGATGACTTGATTTTGAAAAAACTGGGGATATCTCCCGGGCAAACCATTTTACGACATGATCTGCAGCAAGGCCTGCGCAGGGTTTATGGGATTAATGGTTTTAAGAGTATCGATTATGAAATCAGCAAAGCGGCAGATGGAACGAATGAGCTCCATTTGCGCCTATTGGAAAAAGAGCAGAATTACTTCTATGCCGGACTGCATGCGGATAATATTTTCTCAGCCGGACTGAGCATTAATTTTACCAGTCGGAATTTATTAGGGGAGGAGTCGCGTAGCGTTTTTGCATTAGACCTTTCTAAAAACCCTCGTTTTCGCTTCGATCACTATCAATATCTACAACAGTATAAGCGCTGGGCTTTTAACTTTCGATATGATTACGGAGCCTTGCAAATTCCCAGTTATTCCAATGGGGATCTGCGCAATATCTTGATTTCTTTCAGTCATAAGATGCATGCTATCCTAATGAGTACCCAATCTCTAAAGGAAAGCTATGGCGGGGGTATTTTTTATGAAAACAGCCGTTCGCGCATTCGCATTGGATCCGATATTCCAGAAGGATTGGAAAGTTCCATTCAGGAGAATTATGGCTTTCGCCTGACGCATACCGCTAATGACTTAAATGATCGCAATTTCCCGGAATCGGGAGGGGAGTCGATTTTAATATTGAATACCTATCTGGGTACTACCCAAACGGTTCGTTTGGAAGATGGGGTTGATAGTATTGCCTTGGGGTCTCAATCAATTGGTGGGGTTACCGAATATTTGAATGCCCAGGAATTAAAGGATCTGGCAGATCATCTGAATCCAGGGGTTTATATGGATGTTTTAGTTAGTGCTCGCTATTATAGAGGCATTCGACCTAAACTACAATGGGTACCCTATTATGCACTCGGCTTAAGTCTGGGGTCTGGAGAAGCCAATTCGGTTGTAAATGCTTTTCGCTTAGGAGGTTTACAGCGAGTAGCCATTAATGATGTTCGAGTTTTGGGAATTCAATTCGGGGAGATTGTAAGTCCAAATTTTGCCTTGGTTGGTATTCAAATCCAGGAAATATTCTGGGAGGATTTCTACCTGCGCTACGGTATCAATGGATTAGCCTACCATCCTTATCGCTCCCTAAAACAGTGGGGAGAGATGTTTGCCAATGGAGACTATGGCGCCCTGGAATATACCCTGGGTATGGGGGCGGAGTTTAGTTGGCGAACCTTTTTTGGACCGATGTCAGTGGGTTTAAGTACCAACAGCAGTGATTGGAAAGCACGCTATTATTTAGGACTGGGCTTTTCCTTTAATTATTCGGATTAATCTTCCTCCAGAATCTGCTTTAGCTTTTCCTGTAGAATCCTCTCTTGCTCTTCTTTGATGAGACGATTGGGCGGGCAAACTCTTTGAGCACAGTTTTGTACGGAACAGCTTTCGCAACTGGTGCCTACAATTTGAGTGCTGATTTTAGGATCTTTATGAAATTGAACCTGCTTTTTAAAATTAGCATTGAGCTCCAATCCAATTACTACACTGCGTTGTGCATTAGGGCTTACCGGATCATTTTCGCGAGCCCCCAGCATAAGATACTCTTCACCGGTATCCTGATATACGCTAACCTGACAGCCGACTGCTAAGGCTCCAGATCGATAATAATCTTTAGGATTGAGTAGGATATCTGTGCTTAGCCAACGACGGCAGTAATTAATAGTGCCGGTTAAGGCCTGGGGCTGATGTTTGCGACTGAGATGCAACTCTTTACTCAGTACAGGTGCCGACTGACTATCCTGCTGCAAGCGTAAAAAGAAGAGTTGATTGAGTCCGAAATGGGTAGGTAGAATATTGGTTAATCGCTGTAAAAAGGTTTCGGCAGAATCTGTGAAATCACTCATCAACTGATGGAAGCGAGCACTGTCCCATTGCTTTTCTTTAAAAAAGCTTTTTAAGGCGGTCCGGATTCGGTCTTCGGGTAGTACAAGGGCACCGGCAAAATAGGAGGCCTGAAAGTTGTGCAATACCTCTTCGAAGCGATCAAATTTTATCCAGCTAAAGCTAAGAGGACGATCTTCAATTTGGAGGTGGCAATAGCCCAGTTCTTTGGCCAGGATAAATACTTTCTGAGCTTCAGGTATTCCTGGGCTTAATAAAAGGGTTTTGGATTTTGGGATATATAGGGATCGTAAGGTCCCGGGGAGCTCTTCCCTGGCAAGGCGCTCTTCGTCTAATTGATAAGCGAATTCTTCTTTTAAGATTTCGGCCAGTTCAGCCGAGCTTAGCTTTTGTTGAAGGTCTAATTGATAAAGACGGGCAAAATCGCGCACGGCTTGTTCTAAATCCGGGAAGTAGTTTTGATGACTTTCCTGATAACTCCGCAAGGCAGCCAGGTAAAAGTTCTCCCGACTTACTTGATAATGTCGCGTCATTTCGAATAGAGTGCTGATAAAGGCTGATACCTTATCCGGGGCACCGGCTATAATATCGATGAGGTTACTTTCCTCAATTCCAAAAAGCTCCAATGGGATTTCCTTAAGAATACCACTCAAGATAATATCACTTAAAGGAGCCATGCTGCCGCTGAGCTTCATGCTCACCATTTCATCATATTCTACCTCTAAAGCTTTGGCTAGCGCCAGGATTTTATCAGGTTTAGGATACTTCTTTCCCTTCTCAATTTCATTGAGGTAGCTCTTGCTAAGCTGAGTTTTTTTCGATAATCCGAAGAGCGATAAACCTCTTTCGGTACGAATTTGCTTCAGTTTTAAGCCAAATATTATTCGAAGTTGTTCTTCCTGAAGAACCATGATAGCCTGCTTTTGCAGCAAATCTACACATTTATCTCAAGGGTTCTCAATTAATGAAAATGTAAAATTTAGCGAACGTTCGCTAAAATGTATTGGTTTGCTTTTTATATTTGGTTCGTCAAACTGAGAATCATGAACAAAGAATTAGTCAATCTGGCCTACGGATTAAAATTTGATGGTTTCTGGAAACCTGAATTGGAAGATGTTTTCAGTACCGATGCCCTCAAGTTTATTCGGGTATTAGATCAAAAATTTGGAGCCGAGCGCAAACAATTACTCCTGGAGCGGAAGCTTCGCAATGAAAACTGGTATAAACAGAAGCCTGAATTCCCAAAGCTTACTCAATCAATTCGAGAAGGCGATTGGAAGGTGGCTCCGGTTACGGATGATTTGCAAGATCGCAGGGTGGAGATTACCGGGCCGGTAGATCGTAAGATGATCATTAATGCCTTGAACTCTGGAGCCAAAGTTTTTATGGCCGACTTTGAAGATAGCAATGCTCCATCCTGGGCCAATATTGTATTTGGTCAGCTAAATCTATTCCAGGCTGTACGTGGCACCATCGAATTGATTGATGAAGCGCGCGGAAAGGAGTATCGCCTTAATTCTGAAACCGCCACCTTAATGGTAAGGCCACGGGGCTTGCATCTGGAGGAGAAGCATTTCATCTGTGATGATCAAGCTGTATCTGCCTCATTATTCGACTTTGGTTTGTACTTCTTTAATAATGCTCAGGCTTTGGTCGATAAAGGTTCAGGTCCCTATTTCTACCTTCCAAAAATCGAGTATTACCTAGAGGCTGCCTGGTGGAATGAAGTCTTTGAATTTAGTGAGGCCTACCTCAATTTAAAGCCGGGTACTATAAAAGCAACAGTTCTAATTGAAACTATAAATGCCAGCTTTCAGTTGGATGAAATTCTCTATGCTTTGCGGGAGCATTCCGCTGGGCTGAACTGCGGACGCTGGGATTATTTATTTTCTTATATCAAACGCTTTAAGGATCATCCAGATTACTTCTTTCCTGATCGCGATTCCTTAACCATGGAAACGGATTTTATGCGGGCCTATTCTCGTCGCCTTATTCAAGTTTGCCATAAGCGCGGCGTCCATGCTATGGGAGGAATGGCGGCTCAGATTCCTATTAAAAATGATCCAGCTGCTAATGAAGTAGCCTATGCCAAGGTAAGGGCTGATAAATTGAGAGAAGTACAAGACGGTCATGATGGAACCTGGGTAGCTCACCCCGCCCTGGTGCCTGTTGCTTTGGAGATTTTTAATGAGTATATGCCCGAATCCAATCAAATAGCCAAGCAATTTCCTGAATACCAAATTGCCGCTGAAGATCTGATTGCCAAACCTCAAGGGGCAGTAACAGAAGCTGGTTTACGAAAGAACATATCGGTGGGTATTCAGTATCTCGCGGCTTGGTTAAGTGGTCAGGGAGCGGCGGCCATTAATCACCTAATGGAAGATGCAGCCACCGCTGAAATCAGTAGAGCTCAAGTTTGGCAATGCTTACATCGCCAAGTGCAATTATCGGATGGTCGAGATTTAACACGGGATTTATTTGAGCGTTTCTACTATGAAGAACTCAGCCTACTCGAAACGGAAATCAATCCGCAGTGGAAAGATCGCCTGCGTACTGCGGCCCGATCCTTCCATCAAATGGTAACCGCCCCGGAGCTAAAGGAGTTTCTCACTACGGAGCTCTACCATACTCTCACCTAGTAATTTCTTAAATATCAATTTTTTATACCGAAATGAGCTTTCGGAAAGGGAGTTCCATTTCTAAAATTCACCTCTAAATCGTCCACTCATGGATAAGCAAACACAAATTAATCAGATCAAAGAAGACTGGGCTGTAAATCCCAGATGGAACGGTATTACTCGACCTTATACGGCAGAGAAGGTAGTCGAACTTCGTGGTAGTTACCGCATTGAATATACTCTGGCGCGCCTCGGAGCTGAAAAGCTTTGGGATAAATTAAGATCTCAAGACTGGGTGGCGGGCTTAGGCGCTTTAACCGGTAATCAGGCCATTCAAGAAGTGATGGCGGGCTTGGAGGCCATTTACCTCAGTGGTTGGCAAGTGGCTGCTGATGCGAATTTGGCCGGACAAATGTTCCCTGATCAAAGTTTATATCCTGCCAATTCGGTTCCGGCGGTAGTGGCGAAAATCAACAATGCCTTGCTTCGCGCTGATCAAATTCAAAGTGTGAAAGGAGAGGCCAAGCACGATTTCTTAGTGCCTATCGTGGCGGATGCCGAAGCGGGATTTGGCGGTAATCTCAATGCCTTCGAATTGATGAAGGAGATGATTAAAGCCGGGGCGGCCGGAGTGCATTTTGAGGATCAGCTTAGTAGCGCTAAAAAATGTGGTCACCTGGGGGGTAAGGTATTAGTACCCACTCAAGAGGCTATTCAGAAATTAGTAGCGGCGCGCTTAGCGGCAGATGTGATGGGGGTGCCTACTTGCATTATTGCGCGCACAGATGCTGATGCCGCCAATTTAATTACCTCCGACGTAGATGAGCGCGATCGTAAGTTTATTTTAGGTGAGCGCAGTGCAGAAGGCTTCTATTATGTGAGAAATGGTGTGGAGCAGGCCATCGATCGCGGCTTGAGCTATGCTCCATATGCCGACCTGATCTGGATGGAAACCTCGCATCCCAGTATCGAGGAGGCAAAAGCTTTTGCGGAAGCTATTCATGCCCAATTCCCAGGGAAATTATTGGCTTATAATTGCTCCCCCAGCTTTAACTGGGCTTCTAAACTATCCGTAGCGGAAATGGAAAGCTTCCGCGAAGAATTAGCGGCGCTGGGCTTTAAATTCCAGTTTATTACCCTGGCCGGTTTCCATGCTTTAAATACCAGTATGTTCGAATTAAGCAAAGCGTATAAAGAGCGCGGTATGGCCGGATACTCTGAACTGCAAGAAAGAGAATTTGCCCTGCAAAAAGAGGGCTTCGCGGCGGTGAAGCATCAAAGCTTTGTGGGTACAGGCTATTACGATGAAGTGCAAAATACCGTTACTGCGGGAATGACTAGTACTACAGCCATGAAGGGATCCACCGAAACGGCCCAGTTCTAAAAAGATTCATTCATCAATAGCCCGCTCTGAAAATGGAAGGGAGGGGCGGGCTATTTTTTACCCTTTAAAATTAAATCGGCTTTACGGATTTCAAGACTGGGATCCTTTTGCCCCATCAATAAAACCTTGAAATTATAGGTCCCGGCTTTTTGGATTTCAATGGGGCCATTTAAACCATAATAGCTTTCGCTGATGCGATCCCCATCTTGTTGATGCGATTCATGTTCCCGCTTTTCCGTGCTAGAAGGATTAATGTAGAATTCCCGCAGATATTCGCCATCCACGAAAATCACCACTCTAAAGAGCAGGTTTTGATCACCGGAATAGCTGTAATCCATATCCGACCATATTTCTAAGGTTTGATTGGCATCCAGATTTAAAGTGTCCTCAGCAATATAAAACTCACCTTTAGGCGAGGTTAAGTTATGGGGTGAAAAGCGGCTTATTTCGATCATGCCCTCATCGTGGCAAGCAGCAGCCATAAAAATGAGTAAGATGCCCAAAAGGCTTGAGCGCAATCCTTTTTTCATTTTAAACTAATCTATAAAGTCTTCTTCCTCTTCCTCTTTTTCAGCTTTGGGTGCAGGGCTAAAAACTAAGAGCAATGCATTGGCAGCTTTGGCCATCAAACTCATAGTTAGCACCGACACTAAGGCAATGATAAGCCAAAGGGAAATACTATCCAACTTCATAATATCCGAAACACTCTGATTGATGAAATCAGGAATGGGATTAATGAAAAGGGCCACCACAAAGGCCAGAGTGGCTAGCAAGAGATAGTAAAAGAAATTGATGCGCATCCGGGGTACCCAGCCTGCTAAAAAGGACAGGCCAATAAAAACCCATAAATCAGAAAGGATCAGGGCACCGATAAATAGGCTGAGATGCAAAAAGCTAAAGCGTAATAAACCTTTCATTAGTCAAATTTATAGGTTACCGACCAGGGACTTTGTTCCGGGCTCTCAATCCAGTTGATCTTATGGTAGCGGATATTGTACCAATCTGAAATTTGATCGGTATAATGTTGATGACCAGGAATACCGGATTGTCCGCCGGCTAAAACCGTTTCTGCAATAGGATTGCTGGAAGTCAGTTCCACCAAAGTACGCATAGAGGGGCCATGAGTGCCCGGTAAGTGGGAGGATACGTTTACCGTACGGGGGCTGCCTTTAGCAGGGAAAGGAGTATGGTTAAAAGGCATTAAGCGCAAAAGGTGGCGGAAATAAATCTTATGGTATTTTCCATATTGCCAGAGTTTGGGATTGTAGCCATAATAGTCGCCCAGGTACTTTACCGTTCCGGCCCAGGCGGCATCCACTAATTCGTCTCGGGATAAATATTGACCCGAACCAATGGGAATAGGCTTGTTTTGATAGAGCAAGTAGAGCATTCGATCAGCGGGTGGAGGGAAGTCAAAACCACCTAATAACTGAGCATTGATGGTATCTAGAATGGCAGTTTTAAATACACTGTAAATAGTGGCTGCTTCGGAATCTTCATCACAATTTCCGGCCCAGTTTTCGAGGTAGGGAAGAAAGATTTCCGGGCTGCTATTGATCATGATGTCTTTCAGCAGAGGCCATTCACCATCAATCACATCGCCATGCATTTTCTTGAGATGATCGCGATCAATTTTGGGTTTTTCCATTAACATCTCACTGATGCGTCGACCACGGGCACTGGGGCTAAAGAGAGTATTTAAGTAGGGGCTTATTTCTCCTACCACCTGATGTTGATTGGCAGAGTGGTTCCAGCCTTTTTCAGGATTTAAAACATAGAGTTTACGCCCCATATGTTTAAAGCGAGCTTTATCATCACTACTGCGGGCGTTTACGATACCACGACGAGGTTGATCATGCATTAAGGCATAGCCGGAAGTTACCATACCGATATTTCCTTGATTGTCGGCCAGGACAAAGTTTTGTGGTGGATGTCCGAAGTTTTGCAAGGCCTGGTAAGCCTCTTCCATGCTGTTTGAGCGACGTACATCCAAAAAGGCTCGCAGCTCACTGCTTTCAAAGTTTTGAGCGACCCATTGGGTGGCCAGGAAATCACCCTCAACACTATCCAAAGGACCGAAATAGGTATCGTAATAAGTGAAGGAAGCATTTTCGCGCCCCTTAACCGGGAACTCTACTTTGCGAGGAATCAAGTCTTCCCACTGACCATCCAGCTTATACTGACGATCATCATTCAATTCTAATTTGTAAAACTCCGTGAGATCCCAAGTGGCATTGGTCATGCCCCAGGCTACCTTATTGGTGAAGCCCGAAATTATAAATGGCGCACCCGGAATGCTAAAGCCATGAGCTACCTTACCTGCAACCACCTGATGTACTTCATACCAAGTGCCGGGTAAGTCGAGGGAAAGGTGGGTGTCATTGCATAAGAAGGCATTGCCGGTGCTGGATTTAGAAGCGGCTACCGACCAGTTATTGGAACCTACTTCATTATCTGCTGCTCGACGTACCTGGGCCGAATCAAAGTCAGATTCTGGAATATAGGTACGCAGACCCTGACGGGGATTAATGGTATCCACCTGACTGATTTCAGGGTAGATAGGGAAAACATAATCTCGTTTCCAGGGATAGTAATATTCAATAAGATTTTGAGGAAGGTATTTCTGAAGGGCCGAAAATTTAAGGTCATTTTCGCTGTAGTTTAGAACCTTGTCCATGTAGCGGATCAAGATGATCGGATCATGGGGCTCCATGGGTGTAGGCTCGAACCCTAATAGATGGAATTCCGGTGGACGTTCGCCGCTTTTCTGTTGCTGGAGGTAAAAGTTAAAACCCTTGGCATAGGCCTCAAATATGGAGGCAAGCTCAGGGTCTTCGTTTTTCAATTTTGCGAAAGCCTCTTTACTTTTTTGATCGAAATCAAATTTCAACCAAAATCGATCTGATTTTACGGCTCGCCAACCTGCCACCTCGCATAAGCGACCTTTTACGGTGCGGCGCAGCATTTCCAATTGAAACTGGCGATCCTTGGCATGGGTAAAGCCCATTCCATAGGCTAATTCGGCTTCACTATCCGCAAATACATGGGGTACACCTCGCTCATCGTAGCTAATTCGTAAGCCGGGGTATTCACTGCCACTAAAATTGCGATCCTCATCTTCGAGGCTCACCTGTAAAACTGAAGTAGGGTAGATGAAAAATTCCAAAAGCTTAGGCAGACCGGGCCAGGGAATACTAAGAAGGGCAATCCACAGTCCGGCAACAATTAACCAGATCCAATTTCGCATGCTGTTAAAATTTCGGTTGAAATTAAGCAAAAGCCTTCAGATCAGGGGAGCAGCCTTTAATTTTTCGGTAAAGGGTCGCTTTGGAGGAATTTGGGGGGCTCAATTGCTTTGCGCTCAGCTTCGTAAGCGCCCGCAATTTGTAATAGCAATAATTCGGAGCGTAGGCGGCCAAAAATGCTTAGCCCTACCGGTAATCCTTTAATCATCCCCATGGGCAGGCTAATATTGGGATAGCCGGAAATCGCCGCAGGAGAGGAGCTTCCCAAAATATAGTGGTCTCCATTAACCGGATCGGTAATCCAGGCCGGCGCGCCACTGGGAGCGATAATCGCATCCAGCTTTAAGCTATCCATAACTCCGTCAATTCCTAATTCGCGACTGTTGCGCTGCATTTTGGCTAAATGGCGGAGGTAATTTTCTTCTTGTGAACTGTCTTTTTCCAATGCCATTTCAAGGTATTCCTGACCAAACCATTGCAGCTCGAGGCTGTCCGCATCATTAAAAGCGATCAGTTCTTCCAGGTTGTGCACTGGCAGGCTGGAGTCTATGCTACCCAAATAGGCATTGAGCTCCAAATGGAATTCATAGAGCATCACCTCAAAAGAGGCATAATTGGTTTCTGCGGCCAGGATGTTGGGTACTTCCACAAATTCAACGCCCTTTTTTTGGAGTAAGGCTTTGGCCTGATGAAAGAGCTCGTCGACCCTTTGATCTTCACCTAAAGCTTGACTGTAAATGCCAATTCGCAGAGTGGAAAGGTCGAGGCTGTCGATATTGAGCTTTTGGAATTGCAGGCGTTCCGCCAGGTCTAAATCTGTATCCCACTGGTTAAATTGGGCTGGATTATTGGTGTCAGGATCGGCAATAACACTTAAAATTAAAGCGGCATCATGGACGGTTTTGGCAATAGGGCCTGCGGCATCCTGACTGTGCGCGATGGGGATAATCCCTGTGCCAGGGACCAGACCAACGCTGGGTTTCAATCCTATTAAGCCATTGCTTTGGCTGGGGCAAATAATGGAACCATTGGTTTCGGTGCCTATCGCTGCCGGTGCTAATCCGGCTGCCACAGCAACTGCTGAACCGGAGCTGCTTCCACATGGATTGCGAGTGAGGATATAGGGGTTGCGCGTAAATCCCCCGATGGCACTCCAACCACTAATGCTGCGAGCGCCTCTAAAATTGGCCCATTCACTCAAATTGGCTTTGGCCAAAATAATGGCTCCTGCGGCTCTTAAGCGGGCTGTGAGTGCCGCATCTCGTCTACTGTAATTGGCGGCTAAAGCTCGCGATCCCGCCGTGGTTGGCATAGAGTCCCGACTTTCAATATTGTCTTTTAGGATAATGGGAATCCCGTGCAAGGGCCCCAGGATACGACCCGCTCTATACAATTGATCCAGGCTATCCGCAATGGTCAGGGCCTGCGGGTTTAGGCTTAGGATAGCCCCTAATTCCGGACCTTGTTGATTCATCTGCTCAATCCTCTGCAGATAAACAGAGGTGATCTCATGAATGCTCCAGGCACCCCTGGCATAGCCCTCTTTAATTGTAGCTATATCTGCCCTTAAAGGATCAAAGTCTAAACTATCTGACTGAGCCCGGCCGGAATAGCTTAGTAGAAAAAAGAGCAGAATACAAAAAGGGCATTTGAGCATAGGCTTATTTGGCTTTCAGGGCTTCGCTGGGTGAGGGGCTTTGCCATAAAAATTCGGGAGCATCTTTCTCTTCTGGTGCTACTTGATTGAGATTATTGGCATTATAAACTCTACCATTACGAACCACCCATATAAGGCTGTTGGTGGCCCGAATGTTCTCCAAGGGGTTTTCGTCCAGAATTAAGATATCCGCCAGTTTTCCGGCTTCCAGGCTTCCTAAATCTTTATCCAGACCCAAAGATTCTGCACCGATAATAGTGGCAACCCTCAGGATATCAATATTGGGAATGCCACCACTGGCCATGGCCCAAAGTTCCCAATGGTAACCCAAACCTTGTAATTGTCCGTGGGAACCAACTCCGGCCATACCATCTGCCGCTACCAGGTCGCGAATAAATTCAGCATGTCGGGCAAAGATGTGTTCTTCTTCCATAAACCAACCGGCTTTTACCCGACGGCTTTTAGAGGCTAATTCTTCATAGGGTGTAAAGAATTGCATTTTTGGATCGTGGTACACTTCTTCAGTGGCATAGAAATAGTTTTCAGCGAAAGGTCCGCCATAAGCTACCAATAGAGTTGGCGTAACGGTGGTTTTCGATTGGGCAACAAATTGCACTACATCTTCCTGTAAAGGATAAATAGGCAAGGCATGCTCATGGCCGGGATAACCGTCCATAATTTGAGTCATATTCAGCTTATAGTCCAAGCCGCCTTCGGTAGTGGGTTTTAAGCCTAATTCTTTACAAGCCATTATGATCCATTGACGCTGTTGGCGATTACCAGTGAGGTACATCTTAATGGTCTTGGTTTGATAATAGTCTGAATACTGCTTTAAGACCTTTCGAGCATGCTCCAAAGATTGAATTTTATAGGACCAGAATCCAACGCCCGGTCCGGTGCTGTAGATTCGTGGTCCCAGCATCATACCGGCTTCAACCATATCGGAATAGGTGAGTACATCGGTAGTGGCGGTTTGTGGATCGCGGGTGGTGGTTACCCCATAAGCCAGGTTGGCCGCATAGAGCCAAATTTGGTTTTTATGGATGCCCCAATTGGGCCACATATGAGCATGAGTATCTACAAATCCGGGTGTAATGGTCTTTCCACTACAGTCGAGCACTTTGGCTACATCGGGTACATTTAAAGTGCCGCTTGGACCTAGGGCCTCAATACGATTGTTATGGATTAAGAGATCTCCATTTTCAATGACTTCTTGCCCATTCATGGTAATGATGCGGGCATTTTGCAAGAGGGTATAAGCTTGGGGAATATCCTTTTTATAGGAGAGAGGAATGCGAATTTCCTTTGCCTCATAAACGGGCTTTTCTTTATCCTTTTCCTTCTCTTTGCTTTTGGATTTATCTTCTGGATTATCAGCTTCAGTACTATCGCTTTTCTCAGCGGATTTTTCCGCTTTCTTGGCCTCTTTTTCAGCTTCCTTAGCGGCTTTAAGGCTGTCGGCAAAAGCTTCTGCTTCTGCAATATTGTATATGAAATGAGCCGGGCCTAAGGACCAGTGAATGTCTTTTCCATCGGCAGACCAGGCAGGGAATTCACCGCCCAGAGCGGTGAGCTTGCTAGCCGGAAAAGCTGCTGATTCGGGTGAGGCAACCGAAATTTCGGCCTTCTGTCCGTAACGTGGCAAATGCACCAGATACAGATCATTATTAATTTGGGCCAATACCGAATTACCATCCGGAGAAATAAACATTTCAGAAGGGGTGGAAGGCTTTGATTTTTCGCGCCAGGCATCGTAAGCCTGTGGTAATAAGGAGGCGGTGTGATCCTCATCAAAACTATGATCATGGAAGTCTTGCAGATTAGATCCGTAGGTGGTAATTCCGGATAATTTCAAGTGTTCCTTCTCATCACTACCATCCCATCGAATGGAAATTAAACCTTTGGAGCCGTGGTTCAGGTAAATACGATCACCATCCTTGCTGAAATGGGGATTGCCACGTCCTTTAGCCGGGACGATATTATGTTCTTGTTTGGACTTTAAATCTAGGTAGGCAATTTGAGCATTGCCACCCGAAACAAAGGGACTGTAGGCATCGCGATAGGATTGAGCACTCTGATGAATGTACACCAATTTGGAACCATCCGGGCTATAGCAGAGGCTGTGGTAGAGGCCACTGGATTTGTTGATTTTTTGATGGGATTTACGTCCCACTATATATTCATATATCGCTCCGTCTTCACCTTCCCAGGCACAATAGGCAATCTTTTTTCCATCGGGCGACCAGACCGGCATGGCTTCCGTGAAGTTATGCTTGCTTAAGGCTCGTGTTTTACCACTTTCAAAATTGTAGAGATATAGGCGATTGAGAGCGGTAAAGGCCAGCCATTTACCATCCGGGGAGGGGGCGCCATCACGAATTTGAGTAATGGCCTGCTCGGGATCATCGCTAATGGGAAATTTGAAATCCAGGCGAGGACCTAAATCCAAATTGATTTCGATCTCCATGGGAATTTCGCTCTGCTGCTTGTTAGCGATATTAATACGGTGAATTTTACCCAGATAGCTGCAATAGAGATAGCGACTGTCGGGACTAAAAGCCATACCTGGCAGTACTCCCAGGGTGGCGATAGATTCTTGCTCATCTCTTTGTACGGGATAGGCTAGCCATTCTTCGTCACCGGTTTCGAGATTCCGCAGTACTAAACCGGTTTCGGTTTCATAGCGACTGCCATAAACCAGGTACTTACCATCCGGAGAAAGAGTTGGGGTGAAGCCTGATCCATAGCGTGCGGTAATGCCTTCCAATTCGCCTTCTTCCATATCGTAACGACGTACTTGATATTGAGGTAAACCGGCATTGTAATTCCAGGCGCCGCTGCGAGCGGAGAAATAAATGTAGCGGCCATCCGGGCTAAAATAGGGGTCGCTGCATTTTAAGCTTTCCGGCTTTTTAATGATTTGGGCACCACCACCTTTCTCTAGGTGGTAGAGGTGTAATTTTAAGTTTCGGCGCCCTTTGGCGGCTACCAGATATTGTCCATCCGGACTCCAGGTGGCAGAAAAGTAGTTTTGGTTTTTATCTTTCGTGATCTGGCGTTCCTTTTTAGTGCTGAGGTCCATTACCCATAGGTTTTGAGCGCCGCTTTTATCAGAAATATAGGCTAGGCTTTTACCATCGGGTGAAAAGCGAGGATGTACTTCGTAGGCCATGCTCTGCGTAAGGGCTTCAGCTTTACCACCTTCGATGGGCATAAGGTAGAGGTCACCCATGGCATCGAATACAATTTGCTTACCATCCGGACTAATATCGAGGGAGAGCCAGGTAATCCCCGGGTTCTTTATTTGAATTTGACGTTCGGGTTCCAGGGGTAATTCCTTGGTAGCTTTTTTGGTGGAGTCTTTGGCTTCGGCAGTTTCTTCTTGTGCCGATAAAGGAAGGCTGAAAACTGAAATTACAGCTAGCAGGTAAAATGCATTAATAGATCGCATGCTTGGTATTTTGGCGGCTTGAATTTATCTAAAATCCATGGATATTCGCTGAATGAATATGGGACTCTTAAGGAATGGCCACGGCTAAATCATCAATTTTATCCTGATAATATTCCTGGATTTGCTGGCAGAGCGGGCCTTTTTCTGCTTTACCGATTTGCCGCCCATCCACATTTTTCACCCAACTCAAGGCGCCCATAGTGCCAGTGGTAAACATCTCATCTGCGGTATACATTTCCGTCATACTCAGGTTTTTCTCCCGGGCTTTAATGCCTAATTCGGCGGCAATTTCCAACACTCTTTGACGGGTTAAACCGGGTAAGCAAGCATCTGCAAATGGGGTAAATAGTTCCCCTTTACGTACCAGGAAGATATTGGTGGCATTGGTTTCGGCGATAAAGCCATTTTGATCGAGCATCACCGCATCATCGGCTCCTGCATGATTGGCTTCAATTTTGGCCAAAATATTATTGATCAGATTGTTGTGGTGAATTTTAGAGTCTAAACTATAAGGGGCATTACGGCGCACCGAACTGGTAATAAGTCTAAGCCCATCCTCACCGTAAACCAAGCCTTTGTATTCGGGCAGTACGATTAGGGTACAGCCATAAATATTCAATTGGGGATTCATGCCGGAGGTGCTTTTAACACCGCGGCTAAGAGTGAGGCGAATATGCACCCCATCACTCATATTATTCGCTTTTAAGGTTCCGAAAATAGCATTGCGGATTTCAGATCGGCTGGGAATATTCTCGAATTGAAGCACATGCGCCGAATCGAGCAGGCGATCCAAATGTTCTTCCAATTGATAGATCTTCGAATTATACACACGCAGACCTTCCCAAACGGCATCGCCACCCTGCACCACAGAATCAAGAACGGAGACTTTCGCTTCACGTCGAGGCACCAGTCCATTTACATAAACCAGGGTGTTTTCATTACGTGGGTCGGGGAGATTGTATTTGCTCATAAGAGGCATTTTTTAAGCGTTTATAATAGGCTAAACATTTCTGATAAAGGTCCAGGTCTTCGCTGGATATAGCTGGGAGATCCAATATTTGTTGCGTTTCAAAGCCGGTACTTTGATGCACGCGCTGGTACCAGAACCGGGCCCAAAGTCCATCTTCCTTAAGGGCACCGGCCGGCCATTGCAACATGGATTTCGAAAAAGGAATTTGCAGGTGTTCGCATAGCTTTCGAAGCTCCACTTCCGGATTTTGCGCTAGGGCATCCGAATCGAGGAGATAATAGCCTTTACCGGCTTTTTGTAATTCTTGCAACCATTGCCATTGCTCGCGATAGGCCAGATCGAAAAGACTGATTTCCGCCATATTTTTCCGATAGCTCGCGATAACTGCTGCTGGATGCCGGAAGAGTAAAATGGCTCTCCATTCGAGGGCGGCACCTTTAGGTACTAAGCTTATGTGATTGGCCATATTTTTTAAGAATAAGGGGCCGTTTTCGGCTTTCGCCTGAAGCAATTTTAAGACTTTTAGTGGCTCTAATTCCATGTTTTGAAGTACCAGCTCCCGCGAGGGGCGATAGACTGGATATTGCTTTAGGAAAGCACCAAAAAAGGGTTCATCCAATACCTGGAAATCACCACGATGCGCAAAGAAATACATCAGGGCAGTGGATAAGTTTCGCGGACCGGACCAAAGGGCAACAATCATAAGGGCTGCATAATAGCTTCTAAATGTCTTAATTTCCCGGCAAAATCTGTGATGTATTGTTTAGTCTATCGTTTTGAACTTAAAGCCGATTCCGAAGCCCAATTTCTGGAAGCCTGGAAAGAGTTAACCTTACTTTTTCGCGAGCATTGTGGAGGATTGGGCTCCCGTATTCATCGGGATAGCCAGGGTCAGTTTTTCGCTTATGCGCAATGGCCTAATCAAGAAAGGAGAGAACGAGCTTCGGACCTTTTACCATCTTCGGCCCAAGCCTGGCGAAGCCAAATGGCAGAATCTTGCTTAAAGATCGAAACGGTGATGGAAGGGGAGATGGAGATTGACTTATTGGTTTAAGCTCGCACATTTACATTTTCAGCTGCTCCAGCCACAATTTCGTGGATGCGTTTAGCCCTGGTTTCCGCTTTTTTAGCACGGAGAATCCAGTCTAATAAAAGTCGTTTTCCAGAATCCGAAAAAGCCTGATAATTTTCCCAGGCTCGACCACTTTGTTTTAAGGCATCTTCCAAATCCAAAGGGACTTCCAGATTCTCCACACTTTCAAGGGCTAACCAGGTTCCCGTCGCTTTGGCGATTTTCACCAACTTACGGCCAGCATCCCGCATTTTTCCGGCTGCTTCCAGTTTTTCGATGCGAATTCGATTGCTTTTACTCCAAAAACTTTGAGGATTTCGCGGGGCGAAATAGAGATAATAGCTGTGTTGATCGCGGCTGTTTTTACGGCCATCTACCCAGCCATAGCATAAGGCTTCTTCAACCGATTCGGCATAAGTCAATGTGTCTTGAGGATGGGACTGCTTATGCAGAATGAGCCAGATTCCCTTAGATGATTCAGCACTCTCTTCTAACCATAAATTCCAATCTGCCGGCGATTGCGCTTCAAAACAAGGCTTATCTTGAAAGTATTCGGTGACACGCATTTTGCTAATTGGATTTAGAAAGGGAGTCTAGATCAATGCGCAAGGCCTTGGGCATTTCCAACTTAAAGCTGCCCGGAGCTAGAATTTCTTCCGGAGGATTCCTTTGTAATTGTTTGAATTGAGATTTATCTCCTTGCCAAACTACGGAGTATAGCCATTGATCGTCGCGAGGATTCTGAATTTGCTTGCGTTTAAAAAAGGATATTTCCAAGCTTAAGGAATTGCCTGTAAGTACCGGATGGTGTACCACCAGATCTATCTCTTTGAAGGGGCAATTAAGCTTCGAAGCTGGAATAAGTAAGCTATCGATAATCCGATCATCCTGCGGAGTAGCAGGGCTACCCATCTCATCCAAGAGATAACATTGGAAGATGCTGGCGCTGTCCGAACTCCTTGATAGCAAGGCATAGGCCTGAGCCTGCAAATCTTGAAGGGGTAGGATTCCTATAGTGAATAGAGAAAGTATGGTGAAAAGGGGCTTTTTGAGCTTAAGCTTCATGTTTTTCAGGCTTTTAGGAGCTTATGTTAATTTTATTTAGTCCTTTTAAAACTATTTAGTAATTATGTGCTTGCTTGAATTTTGTATTTAAACATTCAAAACAGGGGGATGAGTTTGTTGACTTTCATGGTTTCATATTTAGTAGACCGGGGGGAGGAAGTTAAAAAAAGCGCCAGGCAATTCAGAGCTATTTTCTGGGTATTGCTATTCATGGTTCCGCTAAACCAATTAAGAGCGCAGGAGTTTCCGAATTCTTTTCGGGGGACATTAAAAGCGATGTCGGATTCCAGCTTCAATACCAATCGCTTAATTCGATTGGAAACTCACGTTTTTACCATTGCTCAAAATAAGGGGGATAGTCTGGGAAAATGGTTCCTACCTGCCTACGAAGATTATATTGATAGTCTTGATCCCAAGCTACAAGCCGAGGCTTTAGAGTCTATGTTGATTATCTGTTATCAGCAAATTGGCAAATTGGATATGGCGGCGGGATATCTGCAAAAACGTATCCGGATACTAGAGGAAATAGGTCAGGAAGAAATGTTGGCCGTGGCCCTCTCACAATTGATGTTCCTCCAGGCCGATCAGGAAGAAAAGGAAAAGGCGATTGAAACCAGTATTCGTTTAAGGGAAATGATTCGCTTAAGAGGGGACATGATACCCGAAAGAAAATCCTTTCTCTATCGGCAATTGTGCGGTTTTTATCATAAGGTACGTGAAATTCAGTTGGGTATCGAAATATGTAATATTGGTGCAGAATATGCTGAAGATGAAAATGATGATCGAAATCTGGCTGGTATTTATGAAGCTTTAGCACTCTTACATGAAAATAGAGGCAGCTCCAATGACAGTATTATCAATTACCGGGAAATGGCCATTAGCAAGGCCGAGGCTGCTGGGGATAGTTTTTTACTACGAACCCTTTATCGCAATATGGCTCGTACTTATGCCAAACTGAATAGAATTGAGGTAGCCCGAGAATATTATGAGAAGACTTTTAAGATCTACGAGAATTATCCCTATTTATTTGGTTGGATAACGGATATGACTTCCTATGGGAATTTCTTGTTGGATGTTCATGATGTGAATCGGGCAGAAGAGCTGTATCAGAAATTAAGTTCTTTATATCCGGAGTATGCGCACCATGAAGAAAGTGTAAAGCATCTTGCCAATTTAGGGATGAAAATCATGGTGACCCGTGCTGATGTGGATTCCTTCAACTACTACAAAACGATTTACGATTCACTTTGGATTGATGTTCTTGAAAAGGATAAGCTTGCGGTGCGTGAGGAGCTTTTGGTAGAGTATGAAACCAAAGAAAAAGAAGCAGAAAACAAAATTCTGGAAGCCCGAAATCAGGGGACAATGATTGCTTTAATTGCGGTGGGCCTGGTGGCCATACTTCTTATTTTCCTGGTTAATACTATCGTGAAAAGACGCAAAGCGGAAAGAATACTGCATGAGCAGAAAGAGGCCTTAATGGCTTCGGATTTGAAACGTACCGCATTAGAGAAAGAACAAAGCGAGCAAAAGAATAATCAGTTGAAAGCGGAATTACAAGAGAGGGTTAAACAAATTACCGAGCATCAGATGCTCAATGCCGAGCTCAAGCAATTGTTGAACGATTTGAACAATAATCTGGAGCAACCGGAAAATCGGAAATTAACCCGCCAAATGAAAAACCTGGTGGGCCGAAAAGCGACTGAAGCGGCTCTGGAAGAAATTGCCCAAAAGATCAATGATTTTTACCCTGGCTTACAAGATCAATTAGCGGGTAAATTAGGTGAGAAAAAAGAAGCAGAAGTGTATACTACTATGCTCTATTTGATGGATTATCGCACTGAAGATATTGCCAAACTTTTGCAGAAAACTGAAAAGGCCGTTCGCAATATTCGCTACCGTGTTCGCAAGAAATTAGACATGGCTGAGGAGCTCGATTTCCAGGATGGAGTGAAGGAAATTCTACAATTGGTTTCCTAAGGAGCTTTAATTTTAAGTGTCTGTATTTTATTGAGTTAAGTTTTCTGAGGCCTGTTTGAGGTCCTTCCTGAGGCCTATTTGAGGCTTAAAATATAAGAGTGGGAGCAGGAGTCCCGATTAGTTTTATATCCGCTAATTAAACTCCCCCCAACTCTATGAATCTACGCTTACTCTACCGATTGTTTTTGAGTCTGCTTTTTGCCATTTGGGCAAGTGCGGCTTTTGGACAATTATCATCAGGGGTAAATGCACCCCATTGCGCTTTTACCGGAACCCTGGAAGTAGGAGATACCTTATTCTTCCGCTCCTTGGATACCGCCCTTACCAATCACAATCTCAATTTTCAATGGTACACTTGCGATGATAAAAGTGGAACCGGACGCACTGCGATTTCTACTGCAACAGACAGTGCTTATATTCTCCGGGAAGCTGATACCGCCAGGTTTATCCAATTGGGTGTTACGCCTCAAGGTGGTTATTATTCTGGCACAGAAATCAGAACCGCTACTTACGGGATTGTCTATACTCCACTCGAGTTCTTTTTAAGTTCTCCAGGGATGACGGCTCCTTATGCCTTCCGATTAAGTCCGGGTGATATTCCTGCTAATGCACCCTTTCAGCTTAATACCGCTTCATTAGGATTATTAATGCCTCAAATCTCCGGGGCTTATCCCAATGGTAATGACGTATATCTCTATGGCTATATCGAGCCCTTTTCCACCAATTCCTCACAAAGAGCTTATGGCTATTATAATAGCGGTTTTGGCGGGGTATATAAATTCGAGCTATCCTTTTACAGCAAGAATAGTAGCGACTCGCAGCATGTGAAATTGCTGGATTTAAGTGGCACTATAAATGTTCAGGGATCCGCGGCCTATCCTCCAGGTTCAGGTTTAAGTCCAGATCATTTTAAATTCACTTGCAGTTCCTTGAGCTTCAGTAACCTAATTGCCAGCAATAGCGTAATAGGAGCCATTAATACCTTTCTGATGGGCTTCAAATTAAATTTGGCTTCGACTGGTATCGTTGTCGCTTTGAATACCTCAGAAAGCGCTAAAAATCATCTACTTCAGGTAGAAACTGATACCGCGGACGGAACTTTGGATCGCATCCTAATAAAGGATATCAAGGATTTGAAGTTTCTCGATTTTGTGGTTGTAACTACCGCACTTCTGCAAAATGATATTGACGCTACCGAAACCCAAACCTGGAATAATGGTAAAGGCTGGAATCCTCTTTACCGTCGCTTTAATGCTTTGGGGATGAGCCCGGATTTTAAACCTGATCAGGTTGAAGTTTATTTGGAAGGTGGAAATCATACTATTAAGGGTCTCCACATAAATCGACCGAATGAAGATGAGGTCGGAATTTTTCAAGAATTAGCAGGCCCTTCTTACGTTCGGAATCTAGCCTTGGAAGACCTTGATATTAAGGGGAAAGATAAAGTTGGTGCCTTTGCAGGTACCGCTGAAAGTACCAGCTCCAACGATACCCTAGCGGTTACCGGAAGAATTGAAGGTCAGAATGCGGTAGGAGCCTTATTTGGCGAGGTGGAAATCGCGAAGAGTCTTAGTTTGAATTATGCTTATTCAACTGCCCAAACTCAAAGTACGGATGGCTCCGGCGCCCTTATTGGGAATGTAAATGGCAGTGCCAACTTAAATCAAGTATATGCCAGTGGCGCAGTTTCCGGAACCCGGGCCTTAGCCGGTGGAACAGGTGGAGTAGTGGCTACAGAAAGCTATTACAATAGTGATAGTGTGGCATCTTCCAGTCATGCATTGCCATTAACCACTGCTCAAATGAAGCAGTTTAGCAATTATAATAATTGGGATTTTGATGATGTATGGGGAATAACGCCTCTGGCAAATAATGGCTTTCCCATTTTAAGAGCATTTTACCCGGGCTTGACCGTGGATGTGCTAGCTAATCAAAATCCATTTTGCCCAAGCGACAGTACCGGATCCATTCAAGCTTATATTAATGGGGGCGCTGCACCTTACCAGTTTAGCTGGGGGGATGGAGACACCAATTTGCAAAGGACCGGATTACCCGCAGGGACCTATTCTTATCAGGTGATTGATGCACTAGGTGATACTCTAAATTCCAGCTATACTTTGACTGCGAATGATAGTATAGCTCCACAATTAAATGTTCCGGTGCTAATCTCAGGCTATTTAGATCCTTCCGGAATTAAGGTGCTCCAAAGCAGCCCCTTCGAAAACTATGTAAGCGATAACTGTTCAGTAGATTCCGTTTGGATTTCTACGGACTCCATTGATTGTAGTTCATCCAATTCCGGGGCCGTTCCGGCTTTTGCTACTTTCGATGGAATAAACGATTTTGCTGAAGTTCCCAATGATCCTGCATTCAATTTTACGAAAGGAGTCATTTCTATTTGGGTTCAAGCCGATGCTTATTCTTATAATGCCGGTTTTGTGGCCATCCGAGGAAATAGCAGTCGCTTTTCTTTTCACCTCAATCAGGCTCTAGGTCAAATTGGTTTATGGAATAATTCGTCCTACACCACCCTGAATTTCCCAGGCGGTATTGAAGCCGGAAAATGGTATCATTTGGTCTTTGTATTAGATGGCAATGGGGCCAATCCACAGCTCTGGGCTGATGGAAATTTTATCGGCAGTTTTAGCGCCAACATTAACTTAAGTGCAACTACAGAGCACTTTGTTATAGGTTCTTCTTCTGGATTTGGAGAATTCTTTAAAGGTAAATTGGCTCAGGTAGCCATTTTCGACAGCTTACTTGCTACTACGGATATGACTAAGCTCTGGGATGAGGAGCCAGTCAATCAAATTCCGCATTTATTGGCGTATTATCCTCTGTTGGGAAGCAATAGCCAATTGAAGGATTTTGGCCCTAATGCTTTTGATGGACAATTTCAAAATTGGGATCCTGCGAACCGTCAAATTAACTCGGTTCCCGTGCAAGTTTATGCTCGCGATACCAAAGGTTTAATAGATTCGGCTACTACCTGGATTTTCGCTCAAGACACCACTGCTCCTGAGATTCATAATACACCAGCAAACATTTCGGTAAGCCCTGATTCTACCGGCTGCTATAGCCTCGTGAATTATTCTATGCCAACTGCTACAGATAATTGTAGTCTGAGTAGTTTAAGTATGGTAGAAGGATTACCCAGTGGATCTAATTTCCCTTCGGGTGTTACTGAAATTGTATTTGTAGCGCTGGATGCCAGTGGAAATTCGGATACCAGTACTTTTAGTATAACGGTTAGTGATAGTATTAAACCAAGTATCTCGGTACCATCAGACACTACTATTGTATTTACCAGTCAACAATGTGGACAGAAGGTTACCTACTCCTTGCCGCAAGTAGCAGATAACTGTGATATCAGCCAGAGCAGGGACCTTAATCAAACAAGTCTGGTTTCTAATTATTCGGTTGATTATACCGGAAATCATTCATCCTATGCCCGGGTTTATGATTTAGGGGTAGAGGGTCTTAATTACAATTATCACATTTCCAGTATTAAATACGGAGTGCGAAACTTCGTGTACAATCAAATTGCTACCGTAAATATTTACCTCTATAGCGAAGTGACCACTGGAAATGTTTCCAGTCAATTAATAAGCTACTCCAGCCCTTTGTCTCGATACAGCACTCCGATATACACATATAATGACAGCCTAAAGGTTAGTACCGGAAGCATCCGGGTTGTTCCGGTAGATCTTGACCTTCCGGCCGGTTCAAAGATTGTGGTAGAAGTGATAACCCCTAATGCAGATTTCTTTATGGGGGGTAATACTGATAAGAACAATGAAACTCAGGTAGGGTACATGAGTCGCCTTTATTCTCGATATCAGGTTCCTGGTTATGACTTTTGTCCTTTAATCTCTATTGTGGGTGAGGAGTATTTAGGCTTAACCACGACCTTAAAAAGTGGATTGCCATCGGGCTCTAACTTTAGCTCTGGAGTGAATAAGGTTACTTATCAAATTGAAGACGGTAATGGAAACCTCGACAGTGCATCATTCCTGATAAACGTTGTAGATAGTGCTGCTCCAACGGTTTACACAACTAATCTTAACTTTAAAATTACCGACCAGGATTCAAGTATTTGTGGCTATGCTTACGATTATGGTGAGCCCAGTAACTTGTTTTACGACGCTTGTGGTTTGGATACGGTAATTCGAATTTCAGGATTGCCAACAGATACCATTTTTCCTCTTGGGCTTAGTGTAAGCAAGTATATCGCCTATGATAATTGGGGCAATGTTTCGGATACGGCATTTTTCAGGGTAACCGTGGTGGATGAACAATCGCCAACTCCTATTCTAAAAGATAGTGTTCACTTATATCTGGATTCAAACGGGACGGTTGATTTTGACGCCAGTATTGCCGATTTAGGTTCTTACGATAATTGTAGTGCCATTGATTCCATAATTGCAGACTTGGACCAGTTTGACTGCTCAGCTGTTGATGGCTTTTCGAATGCAAGTCCTAGCTTGGGTTATCTAAGCTTCGACGGGGTAGATGACCATATCGAAGTAGTCCCAAATATGCGAGATGGCTTGGATACATTTACCATTGAATTTTGGTATCGCGATGTATTACCTGATTCGTTATATGCTACTTCACCGGATTACTTTTATGGCGGAGGCGGTTTCTCCATCGGAAATGATACCATTAATCAGGTTGCAGTAGGCTTAGGAAATCAATATGCGGTTAACCTTTATGGCCCCAGTGGTTACCGCTTTAATAATTATGGTGCCGGAAGCAGACGTTGGAGGCGTTTCAGAATGGTTCGTCAGGGACCGGTTTGGAGAACTTTTTCCAATGATGTTCTGAGCGGTATCTTCTTTTATAATGCTCCGGATACGAACTATACACTTAGGATAGGTACAGTACATGACACTGGTCCTAACGCTTACATCAGTCAATTCTTTAAAGGGGATATAGATAATATTAGGATTTGGGATACTATAAGTTTCCCAGGGCAGGAATCTATACATGAAGACCACCTGGTCGTGCATTATGATTTCGAAGAAGGTACCGGCAGCCAGCTTATTAATCGGGTTAATGGCCAGGTTGAAGGACAATTGACGAATATGGACAGTATTCAAAGTTGGGTATCTTCTGCCAATACAGTTAAAATCACCCTCTTTGATGAGGCTGGGAACAGTAGTGATGACTATTCCCTCTTATTCATTCATGATACCATCGCTCCAGTGCTTCAGGTTCAAAATCCAATTGTATATCTGGATAGTTCGGGTTACACCTATTTAGATGCCACCAACTTAATTGACACCCTTTACGACGCCTGCGGAATTGATACAGTTTACTGGGATCGTGATACCTTAAGCTGTGCTGATTTGGGAAGCTTAACCGTAACCCTTGAAACTCGGGATAATCATGACAATCAACGTACTCGCAGCACTACTGTAGAAGTTCGTGATACAATATTCCCACTTGCTCTGGCTCGAAACCTTGATTTGTATTTGGATGCATCCGGTTCAGCCTCCATTGAAGTTTCGGACATAGATTCAGGAAGCTACGATCCAAATTGTAGCCTGGATACTTTATATCTCAGTAAACATCAATTCAGCTGTACTGACACTGGTGCTCAGATGGTCTATCTCATCGCCATTGACTTGGCTGGAAACCTCGATTCAGCTCTGGCCAATATAGAGGTATTGGATACCAATAAGCCCACTGTTATAACGCAAGATATTAGCGTGTACCTGAACACTAATGGTCAGGCCAGTATTCAGGTATCAGACATTGATAATGGCACCAGCAAGGCTTGTGGAAATCTAAATCTCGATTTAACTAAAGCCAGTTTCGACTGTAATGATTTAGGTGCTAATAGCATCTGGCTTATCGCTGATGATGGAGCCGGAAATCGTGACAGCGCCCTGGCAACAGTTACGGTACTGGACACTTTAAAACCAACACTACAAGCAAATAATCAGGTAGTATACCTCGATGCCAATGGACAGGCTGCAATTAGTACTAATCAAGTTAATAATGGCAGTACGGACAATTGCAGCATTCAAAGTTTGAGTTTATCGCAAAGCGCCTTTGGCTGTACCGACTTAGGTATGAACCAAGTTTACTTGATCGCGATGGACACTGCTGCTAATATGGATAGTGTTGCCTTTACTGTTGAGGTCTTGGATAGTATTCGCCCCGTAGCTCAAGCGCGTAATATGCTTATTTACCTCGATGCCACTGGCCAGGCTAGTCTTAGCGCAAGCCAGGTTAACATCGGTTCCTCTGGTAATTGCAGCTTAGTACCTACAATCTCTCAAACAGTATTTAACTGTGCCGATGAAGGATTAAATCTGGAGATGTTAAGGGTTACAGACCCTGCCGGAAATCAAGATTCTGCTACCTTCCTGGTAGAAGTGCGTGATACTATTAGTCCGGTGGTTATTCCACGAAATATCACCGTTCAATTGGGAGCAACCGGTCAGGTAAGTGTGGCCGCTTCTCAGGTAGATAGTGCCAGTTATGATAACTGCTCCAATCAATTGTTCTACTCTATTAGTAAGAGTAGCTTCAATTGCAGTAATCTGGGCCTAAATACGGTAAGCTTAACCGCTACCGATGGTCAGGGTAATAGCACTACCGCTCAAGCACAGATTTTGGTAGAAGACAATATTCTGCCTGTCGTGCGCTCACGCAACCTAAGCCTTTATTTAGATGCCAATGGATTGGCTAGTATCACTACCGGCATGCTTGATAATGGCAGTACAGATAACTGTAGCATCGATTCCTTAGCCCTTTCGCAAAGTGATTTTAGCTGTGCGGATCTTGGTCAGAACACAATAAGTTTCATGGCTTTCGATCAAAGTGGAAACTCCAATAGTACCAATGCTATCATTACGGTTATAGATACTGTGGCTCCGGTATTGAGTACCCAATCTATTAATGTGTATCTCGATGCGAACGGTCAGGCTAGCATTACAGCCAATGATCTGGATAATGGAACTACCGATAACTGCGCCATCCAAAATTTACAGATCAGTCAAACTAATTTTGATTGTAGCGATTTAGGTCAGGTGGCGATTCAGTTTACCGCTATCGACGCTTCAGGTAATAGCCATAGTCAAACGCTAAATGTGATGGTTTTGGATACCATTTCACCTACCGTAGTTGGAGGAAGTCTAAGCTTAAATTTGGATGCCAATGGCCAGGCCAGTCTCGCTGCTGGCGATATCAATTCAAGTAGTTCTGATAATTGCGGAATCAGCCAGTGGAGCTTAAGTCAAACCAGCTTTGATTGCACTAACCTGGGTTCTAATACCATCAGTTTAACGGGAACCGATGCTTCGGGCAACAGCCATTCGGCCAATTGGACTATTAGCATTGCAGATACTAGCGCGCCAACCGTACTAACTCAAAACCAAACACTTTATCTGGATGCCAATGGCAATGCCAGCTTAAGTAGCAGTCAAGTTGATGCGGGTTCTTATGATAATTGTGGCATTCAAAATCTAAGCTTAAGTCAAAGTACTTTCGATTGCAGCGACATTGGTACACTAAGCTTAAGCCTTTCGGCGGATGACGCCAGTGCTAATATGGCCAGTGCCAACTTTGTGACTACCGTATTGGATACTATGGCGCCGGTACTAAGTACCCAGTCTATTAATGTGTATTTGGATGCCAATGGTCAGGCTACTATTACTGCTAATGATTTGGATAATGGCAGCGCTGATAATTGCGCGATACAAGATTTGCAAATCAGCCAAAGCAGTTTCGATTGCAGTGATCTGGGTAATCAAACCCTTACTTTCACCGCATTAGATGTAAATGGCAATCAGCGCAGTACACAGGTAGGAATTACCGTTCTGGATACTGTTTCGCCCATTGTTCCTGGCGGAAGCTTCAACTTGAATTTGGATGCCAATGGAGCGGCGAGTTTATCGGCAGCTGACATCAATGGAAATGCCAGTGATAATTGCGGGGTTACCTCCTGGACCCTAAGCCAGACTAGCTTCTCTTGTGCTGATGTGGGTTCTAATACAGTGAGTCTCACTGCTACTGACGCATCAGGCAACAGCCAGACTACTAATTATACTATTCTGGTACAGGATGCCTTAGCGCCGGTTTTAAACCTTCAGAATATTACTGTTTACCTCACTGCCAATGGCATGCGAGCAGTGGCCGCCACGGAAGTGGATAATGTCAGCAGCGATAATTGTGCGATCGCCAGTCGAGTGCTGGACATCGATACCTTCGACTGTGCTGATTTAGGTCAAAACCTGGTGAACTTTACCGCCACGGATGTGAATGGCAATGCCGCTTCGCAAAATGTAATTATCACGGTTAAGGATACCATCAGCCCCAGCATTGTAAATCTTCCAACTAATATCACGGCTTATACCGATCCCAATCAATGCGGAACCATTGTACAGTGGCCAGCCATTTTGGGTAGCGATAATTGTGGCAGTGCTACGGTAAGTACTTCGCAAACCAATGGAGGTCTTTTCGCCAAAGGTTTAACAAACGTGAATGTTTTGGTGCAGGATGCCAATGGCAATAGCCAAAGCGGCAGCTTTACCATTAATGTATTGGATACCATTGCTCCTCTAATTAGTAATGTACCACAGGTGTATACGGTATTACCCAATGCCGGATCTTGTGATGCAGGTGTAAACTGGATTCCTCCGGTGGCTAGCGATAATTGCGGAACGGCTAACCTTACGAGTAATTATGCACCGGGAGCGACTCTACCCGTGGGTACGACCACCATTGTATACACCGCCACCGATGCCGATGGTAATAGTCGTAGTGTAAGCTTTGATGTTACCGTTACCGATGCTATTGCTCCGCAGTTTAGCAATGTACCGGCCGATATTGTACAAGCCAATGATGCCGGTCAATGTGGTGCGAATGTTAGCTGGACCGCTCCTAATGCCACCGATAACTGTACGGTAAGCACCTTTAGCAGCAGCCATAATTCGGGTGACTTCTTTGCTACCGGAACCACTACTGTTACCTATACTGCCACCGATGCGGCGGGTAATCAAACTAGCATAAGCTTCGATATCACCGTTGAGGATCAGGAGAAACCTGTAGTAAGTTCAGTGCCTGTAAATGATACGGTGGGTCAATGTGGTGCCGCTTATGTGTACAGCCTGCCAACAGCGACCGATAATTGTGGTACTGTAAACGTCCAGCAAATCGCCGGTTTACCTTCTGGTAACGTATTCCCCATCGGGGTAACCCAGAACAGCTTCCGTATTAGCGATGCCGCAGGAAATGATACGGTGGTTGGCTTTACAGTAGTGGTGATCCCTCAAGGTCAGGCTAATTTGCCAGACTTATTGGAGATCTGTGCTAATGCTCCGGCGGTGGATATTACCGAAGGACAAGCCACTATTAATTGGTCCGGTCCTGGGATTATCAATAGCGGAACCACCTTCGATCCGGCTCGCGCAGGTACCGGTAGAAAAACCCTCACTTACACCTTTGTAGATGACTATGGTTGTTCGGTAAGTGGTTCGATTATCGTTACTGTATTACCGGTACCTAGCACTCCGCAGATTGTGCAGGTAGCTTCGAACACCCTGTCTACCACTCAGACTTATTCCACTTATCAGTGGTATCGAGATGGTGTGGCGATTCCGGGTGCCGTGAATCAGAATTACTCCTACACCCAGAGTGGACATTATCAGGTGATTGTAGGAAATATTTCCGGATGTGAGGTATTTGGTGCAGGTTATGCTATTGGACCGATCCATGGTGGCATTGGGGTAGAGGAATTCAATTGGTCGGATATGCAAGTGTATCCGAATCCGAATGATGGATTATTTACCATCGATTTTGCCGGCCTCACGAAAGAGAATATGAAGGTTCAAGTGCTTTCTACCGATGGGAAATTGGTTTATGAAAGTCAACAGAAGCTGAATGCTGAAAGCCAGATCCGTATTGATCTGAGGGGCTTACCGGCAGCAGTTTATTATCTCCGTGTCTCCAATGGCGCGACCCGAGAAACACGCAAGTTGATCATTTACTAATCCCACAAAGCATTTGACCATGAAAACAATTAAATTCATCAGCCTAAGCCTGCTCTGCTTAAGCTTACAAAGTACTGTAGCACAATCTACTAATGAGGCTTCGCGCTGGAGTCTGGGAGCCCGAATCAATCATCTCTACGATATTGGCGCTTATCGCTTCGATACTGAATTGTCGAGGGATATGCGCGGGCTCAATGGCTCCTTCACCCAATTTGATATTGGCTACAGTTTCTACGCCGAGCGCATGTTTAATCCTCTTTTTGGTCTGCAATTAGGCTATCACGGAGGGAGCATGACCGGCGCTAATCAAGTGGAGTACTATGAGAATAGTTTTAATGAAGCGCAGTTAAACCTGATCCTGATGCTGAGCAATTTCAGCTCCTCTTTTGCCCAATCACCCTGGAATGTGTACGGGAAATTCGGATTGGCCAGTGGTCAGTTCGAGTCGACTCAGTACTTGCAGAGTGATCAGGTAGAGGATAACAGCTTCGCAGATAATTATTGGAAATACCAGGGGGGACTGGGTTTGCAATATGAGCTAAACCGAGCCTGGCGATTGGAGCTCGACTTTAGCTTAAATAGCGTGTTAAACGATGGTTTCGACGGCTATAACAGTGCTTCGGGTTCGGATGTCTATTGGGCCACTGCTTTGGGCGTGGCTTATAGCTTCGGACCTAAGGCGCAAAAGGCAGAGTTTCAAAAGCCCATTTTTAGTGCCTTGGCTTGTGATGGCCCTCCTCAAACTGCGGCAATTGTTGCCAATGACAGTTTGAAATGGGAAGAGCAAGCGGCGCAAATGGCGGCTTTGCAAACTGAGCTCGAGCGTACTCAGGCCGAATTGGAAAGCCTGAAACAAGCTCAAGCTCAGCCTAAACCCAGTAGCACAAAGCCAGAAACAGAATCCTTGTCCGTTTACTTTGGCTTTGATCAATCGTATCTCAGTAGCACTGCAAAGAAGGCTCTCTTCGAGCAGTTGCGGGATCTGAGGGATATAGAGGGGACAAGGTTAGTTTTAACTGCTTATGCTGACGCTACAGGCCCCGAATCCTACAACGTTAGCTTAAAGCAGGCACGAGCCAATGCGGTGCGTGATTTCATTTTGACTTTGGGCTTTAGCGCAGATCAAATTCAGATTGGACTTGCTAAAAATCAATCTCCCGAAGAATTGGGTAATTCTTTTCTTAATCGGCGAGTAGATGTAGAGTGGGAGTAAGTCCTGGAATTAATTCAAACCTTGTTCAAAGGGCTCCTTCGGGAGCCCTTTTTTATTTCTCAATTTTTAAGCGATGCTCTAAAAGCAAGCCTGGTAATTGGTCGAGGTTGAAATGAGCGCCTTTAATACGGTTCTCTTGTGGATCAATTTGCAAATTGCGGCTGCCTCTGAAATCGCAGGCCATTACATTGCTGTTTTCGAAATGGGCATTGCGTAAATCGCAATCCCGTAAGATGCTGTTTTGCATTTGGGCTGAGGTGAAATCCACCTCCCATAATTGGCAATTATCAAAAGAACAACGGCTGAGATCTAATCCGAAAAAATTGGAGCTGTCGAGACGGCAACTGTGCATTTTGAAACTCAGGCCAAAACTGCTCAGTTCATCAAAGCGAATACCCAATAATTTACAGTTTTCGAACCAGGCGTCTTGCAGGCGACTTTCCTTCCAGCGGAGATTACTGAGGTCACAATCGATAAATTCACATTCGCTGAAGTTGAAATCACTCAGATGCAATTCCTGAAACTGGCAATTGATAAATCGACAGGCTTCGTATTCGCCCTTTGCCAAGCTTTCTTGCTTGAAATCAATGTTTTCATACTCTTCTTCGCAGTGGTAGCTCATGGTATTGCTTTGGCGTAAAATTAGAAAAGCGAAAGGCTTATCCTTAATTCTTTAGGTATGCATTTTAAGCTTTTATAAATTGCGGAGCCAAAAACCAAACATGCCTTCGCTCAGCTTCAATTTTAATTATACCAAAGGATGCTTACTGCCTCTTGTACTTTGGTCACTCCTGATTCTTAGTAGCTTAAATACCTTGGGGCAGGTGGATTCCCTGGAAATTAAAGCTCGTTCCATTTTAAATATGGCGCGGGATTTTCATTTTCAGGCTCCCCTCAATGATTCGGTTTTTTCGCAGCGGCTTTATGATGAATTAATGCAATCCCTGGATCAGGATGGACAATTTTTTACGCAGAAGGACCTCAATCAAGTGCTGCCTTATCAGGCCATAGCCGCTCGCAATGCCCAAGCGCGACAATCGCTGGTACAAACTTTAAGTGAGGTGTATCGATTGAGGTTACAAGCCTTGGAATCTCTTTTAGAAGCGGAAAGTCAAAAGCCTTTGGATTTTTCGATTCAGGAACAGTACCGTATTGAAACCGATGACATTCTGGAAGAAACGGAATGGAAAGAGCATTGGCGTAAATACTATAAAATGCGGGTGCTCTGGGCCCTTTACAATCATCAGGATACGGCTGCCCAAAGCTTTAATCCTGATCCCGAAACTAAATTGCATTGGCAAAAGTATATCGGCGAAAGCATGGTTTGCCGCTTGCGAAATGACTTGGATCATTATGAGGCCTTGGACCGCTATATCCAAGAACAGTATTTAAAGGCTATAGCTAAGGCCTTGGATCCACATAGCGCCTATTTTTCCAGCTCCGCCCGGCAGGGTTTTCAAAACTCCCTTTCTCAGAATGAACTGTCTTATGGCATTGAGCTCTTTCGCAATGCAGATGGAGAGATTGAAGTGGCCTATGTTGTTCCGGGGAGTCCGGCCTGGCAAAGCGGCAAGGTGAACGAAGGTGATATTATTTTGGGGCTGAGTTCCGAAGCCAGCGATGAAGATGCCTTGGCTTGTTTAGGCACGGCAGAAGTGCGGGCCTTAATTGAGTCGGCAGATGAGGATGAAACCAAATTCCAATTGCGAAAGCAAAGTGGGGAGAAGCTGGAAGTGGAACTCACTAAAGACTATATCGCGGTAGAGGAAAACCATGTGGAGTCTTTTGTGCTGGAAGGGGAGCGTAAAATTGGCTATATCTATTTGCCTTCATTTTATGTGGGGGATGAATTTGCAGAATCGGTGCAAGGTTGTGCTGTGGATGTGAGCAATGCTTTGATTCGCTTGAAGCGACAAGGAGTGGAAGCTTTAATCATGGATTTGCGTGACAATGGCGGCGGGGCGATGTACGAGGCCCTGCGTTTAGCCGGCATTTTTGTGGATTATGGGGCACTATCCATTTATTCGGATGGGGAGGAACATCAAACATTAAAGGATATGGATCGCGGGGTGATCTATGATCAACCGATGGTGATTTTGCAAAATGCTTTTAGTGCTTCCGCCTCGGAGCTTTTTGCGGCTGCTTTGCAAGATCGAAACCGCGCTATCATTGTGGGACAGGCCAGTTATGGGAAATCTACAGTGCAGGAAATTGTGCCCTTGTTTCAATACCATGAAAATTCGGATACCACTCTGATTCCCGGTTCATTTATCAAGCTAAGCACGGCAGCCTTTTATCGGGTAACAGGGGCTAGCCATCAGGCCAAAGGAATTCAGCCGGACATCCCATTGCCCGCTTTATATAATTACGATGCCTATCGCGAAAAGGCGTATTCGAATTATCTGAGGATCGATTCGATTAAGAAGAAGACCTATTATTTCCCGGAAGCCGAATTGCCCTTGACAGACTTAAGAAAAGGCAGTGCCCAACGCATCCAGACTGATAGTCTTTGGCATTGGGAGGCGAATCAAGATTTGACCATTGACACGGAGAATACTATTCCACTTGACCTAGTTGGATTTGTAAATTATATGGAGGGGGATGAAATTGCTGAGAATTCCGAAACGCCCCATTGGGAGCCAGCCTTTAAGATTAATTCACTAAAGTTTTTACTTAATTATCGATTGGCAAATGAAGAGGAAGGTCTTAGCATTAAAGCGGCCATCTCTGAGGATTTATACATCCGCGAAAGCTTTTTTATACTTAATGACTATTTAGAAATCAAATCAACACAATGAAACAAACATTAGCCATCTGTTTATTGCTATTCGGAGGTATTTCTCTGCAAGCTCAATCGGCTGGAGAAGCGGCAGCTTATATGTCGGAGATCGGAGAGAGTATCGAAGAAATGAAGGGAGAAACCTGGAGTTACCTAAAGGCCGCCACCCGGGGACGTAGTGCCAAAACTCTGGAGCGCAAACGCCAATCAATAATTGAGGAGCTTAAGAATGTAAAATCTGAGGTGCGTAAGATCGGTGCTTTTAAGGGAGACCGCAGCTACCAGCAAGAAGTGATGAATTATCTGGATATGACCGATATCGTGCTTCGTGAAGACTACGCGAAGATTATGGATATGGAGGACATTGCGGAGCGTTCCTATGACGGGATGGAAGCCTATCTTTTAGCTAAGGATATTGCCAGTGAAAAGATGGATAGCGCCTTTTCAATTTATAGAGATGCCCAGGAGGCTTTTGCAGATAAATACGGTGTAAACCTGGTAGAAGGTGAGAAGACTAAGAAGGATGAGAAAATCGCCAAGGCTAATAAGGCTCTGACCTATTACAACCGTATTTTCCTGGAAGTATTCCGAGCTCAAGTACAGGAAAGTTATGTGATAGAAGCATTGAATAATGCGGATCTAGTGAGTCTGGAGCAAAATGTGAATGCCTTGAAAAGTGCCGTGGCTAAAGCTCAGGCTAATTTGGATACCTTCTCAACTTTTGGAGGGGATAAGAAATTACTGTACTCGGCCCAACGACTTTTAAAGTATTACGAAAATTCCTGTGCTAACAATTTGCCTAAGCTGGTCGACTTTTATGTGAAGAAGGATAATTTCGACCGTTTGCAAAAGAAAATGGAAGCGACCAAGAAACGTGATTTGACGGAGGAGGATGTTAATGCCTTCAATGCAGCTGTTGGAGAATACAATAAAATGGTCCCTGAATTTAACAGTGTTAATGAGCGCAACAATGAGGCGCGTGAACAGGCTCTTAAATCCTGGGAAGACGGGGTTGAGGACTTTTTTGACCAACACGCCTAAGGTTTGGCGAATGGAAAGGAGGGCTGGGATAAACCATAGATAAAGTTTATCCATAAAGCCGTACTTTTACAGTCTGTTAGGTTTTACCGAACAGAGATTTGAAACTCGTATAGTTCAAATTTTCACTTGCTTTTTGGGGTAATAGAAGGCAAGATTTAAATCCCGAGTTCTTTATGGATTCGGGATTTTTTATTTCAGGATTTAAGAATTCAATCCCGCCAAAATCGCCTTAATCCCTTCTAAGCTCACTTCTTCAAATTGCAGTTCGCCCAATTTCTCACCAATAATATAGTCCTGGGTGGCGATATAGCTCTTTCCGTTTACGTACTTAGTCGCAATAATGTTTACGGGCTCTCCTTTGGGTATGTCCTTATAGAAGAAATTACCTCTTCGGTAGGTGTTAGGAGGTAATATGGAATTTCGATTCTTAAAGACCATTTTCACATCTACGTGATTGGCCGGTCTAAGAGGGATGTTTAAGGTGGTAAGTTTAGAAGCATCCCAATTGGAAAAAGCATCAATATTGATCCAGCCTAATTGCGCATTGTTGAAGATGTAATAGTTTAAGTCTGATGAACGGATGCTGCCCTTAGCAATGTCTGCTTCCATTTCTTTGCGTTCTTCATTACGTAAGTAGGTATAGAGCTCTTCATAGGTTTCGATGGGGGCCTCTCCCTCGCGATTGGAATTAATGGCCAGCATGAGTTCTTCTACATTATCGACTCCATATTTTTCAAGAAAATGAGTAAAAGCCCCACATGGATTTTCACCGCCTCTGGATCTACTCGATCTAGCTGCAGCATTGTCATCATTGAAGCCAAATAGACGTCCCATTCGGCACCAAAAATTACAAGACTGTGGATTTCGACCTAAAGAACAACACCAGAGAAAATCATTCATGCTTGTGCTTTGCAGGCTGCTGCCATTGGTACGGGTCCAATTGATATTAGCCAAACTATCATGCTGGTTACCATTGAATATTTGAGCATTAGGCAAACTTTTTTCGCTGGGAATGTAAAAGGTCAATTCTTTTCGTTTACGCAATTTTAATTTGCGCTTTCCTTGAAAGGCCTCCACTTTAAACATGCCTCCGCTTTCCAGCATGCGGCCATTAGAGCTGGTGCTGAGGTTGTTTAAGAGCATTTCACTTTTCGTGATTACCTCAGTAAACTCAATGCGAATCTTTTCCTTGGGACGTACATTGCTAAAGGCTTTGGCTGGAATGTGAATGATACTGCCGCCTTCGCCTTTAAGGATGGTGTCTTTAAAGGGATCGATGTTAAAAACTTGTGGGGGAGGGCAGAGCTGTTGGAGTAATTCGGCAATGCCTGGTCCAAAATCGGGCTCCGGGGCTAATTGAATAATGAGGTCCACCCTGCGTTGGGAGTTTTCATAGAGGCTATCTGGCTGACCTTCATCTGCGAAATTCTGACGGCTAATTAAGCTATCTGCAAATTGCTTTTGAATTTCATTTTGCAAGCTGAGGATTCGGCCCTGGCCCAGGGCTTCATTATGGGCTTTGGATCCTGGTCCATCGCAATAAGCATTGACTTGAATGCCCAAAATTCGCTCACTCGGTAATGTGTCAAGCAGCTTTTGCAAGCTTTGGATTTGCGCGGCTTGGAGCTTAGTTTCATTGACTTCGAAGTAAAAGCTTTTGCGGATTTCAGGGTTTTGGGCAAGGGCAGAAATGCCCAGGCAGATAAATAGGCAGAGGTGGAAATAGGCTCGCATACAGGGTTCTTTAGAGAATTTTAACGGCAGTTTTTACCTAATTCTTATTCGCCAGGCTAATTTTTAAGACTACCCAGCCAGGCTATGGCCTGATCTTCATCCTCTATGGTTTTTAGTTTCAAGCCACCGTATTGCAAGAAAATGCTTTGTCCGGCCTGACTGCCTTTAAACTGATGGGAAATCCAAAAATAATTGTCACCCGCATGGATTGGTAAATAACCCTTTTCTCCTTTTACCGAAAAGGGAATGGAATCTTGGGCTGAATCCAGGTTTAGATAGATTGCTTCTTGATCTTTTATCTCCCGTTCTTGCCCTTGTATATCAATCCAGAAATCATAATTCTTGGAAGGAATAGCACCCAATTCATCCCGAAAGAGAATCAGTCGGGGAGCTTGTAACTGGGATTTACTTAAGGCCGCTTCGGACACCTGATAAAGGCTACATTCCAGGTATTGACCTTCTTGCACAAATTTGTGGAAGTACACTAAATTACCATGATGGGCCTTGGCTTTAGCGCGGATATCCGCTTCAATCTCTGGCCAGCTTTGATGAGGGTAAGCCAGTTTAAGGTCACCCACTTTTATTTTGTTGGGAAATTGATCGGGCTTGGCGGTAAATAGAACCTTGCTTACAGAAATCGCCTGAACATCTGGGTTGAGGTTTAAAACCTTATTGTTTACACAGCCCAGGCAAAGTAGCAGGAGGAAAATTGAGGCAAAGCGCATAGTCCTATTTTGTACTAAGATAAAAGCAATCTTTAAGCCAGACCTAATGCTTGGATACGGTATTTCACCATGGCAATGATCAGGTCTTTGGGTAGGGGCTTATTTAAGGGGAACTGCACAGTTCCTTTCTTTACAATGGCCTCTTGCAATTGATCTTTAAAGGCTTCGATGGTATCGGGATGGGGATAGAGGCTCACGTGTTTTTTGTAGCCGGCCATCATGATTTGCTTATCCATTTTAGCGCCTTCTTCCAGGGCATAAACCGGAACATTATAATTGATTTTCTCCTCTGCAAAAGGCGCCGCTTCTAATATACAGGCCTTTAATTCTAAAAGCTTGGTCCTGCATTCTTCACTTTGATCTGCAAGGTAGTCGGCTACCTGATTGTATTGCTTCATTTTTGCCATGGAAGGAAGGTAGAGGAATTATTTATTTTTTCCAGATAGATTGTGCGCTAGATTTGGGAGAGGGATTGAATAGAAATGACTTATTCACTGCTCATCATATTCTTCATTGACCATCAAAACCGAATAATACAAGGAGGCCTGGCCCTTGCGAATTATAAAATCGATTAAGATGTGCTGAGAATTATCAAGAAATGATTTGGGTGCCAGAGATGGATTCGGGTCTAAATCTGACCAAGCATAATCAGGATAGGGGCATACTGAGGTGCTGACCCGATCAGCTCCTTGGGCATAGGCATTTTGACTAATTTCTTTTAGAGTTTGTAAATAGGATTCGTAGCTGTATTTACGCCGTTCAGCAAAATAAATCCAGGTGTATTCGGATTTAAGCGGGTAGTGTTGAGACCAGATTCTATAATCCGTATAAGGTGCATAGATTATGTCTAGATTTTCGATGAGATCATAGTCAGGATAAAGTGAGAAGATGAAAAGACTATCTCGAGAACCATAGTGATGGGAATAAGCTATAGAATCCAGAACAACATAAGCGTCCGTAGGAATAACTATCCTGTTTATCTCGCCCCTTTCCGGATCATTTTCCTGAATAACCAAACTATCGGTAACAACTGTGTCCAAGCCCCCAAAATTGACGGAAATAGCCGCGAATTTATGAATGCCGTTGAAGTAGGAGACAGAATCCATAAAGAAAAAGGAATAGTTGGACTGGCTAAACCAAATGGAATCCTCTTTCAGAGCCGGGTCATTCGGATAGAGTTCATAGGGTTTCCATTTCTGGGCACAGAGCGATTGAGCTAATACTAGAAAGAGTAGGAGTGGACGCATGGAAGCTGATTGGTTATATTAATAACCTTGGGGAGGATGGAATAGTATGGGGCTGGAAAATGGGATGGGCATTGCTGCAGGTTTTTAATTATTATCCGAAAAGAAAAAGCCCGGAACAAATCGCTATGCGACGATTTTTAAGGGTTTAGAGGTGAACTTATGAGAAAAGCTTTCGTGATTTCTTATTGGTGTTTGATTGGAGAGCGAGGTAATTGAAGTTTAGTTTAAACACTCCTTTGCAATTCAATTTCTGGCATTTCATCGTAGGTGCGACCATTAAGAATCCTCCCGTTCTTTTTCTTATTCTTGCCTCCCCACTGCTTGAAGAAAAACGCCACATCAGCATCTAAACATTGGGCTTGAATATCGATCACCCACTCTGGGTCCATAGGCCTTGGTTTGTGACCGCTTTCACCTCCAACTATAACCCAATCAATATTTTCAAGGTTGAGATTAGGTAAAGGTCCTAATAGTGGTTCTAAAGAAAGGAACTTAACACGAGCATTCGTGTTCCTTAAGAAGTCAATACGAGGTTCAACCTTTTGGTTTTCTACGGAAACCCCCATCCAGATATTATGTGTCCATCTCAACTCCGCGTGTAGTTCTTGCAAGCGTTCTGCTCTTTTTGTAAGCACTTGGAAAACGTGTTGTGGATTGTCATTCATCACTTTGAAAACACGTTTAATAAACTCTAGTGGTACATTTTTATGGAATAGGTCACTCATAGAGTTAACGAAAACAACTTTGGATTTTTTCCAGGTGTATGGAACTGTCAATGCTGATTCATGAGTTCTAACAGCAAAGTTATCTTTGTACTTTTCTACTCCCATTGCTTGGAGACGCTTTGACATGACTTCCGCATAGCAAAACTTGCACCCTTGGGATACCTTATCGCATCCGGTTGTTGGGTTCCAAGTCATTTCGGTCCATTCGATGCTTGATTGCGCCATTACTTATTGTATTTCTTTATAATGTCGTTAGCGATTTTAACTCCAGTTTTGTTGTTTGAAACCATAAAGAAATGAAATAGTATAGAGTTAGAGCTATTCTTCATGATGTATGGTTCTGTAACATGTCTGAAAATTTCTCCTAGCCTTTGTTTATATAGGGAAGCAGCCCTTTCAATAGCTTTTTCTTGTTTACTAGTTACGACTTCTTCTCCAAACAGGGTATGCTGCGTGGTCGTAGTATAAAAATAATTACGAATTTCCTTTTCTGTTAATCCCAAGAATTTCATTAATCTTTCAACCCAATCATTTTTAATATCTGCATTTTTGGTTAGCAGACGATTGACTCCCATACCAGTTGGGACTAGGATCCAGGCGTCTATTGAGTCAGATTGCTTCATCTTTAATAAGGTTTGCCAATTAAGTTGCATACCATAAGGGTCAATGAACGCCAAAACTTTGTAGTTCACACCTTTTTCTGATTTTAGGAAGTTTATCATATCAACTATCTTTTGATTGCAGTCCGAAGATTCAACATGGCATAATGTATTCGGAAAATGATTGGTAATCATTTGCTTTAATTCTGCCGCATGACGAGTGTCTTTTTCAACAAAATAGTATTGATCAAAAATCCTTGGCTCTTTTATTTCTAAGATCCTTCTAGCGGCGCCAATGATCGTTTTCTCTTGATTGCCAACTTTTTTGCTTATAGATCCACTGCCCGCAAAACCATCAAAATATAGAAGCTTCCAGTTACACCTACTTGCATAGATGTTCATTATTGAGAGGTAGGCTTGAGTGTACTCAATTAGGATTTCAATTTTTGCTTCCGTCCAGTTTCCGCCAAATTGGTTCATTGAAAATATGGTTAAGGTTTACGTTGTATAAGGTTTCAGGCTGTCCTTTATTCAGCTATTGCCAATTCCCTACTTCACCATATGGAAGATCAGGAATGGCGACAAAGCGCCAAGCAATATGAAACCGGCCTGGAAATTCTAAGGAATGCGAAGGGAGAATCAATGGTTTGGCGTATGTAGGCTAAAGTTAAAGGATTTTACAATTGCCTTTGGTAAGGCTAGTGAATTTTAGTATTGTTAAAGTCAGAAGGAGAGGTACTTGCCGCAGACAAAGTAGAGGTATATGCTATATTATATAATACCTATCTATCCATTATTTGCTCTGATATTTAGTTGCCAGACTTTAGCTGACAGCACTATTTACTAAAGAATGGTAGCCTTTAAAATGTATACACCTTAAAAAGCAAAAGCCCCACACAAATCACTTTGCGGGGGCTTTTAAGGGTTTGGCAGTGACCTTGGAAGGAGTCGAACCCTCAACCTTCTGATCCGTAGTCAGACGCTCTATCCAATTGAGCTACAAGGCCGGCACTGTTTCCGTTTCTGTAACGGGGCTGCAAATATAAAGACAATTTCAATCCTCGCAAGTGCTTTTGTGATTTTAATTCAATTTTCGGGAGGAGGGGGAGGCTAGTCCCTGGAAAGGCAGTGCGGATCAAGGCTGGATTAATTTTCTAAGCCTGGGCAGGAGCCACTATTCTGCGCATCTGCCGAATTAAAATCACATAGAATAATGGGATCAAGATGATGCCAATAAGCAGACTGCTGATCAGGATGGAATTCCCATCTAATTCTAGGGGCAAAATCAGGCTTAGGTATTCCTGATAAAAAGAGCGGAGGGCCAGGCTAAGCAAAGCGGCGATAAGTAAGCCCAGCAGGCTAATGCCAATGCTTAGGTATTGATAGAATTGGGCAATCTTCTTTACCGAATAACCCAATAAATGCAGGCTTCGTAATAAATCGCGGTTCTTCTGCAGGATAAGATGGGTGCTCAGCAAAACAAAGAAGAGCGCTAAAATCATGATCAGAATGCCTATAGCCGCTAAAAAGTACAAACCGCCTTCCATCAGAAAGGATAGCTTGTTGTACTCCATCTTTTCTTGGTTGAGCTGATAATTATGCTCTTCCGCAAAACGCAAGAGTTCTTCCGCTTTGGGCGAGTTTAAATCAAGGATCAAACGACTGCTTCTTCGGGCTTCTCCGCTGCCGTATTTTCGATTGGCAGCGCTTAGAAATTCATCCGGAACCAAAATCGAATTAATCTTAGTGCTGAAGCCTACAATCCTACTCCGGAATTGCGCCTTTTGGCCACGCCCTTCCAGCTTGAGCTGAAAAGCAATGCGATTGATGGTGCTTTTAGATACTACCGGTAATCCCTGACTTTCGGCAAAGCCCAAATTGTAAAGGGTGAGGTAGGATTCGGGGATAATGATGGGAACAAAGTTTTGCCCTTCTTCCCAATGCCAGTCCTTGGGCTTCAGGTCGAGGTAAGCATCGGGGATACTCTCTAAAAACAATTCGCTGTAAAAGCCCGGCATTTGATTATTGCCCTCTAAATAGGCACCAACCTTAAATTGGGCCGCTTGAAACTGCGCTACTTCCTTAACATAGGGAAGGGCTTGGAGGGATTCCAATTCCTCCTCATTAAAGTAAATTCCGCTTTTATCCAGGCTTTTAAAGAGGCTTACATTTTTACTGAGGATTAAATGCCTTTGATTGATCACCCCATCCATTTCCTCAAATAGGGGCCCGAGGTCAGTTCTTAATTGGTAAATACTGATGAATAGGGTACAACCGATAACAAAGCTCAGCAGATAGCCAAGCAATTGGAATTTATGGAGGGTTTTACGCAGGAGCTTGATCATCATTACAATTTTAAATGCTGATCGATGCTTAAACTGGAATGAGGTTCCAGGGAGCTGATGATTAAGCCAGCTTCGCGCTCAGTAAGTTCCGCTTCAATAAGGCGGGAAAGCTTTTCGATATTAGCCTGGTCTAAATGACTAAAAGGCTCATCTAAGAATAGGAAATCAAAGGGCTGGCAAAGCGCTCTAATTAGAGCCAGTCTTTGTTTTTGGCCCAGCGATAGCTTCTTGCAAGTTTGGTGCTTGTGGGCACTTAAGCCCAGACTTTCCAGATAGAAATCCAGTTTACTTTCAGAACAGTACTGCGTGAGCTGGTTTTTAACTTGAAGATTCTCCCATGCACTAAGTTCGTCGAAGAGTTTTAAATCCTGGAAAAGGTAGCTTAGGTGCTGCTGGCGGATTTGGTCCCAATCTTTAGCTTCGAGCCCTTCCCAAATAATCTCGCCGCTGTACTGTTTACTGCTGCCATAGATAAAGTGGAAGAGGGAGCTCTTGCCTTTGCCAGAGCCAGCTGAAATTAAATAGCGTTTGCCTTTCTCAAATTGCACTAAAGGCTCCAAATACACAGCAGAGGCCAAAACATCGGCCTCTGCTACGTAGTTAGGTTTAGTATTTTTAAGAATGATCTTCAAAGGGCTAATTTAGAAGATGAAGTCTTCAGACATCTTTAAGATCTCATGCAAGCTGTTGTGATCTGTTTTCTCCGTTTTCAATTGAATGCTGGCTTTATTAGTTCCTTCGCTGCTCACGTCTAAGCTACGTAAACTAGAAATCCAATTCATAGCCGTTTCAGGAGCACGCATTAAGCCATCCCCAATAAGGCTTTGTACAATTTCAGGATAATCTGCCTTGTTCAGGTTTAGGTACATGGTGAAATGAGAATTCTTCATATTGGCAGCCATGGGGTTATTTGAAAGGCTGTTTTCTCCAAGTCCATCCTTTTGGAAGGCTTTTACCAATTCAGGATCATTGCAGAATAAGGCCATGTCATCCTTAAACTCGAAGAAGAACACGGTTTGTCCAAGGTCCATTACATAAGAGCCTTTTTCAGTTTTAACGATATTGTTCTTCACCTTTTCGTTCTCCAAAAGCTTTTGGAAAGTGCTTTGGTCCTTAAGGTCAAATACAGTGGCTAGACGGGGAATGGTATTTTCTTTAACCTCTTCGGTAGGAACAAAGTCAAAACCACCTTCGTAAACAGAATCGCCAATACTATTGTCGTAATAGGCGAACTTCTTGGGATTGTATTCTTGCTTATAGGTGGAAACAGTGTCGGTGTGCGCTTCAAAATTATAAATGCTAAATGCTCCGGAACCACCAAAACTGCTCAGGATTTTATCCATGCTCATGCCGGTAGCTTGTTGGATTTGACTAAGCATCATATCGGTTTCGGGACCATCGCCTCCAGCGCTCATGAATTTATACATGCCCTCAGGGTTAATGGCAATGCTGGCATTCATATAGCTTTCCTTGGGAAGGTAATTGAGAAGCTTTTCATTAAAGCTCTGATCGTATAGACCGTATTCCTTCTGTAATTTGGCTAATTCATCGCTGTAATCATAAATAGATTCTAGTTTGATTCCTTCATTTGTGAAGTCCATATGCAGGGATAAATAGTTATCATCCAAGCTGTATGGCATGTTTGAGAGCTCTTGATAGGCGGGAACAATATCCTTGAAATAAGCGAAAGAAAGCCAGAGGTTTAGGTCTGTACTGCGCTCGTAAAAACGATTAAAGGAAGCAACATCCTTGATGGTGGCTTTGCCATTTAATGCAAATAGGGATTCAGTTTGGGCTAAAAGCGCTTTGCCATCTTCATAATTTTGGCCTGCCATGAAGAGCATTTTGGAATTATCCCAGGCGAGAATAGCATCATCAAAAACTACAGTTTTAAAAGTGCCGGCTTCTTCAATTTGAAATTGAGATGGGAGGTTCAGCTCTTTTTGGGATTCAGCCAACATTTGCGAAACAAAGTCTTCGAATTTTTTTCCATCCGATAGATCGGTACTGAGGGCGATATAGCGACCTTCACCAGCATCGCGAGTGGAGAATAAGAAGAAGTCTGAGAGTACATTAATGCCCGTTTCGCCGGGATTAGAGCGGTACTTTTTATAAAGTTCACCCAGTTCTTTGGATTCGTTACTCACTTCATCTTCCAAAAATTGAAGACTCTTAAAATCGCCAGCATTCAATTCGGCCTTCAAGGCTAAACTTTTTACATCCAAAACGGATACGAAGGGGCTTTCTTTAGGAATGAGGTCTAATGCAGCCGGGTTTTGACTGCAAGAGCTTAGGAATAGTCCCAAGGCCAGGACCACGATTAAATTGCGAAACATGGTTTTTTGATTTTTCATTGATGATTATTTGGATTGGCGTGATTTACATAGCAATGCTTCTTCCAAGGACCTATGGTCTTGAAAGGTGAGTAGTAATGCACTGGTGAATTTTGATGAAAGCGAAACAGGAAAGGCTTAGATATTAAAGGTTTAAGGGGCCCTAAAATTAGAAAATATTCCAGAAGACCACTAGAATCTCTAAGCTTAATAAATTGGAAAGGTAGAGGAGGGAGATCTTTAATTGATTTCTGCGCTTAATCCTCTTTCTAAAAGACTGCTGCAACGGGGTTCCAACTCAGCATAGGAGCCAGATTTAACTGCACATTTCCCTTTGTAATGGGTAATTACCGCACATTGTTCGGCTTGCTCTGGACTGTGCTCACAGATTTCCATTAAGCAGTGGATTACCCAGTCGAAGGTATTTACTTCATCATTAAAAAGAACGATCTCATGCCAGGCATCTTTTTGCTCCAGCACCGCCGTTTCTTCCTGCGATTTCCATTGTTCTTCAAACTTCATTAATCCTCCGCTCTTTTACGCTTCAATTTCACTTTGTTTTCTTCACCCCGCAGCAAACGCACAATGTTTTTGCGGTGGGTAATTAAAACGAGTAAGGCAATAGCAAAACTGAAAATGATTAACACTTCCGATGGTTCTTTAAAACGATAGATCAGCCAAAGGGGTAAACTCAAGGCAGCCGCCATGCTTGATACAGATACAATGCGGGTGGCCAATAGGAAGGCTACAAATACACCCATGGCCAGAAGGGCGGCACCGCTATGCAGGGCAATTACAACCCCCAGCAGCGTGGCAATTCCTTTTCCACCTCTGAAGCCTACATAAATGGGGAAGAGGTGGCCAAAAACGGCTAAGAAGCCTAATCCTAACATGGCAATAACCGATTGCTGATCGGCAGGTAAGAAATGAATCAATTTTACCGCAGCAAAACCTTTTAATACATCTAAAAACAAAACCAGCGTACCCGCCTGTTTCCCCAATACTCTAAAGGCATTGGTGGCGCCAGCATTTCCACTGCCATGCTCGCGCAAATCAATCCCAAACATCCAGCGACCGATCCAAACAGACCAAGCCAGTGAACCCAGGAAATAGGCAATAAGCAATAAGGCAATTATCATTTTGCAAAGGTATTAATTTGCCGGAGGCTAAATTAATCAGGGGCAAGGCATTGAAACCCAGTTCTTAAGCTGAGCTTCCAATGCAGAGATGTTTTGGGCCTTAGCTGGCCATGATATCACCCAAAGAATTATCGTAGATCTTACGGTAATCCTCCATGTGACCCCAATCGGTATCGTCGATGCGGATGCTGCCTTTGGTTACGTGGCCCATCAAATCGAATTCCACCCCATTCAACATCATTAAGTCGATGAAGGCATCTTCATTATCTGGGTTTACGCTTACTATAACGCGGCTCTGGCTTTCGCCGAAGAGATAAGCATCACGACGAATGGCAGAATCGGAAGTGATATCAAATCCTAAATTACCGGCCATGGCGCTTTCCATTAAGGCAACGAATAATCCACCTTCGGAAACATCATGGGCAGAAGCCAATACGCCTTTGCGGATTAACATCTTGATTTGCTCCTGAGTGGCGAATTCTTCCTCTAGGCTAAAGAAGGGAGTAGAGCTTTCTTGCACCCCGTGGATTTCTACCAAATACTGACTGGAGGAAATATCATTGCGATTTTCCCCAATCATATAGATTAAGTCACCTTTTTGAGCAAAGCCCATGGGGGTGATGTGTTTCTTGTCTTCGATAATTCCGATCATCCCGATAGTAGGAGTAGGGAATACCGGTTCGGTCTTTTCCTTGGTAACGGTTTGGTTGTAGAAACTCACATTACCACCGGTTACCGGAGTTTGGAATTTCTCACAAGCCTTACCCATCCCTTTAATGGCATTTACAAACTGCCAGTATACTTCAGGGTTGTAAGGGTTACCAAAGTTCAAGCAGTTGGTAATGGCTGATGGAATACCACCACTAACCACAATATTACGTGCAGCTTCGGCTACGGCGATCATCGCACCGGCCTCTGGATTGGCATGCACATAACGAGCATTGCAATCCACAGTCATGGCCAGGGCACGATTGGTATCTTTCAAGTTTACCACCGCCGCATCACTCGGGCGATTGGTACTCATATTTACGGTTCCCACCATGGAGTCGTACTGCTCATAAACATAGCGTTTAGAAGCAATATTGGGGTGGCCGATTAATTTCTTGGCTACATCTTGCAAGTCATTTGGAACCTTAACATCGTTCATGTCAAAATCCTGATAAGCCTTGAAGTATGCAGGCTCTTTGTGTTCGCGATAATATACCGGAGCACCACCACCTAATACCAGTGGATCGGCAGGAGTTTCGGCGATCAATTCACCATGCCAGTAATAGGAGAGACGGTCTTCATTGATAACCTCACCAATTTGGGCGCAGGGTAAATCCCATTTATCGAAGATGGCCAGCACTTCGGCCTCACGACCTTTTTCAATTACGGCCAACATACGCTCCTGGCTTTCAGAAAGAAGGATCTCCCAAGGTTTCATGTCATCCTGGCGAGTAGGTACTTTATCCAAATGGATTACCATACCCAAGCCACCGGCAGCACTCATCTCAGAAGTGGAGCAGGTAATACCCGCGGCACCCATATCTTGCATGCCTACAATGGCACCAGTTTGCGCCAGTTCCATAGTGGCTTCCAAAAGTTTCTTTTCCTGGAAGGGGTCTCCAACCTGAACGGAAGGAATATCATCAGCCGAAGCTTCAGTTAAATCTTTAGAAGCAAAAGCAGCACCAGCGATTCCGTCTTTACCGGTATAAGAACCGATAATGAAAACCGGGTTTCCGGGACCACCACTTTTAGCGCTGATCATTTTATCTTTTTCGGTATGCAGGATACCGGCAGAGAAGGCATTTACTAAGGGGTTTTGCTCGTAGCATGGGTCGAAATAAACTTCGCCACCCACGGTAGGAATACCAAATGAGTTTCCATAATTACCAATACCCTTGGTTACACCTTTTAATAACCATTTGGTACGCTCACTGTCGGCCTTACCAAAACGGAGGGAGTTCAATTGAGCAATAGGGCGGGCACCCATGGTAAAGATATCGCGGTTAATACCACCTACTCCGGTAGCAGCTCCTTGATAAGGCTCCAATGCAGAAGGGTGGTTATGCGATTCGATCTTAAAAGCACAGGCTAAACCTTCGCCAATATCTACTAAACCGGCATTTTCTTCTCCGGCTTTAACCAGCATGTGCGGGCCATCTTTTGGCAGGGTTTTAAGCCAAACGATGGAGTTTTTATAGGAGCAGTGCTCACTCCACATTACTGAATAAATGCTGAGTTCGTTGAAGTTAGGTGTACGACCCAGGATTTCTTTGATCTTATCAAATTCTTCAGGTAAAAGACCTAATTCCTTTGCGGTTTCTACGGTGGTTGCTTCTAAGCTTTGATCCATGAGGTGATTCGCTATCAAAAATGAAGCGCAAAGATACGCTTATATCTCAGCTCTAAAGTTCAAGATATCCACAAATGGAGCCTTTTTACTTACTTCGCAGCATGTTATTCCGCAAGGCAAAAGGTCTGGAGATTGTAGTGATGGGAGCTGGCAGAGGAGGAACTTCCTTGTTGGCAACCCTATTAGATGCCCATCCACAATTGGAGGTGGCCAGTGAGGATCATGTGGCGGAATTTCTGGTGGAAAAGAATCCACGCTATCCGGATGTAAGTTCCAAATTAGCCGCCTTTGTAAAGGCCTGTACTAAGGATGCGAAACAGAGCAAATTGCGCTACGGCAATAAGATCACCACGGAGCAATTGGGTTTTTTGGAAGACTTTAAGGAGAATTTGGAGGTACGAGACCTGATTCGCCAGGAACTTTGGGAAGGTCGAAAATTGATTTTCATTGTTCGGGATGGTCGTACTTGCATCAGCTCCAAGCTGGAAAGAACAGGCGTAGATTATGCCACTGCTCTGAGCTATTGGAAGCACTCCGTTTCCATGCTTCGCTATTTAAAGTCGCAGGATCTGGATTTACATCTATTAAAATTTGAAGATCTGTTGCAAAATCCGCGCAAGGAATTGGAACAGCTTTGTGCCTTTTTAGGACTTTCTTATTCCGAAAGTATGTTGAGTGGCACTTCCTCCGATCGCATTCTGGTGGATTACCGTCAACAGGATCTCGATGCCAACCGCGTTCAACGCACAGTCGATTCCCGAATAAAGCAAGCGGATATCCAAACGGAACTCGACTTTCTGGCCTATTAATCAGAGGTGAATTTCGAAATGTAATTCCTTGGTTAAGGGAGATTAAAAGCTATTTTTGAATACTGCATTATCTGTATTCGCATCATGAAAAAACATATCACGCTCTTATTGAGTGTCTTAGCTATTTCGGTCCAAGCCCAGGTATACAATATGATCTATAACTGGAGTGATACGGCCAATGATTGTATAGGGACATTGTATGACAATGGGGGGGCTAATGGTAATTATTCTAATAATACCCTAGAGTCTTTTTATATTATGCCTCAGGATGCAATAACATTAGAAATCACTTTTTCATCTTTTAGTGTTCAGAGTTCGTATGATCATGTGAGGATTTATGACAACGTATCAGGTAATCAAATAGGTTCATATTCTGGTAACAATTTGCCCAATGGAGGGGCTCCAATTATTGTTCCCAGTGGGGAAGCAATGGTGGTTTTTTTTTCAAATAGTTCAGTAAATGGAGCTGGTTTTTCTTTGAATTGGTCGACCGGAGCTACAGGTTTGATTAATCCTTCGTTTATTGTTTCTGATCCAAATCCGGCGGTACTGGAACCAGTAGTATTCAATAATACTTCAACTGAACCTGGTTCAACTTTTTGGTGGGATTTTGGAGATGGGGATACAACTGTTGTAAGTGATCCAATTCATAGCTATTCGAGCCCGGGATCTTATGTCGTCAGCCTGTATCAGAAAAATTGTTTCGGGACAGATACAATTACGGACACGATCAATGTACAAGCTTATTCTGTGGTTTCAATAAGTCCAAATTCTGTGTCCGATTCTGTTTTATGCGGAGGGGTTTATTTTGATACTTTGCATTTTAACTATTTAAGTGGCGGAAGGGCTTTCTTTGATATTAATGTAAGGTCACTGGCAGATATCCATTATTTGGCGGCGGATTATGAAACACCTTCCAGTCAATTGCAAATATCTCCCACTGCTCCATCAGGATTTAGTGCCAATTTAGGTACAGGTCAAGCAGGACAGGGGACAGGCTTTGTTACCTTGAGTGGTTATGCTGGAATTTCAAGAGGCCTATATGCGGATGTATATGCACCAGATGCCAATTACTTCAGTTATAGGGTCTCTGTTAATCAAAACTCCGATTCTTATCTGTTACTTGGAGATCTAGGCTCCGATGGTATTACTCGTATTGTACTTGGATTACAGGTGAAAAATGGTTCTCTGCGAATTTTAGGAAATACCAATACATCTGTTCCTATAAGCGTCGGAGATTGGCACTTAGTTGAGGTTAAAAACTTGAATTACAATACCAGAAAATGTGATGTGTATCTGGACGGTGTTTTGGCGCGACAGAATGTTGGCTTTAAAAGTGCAAGTGCGATGCTTATAAATCGCATTGATATTGCAAATTTTAAATATAATGTTGATGTTTCATACGATGATATTCGCTTAATGAGCTATGATGATGTGTCGAATATTTCTCTGAGTAATTTATCGGGTACTACCGTTTCATCCGTGGATATTCCCTTTAGCATAAATCTTAGTGGTATAAATGCTGGCTTAAGGCAATATGTGTTTGAAGTAGCTAACAGTTCCGCAGGACCTGACAGTATTATTGAGGTGCCGATAGATATTCAAATTATTGGTTATCCAGAATATTCAGCTAACAAGTCCTGTATGGATTTCAAAACGGTCCTACAAGGAATTGCTTCGCAGGATTCTGTTTTAATTTATAATACCGGCTGTGATACTATTCGTTTTAGTAGTCTCACAACATCAAATCAAGATTTTCAGCCTCAGGTTGATTCATTATACGTGGCTCCTACTGATTCGGCATGGTTGGTTTTGGACTTTTTATCCCAAGGTCGGGGCTCATTCAATGATACCTTGTTTTTGTCAGGGAATGTGGATACATCAATCTGTTTATTGGCGGAGGTTTTCATGCCGCCTAACATTGCATTTGATAGTGCAGTTTATAATGTGAATTATTACGGCTGTGGAGATAGCGTTCCATTTGATTTTTACGTAAAAAACTTAAGCCTAGATAGCACAATGAGCTGGCATCTGCGTCCAGTCGGCATTGGCTTAATGGATGATTTTGAAAGTGGATTTAATTCCAAGTTTTGGTCTACACTTGGTTCAAATCAAATTTCAAACAGTTGTTATAAACATTCTGGGCAGAATGCACTTAAAACCACCGGCACGAACAGAACGGCTGAAACAGTTATGCTGCCCATACAAATTGGGGATTCGGTTGGATTTTGGGTTTCTCCAGGAACAGGTGGCATTTGCAATTGGCCGGCCAATAATCGCACTCTTTTAGTGGAGTATCGGTTAAAAGATTCTACGAACTGGAATACAATTGGGACGGTAAATAATACAGTAGGTTATGGGGCATATTTGAAATTTGCGATTCCGGAATCAGGGCAAATGCAGATTCGGCTTTATCAAAGCTCATACTCTAGTGCGACTGTTGACAACTATTTAATTGATGATTTTCAAATCTTATATGGATCTGTTTGGAATGGACTTTCCCCGAATTCAGATACAGTTCAAGCAGGAGACTCCGTATTGGTTTCAGGATATTTGTCTATTTCAGGTTTACTCGACGGAAATTACAATCGCTGGATTCGCTTTCAGAGCAATGATCCTTTTTATCCAGATACATTATTCCAGATTAATTTGAATATTAATGGTAATCCAAAATTATGGGCCTCCTCATCCTGTATTATCTATGATACTCTATTTACCGGAGCAAGTATTAAGGATTCAATACTAATTATGAACGAAGGCTGCAAGGATTTGGACCTTACAGGCTTCTCTTTAGGTTCGAGTCAGTTTGTTCATACTTTATCTCCGCAAATTTTACAACCAGGAGATTCTATTTGGTTGGGAATTAGGTTTGTACCGGATGGTTCTGTCCTAGGGCAAATCCGAGATACTTTAACCATCACTAACAATGATTCAATTTTTAAACTTTGTTTAGAAGCTTTTGCAGAAGGAGCTCCAATTGGTTCTCTAAGCCCGGATTCAATATCGGTTTCCATTACTGTTTGTAATGATTCATTAAGCATTCCCGTTTACCTTAAAAATGATGGATTAAGTCCATTGGACTTCAAGTATCTTAAGGGCAGCGCAACAGGGGCAAAGACTAAAGTTGGCATTGTTAGTAGTGGTGTCTATTCCTCTGAACGCACCAATATTTACAATATAATTCAGAGCCTTCCAAATGTCAAATTGGTCTCTCTAACTGGCAGCACAACGGCTGATATGGCACAAGAACTGGATTCAATTGATGTATTGGTCCTTCCGGAAAGTAATTCCTTATCCCTCAGTACAACCTTTAGTCAAGCCTATCGGGATTTCACAAATGCGGGTGGGTTTATAATTATATGTTACCAATCACCAGCAATTTCTTCAGCATATAATATTATGCCGATTAATTTAACGACAGCTAGTTTCGGTACCAGTGCAATTTCACTTCCGTCTCATCCAATTGTAGCCGGTTTAAATGGAGCTACCATTAATATTCCTGCAGGGAATCAGAGGGTGGCCTATGTCGACACCTCAGGCTTAGATCGAATTATAGGAGCTACAGGCCCAGATAGAGCTATGGTTGCAGCTCAAGCTTACGGATCAGGAATGGCAGTTCACATTGGCTTTGATTATAATTTTACTACTCCGGATGCAGAACAAATTTTGAAGAATGCAGTAGTTTGGGGAGCGGGCTTAAAAGCTGCACCTGACTATATATCTGTAAACCCGGATTCGGGCCAAGTGGCGATTGGGGATTCTGTTCTCCTCCATTTGGGGATAAATTCCGCTGGGGTTAGCAACGGGAACTATAATTATTATTTGTTTTTTGAAACTAATGAACCTATTAATAATCCACTTCGTTTGCCTTTGCATATTGAGGTGAGTAGTGTTCCTATAGCCAGGGCTATCAGTAATTCTTGTGTAAGCTTTGGGCCTGTGTTTCAAAGAACCAGTTTGGTAGATACGTTCAAGATTTTGAATGAGGGTTGCGATACACTCCGATTAAGTTCCTATTTAGCTAACAATAGTGAATATTCGATCCAGAATCTGCCTTTAGATGTGGCTCCCGGAGATACAGTTATGCTAAAAGTTCTGTTTTCACCACTTGGCACTGGACTTAGCACTGACACTTTGGAGTTATATTCAAATGATACTACTGTTTTTATTTGCGTTGACGGAACAGGTATTGGTGCACCATTACCTTTTGTAGTCGAGGATACCATTAAATATCAGTTACAACAGTGCAAGCAGACCGGGATTAAGCAGGTCCAAGTGAAGAACATTGGACAGGATCAAATGAATTATTCGGCGCAATTTGGAGTTTATGCTGAAAGCTCACAATTGCCATTTTCGGGCTATGGAGGGCGATCTCAGCATATATTTAATGACCTACCAAGTGTTGGTGATAGTATTAAGCTTCGTATTATTCTAAACGGGGACTTTGATTCCTTCTTTGATCGAGCTAACCTGAATATCAATGGTAGCTTTTGGCAAACCATCTATGATAATGACCGATATTATCAGCTAGATACTTTTGAAATAGTTATTTCGGGGGCCCAGCTTAACTCAATTTTGTCGGTTGGCTCATTGGATGTATTACTAATTAACACAGTAAGTGTATTTGGCGGTCCTGGATCATTTCATAAAGTTGAAATGGAGTTCTATCATAATGTAAATTGGATTTCCATAGTTGGTACAAGCACTGGTTTGATTCCAGCTATTGATTCAACGAATTTAGACTTACAATTCGATGCCAGTACCCTAGCTTTAGGAACCTACTATTCTACATTGGTTATAAATAGTGATAGTCCTGACAAACCCAGTTACCATAAGCATATCGAGTTTGATGTGATTTCTGAAAGTGATATGAAATTGAGTGATACCTGTGCGAGTTTTCCATTAACGATGCTGGGCGACACAAGCATTCAATCAATAACTATTTATAATGAGGGTTGCTCACCTTTAGTTATAAGCAGTTTAACCGCGACCTCAAGTCAAATTAAACTTTCACAAAGTTCAGTTACAATACCTGCTCAAGATAGCATAGTGTTGACTATAGAGTTTATCCCAAGCAATGTTGGTAATCTTTCGGCATCAATATACATAGTCTCAAACGATACTAATAGGTCCATTTGCCTAAATGGAATAGCAGGATCTTTCCCTGTGGCTGATTTCAGCTTTAGCGATGAGAATATTTGCATAGGTGAAGTTTCTTTTGATAATAGTAGTTCAATGTACTTCAATACCCTGTCTTGGGATTTTGGCGATGGAACTACTTCCACTCAGATTAATCCAAATCATGTTTTTAGTGCACCAGGAACTTATCAGGTTACACTTTATTCTATTAATAGCATTGGGGTTGATTCGATTTCAAAGGCCGTAACGGTTAATCCCTTAGTGGTGAATTATTCAATAAAGAATGATACAATTCAGTTGAGCGATACCGCTTTCTTCACTGATAGTACCCCTAATGCTGTTAGTTGGTTGTGGGATTTTGGTGATGGAACATCTTCAACCCAGCAAAATGCTAGTCATCAATATATGCTTCAAGGATTATTCAATGTTAAGCTGACTGTGATTGATGGTCGCTCTTGTAGCAATTTACTTAGCAAGCAGATTCGAGTAGAAAATAAGGTCGGATTGTATGACTGGCAATTAATCCATAATTGGAGTTTATATCCTAATCCAAATGATGGGCAATTCAAATTGCAAATGGATCAAGGGAATTGGCTTGGCTTAGAGGTTCATTTACTTGACTCACAAGGCCGAGTTCTTTCAATTCGGAAAGGTGGTCTCGAGCCTGAAATAGAGTTTAATTTACGCTTGGCAAAAGGAGTTTATCAATTACTTATCGTCAAACAAGGCCAGTTGATGGATCAAGGCAAAGTTTTAATTCAATACTAGTTTTATAAAATGCCCGTAGTGATTCCGAAGCTTTGTAATTGCTTCTAAGTTGTAAGTTGGATTTTGAATATATTAATCATTGGTATATTTCAGATGCAAAGACCCAATTGATTTTTCATGGTCAGCTTAATGCCAACCGCGTTCAACGCACAGTCGATTCCCGAATAAAGCTTGCAGATATCCAAGAGGAACTCGACTTTCTGGCCTATTAATCAGAGGCTTATTTTAACAGAGTGAAATATTCTGGTATGGATTATGTAGTATTTTTGCCAGCGAAGAACTATTCATCCTATGAAAAAAATTACTCTGCTCTTACTGAGCATTTTTGCTCTAAATGCTCAGGCCCAGACTTATAATATGATCCGTAATAGTAGTGACACTGCAAGTGATTGCAATGGCACTCTTTATGATCATGGCGGTCCTAGCGGTAGTTACTACAATTCCTCCAGCGATAATTTCTATATCCTACCTCAAGGAGGGAGCTCAATCGACATCACCTTTAGCTCTTTTGGAACGGAGTCTTGTTGTGATCGGGTGCGTATTTACGATAATGTAAATGGCACTTTAATTGGTACCTATGGTGGTTACAGCTTACCCAATGGCGGTGCCCCCATTAATGTGCCCAGCGGAGAAGCTCGTATTCTTTTTACATCAGATTATTCAGTTACGGGTGCGGGTTTTGCCTTAAGCTGGACTGCAGGTGGTACCGCTAATCCAACTGCTTCTTTTAGCCCTTCTGTTGCTAATGCTGCTTTATTACAGCCAGTAACTTTTAACAATACCTCCACCGGTGGCGGTTCCAGCATCTGGTATTTTGGCGATGGCGATTCAGCCTCTACCAATAATCCGGTGCATGCTTATAGTAGTCCAGGAACTTATACTATCACTTTAATCCAAAGCAACTGCTACGGTGCTGATACAACTACGGGTACCCTAAGTGTGCAAGCCGCAGCTACCGTTTCCGTAAGTCCGGATACGCTTTCAGGCTCCGCTCCTTGTGGTGGAATTTACCGCGATACTTTACAGTTCAGCTATCTCAGTGGAGGCGCCGCTCTATACGATGTAAATGTTCGCGCCTTAACCGATCAGAATTACCTCACCGCAAATTTTGAAAGTTCCTTAAGTCCCTTTGTGCGCTCAACCACTGCACCAACCACCTTTAATTCCAATGTGGTTTTAGGTGGAGCCGGCCAGGGAAGTGCCTATCTGCAATTGAGTGGATATGCAGCCATGCAAGATGGTGTTTATGCCAATGTAAGTGCCAGCGATGCCAACTACTTCAGCTTCATGATTTCTGTGAATTCATCTTCACGCTCCTATGTACAATTGGGAGATGAAATTGGTGGATATTACTATACTCTCTTAGGCTTGGAAGCCTATTATGGTAACCTGCGCATTCATGGCAACTATACCTATACTGTAGCCTTAAGTCCCAGTGTTTGGCATCAGGTAGAAGTGAAGAATATCGACTATACCGCACGTACCTGTGATGTATATCTGGACGGTGTTTTGGCTGCGGGAGGACTTAGCTTCAATTATTATTTAGCCAATGAGATTGATCGCATTGATATTGCGAATTACAATAGCAGCGCCAATGTGGCCTATGATGCTTTTAACTTGAAGAAGATAGGCGATGTTTCTTTGGTGAGCCTAAGCGATACCTTAGGTATTACTACCGGTACGCAAGACATTGCTGTGGAAGTGGATTTGGCCGGGGCGATTGCCGGCCTGCAGCAATACGTATTGGAAATTGCTACCAATGCTACTGGCGCAGATAGTTTAATTGAAGTGCCTCTTAATGTGACTGTGACCGGAACTCCGGTTTATAGCGCTAGTACCGCATGCTTCAATTTTGATACTGCCTATATCGGGATTGCTCAAAATGACTCTCTGTTGATATTCAACCAGGGTTGTGATACCATGGACTTGAATAGCTTGAGTACTTCCAATACCGAATTTAGTTTGAGTCAAAGCGCTCTGAATATCGCTCCAGGCGATTCAGCCTGGCTCTACATCAATTATTTACCTACTAACACCGGTTTGGTAGATGATACTTTATACCTCAATGGTAACCTGGATACTGCGATTTGCCTTTCGGCGGAAGCCTTTACCGCACCGGCTATTGCCTTCGATAGTGCTTCTTATACCCTGAACTCCTATGGCTGTAATGATAGTATTCCCTTCCAGTTTTACCTCTACAACCAAGGATCAGGGGCTAATTTGAACTGGACCTTGATTGGTGGAAACAGCCTGTTTGATGATTTTGAGAATGGCAATGATCCTAGCATATGGTCCACTCATGGTTCTAACCAAATCTTTAATGGTTGCTATGAGCATTCGGGAACTAATGCTCTTTCTATGATGGGAACTAACCGGACTTCAGAAACTGTAATGCTCAATCTTTATCAAGGGGATTCAGTGGGCTTCTGGGCCTTCCCCGGAAACGGCGGCGGAAGCGGTTGTGAAAACCCTGATGGTGGAGAAGACATGCATGTGCAATACCGCTTGAATGGTGCTTCTTTCTGGACTACCATTGGCACGATTTACAATTACAATACAGCTGCAGCTTATTATTCTTTCCCGATTCCGGTGAGTGGTCAAATGCAGGTGCGCTTGTATCAAAGTTCTTATACCGGTTCTTCTTATGATCATTATCGTATTGATGATTTCCGCATTGTAAGCAGCTCTGCTTCATCTGATTTCAGTCCGAATACCGGCTCTACTGTTGCAGGTGATTCCGTTTTAATTTCAGGATATCTGCAGGTAGCCAACCTTTATACAGGAAGTTATCCACGTAGTATCCGTGTTCAAAGTGATGATCCTTCTCATCCGGATACTTTGATTACCATAAATATCAATGTATACGGTGAGCCAGATTTATGGGCATCTGCAGCTTGCATGACTTACGACACCCTCTACACTGGTGCTACAAGCATGGATTCGGTTATGATTGTTAATCAGGGTTGTGATGATCTCAATCTCACTGCTTACAGTTTGGGAGGCACTCAATTCGGACATAGCTTATCTCCTTTAACTATCGTTCCTGAAGATACCGCTTGGTTAGCCGTGAGCTTTAATCCAGATGGAAGCGTATTAGGTTTAATTCGCGATACCCTTACCGTTAGTAATAATGATAGCATTTGGAAACTTTGCCTGGAAGGCTTTGCTCAAGGGGCGCCTGTGGCATCCCTAAATCCGGATTCACTTTCAGTAACCGTAACCAATTGTGGTGATTCGATAAGTATTCCGGTATACCTCCGCAACAGCGGTTTAAGTGGCCTCGACTTCGACTACATTCAAGGGAATGGAAGTAATGGCAAGATTAGCCTTGGGGTAGTAGGAAGCTTTGTGTACTCTACCGAAAGAACCAATATCTATAATATCGCCCTGTCTATGCCCGAGGTGAATTTGGTATATGTGAATGCCAGTTCAGAGGCCCAGATGACCCAGGAATTGGATACTATCGATGTGTTAATCGTGCCGGAAAGCAGCTCCATTTCCATGAGTACCACCTTTGGTCCGGCCTACCGGAACTTTGTAAATAATGGTGGAGTAATCATTTTTGGATACCAGGCTGTTGGTTATTCAACCGCGTATAATATTATGCCCATCAGCAATAGCTGGAACCCCGGTTCGCCCATTCCGATTTCCATGCCTTCGCATCCTATTGCTGCAGGCTTACCTAGTACAGGAATGTCTTATCTGAGTGCGACTCAAAGAGCTGCCTTTGTAAATACTGCAGGCTTGGAGCGTATTATCGGTGCCGTAGGAACGGATGAAGCAGTAGTAGCAGCCCAGCCTTATGGCGATGGATTGGCGATTCATATCGGTTATGACTTCTTCCAAACCAATACCGATTTGGAGAATGTATTGAAGAACTCCATTATTTGGGGAGCCAGTAGAACTGGTGCTCCGGATTTCATTAGTGCCAGTCCGGATTCAGGCCTGGTAGCAGTAGGTGATTCTGTGTTGATCAATATCAATATTAATACCGCCGGTATCAGCAATGGTACCTACGATTACGATTTGTTCTTCCAAACCAATGATCCGGCTAATAATCCGCTCCGTTTACCCTTGCACTTAGTGGTGAATGGTTTGGCCAAGGCACAGGTGGTAGATAGCACTTGTATTAGCTTCGGTTCATCTTTACAAGGAGCAGCTGTAAAAGACACCTTTGAAATTTACAATGAGGGTTGCGATACCCTGGATATCACTTCCTATCTGGCGAATAACAGTGATTTTACGATTAGCAATATTCCAATGAATGTGGCTCCTGGAGATACGGCCAAATTAGAAGTGATATTCTCACCCTTCTCCGTGGGTCTTAGTACTGATACTTTGGAAGTGAGCACCAATGATACCACTGTATATATCTGCGTAAGCGGTATTGGAGTGGGAGCGGCTTTACCAAGGGTAGAAGAGGACACCATATACTATCGCTTACAGAAGTGTAAGGTGATTGGCAATAAGCAAATCAAAGTGAAGAACTTAGGTCAAGGTCAAATGAACTTTGATATTCAGTTTGGTCGCTTTGTAGACAGTTCTCAAATTGCCTACAATGTGCCTGGTGCAAGTACTTTACATAGCTTCAGTGGATTGCCAAATACTGCAGACAGTATCAAATTGCGCATTATCCTGAATGGGGATTACGATTCCTTCTCAGAGCGCGCCACCCTTTATTTAGATGGTAATTACTGGCAAACCCTTTACGATAACAACCGCTTTTATCAATTGGATACAATTGAGATTTTCGTGGTGGGTACTCAGGTTGCGACCTTATTAGCGGATGGCATGTTGGATGTGGGTCTGTATAATGCTTCCAGCGTTGATGGTGGTGTCGGATCTTTCCACCGCGTAGAATTGGAGGTGGTACAAACCGTAAACTGGGTTTCGGTAGTAGGTGCAAATGCCGGTACCATTCCCGCCAATGATTCGGTGAACCGGAACTTACTCTTCAATGCAGCCTTATTGCCTTTAGGTACGCATTATACTACCATGGTGGTTAACAACAACAGTCCCAGTCAGCCTACTTATCGCAAGCCAGTTAAATTTGATGTAGTAGCGGAGCCAGAAATGGTCTTGAGTGATACCTGTGCGTATTTCACCTTAACCCGATTGGGCGATACCACAACCCGTTCGGTTACCATTTACAATGATGGATGTATGCCGCTGGTGATAAGCAGCATGACTTCCACTTCCAATCAGTTTAAGATCTATCAAAGCTCGGCAAGCATTCCGGTAGGGGATAGCCTGGTATTGGATATCGACTTTATTCCGACTTCGGTTAGTAGCTTCTCCGCTTCTATCTTCATAATTAGCAATGACACAAACCGCACTATTTGCTTAAATGGCCAGTCGGGCTCAATGCCAGTAGCTGATTTCAGCTTTAATGATGAGAATATCTGTATTGGTGAAGTTTCATTTGATAATAGTAATTCACAGTATTTCAATACTCTTTTTTGGGATTTTGGTGATGGTACTTCCTCTAATCAGAATAATCCAACCCATGTATTCCCGAATCCCGGAACCTACCGAGTAGTACTACGTACCACCAATAGCTTAGGTTTTGATACCATTTCTAAACTGGTAACAGTAAATCCATTGGTAGTGAACTTCGGTATGAGCAATGATACTATCCAATTGAGTGATACCGCTTTCTTTAGCGATAGTACACCTAATGCAGTTACCTGGATTTGGGACTTCGGTGATGGATCCAGCTCTACCCAGCAGAATCCTAGTCATCAATATGCAGCTCAGGGCTTGTATAATGTGAAATTGACCGTGATTGATAATCGCTCCTGTAGCAATACCCTCACTAAGCAAATCCGAGTAGAAAATAAGATCGGCTTAATTGAATGGCAATTGGAGAACCAGTGGAGCTTGTATCCAAACCCGAATGAGGGTCGCTTTAAACTGCGTATGGAACAGGGAGATTGGTCGGGATTAGAAATCCAGATTCTGGATGCCCAGGGTCGGGTATTAGCGGCTCAGAAAGGTGGTCAGGAATCTGAACTTGACTTTGATCTAAAATTAGCCAGTGGGGTTTATCACTTGCAAATCTTAAAGCAGGGTAGTCTGATGGATCAGACTCGAGTGGTGATTCAACACTAAGATGATATAAAATAGGCTAAAGCCCCTTCAGAAATGGAGGGGCTTTTTTTATGGATAAATTTCAGGAAGTAAGTGTGCCGGTAAAATTTACCTTGCAGGGAAAATTGGATTTTATGAATCTTAAACCACGCTTCGAGACTTTTAAAGGAATGGTATTGATCGGTTTGCATCGCAAGATGTCCATGGCTCAAAACCAAACCTATGAACTATGGAAGGAATTTGGTCCTCTGCGCAAGGCCCTGGCCCCCGAAGCCAATTTGTATGCGATAGAGATTTATCCGGATACCGATTTTTTCCAGAAATTCTCTCCCTTGCGTGAATTCGAAAAGTGGGCGGCAATACCCAAATCGGGGGTGGATGAGGTTCCAGATGCGCTTTCTGAAATCGAAATCCCCGTCGGAGAGTATGCCGTTTTTTCTTATCAGGGTAAACCCAGTGAAGCGCAAGCCACCTTTCAATATATTTATGGGGAATGGCTCCCGAAATCGGAATATGAAATGGATGCCAGACCTTATTTTGCCTTGATGGATGAAAACTATAAGGGTGAGCATCCCGATTCGAAAGAAGAGTTTTGGATTCCCATTAAAAAGAAATAGAAATGCAAGAGGATATTGCTAAATACCACGCTGCCTTGGAAGGGGAAGACCTTCGAATTGCTGAGCAATTATGTCAAATAATAGAATCTGAATTAAAGGAGACGGAGGCCAAGGTATGGCATGCGCATCCCGTTTGGTTCATGGATGGAAATCCCTTAGCGGGCTATAGCAAATTAAAGTCATGCATGCGCCTGCTCTTTTGGAGTGGACAAAGCTTTGAAGAGGATTGCCTCAGTCCGGTAGGCAAGTTTAAAGCCGCTGAAATTCGCTTTACATCTGCAGTTGATATTGATGAAGCGGCCGTGCGAAGATGCCTACAAAAGTCAATGGAGATCCAATGGGACTACAACAACATTGTGAAGCGCAAGGGACGTTTGGAGCGTTTGAAGTAATTGGCCTTAAAGTGCTTGAGGAAGCTCCAAAAGAAGTTCCTCTCCAGGACTAGGCTTTTCATCGTGTTTAATAGCCATTAAGGCATATTGAAAAATAAAATTAGCTTCCTGATCCATTAGAATTTTCTGAGATCGCTCTCGATCGCTGGAATTCGAAAATGCCGGTATTTGCAGTTTTTCGGTCTCGCTTGGGAATTGTTTATGCTGACTAATATGACTAAATAGTATTCGCGCCTTTACCCGCCAAAGATGCTCGCTTTCCAAAGACTTGAGCAGACTGTTTTGCGGTAAACCTTGAATTGGGATTTTCAGATTGGCTAAAATGCCCCATGGTTCAGACAGCTTCCAGGAGTCGATAACTTTTACTTTCATCATTGATATGCAAATTGCAAGTGGGCGGAACTAGGCATTTCACTATATCAGGTCAATTATAAATGGCTTTTCAGATTTATAGGCCACAACCAAATTAAGTTATTCTGATCCCTTGTTCAATTCTACCTGCATCCAGGAAAGGCTCTCTCTCTTAAACGGTTTAGGATTTGATTCCATTGTAGTTTTGGCTGAGCATTGCGATTTTGTCGCAAGGCCCTGAGTAATTCAAAGTCACTATAACTTTCCCCAGTATAGTGGTTCAGATCCTTGATTTTAACAGCCAGCTTATTTGGGCTGATAGGCTTGGGCTCCATTTTTATAGATCGGGAATGCCCGGTTAAGACATAATTAAGGCCGAAAAAGTATTGTTTGTTTTTTACCGCCAAGCAAAGCATTATCGCCGAATTTTCAGGAGCTATGAGCATTTCTTGATTTTCAAGACTTCCCAAATTAAAGCTTTTGGAATCGGAGCTTTTCATTGGGTAAACACTTCGTTTGCTGGTGTTGATGAAGTAACAGTCTATTCGATCAAAGCTGTTTCCATTTTCAACTAGCAATTCCATTTTTTGGGAAACACAAGAGTCTATTGGACAGGATCGAGCTACATTAAGCCAACCTTGATCAGACCAGGTAAAGCCATAGCGTTCTGAGCGGTATACTTCCTTTTTCTTCAGGAAAATTAAAAACCTGGAATAGGAACTATCGTCTCGAACTCGCCCATAAGAATCTTTGCCGTAGACTACAACATACCGGGCTTCTCTAAATTGTTTTAATACGCTTTGGAGCTTTTTCCTGTAATAGTCCTTTAAGATGGAAACGTGGATATTATCTCCTTGCACAGAGCCCAATTTTTCATTTTGATAGGCTCTGAAAACTTGAGACAGCGAATCATTTTTAATCGCATCAGCCGCAAGGCTATCTAATTCCCAAAGGTTTTTATCCAAATTATTTGTGTAGATATCCAGTATTTCACCGGATCGGCAGAAGTATAAGCTTTGCAGTCTTTTTTGAAACTCCCGACTGCTTAAGAAGCTGTCTTGGTAGTCCTTGGAGCGAATGGCCTTGATTTTTAGGGGATCAATGCCACAAAAATTAGCCCCGCTTTTTGCCTGTGTTTGTTTAAAATCAATTTTAGAGCTGTCATGAAAATGGGAGCCTACTTCAAATTTTCCTTTCAACTCCGGGTCGATCATCATTGTGCTAGATGTTCCACCCCAGTTTGAAAGACCGTAATAAAGGCTGTCCAATAGAGCATCAGAAATTTGTTGATTTTCGCCTATGGGAAGACTCCTGGCTACTTCTAATTTAAAGTTAGGAGGGTAGAAATTGAATAGTTCGAGCTCAAGTGGAATTATATAGGATTCTAACTTCTTAGGATCGTACCATTCCATATTGCCATTTTCATCCCTGGTTCCTTTATAAGCCATCATCCCTCCTTTGCGCTTCGGACTTGGGAGTTCAATATAAATAGGAATTTCAGGGTTTATGTCTAAGTCTTGTCCCTCAGCTGTAGCTTTAAGAAAAAGAATGCCAGCTGTTTCTTTTAGCTCTCCTTGATAGGCGGAACTAAGATTGGAAAGTACCATCTGGCTGCTTTGTAAAGCTTCGGCTAATTCCAGCTTAACTGTTTCCATAACGGTTTTGCCATCGGGATAAAGAAAGCAAGCCTTAGGCATCACTATTACAGTGCCTTCTTTCCCTTCAACTACCTGGTCCAGCTTAGTATCCACCTCAAAGAATTGACTCTCGACCATATTGATTCGATAGGGGTCTTTGGGATGATGTTTAAAGACGGTGTGGGCGGAAGGCGCTTCAGGCTGGCATTGCAATAAAAATAAAGGGAAAAGGCCAAGGGATAAGAGATAGGCGAAGCTTTTCAACATTTGTGACATTGGTATTCGAAATGACTTAATTGGGTTAGGTTAAAGGGGAAGTTAAAGCTTTTCCGGTATTGCAAAAGGAGAGTAAAGCTGTTTCACTTTTATAAACTTCCAAGAATCGTTGATAATGGAAAAATCAATTTCACTTGAATTTCAACAATTCATCTCAAAGGCAGTTTCATCCCCCAATCTTCAAACTGGCATTCGCTAAAAGGGCATAAGTCAGAATGGGAAGGGCCAGTACCAGACTAATAATCATGCTGGCGATAATTTTGCTGTCTTTTGGAGTCTCAGACCTGGCTCTCCAAATTAAGACTAATCCCATCAACCAAAAGAGTACACTAAAGAGGCTGAGCAATATCAAATGTGTAATGCCTTCTAAATACTCATTATCCAGCATCAGGGAGAGGGCAAAACTAAAAAGCGAGCCTCCCATAAAGCTGAAACTTATACTGATCATTTGTCCTGGAGTCCTTTGGCTTCGATGTAACCAGCGCAGACAAAGGAAGAGCAGTGCTATATAGAGGAGGATCGACATAAGCTTGTAATAGGGTTTACTAAAGATCATAAAAAAAGCCCAAAGCAATTTCTTGCTCTGGGCTTAATCTTTTTAAAGCTGATTTGAGCTTTTTCAGCCTATTGCTTTACAAAGCGCAGACTGCTGTTGTCGCCATTAGCTAGTTCTACGTTCATCACATAAATACCGGCAGGCAAATTCTCAATATCAATGGCATTTCCACGGATGTACTCACCCTCTTGGAAAAGAGTGCCACTTAAATGATAAATATGATAATTAGCATTTTGCTTCAGATCCAAACGGATTTGCTTTTGAGCAGGATTAGGATAGAGTTCAAAGTCGAAAGCTTTGGCACCTTCCACTAAGCTGAAGAAAGTTTCGGTACTTAAAATGTAGGTGTCATAAATACTCCACTCATCGTTCATGTCCTTTTCATAGAAACTGAACTCATAAACCAATCCATTGCCATCAACCTTGGTGCGAACTTGTTCTTCAATTTCACCACTTAAGTTGTTCATTAGGTTAATGCTATCCAAGGAGCCATTTACGTTTTCATGGTAAATCAGGGTTTGGATAGGATAGGGAGTTCCGGCAAAGGTGATTCCAATGATTAAGGAATCGAGCTTACCCACCGAATTACGACGGAACATGTAAATTACCTCATTACCTACACCGCCACCAGGTACAGTAACCGAAGCACTATCGATCCCGAAATTATTGTAGAATAAGCGTAAATCTTGAACCTTTACCAAATTACCGGTACCTGCGGTATCCATGTAAATTTCAGTAAGAGTGTCCTTACGGTTCGCATCGAAATACAGTTTTTCGTATTGCAGAGAATCACCGGTTTGCGCGTCAACGATATACACTTCGTTTAAATTTCCGCTGTGTGAACAGTTCCAGTTAGTGGTGATGTTTCCTTCGTAGGTTTCACGACCATTAAGGAAATTGCCATTGGCATCACGATATACTTCCACCAAACCAAAGGTGTCGATGGGACTGGAGTTCGGATCAATATTGATGATCTTATTGTAGGGGATTAGATAGCCATCAAAGAGCATCTCTAAATTGCGATTGATCGCAGGGGAATAATCATAATCTTGAGCCCAGAGAGCAGCGGGAATCAAGAAGAGAGCTAGGAACGTTTTTTTCATGTTTTTCATCTTTATAACACTTGCAAGACGTTGTCTGTTCGAAGAAGGTTGGAATATGGAAAATAAAAAAACCGCCTCCTTTTTCAAGAAGACGGTTCAAAGCTAATGATTTGAAAACTAGGCTTTATTCTCAGCCTTAATCTTATTCAAAGCGCTACCGGCACGGAACCAGGCGATCTGACTATCATTGTAAGTATGCTCACAAGTGATGGTATCTTCCGAGCCATCAGCATGTTTCAATTTCAAATGGATAGGCTTACCTTCCTGGAATTCGTTCAAATCCAAGGTATCGATGGTATCATCTTCCTGGAATTTGTCGTAATCCGCCTCATTGGCGAAGGTTAAACCTAACATACCTTGTTTCTTAAGGTTGGTTTCGTGGATACGGGCGAAAGACTTCACCAACACGATACGCATTCCTAAGTGACGAGGCTGCATGGCCGCATGCTCACGAGAAGATCCTTCTCCATAGTTATGGTCGCCCACAACAATGGTTGGAATTCCTTCTGCTTTGTAGGCACGTTGTACATCTGGTACTGAGCCGTACTCACCAGTTAACTGATTTTTCACTAAACCAGCCTCACCATTAAAGTAGTTGATGGCACCGGTTAAGGTATTATTGGAGATATTGTCCAAATGACCACGGAAACGCAACCAGGGCCCCGCCATTGAGATATGGTCGGTAGTACATTTTCCTTTAGCCTTGATGATCAATTTCATGCCTTCGATGTTTTGGCCATCCCAAGGCTGGAAAGGATCTAGTAATTGCAAACGCTCAGAACCCTGGGCAACTACCACTTCTACATCGCTTCCATCAGAAGCAGGCTCATGGTAGCCATTGTTCTCAACTGCATAACCTGCAGGTGGCATTTCAATACCTAAAGGTTCTTCCAAGCGTACCTCTTCACCAGCCTCATTAACTAAGGTGTCGGTCATAGGGTTAAAGGTCAGGTCACCGGCAATAGCCAAAGCAGTTACCAATTCAGGACTGGCTACAAAGCTGTGGGTATTGGGATTACCATCATTACGCTTGGCGAAATTTCGGTTGAAGGAAGTAATGATTGAGTTTTTACGATCGGGATCATCGGTATGACGAGCCCACTGACCGATACACGGTCCACAAGCATTCGCCAGTACCACACCACCCATGGCGTCGAAACGATCTAAGAGACCATCACGCTCAGCGGTAAAACGTACTTGCTCAGAACCTGGGGTTACGGTAAACTCAGATTTTACTTTCAGTTTTTTATCGATAGCCTGCTGCGCGATAGAAGCGGAGCGGGTTAAATCTTCATAAGAGGAGTTGGTACAAGAACCAATCAAACCTACTTCCAGTTTTTCGGGCCATCCGTTTTCTTTAACGGCTTTGGCAAACTCGCTTAATGGCGTAGCACGGTCTGGAGTGTATGGTCCGTTGATATGGGGCTCCAAAGTGCTCAGGTCGATTTCAATTACCTGATCAAAATATTGCTCTGGATTAGCATATACCTCGGCATCACCGGTAAGGTGCTCGGCAATCTGATCGGCAGCATCTGCTACTTCCGCACGACCGGTACCACGCAGGTATTCCCCCATTTTGGTATCGTATCCGAAGGTAGAAGTAGTAGCGCCAATCTCGGCACCCATATTACAAATGGTACCTTTACCAGTACAGCTTAAAGACTCTGCACCAGGACCGAAATATTCAACAATCGCTCCGGTTCCACCTTTTACGGTAAGGATACCCGCTACTTTTAAGATAACATCCTTAGAGGCAGTCCAGCCACTTAATTTACCGGTTAATTTAACCCCGATTAATTTGGGGAATTTCAATTCCCAAGGCATTCCGGCCATTACGTCTACCGCATCAGCACCACCAACACCAATTGCTACCATACCCAAACCACCGGCATTAACGGTGTGCGAGTCGGTACCAATCATCATTCCGCCTGGGAAGGCGTAGTTTTCTAAAACCACCTGGTGGATGATACCTGCTCCGGGTTCCCAGAAACCGATACCGTATTTATTGGATACAGATTGTAAAAAGTCGAATACCTCGGAACTTTTTTCTTTCGCGTTAGCCAAATCTTTCTTGGCACCTACCTGAGCCTGGATCAAGTGATCACAATGTACAGTAGAAGGAACAGCAGCGGTTTTTCTACCACTCTGCATAAACTGCAAAAGCGCCATTTGGGCGGTCGCATCTTGCATAGCTACCCGGTCGGGAGCAAAGTTTACATAGCTTTTACCACGGGTATATGGGCTATCGGGATTACCGTCCCAAAGGTGTGCGTAAAGAATTTTTTCCGCGAGGGTAAGAGGTTTGCCGGTGAGTTCACGGGCCGCGTTTACGCGCTCCGGAAATTTGGCGTAAACCTCTTTGATCATTTCAATGTCAAAAATCATGTGTTTGGATTTTACGGAAGGGACACAAAAATATAAAAGAGCGAATGGATATGCCCCGCTCATAAAAGGCATTTATATCTATACTGAGTCTAAATATCAAAGACCGGTATAATTCTGAGGGCTAATGGCCCGCATTTCGGTTTTAATGGCTTCACTTACTTCCAATCCTTCAATAAAGCTGGCAATGGTTTTCGCATTAATTCCCTCATTGGTTCGGGTTAATGCTTTTAAAGCCTCATAAGGTTTTGGATAGCCTTCGCGACGAAGGATATTCTGGATACCCTCTGCTACTACGGCCCAATTAGCTTCCAAATCCGCTTCTAAAGCAGCTGGGTTTAAAAGCAATTTACCTAAACCTTTCATAGTGGCATTAAAGGCAATTACCGTATGCGCTAAAGGCACACCGATATTGCGCAATACCGTACTGTCAGTAAGGTCGCGCTGTAAGCGTGAAACCGGCAATTTAGCCGAAAGGTGCTCAAACAAGGCATTGGCAATCCCCAGGTTCCCTTCACTGTTTTCAAAATCAATGGGGTTTACCTTGTGAGGCATGGCAGAAGAACCTACCTCACCTTCTTTGATGCGTTGTTTGAAATAGTCCATCGAGATATAGGTCCACATATCGCGGTCTAAATCCAGAACGATGGTATTTATTCGTTTCAGGCAGTCAAATAAAGCTGCCAAATGATCGTAATGTTCAATTTGAGTGGTAGGCCAGGAGTGTTGTAAGCCTAAAATTTCGCCTACAAACTGATCCCCAAAGGCTTTCCAATCGTGCTCGGGATAGCATAAATGATGCGCATTGAAATTTCCCGTCGCCCCACCAAATTTGGCAGCGAAGGGAATGTGACGCAATAAACGCATTTGTTGGTCCAGGCGTTCTACGAATACCTCAATTTCTTTACCCAAGCGGGTAGGAGAAGCGGGTTGTCCGTGAGTGCGAGCTAACATAGGAATGTCGGCCCATTGATTGGCTAATTCAGAGAGGCTAACTACCAAATCACCTAAAAGGGCCAGGTAATCTTGCTCAATATATTCTTTCAGTGAAAGTGGAACCGAAGTATTATTAATATCCTGAGAGGTTAATCCAAAGTGGATAAACTCCTGGTATTTTTCCAGATCCAGTTTTTCAAAATGCTCCTTAATAAAGTACTCTACCGCCTTAACATCGTGATTGGTGGTTTTCTCAATCTCCTTGATACGCATGGCATCCTTAAGATCGAAATCCAAATAAATATCTCGCAATTCAATAAAGCGAGCCCGGTCGAAACTTTGCAGCTGTGGTAAGGGCAATTCGCAAAGTGCGATGAAATATTCAATCTCTACTCGCACCCGATATTGGATCAGGGCGAATTCCGAGAAATAGTTCCCCAGCTTTTTACTTACTTTGTGATAGCGGCCGTCTACCGGCGAAATCGCGCGTAATTGCTCTTCCATTTCCGATTTTAAATAAGCTGCAAAAGTAAGGATTCTCTATGTGGAAATTCTTCCAAAGTCTAGGAATAAGTCTCAAGGCCTACGGACAGGCTCTGCCTCAGATGTTTCGAAAGGGATATCGGCGCTATTTAGCCCTGCCCATTCTGGTTTATCTAACGCTTTTGGCGGGCCTTATTTGGTTGATGATGAACAATATTAACCGTTGGCTAAATCTGATTTTAGGTTGGTTTGGATATGATTTAGGCGAATTAAAAGCCTATAGTTTTGTTATCGTAATCATCCTGCAGATCCTCATGCTCTTTTTTATGAGCAGTCTCTTCAAATATGCGGTACTCATTTTACTAGCTCCCTTTATGAGCTTTTTATCGGAGAAGGTGGAGGAAGAGCAAACTGGTCGGACTAATCCTTTTTCTCTGGCGCAAATGCTAAAGGATGTTTTGCGGGCTATTCGAATCAATCTTCTGAATTTCCTTAGAGAAATGGCACTTACCATCGTACTCTGGATCCTGGCCTTTATTCCCTTGGTAGGCCTACTAAGTCCGGTGCTGATCTTTGTTTTGCAATCTTATTTCTTAGGCTATGGTCTGATGGATTACAATGCAGAGCGCTGGCGTTGGAAATACGCCAAAACCGAAAGTTGGATGCGTTCCAATAAAGTGGCGGTAACCTCAGTTGGTATGGTTTTTCACGCTTTATTTTTGGTGCCTTTTCTGGGATGGATATTTGCACCGGCCTGGTCTGTGATTGCAGGGACGAGAGTGGCATTGGATTTAGAGTCCGGCAATTAAAGCCTTAAAGCTTAAAGCATCCTGGATAAAACTTAATCGGTTTTCTTCAGTATTTACCTTAGCCCAATAAGTTTCCAAACCATTGCTGATCAGGAGATAGGGTACCTGGTAATGGAGATTGTATCTGCAGGCCTGGTCGAAGGTTTCCTGGGTAATTTTTACTTGAGGAGCTTTGCATTCACCAATCATTAAGGCTTGCCCTTTATGGTAGATCAGTAAATCGGTACGCTGACTTCTACCGTATAATTTGAATCCACCTTCCAAAGCGAAGGCTGTAGAGGGGTAACCCAGTTCGTTGCGCAGATAATGCACTAAATGTTGCCGTACCCATTCTTCCGGTGTGAGGACTAAATTCTTTTTTCGAAGTTCATCCCAAACCCATATTTGTCCATTCCTCTTTCCCAATTTTAAGGGAGCTGGTGGGAGTGTTAAAGGGACTAATTTTTCCATTTGCCAAATATAGAGGCAACCTCCGAGGGAAAGCTGCGTCCAAGCCCAAAGATATGTTATATCTTGCGTCGCCTTATTTTTCAAGTCTTGGCATGGACTACAGTGCTCTGGTAGCAGAAATTAAAAAAAAGCAGTTCCGCCCGATCTATTTTTTGATGGGGGAGGAACCCTTTTTCATTGATCAAATTAGCAAGCTCATCGAAGAAACCGCTCTGTCGGAAGAGGAGCGCAGCTTCAATCAAACTGTATTATATGGTTCGGATGTAAACACCTCGCAGGTGATTTCCGAAGCCAAACGTTTCCCAATGATGGCGGAACGTGTAGTAATCATCGTGAAAGAAGCTCAGCATATCCGCGATTTGGATAAGCTCGAAAGCTATGCCATGCAGCCGCAAAACAGTACGGTTTTAGTATTTGCCTACAAGCATAAGAAGCTGGATAAGCGAAAGAAGATTGCCAAGATATTAGATAAGGAGCATGTCCTTTTTGAGTCCAAGCGCATTTACGATAACCAGGTGCCCAGCTGGGTTGAGAAGCTTTTAAAATCCAAGGGTTTTGAAGCCAGTCCTAAAGCTGTGCAGATGATTGCCGAAAGCCTGGGTACCGATATTGGCCGGATTTACAGTGAGATCAACAAATTAGCCTTGATCGTTCCCAAGGGAGCTACCATTGATGAAATTACAGTTGAAACCAATATTGGGATTAGCAAAGACTTCAACAATTTTGAGCTCTGCAATGCCATAAACAGTGGGAACTTTGCCAAGGCTATTCGAATTCAGAAGTATTTCGAAGCCAACCCCAAGGATAATCCGCTCGTTGTCACCACAGGTATTCTTTTTCGGAATTTCCGCATTTTAATGTTAATGGCACAAGCAAAGGCTTCCGGCCTGCCTGAGAACAACTTAGCTAAAGAAGCCGGTGTATCTCCCTGGCAAGCAAAAGACTATCTCCCCGCTTTACGCTTTTTTGATGTGCGTCGAATTGCCCGAATTATGGGATATTTGCGCGAAACTGATATGAAATCTAAAGGAGTGAATAATCAGGGGGCCAGCGATGGTGACCTGCTAAAAGAACTTCTGTTTAAGATTATTTACCAATAGACCCTAAACATTCTCGATGAAGAATTTCTCTGCCCTCTTGAGTTTTACCCTACTGATTTGCACTTTTAGTATGCAGGCCCAAAATACCGGTACGGTGAGGGGTTTTGTTTATGATAAAGCAACTGAAGAGGCCATTCCATTTGCCAATGTGGTAATTGAGGGAACTACCCTTGGCGCTACTGCCTCTGATAATGGATTTTACCAAATTAACGAAGTTAAAGCCGGAAAAATTAAAGTAGTGGCTAGCTTCTTAGGATACCAAACGGTAACCAAGGAAATTACCTTGAAAGCCGGATCTCTAGAAAACCTAAACTTTTATCTGGCTGAATCCAGTGAAATTCTCGATGAAGTAGAAGTATCTGCCGAACGTAAAGAGCGAGATACCAAAGTTTTAACCTCCGTTGTTACTCTGGATCCTAAGGAAATTACTCGCTTCTCAGTAGGGGGGGATGCCGATATTGTAAAAGCCGTGCAGGTTTTACCGGGGGTAGTAACAACCGGCGATCAGGGTGGTCAGCTGTATATTCGTGGAGGTGCACCAATTCAAAACCTGATTCTGTTGGATGGGATGATTATTTACAATCCTTTTCACAGCATTGGCTTCTTCTCGGTTTTTGATAATGATATTATTCGTACCGCCGACGTTTATACCGGAGGATTCAGCGCTGAATATGGTTCCCGAAACTCAGCCGTAATGGATATTCGTACTCGGGCTGGAAACCGGAAGAAGCTTTCGGGGAAGGTGAGTGCCAGTACTTATACATCCAAGATCTTATTGGAAACTCCCCTGGGGCCAAAGAACGAAAGGGGTTTTGCCAACTCTTCATTCCTTTTGTCGGCCAAAACTTCCTACCTCGATCAAAGTTCACAGCTTTTCTATCCTTATGTAGAAACCGAATTCGACGGATTACCCTTCACCTTTACCGACATCTACGCCAAGTTTACCAGTCAGGCTGACAATGGCTCGCAGATCAATGCCTTCGGCTTTAGCTTTGATGACGGAGTGCGTTATGGATTGCAAAACAGCATTGATTGGCAATCGCAGGGGGCAGGATTTAACTTCCTGGTTATTCCGGCTACGTCTAAGGTATTGCTGAGTGGAGATGTAAGTTATTCCTATTACGATATCAATTCGATTGAAGGTGACTTATTGCGCTCCTCTGCTATTACAGGTTTTAATGGAGGCCTGGACTTTACCTATTTCTTCCGCAAGGCAGATGAATTAAAAGTGGGGATTGAAGCCATTACTTATTCTACGGTTTTTGATGTGGATGCGCCTTTGGGTATCTCGGTAGCTCAAGAAGAGAACACAACGGAATTAGGTACCTATGCTCGCTACCGTTATAGTTCAACTCGTTTAATCGCGGAGCCCAGTTTACGTTTACACTACTATGGCAGTCAAGCTGAATTAAGCTTTGAACCACGCCTGGGAATTAAATACAATATCACCGATTGGTTGCGTCTTAAGGCCAGTGGCGGATTTTACTCCCAAAACCTGGTAGCCGGTAGTTCGGATCGTGATGTTGTGAATCTCTTTTACGGATTCTTGAGTGCAATTCCGCAGAGTGATATTCCTTCCACTTTCCGCGGGGAAGAGTTAACTAGCACCTTGCAAAAGGCCCAGCATTTGGTTTTAGGTTTTGAAACGGAGATTACTTCCAAATTAACTTTGAATGTGGAAGGCTATATCAAGAATTTTAATCAGATCACAAACCTGAACCGTAATCAGATTTATGATGAAGGAAGTTATTCGGCTCAGGGTAAGCCCGAAATTCTAATCAAGGACTTTATTGTAGAAAAAGGATTAGCCCGTGGATTGGATTTCCTGTTAAAATATGCGGATAAGAATCTGAATTTATGGATGGCTTATTCTTTGGGTGAGGTTACTCGTGATGATGGTATCCGTGAGTATTATCCAAGTTTTGATCGTCGTCATAACCTTAATTTTGTTGGGAATTATAGTTTTGGTAAGGATATGGACTGGGTCTTTAGCTTGCGTTATAATTTCGGTACTGGATTTCCTTTCACACCAACCCAGTTGTTCTATAGCGAGCAACCTTTTGTGGATAGCCGCGGACAAGCATCCATTGATTATAATTACACCACTTCCAATGGTCAGGATGGCGTATTGTATGGTGAGCTAAATGCTCGCCGATTGCCTAATTACCACCGTGTGGACGTAAGCTTAACTAAATCCTTCCAATTCGGAGATAGCCAGGAACTAGAAATTAGCGCAGGAGCAACCAATATTCTCAATTATGAGAATATTTTCTACTACGATCGTACGGCCAATAAACGCGTAAATCAATTACCCTTTATGCCTACTGTATCGGTAAGCTTTGCTTTCTAATTGAAGAGGTTGTATTTAAGAATGCAGTAGATCGCTCGGAAGCCATCCTTCCAGTTGATCTTCTTGCCCTCATCGAAGGTTCGGCCATAATAGCTGATCCCTACTTCGTAAATTCGAATTCCGGGTACTCGGGCAACCTTGGCGGTTACTTCAGGTTCAAAGCCGAAGCGGTTTTCTCGCAATTTCAAATCCTGAATAATATCGGTACGGAACAGCTTATAGCAGGTTTCCATATCGGTTAAATTCAGATTGGTGAACATGTTCGATAAGAAGGTGAGGAATTTGTTTCCGATGCTATGCCAGAAGAAGAGAATGCGGTGGGCATTGCCTCCCATAAAACGAGAACCATAAACCACATCCGCTACGCCCTTAACGGCTGGTGCCAGGAGGATATTAAACTCCTTGGGGTCATATTCCAAATCCGCATCCTGGATAATAGTAAAATCACCAGTGGCCATTTTAATTCCGGTATGTAAAGCAGCACCTTTTCCTTTGTTTACAGAATGCGATTCATAAACAATAGGGAAATCATGATGGCTTCTTTGGTAGCGGAAAATCGCCTCCTCCGTGTTATCAGTAGAGCAATCATTCACAACAATTACTTCCTTTTCGATCCCATTGATCAATTCCACTTCTCGAAGTTGATCTAAAATATGATGAATTGTAGCTCCTTCATTATAGGCAGGCACTACGATAGAAAGTTTGCGAATCTCCATTTAGCTCTCAATTGAAGCGGCTAAAATAGAAATAAAAAAAACCGTCGATGCCAGAGACAAGGACGGTTTTATTTAAAGAATGTCGCAATTAAATTTTACGGTATTTCAAACTCTTTTCACCTACCCGAACTATGTAGATTCCATTCGGTAAGGATCGCAAGTCAATTTGAGGATCTTTTTTAGCCAGAGGATCAATTTCAGACTCTAAATAAACACGACCGGCAATATCGTAGACAGCAATGCTGTTGGCTGTGTTTTGATCGCCTAACTTTACCCGAAGTAAACCATCTCCGGGATTGGGGTACAGACTGGCTTCTTCCAATTTAACTTCTCCGCCATTGCCAAGCAACCCAACGGGAGGAGGTGAGTCTAAGTCGGTAGGATCCGGTTTGGGCGTATGTTGATACTCCGTTTCCGGTTTTACATTAGGTGTAGATTGCGCTTGGGCATTAGAGAATAGGCCCAAAGCGAAAAAGGATGCGAGTAAATAGGGAAGCTTTTTCATAATGTTAGTTTTAAGTGTTTTCGTTTTCAATAACAAAGTTCACCTGTATGACAGTTTAGGCCTTGTGGATAGTTGCCTGTCTTCTGTTAAAGAAGCGTTAAAGGCTAATTTTCAAGGACTAAGCATTATATTTTTGAGGCATGTCGAGATTTAAACAGAGGGCAGCCAAGCGATTAAATTGGTTGATCTTGCTCATGACCTTATCCCTTTTAGGGGTGACCGGAATTCAAGCATACTGGCTGAAAAATGCCTACGATTTAAGAGAGGAGAAATTTGAAAGTGAAGTAGGTCAGGCACTTGCCGATGTTACCGAGCGATTGGATAACCTTTCGTCGATGCGGTTTCTCTTTAATAGTTTCAGTGTTCAGCCCTTCTTTAGTGAGAACCTGGCTCCCCATTTAGGCTTCCCGGGAAGGGATACGATGATGGGCGATTTGAAATTAACCATGCGTTTAGGACCGGATACCGTGATCCTTTACAATACCGATCCTGATGATTCCCTCTTCCAGGCCATTGAAGATCGAAAAGGGTTAATCCTAAGAACGGCCCCGGATCAAATGATGCGAAAAGGAGCTCAATTGGATATGCTCTTGCGAAAAATGGTGCGCTTCGAATTAAGTCGGCGTCAAAGTGATAGCAGTTGGATGGATCGAAAGATGTTGGATTCCTTGATCACCTTCGAGCTCAAATCGCGGGGTATTGATATTCCCTACGAATTTGCGGTGGCGAACGACAAGGAGATTATTCTCAGTTCACGACGCTGGGATCCCAACGATCATCAACATACCGCTATGCTCTTCCCGAATGATATCTTAACCAATGAGATTCTTTCGCTCTCTTTTCCTTCCAAAGCCAATTATATATTTCAGTCGCTTTGGGTTATGTTATTGGTTTCCCTGCTGTTTACCGTGGCCATTGTTTACACCTTTTACCGCACCCTTAATTTCTCTCTTAAGCAAAAGCGGATTAGCGATATCAAAACGGATTTCATCAATAATATGACCCATGAGTTTAAAACGCCAATCGCTACCATTAACCTGGCTATTGATGCCCTGCGTAATCCTAAAGTAAGAGGAGATAGCCAGCGCATAGAGCACTACAGTAATATGATTAAGCAGGAGAATCAAAGAATGAACCTGCAGGTAGAAAGTGTTCTGCGGATGGCTTTATTGGATAAGCAGGAATTAGACCTGGAATTCAAGAAGGCCGATGTTATTGAAGTGGTGCAAGGCTGTCTCGATCATATTAGTCTGCAATTAGAAAGCAAGGGTGGACGTTTACAGAAATTCTTTAATGAACAACATCGCGAATTGCGAATTGATGCCAATCACCTTTCGAACACTATCATTAATATTTTGGATAATGCCATGAAGTACTCGGTTGGCGCTCCCGAAATAAAGGTGGTAACTGAAAGTACCCAGAATCATTTTATACTGATAATCAGTGATAAAGGAATGGGTATGACCAAAGAAGAACAGAAACATATTTTCGACCGATTTTATCGGGTAAGCGCTGGAGACCTGCACAACATTAAAGGGCATGGTCTTGGATTAAGCTACGCGAAAGGAATTGTCGAGTCCCACGGCGGACGAATAGAAGTAGAAAGCGAAAAAGGAAAAGGCAGTAAGTTTTATATCTACCTACCAATTAATGCATAAAAATGAAACAAACAACGAAAGTACTCCTGGCAGAAGATGATCCTAACTTTGGGGCGGTGCTCCGCGACTATCTCGAACTTAATGACTTTGAGGTTCATCTGGCTACCGACGGACAAGAAGCTCTCCGCTTGTTCAAATCGACCGACGAATTAGATCTCTGCATTTTAGACGTAATGATGCCTTTGAAAGACGGCTTCACACTGGCCAGTGATATTCGAAAAATTGACAGTGAAATTCCCTTGATCTTTCTCACCGCCAAATCTATGAAGGAAGATATGCTGAAGGGTTTCCAATTAGGAGCAGATGATTACCTCACTAAACCCTTCGACTCCGAAGTCCTACTTTATAAAATAAAGGCCTTACTCAACCGTAAATTTGGGGAGGAGGAAGAAGAGATTCACTTTAAAATCGGGCGCTATGAATACGATTCTGAAATGCGGATTTTAAAGATCGGTCGTGAAGAAAGAAAGTTAAGTCCTAAAGAAGGAGCCCTCCTAAAACTCCTGGCCCAAAACAAAAACAATCTCGTAAAACGCAGTACCGCGCTTAATAAGATTTGGAAGGACGATAATTACTTTACCGGTCGTAGTATGGACGTATACCTGGCCAAAGTGCGCAAATACCTAAAGGATGATCCTAAGGTGGCAATTATCAATGTGCATAGCGAAGGCTTCCGTTTGGTAGACGACCTTTAGTTTTCCGAATCACTACTGGCTAAAACCTCCCAGGTATGATCAGCCAGTAGCTTTATCGTATATAGAAAGCGTTTAAACTTGGGTTTCGACCATTCATCCGGACCAATCATGGATAATACGTGTTGCTCTTCCTGGTCCTGATACAAATGGTAGATATGGTTGATCTCCGGCTTAAAGCCCATTTTAGCCTCGTAAATTCGGGCGGCTAAATCTTTGCGTTCCTGAATGGCATGTGCCTGACGCGCTAATAGATCTATTTGCTCCTTAATTTGCGCTAGCTGCATGTCGGTTTGCTCTTCCATGGCAGTGAGTGCCCGGCTGCGAATCACTCCTTGTTTAGTGGGCTTAATTACCGCTCCACCTACCGTATGCGCATAGGGTAAAGTAGAAGGGTTTTCCGTGATTTTATCCGGATCAATCGGGTTTACAAAGTCCTTTTGTTCTTTGCTTATCTTTTTAGCCATGCTTTTTCATTTGCTTTAAAACCTTTCTGCAGCGGTGTTCTAGCGTTCGATTGGTGATAGTATGCCTTTGCAAAATTCTTTGATTTTCTCGGAGAATCAAGGGATCCTTTATCATTTTCCACAATTGATCGCGGGCGAAGTTCACGGTTACGTTTTAACCAATTAGCTGGAAGGATTACATTAGATATAAATCAAACCTTCACTTTCATCGCCAAAGCTGCGATAGTCGCCACAATGATAGGAGAGGGCGCTCATTAAGGCTAATAGGGCATCTAAATGATGCCAGCTGAGAATGTCATTGGAATTGATTTTTATAGAAGGACGCATACAGGATCGGACTTTGGCAATGCAATCTTTTAGGGCTGCTTTTGTGCCTTTATAGCCCAGTGTTTTTAGATCAAACCTTTGGGCCATCAATTTGGGATAGGTTTCTAAAATTTGGAGGCTGCCAGACTCCAGGCTGTTTTTCAGTTCGATGGCTCGGGCTGCCAATCCACCTAAAAACATGGGCGACATGGCCCGGGTCTCTCGATCGGCTAATCGGAAGTGGTAGTCTTCAAAACCCTTGAGGTTGCGATAAACTCCCGGTAAACTCAAAGGAGCATCAATAAACATTAATTCGGGCTTAAAATGTGCCACGGCATTGCGAATGAATTGATCCGCATCCACCTTAGGTTCCACTTCCATAAAAAAGATATTGGGCTCCTGGTAAATGGCTATCACGGTATTTCCTGAAAGCTTACTTCCGTAGTCAACTCCGAAAATCGTTCCCATGATGTTTAAAAAATTTCTTGGATTACTTTTTCACGATGGGCAAACATTTCCTTCAATTGCTTTTGTACCAACCAGGGGTGTGCCCAGCGAGAAAGTGATTCGAGAGGCAATCGATAATGAAGTTCATCACTTATTAATGTGCCCCCATCTTTAGCTTCAAAACGATGCAGGTGATGCCACATCTTAAAAGGGCCGGCCAGCATTTCATCTACAAAGTAATCTTCTTTATTTACGGCACTTATTTCGGAGGTCCAGTTTAAAGGGATGCCTAAAATGGGGGATACCTTATAGCGTAGGATCATACCCGGAAACATTGTAGAGCTGGGCTTTTCTACAATGCGCATTTTCATTTTTGCCGGAGTTATGCGCAAAAGGTTTTCAGGATTGGAAAAGAAATCCCAAACCTCCTTCAGTGGCGCATTTACCCACTGTTCTTGCTTTAGTTGATACATATCTGTCTAACGCCAAACTGAGGTTCTGGTTCATAGCTTAGATGTGCCTGACTCAAAAATTTAGAAAGAAAATAGAGAGCCAAAAAAAAAGCGCCTCCATTTTTGAAGGCGCTTTCCATATAAGAGCTTGATTCTTAAAAAGAATCCCACATTTTATCGTATTTCACTGCTTTTGGAGTAATACACATCACCGGAATTTCACTGTGGTAAATTACGGCTTGCATTTCATTACCTAGGAAATAGTCGGTAATATCCGTAGGGCCGGCTTCTTCGGTAATAATTACCAAATCACCTTCAGACTCATAAGCATGATTTAAGATATTGCGAACGACACCACGACGTGATGGGTTCTCAATAATTTGATGTTCGCATACCACACCGTGGCTGCGAATAAAGCTTTCCACCTGATTTACATGGCCACGTAAAATATTCAGTTGGCTGTCGTTTTCTTTCACGGCCACTACTAATACTTTCGCACCAAATAAGCGGGCATACTCCAAGGTAGGACCTACTTTCTCTTTGCTATGACGATCCATCAATAATGGGAAGATGATGGTTTCGATCTTTTCAATTTCACGTACCCCTTTAATTGTAACCACAGGAGGTTTTACTAAAGCAGCAGTGCGGTAGGCATTAGACCCAATGAAGCGTTTGCGAAGGTTTTGGGGTTTACCATTGGTTCCCATTACCACCAAGTTGGCATCGATAAGGCTGCTTACCCGGGCAATTTCTTCATATACAACACCTTCGGCAACCATGGTATTGGTTGGGATGTTATGATCTTTCTGGAAGTTATCCGCAACTTCCTTCAGTTTTTTGCTTACCTCACTATGAATTTGCTCGGTATTACTAGAGCTGGAGAACATCTTCGAAAAGAAACCTCCTTCTTCAATTACAGAGAGTAAGGTAATGCTGGCGTTTTCGGTAGCTTTGGCAAAAATTGAGGCTTGGTTTAAAGCGGTCAAGGATTGCTCAGAAAATCCGATCGGAACCAGGATCTTGAATGAATCAGACATAAGAGGAACGAATTAGTGCCTCAAAGTTAAGTTAATCCCCGAATACGAACAGTATGCCTTCATCTGAAATCATTCTTAACCCTGATTTAAGTGTTTACCACTTGCATTTGAAAAATGGCGAAGTGCCACGAAAGGTAGTCACAGTGGGAGATCCTGATCGAATAGATTGGTTAATTCCCCATTTTGATCAGGTTTATTCCGATCAACAATTCAGGGAATTTCGGAGTCTTCGTGGCAGGATTGGGCAGCAAGATATGCTCTGTATTTCGACGGGTATCGGCACCGATAATGTCGATATTGTACTCAATGAATTGCATTTGGCCTATGCCTGGGATTTAAGTAAGCGTACTCTTCAAGCAGAGGAATTGGCCCCTATGCAAGTTTTGCGTTTGGGTACCAGCGGAACTTTGCGAGAAGATATCCCGATAGATAGCATATTAATGTCGGAAGGGGCCTTGGGTTTCGACTATCTCATGCACTTTTACAATTGGCCCGACTTCCGCAGGTTGGAAGGTCTGGAAGCTTTTCCAGAGCCGTATTTCACTTGGGGTTCGGAGGAAATGCGAGATCAGTTCCGACCAATGTCTCAACACAGTGGCATTACGGTTACCGCTAATGGTTTTTATGGACCACAGGGCAGGAATCTTCCCCTTACAGCAAAGAATGCCAATTGGCTTGATCTTTTAGCGGCGCAAAAGCTGGAAGGGCGCTCTATCACTAATTTAGAAATGGAAACGGCCGGCATTTATGCTTTAGGCAGTCTCTTAAATATGGAATGTCTTTCCCTCTCAGCAATCCTTGCCAATCGTAGGACACAGGTATTTAGCAAAAAGCCTGAGACTATCGTTCAAGGAATGATAGCTCAGGCTTTGGAAATTTATAGTGCAGAATAGCTGCCTAGCGCGCTACGTTTACGGCACGAGTTTCACGGATTACGGTAATCTTTACCTGTCCGGGATAGGTCATTTCATTTTGAATTTTCTGGCTGATGTCGAAGCTAATTTTCGCGGCATCAGCATCGCTCACTTTCTCACAATCTACAATTACTCGCAGCTCACGACCGGCTTGTACTGCATAAGCTTGAGTAACTCCATTTTGAGAAATCGCTAATTGTTCCAGGTCTTTCAAACGCTGCATATAGCTTTCTGCAATCTGACGACGTGCTCCTGGGCGTGCACCCGAAATACCATCACATACCTGGATAATTGGAGAGATAAGGCCAGTCATCTCAATTTCATCGTGGTGAGCACCAATCGCATTACATACTTCAGGTTTTTCACCGTATTTCTCGGCCATCTTCATCCCTAAAATAGCGTGTGGTAATTCACTTTCTTCCGAAGGTACTTTACCAATATCATGTAGTAAGCCGGCACGTTTGGCGATCTTAGGATTCAAACCAAGTTCAGCCGCCATAATACCACAGAGATTGGCCACTTCACGCGAGTGTTGCAACAGGTTTTGTCCGTAAGAAGAACGGTATTTCATACGACCCACCATACGAACCAACTCAGGGTGCAAGCCATGAATGCCGAGATCGATGGTGGTACGCTTACCCACTTCGAAAATTTCTTCTTCAATCTGTTTACGGGTCTTATTGCAAACTTCTTCAATACGGGCGGGGTGAATACGTCCGTCTGATACCAATTTGTGTAAAGAAAGGCGGGCAATCTCACGACGTACCGGATCAAAGCAACTCAGGATAATAGCCTCCGGAGTATCGTCTACAATAATTTCTACGCCGGTAGCTGCTTCCAGGGCGCGGATGTTACGGCCTTCACGACCGATGATGCGACCCTTAACGTCGTCGTTTTCGATATTAAATACCGATACTGAGTTTTCAACTGCCTGCTCGGTGGCTACTCTCTGAATAGTTTGGATAACCACTTTGCGAGCTTCACGAGCGGCGCTTAATTGCGCTTCTTCCATGGTGGTTTGGATAAAAGCAGCGGCATCGGTTTTGGCCTCTTCTTTAAGAGCTTCTAATAATTGGTCTTTAGCTTCTTCAGGACTTAAGCCAGAGATCACTTCCAATTGCTCCACCTGCTTGCGGTGCATTTTCTCGAGCTCCTTGCTACGAGCGTCATTTACCTCCAACTTTTTAGTTAGCTCCTCGCGCAGGCGTTGATTTTCTTTATAGTCTTTTTTGTTGTTTTCGGCATGCTCGCGCACCCTTTGTTCTTTTTCCTTCAGGTTATTAAAGCGGTCGTTGAGTTTTTGCTCCCGCTTGTTAATCACCTTTTCATGTTCGGCTTTAAGCTCCAGGAATTTCTCCTTGGCTTGCAAAATTTTCTCCTTTTTAATGCCTTCTGCTTCTTTTTGAGCTTCGGCCAGGATATTTTGATTTTTCTTCTTTAAGATCAGCATATTAAAAACGAAGGCGGTTCCAAAGCCTACGATTAAAGCTGCCAGAATAAGAATTAAAGTTGTTGTTTCCATCTTTCTAATTGGTTCATAAAAAAACCCGCACCCTTTTCGTGTTTCGTCTAAACCCCGTTTAGACAGGTTCGGAGCTTACCGGATAATTTCGACCTTCCACTCGAGGGAGGCATGATCTAGAAAACCCGAGCTAAACTCCTATTATTGATAATGTTGAGTTTAGCAAATACAGGAAAGGATGCGGGAAAAAATTTGTAAAAGAACGTTGCTATTGCGTCGCTTGCTTTAGTTTTTCCGAAAGACGGTCTAAATGTGCTCCAATATCATCTCCACTCACCAAATTATCGATTTGGATCTTTTCCAAACGCGAGGCTAACTGCAAGGCACACATGGCCAGCAAGTCTTGTTTGTCGCGTACCGCGTAACCATCTTCATATTTTTTAAGAATGGCCTCGATACTCTTGGCGGCTTTACGGATGTTCTCTTCCTCATCTCTACGGATGGTTAAAGGGTAGACCCGATCGGCCAGGGATACTTTTATTTTCAGCAAATCTGACATTTCACTATCTCTCAGGAAAATCACTCATTCAACAAAGCTATACAGCGATCTATTTCCCGCATTAAGGAACCCAATTTCGCTTTTGCGGCTTTTGCTTCCTCCGGATCACCGGCCAAACCACGCGCCAGGCGTAAGCGTTCTAATTGAATTCCTAAGTTTTGGACTTCATCCGACTGCGAATGCAATTGAGCTTCCAGCTCCACGATCTTCTCCTTCAGTTGTACATTTTCTTTTTGTACCACCAAATGATCACTGATTATGTGGTTAATCAGTTGTTCCAGATCCTTGATCTTTGCTTCAATTGCTTTCATGCATCGCAAAAAAACTCCAATGGCCAAAGTTAGCAAGCCATATCGGGATAACAAACCCCTTTTTAAAGGGAAGAAAAATTCCTTTCGGCTTCGAAAATGGCCCTTAATTTTGAATAAATTCGAGCATGTCTAAGATACTATCATTCACTCTATTTTTACTAGTAAGCCATACGGTTGTTGGGCAAAAAAATTATCCGCAAGACTATTTTAAAAGTCCCTTGCCCATTAAACTCTATTCATCCGGCACCTTTGGCGAGTTGCGCAGTAATCATTTTCATTCGGGGCTCGACCTAAAAACGCAGGGGAAGGTAGGCATTCCTGTTTTGGCTGCGGCCGAAGGGGAGGTCGTTCGTATTAAGGTTTCTCCCTATGGTTTTGGCAAGGCGATATATCTAAGGCATCCCAATGGCTACACTACTGTTTATGCTCACTTACTATCCTTTAGTCCCGATTTAGAAGCCTACATAGTTTCTGAAATGCGTCGCTTGCAGAAGAATGAGATCGAACTATATCCACCAGCCTCAAAGTTTCATTTTGAACAAGGCGATACCATTGCACTTAGTGGCAATAGCGGTGGCAGTGGAGGCCCGCATCTTCATTTCGAAGTTCGTGATAGTCGGACCGAAAAGATCATCAATCCCTTACTCTTTGGATTCGAAGTGGAAGATCATCGTCAACCTGAATTGGGGCCTTTGCAGGTATATTTTTTCGAAAATCATCAGCCTGCCGGACAAAAAGAATACAGCTTATTGCAAAAGCGGGGGGGCGATTATGTCCTTACGGGTGATGGTATTGTAGATGCGAGTGGAGCCGTTTCCTTTGGACTTTATGCTATCGATCGGCAGGATGGATATAATAACCGCAATGGGGTTTATGATCTTAAACTCTTTGTAGGAGATGATTTAGTGCACGAATTTAAAATGGAAACCTTCGCCTTTGCCGAAAGTCGTTACATCAATGCTCATATTGATTATGGCTTAAAGGCTTGCTGCAAGCAAACTTCACATCGACTCTATCGAGAACCCGGCAATAAATTGAGCACTTATCCGGCTCAAGCCGAAGCCGGGCATTTGACTTTTGATAGAGATACGGTGGTGCCGGTTCGAATTGAAGCCCGAGATGTAGCAGGTAATTTAAGTGTCCTCAATTTCGATTTACAGTACAGTGTCGGATCGGAACCTGGCCCGGAAGTGGATCCCATGAGTGAAGAAAGCCTTGAGAATTCTGAGTTTTTAATCGCAAGGGTAGAGCCTGATCAAGCGGAGCTGATAAAAGGAGAGAGCTATGAACTCAATTTCCGTGCAGGAAGTTTTTACCGTGATTATGTCCTGGAAATAGCCCAGGAAGAATTTCCAGAAACCTATAGTGATCTTTTCACTTTCGGATCCCGCGAAATACCGGTGCACCTCTATTATGATCTAAAATTACGCCTCAATCATTTACCCAAAGGAGTCGATCCAGACAAGTTTTTTATTGCCAGTTATCTGGATGGGAAATACGATGAATATGAAGGGGGAAGCTATAAAGATGGTTGGCTTAGCACCCGAACTCGGCAATTAGGACAGTTTGCCATTGCCTTGGATACCCTGGCGCCCCAAATTTCAGCTATAGATTTTAAGGATGGGATGCCTTTAAAGCAAAGTCAATTGCAAATTCGAGTGCGCGATGATTTAAGTGGGCTAGAGGAATACGATGCCTGGGTAAACGGGGAGTGGGTTCCCATTTACTATGATGCTAAAACCGATCGCCTGCTTTTAAAAACGAAATATTGGCCTCTAACTCAAGACTCTAAACAAGTGTTAAAATTGCGTGTTGTTGATGATAAAAAGAATGTAAGCGAGCAAACATGGACTCTTTTTGCCCCTTAGATGCTATTTTCGCCAATTCATCGTTTCCTTTATGATGCGCAAAATTTATATACTACTCTTTTCAGGATTTTTAAGCTTGAGCCTTTTTGCCCAAGAAGAGAAACCCGTGCAAATGAGTGGCTTGGTATTGAGTCAGGATAGTATTCCCCGACCCATACCCTTTGCGCACGTTTATGTGGGGCAGGGTACCCGCGGTACTATGACGGATGCCGATGGTTTTTTCTCCTTTGCGGCCTTAGCTGGCGATAGTATTCGTTTTAGTTGCATTGGCTTTACCCAGGAAATCTTAGTGGTGCCGGATACCTTATCCAAAACAGCCTATCTGGCACGCGTAATGATGAAGCGTGATACCACACTTTTAGAGGAAGTAACCCTATATCCCTGGCCTACCCCCGACCGTTTTAAAGAAGCATTTTTAGCTACCAATATTCCAACTACTCAAAATGATATTGCCATGCGAAATCTGGCTATTCAGGCCTTGCAGGATCGGGCAGCAGCCATGAATCTCGACCCTGAAGAAGCCAAGGATTTAGCCATCATGATGCAAAATCAGAGCATATACGATTATGGGCGATATCAAGGTTACGATAATGGAGCCACCGCCATTTTAGGTGCTCTAAGTAATCCCTTCGCCTGGCAAAGACTTTTTCAATCTTTTAAGAAAAATTAGGCCTCAATGCGCTTAGTCCTTTCGGCTTTAAGCCTACTCCTCTTCTCCCAATATGCCTGGGCTCAAACCCAAATTTACGGTCGGATAAGCGACGTGGATAATATTCCCATCGACGGAGCCCGTGTGGGAATCGGCGATTATTATACCCTAACCGATGCGCAGGGTAAATATGAACTGGATGTTATACCGGGCAAAAAACTAATGGTCTATTTCGCCAATTACAATTACCAACCCGATACCATTTTCATAAACCTGGCTAAAGGGGAAAAGAAGGAAATTAATCGTCAGCTCAAATTGCTGAAAAATGAATTGGGAGTAGTCGATATTGTGGATCGCAAAGGGCGTTTCGACAATCAAGTGGATGTAAGTGTAAAGTCCATTGAATCCTTTGTGGGCCCTAACTCAGGAGTAGAAGGTATCATTAAAACTTTACCTGGAGTAAGCTCCTACAGCGAGCTTTCTTCACAGTATTCAGTTCGAGGTGGGAACTTCGATGAAAACCTGGTTTATGTAAATGGCATTGAAGTATACCGACCTTTTTTAGTACGTAACGGTCAACAGGAAGGGATGAGCTTTGTGAACTCTTCCATGGTTTCCAATGTGCGTTTTTCAGCCGGTGGTTTCGAGGCGCGCTATGGCGATAAGATGGCGTCGGTGCTGGATATTACCTATCGCAAACCTAAGGAGTTTGGCCTCAGTTTAGAAGGAAGCCTTTTAGGTGGAAACCTCGTATACGAAGATCGATTTGCCAATGATCGAGTGTCGGCATTAGTAGGAGCTCGTTATCGTACCAACCAATTATTATTAGGATCACTAGATACCGAGGCAGATTTCAAACCTCAGTTTACCGACATTCAGGCTTATATCACTTATGATGTTACGGATGAGTGGGAGTTAAGCTTTTTGGGGAATTATTCACGAAATCTTTATCAGGTGGTTCCCCAAAGTAGGACTACCGATTTTGGTACCATCCAGGAAAGCTTGCGCCTGAATGTGTTCTTCGATGGCCGTGAAGATTATGATTTCACCACTCGATTTGCGGCTTTAGGCTTAACGAATCGCCCCAAAAAGAACATGAGATTGACCTACCAGGCTTCGGTGTTTCAAACTACAGAGCAGGAATATTTTGATGTTTTAGGAGCCTACCGATTGGGTGAATTAAATACCAATTTAGGAAGCGATCAATTTGGTGAAATTAGCTTTACCCGCAGTATTGGCGGCTTTCAGAATTATGCCCGAAATTATTTGGATGCCATTGTAGCCAATCTTTCCCATTCCGGAATTTTGGATCAAGGAGATGTTACCTGGCGCTGGGGGGCAAAGGTGCAGATGGAAGATATCATCGATCGTTACAAAGAATGGGAACGTATCGACTCCGCGGGTTATAATGTTCCAGACGGTAGTGGCTTTAATTACGATTCCTTAATTGTGGATACCTGGGATTCATTAGGAAATCCGGTAGCCGGCAATGTGTATACTTCCATTTTACAGGAAGATGAATTGAATCTCTTCGAAAGCTTTGCCAGTAAAATCTCGGTAAACTCAGTGCGAGCTACCGCCTATGTAGAGCGTAGTCAGATTATTCCGCTGGATTCACTGGGTGATTTGTTTTACAATATTGGAATCCGCAATCAATATTGGAGCTTCAATAATCAGAATGTAATTAGTCCCCGCGCCAGCATTAGCTTTAAGCCTAATTGGGAATCGGATATGGTTTTTCGTTTTGCCACGGGCTTTTACTTTCAACCTCCCTTTTATCGGGAGATGCGGAATTTGGAAGGAGGCCTAAATGAAAACATTCGGGCTCAGCGCTCCATTCATTTTGTGTTGGGGCATGATTACAACCTTCGTATCTGGAATCGTCCCTTTAAAATGGTAACGGAGGTCTACTATAAGGACTTCGGTCAATTGATTCCTTACGATATGGATAATGTGCGGATTCGATACCGAGCTGTAAACAATGCCAAAGGCTATGCAACGGGTATCGACTATCGCATTAATGGGGAGTTTGTGCCGGGTATTGATTCCTGGGCCTCTTTATCTATTATGACGATTCGTGAGGATATCGAAGGCGATGGAGCGGGCTATTTACCGCGTCCTACTGACCAACGCTTGAATTTTAAAATCTTCTTCCAGGACTATCTGCCTAATGATCCCACCTTTAGAGTGAGCATGACCCTGGCTTATGGTACCGGATTGCCATTTGGTCCACCTCAGGCTACAGCCGAAGAAAGAGTATTCCGCTTACCTGATTACCGTCGGGTAGATATCGGATTTTCCAAGGTGATTAAAAGTGAAGGACGCGAACATAAGTGGAAAGTGTTCAACAACTTCAGTAGCCTTTGGGTAGGGGTAGAAGTATTTAACCTCTTGGATATTACCAATACCATTAGCTACCTCTGGGTTAAGGATATAAGCACGGCGCGTGAGTATGCAGTACCCAATTACCTTACTCCACGTCTTTTGAATGTGAAATTGGTAGCCAAAATCTAGGCGGCCTTTTCCTGAAATAGCCCTACTTTTGCGGCCCAAAATCGAATTAAATGTTCAGTAAATATTTACGCTTAGGATTAACTGCAGTTTTGCTGGGATTGTCGATCTGGCAATTTATCGAAGTGGAGATCGGAAACGGTATCATGTGGTTCCTATTGGCGGGTATTGTACTCTTTACCTATTTCCGTAACGAACGCATCTTACAAGCATTTTGGTTCTTGCGTAAGAACGATATGCCCAAAGCCCAAAAAGCCCTGGATCATATTAAAGATCCCGAAGGCGCTTTAATTAAAGGTCAGTTGGCTTACTATTATATGTTGCAGGGAATGATTGTTTCCAATACTAATTTGGGTAAGGCTGAATCTTTTTTACGCAAAGCTCTAAAAACTGGATTGCGTCAAAAGCACGATCAGGCCATGGCAAAATTGCAATTAGCAGGTTGCGCTTTGGCAAAACGTCGTAAACGTGAAGCACAAATCTTGCTTACCGACGTTAAGAAACTGGATACCCGCGGAATGCTCAGCGAGCAAGTGAAAATGCTGAAGCAACAAATGAAGCGGATCTAAAAGAATAGATGCCCTCAAAATCTAAGTCGAAAAAAAGGAAAAGCCCACGCCGGAAGTCCCCCGCAGTTAAATTGCGGAAATGGTTTCTGCGCCTGAGCTTTTTGTTTTTAAGCCTCTTGCTTCTTTTTATTGCTTCGGTGTATTTAGGCTTTTGGGGCCCCATTCCCGATAGCGATGAATTGAAGGCGATTCGACAATCGAAGTCTACCCTTGTTTACTCTCAGGATAAAGCGCTTATTGGCAGCTTTTATGCGGTAAACCGCGATCCGGTCAGCTTTGATCAATTGCCGGAGCATTTAGTGCAGGCCCTGGTAGCTACTGAAGATGAGCGTTTTTACGAGCATTCAGGTATCGACTTCCTAAGTCTCCTAAGGGTGGTGGTTAAAACCCTTTTAATGGGGGATAGTAGCTCTGGCGGAGGTAGTACCCTAACGCAACAATTGGCCAAAAACCTATTCGGTCGTCCTGATTTCGGAGCCCTTAGCATGCCGGTAAACAAATGCCGGGAAATGATAATCAGTCAGCGTTTGGAGTCGATTTACTCCAAAGATGAAATACTGGCTCTCTATCTCAACACCGTTAGTTTTTCGGAAAACACCTATGGCATTGCTGCAGGGAGTCAACGCTTTTTTAATTGCGCTCCCAAGGATTTACGAATTGAGGAAGCGGCAGTTTTAATTGGCTTATTGAAAGCCAATACTACTTATAATCCTCGCTTACATCCCGAGAAATCCAGATTAAGGAGAAATGTGGTCTTGAGTCAGATGCAGCGCAATGATTATTTAAAAGCGGAGCAATTAGATTCGCTGCAAGCCTTGCCATTGGATTTAGACTATTCCAACCTCGACCTTGAAGGACCGGCCCCTTATTATTTAAAGCAGGTAGAATTAGAACTCAAGCAAATATTAGCGGATAAGCTAAAAGAAAATGGCCAGCCCTGGGATGCTCAGAAAGATGGATTGCGGGTTTATACGAGTTTGAATGCTGATCAGCAATCGGGACTTCGAGACGCATTTCGATCGCATTTAGCCAATTGGCAAAAGAAGTTTGATCAGCACTGGTCTACCAAAGATCCCTGGTCTCAAAAACCGGCTTTTTTCGAGAAGAAGTTGATGGCAAGTCCGGCTTGGAAAAGTTATGCCGCCAAAGGTTTGTCGGATGATGAGATTCGTGAAAAGTTGAGCCAGAAACACAGCATGGAACTCTATCATCCCGCAGGGAATATGGAGATCGAAGCTTCCGGAATTGATTCTTTAAAGCACTATTTGCGATTATTAAGAGGGGCCTCGGTTTTGTTGGATCCCCAAAGTGGTGCGGTACGTGCCTGGGTGGCTGGTCCCGATTATCGCTATTTACCCTATGATAATGTAAATGCAGCCCATACCATGGCATCTACGGTAAAGCCATTTGTTTTGTCTGCGGCGCTGGAGGCTGGCGAAGATCCCTGTGAATATCAATCCGCCGAAAGGCGTGAATACCCGGGCTATGATGATTGGAGTCCTCGGAATTACGACGGTAATTACGAAGGAATGTACAGCATGCAAGGGGCTTTGAAAAAGTCGATAAACACGGTTACGGTAGCCTGGTATTTTAAAGCTGGGGCCGATAAGGTAAGGGCCTTGGCTCATAAAATGGGAATTGCTGATCATTGGGCGGATGGACCTTCCGTTTCTTTAGGAGCCTCTGCTGTGAGCCCAATTGATTTAGCCCGAGCCTATGCTCTATTTGCCAATAGAGGGATGGAAGTAGAACCTTATTTTATTGAGAAGATTGAAACCGCTAGTGGTGAACTGCTCTACCATCATGAAAAAAAGCCTGCAAAGCGTATCCTAAAGGAGGAAACCGCCCAATTAATGAATGCCATGCTCCAAGGCGTAAGCGAGTCGGGAACCGCCCGCAGTTTACATTCCGTTTATGGAGCCCGCAAATCCTGGGCTGCGAAAACCGGAACTTCACAGAATTATTCCGATGCCTGGTTTGTGGCTTATCGACCTGATTTGGTATCGGTAACCTGGATGGGAGGGATCAACCCTTTGATTCGTTTTCGCAGTGGTGCTTTAGGTTCTGGTTCAACCATGGCCTTGCCGGTATTCGGAAAACTCATATCCAAAATGGAATCCCGAATTACCTCAATAAACTGGCCTGCCTTATCCGAATCCCAAAAAGAAATGCTGGCCTGTCCAGATTATAAGGAAGAAAGCCTGCTAGACGATCTACGCTCCATCTTTAAGAAAAAGGAGGGTAAGGCCGTGAAGGAGGAAGAGCCTGAACCGATTAAAGAAGAAAAGGAGGGCTCCTGGTGGGGGAAAATATTTAAAAAGAAGGATTAAGATTTCCAGCCAAAAACCCTTTGCAGAATCGCGCTTACTCTCGCGGCAGGATCTTGCCGGATCTTAGCTTCTTCCTCGGCTAAGAGCACAAAAAGGCCATTTAAAGTTTCTTGCATCACATAATCGCTGAGGTCGGGATTAACTGGAGTCACAAAAGGAATTCGATTGTAATTGCTGGCTATCGGTTGCCAGTATTTCGTGAGTTCTACCTTTTGGATCGCCTGATCGATAACCGGTTTAAAAGCCAATTTCAATTGGGCTTCTGTTTTAGACCGCAGGTAAACCGTTGCGGCATTGGCATCACCACGCCAAATACCATATACATCTTGCAGAGTCATACTGCGAATAGCATCCACAAAAATAGGACTGGCTTTCGCCGAAGCTTGTTCGGCACCATGGTTCAAGGTTTCAACAAATTGATCGACCAAATTACCCATGCCCAGGTCGCGTAAAGTTTTAGCCGCACGTTCCGCTTCAGGTGGGAAAGGAATTTTAATGAGGGGATTATTGTAAAAGCCATTTTCCTGAGAGGAGCGACTTACCGCATTGCGAATACCTACTTCGAGAGCTTCTTTAATTCCGCGATTGATTTCCGATTCGCTGGGTTCCATCTGAGAACTCGATTCCTGCGCAATTTGCAGGAGCGCATCACAGGAGCTGGCACTAAAAAGCAAGGCAAGTGTAAGAATGAAATTTCGCATAATGGAGGCTATTGGTACTAGGGGTGAATTTAGTATTTGCTCCCAGTTTAGGCAAGCAGGCGCAATTAAAAATGCTAGATTTGCGAACCCTTTTGAATTCCCACAATGCAAGCAGAAATCATAGCCATTGGCGATGAACTATTAATTGGTCAAACGATTGATACCAATTCGGCATTTATTGCCGCTCAGCTCAATTTGCAAGGAATTAAAGTATGGCAAAAGAAGGTGGTAGCCGATACTACCGAAGCCATTCGCTCAGCCTTGGATGAGGTGCATGCGGATACCCGTTATGTATTTATGACCGGTGGATTAGGGCCTACCAAGGATGATATCACCAAGAAAACCTTGCTGGATTATTTTGGTGGTGATATGGTCTTTAAGGAGGAGATTTATGAGCACATTCGTAAACTCTTCATGGGATTCAACCGGGAGCCCAAGGAGGTACATCGCCAACAGGCATATGTACCCAGCAGCTGTGAAGCCATTTTAAATGAAACGGGCACCGCACCTGGCATGCGATTCGAAAAGGGCGATCGCTATTATTTTTCTACTCCGGGAGTGCCTTATGAAACGGAGCATTTGGTAGCTGATAAAATTGTTCCCTGGATACTCAATACCCAGATGGAAGGGAAGCTCTACCATAAAACCTTGATTACTCAAGGAATTGGCGAGAGCGATTTAGCCGAAATGCTTATTGAGTGGGAAGATGAATTACCGGCTGAACTAAAGTTGGCTTATCTGCCTTCACCGGGCTTGGTGCGATTGCGCTTAACGGGACAGGCAGAAACAAAAGAGAAAAGCAAGGTCCTCGTAGAAGAGGGCATCGCAATAATGCGGAGCAAATTGGGTGACCTGATTTTTGGGGAAGATGTGAGCTCCCTGGAAGAAATAGTTGGGAAATCACTCCAGGCCCGCAAAATGACCTTAGCAACTGCCGAAAGCTGCACCGGCGGTTATATTGGTCATTTAATAACCAGTATTCCGGGGAGCTCGGAATATTATTTAGGCGGAGTGGTATCCTACAGCAATGCCTTAAAAATGGATATGCTGGGGGTAAAAGCTAAAAGTTTGGAAGCCTATGGCGCGGTCAGTGAGCAAGTAGCCCTTGAAATGGCTGAGGGTTTAAGGAATCGAACCGGTGCCGACTTTGCTTTGGCAACAACAGGTATTGCCGGACCGGGTGGTGGAACGGCGGAAAAGCCTGTGGGACTGGTATGGATAGCCGTAGCCGGACCGCAGGGAAGTCGCGCCAGAAGCTATCACTTTGGTAATCATCGGCAAAGAAATATCCGACGTAGTGCCTTAATGGCTTTAGACCGTCTAAGAAAAGAAGTGCAGAAAATTGAAATCTAGGTTTGTACGACTGTAATATTTACTTACTTTTGCAGACCCAAAATTTAAGAAGCGAGATCCATGTCAAGAGTATGTGAGCTTACCGGTAAGAAAGCAATGAGTGGAAACAATGTTTCCTTCTCCAATAAAAAGAACAAGCGCAAGTTCAATGTGAACTTGATGAAGAAGCGTTTTTATTTAGCTGAAGAAGATCGTTGGATCACTCTTCGTGTATCTGCTTCTGCCTTGAAAAACATCAATAAGAAAGGTTTGGCTGCGGTGATTAAAGATGCCCGTGCCAATGGATATCTCACCAAATAAGAATTTAGGCAATGGCTAAAAAAGGGAACCGAGTACAAGTTATTCTGGAATGCACTGAGCATAAAGACAGCGGCATGCCTGGTACATCACGTTATGTGACCACTAAGAACAAGAAGAACACTCCCGACCGTATGGAGCTTAAGAAATACAATCCTATTCTGAAGCGCCACACCGTTCATAAAGAAATCAAGTAAAAAATTAGTTAGCGATGGCAAAGAAAGTAGTAGCAACCCTTAAGTCCGGAGATTCAGCTCAATTTACCAAAGTGGTAAGAATGGTTAAGTCTGAAAAATCTGGCGCTTATACCTTCGAGGAGAAAGTGGTAAACAAGGAGCACATCAAGGATTTCTTGAACAGCTAAGCATCGCTTTCCCAACAATACGTACCCGCTATCCTTGGATGGCGGGTTTTTTATTTTGTATCAAGGCCTGAGCGCGGCCGCTAAGAAGGGCATTTTTAGGATATTTGCCGATATTTTATACAAATGGGTCTATTTGGTAAATTATTTTCCCGGGAAGAAAATCGGGGAGAAATAGAACAAGGCCTGGAAAAAACCCGTCAAAGTGTTTTTGCCAAGCTTAGCAAGGCGGTAGCCGGAAAAAGTAAGGTCGATGCTGAAGTGCTCGACGATCTTGAAGAAGTACTCATCAGCTCTGATGTAGGTATTGATACTACCCTTAAAATTATTGAGGCCATTGAAGAAAGAGTGGCCCGCGATAAATACCTCGGAACCTCGGAGCTCAATCAAATATTGCGTGAAGAGATTGCCGGTCTTTTGAAAAGCAAGGAAGGCGCCGATAGTGGCTTTAGTTTGCCCGAAAAGCGTCCTTATGTTTTAATGGTGGTAGGTGTAAATGGTGTGGGTAAAACTACCACCATTGGTAAGCTTGCTAATCAGTTTAAGAAAGCCGGACTCAGCGTAGTGCTGGGGGCAGCAGATACCTTTAGGGCAGCGGCGGTAGATCAGTTGGAAATCTGGAGTGAAAGAGTAGATGTACCCATCGTAAAGCAAGCCATGGGTTCTGACCCTGCGTCGGTAGCTTTTGATGCCGTACAATCGGCCATTTCTCGCAATGCCGATGTGGTGATTATTGATACTGCCGGTCGTTTGCACAATAAGGTGAACCTGATGAATGAGCTCTCCAAGATTAAGAGAGTAATGCAAAAACTGGTTCCCGATGCGCCTCATGAGGTTCTCCTGGTTTTAGATGCTTCTACCGGACAAAATGCATTGGAGCAAGCCAAGCAGTTTAGCAAGGCTACCCAGATTACAGCCTTGGCCCTAACTAAATTAGATGGCACTGCCAAAGGCGGGGTGGCCATCGGAATTTCAGATCAATTGCAGATTCCCGTAAAATACATTGGTGTAGGAGAGGGAATCGACGATTTGAGGGTCTTCGATAAAGAAGCCTTCGTAAATAGCTTATTTGAAAACTAATGCGCACTAAACACCGCAAGAAGAATAAAATCAATATCGTTACTCTGGGTTGTTCAAAAAACCTGTATGATAGCGAGGTATTGATGGGGCAGTTGAAGGCCAACCAGAAAGAGGTGGTCCATGAGGAGGAAGGAAATATTGTGGTGATTAATACCTGTGGCTTTATTGAAAATGCCAAGGAAGAATCCATTAATACCATTCTGGAATTTGTAGAGCGCAAGGAAGAAGGAGAGGTGGACAAGGTTTTTGTAACCGGATGTTTATCAGAGCGCTATAAACCCGATTTGGAAAAGGAAATTCCCAATGTAGATCAATACTTCGGGACTCGCGAACTCCCCTTATTATTGAAAGCCTTGGGAGCCGATTATAAGAAGGAATTGGTAGGTGAGCGATTGAGTACTACGCCTCAGCATTTTGCTTATTTGAAGATTGCCGAAGGTTGTGATCGCCCTTGTTCATTCTGTGCAATTCCCTTAATGCGCGGTGGTCATAAATCTACCCCCATTGAGGACTTAGTAACCGAGGCTCAAAAATTAGCCGCCAAAGGAGTTAAGGAACTTTTATTGATTGCTCAGGATCTAACCTATTATGGTTTGGATCTGTATAAGAAGCGTGCTCTGGCCGATTTGTTAAAGGAATTGGTGAAGGTGGAAGGGATCCAGTGGATACGTTTACACTATTTATTCCCTACCGGTTTCCCGGAAGATGTACTCGATTTAATTCGCAAGGAACCAAAGATTTGCAATTATATAGATATTCCACTGCAGCATATTGCTGATCCGGTATTGAAGTCCATGCGTCGTGGTACTACCAAGGAACGCACGGATAAACTCCTGCACTTAATGCGGGAGAAGGTGCCCGGCATCGCCATACGTACCACCCTAATTGTGGGTTATCCTGGCGAAACGGAAGAGGATTTCGAAGTCTTGAAGGAATGGGTGAGAGAAATGCGTTTCGAGCGCTTAGGTGTCTTTACCTACTCTCATGAGGAAAATACTCATGCTTATAATTTGGAAGACGATGTGCCCGCTGAAATTAAGCAGGAGCGTGCGAATGAAGTGATGGCCATCCAGCAAAAGATATCGGCAGAGCATAATCAGGCCATGGTAGGGCAGAAGTATAGAGTACTTATCGACCGTAAGGAAGGCGATTTCTTTATCGGTCGTACCGAACTCGATTCACCCGATGTAGATAACGAAGTACTGGTGGAAGCAGACTATTTACCTACAGGTGAATTCGTGGAAGTGGAAATCACCAGCGCCGAAGATTATGATCTCTTTGCCGTAGTCGTGGAATAATCTCCATAGCCGAACACAAACAACTAACTACCTAGTACGGACAATCATCTAAACTCTATACTCTAGAATCTAGAATCTTCTCTAGCCCAAAATCTTGCGCAGCCCCGCCATTTTAAGGGCAGCTACTCCGGCTTCGGTGCCTTTATTACCATGAATACCACCTGCGCGAGCGCGACTTTGTTCGATGGTATTATCGGTTAAAACGCAAAAGATAACGGGGGTATCGAATTGTAGATTGAGTTCGGTTACGCCATGTGTAACACTCTGACAAACAAAATCGAAATGTTTGGTTTCCCCTTGAATAACGTTGCCAATCGCAATAATGGCATCGTATTTTCCGGATTCACAAAGCTTTTTGGCGGCGTAGGTGATTTCTACTGCGCCGGGAACTTTTAGCTGAGTAACATAATGCCCGGCAGCTCCACATGCCATTAAGATGTCGCGGGCTCCTTGATAAAGAGCATTGGTGATTTCAGAGTTCCATTCCGAAACTACGCAGGCAATGCGCATTCCGGTGGCTTTGGGAAGTTCTTCAGGATTAAAATCCGATAAATTATGTCCTGCTGTGGCCATTAAATCTTCGCTTCGATACGACCAATATAACGATCGATATCGAGACCCTGACGAGAGTCGGCGAAATCAGACTTAATACGCTTGAAGTAATCCAGAGCTTTGGCGTTCTCGCCAGCTTGTTCTGCAGCTAATCCAGCTTTCAATAAGTAGAAAGGAACAATGTAGTCGTTACTGTTAGTGCTAACGGCTTTATTGTAGTATTCTAAAGCTTCTTTGGTTTGGTTCAATTCCATAAAGGCATCGCCAATGGCACCTTTAGAGATCACCTGAAGAATGGGATCGTCAGTGTGGAATTCATCCAGAATACGAATGGCATTTTCAAACTCACCTAGACGGAGGTAGCTGATACCGGCGTAGTAATTGGCTAAGTTTCCGGCATTGGTTCCGCTGTAATCAGCTGCGATATCCAAGAAACCTAATTTATCGCCCATTCCATTAATGGCTTGGTCCAAGGAATCTACTTCGAACCAGTGCTGAGCATGGTAAATTTCAGATTGAGCTTCAGCCTCACGAGGCTCTTGATAAAATTTAATGTAGCTGATATAACCACCTACAATCGCAAAAATGGCGATTATAACGATACTGATAGACTGACGGTTATCCTCGAAAAATTTCTCCAATCTGCTAATGGATTGGGTAACGTCTACTAATACTTCTTCGTCGGTGTTGTGCTTTTTAGCCATACTTGCCAAATTCTAATAGTCGGCAAAAGTAAAAAAATTCCTTTCTGTGCCGTGGTGCAATTTGCCAGTATCCTTGCATTAATTTAGCAAAATGCATTTACAGGACCTACATCTATTAAATTTCAAGAGTTGGGGAGAAGGTGAATTTGAATTCAGTCCTAAGCTCAATTGCTTTGTAGGCCTTAATGGAGGCGGAAAAACCAATTTATTGGATGCTATTCATTACCTCTGTCTAAGCAAAAGTTACTTCGGTAATCGCGATCAAAAAAATATTAAGCACGAGGAAGATTTTTTCATGATTGAGGGAAACTTCCTTCGTCAAGATGAAAAAGAGCATTTGCATATCTCTTTGAAAAAGGGCGCCAAGAAAATACTGAAGCGGAACAAGAAGGAGTACGATAAACTGGCAGAGCATATTGGTGCTTTTCCCGCCGTGGTAATTTCCCCTTACGATCGAGATCTTATTACCGATAGTTCGGATACGCGCAGACGTTTTTTAGATAATGTGATTAGCCAGGGTAATAATGAGTATCTTTTTCATTTAATGCGTTATCACAAAGCATTGCAGCAACGCAATCGCTTATTAAAGTTCTTTGCTGCCAATCATCAGTTTGATGCAGAGTCTTTAGATCTTTACGATCAGCAAATGGTTGAGCATGGTTTGTACATCGCTCAGGCCCGTCAGCAATTTTGTGAGGAGCTCGGGCCCCGTATTCAGCATTATTACCATTGGTTAAGTGAAGGAAGGGAAGCTGCAAGTTTAGATTACCGTAGCCAGTTTGGAGAAGATCCCCTGGCCGAATTACGCAGTCGACATGAAAAGGATCGAGTGCTGCAATACAGCTCCTGGGGAATTCATCGCGATGATTTGAAATTTAAGTTGGATGAAGATTCGGTGCGTGATTATGCCTCACAGGGACAGCAGAAGTCCTATTTGATCGCCTTGAAATTGGCGCAGTATGAGTTTATTCGCGATCATCAGAAAATGGTGCCTATCCTTTTATTGGATGATATATTTGATAAATTGGATGAAGCCCGAGTAGCGAGATTGGTGAAATTGGTGCATGATTCCAATTTCGGTCAAATCTTTATCACCGATACCCATGAGGAGCGTACCACCGCTTTGGTTAAGCAAATTGATCCGGAAGCTCACATTATTAATGTAAATCAATAAGCGAAGATGGATCGAAATAATACCTTCAAATTAGGGGATGCCATTGGGGCCTTTTTAAAAGGGCATCAATTGGAGGAGCGTTTTTTTGAGGCGATCCTGAAAGCCGATTGGCGGGATTTGATGGGAGATAAGGTGGCGGATAAGACTAATGATATTAGCCTGGAGAAGGGCTGTTTAATCTTGTATATGTCGAGCGCTCCTTTGCGACAGCAATTGCGATTGAAGCAAAGTCGCATGATTGAATACCTCAATCAGAAAATTGGTAGGGGCAGGGAGCCTATTCGCAAAGTGCTTATCCGCTAAAAAAAAATCCCGACACTAAGGCCGGGATTCTTGCTTTGAAATATTCTAGTGACGACTGCGCTGAGCGAAGAAGAAGTTTCCTTCGATCGCAGCATTTTCATCAGAATCACTACCGTGAACTGCGTTAGCAGCGATAGAAGTAGCGTATAATTTACGGATGGTACCTTCAGCAGCTTCGGCTGGGTTAGTAGCACCAATCAAGGTACGGAAGTCAGCAACAGCATTGTCTTTTTCGAGGATAGCAGCTACAATAGGACCAGAGGTCATATATTCTACTAATTCGCCGAAGAAAGGACGCTCAGCGTGAACCGCATAAAATGCTTCTGCATCTTTGCGAGAAAGAGCAGTCATTTCCATTGCTACAATACGAAAACCAGCTTCGTTGATCTTGGCTAAAATTGCACCGATATGACCGTTTTCAACGGCATCGGGCTTAATCATGGTGAAAGTTCTGTTACCAGCCATTTGGAGTATATTATTATGGGCGGCAAAATTATTTTAATTGTCTTGGGTGAACAAGTCTTTTTCTAAAATCATTCACAGAATCATTAAATGTCTAATTTTGTTCGCCGAAAACGAATTTTAATTCAAATCAGATTACTATGAAAATCCGCAATTTTCTGCGCTTTGCCGCAGCCGGTATCCTGGCTTTAAGCTTTACCGCTTGTGAAGATGACAACGACAGCAGCCTGGGTGCTTCTCTTATCGTTACCGAAAGTACTTCCGGATCTACCGGCGGAGCAGTAACCATTAGCCAAGGCAGCAGCTTGGTATTTGTATGGGATGCTCGTAAAGGTGATACCGACATGGATCTTTTCTCTGTTAGCGTAACCGGAACCAATACCCCTAATCCTCTTCCAACCAGTTTAGGTGGTCGTAACTTCCCTTACGATATTGCTAATGCGGATGATGAGACGTATATCGATACCTTGATTTTCCCTAATGCTGGAATTAATTTAGGTGTTACTTCTTACTCTTTCACTGTAACCGACAAAGACGGAAACACCGACAATGTAACTTTCACTGTTACTGTTGAGGCTAATGCTACTCCAATGACCAATGAGGTGAATGGTGCATTCTTCCACATTGCTGGTTCTTTAGAAGGAGCTTATGACCTTGTTAACGGTACTGTAGTTGGTGCCAGCCAGCCTGATGCCAGCAAGGATATGGAAAACACTGATGCTGCTGGTGATGCTTTTACCGGAAGCTGGATGGCTGCTAACTCTACTATGTTCGTGAAAGACAATTCTTACGACTATGCTAATGCTACGGTAGAAGCTGCTACTTCTTCTTTCGCTGCTGGTACTGCTTCTGCTACAGTAAGCAATCCTGCTGATGGTGATATCTACATCGCTAAATTGCGTGGTGGTAGCACTTATGCAGTTATTAAGATTGTAAATGTTGATCCTAGCGACAACACTTGCAACTGCGGAAACACTGGTAAAATTACTTTCGATTTCAAAAAGTAATCACATCTAATACTTAAGAATAGCTTGTTTCGGAAACCTTTCGGAGCAAGCTATTTTTTATTTTCATCGCTATGAAACTGGATATTTTGGCCTTTGGTGCCCACCCCGATGATGTTGAACTGAGTTGTTCCGGAACCCTCGCGAAACAAACCGAACTTGGCTATTCTTGCGGAGTTGTGGATTTAACGCAAGGCGAACTAGGTACGCGTGGTACCCCTGAGATTCGTCTGGAAGAAGCCGCAGAGGCAGGTCGTATCATGGGGCTTAAAGTGCGGGAGAACCTCGCTTTCCGCGATGGTTTTTTCACCAATGATGAAGAACATCGTTTGGCGGTGATTCAGCAAATCCGACGTTTTCGTCCGGAGATTGTTATCGCCAATGCGCCAAGGGATCGCCATCCTGATCATGGTCGTGGATCTTTCTTATTAAAAGAAGCCAGTTTCCTATCTGGTCTGCGTAAGATTGAAACCGAATGGGAAGGAGAAGCTCAGGAGCCCTGGCGGCCCCAAATGCTCCTATACTATATCCAGTTTCAAAATATCGAGCCCGATTTCATTATTGATATTGGAGAGCATATCCATACCAAAGTAGAGTCTATAAAGGCCTATAAATCTCAATTTTTCGATCCGAGCAGTGCTGAGCCTAAAACGGTGATTAGCTCTAAAAACTTCATGGATTCAGTTACCTATCGCGCTCAAGATTTAGGTCGCCTAATTGGTGTAGAATATGGAGAAGGCTTTATTGCGGCGCAAGATTTGGGTCTGGATGACCTGATGCAATTGAAGGGCGTACGCTAAGGTATAATTGTAGGAACTCCTCTGCTATTGCCGAATAAGAGTATTGGGCCTGAGCGGTGTTGGAGATCTCTTGCAAATCGAAATTCGAAAAATCTTCTTTTAGTTGAAGTATAGCTTCTGCTAGAGCTTCTTCATTTTGAGATTCAACCAGTATGCCCTGATCAGCGCCAATAAACTCAGGAATACCCCCAACCTTGCTTGCAATTACGGGTCGGCCCAGACATAGGGATTCTAATAATACTACGGGCTGATTTTCGATAAAGCTGAAAAGCAAAAAGGCATGACTACGACTCATCTCCAGGGCAACTTCCTCGCGAGAAAGTGCCGAAAGAATTTCAATGTTCGCCGCAGGGATTTGATGCGCCTCAATTTGTTTTTTTAGCCATTCAATATCACCATCACCGCCAATGCTTAAATGCAGGCCGGTATCCCTTTCTAAGGCTTTCTTAAAGCCGCATAAAATTCCTTTTATGTTCTTGGTTTCCTGTTGAAGGGAGCTGATGTGAAGCAAACGAAATTTAGAGTCCGAAGTCCTTATTTCCTGATAATTGAAGATTTTGGTATTTACCACATTGCCCACAATTTTCAAGTGGGAGCTGATCCCAAATTCTTCAAGTGAATTGGCCAGTTGATTCGATACCGGGCAAACCACCTGAGCCTTAATCATAATGCGTCGTGCCATATGCTGGGCTAAACGACTCCACTCGTGGCGACGGCTTTTTTGGTAACCTGAATAATGCTCGGTAATCACATAGGGAAGTGTTTTTAAGAAGCCCTGAAAGGCAATTCCCGAGGGCCAACTTACGTGCAGATGAGCCAGCTTAAATTGAAATCCCATTAATTGAAGATGGCGGTAGCCTCTTTCCAAAGCCTTGTAATGACTTTGCACCGGCCATTTCTTTTTGTAGAGCACCTGAACTTGAAGGAAGGGTTTCTCCTTTACCAGGATTCCATTCGTATCATGTTCAAAAGCACTAAGAACAACTACCGGAATAAGTGAGTTAATGGCGTGCAGATGCTCTTCAACGAAATTGCCTAAGCGAGGATCTTGGGGATTGGGGTACCAACTGGCAATATGTAAGATGGGCCGATCGATATTCGAAGCATTGATTTACAAAGGAATAAAAAAAGGTCACCTGAATTACAGATGACCTTTATTCTAGGGGTGGCTAATGGGGTTCGAACCCACGACCTCTGGAACCACAATCCAGCGCTCTAACCAACTGAGCTATAGCCACCGTTTACAGCCCTTTGCTAAGGGTCGGCAAATGTAAGCAATGTCGTGAAATCGAAAGTAAAAAATGTGAAAAAAATCAAGGTCGTCCTCGTCTCCTTCTTAAAGACTCCATAAGGCGACGGTGAAACTCAATTTCGATTCGATAAAAAGTCGCTGCTTTCCGGGAGCCCAAGGCAGCCTTGAATTTATCGTAGTATTCTAATTTAAGCTCGGCGATTTTCTTTTGATTTTGAAGCTCTTCCAAGGCAATTTTCTCCAGAGTGGCATCATCCAATTCGTCCCATTTGTCATGAACTTCTCTGCGGCTCATTCCTTCCATTCGTTTTTGATGAAGCTCATTAAGCTTCTTGTTATACTCATTGTAAACGGGCCAAAACTTTTGGGCTTCTTCAGGACTTAAGTCCAATTCATCGGTAATGAATTTAGTTTTAAAGGCTTCCACCTTTTTGAAATCCTCCGGTTGAGCATTCAGAATGAATCCAAAGAGGAGAAGACTGCTAAGAAATAGTAATTTTTTCATGACTAAAGGTATTCTGAGCTATGTTCGTTAAGGTAGGATTCAATTAGTTTGGTGTCCAGATTTTCAAATCCTTCTGAAGATTCGCTATTCGGTAATTCAATAAAACTTTCAGGATAAACCCCATAAGGATCTTGATTAAGGAAGTCGATTACTTCCTGTTCTTGTAAATCGCTAAAGTTAAGATCTGAATTTTGTTTGCTGTTCAGCGGTAAAAAGAATAGCGCTGCAATGAGAACCGCCGCGGCTGCAGCTAAGCTGGGCCAGAGAATTCTGGTTTTAGGTGCTGCTTTGGTAACAGGGCCACTTTCTTGAGCAAGGGCCTTTAGCTGGTCCTTCTTGGCTTCGAAGTAGCCTTTGGGTATTTTAAATCCTTGATCTTTCATGACGTATTATTTGACGCTCAAAACTCATTAAGGTTTAATTGAACTTTGACTTTTTCTTTGGCGTGATGGAAAGAGGCTTTTAAAGCTCCAACTGAAGTGCCCAACATTTCACTGATTTCATTGAAACTTAGGTTTTGAAAGTACTTTAGCTTGAAAACAGTTTGCTGTTTATCCGGTAGTTCAGCTACGGCTTCCAAAAGGTTTTTTAGGGCTTCATCACCATCAAAATAAGGGTCGGCACTAAGATGGTAGTTTAAGGCGCCTTCCTGCAATTGAAAGCGCCGCTCCTTTTTTAATAGCGCCAGAGCTTCATTGGTGGCGATTCGGTAAAGCCAGGTGTAAAATGCAGATTCTGCACGGAAGGAGGGAAGGGCTTTCCAGGCTTTAATAAAGCATTCCTGCAAAACATCATCCGACCAGTCGTGCCGCAATAAGATGCTCCGTATATGCCAGTACAAACGCTCCGTATAGGCCTCAACTAATTCGGCAAATAAGGATTGATACTGCTCTTTTTTTAACTGCTCTTTCCAGGTTCCTGGCTCCTGCATAATTCAAAGTTCGAAAATTAGAGTTTGCAAAAACCTAAAGGTTTAAATCAAGAAAAATCAATAAAATGAAATAGAGCGCTTTTTTTTACAATTCATCCTGAAAAATTTAGATTTAAATAACTGAAAATTAGTGTTGAAAAAATATTTAATGATTTTAAGTGATATGAAAATAATGCTATATTTGAGCCTAAATTTCTATTACCCAAATTCGTAAGTGATGAAAAAAGTTACACTATTTCTTGCCGCTGCAGCCCTTTTAGCGAGCTGTAATCGGGAAATAGGAGACGATTTAACCAATGGTCCGAACCAAAAGAGTACTAATACCGTACACTTTAGTCAGTCGGATCTTGATGGTCAATTGATCCCTATGAGTCAGTCTTTCAATATTTCTTCAAAGGCTGCCGTTCAATTAAATTATACCTATCGTGCCTATGCAGAGCCTGTAAACTTTGGTACTTGGGATCATGATGGTGACAATGGTACTGTAACTCCAGAGGTTCCGTTGAATTTAGCTGCTTCAGCTATTTTCTCAGTGAATGATATGGTTTTCGTTACCTGGCATATGACTGATGGTCCTTTGGCCGCCGGTGCAAGCTCTCCATTAGGAGGTTCTATCACTGCCTATAAGCAAACTGGAATTGGTCAGTATACCTTTATGGATCGTGTTGACTTTACCGATGCCGACTATCACGAGCTTTATGTGTATCAAAATACCAGCTCTGGTCATTACGAAGTATTTGCCGTAGGTCAACGTAATGTGCAGTCTTCCGGCTATTTATTAGCGGGGCATAATGGTGCCGTAGTAACTCGAGTTGATTATGATTATTTGAATGACGAGTTCTGGGAGCCAGGAGTAACCGAATTGCCTTTACCCGGCGTATCAGCTAATGATATTGTTGCTGGTGCTTCTAACTACTACGTGATTACCGGAAATGGTAATGGTGGTTCAGGTGGTGGTATCTACGAAATGGACCGCAATCTGGCTCAGGTTAAGAAATTCAACTCTACCATTAATGATGGTATTGCATTGGAAATCGATAGAACCTGGTCAAGTTCATCTCATTCTTACATCTACGCTTTAGATCGTCAGGGAACATCTAAATTCCGTATTCATTACTTACATACCGACAATACCGGTCCTAGTGGAATCACTACCTGGGCTTCAGATTTGAACTTCGTGAGTGATTACAATACCGGAGCCTTAGGTGGTATCAACTACGAAAGAGGAGATCTTACCTGGGCACAGCGTTCCGGTTGGGGTAGTAGCAATCCTACCGACTCACTGATTGCATCCTTTGGATACTATGGTATTTACAGTGCAGGAAATGGAGTAGGAGGTATGAATCACTTAAAAGATTTAGGTCCGTGTTTGTCTACTGAGTTTGACGAAGGTCTGAATGTACTTTACTATGCTGATGGCGACGATGGTGTAAGTGTATTGGCTATGGCCGGATTTAATGGTGGTGCCTTAATTAATACTTACGATGTTATTGGTCAGTTTGTTCCTCCAACTGGTGGTGCTTTCCCAAGTACCTTCCTGGTTAAGGAATTAACGGTATATCAATCTCGTAATATTGCCATGGCTACCGGTGATGCCGGTGTATATTTCATGCAACGCAATAAGTTCTAAGGCTTTAGATAGCTTTCAAGATAAAACTAAAAGGCTCCTCATTGAGGGGCCTTTTTTTGTCGAAAAAGTGATACAGTATTAATTCAGATTTAAAAAATGATAACTCATCATTAAATTATACTCTATTTATCTGATAATCTGTGTTTTTTGGAGATAGGCGATGTTTATATGGTATTAATTTTTACCTTTGGTGGACTATTACCCAATTCAATCACAATGAAAAAAATTGCCACTATTTTAAGTCTGGCTGCCATTGCGGTAGCTTGTAACCGTGGGGAGGACTTAAGTTCCAGTGCCCCGGTTGACAGCACTTCAGCTGGTGTGGTTCATTACAAGCGTAGTGACTTACCAGGAAGTGTAACCGACATGAACGAAACTTTTAGCATTTCAGCTAAAGCTTCAGGAACTCAATTAAACTATACCTATCGCGGTTATGCTAAGCCTGTAGATGCAGACAACACTCCTTTTAACAGTGATGATTTAGCAGCAGCAGCGATCTTTGCGGTAGACGATGTAGTTTTCGTTTGCTGGCATACCAATGGAAATGCAGGTAGCCCTTTAAACAATACTAATCCTTACGGAGGTTCTGTTGCGGCTTACAAGCTTTCTGGAATCGGTCAGTATACCTTTATGGATCGTGTGGATTTCCCAAATCACGATTTCTTTAAAATGGCTGCTCACAAGAACACCAGCACTGGTAACATCGAAGTATTTGTAGCTGGACAGCGCGACCCAGACAATTCTAAATACTTATTAGCCGGTCACTATGGTGCTACTGTATCCCGTGTAGATTATGACTACATCAATGATGAATTCTTTGAGCCCTCATTCTTAGAATTACCATTACCCGGATATGCCGCTACTGATATTATTGCCGCTAGCAGCAATTACTACGTATTAACAGGAAACGGAACCGGTGCCAATAACGGTGGTGGTTTGTACGAGGTTGATCGTACCCTTAATAATGTGAAGAAAGCCGACATCAACAATATTCATGATGGTGTTGCTTTAGCTATTAACCCTGCTACCGCGGTTAAACCCGGTCCTGGAAATGCTTATTCCGATTTGTGGGTTCTGGATCGTCGTGGAAACAATTACCACATCCACAAATTTTTAGGCCTTAGCGCTGATATCAATACTGGACTTTCAAACTTCTCTTCTCTGTCTGCTAGTCACAGCACTTCAGTAGGAACTATTTTCCCGATCAATTACGAGCGTGGAGATTTGGTTTGGGCTTTAAGTCCTAACAGCTTTAGTACCGATATGGATTCCCTGATGATTGCTGTAGGTAGCAATGGTATTTGGGAAGCAGGTACCGGAGCAGCAGGTATTCATAGTGCCGTTGACTTAGGCGCTTGTACTGGTTTAGAGTATGACGCTGGCTTAGGAGTAATGTATTACTCTGCTGGTGAGTCTGGGATGTGGGTAATAGCCATGGGTGAATATGCGAATAATGCAGGTCCTCTGGTAAACCTATATGATATTGTTGGCCGTTTTGTACCTCCTAGCACTGTAGGTGGAATTGGCGGAACCATTCCTTTCAATATTAAAGATATTACTGTTTATCATTCTCGTAACCTGGCTTTGGCCTCTGGGGATGGCGGTGTGTTCTTTGTACAACGTGACAAGAACTAAGTCCTTTATATAGATAGAGAAAAGCCTCCTGAAAAGGGGGCTTTTTTTTTTGATATAGCAAGCTAATGTGTTGATCCTTTAATTTGATATTCATTACTTTGTAATCCTATTACCCCCAATATGTTAGACTTTAAAAAAATCTCTGTTTTACTGTCCGTTTCTTTGGTGTTTTCCGCATGTACCCGCGATGTACCGGAAGATGCGAGTCAAGGTGGTGCTAATCCAGAGCCCAATGATGTGGTAATGAATGGCTATGGCTTTGGGGATTTACAGGGGCAATTAGTAGCCTTAAACGATACTTTTATTCTCAATAATAAAACCGGATCTGCCCAATTGGAATATACCTACCGCGCTTATGCGGAGCCGGTAACTTTTCAATCTGGAGCCAGTACAACTACCCTTTCTGCTACGGCCATCTTTGCGATCCGTGATATGGTATTTGTGACCTGGCATATTCCTACTGCCGCTTATGGGGGCGCAATTTGCGCCTATAAGCAGAGTGGCATTGGTCGCTATACTTTTACCGATCGGGTGGATTTTCCGGAAGCTGATTATATTGAGTTGAGTGCCAGCGAAAATAGTGCTACCGGCTATTATGAGGTATTCATGGTTGGGCAAAGGGATCCCGATCGATCTAATTATTTATTAGAAGGTCATCGTGGTGCGGTGGTAACTCGCATTGATTACGATTTTGTAAATGATGAATTTTGGGAGCCCTCGGCAAAAGAACTGCCCCTGCCCGGAACATCAGCCAATGATATTGTGGCTGCAGCGGCTCATTATTACATAATTACTGGCGATGGTGCTGGTGGTTCGGACGGCGGATTGTACCAGGTTGACCGAAATATGTCTATGGTTGAAAAGGCAGATCAATTTAGTATTGATGATGGCATTGCAATTATTACCGATCCTTTAAGTCAGGCGGTAAATCCTGGTGTGACTTCCAGTGCGGATCTATATACCCTGGATCGCAGCGGTTCAAATTATCGGATTAAGCGCGCTTCGGTGAGTTATGATTATGGAAGTGATCAAACCAATTTTGGCAATCTTAGCGATTATACGGACAATACTGCTGGCCCTACTATTACGCCTATAGATGGTGAAAGGGGTGATTTAACCTGGTCACAGGGATTTGGAGCAGGAGCAAGTAAAACGGACTCACTGATGATTGCAGTGGGTTATGAAGGGGTATTCGAAGCGGGTTCATCTTTTGGAGCTGGATTTGCTGAAGCAGTAAATTTTGGACCTTGCCTGGCCACGGAATACGATGCCGATCTTGGTGTTTTGTATTATGCTGATGCTAATGATGGGGTGCGCGTAGTTGCTATGGGTACTTATGCTGCCAAGGATGGCAACCTCTCAGTCTATGACCTTATCGGCAATTTTGTGCCTCCCACCGATACCTTATCAGGAACCGTTTTGCCCAATACTTTTTACATCAAAGAAATCTCCTTATATCGCTCAAGAAATATCGCCCTGGCAACGGGGGATGCTGGCGTATACTTCCTGCAGCGAAATAAATAGATAATGTTAGCGGTTCGAACAAACCAGAAAAAGGGACGCCATGCGATCCCTTTTTTTTATGCACTTAATCGAAGAAAATCGACCGTTAATCTATACATCGAATTTATCACTCAGCTTATCTAAGCTTTAGTGTGTAGGTCTTGATTTATATGGAATTTCGTTGGACAGCTTAAAATGGGTATTGTGTAGGGAAAACATACCATTAACAAGATTTGTGCAATGAAAAAATTAGTCTATTTCTTAGCAGCGGGAGCCTTTTTGGCCAGCTGTAATCGCGATGTAAGCTCCTTGCAGGACCCTACGGCGGAAAGTCGTATTGATGTGGTTTCTGGCTCTGCCCTTACTAATCAATTACGCTCTATGAACGAGTCTTTTACCATCAGTGGTAAGGCCGCTCAAAACTTATCCTACCTCTATACCAACTTTGCTGAAGCTCCAGCTAACCTGGCCTACACCGAAGAATTAGTTGGTGGAATTGTTACCGGAACTTCTGATTTAGCGCAAGCTACTTCGGTTACCGCAAATGGTGAAATGGTATTCGTTACCTGGCACCTTGAAGATGCTCGCTATGGCGGCTCTATTTCGGCTTACAAATTGGTTAATGGTACTTATCAGTACACTTCTCGTATTGATTTTGATGATACGGATTGGCATGAAGCTGAAGTTCATCGTAATACCGGTACCGGAAACTATGAAATCTTCGCTGTTGGTCAACGCAGCCCTTCAACCAGTGGATACTTGTTGAACGGTCACCGTGGTGCAGTGGTAGGTAAAATCCTTTACAACTACATCACCGATGAGTTCCAGGGACATGGTACCTATAAAGAATTGCCTTTACCGGGTTATGGTGCCAATGCTATTATTACCTCAGCTGGTAAATACTATATCGTAACTGGAAACGGACAAGGTCAGGTTACCAATGATGCCCGTAGTGGTTTATATGTAACCGATTACAATTTGACCAATGTATCGGAGTCCATGACGATCACTGATGGTATTTTCGTTGAAGCAGATCCTTTTAACAGTAGCCCCAGCAATGTGGACTATGCCTTATTTGATCGCACTGCGAATGATAAAGTACAGGTTCGTCGTGGTATGAATACCAGTCAAACTGTATCCAATGCCATGAGCTATACTATCGACTATATCACCGGTGGTGGCATTCCTTCTTTAGCTTTAGAGCGTGGCGGTATGGCTTTCATTCCTTATACCTATTCAGGAAGCAATGTGAGCAGCACCGAGTACCTTTTAGCTTTAGGTCAGGAGGGTTTATACGGACAGTATTCTGGTCATATTAACAATGCAGTGAATTACTGCTTAGCGGTTACTCACGATCCTTCTGCACGCGTTATTTACGCTGCAGCTGGAGATGCCGGTTTAAAAGTAGTAGCTGGTCATGGCTTTAATGGTGGTGTATTGATCAATCCTTTTGATTTGGTGGGTCAATTTGTACCACCTACCAATGCCTTTATCGCTGGCTTTAATGTGAAGGATGTATCTGTATACTTCTCCGATTATTTAGCCTTAGCTGTAGGTGGTACCGACGGAACAGGGGTTAATCCTCGCAAAGGAGGTGTATACTTTGTACGTAAGCTGAACTAAGAAAAGCACAAAAGCATATTCTATAATTAGATTTGGTTGTTTAGGCCCGCAGTGTACTGCGGGCTTTTTTGTTCCATCATCCCGATTCTTTATTAAAGGATACCCTTGTAAATTGTAGTTATCAATCCTGCTGCCCTTTTAAACACTCTTATTAAGGTATCAGGCATTTCAAGTTATAAATCGCAAGGCTGCTTAGATCTGCTTTCAAATCCCAATAGCTTAATCTAATTTTAGACTAGTGCGTATTTCTCTCTTAGGGTTTTCAAGAACAGCAGGATTCTCTTAGAGAAGCACCAGGATTACTCAAAGCAGGTAATAAGAAGATATGTGAAGAAATAAAAAAAGGCAGTTTAGGTTGTTAGTCTAAACTGCCTTTTTTTATCGACTCCTTATGCAGAGCTTATATTTTTAGATTCTATATCCCAGGGTCAATCCTAAAGTAATAATGCCCATATAATCCCCTTGAACGCTAAAGCTTTCCTGACGGGTTAGAATCAGGTCGAAACGAGTATAAAGCTTAGGATTGGCCAGTTTCTGGTAACTGATGCCAAAATATTGGTTATCCAAGCGAACATTACCTTCCGCCGTAAGGCTATTTGCCACAGATAACAGGCGTTGATCCGGAACTAACCCGTAACCGGCAGTAAGCTGCAGGAAATCGCCTTTTCCACTGAAAAACTTACGGTACAGAAAATTGTAGGTGGTTCCAATACCATTTTGATCCGCAATAATAAAAGGACGGAAGGCTGCATATTCGCTGCCCCAGTAATATCCGATAGAACCGGTGTACATTACTACCTGGTTCAATAGGAAATCAAGATAACGGAAACCTAAGGATCCTTCGAAATCACTTTTTCCGATTTTACTGTAGTACTCCATTCCAAAGCGAAAACTTGGGAAAATTTGAGATGGGGAATAACCTATATTGATATAACCATATGAATTCCGGCTGATACGAGGATAGATGTCTACTTCACCTTGTACACCAAAAGAAGTGAAGCTCTGATTGCGATCCCCATAATTCAATCGACCAATGATGGCTCCTATTTTGGTTTGACGACCGTATTGGATAAATCCAAAATACCAGGGATTATAAGTCTTGGTGAAGTAATCAATGGTTCCGCCAATTGCCAGGCCATCTACAATAAGCTGATTGAGAAGATAGGTCTTTAGCTGCTTGAGCTCATTATTATCCGGATACTTCTCCAGGGCTACTTCTACCGCATCGAAGGCATCGCGTAAATCATTACTGGTGGTTAAGGATTGCACCTTGCTTACATGGAAGAACTCATTATTCTTGGGAAAGCGTTTAATACCATCATCACAGTATAAGATGCAAAGGGCATGTTGCTTGGCAAAGCGCTCATTCTGCACCCGCAATTCATAAATCGCATAGGCATTAGTATCCTCCACGATTAAATTGCGGATTAGATTGCGCGCATTTTGATAGCGCCCGTCCCATACGAAGGTACGGGCCTTAAACAGTCGATATTGGTAGTTTCCAGGATCGTCCAGTAATAAGAGGTCCAAGACCTTACGCGAGGTTTGGTAATCGCCTTTAAAGGCTAAATCTCGCGCTTGAGCAAAGGCAGAATCCGGATCCGCCGAGATCATTACTACGGGCGCATTGCTAGTGTCCTCCTGAGCAAAAAGCCCGGTGGTAAATAGCATTATACACGCTAAGAGCAATGTCTTTTTCATGGCAATCGTTTTGGACCCTAAATATAGATAGCGCCCCAATCGCAGGCTCAGAGCTTTCGCTCAAAGGCCTAAATCCTTCGTTCAGAGGCCTATTTGCGGCTAATGGCGCGCTTTGCAGCTTCGTAAATGGCTTGAGTGCTTAAGCCGTACTTCTCCAGCAATTGCTCAGGAGTACCGCTTTCACCAAAGCTGTCGTTTACCGCCACAAATTCTTGAGGACAAGGTTTGTTGCGTACCAAAGTAGCGGAGAGGCTTTCGCCTAGTCCTCCGGCCATCTGATGTTCTTCAGCTGATACCAATGCACCGGTCTTAGCTGTAGAGCGCAAGAGTGCATCTTCGTCCAATGGTTTAATAGTGTGGAAGTTGATTACCTCGGCAGAAATTCCTTCGGCCTCTAACCTTTCAGCGGCTTCTAAGGCCTTCCAAACCAAATGTCCAGTGGCAGCAATAGTTACATCACTTCCCTCTTGTAAGAATAGTGCTTTACCGATTTCAAACTTTTGATCAGCAGGAGTGAAGTTGGCTACTTTCGGACGACCAAAACGCAGGTATACCGGACCGTCATGCTCAGCAATGGCGATGGTGGCGGCTTTGGTTTGGTTATAATCACAAGGATTGATTACGGTCATGCCGGGAAGCATTTTCATCAAACCTATATCTTCTAAAATCTGGTGGGTGGCACCATCTTCACCGAGGGTAAGTCCAGCGTGGCTGGCGCAGATTTTCACATTCTTGCCGGAATAGGCGATAGACTGGCGAATTTGATCGTAAACTCTACCGGTGGAGAAATTAGCAAAGGTTCCGGTAAAGGGAATTTTGCCGCCAATGGTCATACCGGCTGCAATCCCCATCATATTAGCCTCAGCAATTCCTACCTGGAAAAAACGGTCGGGGTGATCCTTTGCGAAGGCGTCCATTTTAAGTGAACCGGTAAGGTCGGCACAAAGGGCAACCACATTGGGATTAGTTTCGCCCAATTCACTTAAGCCGGCTCCAAATCCTGAGCGGGTATCTTTAGCTCCCTGGTCAGTGTACTTTTTCATCTTAGTTGAGTTTTACAATGGTAGTGGTCCCGGAGTTCACCGTAAATTCTTCGGCGACCGAGTATAAACTTTGTTGCGAGGATTTTGATCGAGAAATAACCCGGTAGGTTCCGGGCTGAAGGTTAAAGCTTTGACGGGATTTTTGAGGGTTTAAATCGCAAACCCAGCTCCAGCCGCCTTGAGCGTTTAGCGTTAGGATGCTTCCAAAACCAGGTGAGCTACTTTGTAAGTTAACTACCCCAGGAGGAGCCACAGAAATAGTGGTAGACTTACCTGCCTCTATTTCCACATCTTTTAAGTGTATTCGGGGCAAACTGAGGATCTCTAAATCGTAATTACCCTGAAGGTATTCTACCGTACTATTGAACTCTTGCACATGCAGGGGTTCAGTCGCACCTTTTTCATAAATGAGGGCAATTAACTCGGTTCCTCCTCTGGATTGATTTTGAAGACGTAGGCTTCCTCTGGCCAAATCGAGGCCTATTATATTATGTTGCCCGGATGAAATGCGGATATCCTTTTTAGAGCGTTCCGGAATCGAATGAACGGTCATATTATAGGTCATCAGCGGATCTAAATAAAGGGTATCAGGAACACCTTTATTATTGAGGGTATGGACCATTTGCTCCATAATCTTACCGCTCACCGCATCGTAAAAGGTAATGGCTACATTAGTTTCCGTTGGTAAACCGTTGCCATCCAATAAATTTACCTGTGCAGAGGTATTGTCGAGCGCTTGAGAAATCACGATGCCCAAAACATTTTCGAAGGTTTCTTCATCCGAGGCATCGAAATAGTTACCCACACATTCGAAGGTTTTCTTGAAGTTCTTATCCAGGCCAATTCCAATAACAAAGGGCTTTAAGGCAATCCCCTTTTGTTGCAGAATACGAGAGGCGGCGCAGGGATCTTCATCACAGGCTTCAACCCCATCGGTAATGAGGATGATTATATTGCGGCAGTTGGAACAGTCGCCAAAATCATAGGCAGCACGTTCCAGGGATCGAGCAATAGGAGTGGTGCCCTTAGGACTGATTCCATTTAGCTTTCGCTTAATGCGAGCGTAATTGTTCGGTCCAAAAGGGATTTCCAATCGGGTATCATTACAATCTTGCGGAGGTACTGGTTTTTGATGACCGTAAACGCGCAGGGCTAATTGCAAATTCTCCTGATTGAGACTGTTCAAGCTATCGAGCATTTTCCCCATCAGACGACGGGCAACGTCAATTTTATTGCCGCTTTCCCAACGCGCATACATGCTTTGAGAACCGTCAAAAACAAAAAGTATCCGAGTTATAACCGGATCCCGCTTTGGTTCTCTTTGACCCACTAAAGTGGAGGAGAGTAAAAGCAGTGGAATTATTTTGAGGAGGAATCGCAAATCAATAATCGCCCAATGTTTCTTCTAATTGCCCCAGAGCTGCCGCTAATTGCTCATCATTGGGAGCAATACCGTGCCACTTATGAGTTCCGGCCATAAAATCTACTCCGGCTCCCATGGCAGTTTCCATTATTACCGCTACGGGCTTGCCCTTTCCGGTTTTGGAGCGTGCTTCCTCTAATCCGGCGATTACAGATTCCAGATCATTTCCTTTTTGGATATGAACGGTATCCCATCCGAAAGCCTCGAATTTAGCGGCAATGCTGCCCATGGCTAATACATCGTCGGTAGAACCATCGATCTGCTGTCCATTAGCATCGATCGTTGAAATAAGATTATCAACCTTATTGGCGGCAGCGTACATAGCTGCTTCCCAAATCTGACCTTCTTGCAATTCGCCATCACCATGAAGGCTGTATACCAAATGGTCGTCCTTGGCTAATTTTTTACTGAGGGCTGCACCGATGGCAACCGACATCCCCTGACCTAAAGAGCCACTGGCGATACGCACACCAGGAAGACCTTCATGGGTAGTGGGGTGACCTTGTAAACGGGTATTCAGTTTACGGAAGGTCGCGAGTTCCTCTACCGGGAAAAATCCGGCCCGACTTAAAACACTATAATATACCGGGCTAATGTGTCCATTTGATAAAAAGAAGAGATCTTCATTCTTACCATCCGGATCAAAAGGCTGGGCTTTATAGTCCATCATATGATGGTAAAGGGCTACAAAATACTCGGTACAACCGAGGCTTCCGCCGGGGTGACCGGATTGAACCGCATGTACCATCCGCACAATATCCCTGCGGGTTTGGGAACAAATTTTTTGAAGGTCTTTAAGATCAGTCATTTACTCACATTGATTTTGCAAAATTATTGAATCTCAAGCGCCTGAACTTTGTAATGTTGATAAAATGTGAAAAAGGAGAGCCCTTTCCTTTCCTTTGATAATGTGGTTCAGGCTTTCGCAAAAAAGTATCTTTGCCGCCTTAATTGAAACGCATGAAATGTGGTATTGTAGGATTGCCGAACGTAGGTAAATCCACCCTCTTTAATTGTTTGTCGAATGCCAAGGCGCAATCGGCCAATTTCCCATTCTGTACTATTGAGCCAAATGTGGGTATGGTAAACGTTCCGGATGAGCGTTTGGATAAGTTGGAAGCTATTGTGAATCCGCAGAGAGTAGTTCCCGCTACGGTCGAAATTGTGGACATCGCCGGTTTGGTGAAAGGAGCGTCCAAAGGTGAAGGGCTAGGAAACCAATTTTTAGGGAATATCCGCGAGTGCAACGCGATTTTGCATGTGCTTCGTTGTTTCGAAAATGATAATATCACCCATGTAGATGGCAGTGTAGATCCCATTCGAGATAAGGATACCATTGATACTGAACTTCAGTTTAAAGATCTGGAGACTCTGGAGAAACGATTGGATAAGCATCGTAAAGCCGCTAAAGCCGGAAATAAAGAGGAGGTTCATAATGTGACCATGCTGGAGGCTTTATTGAAGCATGTGGAAGGTGGTCAGAATGTAAGAGCCTTCGAACGTACTGAAGAGCAGGATGAATTGATTAGCGATATTCAATTGCTTACCGATAAACCCGTGCTTTACGTTTGTAATGTGGATGAAGCCTCTGCAAAGGATGGCAATCAATGGGTTGCCAAAGTGCAAGAAATGGCTGCTTCCGAAGGAGCAGAAGTGATTCATTTAGCTGCCGCTACTGAAGCGGATATCTCTGAGCTTGATAGCTATGAGGAGCGTCGCATGTTCCTGGATGATTTAGGCTTGGAAGAGGCAGGAGTTAACCGCCTAATCCGTAAGGCTTATCAGTTATTAAACTTGCAGACTTATTTTACCGCTGGTGTAAAAGAGGTTAGAGCCTGGACTATCAAGAAAGGCTTTACCGCTCCGCAGGCGGCTGGTGTCATTCACACTGATTTCGAAAAAGGATTTATCCGTGCTGAGGTTATTAACCTTAAGGATTATCTGTCCTATGGATCAGAAGCAGCGGTAAAAGAAGCCGGTAAATTGCGAGTGGAAGGAAAGGGCTATGTGGTTGCCGATGGTGATGTGATGCACTTCCTCTTTAATGTTTAGGTTCTTGATAAGTTGTGAAAAAAATATGAGGGCTAAATGCCCTGCAGTCCCTGCTGTATAGCTATTTTTAAGCCTTTATCCTACCAAAAACATGTCTACAGACTCCAATTACAACGAAGATAATATTAGATCTCTCGACTGGAAAGAACATATCCGGCTCAGGCCCGGTATGTATATCGGTAAGTTAGGAGATGGTTCTTCGTCGGATGATGGAGTATATATCCTGCTCAAGGAAATTATCGATAATGCTATCGATGAATTTGTAATGGGCGCTGGTAAAACCGTGGAAGTGAATATCCGCGAAGGCGAAGTAATGATTCGCGATTATGGCCGGGGTATTCCATTAGGGAAGGTGGTAGATGTAGTTTCCAAAATTAATACCGGGGCCAAGTACGATTCCAAGGCTTTTAAAAAGTCAGTAGGATTGAACGGGGTGGGGGCCAAGGCGGTAAATGCCTTGAGCGACTATTTCATGGTTCAGTCGGTGCGAGATGGTCAAACCAAAATTGCCCGATTCGAAAAAGGAAATCTGGTGGAGGATGAGCCGATTAAGGAAAGTAGCCTTCGCAAAGGGACTAAGATTGTTTTCAAGCCCGATAACAGCGTGTTTAAGCATTACCGCTTTGTTTCGGAGTATGTAGAGAAAATGATCTGGAATTACTGTTATCTGAACCCTGGTCTGACTATCATTTTTAATGGGGAGAAATTCCTTTCAGAAAATGGTTTGAAAGACCTGCTCAGCAATAATATCGACAATCCTATCATGCACGATATTATTCATCTGAGAGGGGAGGATATTGAAGTAGCACTTACCCACAGTGAGCGCAGTCAAAGCGATATGTACTATTCCTTTGTGAATGGTCAACATACTACCCAGGGTGGTACCCACCAAGCTGCCTTTAGAGAGGCCTTAGTGAAAACCCTGCGCGAATTTTACAATAAGAGCTTCGATGCCTCAGATATTCGAGACTCGGTGGTTGCTGCAATTTCGATCAAGGTAATAGAGCCGGTTTTCGAATCGCAAACCAAAACGAAATTAGGATCAAATGATATTGGTCCTGATGGTCCTACCATTCGGACTTTCATCAATGATTTTATGAAAACCAATCTCGATAATTTCCTCCATCGGAATGAGGAAATAGCCGAGATCATCTATCGTAAAATATTAAGAGCGGAGAAAGAGCGTAAAGAGTTGAGCGGTATTAAGAAGCTCGCTCGCGAACGTGCCAAGAAAGCCAGTTTGCACAATCGTAAACTGCGGGACTGCCGCATCCATTATAATGATCAAAAAGACGAGCGTCGTTTAGATACTACCCTCTTTATTACGGAGGGGGACTCAGCCAGTGGTTCCATTACTAAGAGTCGTAATGTGAATACTCAGGCGGTATTTAGCCTTAAGGGTAAGCCCTTAAACTGCTATGGACTGACCAAAAAGGTAGTTTACGAAAACGAGGAGTTTAACCTCTTGCAGGCGGCGCTTAATATCGAGGATGGCCTCGAAAACCTTCGCTATAATAATGTGGTAGTGGCTACCGATGCCGATGTAGACGGTATGCACATCCGCTTATTACTGATTACTTTCTTTTTACAGTTTTTTCCAGAGCTGGTGCGGGAAGGGCATCTCTTCATTTTGCAAACCCCTTTATTCCGGGTACGCAATAAGAAGGAAACCCATTATTGCTACAGTGATGAAGAAAAACGTGCTGCCCTATTAAAGTTAGGAGCTAAGGCGGAAATAACCCGCTTTAAAGGATTGGGTGAGATTTCTCCGGATGAGTTTAAACACTTTATTGGAGAAGACATTCGATTAGACCCGGTTATGCTTTCGAAAGAAGCAACTATCGATCAGATCCTGGCTTTCTACATGGGTAAGAACACCCCTAAGCGTCAAGAATTTATTATCGAAAACCTGAGAATAGAACGCGATCCTACCGAAGAGGAGGAAAAAGAGGAGCTGCTTCATGAAAATTAATTCAAATTCTTATTCGAAGATCAACCTGGTGATCTTGAGTGTTGCCTTGCTGGCGATTTTAACCGACTTCGTCCTGTCTTTTTTTCAAGGGTCTATCACCGACTCCTGGTGGCTGGGCTTAGGTGGTTTGTTCATTATTCTATTCTTGTTTTACCGGGGCCCCAATGAATTTAAATATGATTCGGAAGGGGAGGTGCTCAATTTTACCACCACAGATAATTTATGGGGGCGCTTGATTCGCAGCTACAATAAACACTATGAATTTCCTAAGCGTCGCTTGCACAGCTATAGATTCAAGAATGTGCTGTTTAGACGCCGTTTAATCATATTCATAAAAAGCCGAAGCGGAGGAATAAAGGAAAGATCCATGTTGGTTTCCTACCTCAATGGATCGCAGGTAAGAAGTTTGGAGAATTCCTTAAAGAAATACTCACATCGAGGAAAAAATGACGGAAGAAAGTCAGGATCAAAATCAAGAGAATCAGGAGAGCAATCCTAAAGAACAATCCCCGCAAATTACCCGGGTTTCGGGTATGTATGAGGACTATTTTCTGGATTATGCCAGTTATGTAATCCTCGAGAGGGCGGTTCCCACCTTAGGGGATGGAATGAAGCCTGTACAAAGGCGAATTTTACATGCCTTAAAGGAAATGGACGATGGTCGCTATCATAAGGTAGCGAACGTTATCGGACAAACCATGAAGTACCACCCCCACGGGGATGCTTCTATTGGAGATGCTTTGGTGCAGTTAGGTCAAAAGGACTTATTGATTGATCCCCAGGGGAACTGGGGTAATGTGCTTACCGGAGATAGCGCAGCGGCTCCACGTTACATTGAAGCACGGCTCTCGAAATTTGCCCTGGATATTATTTACAGCCCCAAGGTTACGGAATGGCAAAGTAGCTATGATGGCAGGGGCAAAGAGCCGGTTGAGTTTCCGGTTAAGTTCCCTTTGCTTTTAGCGCAAGGGGTAGAAGGTATAGCCGTAGGCTTATCCACCAAGATCATGCCTCATAACTTTAATGAGCTGATTAATGCTTCCATTAGGATTCTTAAGAATCAAAAGTTTGATCTTTTTCCTGATTTCCCCACCGGAGGTATCGCTGATTTTAGTCAGTATAACGAAGGTTTACGTGGCAGTAGAGTTCGTGTTCGTGCCCGAATTGCCGTTCGCGATAAAAAGACTTTGGTTATAGAGGAAATTCCTTTCAATACCACTACCGGATCTTTAATCGATTCGATTTTAAAGGCGAATGATAAGGGTAAAATTAAGATTCGCAAGATTGAAGATAATACCGCGGAGCATGTAGAAATTTTGGTGCATCTACCTTCTGGTGTTTCGCCGGACAAAATGATCGATGCCCTATATGCCTTTACGGATTGCGAGCTTTCCATTGCACCCCTTTGCTGTGTGATTGAGAACGATGCGCCTCAATTTATTTCCGTGAAAGAAATTCTCCGACGTAATGTGGGGAATACACTGGATGTGCTGAAAGCCGAATTAGAGTGGGAGCTCAATGAGCTTCAGGAGAAATGGCATTTTGCCTCTTTGGAGCGCATCTTTATCGAGAATAAAATTTACCGCGATATTGAAGAAGCGGAAACCTGGGAAGAGGTAATCGGCAATATTCGCACGGGATTAGAGCCTCATATTGGCCATTTATTGCGGGAAGTAACGGATGAAGATATCACCCGCCTCACCGAAATCCGGATTAAGCGAATCTCCAAGTTTGATAAGGATAAAGCAGATGCCTTAATTGAAGCTCTGGAAGGAGACATCGAGAAGGTGAAACATCATCTTGATAATCTGGTAGAATACGCCATTGATTGGTTCAAGGGCATTCAAAAGAAATACGGCGCAGGACGAGATCGCAAGACCGAGATCCGCATTTTCGAGGATATCGAAGCCACAAAGGTGGCAATGGCTAATGTAAAGCTGTATGCCAATTTAGATGAGGGCTTTATCGGCACCAGCCTGAAAAAAGACAGCTTTATTTGCGATTGCTCAGATATCGACGACATTATCGTTTTCTTGAAGAACGGGGAGATGATCGTTACCAAGGTAGATCAGAAGACCTATGTTGGGAAGGATATCATTCACGTTGCAGTTTGGAAGAAAGGCGATAAGCGCACCACCTATAATATGATTTATCGCGATGGCAAAAACGGAGCTTCCTTTATGAAGCGCTTCCAGGTTACCGCCATTACTCGCGATAAACATTACGACCTTACGGCGGGTACCAGCGGTTCTGAAGTACTACACTTTACAGCCAACCCGAATGGCGAAGCCGAAAAGGTAATGGTGCATTTACGCGCTTTACAACGTCTCAAAAAGCTGAAGGTTGAAATCGACTTTGCAGATCTTGCTATTAAAGGTCGAGCGGCCAAAGGGAATACCGTAACCAAATATCCGGTTAAGAAGATAGAAATCCGAGAAGAAGGAGTTTCAACTCTGGCAGCGCGAAAAATTTGGTTCGACGACACGGTAAATCGCTTAAACGCTGAAGGTCGTGGTCGACTTTTGGGTAGCTTTAAAGGTGAGGATAAGATTCTGGAAGTTACGGCCAGTGGGCATTACCGCTTACTGGGATATGATCTTAGTCTTCACTTTGAAGATGATTGGCAGATCATAGAAAAGTATGATCCCGAGCGTGCTATTTCGGCCGTTTATTTTGATGGCGAAAAGCAAAAGCATTTTGTTAAACGCTTTATTCCAGAAACGCCTGATCGCAAGGAGCTCTTCATAAGTGAGCATCCTGATTCTCAATTGGATGTTGTAAGTTATGACCTGCAACCTCGTATTGAGATTATCTACCGTAAGATTAACGGTAAGCAAAAAGAGAATGAAGAGGTGGTGCTCAGTGAGTTTATTGCTATTAAGGGTGAAAAGGCACAGGGTAACCAACTATCAAGGGATGAAGTACGTAAGATAAATGCCCTCGAACCTTTAGATCCATCCGCAGAGGAGGAAGAGGAAATTGAAGAGGATCAAGATAATAATACATCAAATGAAAATATTGACGAATCAGCCGATATCACTGAAGAAGACGGTCAAATCTCCCTTGGTTTGGATTAACCTTATTCTTCTGATCGCTTTTAGCTTACCAGCTCAGGATAGTTTGGATATTAGAAGTGTAGGGCGATTAGGCTATAGTCAAACTTTGAATGATGTTTGGGGCTGGGTTGACACCGCCAATAGTAAAGAGTATGCTTTGGTTGGTGTGCAAAACGGACTTTCGATTGTAGATGTAAGCAATCCGGCTAATCCGGTTCAAACCAATTTCTTTAGCGGAGCCAGTTCCATCTGGCGTGATATGAAGACCTATGGGAATTACGCCTATACGATTCATGATAATTACAATGGAACTTCCAATGGGATTTTTATTGTGGACATGACCACCTTGTCCAATAGCTTCCCAACTACTTATACCCGGAAACCGGTAATTACTGTAGGGACCAACAGCTATACTTTTGATCGTGCTCATAACCTTTATATTGATGAGGATGCGGGACTTTTATTTGTTTTCGGATCCAATGTTGGAGCCGGTGGAGCCCTGATTTTTGATTTGAAAAACAACCCCACGAACCCAGTTTATCTGGGGGCTTTCAACGATTATTATTTACATGATGGTGTGGCACGCGGTGATACCCTCTGGGGAGCCGCAGTTTTAGACGGATTTTTTCTACCTATCGATATAAGCAATCCTGCGAATCCGGTAATTAAGGCCACACATACGACGCCATTCAACTTTACCCACAATATCTGGTTCAGCGATGATAATCAGAGGGTATTTACAACCGATGAGAAGAGTGGTGCATTTATCGCTGAATATGATGTGAGCGATTTAAATAATATCTCGGAAAACGATCGCATTCGTACCCACTTCGGAACCAATGTGATTCCTCATAATGCCCATTTCTTCAATAACTTTTTGGTAAACAGTTATTATACTGCGGGAATTCAAATTTTGGATGTGAGTCAGCCCGGACTTATGGTGGAGACTGGCTTTTATGATACTTCGCTTGACTCTGGAGATGGTTTTAGTGGTTGTTGGGGAGCTTATCCCTATTTGCCTAGCGGAAATATTTTGGCGACCGATCGTCAGCGTGGCTTGTTCATTTTGCAAAGTGATTATACCCGTGCTTGCTACCTTTTTGTGAGTGTAGTTGATTCTTTGAGTTCACAGTCACTGATTAATGCGCAGGTTCAGGTACTCAACACTGATATTAGCGGGAATACCAATATTTTCGGAAACTATCGTGGAGCCCAAGCAGCACCGGGAACTTTCCAGATGGTAGTGTCTAAAACGGGATATCGCAATGATACTATTACCATTAATTTGAGTAATGGCCAGAGTGTATCCAAGCAAGTGGCTTTATTGCCAGCAACATTTAGTTTGGATGCAGAAGGACCCTTGCGCAGTGTTGAGGTTTATCCAAATCCTCTAAATTCTTCCAATGCCCAGCTAAAGCTAAGTAGCTGGAGCCTAGAAATGGAAGGTTTACAGTATTACCTGAGTGACATAAATGGTCGTTTATTGGAAAGTGGCGAATTGGAAAATGCGCATATCGATTTGCGATCTTCAGGACTTCAAGCGGGTTCCTATATCCTTCATCTAAAAGGGGAGGATTATGTTCGTACTTATCCGCTGATCCTGCGGTAGACAAAGGAAAATTTCGTTTACTTTGAGCGGAATTCGAATACGAAGTGCTCAAAGGGAGGAACATCATCTGCTACAGCCGAACCAATTGGTTCGACGATTATGCCAAGACCGTCATTGAGCTGATGAAGGTCTTTTCGGAAGAAAATCAGGTCTTGTATGTTGATTATCAGTTTACCTGGAAAGACGCCCTTCAGCGCTTTCTAAAAAGGGAAAAGAATCCTGGTTTTGGACAAATCTTAGGACTTAAGGATCGTCTTAAAATCTTTCCTCATGAAAAAGGGGGGAAGCTTTGTCTCCTGACCCCACCTCCCATTATACCGACAAATTTCTTGTCCCAGGGTGCCCTTTATGAGGCTTTGCATCGCTGGAATGTGAAAAGGGTAAACCGGGCAATCCGCAAGGCTATGAAGCGCCTGAATATGGGGGAGGATACGGTTTTGATCAATTCCTTTAACCCTGATTTTGGAGCTTATTCTAAAGATGAGTTGCCCCATTCGGTAGAAATTTACCATTGCTACGATGAAATAGCGGCAGCTGAATGGGCCGCCAAACATGGTGCTCCGGCCGAAGCGCAATATTTAGCAATGGTGGATGCCACGGTGGTTACTTCAGCCGGCTTGCTTAAGACTAAGTCTCCTCAGACACCCCAATGCTTTTTGGTTAAGAATGGAGTGAATTTCGATTTGTTTCATTCCGGATATACAGAAGAGCCCAAAGCACCCATTATTGGCTATGTAGGTGCCATTGATTTTCGTTCTGATTATGCCTTATTGGAAGAGTGCTTTAAACGCTATCCAGAATATGAATTCCACTTTGTGGGCAAGGTAATGGAAGAACGTATTGAGGAGATTTTAAAGCAATATCCCAATGTGAAATTGCTGGGTTCCAAACCGGCAAAAGAATTGCCGGCCTTCCTGAAAACCTGCGCTGTGGGGATCATTCCTTTTGAAATTAATGAATTTACCAAAGGGGTTTACCCTCTGAAAATCAATGAGTATTTGGCTACAGGAATTCCAGTGGTTTCTACTCGCTTTGGCGAATTGAGTGATTTTGAAAGTATCGTAAGTCTGCATGAAGATACCGAAGGCTTTGCCCAGTCCCTGAAATGGGAAATTGAAAATGACACTGCAGCCAAGCGCCAGGAAAGAGCTCAATTTGCGAAGCTTAACTCCTGGTATGGTCGTGTAGATGAATTCAGTGAAATAATCAACCAACTCGAAAACTCTTTAAATGGATCAGAAAGCGCTACTTCCTGATTTTGTGGTGATTGGTGCCGGAAAATCGGGTACTACTTCATTGCATGAATACCTCAATCAGCATCCAAGGATTTTCATGGGTGATAAGGAACCCAACTTCTTTGCCTACGAGCTTTTAGATCCGGAAACTCTGACTGATCCAACCGATAAGGAACATTATTTTAATTCTGTTTATAAACTCGAAGATTACCTGGCTCTGTTTAAAGAGGCTAAACCTGATCAGTTAAAAGGGGAGGTTTCGAATACTTATATCAGTAATAAGGATGCTTGGCAAAGGATCAAACACTATGTGCCAGAGGCTAAATTGATGGCTATTTTACGACATCCGGCCGACCGTATTTTTTCACGTTATTTCCATTTGGTTCGCGAGAATGAAATTCCGGAGGGTGGTGATTTGAATGAGGTTTTCGATAAGGAATCCATTTGGTGGCGTCGCCCGGATTTAGTGAATGAAGGGTTTTACTATCGCCAATTGAAGCCTTATTTCGAGCATTTCGATCCGAGTCAGATTAAAATTTTCCTCTATGAAGATTTCATCGGTAAAACGGATGAGGTAGTGAAAGAGGCCTTTCAATTTCTAGGGGTCGATCCCAATGTGAAAGTGGGCACTGATGTGGTTTACAATAAATCGGGTAAGGTGCGTAACAAATCAGTGGATGCCATTGTAGGGCAGGAAAGTGCCCCCATTCGTTTTTTAAAGAAATTTGCACCGGGCTTGCATCGCCAATTAAAAGGCAGTGTAGCTGTGAATCGTTGGTTAAATAGTGTTCGTAATAAGAACCTCGAAAAACCCGATTTTGATCCTAAATTGAAGCAGCGCATTATTGATGAGATTTACCGCGAGGATATTGAGAACTTACAGAAACTCATTAAGCGGGATCTGAAACACTGGCTTTAAATTTTCACCTTGTTACAAAAGTTAAAATCCCAGAAGTTCCTCAGTATGGTTACCTCCGTGCTGGGAGCGGCTTTTGCCCTGCTTACTTTTGGCTATTTGGCCAGGGCCTTAAGCAAAGAGGAGTTCGGTATATACGGGATTTATCTGGCGATTATTACCACTTTCGAAATGCTTCGCAACGGCTTGGTGGGTAAGCCCTTTATAAAGTTCATGGCGGAGTCGGATGATGAAGAGGAAAAACGAAGCACTATTGGAAGTTCCTGGGCCTTTTCCTTTTTAAGCACCATAGTATTTGCCGGTCCTCTAAGTTTGGCCATGTTGGCCTGGTATCTGTACCAGCCTAGTGAAGAGGTTTTAATTTATGCTTTGTTTATTCCTATTCAGGCTATAAGTACCATACCTTCCAATATGGCGCAATGGCGCCTGAATGCCGACCTGCGTTTTGATTTATTGATTTGGCTGCGACTGAGTAATCAGGTTTTCAATTTTGTTGGAGTATTATGGGCCTATTACTTTGGTTATGGTTTATGGGCTATAATGTGGATCACCATTATTTCCAATTTCAACCCTTCCTGGATTGCCCTGATTTTTGATTGGGATGGACTGCGACAAATTCGTCATGCTCAAAAAGAGTGTATATCCCGTTTGTACAAATTCGGTCGTTACACCATGGGAACCCTCATCGGCGGTACCCTATTGCGGGGTAGTGATGATTTCTTGATTCGGATTTTCATGGGGCCGGAAGCGGTAGCCCTTTATCAGGTGCCAAACCGATTGGTAAACTTGATCGATATTCCGCTTAGAGCTTTGGTTAGTTTCTCATTTCCAAGTTTGGCCCGCTCCAATAAAACGGGTGATAAGGAAGCTTTTAAACGCGAGTTTGAAGCGGCCACGGCTTTTGCCTTTGTATTGCTGCTCCCTATGGCCATAGGGGCGTTCATATTCGCTGAACCTCTTGTATTGTTAATGGGAGGAGAGAAGTATATAGACTCGGCGATAATCCTGCGCATCTTCGCCATCTTCATGGCCTTTAGTGCTCTGGATCGCTATGCCGGAGTTGGTTTGGATGTTTTAAATCGCCCTCAAATTAACATGCGCAAGGTGATTGTAATGCTTAGCGTGAATATCCTGGGTGATATTGTGGTCTTGTACTTTTTCCAAAGTTTACCCTGGGTGGCGGCCATCTCCATCATAACCTTTAGCGTAGGAACCTTGTTGGGCTTCTATTATATGCGCGATCGCGTGCCCTTGCGAATACTGTTTTGGCTCAAATTGGGTACCGTGCAAATCCTCAATTTTGTTAAAAAGCCTGTGAGAAAATAGGCTTTATCTGCCTACAGCTGTTTTCCCAAACTGGGATTAAGTCCTAAATTTGGGATAAGTCAGTGTCTATGTCTTTGATGAGAATTTTTTTGGTAGAGGATAGTATCCCCTATGCCAAGCTTTTAATGCACCACCTGGGCTTAAATCCCGATAATGAGGTGGAGCACTTCAGCGACGCGGCTTCTTTTCTAAAGCAATTACATAAGGTTCCTGACTGTATTCTACTGGATTATTCCTTGCCGGATTTAAGTGGAATTGACGTTTTAAAACGCATAAAGACACAGCATCCCGATTTACCGGTACTCATAGTTTCGGGTCAGGAAGATGTGGGAACGGCGGTAGATCTGCTGCGGGAAGGTGCCTATGATTACATCGTTAAGGATGTAAATGCCAAGGATCGGATTTGGAAAGCCTTGAATAATATCCGAGAGAATGCACGGCTGCGCAAGGAGATTGATGTGCTGCGTGAAGAGGTGAATCTCAAATATGATTTTAGTAATATCATTGGGAGCAGCCCGGGATTGAGGAAAGTATTTAAGCTGATTGAAAAGGCGGCTCAGACCAATATTACTGTTTCCATTACCGGAGAAACCGGTACCGGTAAAGAATTAGTAGCGAAGGCCATTCACTATAATTCCAAATTTCGGCGCAAGCCATTAGTGTCTATCAATATTGCAGCTATTCCCAGTGAATTGTTGGAGAGTGAATTGTTTGGACATGAGAAAGGGGCTTTTACGGGTGCCGTATCTAAGCGCATAGGGAAGTTTGAGGAGGCCGATGGTGGAACCTTATTCCTGGATGAGATCGGGGAGATGGATGTAAATCTGCAAGCCAAGCTTTTAAGAGTTTTGCAGGAGAAGGAAGTAACTCGTTTGGGCAGCAATAAAGCGGTGAAAATCAATACGCGTATTTTGGTGGCAACCCATAGAGATCTAAAGGAGGAAGTACGAATTGGCAATTTCCGCGAAGACCTTTACTATCGATTGTTGGGTTTGCCGATTCACTTACCGCCACTGCGTGAGCGAGGTGGAGATATAATGATGCTAGCCAAGTATTTCTTGCAGGACTTTTGCCGCGAGAATGATTTTGGTGATATGCGCATCAGCCCTGAGGCACAACAAAGGTTACTGTCTTATCCCTGGCCAGGAAATGTGCGGGAATTAAAAGCGATAATGGAACTGGCAGCAGTACTTTGCGACAGTGGAGTAATTGAGGAAAAAGACTTGAATTTTAACTCTGTTACTGATGAAATGGATACCTTAGTATCGGAGGGATTAAGTCTAAAGGAGTACAACCGTAGATTGATTGAACACTATCTGCGGAAAAATGATAATAATGTGGTGGAAGTGGCTAAGCGCCTGGATATCGGTAAAAGCACCCTCTACCGAATGATCAAGAATAAGGAAATCAACATAAACTAAATTCATTCTCATGTCAGACAAAGTCTATGATCTCTCCCAACTCGAGGAACTGGGCGGCGGTGATGCAGAATTCGTAGCCATGATGGTGGCTACCTTCTTAGAACATACCCCTGGTCAGTTAGACGAGATGAAGAATGCCCACAGTAGTGGAGATTTGGCCACTTTGGGAGCTATTGCCCACAAGATCAAGCCTAATGTAGATATGTTCGGTATTAATGCCATTACTCAGGATATTCGGGACCTGGAGCAAATGGGTAAAGAAGGCATTAATAATGACGAAACTCGCGCTAAGCTTCAAAGAGTGGATCAAGAACTTCAAATTGCTTTTGAACAATTAAAGCAATTTTAGATGGAGGCCAATAAACGAGAAGAAATTTTGGTGATCGATGACCAACCGATCATGCTCAAGCTTTTGGAGCAAATTCTCAAGGACCGTTACGATGTGGTAGCCTTGGAGAATGGTAAAGAAGCGCTGGAGTGGATGTATTCCGGAAACATTCCGGATTTGGTGGTTGCCGATCTCAATATGCCGGAGATCGACGGATTCGAATATATTCAACGTATTCGCGAGAGCGGTTTCTTTTACGATGTTCCCTTAATTGTACTCTCGGGAGAAGAGAGTAGCTCTGAACGTATTAAGTGTCTGAAATTGGGGGCTAATGATTATCTGATCAAGCCTTTTAATCCTGAGGAATTACGCCTCCGAATTGATAACTTAATTCGACTGAAAGGGTGAAAAACGTTATATACATTGGCGATCTGGATGAGGTTGAGGCCATCCTCACTGCGAAGTTCGGCGACCGACTTAAAGCCGTGCGCAATGTGGTAGGTTTTTACAATCAGTTGGATGATTTAGACGAAGTTGAATTAGTGGTTTCCGAAACGAAACTTAAAGGTTTACGAGGAGATGAAATCTTTGAACGCTATTCGGGGCTATTGAATGAAAAGGGCATCCCCTTTATTTTGGTGGGAAATCGCCTGTCGCAAAAGGTGCGCGAAAAATACCTAAAACAAGGTATTATGGAGGTGGCTTGGAATAGCGAGCAGCTGGAAACGGTAATCAATAAGGTTCCTTTCTATCATTCCATGCTTGATTGGCGCTTGCATCAAAAACGAGAGATGCAAAAAACGGAATACCGTATTCCAGTGGCCAAGCGCATTTTCGACATCGCTGTGGCTGGTACCGCTTTATTGCTCTTGTCTCCTTTACTCATTGCTACGATTATAGCCATCCGTTTGGAGTCCAAAGGGAAGGTTTATTATATCTCAAAAAGGGTTGGAACGGGATACCGGGTTTTTGACTTCTACAAGTTGCGGTCCATGTATACGGATGCGGATCAACGCCTGAAAGAGTTAAAGCATTTAAATCAATACGCTGAAGAGGCGCAAAAAGCTGAGGCTGAAGGTAAAACCAGTATTCCAAAGGAAAAGGCCCATCACAGTTCAGCGCCACAATTGATTAATAAGGATGGTTCGCCCATGACCGAAGAGGAGTACCAGGAGCTGAGACGTAAACAAGCCGCTGGAACTTTTGTGAAGTTTAAGAATGATCCTCGTATTACTCGGGTAGGACAAATTATCCGAAACACCAGTATTGATGAGCTTCCACAGCTTATTAATGTTCTGAAAGGGGATATGTCTATCGTAGGAAACCGCCCCTTACCACTCTACGAAGCGGAACAGCTAACTTCGGATGATTGGAGTCAGCGATTCTTGGCCCCCGCCGGAATTACCGGTTTATGGCAGGTGGAAAAGCGCGGTGGTGGCAGCATGAGTGAAGAAGAGCGCAAAGGCTTAGATAATAAGTACGCTCAGAATTTTAGCTTCTGGAATGACATCCGTTTAATCCTGCGTACTATTCCTGCATTGTTTCAAAAAGAAAATGTTTGATGTTGCGAAAACTGTTTTTGCTACTGGGATTCCTATGCCTGATAAGCCTTACTAATGTTCAGGCCCAAACTTTCGGACGGACAGAGAAAGCAGTCAGTGAAGATTCCTTAATCATTGACCTGGCCGATTATCTGCCTCCTTTAAACTTATTGATTGATTCGGCGGTAGCCAATGCCCCGCAAATTGAATACTATCGCCAAAGGCAATTGATGTTCGAATATGAAATCGGCATCGGTCGTAATCAGTGGATGGAAGGCGTGCGAGTTTATACCAATTACAACCTGGGAACCAGCGGTGCCAGCGATGGTAATATCTTCATTCAGGGTTTTCAGTATGGTATCAATGCCCAAATTCCTTTGAGTATGTTCTTTGGACAGAGGGATGCCGGTAAGATGTCCAAGGCGGCGAGTATGGCAGAGGAAGCCCAAAAGGAGCGAACGATTATCGAAATTGAAACGGAGGTGGAAGAAACATTCAGCCGACTTTTTATGCTTCGCGATTTGATTAAGGAAGCTACCAATGCAAAAGAATCTGCGCAATTCATTTACGAACAGTCAGAAGCCAAGTATATTCGCGGCGAAATTTCGTTGGATGAGCTTGGACAGAACGCGGACCTTCGCACCAAGTGGGCCACAAATTACATTACCTTAAAAACCCAGTTTTACGACACTTACCGTCGGCTCGAGCGCTTAGTAGGCGTGCCATTCAGTAAGTTTAATGATAATTAGTCTCAATGACCCTGATCCAGTTTTTTAGACTTCTCAATAGGAACTTAAACTTGTTCCTGCTGTGTTCTATCACACTGGCAGTGGTTACCTCCTTTTTTACCCGCAACCTTCCCAAAACCTACGAAACCCAAACTGAGATCTTTACGGGTATTGCTTCGGGTATTAATGTAGATGCGGTAGATAATGTGAAGGTAGACTTCCTTACTTCAGCTACTGAGTTCGATAACTTGATTAATATTATCAAGTCTCGAGAAACCCTGGAGGAAGTAGGAATGCGACTTTTGGTGCAGCATATGATGCTGGATAGCGCTGATCCAGCCTATATAGGAGAGGAGTATTGGGGGCATTTTAGATGGAAGATTCCTGACAGTGTTGAGCAAGAATTGCTGGTGCCCTATAGCGTAGATTCTACTCTTACTAATCTTTACCGTTACAAGGAATTACATTGGGATAATGATCGCGTAAAATCCACTTTTGAAGGAGGGGATTCCCCTTACAGTTGGAAGCGTATTTCTTCTATCGGGGTTAGTCGAGTACAAAGCTCAGACCTCTTACGGATTTACTATTCCTTTCAAGACCCTGGCATTGCCCAAAATACCTTGTTGATATTAAATGAGGTTTTCATGAGTAAAATGGCCCTCATCAAATCGGAGCAAAGCGCCAGTGTTGTCGGCTATTTTGAAGAAAAAGTGAATGAAGCGGCACGAGCTCTGGCGGCTGCCGAGGAGCATTTACAAGAATTCCGAATTGTAAACCGGGTAATCAACTACCAGGAGCAAACTCGATCCCTGACCATTGAAAAGGAAAGGATGGAGGATGAGTACCAAGCTGAGATAGCTAAGCAACAAGCTGCAATGGCAGCCCTTCGGAAGTTGGAGGAGCAATTGGCGCTTAACAATATCATGGTACAATTGGGGAACGATATCCTCAATAAGAAGCAGGAACTTATTGATATGCGCTCCAAAATTGCGGAGCTGGAAACCTATTTAAATGATGCAGACCTGCTCCGTAAAATGCGCGCTAAAGCGATGCATATTGAGGAGGAAGTTCGAAATATGCTGGCTACCCGTTATGCCTATAGCCGTACCACCGAGGGCATTCCGGTTTCTACAATTATTAGTTCCTGGTTGGATGCTTCCCTGGCCTTAGATGCAGCAAATGCCAGAGTTGAGGTATTCTTAAAACGGAAACAATACTTCCGGGAGCAATATGATAAATATGCCCCCTTAGGTTCCAAATTTGCGCGCCTGGAGCGTGATATCGACATTAAAGAGGCGAACTATCTCGAATTGCTGAATAGTTTAAACCAGGCCCTTTTGCGTCAAAGAGGAGAGATGGTGTCTAGTGGAGGTCAGGTAGTTACGCAGCCACCGCCCTTCCCCCATGATCCTAATCCCAGTAAGGTAGCTATGCTGATTATGGTAGGCGCCATAATGGGATTTGTTGTGCCTTTCCTCTTTGTAGTAATGAAGGAGTTATTGGATTCCACTATTCGCACACCTGAACGCGGTGAGGAACAAACCCAAATGAAGCTGATTGGAGCCTATCCCGATCTAACGGCGCGCAGTGAAGTGAAGAATGTGGATTTCGAATGGTTACATGAAAAGTCGGCAGCCTTAGTAGTGCAAAACCTTCGATTGGAAGCCAAGGGCAAAGGCTCAAGGCAAATGGCAAAGAACGTTTTGGTATTTAGTACCAGAGAAGGAGATGGGAAGCAACTATGTACCCATGTAATGGCCAATGAACTGGTGAGTTTAAACTTCCGGGTATTGGTAATGGGCCCCAAAGAGTTACCCAAAGGCGAAACACCTTATTATGATTATATCACTTATAAGAATGATAAGGATTTTGTAAATGCTGAGCATATCACAGAGCTTATCCCCATGGGTTTTGATCCCATGCTCTACGACTATGTATTCTTGGTTTTGGGAGCAGTACTTACCAATCCCTCCCCGCTAAACTTGCTCGATCAGTTCAATGTTTCCATCTGTGTTACCGGGGCTTTCAGAAACTGGAATCGTGCCGATGCTACAGCACTGGAGGAGTTTTCAGATACCTTAGGGTTCCAGCCACGTTTGTTCTTGAATGGGGTAGAACCTGATTATATGAGTTCCGTGTTGGGTGAGATTGCTAAGGATCGCAGTTGGTTACGTCGCTTTATTAAGGGAATCTTGAGTTTGCAACTGAAGACCGGAACCTTTGGCAGGGGGAAAAAGCGCGATACCCGTCAGGTGAAGGGAAGGCTTTAGTTTATTTGAAGATTTTATTTTTACGCTCCTCGGGGATGCGATACACTCCATCCTCATCCCAGTATTTCATGGTGAAAACAAAAGCCAGCGGAATCAGAACGGTAAAGTTTACCGGAATCTGATTGAGGATTTCATTACCATAGGAAGCCGCTAAAATACCGGCGAAATTCGCCAGAGCAGCCATCGCATAATAGCGTTTCTCTCGATCCTTATAATTCCAACAGAGCCAACTGCCATAGACCAGCAGAAAGATCCAGGTATACACATAGATGGTGTAGCCAATCACTCCGGTTTCCGCTCTTACCCGGGTATAGAGGCCATCGGTTGGGAAATTAGCCATCCAGGTCCAGGGTGTAAAACGCTGCCCCCAGAAACCAGCACTACCCACACCGGTTCCTAAAGGCTTATCGGCTAAATAGGCCCTGAGCATTTTACGGTTTTGCACCCGCACATTTAAGGAGGCATCATTGGGGTCGAGGGCGGATCGCAGGCGCTGTATATCGTAGCTCCCGGAGCCGATATTAGTGTACTTTAAAAAGACAAAACCAAAAAGCATTACCGAGGCACCGAAGATGAGAAGACGCTTATTCTTGATAAGGATAAGGTACAAAATGCCTCCTGCACCCGGTACAGCCAGAGCACCACGAGTACCACTAATCAACATGGCATAAAGAGCAAAAACGGCTATTAGGCCATAGATGATCCGCTTGCGCATGGAGAAGGGACCCATAGCTAATATGCCGCAGAAAATGGTAACTGATCCCATGGCGGGACCGTAAATACCTGCATCGGTGTAAAACGAGAAGATCCTTAGTTTACCAAAAAGTAGGTGGGTAACATAGGCACCCGACATCAACCAGCGATTCTCGAAGGGGTCGAGACCAAATATTTTTTGCTTTAAGCCCCAGGCAATCCCGATTACCGAAAAAATTAACCAGACCCGAACAAAGGTTTTGAAGTCTTTTTTATCCCGGAAGAGCACGAAGGCAATTAAAACCATTAACATTTGGTATAGGGATAAACCCCGCATGGCATAAAACCAGGCCGGTACTGATAAAGCCATGGGATTGGCCAGTTGCAGAACCACGAAGGCCATCCAAGCAATCATTAAAAGAGAGAAGATGTGATTCCAGCCTGAAAAATCAGCCTTTTGCCAATCCCTTAAAATGATAAAAATTAAGGTGAGTACCAGGGATATATCTACCCCTAAACCCAGTGGAATATTACCGGGTACATAACGCCCTACCGTAGGAATTAAAAAGGCAATAATAAAGGCGGTATAGAGTCCAATCTTCGGGTTCCTGGCAAAATAATAGACATAGACCAAAACCAGAGGCAAGGCCATAATACCAATTGCAGCAACAATTCCCCCCTTAGAAAGAATATAGCCCCCGGCAATACCAAAGAGAATGGCAAAGAGATATTTTAGATAATGCTGATATTTAGCAGGGACATGCAGTCGCATAAGTTTTAAAAACCATCCAGGCTGTCGCTATCCGCAGCGGCCGATTCTTGATCCCTTAAAAATACAGGACTTTCCTTGTTTTCCAGAAGCTTTTCGAAATTGGCATCCAGGTCTAAAATCTTCATAAACTCTGCCTTATCCGCTTCGAAGTAGAGGAAGTCAAATAATACCACAGATCCATAAAGAGAACGCCCATGCTTGGAGAAGTTCTTACGTACTCCTTCAACATCATTAAAAACCACATGCAAGGAGCAAAGATGGAAACGCAGCAAAAGGGGATCATCACCCTTCTGTACGGTTAAAACCATATTTCGATCGAAATCGGGTTTTACAATAGTGGTCTGTTTAATTTCCTTTAGTATATCCTCTTCATTTACCTTGGTAAGGGAACGGCCTTCCAAAGAACGAATGCGCAATACATAAGCTTCATTGCTGTCTTGTGCATTGAAATAATTAAGGGCATTGCGTAAATCACGATAGTACACAATCCAGTAATAGGCGGAGGTATATTCTTTCCAGCCTTTGCGTCGATTAGGATAGCGATAAGCTCCATCCTGAAAAACCTTAACCAGGCAGATAAGAGTATCCGTACCGTACTTGATTTTATAGGCTTTAAGTTCCTTAATATTATCAATGCCCAAGGCATTTTCATTGTCCTCGTAAAAAGCAGTATTGCGAGAAATGCCAACTACCGGAATGGTATTTTCTTTGGAAAGCCATTGGCCATCAAGGCTATAGCTCCATCCTTTAATGGAGTCAGAAATACTGAAATAAGGAAGGCTTTCGAAAATCGGGAGATTCCGGTTTTCACGTTCCTGGGCCAGCAACAGAAGGGGTAGAAAAAAAGCAATCAGAAATGCGCGCATAGCTTGGAGCTTGTCACAAATTTAAATTTATCAATTGCTTGTTTTAGGCCCTAATCCAAATTATTTTTACGCAATAGCTAACAATTCCCAGTGCAGCAAGCAAAAGTTTCTTTTCTGACCGTAAACTACAAGCAATCAGCAGTTACGCTCGATTTAGTGAGCTCTTTAGAAAAGATGACTTATTCGAATTGGGAATGCATAGTGGTAGATAATGCCAGCGAATCGCAAGAATTAGAGCAAGATTTATCCGAAAAGCCACAATTTAAATGTGTTAGATCAACAGAAAATCTAGGTTTTGCAGGGGGTAATAATTTAGGTCTCCCCCTTTGCGAAGGGGACTATATTTTCCTGATTAATAATGATACCGAGGTTCCGGAAAATTTTCTGGAGCCGATTATGGAATTCGCCACCGGTCTGGATAATTTGGGAGCGCTAAGCCCGATGATTCGGTACTTTGATGAGCCGCAGAAAATCCAATTTGCCGGTTGTACGGAGATGAATAAAATCACCTTGCGTAATTCGGGCATTGGGGATGGAGAACTGGATGAAGGGCAGTATAATAAGGCTTATCCCGTGCCTTTTTGCCATGGGGCCGCTATGATGGTGCCGCGGGCGGTAATCGATAAAGTAGGGGAGATGAGGGATGATTATTTTCTCTATTATGAGGAGTTGGACTGGTGCGAAAGAATTAGGCAAGCAGGTTATGAGAACTGGTTTTGCGGTTATTCTTTTCTCTGGCATAAAGAGTCGGTATCTACCGGAAGAAACAGCCCCCTGAAAACCTATTATCTCACTCGAAACCGACTGCTATTTGCCCGTCGGAATTATGGTGCTTTTACCCAGCTATTAAATTACCTCTACTTTGGATTGGTGGCCCTTCCAAAAAATTTAATCAGCTTTGTATTGAGAAAGGAATTTGAACAAGCCCGCTCCTTTTGGCGAGGCTATGTATATAATTTAACCCACAAAGCAAGCGATAGTGCGGATAGGTATTGAAGCCCAAAGGATCTTTCGAGAAAAGAAACACGGAATGGATTTCGTGGTGCTGGAATTGATCCGGGAACTGCAAATTATTGACCAGGAAAACGAGTACTTCATTTTTGTGAATGAAGGGCCCGACAACCAGGTTATTCAGGAAAGTTCCAATTTTAAGATCATTGAATTTGGAGGGGCCTATCCCATTTGGGAGCAAATAAAGCTTCCGCGCATGGCTAAGAAGTATAAGCTGGATATACTGCACTGTACCTCTAATACTGCGCCGGTCTTTTGTCCGGTACCCCTGGTGGTGACCATTCACGACATCATCTATATGGAGGTGAAAAATGTGATGGGCAAAGGTTATACTCCCTATCAACTTTTTGGAAACCTCTATCGTAAGGCGGTGGTAAGCCGACTGGTTAACCGGGCGCGGAAGATTATTACCGTTTCCAATTATGAGCGCCAAACCATCCAGAATTACTTTAAAGATTTACCTACCGAAAATTTGATTGCGGTGTACAATGGTGTGAGTAAGCACTTTAAGCCGGTAGAAGATGAAAAGGAACTGGAGCGCATCACCCAGAAATATCAATTGCCTGAAAACTATGTGCTCTTTTTAGGGAATACCGATCCTAAGAAAAACACCGCCAATACTCTGGTGGCTTTCGCCGAATATTGCCACCGCTATGGTCGTGATTATAAATTAATGGTAGGTGACTTAGATCGAGAGGTAATTCGTAAACATTTACAGGAAGCCGGCTTAGAAGCCGAAATGGATCAGATTCAAAACACCGGTTACATTCCCAATGCAGAAATGCCAGCCTTGATAAGTAAAGCCAAGGTTTTCCTCTATCCCAGTTTGCGCGAAAGTTTTGGTATTCCCCTTTTGGAGGCCATGGCTTGTGCCACACCGGTTTTAAGTGGCCAAACCTCCAGCTTGCCTGAAGTAGCAGCGGATGCGGCTTTATTGGTGGATGTTACCAAATCGGAAAATATTACCGAAGGACTGAATCAATTGATCAGCGATTCGACCTTAAGTCAAAGCTTGGTTGAGAAGGGCTTGCAACGCAGTAAATCTTTCAGTTGGGAGAATACAGCTCGTGAGACCTTGAGAGTATATACCCAATTAATGGACCCGCATGCCTAATTTCATTCCATCAAAATCGGTACAAAAACTGGTTCAATACCTGTCTCAGGATATTGAAAGTATCCGACCGGATGATTGGATAAAACGTCGTGCTGAATTAGCACGCTTTCGGCCTGAAAAGCCAGATTACAGCATTGTGATGATTGCGCGGAATGAGGAGCGCTATCTCTTTGCCTCATTGGCCAGCATTGGTGAGCAAAATACGGATAAGACGGTGGAGCTCATTTTGGTGAATAATGGCTCTAGTGATCGCACGAAAGAAATAGCCGAACGCTTGGGAGTTAAGGTGGTAGATGAAATGCAAGCCGGATGGGCGGAGGCACGTCAGGCAGGATTAAAGGCCGCTAAAGGGAGTATTATTCTTAGTGCCGATGGCGATAATCTCTATAATCCGGATTGGGTTGATCAAATGCTTAGCCATTTTACGAGTCCGGAAGTAGTGATGGTTTGCAGTCAGTACAGTTTCTACACCTTCGATAATCGATATCCCTTGGATTTGCAGCTATACCAGAACCTCCGCTGGGTGAATTCTAAAATGCGTCATTCCAAACGACCTCACCTAAATTGTTTAGGGGGCAGTCTGGCTTATCGTGCGGATATTGCTCGTGAAATAGGTGGTTTTACTCTAGGCGTAGGTCGGGGTGAAGATGGGGATTTGGCCTTTAGAATGCAGGATAAAGGGAAGATCATTTTTGATGATAGTCGAAAAGCTTTTTCCCATTCTTCTTTACGAAATGTATTGGTGGATGAATCCTTGTTTAAAACCTTGAAACAACGTCTTGGCACTCATTTGAAGCGCATTCCACAATATTTAAGTAAGCAGAAACAATGATAATTGAACTACTCTTTTGGTTGGCCCTGGCCTTGGTGTTCTACACTTATTTGGGCTATGGGATCCTGCTCTTTATTTTGGTTCGAATTAAAAGGCTCTTTGTAAAAGAAAAGGCTTTTGACAACAGCTATGAGCCGGAAGTTACACTGGTGATTCCGGCCTATAATGAGCAAGATTACATTGCCGATAAGGCTCAAAACAGTCTGGAACTGGATTATCCAAAAGACAAGTTGCGTATTCTTTTTATTACGGATGGTTCTAGCGATGATACACCCAAAATATTAGAAGGCATAGAGGGAGTTGAGGTTACCCACGAGGATATTCGCGCCGGGAAGTCAGCGGCAGAGAATCGTGCTATGACTTTGGTGAATACGCCCATCGTGGTTTTTTGCGATGCCAATACCTATCTCAACCCTGCTTGTATTCGCAATTTGGTACGTCATTATACCGATCCTAAAGTAGGTGCCGTAAGTGGCGAAAAAAGGGTACTTAGCAAAGGGGCAGATACGGCCAGTGCAGCCGGAGAAGGCCTTTATTGGAAATACGAATCGACCCTTAAAAAATGGGATAGTGAGCTGTATACCATAGTAGGGGCGGCCGGTGAATTAATTTCCTTCCGCAGTGAATTAGTGCAAGATCTGGAGGCTGATACCATTCTGGATGATTTTATCCAAACCATGCGGATCTGTCAACAAGGATATCGGGTGAAATATGAGCCCGAATCATTTGCAGCCGAAACGGCTAGCGATAATGTAAAGGAAGAGTCAAAGCGTAAAGTTCGGATCGCCGCCGGAGGTTGGCAATCCATGGCGCGCTTGTTACCCATCCTGATTCCTATTCCCAATCCGGTATTAACGTTTCAGTATATATCGCATCGGGTATTACGCTGGTCTATTTCGGCATTGGCCTTGCCGCTGATATTTATTTTGAATTATTTTCTCATTGAACTTGGACCTCTTTATGAGTATCTCTTTTATGCTCAAATTGCCTTTTATTTATTGGCACTATTAGGATGGTTCCTAGAGAATAGAGCAATCAGGGTAAAGGCACTTTTTGTGCCCTACTATTTCCTAATGATGAATTATGCAGTTTTTGCCGGCTTTTTCCGTTGGCTAAAAGGTTCTCAGAAGGCAACTTGGGAAAGGGCTAAAAGGGCTAAGGCCTGATGCGGACTTTTATTTATATCAGTCTTTTAAGTTTGAGTCTCATTTCTTGCGGAGAGGCCGTAAATGAACCTAAAGACCTGGCCGCAGTGGCCGGATCCTATTATGGGGTATTAAGCCTTAATCCGGAAACTGAGATTGATTTAAAACTAGAGTTAAGCTCTAATGGTTTCTATAAAATTGTGCATCCCAGCTTAATGGGCTCAGATCAATTGGTGCGTGAAAGTGGCGTTTTTATGGTAAAAGGTGATGAGGTGGAATTAGCCCGGTCCCAGAAGGGATTTCGCTACTTTAAGAAAATGGGAGATCAGTTATTTGTCTACAATCTCTTTCATCAGCCTTATACCACTTTCTCGGACTCAGCTTTTTACCTTCAGCCCGATACCGATGCTAAAGCATTTTAATTTTGATTGATAAGCGAAAACAGTTCTTAAAGGCGCTTCAGGCGAAAGCCGAAAAAAACCTGAAAAAATTAAAGACCAAAAGCCGTAACCAAAGCTGGCTGCGCGCCTCAGTGATTATTGCCCTTTTGTTGCTCAGCTATTTTGCAATGCAAGGCGAAGGAAAACCAGATTGGTTTTGGGCCTGGATACCTGGATTGGCTCTCTTTTTATGGATTGTTCGCAGCCATGCCCAAACCCGCGAGAATTTAAAGTTTACTGATTCATTGCTGGCCATGGCGCAGGAAGAACTGGCTGCGATACAAGGGAAGCGAATACGTCCTGCTTTTAATTTTAAAGCACCCGCTGAGCATGCCTATGCCCGTGAACTGGATTTCTTTGGCGAAGGCTCCTTGCATCATCATATCAGTCGAGCGAAAACCAGTGCTGGAGCCACCGCCCTTGCAGAGGAAATGTTAGAGCCAGATTGGCAAAATTGGCAAGCTCGTCAAGCCTTTTTTAGTGAACTGGAAGCAGATGCAGAGTGGCTGATGGAATATCGTGCCCTAAGCGATGGGGTGGAAGATAAAGCTGGATTAAAGGAACAATTGGAAGCCTGGTCGAAGTCGGGATTTAGTGCCTTCCCCCAATGGTTCTACTTGCCAATGGGGCTGGGTCTGGCCGCGCTTTGGTTTTTCTTGATACGCTTCGGTCTGGAACGCAGTATAGCAAACTTTTATCCCTTGCTTTACAGCGCCGTTTTTAATTTGGTATTGCTTTCGACCCGTAGCAAAGTATTACGGGAACAGCAGTTTAAATTAGGTCGGGTAAGTGAAATTTTATCCGGCTTTAGCCAGATGCTCCTTAAGTTGGAAGCGCGGGATTTCCAGACGGATTTCGGAAAGGCATTTAAGTTGCGCTATGATTTAAACAAAGGAGTAGCAAAGAAATGGCAGCAGCTGTCGGAATTATTGAACAGTCTGGACCAGGCAGCTAATGCCATTGCATTGGTAGTACTTAATTCCTTATTTCTCTATCACCTTTTTCGTTTAAAAGCACTGGAAAACTGGCATCGAAAGCATGCCTCCAGCTTGGGGCAATGGTTAGAGGGAATCTATAAAATGGAAGCCTATTTAAGCCTGGCCAATTATCAATCGAATCACCCTGAATTTTGCTATCCGGAACTTACAGAGGAATTGAAATTAGAAGTAAAGGCCCTGGCGCATCCTTTAATCCCAGCCCAGCAAAGGGTAGCCAATGACTTTGAAATGGCCGGTCCTAAATACATTATTCTTACGGGCAGCAATATGAGTGGGAAGAGCACCTTCTTGCGCAGTTTAGGGGTCAATATGATTTTGGCTCAGATGGGAACCAAGGTTTGTGCAGAGCGCTTCCAAGAATATCCCTTTCAATTGCTATCAAGTATGAACCCGCAGGACGATTTGCGTAATGAAACCAGCTATTTCCAGGCCGAGATCTTGCGTTTACGAGCCCTCTTAGATCGCTTGAATACGGAGCGTTATTCCTTCTTTTTATTGGATGAAATTTTACGGGGCACCAATTCGAATGACAAGCAAAATGGTACCCGCGGACTATTGCGCCAGATAGAAGGCCGCGAAGCCTGGGGAATCATTGCAACCCATGATGTGGATATAGCACATCTTGCGGATTCGAATCCGAATTTTAGAGCGGCATTTTTCGAATCGAAAGTGGAGGGTGAAGAGCTGTTGTTCGACTATAAATTACGAGAAGGGATTTGCAAAACTCCCAATGCCAGTCTTTTAATGCGTCGTTATGGCTTAATTGATGAGGATCAAGCTTAGCTAAAAAGCTAAATCCTAATTTATCATTAAGAAGTTCTATGCCTGCATTGGGGCTGCTCATTTCGGAGTACCTTCGCGCCGCAAATGGCAAGAGAAAAACAAAACTTTGGAACCGAATCTCTCGGATTACTTCTTCGCAAACAAGCTATTCCAGCCTCAGTAGGCATTTTAGTGATGTCAGTTTATGGCATCGTAGACACACTCTTTGTTGGCCGCTATGTAGGCTCTTTAGCCATTGGTGCCATTACCGTTAACCTACCCATTACCTTTTTGATTTCTAGCATTGGGATGGCCATTGGTATTGGCGGTGGATCGGTGCTGTCCCGGGCTATGGGCGAGAATAATCAGAGCAAGGTGCTGCGAACATTTGGGAATCAGATAGCCCTTACCCTTAGCCTTTCTGTACTCATCGTGCTCACGGCTTATTTCTTTCAGATTCCTTTATTGCGCTTATTTGGCGGAAAGGGCGCCGTTTTGGAACCAGCTTTGGCCTACTTTCAGATTCTGTTGCCAGCAATACCCGCTCTGGCCTGGTCGATGATGGCCAATAATGTGATTCGGGCCGAGGGCTATCCTCGGATCGCTATGTTTACCATGATTATTCCGGCCCTCTCTAATATCATTCTCGATCCCATATTTATTGTGGGAATGGACATGGGTATTGAAGGAGCCGCATGGGCCACCTGCATATCCTATGTTGCTGGTGCACTTTTTACCCTCATTTACTTTCTTTTTGGGCCCTCAGAGATGAGCTTAAGCTGGAGCTGCATCAAACCTTCTTGGTCTTTAATAAAGGAGATTGGAAAATTGGGGTCGGTGACTCTAGCGAGGCAAGGCACTATTTCATTGCTCAGCGTGGTCCTTAATAATTCCTTATTTGCCTTTGGGGGCGAAATGGCCCTGGCGTCCTATGGTATTGTTAGCCGTCTGTTGATGTTTGTGAACTTCCCGGTTCTGGGTATAACTCAGGGTTATGTGCCCATATTAGGATATAATTATGGCGCTCGATTATATGAACGAGTTACCCAGATCAGCCGCCTGGCATTTTTCTGGTCTACCGGAATATCCGTGCTGATCTTTGTTTTAATAATGACCTTAACGGAGCCCTTAGTGAGGGTGTTTACCGAAGATGCCGTGTTAATTGCCATGACGGTTCCTGCTTTACGCTGGGTATTTGCGGCTAATCCCTTCTTACCAACCTCCTTCCTGGGGTCGGCTTATTTCCAGGCTATTGGTCAGGCCCGTAGAGCCTTAATTTTGGCGCTAAGCAAGCAGGGCTTTTTCCTGATTCCTCTAATCCTAATCCTTCCACATTGGATGGGAGTAGATGGGATTTGGTGGTCTTTCCCCATAGCGGATATGGGATCGGCGGTACTAGCCTGGTGGCTTTTGTCTAAAAATCCCTATATCCGATAATTAAGGTTTAAGGCTGATTCGATAATTGTAAGGGTAGCCTTCAGTTTCGATACTAAGCAGATAGATTCCCGCTGCCAGTTGCGAAGTATTTAATTCGAGTGATTGGCCATTTAAGGTCCATTTTCCAACCGGACGACCAGCCTGATCTACTAATTGTACCTGAGCTTGCATAAAGCTACTTGCTTCAATTTTCAGGAAGTCCTGGGCAGGGTTTGGATAGATTTCAAATGGGGAATAGGCATTTTCATCCAAGCCAATTGGACTTAAGTTTCCAGGACTGGCGACATCGCCACCTAAAGAAACATAGGCAGCCCTTAAACCGTTTACCGCTCGATTGCTAAAACTTCCCAGAGTATCGAACTCCAAGCTATAACCCCGCAGCACATCGTTTCCTTGATAGGCGGAATAGGCGGCTAAATGGCCCTGAGAATCAAAGAGGTGAATGGCGTCTCCTTGAGAACTTAAAGAAGCAAAGCCATTGAAATCCCGATCGCGAATTAATAGGGGAAGATTATTCCCATTTTGTTTCCAATCAAAAATCCAGGTGGCAGCGAATGGGGCCTGTACATCAGCTAGAATCGCTCTTTCGCCAGGGGCAAGGCTCCAGTTTCCATTAATGGTATGTACGCCGCTCTGTCCGGCACTATTATCCCAACTAAAACCATTCAAGCTAATTGGAATATTACCATAGTTATAGATTTCAAACCAATCCCCTTGTACCGGCCAGGCCAATCCAGAATTAGGCATAATTTCACTGATGCTGATATCTACTGAATTGATGGGGGTAAAATCACTATAAAAACGGGGACGGATAAAATAACCATCGGTATAGGGAAGGCTGGGATCATTTTGACTTAATATACCCGTCACTTCAAAGTTTCCAGTAATGGCATTTTGTCCATCAATATCTGTATCGGCATCAATGTGTAAGCTTAATGTATCGGGGCCATTGGTCATTAATAGAGTTGCTGAATTTCCACTGGCAGGCCAATTAGCCGGGTTCACAAAATGGAATGGCCCTATTTTGATGATATGACTTTCTTCGCCTTCGCGATAGGCGTTTACCAGGATAGGATTTGCCAGGGGCCTATTACTACTAATCCATTTAAGACTATCAGCCACTAAAGTTAAGAGGCCATTGCTTTGCGCGATTTGCCCGATGAACTGTACCGAATCTCCCAGGTTGGGATTAGAGTAGCCATTTAAATCCATCGTACTGCTAATATGCAGGGCGTGAGATCCATCTACGATGTGGAAATCATATCCGGTACCACCCTTAAAGTCAATGCTATTCAGCACCCCACTCAATCGGCAATAGACTCCAATAGAATCAGCCTGTCCATTGGCCTGTTGGGAGGATATATCCGCAATGGAATAGTCAGGAATACTGGGTACGTCATTGTCGAGAATACTGATTAGCAGACTGGCCGGACTACCGATTTGCAATAAACCTTGGCTGCTGCTTTGCAATTGGAAGCTAATTTGCTCCGTATTCTCCACTATTAAATCATCCAGGATTTGGAGATCGAAATAGAGGGTATCCGAATTCGCTGGAATGGGAAGATAAAGACTATCATTTGTAGCTTGGGGCAAAGTACTGAAGTCGGTATTGCTCGCTCCATTTCCTTTAGAGATTAAGATCAAAGCAGTATCAGCACTCGTATTGCTCGGACTAAGTATCAATGCAATAGGAGTGGTTCCACTGGCTTCACCTAAAATCAGATTGGCGAGCTCAAAACGAATTCCGGGACTGGGAGGTGGGGCCACACAAGCCCCAGCTGTATCACTATGAAAGCAACGTACCGGAATAAGTGTATCAGAACTGAAGTTCACTAGTTTATTGGCTCCGTTTTCCCAGTTGGTGCCATTACTGGTATGGTAGCGAGCTTTGTATTCGAACAGGGGTTCCAGGGCATAAATAGTGTAATCATAAACCAGATCTCCATCCGGGTCACTCATTAAATAAGTCGGGTTTAGATTGGGGTCCCAATTGCTAAATGGCCCGGCAATGTCCACCGAATCGGTCAGAGGATTAAATCCGGCCACATAGTTCATGTCTACTTGTAAGCTTAGATAGAAGGTGTCAATTATCGGATTACAGGCTCCGAGTAAATCATTGCTAAAACAGCGTACACCGACAACCGTGTCCTTATTAAAGTTGACCGTCTTATTGCTGCCTTGTTCCCAATTGGTTGTACCGCCCGAATGGAAACGAGTTTTATATTCTAATAGAGGTTCGGCAAAAGCAAATTGCCCGGTATAGATAAGGTCTCCATCTGGATCGTTTAACTGATAGTTGGGATCATAAGCTCCGTTCCAGTTGCTGAAAAAGCCTGCGATATCTACAAAGTCAACCACAGGGTTAAAGCCAGGTTCATTCGATAAATCCACGTTTAAGGTCACATTGAAAGTATCTGGAATATTGGGGCAAAGACCCAGGGTATCCGAACCAAAACAACGGACCGCAATGGTGGTATCCGACCAAAAGGTCACCGACTTATCCAGACCCGGTTCCCAATTTAACCCATTGGCATTATGAAAACGGATTTTGTAATCGAGAGTAGAGTCGGGCAGGTATAAAGTGATCTCCCAGATGCTGTCGGTATTAGCATCTGTAAGGGCATAGGCTGCATTGTAGTTGGGATCCCAGTTGGTGAAGCTGGCCGCTAGATCTATTGAATCTAAAGCCGGATTAAAACCCTTTTCATTGCTGAGATCCACTTGCAAGGTGACATAGAAGGAATCAATTTGAGCGGGGCAGTTGCCTAGAGTATCCGAACTAAAACAACGTACCGGAACTAGGGTGTCTCCATTGAAGTTGATGGTCTTATTGCCACCCTGTTCCCAATTAGTGATGCCGCCGGAATGGAAACGGGCTTTGTACTCCAAGAGCGGTTCAGCAAAAGCAAACTGGCCGGTGTAGATCAGATCATTGTCTGGATCGCTTAAGGCATAGGTCGCATTGTAGTTGGGGTCCCAATTGCTAAAAGCCCCGGCGATGTCTACTTGATCGGTAGTAGGGTTAAAAGTGCTGTCTGCATTCATATCTATTTGAATGCTCACATTAAAGGTATCGGGTGGACTGGGGCAGGCGCCGAAAGTGTCGGCATTAAAGCAGCGTTGAGCCAGTACCGAATCTCGATCAAAGCTTATTTGTTTGTTGTTGCCAGTTTCCCATTGTGTCCCTCCGGCATTGTGGTAACGAGCTTTGTATTCTAAAAGACCTTCCTCCAATAGGAAAGTACCGCTGTAAACCCCATTACCATCAGGGTCACTTAAATTGTAGTTCGAGTCATAAGTGCCATTCCATGCATTGAATGGCCCGGCAATATCTACAGAATCCACACCCGGCACAAAGGCTGCTTCCTGGTTCATATCTACATGAAAGCTCAAATTGAAGCTATCCGGCGCGCATTGACAAAGTGTATAACATATTTCGATGAGCGTATCCGAACTGAGACTTAAACCTCGGTTGCCATTTACTGCGCAAGCTCCGGGAATAATTTCATCATTTCCCCAGGAATTACCATTGATAAACTTGTACTCATAATTCCCATCCGGAATGTTGACTGTTACGGAGTACATACTATTCCCTTGTGAACTGAGAACTGTTCTTGAAGGGTCCCAATTGGACGGGAAGCCGGCGGCCACTTGGAAGTTACCGGCAATATGAATTCCATTGGTACTTGGACTAAAACCGCTGAGATTCAAGCGGAATTCAACATTTCTGTTTTGAGCCTGAAGTTGGAAGAACAGAAAACAAAGTCCAAGTAAGAGGGTAGATTTTTTCATCGGTAGGTTGATTAGTGTAAAACTTACACTTATGAGTCAAAAGTAGTAACATTTTTCTAAAGATTTGATAAACATGAGGTTTGGATTCACAATTTTGCAAAGGGGAAAATGCCGTAATTTCGACCCATGAAGCGAATCCTTTTCTTGATCCTCCTTTCCAGTCAATTGCTTTCTGCGCAAAGACCTTTGAGTGCCAAGGCGGAAATAAGCCTGATAACTTGCGGACCGGGACAGAACGAATTATACTCAGCTTTTGGTCATTCTGCCGTTCGGGTTAAGGATCCGATTCAGAATATTGACTGGGTTTTTAATTATGGGATTTTCGATTTCGATCAACCTAATTTCTACCTCAATTTCGCTCGTGGTCACCTTTTATACATGTTGGCAGTGAGCGACTGGCAACGTTTTCAATATGGTTATCAGCGTGAAGGTCGCTACATTCATGAGCAGGTATTAAATTTAGATAGCCTTCAGGCGCAAGCCTATTTTGAATTTTTATGGACCAATGCTCGTCCCGAGAACCGCGATTACTTATACGATTATTTTTATGATAATTGTGCCACCCGCGTGCGCGATGGATTGGAGGCTGCAATAGGAGAGGGGCAGCTCAAGTTTAAGGATTCTACTTTTTATCAACCATCCTTAAGTATTCGCGAATTATGCGATGAATATTTGGAATTTCAGCCTTGGGGCGATTTGGGTATTGATCTCTGCTTGGGATTGCCGATGGATAAACAAGCTGATGCTCGTATTGAAATGTTTTTACCTGATTTATTAGAAGCGGCTTTCGCCGAAGCCCTTATTCAGGATGAGCAGGGAACAAGGCCTTTGATAAAGGAAAGCAGAGTGGTTTATCCCCAAATTGCAAAGCCCCAGAAGTCTTGGTGGCGACCTCTGGTTTTTTTTAGTGTTCTATTTATCCTGGGAAGCCTGCTTACCTGGCTTTATTTTAAGAAGACAAAAGCTTTACGGCTTTTCGATACCCTGCTTTTTAGCATCAGTGGTTTATTGGGATTACTCTTATTGATCTTATGGCTATTTACGGATCATAAGGCCGCGGCCTATAATTTTAATATTCTGATCTTTTTACCCAGCCACTTACTCTTAATCCCATCTATTATTCGGGGGAAATTTAGGGCGCGGATGCTGGCTTATCTAAAGGTCATGCCCATTTTTTATGCGGTATTGTTGCTTAGTTGGCTTTGGTTGCCTCAGCAATTACACATGGGCTTAATGCCTTTTGCTTTACTATTAATGCTGCGAACCTGGCATTTATCTCGCCAAGGAAAATCGGTTTAAAAAGCCTCTCCGATAAAGAAATAGAAACCAGGTCCTTCTTCGGTCATAGCGAAATCGAGGCGAGTGTAAATATCTTTTTGCGGGAAGATTAAAAAACGAATTCCACCACCACCGGCAAGTTTAAAGTCACTTAAAGTGAGTTTTTCCCATTGCGGATAAACCTGACCAGCAGCCATAAAGAAGGAAGCTCCCCATCTTTTAGAGAAGGAAAAAGGAAGAATACGATATTCACTTTGCAAGGCTAACAGGTTTTGATCGCGGTAGCGACCATAATAATATCCACGCATCATGCTTTCGCCTCCCATCAAGGATAACATATGAAAGGGGGCATTCCCATTTACAAATTGCCCCAGGAGTTGATTAGCCCAAATCTGGTTGGAAGCAGTTAAGCGATAAAAACGACTATCTACTAAAAAACTGGTGAAATTGTATTCGGAGCCCCAAAAGGGTGAATAGCGTAAAAAGCTAAGTTCGGTGAAGTTCCCATCCCTAACATTAAGCACATTGTGGCGGTCGTCGTAAACAGCAGACAGGCCTAAGCCCAAATTAAAAGATCCACTGGCTCCCGCTGGAAAGGAGTAGTTCTCGTCGCTTTGACTTATAAAATTGCTACGACTTAAATTTTGAAGGTCGGCATAAACTCCTCCATACAAATAACCCTCTATTTGTTTTAGGAAATGCTCTTTCCATAAGAGGTATTGGGCATCAACGAGGGCGAGGGGATCTTCAGGGGTGTTTTTTCCAATTCCGTGATAGAACAAGGGAAAAGATTGATATCGGAGGCGCCCCAAAAACATGTATTGATCTCGATCACCATAATTGGCATGATCAAGCCAAAGACCATATTGATGCTCGAGCGTATAGAAAGTAAAGGCATTAAATTCTGAAAGTCGGTTTTCAGGATTGCCTTTTGCATAATAAAGATAGAGAGAGCTTAAGCCGAATTCCCAGGAAGTTTCGGGCGCAAAGGCCAGGGTAGGGTAGACTATGAAACTGGAGCTGCCATCATTGGATTCTTCCTTAGTGAGGCTTTCCCAGTAGCGACTCCAAAAATTTTGAGCCTTCATCGAGTGCAGACAAAGGCTCAAGAATATAAGAATAACAAGCTTTTTCAAAGGCAATTACAAATGGATGCCTACCGGTAAAAGTGATTTTAATTCAGGATGTCCTTTAAAATAGTCTTTCACGAAACGAGTCATAGGAACTACCCGCATACCCGTTTCTTCGATTATTTTTAAGGTGATGCCCAGCATTTCTTCTGCCCGACCATCTTCTTGGAATTTTTTGGGGAAATCAACCCGGGTAAGGAAGTATTTGCGCTCTTGAATTTGATATTCAATAATCGCCAACCGTTCCCCAACGCGAACTTCAAAATGTCGCATTTCTTGATTATCAATAACTTCCATGGAATCTGTTTTGAGCTGTAAAGTTACAATTTATTCAGCTTTCCATCTCCCTCTTAAAATGAAGTCTTTCCAATGATGCGCTGGCATTCCTTGAAAAATTCCAATTTTAAATTTCATCCAAAATCTACCGGAATACTTAACGAAGAATTAATCCAAAAATTATAACGATTCTAAATATTGTTAATGTCTGATAAACAGATCTTTAAAAGATCGATAATTATTTGTTATCAACTTTTAAAGGCTTGCTCTCTCTTAGGCTTTTTCAGAATAAACTTGAATCAATACATTAGTGGTGCGAATAAATACTTTATTATGAGACACGTAGTACTATCTCTTTTCCTTACGATGTCTTGGCTTTTCTCTGTAGGCCAGGGCACGATTACAACGAGTCCGCCATTGACTCCTAACAATGGCTCTACCGGTATATCCTTGCGGGTTGAGGCAAGCTCCCCAATAGAGATAACCGGCTTAACTAATGTTTTTACCACCGGTGCCACTAGCGCTACCGTTTGGGTTCGTCAAGGCGGGGTAACTCCCGGAGGAACTCCAAACGTTTCTACTGCGAACGGTTGGACTCAGGTTGTGGTAAATGCTCCAATCACTGGTGCAAACAGCACCGCACTGAATAACATTCCCTTTGGTGGGGTAAAGATTCCGGTGCCTTCAGGAGGTTCGATCGGTATCTTTATTGAAGGTACCTCTGGTACTTCTCGTTATCAAACGGGTACAGCTTCTGATCAGGTGATTTTTACCGACGGCACCATGACTGTAAACCTTGCAGATTCTGTGGCCTACGGTGGACCAGCATCCAGTCCGTCCAACAATCCCCGTCGTTTTGTTGGTTCTGTAACTTATGCATTGTCTGTAACGGGTAACTGTACTCCTTTTACCGGATTTGCAATTGACAGTATTAGCGGTACTGCTGCTAAAGTGAATTGGACTCCTGGAACCGGAAACACCGGTTACAAATTAGAGTATGGTCCTACAGGATTCACTCCTGGTACCGGTACCGTTGTTAGCGGTACTTATCCAACCAGTCCGGTAACTCCTCCGGTAATTTTATCAGGTTTGAGCGCCAGCACTACCTATGATGTTTACTTCGAAGAGTATTGCAACACCGGAACCGATACAGTTGGTTTCCCAACTCCACAAAGCTTTACTACCACTAAATTATGTGGTGCGCCAACGGGCTTTGCTGAATCTAACCTTACTTCCAATGCGGTTGATGTAAACTGGTCGCAAGCCGGTTCTTATACCGAGGCTTGGGTCATGTGGGGTCCAGCCGGGACGGCTCCTGGTAGTACAGGTTGGGATGTAGACACCATTATGTCTCCTACCATGACTTATACCATCTCTGGTTTAAGCCCATCTACCGGATATGATATCTATTTAGCAACCAATTGCGGCGGTGGTAATGGTGTTTCAGATACCGTAGGACCATTGCAGATTGTAACTCCAATTCAAGGACCTCAAGGTCTGAACTGTACCACTGGTCAGCCCGGTTTGATCTTCCAGGATGATTTTGAAACTCAAGTGGGTTGGACTGGAGACTTCGGTACCGGAACTACTGCGTCGAATTGGAACTACCACTCAGGTCCTACTGGATCTACTGCTACTGGTCCTACCGGTGCACATAGTGGTACCAACTATTTATATACTGAGGTTTCCGGAACAGCTACCGGAACGCATATTGAAGCGATTACGCCACGTATTGATTTGAGTTCTTCATTTAATAATGCTGAGCTTTCTTTCTGGTTACACGCTTATGGCTCTAACATCGACACCATTAAAGTGCAGGTTGGTGGCTCAGCTACTGGTCCTTGGAATACTGTATTTACCCGTGTTGGACAAGTACAAACTGCCAATGCTGATCCCTGGCAACAAGTGGGTGTGAATTTGGACTCATATGTAGGTTCTGCGATTCACATTCGTTTCTTGGTAATTCATGGAACCAGCTTCAACGGTGATGTTTCTATCGACCTTGTTGAGGTTAACTCTTGTCAGACCTGTCCTTTCCCCGGAACTCCTACTTTAACTTATATCTCTAGTGATTCTGCAGCCTTTAGCTGGAGCGGTGCGGGATATGATTATGATGTAAACTGGGGTCCTAAAGGATTTAGCCAAGGTTCGGCTTCAGCCGTATACGACAGTACCACTACCAATAGCATTGGTATCGGTGGTTTAAGCGGTAATACTGCTTATGATTTATACATCCGTAACGATTGCTCAGATTCAGCCAATGGAACCAGTGGTTGGGTAGGTCCGCTTACTTTTGTAACCTTATGTAATGCCCTAACTGCTCCTTATTATAATGGATTCGATAATGATTCTATTGATCAGGCTCCTATCTGTTGGGATAATGTGATAATTGGTGGAACCAGTCCAACATTACCAAATGCGGATGTTGAAGTACCTAGTACTACTTATCCTCCAATCTCCTCGCCCAATGTGGTTCGTTTTTATAACTACAACACCGATACAATTTGGTTGATTTCACCAGAATTCTCGGATATGCCAGTAGGGGATAAGCGAATCAATTTCTTCGCTATGACCACTACTACCGCAACTGGTAATACCCTGGAGGTTGGAACTATGTCTTCTATTGCTGATCGTTCTACTTATACTCCTATTGATACCCTTACTTTAACCAATAGCTATCAGCAGTTCTTTGTAGACTTAACTACCGCTAATAACTATAATGGAACCGATACCTATGTGGTATTGAATCACACCGGTCCTGATTTCCGTACTTATTATATAGATGAGTTCAATTACGAGGTAATTCCAGCTTGTGCACCTCCATTAGTTACTAGTTTAGGTGTAAGTGGTGTAGGTCCTACCAGTGCTAATACCTTCTGGGGTAGTGGTTCTGATGGTGATAAGACTTATATCGAGTGGGGAACTCCTGGCTTTACGCCTGGATCTGGTGTATTTGTAGATTCAGTTCCTGGAACTACCGATACTTACCTTATCCAAGGTCTTGCTGCTCAAACTACTTATGAGTTCTATATCCAGGATTCATGTTTAACTGACGGCTTAAGTCCATGGGTAGGTCCATTTACTTTCACAACTGCATGTAATATTATCTCGGCTCCAATCTTTGAAGATTTCGATGGAACTAGCTGGACTGCCAGTGGTAATAATGCAGGTAATATTTTAGATCCATGTTGGAGCTCAGATCCTGACGTAAGCAATGGTGGCGAGCCATTTAAGTGGATTCCACGTGCAACTGCTCCTGGTAGTGGTAACGGTCCATTAAATGACGTAACCGGTGGTAACTTTATGTACGTAGAGGCTTCTGGCTCCACCGCAGGTGATACCGCGTATTTATACACTCCAATTGTTGACGTAAGTACTTTAACTGCGCCTGCCCTGTATTTCTTCCAGCACAGATTCTACACTACTAGCAATCCTCCTGCGGATATGAACATTGAGGTAACCAATGACTACGGTGCTACCTGGACCAATGTTTATTCCATCACCGGAAATACTCAAAATTCGAGTTCAGATCCTTGGAAAGATGAATTAGTAAACTTGCCACAGTTTGCAGGTGATACTATTCAGATTCGTTTTGTTCAGGTTGGTGTAGGATGTTGTGGTGATGCTGCAATTGATTCTGTAGCTATCGCTGAAGCTCCATCTTGTCCTGATCCTGCAAATGTTCAGGCCACTAACATTACTGATACGTCTGCCGTATTAAGTTGGAATGGTGCAATTAGTGCCAATACCAACCAGGTATGGATCGGACCACGTGGTTTCTACCAAGGTACAACTACCACTAGTGGTACTAAATTATTTGTGAATGCTAACTCTTTAGTATTAGATACTTTAAGTCCTGCTACTTGTTGGGAGTTCTTAGTTCGTTCTGCTTGTGGACCTGGTGACAGCTCTGCCTGGATTGGACCAATCGAGTTCTGTACCAATGCTTGTAAGCCTAGCGAACAATGCTGGTTCCCTGTTGATCTGGAAGATACTTTCGGTGACGGATGGAACGGTGGTATTGTAACCGTAGTTCAGAATGGTGTGCCTGTAGGGAATCTTGGTGGAAGCTTTACCACTGGTAACTTATATCCAGATTCCATTTTATTGTGTGATCTTCAGAATACCGTATTCGTATTATCTACTGCCGGTGGATGGCCTTCTGAAATTGGTATCACGGTTTATGCCCCTTACGGAGGCCAAATCGGTCAATATGTTGCCAATAGCAGCACTTCAGCTGGTGATACATTGGTAGCGGTGACAACTCAGTGTACACCTCCTACTTGTCCACAACCTACTAACTTGGTAGTGAACAGTGTAACTGGTACCACTGCGGATGTAGGTTGGACTGCTGGTGGCTCAGGATCAGCCTGGGAAGTTGAATACAGTACTGGTAATTTTCTTCCTGGAGCCGGAACTCGTATTGCTGCACCTACCAATCCGTTTACCATCAATAGCTTAAGTGGTTCTACTAATTATAATTACTATGTACGTGAAATCTGCGGACCTGGAGATACCTCTGTATGGTCTGGTCCAATGAGCTTTACTACTGCTTGTATTACCGTAATGGCGCCCTACTTCACTGATTTCGAAACTATTCCAATCGGATTAGGTACCGGAACGCCTGCAACCTGGGGTAATTGCTGGTATGCGGAAACCTTAAATGGTGCTACCGTTCGTTGGGAATCTGAAGATGCTACTGGTTCTAATGAGAACTCTACTGGTACAGGACCCTTCACTGATGCTACCATGCATCCCAATGCGGGTGGTACTTATATGTATATTGAGACCTCTACCTCTGGAACTGGTCCAGCAGAGTTGACTTCTCCAATGATTGACTTCAGTAATTTGGTTCAACCTGAATTGAGCTTTGCTTACCATATGTATGGTGCGACCATCAACAAACTGGTAATTCAGGCTGAGGATATCAATGGTAACCGTATTGCAATCGATAGTTTAGTAGGTCAGCAGCAAACTGCTCAGGCAGATAGCTTCTTCATCCATACTATTGATCTTTCTACCTTACCTCAAAGCACCTACGCCTTCGTATTCCAAGGCTTCCGTGGTACTTCATTTACCGGCGACATCTCTATTGATGATGTGAGAGTAGATGAGCCCGGAGCATCCAGTTGTGCTGCACCATTGAATGCAATGGCTACAGCTAATGTAGGATGTGATAGTGTGGAAGTAGACTGGACTTCAGGAACCGGCGGTTCTATCATTGAGTACGGTCCTGCTGGCTTTACTCCGGGTACCGGAACCTTTACCAATGTGGTAACTGCTCCTTATACCATTTACGGATTAACTCCGGGTACTGCTTATGATGTATGGGTAGCTGATACTTGTTCTGGTGATACCAGTTCTTATGCTCCTATCAATGTTACTACTGCCAGCGGTCCACTTCCAGTGGCTGCCATTGGCTCAGTAAGTGACACCATCATCGGTAACCAGTTTATTGTTTACCTGGATGCTGCCGGAACCAGCAATGCAACCAGCTACACCTGGGACTTCGGTAACGGTGTAACCGGAAGCGGACAAATGGATACGGTAGTATTCTTAGGAAACGGTACTTATACTGTTGTACTTACTGCAAGCAATGGTTGTGGTAGTGATACAGCGAGTTATCAGGTATACGTGAATATTGGTTTGGATGAAAATCCATTGGCTAATAACTTGAACGTATTCCCTAACCCTGCTAACCATAAGGTTAATATCAGCTTCCGCGAAGTTGGTAGTGGTGATGTTCAGATTCGCTTACGCGACGCACAAGGTCGTGAAGTGATGTTCATCAATGACCGTATGCAAAGTGGAGTTTACAGCAAAGATTTAGATGTTAGCAATTTGGCTAGAGGAATGTACATGGTTGAAGTGAAGTCCGGTGGATTTACTGCCCATCGTCGCCTTAGCATTCGCTAATCATCCTTAAATACTTGAATTTTAACCCCGGCCTTGTGCCGGGGTTTTTATTTTCCATACACTTCTCGTAACTTCCCCACGGGTACTAATTGTTATTAATCTATAAAATCTATTCTATGAGGAAGTTACTATTCCTTTGTAGTTACCTTGCTGCTATATCCCTATATGGCCAAGGGACTATCACTACGAGTCCACCATTGACTCCTAACAATGGTTCGAACGGAATCTCCTTTCGAGTTGAAGCTACTTCTCCAATTGAAATTACTGGTCTAACGAACATCTTTACCAATGGTGCTTCCAGTGCCACGGTATGGGTTCGTCAGGGCGGTGTTTCATCGGGTGGAACTCCTAGTATTTCTACAGCCAATGGCTGGTCACAAGTAGTAGTAAATGCACCTTTAACCGGTGCAAACAGTACTGCTTTAGTGAATATTCCATTTGGAGGTGTGAAAATCCCGGTTCCCTCAGGCGGAGCCATTGGAATTTTTATTGAAACCACATCAGGGACTACCCGTTATCAAACAGGTACTGCTGCTGATCAGGTGACCTTTAATGATGGTACAGTTACCGTAAGTGTGGCGGATTCTGTGGCCTATGGTGGAGGTGTTCCAACTCCTTCCAATAACCCTCGTCGCTTCCTGGGTTCTTTAACTTATGCCTTGGCGGTAACCGGAAATTGTACCCCTTTTACTGGATTTCAAATTGACAGTATTAGCGGAACAGCAGCCAAAGTAAACTGGACTCCTGGAACCGGTAACACAGGTTATAAGTTGGAGTATGGTCCGGTAGGTTTTACACCGGGTGCAGGAACTGTGATTAGTGGTACATATCCCACCAGTCCTGTTACACCTCCGGTTATATTAACCGGTTTAAGTGCCAGTACTACCTACGATGTTTATTTTGAAGAATATTGTAATACCGGTACAGATACCGTTGGTTTCCCAACTCCTCAAGGTTTTACAACCACAAAATTATGTGGGGCACCTACGGCCTTTACAGAGTCTAATCTCACCTCAAATACGGTAGATGTAAGCTGGTCACAGGCCGGATCTTATATCGAAGCTTGGGTAATGTGGGGGCCTTCTGGCACCACTCCAGGAAGTGCAGGTTGGGATGTAGATACTATAATGTCTCCAACGATGACATACACCATTCCGGGTTTAAGCCCATCTACAGGATATGATATCTATTTGGCTACCAATTGCGGTGGAGGAAATGGAGTTTCCGATACTGTAGGGCCCATCCAAATTGTAACTCCTATTCAAGGACCACAAGGCCTCAACTGTACAACCGGTCAAGCAGGATTAATTTTCCAGGATGATTTTGAAACCCAATTAGGCTGGACCGGAAACTTTGGATCTGGAACCACTGCTTCTAATTGGAACTATCACTCTGGGACAACGGGATCCAGTTCAACTGGACCTAACGGAGCTCATAGTGGAAACACCTATATATACACGGAGGTTTCTGGTACGCCGAGCGGAACCTATATTGAAGCTATTTCTCCTCGCATTGATTTAAGTTCTTCCTTTAATCATGCAGAATTGGCCTTTTGGTTGCATGCCTATGGTGCTAGTGTTGATACTATTAAAGTTCAGGTTGGTGGTTCTGCAAATGGACCATGGAATACTGTATTTACACGGGTTGGACAAGTTCAAACTTCAAGTGCAGATCCCTGGCAACAAGTAGGGGTAAACCTTGACGCCTATGTAGGCTCTGCTATTTACCTACGCTTTTTAACGGTTCATGGTTCCAGCTTCACTGGTGATGTGTCGATTGATTTGGTAGAAGTAAGTTCTTGTCAGACCTGTCCTTTCCCATCGGCACCAACTTTGAATTATGTATCTAGCGATTCCGCCTATTTTACCTGGACCGGAACAGGCTATGATTATGATGTGAACTGGGGACCCCGTGGTTTTACTCAAGGATCACCATCCAGTTTCTTTGATAGCACTTCCGTTGCTAGCATTGGTATTAGTGGCTTAACGGGTAACACAGCCTATGATATTTACATCCGCAACGATTGTTCAGATTCCGCTAATGGAACCAGTGGATGGGTAGGTCCAATTCCATTTGTGACCCTCTGTAATCCTTTAACGGCTCCGTATACCAATAACTTTGATTCGGATTCGATCGATGCACCACCCATTTGTTGGGACAACTTCTTAATTGGAGGTACTAACCTGGCCTTTGCCAATGCCGATGTTGAGGTACCAAGTACAGCTTATCCTCCAATTTCATCGCCTAATGCGGTTCGATTCTATAATTACAATACCGACACGGCTTGGCTGATTAGTCCACAGTTTAGTGATCTTTCTGCCGGTGATAAGCGGATTAGCTTCTATGCTATGACTACCACCACAGCTACTCCTAATCAGTTGGTAGTAGGTACCATCGCTAGCCCTGGAGATCGTTCCAGCTTTGTAGCAATTGATACCATTGATGTACAGCGTAATTATGCTCAGTACGTGGTAGATATTACTACTGCCAATGGTTATAATGGAAGCCATGAGTTTATCGTTCTCGAGCACGCTGGTCCGGATTTCCGTACCTATTATATAGATGATTTTGTGTACGAGCAAATTCCGGCTTGTAACCCTCCATTAAGCAGCACCTTAGGTGTTAATTATGTAACGGCCACCACCGCAGAGGTATTCTGGGGTTCAGGTTCGGATGGAGATACTACCTGGATTGAATGGGGTCTTCCTGGATTTACTCCCGGTGCCACTAATTTAGGTCGTATCGCGGTGAGCGGTGCGCAAGACAGTGCCTTAATTAGCGGCTTAATGGCCGAAACCGATTATGAATTCTACATTCAGGATAGCTGCTACGGAAATGGCAACAGTCCATATGTTGGTCCGGTTGCTTTCCGCACTGCTTGTGCTATTGTAGCGCCAGCGGTTCTACCACTCAATGATGGTTTTGAGAACTATTCTACTGGTCCAACCTTTAGCGCCAATGCCTTCTTATGTAATCCTTCTTATTACTGGACTTTTGAGCCTGGAAATACCAATGGTAGAGGACGTTTACAAGCGAATAGTGCATTTTATCGCAATGGTTTGCAGGCCTTTACCATGGATAATAGTTTGTATACAAACCCATCGCAAACGTCTTATCTCACCATGACGGTAGATTTAAGTAGCTATACCACCGCTGGCGGTATCAACTTAAGTTTCTTCCTAATGGATCACAGTAACCAGAATCACCCTGATAATAAGGTTTGGGTTCGCGGTGCACCAAGTGATCCCTGGATCGAAATAGTGGACTTAAATACAACCGTATTTGGAAACTTTGGTAGCTATGATTCCATTGTTGATTTGGACATCATGGCACCTATTACCAGTGCAGGACAGTCTGTAGGGAATAGCACTCAAATCCGTTGGGGACAAAATGATTTTGGTTCAGCCACATCAGCAACTTGCTGCTATGGTTATACCATTGATGATGTTTCATTAGCTGCGGTTACTTGTCCTAACCCAAGCGCATTGGCAGTGTCCAATCTTCTGGATACTACTGCTACTATGGGCTGGGCAAACAGTACTTCAGCTAGTCAGTATCAGTTCTGGTTTGGTCCTCAAGGCTTCTATCAAGGAACCACTACGACCACTGGTACCAAGTTCTTTACTTCTGCCAGCAGTGTTACAGCCGATACCCTAAGCCCTACAACCTGCTACGAATTCTTAGTACGCAGTGTATGTTCGGCAGGGGATACTAGTGATTGGGTAGGACCAGTACAATTCTGTACTACCTGTCCGGTAGGATATGCAATGCCATATTTTACCGATTTTGAAATCAATTCTCCGGGCGTAGCTACTGGTTCACCGGCGGGTTGGGCCAACTGTTGGACACAGCAATCTGCCTCTGGTGCCACCGTGCGTTGGGAAGCGGAAGATGCCAGTGGTTCGAATGAGAACTCTTTGAGCACTGGTCCGTTCCTGGATAATACTCTGGCTCCTCAGTCTGGTGGTATTTATATGTATTTGGAAACTTCCACTTCAGGTTCTTATGCTGATTTGGTGTCTCCGGGTATTAATCTGGCGGGATCAACCAATCCACAGATTGAGTTTGCTTACCATATGTTTGGAGCAACTATCAATAAACTGGTTATTCTTGCTGAGAATGTAACTACCGGTTCTATTACCACTTTGGATAGTATTGTTGGACAACAGCAAACCGCTGGATCTGATCCTTTTAATACGCATATTACCAATGTGAGTAGCTTAGCCAGTGGTTCCTACCGATTTATCTTTAGAGGATATCGTGGTACTTCTTTTACTGGTGACATCTCAATTGATGATGTTTGGGTAATGGAAGCGCCAACCTGCCCTCGTCCTTCCGGATTGATGCAGGATAGTGCTAACCTTAATGACATTACCGCTAGTTGGACCTCCAATGGAACCGGTTCATCTTGGGAAATTGAATATGGTCCGGCAGGCTTTACTCCCGGTAGCGGAACTACGATAATTGCTACCAGTAATCCTTATACTATTACCGGTTTAAGTTCAGCCACGGCTTACGATGTATACGTTCGTGAAATTTGTGGTCCTGGCGATACTTCCTTAAGAGTAGGGCCTAGTTTAATGAATACTACGCTTTGCTTGGCAAGCGATCAGTGCTGGCATGATGTTGATCTTGAAGATACCTTTGGTGACGGATGGAACGGCGGATTGGTAGATGTAGTCCAAAATGGTGTCGTTGTAGCCACTTTAGGTCAAAGCTTCACTACTGGTAACCTTTATCAGGATTCGGTATTGCTTTGTGATTTACTGAATACTGTATTTGTATTGCAGAATGCAGGTGGTTGGCCATCAGAGATTGGCATTACTGTTTATACTCCTTGGGGAACTCAAGCAGGTCAATACGTAGCAAATGGAGGAACTGGTCAAGGAGATACCCTGGTAGCTATCACTGCTCAGTGTAATCCACCTACCTGTCCTCAACCCACTGCATTAGTGGTGAACTCCGTTACCGGGACCACTGCAAATGTAGGCTGGACTGCCGGGGGTACAGGAACGGCTTGGGAAGTAGAATACAGTACCGGAACCTTCTTGCCTGGTGCAGGAACACGTGTTACCGCTACAACCAATCCATTTACCATTAATGGTTTAAGTGGCTCTACTAACTACAATTTCTATGTTCGTGAAGTATGCGCACCTGGAGATACTTCGGTATGGGCAGGTCCTATGAACTTTGCTACTGCTTGTGTTACAGCAACCGCTCCTTACTTTACCGACTTCGAGAATATTCCAATCGGAACCGGTACAGGAACGCCTTCAACCTGGGGTAACTGCTGGTATGCAGAAACCTTAAACGGTGCTACCGTGCGTTGGGAATCTGAAGACGCTACTGGCTCGAATGAAAACTCAGTGGGTACAGGTCCATTTACCGACGCTAGCATGCATCCGGCTTCTGGAGGTACTTATATGTACATCGAAACCTCAACTTCAGGTACAGGCCCAGCAGAGTTAAGCTCTCCAGCTATTGATTTCAGCAGCTTAACTCAACCAGAGTTGCGCTATGCTTACCACATGTTTGGAGCTACCATCAATAAATTGGTGATTCAAGCGGAGGATATTAATGGTAACCGAATTGCCATTGATAGTTTGGTGGGGCAACAACAAACGGCTCAATCGGATAGCTTCTTTATCCGTACCGTTGATTTAAGTACGCTGCCTCAAACTACCTATACCTTTGTATTCCAAGGATATCGTGGTACCTCATTTACCGGTGATATTTCTATCGACGATGTAAGTGTGGATGAACAAGGTAGCACTGGATCAAATTGTCCTGCTCCTCAAAATGCTATGGCTACTACAAATGTGGGTTGCGATAGTGTAGAAGTGGATTGGATGTCTGGAACCGGTGGTTCTATAATTGAGTATGGTCCAGCCGGATTTACTCCTGGTACTGGAATCTTTACCAATGTGGTAACCGCTCCATATACCATTTATGGATTGACTCCGGGTACTGCCTACGATATTTTAGTTGCAGATACCTGTTCTGGAGATACCAGTAGCTATGCACCCATTAATGTGAGCACCGCCAGCGGTCCACTACCTGTTGCAACTATTGGATCCGTAACCAGCACCATTGCTGGAAACCAATTCATCGTGTATTTGGACGCTACCGGTACCACCGATGCTACCAGCTATACCTGGGATTTCGGAAACGGAGTTACGGGTAGCGGATTAATGGATACTGTAGTGTTCCTGGGTAATGGTACCTATACCGTAGTATTAACTGCGACCAATGGTTGCGGTAGTGATACGGCCAGCTATCAGGTTTATGTGAATATTGGCTTGGATGAGAATCCATTGGCGAATCATTTGAACGTATATCCAAACCCTGCCAACTACAAGGTGAATGTTAGTTTCCGTGAAGTAGGAAGTGCAGATGTAGAGATTCGTTTACGCGATGCTCAAGGTCGAGAAGTACTCTTTATTTCTGATCGTATGCAAAGCGGAACTTATAGTCGAGATGTTGATGTTAGTCAATTAGCTCGAGGAATTTATACGGTAGAAGTGAAGTCAGGTGGATTAACGGCTCACCGCCGATTAAGTCTGAATTAATAGATTTTATCTACTAGAATTTTAACCCCGGCCTTGTGCCGGGGTTTTTTTATTGCTTGTAGTTCAGTAAATTGGGGCTCTCTATTATTCTGTATTAACCTATTTCTTTACAATGAGGAAACATCTACTAGCCTTAGGTGTCCTTGTCTCAGGCGCTCTGTTTGGCCAAGGAACCATCACTACGAGTCCGCCATTGACTCCCAACAATGGATCAAATGGAATTGCATTTCGAGTTGAAGCAAGTTCACCGATTGAAATTACCGGATTAACCAATGTCTTTACCACCGGTGCTACCAGTGCAACGGTTTGGGTTCGCCAAGGAGGAGTTACTCCAGGGGGGACACCAAGTATTACTACAGCAAATGGTTGGTCACAAGTAGTTGTTAATGCTCCTATTACCGGAGCAAATAGTACTGCTTTGAATAACATCCCCTTTGGTGGGGTTAAAATCCCTGTACCTTCAGGAGGTGCGATCGGTATCTTTATTGAAGGAATAACGGGGACAACTCGTTATCAAACCGGAACTTCGGCAGATCAAATCATCTTTACCGATGGTACTGCTACCGTGAGCGTTGCGGATTCAGTGGCTTATGGAGGTCCGGCTTCAAGCCCTTCCAACAATCCACGTCGATTTGTAGGAACCCTAACTTATGCCTTATCTGTCACTGGTAATTGTACTCCTTTTACAGGATTTGTAGTTGACAGTATCAGTGGCACTGCTGCTAAAGTAAACTGGACTCCAGGAACCGGAAACACCGGCTACAAAATAGAGTACGGTCCAGTTGGCTTTACACCAGGTACGGGAACTGTAATAAGTGGAACCTATCCAACTTCTCCCGTAACTCCTCCCGTGGTTTTAAGCGGATTAAATCCCAATACCAATTACGATTTGTATTTGGAAGAGTACTGTAATACCGGTACTGACACAGTGGGATTCCCAACCCCTCAAGGTTTTACAACTACCAAATTATGTGGTGCTCCAACTGGCTTTGTTGAGTCAAACCTGACTTCCAACTCCGTTGATGTAAGCTGGTCGCAAGCCGGTTCTTATACGGAAGCATGGCTTATGTGGGGCCCTGCAGGAACTGCTCCCGGTAGTGCCGGTTGGAATGTAGACACCATTATGTCTCCAACCATGACCCATACTATTCCGGGTTTAAGTGCTTCTACAGCTTATGATATTTACCTGGCTACCAATTGTGGGGCGGTAAATGGTGTGTCTGATACGGTTGGTCCTATTCAAATAGTTACTCCTATTCAGGGACCTCAAGGGTTTACTTGTTCAACCGGTCAACCCGGATTAATTTTCCAGGATGATTTCGAATCTCAATTAGGTTGGACTGGTGATTTCGGAACCGGTACTACCGCTTCAAACTGGAACTACCATTCAGGTCCTACCGGGTCTACCGCTACCGGTCCTACGGGTGCCTATAGCGGAACCAATTATTTATATACTGAGGTATCAGGAACGCCTAGCGGTACTAATATTGAAGCAATCTCTCCCCGTATTGATTTAAGTACATCTTTCAATAGTGCAGAGCTTTCTTTCTGGTTACATGCTTATGGTGCAAATATCGATACCATTAAAGTGCAGGTGGGTCTATCGGCTTCCGGTCCTTGGAATACTGTATTTACGCGTGTTGGAGAAGTACAAACCGCCAATGCTGATCCCTGGCAACAGGTAGGCATAAATTTGGATTCCTATGTAGGATCTGCTATCTACTTACGATTCTTAACCGTACATGGCAACAGCTTTAACGGTGATGTGTCTATCGACTTGGTAGAAGTTACATCCTGTCAAACTTGTCCTTTCCCAGGAACTCCATCCTTAAGCTATATTTCTAGCGATTCAGCTGCTTTCTCCTGGTCTGGTGTTGGTTATGACTATGATGTAAGCTGGGGTCCTCGTGGCTTTAGCCAAGGTTCTTCTTCAGCCAGCCTGGATAGTACCACTACTAATAGTATTGGAATTGGTGGCTTAAGCGGAAATACTGCCTATGATATTTACATCCGAAACGATTGTTCGGATTCAGCCAATGGAACTAGTGGCTGGGGAGGCCCCGTAACTTTTGTGACTCTTTGTAATGCGCTTACTGCCCCTTACTTCAACAATTTTGATACGGATTCTATCGATCAGGCACCCATCTGTTGGGATAATGCTCTAATCGGTGGAACCAGTACTACATTGCCTAATGCCGATGTAGAAGTGCCTAGTACCACTTATCCTCCTATCTCATCACCTAATGTAGTTCGCTTTTATAATTATAATACCGATACTGCCTGGTTGATTACACCTCAATTTAGTGATCTGAGTGCCGGAGATAAGCGGATTGTATTCTATGGTATGACTACCACTACCGCAACTCCAAACCCATTGGTGGTTGGAACTATATCTAGCCCGGGAGATCGCGCAAGCTTTGTTCCGATTGATACCATTGAATTACAACGTAATTACGGGCAATACGTGGTAGAGCTAACTACCGCTAACGGTTACAATGGCACGCATGAGTTCATTGTGCTTGAAAATGCAGGTCCTGATTTCCGTACCTATTACATTGATGATTTTGTATACGAGCAAATTCCTGCTTGTAATCCTCCCTTGGTAAGCACTTTAGATGTTAACTATGTTAGTTCTACCAGTGCAGAAGTAAGTTGGGGATCCGGTTCTACCGGTGATACAACCTGGATCGAGTGGGGCTTACCTGGATTTACTCCTGGTTCCACTAATTTGGGTCGCATTGCGGTAAAAGGAGCTCAAGACAGCGCATTGATCAGCGGTCTTAGTGCTCAAACCACCTATGAATTTTATATCCAGGACAGCTGCTATGGTGTTGGTAACAGTCCTTATGTAGGACCATTATCTTTTACTACCGCTTGTGCTATTACTTCACCAGCAGTATTACCCATTAATGATGGCTTTGAGAACTATTCTTCAGGTCCAACCTTTACTAGCACCACCTTCCTGTGTAATCCTACTTATTATTGGACTTACGAGCCAGGTATTAGCAGTAGTCGTGGTAGATTACAAGCGAACAGTGCATTCTACCGCAACGGTTTACAAGCCTTTACCCTGGACAATAGCATATTTATAAACCCATCAGAAACAAGCTACTTGACTATGACCGTTGATTTAAGCGGTTATACTTCAGCAGGTGGCGTGAACTTGAGTTTCTACTTAATGGATCACAGCAACCAAATCCATCCTGATAATAAGGTTTGGGTTCGTGGTGATCATTCCGATCCTTGGGTTGAAATTGTTGATTTGAATACCACCGTATTTGGAAACTTCGGAAGCTATGATTCTATTATCAATTTAGATATCAAAGCACCTTTAACCAATGCGGGTCAGAGCTTAGGTGCAAACACGCAAATTCGCTGGGGTCAAAATGACTTTGGTTCAGCTACTTCCGCAACTTGCTGCTATGGATACACCATTGATGATGTATCTCTAACTGCTGTTGCTTGTCCTGATCCCACCGGTTTAACAACCGCAGGCTTATTTGATACTACTGCTACCTTAACTTGGGCAAGCAGTGGTGCTGCATCACAATATCAGTACTGGTTCGGCCCTGCTGGTTTCTATCAAGGAACCACTACTACAGGAGGAAGCAAAGGCTTTACATCAGGTAGTTCGGTAGTGGTAGATACCTTATCGGGACAAACTTGTTATGAATTCTTGGTGCGTACCATATGTAATGCCGGCGATAGCAGTGCCTGGGCAGGACCGTACAGCTTCTGTACTCCTTGTTCCCCTATTAGTGCGCCTTACTTCAATAATTTCGACAACCTGCCTCAGGGAAAGGATTTAGGATGCTTTAACAGTATTGAAGATCCATCCTTTGCCAGTTCGAATTTCTTAGGGGTAACTATTCAAACTTCATCTACCTATCAACCGGTTTCATCACCAAATACGGTAGAGTTTGACAACAGTAGTTTAACCGCTTCTCCATTATTAATGGTTTCGCCTCCTACTACTGATATGACAGCAGGGGATAAACGCTTGCGTTTCTTTGCTCGCAGTACCTCGGTAGCAACAGTACGTACCTTAATTGTAGGTACCATCTCTAATCCTACTGATGCATCTACCTTCACCGCTATGGATACCTTGGTAATGACCTTAGGTATGACTGAGTATATTGTTGACCTCACCGCCGCAAATGGCTATAATGGTACCGACAATTATTTCGCGATTGCTCACGGTCAATTGCAAACCTTCCAGTATATCTATCTGGATGATTTGAATTATGAAACCATCCCAACTTGTGTGCGTCCGAATGCACTAACTGTTTCTGGAATAAGTCAAAATGCTGCTACAGTAAGCTGGACAAATGCCAATGGTAATACCGCTGCTAACTATCAGATGGAATATGGTATCGGTCCATTAGGTGATCCCGGTAATACGCGTATGCTTACCAGCAACAGTTCTGTTTCCTTAACAAGCTTAACAGCTGGAACTGGCTACTGTGTTTGGGTACGTGAAATTTGTAGCCCTGGAGATACCAGTTTCTGGAGAGGAGCAGAGTGCTTTAGTACGCCATGTCCGGTAAGCTATAATGCACCTTACTTTACCAATTTTGAAGGTATTAGTTTAGGTACTGCAACCGGAACTCCTGCCGGATGGGAAAACTGTTGGACGCATAATACCGTATCAGGCACTGTGCGTTGGGAGTCTGAAGATTCTGAAGGAGCGAATGAAAACTCTTTGAATACCGGTCCCTTTACCGACAATACCTTGGCACCAGCCTCAGGTGGTACTTATATGTTCTTGGAAACATCTACTTCAGGTGGTCCTGCAGAATTAATTTCTCCCGGAATTGATATTTCTACGGTAAGCAATCCTGAATTGGAGTACCACTATCATATGTTTGGTGCAACCATGAACAAATTGGTGGTTTATGCGGAGAATAGCTCAGGTACTCGTACCGCTATTGATAGTATTATCGGCCAACAGCAAACTGCCGGTTCCGATCCCTTCTTACGCAGAAATGTATCCTTAGCTTCACTTCCGGTAGGAGTGTATAACTTCATCTTCGAAGGACATCGTGGAACCTCCTTTACCGGTGATATTTCTATCGATGATGTTAGTGTACAACAAGGTGCTACTTGTCCTCGTCCATTGAACTTAAGTGGAGATCCACAAACTACCACTTCGGCTATTGCTCGTTGGGGAAGCACCGCCCTCGCTACTTCTTATCAAGTAGAATATGGTCCAACCGGATTTACGGCGGGTACAGGTACCTTAGCTACCACCACTGCAGATTCTATTGTACTAACCTTTGCATCGGCTAATAACCTTTGCCAGGATGTTTATGTACGAGCTATCTGTACTGCTGGTGATACTAGTGTATGGTTAGGACCAGTTTCGGTTTGTCCTGAGGAAGTTACCTGTGATAATATTGATCAGTATGATGCTACATTAGAGCTTTACGATCAATCGGCACTCTTTATTCCTTGGGCCGGAAATGCCGGTGATGTGGAAATCATTACCAGTCAATCGAGTTCAGCTCCCAATGCTGTTCATATCCATGATCAAGGTCCTAATGGATTTAGTGACTTGGTAGCTTATTTCGATACCATCTCTGCCGGAGCATGGGAAATTAGCTTTGATATGTATGTACCTACCGGAAACGGAGCTTACTACAACATCCAGCAAAACCATATTGGTGGAGCTACGGGTAACTTATGGGGAGGTGAGATTTACTTCCTTGATAATGGTACCGCGGATGTAGTATATACTACCGGTTCCAATTTGGCAGGTAGCTTTAATTATACCCAAGGTCAGTGGATTACCGTTGGTACGGTGATTGACCTTGCAAACGATTCTATTTGGATTCGCTTGAATGGTGTTAGTACCGGTGTAGGATATGCTTACTCAGCTGCTAATGCTGGTGGTCCATTACAGTTTAATGGGGTGAACTTCTATTCAGGAGTACGTCAAACCATGACTTACGATTGCGACTATTACTTCGATAATTTCTGTATCAACCCTTATGTTCCTGCAAGTTGTCCTCCGATTACCGGATTGGCTTCTACAGCGAATATTGGTTGTGATAGTGTGGAAATCGACTGGACTAGTGGTAGCGGTAATTCGGTATTGGAATACGGCCCAGCAGGCTTTAGCCCTGGAACCGGAACTACCCTAAGTGTAAGTAGCACTCCAATTGTAGTGAATACTTTATTACCAGGAACCGCTTATGATTTCTATGTTTCAGATATCTGTGGTGTGGATACCAGTGCTGCGGTTTCGATTACTGAAACAACCGCTAGCGGCCCATTACCTACCGCCAGCTTTACGGTAAACGAAACCATCATTGGAAATACCATGCGTGTAATTGTAGATGCAAGTGCCAGCACTGGTGCCAGTTCCTACAGCTGGGTTTTCAGTAATGGATCTATGGGCTCTGGTGTGATTGATACCAATACCTATTTAGCCAATGGTACCTATACCGTTTACTTAACGGTAAGCAATGCTTGCGGATCAGTTACTGATTCAGCTACAGTATTAGTTAATATTGGTATAGATGAGAATCCATTAGCACAATCATTGAATGTGTATCCTAACCCTGCGAAGGACCGTGTTCGGATTAACTTCACTGAGGTGGGAAGTGCTGATGTAGAGATTTATTTACGTGACGCTCAAGGGCGTGATGTATTACATCGCAGTGATCGTTTAGATGGTGGACAGTATACCGGTGACCTCAACCTTAGTGGTTTGGCGAGCGGAGTATATATGATCGAAATTCACTCGGGTGGATTGAGAGCACACCGTCGCTTGACGATTCATTAATCGCCTTTAATTTTTAAAGAAAGTCCCGACCCTCGTGTCGGGACTTTTTATTTTTGCCCCATGGCATTTAAGGTTGGTGATACTGTTAGTTTTTTACATGAAGCCGGAACCGGGACTATTCTGAAAATTGAAGGGAACCAGGCAGAGGTGATGATGGATCATGGTTTTGAGGAATGGTTACCGCTGAATGAATTGGTGCCACGAAAAGCCCTTAGCATTGGTGAGGTGCAGTCCAAGGATCGGCCTCGTACTTCTTTGGAGAAGGGTAGAGCCAAAGCCAAGGCAGCCGAGGTGATTGAAGCGGATCTTCATTTTGAAGCTCTGGTAGATTTCCCGAAGAATTTCTCTTCTCATGAAAAGCTGCAAATCCAGTTGAATGAGGCGCGAAAGGCCATTGATAAAGCTCGAAGAGCGGGAGTGAAGAAAGTAGTACTTATCCACGGGGTAGGCCAAGGGAGATTGCGAGATGAGATCTATGCCATGTTGGAGCGGATGGATCGAATCATTTTTTACGATGCTTCATTTGCTCGCTATGGAAAAGGGGCAACCGAAGTGGAGCTGCGTTAATTCTGATGTACCTTTGCGGCAAACAGGCCGCCTTATCGCTTCGATGTAAATCGGGGAGGAAAGTCCGGACAACATAGAGCGCCGTGCTCCCTGAAAGGGGAGGAGAGCAAGATAAATTCCTGCTTTACAGATAGTGCCACAGAAAATAAACTGCCTCAATTTCGGTTGAGGTGAGGGTGAAAAGGTGCGGTAAGAGCGCACCGCGCTGTTGGTGACAACAGTGGCAAGGTAAACCTCGCGGGTTGCAATACCATGTATACCGGGGCTTGAGCGCTGCTCGTGCGATCCCGGAGGGTAGGTAGCGTAGATAAATGATAAGGACTCCTTTAGGAGGACAGAATCCGGCTTATAGGCCTGTTTTATTTAGCTTGATTATTAAATGGCAAGAAAAGGCTGGAAATACTATAAGCAGGTGCGAAAGCAGCAGGGCTGGAAGGCCTTGGTGAAAGAAGCGGGCTGGCCGGTTGCTATTGGACTATTTGCTTTCTTCCTAATTAAAGGCCTGGTGTGGCTGGCGGTTTTTTATGGTTTGTTCAAAGCTGTGGAATAATAAGAAATAAAAAAAGCGACCCATTTAGGTCGCTTTTCTTTTATCTGTCGGTAAGAGATTAATTCTCTACTGCTACTTCATATTCTTGCAAGTAACGTTCTGCTTCCAAAGCACCCATACAGCCACTTCCGGCAGCGGTAATGGCCTGACGGTAGTTTTTATCCTGAGCATCACCGGTAGCGAAAACTCCGGGTAAATTGGTGCTGGCGGTTCCGGGCTTGGTTTTAATGTAACCAACTTCGTCCATATCAATCTGACCTTTGAAAATATCAGTATTGGGTTTATGTCCGATAGCCACAAAGAAACCTTCTGCCTCAACTACGCTTTCCTCTCCGGTTTCGGTATTCTTTACGCGAACGCCGGTAACGGTCTTTTCACCTAAAACTTCGAGGGTTTCAGTATTCCATAGTACTTCAATGTTGGCCGTGTTCTCCACACGTTGTTGCATGATTTGAGAGGCCTTCATATGATCCTTACGCACCAATAAAGTTACTTTAGGACAAAGCTTGGCTAAATAAGTAGCTTCCTCAGCGGCAGAGTCTCCACCGCCTACAACTACTACGTCTTTACCTTTAAAAAAGAAACCATCACAAATAGCACAGGCAGAAACACCGTGTCCCATCATGTTTTTCTCGGATTCTAATCCCAGGTATTTTGCACTGGCTCCGGTGGCAATAATCACGGTACGAGCCAAAACTTCTTTGCTTTCGTCGATGATTAACTTATGGTATTCGCCGCCAATCTTGCTTAATTCGGCTTTGGTAACCATGCCGAAGCGAATTTCTGTTCCGAAACGCTCCGCTTGCTTACGCAGATCTTCCATCATGGCCGGACCCATAATACCTTCGGGGTAACCCGGAAAGTTCTCTACGTCAGTAGTGGTGGTTAACTGTCCGCCTGGCTCTAAACCAGTATATATGATGGGTTTCAAATCAGCGCGGGCTGCATAAATCGCAGCAGTATACCCGGCTGGTCCGGAACCAATGATCACGCAATCGTGCTTTTCCATTTTTCTAAATTTTGGGCAAAGTTAATTTTTCAGTAAAACCCTAAAGGCTTCCCAAGTCACCTTCTATATTTTTATAGATCAGAGACTATGGCTCAAGCACCAAAATTAAGTCATCTTGAGCCACCATGGTATTGTCGCTAAGCTCAATATTCCTGACAGTTCCATTTTTACTGGCTAAAACCGTGCTTTCCATTTTCATGGCCTCGATCACAAAGAGGGGATCATTTTTCTTCACTTGATCTCCTGACTTCACCAGTATTTTAACCAATTTACCTTGCAGTGGTGAGCCCACATCATTAGCTTCAGTGGCTTTGAGGTTCTGAACGGTATTTACTTCAATACTCTGATCCAGCACTTCCACATGGCGATTCTGACCATTCAGTTTAAAGTAAACCTGACGTTTGCCATTAGGATCGGGCTCAGTAATATTTAAGAAGCGTACCAAAATGGTTTTCCCTTGATCAATTTCCACCATAAACTCTTCATTTTGCTCGAGACCATACCAGAAGTTTAGACTGGGGATTCGCCATACTTCACCAAATTCGCGATGAAAATCCAGGTAATCTTTAAAAACCTTGGGATAGAGTTTATAACTCAGGAAGTCCAATTCATTAAGATCTGAGCCGAGTTCATTTTGGAATGTTTCGAACTCCTTCTCAAAATCGACGGGCTTAAGATGTTTATTGGGGCGATCCGTAAAGGGTTTTTCATTTTTTAAAACCAGCTTTTGGAAAAGGATGGGGAAGCCACCATGAGGTTGTCCTAGTTCACCTTTGAAGAAGCTAATTACAGAATCCGGAAAGGATATATCTTCACCTTTGGCGATGAGGTCATCTTTAGTGTAGCCATTGGTGGTCATAAACATGGCTAAGTCACCCACTACTTTGGAGGAAGGGGTCACCTTCACCAAGTCGCCCATGAGATGATTCGCATCCTTGTAGTTTTTCTTGATGGTTTCGAATTTATCTTCAATCCCTAAGCCGCGAGCCTGTGGGCGTAAATTGGAATATTGTCCTCCTGGAATTTCATGTTCATACAATTGAGCTGTGCCCGCTTTCAAACCGGATTCGAAGGGATAATACCACTCCCTCAAGTTTTCCCAATAGGCGCTAAATTCATTGAGCTTAGCTAAATCCAGGGGGTTTTCTCTTTCATGACCTTCTAAACAAGCGAGCAAGGAATTGAAATTTGGCTGGGAGGTAAGTCCACTCATCGAATCGACTGCAACATCCACCACATCAACACCGGCTTCAATGGCTTTTAAATAGGTTGCTGATTGCACTCCAGAGGTATCATGGGTATGGAGATGGATGGGAAGGTCAACTGCCTTTTTTAATTCGGTGATGAGCTCTTGCGCGGCATAAGGTTTAAGTAAGCCCGCCATATCCTTAATGGCCAGAATATGCGCTCCCATATCTTCAATTTTACGCGCTAGATCCAAATAGTATTGTAGGCTGTATTTCGGATGTTTTTTGGGATTGCTGATATCGCCGGTGTAGCAGATACTCACTTCGGCCAAACCTTGAGTTCGTTCTAAAACTGCTTTGGTGGAAACCTCCAATTGTTCGGTCCAGTTGAGAGAATCAAAAATTCTAAAGATATCGATGCCATTTTCCCAGGACTTTTCAATGAATCGCTCTACGAGGTTATCCGGATAGGCCTTATAACCCACGGCATTGCTGGCACGGATTAACATCTGCGTAAGTACATTGGGCATGGCTTCCCTCAGCAGACGTAAACGTTCCCAAGGGTCTTCCTTTAAAAAGCGCATACAAACATCGAAGGTGGCGCCACCCCAAATTTCAGCCGAGAAGAGTTGGGGGAAGCTCTTGGAATAGCTTTCCGCAATATTCAATAAATCGATGGTGCGCACTCGAGTAGCTAAAAGCGATTGATGGGCATCTCTAAAGGTGGTGTCCGTAAAATAAATAGGCTTTTGATCCTTAAGCCAGAGGGAAAAGTCGTGAGGTCCTAATTCAGTTAGTAAGTTTTTGGTGCCAGGCGTATGGGCCGAATGTCGATCATAGCTTGGTGCGATAGCCGGCTGAAACCTCTTATTAGGATCGTGATTTTTCACTTCAGGATTTCCATTCACAATCACATCTGCCATATAGCGAAGAATGCGGGTACCTCGATTTTTGGGCTTGGTGATTTCGAGGAGTTCTGGATGCTTTTCAATAAAGCTTACCCTTTGCTCTCCTGCTCTAAAAATGGGGTGGGCAATTACATTTTGCAGAAAGGGAATATTAGTTTGAACTCCGCGAATTCGAAATTCGGACAAGGCTCTGCGCATACGGTCGCTGGCAACATCTAAGCTGCTTCCCCAGGCCGATACCTTTACCAACATCGAATCAAAGAAAGGCGAAATAGTTACTCCGGGATAACTGCTGCCTTCATCCAGGCGAATGCCCATTCCCGCAGCATTGCGATAAGCGATTATAGTTCCATAATCTGGACTAAATCCCTGCGCCGGATCTTCGGTGGTGATTCGACATTGAATGGCATGCCCATTAACCTTAATTGCTTCTTGGTTAGGGATACCAATTACATCACCTGTTAGGGCCTCACCCATGGCCACTTGAATTTGGGCTTTTACTATATCATATCCGGTAATTTCCTCGGTGATGGTATGCTCCACCTGAATACGTGGATTCACTTCAATGAAGTAGATGTTTTCGTCTTTATCCACTAAAAACTCTACCGTACCGGCATGGGTATACTTAACTGCCCGACCAATTTTCAGGGCATATTCATGCAATTGCTTGCGCGTTTTACCTTTTAGGGTAGAGGCCGGTGCTACTTCAACAACCTTTTGGAAACGTCTTTGTACGGAGCAATCTCGTTCATGCAAATGGACCAGATTGCCATGTAGATCACCTAGTAATTGCACCTCAATATGCTTGGGATCTTCTACAAATTTTTCAATGAAAATGGTCGGATCCCCAAAAGCTTTGGCGGCTTCGCCAGAAGCTTCTCGATAGGCAGAAAGCAGGGCTTGATTGTCGCGTACCACGCGCATACCGCGACCACCACCACCGGAGGCGGCCTTCAACATAATAGGGAAACCGATTTTCTGAGCAGCGTTTAGGATGTCTTCTTCACTTTGCAGGCCATCGGCCCCTTCTATCATGGGGATTTTGATTTTTTGGGCCAGCTTTTTAGCCGCAACTTTATTCCCCAATTGCTCCATTATGCTCGCTTTGGGTCCAATAAAGGTGATCCCTTCTTCCGCACAGCGACGTGCAAATTCGATGTTCTCACTTAAGAAACCGTAGCCCGGATGGATTGCATCGACTTTTTGTCTTTTCGCAATTCGAATGATTTCTTCAATATCTAAATAGGGGCGCAGCGGCTCATCGTCGGCTCCAATTTTATAGGCCTCATCCGCCTTGTAGCGATGCAGGGAATAGCGGTCTTCAAAACTGTAAATGGCAATCGTGCGAATTTTCAGTTCGGTGGCGGCGCGAAAAATACGAATGGCAATTTCACCCCGGTTGGCGACCAATAATCTTTGGATGGTTTTCATTTTGAGAGGCTGAGATTAGAAGGTTGAAATTATACTAAGGTCCGATCTTCCGGATTAAGCCAAGATTTATAATGCATGAAAAAACCCCGACACTAAGGTCGGGGCCCCAACAACGCATAGTGCGCTGTTTAGTACCTATGATGAATTGAAATTCGTGGCATAATCAACAGGAAGTTGTAAGTTAAGAAATTATTCGCCTCCACTTAAAGTGTTGATCCTAAGATTGTTCAGAATATCATATTTAGGATGATTCTAAGACGGGGATGCTTGCGCTTAAATTTACTTTATATCCGCAACAAAGGAATAGTCCTGGGTCCATAGTGTGCATGGGGTTTTGTTAAGGCCCAAAGAATCAGTGATCTAGATCCTGGTGCCAGCTTGGTCGATTCTAGAGCTGAATGTTAAGAAGGAATTGTATATCCCTAAAAAGTGTGGATTGATAGGATTTTTTGTTTCGCAATTGAGCATTTTTAAAGGAAATGCGCTACTTTGATGTTCTTAACCTGCTGCTTGAAAATGAAGAGATTTTACTTGAGGAGTTCAGCATTATTAATACCGATTACCAGCCTTATCTTTTTCTTTAGCTCCTTTCCGAGCTTCAGTCAGATTATGCCTCCAGAGTTGAAGGCTATGGAGCAAAGGCTTGATAGCTTAAAAGGAGAGGAGCGTTTTAGCTTCTTGATGGAACTGGCCCAGGCCTATGCTCAGGTGGATGTTCAGCAATCTCGTGGGTTTTTGAAAGAAGCAGTGGCTTTGAGTAAAGACCTAAATCGTCATGATTTTACCGCCAGAGCCTTAAATGGTATGGGTATCACCTATTTTATTCAGGGTGATTTACATTCCGCATTAGACTATTATAAGCAATCCCTGGAGATTAACGAAAGCAATAATGATAGTTCCGGTTTAGCAGTTAATTACAGCAATCTTAGCAATATATATGTTGAAATTGGGGAATTTAATAGAGCGACCAATTTCTTTTATAAAGGCTTGCAATTAGCTCGTTTACAGGGTGATTTAACAACCATGGCCGATATTAATAATAATCTGGCCCGACTCTACAGTAATTTAGGAGATCAAGAAAGAGCGGTGAGTCATTTACGGAGCTCTTTAGAGCTTTATCGAAAGATTGGAAAGGAAGATGAACTAACCAACTATAACAATTTAGGTATTGCTTATGAAAAGATGGGGCAGCCAGATTCGGCAATATACTTTTTTAAGGCCTGTATTAAATTGGCAGACGAAGCCCATCAGAAGCCCAGTCGTTTCTATGCCTTATCTAATTTAGTGACCTATTTCATTAAGATTAATGAAGTTGATTCAGCTCGAATCTATTTGAACCAGGCCTTAAATGATCCTGAATTAGAAGAATACGAGAACTTTTATCTCACTTTTGGGATTCGTGATGTTCGGGTTTTGGCCCGCGAAGGCTTGGTGGACCAAGCGGTGAAGAAGGGGGAGTTCTACATGGAAATGGCCCGTAAATACTCCCGTTTACAGGAAATGGTAGACCTTGCTTCCTCCTTACATCAGCTCTATGCAATTAAAGGTGATTATAACACCGCCTATTCCTATTTGTTAGAGCACTCCCTGTATAATGATTCCCTGCGTTCGCAATCTAATGTGGCCGAATTAACCAAATTGGAAGAGCGTTATCAATATCAAATTGAAAAGGAAAGAGTGGAAGCTCAGCATCAAAGTGAAATACGCGATCAAGAATTAAAGCGATTTTGGGTGTACTGGTTCTTAGGAGGTTTAGGGATATTAACTGTGGCCTTCGCCTGGAATGCCTATACCCGTAGAGCACGGAATATTGTATTGAGGGAAAAGAATCAAAGGATTGAAAAACAACATAAGGAGATTCAAGAACAGCAGGCTGAGCTGCGCGAACAGAAGCAAAGTCTTGAAATGTTGAATGCCTTTAAGGATCGGATTTTGGCAGTGATGGCTCATGATTTAAAATCGCCGTTAAACTCGCTCCAGGGTTTGATTGACCTCAGCAATATGGAGGGGGGGGAGGATCCGCAGATCATTAAAGGTTTTATGCGAAAACTCTCTTCCGAAGTAGTAATCCTTCGACAAAGTATAGAAAACCTTTTGCATTGGGCCCGTTTGCAAATTGGTGTCGCCGAGAACAATGAGAAGAAGAGGATTGCGGTGGCGATGGCCTTGAATCAAGTGATCGAATTGTTTTCAGGACTCGCTAAAAACAAGAGTATTGATATTATTCAGGAAATTAATGATGGTGAATCTCAACTCAATGCCGATGCCGAAATTGTAAGAATTGTTTTGAGGAATTTTATTTCTAATGCCTTGAAATTTAATCCAGAAGGAGGTTCAATTTACATTTCTGGTGAAAGGAAAGAAGATTGCTATTGTTTTAAAGTGAAGGATCAAGGCCCTGGGCTGCGCAATTCGCAAAAGGATGAGATGTTCTCAGAATTGATGGATCCTTCCGTGGGTACAGCAAAGGAAATGGGAACCGGTTTAGGACTTTACCTCTGTAGTGAGTTTGTTCGTTCTAATGGTGGCAAAATTGGCGTAGAAAGTGAAGCAGGCGAAGGATCTACCTTCTGGTTCAGTCTCCCCGTGGTATAAGCGTAAAATATTCTCGGTCTTTTAGGAAATCTTTAGTTGGGATGCGGACCTTTGACTTATGAAAATCCTGATCGTTGAAGATGAAACAGGTATTGCCGCATTTTTAAAGCAAGGCCTGGAAGAAGAAGCCTATACCGTGGTAATGGCTCATGATGGTAATAAGGGCCTGCAATTGGCTCTTTCGGATGAATATGATTTACTCTTATTAGATTGGATGCTACCCGGTATGAGCGGGATTGCCATCTGCCAGGAATTTCGAAAGCATAACAAAAAGACGCCGGTCATTTTATTAACGGCCAAAGATTCATCAGAAGAAGTGGTTTTTGGTTTACAGGCTGGCGCCAATGATTATATCCGTAAGCCTTTTCATTTTGATGAATTATTGGAACGAATCCGAGTTCAGCTGAGAGCTAAAAGTGGGGAGACCAGCCACGAAGCCTTGCAACTCGGTGAAATCCGCATGGATTTAAGTGCCCATTTAGTTTACCGTAATGACGAACTCATTCAACTTACGCAAAGAGAATTTGCCCTTTTAGAGTTTTTATTGCGCAATAAGAACCGGGTTTGTAGAAGAGTGCAAATCCTTGAAAATGTGTGGGATAGTAATTACAATTATAATGCGGGGATTATAGATGTTTATATCAATACCCTCCGTAAAAAACTAAACTTGGAAGGAGAGGATAATTACATCCAAACCATCAGAGGGGTGGGTTATATAGCCCGGGAAGTATGAAATTGAGCTTTAAAGATCGCATCGCATTTTATTATTTGGTGGCTACATCCACCTTGGTAGCCATTGCCTTCCTTTTGGTCTATGGAATAGTCTATCAAACGGTTTACGATAATATGGATCGGGTTTTGTCCATAGAAGCCTATAAGCATACCTCCGAAGTGACAATCCTGGGAGACTCCATTCACTTTCTCAATAAAGGAGAATGGGAGGAGCGCGAACATCGCGAAGCTCAGGTTTTACCTGTGTTCATTCAGTTGATGAATAGCAAAGGTGAATTGATGGACAAATCGCCTAACCTCAAGAATCAAGAATTACTTTTTCACCCGGAGTATGAAGGCGGACATCATTTTGACGCCAGCCTGAATGATGAAGTCTTAAGGCAAATCCAGATTCCCTTGCGTACCAAGGATAAACTGCAGGGCTATATTTTGGCTGCCATGTCCATGCAAGCCTCCATTCAGGTACTAAGGAAGTTGGCCTGGGCTGAAGGGATTAGTTTTCCGGTAGTTCTTATCAGTCTATTTTACATTACTCGTTCCCTGGCGGATCGCAGTATCAAACCGATTAAGGAGATAACTCGCACTGCAGGTCGTACCTCAAAACGCTTTTTGGATGAACGGGTTCCCCTGCCTGCCAAGCAGGACGAGTTATACGATTTATCTCAGTCCATTAATGCCTTATTAGACCGTTTGCAACACGCCTTTCAAGGGGAGAAGCAATTTAGTTCGGATGCATCTCATGAATTGCGCACGCCTTTAGCCACCTTAAGAGGAAGCTTGGAGGTTTTGCTCCGTAAATCGCGCAGCCAAGAGGAATATGAATCAACCATCAAATCAGCCTTGGTGCAGATCGATCGTATGGCCAATTTGAGTGATCAATTATTGGTTTTGGCTCGAATGGATTCAGAAGCCTTAAATCTAAGTCCTCAGGTTTTGGGGATTGTAATAGAAGAAGTGCTAAGCTCCTTGCATCCTGTTATCCAATCCAAAGACCTTAAGGTTCATCTAGACCTTCATCAGTTGGAAAGCAGGGAGATTCCCGGATATTTTGGAACCTTAATTTTTCAAAACTTGATTGGCAATGCAGTGAAGTACAGTCCGGAATCAACCGAGCTGCGCATTGAAGCAACAAGTACTAATACGGGGTTTACCTGTACCATTTGTGATCAGGGACCGGGTATCCCTAAAGAGGAGCAGGAGCAAGTGTTCCAGGCTTTTTATCGCAGCCCGCAGGCTATTCAAGACGGGGCACCGGGCTCAGGCTTGGGCTTATCCATTGCTCAAAGAGCAGCCGAAGCCATCGACGCTCGCATTGAGCTTCAATCGGAACCCGGGAAGGGAACCTGCTTCCATCTTCATTTTTAGGAAATCTTTAGAAAGCGTTTCGAAAGACTTTAGAATGCTCCAATACTTTCGTGGTATTAGTCTGAGACGCCATGTTGGAGAAAATTATTCGGTACAGCTTGAAGCAGAAATTTATTGTAATTCTGCTCAGCTTGGGTATTGTAGGATTTGGAGTTTATGCACTGTTCCAAATTCCAATTGGAGCTGTGCCCGATGTAACCAACAATCGGGTACAGGTAATTACTACTTCTCGAAACTTAGCCACCGAGGATGTAGAGAAATACCTGACCTATCCGGTTGAATTGGAAATGGCCAATTTACCTGGGGTGAAGGAAATTCGATCCGTATCTAAATTCGGCTTATCAGTAGTAACCATTGTTTTTGACGACGATTTAGGGACCTATTTACCCCGGCAGTTAATTGCTGAAAAACTTAAAACGGCCCAAGCCAATATTCCGGATGGATTTGGGGTTCCCTTCATGGGGCCTATTACTACCGGCTTAGGAGAGATTTATCAGTACACTCTCGAGGTAGATTCAAGTTATCAAGATCAATATTCAGTTACGGATTTACGCACCATTCAAGATTGGGTGGTTCGTCGACAATTATCCGGTATTCCGGGTGTAGTAGAAGTAAATACCTGGGGTGGTTTTCTTAAACAGTATCGGATTTCAGTAAAACCTGAATTATTACGCAGCCACCAGATTTCCATTAGTGAAGTATTTAAAGCTCTGGAGAATAATAATGGATTGGCTGGCGGGGCCTACATCGAAAAAGAGTCGGAAACTTATTTTATCAGGAGCGAAGGATTAGCCACTGAGCTAAAGGATCTGGAAAATATTGTGGTGAGTCAGCGCGGTGGGGTACCTGTTTTAGTCAAAGATTTGGCTAAAGTCGAAATTGGCTCCGCACCACGCTTTGGTGCTATTACTGCCAATGGAGAAGGCGAAAAGGTAATGGGGCAAATCATGATGCTAAAGGATGCCAATTCCAAGGCAGTGATTTCGGCTGTGAAAGAACGAATCAATAAGATCGAGGAAAACCTTCCTCCGGGTATTCATATTAATCCCTTTTTAGAGCGTAGTGACCTTATCGCTAAAACCACATTTACCATTGCTGAAAACCTTATTCTCGGCTGTTTGATTGTAATTTTTGTGGTCGTGGTCTTGCTGGGCAATTGGCGTTCTGGATTGGTAGTGGCCTCGGTAATTCCCATTTCATTGCTCTTTGCCATCTCCTTGATGTACATTTTTGGTATTGATGCCAATTTGATGAGTTTAGGAGCCATCGACTTTGGGATTATCATTGATGGAGCGGTGATTATTGTTGAGTTTATTGCTTATCAATTGGTGAAAAACCAAGGAGAATTACAAAAGCTTAAGAAAGAAGATCGCTCGCAGAAAATTGATAGCATCACCGAAAATGCGGCCAATAAGATGATGCATTCCGCGGTGTTTGGTCAATTGATCATTATTATCGTATTTATTCCCATTCTGAGTTTAGCCGGTGTGGAAGGCAAGATGTTCCGCCCTATGGCTTTGGTGTTCAGCTTTGCGCTGATTGGTGCCATGTTCCTTTGTTTTTCCTATGTCCCTGTAATGGCCTCTTTATTTTTTAAATCTGGGAATTTAAAGGCTAGTGCCTGGTCCAATCGATTAATGAACAGCTTGGCCCGTCTGTATAAACCAAGCTTAGATTGGGCTCTGCGAAGAAAGGCCTTGGTATTAAGTGCAGCCTTGGCGCTCTTTGTTTCAGCTATTGTACTCTTCAGTAGAATGGGAGCCGAGTTTGTACCCACTTTGGATGAAGGAGATTATGTCATTCAGCCGATATTAAAAACGGGTACTTCTTTAAGTCGCACCGTAGAATTGACTACGCGCATGGAGAAGATCTTAATGGAATTCCCGGAGGTTGATCAGGTAGTATCTCGAATTGGAGCCGCAGAAGTGCCAACTGATCCCATGTCCATGGAGGAGGCAGATGTTATCATTAAACTCAAACCGCATTCGGAATGGACTACGGCCGAAAGTAAAGATGATCTGGCGGAAGCCTTTAAAAGTGCCTTAATGGAAATTCCGGGAGTGGAATATGAGTTTACCCAACCTATTGAGATGCGCTTCAATGAATTAATTACGGGTGTACGCGCAGACCTGGCCATTAAGATTTTTGGTGAAGACCTTGATAAACTCAGCTCCCTGGCATACCAAATTAAAGATGCTATTGGAGCAGTTGAAGGCGCTTCAGACATTAGTGTTGAGAAAATAGTGGGTCTGCCGCAACTTAAGGTGAAATTTGACCGGGCTCGCATTGCTCGTTATGGGCTAAATATCGCAGACCTAAACCGAGTTATTTCAACAGGATTTGCCGGAGCTAAAACCGGAGTATTGTTTGAAGGGGAGAAGCAATTTGATATCAGCCTGAGGTTGGATAAGGGGAATCGTGATCAGATTGAAGATATTCAGAGTATACAGATTCAAAGTCCAGATGGAAGGTCGATTCCCCTGCGTGAATTAGCTCAAATTGAACTCACCAAAGGGCCGGCTAAAGTGTCTCGCGATAATACTCGCCGTAGAATTGTGGTTGGGGTTAATGTGCGGAACCGCGATTTAGAATCTGTAGTAATGGATGTACAGTCTATTATTAATGCAGAAATCAGTTTACCCGAAAATTACAGTATTGAATATGGAGGGCAGTTTCAAAATTTGCGTTCGGCTCGTTCTCGCTTGGCTTATGCCGTTCCGGTTGCTTTAGTTTTGATATTCTTATTACTCTATTTTGCTTTCGACTCAGTAAAAGATGCCCTCTTAATTTATACTGCCATTCCACTTTCGGCGGTAGGTGGAGTATTCTTGTTATACCTGCGTGGTATGCCATTTAGCATCTCTGCCGGAGTTGGTTTTATTGCTTTGTTCGGAATTGCAGTTCTAAATGGGATTGTACTTATCGAAGAGTTTAAAGCTTTGAAGGAACAAGGCCTGAAGGATGTGCACCAACGAATATTAACCGGAGCGGTGCAACGTTTACGTCCCGTGCTATTAACTGCATCGGCAGCGGCCTTAGGTTTCTTACCCATGGCCATTTCGTCATCAGCAGGAGCAGAGGTACAAAGACCTTTGGCTACGGTTGTAATTGGTGGGCTAATCAGTTCTACTGCCTTAACATTAATGGTTTTGCCCTTGCTTTATTCCTGGTGGGAAGGGGAAAGTATTATTAAGGGCAAGAAGCTGAATAAATCGGCCACATTAATTCTTCTCCTAATGCTGGTCCCTATTTGGACTCAGGCTCAGGAAAGTCCCAAAGCCCTTAAAGAACTGGAAAACCTGGCCTTAGAACACAATTTTGCCTTGAATGCCGCTCAGCTCGAAAGTCAAAAGCAGAAGTCCTTATTACCAGCAGCTATTTCTATTCCAGCGACCCAGTTTTATTATTCCTACGATCAAAACAATATTGCCCAGAATAATGCACCCATTCGGGTTTGGGGTATAGATCAAGAGGTACATTTCCCGAACTATTATTATCAGCAATCCAAAGCCCAAAGGCTTCGCTATGAAAGGGCGGAAAGTGCCTTGGAAATCCAAAAGCAGCAATTGTTGAAACAGGTGGGCCAGACCTATTACGAAGGTGTGTATTGGGCCAGCTTGCTTCAAAATTATCGGCATCTGGACAGCCTTTATCGAAGTCTGGCTTTTAAGGCAGAACAAGCTTATAAATTGGGGCAAAGCAATTATTTGCAAAAGTTGGCGGCTCAGTCTAAAGCAGAGGAAATCAAATTAAAATTAGAGGAGTACAGGGCAAAGCAAGAGCAGATTAAAAGCCGAATGGAAGCCTTGGTTCAAGTTAATCTGGAGGAATTGGCTTGGGAAGCTTTTCCGGAAATCGAATGGAGAAAGATTGACACCAGCAATTATGCCGGTTTGGATTGGCAACAAAAGAATATGGCTTTAGCCCAGGCAGAGCGAAAAGTAAGTCAGTCGGCCTGGTGGCCAGCCCTAAGCTTTGGCTATTTCCAAGGGACTAATAGCTTGCCCAATGCCCAAACTTATCGGGGAATGCAAGTGGGTTTAGCCATTCCATTATGGTATGGACCTCGGAAAGCAAGAGCCGCTGCTGCAAGCCTAAATTATGCTAAGAGCCAGTCAACGGCACAAAATTATCGCCTGTCTATTTTGGCACATCAGCGCAGCTTAGAAATAGAACTTCTGCAATATCAAAAAACCATTAATCACTTTAAAGAGGTGAATTATCCTTTGGTGAAGGAAATCCGAAAACATTCGGATGAAGCATTAAAGGCCGGAGAAATCTCTTATCTCGAATATGTACAGTTGCAGGAAAGAGCCAGCACTTTAGAAACGGAATACCTCTATCAGCAATGGCAATATTTCCATCGTTGGGTAGAATTAAACTATTTAAGCGAATAAATTGAAAAATTCAGAATACCTAAGCCTTGCTAAGCCTTTTGCCTTAGCCTTTGTTCTCGCTCTTTCGGGCTGCGGTTCCTCAGAAGAAAAAGCTGAAGAACAGGCCACCACTCAGAAGGAAAATCTTCAATTGATAAGCCAATCTCAATTGGATCAGGAAGGCATTCATTTGGTTCAAATTCAAAAAGCCTTTTTAGCAAAGAGCCTCAATTTAAGTGGACAGTTATTAAGCAGTCCATCCGCTCGTTTCGATGTGAGCTCGTACTTCGGGGGAACGGTGCGTCAATTGCAATTACAAAACGGAGATCGTATTCATAAAGGGCAGGTCTTGTTTTATTTAGAGGGACCGGCTCTATTGGACTTGCAACAGAATTATTTGGAGGAGCGTGCCCGCCTCGACTTTTTACAAGCAGACTACGAGCGGCAGCGTAATTTGTATCAAGATTCTGTGGTTTCGGAGAAAGCCTATCGACAAGCCTTATCCGATTTTAGAGTGTCGCAGGCCCGTTTTCAGAGTTTAAAGGCCAAATTAGATTTAATGAAAATCGACCTGGACCAATTGCATCGGAATGGGATATTTGAACGCATTGCTTTTCGTGCTCCTGCATCTGGTTATTTAAGCCAATTGAGCATTAACGAAGGCTACCTATTACAAGCCAATGAAAGAGCGGCGGTAATCATTAATGATGCTGCACCAGTATTGGAACTTAAGGTTTTTGAAAAGGACTTGGGTCGCATCAAAGTAGGACAGAAAATTGAATACCAGATTCCTTCAATGGCAGAGGAGAAATTTTTGGCTGAAATAGTGCAAATTAGCCCGGATTTTAGTCAGGGTCAAGGTGCTGCTCTCGCCTATGCTAAATTGGATGAAGGCTCTTTGCCACTGGCCATTGGAACCGGAATGTATGTTGAGGCCACGGTTTTTGAGTCTGAACGAGAAGTGGCAAGTCTTCCTGAAGCAGCGGTGCAGGAACATAATGGACATTTTTATGCACTAAGCGCTAAGCTTGTTGGTGGAGAATATCAATTGGAAAAGGTGGAGCTGAAGGTGGGAATTCGGCAAAAAGCTTTGGTAGAAATTAAGGAGCCTCAACAATATTTAGATACGGTCTACTTTTTAGATAAGGGTGCTTTTAACTTACTTGGGGAATAATTTCTATAAACAGATTGACCGGGATGAGATTTTAGACTTAAAAAAGGATTCACAGGATCAGTAATGGGAACTACAGGGAAAAGAAATTGGGGGCATATTTTGTATCAATCAGTCTTAGCATTGATCGTTATTATCGTAACCTTATGGCTGGGATTTGAAGGATACGATTACTACCAAACTCCCTTGGAAGAGCGCTTCTATCACGAGCATCACGAATGGTTTAAGGCCTCTGGTTTATTTGGTCATGGTTTGGGAATAATTGGAACCGCCCTAATTACGGTCGGGGTATTTTTGTACATACCGGCCAAGAAATATGGTTTTTTGGAGAAGTACATCCGCTTACGCTATTTGCTAGAATTTCACATCTTTCTCTGCACTCTGGGGCCAATTTTAATTCTATTTCACACTACATTTAAATTTGGAGGAATCGTATCCATTGCTTTTTGGTCCATGGTATTAGTGGTTCTATCCGGTGTGGTAGGGCGTTATATCTATTTGCAAATCCCTCGGAGTATTTCAGGTCGTGAATTATCCCGACAAGAATTAAAGGAAGAACAAGAGCGCTCTTTAGCTGCATTAGCAGTGGTGGCTGATCAAGCCCCCGAGCTTTACCAGCATATCCGCGAATACCAAAATGATGAGAAAGGTTATTTCGCTCGAAGGACTCATTTTCGTAATCACTTTAATCAGCTTAAATCTCAATTGGGAGCATTGCAGTTGGATGCCAAAGAACACCAATCGATACTAAGCAATATCAAGGCGGAAATGGTTTTGCAACAACGCATACACCGTTTAGCTTTAATGCAAAAGCTCTTTAAGTATTGGCATGTGGCTCACCGGCCCTTTGCCTTAATTATGCTCTTGGTGGTAATCATCCATATTGGGGTGACCATGGCCATGGGTTATACCTGGATTTTTTAGCATGTGGGAAGTATTGATATATGGCTTTGTAATTCTGATTTCGGGAGCAATTGTATGGTACTATTGGAGTTCCGGGCAGAAACGCTCCAAGGAAGTTGCTGCCAAAGTAGAGCAAGCTCAGGAAGAGGGTCGTTTTCAGCCTGTATCCCTGCATCCTTATATTGATCCTCATAAGTGTATTGGTAGTGGCGCCTGTGTTCGCGCCTGTCCCGAGGAAGTTATACTAGGTCTAATTGACGGTAAAGGCACCTTAATAAATGCCAGTAGCTGTATTGGTCACGGCGCTTGTTTTCATGCCTGTCCGGTAGATGCGATTAGCTTACGAATCGGCACCGAGGTTCGTGGTGTTGATCTACCTCATATTAAGCCTAATTACGAAACCAATATTTCCGGAATTTACATTGCTGGAGAGTTAGGAGGCATGGGCCTGATTAAAAACTCGGCGGAGCAAGGAGTGCAGGCTTGCAATAATTTAGCTGAAGAATTACCCTCAGAGCGGTCTTGTGAAACGGATGTGGTGATAATTGGCGCTGGTCCGGCAGGCATCGCCGCGGCATTAAAAGCTCAGGAAAAGGGATTAAGCTTTAGAGTGTTGGAGCAAGATTCTTTAGGGGGTACCGTATATACCTTTCCCAGGGATAAGGTGGTAATGACCAGTCCCATGGATTTACCCCTTTATGGAAAGTTGAAATTGAATAATACTTCTAAAGCCGAATTATTAGGGATTTGGAACGAAGTTCTCGATAAGCATCAAATTCAAATTGAAGAGCATTCGAAAGTAGAACGGATCTCCCAATTAGGGGATTACCATTTTAAATTGGAAACTTCCAAAGGAGAGTCTGTGGAAGCCCGTTCGGTGATTATTGCCATTGGCAGAAGAGGCACCCCACGGAAATTAGGCGTTCCCGGAGAAGAAAGTACTAAAGTTGCCTATCGATTATTGGAGCCTGAGTATATCCAGGGTGAGAAGGTGCTGGTGGTTGGCGGTGGGGATTCGGCCGTGGAATCGGCCTTGCTTTTAGCCGATCAAAATGAGGTGCATCTTTCCTATCGTAAGCAACATTTCGCCCGCATTAAAAAAGGAAATCAGGAAAAGCTGGAGGCGGCATTGGCCTCCGGGAAAATTCTACCTTTATTAGGTACTAATGTTAGTCGTATAGAAGAGAAAGGGATCAGTTTAGTTAGGGAGGACGGATCGGAATTCGAAATTGAAAATGATCGGATTTACATTTTTGCCGGTGGGGAATTGCCCATTCCTTTCTTGCAGGATGCTGGAATTACAGTTGAGAAAACCTTTGGGAAAACCCTTCGTAAGCATTGAAAGAAATTAGCAAAATAGCGTTCATTTTATTGTTTGGATTAAGCAGTATATCCCTGTCTGCGCAGTTCTCACCAGGCAAGCTCTCTGAGGCCCATGCAGAGTATGAGGGTTTGGATAATTGTACCCTTTGCCATGAAATTGGAGCCCAGATTTCGGAAAAGAAATGTTTGGAATGCCATAAGGAGTTACAAAGCCTAATCGATTTAAAACGGGGCTATCATTCTTCTAAAGAGGTTAAAGAGAAAAGCTGTATTAAATGCCATAGCGAGCATCACGGGCGTAAGTTCGATGCAGTGCGTTTTGATCAGGATAATTTCAATCATAATTTAACGGGTTATAAACTCGAAGCAGCACATGATCGCATTGATTGTCGCGATTGCCATAAAGCTGATTTTATTTCAGACTCTGAGATTGCGGGGCGTAAAGAAACATTCTTGGGCCTCGAAGAATCCTGTCTTACTTGTCATGTAGATTATCATCAAGGAAGCTTGGGTAAAGACTGCCTTTCCTGCCATAATTTTGAGGAGTTTCCGCAAACACCGGGTTTTGATCATGCCAAAACGGACTTCCCCTTAAAAGGAGCCCATCAGAATGTAAATTGCCTCGAATGTCATCCCAAGGAAGTTCGAGCAGGTAAGGATTTTCAAAAGTTTAGCGACATTGCCTTTAGCCGCTGTACCGATTGCCATGAGGACGCTCATCAAGGGAAGTTTGGGCAAAATTGTACCGATTGTCATTCGGAGCAATCTTGGCTTAAGCTGAAGAATCGCAATTCCTTTAATCACGATTTAACTGACTATCCCTTAAGGGGGATGCACCGCACGGTGAGCTGCAGCGAATGTCATAGCAGTGGCGATTTTAGAAAGGCTATGTCTTTTGCCAATTGCATTGACTGTCATGAAGATTACCATGAAGGGGAAATAAAAAGTATTGTCCAAAAGGGGCAAGATTGTGATGCCTGCCATAGCCTCGATCGGCCCTTTACCTATAGTTCTTACGATTGGGAAGATCATGAGAACAATGGCTTTCCCCTGCAAGGAGCTCACTTAGCTACGCCATGTTTTGCCTGTCATAAGGAATCAGAAGAGAGTCGCTGGGATTTTGCCTTCGAAGCACAGAACTGTGTATCTTGTCATGAGAATATTCATGAGGGGCTCATCAGCGAAAGCTATTTTCCGGAACAAAATTGCGAGGCCTGCCATAATGCAGAAGCCTGGTCGCAAGTACAGTTTAAACATGAAGAAACGGGTTGGGCCTTAGAAGGAGCACATGCTCGTGAGGATTGTCGCGAATGTCATTTTGAAGGCGAAGAACAACATTTTAAGGATCGCGATCAAAGCTGTGTACAATGTCATGATAATGTACATGGTGACCAATTTGAAGAAGAGGGAAAAACCAATTGCCAAACTTGTCATCAAAGTGCAGAGCAATGGAAGGCTGATCTTTTTAATCATCAGCTCACTGAATTCCCTCTGGAAGGACGCCATGCCGAAATAGACTGTGCCGCTTGCCATAAAGCTGAAATGCAGTCTGATGGACAAGAAAGAGTTATTTATAAAATAGAGAAATTCCAATGCATCGATTGTCACGGTACCTAGCGCTATTCCTCTTTGGGGCGATTGGGCTTATGGCTCAAAATCCGCATGGAGAAGGATTTAAAATCAATTGTTCGGATTGCCATAATTCAGGCTCCTGGCAAGTGAATTTGCAAACCATGAAGTTCGACCATACCAGTACGGGCTTCGAACTGGAAGGGCAGCATACCGCTGTTGCATGTATGGATTGCCATGAGAATTTAGAATTTAAAAAGGTAGGCACTCAATGCGTCGAATGCCATACTGATGTGCATCAGATGAGCGTAGGCGACGATTGTAAACGCTGCCATGATAGCGAATCCTGGTTGGTTTTCAATATTCCAGATCTACATGAACAGAATGGTTTTCCTTTACAAGGAGCTCATATTACCTTAGCTTGCATCGATTGCCATGATGCTTCTAATAATTTGGTTTGGCAAAGGCAGGGCCAGGAATGTGTTGATTGCCATCGCGAAGATTATCAAACGGCCTCCGACCCGGATCACGTAGCTTCAGGCTTTTCTATTGATTGTATCCAATGCCATGAACCCCTCAGTCAGCAATGGGGAGGGGATAATTTCCATTATTTCTTCCCATTGGTCTTAGGTCATGATGGCCTGGATTGTATGGATTGCCATACCAGCCCTACCTACGACCAAATTCAGCCGATTTGCTCTACTTGTCATATCGACGATTATCAAAATGCGACCAATCCTAATCACGTGAGTTCTGGTTTCCCAACCGACTGTGCCCTTTGCCATAATACCAATCCGGGTTGGGCACCAGCAAGCTTCGGGAATCACGATGATGATCATTTTCCGATTTACAGCGGAACCCACCGTGGAACCTGGAGTTCTTGCACCGAATGCCACACAAACCCTTCTAATTACAATGTATTTAGCTGTATCGATTGCCATGAGCATAATCGCAGTGAAATGGATGGCGAGCACGATGATGTAGGAGGTTACCGATATGATAGCAATGCCTGCTATAACTGTCATCCTACCGGAAGAGAATGATGCATAGAATAGTCATAGTATTTGTTTTTATGCTGTCCACATTGGCCCTTTCAGCACAGGAAGTGCGCCAGGCTGAGGTTAGCTATGTAAATGATCAAAGCGTTTACCTTCGTTTTCAAAACACCGAGGGCTTAAGCGAAGGGGATACCCTCTTTAATCAAAATGGTGGGCAGGCTTGTTTGCGCATTCAAAAGATATCATCCGTATCCTGTTTGGCAGAGCGCATTGCGAATTGTGAAATCAACAAGGGGCAGATTTTCGAGGTACGCCTTTCGGCGGATGCGACCCCAGCGGAGGAAGAGGTTCCTGAAGAATTTAGTAGTCCCCAAGTAGTAGAAAGTACCAGTGATAGTTTATCTCGGAGCCAGGTACGTGATCGCAGCAATAGCATGCGAAACAAGGATCGAGGCTATTTAAATCTATCGCTGAATAATGGCAGCACCCTAAGTACCAATGGCCGCGAAAATTTCCGTACAAATTTTAGAGCCAGCCTCAAGGTAGATAGCCTATTCGGGCAAAGTTTAAGTTTAGAGGCCTACGGCAATATGCAAGACTTTAGACGCTCCTACGAAAGTGATGGCGAAAATTTCCGAGCATTGATTTACAATTTGGCTTTGATTTATAAGCCCAGCAGCCATCATCAATTGGTAGTAGGGCGTAAGATAAATAGCCGTATTTCTTCCTTAGGTGCCATTGACGGTTTGCAGTGGGAAGGGAATTGGAATAATTGGCGGGCAGGTGCTATTGTGGGCAGTCGTCCTGATTTTAGCAATTATGGCTATAATGCCAATCTCCTTCAGTATGGCGCTTATGGTGCTTACGATTGGAGCAACAAGTCCTGGATCGGACAATGGACGGTAGGCTTAATGGAGCAAAGAAATCAAGGAGCAATTGATCGTCGCTATTTGTACACCCAACAATCGATGCGTTGGGGGAAATGGTCTTGGTTTGCTTCCTCGGAAATCGACCTCTACGAGAATTTTGATACTGCTCAGGCAGGTACCAAAGCCCGCTTAACCTCCCTCTATTTGTCAATGCGCTATCGACCCACCAGTCGCTTGACCCTCTTTAGTTCTTACGATACCCGCCAACAGATAATATTTTTTGAGCGCTATGACAGCGATGTGGAACGACTCTTAGCTGAGCAGGGCGCGCGTCAGGGTTTTAGACTTCGTGGCGACTATCGCTTTTTTCGGGCTACCCATTTGGGTTTGAGCTATAATGTACGTACTAACCCTACTTTTGGAAACCGTAGCCAGAACTTGCAGGCCTATCTCAGTCATCATCGTTTGCCCTGGATTGGAGGTAGCCTTACTTATCGATTTAACAAAAACCAAAACGGGAATTTAAACTCGGAGATAAATTCCTTACGCTACTCGCGATCCTTTAATTCAGGAATTCGCATGTCGGCTTACTATCGCTATGCTTCGTACCGCTATGTTCTTCGCGAAATTACCCTTGATCCCCAGCATTATTACGGTGCAGAATTGAGCTGGCTAATAGCTAAGGATTGGAATCTGGGAATTATGGGAGAATATAGCCAAATAAGCGATCAAGACCTGTTTCGAATGTATCTTCGCATCCAGAAAAGATTCAAATTTTAGTCATGCGCAGACTGAGCTTTTTAGCGGCTCTGGCACTATTCGCTTGTCAACAGCAGCCCACCGTTATCGAAACGGAGGATTCATCCGTAAAGGAGATTTTTAATTCTGACAGTAGTCCTGAAAACAGTCCCAATGCCGAGCATCGGGTAGTGGTTTTAGATACCCTGCAAAGTTCGAGGTATTCCTATCTTAAAGTGAAAGAAGGGGAGAAGGAGTTTTGGTTAGCCACCATGCGTTCCAATTTCCAATTAAATGAGGAATACAGCTTTAGCAAAGGATTGTATAAAACCGATTACTATTCCACCGAATTCGATCGCAGTTTTGATGAAATCTACCTGGTTTCACAATTGCGTCCCCTCTTTTCTGGTAGCCAAAAACAGGCTTTGGATCAGATGTTTAAAGGTGGACAACAAGCTCCTGAAGCTGGTGTGAAAATTTCGGAAGCTGATTTTGATCGGGAAGGATCTATCAAGATCAAAGAGCTGATTCAGAACGCCGAGAATTACATCAATAAGGAAGTGCAAATCACCGCCAAGGTTACAAAGATCAATGCCAATATTATGGATCGTCATTGGTTACACCTTAAGGATGGTAGCTTTGATACTTTCGATTTGGTAGCTACTTCTCAAACGGCAGTGCCTGCAGGTCATATCGTTACCCTTAAGGCAATTTTGCATCAAGATGTAGATTTTGGTGCAGGCTATACCTACAATCTTATTTTGGAAAATGCCGAGGTAATACCTTGATAACCAGAAAATAATTCCAGTGCAGAAAATTCTTGATTTACTCTTCGGCCGCAGAGCCGCCTTAGTATATATCCTTTTATTTGCCGCCGCTGTAGGGGTGGCCACCTTTGTAGAAAACGATTATGGTACGGATAGTGCCCAAAAGGTGATTTATCAATCTACCTGGTTTGAGGTGCTTCTCATATTGTTTTCGGGTGCCATTGTGAAAAACGTATTGGACTTCCGACTAATACAGCGGAAGATGTGGGCCGTGCTCACCTTTCACCTGGCGATATTGGTAATCTTACTCGGAGCAGGCATAACCCGCTTTACCGGTTTTGAAGGTATGATGCACATTCGTGAAGGCGAGCAGAGCAATCAATACCTATCTACGGAAGGATATCTCAAATTACGTTTCACCAAAGACAATCGCGAGTATCTCATTGAGGAGCCGGTTTTATGGTCATCTCTGGGCTCCAATGATTTTTCAGAAACCTATCAGCTTAATAATGAAAAGGTAAATCTCAGAGTTAAGGAGGTTTATATCAATCCAGAATATGAGATGGAAGCCGCCGATCAAGGGGAGCCCATCATCAAAGTAGTATTTGGCTCGGATGCTGGTCGGAATGAATATTACCTGCATTACAATTCGCAGCGTCGTTTAGGTGGAGTGCCCTTTTATTTCGGTCCTGGCATTATGCCCAATCATTTCAATATTGATTTGGATAGTGAAGGGCGAGCTATGGTTACAAGCGCTGAAGCCTATAGCTATATGCGCATGGCAGACCGCAGCATGCACGATGTACCTGCAGATACGGCCACAGAATTAGCCTTACGTAGTTTATACCGCTGGGGCGGATCCGCCTTTGTATTCGGCGACTTTCAAAATTCAGCCCGTCTCAAACGTTCGGAGGGAAGCTTGAAAATCCAATCTTCATCTACCATAGGAATATTGCTGCAGGTACAAAAAGGGGAGCAAGTAGAAGAAGTATATATCGAAGGTTTCAAAGGTTATCCCGGAAAAGCTGAAATGGTAGATTTGGGTAGCATGCAACTGGCCTTGTCTTATGGCTCAAAAGTGCGCGAATTGCCTTTCAGTATTAAGCTTTATGATTTTCAGATGGAGCGTTATCCCGGAACCAATTCACCGGCTTCTTATGCCAGCGAAGTGCAGGTCTTAGATCCACGGGGCGGGAAGGAATTTGACTTCCGTATTTATATGAATCATATTCTGAACTATGGTGGCTATCGCTTTTTCCAATCCTCTTATGATCGCGATGAAACCGGGACTTACCTTTCGGTAAACCATGATTTCTGGGGCACCTGGATTACCTATTTGGGATATACCCTCTTAACCATTGGAATGTTATGGAGTTTGGTTGCCAGGAATACTCGCTTTGCCCAATTATCAAAACAGATTCGTGAATTAAGAGCACGCCGTTCAGCAACTTTGGTGTTGATTTTGGCCACTGCCTTTGGCATGCAAGCCCAAACGGAATTGGAATCGGAATTACATGCCGTATCGAAGGAACATGCCAGTGTATTCAGTACTGTATTGGTTCAGGATATCAATGGCCGGATGAAGCCTATGCATACCTTGAGCAGAGAGGTATTGCGAAAACTTACCGGAAAAGAAAGCTATGGCGGACTGGATGCTGATCAAGTCATTTTAAGTGTATGGGCCAATAATCAGGAGTGGTATTCTGAGCCCATGATCAAATTACCCTTTCATCCTCGTTTTACCGAAATGGGTTTTACGGAAAAACTCCAACCCTATAAGGCTTTCTTTAATACCGATGGATCTTACAAACTTGCGGAGGAGGTTCAAAAGGCCAATTCGGTTATAGACAAGGAAAAAGGAACCTGGGAAAAGGCCCTATTAAAATTAGATGAGAAGATTAACATCTTCAATATGATGCTCTCCGGTTACCTTTTGCGCATTGTGCCTTTGGAAGGAGATATCAATAATACCTGGGTGTCTGATTACAGTCACGGGGAGCAAAGCTCCATAGTGGCAGACAAGCTTTTCCCAGCTTATTTAGCGGCCCTTAATAATGGCATGCAGTCCGGCGATTATAAGGTGGCGAATACCATCATCAGTGAGTTGATGAAGTATCAAAATGCCCAGGATCCTGAAATCTTGCCTTCCAATACCCAGCGTAAATTGGAGATCTTCTTGAATGAATTGAAGGTTTTTAATCGACTGGCATTGGTTTATACCTTATTAGGCCTGGCCTTTTTACTACTCTTGTTTTTACAGGTATTCCGACCTAAGAACAGTTTTTCAAAACTGCATCTGGTCCTTTTAATCTTGATGTTTGCAGCATTCTTCTTCCATACTTTGGGATTGGGCTTGCGCTGGTATGTATCCGGTCGTGCACCCTGGAGTAATGGTTATGAGAGTATGATTTACATTGCTTGGACCGGAACCCTGGCGGGATTGATTTTTAGCCGTAAATCGAGTGGAGCCCTGGCCGCTACCAATGTGCTTAGTGGTGTGGTATTATTAATTGCGATGTTGAGTTATCTCAATCCGGAGATTACGCCTCTGGTACCCGTATTGCGTTCGTATTGGTTAACTATTCACGTATCTCTGGAGGCAGGATCCTATGGCTTCTTAATGCTTGGTGCCCTCATTGGGGTGATCAATTTGCTTCTGATGATATTCTTGAATCAGGAGAATAAAAAGCGCATTCGAGATATCGTGTCAGAAATGACCAAACTCAGTGAGATGACCTTGATTGGTGGTCTCTTTATGCTGAGTATCGGAACCTATTTAGGTGGGGTTTGGGCCAATGAAAGTTGGGGTCGCTATTGGGGTTGGGATGCCAAAGAAACCTGGGCCTTAGTGTCGATATTGGTCTATGCCTTTATCCTACACATGCGCTTCTTGCCGGGCTTAAAGAGTCATTTTGCCTTCAACTTTGCAACTCTGTTTGGCTTGGCCTCTATTATAATGACCTATTACGGAGTAAACTACTATCTCTCCGGTTTGCATAGTTATGCTGCAGGTGATCCGGTGCCGGTGCCAGCCTGGGTATATTATTCCATTGCCAGCTTGGTATTGATAAGCGCTTTAGCCTGGTGGCGTCAGCGAAAGATTTGGCGCAAGTCTAAATCTTAAGCGTTTCTAAACCTTTATTAGGTATTTACATTTAGGCTCAATTTTCAAAGGCTTATACTTTGCTATGAAATGATTCATGGCAATGCATATTCCTGAAGAATAATCCTGGCTAAGATCTATGAGATTCGTGGGCAAAAGGTCATGATCGATCGCGACCTGGCCCAGCTTTATGGTGTTCCTACCAAAGTTATAAAACAGGCGGTTCGAAGAAAGCTATTTCGATTTCCAGAAGATTTCATGTTCGAAATGTCCGATGAGGAGTTTCAATTTTGGAGGTCACAATTTGTGACCTCCAGCAAAGCAAGCAGGGGCCTGCGATACGCGCCGTTTTGCTTTACCGAGCAAGGAGTTACCATGCTCTCTTGCGTTCTGAATTCTGATCAGGCGGTAAAGGTGAACATACAAATTATCCGAATTTTTATGAAGATGCGGAACATGATCCAGCAGCATCAAGAAATATTAAAGGACCTTGAGGATATTCGAAATTCGGTAAGTAGTCACGATGAGCAAATTGAACTGATCTTCAAGTATATCCAAAAACTAGAGGCCCAGAAATCTGAGCCTCGAAATAAGATTGGATTTAAGCATGAGCCCTAGAAGTTGGGTTTCAGCATATACTTCAGGTAGAAGTCTTCAATTACCTCTACTGCTTCATCAGCGGTATCCACAATTTTAAAGAGTTCCAAGTCCTTGGCGCTAATGTTGTTTTCAGCTTCTAATAGAGTGGTTTTGATCCATTCAATTAGGCCGCCCCAAAATTTAGTACCTACCAGAACAATTGGGAAGCGTCCAATTTTATAAGTCTGAATAAGGGTAAGGGCCTCAAAGAGCTCATCTAAAGTGCCAAAGCCACCAGGCATTACCACAAAACCCTGAGAGTATTTCACAAAGATCACCTTACGAACAAAGAAGTAATCGAAGTCCAGGCTCTTGTCTGGATCGATATAAGGATTAGGCTGCTGCTCCATTGGCAGGTCGATATTCAGACCTACGGAGTTTCCTTTTCCGTCCTTGGCGCCTTTATTGCCGGCTTCCATAATACCGGGGCCACCACCGGTAATAATCCCAAAACCACTTTGGGTCAGCTTATATGCGATTTCCTCGGCTAATTTAAAATAGGGACTGTCGGGCTTGGTACGAGCTGATCCGAAAATAGATACACAAGGTCCCATTCGGGCCATGGATTCGTATCCATTAACGAATTCACTCATAATTTTAAAGATGCCCCAAGAATCGTTGGTGCGTATTTCGTTCCAGCTCTTAGGCTCAAAAGCCCTTTGAAGCTGATCATCAGATTTAGCCATTGCTATTACGTTTTAGTTCAATTTCGAGGAAGCGTGCGGTATGGCCGATGTTCTTTTTCACCAGCTCTTCCGGGTTACCTGAAAATACTACGGTACCTCCTTTTGCGCCTCCTTCAGGGCCGATATCCACCAGATGGTCGGCCAGTTTAATCACATCAAGGTTATGTTCAATAATCAGAACAGTGTTCCCACGGTCTACCAATTTATTTAAAACTTCCATTAAAACTCGCACATCTTCAAAATGTAAGCCCGTTGTAGGTTCATCTAAAATGTACAGGGTTTTACCGGTGTCTCGTTTACTGAGCTCAGTGGCTAATTTAACTCGCTGAGCTTCACCACCGGAAAGGGTAGTGGATTGTTGCCCCAAGGTTATATAGCCCAGGCCAACATCTTGTAAAGTTTTAAGCTTCTGGTAAATTTTTGGAATACTTTCAAAGAACTGCACTGCTCTATTGATGCTCATATCGAGTACATCGGCGATACTCTTCCCCTTGTAGCGCACTTCCAAAGTTTCCCGATTAAATCGTTTACCCTGACAAGTTTCACAATCAACGTAAACATCCGGTAGGAAGTTCATTTCGATCACTCGAATTCCGGCGCCTTCGCAGGTTTCGCAGCGTCCTCCTTTTACATTAAAGCTAAATCTTCCAGGTTTGTAGCCACGAACTTTGGCCTCGGGTAAATTGGCAAAGAGGTCGCGGATATTGGAGAGTACGCCGGTATAGGTCGCCGGATTGGAACGTGGAGTTCTTCCAATAGGACTTTGATCGATATCAATAACTTTATCAATGTGCTCCAGTCCCTTCAAGCTCTTGTAGGGTAGGGGTTCTTTTACCGATTGATAGAAGTGTTTGGATATCGCCGGATACAGAGTTTCGTTGATTAAGGTAGATTTACCTGAACCGGAAACGCCGGTAACCACTACCAACTGCCCTAAAGGTAAATTGAGGTTTACCTTTTTAAGATTGTTTCCGGTAGCACCTTTTAGCTCAATGAACTTACCATTTCCTTCGCGGCGCTTTTCAGGAACGCTAATTTCAAGCTGGCCATTAAGGTATTGAGCAGTAACGCTATTGCTTTTCATAATAGCGGCCAGGTTTCCTTGAGCGACAATTTCACCACCATGGCGACCGGCTCCAGGGCCAATGTCTAAAATGAAATCGGCTTCTTCAATCATATCGCGGTCATGTTCTACCACGATCACGGAATTGCCTAAATCACGTAATTCCTTAAGTGACTGAATAAGCTTTTCATTATCCCTTTGATGGAGACCAATACTGGGCTCATCCAAAATGTAAAGCACGTTCACCAGCTGGGAGCCAATTTGGGTCGCCAAACGAATTCGCTGGGCCTCACCTCCGGATAGTGATTTGGCCGGTCTGTTTAAGCTGAGGTAATTTAGGCCTACATTTAAGAGGAAGCTACTACGGGTACTGAGTTCTTTAATAATTTCGGTTCCGATGCGTCTTTGTTGTTCGCTCATGGAGGCTTCAGCGGTGCCTAACCATTGCTGAAGGCTTTCAATATCCATACGGGCGAGATCGGCAATGCTCTTCCCATCAATTTTAAAATGGCGAGACTCCTTACGCAAGCGATCGCCATTGCACTCATGGCAAGTTACTTCATTCATGAAGCCTTCCGCCCAGCGTTTAATATTGCGGCTTTTGGTTTCCTCAGATTGCTGAGAGATGAAGTTTACGACCCCTTCAAATTTGAGACTGTACTTACGAGTGATGCCCAGGGTTTTATTGGGCACTTCGAAAACTTCATCGGCTCCGTAAAGAACCGTGTCTAAGCCTTCTTTAGGAATATCCTTAATGGGAGTACTTAGCTTAAAACCATAACGATCGCCAATAATCTCAATCTGATTGAAAATCCAATTCGCTTTAAACTCCCCTAAAGGCGCAAGGCCACCTTGTTTGATACTTTTATTGGGATTGGGAATAACCTTATCCAGGTCAATCTCACTCACAATGCCCAAGCCATTGCATTTTGGGCAAGCTCCTTTAGGACTGTTAAATGAGAAGGTATTAGGTTCTGGCTCCGGATAGGCGATTCCGGTGGTAGGACACATTAAATTACGGCTAAAGAAATGCACTTTGGGCTCTTCAAAAACCTGAACCATCAAAACACCACTTCCTTGTGAAAGGGCAGTTTGAATGGATTCCATCAAGCGCTTTTCATCCTTGGCATCTACGCGTAAGCGATCAATAACCAATTCAATATCATGGGTTTTATAGCGATCTAAGCGCATCCCATGGGTAATGTCTTTTATTTCACCATCCACGCGAACCTTCAAAAATCCCTGCTTGGCTACTGAAGCAAATAGCTCACGGTAATGTCCTTTTCGACTGCGGATTAAAGGGGCCAGGAGGTAAACGCGCTGATCTGCAAATCGCTCAATAATGAGGTTCTTAATCTGCTCCTGGGTATAGCTCACCATTTCTTCGCCGGTTTCATAAGAATAGGCGGTGGAAGCGCGAGCGTAAAGTAGACGTAAGAAATCGTAAATCTCGGTTACCGTTCCTACGGTAGAGCGAGGATTCTTACTGGTCGTTTTTTGTTCAATCGAAATTACCGGACTCAGGCCATTAATTTTATCTACATCCGGCCGATCCATATTGCCCAAAAACTGGCGGGCATAGGCCGAGAAAGTTTCGATATAACGACGCTGTCCCTCGGCATAAATAGTGTCGAAGGCCAATGATGATTTTCCGCTGCCACTCAGGCCGGTAATCACAACCAATTCGTCGCGGGGAATCTCAACATCAAGGTCTTTCAGGTTGTGTACCCGTGCACCGAGTACTTCAATTGTATCTGATTCCAAAGGGAAGATTTCAAATTCGAGCAAAAATACAAGTCTTTTTAAGCTCCACCTCGGAGAATAGGAAATGAGTTTCTAGCGATTCAAAAAATTTAATATTTATGGTCCATCCTCAACCCCTGGACTAACTGCTCCTTGTGGAATACTTCGCAATTCCCATCGTTTTAAGCATAGTATTTGCAAGTACTTTAGCTTATTAAATACCTCTTCAATGCCCAGATATTTTCTTACGAGCCTTTTCCTCTGCCTTAGCTTTTTCCTTAAAAGCCAGCACTCGGTAATATACCAGGCTGATAGTGCATGGGTTAAGCAGAAAATAGCATCCATGTCTTTGGATGAAAAACTGGGACAATTGTTTATGGTGGCCGCCTACTCCAATAAGGGACCGGAACATGAACGAGAAATCCAGCAATTGGTGAAAGAGGAGCATATTGGGGGATTAATCTTCTTTCAGGGAAGTCCTAAGGAGCAAGCGCGTTTAACCAACCTCTATCAGTTAAACAGTAGCACTCCTCTCATGATTGCCATGGATGCGGAATGGGGTTTAGCCATGCGTTTACCGGAGACTTTTAAATTTCCCTGGCCCATTACCCTGGGGGCCTTACAAGACACCGTACTGGCTTATGAATATGGTAAGGCAATTGGTGAGCATTGCAAAGCATTGGGCGTACACATCAATTTTGCTCCGGTAGTAGATATCAATACCAATCCTAAGAATCCTATTATTGGGGCTCGTTCTTTTGGAGAGGATCCTGAGCATGTAACTCGAATCGCCGCTGCGGTAATGCGTGGCATGCAATCCGTACATGTGCTGGCGGTAGCCAAGCATTTCCCGGGTCATGGTGATACCGATTCGGATTCGCATAAAACCCTTCCTTCGGTAAGCCATCCAATGGATAGATTGGAACAGGTGGAGCTATACCCCTATAAGAATATAAGTAAGAGTGGATTGGGCGGCGTAATGGTGGCGCATCTAAATGTTCCGGCCATTGACCCAAGTGGTAAGCCCAGCTCATTAAGTCCAGCGACCTTAAAATTATTGCGAGAGCATATTGGTTTTGATGGATTAACCTTTACCGATGCCTTAAATATGCAAGGCGTGGCACGCGATTACAAGCCTGGTATGGTTGATTTGGAAGCAATCAAGGCGGGAAATGATGTATTGGTTTTTAGTCAGGATGTGAAATTGGCCAAAGCCAAAATTAAGGAAGCCTTAAAAGCAGGCTTAATCGACACTGCTCACATTAATGCCAGCGTAAAAAGGATTTTAGCCGCAAAGTATTGGATGGGTCTAAGTACCAAGACCCATATTGAGGGCAGTACTTTAGCATCTAAGCTCTTACGTGAAAAAGATCAAATTCTGAATCACAATATTTTTGCCGAAGCGCAAACCTTGTTGATCAATAAGAACAAAACCCTGCCGGTTAAAAAGTTGGCGGATCTTAAGATTGCTTGTGTAACGGCGGGTAGTGAAGTAAGTCCCTATTTTGCTGAGATGTTGAAGAAGTACACTCAGGTAGAGTACTTCGATTATACCAACAAAAATGAGGAGCAAATTATCGCGGCTTTGGCGGATTACGATTATGTAGTTCTCGGTTTATATACCTCCAATGCCAATCCCTGGAAGTCCTATAAAATCAGTTCTGAAATTCGTCGCTTTACGCGTCGCATTGCCCTCCAGAATAAATTGATCATTACCCTGTTTGCCAATCCTTATTCCCTATTGGATTTTCCGGAAGCCCGCGATGCCGAAGCTTTATTGATGGCCTATCAAAATGATCCTGATGCCGAAAGTGTGGCCGCTCAAATCATTTTTGGAGCCTTGGGAGCCAAAGGTCGTTTACCCGTTTCTGCCGGGGAGCCCTTCGAAGTGGGCTTTGGATTAAATACTCAAGCCATCGGTCGTTTAGGTTATCATTATCCAGGGGCGGTGGGCCTCGATGTAAATACCTTGAATCGCATTGATGGTATCGTAAAAGAAGCGATGAATCAAGGGGCAACCCCTGGAGCGCAGGTGCTTATCGCCCGCAAGGGACAGGTGATTTACCATAAGAACTTTGGTTATATCGATTCAAAAAAAAAGACTCCGGTACGTTCGGAGCATCTATATGATTTAGCTAGCATTACCAAAATCGCAGTAAGCGTTCCTCTGCTAATGTCTTTGGTGGAAGAGGGTAAGTTAAATCTCGACAAAACCTTAGGTTATTACCTTCCAGAAGCAAAGGGAACCAATAAAGAGAATTTGGTACTACGGGAAATTCTAGCCCACCAAAGTGGTTTAAAACCTTGGATTCCATTCTATTTGGAAACTCTGGATCATGGGAAATACAAGGAAGGTTACTACGGTAAGGAGCGTAGTTTTGACTATCCCAATGTGGTGAGTGAAGGGCTTTACAGTCAGCGCTATATGCGTGATACGATATTAAAAAGGATACTCGATTCCGACTTACTTCCCACTAAGGAATACCGCTATTCGGATTTAGGTTATTACCTCTTTATGCAGATCATTGAAAGGATGGAAGGGCAGCCCCTGGATGAATTGATCCACGAAAAGCTTTATGAACCTTTGGGAGCAAATACCATGGTTTATCATCCTTTACAGATTTATCCCATTGATTTAATTGTACCTACTGAAGACGATAAAACCTTTCGAAGATCATTGATTCGGGGTTATGTGCATGATCAGGGAGCGGCCTTATTAGGTGGAGTGGCGGGGCATGCTGGACTTTTTAGTACAGCGAATGATTTGGCCAAATTGATGCAGATGTACATGCAGAAGGGCGAATATGCCGGAGTTCGATATTTTGATTCAGTAACGGTAAATGAATTTATCCGTTGTCAGTATTGCCAAACCAAGAACCGTCGGGGAATAGGTTTCGATAAACCTCAATTAGAAGGCCCTGGGCCTACCTGCGGTTGCGTTTCAGATCGTAGCTTTGGCCACAGCGGATTTACCGGTACCTTAGCCTGGGCCGATCCTGATGAGCAAATAGTCTATATTTTTCTATCGAATCGGGTGAATCCGGATGCTGAAAACCGAAAACTTTTAAGTTTATCAACTCGCACCAAAATTCAAGAAGTAATCTATGAAGCGATTCAAAACGACGACCCTACTGCTGCTCTCATTGGCTTGGCTCCCTGAGGGTCTTCAAGCACAAGAAAATCAAAAGCCAAATCCAAGAGATACTACCATTGTAAACTTCCATCCTAATGGAATTCCATCGGAATTGATCTCTTATGATCAAGACGGTTTGGAAGATGGCGTTCACTTTAATTACCGCCAAACTGGTAGCATCGCCAAGATGGAAAATTTTAGCCATGGCAAGCTGCATGGTCCCTTCATGCGCGTGAATAATCGCGGTAAGATTAGCGAAGAGGGGAAATATGAAAATGGTTTGGAGCAAGGACTTTTTACCAAGTATTATTCGGATGGTAAAAAGCAGGAGCAGGCCACTTACAAGGATGGTAAGAAGAATGGTAAAGCCATTTGGTACTACACCAATGAGAATATGAGTACCATGCTCAATTATGAGGAAGACATCCTTCAAGGCGAAGCCAAGAGCTTTTACAAAAGTGGTGAGGTAAAATCAGTTTACATTTACGAAGACAATAAGAAGGAAGGCCTTTACCGCGAGTATTATCAAGATGGTAAACTCAAGGTAGAAGGAAATTACAAAGACGATAAAGAAGACGGCAAATGGACCTATTATGCAGAAGATGGATCCGTGCTGAAAACTGAAAAATACCGGAAGGGAGAATTACGCTAAAGTGAATATCGGGATCGTGGGATACCCCACCTACGGGGGAAGTGGAGTAGTAGCTACCGAACTTAGTATGTACCTGGCTAAGCAGGGACATAAGATTCATTTCATTTCCTATTCGCAACCAGTACGGCTGGATGTATTGGAGCCTAATATTTACTATCATGAGGTAAATGTTCAGGATTATCCGCTCTTCGAATATCAACCCTATGAGCTGGCTTTGAGCAGTAAAATGGTGAATGTGACCCTCAAGTATAAATTGGAGGTTATTCATGTGCATTATGCTATTCCTCATGCCTATGCGGCCTATATGGCCAAACAAATTTTGCGCGAAAAGGGCGTTGCCCTTCCCATTGTCACCACCTTGCACGGCACAGATATCACTCTGGTAGGAAGAAACCCCAGTTATAAGCAGGCGGTTAATTTCAGTATCAATCATTCGGATGTAGTGACCTCCGTAAGTGAAAGTCTGAAACAGGATACCCTTTCCTTTTTTAATATCACTAAGGATATTCAGGTGATTCCTAACTTTTTGGATCTAAGCCTCTATAAGCCAGATGATAGCTGCAAACACAATTTTGCAGAAGAAGGAGAGAAGATTGTTACCCACGTTTCCAACTTCAGGAAGGTGAAACGCATTCCAGATGTTATTGATGTGTTCTTCCGTTTGCAAAATGAAATGCCCGCAGTATTACTGATGTTGGGAGATGGTCCGGAAAAGGAAAGAGCGCGCAAGCAAGCCCAGGATTTGGGCATTGCCGAGAAGGTGAAATTCCTGGGTAAAACCTCTGATGTAGAGCGTATCCTTTGCATTTCAGATTTGTTTATTCTGCCATCCGAAAAGGAGAGCTTTGGCTTGGCCGCCCTCGAAGCGATGGGAGCCGGGGTACCCGTAATCTCATCCAATACCGGAGGCTTAGGGGAAGTGAATATCCATATGAAAACCGGTATTACTGCCGATGTGGGTGATATCGACGCCATGGCTCAAGGCGCTATTCATATCTTAAGCGATCCACAAAGGCATATGGCCTTTGCACAGGCCGCTCGAGCCCAGGCAGAACGATTTGCCATTGATGAAATTATGCCAGATTATTTAAGGGTTTACCATGAAGCCATAGCTGCCAGTAATGCCTGAAGTGCTAATTCAAAGACTTGACCGCGCCGGTTATTTAGAGTCTTATCCCTTATACGTAAATCGAAAGCTTACTGCCCGCATCGCCTTTGGCGAAACCTATCATTTGGAATTAGAGCCGGGTCGTTATCAATTGCATTGTGGCGGCCTCTTTGCTTTGGAGGATGAAATATGGTTAGATATTACAGAGCATCGCAAGGATTTGTTCTTGTCGGCGGAAAGGCCTAAATCATTAAAAGCGCCCTGGCCCAAATACTATCGTTTAAAGTGGACGGAAACCACCCCTATCCAAATTAAAAAGGAGGAAGAGCAGGCAGTATTAAAATCTGAACAAGGCAATGCCTTAATTCGGGCCTTTGGATTTTTAGCCTTACTGGCTTTAGGATCTGCCTGGATGTTTTGGCAGTCTATGGAATATGAGGAGCCTTTATTGTCCTTTGGTGGAATAGCTTTACTAGTGGCCATTCCCTGGGCTTATCGAGGGGCTTTACTTAGTCAACTGAAAGAGAGATAGCCGCTAATTAGCCACCCACTCTTTTAGTCTTATAGCCTTGTTTTTGGAGGTACTCCAAGATTTTCGGACGCAGATCCCCTTGGATGATGATTTCCCCGTCTTTAACGGATCCACCCGTGGCGCAATGACCTTTAACCGCTTTGGCCAGATCTTTCAAGGCTTCATCAGAGCCTTCAAAACCTTTGATGATCACGGCCGTTTTTCCACCCCGACCTTTCTTCTCAAGATGTACTTCTAAAAGCTGATCTCCCGGTTGGACTTCTTCAATTTCATCTTCCTCATCGAAACCTTGAAAACCACTATTGCCAGTTGAGAATACCATGGAGCCCAGATCTTCGAGGGAATTGGATTGCTTTTTAGCCATAAAAAGGATTTGAGGGCAAAGGTATAGATTGCATGCAATCTATTTTTTCTTACTTGATTTCGCTTGCGGATTAAAATTGAGGCATAATTGCAACCAGTGTTCCAATTCATCTTCTCGGTCAATACCCTCAGGATCTACAAAGACATAGCCTTTCATTGGTCTACCGGTAAAGTCCATAGGGCGAGCGGCTTTTAATTCCATGGCCTCTTCGTATTGATCCGGACCTACCCGCGCCATTAAATGATCTTTTACTACGCCGGCCAGCATTTTATCATCAACCATAAAGCAAAGGCCTCCCATCATTTTCTTTTCAATAAAGGGGATGCTTTTCTGATTGAGGTGGTTGCGAATGCGCTCGCCTAAAAATTCATCGAAAGCCATATTCTAGCGTCTAGCCATTATTTTATTAAAAGAATTCACCCTTTTGCTTTGTTGGGTAAAAGCAACAAATGGAATAGCAGCGCTTACCGTGCTAATGGCGCCATAGCGAGACCATAGAAAGAAAGTGAGCATAGCGCTAAGTCCAAAGGCGATGATTACCGTGGTGTTATTTACTTCTGCTCTAATATCGTTCACATGTTTCATTTGGTCCTTGGCGCAATGCTTACAATGTACCCTAATCTCCTTGCCGAATTTCATCTCCAGGCTAATGCGGGAATTAGCCTTTTGCTTTAAAGAAAATGGCTTTTTACAGGATTCACAATTGCAATATAGAAGCATTGATATTCAGTTAATTTGAAAATTGTTTCACTAACCAAAGGATTAGGTAAAGTCCTAAGCCAGTGCCATAAAAAATAAAGGCAATAACAAAGGCAATACGGATGATGCTAACATCCCATCCTAATTTAAAGCTCAGCCATTCGGCTACTCCTAATATCATAGCTTTTGAATTAATTGGTCTCTAAATTTAGCAAAGGCCAAGGACTATTGGGTCGACAAATAAACTTTTAAGCTTTGAAAACCTTCCACAAAACCTCCTTCAGGACCATAGTCCCAATTCGAATGGCCGGTGCAAAGAGGGTATAGGTTTTCGGTCCCTAAAGCTACAATGCGAGTTTTAAATTGTCCGCCATTTTGGGATCCATCAAGATCCTCGATTAAAATTTGACTTCCCGGTAAATCCGCTCCCCAAACCAGAACATAATTACTTTCCGCAAACCAAAAGCGAATAGACCAGGGATTCATGGGATGATTGTTATCTATAATGCCACAGTGACTGGTACTATCCGGGTTCATGCACATCCAAAGGGTATCATCCTCCCATCCTCCCTTGCGGTAAACTTGATGCGTGATTCGTTCCCCCAGGCTATCCAAAAAGCTGATCTTTAAATCCGGGATTCTCTCTCCACTCAGACTATCCTCAACTTCGACCACCAGAATATAAGCCCCATCAAAAGGACAATGTTGTGAAAAAAGGGGGGTGCTTAAGAGCAGTAAACCGAAGAGATAGTGTTTGAGCATCTCGATTGGGATTTTTCGAAATGTACTAATCTCTCTTTAAGGGGATAGGCGTTCCAGAAAATAAGTCTGGACAAATCCACTATCGGTTTGGCCTCCGTAATTCCGTATTTGAATCAGATCTACTATCAGGTATTTACCATTTTGAAAGCTTACTACAGTAGGGTGGCTTACTCTATATTCCGAAGAAGTGCTAGGAAAGATGGAAGGTATTTCAATTGGATTTTTGAAAACCATGGATTCCACATCAATCCGACTGGCCCAAATGGAGGGACTATTGCCAAAGGTTAGAATACTATCTGCGTCTGGACTTTGTAAAGGGAGATCGATTTGCAGTGGTCCCTGGAAAAAGTGACTGCGTTTATCACTTTTCGGATGTACCTTAATACTGTAAAGCTTTACTGTATCTACACCTCTTTCAATTGAACGAATATTTAAGTTCCGATTGAAATGAAGTTTGGGATCGATAAAATTGCCACTCGCCGAAAAGAGGATGCGATACGAAGCACTATCATGAGGATGTGCCCATGTGCTATCTGCGATTAGGCCTTTAAGACCAGTGAGGTGTTTAAAAAGATCTTGGTAGGCAATACTATCATTTTGAGCTCGGACCATGCTACTGATTATTAGAAATACCAGCAGGCAGGCTTGCTTCAGGCTCATCATGAAAGGCATTTGAATTAGCTTTTTAAGCCAATCTCTCTTAAACGCTCATCTAAATATCCTCCTGCTGTAATATCCTCGTATTGTTTTGGGTGCGTCGCATCAACACACTCTGGCAAACAATCCAATGGCATTTCGCTGCGAGGATGTAAAAAGAAAGGAATACTGAAACGGCTTTCGGCCCATTTTTCGCGAGGAGGATTCACCACTCGGTGGGTAGTACTGCGCAGTTTATTATTGCTGTGTCTTTGTAGCATATCGCCTACATTCACTACAATTTGACCTGGCAAGGCCGTAACGGGAATCCATTCTCCAGCCTTGTTTAAAACCTGTAAACCATCCGCAGAAGCTCCCATTAAAAGGGTGATGAGGTTGATGTCTTCATGCTCAGCGGCACGCACGGCATCCTGAGGTTCCTCGGTAATGGGAGGGTAGTGGATCGGTCTTAAAATGCTATTGCCATTATGGATATGAGCATCAAAATAGGTTTCTTCCAATCCCAGGTATAAAGCCAGGGCACGAAGCATATCTCTACCGGTTGCTTCCAGGGTTTGATAAGCCTCTTTACCAATGCGATTAAAATCGGGTAATTCTGCTACCTCAATATTTTCCGGATATTCCTGAGCGATCGCATCGCCATCTTCTACATATTGACCAAAATGCCAAAACTCTTTAAGGTCACCCGTATTTCTACCCTTGGCATGTTCCTTACCAAATCCGGTATAGCCACGTTGACCAGCAATACCGTCAATCTCGTATTGAGCTTTGATATCAGTTGGAAGATTAAAAAAGGCCTTAACCTCGCGATACAGAGCAGCACTGAGTTCGTCGCTGAGACGGTGATTCTTGAGAGCCACAAAACCAATGTCCTCATAAGCCTTGCCTAAGGCCTGTACAAAGGCATTTTTTCTTTGTGGATCGCCACTTAAAAAATCATTTAAATCAACTGAAGGAATACCGATCGACTGACTCATCTTTAGGATTTTGCGCAAAGATAGGGACTGAGCGGGATTAGCGTGGAAAAAGCTTGCGGAATGGCTCTAAATAGAATTCAATTTGATCAATGTTAAAACAGGGCTAAGGACTTGATTAGCCGGAAATTGCTTAAGGATGGTGTTCTATCCAATTTGAGATTAGATATTTCCAGCTTAAGTAATGCTCAAAACTTGGCTAAATCCCTTGCCCATTCCCAATAAAATCTAATTTTGGAAGCCCTTATTAGCTCTCTATGAAATTCAATCGAAAAGGATTGACCGATCAGGAATTGATCGACTTTTATACCGCCATTCTACGTCCCCGTCTAATTGAGGAGAAAATGTTGATCGCCCTGCGTCAGGGGCGGATTTCCAAATGGTTTTCCGGCTATGGTCAAGAGGCAATTTCGGTAGGCGCCGCCTTAGCGATGGACTCCGATGAGTTTATGCTTCCGATGCATCGAAACCTGGGGATTTTCACCACACGAAAGATTCCTTTATACCGATTGTTCTCCCAATTTCAGGGTAAGGCCAATGGCTTTACCAAGGGTAGAGACCGTTCTTTCCATTTTGGCTCTAAGGACCATAAACTGGTAGGGATGATTTCCCATCTTGGTCCGCAAATGGGTATTGCCGATGGTATTGCTCTGGCACATAAGCTTAAAAAGGAGGATAAGGTTTGTTTGGTGATCACCGGTGATGGTGGGGCTAGTGAAGGCGATTTCCATGAAGCCTTAAACGTGGCTGCCGTTTGGAAGCTGCCCGTAATTTTCTTGGTCGAGAATAATCAGTGGGGATTGAGCACGCCCAGTCATGAGCAATTTGCTTTTAAAAGCTTTGTTTATAAAGCGATGGGCTATGGTGTGAAAGGAAAGAGTATAGATGGGAACAACCTTCTGGAAGTTTATCATTCGATTAAGGAGATCAGTGAAGAGATAAAGAAAGACTCGGTACCTTTTATCCTGGAATGTAAAACCTTCCGCATGCGCGGACATGAAGAAGCCAGTGGCACTAAATACTACCCTGATGGCATTCAAGAGGAGTGGGCAGAGCATGATCCGGTAGACAATTTCCGAGCCTTCATGATTAATGAGGACATTATTAGTCCCGACGAGAATGAAAATTTAACTCAGGGTATTAAGCAGGAAATCAATGCCGCTTTTGAAGAGGCTTTCGCCGAAGAACCCATTGTGTTTAATCCTGAAACAGAATTGGCTGATCGTTTTGCACCCTTCGATTTTGTAGAACGTCCTGCGGGCGATCAAAAGGAAGATCGTCGTTTGGTAGACGCCATTCACGATGCATTGGATCAGAGTATGGAGGCCCATCCCAATTTGGTGATTATGGGTCAGGATATAGCTAAATATGGTGGAGTATTCAAAGTAACCGAAGGTCTGGCCGACAAATACGGCTACGATCGAGTGCGAAATACACCTTTATGCGAATCGGCCATTGTAGGTACCGGATTAGGCCTAAGTATCTCAGGCATGAAAGCAGTGGTAGAAATGCAATTTGCCGACTTCGTTACTGAAGGTTTTAATCAGATTGTAAATAACCTGGCCAAGATTCACTATCGCTGGGGTCAGAATGCAGATGTAGTAGTGCGGATGCCTACCGGAGCGGGAGTAGCTGCCGGCCCATTCCACAGCCAGAGTAATGAGGCCTGGTTTACCCATGTGCCCGGATTAAAAGTGGTATATCCTGCTTTTCCATCCGATGCCAAAGGTTTGCTGATCAGCGCTATTGATGATCCGAACCCGGTGCTCTTTTTTGAACATAAAGCCTTATATCGTTCCATTTCGGAGCCGGTGGCCGACAACTACTATAATTTACCCATCGGCAAAGCTGCAGTGGTGCGCGAAGGAAATGCTGCCACCATAGTTACTTATGGTGCTGCGGTACACTGGGCTTTGGATTTAGCAGAAGAACAAGGTGTGGATATTGAGGTAATTGACCTCCGAACTTTAATGCCTTTGGATGAGGAAGCGATTCTTAATTCAGTGCGTAAAACCCATCGCGCCTTAGTACTGACCGAGGACACGGCTTTTGGAAGTATTGCTAATGACATCTCCGCACTTATTACTGAAAAGGCATTCGAAGCTTTAGATGCTCCAGTACGTCGTTGTGCAAGTATGGATATGCCGGTTCCTTTTGCAGCGCAATTGGAGCAGGGATTCTTGGCGAAAAGCCGATTGGCCGATACTTTGAAGGAGCTTTTGGAGTATTAGGATTGAATTGCAAATTCAATCCAGTAATGCAAATTCAATCCAGCGTTGTCTTGAATGCGACTCGCTCGAATTTGCAATTCGAGCGAGAGTTTCTGAATTGAATTACAAATTCAATCCAGAATTACAAATTCAATCCAGTATTGCAAATTCAATCCAGAATTACAAATTCAATCCAGTATTGCAAATTCAATCCAGTATTGCAAATTCAATCCAGTATTCAAGCGATATTTAAGCATCCTTAGACCGAGGATGAAACTTCAAAATAGTTTCCCTTAACTGCTGTTGACTGAGATGGGTATAAATTTCGGTAGTAGTAATGCTTTCATGCCCCAGCATTTCTTGTACGGCGCGTAAATCGGCACCATGTTTTACGAGGTGGGTAGCGAAGCTATGGCGAAAGGTATGGGGCGAAATGGTCTTACGTATGCCCGCTGCGGAGGCGGCATCTTTCACCAAATTAAAAATCATGGCTCGACTTAAGGCACTGCCTCTGCGATTGAGAAAGAGAATGTCTTCCGAACCTTTTTTTACGGGTAGATGTACCCGCACTTCTTGTCGGTACAATTCAATCATCTTTTGAGCCAGGCTATTGATTGGAACCAATCTTTCCTTATTGCCTTTGCCCACTACCCGAATAAGATCTTCCTTAAAAAAGAGATCAGAAATGCGCAGCCCTACTAATTCGGAAACTCGCAATCCACAGGCATAAAGGGTTTCGAAAATGGCCACATTGCGCATGCCTTCAGGCTTGGAGCGGTCAATACTATCGATCATGGCCGATACTTCTTCTTCCTCTAAATACTCTGGAAGTTTTTGATCCAATTTAGGTCCTTCCAGTAATTCGGCTGGATTTTGATCAATGTAGTCTTCTAAGATTAAATACTTGTAGAAAGCACGTAGGGAGGAGATTAAGCGAGCCTGACTGCGAGTACTCAATCCATGGTTTTGCAAATCCCGCAGGCATTTCTCCAAACGGAAAAGGTTCAATTGCAAGGGACCCAGCTCTTCATTCTCGAAATAATTGGCAATTTTATTCAAGTCCCGGAGATAGGCTTTCACCGAATTATCGGCCAGACCCTTCTCCAGTTGCAGATAGTTTTTGAATTCTCGAATGGCGCCTTTCCACTGCATTTTTAAGTAATTTGGCTCGGCTAAAGGTAGCTAATGAAAGTGGGTATTCTCAACGGTCCGAATCTCAATTTATTGGGAAAGCGTGAACCGGAAATTTACGGACATCAAGGCTTTGAATCCTATTTGGAAAAGCTGAAAGCGGATTTTCCCGAACATGAAATCCTGTATCGTCAATCCAATGTGGAAGGCGAATTGGTAAACGCCATACATGACTTGGCGGAGGAATGTGAGGGAATCATTTTTAATCCTGCTGCTTTTACTCATACTTCGATCGCTTTGGCGGATGCGGCAAAATCCATTGACTGCCCCATCATCGAGGTCCATCTTTCCAATGTATATCAGCGTGAGAGCTTCCGACATAAAAGCTATTTATCGCCCGCTGCAAAGGGAGTAATCACGGGTCTGGGTCTAAAGGGCTATGAGCTGGCTTTGAGAGCTATGTTGGGCTAAAGTTTGATGAATTTCACTGTTTCGCTAAAACCATATTTGTCGCTACTGGCCTTACATATATAAAAACCAAAAGGCAAATCAATTAATTCCATTTTTTGTTCTTGTCCATCTTCAAAATGAATGGTTTTGAGCAAGTTTCCACTTACATTATAGATATCCACGCGATTGTAGCATTCGCCTTCTGCAAGAGCGGCTGTTTCATGTACGGGATTGGGGTAAAGACTTAAGGGTTTAAACTCGGGAAAATCTTCAGAGTCAAAAATATACTTAGGATAATATTTTGGCGTTCGAGTTACAAATTCCACCTCTTCGGATTCTTTTAAGCGAGGATACCAATTATTAAATCCTTCTTTTAGTACTACATTTTGGATTCTTTGATAGCCAACAGTAAGAAAGTTAAAGCAATAAAGATTGTATGTTCCGGTTGGCAAGCCTTCAAGTCTATAACCAATTGCGCTATCATTTTTCCAGGAGTAATACAAAAAACGTTTACCAGATTCTTGATGCTTGGCTTCAATGATGAAATCTTTAAGAGTGTCGGGAGAATTAATACTCCTTACAATACCGGTGAGTACAGCCTCTCCATGTTGGGCAAATATTCTGGGCATGCAGAGCAGAAGGGCGAGTAAAAGCGAAGCAGATTTCATAGCAGATTTAGGTTTAAGGGTTCACTATTTTGGATGCTCAATTTTTAATTCGGTTGCCTAATTCCTGTGAAAATGCATTTCGTACATTAGGGCTCTTACCTAAACAGAGCTAAAAATGATACTAAGTACCACCGACTTTATTCCGAACCGAGAAGTAATCGAGATACTAGGCGTAGCCCGCGGTAGCACGGTTAGAGCCCGAAATATTGGCCGCGACATTTTTGCCGGTTTGAAAAATATCGTTGGAGGAGAAATTGAGGAATACACCAAGCTACAGGCACATGCGCGCGAGCAGGCCATGCAAAGATTGGAGCAGGATGCCCAACGTTTAGGCGCCGATGCGGTGATCAATATCCGCTTAACCACAGCGATGGTTATGCAAGGAGCGGCAGAAATTCTGGCCTATGGAACCGCGGTAAAATTGAGCTAATGGAATTTAGTTGGCCAATTTTTATCAATGGCGGAGTTTGGATAATCCTCCTAATACTAATCATTTATTTAGCCTTTCGTCGCCTGCGGATAAAGGAGACCGAAGACTTTGAAAAGCGAGATAATTAAGAAGGGGAAATACACTTTGGGGAATTGAAATTTGAATATCGCATAAGCTTAATCTATCTGATTATTGGGGCGCTTTGGATTCTGTTTTCAGATCTGGCTGTCAATGAATTGGTGGATTCCCCTGCCATGCAAAATGAACTCCAAACCTATAAAGGCTGGTTCTACGTCGTGGCCACTGGTGCCTTGTTATTTGTCTTTTTGCGTCGACATTTAGGGCGACTTAGAACCGTAGAGCAAAGTTTGGAGTCCCATCAAAAAAGCTTGGAGAAAACGGTTCAAGAAAAAACACGAGATCTGGATCAAACCTTGCAAGAGCTTCATGAAAAGCATGAAAAGCTGCAAGAGAAGAATGAGATTATTCACAATCAAAATCTGCAGTTGCAAAAAGCGCTTGAGGATTTGAAATCTGCGCAAAGCAAATTGATGCAAGCCGAAAAAATGGCTTCCATTGGTCTTTTAACCCGAGGTCTGGCCCATGAAGTAAATAATCCCCTGAATTATATCTCTGGTGGTTTAGTGGGCCTGGAAGACCAAAACCTGGCGGAGCATAATGAGGAAACTCAAATTTACATTCGTGGTATTCGCGAAGGGCTCCAAAGAGTGCATCGGATCATTCGTTCCCTAAATCAAATGAGTAATCAAGGTGGGGAGAAAAAAGAGCGCTGCGATATTGGCCGTATTCTCGACAATGTTCTAGTTTTACTACTTCCTGAATATTCGACTGAAATTCAGATTCAAAACTCCATTAAAGCCAAAGAAGTACAGGTTATTGGCAATCGGGCTGAGCTCTACCAGGTCTTTTTTAATATTATTCAAAATGCCTTTCAGGCCATGCCTGATGGTGGAGTCTTGAAGTTAAATGCTGAGAATCTGGAAGCTGGCATTCGAGTGCAAATCCAGGATAGTGGCAACGGTATTGTAACGGAGAATCTGCTGAAAGTAACCGATCCTTTTTTCACCACCCGATCTCCAGGTGAAGGAGTGGGGCTGGGATTGTCGATAGCGTATAATATTATTGATCAGCATAATGGTAAATTGAGTATCCAATCCCAAGAAGGGCAGGGAACCACCGTCACTGTTGAAATTCCTAATTCATGAGTTTACCCCAAATTCTCTATGTTGATGATGAGGAGATGAATTTGCTCCTTTTCAGTCTAAATTTTAAAAAGCACTTTGAAGTGCTTACTGCTAATGATCCAAAAGAGGCTCATCAGAAGGTAGCCGAAGGCTTAAAGCCTGATGTGGTAGTGAGCGATATGAAGATGCCGGGACAAAATGGAGTTGAGTTTTTACAGAGCATTCGCGAACATCTTCAGGAAGCACCATTTTATATCTTAACTGGCTTTGAGATTAATGAAGAAATTCAGCAGGCTCTTAATTCGGGCTTGATTCGTAATTACTTGCGAAAGCCTTTTAACCGTGACTCCCTGCTGGCAGAATTTCAGCGGGTGCTTGGTCAAAATTGATCTTTGGACCATGGATACGGCTTTACTAAAGAAGATGTCATACAAAGGGGAAAGCCCTTTACTTTTAGCTAATGTACCAGAAACATTGCTTGAAACATTTAAGGATTGGATTAAGGCGTCTGTTGCCCAGGATCATGATTCAGCCTTGAGCTATGCCTTTGTTTTTGTACAGAAGCAAGAGGATTTGAATCAATGGATCGATAAGCTATGCCCATTAATGGAGGGGGATGCACCGCTGTGGTTTGCCTATCCTAAGAAAAGTAGTAAGCATTTTAAAAGCGAGATCACCCGCGATTCCGGATGGAACCACATTGGACAGTACAATATGGAGCCGGTACGTCAAATCGCCATTGATGAAGACTGGAGTGCTTTGCGTTTCCGGAAATTAGAATACATCAAGAAATTGACGCGTCGAGACAGTATGCGTCTCAGTCCAAAGAAATAAGACTAAAACTTATACTTGTAACCAATCCGTATTACCTGTGTTTCATAGTAATTGGCACTGCTGTATTTGAATCCATCGGCATTTATTTCTTGACGAATCACCATGCTATTGAGTAAGTCCGTGGCATTGATAAAGAACTCTCCTTTACCATTTTGAAGCCTGCGGCTTAATCCAAAATTCAAGGAATAGCGCGCATCAATTTTACCTTGTGGAATAATATCCGGAGCCAGGTAAATGCTGCTGATCTGCATATGGGTAGATTGACCCAGTTTGAAATTGAAGTTCAGCTTAAAATTTCCTGAAAGTAAATCTTGGGCCGGTGCACTGTAATAGCTCAATTTAGGGTAGCGATTAAGCACTGTAAAGGCCGAAATTTGATTGTAATACACATTAAGGTTGGCATTCAGCCTCAGCCATTTACTTAGTTTTTGATTCAAATCAAGCTCAATTCCACTGTTAAAAGCAGCACCGGTATTTTGGGAGATATTGTAAATCAAATTTGAGGTATCAGATTGAATCGCTATTCGACTTATCTGAGCCTTAGACATTCGATGGTAGGCTGCACCATAGATGGATCCTTTTTCCCAGGCATGTTTATAGCCGAGTTCCAAGCTATTGGTGAATTGAGGTTTCAGCGCGGGATTTCCCACCTTAATGATCTCTGCATCATCGTATTTAGGAAAAATGCGAATGTCAACTTCATCCGGGCGATCCACTCGGCGATTGAAGAATAAACTCAATTTATCCCCATCCGAAATTTTATAGGCGATGCGCGCATTAGGGAAAGGTTGTAGATATTGATAGCCATCACTTTTATAGGTATTATGTCCCGGGCTCACTTCATAGTATAGATCCACATATTCCAAGCGTAATCCAAGTTCTGCCTCCCAATCTTGAATTTCATAATTCAGGTTTCCATAGATAGCAGGAATAGTCTCACGGTAAGTAGCAATGCCATCTGCACCTACATCCAAAACAGAATGTTGAACAGAAGGATTAAACTGCATAATGGTAGGGATAATTCTCTGTCTGAATTTTAGTCCCGTTTCTAAAAGGCCATGTTTTAGAGGCCTTTGATAGTCTAAATTGAAATCGGATACTTTTTGATCTGCAATCAGATGGAATGATTCCTTGCTTTGATAGCTCGGCAGTTTATTGTCGAAGAAATAGCTTTCATCTTCTCGGTCGAAACTATAGCGATAACCAAGTTTAAGAAGATGCCCGGGTTCCGGAAATTTATGCTCGTAATCTAAGGAACCCATATAAGCTGTCAGGACTTCATCTTCCAGGAATTGCCATAAGCGTAAACTCTCACCAGTTCTGCCATTAAAGAAGGGCTGATCCCCATAATCCTTAACGCTTTCTCTACTGAAATAGGTGGCCAGGCTGATGCTATTATTGGCATCTAGTTGATAATCCAATCCCGCCTTTGAGGTGAAGAAATGGGTATTTCGATTTCGTTTTAATTGCTGATCGATCTGAGTGCCGTCAGCATAGCTTCGGCTTACGAATTCGTTTCGGTTTAAACTTTCGATATAGAGATGATCTGCCTGAAGGAAAAGATTCATCTTGTTTTTACGATAGTTCAGCGCTATGCTAGGGTTAATTTTAGGGGTAGCTTGATATTGGGGCCTAATACCAGGAAGGTTATCCTTGCGTACCCATAATGCACCCAATCCGGTACTCAGGCCTGCTTGGCCATTTAAACCGCTGGCATCTTGTTTCTTGAGAATAATGTTAATGATACCGGCATTTCCATTGGCATCATATTGAGCGGAAGGATTATTAATGATTTCAATCTTTTCAATGGCGGAAGCCGGAATATTATCCAGGCCATTCTGCTTACCAAAGCCAGTAATAGCCGTCTGTTTGCCATCGATAAGGATCATCACTTGATTACTGCCTCGCAATTGAATTTCACCTTCTTGGGTGCTAATCCCTGGCAATTGACTGAGGGTTTGCAAAACACTGCCTCCGCTCTGACTCAGATTATCTTCGGGGAGGTAGGTTTTCTTATCCATTTTAGCGCTGAGTGCTTCTTTGCGCGCTGAAACCACCACTTCCTCTAATTGCTCATTATCCTCTTTTAGATATAGGACCCCCAAATCCAAATAGGCCGAATTGGAACCAATGTAAAGGTCCTTATACAGACCCTTAAAGCCAATAAAGGAAAGTGAGAGTAGGTATTTTCCTGGAGCAATGTCGCTTAAATTGAAAAGGCCTTGCTCATCTGTAATGGTGCCACTCAGGAAGCTCGAATCAGCAGGACTAAGCAATTGAATATTTACGAAGGGGAGGAGTTCTTGATTTTTTTCGGATTTCACGGTCCCGGATAGATTCACCAAGCTTACCTGGGCCCGAAGGCCCAGGGGTACTAAGAGCAGTATGAGACTAAAAGTTCTTAGAGTTCTAATCATCATCTTCTTCGCTTTCTTGACTTTGTTTAATGATCCCTTTTTCATTTACGAGAACTTCCCACTCTTCATCATTCACTTCAATTTCAAGCTCATAAGCGGAGCCATCGGGCTTTTCTACTCTTTCCACTTCTTCCAAATCGTAGTCGGAATAGGCGGCATCCAAATGTGCTAATATGGATTTGGGGACTTCACTTTTCTTTATTTCATATTCGGTCTCCAACCATTGTCCGGCGGAATTGAAATTAGCGGAGTACTCATTGCCATTCCATTTGAATTCAGCTTCCCATTCATTCGTAGATTCTTTTTCCCATTCCACTTTAGTGGCTTCCGGGAATTTAGTTTTAAAAGCGCTTTGCACTGCATCCGGTACTTTCATTGAATTCGATTTCTGGCCATAGCTCAGGACTAGCGTTCCCAATAGGAAGGCTGTACTTAAAATTACTTTCTTCATAATTGCATGGATTTAAATTACAATCCAAACTTCAGGATGGATTTAGAAGAAAATTGGAATTTTAAGAAAAGTCCAGGCGGAAGATATGCCTGGAGGATTCAAAACTATAGCTCACTTGCCAATGGTATTTGTGGGCAATCTCTTTAACAATCGCCAGGCCTAAGCCACTGCTCACTTTATCGGAAGAATTGTTGCGTGAGAAACGTTGAAAGAGTTTATCTGTTTCCAGGCTTTCCTGGCCTTCATTGGCGATTTCCAACAGAGACCCATTCAGTTTAATCCATATACCGGAACCATTTTTACTGTGTCGAATGGCATTGGAAAGTAGGTTTTGTATCAGGGTTTCTACTAAGAATGGATCGCAATAGAGCAGGGTGGATTGGGATCCATCAAAATGACATTGAAGCTCTTTATCATCCATATAATCCTCAAAAAGTAAAAGGGCATTATCAATGACCTGCTTTAAGTTGAGATTTTGATCGGATTGAAACTGCTCACTTTCCACCTTGGCCAAAACCAGAAGGTTTTTATTAATACGACTAAGTCTGGCTAGGGGGGCATTAATGGCAGATATTAAGTCCCTGACCTCATGATTCACTTCGGTTTTTTGGCTTAATAGGTCAATTTTGGATTTAAGCAGTGCCAAGGGAGTTTGCAGCTCATGAGAGGCATTTTCAATAAAGGATTTTTGCTGTTGGTAGCTAGCCAATGCCTTTGCTGCCATTTCCTCAATGGAATGATGAAGTTCCTGAAACTCCAAAATATCGGTTTCGGGAAGCTCTATTTTTTGGCCCTTACTGAGCTCAAAGCTTTTTAATGCTTGCAGACTTTGGTAAAATGGCCGCCAGCTTTGTTTGGTGATTTTACGATTAAGCAATACAAAACCTATCACCATAATCACCAGAAAGCTAAGGGTGATAAGGCTAATCACCGCAAAGGTTTCATCCAGTTCCTCAATATTGGTTTCAATACGAATTCGGTAGGCTCGATTCTCTAGTTCGAAATAGGATTCCAATCCGCGAAAGCGTTCCAGATCTTCTTCTTCCGGCTCTAAAATGCTGGGCCTTTCAATGCTGTAGTAGCGATCCGCAAAAGGTTGAGGTTTTTCCAGCTTTTCAATACGAATATCGGGCTGAAGGATGGACCAATTTTCAATGACCTTATTGAGCTCAGTTTCATTAAAATGACCTTTATCTAATTGGGATTTAATAAATTCCAGTCGAAGCTTATTGTTTTCGTCCAGCTCATTATTCCAGATATGGTCCATTACCAAAACATAAACCGGAATACTGCCAAGGAGGAGAATTAGGGCATAGAGAGCAAAGGCTTTAAGCGGTTTATGTAGTAATCTGTTCATAGTTCCCATTTATAGCCGGTTCCATAGATGGTTTGGATATAATTGCCGTAGCCCGCCTCTTTTAATTTGCGCTTCAAGTTTTTTACATGGGCATATACAAAATCATGACTATCGAACATATCGGCAAAATCGCCGGACAGGTGCTCGGCCAATGCCGGCTTAGAAAGTACCCGACCTTTATTTCCCAAGAAGAACAGAAGTAGGTTGTATTCTTTTCGAGTAAGAACCACTTCAGTTTCGTGTACCCATACACTTTTAGCGTTGAGGTCTATGGATAGCTCTTGATATTGAATTTTATTTTGACTGTCAAATTGTTTGCGGCGTATAATCGACTCTACCCGGGCTGCTAATTCGGCTTGATGAAAGGGTTTGGCGAGGTAATCGTCAGCGCCAAGCTTTAGGCCTTTAATTTTATCATCCAGGGCATTTTTAGCAGATATGATAATCACTCCTACACTGCGATTAAGTGCCTTTAATTCCTCCAGGATTTTTAAGCCCTCTCCGCCCGGTAGCATTAAGTCGAGGAGAATGCAATCGTATTCATAGTCATGTACCTTGTCCCAGGCACTTGGATAATCCGAAGCAATTTCGCAGCGATAATCTTCATTAGTGAGGAAGGTGCTCATATCCTGAGCTAATTCACTTTCGTCTTCAATGATTAAGATTTTCATGCTGCAATAGAATAAATCAAATTGGAAGGAATTTAGAATTTGCTCCTTTCCTTTATGACCATTCAAAGGTAATTTTAAAATGGGCCAGCGCTATAAATCAAAAATCCCGATCCAAGCTTTCGCCTGAATCGGGATTCTAAAATTGTTGTTCGGTCGACTAAAAAGCCTTATTTCTTTAAAATCTGAAGTTTTCCTTGAGCAGATACCAATTGGTAGATTCCACTAGGCAAAGCGCTTAAGTCGGCTTTGTTTCCTTCGATGTTCATCACCATTTGACCATTCAGGTTGTAAAGTTTACCACCTTCGATCACCTGGCTAAATTGTACCAAGCCATTGCTTGGGTTAGGATAAGCTTGTAAGCTTAAAGCACGCTCTTCTTCATTTAATCCGATGGTACCACCAATGCTGTACAAAGAAAGGGTTCCGGATACTTCGTTGGCAATGGCTAATAAGTTTTCACCGTTTGGACTTTGAGCGGCGGGGATAAACTTGATGTCTTCTGGACCTAAATCACCGGCATTGATATCATCTGCAGAAACGCTAAAGTCACGGTGTAGGAAGTAGCTAATGAAGCTTGGGTTGCTAGGGTCAGTGATATCATAAACCATGATTCCCCCCATACGCTCTAAACCTACAAAGGCAATGGTAAATCCGTTGATTACCGCAATTTCGATTGCTTCTGGCTCGGAAGCCTTATCATCAGAACGAGATTTTAAGGAGCTGTTATCATCATTATTAGAGTTGAACTCATTAGGGTAGAGGCTGAATAAAGTCTGAGCGAATTGATCCTCACTATCCCAGATCAGGTTCATGTTCTCATCCCAGATGGAAAAACCACGACCTCCGTAAGAGTACAATTCGTCAAAATCTCCATCACCATCCGTATCACCCAAAGTAGTGGTAATGTTTAAGCGACCTAAGCTGTCTTCCATTTGCAAGTTAGCTGCATTTGGGAAGGCTGTTGCATCTAAAGTAAGGTCTTTAACACGCTCTTCTTCGCTATAGAAATCATAGTCGCGAGAGTCGCCTTCGTTGGCGGTAGCGATGTAGGTAGTACCATTCACCTCAAAGGCTTTGATGGCATCTGGCTGGTACATACCGAATACTGGCCAGTTGCGAATGTCGATGCTGCTGGCACGGTTCGAAGCATCCATTTTATTGTTACCGGTAGAGTAATCTTTAAAACCAAGCGGCTTTAAGGAAGTGATGCTTTTGCTGGCTAAGTCGATAATCGCCATCGCATTGTTTTCTTGACAAACTACAAAAGCCTTGCTGTTATCCGGAGCTAAGGCGATGTATTCGGGCTCCAGGTTTTGAGATAAACGAGGCATGGTACCTTCGATCATCAAATCGTCAATTTGCCATACCGAAGAGTTTCCAGCACCTGGGGCACCTTCGTATACGAAAGCGATGCTCACATTAGGCGTCAAGTAATTTTCTAAACTGAAACGACCTGAATTGGTGTCTGCATATCCACCAGAAGAGAAGGCGAAATTTCCGGTAATGGTATCCCAATTGGCATTAGCAGGATCGGTATGAGTTAAAGGATCAAAATCAGTAGAAATTAAAACTTCCAAAGAACCACCACTGAAGTTACGGGTGTTCTCGAAGCTGAAGTAAACTGAATCCTGACCGGTGAAATTCATAGCAGGGGTAATCATCCAGGTAGTAGTAGGGCCACTGGCAGAGAATGCATTCATTTCAGCGTAGTGATCACCACTGTAATCATCATAGTACCAACCGATATTTCCAGCCGTGGTAACGATGATCAGGTTATCTAAAGAGTCAGCAGTGTTTTCAAGATCTTCCATATAATCCGCTACCGGACCGAAGTTGCGAATAGCAGGATCATAATTGGCATCGAATTGAGTGAAATCAAGGGTAGTAACATTGCCCTGACTTACATTCTGCACGCCACCAGAAATATCAATGATGGAAACACTACCCATAGGATCAGCGGTATAATCATCATCAGGCTCACCTTCATTAGCACTTAGCACGTACATGCCATCAGCACTAAAAGTTACCATATCCGGTAAAACACCTACTTCCAAGCTTGCGATGAAAGTTAGGGTAGAGTCGAAGAATACAATGTGACCATTTTGATCAAAATCATTGGCTTCTACAGCGATAGCCAGGTAACCTGATTTGTAAGCAACAGAATTAGCGCCATCTCCGTAAACGGTAATGTCGATAGAATCGGTTTTGGTGATGTTGCTTGGATTGGAGATGTCAAATACATCAACATGATCAGTGTAGCCATTTACTGCGTATAAAACCTGGGCAGTTGGGTTATAAGCTACAATCTCCATGGCACCCTCATCAAATGCACCGCTTTTATAACTGGCTAAATGAGAAAGGTCGATCAGGTTTTGAGCCTGAATCATAAGACTGCTTAATAAGCAAAGTGTAATAGTAATGGTTCGTTTCATAGATCTATTGTTTAGGAAAGCACAAAAGTCCTATGGCAATGCACCCTTAGTGTTCGATTAAGGTTAAGGCTGCTTGAAGTATAGATTAGAAATCTTAAACCAAGGTTAAGAGGAAGGGGCTGGATTTAATTAAATACCTGGCTTTTAAGAAAGGAGAGAATTAACCGGCTTATTAGACGTGTAAATTAAAATGAAAACGAGCGGCATTTTCTTCTACCGACTCTTCAATTTGCTCAATGATTTCCGGGGCTAGTTCTTCTTTCCATTTACCCACTGAACTGGCATCTACAGCCTTGTAAAGCTTTTGATGATGGGCATGAGTTCCGGCACCCAGGGGATCTTCTTCGGGATTTACAGGAATGGCATTAATCACATCCTGAGGATCAATGTCCAGAAAATCTTGAATTTTCTCGGTTACTTCTTCAGGCTTAGAAACTAAATCGCGGTACTTCACTAATAGTACATCGCAATTTTTCTTCTTCAGATAGTCGTAAGCCTTGATGCTATTATTCCATTTCCAAGCCGCGTATTCAGGATCGCTGGCTTTGTGCTCCTTCATTTTGGAATAAGAAAGTACTACATCATAAGGATGACGAAGTAAGAAAATATACTTCCCGTCTGGAAACTCATGATAGACGTATTTGTAGTACTCCGTGCTTAAGGGAGAGTGATCGCCATAGAGCTTGGCCGGACCACCGAATTTTTTAGCATAGCGTTCAAATACTTGTTTGAATATGGTTCCCGGACCGCGTTCTTCTTTATCGAGGGCTCTTAGTTCGGATTCAATTTTCTTAAAATCCTTTTCCTCCAGTTTCCAACTCTGGTTGTTTTTCAGATAACGTTTGAGTTGTTTTTGGTAGAAGGAGGTCCAGGATTTAAATCTGGAAAACTGCCAATCAGCAATGGTAAAAGGGAGGGCAAACTGTTCAGGAGGTAGGAAAATATCACTGTGATTATTGAGCAGTCGCGCTAAAAGGGTACTTCCATTGCGACCAGAACCCATGATAAAGAACACCGGCTCTTCCTCCTCAGGTTTCTGAGAATTCTTGCCGAGGCTTTTTACTTTCAACAATATTTCAACATACTTGAATCTTAATTGCTTCAAGAATCGCATTGGAGGCTGGCCTATTAAATAGGGCGCAAATTTACATTGGTTTTTAAGAAGTTCCTAGCGGCACGTAATAGGCTCGAATCTATGGACTATTTCTTCTATTACTAAGCTAAGTTTAGGTCATTATGTTTGTTCAGATGAAGCGTTAAATGTGACTGAAGATTCTTCTTACGAAGGAAGGCGACGAAGAATATCTAGATCACTGGGCTTTAGGCCATATTTGAGTAGTGCTTTACGCTGAAAGGGCAGCATGTCATATTCTTCCTTAAAAACAATGTTCAACAAATACTCTGGAATAGTCATTTCATAAGCTAAACAACCTGCTTGATAATCTACCTGGTAAATAGTGTCTTTTGCAGCTTCTTCAAGAAACTTCTTCTTTAGGGGATATTCTGAACTAAGGATTAGGCCATGGTAGGCAAGGCTTCTAATAGAACCATTGGGATAGTCTTTTAGGAACATCAATTCGGGAGCTGTGCTAAGTTGAACCAATTGTTTTTGTTCCTTCAATTCCCATTCGGTAGATATGCCTTCAGCTCCTATTCCAGAACTCAGACCTCTTTTTTCTATTGCGAGAACTATTTCTTTTAGATCTGGATTGAAATTTTCCCAATTAACCCATCGGTATTCTTCGAAGCTTAATTGATATAGAAGGAAGAAAGATAACAAAAGTAGGGAACCAAAGGAATAGACCCACCTGTTAGATGGCATGGATATGCGCTTTGGCTCGTAGGGCATTTTAATCTTGTTTGGTATTAATCAGCCATCATTCTCAGAAATTCAATTTTTTCTTTACTTACTTCAAGTTTAAGTTCCTTTCGCAAATCGTCTCTTAGTGAAAGTAGAAGAGGTTCCAAATCAGCATTGTAAGATTTAGCAATGTCCTTAGCGATTTTTTTAACCAATTTGACTTGTGAAATATTTCCCATCAATTGAATTTCTGCCATAATATCTTCCAGGTCATCTCCAACCTTTACAGGACTTCTTTGAATACAATTTTCTAATTTCAAATAAGTATCTACTAAAAAATCTATTCGTTTATTTCGTTTAGTATTAGCAATATCATTTTTCTGTTTTAATAAATATCCTACGATCCAACCGACAGTGGGAATTGTTACAGCAATGATTAATTTCCAAAATTCAATGTCCATCATATTTTTATATTAGGTATAACTGTTTCTTCACCAGAATCTCATTTTTGAAATTTAGATATATTTCATAAACTGCTAAAATTATAGTAGTTATCCCGCTGTTTTTCATCGTCCTATAGAATATGGTCTAAGTTTCGAAATCCAATGCAATAGCCACAAAAAAAATCCCGACCTCCTTGCGGAGACCGGGATGGATTTTTTTAAGAGAGTTTAGAATGTAGAATCTAGAGTTTAGATCTAAAATCTAAGGTCTAACATCTATCGTCTAAAGTCTATCCTAATAATATCTTTTACGACGCACCTGAGCAATATACTTGCTCAAACGAATAACCTGACGGCTATAACCGTACTCATTATCGTACCATACGTACAATACCATGTTTTTGCCATTGGCATCTACAATGGTTGCAGGGCTATCGAAAATAGAAGGGCAAGACTCACCAACAATGTCACTGGATACCAGTTCGTTGCTCATAGAGTACTTAATCTGCTCAACCAAATCACCTTTAAGGGCAGCACTGCGCATGGCATTGTTTACACCGTCCAAATCGGTAGCGTTTTTAACCTCCAAATTCAAGATGGCCAAAGAACCATTAGGAACAGGAACACGAATGGCGTTAGAAGTTAATTTACCCGCCATTACCGGAAGGGCTTTAGCTACAGCAGCACCAGCACCAGTTTCAGTAATAACCATGTTTAAGGCAGCAGCACGACCACGACGGTATTTCTTGTGCATATTGTCTACCAGGTTCTGGTCATTGGTATAAGCGTGTACGGTTTCAATATGACCGCGCTCTACACCAAAGGCATCTTCGATAACTTTCAATACCGGAGTAATGGCATTGGTAGTACAGCTAGCGGCAGAGAAGATGTTCACCTCACTAGGATCGAAATCCATTTGGTTAACACCGTGCACAATATTAGGAACTCCTTTACCAGGAGCGGTTAATAATACTTTCGCAGCACCTTTAGCTTGCAAGTGACGGCTCAAAGCTGCCTCATCGCGGAAAGCACCGGTATTGTCGATAATCAAGGCATCATTAATACCATAAGCGGTATAATCGATATCCTCTGGTTTGGCAGCATTGATGAATTTGATCTGACGACCGTTAATGATCAAAGCCATGTTCTCAACGTCCGCTTCTACAGTGCCAGGGAAGTTTCCATGCACTGAGTCAACACGTAAAAGAGAAGCACGTTTTTCTAAGCTTTCAGGAGTTTCTCCACGGCTAACTACGGCACGCAAACGCAATTGCTCGCCCATTCCTTCTTGAGCCATTAATTCACGGGCAACTAAACGCCCAATACGCCCAAAACCATAAAGAACCACGTCTTTAGGAGTTGTACGCTCCATATTGTCCGGACCAATAAAGTCGGCCAATTTGCTGTTCAGGAATTCTGAAACACTGGCAAAATTGCTTCCTTCATTCAGCCACTCACTAGCCAAACGGCCAATGTCCATACGGGCGGGAGCTAAATCCATTTGCACCAATTCGTCCAAAAGGGCTACGGTGTCGGTAATGGTAATGTTTTGTCCTACAATGTTGCGAGCATAAGAATGCAGGTTCAGCACTTCGCTGGGACGTTGATCCACCAATTGGTTGCGGAACAACACGGTTTCAATGCCTTTATCTAAGTAAAGATCATTGATGTTTTTGATAAATTGAACCGCCAGTTTCTCTTGCTGAATTCTCTGAGCAACAGATTCTTGATAATTGTTTGTCTGCGCCATTTTAGCGTGATTTGAGAGGGTTTAAAAAAACGCTGCAAATGTAGACTATTTACAAATTATCAAGGGTTAAATCAGGCCTTTTTGCCTTTCGGCGGATGGGATTTTACTGATAGTCAATTATCGAATTCCATTGCGGTTGGCCCAACGATGGTATTTCGCCTTATTGATATTATGCTGCCGCAGGCTCTGCGCAAAGGAATGGTAACCTGGTCGGTCGGGATCTGCGCACATAAAGATATACGAATGATCCTGAGCTTTTAAAACGGCATCGATACTGCGCGGATCGGGAATACGAATCGGCCCTGGAGGTAAGCCGGTATGCAAATAGGTATTATAAGGAGAGTCGATATCCAGGTTTTTGGTATACACTCTTTGCACGATTAAATTGGGGTTTTCCAATTTCATGGCATATATCACGGTTGGATCCGATTGTAATTTAATGCCTTTCTCCAATCGGTTGAGGTATAAGCCGGCCACCTTGGGCATTTCATCCGGTCGGGCAGTTTCGCTTTCCACAATACTGGCCAGGGTAATTACTTCATGTCGACTTAAGCCACTTTTTTCGAGCAAAGCAGTGCGACTTTGCCAAAAGCGCTCCGATTCGCGTAGCATTCTTTGAACAAAATCATGAGGACTGGTAATCCAGTAAAACTCATAGGTATTCGACAAGAAGAAGCCTGGCAGTTCCTTGCGGTTGATTTTAAAATCTTCTAAAACCTGATCGCTCTTCAAATATTTGAGGAAATCCAGCGAATCCGGTTCTAAGGCTTCACCTGCCTGGCCCGCTAAATCTTCCAGGGTATAAGCCATGTTTAAGGTAAGGCGTACCGGCTCTTGAATTCCGGCACGAAGACGATTCACCAAACTATTATTGCTCATGCCACTGCTAATGGCATATTTACCTGGCTTGATGTTTTGAGGCAACTTCTTCCATTCGGCCAGCAGTTCAAAGTATTCCCGATGAATGAGAAGAGTGTCCAGCTGAAGTAAAAGCTCTTCATAGCTGGTGCCGGGTTCAATATAAAGATGATGACTTTGCTCTAAGCTCACCACATTAGGAGCCCAAATAATGCGATGGGCTCGATAGCCCAGATAGCCTCCAACCGATAAAATAATGCCAAGAAGAATAAGTAGTCTTCGTTTCATGAAAAGAATTTCCGGTAGTGTTCCTTAGCCTGAACATTCTGCGGGTCCAAGCGAATTATAGCTTCCAAAGCGCGCTTCAAAGCTAGGGCATCTTCGCTTTGCATGGCACGCCGAGCTTCATTTTGCCAGGCTAAAAGATAGTCAGGATAGCGCTCTAAACAAAGCTTTAAGTATTGTGCAGCCTCGGCATTGCGCCTTTGCTCCAGCATTAAAAAAGCAATATTATTTAAGGATTCCCGATGGTAAGGTTCCTCTTGCAAGACTTCCTTCCATAAGCTTTCGGCCCTGGCTATTTGTCCTTCAGCATTTAATAAAGCCGCCCATTTATTTTTGAAGTCACCAATAAAGGGAGCCAGATCTACCGAGCGTTCAAAGAGTTTTAAAGCTGATTCTGTATCACCTTTAAACTGATAAGCTTCCGCTAAACGGTAGGCTGTCCAGGCATCTTTATTTTCATAATCAAGCTCGGTAAGTTCCCGCAATAGATGGTTGAGTCCATATTGCGCACCGAAGTGATACAAGCTTTCGCGATCTCCACTTAAAAAGAAATAATAGGTCCAGAGGTACAAATGCTCTGATGCTGTTTTGGGCACCTCATTTAAGAAGCGGGCCGCACTATCCAAATAAAGAGGCTTGGCGCCGAAGCGTTCAAATTGCTGCAAATAAGCCAGGGCTTTATCGCGAGCGGAGGGTTTAGAATCGTTGATGGAAAGCAGAGCTAAAAAGCGACTGGCTTCGGGCGAAACGGGAGCTCGATTATCCTGAGGCTTTCGGATAAAATGATCATGCACCGTAACATGGGGGATGTCGGTGGCCTGAGAGGGTGGCATGTGGCATTGCACACAATTATTGTGTTTCACCTCTCTTTCATGCATGGGTGCGGAACACATTATTTGGGCCTTATTGGCGGAGTGACATTGAATGCAAGTCTGATTAAAATTGGAAACTACCGTACTCATTACTGAGATATGTGGATTATGACAGGAAGTACAGGTGAAGGTCTCCGGATGGGCCTGATAGCAAGCGCTAAGCTTAAAACGATCAGCATGGGAGGCCATAATAAAGCGATTGTCGGAATCCTCATAGCGCGGTAAAAAAACCTGCATTACCTCTTTGAGCTCCATACCTGGTTTAAAGTCGAAAAAGCTTTTGCCTTCCTTTAATACTGCATTTCCTTGCAGGTGACAGCGCTGGCAAATTTCAAATTGCATTTGGGCGCTTAGGCGCTTGGGATTCACAATACTGCGATCTGCTTCTTTGGCGGTGTCGGTAATTTCACCCCGCATAATTTTCGCCACATGCGCGCCTCCCGGACCATGGCAGCGTTCGCAGTTAATTCCTTCCGGGATACGTCTAAATTTTTGAGTGCTACCCTTTACAAATTCGGTGGGCATGGCATTGTGGCAAGCCATGCATTCGAGGCCAATTTGCCGATTGAAGCGGCTGTTTTTACCCTCCTCAAAACCAGGAGGGAAGTCTAGCTTTTGTTCTTGAGCATACCAGGTAAAAGGCGCTTGAAAATAATAGCCATTCTCTTGCCAGAGATGTGAATTGGTATGCTGTCCACTGCCAATAACATAATCAATGGGTTGTACTAAATTATGGAGCGTATCACCATCAGCGCCAAGCCTAAACTCGCGTAAGACTAAGGTGTTATCTCGCCAAAAGGGTTGATAGTATAAATCTTGATAGGAATCGTAGAGCTTCTGATGTCCATCAATTTTGGCAATGCTTTTTAGAGTGTCGGCCTTGCCTATGGACTGCCCCATTCCGGTTTGGATAAAGGTCTGATGTATCCCACTATGACACTGCATACAGGTTTCGATGCCTACATAAGAAACCGTATCATGGTGATTGAGCCATTGCAGTGATTCTTCTTTTTCGGCGCTTAGTTTTTTGGCTTTGGGATGATCACATTGATAAGCCAAAAGCATCACCAAGGCTATAATTCCACTTAAGCTTAAAAACTTCTTCATCGAGATCCTTTCAATAATTGCAGCAAATGCTCGTCAATAAAAGAATCGCCTTGGCGGTACCATTGTTTACGAAAGCCACATTTTTCAAAGCCGCATTTTTCGAAGAGTCGCAAGCTGGCCACATTTCCATCGGCAATACTTACATGCAATTGCTGCAGATCAAAGGCGGTAAAGAGATAGTCAATAAAAAGATTCAGAGCCGATTCTGCCAAGCCTTTACCTCGATTGGTCTCAGCGCCGATGAGAATACCCAAAGCCCCGCGGCGATGGTCTACATCAAAATCAAAGAAATCTGCCAGTCCAATGCTTTGGCCTTTAAAGCAAATCATCATTCGCAATTGCCCCACTTCATAGGGACTTTTCCCTACTTCTAGCAAGTATTGCTTCATGAGGTACTCGCTGTAAGGAGCTCTTTGCTGGGAGCTGGTCCAAAACTCAGGATTGTTCTCCCAGGCCAATAGTAGGCTTAGATCCTCGGGCTCCAAAGCCCTTAAGCTGATATCTTCCTTTTGCAGTTTTATCATTTAGCAAAGCCCTCAAATACTTTCTCTGCCGGTCCTTCCAACCAGATATTGAAATAGCCCTTTTCGGGACTGTGCTCAAAGGAAAGACTAAGCTTGCCTCCTTTGGTGCGCATGTGAATAGGAGAGAGAGGCGCCTTGCCACTGTAATGGGCTACCAGAGCCGCTGCGGTAACTCCAGTGCCACAGCTATAAGTTTCATCTTCTACCCCGCGTTCATAAGTACGCATTTCCCAGTTTTGACCTTCGCCAGTCATGAAGTTTACATTTACCCCGGCTTTTTTATAAGGTTCCGAATTACGAATGGTGCGTGCGGCAGTCACAATGTTCAATTCGTCCGGATTGGGATGCAAAACCACATGATGAGGAGAGCCGGTATCGGTAAACCAGTCAGTGCCGCGCGCTTCAATAGTGGGCACATCGATCATTTGCAGGCGTACGCGTTTTGCTTCTACTTCTGCCAGGTGGGGACCATCAATCGCAATGAAGCGAAAGGAGTTTCCCATCCCTAAATCGTGCGCAAATTGTGCAATGCAGCGGCCGCCATTGCCGCACATCGTACTTTCGCGACCGTCGCTATTGTAATAGATCATGCGGAAGTCAAAACCTTCGGCGGGGGCTAATATGATAAGGCCATCGGCACCTATGCCAAATCGGCGATGACAAAATTGCTCGATGTCAGTTTGAGACCATGACGGAATTTCCTGACGACCATCGATCATAATAAAGTCATTTCCGGTACCTTGGTATTTGTGAAAAGTTATCGGACTCACGTCTAAGTTAAAATGTCGTTAAAGGCTGTGTTTCAAGGATACTAGGCCTTGACTTGGAACAGTTATTGGAAAAAATTTGTTGCAAAGTAAAAAGATAGGATAACATGAAGAATATTGCAAAGCTCATTTTGATTTCAGCCTTTGGGGGAATGATCAGTTTGGGACTCTATAAAGCCTTCTTTGAGAAGGAGAACACTCGAACTTTTATTGAGAGCCCCGCTCAAGTGCAACCTAGTTCGGTAAGCTATGCCGTGCCGGGAACCGCACCCGAAGATTTTGTGGAGGCGGCCGAGAAGAGTGTTCATAGCGTAGTACACGTAAAAACAGCCGTGCGTGCTCGCGTGCCGGTAGCACAATCACCATTAGACTTTTTCTTTGGCGTACCTCAAGGTCAGGGCCAGGGTCAATTGCAATTAGGTACCGGCTCCGGGGTAATCATTAGTGAGGATGGTTATATCGTAACCAATAACCACGTAATTGAAGGCGCGGAAGAAATTTTGGTGAGCCTCAATAGTGGAGAAGAGTATCCTGCCAAAGTAATTGGCGCCGACCCCACCACTGATATTGCCTTAATTAAGGTAGAAGATGAGGTGAGTGGATTGCCTTATCTCAACTTTAGTAATAGTGACAATCTGCGCGTTGGGGAATGGGTATTAGCAGTGGGAAACCCTTTCAATCTAACTTCTACTGTAACCGCTGGTATTGTTTCGGCCAAAGCACGTAGCATTGGTATTATCGCCGAGCAAGCAGCCATTGAGTCTTTTATTCAAACTGATGCGGCGGTAAATCCCGGTAATAGCGGTGGAGCCCTGGTGAATACCCGCGGAGAATTAGTAGGAATCAACTCTGCCATTAGTACTCGCACCGGAAGTTTTGAAGGATACTCCTTTGCGGTGCCCAGTAATTTGGCAGAGAAGGTAGTAGCTGATTTGAAGGAATTCGGTACTGTGCAACGTGCTTATTTGGGGGTTAAAATATCGGATGTGACCCCAAGGCTGGCAACCGATTTAAAGCTTGAAGTGAATTCCGGGGTTTATATTGGTGGCTTAAGTGAAAATGGTGCCGCCGCAGAAGCCGGCATGGCAGAAGGAGATATCATCGTGGCCGTTGATGATCGCAAGGTGAACAAAGGAGCCGAATTGCAAGAGATTATTGGTAGCAAGCGTCCTGGAGAAGCGGTGAAAGTTTCCGTTTTAAGGGATGATGTTTTAATAGACTATCAAGTAACTCTTCGCAATGTAAATGGCACCACTCAACGTTTTAAGAAGGAAGACCTTCAGTTCTTGACCTTATTAGGTGGAAGCTTCCGCGAGGTGAATGAAGATGAGCGACGTGCTTATCGCATTCCCTATGGTGTTAAGATTTTGGATGTGAAGAGCGGCATCTTAGCCGAGCAAGATATTCCTCGCGGCTTTATCATTACCCAAATCAATCAGAAAGCCATTAAGAAGGTGGAAGATATTAATGTGGTAGGAAAAGAACTTCCACGGGATAAACCAGTAATCATCTTTGGCGTGCTTCCAAATGGACGCGAAAAATATTATGCCTTTGGTTTTTAGTAATTGTGATGAAAGCAAATGAAAAGCGGCCCTGGATGGGGCCGCTTTTTTTATGATGTAGAATTGATGTTCTTACAATCTTGCCAAGCTTTCTTCCAAAGCTTTGATTTTGCTTAGAGCATCTTCCTGCTTGGCTTTCTCATTGGCCACCACTGCTTCTGGGGCATTGTTTACGAAACGCTCGTTCGAAAGCTTTTTCTCTACGGATTTCAAAAAGCCTTTGAGGTAATCCAGCTCCTTCTCAATACGCTCCTTCTCAGCACCTAAATCGGCTTGTTCACCTGCGGGTACAAAGAATTCGTATTTACCCGCGAGGAAGCTAAAACCGGGACCCGCTTCTTCCGCCTTCATTTCAATTTTTGAAAGATTGGCCAGCTTAGAAGCGAGCTCACGTAATTCGCTAGAAAGGGCTTCTTCTGCCGGAAGGAAAATTTCTAGACTTTCCTTAGGTGACATACTCTTAGAGGCACGCAAGTTCCGAACGCCATTTACTACGGCCAGCATTTGATCGAAATCGGCTAAATAGGCGCTATCCACCTTTTGCATTTTAGGCCATTCGCCTAAGCTTACGGATTCACCTTCTTTACGCGGACGAAGGTTCTGCCATATCTCTTCAGTAATGAAAGGCATAAATGGATGCAGAACGGTAGTAACCTCTTCAAAGAATTTAATCGTTTGATCGTATACCGCCTTGGAAATAGCTTCGCCGTAAGCGGGTTTGATGGACTCTAAATACCAATTACAGAAATCATCCCATACCCACTTGTAGGTTGTCATGAGTGCCTCTGAAATTCGATACGAATTAAAGCTGGCTTCGAGTTTTTCCAAGGTATCCAGTTTCTTCTCTGCAAACCAACGCATAGCGGCAATATCCGAAGCGGAGGGTGCTTTATCAGCTACTTCCCAATTGAGTACCAAGCGCTGGGCATTCCAAATTTTATTGGAGAAATTACGCCCTTGCTCACAAAGCTCCTCATCAAAAGGTAAATCGTTACCGGCGGGTGAGGTGAGCAACATTCCCACGCGCACACCATCGGTGCTGTACTTTTCCATCAAGCCAATAGGGTCGGGAGAGTTGCCTAGGGATTTAGACATCTTACGCCCTTGCTTATCGCGCACGATACCGGTGAGGTATACATTGCTAAAAGGCTTGGTGTCTCGCAATTCATAGCCGATGATTATCATACGTGCAACCCAGAAAAAGAGAATTTCGGGAGCGGTAATTAAATCGCGGGTAGGATAGTAGTACTTAATTTCTTCGTTTTCCGGATCAAGCACACCATTAAACACCGAAAGCGGCCATAACCAAGAAGAGAACCAGGTATCCAATACATCGGGTTCCTGCTGTAGGTCCTCCATGCTGATCGTAGTATCTCCAAACTGTTGACGCGCTTTTTCCAGAGCTTCGGTTTCATTTAAGGCCACCACAATTTGCTGGCGGTCACCTTTATAATACCAAACCGGAATTTGATGTCCCCACCATAATTGACGAGAAATGTTCCAATCGATCACATTCTCCATCCAATGGCGGTAGGTATTCTTGAACTTTTCAGGAATTAACTGAATTTCAGCGTCCTCATCCATTACTGCTTTAATGGCGGGCTGGGCTAATTCCTTCATTTTTAGGAACCATTGGTCTGATAATCGAGGCTCAATTACCGCCCCGGTTCTTTCGCTGGTTCCTACTTTGTTTTTATAATCTTCGGCTTTTACTAAATAGCCTTTTTCTTCTAATTCTTTGGCGATGGCCTTACGCACCACAAAGCGATCCTGACCTTCATAATGTAAGCCATGGGCATTAAGCTTGCCTTCTTCATCCAATACATCGATGATTTCGAGGTCATGCTTTTTACCAATAGTATAGTCATTAATGTCGTGGGCCGGAGTTATCTTTAAGCAACCGGTACCAAATTCCATATCCACATAATCATCAGCGATAATGGGGATTTCGCGATTGGCGATGGGTACTAATACCTTTTTGCCAATCAAATTTTGATAGCGCTCATCATTAGGGTTCACGCAAATGGCTACGTCCCCTAAAATGGTTTCAGGGCGAGTAGTGGCAACTTGAATACTGCCTTCTCCTTCTACCATAGGGTAGGAGAGGTGGTAGAGCTTACCATTCAATTCCTTGTAAATTACCTCCTCGTCCGATAAGGTAGTTTTGGCTTGTGGATCCCAGTTTACCATGCGGTAACCACGGTAAATCAAGCCCTTTTCATAAAGATGAATGAATACCTTAAGTACCGACTCCGAACGAATTTCGTCCATGGTAAAGGCCTCACGATCCCAATCGAAGGAACAACCTAATTTTTTAAGCTGCTGCTGGATAATGCCCCCGTGTTTATGGGTCCATTCCCAGGCATGTTTTAAAAACTCCTCGCGACCAATCTCAAATTTGTCGATGCCATCATCTTTCAGCTTTTGCACCACTTTGGCTTCGGTGGCGATAGAAGCATGGTCGGTACCGGGAACCCAGCAGGCATTATAGCCTAACATCCGAGCGCGGCGGATTAAAACATCTTGAAGGGTATTATTTAACATGTGCCCCATGTGCAAGACGCCAGTTACATTAGGTGGCGGGATGACGATGGTATAGGATTCTCTTTGGTCCGGAACGGATTTGAAAAATTTGTGATCCATCCAGTAAGCATACCACTTGTCCTCAGCGGTAAGGTGCTCAAACTTGGGAGAAATGCTCATGAAGCTGTGTTTTGAAAGCAATTATGATAAGCTGGCAAAGGTAATATTTCACTCAGAGGAGAGAGCTTTGACTTTGGTATAATTTTCGCTTACTAATTGGCTTTGAGTATAGCTGAAATATTCTCTAAATTTGAAGGTCTAATTAAAGAACGTACAATGAGACAACTAATCACTACCCTAGCTGTAGCATTCTTTGGATTCACGGCCATGGCCCAAGAACAGCCAGAGAATCCTAACGCTGCAACCATCGATTTCGAAACCGAGGTTGTAGACTATGGAACCGTTGAAAAAGGTGCTAATGGCGAGCGTGAGTTTAAGTTTACCAACAATGGTAAAGAACCCTTAATCATTACAAGTGCTCGTGGATCCTGCGGATGTACCGTACCAAGCTGGCCAAAAGAGCCTATCGCTCCAGGTGAGTCTGCGGTAATCAAAGTAAAGTACGACACTCAGCGTGTAGGTCCTATCAACAAATCAGTAACCGTTAATTCCAATGCTAAAACTCCGGTTAAGGTATTGCGTATTAAAGGTAAAGTAGTGAAGCCCGAACAGGTGAAAACTACCCCTGAAAAGGAAAAAAGCTCTATGATGGCTAAATAGGCCAAAGCTGCTACACGAAAAATCCCGAGTCAGAATTTAGCGTTCTGATTCGGGATTTTTTTTGATCTAAGGTTTTGAAAAATTTATGTTTTATTTAAAATTTTTATAGTTTTGGGTAAAACATTTAACATGAAAAGAAAAGATTATTTACGATTAAGCGGCTGGGTCCTCCAGTTCATGCGCGGTCTCTGTGTTATTGCTTTAGCTTTTATGCTTTATGATGGTATTCGCCACAGCATTGATCCTGAATACTATTTTGTGCGATGGGAATGGTATGGCTTAAGTGGGGATATGGATTTTGTGGAAGAGGGGGAGTATCCGCCCCAAACAGCGGCTTCTTACTATTTCAACTGGATTCAAATCTCCATTCAATTAGTATTGATGTTTTTAGTTTGGACCCAATTAATCAAAGTGCTGAATTCAGTGGTAAGCTTTGAGACCTTTATTAGCGATAATCCTATTCGCTTTCGAAAGATCGGCTCCCTAATTTTGGGAATCTTTTTTATGGATCTGTTTCATTTCTTTGATGGCATGGCTTCGGCAGATACAGAAATACAAGTTGGAGCCAATTTCTCGATTCTCTTTTTTGCCTTAGGCGCTTATGTTTTAGCCATTGTTTTTGAAGAAGGGAAGCGCCTAGCGGAAGAACAAAAATTGATTGTATGATTCGGGTGGAATTAGATGTAATGCTGGCGCGCCGAAAAATGAAGTTGAAGGACCTCGCAGCTGAGGTTGGAATTTCCGTGACCAATTTATCACTCTTAAAGACAGGCAAAGCCAAAGGGGTGCGCTTTGAAACCTTAGCCGCGATTTGCGCTAGCTTAGACTGCCAGCCCGGAGATTTATTGATTTTTGAAAAGGAGGAAGATTAGGCTTTTTCGCCTCTAACTTTTGCTTCGAATTCGGAACGTGAGCCCTTGCCAAACATCCATAGGCCGCTGCGCATAAATACGGCTTTGGCTTCTTCTTCATGCAAACCACCGTGTACTTCGGGCACTTCGCTAAAGAAGGGTGGGAAATGATGGAGCTCAGTATCCTCCATAATATTCCATTTGCTATGACCGCCCATAAATGGAGAGGTGAGAGAATAAACTACTCGGCTCACTTTATATTCACGGGCCATAAAGGCACACATAGGGCAGGGTTCGCAATTAGAGTAAAGGGTGGCCCCTTTTAAGTTGGAATGCCCCACTTTTTCGTGCGCCAAATGTAAGGCAATTACTTCGGCGTGATCGGATACCCTACGGGCGGCAAAATTGGAAGATTCAGCAATAATCTCATCGTCCATCACTACCAGGGAACCAAAAGGAGCATCGCCTTTATCCAAGCTTTGAGACGATAATTCTATACAACGTTTAATGTATCGGCTATCGGAATCTGTCATGGGGGCGAAGATACAGTATTGAAATCGCATCCGGCGAAAGCCGAAAAAAAGCAAAAGCCTAAATTGGCTAAATTCACAGCAAAGAAACACCCATATGCGATATTCGTCTGAAATAACAATTGATTTGCCTCGAGAAACGGTGGTAGCCCTTTTTGATAAGCCCGAGAATTATTCCAAATGGATGAAGGGCTTGCTAAGTATGGAAAATTTAGAAGGTGAAGCCGGTCAGGAAAGATCGCGCAGACGCCTGAAATTTGAAATGGGCAAGCGTAAAATGGAAATGGTAGAAACCGTTACCGAGCGCCATTTACCGGATCGCTATGCCACAACTTATGAGACCTCGGGAGTATATAATGAGGTGCTCAATGTTTTTATAGAACAAGGATCTAAAAAGACACTCTATCGCACCGAGCACTATTTCCGTTTTGATAGCTGGGGCATGAAGGTGATGGCCTTTTTAATGCCGGGCGCCTTTAAAAAGCAAAGTATGCAGTATTTAAAGGACTTTAAGGCTTATGCCGAATTAGAGCAAAAGTTGAGGGAAGGCGAAAAGGCAGAAATCGATAACGACGAATGATAAAGAGTGAACGTTGCCAGTTTCGTTTGCTTTCCACCACTGACTTCCCCGCAGTTTTAGCGATGTACGCGGAACTCGATTCTAATAAGTACATCCGTCCCCTAAGGGAAAAAACCACCGAGGAATATCAAATTTTTCTGGAAGGAAAGGTGAAGAACAATCAAAGGGAGCAGGGCTACTTTTTTTCGGTTTTTGCAGAAGAGGTCTTTATTGGCACCGCTAATTTTAATTATTTCGAAGCGCTGAAACTGGAACATGTTGGGGTGCATCTGGCTCGCTCTGCCTGGGGCAAAGGCTATGGGACTGAAATTTTGACGAGGTTGAAATCATTAGCGCAGGAGCAAGGACGAAGGGAAATCCATGCCTTGGTGGAAGAAGGAAATAAAGCTTCTATTCGCATGTTGGAGAAAAGCGGTTTCGACTTAAAAGACCGCTTGTATTTAAAGGGTGATCAATTACGAATTTATAAGGCCATATTAAATGAAGAAACTATTTAGCGGACTGGGAAGAAAGATTATTTATCTGCTAATTATCGGGGCTTTTCTGGGAGTCCTTAATTATACTTTGATTTCCTGGTTGACCAGCAAGGAAAATAGCTTTGACATTGATGAAGTGCCCAGCAAAAAGGTGGCTCTGATTTTAGGAACCTCAGAATTTTTGAAGAACGGCTCCACCAATTTGTACTTTAAGTTTAGAGTAGAGGCGGTGGCCCGACTGTGGAGGGCGGGGAAAATCAAATATGTATTGGTAAGTGGTGATAACAGTAAAAAGGATTACGACGAGCCCAGCGCCATGAAGGAAGCCCTAATTGAAAGAGGCGTACCGGCCAGTCGCATTGTATTGGATTATGCCGGTTTCCGTACCCTCGATTCGGTAGTACGGGCAAAAGAGGTTTTTGGTCAGGATGATATTATTATTGTGAGTCAGCAATTCCATGTAGAAAGAGCATTAATACTAGCCGACTTTAAAGGCATTGAAGCCTATGGTTATAATGCGGTAGATGTGGAAGTGTATAGTGGCTTTAGGACTAAGGTGCGGGAGTACTTTGCACGTATAAAGCTGTGGCTGGACTTAGTTATTGGGGTGGATCCCAAGTTTCTAGGTGAGCCCATATCCATTCCTTAATAAGTGGCTATGAAATTTAAATTTATTCTCTTCTTCATCCTTGTTCAAGTTATGGGCTTACAGGCGCAAAACAAGCCTTGTGCTTGCTGTAAACCTGCTTTTCGTCAATTCGATTTTTGGATAGGAGAATGGGAAGTAAAGGATACCAGCGGTCAGCTTTTAGGGACTAGCTCAATTGTTTTAGCAAAGGGAGACTGCCTTATTCAGGAACACTGGCAAGGACAAAGTGGTGTTAGCGGTCATAGCATGAATTACTATTCCAGCGCCGATTCAAATTGGCATCAGCTCTGGGTAGGAGGTGATGGTACTATCCTCGACCTTAGCGGTGGTTTGGAAAAGGGAGCGATGGTTTTACGATCTTCAGCATTTAAGGCTAAGAGGGGCAAAATGCTTCGCCATCAGATTCAATGGATACCCCAGTCGGATGGCACCATACTACAGCATTGGCAATTAATAGATGTACAAGGGCAGGCCCTCCAAACCCTTTTTTACGGAGTTTATCATCCAAAATATTAGAAACAGGACATGTATGTAAAAAGGCATTATGGCTTTTGGATCACCTTGGGTTGGTCGAAAATGCCCTTTATTCTAGGTGCAATTTATTCTTTGGTTATTCTGGGAATAGCGGAGTTTTTTGAAATCAATATGGCCTTTCCCTGGCAACCAGTCTCGGTTATTGGTATTGCGGTAGCTTTTTATCTGGGCTTTAAAAACAACAGCTCTTACGACCGCACCTGGGAGGCCCGGAAAATATGGGGTAGCATCGTTAATAACAGTCGTAGTTTTGCCGCCGCTATTGTCGCTTTTGTACAAGGTGATAATGCAAAGGAGCTAAAAAGCGAAATGATCTTTCGCCATTTAGCCTGGCTTACGGCTCTCCGTCATCAATTGCGCTTAAGTCGCGAATGGGAGCATACCGATGAGCGCTTGAATAATCGCTTTAGCCCCACCATTTGTGAGGACTATAATGCCAAGCTTTTCTCGGAGCTTTCAGAATTTTTAAGTGGGGATGAATTGGCCTACTTGCAAACTAAGTCCAATGTGGCTACTCAGGTAATGCGCTTGCAGGCAGAGCGACTGCAGGATTTAAAAGATCAAGACTATATTGAGGATTTTCGGCATATGGAGCTCCATCAATTAATGGTTTCCTTTTATGAGGATCAGGGGAAATCAGAACGAATTAAGAACTTCCCATTTCCGCGTCAATATGCTTCTACGGCGCTTTGGCTCACCATGGTTTTTGCGGTTTTTGTCCCTTTCGGGATGATGGATGTATTCCGGGCTCATGATGCCTGGCTCCATTATTTAAGCCCCTTGATTTCAGGCTTGGTGATCTGGATTTTCTTCCTGATGGAAAAGATTGGTGATTATTCCGAAAACCCCTTTGAAGGAACCTATAATGATGTGCCCATCACTTCCATTGCAAGGGGAATTGAAATCGATCTTAAGGAAATGCTGGATTTGGAAAGCATTCCCAAGCCTATTCCCTCGGAGAAAGGTTTCTTGATGTAATTAATCGTGATGATAAGGTTCGCCCTTTAATATCGTAGCAGCTCGGTACAATTGCTCGGCAAAGAGGGCACGCACAATCTGATGGGAGAAGGTCATGGCAGAGAGGCTGAGTTTATAGTTTGCACGCGCATAAACTTCTGGTGAAAAGCCATAAGGACCACCAATTACGAAGATTAGGCGGCGTGGACTTTGATTAAACCACTGCTGCATTTGATTGGCAAATTTTCGGGAGCTGAGTGATTTCCCTTTTTCATCTAATAATACCAGCCAATCACCAGCTTGCAATTCGGCCAATAGTTTTTGACCTTCTTGCTGCGATACTTCTTGCGTGCTTAGCTTATTGCTATTGCGTAAATCTGGCAGTGCTTTAACTTCAAAGGGCCAATAGCGTTGCAGCCTTTGATAATATTCTTGTTCCAATTCGGCGGTAGCCGATTGGGTGGTTTTACCGTGCAGGAGGAGCAGTACTTTCATAATTGGGCCTGCAAATTAGGAAATGTCACTGATCGAAAGGCTTTGAAGCCCTGGAAGCAAAATCTGACTATTGTTTAAAAAGCTGCTCAAATCTTCATTTAGAGAAAATGCCTTATTCCTGAATATTGATTTATTTAGTGCTGACTAGAAAAAAGCATGAATTCCAGCCAACGAAATGTATTGCTTATCGCTAATGATGAGCATTTAGTCCTGAGTTTCCTCTATTGCCTGCGCAAGGAACCAGGTTACCGTTATTATCTTTTAACGCATAAAGCCAAGAGTTCAGCGGGTTGGTCTCGCTACTTAAAGGATGTGCATTTCTATAAGGAGTATTCCGAATTAGAAAGCGTGATCCCGGAATGCTTGCGTAAATGGGATATTGATGTTCTCATGCCCATAGGCGAAAAAGAATCGCTGGAGGTGAGTCGCAATCGCGAAACCTTGGAGAAGCTTTGCAAGGTGATGCCTCTTACCGACCCTGCGCATTTTGAGATAGCTACCAATAAGAAAGCCCTCAATCAGTTTTTACTGAAACAAGAGCTTCCCTTGATGTCGGCTACCTTGGATTTGGATGCACCTAATTTTGAAAGTCGATTGGAGGCTTTCCCTTTTCCAGCCTTATTGAAACCCGCTCAAGGTGCCTTCGGGAGTGGTATTGTTACCATACATACCAAAGCAGATTTAGAAAGTTACCTGCTTAAAAATGAAGTAGACAAGCAAGGTTTCTACCTGCAAGAATATGTAGAGGGAAGTGATATCAATTTCAATGTGATTTGCAAGGACGGCGATATTCTGCATTATTCCTATCAAGAATCACCTCCCAAGCAATTAGGCAATTACAATAAGAATGATGATTTAATCTTTAAGGATGATCCGGAGGTAGTGGCTATTATGAAGCCCATGTTGAAGGCTCTGAATTACCAAGGAGTGGCCTGCATTGATTTACGCAGAAGCACCACTGGAAAGGTCTATTTATTAGAGATCAATGCCCGATACTGGGGTTCGATGATGGCCTCATTAACCAAGGCGGGAGTGAACTTCCCTTTGTTGATGCTCAAATTAACAGTAGATGAAATTGCACCTTCCTATCAAAGAAAGGAGGGGAGTCAACTATCCTTACAAAGCTTTGTGAAGCAATTCCTTCGCTTCAAATGGCCAGAGCTTAAGCAGTTAAAATATTGGCCTTACCTCAATGATCCCATGGCCAGGATTATGGTGTACTGGTATCAGAAATTTAAATAGGGCATTTGTCGTATTGACTTCTGCGGCTTAGCTGGGCATATTTGGGCAAAATCCAAATCATGCGATACTTTAAGTACTTTTTATTCTCATTCGGCTTGCTGGCTATGACGGCATGCTCGGATGATTCCGACGATAACAATCAGGAGCCTGGTACCACATTGCCGGGACCCATTAGCGGCACTTCCGTGAATTTGCAATGTTCATTTGCGAGCAATGGCGCCCCCCATCAAGAAGGGGAAGAAGCCCTGTTTAGCTTTGGTTCTACTGGTAGTCTGGCCATCGACTTTAACCCTGCCGCCAATGATGGCAATGAGGTTTCCGTTTCTAGCTCCACTTTGGTGGGCAATGAATACATCTGGGAAGATGCCAGTGGCGGCTATAAATATGCACTTTCGCTTAGCACGGATGACAGCCTCAATGAAGTGAATGTCTTCGATTTGCAAGACAATTTCTTAAATCAATGGACTCCTATCCCCGATGGACCCGCCAATTTAAATTTGATTAAGGCCTTAGCCGGTACCTATACTGTGAGCAGTGTTAATGGAGGAACGCATACTAGAGGTACCTTTAGTATTAGTGCAGATGGCAGCATTGACTTTGATGATGGAATTGCTTTTAGTCCTTCAGATTATGCCTTGGTTACGGATCGACTGTCGGTTTTAGATGCCATTTTCGTGGATATGCAGCCTTGGCCGGATGAGCCTTATCCGCGAATCAAACTCTTTGTAGATCCCAATGATCAAAGTCAATTAGTACAGGTTGTTTACCGCGCTAATTATCCCAATACAGGTTCTATAGAAATCAATTTCTAGAAAATCAAAATCCCGATTCGTCGGGATTTTTTTTGGCTTCAAGCTTCTTTGTGCCTTACCATTTGGGAGTCATTTGAATCCCCCTTTATGTTGAAGCTCTCCTACGGCAAATGAAAAGGATAGATTAGCCTGGAATCCAGAGTAGGAGAGGGATCGGCCTTTGTGGTTCGGATTCCAATCGTCTAGTTTTAAATCCGCATTTAAGCCTTAAAAAGGCATCAAAAACCATTCATCGCACATTTTGGTTCGTTGATCGATTTTTTAGCATCACATCATTAGACTGTTTCATTTTTGCAGTGTACTAAGTGATTGACGACAATGAAACAAAAAATCTTTTCCCTCGGTCTTGTAGCCTTAGCGCTTGCATCTTGTTCCAAAGAGGACTCTCAGCAAGCTGTGCTCAACCCTTCAGTTGAAACCAATTTGAAGGAAGTAAAATTCCCATCTGACTTTAATTTCAGCACTGCGCATGAGGTTGAGGCTCAGGTAATGGTTTTAGGATTAAATGATCAGCCTTTAGGCGGAACCCGCGTAAGCTTTTACAAAGGAAACCCTGAGCAAGGCGGAAAACTAATTGGTGTAGGTGTTACCAATCCCGCTGGGATGTTGGAAATGCCTTTAAGCGTTCCTGCTTATACCAAAGATATTTATGTAGTTAGTCATACTACCGGTTTTGCTAATCAGCAAGTGGTAGCAGCGGGTGATTTCAATATCACCTTTGGCGGTAAGCCCCAGGCGCGTAATTTCGGTTTCGGAAAAACCAACGGGGTACAAGCCGTTACCCCAATTTCTGGAAACTATTATTATATGGGTGGCTTCACCACGGGTTCAGAAGCTGGATTCCCTTCTTACTTAGAAAACCCTGGTGATATAATTACTCAGGATTTCTTGGATGATGTGAATGCTTCTTTACCTGAAAGCTCTCCAGTACCGGTTTACAATCCTTCTTACTTAACCGTAGGAAATGAATTAGACGTGGTAATCGACGATCGCAGTGATGTATGGGTAACCTTTATTTCGGAAGGTGCCGGATACCGCAATGCTTTGGGTTACTATGTATTCGATTCTTCAAATCCTCCTGCCACTCCTGGCGATATCGATTCTATTTTCGTGGTATTACCTAATGCTTCCTTAGATGGATCAGGTGGTAAATTAAATGCCGGTGATAAAGTGAAATTAGGCACCTTCGATGGTGGTAAAACCATTAGTTGGGTACTTTTCCAGAATGCCTGGACGGGTTCCGGTGTGAATGTAAATGCACCTAAGTATTATTCTCGTATCGACTTCAATACCAATGAAAGCGACCCAAGCAAGCGTCAGCACACAGTACAATTAGCCGATATCGGCCGTCAGCTTTTATTAAATGGTTTCGAAGATCAAACCCGTAGTAATAACGGTTCTGATAATGACTTTAACGACTTAGTATTCTACGTAACTGCTAACCCTTGGGAAAATGTAAACATCGGTGGTATTCCCCCGGTTACTCCAGAAAACGACTGTGATAATGATGGTGTTTCTGACGAAAGTGATGACTTCCCCTGTGATGCTAGCCGCGCGGTGCGCAATACCTACACTGGTACCTTAGCTTACGAAGACTTATGGCCTTCTCAAGGTGACTACGACTTCAATGATATGGTGGTAGATTACGAAGTTGATCACATCTTAAACGGAGCCAACAAATTGGTGGAAATTGAAGCCGATTGGACTGTACGCGCCATTGGTGCCGGATACGAAAACGGATTTGGTTACAGCTTCGATGGCTTGAGCCCTTCAGTTATCACTAGTGTAAACGGACATAACTTTAGCAAGAACATTATCACCAATGCTTCCAATGGAGTAGAGGCGGGTCAGAGCGATGCTACCATTATCGCCTTCGACAATGTGTTCGATGTAATGCCTAATCCTGGCACTAAATTCATCAACACTGTACCTGGCGAAGCTTCTGTAAACCCGGTTACTGTGAGCCAGAAAATTACTTTCAGCAGCCCACAAATTCAGTCACAAGTTGGTTTACCTCCTTACAATGCCTTCATCTTCGTAAATGGAGATCGTGGTCGCGAGGTGCACTTAGCCGACAAGATGCCTACCGATTTAGCCGATGCCAATTACTTTGGCCAGGAAGGTGATGCTACCGACTTAAACAGCGAATACACTTATAAAACTGCCAACGGATTACCCTGGGCGATCAATATCAGCGAAAGCTTTGATTACCCGGTAGAGTATACTCCGATTAACCAAGCCTACCTCAATTTTACCAGCTGGGCGATCAGCGGAGGTAGCAGCTATGCCGATTGGTTTACCGACGGTATTGGCAACCGAGATCTTGCGAAGATCTATTAAAACGTCCCTATCTATACCCCTCTATACAGAGAAACAGTCCGGCCCTGGAGCAATCCTTGGTCGGGCTTTTTTTTGGTGCCTTAAGGTGGAAAGGACTTTTCTTGGTATTTAGTATGTGATTAAAGTGTTGTTAATCAGTGTGTAGACTGATAATCGATTGAAAAAAGCATTTCGTCTATTCGTCGTGATTTCTCGGATGCTCGTCGATTTTTAAGGGCCTTCAATGGGCTTTCTCAGCACATTTGCTGTGTAAATAAGAACAAAGCCCTTATGAAAACCAAAGTTCTATCTCTAGCCCTAATCGCTGCCTTTGCAGTGGCCTGTCAAAAGGATAAAGAAGTACAGGATATTGCTTCTCCACAGGTGATTTCAGATATCAAGGATTTAAAGATTCCTTCCAATTTTGATTTTTCTACCGCTCGCGAAGTTCAAGCTTCGATCACAGTAAAGGGATCTAAGGATCAGCCTTTAGGTGGTAAGCGTGTAAGTTTTTATAAGGGTGATCCTGATCAAGGAGCGGCTCTTTTAGGCGTTGGGGTAACCAACCCTGCTGGTATGTTGGATATGCCTTTACAAGTACCTGCATATACTGAAGAAGTAACCGTTTTGGTACATGCCAATGGATTTGCCAATAAGCAAGTGGTTTCTTCTTTAAGCGACATTAAGATCGACTTCGGCGGCAAGCCAGCGGAAAGAAATTTTGGAACCGGTAAAATGGCGGGTGTACAAAGCTTAAGTCCTGCCGGAGCCAATTATTATTATATGGGTGGTTTTTATACCGGTAAATACGGTGGTTTCCCATTTTATTTGGAAAACCCTGGCGATAATATCAGTCAGCAGTTCTTAGACGATGTAAATGCATCCTTACCTGAGAATATGCCTGTGCCTACTAACAATCCTGAGTATTTAACTGTAGGTAATGAGTTAGATGTAATTGTTGAAGACCGTAGCGATGTTTGGGTAACCTTCGTAAGTGAAGGAGCTGCCTATCGTAATAGCTTGGCTTATTATGTTTTTGATACGGATAATCCTCCTGCAACACCTGCTGATATTGATTCTATTTACATTGTATTCCCGAATGCCTCATTCTTAAACGGCGGTGGTCAATTGCTTGCGGGCGATAAAGTAAAATTAGGCACCTTCGATGGTGGTAAAACCATTAGCTGGGTATTAATCCAGGAAGGTTGGAATGGCTATGGTGTAAACATCAACAAGACCAAGTACTATTCTAATATCGACTTCAATACCAATGAGCCTCAGAGCAGCAAGCGTCAGCATACGGTTCAGTTATTAGACATTGGTCGTCAGCTTTTATTAAATGCCTTCGAAGATCAAACCCGTAGCTATAATGGTTCGGATGATGATTTTAACGACCTGGTATTCTATGTAACGGCCAATCCTTGGGAGAACGTAAACACCGGTGGTATTCCTCCTGTGACTCCAGAAGATGACTGTGATAACGATGGTGTTTCGGATGAAAGCGATGATTTCCCATGTGATGCCAGTCGCGCCGTACGCAGCACCTTTACCGGAACTTTGGCTTACGAAGACTTATGGCCATCACAAGGTGACTACGACTTTAACGATTTGGTGGTGGATTACGAGATTGATCACATCTTAAACGGATCTAACTTATTAGTGGAAGTAGAAGCCGACTGGACCATTCGCGCTGTAGGAGCTGGTTTCGACAATGGCTTTGGCTGGAGCTTCGATGGCTTGAATCCTAATGTGGTGAGCAGTGTAAACGGTCAGAATTTGAATGAAGGATTGATTTCCAATTCGGCCAATGGCACGGAGGGCGGACAAAGCTCAGCTACCATCATTGCCTTCGATAATGTATTTAATGTAATGCCTAATCAGGGTACGCAGTTTATCAATACCCTTCCGGGTGAAGCGACTCAAAGTCCGGTTACAGTTAGCAATAAAGTGGTGTTTACTAGTCCACAGCAACAGGCTACCGTAGGCTTACCTCCTTACAATCCTTTCATCTTCGTAAATGGCGATCGTACTAAGGAAGTGCATTTGGCCGACAAGATGCCAACCGATCTGGCCAATGTGTCGGACTTCGGAACCGGATCGGACGCGACGGATGTAAATGGAAACTACACCTATAAAACCGCAAATGGATTGCCTTGGGCTATTCATATCAGCGAAAGCTTTGATTATCCAGCCGAATTCCAGCCGATTAATGAGGCCTATTTAAACTTCGCAATCTGGGCTACCAGCGGCGGGGCCAGCAATACCGATTGGTTTACCGATGCTATTGGCAACCGCGAGGTGACTAAGATATTCCAATAAGTACCTATCTATACCCCTCTATACGAGAGCTAACCCGACTGCTGATTTTATTGGTAGTCGGGTTTAGTTCATTTTAGGCGCCTGACAATTCGGCCGATTTAGCAAGAGGGCAGGGCCTTTGCGGCCTGAAGGGAAAATATTTCAAATATGTCAAAAGTACAAGCGAACGACACTGTAGTAGTGCATTACCAAGGCCGTCTGGAAAGTGGCGAAGTATTCGATGATTCTAATGGTCGCGATCCACTGGAGATTAGCCTGGGCCAAGGAATGGTAATTCCTGGTTTCGAGAATGCCCTTATCGACATGGCAGTTAGCGAGAAGAAAACCGTGAACATTCCTGCCGCTGAGGCCTATGGTGAGCATCGTGCGGAATTGGTACAGGAAGTTCCTAAGAACCAATTACCGGAAGAAATTAAGCCTGAGGTAGGTATGCAATTGGTATCTCAAACCCCTGATGGGCAGCAGATCCCACTGATTGTGACTGAAGTAGGCGAAGAAGCAATTACCGTAGATGCCAATCCTCCTTTAGCGGGAAAAGATCTGATTTTCGATCTGGAATTGGTAGCGATCAAATAAGCCAGAGGAGACGGGGATTTCGGGCCTAAAAAAGGCTTTGCAATTCCATTTCCTTAATTATATTTGCAGCCCGCAAAAACGCGGGCATCGGGATGTAGCTCAGTTGGTAGAGTACACGTCTGGGGGGCGTGTGGTCGCTGGTTCAAGTCCAGTCATCCCGACGAAAAAAGAAAAGGCAGCTTAGGCTGCCTTTTCTTTTATAATCACTTCTGGAATCGATTAATCTTTATCAAAACATGGTGGTATTCATGGTTACCATTGGCAAATACATACCAATGAGGATTAATCCTACAATGGCTCCAAGGAACAATATTAAAACCGGTTCGATTAATGAGCCCATTTGTTTTGACTTCGCTGCTTGGTCTTTCTGTAATTCTTCTGAAATGGTATGAAAGATGTTTGAAAGTTGATTCGTTTGTTCTCCGATATTAATTAAACTTAAAAATTTAGGGTTAATTAGGCTTGAATTTTTTAATTCAGAGTAGAATGTAGATCCCGACTTGATTTTTCGATTTGTTTTGAGAAGTAATTCTTGCAGTGCGGGGTGTTGACATGAAGTTGAAATTGACTCCAGAGCTTCTGATAAGGTATTACCAGAGCTAAGAAGAAGTTTAAAACTCGTAGCGACAGACAGCAGGTGGTTTTGTAATACAAAGTTGCCAATTATTGGGGTTTTAATGAATACCCAAGAAAACCTTAGTTTATAGGCCTCGTTATTTTTCGAAAGAAACCAATGCAATCCAATCAGGCTTAGGGTAATTGTGAGAAAGCCTGCAGCTAAAAAGGTGAAATTGTCGGATAGTTGAATAATTAGTTCTGTAATTCGAGGTAAACTTCCTCCACTTCTTTTAAACGTGTCCTTAAAAAGCGGAACCAAGAACTGTAACATGAAGGTTACTGCCGCAATAGATGTAAATAGTACGACGGTAGGATAGGTTAAGGTTGTAATTAAAGTTTTCCGTTGATCTATTTTAAGTTGATAGTAACTGTTTAATTCGTTAAAGACAGATTTTAAATTTCCAGCACTTTCCCCAACTTTTACAGTTGCGATATCCTGTCCGTTAAAGAGTTGAATTGGTTCCAAGGCTACGCTTAGTGGAAGGCCATCATATACTTTTTGCTCTATACTAGCAATTATTGATTTTTGATTTTTGTTTTGTAATTGTTCTTGAATAAGTGGAAGGGCATCAGAAATGGTGATTCCGGCATTACTAAACAATGCTAATTCCTTGAAAAATCGTGACTTGAATTTATTTTGCCCAAAGTAATCAAGACTAGAAAATGTAAAACTGGAAGTACTCCTTCCCGATTGTTTAGGGTTACTTTTTTTTTGTTTCGGGATCTTAATTTCCATTTTCCTCAGTAGTTTTCAAGGGCAAAAAGTATCGGATTAACTCTTCTTCCAACATTGCAGAATCTAGTATACTATCACCTTTATAAAGAAGTATTGATGCTGTATTTAGGCTTATACCATTTTCAGTTAAGTGTCCAATGTTTTCAGTTTTTGGAATGTTAATATCCAATAAAATGGAGTCGTTGAAATTCTTTTCAAGGTAATAATGATGGTAAATAGCCTTTACCTCAGAATAATTCCTTTGAGTCGTGACGAAACCATGGTAATAGCGACTACCGATTTCAGATAATTTAACTAGAACTATTACTAAAATCATGGCAATAGTGGTTGATATCAAAAGCTCATATAAAGTATAAGCAGCAATCTTTTTCATAACTGCGTCTTTATCCTTGATCTACAGAAGGTGGTGTCTCCATTGGCATTCAGTATGCAAACCGTTATTATGTTAGACTTTTCATTGTAGGCTGATGTTTTAATGGACATGTCATAGGAGTCTTTAGCAATAATTTGAGTCTTTGGATTTATGCTACAAGAGTCTAAGAAATTATTCGTATCAATATGTGCTTGAAACCTGATACGCTCTCTTTGTGCGCCAGTATTCACATTTTTTAAGATTAAAAAGGTCAAGGATATCAAAATGGATAAAAGAACTCCAGATATAATCACTTCATGCAGGCTATAGGATCGAATTTTAGTGCTCACGTAATTGTGTATATCGGGTTAAGCTACTTCCGTCCCAAAACGGTTCAATAGATAAATTACGCAGACTATTTCCCATGATCTTTTGACTATTGAAGGTTAAAGTGCTTGTTGCTATTACGCTAGCTGAAAAGTGCCCCATTAAATTAATCGCTCCTTCTACGTACATCTGACCTGTAAATGTGGTTAATCGATCTGATATAACTAATGGGTTCAAATTCTCAGTGTTTTGAAAAACAATGACATTTCCAGAAATTTCAGAGTGATCCTTAAAGTGAATCCCTTTTTTTTGAGGGTTTGAAATAACTATAGAACTGTTGGATAGCTTCAAGTTTTTTCCGAATCGTATTGAATCTTGAACAATGAAGTGTGCCTGACCTTTGAAATTGTCCAGGACTTCGATTGTTGGAGCATGAACAATAATATTATCCAATTGGCAACTTTTATCTATTACAATGTGCCTTTCTGAGATTAGAATAATATTATTGCTTAAGTCCATATTCTTTAGGGTATCCATACCATTACAGTAAAGAATAAGCGTTGCTTCTCGAAATGAGTTCTTAACTCTTTGTTCTGATGTATTTAATAATTTGACTCGATTATCCTTTGGTATAGGGGTGTATTCCTTTAATATTTCTAGTTCTGGTCGAAGTAATGGAAGTGTAGGAGTACTTTGATGTAGATTGACTTTAGAATTAAGATCGTCCGTAATGTTATTCATTTTAGCATCTGGGACAAAAATGGAGCCACTCAGTTGTACATCTTCCAGCACATTAATTGAGATTTGATTATCTGCCAGATATAAAGTGGGGCTGGCCGATCCTGATAATAGCTGAGGGTTTATTAGGAAACTCCTATTGAATTTCACCAATGAGGAGTCTGGGAAATTGAGATTTAACACATAATAACTAGCCCATGGGATAATGGAGACCTCAACAAGTTCATTTGAAATTTGTAAATCCTGGAATATGAAGTTAGTGTCTATCGATGCATTTAGGCTTAAAGCATAATTGAATGCTGATTGATAAAGGTCGATCGCCCTAAAACTTCTATAATACCGATTGTCAACAGCGATTTCATTCTTTAGTAAAAGAAATAATAGACTTAAGATTCCGGATATGATGAGGAGGGAACTAAGAAAAAAATTGAATGAATATGCTTTAGTCTTGAAATTCAAGTATTTGACTTTCTTTCCCATTTTTTAACCTTACGGATGAATTTAAGATCTGGCTAATTTTATAATGAGCAATACTATCCCCAACTGATCGTGTATATAGCTGTCCTTGGTATTTTAATATACAATTCACCTCTTTGTCATTCTTGATAATACCTAAAAGCTGAATGGGGTTTTTATTTATTATGGTATTAGGTTGATTGGAAATATATGCTCTGGATTGCCTTCCACTATTTCCATTTACTCTAGCTTGGCTTATGTTTTGAGGCGAGTTAATAGCTTTAGACCTCCCAAATGGACTTCGGTAATTCTGATCCATTAAGCCAGGAGTTCTGGAAAAAGTTTGATCAATGATTACTTTTCCCTTTAGCTGAGTAGTGTTATCACTGCTATGGGAAAATGATTTGTATACTCGCCATCCTATTAAGCCCCAGATAAATAGAAGAGCAGGAATTAGTACCCAATTTAGTTTATTTTTCATAGAAATAGTAATTGGGGAGACTCCAAGAACTACTATTACCTGCTTTGTCGGTAGATTTTATAGTGATTTTGATCTCACCTTCTTCTTTTAAACGGTATTGGATGGATTGCCGGTTTTGAACTACAATTGTGTCACTAATCATTGAGCTTAAATAATTAATAGCTATTGAGTCCGAAACGGTGCTAATTTCATTTTGATCTTTTACAATTTGAATATTGATTGTCTCGGTCAACAAGGTGTCATTAGAATTAGCAATGCTTAAACTGCTTGGAATTGGAGCACTGTTATCCAATACAAGTATTCTATTGCTGGGAAGACTGGTTAAATTATCTCTGTGGGCTGTTAATTCAACTAAAAAACTTCCTTCTGTAGGAAGTGTTAAACTATCAGAATTAATAGCAGTTACTAGGGTGTCAACACGAAGAATTGAACCAGAATTGTTTTCATAAGTTTTAAGCAGATAGTATTCACAGGATTGAACGGGATACCAATTAACAATTCGACTTGCATGCTTACTAGTGTCGTTGTTGTTTGGATATACAATGTAAGGTCTGATATTCTGCAGGCTTGTGGTAGTATTGACGCTAAAGGATTGAAAGCTATACTCAGATGAATTATTAATTTGATTCGCTCGAACCCGCATTGTATGTTCTCCTTCGGAGAGGAAATCAATAAATTGAGTTTTAGTTAACAAGGTATCTAAGATCATTATATGTGGGCCAATGAAATCCGGTTTGGCCACTTGCAAGTGATAATTAATAGCATCCTGAACCTCACTCCAATTAAATTGAACCTCAGAGTTGCTAATAATCTCGCCTTCACTGGGGGAGAAGATCAAAATCTTTTCCTCGCTTAGGTTGGGTTCAAAAACTTCGGAACATCCCATCAAGAAGCTTAGGCAAAGTATAAGAAGACCTATTTTATTAGTTGTCATGATTATTTGTTTCCACAATTATTTTTAAAAAAAGCTTGGAGCTATTGTCGTCTTGATATAAGTCCGTTGCTATTAATGATCCTTTGGGTAGGCTTTGTTCAAAGTGTAATAGATACTTAAGTAATTCAGTAAATTTTCCCTCAACTAAAATTTGAGCAATCGGATTCTTATTGAAAGGGTTTATGCTAGAATTTACTTTTTTGAGTTTAATGCTCTTAAGTTTTATTGAATCAGATAGTTGAAGGAGTAATTCCTTTAAAGATTCTTCAGAATAGGATGTTTGATTGCTTTGCCTTGGACTTAGGCTAGCTAATTGTTCAATGTGTTTTTTAGAGCTGTCAATGCTTTCAATCAGGCTTGACCTTTGTGAGATTAGATTAATAGTTAGGGGGATTTTCTGGAAAATCAAGAAACCTCCTAATACTGCAGTTGCCACAATAATTAATTTGTGGATGTAATCAAATTTATTCTTCATGACTTTAAAGAAGATTCGATTTTAAAAAACATCAAATCTGTTTTTTTAGGATTTGAATTGATGAATTTCAAGTTTGTTTCTGATAATCTGCTCATTTCATTTAAATTTAAAATGAGTCTCAAAATTTCATCCTGCTTTAAGCTACTGCCATATATAACAACCTTATTTGTGTCTCGGACTTCAAACTGATTTCGACGATCTTGCTTGCTAACAGGATTAATATAAATACCTGATAACTTCAAATTTCCAGGGACCAGGAATGAAATGGAGTCAACAAGATTTACAATTGGATACTGAGCAGTGTAAGCATTGCTATGAGGAGCTCGGTTTTTGGTTAATACTAATCGCTCTTGTTTTAAGAATTGGCTCTCAAGAAGTAACTCAGAGTTTTCTCTTTCAAGGAAATAATTGCCAACTCTGACTAAGCTGAAAAGCAGAAGCAATGGTAATGTGCCCCTTAAAAGCCATGATATCGCCTTTTGGTAATTATTGTGAGCCGTTTGATTTGCTTCAATAGTAGTAATTGGGACGCCCATTTGCCCAAGTAAATATGCTTTAAGAGGCAAATGATAAGGGTGATGGTCATCCTCGATTTTTTCCAAAGACCCCTCAGTTAAAACCTTCGTCGGCAGCTCTAGCTTTTCATTAATCAAAGCTTCAGCATGTCTCTGGCCAAAGTAGACAGCTAAAATTCGGTCCTTTAGTGGAAATGCTTCAATTAAGGCTAATAGGGATTTCTTGTTTTGAATTTGGTTTAAGAACTGTCCTTCTCGTGTGATGATATTTAAGTAAATGTCATTTATATCAATACCAGGAAGATAATTGTCAATGTTTTGTTCTTGTAAGGCTTCATTGGAATTAAGCTCCAATACGGACTCATTATATAAACTCAAAAGACAGACAGATCTAGATTTAGTGAATTGTAATTCACTAAATCTCCTTTCCGTTTTGCCAATGTATTCATAGGAGCCCTTTTTCTTTTGATACTCGAGTATCAAGCATTTCGGGTCATCATTGTTTTCAAGAATCAGTACCGAGTAAATCATAGGAATTTAATAGAGATTTACTGAATGATTACAGGTTTAATAAAGATATTGAGCTTGGATTTATTGTCAGTTCTGTTTCTACTACTAAACAACCATTTAAGGCCCCAAATTCTGGACAACCAAGGGATGCCTGAACCTGTACTATTAAACCCTTTTTCTTCAAGCCCTCCTAATAGTATCATATCTTCATTATCTGCTCTAATGTAGGAGTTGAAGGTACGACTCACATTTCCGGGAGGAGCTTCTGGCGCAATTCTCGCTGTAAAATCGGTTTGTTCCACCTGAATTTCCAAGGTAACTTTATTCTCATCAGCCACATAAGGTGTAATGGTTAAAGAAAAATTGGCTTGAACGGACTGATAGTTACGAGTTGTAATGGGAATAGGGTTTTGAACACCGGTTATATTGGTCTGTTCAACCACATAGTATTCGGTATTTCCAATACTTATTGAAGCTTGATGCCCATTTAAGGTGGTGATTCGCGGAGTGCTTTTGACATTTATTAAACCATTGGTTTCTAGCAGTTGTAGGTTTACATAGAAATTTGGAGTTACAGAGCCTAAGTTTAAACTGCCAAAACCATTAAAGCTTTGTATTAGGTTGTTTAAAGAATTAGCATTGAGATTATATTCGATTCCTGGATAAAGGGAGCCACCAGAACTGCTGGGTTGGCTACCTATTCCCGCATCCAATCCTGTAGATAAGTCTGAAGTTTTTTGATAATCAACTATGATTACCTCTATCATAACTACCGGAACAGGTTTGTCTATTTTATTAACGAATTGATTTAGAAGTAAAATATCCGGATATAAGCCAGTTACCAGGATGCTGTTTAGCTCATCAAATTCTATGATCTCAATTTTTTGGAGTAAATTTTGAGGTATGAAATCAATGAGTTTGTGTACCGGACGATTACGCAAATGAATCTGATCCGAGACAATTAAGCTCTTTTGGTCCTTGTTCCCCAATATATAATAGGGTGCGTCATATTTATAGGTGAATTCAGTATGAGCCAAAAGTTTGGAAAGGCAGTCCTCAAGATTGTTTCCTTGAATATCTGCCTGAACATTTCCATTAATGTCTTCATAAAAAATGTAATCGGCATTAAAGTGATTGAAAAGCTGCTGCAGTACTGCTTTAAGTGATGATCCGCTAGATTGAATGTGAAAAACTACATTCTTGGTGCTATCCTCAGGTTGTCGCTTTAATGCTTCTGAATTTAGGTCAATCTTGTTAATTGATTGTAAACCTGCAATGGCATTTGGTTCGGCTTGATCTATTTCAAGCAGGAACAAATTGGAATCCTTTTGACTCAACTTTAAATCATAATTAGAACAGAGCTGCTTTAAAGCTTCATCAAGAGGGACGGCCTTTAAGTAGAGGCTGATCGTTTTGTTTTGGATACTGGGATGGTATACTAAATTGATTTCGCTTTGATCTGTAATCTCACGGCAAATAGCATGAATACTATCGTTTCTAAGGTCTAAGGTTATATATTCATTAATGCTGTCTGCAGGGCTGTGGTGAACTTGAATAAAAGGCTTGTATTTATCTGATTTTTTAGGAAAGAAATGAAGAACATCTCCAATTACTCTGAAATCCAAATCCTCTGTTTCGCAAAGAAAAACCAGTAGGTGCAGCAGGCTAATCTCTTTGAATTCCTGTTTAATGCTTCCTCTAATTTTGGAAGAGGCACTAATGTTAATCCCATTATTTTTCCCCAGGGCTCTGAGAAATTCGGTTAATGGAACATTCTGAGCACTAAGCTCAACTTCCTCCTCTAATTGAGGGTAATCGGAAACCAAAATACTTAGCCTGTCTTCAATAGATAAATTTGGGTTAATACCGTCTTGAGCACTTAAAAGACCGCTGAAAAGTAAAATGCTTATTAAAATGAAACGAGTCATTAATTCTCTGTGATTATTGATACTATTTCTTCAAAGGAAGTCTCTCCTTTCTTAACTAGTTCTAAGGCCTGATGTGCTAAACTTTGGCCGTTTAAAACAGGCTCCTCGAAAAGTCCTTGATTTATTTGTTTTTTATGTTCTGGGTTCATTTTAAAAATTTCATATATAGCTTTTCGACCTGAGTACCCAGTGTGGTAGCATTGATTGCAGCTTCCTGATTTATAAGTGTCAGCAATTTTGTATTGATCTTTCAAAGCAATGTTTTCATCTGGAGACTCTAGTATTTTACATTGTGGACAAAGAAGTCTCACTAATCTTTGAGCGATACTTAATTGCAATGCTCCACTCAGTAAAAAGCCTGGAACTCCCATGTCTAATAAGCGATTAATGGTCCCACTTGCTGAATTAGTATGAATCGTGGCCAGAACCAGGTGACCAGTTAGTGCTGCACGAATTGCCATTTGGGCTGTTTCGGGGTCCCGAATTTCACCAAGCATGATTATATCAGGATCTTGGCGTAAAAAAGTCTTCATAGCCCGTGGGAAGTCCAGTCCAATGGATTCCTTAAGTTGAACTTGATTGATACCGCTTAAGGTGTATTCCACCGGGTCTTCTATTGTAAGGATGTTTTTGGTACTACTATTAAGGATCTTTAAGCTGGCATAAAGAGTGGTAGTTTTACCGGAGCCGGTTGGACCGCTAATAAGAATTAAGCCATGTGGCTTTTTTAAAGCCTTCAAGTAACCTTCTAATTGAGCATTGCTAAATCCCAATTTTGAAATATCAAGTGAACTGGCATCTTTATTTAGGATACGAAGTACAATCTTTTCTCCATGAATAGTGGGTAAGGTTGAAACCCTAAGGTTAAACAGATGCCCTTTATAATTTAGTTCACACCTACCGTCTTGAGGAAGCCTTTTTTCTGCAATATCAAGTCCACTTAAAATTTTTATCTGATTTACAATGGCAAGGAATTTTTGAGAAGCTATTTTTTTCTGATCGATAAGATGTCCATCAATTCTATAGCGCAATCGGCCATTGTTTTTTTCCGATTCAAAATGAATATCGCTGGCCTGATCTTGGTGCGCCTTATAAATGATTTGAAGAACTTCATCGGGTTGATCCGAAATTGCATTTTGCTCTTCCGGTTCTGATTGGGCTTTGAGGCGGTAATACTTGGCCAGGCCGGTATCTATATCATTTGGACTTGTCGACAGAAGGATGACTTTCTTATTTAAAATGAGCTCCAGCTCCTTTTGAGGAGAAGTGCTAAGCTTTTCAGGGCTGATATGGAAAGTAATCTCATGACCATTTGCCATAATTGGAATAATACGGTAATGATGTGCCTGCTTCGCCGAAATAAGCTGTTTAATATTTACATCCAGATCCGTCATTGTCATGCAATTTTTTGTTTCAAAATAGAAGCCGAGCCTGCTATTTTGAAACTTCAAGAAATACTAAGACAGAAGTTAATAGAGCCGCTTGAATTCCTGCCAGAGGGATTTTCTTCATTCTAGTAAAAGCACTTACCAGTAGTGTAATGATGAGCGAAATTGGGAAAAAAAGTAAAAAATGATCATTAGATAGTGCTACTGCAATTAGAGGGAAAAACAGAATATCCCCGAGGCCAATCATGGACTTGATTGATTTTTTTCTGAATAGATTGAAGTAAATGTATTGTAGCAAAATTATCATAAGTAAGAAGGCCAGATTAAGCCCCAGGTCAAAAGGGTGGAGGTAAATCTCATCCCAGCGATGAAAAAGTAGTAAGGCAAATACCACAGGGAATAAAAGCCAAGAAATTCCACGAAACTTTAAGTCTTGATAAGTCATGAATAGCATCATAAAACAAAGCAGAAGGAACATAGTCACCTGCATTTAGTCTGGTTTTACTTCTTGTAACACTTCATCACTATCTATTTCCCAAACATTATATTGACCATCACCATCAAAATCGGAAAGAGCTGTTGCACGTGCGCGGAAATAATTGCCCCCATTTTCAATAATTTCGATTTGATAAACCGCATTTCCTCCTTGATCAATGGTTTTTTCTTGCTCAAATCCAATTTCCGTCAAATCTGAAGAATATTTGGACCGCATCATGTAATAACTTTTCTCCAGAGTTAAAACATGTTTGAGTTGCATTTGGGCCTCAAGTGTTTTTGTGCGAGTCACAAGAGGCATTAAGCTAGGTAGGGCTAAAAGAATTAAAATTCCAATAATTACCAGAACCACAAGGAGTTCCTGAAGGGTATAGGCTCTTACTTTCTTAATTTTTCTCATCAAAATACTAATCGATCGCGAAAAATCGATAAAAGGATTTGCAGAAGCAAGGACATTTTGCATAATTTCGGACCAACCTGATAATTTGATTTTTTTTATGTCTGCATCTTCGCTAGAGCGGCTAAAGTCATTGCTGCTCCAAAATTCTCAAGAGCTTAATTCGCAATTCATTCATTCGCTAGATTTTAAAAGGGAATCTGAGAAAGCTCCTGCATGGAAATCGGTACTGAGAGATATCGAGACCGGCCACCTTAATCCATTAGATATAAGCGACGGCCAAAGGAAGCAAATTGAATTTCTTGAAAGATGTTTTTTGGATTTTTTGAGAAATTATCAAGAGGAAGAGACTTCTAATTCCATCCAGATCTTGGAGGAAAAATTATATCAGGAATTAGATAGAGCTGAGATGTTGGTTAGTCAAGGTTTTGTGAAAAGAGCCTTAAGACTGATTGATGGTATTGATATTAAAGCTTTAGAAGTAGGCTTACTTGCACTTGCTTTAAAAGTTCGTCAAATAGAAGTGAAAGCTTTAAACCTTTCCGGTCAATCGGATAGATTGACTGCCAGCTTTTCAGACATATTATTAATTGAAAAACAACAGCTTCAATTTAAGTGTATAATTCATAAATCCAACCGACTAATTTCTTTGCTTGGTTGTGGGACTAATTGCGAAATGCTAAATCTTCACAGAGAACTCGAAGAAGAGCTACAGCAGCTAAAAAAGCAAACAGGTTGGCGGTTTTTAGATTTACTGGATTCCCTTTTGGAGATGTTTTCCATGTACTTAGAGAACAGTTCCTGGGATGAAGGTTTTGAAGGTATTTATGAGGAGCTGCAAAGAGAAAGTGCAGTTTTAGTTAAATGGGGGCTTTTTACTAAAGCTTCACGTTTAGAATTAATGTTTGCCCAATTTGCGACTCTCTATCGGAATGATACTAGTTTGTTTTTTCTTTTGAAGAAGTTGTCATCCCATTCTTATGTAGCAGCTTCGGAACAATTTGAGTATTGCATATTAAATCTGGATTACTTCATACTATCAAAGAATTATTCAGAGCTACAGCTCTTTATGCTTAAGTTCAATGAATGGTTAAGTTTGAACCGGGCTTTATTTAATTATGAAGAAGAAAAGATTAGGGCCTATAGATTTATAGTCTATTCTTTAATTGATGATTATGAGAAAGCCTTAAAAAACCTTGAATCCTGTATCCGGATAACAAAGTCAGTACGATCAAGGCATCTTATGTATCGCTTTCTTAAGGTGGCCTTTCTATTGGAGAATGGTCATCTTGAAATGGCGCATTCCTATATAACTGCAACTCTTAAGTACCTCTCACGGAATAAGGTAACCGTGAACGACCAAAATTGGGCTGTCCATCTAAGGGTTTTAGGTAATTCCATTGAAAGCCCAGAGGTAGTACTGCATTTTCATGAGGTGTGCCAAGAATTGTGCAGGCAGAATGGAGCGGTTCTAATGATGGATTTTAGTCATAAAAATACTTTAGACCAGATTTCTGAAAATCGTCATGTGTGATTTATAGTTGTATTTAGGCAAGTATTAAGCTAGGTAGAGTTTCTGATCGGTGGTAAAAGAGGAGTATCTAAATTGGCATCTTCCAACTATCTAATTTTTGTCCTAGTCATTTCAACTCATTTCTTCTAGGTTCGGTGAAATTTTACTGATTGAACTATGAGGACAAAGTTGCTTCCGATTCTTTTTCTTTCTATCATTTTCAATTTTGAAGCGTACTCGCAAGACCGATATGCTCAGTTTGAGAAAATGGTTAATACTTCAAATGGACAATTTAGTATGTCTATCCCAGTTGCAAATTTGGCATCGTCAGATGGGCAGACTTTTGGAGTTGGCCTATCCTACGCAGGAAATGTGCAAATGAATCAACCTGCTTCGATGGTAGGACTGGGTTGGAATATTAATGTAGGATCTATTAAGCGAATTCAAAATGGCTGGCCAGATGATTTTTTCCCTACCTATTCGGGTGGATATCACTCAATGACGACCGAAGATGAGTTAAATGCTTCTACTGGCGCGGTGATTTCTACAGAAGATGAAATAGGCACAGGTTTGCTTTATGGACTTTCTGCGGCTGGTGCTTATTCAGGAAACCCAATAAAATCTGATGCCACTTTTGTGCCACCTTTATTTGGTGCAGGTCAAGGATGCGTTCCGGATTTTGATCAATTTGTATTATCCGGGAATGGCCCAAGCGGGGCTTTTAGTTTGGATTATTTTCCAAAGGAGGAAGACCTTGATGGTGAACATTTAAAGAAGTCGAATCCAATCAGTTTATATCCTACTGATATAGAGTCTGAAGAATTGGGTGCTACAGTAACCCGGTTTGCTCAGCAAGTTGCTAGTCAGACTAATACAAATGTTCAGCCGGCAGATGCTCGTATTATGACTTTGGATAATGATCCTTTAGGGAATGTGTATATTAAATATTATACCCAAACTGATATTAAAGCAAGTGGTGGGGCACCGGGTTTTATCCCTTATTTTACCTCAGCATTTTATACCGAAAATGAGAATTTTGCTCAAGGCCAAATCTTAGCCTTTACTGTAATAAACTCAGAAGGTCTTAAATACCATTATTCTTTACCAGTATTTGACTATACCCAATCCAATTATTATGATTTGGACGGTGGTGTGGTTCAGAATAGTTCATCAGACAAGGTTCGCAATATTGAAAGGAGCCCAATTGTAGCATCAGAATGGAAGTTAACAGCTATAACTGGCCCTAATTATAAAGATTTGGGTGCGGCGGGTTTTGGACCCGAGGATAGAGGTTATTGGGTGAAATTGAATTATGCTACCGCTACTATTCCTACTCCTGGGGGGGAAATACATAGTCGGTTCCCCTATTTCGGTTTGCATTTTAATCCTGGAAACCAGGACGAAGAAATTGAAGGCCTTGAAAACAAGGAGCTAAATAAGCAAGGTTCAGTTTCAATTAAGGATTTGCAAGTATATAAGATCCAAAGCATTGAATCTGATTTGGAAACTCTGGTGTTTTACTATGAATTCCGCGATGACGAATACTATTTAACTCTTGATAATAAGTCATTACCAAATGTACGTATAAAGAGAATCGCTCGATATGATAATATAGGTTTAAGTATTTCCCCAAGTGCTTCAAACCCTAGTATACCGACTGCTTTTACGGGAAATCTTAGCTATAACCAATGTTTTTTTGAGGCTGACTTCGATCCACAAGTATCTCAATTATTGAGTTCAGTTGCCTTTCAATATGATTATAGTCTTCAACCGGAGTATGATGGTAATGTTAATAATTTCACTAATGGAGGCCTTAGCAGTTTAAGAAATGGTACCACTGATCTTATTAATGTAATCAATCGAAAGTCAAGTTTAAGCACAGATGGTAAACTAACCTTAAAAGATATTGTAGTTTACAGCAGTGCTAATCAGGAGGTTAATCGATATTCATTTGGTTACTCAGCTCTAAATCCAAGTTATAATGTTAACAATCATGATGAAACGGGTAATTATATCAATTTAAGCAGCCCTTCAGGATTACGTCTCCGAAATTTAAATACTACTCAGGATAATCTTTCTCATAATTGGTTGATTGATGAAGTAACTTTCCCTAATCGAGTAAAGCTGGAAGTACTTTATGAAGAAGCATTGTACAGCCAGGGTTTACCTGGAGTGTCGGTTGATAAAGAATTACATGTGCCTTTGAATTATGTTCATGCCGCTTCAGGGCCTGGCAATATGTATTTATTGGAGGATGATCACAAAAAGGTGTTTTTTAATAATTCCGGTATTAATAGATGGTTTTTTATTAAAAGCCAGTACGAAAGAGCTTGGATTTATGAGCAACAGTCAAACCCTAATGATAAAAGCATTGGCTATTATATAACTAACTATAATTCATTACTTATAAATAGAGTAAATACTCTTGGTCAAAGTATTGATGCTAATGGCAATTTCACGGATGGCAAGAAGGTAACCTACAATAGCTCAACACGAGAGGTTACTATGCATAATAACCAAACCTACAATGGTACGGTAGGCACGGGTTATACCCTGGATAGTTGGAATAACATTGAGGATGTGTATATGGCCTTTAAGGATTCTTACTATCGTTCGGGAATAAGTCGGGTAAAAGAATTGAGAATTTATGATAATACCTCAGCAAGCGTATTTGCAAAGCTGTCCTATTCTTATGAAGATCCAAGGATTACATTACGAAAGTTTGAAACCCGATATTTAGGTTCGCCTAATGGAGTAAGCTTTGGTGGAATAGCCAATGCTCACAACAGCGTTGATCGAGGGGTTATCTATGGAAAGGTGAATATCAAGAAAACGGATAAGAACGGGACTGATATTACGAACTCGTCATTTTATTATGATTTGAGGAATGAGGTAAATGTTTCTTCAAAGGTAGTTTCCAGGGATCCCGGTGCTTGTTATATTATGCCTTCCTGGCTTGATGATTACTCACCCTTAAGCTTTTATAAGTTTGCCCGAGCGAATCCTATTGTAAGCACTCGAACTTATCGCGGTCCATTTACCACCTACCCAGATTCTTGGGCTGATATAGCACCAGATATTTTGGTGCAGGCCTTTAATACCTATTTGGACAATTTCTATCAAATTAATAATATCAGTTCCTCAGATTCCGATTTAGTGGAACTCCACCTTCCCAATACTCCTTTTGTTAGTATGAGTGGTACCTTTCTAGCGGGAACAGCCCCAGGAGGAGATGGTGCCTTGAAAATCAGCACCTCAACTTGTTCCTGTGAGGGCGTTATTGTACCAACTTATACCGCAATTCCGAATGGACCTCCTTATTGGATTCCTTTTAAATTTCCTAATCCATTAGCCGGAACTTCCGAAATACATTTTCACACCGACATAAAACGCTACCACGGCAGGCTTGGACAATTAAAGAAGTTTGAAGTTAGGGATGGGAATGGTAACCTGCAGATATCAAAGGAGTATTTCTACGAAATAAAAGGCTTCAAGTCAAATACTTACTTTGCACAGATGGGCTTGGGGCAAAACGATTACTTTAAGTATGTTACAGATTATGAACATTACTATTTAGCACCGGTAAAAATTGTTACTCTTGAAAATGGTCAATCCATAAGTGAGAATTTATTGTCTTTTGATGCTGCTTCAGGGAGCCCAATTAAGACTTTATCGGTATCGGCTAATGCTTATGTTAAAGGGGAGAAAACCTATTTCAATAACAAGTACGATTATGTGAAATGGAATAAAACCGGGCCATTAATTGGATTGACAAAATCAGTGGGCTACCAAGTTGATGCCACCAGATACGTTCAAAAGGAAAACATTGCCAATGGAAGTTCAAATGGTTGGGAAGATTCTTACACTGAGAACAGTGTAAAATACTTGAGAAAGAATATACTGGATGTTTCGACAAGAAGTTCTGTAACGCAATACATGCCTACGCAGAATTTTTTAAATCAGTTTTATCAATTGGAGGTTGAGGACCCTGAGACTGATCCAATTAAAGAACTCCTGATAAAGCAACATTTCGATGTTAACCAGTATGATATTTTAAAGGTTAGCTTACCGAATAGTCAATCAGAAAGTGTTTCATACTTGGAAACGTCTTATACCCCATTGCAAGGTGATGTTATCGTACCAACAAGCACAGAGACCTATCTTACCACAGAGTTTACACCCAGCTCCAATGAATTGAGCATTAATAATTCACAAATTCAAATATTGGATGATGAGTTTTCCACTCTACAAGAATATAATTTAGTTACCGAGTTATACGGCTCTACACGATATTATAACCGTTTTAAGCTTCCTTTTCTGGAGAGTAAAGTACTTCCTTTATCCTCTTCCAGTGCTACCGGTTTTGAAGATATTGACTCTGATAATAATCTGTTTGAAGGTAATTTTTTCCAAACTTATTATCGTACTACGGCTGAAACTAATAGCGGAATTGAAGCGCATACTGGAGAGGCCTATCTAAAATTGCCTCAGAGTTCAAGTTATTTTACTATTTATCATGATCCTGATTTAAGAGACTTTAAGGTGGGAGGTGATTATTCATTATCCTTTTGGATTCGAACCGCTGATCTAATTGGGGATCCTAGGATAAAGTTTAGCATTAATGGTGATGTAGCTTTAACTCCTTATCAAGCAAGTGTACAAGCATATTTAAGTACCATTAACGAAAAAGTTGAATTTGGAGACTGGACCTTAGTAACCTTAAGTGTTACTGTTCCGGAAGGCTTTAAAGTAAGTTCCAGCACCTATACAATTCCTCAAATGGGCGGAGGAACAACGACCATTGATGGAGGATTAAAGATTGAAATGATGAATAATGGTGGAGATCTAATTGTTGATGATCTTCGCTTTTATCCCAGCGCATATCCCATAGAAGTTGTGGTGTATGATTTAAAGAATAAAAGAGTGTCGGCCAAATTAGATGCATTAAATCACGGGTCAAAGTTGATTTATGATGCAAGAGGGCGGGTAGTCCAGACTTACCGTGAGGATGTTCAGGGATTTTACTTAACCAAACAAACCAATTACAATGATTAAGATTGCGCGCTATATATTTTTGTTTTTAGCATTTATATCGAGTGTTAAATTATCGGCGCAAGGAGAAAGTATACCTTGGGCTGGGGAAAATTTACTAACGGAAATTTCTGAATCCGGATATTATAATGAAGGTTCTGAAGGTTGGGATGATGGTTATCTCGAGTCTGAATCTCGTTCCTTGCAGGTTGGGCTGTCTACCTATGAACTAAGAACTGAGGACTATGAGTCTTGGGTCGAAGTGCCTTTCAGAATTGGCTTTTCCAATACAGCCGTTTTGGACGATGCAGTAACAGTGCTCTATTTCGACGGTGCCAATCTTATTCATAATGGTGCAGAAGTATTAAGTTATAGCTCCTTCAATACTTTAAAAATTGTTTTAAACCATCTCGGCAATGTGGAGGTTTATAATGGTACAAGCTTAATCTATTCCATAAACTCTGTTTTGGTTAATACCCAGCAGTACTATGTGTATTTGAATCTTTTGAATCAAGAGTCTTTTTTAAGCGGAACCTTTACAGAGTTAATTTCCAGTTCGACAACAGCCAATGGTTCACAAACATTAAATTCTGTTTGTTCCTCATTAAGTTCAGAGAAGTATGTTGAAGAAATAGCTTATGATCGAAATGGTCAGGTGATTTCGCATCAATTGCAAGTTTTAGGTGATTTCAATAAACCTGAAATGGCAATGCAAAAGAATTTAGAACAGAACGAGGTTCTGGGGCAATTAACCTTGTATGATCACTTGGGAAGACCAGTAGTAAAAAGTCTGGAAGCTCCCATGGGACAAACTGACTTTTGCAAGGATAATACTTTTATGTATTCGGTTGATCAGGATCCGGTTTCTAACCCATCGGCAGTTCAAGCCTATAGTATTTCTGATGCTTTAAATTCTAATGGTATACCTGATGCTGTTTCTGAGCAATCAATCCTGGGTAATTTTTACAATGGCTTTACAGATGATATATCAAAAAGTGAATATCCTTTTGTTTTCCAGTATTATAAGGACGACATCTATTCTGATGCCATCTCCAGTGGTGGCCTGGATCAAAAATTCTTTGAGGCTAATAACAGGAGTTTTGTAGTCCCTGCCATTGCAGCAAATGAAATTTCAAATGTTTATGGTGCCGGCCTTAGTCACTATAAAGAATCGGATCCATTAGGCGGAGATAATAGTCAAATGTCTCAAATCTCTACAGCTTCTCAATTGGTGAATAAGGTTATTAATATTACCAAAGAGGATGAGGCTGTAATTTTGTATAATTCATTAGACGGCGAGGTATTAGCTACTGCAATTAGCGGAAATGGTCAAAGTCCATGTGCTGTTCAAGATTCGAGATTGGAGCTATATCCAGGAGTCTTAACCACCGTACATGTTCCAGATGGTTATGCAAGTTCTTTGTACTTGGATATGCCGGATCCAACTTTAATTTTTACCGATCAATCTGTTCCTTATCCAATTGCCAATTTTGATATTAAAATTGTCGACCAACTTTCAGGTTTTGTATTACAGGAAGGCACCGATTATAATATTGTGGAGAATCAACAGTCTACGGTGATTCAAAGCATACAATTATTGGGGAGCTATTCCAGTGGTCAACAGGTATTAGGTATATCTGTGGATCCTAATGAGGATGCTTTAACCTATCCAGCCTGGAAGGATTATTTTAGTGTGATTAAGACTGGTGGGTTAAAAACCTTTATTAACTATCAACTTGATTATCACGACTGGACCCTACACTATTATGACGTTCTGGGTAACCTTTTAGAAGTAGTTCAGCCTGAAGGAATAGATTGTACGGTTGACGCTTCGAATTACTATCAAACTAGTCAGAGGCTTACTCATATTGCAAAAGGCGATTTAAATCAAACTGTCGATATAATTGAGTTTCCCATTGCAGTTCCGTCTGGAAATACTATTACGAAAGCGGCCTTAAATATTAATCCCAATTGGGTTGTTGAAGATGATCCATTGGTGGGAGGTTTTGGGGCAAACGGCGATCCAATCGCTATATCTCACGATATGTTTACCTATCAAGAACCTTTGCAAACTGGTGGGCCACCCAATCCTGTTTATATCGGAACAGCGGAAATGTACGCTGAGTGGAATAGTCCTGGGGCTGAGGATAATCAGGCAAATACTCCGGTTTTAGGAAAACAAAAGCCAGGACCGCCTCCGGCTGGCGCTCAACTGGTGATTGATAGCTATGACACGAAATTTACCTTTGAGGTTATAGGAAGACCTGCAGTGGGCTCCGATGTGGTTTTATTAACAAAAACCTTTAAAATATTAAGGTCTGAAAAAGCTTATTATTCAGCTGCTACAGTTGGTGGTAATTCTGATTTTCTCTTCAAAGAAGGAGAAACTCAAATCTACCGCTATGATAATTCGGGGCAAGTTCAATTGGACTGGAAGGACAATTTGAAGTTTGATGATGGCGATGTTTCATCTGCAACTCTTTCTAATTATAAGAGTATTGTGATTAGGATGAAAGATGTTTTTTACAAAGAGTGGCGATCTCAAGATGATTTGGACCCTACCAATGCAACGTCCAAACCTAGCACTTATACTCCAATCACCTATTTTTCTTTTGGCGGTGGCTTAGGAGTTCAAATAGATACCAGACCCAGTGCTCCCAGTCATAATTCAGACTTATCCGAATACTATAGTACTAACCATCAGACTGGTAGCTTGGTTCGACAAGATTTACCGGATCAAGGCCTTACCGAATACCTATATGATAAGAAAGGTAATTTAAAGTTTTCACGGAATGCAACACAAGCGGCTAATAATACCTTTAGCTATGTGCTTTATGATTCCTGGGGTAGGGTATTAGAAATGGGTGAGTATGACAATACGGTTTCTGGAGGGCAGTCCATTACCTTCGGAGTGGCAGACCCGAATAACGCTTCCGCTTCGCATACCTATAATTTAACCGAGTCCAATTCTTCCTTGAATGCGCTCAATTGTCAATCTCAGCACTATAGCCGTTATAATACTCCTTCTAACGATTATCCAGCTTCCCTAACGGGTACTCTAGGGGATCAGAATTTCACCGAAGGAAGATTGGTTAAAACCTGGAATGAAAATACGGAGACCTGGTATAGCTATGATTATTTAGGTAGGCTGGAGCATTTGGTGCAAGAAAGTTCAGATCTGGGTGTGCACACTATCCGCTACACCTATGATCATTTAGGCAAGATCGTAGCAATCGCCTATGATGAGCAGAACGCAAATCGAGATTATTATCTAAAATTTAGTTTTAATAAGAATCAAGAGCTTACCCGAATAATTGGTAGTGATGAACCTAATGCCAATTTCAAATTACTAGCCAGTTATGAGTACGATATTTTGGGCAGAATTACCCGTAAGGAAATGGGGAATAAGGCTCAAGGTGTAGACTATTATTATACAATTAGTGGAAAGCTCAAAGGAATTAATAATGCCTTCCGACCTGAATTAGATCAGGATTATAATAATGCGGACGCTTATGAGGATCTATTTGCCGAGACCCTACATTATTACGAAGGTGATTATAGAAATGCTAATGTTGCCCTAAACTCGATTGCTAGCTCAAGCCTCGATGATAGATTGGATGGTACTATCAAAGCAGCTACCTGGCATTCTCGTGATGATATTGCTTTAACTGTGGATCTTGGGAATAGGCCCACCTCTTATTATTCCTATGATGTTTTAGGGCAACTAACCGGGGTGGATATAGGTAATATCGGTTCCGGGATTGAGTTTGGTTATACTAATTCCAGTCCAGCTACCTATGTGGCAAATTCTGCTTTACCTTATCAAACCAGCTACAGCTATGATGGCAATGGGAATATTAGCACATTGTCAAGAAGAAATGGTGCGGGAATAGTCTTTGATCAACTTACCTACCATTATCCCCAAAATAGTTCAAATGAACTTTCTTCGAATAAACTGCTGTATGTGGGTGACGCATCTTCCAGTTCGAGTATTTCAGATGAGATCACCAATCAGGCCAGTAATAACTACCAATACGATTCGCGCGGTCAGTTAATTGTCGATCTGGATCGAGATGTGAGTATGACTTATACTCCAGGCGGCAAAGTGGCTTCTATTTATAATGCAGCCGGAAGTCAGTTGAGGCAGAAAAACTACTATGACGATCGGGGGAATCTGTATAAAAAAGAAAATTATTTAGCCGGTGTTCTCTCTGATGTAGAATATTGGATCAATAATTTGTCTGGAAATGCAATTCATTACTTTAAGGAGGATGTAGGTTCTTCTATGGGGGTGGAATTGAAGGAAACCTATGCTTATGGAGACGGACGTATTTCGACTTTAGAGGTTGGTAGTGAAGGCTATACCTATCGATACGAAGTAAAAGACCACATAGGAAACGTAAGAGCAACTTTATCAGAATCTCATGTTAATGTAGATCAATCAGATTTCACGAATCTGGAACATCTTAATAATTGGAGCATTCGTCAAACTGCCGAAACCGGTAGTGAAGATTATCTAGATGCATCCGGATGGCATGTGGAAGGAGAGAATATAGAATTGTCTAAAGTATTGTCTTTGAGTGCCGGTGCTTACAGTTTTAGTGTTTCTTTGACCAACTCTTCGGAAATTGATCTTGCTGTATCGGCATACAATGCGCAAGGCCAGCTAATAAATTCAGAAATATTATCGAGTTCCAATTTAAGCTTAAGCTTAGGGTTTAAGCTGGCTACTGCTCAGAGCTGCACGCTTAAAGTGGAAGCTGTGGGCTCCTTATTGACCTCCTTTACTGTGGGGGAGCTTAGTTTGACCAAACAAAGTCATCAGGTATTGAGTTACCGCGATTATTATGCCTATGGCTGGGCATTACCGGGCCGACAATATGAGGCCCAATCTGATGGGAACCAATTCCAATATCAAGGTGATTTTGCAGTATTCAATGATTTGATGAATTGGAACCGTTTCCAGCTTCGGAATTTGGATACAAGAATCGGCAGGTGGTTATCAATAGATCCGGCGGGTCAGTATTATAGCCTTTATAAGGCTATGGGTAATAACCCCATCTCAGTATTTGACCCTGATGGGGCATGGGGTTATACTGATGAGGATGGTAATTACTATTGGTTCGATAATGTTGAAATTCAGGGAAACTTCTCCACCGATGGGCCTAATGGTAAGACATTTACATTAGAGTCAATGGATATCACAGCCTTTTATCGCATTGCATTTGAAAATGGGGAAGAGGTTGATAGAAGAAATTATGGTGCATACGAAGTGATGACACCGGATGGTTTATTTATAGGTCTCGGATGGGGGATGATAGATGGATCTAGTATCAATTTCTTATCCGATGAGAAGTATAGTGCAATGCTCTATCAGGATATGCACTACGTGGAACACCCAGACTATGCTGGTTGGCCTAGTCCATTGGTTTATGTAGATAACACCAGTTATTTTGATTACAATGGTGATGGTAAGGTAAGTGATGCTGAAAAGGCAATTGGAGTTATTGATGTGGCTATGACAATTTTTGATATTGTCACCTTTCCTTCAGGAGAGGGAGTGGCTTTCCATCAAGGCTTAAAGCAAGGTGCCAAGAAAATAGGAAAGGAAGTTGCTGAAGAGGTAGCGGAAGAAGCGGTTGAAAGAGGGACAAAAATTGTATTCAAATGTTCTGATGATGTCGCTGAGTTTGCAGGGAAGGGATACTGCTTTACGAAAGGGACCTTGGTGCTATCAAATAATGGACTTATTGCCATTGAGAATATTGTGGTTGGAGATTCTGTATTTTCCTTTAGTGAATTAGAGAATGAGGTGAGAATGAAGTCTGTACAAGAGCTTTTTATTCGTCAAACTGATGAGCTTTGTGTGATTTACACCAATCGCAAGGATTCGATTTTAACAACTAAAGAGCATCCTTTTTATGTAGGAAATTCTTGGAAAAACGCATCTGATATAGACTATGGAGATACTTTGACAACATTTAAAGATGAAATAACTACTGTGACTCATGTTCAGTTTATTGATTCAACTGTTACAGTATATAATTTTGCGGTAGAAGAATTTCATTCTTATTATATCTCTCAAAGTTTAATTTTAGTTCATAATACTTGTAAGATTGATCTTCCATCAACCAAAGGCGCGGATAAGGGATCAATAAGCGGTACAAAGAGTGCTTTGGAAAAGGCGAAAAAAGAAATTGGGTTAGAACCAACAGAAACCTTATCTAACAGAACGCAGGGTAAATTTGGAAGTCCACAGAGGGTGGAAGGGAAGAAAGGATATAGACTGGATCCTGCTCATCCCAATGCTAAACCAGGTTCACCCGAAGAGTATCCTCATATAAACTTTTGGGATTATACCAATGGAAAACGAGGTAAAGGTGGTATTGAGGGGGCAATTCCAATATTTTTTTAACATTATGGAAGATTTTAAAGTTGAAATGTTTGAAGGCGAGTATAATAGGCCGTTTATTAAGTATATAAGTTTAACCAATGAACAATGTGCTTCTGTAGAGACTAAACTTCGCCAAGTTTTTTTAATTCCAAAAGATAGGGATATATTAAAATGGATAGAGGAGCGTAAAATCTATGAGGATGGTTTTAATGCTAAATTAGATAGTTTTAAATTGAAGAATTTCCTTGATAAAATCTCAATTTGCCCCAAGTTAAAGGTGTACATTAACTGGAGTGATTTCAAAGATATTGATGTTTTAGATCTGGAAGATGTATTAAGGTATTTTTATGATATATGGTTTCCTGGTATGGATGATATCGAGATTTTTGATGAAACCTTTAATTGGTTGGTTTCTATCCGTCATGATGGCGTAGTATCATATGTATTTAGGTAATTTTTATTTTGACCTATAAATCAGGAATAAATGATAAGAAAATGCAGGTAAAGTTTATAATAGTTCTTCTGCTATTTAATGTCGAATTATTGGTTTCCCAAAGCTTCAGCTTCAGCAAAGATGATTACAATTACCACCCAGGTCCCCATTTTAATTTTCAAGAAAACTTAGGGGGTATCTGTCGGGTGGCGGATATGGATAATGATGGCTTAGAGGATCTGGTGATTTTTGGTGAAAGAAGAAAAAATAGAAATGATGATTATTATGCGATAAGGATATATTTTCAAACAGCTAAGAAGGATCATTGGGAAGTAACTGAATTGGGTGTTTTTAATCCCTTAATAACACCGAATGCGGAAAACTCCATTTTAGAACTTGGGGATATTGATTTGGATGGGGACTTGGATATTTTGGGTTTAAGTTCCGAAAGTGTTTTAGGAGGTATTGGAGTAAGCTTAAATTGGTATGAAAATATGGGCTCCCGTATTTTTATCAAGGATACTTTCTTTGGAGTGAATGGTCCGGAGCAGGCCTTTTTGATGGATATGGACAATGATGGGGATCTGGATATAACCTACACTACAAGTGATATTCAGAGCATGGGCTTATTCTTAAATGATGGAAGTGGTAGTTTTCAGGTAGATACCCTTAATAATTTCCCATATATGAGAGAAACTAGCCTTGCGGTTGGAGATTTAGATGGTGATGATATTAAGGAAATACTTGTAGCCGGTAAATTTGGTACTAGCCGCGTGGATTCTTTGATTATTTATCAGGGTCATTCAAATGGGCAATATGGTATCAGTCATTTACCCGCTTATAATCTGAAGGATCCTGGCGGATTTTTAGTAGATCTGGATTCAGATGGGGATTTGGACTATATAGTTCAAGGCACAGTACAAGATCAGGTCGACCAGCACTTATGTCTTTATGTAAATAATGGGATAGGTTTTTTTAGCAAACAAATATTGTTTAGCGATCCTACTATTTTTACTGGCTCCGGCCATAGAATAATCCAGGGCGAAAGATTGTTCTTTAGGGATATTGTAGGTGATTCCTTGCTGGATATTATTGATCTGAGCTCAAGATTTGGGCTTAGTCAGGTTTTTGAGAATAAAGGGAATAATGTATTTAGTTTAAATCCCAATCCGCCCTTTCCATTACATAGCGGATTTCTTGCCATGGCAGAAGGGGATTTAGATAATGACGGCTCTGATGATCTTGTGCGAATTTCACAATTCAATTTTGGATCAGGTAATATTTGGGGGGATCTGGCAAAAATTGAGGTTTACAAACGAAACTCAGCTGGTGACTGGACAGTAGGCGGACCCATTATTCAGAATGCACATAGTCGACTGGATGAGGGGATTGCTATTAAAGATATTAATGGTGATGGCAATGAGGATTTATTAGTAAGCGGAGTGGGCTGGTTTGCACGACAGGGGACCTTTGCTTATCTCAATGATGGTCTGGGGAATTTTCATGTTTCTAATGATTCTATTCTGAATCTCGATTCGCATATTCTGGCGAATAAATTTGTAGATATTGATTCTGATGGCGATATAGATATCTTTCGCTACAGTGGATATCCATTTCCAAACCAGATTGTGGAAATCTTTGAGAATGATGGTGCCGGAAATTTCACCTTATCTCCTAAGCCTGTTCCGCAGGTAGGATTTGATCTTGTTAGAAGTTTTTGTGTCCAGGACTTTAATGGAGACTCCTATATGGACCTTGCTTATTTTGGGACAGATATGGATATTTATCTCAATGATGGTAATCAAAACTTTCAATTGGACACTACAGCTCTGGCATTAGACTTTTACTATGCTCTTAGTGATGATTATGATCAGGATGGTGATAATGATATTTTGGCTCAAACCTATCAGGGACTGGAATTATATGAAAACAATGGCTCGGCAAGATTTACGCGTAGTTTGATACGGGCTGTTAATTCAAATACTATCAAGTTTCGCACAAAAGTGGGGGACTTGAATCACGATGGATTTAAGGATTTGGTTTTCGTGAAAAACCCCGATAAGTCGGGAGCTTTAACCGGAATTGAAATTTTTGAAAATAATAAAGATGGAACTTTTAGCCAGGTGCCTTTTCAGCTTAGTGGCTATGAGTTTATTTCTGCCCATATTTTTGATGCAGACAATAATGGAAACAATGAATTGCTGATCATGGCACAAAGGGAATCTGATGAGCAGAAATTAAGATCCTTCTATTCTTTCGATTCTACTTTTTCTTTTGTGAGTACCCCGGATACCAGTTTGGAATTTATGAGGTTGGCCGAGTCAGACTGGACCAATGACCCTAGCTATGCCAGTGCAGATTTAGACAGTGATGGGGACGAAGATCTTGTTATGGCTGGATATACCACATTTGGGAAAAGAACATTTTTCTACCGGAATAATGCTTTAGGTGGAGTAGGGGTTAAGGAATTGCAATCATTTTCAAATCTACATATTGAACTCTACCCTAATCCCAATTCTGGACAATTTAGACTGAGGACCTTCTCAGACCAACCGCAACAATTTAGGCTCTTTAATCTTCAGGGTCAATTACTAAGGGACTTTACTAGTATGGATGACGAGCTCTTGCAGTTTAATTTAAATCCAGGCCTTTATTTTATGACTACAACAAAAAACGGGGTGAAGCAGAGCTTAATGTTCTGGGTTGAAAATTGAGGACTGTTCTGGTACTGAAGGAGAATAAAGGTCTTTTTTATTTAGACATAATTAAATCAAATTCTGAAATAGGAATTGTTAAAACCGCTCCAATGTTATTTTCTGGTCCTTATATGTCGTCTTTACTTACCAGGCAACGACTAGTTGCCTTACTATTTCTTATTTGCTTAAATCTTGGCTTATACTCACAGCCCTACACCATGGCTATTGATGAAGAATCTGTATCCTATGGTCCCCACATGGAATTTGTGCAGCCCTTATTTGGTGTGCAGCGCCTGGCAGATTTAAACAATGATGGCTTGGATGATCTCTTAATTATGGGAAGGAAGCTTTATTATACAAGTTCTCCCGAATACCATATATCCTTTGATGTTTACTTAAGAGATAGTGCCGGGCATTTTAAAGAACCTCAGCATGTAATTGAGAACTTCGCGAGACTTTACTGGCCGAGCTCGGATGAGGAGCCCATTATGGAGATTGGGGATATTGATAGTGATGGTGATTTGGATGTTTTAACCTACAGTCCGCGCCAAGCTAATCAAGTCTACTCTTTTCTGGCATTTTACGTAAATGATGGAACAGGCCATTTAAGTCTTGATACCAGTCAGATTTTCACTAATGTCAAGTTTGCTGATTTGGGAGATGTGGATAATGATGGAGCTTCGGATGTATTAATATTGGATAAAACCTATCATGTTCATTTATATCGAAATGATGGAACGGCTCAATTTACTCTTGATACAATAAATACATTTGGTCGTATAAAAGGACCATTGTCTTTTCAGGATCTCAATGGAGATGGCCTGGAAGATATTTATCATTTAGGGGTTTGGCTGGAAGGAGGTCCCTCAGGAGACACCAATATTATTTATTTAAGTCAGCCCAACGGAAGCTTTAATACGTCCAGTATTAATAATTTAAAGCCTGACTTTGGCAGTAACACAATACCGGTATATAAGTTTATGAATCTGGATACAGATAATGATCTGGATTACTTGACGGTTTATAATGAGCTATTTACAGGGTTAGTAATAGAATATTATGAGAATAATGGCTTCGGTTATTTCAGTAAAAAACCCGGTAGGATTGTAATGCCTCATTTATTTGCTGGCGGCATGAAGCCTGAAACTTTTGGCTTTAGTTTGCAAGCTGCAGACTTTGTTGGGGATTCTAAACACGATTTATTAGTTACCGGTAAGGCCGTTATTTTTTCAGACACTGCTAAGCCTAAATTATTCGAGAATAAAGGCTGGGGAGATCTAAGAGAAGTGTTGGAGACACCTTTTAGCGCCTACGAATCCTATAGAACCGCTATGGGGGATGTAAATGGTGATGGAAGACAAGATATAGTGCATGTTGCAGAATTTGACAATCAAGTATCCAGAAGGAGTGATGATAACTATGAAATAGATTTGTACCTGGGAGACCCTAATGGGGGACTGAATAAAGCTGGATATCCTTTTCACAATATTTGCAAGGCAAAAATGGAGTCGATAGATATTGACATGGATGGTGATTTGGATTTAGTGGTGAGTGGCAAATATTCAGACTTTTTAGACTCCATGCGTGTATTTCTTAATAACGGCTTGGGAGCTTTTAGCCCGTCTCCAGATCCCCTCTTACATTTAAGAGCTGAAAATTTAAGTTTTGCAATTGGTGATTTAGACAACGATGGCGATCCGGATATTTTAAGAGTTTCCCAGAACAAGCAAGGCAATTTTAAAACCGAATGGTTGCAAAATGATGGTGCTGGTAGTTTTTCAGTTTTTCAAGGAAATTACCCCGCTTTTTTCTCAAAAACATCTTTGTTATTGGAAGATCTTGATGGCAATGGTCATTTAGATCTCCTAGTAAATAGCATAATGGGATTGAATGGAGAGAATTATCATTTATTCCTTAATTCAGGATCTATGACTTTTTACCAAGATAGCACCTGGAAAAGGCCTATTCCGGATTTTATAAGAAGTGTAGATATGGACAATGATGGAGATAAAGATATTCTTTACTCCCAATGGTCGGCACTATATGAATTAGTAAATAATGGATCGGGAAGGTTCGATACATTAATTGGTATTCAGCCTATACACTATAACAGTTATTCTACCTATGCAGATTTTATATTAGAAGATATTAATCAGGATTCTTTGATCGATGTTCTGTATTTGGGGCATCCTGCGGATGGTGGCACGGTTACCTATCGTAACAAAGGCAACAATAATTTTAGCATTGTACCGGATAGCATTACTGACTTTGCCAGAGCATCAGGGACTTTTATCGATATTGATCAGGATAGTGTAAAAGAGCTCGTTGTAAGTGGGGTTAATTTTCGATTTGCCGATTATCAGCCTTACTCGGAAATTTATGAAGTAGATACAAATTTCAATTTCACATTGGTTTCTGATTCAATTCTTTATACAGTAGCCTATGGAGCATTTGTGAGCGGGGATTTTGATTCAGACGGAGATGAAGATTTAATTTATTCAGGCATTAATCCTGAGTTCTCTCGTTCCTTTTATTATTATCGAAACACGCTGTTTTCCGGTTTATCCGTGCCAACTTTTACTTCTGCACCAAAGGATAAAGAGCTGATAGCTGTTTACCCGAATCCCAGCAGAGGGACTTTAACAGTTCAATTACCACCTCAGAAATTAGGGGATATTCGAATCTATAATTTACAAGGACAGTTGAAGTACCAAAAACAAGCAGTAAATTATATGCATGAAGAAATTCATTTTCCAGACGGTATTTATATAGTGCAAGTCGAGCTAGATGGAAAGATGGAGTCATTTAAGCTTTGGTTTGTGAATTAAAAGGAGTTGTGATCATAGTGCATAATATCATTGCTATCTGATTGCCAATCAGCGTTTTTCCATTTATTTGATTTTTAGCCTTGCCCCAGGCCGCAAGTCGGGCTAGATTCGAAGAAATTTTTTCTTTGATGAAAACCCGATTAATTCATAGCCTGATTTTCACGCTATCACTTTTCACCACTATTCAGGCGCAGGACCGCTATGCACCATTTGAAAAAATGGTGAGTACTTCTAATGGGCAATTCTCTTTGTCGGTTCCCATTGGCAGTGTTAGTTCTGTATCCGGCCAGTCTTATTCTATTGGAATTCCCTACTCAGGTAATGTTCAAATGAACCAACCCGCCTCCATGGTTGGATTGGGTTGGAATTTTGATGTAGGAACAATTAGAAGAACGATAATGACTTGCCCAGATGATCATAGTGATTATTTGGAAACTAAGCGAAGTTTGGTTTTGCCATTAGGTACTGAGGTCTCTGGTTCAGAAGAAAATTTGGTACGGGCAGGATCAATGTACAGTCAGTCAGTTAATGGTACCAGCGTTTATTCAGATGCGACCTATGTGCCCAGTTTAACAGGTCAAGGGCAAGGCCTTGTACAAGATTTTGATCAGTTTTATTTTACAGGCAATGGCCTGTCAGGGACTTTTAGCTTAGATTATTATCCTTCCATTCTTAATGTGGAAAATGGAAATCTAACTAATGAAAATCCAATTCAGTTAATGCCTTCTCCTTATGAGGCAGAAATTAATCAAGTTCAAAGAGAATTTAGTCCATTAAGACAAATGGATAGTGAGGGACAAGCGACTATTCCTTTTCAAAACCCCTGGTTATTAGTTCTGAGTAATGATCCAACTGGAAATGTGTATATACGCCAGTACACCAAGGATGCTGTGACCAATCAAAACACAGATGATACCCCTGGGTTCATTAGGTATTCTGGTATAAGTGATTATGTTTCAGGGAATTTAGCTTCCTTGGGTAGTGAAGAGATTGTGGCTTTTACAGCGGTAACACCGGACGGAATGCAGTACCACTATTCATTACCCGTACTACAACTTCAAAGTATTACTAATCTTTATGATATAGATGCGGGAACTGTTCAAAACGCAAGCTATGATGAGATCGTAAGTACAAAAATTGCAGACTATGTAGTTACCGAATGGAAATTAACCGCTATTACAGGGCCTAATTATCGAGATTTGAATAGTAACGGTATTGTTGATGATGGGGATGATGGACACTGGGTAGTATTTAGCTATTCCCATTGGGGAGATCTTTACAGCCGCTTTCCCTACTATGGTCTTCACTATAATCCTGGCCCCAATGAAGATGAGCTTAAGGACCTTGAAGAGGTTCAATTGAATCAATTGGGGGTTTTGTCCTTAAGTAAGGAAGAGCGCTATTACATTGAAAAAATTGAAACCGACCGCGAGGTCATGGTCTTTTATAAGGATTATAGAGACGATGAATATAGTTTGAGTAGCGCTAATGAAGCAATTCCAAATTTTTATTTGAAACGTGTGGCAAAATACCATAAAGATGGCCAGTTGTCTTTAAATTTAAATGCATCATCTCATCCCAGTCCCAATTCCATTTTTGCAACTCCTCCTTCAACCAGTGGTGTATATTTTGAATCGGACTATTTTGGTACTGAATCTCAGCTATTAGGGAGCATAGAGTTTGTATATGATTATTCATTGCAGCCGGAATACGATGGGAATATTAATAATTACCATTCCGGGTCAAAAAACTATCTCAGCTCCGGTGAGGATCTAAGCCTTATTGAACTGATAGATCGGAAGTCCAGTTTAAACTCAGGGGGGAAATTAACCTTGTTAAATGTCATTTATCATGATCATCTTGATCAAGAATTGGAAAGATACACTTTTGGATATTCCTCCCTTAATCCAACTTTTCAAGTTAATAATCATGATCAGAATGGGAATTACGTTGATTTGTCTGCTGCACCTGGGCTTCGAATGCGTAACCTAAATACAAGCCAGGATAACCAGTCCCATAATTGGTTAATAGATGAAATAACCTTGCCTTCGGATGTCCATGTAGAAGTCGAATATGAAGAAGCACTGTATCGGTATACCATTCAAGGTTTAACGGAGTCCTGGGAGAATTACATTCCGGTATATTTTGATCATCCGAATGAAAAAGCTTACTTATTATCTGATGATCACAAAAAAATATTCTACAATAATTCAGGAATTGCCAGAACGGTTAGGGGTCACTTCTATCATAAAAATGCACTAGCTACCAGTAATTACAGTGGAAATGTTCATGATGTTCATCATATAAAATCCGTAAGAGTTACGAATATCAATAGTACAGGATTAGGTTTTGATAGCCAGGGTGTAAGCACAGGGAAAGGAATTTCATATGCAGGGAGCTCCACAAGAGAAGTAGGCTTTATTGGTGGAACGGTCTTATATAATCCGGCTGGTACTTCTGACTATACCACTGGGCCATGGTACTATATTGATGATGTCTATTTGAGTTTTGTAGATGAGTATTACAGAACTGGAATAAGTAGGGTCAAAGAATTAAGAGTGAAAAAGGATATTAATGCTCAAGATTATGCCAAATTGGAGTATGAATATCTTGTTCCTAGGGCCAGCCTTAAAAAATTTGAAACTGTTTACCTGGGAGCAAAAAGAGGGGTGAGTTTTGGGAGTAATTTTAATAACCACAACAGTTCCGATAGAGGAGTTCTGTATGAGCAAGTTGTTTTAAAGAAGATTGATAAGAATTCAAATTTGATAAGCACGGCCAAATTCCATTTTGATTTACAACGAGAGGTTGACGTGAGATCTGAAGTTAGCCTTAAAGAGTTAGGCAAGTGTTATTTACCATTTTATTGGCTAAATTATAGTCCTGCAGCTTTTTACAAGTTTACCAGAGAAAACCCAATTGTTTCTACAAGGAGTTATCAAGGGCCTTTTACTAATTATCCCAAGAGTTGGGCCGAATTAGCACCTCGTATTATGGTGGATGCATTTAATTATTATTTACAAAACTATTATCAGTATAACAATTTAAATCCATCAGACTCTGATGTGGTAGAGAATCATCTTCCAACCACTCCTTTTTACAGTATGGATGGTGTTTTCATTAATTCAGCGAGACCTTCTCTATATACAGGGCAAACTACCTGTTCATGCGAAGGCAGTGTGGTGAACACTGTTACCCCCAGTGGAAGTGGTCCACCCTATGAAATTGTTTACACTTTACCACCTCGTCCTTATGGTAATGATGAAGATATGCCTGTGTATTTAAGCACAATTATTAATCGCTATCACGGTAGATTGGGTCGATTAAATCAGATGGAAGTATTTGATGGCTTGGGTAACTTACAGATTTCGAAAGATTATTTCTATGGAGAAAAAGGCTTTAAAGCAAATTCGTACTATGCCCATATGCAGAATTCGTATACTTCTGGCGCCCAGCAAACAACAACTACAGCCTATAAGTATAAAACACATTATATACATCGATATGAGATGCCACTTAAGATTGTGACCCGTGAGAATGGTCAGGTCTTATCGGAGAATATCTTGGCTATTGATCCGGAAACAGCTGCGGCTCAACTTATTTTGAATATGTCGGCGGAATCTTACCAGGCGATAGAGAAAACTTATTTTAATACGGATAATAGTTTTGAAAAATGGAATAAGATTTCTCCATTAACTTCTGTTACAGAAGAAACCGGATATCAGAGAGAGTCTACAAGATATGTTTTAGGTGATATTAATAGCCAAACCACTCCTTGGTATGAGTATTATACAGATGCAAGCAGTCAAAGATTATTAAGGAAAAACCTACAGGATATTTCAAAGGAAAATACGATTAAGCATTATTTACCTAATCAAAATTTTCTCAATCAGTTTTACAGAATGGAGACCGGTATTCCCACCGGTAACCCATTGAAAAAAATTCGAACTGTAGATCAGTTTAATTCTAATGAAAACTATATAACATTGGATGTCTCAACTCTTTCGGCTAGCTCTTCAGTTGTATCGTATGCTAAAACTGTAATTGCTCCCTTGGCTGGCCGTAGTATTGTTCCATCTGGCACCATTACTCGTGTTTCAACTATTTTCTCACCATCTGAGAATAATTTACTGGCCAATGAATCTGAAATTCAAATTATTGATCCTTCGCTTAATGTATTACAATCTTATAATGTTAAGGCGAACATCTTCAGTAGTAAGAGGTACTACAATAGTCTGAGAGTCCCGTTTGTGGAATCGGCAACCTTACCCTTATCGAGTTATAGTGCAACTGGTTTTGAGGATATAAATGCCGACAATTTCATATTTGAGGGGAACTTCTTTTTAACATCGTATCAGGAGTCTGCAACGACTAATGGCGGTGTAGAAGCGCATACAGGAAAGTACTATTTAAAGTTGCCGCAAGATGCTAGTTATAAGACCATTTATCATGATCCCAATTTGGATGATTTTGAAACTGGGCAAAGCTATGAGATGAGTTTGTGGATTCGAACGGCAAATCTTAGTGGTGATCCCAGACTACGATTTGCAATTGTGGGCGAGACGATTAGTCAAGGTCAGGGCACCCCATTCTCTGTTTTTGCCGAAAGCTATTTAAGTAATATTTCGGAGAAATTCACTTTCGGGGACTGGACGCAGATTAAGATGAGTTTTGAAGTACCGTTAAACTTTCAAATAAGCCAAAGCACCTACACTTTTGACCTCATTGGAGGAGGTCAAATAACCGCTGATGCCGGATTGAAAATTGAGATTTTGAATGCCGGGGGTTCAACAATTATTGATGATGTGCGCTTTCATCCTGCGGCAAGTCCCATTGAAGTGGTGGTGTACGATACAAAATTTAAAAGGGTTACGGCAAAACTGGATGCTCTTAACATCGCAGGGAAATTAGTTTACGACTCTAAAGGTCGGGTAATACAACTGTATGCAGAGGATACTCCTGGCTTCTATCTTTCAAAACAAACCAATTACCATGATTAAGATGATGCGCAAATTAATTTTCACCTTATCATTTATAGTTTTTAGTCTTTACAGCAATGCTCAAGGCAATGCCATAGCATGGGGCGAGTCCGTTGAGTTAGAGGAAGTTTCTGAAACGGGCTATATTAACTATGGTACTAACGGTTGGCAAGATGGATATTTGGTATCCGAGCAACGTGGATTTCAGGTAGGGTCAGCTGAATACTATTTTTACTCAGAAGATTATGCCAGTTGGGAAGGAATTCCTTTCAAAATAAGTTTGGGAACTAGTGATCAAATTGATCAAGCCGTTGACATCTTCTATTTTGATGGTAGTTATGTTAATCATAACTCGAGCGAGATTTTAAGTATCTCTAATATATCTGAGTTGACTCTGGTTTTAAATCATCTTGGAAATGTTGAAGTATATAATGGATCGGAGCAGCTTTATACAATTAATTCTGTTCTAAGCTCAAGTCAATCTTATTACGTATTCATTAACCTCCTTTATCCGGAGAGTTTTTTGGCTACTACTTTCACCGAGACCGTACTTAGTGCACAGAGTACAAGTTCTTCCACTCCTGTTAGTTCCAATTGTCAATCATTAAGTGCGGAAAAGTATGTGGAGGAAATAGCTTATGATAAGTATGGGAATGAGATAAGCCGAGGACTGCAGGTTCTGGGCGATTTTGATCAGGTGGAAATGTCCATGCGTAAGAATTATGAGGCAAACGAAGTTCTAGCAAAACAGGTTATCTATGATAATTTTGGGAGGCCTATAATTGAAAGTTTAGAGGCACCAATAAATCAATCCAGCTTCTGTATTGACGAGACTTTTATGTTTTCTGTAGATCAGGAACCAATAAGTAGCCCGGCTTCCATACAGCCTTATTCAGTTTTGGATGTCGAGAATGCAAATGGAATTCCCGATGCGATTTCTCATCAATCCACTTTAGGGGCATTTTATAGCGGCTATACTGACGACATAGCTAGAAGTGACTACCCTTTTGCCAAGCTTTATTATAAGGACGATATATACAATACAGCAATTTCGACTGGCGGTTATGATCAGCGATTTTTTAATTCTGAAAATCGCAGTTTTACTTTCCCGGCTGTTTCGGCAAATGAGTTGGTTAATTTATTTGGAGCTAATCAAAGTCATATTAAGCGAAGTTCGGCTGATGGGATTATTAATACTCAATTGGCCACAGAATTTACCCTTTCGCAACTAGCTCAAAAATCCATAAATATTACTAAGGAAAATGAGGCGGTAATTACCTACACCACCCTCTCTGGAGATATTCTGGCAACTGCCCTTAGTGGGAATACAAATCCATGTGAGGTTCAGAAGGCAAGAATAGAAATGCATCCTGGGGTTCTTACTACCATTCATGTTCCTGATGGCCATGATGATGCATTGGCTCTGGAAATGCCTGATCCAACTCTTATATATCAAAGCAGTCAGGGTACTTTTCCTATGAATTGTTTTGATGTCATTATTGTGGATCAACTGAGTGGCTCGATTTTAACAGCGGGAACTGACTATAGTATTGTTCAAGACGCTCAGAAATCTGTAATTCAAAATATTGTGCTTCTGGGAGGTTATGCCAGTGGTCAACAGGTCTTAGGGGTTTCAGTAGCATTCAATGAGAATGCGCTCAGTCATGGGGTCTGGAAAAACTATTTAAAGGTTGTAAAGTATGGAGGCTTAAAGACTTTTTTAAATTATGAACTGGATTACCACGAATGGACGCTTTATTATTATGATGTCCTTGGGAATGTAATTGAGGTTGTGCAACCGGAGGGTGTTGATTGCAGCGTCGACGCTTCAAACTATTTCCAGTTTAATGATCAGGTGGAAATCCGCACTGCTTCAACCACCGGTATTTCTCAAGTAGATGATTTGGTAGTGTTTCCAATAGCCGTTCCCTCTGGAAATACAATAAATGAGGCATCTCTTTGTCTTTCGCCACTTTATGTAGATAAAGTAATATCAAATAATCTTTCAGGTGAACGATTGGTTCGCGATCAAAGCGTATATCGTGCACTGGAACCAGAAACTGAAGGCGATCCTCCCGTGGCTGTAGTTATTGGAACCGCAGATATCTATGCTGAATCCGACAGCCCAAGTCAAAACCGAGGCAAAGCAAATCCAAATGGGTTTATCTCAGTTTCAACTATTAAGGTTCCCCCTGCAGCGGGCTCTTTGGTAGTAAAGGATATTTTTGAAAAGAAATTTACTTTTGAGGTTGTTGGTAGACCTGCCGTAGGTCAAGATGTGGTTTTATTGGAGAAAACCTTTAAAATCGAACACGAAGAAATACAATACTTTGATCCAACAACATTTAATTCAAATGGTACTGGTGGTCAGTCTAAAGTTTGGAGACAAGATGGCTCTGTCTGGGTACAGTTAGATATTGCTGATTATTACAAATTTGATGATGGGGATATTTCCGCTGCTACCTTATCTAATTACAAAAGTATTGTAGTTAGAGTTAAATCAGTATTCTCAAAAGAATGGCGTGATACAGATGATTTAACTCCTTCAAATGAGGAATCCAAACCATCTTCATATACTGCCTTAAGCTTCTTTAATTTTGCTGGGAATATTGGTTTAAGGGTTAATAGCTTTCCCAGCCCACCTTCTCATAATGAAGACGTAATCGAATTCTATGGGGTAAATCATGAAGATGGAACTGTAAGTCAGAAACAAATTCCCGATGAGGATTTAACCCAATACTTATATGATAAGGAGGGTAGAGTTAAATTTTCTCAGAATGCCGTTCAAGCAGCAAACAATACTTTTAGCTATGTTCTTTACGACTTTGCTGGAAGAGTTTGGAAAACCGGCCAATATGATAATAATGTGAGCGGAGGGGAAGTGATCACTTTTGGTATATCTGACCCTCAAAATCCAGCAGCCAGTCATACTTTTAATTTGGTGGGGGATAATTCCACCTTGAATGGGCTCAATACAGAGTATGAAACTTTTTTCTTTTACGATGAAGTTCAAAATGATTATCCGACCGGCTTAAGCGGAGACTTAAGTACTCAAAACAATGTTGTTGGCAGGCTGGCTAAAACTTCCAATGAAAACACCTCCACCTGGTACAGTTATGATTATTTAGGTCGCTTGGAGCATTTGGTTCAGTACAGTGCAGACTTGGGTGTGCATACCATTAGTTACAGTTATAATCATCTTGGAAAAACTGTAGCAATTGCTTATGATGAGCAGGATGCCAGCTCTTCCTATTTCGTAAAATTCTTATTTAATAAGGATCAGCAATTAGCCAGAATTATGGGGAGTAATAAAGCTTCTACCAATTTTAAAGCTTTGGCTACTTATGACTATGATATCCTTGGACGATTAAAACGAAAGGAACTGGGTAATAAGGCACAGGGTATTGATTACTATTATACTATTAGTGGGAAATTGAAAGGTATTAATAATGCCTTTCGACCAGAAACGGATCCTGACTATATTGATGTGGATGCTTATGAAGACTTATTTGCAGAAACTTTGCACTATTATGAAGGGGATTATCAAAATGCAAATGTCTCCTTAAACTCCATTGCTGATAATAGCTTAAGTGATCGATTAGATGGAACGATAAAAGCAGTAACCTGGTATACACGTAGCGATATAGCTTTAAGCCAGAGCATCGGAAACCGACCTACCTATTCCTATGAGTATGATGTTTTAGGTCAATTGACAGGAGCAAGTTTGGGGAACATTGCTACCGGATTGGAGTTTGGCTATACCAATTCTGCACCGGCAACTTATGTTTCCAATAGTGCAAATGCATATGGAACCAGTTATGATTATGATGGCAATGGTAATATTGTATCACTTAGTAGAAGGTCTGGAACAGGAACATTATTTGATCAATTGACTTATAATTACCCTAAAGATGCGGGTAATCAGTTAACAGGTAATCAGTTACTATATATAACTGATGCGTCTTCTAGCTCGGGCATTAGCGATGAAATCCAGTCTCAGCTTAGTGATAATTATCAGTATGATGAGCGTGGACAATTAGAGATCGATAAAGAGCGTGACGTTAAACTAGCCTACACCCCCGGTGGCCTGGTAGAGGAAGTGAAAAATGCCAGCGGTACACAGCTGCGTCAAAAGAACTTCTACGATGACCGAGGAAACTTGTTTAAGAAGGAGAATTATGTATCCGGATCATTATCGAATACGGAGTATTGGTGGTACGACCTTTCGGGAAGTCCAATTCAATATTTTAAAGAAGCATTAGAAGCTAATCCGGTTCTTAAAGAATCGTATATCTATTCTGATGGTCGGTTAGCAACTTATACGCAATTGGAGAGTTCTGCTATTTCATATCAGTTTTCCATAAAAGATCATATTGGCAATGTTAGGGCTAGTTTAAGTGAAACCCATAGTCAGGAGGGAGCCTGGGATTTCACTCAAATGGAAGATGAAGGGGGATGGGGCTATAGTCAAAATGAAGGCGACCCGGATCCCTATGTTGATGGCAATGGATGGAATATAGAAGGAGAGCACGCTCTCTTTAAGTATATAATTAGCCTGGGGTCTGGACACTTTGCCTTTAATATGAATCTGGCTCAGGTAGCTACGGCAGATTTAACATTAACGGTTTTAGATGCGAATAATCAAAGTCTGGCTAGCTCTGTTCTGGAGGCTGGCAATATGGGGCAAAGTTTACAGTTTCATTTAGCTACAGCCCAGGTATGTACTTTAAAAGTAGAATGCTTAAGTACCGGTGTTCAAAGCTTTATTGTGGAGAGCTTTAATTTAAGCAGCCAGGTACATCAAGTATTAAGTTATCGCGATTATTATCCTTATGGCTGGGTATTACCGGGAAGGGTTTACGAAGCAAGCTCCGAGGGCAATCAATTTCAGTATCAAGGTGATTTTACCTGGGCCAATGAAATATTAAACTGGAGTCGCTTCGAAGTTCGAAATTTTGATTCTCGGATTGGTCGTTGGCTTTCTATTGACCCTGAAGGCCAGTATTTTAGCCTGTATAAGGGAATGGGGAATAACCCGATTAGTGTTTATGACCCTGATGGTGCATGGGGATTTTACAATGCACGAACTCATCAATTTTTGTTTGTTTTTGGGTCTAGAGATTTAACCTTGTACGATGAGTGGTCTAATAGTACCTGGGAGTTTGTTGCTTTCGATATTCAGACTTTAAAAGGCTTGGCGGAAGAATTTGCCAATGGGGAATACTATGTAGCCTATATGAACGAGGATGAGAATGGGAAAGCATACTTAAGCGCGGATGCACCTGAGGCATTTGAATCAAGTGCTATTTCAACTGAAGATTATGAACGTGGATTATCCTTTTTACTAGGAACCGATTATGGGTTGAGTTGGGAGAGCAATATTAAATCGATTGGATTGGATCCATCTGGCAGTGGGTTGAAAAGGTCTAGCGTTCAAGAGGATAGGGAATTTCTGGAACGTATAGCAAACTACCCATCGCCAGGCACGACTGAACCCTATCCAATATTTTTTGACATTATAAGTTTTGGGGGGATTGCAAAGACTCTTGGTAGAGGTTTTATTGAAGCAGGTGGAAGGTCTGCAATAAGACAAACTCTAGTAAATTCAGCTGAAAAAGCTACAAAAGAGGTAGTGTCGTCTGCTTCTAGAAGGTCATTAAATCCTACTCATTATATTACAAAGTCAAAAACTCAGATGAAAAATCTACTTGATGACATTAGAGCAAATGGTATTCAAGAACCTATTAAATATGTGGAACATAATGGGACGCGTTATATTGTTGATGGGCATCACAGGTATTATGCTGCACAAAAGTTGGGCATAGAGAATGTTCCTGTGCAGCAAGTTCAACTGCCTTTTGGTGGATATCAAAATATTTGGGATTTAATGTTGGAACCGGGTAAGAATCCAGGTTTTTGGCAATACATGAAATAATTATGGCAATCTGGCAATATAGTTTTCTCTTAATTCCAAGAACATCTTTTTCAGAGAAATATTTAAATTTTCCTTTTGATAAGGAAGGATTATTAGAAGATGATATTTATTGGGATTTTTTATCTGTTAACATTGATTTCTTCAGTGATATTGAAACAATCATGATTAAACGCAAATCATGGAGTGAAAATATTGTTCTTTTTGGTAATGAGGAGGCTAATTGTTTAGAGATTTACAAGGATAATAATAAGGTGAAATCAGTGTCATTTCGCATTGATTTTACAAGTGATTATGAAGGTTTTCTTAGAGGTATTATTGAGTTTTCAATTTTGAAAAATTTATTGATAGTTGACGAAGCACATCATATTATTGATCCTAATTACTTTTCAATAAATAGTGTGATTGAAAGTTCACCTCAATTCATTAAATATAAACAACTTAGTTCCAAGTAATATATTAAGCACAACAAGTCATTACTTACGCTTTTTAGAAGGGCAACTCTTCGAACACCTTTTAATATTTCCGTTCAGAGATTTGGTAATATGAGTCGCAGGAGACCAGATTATTGGGGATTAAGGATTGGGACTAGTGAATTTGCCAATCGAACTTTTGGGGCAATTAAACCTAATTGGAATCCTTTAACTCAATACACAATAGGTGTTATTCCAAAAGGTACTCCGATTAAATTCGGAATCATTGGCCCTCAAGGCTGGAAGTACCCAGGGGGGGGCATTGCAATTCAGGGTTCAATCTAAAAGTGTTATTAATCAATCATCTATACTAATACCACGATGAATAATTTCGAAGATCCAATTGATTTTAGTCTAGAAAAGAAGTTTCATGACATTGAAATAGAATACTCTGAAGTAATGGAAATATCTCAAGGTGGTCCTGTAGTTGGAAATCTTTCTGTTAATGGTAAAAGGGTCAAAGGTCGTTATGGAGGTCCGATTATTTGCACCAGTGAATATTTATATGCTCCGATACTTGTAAGTAAGTTTTTAGGCTCGGGTTTTAAATTGGCAAAAATAAATGTTGGTACACTTGAAGTGAGTCAACTGGGAAAAACTAAGGACTTAATATATTTGGATAAATTAGGAGAAAACCGTATCTTCTATTTCGAAGATTTAGATAGGGCGGTTCATAGATATATGGATCTTTAATTTAAAAAAAAAATCGATTTTTTTTGTTCCAAACTCAGGTAATAATTCACCGGAGTACTTAAGTAGAATTTACGAGTTTGATACGGCTATTAATTTCACCTTGGCGCAAGATTCCTTGATTTTAGGATTTTATGACGGAGCCTCAGCCATTGGGGACATTGATGGAGATGGGGATCAAGATTTGTTGATATCTGGATTTACCAAATACAACAGACGAACTTTCATGTATCGTAATACGGCTCGTTCAGGAATTAGCATTCAGGAATTACCTTTTTCTGAAGATTATGTTTTTGAAGTTTACCCTAATCCTAACGTTGGTACTTTCAAAATACGGACAGATTCTAAGGACCCTCAGCTCTATCGACTTTACAATCTCCAGGGACAATTGATTGATGAATTTGAAAGATCTAATGAAAGTAAACATCAACTTCACCTTCTCCCCGGATTTTATATTCTCAGCACTGAGCGAAATGGAAAGTTGCAAAGTCAGAAGATTTGGGTAAAGCACTATTAGGGAAGAGAAGTCCTCAGTGCTTAATACCTTTATCCCAGCCAATTCTTGCTACAACGGTCAAAGCCGCATCTCTTTTAAACTAGAATTACATCCGGTTCTAATTCTAGGGGTGATGCGAAGTTGCAAATGGTATACTCTGGGAGTAGGTTTAGTTATCCACTCCATTTACTTGCAGTTATTTTGATAGTTAACTATTACTTATTTAAATTTTAATGAATACAAATAACCTCGACGAATCCGCTAAGCGATATGTGACCCATACAATTCTAATGCGCTTTAAAACTTCGAAAGTGGATCAGGATGATACCAAAGGCATGGAGTTGATATCCAGTCACATTACTAATAATGCCATGGATGATTTATGTTTGGCCTTTTATTTAGAAGGAGATACAAAATGGGGGAGATCCGCGGCGGAAGCAGTGCAGAATTTTGGTTTCCCGCCTTTAGAGAGAGTCAAGCCTACATTGATTGAGAATATCCATACCGCTTTTCAGAATAGCAGCATCCCCAAGCATGTTGAACATCGGAGATTAATCTCGCAAATCGCCTATCCCTTTAGCCTTGAAAAGCACGAAGTGGAGTCAATTCTTGCTCAGTATTCCGTACAAAAAGACTAGTGAATGGGGCTTAATTAACTCATTATAGGCGCCTTGTCAAAAGAAAGGCTTATTTTAGGAGAGCTACAAATCCCTAAATTCCCCGGCCTTAATTTAGTACCTCATGCGCACGCTTTTATTCTGTTTTCTTACTGTTGGGTTAGGGGCCCAAAGCCAGCAATTACTATCTATTACCAACAAGAATTATTCGAATTCGAGCTGGAAGTTTAATAGTCGAACTTTGTATTCCTATGATGCCAATGGTTATCCATATTTGGAAGACTATGAAGCTTGGAACGGAATGGTATGGGAAAATCGACAGCTAAAGACCCAATCAAACCATAGTAATGGCTTGGTGGATTCTGTATACTATGAGCGTTGGGATCAAATTAATGGGGGATATACCGGCTTTTCGAAGGAGCGGAATTATTACAATGCCAATTGGGAAAGGGATTCATTAATAGTAATGCAGAATATTAACGGTCCCTGGATTAAGGATACCCGACAAGAATTTCAGTATAGCGCAGGCGGTCTTTTGGAGCATGTTTTTACCTCCGATGGCGATGGTCCGGATTGGGAATTAACCACTAAAACAGACTACTACTATAATATCAATGGCCAGTGGGATATTCTACGTCGTTCGGAATGGGACAGTGCCAATGCTAGCTGGGCACCTAAAAATGAGATGCATCGCTATTTTGATGCTTTAGGAAACCCGACTTTCGAATATGAGTTCATTCATCGTGGATCTAACATAGACACCCTGCGTTGGCATGAGTATACTTATGATGCACAGGGTTTGTTACAGGAGGATCGCTATTACATTTTTATAGCTGGTGCCTTTAATCCTGGAACAAGACGCTTATTTAGCTATAATGCTTCCAATCGCATTGATAGTGTTTTACATCAGGTATTAAAGTACAATGACACTCTTTGGTTGGATAATAGCCTGGCCATTTACCGCTATGGTCCTATCGTGGGCTTAACAGAATTAGTAAGTCAGAGCTTGAATGTTTACCCTAATCCCTTACATGATATTTTGAATATTGAGGGAATGGCGAAAGGGGAGAAGGAGATTCAGATTTTTAATAGCAGCGGCGTTCTGGTCGGGCAGAAATCGACCGATGCGGAAGAACTTCAATTATACTTAGGCCATTTGCGCACAGGGCTTTATTCCATTCGGGTTCATGATCAGGGCACTGTTTCCGGAACTTCGATTATTAAGCTCTAATCAAGATTCCAGGCGTTCCCGGAAAGCATCTTTATAGGCCCGACCAATAGGGATTTCCATCTCGTTTTTCAGAATTACAGCCGTACTACGAACTTCCAATATTTGCTCCAAATTGATGAGGAAGGATTTATGGATACGTTGAAAGCCATGGTCGCCTAGTTTCTGCTCCCAATAATTTAGGGTCTCCTTGCTGAGCACGGTTTTATCCTTCAGATGCAGTTCGGTATAGTCCATGTCAGAGGCAATGTAGAGGAGCTCTTTGGTGCTCACTGCAATTTTTTCATAGCCACTTTTTACGAAAAAGGAATATTCCGGCTCTGCACTTTTATGCAGTGAATGAAATTTATCCATCGCCTAGGCAAAGCGCTCCGGGGCAATGGGTTTCATAAGGTAGTCGATAACCTTAAATTCATAGCTCTCCAAAGCATAATCCGGAAAGGCGGTAGTGAGGATTACCGCCGGATGCTTTTTCAGATTGCGTAAAAAATCCATGCCGGATAAACGGGGCAAGTGGATGTCGAGAAAAATTAAGTCTACCTCCTCTTTCTGCAAAAACTCCTTGGCCTGCAAGGCATCGGTGAAGCTGGCTAGCAATTGCCATTGCGGGAAATCCTGTAAATAATGCTTTAGGATGCGCTGGGCGGGGACTTGATCTTCAACGATAATGCACTTCATGACTGAGCACTCAGTTTTAGTTTAAGATCCACGCAATATTTACCCGCACCTTCATTTATCTTTAATTCATGTTGATCGGGATAAAGAAGCTCCAAACGCTTTTGCACATTTTGCAGGCCAATGCCGCCTTTTAAATCTTCGGTATTAGATAGCTCCCCGAAATTATTGCAGCAGCTAAAATGCAAATCGCCTTCCGGCGAAAGCCGCAAACTGATCGCAATATCTATGGCCTCACTGAGGCTGGCTAAGCTGTGCTTAAAAGCATTTTCAACAAAAACGGAAAGGATTAGAGGGGCAATGCGAAATTGTTCGGAAGTCAGTTCTTTGCTCCAGGTAAGCTTGCCTCTTTCCTCCATTTGCATTTCACTCAACTCAATGAAGTTCTCTACTTGTTCTACCTCGCGACTGAGTGGTACATATTGGGCCTGAGCTTCGTAAAGCATATAGCGCATAACCCCGGATAATTTCAGCAATACCGTGGCGGTTTTATCCGACTTTTCCAGCGCCAGTGCATAAATATTGTTGAGATTGTTAAAGAGGAAATGCGGATTGATTTGCGATTTCAGAAACTGCAGTTCACTTTCTTTAATCAGGTTTTGCAGCTCTTCCAACTCCCTTTGTTTGGTTAAGGCATCCCAAGCGAACTTGAATCCTGTTAGGATGGTAATGGTGGGAAGTAAATCGGTTAGGGTGCGAAATATTCCGGGAAAGTGGGTGCCCCGTGTATCCGGAAAAAAGATCTGTTCTAGAATGCCTTCTTCCACTGCCATAACCAAGGCTAATAATGCAATTAAGGCTAAACTAAAGGCCAGGTATTTCTTGCGATATAGGAGCTTAGGAAGTAGTAAATAATTGATAATGGCGGCCGTAAGGGCATAGTTCAAAAAGAAGAAAACCTCATGGCTTTTTACTTGTGTTTCATGTCGCCAACCTTCGCGGTCGAAAGCATAAAAAACGAAGACCATGGCATGCAAGGCCACCTGAAAAATCAGCTCCCAGGAGCGCTTATGATTTCTAATTTGCATTTTCACAAGGTAAATCTATAAACAAAACCGAGCCTCCCTAAATTGGATCGGTAAACAGCTGATCTTTATGGCTCATCGACCGAATATTTGGCAATATGGTTGTTGGGAGGTCTGCACCTGTCGTTCACCGGATTCTATTTTAATAGTCTTGGAAAAGCTCGGTTCTTTGTCGGGTAATTTTTTCATACGATGGCAATCGATCGAATTTCATTAGTACTTGTTTTAGGAGTGATTTTTAGCCTAAGCCCTCTTAGGTTGTGGAGTCAGTCTGAAATTCGAATAGAGGGGCAAGTTGCCGATGCTCTCAGTAAAATTCCTATTCCTTACGCTTCCCTTGCTTTGGTTGATTCAGTAGATGGAAGGGTAAAGGATGGGGTGACCACAGGTGAAGACGGGACCTTTGATTTGACGACTAAGGAGACAGATTTCTATTTGGAAATTAGCTTTATGGGTTATCAGTCGCTTCAAATTCGAAACTATAACCCCCAATCATCTGTGGTCAGGCTGGGAGTAATTTACCTGAAGGAGAACAGTCAAAGCCTAGATGAGATAGAGGTAACCGCTGAAAAGTCGGCCATGGAATTTAAGCTGGACAAGCGGGTCTTTAACGTGGGTAAGGATTTAAATACCACCGGTATGGGTGCTCTGGATGTACTGTCGAATGTGCCATCGGTAAATGTTAATATCGAAGGACAGATAAGCTTAAGAGGTAATACCGGGGTGCAGATTCTCATCAATGGAAAGCCTTCGGTTTTATCGGAAGAAGGCTCCAATGCCCTGGGAACCATTACTGCCGATATGATTGAAAGCATTGAGGTGATTACCAATCCTTCCGCCAAATATGAAGCTGAGGGCACCAGTGGTATCATCAATATCATCCTTAAGAAAGAAGAGAAAAAGGGCTTTAATGGCTCGGTTTCCGTTAATACCGGGATTCCCGATAATCATTCGGTAGGAGTGAGCTTAAATCGACGCACGGAGAACTTCAATTTCTTCACCCAATTTGGTCTGGGCTATCGTTCCATGCCGCGCTATAATGAGAGCTTGAACCGCAATCTCAATGATGGCACCGAGATTTATAGTGAAGGTACTGAATACCGCAATGAGAATTTTTACAATATCACCTTAGGTACCGACTATCATATAAATGATTGGAATGTGCTAACCCTTTCTGGAAGTATGGCTTATGAAATTGAGGATCAGCCATCAGAAACCGATTTTCGTTTAACCGATGCCAATGGCAGTCTTTTATCCGAATACCGTCGTACGGAAGAAACCAGCGCTACCAATCCGAAGTATCAGTACGATCTACAGTATGAGAAACAGTTTAAGAATAATGAGGACCATAAATTATTGATCAGCACCTTAGGTCGCTTTTTCGGGAAGACCCAAAGTTCTCAATTCTCAAATGTTCCGATTGGTACCAGTGATGTTGCCCCCAATCAACGCACTGAAACTAGCTTCTTTGATCGCAGCTTTGTGTATAAACTCGATTATACCAATCCCATCACCGAGGCCTTTAGCCTAGAAGCCGGGGCTTTATACGAGCAAAATGATGTGGGTAATGATTATCAAGTCTTGAATTATGCGAGCAGCGGCTATGTGATTGATAGTAGCCTCACCAATAATTTTGAATACGATCAAGGGGTATTTGGGGTCTACAGCACTGCAGCCTATGAAGGCAAGAAATGGGGCTTAAAATTAGGACTGCGCTATGAGCATACCTTATTAAATACTTTACTTACCACTACGGATGAAGCAAATAAACAGGAATATTCCAATTGGTTTCCCAGTATACATAGCTCCTATAAAATTTCGCAGCGATTCTCTATGCAAGCGGGTTATTCGCGCCGCATCTTTCGTCCGCGTTTATGGGATCTGAACCCCTTCTTCAATATTCGCAACAACTATAATATTCGTCGGGGTAATCCGGATTTACAGCCAGAGTTTGGCGATTCTTATGAATTAACCGGAATCTGGCTTTTTGAGAAGCTATCCTTGAATACCAGTTTGTACCATTTATATACCACAGATGTAGTGGATCGAGTGAGCTTTTTTGAGAATAATGTGAATACCACTATGCCTGTGAATGTGGGTAGCCGCAATCAAACTGGTTTGGAGATAAATGGAAAATACAATCCGCTAAAATGGTTGGGAATTAATGGCGATTTCAACTATGGTTATTTCAGTCGGGAAGGGGTGTTCCAGGATCAGGATTTTAGCTTTGAGGGTGATAAGTGGAGCACCCGCATCACTGGCAAGATTAAGCTACCAGCGGGATTTGATATAGAGCTGAGTGGCAATTATGAATCGGCCTATAAAACCGTGCAAGGGGAGCAAAGTGGCTTTGCATTTGGAGATATTGGCCTTCGCAAGAAATTATGGGATGGCAAGGGCGTAGTGAACTTAAGTGTACGCGATATTTTTGCCTCCCGCATTCAGGAGAGTAGGGTGTATCAGAATGACTTCTATGCCTACAGCTTTTCGCAGCGTGGAAGATTTATAACCTTAGGATTTAGTTACAGCTTTGGAAAGGGCGAGGCCATGTCGTACAATGGCGGACGCCGACATTAATAGATTAAGCTTTAGAAATTAAGATGAAAGTGCATCAGAAAATGCGGGTTTGGCACCGCTATTTAGGATTTTTCCTGGCCGGAATTATGGCAATCTACGCCATCAGTGGAATTGTGCTCATATTTAGAGATACCGATGCTTTTAAGAAGGTAGAGCATTTTGAAGAAAAGTTAGCCTCGGGACTAAATGCAGAGCAATTGGGGGAAGCCCTGAAGATGCGTCGTTTCCGTGCGGAGAAGGAAGAAAATGGAATGATTTATTTCCGCGATGGCGAGTACAATCAAGCTACCGGTGAAGCGAAGTATAGCAAGAAGGAACTCCCTTTCTTTTTAGATAAAATGACGCATCTGCATAAAGCGACCAGCAGCAGACCTTTAGCCTTCCTAAACATCTTCTTTGGGATTAGCCTGCTCTTCTTTGTGGTTTCTGCCTTTTGGATGTACTTCCCCGGTACGGATATCTTTAAAAAGGGATTGATTTACACGGCGGTAGGGCTGGTCTTTGCTTTGGTTTTGTTGTTCGTGTAGGTTTCTTCACCGCCCGCTGCGCTAGAGAAACAAAGGACACAGAGTTTCGCAGAGGCTTACTGTCAAGTAGTTACTTTGCGCACCTTTGCCCCTTTGCGGTTAAATAATTAGGACCAATTACAAGTTTTCTTGCCCCCAAAAACTCTATCGTCTATTGTCTAAGGTCTAACTTCTCTGACCTTCCAACTACCAACGACTAATTACCAGTTGCTTCACCACCCGCTACGCTAGAGCCACAAAGAACACAGAGGTTCGCAGAGGCCTACCGGCAGGCAGGAACCCCTTTGCTTCTCTGCGATTAAATTATTAGGAGAAATAATAAGTTTTCTTGTCCCCAAAAACTCTATCGTCTATTGTCTAAGGTCTAACTTCTAACTTCCAATTACGAACGACCTACTACCAACTACCACTCCCTCACCAATCCATTCGGCAAAGCCCCCGCTCTAAACTCACTAAGTAAAGCACCGCTAGCACGGTCAATGCGACGCACTGAATGCGGTTGCACAAATTGGCGGGCATCGAAGAGGTATAGGGAAGAGGAAGCTGCGTGAAAGTCCAGGCCATAGAAGTTTTGACATTCCAGGCTGGTGATTATCTCACTTTGAAAGCTTCCATTATGGTGATGGGCTCGTAAATGTTCACCATCATAGCTGAAGAATTCAGCATGATTGGGATTAAGTACTAAGCTGCCACTTTCAATTAGCAATTGATCTACCAATATCCGATTGGAATCAGGATCAGTCCAACGCTCTAATCGGCCATCGGCGAAAGCCAAATACAGGGCCTTTTGGAATACAATTAGATCTTCTAAATCTTGACTGAAACTAGCCAGGCTATAAAGGCTGTCGCCAGATGAATCATAAGCCTCCAACTTTCGTTTCTGGGCTAGGATCAATTTATCCTGCCAGTCTAAGATTTTAAAGGAGGGCTTCGCACTATTGAATTCACCCAGCAGATTTCCTTCAATATCATAGTGACTGATGCTATTTAAATACAGATCATTAAGCCATAAGCTATGCTGCCAGAAATAGAGATTCCGGGGAGCACCTTTAGCCTCTATGGATTTGATTTCTCGCCAGTCCTCATCACAAATCAAAAGCTTATTGGAGCCATTGAGCACTAGGTAATAGCGATCCCCAATTTTATGGACTTCCTGTAAAACATCGCCCAGAGCTTTGTTATTAGCACTTTGAAAAAGCCCGTCCGCATAGCGCTCTTCTTCAGGATCATACTGACCTAAGCCCGCATTGCCCCACATGAAATTACCTTCGTTAACAATGACCACTGAAGTGGAATCTGGAATAACCACACTGCCATTTACCGCCTGTGGACCAAATTCTTTTTGGCAAGCAGTGGAGAGAAGGGCCAGAACAATAAAGAGGCTTAGCTTTTTTCCCATCGCCATTGTATTCCAAATCTATAATTCAGGCCGGGCTCTGGTCGCCAGGCGATCACTTGATAGTCGATATCTGCCAAATTATGCAGACTAAAGCTGAAACGAATTTGATGAGCGGAGCGAATCCATCGATAGCTCAATTGTAAATCTTGTAATGTGTAGCCCGGTAAATAATAGGAGTTGGCTTCATCTAAAAAGTAACGGTCGGTATAGTTAACTTGATAGTTGAGGTCCCATCGCTTGTATTTTAATTGTAAACCCGCATTTAAGCTATGGGATGGATTATAAGCCAGGTATTTACCATTAAGCTCCGGTTCTTGCTCATTCTCTAGATTTTGACTTTGCAAATACTGATAGCCGAGCTTAAAGCTAGTATGCCAATCTTGCCAACTTTTATTGAGATTTAGACTTCCTTCGAAACCATAATTCCGTACTGTTTTTAGATTTTGAGGTTGCCAAATTCCTCCATTGGGCGTCCATTGAATCCAGTTGTCGACATAGATCCAATAGATATCTCCCTGCCACTGGATTTGCCAATCGGCGATGGAATCACGACCTTCTAATCCCCATTCGGCGGTATAGCTTTTCTCTGCCTTTAAATCAGGGTTGCCAGCTTGCACCCAGTACAGATCGTTTAAGCTGGGCATGCGGTAATTGCGTCCAAAGCTCAGGTAACTGTTTAAGGCCTGTTTCCACTGATAAGCGGTACTAATGCTACCTGTGAGCGGTGCTAATTGATCATCATAATGCTCGGCTCTCAATTGTAGGGAACTCCACCATAATTCATTCCATAGGTATTTAGCCCGGCCATAAAGGGCGCTGGAGAAACGATTTTTGATACCCTCATAAGAATCGGATTGGGCCTCATCGTAGCGACTTTGCAGGGCAGTTTCCCACTTTAGTTTTTGATTGGCCAAAGGTTTAAATCGCACTTGAGCTTGAAGTGATTGGTAATCATTGCGATCGGGCCTTTCGGCGGAAGCCAACTGAAAGCGATTACTGGAACGCACCCAGCCGATTTGCGCATAGAGATGATCATTATTGGCATAATTCCGCTGAAAATCCCCACTGAGGTAGAAATTGTCATCCGCCATCCGATCGAAGAGCGCACCATTGTTAAGGGAGTTCGGGGGGATCTGACGATAGGTCTGATTGTACCAGGCTTTTAAACTAATTAGATTGCGTAATTCGGGTCGCCAAAATAGGTTTTGCTTAAGGTGTAACTGTTTGAAATCAGCATTCTGCCATTGATGGCTACGTGAAGATTCTCCGGGATTTCGGTATTGGAAATCATTCTTCAGGCTGCCAAAGGAAATAGCGCTTTGAGCTTTTAGATTTTGCGGTCCGTATTCGCTGGAATAATCATATTGCTGCCGGCCAAAGCTACCCCCGGAAAGTCGTAAGTTTTGCTGAAAGCTTTTTCTGTAATCAGGATAGGAGTTGATAAGTAAACCCGCTCCCAAATTTCCCGCTCCATAAGAATGGGCACCCGTACCATAGCTAAGTTCCAAATTATCACCTCCATGACTTTGAATTAAGCTCAAATCCATCAAACCCAAATTGGGTGGACTGATATCCAGGCCATTCCAATATACTTTGGAGTGATTGGCGCCGGTACCCCGAATACTTAAGGTGGCCACCCCATTGGCTCCATAAGACTTAATAAAGAGGTTCGTCTGCTCTTTAAGGGCTTCAGCGAGATTGAAAGCCTGGAACTTCTTGAGGCTGTCGCTTCCCAGTTGAACTAAGCGATGTCCCTCTTCGGGAGCAATTCGCAAGAAATGGCTGACCACTGTAACCTCGGTGATCATAAATCTGGTGGCATTCGAATCCTGAGCCTGCAAAGCACCGAGGCTGATGAATAAAGCTAGAAGACAGGCTTTGATTCTCATTTTTGAATTTGAATGCGGAAGCTTTGCGCTTGATGCGAACTCAATTGAGCTTCTAAGATATAGAGTCCATTGGGGAATTCATCCAAACTGATTTGCTCGCCTTTTACTTCCTTAAGAAATTGCCCTTGAAGGTTAAACAATTTCAAGCTTAAGGCTGATGGGACTGCAATTTTGTTTTGGGCCGGATTGGGATAAGGGACAAACTGCGCAAGTTTTTGATTTTCTAAAGCTAAGCTGCTGGGATAAAGCAAAGCCAGGGCATCAAGATCGAATCCGCCCGAAGCGAAGTCGGTGGGGTAAGGATCATTAATAATGCGACCCTGTGCATCTCGGCTAGCCCAATTACCTTGAATGCTGCCAATCACATCTACAATCCGGATATAGCGGATACTATCCTGCAGGTTGATTTCGACTAAATCGAAAGGCACCCCAAAGTCTGCTCGGTATTTCCCCGCCAAATTATGCACCTTAGTCGGGTCACTGGCTCCAAAGGCCCCGGTTTGTAGGCTGGTATCCAAAAGGCTTTGAGCTGGAAAGCGTTCAAAATTCTGTCCGTCGGAACTCACTTCTACAAAGGCAAATTCCAGGAAGACATCGCTAAAGCTATTTTCGAAAATGGCGAATTCTGAACCCGGTCCGTCTACAATGCCTGGGCTGATGTAATAGGTCGCTATTCCACTATCTCCCAGGCTAATTACCTGTCCATTGGCATAGCCGAGGGCATCTGCACTATCACCATGACTTACGAGGCCCAGGCTTTTATTGGCAATGTCGAGATAACCCCTTTGGATTTGCACTGCTTGTGCCCATGAGGCAATCATACTACTGTCTTTATGAATAGCAGTAGATCCGGGCTGACCGGCAGCTGGGGCATAGGGCCCTGGCGACTGCGCTTGCAATCCCAGGGCTATGCTAAAGATTATATAGAATGCGAGGTTGCGCATTAATGGATAATCAGCCTTTGGCTTTTTCCATTTAATTGTACAAAGTAAAGACCAGCAGCCCAATCGCTTAAATCAAGTTGCGCTTGCCCATCAAATAACTGACTTAATAATAAAGCTCCTTGTTGATTGTAAACTTGCAATTGGCCATTCTGCTCACTGCTGATGTTCAAATAATCTTGGGCAGGATTAGGGTAGATAGCGAATGGCAGCAGCTCTGTTTCATCTAAACCAATACCCAAATCTGAAGTAGGAACGCGTGGACGTAGGGCAGGGGCGAAATCAGTATAAGAACAACCGAATAGCTCACCCGCTTTTACATAGCTGCCAATACCCGCATTCATATACCAGTTTCCAACATTGGTAGCGCTCCAGGTGCTCCAATAATTTGGCTGGCCACCTATTCCTGACCAGTTTTGATAGCTGATATCATTTAGGAAGGAGCCGGCATTCACGCTTAAAGCGGCAACAGCCTGATCCAGATCTTGAAGGATTTGCGAGGCTTGTACCGAATCGTTGAAGAGGTATCCGAATACCACTTGCCCTGAATCAGCTAATTGAAAGTCGATGAATAAGGCCATGCTATCGCTACCACTGCCAATCCATTGATCAACCTGAGAAAAATCGAAACTCTCCGGATTAAAAGCCGCTATGGGTACTCCTGGTACAGCTGCCGGACTAAAGTCAGTATAGCTCAGGGCAAACCATTCACCATCCACCAAAGGAGTAGCCAAACCTGAATTCATAACTAGGCTGGCGGTATCGCTACCACTCCAGGTGCTCCAATAATCAGGTTGACCGCCAATACCAGAATGTTGACCATAAATCACATCATTTAGAAAACCACCGGCAGCGGCAATGCTCAAGTTCGCATCCGCTACAGCTACGGCATTAAGTAGATCCTCTCCTGTTTCGTTACCTGAATAGGCATAGCCCCAGGCGTAGGAGGAGTCGGTGGTTCCATCATTAAAGTCGATTACCAATAAGGTAGAATCGGTTCCGGAACCAATCCAGAATTGTACTTCTGAAAAAGAAAATTGGGCTGAAAGGGGCTGGACCATGAGGTTTAAGATCAGCAGCCCGAGGAATAGTTTTTTGCTCATGAAAATCATGAATTAAAGGGTGAACAAAAAACTTCCAGGGAAAAGTAAAGCGAGTCGCTACCATTTTTCAATGGGCATCCAAGCCTTATTGCCTTTATCCTGAAAGCAAATAAGTATGTGCTGATGGCAGGTCTTCTGACTTATCTCCTTTTTAACGCCTTCCCGCTAAGGCAGTGGCTAATGCTAAAAAGTATTGAGAATTACAGCTTCAGGAAAAGTCCCGGATTTACACCGAATTCCCTTTTAACTCCAATGGTAGAACCATTACAGACCAAAAGCGCCGCAAAAGTAGGTGATTTATTTAAGTTTCTTGATGAGTCCCGTAACTACTCCCCAAATCCGGAAATCCATAAAAGTGGTGATGCGCAAAGGCTCGAAGGCCGGATTTTCGGGCTGAAGGTAATAGGCCTCTGATTTCTTAATCAGGCGCTTAACCGTATAATCGCCATTGATCACGGCCAGGATAATTTGCCCCTCTTTAGCTTCCAATTCCTTATCAACAATTAAGAGATCGCCATCATCAATGCCGGCCCCCACCATAGATTGACCACTTACCCGAACGCAAAAAGTAGCTTTAGGATTAGCTATTAATTCGTGGGATAGGTTGATCGTATCCGGAAAATACTCGGATACATAGGATGGATCACCAGCGGCAACACCCACATCAAAGAAGGGGATTTCGATTCCGTTTTCGGTATTGAGTGCGTAGATGCTCAGAGACATAGCTAAAGCTTAAGCTGTTAAGGTACTGGAAATGGAAACAGGGAAATTTAAGGCTTGGAGACTTTATTAACTATCCAATGTTGGAATAAGGACAATAGCTTTGGATCGAATTGCAAATTCGATCCAGGATTCTGTAACTGGATTGAATTTGCAATTGTAACTGGATCGAATTTGCAATTCGATCCAGACTAAAACTCTAGTAGGTCGGATTTGTAATTCGATCCTAAGTCTTCCTCATATATCTGCTCCAAAACCTCCACATAAGGTCTTTGATGGTAAAAGCCCTCTGCAAAAGCCTTTCGGGCAGCTTCCATTTCTTTTAGCGCTTCTGATTTTTGATTTTTTTCCATTAGCAGTCGGGCCTTGTGATAATGGCCATCGGCCAGTTGGGGATAGAGCTCCAAAACCCGATTGAGTTCGGCCAAAGCCTGATCCTTTTGATCGAGTTTTTCCCAGGCTAGTGCCCGATAGAGGTGGGCATACACATCCACCCAATCCGGACCGGGATCGGCGCTAATGCGATTGATATAGCGACTTAGAAAATCCTGAGCCTTTTGGTAATCTTTTAAACCATAGTAGGCGATGCCTCGCATATAGTCATGATCCTGTGCTTGCGAATTGCCTACCATACCAATGATGGAGTCCTGAAGATTAAAGTCGGCAATCGCTCTTTCGTAGTCCCGATAAAAATAGAGGTAGAGATAGCCTCTAAAGCCAGCCCAGGGGTCGGGTTTTAAATCTACTGCCTTGCCATAAAAGTACTGCATTTCATCTGCGATTCCTCTTTTCACTCGAGGGGTACCCATTTCGCGCCAGATGTCACCATTATTGGGGTCTAGTTCCAAAGCCTCTAAAAGGTGAAAATCCGAAGCGGGGGAACCCTGATAGTGATAGCCTGAACCTTTTAGAAGATGTTCGGCATAAAGGGGTTTTTCTTCCTCACTAAACTCGCGCTGATACCATTGATGAAATAAGGGGGAGGAGTTTAAGGGAGGTAGTCCACAATTTCACCATGGCTAATTTTTAAGGTTAGATAGGCATAAGCATCGCGTTTTTCATTCCGAATTAGGGTTGGACTCCATGAGCCAGGCCCGGCAAGAATTTCAAAAAGGGCTTGAACCAATTTTGGATCTGCTTCAATTTTTTGATAATCGAAATTATAGGCTTCTGCTATAAAGGTTCCAGCGGCACCTTCGCAAGAAATGACAAATCGAAAGGTGAGCATTCCTTCGAAATTTTTAAGCAAGCTCGGGTCTAATCGCTCTTCGATACGGGCTCTTAAAGCTGGCTTTCCAGCGGTAAAATGCGCATCTGGATCTCCATTGTAATAATCAACGATATCCGATTCTGATCCACATAGTTTAAAGCCTTCCTGGCTGCCGAGGCTTTTTTGCGGATCAATCCATGCTACTCTTTTTTTACCATGATTGGCCCGTTTTTGAAACTCGGCAATTGGCATTTGCTCAATCAATTCAGAAAAGAATTCTCCATCTTCACTTTGTTCCCATTTCGACCATAGTCCCAGGCCTTTAACATAAACCTCCCAGGCTTGCCAGCTCTGTAGCGTGCTATCTTGCTCGAGGTTTCGATAAGAACGATGGTAGAGGAATTTGTTTCCAGGTCGACCCTCAACTAAGGTATCCAGCATTTCATATTGATGGCTGATGTATTGATGTTCTTGCTCCTGATACTGATAGTTTTCACGGTAAAAACCGCCTGCATTTTTCTCCCAATATTTCACCAAGCCAGTTTCTATATCTACCCGCACGGTATCATTTCTCTGCATGTACCAGGCGGAGTCTACAAATAGCCGAGTACCTTGATAATGATAGTATTGCCAGCCCTTCAAATCAAAGGCGGCATCGTAATTACTGATTTTAATTACATGATTGTCTAAAAGCTGATAGCCCGTATAGAGAATACGGGTTCTTTGCTCCAAATTAGGATCATCGGGGATATAGTGATGGTAATACTTGTTTACAAATCCCTCTTTGAAAATTTTCTTAGGGGGGAAGTTCTCTAAAAGGGGCTGTGGTTGAAAATCGCAGGCCCAAAAGAACAAGGGTAAAAGGAATAGGGTTTTTCGCATGCTTCGGCTTCTCTTGGCCTAAACTAAGAGTTTTCGAATGGAAGGAATGATGATTTAAACTTGAAGAACTGTTAAAATTAATTTGTGATAAGCTATTCGTTTTTATGGATTCAAGACAGTGAGCGACCGAGCTATGAAATTAGTATTCAGCAGATTTTAAACATTGAACCCTATTTGGGATTTGTAATTTTCACTCGGCTCAGTATCTAAATGAAAGGAATGTCGCATAATTAGGTTGGGCCGCGGTTAGTGGATTAATTTTTTGATATGCAGTGATTTAAGGGCGTTTAAGGATTTTTAATGAATGGTATTCTTTTAGCTGCGCATCATAAATTTGAACTTGATATAATCCGGGAGCTTTATTGCTAAGAACTTCCAGGTCCTTGAAGGCCGGAATCCATTCTACACTCTCGATTAGCTGTCCACCTAAGGAGAAAATTCTGACTTCCAATTCTTCGTTATAATGTTTAGCACCAATGGACTTCAGGAAGCAAGCTTGGTCCATATTGTAGAAACTAAATGCTGGTTTTTTAAAAGAGCTATTCGACTGATGAAGCCCATCTTTAAAATGAAGTCGGATTCTTTGGGAAATGGCTGTGTCCTGAACGAGTAGAAAGTTAGAGCTGCTCTGTAAATTCTGGCGGATCCCCGTTTTGAGATCTTCTATTTCTACGATAGCAAAGCTTTTTAAATCCTTTAGATTAAATTTCAGCATCAGGGTGTCTCCATTTGGAATGTTAGAAGAAATTCCCAGGTCCACGAATTGGGTTGAATCCGGGTTAAAAGTAGAGGCGCAGTGTTCACCATCTGGAGCGATGATATAGGTTTTCGCAGAATAATCCATAATCTTCCAGGCGTCAAAAGCACCATCAAATCTAGCGGTGGCAGAAGGGTGAAAGCCTAACCACAAATCATCCAAATTGTGATTTAAACTATCGGGAGAAACCAGATTGATACGCAGCCCGTCTGCAACCGGGGTATTTTTATAAAAGTTTCCCTTAATTCCACTTGTTTTTGTCCAAAGTGAGCTTTTGTCAAAAGTTAACTCACTGATTGAGCCCTGGTCTGATCCAGCCATTTGGATATAAAAACCTTGACCGGGAGCTATATAGACGGTGCCATTATTGGTGTAAATGTCGAGGCTGGTATTATAAGTAGAGAAATTGCTGCCATTCCAGATATAGATTGTTTTGTTGCTAAGGGCTGAATTTTCAATTAAGTCCTTAATTCTCACTGAAAAGGGGAAGGGATTTGAAATGTGATTCCAACCTTCAGTGGCACTAACTGAGCTTCCACCGCTAAAGCCGAAACTGGAGCTTTGTCCATTATTATAGCTAAGTGGAATAGTATTGGAGCTTGAATTCGGAATTAGGCCTTTAAGGCTTAGAACACCCGATTCACCATTTTGGACTAAAAAATTACCATAGGAGGTTGATCCTGCATAAATGGCGTAGGCTTTCCCAATTTCAAAGGCGTCTGTGGAAGCAGGGCTTTCCCATCCAGCGGTATTGGAATTCCATTTCCAGATACTATTTTTATTACTATTACTCCCGCTGTGATCCAAGCCCACAATACCATTTGCCTGGTCACGAATGAGGGATAGTTGAGCATTCTCGAAAATGCTGCCTAAATGGATATATCGACCATTATTGGAGCCCGAGGAGAGACTAACGTAAAATTCAAATTCCACAGAATCTTCAACTGTGCCTAAATTTACTAATTGACCAAAGCTACTATTGCTACTGGCTGTAAGCCTTAGTTTATTATTTGTGTGGAGGGTCGAGTTGGCAGAAACCAATACAGAATTAGAAACAGAACATTGGTTACCCCATATGTATTGGTCTTGTTCTCCTTCAAAGTGCAGCTCATCTACACCTGAAAGATTTCCATAGGCAAAGAGATCTTTGTTAAGAATTAACTTATAGGAATTCACATTCACGCTAAGGTCAGCATCAATAAGCAGGGAATAGGCTTTAATATCTTGATTCGGGCTAGAAGAAGAAATAATTTGAACATTTTCTTGCGGAGTATTAGGTAGCCCATTGGACCAAGTGCTACCATTCCAAAAATTACCAGGGTGAAAGGCCCACATATCATCGAGGTTTTGGGAGTTCATTCCGGAGGCGGTAACCAAGCCTTTGGCTAAATAGAGAGAGTTGCCCGCTTTCCAGTATATAGGATAGTAGCGAGGAGCAGGTATATGATCATAGTTGAATTCAGATTCAGAATTATACACTGCTAAATTGGGATCTGCACCTTCAGCGTCTTTAGCGCCTTTATTCCAAGACCAATAGGTGCCATCCCATTCCCATAGATTGTTAGAAGGCGTATAATAATGGCTTGATATGCCGGTGTAAATTAAGCCTGAAGAAAGGTAGAATTTCCCATTAGCCACCCACGAGGCTCCACCTCGGTTATAGCCCGGATTAACCAAATTTGAATTTTTGGTTTCAACATCATAAGTGGGAACATTGCTTGCGCCTAAAGTGCTACCAAAAAGAAAGGTCCACTCTTCAGTGCTGGCATCAAAATACCATAGTTGATTACTGAAGTGGGGTGTGGATCTATGGCTGTAATAGATCTCCCCACCATAGGTGTAAAAGCCGTTTGCATCTCCAGCCAGAGTGAAATTGAAAGATCCTCCGGGATTGTTTCCAGCGGCTGGGATTCCTTTGGTGCCATAGGTGGCACTGCTTCCAAAGGTGTTATCCCCTTTAATCCAGATCCAATTAGTACCATTAAATTTCCAAATAGTATTGTAATAGGCATTGGAACTGGCAGCGGATATACCTCCGAAAATATAGGCTTCTCCTTGCGGATTGGTCCAAACTTTCATACCACTTAAACCTGGTGGATTATTGCTCGCTGCAGCTTGTCCCTGAGTTCCAAATGAACCAAGATCATCTTTGAATTTACTTCCTTTCATCCAGGTCCATTCCCCTTCAACATAACAATAGAGATCACTTAATCGACCGACCGATCCGTTTTCATCATAGCCATATCCGCCAAATAACCAGAGGGTATCACCACTGCCCATCCACATAACTGCATCCATCCGAGAGCCGGGTGTGTTGTTAGCTGAGGTTACCCCTTGGGTCCCATGAACAGCCGAGGTGTAGGATGAGGCCCCGCTACCGGTTAACCAAATCCAATCACCATTTTGATATTTCCACAAATTGGAATGATATCCGGGGTCATAACTATCGCCGCCATAGAGATAAAGGGATTGCGATTGTTCATCATAGGTCCAGGCAGCTCTGTTTAATCCACCGGGGAAGGATATCATAGCTGAATTCGCATACTGAAAGGCATAATTATTTAGGCCTGATGAACTTTCAAAAGCGAAATTTTGACCATTAAATTTATAGAGGGTGGAGGAATAGTCACCACTTGAAACATTGGTTCCTCCGAAGAGATAAGTTTCCCCTTTCCAGCTGCAGCTGGATGCATAGCTTATAACATTGCCGGGACAGGCTTCCTTATCATAGGCGATTTGAAGGTTACCGCCTGAAGATGGTGCATTGCAAGATTTAAAGAGAGACCAGGAACTACCATCCCAGCGAAAAACAGAATTTGGTGATTGACTAGTTCCGATTAAATACAAGCTGCCATCATGCTCAATAAGTTGTCCTCCGGATTGGGCTCCGGGAAGACTGCCGTTTGGATTGCTGGCGTTTGTAGGATCACCCGAAAGCAAGGTCCAGGAAGATCCATTATATTTCCAAAAAGTGTTGCACTCTTGAACGCTTCCATTAGTGGTCCAACCACCATAAAGGTATAGGTCACCATTCGAATCAAAGCAGTGGGCCATTTCGGTCAGATCTTGCGGATAAGTATAAGCTGATCCGGAATAGGTGGCTCCCGTTGAACCTGAGGATGAACCTCCAATCCAGGTCCAAAGACCAGATGCAAGTTCATATTGCCATAAATCATTAAAAGCAACGGTTGGCTGAAGGTTGTTTGAATAGGGGATATTCTGCAAAAGAGTGCCACCATATAGATAAAGAAAGCCATTGTCGTACCATAAGCTTGCGCCAGCTCTGCCTCCGGGACTGTTAGAAGAATTAGGAACCCCCATGGTTCCATGACTGGGTGTTAGAGTGGAAATTCCATCCATTAAGGAGGTCCAATTAGTGCCATCAAACATCCATAAGTCCTCAATTACATCAACTGTATTTCCAGAACTTGTTTTGCAAAGACCATAGCCTCCATACATGTATAATGTACCATCGGGGCTACTTGCGTAGGCAGCGCTTACTCGAGCACCAGGAAAATTAGCAGTACTGGTAACTCCTTGTTGTCCATAGGAAAAAGTGGAAGATCCTTCATAATTCGGACTTCCCCAACCGGATACATAGCCTGGAGAACCTTTCCAAAAAGACCAAGTGTCTTTATCGTAAATCCATAGGCGATTGCTAAGCTTAAAATCTGTGTAGCTGCCTCCGCTTAAATCTTTGGTTCCACCACCAAAAAGAAATAGGGTGTCACCTTTAGTCCACATAACAGCACCTAATAGCGCTTCCGGCTTTTCTCTGCCAGTGCTGCCTTTTTGATTGCATTGTGATTTTAGGTTCCAGGTAAAGCTTCCATCTGTATAGGCCGAAGCCAATTGCTGACTTTGTAGAATAATGGGGCTGCCAGCAAGAAGAAGGAGGACTAAAAATCTCGCCATTTTTAAAGGGGTTTTAATGTGTTTAGTACTTAATTGGCTTTTAAGTATGTGGGCGGGACATCAATATTTGCTAAATGTGCCCCTTGTTATTACCAGAAAGCCTTTTGTATTAGAAAGCCAAAATTATCAGCGGGATAATGAAGGGTTTGTAAAATAATATGGAAGAGGATGTAGGATTTGTTCTACTACAATGTCTTCATTACAAGGGCTTAAATGCTGATTATTCTTCATTTTGCTGAAGCCAATGTGGAGCACAGTCAAAGGAAAGCTCATAAAGAAGGGGCTTAGCCGTGAACCTGATTAGTACGCAGTTCCGATGCAAAATGACAAGCCTGTATTTAGCCAAAATCGGATCTTGTGAGATCGAGAAGGTAGGGGCTTGACCTAATGATAGTTACCCAAGGTTAAGCAAGGGGGATTGATTTCAAATACTATCCTTTAAACTTCCACCTTTACCCTTAAAAAATCAGCAATCATAAGATGTATATCAGCGGCTAAGCTGAAATCAGACCAAGGGCTTATTAAATTTTGCAGGGCGATTTGGCTAGCTGTCTGAAACTGATGCTGAGCTAGATGACCAAAGAGAACATCGGTTTCATTTTGATAGCTTGCGTTGATACGATGACTGAGGTCTGCTTTATCCAGACGGAAGCCTAATTCCAAAAGGTGAGCCTTACGGGAAACGCCATCATTAATAGTAAATGCGATATTTTGAATATCACTTTTTACGGCAGATTTTAAGATAAAATAGCGCATCGCGGCACTCAAACCGCGTCTACGGTAATCTGGGTCGGTAGTGAGTTTATCGAGGAGGAGAACAGGGTATTTTAAATTTTGATGTAAGCGAATATCGAATAAACCTTCAATTTGCTCTTTGTGAAAGGCGATGCTCAATCGGAAGCTGGAAATTGGGATTCCATTTTCGTTGGCGATGTATAGGATTAGAGCATTTTCATCATCGGTATTCCACTCTAAAAAACGATCGTCTTTTAGGTGGGTTTTAGATCCTTTTTGATAGGCTCTTTTTCGAAGATCAGTAATGGCTTGGGCCTGGGTGGAGCTCGCGATTTTTAGCTTCATGGGGCATACAGCTTGGTTCAGGTCTAAAATCCGGATGAAGATAAATTGCGAATGTTAGCTAAAGAGTAAGAAGGGGTTACCCTAATAGTAATTTTAGAGTGGAACTATTTTTCCTTTAGAGTTTTAAGATGCCGGATGTAATTCTGTAGTAATCCATCGATTTGCTTGGCAGCTACCGGATTGGCGGAATGAACATGATATTTCAAATTTCTTAAATCCAAACCTGATTCATAAACCAGCCATTTTGCTGCAGCATAGCCATCGGGAGCGAGTTTACCGTCTGAGTTCAAGCCTAAACCATTATCAAAACTTATAAAATCAGGTAGACCATTTTGCTGGATATACTTAACAAAGGCATCATAGCTGCGAACAATATCAAACTCTTGTTCCAGATTTTTGGGGTAGACCATGTCAATGCTACGGATATCGTCGAGAAAAAGCTTTTTCATGAAAATGATTGGGCTAGGCAAGGGGAGAGTTAAATGGTTTGCGGGCTTATAGATTCGATCCTAAGATACTCTAACCATTCCAAGGGCTTGGCCAGGTTGGCCGAATTAAACTCTAGGTGAATCACTCTTCTTGTTTGCTTTGAACTACTTCTGCTGGAGGCATGCATCAATAATGGACTCATAATATGAATACTACCCCTTTCCACTTCACAAATTTGCTCTTCTTGGAGATTGGTTTCAGCTGAGCTAAAACGATGAATTCCCTTTTTATGTGATTTGGGAATAATCCGTAGAGCGCCATTTTCAGCTCCAGTATCATCTAAATGGATTCGGATAGTAATGGTGTTTTCCAATATTTCAAGTGGAGGTTCTACGCCGTATTGCCCCTTTTTTAAGGTCCAGTGCCGATATCCTGAAACTGATGCTTTTTTCTTTACAGAGATGCTCAAATCTTGATGATAGGCAACAAACCAATTCGACTGACCGGCCTTATCAAAATAGATGGCCTTGCTTAAGAAATAATCAGCATCTGCTAGTTGAAGAAATATTTGAGAGAAAAAAGGGGTGAAAATCAGATTACTTAAGCCAGGAACTTGAATCAGCAATTGACGGATTGCAAATAGGTTTTCGTTTTCAATTAAAGTTTCAGGGGCGGGCTTAACTTTCTCTATGAGATCAATCATCAAATTGATTTCGGATTCATTGAAAACCCCAGAAATTATACTGGATCCTAGCTCTTCAAATTCCTTCTTATGAATGGTGATGTTCATTTTAATGCGATCTGAGGGCTAAAGATAATCTGCCTAAAATTTGTTTTGCCCCAATTCTGTCCTCCGGATTAAGTGACAACCATTTTTAGGCGGCATCATTAGGTCTAACATCTACCGTCTAACATCTAAAATCTAAAGTCTATCGTCTAACTACTAACTACTAATTTCTAACCACCAAGTACTTCCTTCCTCCCCCTTTGCCATCTCTCGCCCCCGTTGTATTTTAGCGGCCAAATAATAATCCATGCCGGCAATTTCCTTAAAGGGCCAAACCATGCCCGAATCGCCTATCCGCAAATTGGCACCCTTCGCCGAAGCGGCAAAGTTTCAAGGTAAAGAGGTTTTCCATTTGAATATTGGTCAGCCTGATATTAAGACTCCACCTGAGGCCATTGAGGCGGTTCGTAAAGCCGACCTCGACGTTTTATCCTACAGTCCATCCGAAGGTTTTGCTTCTTATCGCAAGGCATTGGCGGCTTATTATGCTAAGAATGGTATTCATATCACATCGGAGGATTTAATTGTAACCACCGGTGGTTCAGAGGCCATTTTATTTGCCATGGGAGCTATTTGTGACCCCGGTGATGAGGTGATTATTCCCGAGCCCTTTTACGCTAATTACAATGGATTTAGCATTAATGCCGGAGTGCATGTAGTGCCAGTTACCGCGCAAATTGAAGATGGCTTTGCTTTACCTCCCATCGAGGATTTTGAAGCTTTGATTACGCCAAATACCCGGGCGATTATGATCTGTAATCCAGGGAATCCTACGGGATATTTATACAAACCTTCTGAATTGGAGGCCTTGCGTGATTTGGTAATCAAGCATGACTTGTATTTGATTGCGGATGAGGTATACCGCGAGTTTGCCTATGATGATAATTTCCATCAATCTATCCTTAATCTGGAGGGATTAGAAGAGAATGCCATTGTAATTGATTCGGTATCGAAGCGCTACAGTATGTGTGGGGCCCGCATTGGTTGTGTGATTTCCCGCAATAGCGCTTTAAATGCGACGATGCTCAAATTTGCTCAGGCGCGGTTAAGTCCACCCACCATGGCGCAAATTGCCGCTGAGGCCGCTTTGGAGGTAGATCCTTCTTACTATGAAGAAGTAAAAGAAGAATATACCCGTCGCCGTGATATTTTGGTAGACGGTTTAAATAGCATTGAAGGCGTATTTTGCCCAAAACCGGCTGGAGCATTTTATGTGATTGCTCAATTGCCGGTGGATAATGCGGAGCGTTTTGCGCAGTGGTTGCTTTCGGCTTTCTCACACGATAATAAAACCTTGATGGTTGCACCAGCCGAAGGTTTTTATGCCACTCCAGGAATGGGACAAACCCAAGTTCGTTTGGCCTACGTATTGGAACAGGAGAAATTGGTTCAATGCGTTGAATTAATGCGCTTAGCACTGCAGGAGTATCCTGGAACCCATTATTAATGATCGAAATTCACAAAGATCAGGACCTTGGTCCTTTTAACACCTTTGGCTTAGCTGAGCAAGCCCGCTATTTTGTGCGTATTGCTAGCGAAGATCAGTTAGAGGAATTGGTGGAAGATCCCATCTTTAAGGAGCAAAAGGTCCTTTGGTTAGGGGGCGGATCTAATATGCTGCTTACCGGTCCTTTTGAAGGATTGGTGGTGAAGCTTGAATTTAAAGGGCGGGAGGTAGAAATGATTTCTAACTCTGAAGCACGAGTTTGGGCTGCCGGAGGCGAAAACTGGCATGAATTAGTGCAGTGGACCGTTGGACAGGGTTTAGGTGGATTGGAAAATCTATCTCTTATTCCCGGCAATGTGGGTACAGCTCCTATTCAAAACATTGGCGCCTATGGGGTGGAGCTTAAAGATCACTTTGAATCCCTCCGAGCCTTCGATTTAGAAGAAAAGAAATGGCAGACCTTCAATCGTGATGAATGCCAGTTTGGATACCGACAGTCTGTTTTTAAGGGTGAAGCTCGTGGTCGTTACGTAGTTACGGGCGTTAGCTTTCGCTTGAGTCGCCACAATCATCGCTTGCGTACTGATTATGGTGCTATACAGCAGGAACTGGAGAAAAGAGGAGAAGAGCCTTCCATTCAAAGTATAGCTGAAGCGGTAATTGCTATTCGTCAAAGTAAATTGCCCAATCCGGCAGAGATTGGCAATAGTGGGAGCTTTTTTAAAAACCCGGTGGTAAGTAAGGAAGATCACCAAAGAATTCAAAAGCAATACCCCGAGGTAGTGGCTTATCCGGCTGGAGCCGAGCAGATGAAATTGGCCGCAGGCTGGTTAATCGAGCGTGCAGGCTGGAAAGGCTATCGAAAAGGAGATGCCGGAGTACACAACAAACAGGCCCTGGTTTTGGTTAATTATGGTAAGGCGCGCGGGGCAGAAATTAAAGCCCTGGCAGAAGCCATTCAAGCATCGGTATATAGTACCTTTGCCGTGGCTTTAGAAGCCGAAGTGAATATCATTTAAAAGAAGATCGAGATGCAAGTTTTTTTAGTGGCGGCACTTTTGTTGGGATTGGGATTTGCCGGAATCGCCATTAAGATTTGGGCGAAGAAAGACGGTGAGTTTTCGGGAACCTGTGCCAGTAATAGTCCCTTCTTGAATGAAGATGGAGAGTCTTGTGCTTTCTGTGGTGCTGCTCCTCAAGACAAGTGTAAAAAGGATGATTCAGAGGGCGAAGCCCGCATCAGCACTCAGCCTATTTAATTCGGAATAAGGTCCACTTCTGGCCATATCAGCGAAAAGAGATTACATTTAAGGCCCTAATCAAATAGGGCTTGGAATTCTATTATTTGAATCTGAATGATCCGTTTCCTGAAAAAGCTGATTAAGTGGTGCACGCCTCAAGGCCTGGTCTTTCTCCAAGAGAAGTTGAAGGCCAAGAAACTTCAATCCGATAGCCGATACAAACAGTTTCAGGAAGACTTCCAGTCCAGGCAAAAGGCCCACCATTTAGTACTCTTCAAAGACGCTAGTCTCAATGTGTATGGTCAGGGAGCCGAGGATTTACTCCTGCGTTCCTTTATGGCCAATGCCGAATCCAAGTCGGGCTTTTACGTAGATATTGGCGCTTTTCATCCGGAGCAGGCTTCCAATACCAAATACTTCTATGATCGAGGATGGTGCGGGATTAATATTGAGGCCAATCCTGAAAGTGCCGAATTATTTGCCAAAATGCGTCCGCGGGATGTTAATCTCAATATTGGGGTTTCCGATGAAAATGGAAGTATGGATTTTTACTTCTTCGGAGCAGAGCACAGCATCAATACCTTTAATAAAAATCAGGCGGAGGCCTTCTCTCAACATTTTCAATTGCCTATCAAAGAGGTGATTTCTATGGAGGTACGCCATATTAATGAAGTGCTGCAGGAAAGCATTCCCTCCGGTCAGGAGATAGATTTTATCAGTATTGATATCGAAGGTATGGAGCGCAAAATCCTGGAAGCTATCGACTTCAAAATGCTCCAACCTAAGCATATCCTTATCGAGGATATTAGCTTGGAAGGGGATGAGCTCGATTTTAAAAACTGGTTAAAATTGCAAGATTCCTGGCAACATCAGTATCTGCTGGATCAGGGATATCAACTGCTGGGAAAAAGCCCTTTAACTCTACTATATAAGAAAGGAGAGGCTTAGTTCAGCACTCGCTTTTCAAAGCCTTCCGACTGATATACTTGCCAGCCTTCTTTTCCGATTTCGGTATAAATTAGATAGACCTCCATTTTTCCGGGATGACTTTTAAGGTAGTTTAAGCAGCCTTTTAAGCCCATGCTCATAAAAGCGGTGGCAAAGGCATCGGCTTCCATACAGGTGGGAGCAAGCACTGAAACACTGAGTAAGTTGTTTTTAGCGGGATAACCAGTTTTAGTGTTTATGGTATGAGCATAGCGCATGCCATTTAGGGTATCTACCCAAAACTTGCGGTAATTTCCTGAGGTGGCTAAGGCGAGGGAATCCATCCCTAAGATAAATTGGAAGCGATCTTGTTGATCTATGTTTTCTGTAGGCTTATCTACACCAATGCGCCAGGCTTGTTCCTTCAGGTTATGGCCCAGGCAACGCACTTCGCCACCTACTTCAACCATGTAATTGTTAATACCACGGGCTTCCAGCATTTCGCAAAGTAAGTCTACGGTGTATCCTTGAGCAATCGCATTGTAATCAAGCTCCATTCCACTGGGAATAGACCAGCGAGAAGAGATGGGGCTTAAACGATCCAGGCCAATGTAGGCTTTAATGCTGTCTACTTCGCTCGTATCTACTGCTCTACGGGCATCGGGCCCAAAGCCCCAAAAGCGAACCAATTTGCCTACGGTAGGGTCGAAATAGCCGCCTGAAGCTTCCCAAACTTCTACCGATTTGTTGTGTACGATTTGAAAGATATCGTCAGTTTCAATGGTGTCGCCGCGATTAATTCGACTGATTAAAGAATTGTCTTTGTAGGTACTTAAGGAGAAATCTACCGCTTCGAAATGTTGCTTGAGAATATCATCCATATCGGCAATATCATCACCTTTATAGAGGTAGCTGATATGGAAGGTAGTTCCTTGAGCGTAGCCATTGTAATAGCTTTCTTTAAACTCATTTGGATCAGTACAGCTCTGAAGAAGGATTACAAGCAAGAAGAAACCGGCAAAGCGCATAATTTTCATTTTGAGCAAAATTAAGGGCTTTAGGCCTTCCGCGAAAGCATTGCTAAAAATAGAAACATCAATAATCCATTGATGATGAGGTGCTCAAAACTCATACTATACTGGTACCATTCTTTGGCGTAGTGCCGAATCCCAAAAGCCAGTAAAGGAGAGGCTATGGCAGCAAGGGGAACCCATTTGTCTTTAACCGGTCGTTTGGTATATAATCCAAAGGCATAGAGGCCTAAGAGTGGTCCATAGGTGTAACCTGCGGCGGTGAAGAGCTCATTAATTACGCTATCGTCATTAAGCTGGCGGAAGATTAAAATCACCAGAAAGAGCACAAAGGAAAAGCCTAGATGCACAATTTTACGGGTGCGTTTCGACTGTCTGGCCTCCATTTTCTCAATGCGAAGTATATCTACACAAAAAGCGGTGGTAAGAGCGGTAAGAGCCGAATCGGCACTGGAATAGGCTGCTGCCACCAAACCTAAAATAAAGAGGATTAGTACCGCAGTACCCAAAGTGCCACTCAATGCTACCTGGGTATAAAGTTCATCAGGCTTGGCAAAGCTGATGGATTGCACATCCGCAAAATCGTAAAGCAATACGCCCAGCGATAAAAAGATGAAGTTGACGACCACCAGGGTAAGGGCTAGCCAATACATATTTTTTCGGGCATCTCCCAAACTTCGGCAACTGAGGTTCTTTTGCATCATATCCTGATCCAGGCCGGTCATAACAATGGTTATAAACATCCCACTCAAGAAGTTTTTAAAGAAGTAGTTACCGGATTTCCAATCGTCGAAAAAGAAGATTCGCGAATAATCGGAATCATTGATATAGCTCAATAGTCCACCTTCTGGGATGAGCTTTTGCTGAATGGTGACAATGGTTATGATTACCGCGGCCAGCATAAAGGTGGTTTGCAAGGTATCGGTCCAAATAATGGTTTTAATACCACTGCGGAAGGTGTATACCCAAATCAAAATGATGGTAATTACCACCGTTAACCAGAAGGGAATTTTGAGCGAATCAAAAATGGCTGTTTGCAAAACTATGGCGATGAGGTACAGTCGAAAAGCTGCGCCAATTACGCGTGAGATCAAGAAAAAGATTGAGCCGGTAGTATAGGAACTTCTGCCAAAGCGGCCTTCTAAATAGGTGTAAATACTGGTTAATTGAAGACGGTAATAGAGGGGGAGTAGCACTTGGATAATCACCAGATATCCTGCTACATAGCCCAATACCACCTGCATATAAGCAAAGGAATTATTGGCAACCAATCCCGGTACCGATAAAAAAGTTACCCCGGACAAGGAGGCACCCACCATCCCGAAGGCTACGGCATACCATGGACTTTGTCGATTGCCTAAAAAGAAAGCCTGATTGTCGTCGCTCTTCCCGGTAAAATAGCTGATCAGTATTAAAAGTCCGAAATAAGCGACAATGAGGCCGATGAGCAAAGTTGCATCCATGGAGGAATTTTTCACAAATAAAATAAAATGCCTCTAAGCGCCTTTATCTTTGTCGCATGGACTTTTCATCAAAATATTTGGAAAAAGCGGTTTTGGAAATTTCGGGCCTACCCGGAATAGGACGTAAAACCGCTTTGCGTCTGGCTTTACACTTATTACGCTGCGATGAAAACGAGGTGGAGGCCCTGGCCGGAAGCTTGATGGATTTAAAACAAAGAGTAAAACGTTGTAGCTCCTGTGGAAACCTCAGTGATCGGGAGCTCTGCGAAATTTGCGAGAATCCGGCCCGTGAGCAAGCTCTGGTTTGTGTGGTAGAAGATATTCGGGATGTAATGGCTATTGAAAATACCGGTCAGTATAAAGGTGTTTATCAGGTTTTAGGGGCTCTGATTAGTCCCATGGATGGGATTGGTCCCGGAGGTTTAAACTTGCAAAGTCTTATAAATAAGGTGGAGGAAGGCAAGGTTCAGGAAGTGATTTTTGCTTTGAGCGGTACCATGGAAGGGGAGACCACCGGTTTCTACATTTACAAGAAATTGAAAGATAAAGGCCTCAAGCTGTCTTCCATTGCCCGAGGCATTGCCGTGGGAGATCAATTGGAGTATGCGGATGAGCTTACGCTGGCTCGGAGTATTCAGCATCGTTTGCCCTATGAGCAATCTTTACAACAAAATAGATCCTAATGTTGAACTCCTTTAAGGGCCTCACGCTTTTTACTATTGCTCTGGTTTGTCGCCTTCCCTTATTATGGGCTGGCTATGGCAAAGAGTTCGATGCTTGGAGTAATGCCCTCAATGCACGGATTATTTCCGAAACAGGAGTTTACGAGGTTTCCCGTTTGCCGGGGCATCCTTTGCAGGAGATGTTATTGAGTCTTTTGTATCCCATTAACCACAGTTATTTCGTTTATAATTTTTTCAGTGCTTTAATTAGCGCTCTGGCGGTTTGGGCTTTTTACGAAATCCTAAAGCTGCATCGTATTCCTAAAGCCTGGTATTGGGCCTTGAGCTTCAATTTTATTCCGGTTTTCTTTATTGCCGGCACCTATACCATCGATTACAATTTTGCCCTGGCTTTTATCCTTCTGGCGTATCGCAGTTTACTTTTAAAGCAATATGCCCTGGCCGGACTTCTTATTGGATTGGCCACTGGCTTTCGAATCAGTTCGCTGGGTTTTGCCCTGCCTTTTGCCTTGATGTTGGGTTGGCGAAATTGGCGCCCCATATTGCGAATGGGAATAGTAGCATTATTGATTTCAACCTTAGCTTATAGCTTGCCTTTTTCAGAATACGGACTGGCATTCTTGGATTTTCATAAACCACCTTTTCCGGGCTGGGCCTCAGTTTTATACAAATTGGGCCTTGGTATCCTGGGCTTGCCCTTATTGATCTATTTCTTTATTTCTGTTCCCGACTTTTTCCGTCGCAAGGCCCAGCATTTTAGTCCTGATCATTTACAAGCCATAAATCTTCCAAGCTTTTTAATTTTGGTAATAGCCATGCAATTGGCAGTATTTATGCGATTGCCCTTTAAAGCAGAATTCTTTATACCGGCTGTTCCTTTTATCCTGCTTTTTTGGGCAACTTATACCCAGGAGAGCAAAGCACGATGGATCGCCTATGTGAGTCTCTTCTCATTACTCTTTTTTGGTTTTGATTATAAAGATGAGTGGCGAGGAGCAAGGCCAACAGTAGGTTCAATGGAATTTGAGGCTGGAGGAAAAACTATTTACTGTTCCCCTTTACAAGGGCCATTATTGATCGATCAGGGGAAACGGAAGGTGCGATCCCAAACAGTGGAACGTTCCATTTTAGCCTTGCAAGATGAGGCTCCAGCTCTGGTAATTGCCGGATGGTATTGGCCCGAATTAGTATTTAAATATCGGGAGAGCCAGCATATCATCGATCATTATTCAAGTGAGGAAGAGCTGGATTCAGCGCGAGCGGCTGGCTTGCGAATTTTATATTTGCCGGAAATCGGTCAGCAGAATGTGCTAATGGAAGGACATTCTAAGGCCGAAGAATGGGGGGAAGCCCTTTTAGAACCATGAAGCTTAGCATCGTAATCGTTAACTACAATGTGCGCTACTTCTTAGAGCAGTGCCTGAAATCGGTCTATAAGGCCCTGGATGGCATTGAAGCAGAAGTCTTTGTAGTGGATAATGATTCGAAAGACAGTTCGGTGGAAATGGTGCGGGAGCAATTTCCGCAGGTGCAACTCATCGCGAACACAGATAATCCTGGTTTTTCCAAGGCCAATAATCAGGCAATTCGACTTTCGAAAGGAGACTATGTTTTACTGCTCAATCCCGATACGGTGGTGGAGGAACATACTTTCCGCAAGAGTTTGGAATTTATGGATGCCCACCCTGATGCCGGTGGTTTGGGTATTAAGATGATTGATGGCAGGGGGAATTATTTACCTGAATCCAAGCGTGGACTGCCCACTCCCTGGGTGGCCTTTTATAAGATCTTCGGATTAGCGGCCATTTTTCCGCGATCGAAAAAATTTGCCCGCTATTATATGGGTCATCTTTCGGAGGATGAAAATCAAGAAGTGGAGATTTTAGCTGGGGCTTATATGCTCATGCGTAAATCGGTTCTGGATGAGGTGGGGCTCTTGGATGAGGATTTCTTTATGTATGGCGAAGACATTGATCTGAGCTATCGCATTTTAAAAGGAGGCTACAAGAATTATTACCTGGCCGACAGTACGATTATTCACTACAAAGGGGAGTCTACCAAGAAGGGCTCCTTAAACTATGTGCGGGTCTTTTATAAGGCTATGGTGATTTTCACCGAGAAGCATTTTAGCAGCAGTTATGCTCGCTTTTATTCCTTATTTATCAATCTGGCCATCTATCTTCGGGCTGGAGCAGCGGTTTTAGGTCGTGTCGTTAAACGATTAAGTGCACCGCTATTGGATGTGCTTTTCCTTTATGGCGGACTCTATTACATTAAAGAGTACTGGGAGCATAATCACCGATTTATTCAAGGCGGAGAATACCCACCCGAATTAATGCAAATTGCCGTGCCAGCCTATATTGCCTTTTGGGTAGGAGGTCTGTACTTAAGCGGGGTATATGATAAACAAGTTCGTATTCCTCAAATATTAAGGGGCCTTATTTTAGGAACAGTAGGCATTTTAGTGGCTTACAGCTTAATACCTGAAGCCTGGCGGTTTTCACGCGCGATCATTATTTTGGGTGCTCTATGGGCTGGATTGTCCTCTTTACTCTGGCGCTATATATGGTCTTTGATAAGCAAGAAAGCCATTTTGGTTTCAGTGAAGAAAGATTTGCGAATTCTCCTGGTTGGAGAGGGAGAGGAGCTGGAGCGGGTTCATAAATTACTGAGAACTAATCAGCCTTTGCTAAGCTTTTGCGGATGGGTTAGTACGCACAGTGAACATGCTGAGCCTTATGTTGGGAGTACTGAAGATTTACCGGATCTGGTGCGGGTTTTTCAAATAGATGAAATTATCTTTTGCTCGGATAGCCTTCCGGCAGAAGCGATATTTAGAGCCATGCGCAATCTCCAAGATTTTGATCTGGAATTTAAGATTGCTCCCAGCGAAAGTCAGTTCATAATCGGTAGTAACTCTATCCATTCTCAAGGATCCTGGTATACACAGGATTTTAATAGTGTAGATAAGCCGGAGAATCGTCGCGCCAAGCGAATATTAGATTTCACCCTTGCCGCTGGCCTTTTGCTTATAAGTCCATTGATCGCCTGGTTTTTTAAGAAGCCATTTCAGTTTATTGGCAACGTTTTGCAAGTGCTGATTGGCAGAAAAACCTGGGTGGCTTATGCCGAAAATGGGAGAAGCAAAGAGTTACCAGAACTGGCTCCCGGGGTCTTAGGCTTGGATTTGGCCTTGCAAAGCAATCGAAGAGATGAGGCCATTCAGCGACAGCTTAATCAACTCTATGCCAAGGACTACGACTGGCAAAAGGATATGGCCTTTATCTGGCAATACCGCAAATCCCTCGGAAAATAAATCTGCTGGGCGATAAGCCCTGTTTTAAGCTTATAGATTTCATACCTTTGCGGCCTTAAAAAAGCTATTTAATCACCTCTCGAATTATGGCAGAAATCGAATTGATCATGCCCAAAATGGGCGAAAGTGTAGCCGAGGCCACCATCATCAAATGGTTAAAGGAAGAAGGCGACACAATCGAAGCGGAAGAGTCTGTACTGGAAATTGCAACTGATAAGGTAGACAGCGAAGTTCCTGCTCCGGAAGATGGGGTGCTAATCAAGAAGCTCTTTAATGAAGATGATGTTGTTCAGGTAGGGCAGGTAATTGCCATTATTCAAACGGAAGGTGGTGCCTCTGCAGCTCCTTCTGCTCCAGCATCTGAAGCGCCTGCTCAAGAAGCAAGCCCTGCGCCAGCCGCCGCTCAGGAAGCGGAAAAAATGGTAGCTAACGGCGTAGCAACTGCTGCTATTGAAACTCCACGCAGTGCCAATGGCAAGTTCTTCTCACCTTTAGTGCGTTCTATTGCCAAGGAAGAGAATGTAAGCCTGGGCGAATTGGAAAATTTAAGTGGCAGTGGCTCTGAAGGTCGAGTGACCAAAGCAGACATTTTGGCCTATGTAGAAAATCGGGGTTCTGCTCCAGCCGCAGCGCCCAGTGCTCCGGCACCTGCTGCGAAGACGGCGCCAGCCGCCGCTCCAGCTGCGAAATCAGCGCCAGCTCCAAAACCTGCAGCTCCGGTATCAATCGGTGCCAATGACGAAATTATTGAGATGGACCGTATGCGCAAGATGATTGCGGATCATATGGTGATGTCTAAGCATACTTCTCCTCATGTTACTTCTTTCGTAGAAGCGGATGTTACCAATCTAGTAAATTGGAGAAACAAAGTGAAAGGAGAGTTCCAAAAACGCGAAGGCGAGAAAATCACTTTTACCCCACTTATTATTGAAGCTTTGGTGAAAGCCATTAAGGACTTCCCAATGATCAACGTAAGTGTGGATGGTACCACTATCATTAAGCGAGGTAATATCAATATCGGAATGGCCGCAGCATTACCTAGTGGCAACCTTATTGTTCCGGTGATTAAGAATGCCGACAATTACAATTTGGTGGGCTTAACCAAGCAAGTAAATGATTTGGCTCGTCGTGCTCGTGAGAACAAATTAAGCCCTGATGAAATTTCTGGCGGTACCTATACCTTAACCAATGTGGGAACTTTTGGTAATGTATTAGGAACGCCTATCATCAACCAGCCTCAAGTAGCTATTATGGCAGCTGGGGCTATTATTAAGAAACCAGCGGTAGTTGAAACTCCTGAGGGAGATATGATCGCCATCCGTCATAAAATGTTCCTTAGCCATAGCTATGACCACCGCGTGGTAGATGGCGCTTTGGGAGGAATGTTTGTTCGTCGGGTAGCAGATTACCTCGAGCAGTTCGATCCCAATCGCGAATTTTAAATTATGGAATTAAGCCTCAAACGACCTATTTGTTTTTTTGATCTGGAAGCAACCGGTACCTCGGTAACCAAAGATCGAATAGTGGAGATCAGTATTTTAAAGATCTACCCGAATGGGAACCGCGAAAGCCGAACCTGGCTGGTGAATCCCGAAATGCAAATGTCGGAAGAGGTAATAGCCATTCACGGCATAACAAATGAAAAGGTGGCTAATGAGCCTACCTTTAAAGAATTGGCGCACCGAGTTCTTGATATGATCAAGGACTCGGATCTCGCCGGTTATAATTCCAATAAATACGACATTCCCTTATTAGTAGAAGAGTTCCTTCGCGCTGATATCGATTTCGATATGGGAAAGAGAGTGGCTGTAGACGTGCAAAATATCTTCCACAAAAAGGAGCAACGCACCTTGAGTGCTGCCTATCAATTTTATTGTGGAAAGGTTTTGGAAAATGCGCATTCGGCTGAAGCCGATACCGAAGCCACTTATGAGATTTTGAAGAGCCAATTAGATCGTTATGAGGATCTTCAGAACGACATGAGCTATTTGGCGGAATACAGTAATCGCTTTAAAGCAGTAGACTTTGCGGGTTTCATTATCTACAATGAAGATGGGGTGGAATGCTTCAGCTTTGGAAAGTACCGAAATCAACCAGTAGAGCAAGTTTTAGAAAGGGACCCAGGCTATTATGGCTGGGTTCAAAATGCTGATTTCCCGCTTTATACCAAAAAGGTACTTACTTCCATTAAATTGCGAAAACTGCAGTCGTGAAGATCATTTGCATCGGTCGGAATTACGCGGATCATGCCCGGGAACTAGCGAATCAGATTCCTAAAGAACCGGTAATTTTCATGAAACCGGATAGTGCTATTTTGCCCAAGGGAAATGCCTTCTTTATTCCGGATTTTAGTCAAAATGTGCAACATGAGCTTGAGATCGTAATTCGCATCGATCGACTGGGAAAACATATCGAAGAGCGCTTTGCTCATCGTTATTATAGTGAGTTTACTTTAGGCTTGGATTTTACCGCTCGCGATTTGCAATCTGAGCTAAAATCTAAGGGCTTGCCATGGGAAAAAGCCAAGGCTTTTGATGGCTCTGCCTTCCTCGGACCCTGGAAAAAGGTAAAAGATTTCAATCTTTCTGAATTAAATTTCAGCCTTCTACGTAACGATGAAATCGTGCAAGAGGGAAGGAGCAGTGACATGCTTTTTTCTATCGATAAATTAATCGCTGAAGTTTCTAAGTACTTCACACTCAAGATAGGAGACTTGATTTTCACCGGTACACCTGCCGGAGTAGGAGCCCTTCAACCGAATGATAAATTGGAGCTTTTTTTAGAAGGTCAAAGTTTGGCAAGCTTGCGCGTTAAATAAAAAAAGGGCGCAAAGAATAATTACCAAATTGTTAATCGTAGTGACTTATTATATTTGTGCAACGTCAAAAACTGCACAAATACTACCTTTATGAAGAAGTTGCTACTTCTCTTTTTTGGATTTCTGCTAAGTGTAAGCTTATCAGCCCAAATCGACACTCTATTTATTGAAACTTTTGACCCCGGAGATTCTATTACTACATTATCTCTTGGAACGGCTACCACCGTTTGGAAAGACACCAACAATGTCTCCATTAGTGGTAACCAATCTTACCATGGAAAGGTGCAGGCACCTGCTACCGGTTCAAACAGTTCAGAAGTTGTTTTCCGTACAAACTCGTTTAGCACTGTAGGAAAGACCTTCGTATTCTTGAACTTCTATCACATTGCTAAGATTAATCAGGTAAACTCTGGTTTAATTCGTATTTCTACGGATAATGGTGCTACCTGGACTACCCTCAATAATAACAATGTTATTTACCTGGGAACTAGTAACTGGCGTTCATCCTCTAACTTTCAGGAAGCTTCTTACAATATTCCCAACCAGGGGATTAACCATTGGTTTGCCGGTACGGACCCTCCCGTACAAAACTCCTGGTGGCAATCGGAGCGCTTCGATATTTCGAACTTAGCGATTGATGCCAATGGTAATGGTTATCCTAACGTGCAGATCGAGTTTTCTTGTTTTGAAGTATTGAACCCAAACCTTACCGGACGTAATTACGGTGATGGTTGGTGGGTAGACAACCTGGTTATTACCGGTTCTAACTGTGAGCTTTTCCCTCCATTATTTCACTTCAACTATACCCCGATTCCCTGTTTCCCAATTCGCCCAACCGGCGCAATTACTCAGGAACCATCCAATAACTACAAGGTTGGAGCGCGGGTAACTGATACCGTTGCTGGTGGTGCCAGCCACCCCACTTGGGTGAGCGGTATCGATAGTGTAACCGTATTCTATCGCGTTATTAATTCGATGGGAACTGGGGCTTGGCAGAACTTTAACTTAACCCTTACCAGTGCCAGTAACTACGAATATCAAGGTACCTTCAACAGTGTGCAGTTGGGAGATACCATCGAATACTTTTTTAAGGCCTGGGATTTAGCTTGTCCAAATACAGCTCGTTTTCCGGATTCCTTGGCGAATCCACAGAATGCCTATATCCGTTTCTGGCCACAAGCAGGTTTACCCTTTAAATGTGGGGCACCAGATTGCGGTACCTTACCCGGAACCATTAAAACTTTTCCTTGGGTAGAAAACTTTGAAGGCCCAGAATGGGTGGCAGGTACAGGAATTGGAGATAATGGTACTGCCCACCGTGGTAACTTCCCTAATGAGCAAACAGGAATGCGTTATTGGAACTTGCAACCACCAGAAAATACAGGTGGTTACGGTTGGAGTATTCGTACAGGTACCACAGGTACTCCTTTTACCGGACCTAATGGAAACCATACGGCGGGTGGAGCAAAATATCTTTTTGCTGAAGCTTCACAAGGTGCTCAAAACACGGGTACAACCCTTATTACACCTTGTATCGACTTGACGAATGTTACTAAATGCTATGCATTAGAATTTTATTACCATTTCTTTGGTGAGGATATGGGTACCATGCGTATCGATATTGACACTGGTACCAATAATGCCGCTTGGTATAATGGTTATTACTTCATCCGTAAGGAGCAACAAAAAGCGCAGTCCGATCCTTGGAAACGTGCTTTGATTCCTTTAAAAGAATTTAATGGTCAATTTATCCGAATTCGTCTCTTCTCCGTTAAGCAAACCAGCAAGATAGGTGCAGCAGCTCGTGGAGATATGGCCATCGATGATCTGCGAATATTTGAACCTACCCCAGTTGATGCTGAGGTTCTTGAAGTAACCGCTCCGGTTGAGGGTCTATGTTCTTATGGATCGGCCGAAAGTATTGAAGTAGTGATTCGAAACAATGGCTGTGATAGCTTATTGAGCTTGCCCTTGCAGATTCAAACTAACTCAGGTCCTATTCAAAGTGAAACGCTCACTTTAGCTCTGGGAACTGGTGATACCGGTACTTATACCTTAACTACTACGGCAAACATGTCAGCGCTGGGAACCTATGATATTAATGTGTGGGCAAATCATCCAACGGATACTATTCCCGACAATGATTCAGCTTCCAGTGCTACTATAACACACGTAGCCTCCTACAATACCTATCCATTGGTAATGGATTTCGAAACGGTAACACCGAATACTTCTCAAACTGGTACTACCTTATTTACTACCCAAACCGGCTTAGATCCTGCATTCGTTTGGAAAGTTGGAGATGGATATACCTTCACCAGAGGTACTGGACCAAAATATGGTCACTACCAAAAAGGTCAGTACTTCTACACCGAAGCTACCGGTAGTACAGGAAATGTATCTACCTATATAGTAACTACCCAGTGTATGGATTTCAGCGGTATGCCTAATGCGACTTTAGACTTCTATTACCATATGGTTGGAGCTAATGCGGATGGTATCGAAATTGAAATAAATGAACCTGGAGTTGATGCTCCTGATGTTTGGAATCCACTGGCTGGTAGTTTGGTAAATACTTATTCTGGAAACTACCCCCTTTCGAATTACGATTACAAGCGAGTAAACCTTTCGGCTTACAATAACAAGCAGATTAAGATTCGTATTAAAGCTTCTCGCACCGGTGTGGGTGACTTAGCCGATATCGCTATCGACAAGTTGATGATTTACAACCGCATTGCTTCGGATGTTGGGGTTGAGTTTATTAATAACCCACCACTTTCATGGCCTTCAAACCAGGTGTTTAATCACCCATCGGTTATCGAGCAAGTGGTAGTTCGGAACTTTGGTACCAGCACAGCTACCGGCGTAACTGCAACTTTGGCCATTACACCTAAATGTGGTGCGAATGCTGGTGTTACAACTACTTATACCAGTACTACAACGACCAACATTCCTGCGAATAGCAGCGCCACTTTAACCATGCCGAATATTGATGTGATCATCCCTGCTGGTGAATGTGAGATTTGCGCTTATGCTAACCTGGCAGGTGATACCTATTCATTTAATGATACAGTTTGCAGATCAGTAACCGGTTTGGGTACTTATGATCTCGATTTCTATGATGATTTCGATAACTGTGATTACGATGAGTATGGCTTCTTTAGCTGGGGTCAAAATAATAATTCAACTTATTATCTTCAGTGGGAGCGAGGTGAGGCACCGGCTAGTAGCCAGTTCTCTTCACTTCAAGCTAGCGATAATATATGGGCTACTGGTTTGAGTACCGGTTACTATATAGACGGTAAGCAAGAAGTATTGCGTTTACCTAGCTTAGATAATTTCGATACCATTGTTTCTGCAACTATAGCCTTCTACCAAAACCTGGATATGGGTAATAATGCAGCCGGTACCATTGAAATTAATCGCGGAGGCTGGAATGAATTAGGTGGTAACCTAGCAACCTTCTCCAATATTGGACAGAACTGGTATACCGGTTATTTCGGAACCATTCAAGCACCTGCCGGAACGAATGTTACTAAAGGATTTACCGGAAGCTCTGTAAACGGTGCTAACCCTTCAGGATGGGCTTACTCTGTATTCCCAATGTCACAGTTGAACTATGAGCCTAATGCGGTTCCTTTCCGTTTCTACTTTAATTCTACCGCTGGTGCCAATACCGCACGCAACTTAGAAGGTTGGGCGATTGATGATTTTGAAGTGTACATTCCACCTCAAAACTCGGCTTCTCCAGAAGACTGGGTATTTACCAATCCTCTGCAGATTCCAACATTCGCACAGCCATTGGATATCTTTATCCGTAACACCGGAGCGAAAGTTTTAGACTCTAGCCAGGTTAAAGCACAATGGTTTGATGATGTAGCCGGTACCAACCTTACCTGGGATGGACCGTTCGAATGGGCTATTTCACCACGTTTCTTTATTGAAGGCAGTCGTTTCCGCTACGATTACACTGATTCTATTCCAGGATCTGCAATCACTACCGGTTTACATAAAATGTGCTTGATCAGTCAACGCCCTAATAACAAAATGGATAACCGTACCAGTGATGATACCGTTTGTTATACCGTGGCTGTACTACCCGAATATGAATTCGATATTGCCAATGGCGATACGGCCTACTGTAACAACTTCGAAGACAATAATGGTGCTTTACCATTCTTGGCTCTGAATACCGAAACTTATGCTCGTGGTAATTGGAGCTGGGAGCGTGGTACTCCAACGCAGTTCCCCGGAGCTTATAGTGGTAATAGCTGTTGGATGACAGGCTTGGATAGTAACTATCGTTCTCGTGATCAATCGGGATTATTTAGCCCTGTGTTCGTTATTGATACCAGCACTGCCTATGAAATTAGCTTCATTCACAAGTTTGAAACTGAGAAGTATCACGATGGTGGTGTAGTTGAAGTTACCCTTGATGGCGGCCGTAGCTGGCAAGTATTAGGTTTTGCCAATGAAACCAACTGGTATAATACGGATTATGTAACTGCACTGGATATCATTAAACCAGGTTGGACAGATACTGCCGATTGGGATACCGCTAGCTATGTATTCGAATTTGATACGGCTGCAAACCGTGCGGTATTCCGTTTCCGTTTCGAAAGTGATTGGTCAATTCAGGATAAAGGTTGGGCGATTGATGACTTCTGTATGACTACCACCAATAAGAAGTCTACCTTCCGTATTGGAAATAAAGAGTACAATCCGGTACCTAACTCTTATATCGGTGAGTTAAGCCCTAACCCAACGAATGACATCACTCACTTACCGCTCTTTAATGCGCAGGCGAAGGATGTCAGCGTCACGATTGTGAATGTATTAGGACAAACCATGATGCAGAAGGATTACCATCTTGAGCGCGGAAGTGCTTCACTGGTATTCGAAACCTTCGATTATACTCCTGGTATTTACTTTGTAAACCTGAGCATCGATGGTCAGCGTGTTACTCGCAAGCTGATTGTGAAATAAGATTATCAGTAATTTGAATAGAAGCCTCGGTTATTGCCGGGGCTTTTTTTTTGCTGACGCATCGGCACAATACTCTAAGCAACAGTGACTTAAAGTCATGGGTTGAAGATTCTATCCGACAGCAAGTCAGGTTAATGGTCAAAATTGGCCTTGGTCTTTAATTTGATTATTCAGGAGAAAAAGCAAGCAATGGACCTGAGTAAATTCACCCTAAAATCCCAACAGGCCGTGCAACAAGCACAGGCTCTGGCAATGGAAATGCAGCACCAGGCAATACAAGCCGGTCATATATTAAAAGGAATTCAAGAAGCTGACGCCAATATTCTCGAATTCTTCCTATCCAAAATGAGCGTCAATAAAGAAGGTTTCAAATCAGCCTTAGACGGAATATTGAAATCCTATCCTAAAGTGGAAGGAGCCAATCAGTATCTGGATCAAAGTGCCAATCAGGCTTTGTTGAAAGCCATGAACAAGGCCAAGTCCTTAAAAGATGATTACATCACCTTGGAGCATTTGATCTTTGGTATTATGGAGGGTTCGGATCCCGTAGCCCGTATGATGAAGGATAGCGGATTTAGCAAGGACAGCTGGGAAACGGCTTTAAAGGAGCTTCGAAAGGGCAATCAAGCCAATTCCGCTTCTTCGGAAGAGCAGTACAATGCTCTGGACAAATATGCTAAGAATCTCAATCAATTGGCGGAGGAAGGAAAACTGGATCCGGTAATTGGTCGCGATGAAGAAATCCGTCGCGTTCTACAAATCCTATCTCGAAGAACTAAAAACAATCCGGTACTTATCGGAGAACCCGGTGTGGGTAAAACAGCGATTGCCGAAGGGATGGCGCATCGAATTATAAAAGGCGATGTTCCTGAAAACCTTAAGGATAAGAAAATCTACAGCCTGGATATGGGAGCCCTGCTTGCAGGAGCTAAGTATAAAGGCGAATTTGAGGAGCGACTTAAAGCAGTGGTAAAAGAGGTAACCGAGAGTGATGGTCATTTGGTGCTCTTTATTGATGAAATTCACACTCTGGTTGGTGCAGGTGGTGGCGATGGAGCCATGGATGCTGCCAATATCCTTAAACCGGCTTTGGCCAGAGGAGAGCTCCGTGCTATTGGGGCAACTACCCTCAATGAGTATCAAAAGTATTTTGAGAAGGATAAAGCCCTGGAACGTCGTTTCCAAAAGGTATTGGTAACGGAACCCGATACTGAATCGGCTATATCCATCTTACGCGGTATTAAGGAGCGTTATGAAACTCACCATAAGGTGCGAATCAAGGATGAGGCAATTATAGCTTCGGTTGAATTATCACAACGCTATATTTCCGATCGTTACCTTCCGGATAAAGCTATCGATTTAATTGACGAGGCAGCTTCTAAACTGCGTATGGAGATTAATTCCAAACCGGAAGAAATCGATATCCTAGATCGTAAGATCATGCAATTAGAGATCGAACTAGAAGCGATCAAACGCGAAGGGGATAAGGACAAGGAAAATCTTATTCGTGAAGAACTAGCCCAGTTAAATGAGGACCGTGATGGCTTGAATGCTAAATGGAGTTCAGAGAAATCCATTGTAGAAGGTATTCAGCAAGCTAAGGAAGAAATAGAACAGTTACGACTGAGCGCAGATCAGGCAGAAAGAGCCGGAGACTATGGTAAAGTGGCCGAGATCCGCTATGGTAAATTGCAGGAGGCCGAAGCTAATTTGAAGAAATTTGAGGCGGAAGCTGAGGATTTGCAAAATCGCGATGCTCTTATAAAAGAAGAAGTAGATTCTGAGGATATTGCCGATGTGGTAAGTCGCTGGACCGGCATTCCCGTTAGTAAAATGCTACAATCAGAACGTGAGAAGTTATTGCGACTAGAGGAGGAGTTACACAAAAGAGTAGTAGGCCAGGAAGAAGCCATTATGGCGGTAAGTGATGCGGTGCGACGCAGTAGAGCCGGATTACAGGATCAGAACCGCCCGATCGGAAGCTTTATCTTCTTCGGTACTACCGGAGTGGGAAAAACAGAGCTGGCCAAGGCCCTGGCGGAATTCTTGTTTGATGATGAAAATGCCATGACTCGAATTGATATGAGCGAGTATCAGGAGCGTCATTCTGTGAGTCGCTTGATTGGTGCTCCTCCCGGATATGTTGGGTATGATGAAGGTGGACAGCTTACCGAAGCCGTTCGTCGTAAACCTTATTCTGTGGTCCTATTGGATGAGATTGAAAAAGCCCATCCCGATGTATTCAATATCCTCTTGCAGGTGTTGGATGAAGGTCGACTTACGGACAACAAGGGTAGGGTAGCCAATTTCCGAAACACGCTGGTGATTATGACCTCTAATATGGGATCCAACTTGATTATGGAGCGCTTTAGTGAAATTACCGAGGCCAATAAATTCCAGGTTTATGAAGATACCAGAGCAGAGCTCATGCAATTATTACGTCAAACGGTAAGGCCCGAGTTTTTAAACCGGATTGATGAAAGTATTATGTTCCTTCCTCTGGAGAAAAAGGATCTGATGCAAATTGTACGATTGCAATTAAACCGAGTTAAGAAACAATTAGCAGATCAACAGATCACTTTGGAGGCTACCGATGCAGCGGTGCAATATTTAGCGGATGTAGGATATGATCCTCAGTACGGAGGTCGCCCGGTAAAACGGGTAATTCAAAAACGAGTACTGAATGAATTATCGAAGAAAATTCTATCTGGAGAAATTCATAAAGACGAGGTCATCCTCCTGGATTTGGATGAACAGGAATCACTGGTATTCAATAATGCCACAATCGATCTGGATTTAGATTAAAAATCAGCATAAAAAAAGGCGGCCCGAAAGGAGCCGCCTTTTTTTTATTTCCAAATGATTTATTCTTTAACCAATTGCATGGTAGAACGGAATTCATCATTACTGATTTCTAAAAGATAAACACCAGCAGCACGATCGCGGATATCAATTTCCATCTCATTTCCACTACTGGTATTAAATGGGGCTTCCCAAATCAAAGCGCCACTTAAATCGCTAATGCGAACCATAGTCTTGCTTTGTAAAGGATGAGCGCTGCTTAAATGGTATAAGCCGTTGGCCGGGTTAGGATAGAGGCGTAATCCAGAGGCTAAAACCTCTTCATCCATCCCAATGCCTGAGCTATCAACTACCGAAAAGTCATCAATAGCGATGTCACTGCGGAAACCATTTCCGGTTTTGGCTCGATAGCGGATGCTGATGGTTTTGCCCACATGTGCACTCAGGTCAACCGTTAAAGGTTGCCATTGGGAACCTTGGTTTCCTACAATGGCAGGAGCCACATCGAGATACCAACGTTGACCATCGTATAGATCTACCGCTAATCTGCCCATTTCAATACCATTCATATGATAGTAAATGGTAGCATGAGGACGGGCTGTTGCAGAAAGGTCAATACATGGAGTTACAACCATCGCCTCAGCACTATCGCATCCATTTGAAGATTCCAGGTATAAGTATTGACCATTACTGGTTCCAGGATTATGATCCAAATTAGGACCGGTTCCTGAACTGGTGGTTGGACCACTCCAAGTGCGGAAATCAATAAAGTCACCGATCAGGTTTTGATAATTATACCAACCGTCGCTCAAGGTGCAATTAGTAACTTCACAATTGGTAATATCCGAGCACCTTGTAAAGGTTTCGAAATCATTACTATAAGGAACTTGTACCGTAGTTGAGGCACTACCAACTATGCGGAAATTAGCCTCCAATGAATCATTAAAGGGATTTCCATCGCCACTGGCATGTGCCCAGAATTCATAGTTCAGGTTTACATTATTGAGGAGGTTTACCCGATTGTTTTTAAAGTAGTAAACCAGTGTGTCTCCCGGGTTTAAACTACGATTTATCGTTTCGATGCTAGACCCGCTGGTTCCCACACGACGAAATCCTACGTCGATTCCGCTTACTGCATTGGTGCCCGCGTTGCGAATTAAAAGGATGGGAAGGTCACTGTCGCCGGTGCTAATACAGTTAGGTAATTCGGCTTTTCCTGGATTAAGTACACTCTCCAATACAATGTCGGTTGGTACAGCACAATTAAATACGCCAGGACTTTTTTCAATCGCCGGAGAACGGAATCCAATGGAAGTGTCATTCACTACAGAAGCAACTGCAAACCAATCTACCTGAGTAGGATTATGGGCTACCCAAGCCTCGGATACCGTAACATAATCAACAGAATCCATATACTTTGTTCCTAAGCGATACACAACGTATCCACTGGCACCATTTACATCGTTCCAGTCCAAATGTAAACTGTCCGGACAAGCCGCAAGAATGTTAATGGGCGCTGGCACTTGAACAATGGTCATTGGCCCCACAATAGCAGTATCATTGGCAGTACGAACGCGTACATAAACCTGATTACTAGATACATTAGGGATTACCCAGCTTAATTGACGGGCATTAGAAGTAGTATTTACCATGAACCAGTTTAGACCTCCATCTAAAGAATATTCGGCAGTATGACTGGTGTTGGCAGGATTATCCCAGCGAATCAATTCTGTAGATCCGGTAGGGAAAGCCATCCCTTCATTGGGATAGGTTAATACCATTTCCGTGCTTTCGTAATAAGCAATCACGAAGAAACGCTGATCACCACCGGTAGGAACATTGTAGCCTTTAATTTTCACAGAGGCACTGCCAGCTGCGGGATTGTCTAAGGTTACTTGTTCAATATTGTTTAAAGAATCACGCTGACGAGTAGCCAGGCTATTCAAGGCAGTGGCACTAGGAGTGGGGTTTAGAACCCAAGGCTGATAAGTACTTCCACCAAAGCTTACTTCCATATCCAGATCATTTACCAGATCACGCGCTGCAGCTGGCGATGCTTGGCGGTCGGGCCAGATCACGAGGAAACGAGCTTGAGCCGTATTGGCAGGGATATTGAAAGTGAAAGTAGCGGAATCACCAGTACCAACACTATCAGTAGTGTACCAGCCATTTTCCAATACTTCATAAGCACGACGGGCATTAATCCGTCCGTAGCCATAACGGTAATCCGGACCGGCATTTCCTAAATCGTCAGCCGTATTCATCAGCACCCCTTTTAATAAGGAGCCATGTGCTTCAGAACCTCCGTTTAAGTCTTTGTAGGCTTGCATAAGCACGGCCAGGGTTCCGGTTACTCCGGGACAAGACATGGAAGTTCCGGTTTTAGTATTGTAGGTATTAGGGCCATTGGCATCGGTGGTAGAATATACATCTGTACCTACAGCGCAAATATCTGGCTTAATCCGGCCATCTGTTGCCGGACCACGACTACTTGAATTTGCCAATCCATCCGTACGAGTAACATTACCAACGGTTACCACATTCTTAGCCTGTTTATGCCCACCAGTAATATTTCCCCAACCAATTCCAGCGCCATAATTATTGCTGCAAGAGGAACTACCATTGTTTCCGGCTGAGAAAACATGTAACATATTAGGGTTGTCATAGGCATCTTTATCCAATTGCTGAGACCAGGTACTGTAGCCACCATTACAACCATTGGAGAATGAATTGGAAGTCAATCGGGCATTAATGCTGGTGTAAACATTATCTGCATCATTCAGGTTGGCGGGATACTCACGATAGAACATATCAACACCTGGCGCCATACCACGACCACGTGGATCAGCATTACCAGCCGCTGCAATGGTTCCGGCGGTATGATCTCCGTGATCAGAACCTGCGGATCCGGCATTTTGAGAAAAACGACCTTTAAAGTCTATATGATCGGTAATTCCTCCTGCATCATTATGTGCAACCATAATTCCGCTTCCGTCATAATCTAAGCCACCATTGTACTCAGCTTGCTGCAAGAAGTTTACCCTATGATTGGTACGAGCAGTAAAGTTTTCTGGCTCTCCTGGGGCATATTTTTCTTCGATGTATTGAATACAGCCTATATTAAGAAGCAAGTCCATTTGTTCTGGATCAAGTACGATCTCAAAACGACGATCGCTTTCTTTTTGATTCAATATCTGAATGCCCTGACTTTGTAAGCTTTGTAAGACATTCAAATGGCTAATTCCTGGGAAGTACTGTACCCACAGAATTAGGCTTTGTCCATCCGCGGCCCAGGCCCACTCATTATAATTTTGAGTAAAGAGAGGTTTGGATAAACGCCAGGCATCTTTCAAATTGAAAACTCTACCACCGGCATTTTCCAGATTGGCTTTTGCTTGAGCATAGTTCGCTTGACCTACACGAGCAAAGGCTGCATTATGAGGGATATAATCAAGAGTTTCGAAACCAAACAAATCCTGTCCAACCTTCAAATTTGCATGTTGAACTAGGACATAACGGTAAGTGCTAAAGTTACTTATGCGACCATTATCAAGAGCATCGGCTCCTACAGTTTCGTTTAGAAATAGAATAGGTTTTTGACCTTCGGTATTTTGGGCTGAGAGGATTTGGCCACAAAATAGTAGTCCGAGAAGTATCAATTTCTTCATAGAGATAATTTTAGGGTCCGTAAAGATAGGTCTTTAGAATTAACATTTCTTTTACTTAGAATAGAGATTTGGGACAAAGTCAATTAGCAAGAACTATCACTGAATAAGAATCTATGCATGAACCTTAGCCTTTGGTTCTGGATTAGTAGATTTGAAATCCAATTTTAAAGCACCCCATGCGTAAAATAGTATTCTTGCTGGCCTTGAGTTTATACTCCTTCCTGAGTATTGCTCAAGCGACCGCTTCCTCTACCATATTACATCATGTTCATCAACTACAAAACCCATTAAGGGTACTCTATTTAGCCGCTCATCCCGACGATGAGAATACTCGGATGATTTCCTGGCTGGCGAATGATATTGGTGCTCAAACCGCTTATTTGAGCCTTACACGAGGGGATGGTGGTCAAAATTTGATTGGAACAGAGCTGGGAGCAGAGTTGGGAATTTTACGTACTCAGGAATTAATGCAAGCCCGAAATTTAGATGGAGGCCAGCAGTTTTTTAGCCGGGCGGTAGATTTTGGATACAGTAAGAATCCGGAGGAAACTTTCGAGCATTGGGATAAAGAACAAGTTTTAAGCGATGTGGTGCGCGTAATTCGTTATTTCCGCCCTCATATCATTATCACTCGCTTTCCACCAGATTCCAGAGCCGGTCACGGTCACCATACTGCTAGTGCTATGTTGGCTTTGGAGGCCTTTGAGAAAGCCGCCGACCCCAAAGCTTTTAAGGAAACCAATTTGGAGGCCTGGCAAGTAAGCCGGGTTTTCTGGAATCATAGTTCTTGGTGGGAACCTAAATTAGATAGCATCGCCGCCAATGATCCTACTTATTATGTAGTGGACGTTGGTAGCTATGTTCCTGAATTAGGCTTGTCTTGCAATGAATTGGCAAGTTACAGTCGCAGTCAACATAAGAGCCAGGGCTTTGGAGTAGCCGTGGATCGAGGTAGCCAGAAGGAGTACTTGAAACTCATGAAAGGAGAGGCTCCTGAATCCAGCATTTTTGCAGGTTTACCCATGAATTGGACAGATTACGGTTATCCTGATATTGCGGAAGGACTGGCGGACATAGAAGCCAATTTCGACCCTCAGGCTCCCCATAAATCTTTGGAGGCCATTTTGGATTTGCATGCTAAGTTGCGGATGAATGCCGGTAAACGAATTTTGGAAAGCCGCTATTTAGTCGATCAACTTAATCACCTGGCTGCTGAATGTATTGGATTGAAATTGGAAGTTCTAGCCGAGAATGAATACGTTGTGGGAGGAGAAAAGCCTAAGTACAAGGCCCGAGCCATTCAACGTAGTCCCTTGCCCATCCAAATCGAAAAACTATCGGAGTGGAAATCGGAGTATAAAGCGAAAACCGGCCCAGTAGATCTAGTCACCAATGTATTGATGGAAGCGCCTTTGCAAGGAGAGATTTTAGATGATGAAATGATAAGCTCCCAACCTTATTGGTTAAGAGCTCCTTATAAAGATATGTTCTCTACTCCGGTAGCCGATTGGCAATTAAAGCCTGAGACTGCGCCTTATGGAGGTGCCCATGTTGCGATATACTATAAGGATAAGGCCTTTAGTCTCTATGTCCCCGTTCGCTATAAGTTTTCAGATCGGGTAGATGGTGAAATTGAAAGGCCCTTAATGATAGTGCCGGAACTCACTGTAAAAAGTAATACCGCCAAATTGTTTTTCCTGGATGATCAGGCACAAGAGTTGAATCTGGATTTTAGAGCCTTCAAAGCGGGAAAGTACAGTATTAGCCTAATGACCGAAGGCTGGGAGATTAGTCCTTCTAGCTTTGAATTGAATTTTGAAGCCAAAGGAGATTGGCAAACGCAAAAGCTCAGCATCAAACCCAAAATGGGAGCCGGACCTACTTCACTAATAGTTTTACAACAAAAAAAGATGGGTGATGAGACTCAATTGACTCCCTTACAGAATTTGGTAGAAATCGATTATCCCCATATTGATAAGCGTATGGTTTTGGAAAATCCAGGCATCAGCCTATTCCCTTTAAACCTTAAAAAGATAGGAGAAAAGGTTGCCTATATCGTAGGAGCGGGTGATAAGGTGCCTGAAGCTTTGGTGCAGATGGGTTATGAAGTCACTATCCTTGATGAGCACAGCATGCGCGAGACCGATTTAAGTCAGTTTCAAGCTGTTCTACTAGGTATTCGCGCATACAATACCCAAGACTGGCTTTGGCAGCGTCAAGAGCAATTAATGGATTATGTAAAAGCTGGTGGGAATGTGATTGTCCAATACAATACACGTTCGCGCAGCTTCCAGGGAACAGATTTTGCTCCTTATCCTTTCACCATTTCCCGCGAGCGGGTGACCGAGGAAAAGGCAGAAGTTCACTTTACAGATATGGATCATCCGCTATTGAATCGTCCCAATAAAATTGTGAAAGCAGATTTTGACAATTGGGTTCAAGAAAGAGGGCTGTACTTTGCCGATTCTTGGGATGAAGCTTATACGACTCCTTTGGCATGGCATGATAAGGGAGAACCCGATCGCTTAGGGGGATTATTAATTGCAAACTATGGCCAAGGCGCTTTTATGTATACCGGAATTTCATTTTTCCGAGAATTACCAGCCGGGGTATCCGGTGCCTACAGATTATTAGCCAATATGATATCCTATGAAACTGGAAACCCCTGATAAGCTCAAGTGGCGCCAGATCTACAGCGGGGTTCTCATGTTTCTCTTTCTGCAGATCGTTTTTTATTATCTAATTACCGCATACTACGCCTAGATGAGCACGCTGGATTGGATTGTTCTTTTTGGAACCTTATTTGCCATAGTTGCTTATGGAACCTGGCGCACGCGTAAGTCGCGCGATCTGAACGATTATTTGCGGGGTGGTAATGAGATGCGTTGGCTCACCATCGGCTTATCCGTAATGGCCACCCAAGCTTCGGCCATCACTTTCTTAAGCGCCCCAGGTTTAGGTTATGAGTCCGGTTTACGCTTTGTGCAGTTCTATTTCGGATTGCCCATTGCCTTGGTAATCATTTCCGCTTTTATCATTCCCATTTATTATCGCCTCAAGGTTTATACGGCCTATGAGTATTTAGAGTCGCGATTTGATTTAAAAACCCGCCTTTTGGCCGCCTTACTGTTCTTAGTGCAAAGAGGGCTAGCGGCTGGCTTAACCATTTTTGCTCCGGCAATTATACTTTCTACCATCCTGGGTTGGAACCTGCAGTTTACCAATTTATTTGTGGGCTTTTTGGTGATTGTATATACCGTTACCGGAGGTTCCAAGGCGGTAAGTATTACCCAAAAATTACAAATGGGAATTATCCTTTTGGGGATGGCCCTGGCTTTTATTCTCCTGGCGATTCGCATTCAGGATTATGTGGATTTAGGTACCGCCTTCAAATTAGCCGGATCAGCGGGTAGAATGGAAATTTTGGATTTTGATTTCGATCTCAAAGAGCGCTATACGGTTTGGAGTGGTTTAACCGGAGGTTTGTTTTTAGCCTTGTCCTATTTCGGAACCGATCAGAGTCAGGTGCAACGCTACCTCAGTGGTAAAGACATCCGCGAAAGCCGCTTAGGCCTGATGTTTAATGCTCTGCTAAAAATTCCAATGCAGCTTTTTATTCTGCTTACCGGGGTTTTGGTATTTGTATTCTACCTCTATGTAAAACCACCGGTTTTCTTTAATGAGGTAGCTTTGGAGCGATTGGAGCAAACGGAATATGCCGATGAACTGAGGGATATTGAAAGACGCTACGATCAAAACTATTTCGAACTTCAAGCGAGTAGATCTGAATATGAGATTGCCTTGGAGCAAGATAATTTTCGCAATGAGACAGTTTCGCGCGAGGTTTTTCTTAAGCGTTTGAATGAGGATAAAGAATTAAGAGGGGAGGTAAAGGATTTGCTTTTAAAGGCCGATCCAAAATTTAAGGTGAAGGATACCAATTATGTATTCCTCAATTTTGTGATGGACTATTTACCCGTGGGGGTGATTGGCCTCATTATCGCCTTGATTTTCTCTGCGGCAATGTCCAGCACTTCCAGTGAATTGAATGCCCTGGCTACTACCACTTCGGTGGACTTTTACAATCGACTTTTCCATAAGGAAGCCACTGAAAAACAACATTTGTGGATTTCCAAAGCACTTACCGTTTTTTGGGGTCTCCTGGCCATTGGCTTTGCTTTGGTCGCCAATCTCTTTGATAATTTAATTGAGATGGTGAATGTGCTGGGATCACTCTTCTATGGAACCATATTAGGGATATTCCTGGTGGCCTTTTTCATTAAGCGCATTAAAGGGGGAGGGGTATTCTATGCGGCTCTAATTGCAGAAGCAGCGGTTCTCATCATCCATTTTGCCCAAGTGTACAACTGGCCTTTCTTAGGCAATTTACAGGTGGAATACCTTTGGTATAATGTGATTGGTTGTGGCTTGGTAGTACTCTTTAGCTTTTTATTTCAGGCCCTTAATCCTAAGAAAGATTAGAGACGAACCCAAAGCTGATCTTCATAGAAATTTTGACTGTCGCTAAAGCGCTGTTCTATTTTAAAGCCATGCTTTTCGGCTAATAGTTTTAAATCGCTGGGACTGTATTTTCGACTGGTTTCCGTGTGAATGGCTTCATGACGGTCGAAATGAAAACTCTTCCCGGCCTTTTCAATATAGACATCTTGGGTCTCTTGGGACAGTAGGTAGGATCGGCTTTCGCCACTATGCGGATCATAGTTGTTGTAATGGCGGAATTTGCGCAAATCAAACTGCCCTCCTAATTCATCATTTATACGACGTAGGATATTGAAATTAAAGGCCGCAGTAATGCCAAGACTGTCATTATAGGCCGCCAATATTTTATTAGGATCCTTTTTTAGATCGACCCCTAAAAGGACCTGGTCTCCGGGCTTCAAGCTTTTATATAGATGACTCATAAAGACATCTACATTATCGCGACGGAAATTCCCAATATTACTACCCAGAAAAAGCACACATAAAGCTTTGTCATCCATTTGGGCCAATCGGCTGAGTGCTGAAAAGTATTCGTCGGCCATGGGCTCAAATTCAAGCTCAGGAAGCCAGTGCTGCAGATTGGTGCTGATTATTTCCAAGGCGTTGGAAGAGATGTCGATGGGATGGTAGCTAAATTCCTTTTTGCTTTCCAAAGCGGCTTCCAATAAAAAGCGAGTCTTAGTTCCATCGCCAGCTCCTAATTCGGCCAGGCGAAAACCGTTTACGGGCAAATGCGCGCAAATTTGCGGCGATTGTTCTTTTAGAATTTCGGCTTCTGCACGACTTAAATAATACTCATCCAATTGCATAATCTGCTGGAAGAGCTGGTCGCCTTCGCTATTGTAAAAATATTTGGAGAGTAAATATTTGTCATTGGCCTCCAGGCCTTCAATTACTTCTCTTAGGAAATCACTCATCTTGATAGATATCTTTTGCCAGCCTTAAGCCGGTGAATTGCCAACGGAACCAGGGATGAAAAAAATTGCGATAGGTTTCGCGTGAATGGCCTTCAGGACTGGCAATGGATGCTCCTCTTAAAACCATTTGGTTGACCATAAATTTGCCATTGTATTCGCGAGCCGGACCTTCATATTCCTGATAGCCCGGATAGGGTAAATAGGCACTGTTAGTCCATTCCCAACGTTCGCCCCAAGTAAATTGTTTGTTGGCTACTTCCCACTCCGCTTCGGTGGGTAGACGCAATCCGCACCAGCGACTATAAGCATAAGCCTCATAAAAACTAATGTGGGTAACAGGTGAATCTAAAGGAAGCTGTTCTAAACCGCTTAAGCTAAATCGATACCATTGCCCATCTTTTCGTGCCCAATATAATGGGGCTTCGATCTTCTCTTGGTTTCGCCAGGCCCAACCATCCGAATGCCAATAATCAGGTTTTTGATAGCCGCCAGCCTCCATAAATTCGAGCCATTCGGCATTGCTAACCAGGCCTTTGGAGATGGCAAATGCATTAAGGTAGACTTTATGCCTTGGGCCTTCATTGTCAAAATGAAAGTCAGGGCCATTTGTTCCTATATCATAAAGGCCACTTTGCTGATGAATCCAGCCTTTTTTTGTTGCAAGTGGATTTCGATCTTCCTTGAATCCGGGATCATACACCGGGTAAAAGGCCTGTTGAGCAAGTGCTTTCTTAAAGTCGGTTAGGAATAGCTCCTGATGTTGTTGCTCATGATTTAAGCCCAATTCAAGAGTATCCAAAATAGCAGCGTCTAAATCCGGACCTTTTAAAAGGATTTCAATTTTGGCATCAATATTTTGCCGGTATTCCCGCACTTCATTTAAGGAGGGTCGGGTTAAGGAAGCACGTGCAGCGCGATCAACCCTTGGACCCAAGGCCTCATAATAACTGTTGAAGTAATAGCTATAATGCTCATCAATAGCTTGAAATTTATCTCCTTCAATGGCTTTAATAACCAGGTATTCGAAAAACCAGGTGCAATGTCCGAGATGCCATTTGGGTGGACTGGCTTCAAAAGTGCTTTGGGCCAAATAGTCTTCCTCCTGAAGCGGAGCCATGAGTTGCAGGCTGTACTGCCGTATTTCACGATAGCGAATACGCAGCTTTTCTTGTCTGTTCACGAGCTGAATTATGATAGGGTAATTTAGCTTTTGTGAATTTTACCAGCAATAAAAAACCGCCCAAAAGGCGGCTTAAATTTTAATCCAGCTGGATAATTATTTCATCTTCTGGCGGGATGTCATTACTAGTGTCGGTAACAATGGGTTGAGGTTCTTGATTCAGTTCCTCCCGATCGTCATTTTTAGAGCAGGCTGCCGCAATAAGGAGCAAGGCCGCTACTGGAATGAGCTTTTTCATCTTTTTAGTTTTAGTTAGCAACTAAATTAGCTGAAAGGCTAGCGGGCTACTTGTCAATCCTTGTTGGTAAAGGCTTAAGCTTTAGTTAAATAGTGCGTTTTTATCGGCTTGCAGAATTTAGAATTGTACAATAATCCCAATCGATGGAATGCGAGTGCCATTGCCGTTTTCCAATAATTTGGTGTCGTAGCGCTGTTGATTGGCTGGGGCACCAGGATTCAAAATGATGGGATTTCCCTGAGCATCGCGGTTTAAAGCCAGTAGAGGTTCACCATCAACCGCCTGTCCCAGTAAATTCTGAACATCGAAGTACACATTCAAGGACCAGGATTCGAAGAACCATTTTTTGTCAATGCGAATATTCACCCGATTGAAATTATCGAAACGCAATTCATTTAAACGATTCCAATCTGGCAGGCCGCGGCGATTGAGATCATACACCTGAACCAAGGAACTGGTGGCAATATCTGTTGGGGTATAAGGGGCGCCACCCAAGAATTGATACTGCATACCTATTTCCCAGTTCTTACCAAATTTCTTACCTCCGGTTAGGGTGATGATGTTTTGATTATCCCAGGATGATGGCACTAAATTCCCAGCGGCATCTTCAAACTCGGATTTTACCAGAGTATAAGCCAGGGTTCCAAACCAGCCATCATAAAGCTTTTGTTGATAAAGGAATTCCAGACCATAGGCACGCCCTTGAGAACTGGAAACTGCTGGTTCATTACCAATTACCCCAAAGTCGCTACCCAAATTGGCCAAGGTAATGCCACGTTCGGTGAGGAAAGGGTAGTTGGCATAGATCTTATAAAAACCTTCCAGGCTTACTTTGGCATTAAAAGGCAAATAATAAGCGAATCCAGCGACCATATGCTGCGTGCTGATATAGGTCAAATCTTTATTTACCAGGGTGTTATTGGTGTCGCGGAAGCCCAATGAGGTATAAGGTGGTAATTGATAGTAGATGGAGTAATTGGCATTAAAGCTCAGCTCCGAATTGATATTATAGGTAAAGGCAATCTTGGGCGAAATCTGCGAAAGGGGATTGGCGGTTTTCGCATTAAAGCTGTTTCCCTCTAATCTTAAGCCCAGGTTTAAGCTGATTTTTTCATCCCAGAAACTGCGGTTGGCATTGCTAAATAGATAATATTGGTACAATCGCAGATCGGTTTCATAATTACGGGCTTCGGCCCCGGGCGGAACGCGTAAGTCTACCTCGCTGGTTTGGTATTTAATTTCTTCAAAACCTATTCCATTGGTCAGGCGCCAGCCATTGCTACGACGGAAATTTTCGATTCGCAGTTTATTCTCAATTTCCTGACTTTGATAATCCAATAACTGCTGACCATTTACTTCATCATTATCCTCGTATTTATAGGCAACATTATTGAGCATAAAACGACTCAAAATGAAGTTGGTATAAGACTTCTCTCCAAAGTGGGTAAACTTGGCTCCTACAGAATAGTTCCACTGTTCATTCACCGGTAAAAAGGCCAATTGAAATTTTTGAGTTTCCGTTTCATTGGCATCCAAATTCAATTTGAATTGATCGATGGCTCCCAATCCAATAAAGGTGAGTTGGTTTTTCTCATCAAACTTGTGTTTGATCTTTACCTGAAAGTCATTGTAAGTGGGTAAGAAAGGGAGTTCCAATACCGAAAAGAGGAACTGTAAATAAGAGCGACGAGCTGAGGCTAAGAAGGTGGTTTTTTCTCCTAAAGGCCCTTCCAGGGTTAAGCCTACTTCGGAGGCACCCACTTGAAAGATCCCCCCAATTTTATCGCTACGGCCATCTTTAAGTTTAATGTCGAGTACCGAACTCAGAGCATTGGCCTTCTCTACCGGAAAGGCGGAGGTGTAGAGATCTACCTCCCGAATAAAGTTCACATTAAGCAAACCTACCGGTCCACCTGAACTCCCTTGAGTAGAAAAGTGATTGATGCTGGGGATTTCAATTCCATCTAAAAAGAAGCTATTCTCATTGGGTGCGCCCCCTCGAATGATAATATCATTTCGAAAATTAGGAGTAGAGGCCACCCCAGGCAAGGATTGAATAACCAAAGAGATATCCTGATTACCGCCAGGATTACGTTGAATCTCATTAATGCCCAGGGTGCTTACTGAAACAGGGCTTTCCTCCTTACGGGTGATGCGATCTTGAGCAGTAACGCTTACTTCACCTAAAGTTTGATTGCTTTCCGAAAGGGCGAAATTGATTACAATGGGGCGAGAGCGACTTACCTGTACCTCGTATTCTGTCTTATTCGTATAGCCCACAAAGGATGCGGTAACATTGTATAGACCCGGTTCAACTTCCAGGACATAATTACCATCTACATCGGTACTGGTTCCCGTGGTGGTTCCTTCGATAACCACATTTGCAAAGGGGAGGGGCTCATTATTAATTTCATCGAATACCCGTCCTTTAATTTGACCCTTTTGGGCAGATAAGCCGGAACTTAGAGCTAAAGCAAAGCAGAGGAAGAGGAAGCGTACTTTCAATTTTGTCGAATTTTTGTTGATGATTTAGCATCAAAAAACCCCGACCAGCGGTCAGGGTTCATGAACAAAGGCATTTTTTTTCTAAAGTACTGGATAATAAACTTTGGTTAACCATTTGCTGGTATCGGGTTCCGTTTGCGGGTCCGTCACATAAAATTCCAAAGCCAGGGGAGCTAATTCAATATCATTCATGGCAGCATGCTCATGGATTTGAACGTGAGCCTGTCCCGTTAATTCATAAGGACCATAGTAATCGATCTCTAAACCTTTACTACTACCCAGAATACGTTTATCTACTTCATCACTGGATTCGAGTTCGGTTTGAGCCGGAATGCAGAATTCGATGGTGGCACGGCGAGTTTCCTCATCCCATTCGTGATAAATAGCAAAGGGAGGGCCGCTGATAATGCTGTCAGCTGATGCACCAAAGTAGGCTAAGATACGACCGTAATTACGGGCAAAAAGAGCGGATCCTTCATCAGCCATTTTGGCCATATCCAGCGATTCTGTTACACTGAAGTAAACAATGGAATCCTTTTCCACTTCATTGATGGGTCTTTCCACGATTTCGTTCTTTTGACTTTCTACGATGTACTTAATATTGGATAAGCCGGTTTCGAAAGAATTGCCAACCTGGCCGTCCATGAGTAAACCAAAAATTCGACTGAAGAAGGAGAGTTCGCCATGGAATCCCCAGGTTACTTCCGTGCGATTATTGGCCACCTCATTAAAAATCCAATAGCCATGAGCAGGATCCATCCCCTCAAAATTAATTTGGGTTTTGATGGAGTCCATCCCGGAAACGGAAAGAATTTGCTGATTACCATTTCCAGAATTTTCAGAAGTCCAGCTGTAACTGGCACCTTCTCCTTCGGTATCATCGGTGTATTTAAATACCATAGTGCTGTCGCCAGCTAACCAAGGAGACCAGGCTTCCCAATTACGGAAGTCATTTACTTGTTCGAAAACAGCACGTTTAGAGCCATTGATATTTATGGTTCTATGCACATCGAAATTAGAAGGCAGGAATAGGGAAATCAGCAAATACAAGCCAACTAAGCCCGCCAGGACGAAGAGTACAATTTTTAGAATTCGCATGTTGATTGTTTTGATGGAAGGGCAATTTAGAAATTCTGCCTGTGTAGATACCTATATTGATTGACTGATGTTAAAATATTGTGGGAAAACCCTTGCGATAAGCCTATAGTAGAAAGGAACAAAAAGAAATACCTTTGCCGCATGCAAGAAAAGATTCTGATTCTCGATTGCGGATCGCAATACACGCAATTGATCGCCCGTAGGGTTAGGGAGTTAAATGTTTACTGTGAAATTCATCCTTACAATGCCATCCCAGAGCTGGATAACTCGGTAAAAGGCTTAATTGTAAGTGGTAGTCCTTTTTCGGTGAATGATGTAGATTCTCCTGAAATCGACCTTAGTGCTTTCCGTAGCAAAATGCCTGTATTAGGGGTATGCTATGGAGCGCAGTATTTGGCTAAGTTGGATGGCGGTAGAGTAGAAGCCTCTGATACCCGTGAATACGGTCGGGCTCACCTCGAAGAAATTCAGAGTCAATCTCCTTTAATGCAGGCTATGCCAGCTAATTCACAAGTTTGGATGAGCCATGGCGATACCATTTTAAAAACTCCGGAGAATTTTGATATCATTGCCAGTACTCGCGATGTACGGGTAGCCGCTTATCATATTCAAGGGGAGGATACCTATGGTATTCAGTTTCACCCAGAAGTTTATCACAGCACCGATGGTTTACAGCTTATCCGCAACTTCCTGGTAGATATTTGCCAGTGCAGTCAGGATTGGACGCCAATCTCTTTTGTGGAAGATACCATCGAGCAAATGCGTGCCAAGCTCGGAAATGACCGTGTGGTTTTAGGCTTAAGTGGTGGGGTAGACAGTACCGTAACAGCGGTGCTTTTATCCGAAGCCATAGGTGATAATTTGCATTGCATCTTTGTTAATAATGGACTCTTGCGTAAGAATGAGTTCGAAGGAGTATTAGAGCAATACAAGGGCATGGGCCTTAATGTAAAAGGAGTGGATGCCTCGGATCGTTTCTTATCGGCATTAGCCGGAGTTAGCGACCCTGAGCAAAAGCGCAAGATCATTGGTCGCGTGTTTATCGAGGTATTTGATGATGAGGCCTCTGCCATTAAAGAAGTGAAATGGTTGGCCCAGGGTACCATTTATCCGGATGTGATTGAATCCGTATCCGTTAAAGGTCCTTCGGCTACTATTAAGTCTCATCATAATGTGGGAGGTTTACCGGATTTCATGAAATTGAAAGTGGTGGAGCCTATGAATACCTTGTTTAAAGATGAGGTACGCCGAGTAGGAGCAGCCTTAGGTATACACCCAGATTTATTGGGTCGTCATCCTTTCCCGGGTCCCGGCCTGGCTATTCGTATTTTAGGTGATATCACCGCAGAGAAGGTTCGCATTCTTCAAGAAGTAGATGCCTTGTTTATCAATGGATTGCGCGAGCATAACCTGTACGACTCTGTATGGCAGGCCGGTGCAATTTTATTACCGGTTCAGTCGGTAGGGGTAATGGGCGATGAGCGCACTTATGAACAAGTAGTAGCCTTACGGGCGGTGGAGAGCACCGATGGCATGACTGCAGATTGGGTACATTTGCCTTATAACTTCCTTGCGGAGGTTTCAAATAAAATAATTAACCGGGTAAAAGGCGTTAACCGGGTGGTATACGACATTAGTTCCAAACCCCCCGCAACTATCGAATGGGAATAATCACAAAGCATTTCAGGTATTTTCTTTTTTTCTGCTTAATCAGCCTCAATCTTTTTGGGCAGGGGAAAGCACGTATTCACGAGGTTCAAGCCAAAGAAACACTCTATGGTATTGCCCGTCAGTATAATTTTACCATAGATGACTTAATCTTTTTCAATCCTGATTTAAAGGATCAAGATTTGAAAGTGGGAATGAAACTGGTAATTCCCAGTGATGAGCGAATCGCTGCTATTAAAGCAGAGCGTCAAAAGGCGATTCAAGATAGCTTGCTCTACACTTACCATAAGGTTCAAAAGGGAGAGACGCAATTTTCACTCTCTCAGCAATATGGTATCAGTATTGAAGAAATGCGGGAGCTCAACCCCACCATGGAAGAGCAGGGTGGTTTGCGCATTGATCAAATTGTGCGAATTCCTCGTGATCCGGAAAAGCATCCGGATTTTCAGAATGAAATGGCGGCTTTGGATACCGGCACCTTTAAGGTAGAAGGAGATTGGTTTTACCATCGAGTGCAGCGCCAGGAAACAGTCTGGTCTTTATCCAAGCGTTATAACATTAGTTTAGACAGCTTATATCTTTTAAATCCCGAGGCCAGTTCAGGCTTACTACTTAATCAATGGCTCAAATTTCCTAAAAACCGCAGGCAATACCGCCCAGTGTTGGTAGACCCTAATTTGCCTGAGGTAGTTGAGGGGAGTAAAAATGAGAAGCAACAAAGAGAGGAGCGTGAGCGCATTGAAGAAAATGTGGATACCACTTATGTAGAAGGGGATTTAGCCAATAGCAATTACTTTCTCTACAAAGTGAAAAGTGGCGATACTTTTTTTAGCCTTAAGCAACGTTACGATGTAAGTCAGGAGGAGCTTTTAGCACTTAATAAAGAGTTACAGCGAGGTTTGGTTGTGGGTAAATATATCGTGGTTCCTAAAAAGAATGGTTCACGGGAATTAACCTGGTTGGAAAAAATTCTTAACGACAAGCGCGATACGGAAAAGAATACTGCCGTAGTAAATGGCGAGAAAATAAAGCCTGTGCTGCGTAGTAGAGAAATTAGCAGAGAAGAAAACCGGGATACGAACCTTATCGATATCAATAAGCAGTATCGCATTGCGGTGGTTTTACCCTTCCGTAGTGATTTGTATGCCGATACTCTTTCTGTTAGTGCTTTTAAGCCCCATCGCGACACTGAAATGGCCACCCAATATTATCTGGGTTTCTTAATGGCGGCAGATTCCTTGCGTGTCATGGGAATGAATATTCAATTGCAGGTTTTCGATAGCCACGCCAATATGAAGGACGTTCCCAAATTGGCCCGAAGCATTGATTCCATGCAAGCCGATTTAGTAGTGGGTCCTGCATATGGACGATTAGTAGAGGCCATGGCTGATGCATTAAGGGAGAAGGATATTCCAGTGATAAGTCCATTAAGCGCAGGTGTAGAGGTTAAGAATCGTCCTAATCTCTATCAGGTAGTACCACCTTCGAATAGCAAGTATATGCGCATTGCTAATATGATTAATGAGCACTATGCTGAGGCTCACATCATTTTTGCGCATTGCGGCTCGGAGGCCGAAAAGCAACAAGTGCAACTTATCAAGGCCCATCTGAATCCCCGTAGTAAGAATTTTATTACTTCAATGGTGAGCTGTGAGGAGCTGCAGAGCCGTTGGGATCTTAAAGATCGTATGACGGAGAATGAGGGGACCAAGGTAGTAGTCTTATTAGGTGAGGATCCTGTTTTCTTAAGTGATATTATTTCTAAGCTCTACGTTATTCGTGATACCAGTATCACTGTAGTAGGTAGCCCTCGATTGCTGAACTATCCCACAATGGAACTCAGTTATTTGAATGCCTTGCATTACCATACCTATGAGTTTAGAGATATCAATTATGCAGATAGTGCAACTCGCTCTTTTGTGAAAGATTTCAGAGCAAATTTTAATGCTGAACCGGGGCCATTTGCCTTCCAGGCTTATGATGCAGGCCTGTACTTCCTTCCAAAATTATGGCGCTTTGGAATACTGTTTCCTTATCATTTAGAGGCAGAGCATAAATGCAGTACGGGTTATGAATGGGAACAATTGCCTGATGGTGGTTGGGAGAACACCCACTATTTCATGAATAGACTCCGTAATTTCCAAAGCCAAAGAATGGAATCCAAGCCTTTGATGCCTGAAAAGGCAGAAGGTTTAAGTGAGTAAGTTCACAGAAAAAGCGCCGCACAGAGTCTAACTTAGATGAAAATTCTAAGTGATGTTACGTTTAAAGATGGGCGTTCTGATGATCGTTTTTTTGCTGCTGGGCGCCTGTACCAAGGAAGATACCTTGGCGAAGCAAAACACCAATACTACAGATCCGACTATTACCGAATCTGAATCTTCCTTACTCTTTATGTTGGAAGAAGAAAAGTTAGCTCGAGATACCTATTTGTACCTCGATAGCTTATATAGTTACCTGAAAATATTTAAGAATATTTCTTCCAGCGAACAAAAGCACATGGATTTTGTGGCTAATCTTTTAGATAGCCGCTCCATCTCCTATCAAATTCTCGACCGCGGCCAGTTTGCAGATACCAGCTTACAAGCCTTGTACAACAATTTTAAAATTAAAGGCCAGATTGGATTAGCCGAAGGACTGCATATTGGCGCCACCATCGAGGATTTGGACATCTATGACTTGCAAAACTTTATTGCCGATAGCCAGGATGCTGATTTGATCGACCTCTACAACACTTTAATATGCGGTTCTGGTAATCACATGCGGGCTTTTGTTTCCAATTTGCAACAACAGGGACTCAGCTATCAGGCTCAGTTTTTAAGTCAAACTGAGGTGGATAGCATTTTGGCCGGAAGCCATACCCATTGTGGACCTTAGCATTTAAAGTTCACCGCTCCTTAAATAGGAACTAAAGAGGTCTGCGAAATTGAAGCCATCCTCTAAACGCTCCTTATTTAATCGCGAATACTCGGAGAGAGCCCAGAGGACTAATTCCATTAGGAAGTAGCGATCTTCATTTGCCACATTGCTTTGGTAGGCATCCATCAAATTTTGAAGGGGGCCGATGCCTTCCAGAGCTTTTTGGTATTCGGCATCACTCCATTCGAAAAGCATATCCAAAGTTTTTCCATGAGCAAACCAATCGATTAGTGCTTTGTAAGGATTGTTCTGATCACTGGATTTTAAATCCTCCAAAGGAGGAAAGTATTCGGGGAGAATAGTCTTAACCGCCCCACCAATCAAGTTTTCCGCTACAATTCCTGCACCTTCCTGCTCACCTTCGTATACCAATTCTACCTTGCCGGTAATGGCAGGGATAATACCCATAAAGTCCAATAAACGCACCTGGGTTTGTTTGCTACCATCAATAAGCGCACGTCGTTCGGCCGTACTAACCAGATTTTCCAAAGCGGATATGGTTAAACGGGTAGAAACCCCGCTCTTCGCATCGATATACTCATTTTCTCGAGCTTCAAAGGCAATTTGTTCCAGGAGTTCTAAGGCCGGGTCGGGAATAGCAACACGCTCACTTTGCTCCAATTGTAATTTAGCTTCCTGTCGGGTAATCTCCTTCGCGGTTTTACGATCCTTGGGATAATGCGTTAATATCTGACTGCCAATCCGGTCTTTTAAAGGGGTAACAATGGAACCCCGGTTGGTATAATCTTCAGGGTTGGCAGTAAATACAAATTGTAGGTCCAGGGGTAAACGGAGTTTAAAACCACGGATCTGAATGTCGCCTTCTTGCAAAATATTAAAGAGTGCGACCTGAATACGCGCTTGAAGGTCGGGCAGTTCGTTGATCACAAAGATGCAGCGGTGGGCACGCGGGATCATGCCGAAGTGGATACTCAACTCATCCGAATAGGAAACCTTAAGATTGGCCGCTTTAATAGGGTCAACATCACCTATAAGGTCGGCGATGCTTACATCTGGAGTGGCCAATTTTTCAAAATAGCGATCTTCACGATGTAGCCATTTAATAGGGCTGTCATCCCCCATTTCAGCAATGCGACTTTTAGCCCAGCGGGATAGGGGAGCCAATGGATCGTCATTTAAATCACTGCCTTCCAAAACAGGAATGTATTCATCCAAAAGGGCGGTCATTTGACGTGCTAAGCGGGTTTTTGCCTGCCCTCTCAAGCCCAGGAAATTGATATTATGACCTGCCAGCAAGGCTCTTTCTACATCTGGAATAACTGTATTTTCATAGCCATGTATGCCTTGGAATACTTTTTCTCCGGCTTGCAGTTTATTGATCAAGTTTTGGCGAATCTCAGTTTTAATACTGCGACTTTGGTAGCCGCTTTTCTTTAAATCACCTAAAGTTTTAATCTTGGAGTAGTCCATCTTAGTTTATTCTACGCTTGCGATTGTTTTCGTAATCCTGAAATATAAAATCACCGAGGCCATTGAGTCCGGTATAAAAGGCCTTGCCCTTATTGGCCTGGGTAAAGTGCTCAACAAATTGTTGCAAATAAGGGTCTTGGGCAATCATAAAGGTGGTGATGGGAATGCCAGCTCGGCGACAAGCGGCCGCTCGATTGTAGCATTTGCCTACAATGTAATCGTCCAGGCCAAAGCTATTCTTATAGTAAGTTCCATCGGCTTCATGCAAACAGCTGGGCTTACCATCTGTAATCATGAAGATTTGCTTGTTACTATTCTTCTTTTTCCGCAAAAGGTCCATGGCTAAATCCAGTCCGGCTACTGTATTGGTATGATAGGGCCCTACTTTTAAATAAGGCACTTCTTCCAATTCAATTTGCCAGGCATCATTGCCAAATACAATAATGTCCAGGGTATCTTTGGGATAGCGGGTTTTGATAAATTCGGCGAGAGCCAGGGCTACACGTTTGGCAGGAGTAATACGATCTTCACCATACAAAATCATGGAATGACTGATGTCGATCATTAATACCGTGCTAAGTTGAGCCTTGTAAAATTGCTCATTTACCACCAGGTCGTCCTGACTCATCCTCAAATCATCAATGCCATTATTAGCATAGGCATTTTTTAGACTTTGAGGCATATCTATTTGCTCCAGACTGTCGCCAAATTGATAGGGACGGTGATCGCTACTAGGTTCATCACCTGGCCCAGCCTGTCTGGTTTGATGATTCCCCTGTTGACTTTTTTTGAGCTTTCCAAAGACTTGCTCTAAAGCGCGGTGTCGAATAGCTCGCTCAGTTTTGGCTGTCATCGCTAAACCAGAGCCTCCGCCATCATCGATCTCTTCTCGAAGGAAACCTTTCTTTTTAAGGTCTTCGATAAAGTCGTCGATTGTATATTCTTTGGTACTCAGCTGGTACTCCTGATCCAGAGCACGCAGCCAGTCTATGGCTTCATCAACCTCGCCACTGGTGTGCAAGAGGAGTTCTTTAAACACTTCCAGCAGGCGATCAAAAGTACTTTGATTTTTGCCTTTGTACTTGCTAAAACGCAATCCTTGCATAAGGGGAAATTCCTACAATTAACCCGAAGATGCAAGGAAGGTTTCAAGCTTTTGATGATGAGCTGATGGCTTTAATTTATAGAACCCACTACACGCTCCATAAATTGATTGAGCGCTTCTTTACGAGGTGTTCCAGCTTTGATGGCTTTGTGCACTTCTAAAGCTCCGTAAAAATTAGACATGAGCTCACCAATGGTTTCCAGTTCTTCGTCTTTCAATCCTTTGGCATCAGCCATGTGCTCCAGAAGTTCGATACTTTCATGAACCCAATCTTCGTCATTGGCTTCAATAAAATCTACGGCATGTTTGATTATAGGTAGGCGCATTTTCTTTTCGTTTTGACAAAAGTAATATAATGTATTGCTATGTGTTTTTATAAATTAATAAGAATTAACTATTGATCGATATTGTACCTTGCGGCAAAATCTTCGAATGGGAACAATTAGCAAGGTACGCTATCAGGGCGCTCTGCGCAATGATCTAGAGCACTTAGCCTCAGGGCAAATTATGCAAACCGATGCGCCTTTGGATAATAATGGATTGGGGCAGGCATTTTCACCTACCGACCTATTAGCTACTTCCTTGGCTTCTTGTGCCCTTACGGTGATGGGGATTCGGGCCCGGCAAGAAGGTTTTGATTTGGAAGACTGCGAAGCCACAGTAGATAAGCTTATGGCCAGTGAGCCACGACGGGTAGCGGCAGTTCAAGTACGGATCCGACTCAAAGCCAATTGTTCCGAAAAAATGCAACGAATTTTGGAGGGGATAGGTCGCAACTGTCCGGTAGCTAAAAGCCTGGATCCGCAGCTTGAACAAAGCTTTGTGTTTGAATGGCTGGATTAAGGGATTAACAAGCTACACTCACTGCTCCGACCATCTTTAAAATAGATCTGAACTTTGTAGAGTCCACTGCGCAAACCTTGCACTGAATAGCGTTCCATTCGGCAAAATTCCTTCATTTGATTTCCGCGCAAATCGTAAATCACAATGCGAACAGGCTTCTTTACGCTCTGTATTTTAAAATAGTTTTCGCTGGGATTAGGAAAGACTTTAATCTCGTGTAAACCATAGTTTTCGAGTCCTATGTTTTGCCCCTTGCGATACACATCCTTGAAACTCATTTCGGCGAAGAGATAGCCTCCTGCCTTGCGAATGCTTTTCACGGCATTGGTACCAAAAGGATCGGTAGGAAGATTGGCTTCTTGTAGGCTCCAATTCGCTCCAGCATCAGCGGAATACAGAATACCCGCTTTTTCATTAGATCCCTTAGATTTTAGACCTAGCCAGATTTCATTCCCCTCGGCATAAATACAACTGATTCCACGTTTTTGGCCAAAGGCACCATTTCCTAAAATGCTTTGCAGAGCAATGCTATTCCAGCTATTGCCGCGGTCATCAGTTGAATACAAGGTCCAGTCCTGATTAGCATCCGTAGTGGCCATGTAGATCTTTTGTGGAGTGCATAAGAGGATACTGGCTAAGGTGAGATTGGGGAGATTGCTGTTGTTGCTTTGGACATAGTTCCCTCGAGGTTGGCTTAAATAGTAGAAGCGACCTCCAATAGAGGCCCATAGTGTATCATCATGCACATCGAAACCATTCATGAAATTACCATTGGCAAAGGCATCTACATGATATTCGGTTGAGTCTTTATGTCGCCAATAAAAGGAAGTGGGAGTGTTTAGTTGATAGAAGATATAGTCCCCCATTTGTTGGGCCTTAATTACTCTGGCTCTATACGTTTGGCTAATCGCACTGTAGGGCATGCCGAGGGTATCAATGGTCCAATTTTGCCCATGATCCACACTGTAATATTGAATGCCTCCAGCGGCTGCGGAAACCATGGTGGAAACAAACAGTTTTTGATTATGACTGTAGAACTGCACAGGTATGCCGTTAAAGGCAGATTGAGCTAATGTATCCCAGCTCGCACCATAATCATCGGAATATTGCAAACCACTCAAATAGGTATGCACATAGAGTCGACCTTGAAAATGGGTAAAAGCATCTATGGCTTCAATATTGCGGTTGTTGAGTGCATTGGTAATTCCACAGGAATCCCATTGACTATAAGCGAAGAAAGAGCTAATCAGGAGGCTGCTGAGTAGAATTTGGCGCATCTTACAATTTTAATAGCAAAGCTATCCGCTGCCTGACCTCAAGTCTATAGGGCAAATGGCCTATTTAGTCAAAGAGCCGGTATTGGCCTTTTCGCATTCTTCTAAATGCTTGATAATTGTAATCGATTATTTCCCTGCCAGCAAAATAGCGCTTACGTGCCAGTAAGATGCTTTGTTTGATTTGTTCCGCCATTTCACCATGGCCATGCATTCTTCGGCCAAATTTCGAGTCATTGAGCTGGCCATCATGACTGGCTGCGACCAGATTATAGACCTTTTGATAACGATCGGGATAATGCTTTTCCAGCCAGCTCAGGAAAACATCTTTTACTTGTCCATTAAGCCTGAGAATGGTATAGCTGATGTTTCGCGCTCCAGCAGCAGCCACCTTTTCCGCAATACTCAATACTTCATGGCTGTTTAAACCTGGAATTATCGGGGCGATGAGTACCTGGACCGGAATGCCTAAATCACTTAATTTCTTGATGAGCGCCAATCTACGTTTGGCAGTTGCTGTGCGGGGTTCCATTTTTCGGCGCAAATCTTCTTCCAGGCTATTCAGGCTAAAAGCCACATGTACCAATTTGAGCTTATTGAGTTCAATTATTAGGTCCAGATCACGCTCAATGAGGGTGTTCTTGGTAACAATCCCCACGGGATTACGATATTCTAAAAATACCTTTAAGAGACTACGGGTAATTTCCAGCTTTCGCTCCAGGGGTTGGTAACAATCGGTATTGCCAGATAGCATAATGGCTTCGGGTTGCCAGGAGCCCTTTTCAAAATGACGCGCTAAGAGATCGGCGGCATTTCGTTTCACCAGAATTTGTCTTTCGAAATCGAGGCCGGCGTCTAAGGCCCAATAAGTATGGGTGTTGCGGGCATAGCAATAGGAACAGCCATGTTCGCAGCCTTGATAGGGATTTAAACTCCATTTATGACCAAGATCCGGGCTTAATACCGCATTCACAATGCTTTTGGCATTTACCTCAGTATATTGAGTGGCTTCATCGGCCCATGGGTTTTCACCATTTTGATGCTGCCATTCCTGATATTCGGGATCTTCTATATACTCTCGCGATTCAAAGGGATTGTGAACTTTATCCTGACTGCCTCTGCCGCGGCGTTCAGGCTTCATTTTTTAACCTGGCTTTTCAATTCTTTGAGCTCCGCTTTAAGTTCATCAATGCCCTGTATCATTTTTTGATAATGCATATCCTGTAAATCCTTTTCTCCGGGCACCTGAAAGCTTAAGATTCCTTTGGCTCTCCAAACTTCCAAAATTTCCAAGGCATCCAGATAATAAGGTTTGTACTCCGTATTATCAGATTTGAGGAGCAGGCGATTTTTTGAGCTTAGCTCATTTTCAATCCGCTTATAAACGATACCATCATTAAGGGTAAGCAAAATGTAGCAGGCATTATTTTTTAAGGTTTCCCAGTTTTCTTCAAACTCACCAATAATGTAGGATCCTGGTTGAACTGGTAACATGGAATCTCCTTCAATTTGAAAAATCCGCAGGGTGCCGCTTTGCTGTAATTCGGGGAGAGGAAGGCTAATTGATTTTAATCCTTCGATATATTCTGTATCTGCATAACCTTGGGTGTATCCGGCTGCAGCCTTTTGGGGAATCAGGCTAATTAACTCTCGGCCGGAAGGCTCTACCGCCACGGGTAATATTCGTAATGGATAATCACTACGAATGGGGCTGGGACTCTTTTGGTCCAGCTTCTTATAGAGCAGGGCCTCCAGAGAAACTCCGAAGAGATGGCAAAACAGCTGCAAGGTGTCCAAACGCGGTTCCGAGCGAGCATCTTCATAAGCGCCAATCAAGCTTCGATTAACATTGAGCTTTTCGGCAAGCTGAGCTTGAGTCCAGCCTTTTTGCTTGCGTAAAATCCGAATATTAGGTCCAAGTTGTTTCAAGAGAAAAAGATTTGTTGCTAAAATAAAAAGAATGCTAAAAATATAAGAATACATTGAATTTTATTTTCAACATTTGACTCGAACAATTGATCTTTGTACTTGTCAATTTCAAAAACATCTCATGCGTAAGATTATTCGAATTAGCGATGCTATGACCGCCCATATGCCTGGTCTTAAAACCTGGCGTGCTTTACCGGTACCTGGCATTTCGCAGCTCGATCCCTATATTTTCCTCAACCATCATGGTTATGAAGAGTTTCCAGCCAATAATCAAGGATTGCCTTTTGGTCCGCATCCTCACCGTGGCTTTGAAACTCTCACCTTTATTGTGGAAGGTGAATTAGTGCATCAAGACAGCCAGGGCTTTTCCAGTCGGATTTTAAAAGGCGGTGTGCAGTGGATGACCGCCGGAGCCGGGATTATCCACTCCGAAACTTCTTCGGATGAATTTTTGGAAAAGGGTGGTCCAATGGAAATTTTGCAATTGTGGATCAATTTGCCTGCTGCCCAAAAAATGAGTCCGGCCCATTATCAAGGCTTCCAAAAAGATGAAATTCCCGAACTTCAAGTAGGAGAGGGTTTCAAGCTCAATTTAATTTGCGGTGCATACGATGGCGCTGAAGGTCCGGTGCAAAGTCCCTATCCTCAGTTTATGAGCACTTTGGAGGCACCAGCGGAAAGTAAACTTCAATGGGATTCTAAGTCTGAGCAATTATTCTTTTACCTGGTCAAAGGCTCCATTAAGGTCAATGGACAAGAAATGAATAAACGTCAGCTGGCACAATTTGAAAACAAGCCAGGATCCTTGGATATCGAAGTACGGGACGATGCCTACATTATTTTAGGTGAAGCGGAGCCCATTAAGGAACCGGTTGTTTCTTATGGTCCTTTTGTGATGAATTCCGAAGCGGAAATCCAGCAAGCGATTATGGATTATCAGTCCGGAAAAATGGGTCGCTGGACAGAGTCCTAATTTTGACCTGGAGCTAAAACTCCACCAGCTTCGATCCATAGGGAGTCCAAACGTCGCAAGTAATTTTCCCAGCCCGGGATACTATCCATCAAGTTAAATTGAATGGCATGGCTGCTGTTGTCCTTTTTCAGATAAAGGTCAACATTGCAACCATCTGAAGGTAAATTCCCTGATTGATAATTCAATTGTTGGAAAGCCGCCATATCCAGATTGTAATACAAACTGTCTAACCAGGCCAATGGCACATAAAAGGCGGTATCGATCAAGGTATCGTATGGAGCCTGGCCCCACCCTTGAATACGTTGGTACAGGTGGATACTATCGCGACTAATTCGCAAGGTATCGGCTCGCGTACTCCAGCCACATGTGAGGGCGTATTCAATTTCTATATGGGGGATAATAACGGTATTGATAAGGTCTGGTGTTGACCTTTGATTTTCTTCCTTCCGGCAATCTTGTAAAAGGAAAAGCAAGAGGAAGAAGAAGCTAAGTCGGATTGCATTCTTCATATTTGCAGGATTCTTGTTAAGGAAGGTATACTCTAATTACGTTTATATGCATCGCCTCGTTTGTTTTCTCCTTTTCTTTTTCTCCATAGGTCTGCTTCAGGCGCAAAACCGCGATGCTCAGAAATACATGGCCAAAGCCAGGGAATATGTTAAGGAGAACGAATTGGAAAAAGCCTTAAAAGCTCTGGATGATGCTTTGGAAGAGGATCAGTCTTTTGTGGATGCTTATCTCTTTAAAGCGGATATCTATAATCAATTAGGGAACTCGGATAGCGCTTTAGCGCAGTATGAGAAGGCACGTAAATATGAATATCCCTATTACCTCGATTTTTTTCAGGGTCGTCAATTATATGGCATGAAGCACTATGAGGAATGCATTCCCTTTCTGGAGGCCTATTTGCAACACCCTCGAGCCAATAGTCGCTATAAGGAAGAAATCGATAGGATGATCGCCAGTTCCCAATTTGCCTTGGAGGCCTTAAAAAAGGTGATAGAATACAATCCCAAGAACCTGGGGCCAAAAGTCAATACAGAAGAGTTGGAGTACTTCCCCAGTATTTCTGCCGATTCCCGCACTTTGGTTTTTACGCATCGTTCCGAGAACGGGCAAAAGCTCGATGAGGATTTCTGGTTTACTCGCAGAGACAGCGCCGGTGCTCCCTGGTCGGAAGCGCAGATGCTCCGTGGGCAATTGAATACACCAGGAAATGAAGGAGCCCAAAGCTTAAGTGCCGATGGGGAACTGATTTTCTTTGCCGCCTGTGATCGCCCTGGTGGATTAGGGAGTTGTGATATCTATGCCTCCTTCTTGGGACCCAATGGACAATGGTCTAAAGCAATAAACCTGGGGCCAGCTATTAATTCGCATTTATGGGAAAGTCAACCCTCCATCTCTCCCGATGGACGCACTTTGTATTTTGTGCGAGGTCGCAGTGGTACCGATCCCAATATGGATATTTATTACAGTGAGTTTAAGGGCAAGGCCTGGACCAAGGCTCAAAAAGTTCCAGGCAAGGTGAATACCGCGGCACAGGAAACATCTCCGTATATCCATTTTGATAATGAGCATTTGTATTTCAGTAGTAATGGCCATCCGGGTATGGGAGATTTAGACTTTTTTGTATCGGAAAAGCAGCCTGATGGAACTTGGGGAGAGCCGCTCAATCTGGGGCATCCCATCAATACATCTTTTCAGGAGTTCAGCTTAATTGTAGGACCGGATGGTCGCACTGGCTTCTTTAGTTCGGATGCCATGGAAGAGGGATTCGGGAAACTGGATCTTTATGAGTTTAGGCTGCCCGAAGCGGCGCAGGCCAGGCCTATTGCCTATGTTGAAGGGAAGGTGATTGATAAAGAAACGCGCAAAAGTTTAAGAGCTCCGCTTAAGTTTATTGACCTAAGCGATAGTACTAAGGTGGTGCATGGCAGTAGTAATAAAGAAGGAGCCTTTTATGCTGTACTACCGGCCCGCAGCGATTATGGTTTATCGGTAGCACTTAAGGGCTATCTCTTTTACTCACGCAATTTTGCTTTGGCTGAACAAACCAAGGAGGAAGCCCTACATTTATTAGTGGAGTTGGTGCCGATCGCCAAAGGGCAAAAGGTGATATTGGAGAATATCTTTTTTGAATTCGACTCTTTTCAGCTTACCGATCGCAGTAATCAGGAGTTAAGAGAGATCGTGCGTTTTCTGGAATTGAACCCGGAATTAAGGATTCGTTTGGAGGGACATACCGACAATCAGGGTTCGGATGCTTACAATACGGAATTAAGCACCCAGAGGGCCAAGGCTGTTTACGATGCTTTGGTGGCCCTGGGAATAGAGGCTAATCGTATGGAATACCAGGGAAAGGGTAGTAAGGAGCCATTGGTAGCAAATGATTCTGAGCAAAATAGAGCTCGAAACAGGCGGACAGAATTACATGTCCTATAAACCGGAATTCCCTGTAATTCGATAGGTAAAACCCTCTTTTCACTCACACTCTGTGGGACTTAAGCGTACAAATTCGCATATTTGTAGTTGACATTTGTTGTAAAAACTATCTTATCCCACTCGTTCTATGAAGAAAGTTGGCCCCCTGGCCTTACTGATTTTCATTGTTTTTGCTTGTAATAAAGAGCTTGACTTTGATATGATTAATGATATCGAAGTGAAGAGCTCCGCTACAGTTCCTCTGGCAAACCTTACTTTAAGTATTGAAGATTTGGTTTCCGACATTGAAGATTCCACCCTGGTGGTAGATCCCAGTAATGCCCTCCGTATTTTTTATCGTCAGGATTCGGTATTTACGTATTCAATTGATGATATCTTAACTATTCCTGATCAGGATCCATTACCGCTTCCGGTAGACAAAACGCAACCAAGCTTTGATTTGGACGTGGCATTGGGTACTATCGCAGGTGCACAGTTGTTCGATGCAACTTTCGAGAGTGGAAAGATCGAGTTTACGGTAAATAGTAATGATACTGTTCAGGCTGATACTCGGTTTCGATTTACGTATCGCAATGCAAGTTTAAATGGAGCTACCTATGTAGATACCTTTACTCTGGCCGCTGGAACCAAGACACTGATTGATTCCTCAAATTTAGATGGTTTGGTATTTGACTTTACCAATGGAGGAAATTCGGTTAATGCCCTAAGCATTGGTTTAGAGCTAATCGATACTGCCAATGTAAATCAAGGTAATATTATTGTTTGCGGTGTGGCCATGCAAGACTTAAGAGTTGAAGTGGCCAATGGTTATTTTGGTGACCGTATTCAAGCCGCTCCTCCGGGTGATTTTGATTTTCAGATTAATGGCTTGGAGCGTTTTACCGGTGGATTTTATTTAACAGATCCTCGACTAAAACTCATCACAAGATCAACCGTAGGTTTACCTATTGAGATTGTGACCGAATTTATTGGTGAGAACAATGATCGTCAGCGTGTTGAATTAAATAATGATCCTTTTTTAATTCAAGCTTCACCAGCTCCAGGAGTGGTAGCAGTTTCCGATTTAAGTTTGGATCCTACCAATTCGGATATCACCGAATTTCTGGCCAATATTCCCCAGAAGATTTACTATTCAGGAAGCATTCAAATTAACCCTAATGGTCCGGGTGCCAATCCAAACTTCATTTCGAATACCTCTAATGTAGTACTCGACTTTGAAGTAGATGTACCAATGGAGTTCCGTTTGGAGGATATGCGTTTGGATCAAACTGTAAAGGATATTGGCGCAGATTTGGAAAATCTGGACAATCTGGATGAATTAACGGTTTTCTTCCAATCCGAAAATCGTTTACCCTTTGATCTGAACTTAAGTGTTTCCTTTATTAACGCCTTAGGTGATAGCATCAATGGATTTGTACTTCCTTTATTAAGTGCAGCACCTGTAGATGGCAACGGTAGGGTTACCGGTCCAACAATAGAAGAAAATCCCGTGGTTTTTGATCGCGATATGATTGAGGACTTTTTAAAGACTCGTGACTTACGTTTTGTGGCCTCTGTGAATACCACAAATAATGGTCAAACCAGTGTGAAATTGTATTCAGACTACGATCTTAAGATTAAAGCGGCCATGCAAGCGAAGGGTAACTATCAAATCTCCAACGACCAATGAAAAAGTTAGTACTATTTCTTTTGGGCCTGGGATTTTCATTAGGCCTCTCTGCCCAGAGCGATATGATGTTGTACAATTTTAATGCGATTCCGCAAGTACATCATACCAATCCCGCATATCCGCAACAAGCCAAATGGTATATCGGCCTGCCAGGAATTTCGGGTATAAGCACGCATTACCACAATTCAGGATTTGCCCTGGTTGATATTTTCGAGAAGGGAACGGATATCAATCATAACTTGGCCCAGCTCAGCAATAATTTAGATGAGCGTAGCCAGCTAAACCTTAATAACCGTGTTGAGTTATTAGGTGTTGGTTTTAAAGCCGGTAAGGGCTTTGTGACCTTGGGCGCTACTCAGAATATTGATTTTAAGATGGATCTTCCTTATCAATTGTTCCAAATTCTCTTCAGCGGAAATGGTAGCATTACCAATCTGGATTTAAACACTTTTGATCTGGAGACTATTAACCGCACGAATTTCTACTTAGGATACCAGCACAAGTTTCTGCAAGACAAGTTAACCGTAGGCTTGAAGGCAAAATACATCTTTGTTCAGCAGCATGCTTATATCGAGCGCATGAACTTAAGCTTGCGTAATGATGGCAATTACAATATCAAAGCAACTTCGGATATTTTGATTCGCACTTCCGGACCTTCAGCCTTTGAGTCTTTTGAAGATCAGGAAATCATGGACATTGCTCTACCAAATAATACTGGTTTTGCTTTTGATTTTGGAGCCTTCTATCAAATCAATGACAAGTTTGATGTGAGTGCTTCGGTTCTGGATTTAGGAAGTATAACCTACACTTCATATAATCGTGATTATGTTAGTGAGGGGACTTTTGACTTTGAAGGAGTTGAAATAGACTTAAGTCAGGATGATTTCAGTAATGTAGGTAATGCCACGGCTGACAGCTTGGAGAAGGCCTTTAACTTCCGGGAGGAAGATGGTAATACCTATACTCGCTCTTTGATGAGTCAGGCCTATGCCTCTTTCAATTATCATTTAACACCCAAACATAGTTTTGGAGCGCTGTTTCATACTCGTATTTGGAACGGTGAAATGTTTAATGACTATGGTATTAACTATGTTGGTCGATTGTCACGTACCTTCCAATTTACTGCAGGTTATTCCATCATTAATGGAACTATGCATAATGTTGGAGCAGGCTTCGATTTAAAATTAGGGGCCGTTCAGTTGTACCTGATGTCGGATAATGTGATGGCGGCAGATTATGCTACCGTGCAAACCACCAATTTCCGATTTGGTATAAATTTGAGTTTTTACGGAAAGCGTGCCAAAAGCATGTCTAAACAGGAAGAAAAAGTAAAGGAACAAAAGGAAGAGGCGACGGAAACGGCATCTCTACTCTATAAATTTTAATCAAAATCCCATCCCAATTATGAGAAAGTTTAACTACAAATTCTTAGGACTTGCCGCTTTGGCAATGGCCTTTACGGCTTGCGAAGACGGCGATCTTACTTCTACGGGTGAAGTGGAAGCTGCTATGGGCGAGCTCTATGTTTCAGCAGAGAGTAATGTTAGTCAAATCTATCGCAATGTAGATGAGGCTATGCGTACTTTCGACTTTAGCGCTAATCCATCTGTTCCAATCACTATCGACAATGCTACTTTCGATCGCGATGCTTCCGATCCCAATAAGTATATTCTCGATTATGGCACTGGTACTGCAACTCGCGGTAAAGTAATTGAAGGCGCTATCGAAATGACCCTTACCGGAGCTAATTATCTCGATATGGGTACTACGGTTGATGTAAGCCTGGTGAACTTTAAAGAAGACGATAAGCCAGTAAGCGGCAGTATTTTTCTGGAGAATATGGGCAGCAATAAATTCGATATGGATGTAACGGCTTTCACCATGGAAGACAATACTTCTGCGGATGACGGTGGTCCCAAGACTTTCATTTTAAATACCGATAAATCTTTAGAATGGACCGCAGGTTCTGCTACTCCTAATGATGTGAGCGATGACGTTTACTCAATTATTGGAACGGCTGATGCGACTTATGACAACAGCAATTACTCTTTTGATGTGGTAATTAGCAAGGCAATGGTAATTGATAATACTTGCACCTACCGTTTAACTGAAGGTGTTTTTGATTTAGATATTGCCACTACCGTAGATCCTAATCCATTAACCTTTAATAAAGCTACAATCGACTTTATTGCAGGTGATGGTGGTAATCAGGATGGATGTGACAAATTCTTCGACATCCTTTTGAAGAATACAGAAACTGAATCAGAAATCAGTACTACTCGCCAGTTTAACGGCTTCTAGAACTTATTTCTTCGGATAATATTTAGGCCAGCGTTGTTGCAAAACTTCGCTGGTTTTTTTTTCGGCTGAATTGTCGGCTGGCTGATAGAACACAGCTCCACTTATTTCTTTAGGTAGGAATTCCTGATCTACAAAATGACCGGGAAAATCATGGCTGTATTTATAATCTGCTCCATAGTTTAGATCTTTCATTAATTGGGTAGGAGCATTTCGCAAATGCAAAGGCACTTGCAGGTTACCTTCTTGCTTTACCCGAGCTTGCGCTTCACCAATGGCTTTATAAGCCGAATTACTCTTGGGTGAATTCGCTAAATACAGTGCACATTGTGCCAAGGGAATCCGACCTTCGGGCCAACCGATTTTATGTACCGCATCAAAGCAGGCATTGGCTATAAGCAGGGCATTGGGATTCGCTAATCCAATATCCTCTGAAGCCAGGATTATTAGTCTACGGGCGATAAAGCGTGCTTCCTCTCCACCTTCAATCATCCGAGCCAACCAATAAATGGCAGCATTGGGATCACTACCCCGGATCGATTTGATAAAGGCCGAAATAACATCGTAATGCTGTTCTCCATCTTTGTCGTAACTCACGGTATGGTTTTGCAAAATCTTGCTTACCGCCTCATTGGTGATTTTAGCTCCTGGACCCATTTGGCCTGCTACCAATTCCAGATTATTTAGCATTTTCCGAGCATCTCCTCCGCTGTATCGCATTAAGGCTTCCGATTCTTTAATCTGAACCTTTTGAGATTTTAGCCATTCATCTTTTTCCAGTGCACGGTTCAGCAACTTTTGCAGTTCGGCCTGATTCAATCCTTCTAAAACATAAACCTGGCAGCGTGAGCGCAAGGCAGGAATTACCTCAAAACTGGGATTCTCGGTAGTGGCACCAATTAAAACCACCGTGCCTTTTTCTACCGCGTGTAATAGACTGTCTTGTTGAGATTTACTGAAACGGTGAATCTCATCTATAAACAGGATAGGGGACTTGCCTTGGGCAAATAAGCCTTGACCCTGGGCCTTTTGCAAGATCTCACGCACTTCTTTTACTCCGCTGTTGATGGCGCTAAGGGTATAGAACTTTCGTTTGGACTGCTCAGCAATTAGTTGCGCCAAGGTGGTTTTACCTACGCCCGGAGGACCCCAAAAAATAAGAGAGGGAACCAGATCTCTATTGATAAGGAGACGCAATTGTCCATCAGGACCCAAGAGACCTTCCTGACCAATAACTTCATCAAAGCTGCGCGGGCGTAGGCGCTCTGCCAAAGGTTGATTCATGCTGCAAATTTTGTGAAATAGAACTGTTTTCACAGACAAAATGACTGAAATATAAAATTACTAAGCTTGGAATTCTTTTTGGTACCTTCAATTCAAATGATGACAATATCTCGCAATCATCTTTGGAAAGATTTTTTCCAATTACTTCGCCAGAGCTATGCCTGGATTCCCTTGGCAAGTATTGCAATTCTTGCGCTAATCTATTTTTTGGATGTAAATATGCATTTACATCTATTTGAATTTGGAGTAAAACCAAGAGATCCCCAAGGGCTTATGGGTATAATAACTTCACCGCTTATCCATGGTGATGGGGATCATCTTCGAAATAACAGCTTATCATTGTGGGTATTAAGCACCGGGCTTATCTACTTTTATCCGCGGAAAGCGCTGCCTGTCATTTTGATTTCCTGGTTTTTATCGGGCTTGGCGATTTGGTTTTGGGGAAGACCCAGCTTTCATATCGGGGCCTCAGGTTTAATATATGCCTTAGCGGCATTTATTTTTATTTCAGGGATATTAAGGGCTCATCCTAATTTATTGGCCTTAAGTATGTTGGTGGCATTTTTATACGGCAGCATGGTATGGGGTATGGTGCCAGCAGATCCTCAGATTAGCTACGAAGCCCATCTTGCCGGAGCAGTAGTAGGTGGCCTCTTGGCAGTGTATTTCCGAAATTCACCACCAAGAGATTTTCCTCGTTCATTTAGTTATGACGATATAGATGACGATCTTAGTGAAGAAATTGCCCGCTATGGTCCGGATTATTGGAAGCAAAATACCGATGATCAGAAGGGTGATATAAAGGTACATTACCATTACACTACAAAGGATGAAGAAAACCTGGATAGCAAGTCTGATTCTGTTTCTGATCGGACTTAGTGCCGCCTCAGTGCATGCCCAAGCTTATTTGTATGTAGAAAAAGGAAGTGAATTTCCGGATCATCGATGGAAGCAAGGTGAGAAATTACAAATACTCTTATCCGATGGTGAGGATAGCTTTTGGCAGAAAGGCTACTTTAATGGTGGAGACTCGGCAGGATTGGTGCTAGGCACAAAATACTACACCTGGAATCAAATTCTGGCTGTGCGTTACAGCAATGGCTTGATTCCTTTCTTCGGGAAATCAGCCCTGGCAGGGGCTGGACTTTTCACCGGGGTTTTTGCCGTTAATAGCCTAATTAATGATGATCGGCCAATTTTAACAGAAGGGCAGATTTACCTGGGCGCAGGATTACTAAGTGCGGGTCTTATCTCCAAATTGTTTTGGTACAAAGTGCGGAAGATGGAAAAGGGCTATGAATTGCGTATTATCAACCTAAGGGAATTAGAGGGATGAAAAAAGCAGTGATATTAGGGGCTTCAGGCTTGGTGGGTTCCTTCCTTCTGGATGAATTAATCACCTCTCCCGAAATAGAAAAGGTGTATGCCCTGGGACGTCGACCATTGAATAATGAGAGTCCTAAATTAGAGCAAATCACCGGTGATTTGATGAGTGAGGATTTTTGGGAGCTTTCGCTGGATGCAGATTTACTATTCATTTGCATTGGAACTACCAAGGCCAAAACTCCGGATGAATCCTGGTATTTTAAGATAGATCATGGTATTCCGGTATCGGCAGCAAAATGGGCAAAGGCTAAAGGACTAAAACGCCTCCTGGTAGTTTCAGCCTTGGGAGCGAAGTCCCAGTCTTCCAATTTCTATCTAAGTACAAAAGGGAAAATGGAGGAAGATGTACACAAATTCGGACCCGAAACGGTAGTTCTGCGTCCGTCTATGATAATGGGCCCACGCCAGGAAACCCGTCCTTTGGAAGCGATTGCCATGTTTATCTTTCGGATATTGAATCCATTGATTCCCAAAAAATACCGAGGCGTTCAAGCCAAGGATATTGCTAGAGCTTTGTATAATTTGAGCTTAGCAGAGACCGCACCAGAATTAGTGCTCTCGAAGGACATCCCTAAAAAGGCGAAAGCTTAGAATTTTTCAAATACCCCTAATCCAAAAAGGGCAAAGTCGTACTTAACCGGATCCTCAGGATCTAATTTCAGCAAGGCAGTCTGTAGCTCTTCATTGGCCTTCCAGTCGTTAGCTTTACGATCTAATAGCCCCAATTTTCGCGCTACCCGACCACTATGTACGTCTAATGGACAATAGAGTTGGGAAGCCTTGATTTGCTGCCAGATCCCAAAATCTACTCCGGCATCAGCAGAGCGTACCATCCAACGTAAATACATATTTAAGCGCTTGGCGGCAGAATTTTTAAAAGGGCTCGATAAATGCTTTTCGCTTCTTTGCGCATGCGGAGTTTGAAGCATTATTCCACGAAACTGTTCAATACCCGCTTTCAGGCCTTCCGGATGATAGAAAGCTGATTCCAGCCCTCCTGTATTCTCGTAAATCCCTTTTAAGGCACGTAGAAAAAATTGCAGATCTTCCAATTGAAAAGTACGGTGCACAAAAGGAGGGAGGGCCTTTAAATCAGATTCCTGATGCTGCATCACAAAATCAAAGGGCGCTTCATCTAAAAGCTCAGCAATTTTTAAAGCCGAACGAATAATGCTCTTGCGATTACCCCAAGCGATGGTGGCCGTGAGCAAAGCCATGATTTCAATATCCTCTTTTCGACTGAATCGATGGGGTATCTGAATTGGATCTTCATCCAAAAAGCTGCGCTCTTCGTATTGAGCCGCCTTAGTATCTAGAAAGTCTTTTAATTCCTTAGCCTTCAAGGTCGGCGATGATTTTTTGGACCATGGCCAAATCTTCCGGGGTATCTACCGAAAGGCTTTCTACCTCACTAAAACCTACTTTAATTCGACCGCCATTTTCCAACCAGCGGTTCTGTTCCAGGGCTTCGGCCTTTTCGAGGGAAGAAGGGGCTAAATGAGCAAATTTTTCAAGCGCTTCCGGGCGGTAAGCATACAAGCCAATATGCTTGTAAAAGGTATGGGCACCCAGCCATTCTGAATAATCGAGGTCGCGAATAAAAGGAATTAGCTGGCGGGAGAAATAGAGCGCTTCGTGCTTCTTGCTAATAGTAACAAAGCATCCACTGCGGTTATCAAGTTCTGCCTGGCTTTCGATAGCTTTTACCAGAGTTCCGACTTGGCAATCGGGGTCTTGAAAAAGGCCTGTTAATGTTTGCAATTCGGAAGGCTCCAATAGCGGTTCATCCCCCTGAACATTCACAATTACGTCTACCGGACCTCGCTCAGCCATCCACTTTTGATAGGCTTCCAGACAGCGATTGGTGCCGGTGCAATGATCTTTTGAAGTGAGGATTACCTCACCACCAAAAGCCTGAACCGCCTCAACAATTCGTTGATCATCGGTGGCCACCACTACTTGATCCATTGCTTTTAAGGTTCTTTCATAAACCCGCTGAATCATGCTCTTGCCATGAATTTCGGCCAGAGGTTTTCCGGGTAATCGGGAGCTTTGATAGCGCGCCGGAATGACTGCCAGTACCTTCACATTTAAATTTTTTCCAAATTACATATTGTAAATATTCCCTGCTAATATTCCTAACTTGCATGCATGGCAGCAGATCGTGATAAAATCTTTAATGGCGTGCGTTTTATGGCAGTAGCCCTGCCTTTAATTTTCAGTGGTCCCGCACTTTATGTGGCCATGGGCTTACCAGCAGCCCGTCAAGGAAATTACATTTGGATGGGCATTAGCATTTTACTCATGCTGGTGGCCGTTTTCTTTACCGTAAAAGGCCTGCGCACCATCCTCAAGGGTTTCTTTAATGACTAATTTTCTCGAATAAGGCGACACTTTCAATATGCGCCGTATGCGGGAATTGGTCCACTAATGAAAACTTCTTCAAGCTATAGCCAAACTCAGCCAGAGTTTGCATATCTCGAGCTTGGGTAGCCGGATTACAACTGATATATACAATACGCTCCGCGCCTAAGCGAATTACTTTTCGCAAGGTTTTAGGCGCAATACCTGCTCGGGGAGGGTCGAGAGTAAGCGTATGAATGCGATTTTGATATTGAGGATGCTCTAATAGGAACTTACCTACATCCGCCGCAAAGAATTTTAGTTTCTCCAGGCCATTGGTCTTAGCCGAGCGTTTGGCATCTTCAACCGCCTCTGGAATAATTTCTACACCAATTACCTCCGCGGTAGGAACGGCTTTGGCTAAAAGTTGAGTGATCGTTCCGGTACCGGCAAAAAGATCCAAAATCACCGGTTTGCTATCGGCCTTGTCCTCTTGTACATAGTCCAGGGCTTTTTGATATAAAAGCTCAGCGGAGGCAGGATTTGTTTGGAAAAAGCTCTCTACGCTAATTTCAAAGCGCAGACCATGAATTTGCTCTTCCACATATTCTTTACCTAAGAGCAAGTGACGTTCGCCATCAGAGGCATTGGGGCGATCACCCACATCATCATTTATAGTATGGATCAGACCGCCAAGCCTGGCTCCAAATTCCTTGCTAAAGAGCTGCTTAAAGGCCTCCAGATCAAATTGCTCAAGCTCCGCACTACTGCTTACAAAATTGATCAGTAATTGATCCTGGGCAAAGCTTTTGCGCACTGCTAACATGCGACAAAAACCCGTATGCTTTTTAGGATGCCAGGCCGTATGATCACGCTCTTGTAACCAGGCCGAAAGCTTAGGTAGGAAATCTTCAAACTGAGCATCAAACATCCCCGAATCACCAAGGAGATTTTCAACAGCCAACCATTGCCCTCTTTTCTTGAATCCTAATCCAAAGCCATCCAAGAAAGTATCTTGATTGGGTTCAACATAAACCGCACTAAAGGAGTATTCCATTTTATTGCGATAATGCAATAGGCGTGGCGACTCGATATATTCATCGAAAAGCCTTTCAGCTCCTTCAATTTTACCAATGCGACGAAAGAGCTCAATGGTGGTCTTTTCTTTGTAGCCGCGTTGCTTTTCAATCGGTAAGTTGATATAAGGAGCCCCGGGAATGGAGGCGAAATTTTGCTCCACTTCCAATTCAGAATGCTCAATAATCCGAATCAATTTTGCTTCGGCATAGGAGCGTTGCACCTTAACCATTCGGCATTCTACAATTTGCCCCGGAATGGTATTAGGCACAAAAACAATGTATTGCCCTTCCGGAGTTTCAACTTTGGCAATTCCCTTGCCTTCAAAGGCCAAATCTTTGATTTCCAAATTGCAGATTTGTCCGCGGTGATATAATTTCTTTCCTGCCATAGAGCGGGCAAAAATACCTAATTTGCAAGCCACCTAGAACTCAAAAAATAAATACCTAAGACGATGATTGAAAATCCTCAATTACGATCCTCTAAAGACTTAATGGACCTTGAAAATAAACATGGCGCCCATAACTATCACCCCCTTCCGGTGGTTTTAGATAGAGGAGAGGGGGTTTATGTTTGGGATGTTGAAGGGAAGAGGTATTACGATTTTCTTTCTGCTTATTCGGCGGTTAATCAAGGACATTGTCATCCAGAGATTATTAATACACTAAAAGAGCAGGCTGAGAAAATTACTTTAACCAGTCGTGCTTTTTACAATTCGAAGTTAGGGGAGTACGATAAGTACATCACCGAATATTTTGGCTTTGATAAGGTTTTACCCATGAATACGGGAGCTGAGGCCGTAGAAACAGCCATTAAGCTGTGTCGTAAATGGGCTCAAGAACTCAAAGGATACCCTGAGGCCAAAACCAAAATCATTGTGGCCGAGAATAACTTCCATGGTCGCACTACTACCATTATTTCCTTTTCCAATGATCAGGAGGCGCGCAGTGGATTTGGTCCTTATACTCCAGGCTTTGAGCGCATTCCCTACAATGATTTAAAAGCCTTGGAAAAAGCTTTGGAAGACGATCATGTAGCCGGATTCTTAGTAGAGCCTATTCAAGGAGAAGCGGGAGTGGTAACTCCAGATGTAGACTATCTGCGTAAAGCTGCAGAGCTTTGCCATGCCAAGGGAGCCTTGTTTATGGCTGATGAGATTCAAACCGGTATTGCCCGAACTGGATCTTTATTAGCGGTTTGCGGTAACTGTACTTGCGAAGGACATTGCGAACGCCAAGAAGCTACTTATGTTCGTCCTGATGTTTTGATTTTAGGAAAAGCCTTAAGTGGTGGTGCATATCCGGTTTCAGCGGTATTGGCTGATGATAAAATTATGAAGGTTATTCAGCCGGGAACCCATGGTTCAACCTTTGGCGGTAACCCTTTAGGAGTAGCGGTGGCCATGTCGGCATTGGATGTTGTACGCAATGAGAAATTAGCTCAAAATGCCCGCAAATTGGGTGAATTATTCCGGGCTAAGATGAATGAGTATATCGAAAGCTCTAAGGTGGTAAACCTGGTACGCGGTCGCGGACTCTTAAATGCCATTGTGATTAATGATTCACCCACCAGCGATACTGCCTGGAATATCTGTTTGCGATTGCGTGATCATGGATTGCTCGCTAAGCCTACCCATGGTAATATTATTCGCTTTGCACCTCCTTTGGTTATGACCGAAGAGCAGTTATTGGATTGTGTTGATATAATTACTCGAACCCTGCAAGAGTTCGAATAAAATAAAAAGAGCGGCCCTGGAGCCGCTCTTTTCTTTTAGAGGATAAGGCCGTCTTGCGCGGCTTGTGCTTTTATTATTTCAAAAACTTGATTGCTAAAGGACATGGATTCAGGATCTTTATTTCTTTGCTCCTTAAGATAAAGGTCTCTTTCTTTTTGCAGTCGCTTCAATTTAGCAAGGATGGTAGATCGCTCTTTTTGCAATTCAGCAATTTTCGCCTTGCGATCTTCAGCGCTCAGTCCTTTCAGTTCTTCCGGTAATTCCTCCTCATGGAGATCCTCGAAATTCAGTTTGTTATTCTCCAGGTCATTCAGTAATTCCTTATGCCCGTAAAGGTTCTTAGAGCCCGATTCACTCATATTGTATTCAGCGCGGGATGCAGCCGCATTACTGCTTGAACTGCTGAATAAGCCCAGGGCTTTTTCTTTCTTCTCCAGCATGCGTTCCTTTTCTTGAGCGCTGCCATAGTAGAGTTTGGAATCATCCAGGCGATAGGAGTAAATGGCAATGGAATCATCCTGAGGACAACGAATAATTTGGTCACTGGCATTTTGATCTAATTGCAGGAATTCGCCATTCGTAGCTTTGGCCATTTCGCGAAAGTGATAAATGGCATCAGTACATTGGGTTCCCAATTTGATGCTATTGACGCGGATATTTTTCTGATTGGCCATTTTGCAGGCTTCCGGATAGCGCACTTCATTGGAGTAATCCATGTGCGGAGGACAATCACCTACCACAAATACGCTACGATAAGCCTGAGGTGAAGAAGACCATTGGAAGTCATTAATCGCTTCCCACAAAGCCTGGTTTACACTTTCAGGAGAATCACCTCCACCACTGGCTTCAATTTTTAAAAGCTCTGTGTAAATACTGTCGATATTACTGGTGTGTGGCAAGGAATAGGTAATAAAATTGTCTCCGCGATCGCGATAAAAAACCATTCCTAAGCGAATTTCCGGGGCTGGATTTTGCTGGGCCGTGACGCTTACAATGTCCCATATTTTCTCCCTGGCGGTATGAATTAATCCACCCATACTTCCTGTAGCATCCAGGCAGAAGACTAGTTCAACTTGAGGAGCCTTGGAATCAGATGCAGTGGTAGTGACCAATTCTGACTTTGATTCATTTACTAATTCGGAAGGAGGATTCTGGTTTTCGGCAATTTTAGGATTTTTTGCTTGGGGAGATTGACAGGCAGCAAGTAAGCCCAGGCTGACAAGCATTGGATAGATCGGCTTCATGGAATTGAATTTGGTTCCCTTAAGGAACGAAATAGAACCTGAATTCTTTTCAGCCGAAAGGCTATAAGGTAGTTTTTAAGAAAACTTTAAAGCTTTGAGACCGAGAGATTAACGTCGTCTTGCGCGTCTTGCTTGGCTAGCGGCACTAAGCTGAGGCTGATAAGGCACTAAGGGGCGCTCTAAAGCCTGAGCTAATAATTCGGCTTCCAATTTGGCTTGATCGAATAAACTGGAGCGCTTGATTAATAATTTTTTACGATGGTTTTTGGAGACCAGGTAAATATCATAAAAGACCTCGCTACTCGTCTCCGATTCTACCATGGCACGTGAATAGGCTTTCGTACTCTGTTTGGTCTTTAGGATACAGAGATCTGCATATTCCTCCAGACTTTGCCATTTTCCCATTTTAAGTCCGAGAAACTTTGTGTAAGATTGATATTGGTTCTTTTGAGGATCCAGGCGCAGACCGTTTTGAGCAAAGATTACAAAAATGCTTACTAGGATGGCTACGAATCCCGCAATAGGCTGGAAAGCTAAATTGATCAGGCCCGCTGCCATAATTACATAAAAGGAATATCGGGTGGCAGGAGGGAAGACCTTGGCTAGAATATTATCCAGTGAAGCGTGCATAAAAGGTTTTAAGGCGAAGTTATTAAAAGACTTTGTTTAGCACCACTTGCGTCTATTTTATAGGTCCTATTTCCTTCGATAAGCAGGCCTTGGCTTTGCGAACTGTTTAGCCTTTTACCATGCTTTACATCAATACGAATCACTTGTCCTTCAAAGTCTGTGGATACTTCAGGAACCACAGAATGTCCAATAATGATGCGATCGGCCTTGTAATAGCCTAAAATGGTGCTGAGTTCATTCGAGCTGATTTTTGAATAGTACTTGTAGTCGCGCACCAAGCCTCGGTACCAAAAAGGACTTTGTATTCCCATTAAGAAACTGGCAATTGAATCAGAATTTGGTTTCTTGTACAAATCCAAATCCAGGTTTTGGCGAACCAGATCATTGATTTCCGATAGGGATAGATTATACTTTAAGATATCGGGCGAAAGTCCGGCATGGACAAAGAGCTGATTGCCAATTTTTTCGATACAATTCTTAGATCGAAGCCATTGACCTAAATGCGATTGGGGCGAATAGAGTAAGCGATTATTGTCTTGAGGATCATCCTCATCACCTATTAGGGAAACCAATTTTTTATACTTGCCTTTGGCGTAATGGAAATTCCCTTGCAGATTAAGGATTTCATGATTACCTAGGATAAAATGCACCTGACCCCCTTGCGCCAGAGCTTCGGCTTCGAGTTTATAGATGAGCCAGAGTACGGCAGCTACATCTATACCCCGATCCACAAAATCACCCACTAAAACCAAATGCCCATCTCCAAAGCTCCAGTTAAGATCTTGATCAATAACCGAATGAGCTTGCAATAGCCCTTGTAGTGCTTCAAAATTCCCTTCAATGTCAGATATAGCTAAAAGCCTGGTATTTAGAGAATAATGATCCGCTGGAATCTCAATCCTTTCGTGAAGTGGCAATTGGAATTGAATGCCGGAACTACTCTCAACCCAAATGCTATCCGGGTTGATGGACTCTGTTAAAAGCTCATTTTCAGCATTTATACGAATCAGACTATCGCCTAAGATATAGGGACCATCAACGCCATTGAGGTAAAAGACCCGATCTTCAAAAAATTGAAAACGCCCAGCCTTTTCATCGTAACCTAACAATACCTTTTGATCACTACTGATCGTGCCATCGGTAAAACGAACTAATATGACCAAGATGAAGAAGAACGCTAGAAGACTGAATATAGAATAGCGAAGAATTTTGGGGGCTTTGGATTTTGTCAAATATTCAAATTTGGGATTAAAGCTATTGAATTTCTACTTGGAAGGGAGTAAGCTCATTTTCTTCATCATAGGTATTAAGCCCTAGGATATTAGTAAAAGTGATCAGGTCTCCCGATTTTAAAGTCAAAATCAGCTCTTGGTTAGAATCTGTGATTCTCGCCCCTTCATTCGTCACTTCCCAAAGGATTTCATGATTTCGAAAAGCAACGATATGGTAAGAAAGAATCGGGAAACGTACGCCACAAGCTAGTATTTCAGAGGAATGAATCGAACTTTCCATATTCGCTTCGGCAATGGCATTTTTACTAAAAGTACCTGCTCGTCTCTTGTATATAGATGGGATAGGATCAGGTATTTTCCGAACTTCAGTTAGCAAGCTGTCCACTAGAATACTGTCGCCATTTTCTACTTGATAGACTTTCATTTTCCAGGAGCCAATTTTAACGGGATAAGCAATCATTATTGTGCTGTCAATTTCAAGTAGGCCATTACTAACTTCAAAAATCAAACTATCAAAGGCTACGTTATGCTTATTTATGCTGAGGGGATTTGCTAAACCTTGGTAGAGATGATCGTGGGGAGCAGTTATTAATTGACTCTGGCCAATTAAGGATAAATGAAAGGAAATGAATATTAATTGTACTACCAGAACTTTCATTGAGCCTTTCTTTTTGCAAGTTGCCTCACTAATATTCCAACTAGTAAGCCCAGTGCTATACCACTAAGTAGATACAGATAACTGTGGTTTTTTTGGCTTCGGATTTTTTCCTCCGCCAATCTACTTTTTTCTTCCACAGCTTTGTCAATCGAGTCGAGCTGCATTTTGGCGATCTTAAGCGAGTCAAAACTTTGATTTCGACGGTAGATGGAATCCAAATGCTCGGCATAATCATCCAAACCATAAACTAACAACATGGGATCTACTTCACTTTGTATTAACATAGAGTGGAATTCTAGGCTTAAACTATGATCGCCCATATTTTCCTTTAACTGCCGATTTAAGTCCTTAATCTTGTCCCGAATTTTAAAATTATAATTAGGATTTTTACTGAATCTCATCGAGTAAGCATAGGCCAAAATAGCTTGCTCATAGGTTCCATGCTTTTTATTGAAATCGCCCAGTGTTTCTAATAGATTACTAAGAACCTCATTCGGAGCAGGAGTGAAGGGTACACGGGTTCGAATTTGGTAATTGAAGTCAAGGTTTACTTGTTCGGCTTTTCGTTTTCCTTCTCCCAGCCTTTGCTCCAGTTCTTCCATGGTGATGATGGGGTTCCTTTGCATCCAGATAGGATTCCTGTTTTTAGCCTTGATTTTGGCCTCTAGGATTTTAATATGAATCCATTCGCTCCCTCGATGTGAATCGGGATTAAGCTCATAGCCCTTGCGAATCAAGATCAGTGCACTGTCTAATTTTCCTTTTAGTTCAAAGGCAGTGCCGAGGTTGGCCACTACATTGTATTCTGTAGGATAGAGCTTAATTAAGGGTCTTAAAATACTTAAGGTGGAGTCGATCATGCCTAGTTGCATAAGTATTAAAGACAGGTCCGATTTGTACTGGAAATTATGTGGCGCTTCCTTAATCTTTTCTTTGTAGGCTTGCTTTTGCGACCGAAGCCAATCGGTATCAAAACTGAGCATGGTAGCGCTTAAATATATATCATGGGTATATCTAATTTCTCCATCCAGAGTATGACCGTAAAAATTCCCGCAGGCCAAAACAGCTTTGCTCCACAGGCTGAAAAAGAGTAAGGTTAACAGAATTAGCTTAGACCTCATAGACTGATTGATTTGTCTAGTATAACAGGTCTTTTAAGGGAATAGTATTTTCTAGCCCTATAGGTAGGGGCTCAATTTAGTTTCAATATTCTGAGCGCACCTTTGGCGACGAGGAATAGAACAATCATTCCAATGACTAAATCCGGCCAGGGCGAGTCTAAAACATAAACCAGGCTCCCGGCGCTAATCACTCCTAGGTTTATAATCACATCATTTGAGGTGAATATCAAGCTGGCTTTCATGTGCACTTCATCCTTTGTCCGTGATTTTTGCAGCAGGTATAAACATAGGGCATTGGCCAGCAGAGCAAAGGCTGAAACAATCACCATGCTTTTAAAATCAGGTAATTCCACAGGACTAATAAAGCGGTGTAGTACCTCTATAAATGCCAGGAAGGCCAGAGATAGTTGGAGGTAGCCCGCTATTTTGGCCACCCTTATTTTATGGATTAAAGTAGCTCCCACTGCCCAAAGACTTAATCCATAAACCAAGGCATCAGCCAGCATATCCAAGCTATCCGCCAGCAGGCCCATCGAATTGGCCAACCAGCCCCATAGTGCTTCTATTCCAAAGAAGCCCAGATTTATTAGAAGTACGGCCCATAAAAGGCTCTTCTCCTGTTTTTGATCTGCTGAACTAGCATCAACTTCATGGCTATTAATGAAACGACTGCCCAGCTTTAGTTCATCCAAAGCTTGGCTTAAAGGCTCTACCTTGCCCTGGTGTTGAATTTTTAATTGTCTTTGTTCTAGGTCAAAATTTAGATGATGAACTTGACTGAAATTTTGCAGCTTGAGCCGGATGAGATTTTCCTCAGAGGGGCAATCCATTTTGGGAATATAGAAAAGGCTTTGCTGAAGTTTCATGAATGATCTCTATTTACGCCAGGTTTTGAATTCCAAAATACGGCGCTGCAGATAGATTTTCGTAACGATCCGAATTCCCATGTATCGAAATAAAAGAAGGAAGGCTCTAGATTAATAGGACACATCCATATTTACTAGTATTAATCAAGAATTTGTATTCCTCTTTTTCTATCCAAATAAGCCGGTCTGCCATCCTCTAAAAAGAAAACAAACTCGATGTTTTTAGATTGCATAATTTCTTCAAACTCTTCGCTTTGATGATCATACAAGTACAAGCGGTGAGAATGGTCCAGGCTTAATACATAACGCCCATCAAGACTAAGTGCCCAGGAGAAGAAAACTGCATGATCTGTTGCAAATAGATTATTTAGCATATAGCTTGCTTCCAAGTGGGTTTCCCACATGAAAAGTAAACTGTCTTCATGGTAAATAAAAAGATAGCTTGCATCACTAAGCTTGTCTAATAGACTGAAGTACTCCCCATTAACAAAACTGTAGGAAGAGTGCGGAACATTTGCACTAAAAACTTCGTTTCCGTTTAAATCGAATTGATACCACTCTAAACCTGCGCCTATAATCAAGCGTTCTGTAGGAGCATAATAATTGATGTTGATTCCATTAATTCCGGCAAAGCTGGTGTTCCAGGTCTTTTGTACTTCCAGATCTTTATTCAGTAAATAGAGATGAGCCACTTGTCCTCGTTCGTATTTGTAGGATCTACTCAGTATATAAATGGAGTCTCCCACTAAGCAGAGATCGGCCAAAGAGAAGGAGAGCTTTTCTTTTTTTAGCAATTTGCCTTCCAGCGAATAGAGGTATAAGCGGCTCTTCTTTTGGTGGACATCGTAAGTAAGAATTTGCTGTTCATTACTGAAAATACGAGCACGATCTCCTTTTAGTTTGATGCTGTCGCCATGGCTGTAAAGCTTTAACTGCCCTTCCTCATCAGCATAGATGCTCAAATCCTTTTGCTCCAGATAATTAAAACTTCGAAATGGATGTTTTTGCGTATTGATGGAATAAATTACCTGTGCTGAAGCCCATTGCAGACTCATCAGCCCAATAATCAGGATTGTTTTAAAGCTAGGGAAGGGGGTTTTCATGGGACCCTAAAGGTAATTTAATGCCGTTTAAACCGTCAATCAATTATCTAGATTACTGCTCATTCACCAATTCTTGCAGTTTCTCCAGGTTTCGCAATTGTTGTGGACTCTTAACCTGACTGCGGGCATCTTGTAAGTAAAGCTTTGCTTGTTCACTGTCCTCTTGCAGATAGGCGATATAGGCTTTTAGCATTTTAGCTCTGAAACTGGTTTCTTTTTCATCCGAACGATTGGCCATTTTCAAAGCGGCATTTAAGGCTGATGTACTGTTGAAATTCTCGACAATATCATAAGCTTCGTCAAACAACATCGAAGCGGCCAGGCCAGGAGCTTTGGAATCTTGCTTTTTGATAAATGCCTCCGTGTATAAAGCAAACTGCTCACTTTGCCAGGCAAATTCTCGGCGAATATTCATGCGCATCACTTCCAGGCTGTCTTTAGGGAAAAGGGGCGGAACTACCAGCTTTTCACAGATGTTTTCGCAGAGAAGGGAATCTTTGCTCACAATGGCCAGGTCGAGATTATATTCAATAGCAGTGTTTAAAAAATCGGAGAGATTAAAATTCGGAACGGACTTGCGCAGGGCACTGGTATTGCTAAGGATTAGGGTGGGGTAAATGGTTTCCAGGCTTACCCCATATTGACTTAGAATCAAAGCCGCGGGCAGCTGTAATAATTCATTTTCGGATTTAGCGTTCAGGTATTCTTGCGCTAAATGGGTGGTGTTTCTAAAGTCAAAGTTCATGGCATATAGCTCCAGGAGCTTCAACCATTGCTGGTCGTTTAAGGCTTTCGCCTGATAGGCCTGAACCAAGGTGTCGTATAAGAATGGGGCTTTGGCGGCTTCGGCCATGGCACTGCGAAGGTCTTGGGCACTTTGATAACCACTGAGGACATCTAAAACAAATTCCTCTTCATTCATGATGTAGAAGGCCGGGAGATCATTTAAACTAAAAATACTTTCGAACCGGGCACCCATTGGTTTATGGATATCGATGGCTACGGTGGTATAGGCTTTTGCGGCTTGGTTTAGCCCGGCGTCATTGAACACCCCATCATCGTACATCTGTCTGAAATCACCACTGCGATCGTGTACGGCCATTAATATGAGGTGATGGTTCTGGCGGGCACTTTTCAGGACTAATTCGTAATCTTCAAAATCGTCGGCTTGCAGGAAGCGTAATTGTGCTGAAGCTCCTAAGCTTAAAAGACTAAGAAGTAGGATATACAGATTTTTCATTTTGTTCCGAAGTTTTGGCAGAGGTATACATCAAAATTGGGGCCTTTTTCAATTGCTTTCAAGGGGGAAACTCCAACTCCCAGATAATCAAAGGGTCCCAGTAAATTAGCTCGATGGCCAGGTGAATTTAACCAATCTTCTACGCTTTCTTCCGCTAATTCGCGATAGCTTTTATTGGGGATACGTTTTTTCTTTCGCGTTATGGCTTGCCCTTCGTCATTTAAATAATATTGCTCCCCATTGGCTACAGCCAGGATAAAGTTTCGGGCAATATTTTCACCCATATTCACGAAGCCCCCTCCAAAAAAGCCAATGCGACTTTTCAATTTTCCGAAATTGCGATCGCGGGGCCAAAGGTGTTCTAGCTTCCCTTCGCGGAGCATTCGATAAGCTTGATAAGTGGCGGAGGTATCCAAAACAGGATCATGCTCCAGACTGGAATATCCCAATCGCAATCGAGCGGCATTGGTGGCCTCAAAAATGGCCTCTTCTAATAGCTTGCGATCAAAATTGGCAGGATCTATTTCTTGATCCATTTTACTTTGAGCACTATCCAAAATCTGTGCATTCAGGCCCAAGGCAAGCAAACAGATTAGGGATGTGATCCAAGGTTTCATTTAAAGAGATCCGCTTTGCTTAAAGGACGTTCATCAAAGCGAGGTTTAAAGCCATCCAGAATTTTACGATCGGCCGGTATTTTATCGATGGGATGCATAACTCCTTCCGGTTTCCCAATCCAGGTAATACGCTTTACCTCACTGTCTTTTAGGATAATTAAGATCCGACTGCAAATGCTGCGGTTCATGCCTAAATAGCTGCCATCTTCCTCTTTGGGATAATAAATTGCTTCACCATTACCATTTACATAGACCTTTCGCAATTCGCCATTGCCAAATTTCCCAAGCATTTGGCGACCTTTCACCTGATTGTATCGAATGCTGTCGGTTTGGCTTACCATAAAGGCATTGCTCAATACCTTAAGGGTATCCGGTTTATCATTGGCTGTAAGCAGGTAAATAGTATCTCCGGTAATTTGAGTCGAATCATCCCACATAATAGGATCCTTATACATCCTAAAGGTAGAGTCCAAGGTGCTATAACTTAAGGAATCACAAGTTCCCTGCATGTCCTTTCGCATAAAACGAACCCCGTAGAAAATTTGCAATAATCGGCTTTGAGTACCCAAGCTATCGGTACGTGTACTCGAATAGAGGGTGTCTCCGTGGACATGCAGCGAATCACCTTCTTCATCCACCACAGTATACAATGGATCGCCGGTTACGTAAGCGGAATCTTTAACCCCAAAGTATTCGCCATAATTACCGGTAATCAGATAATGATCCAGGGTATCATGAATCAAAACATTGCGAAAGGCTTCTCCATATTCACCCGCTCTTTCGTAGTACAGGCTGTCGCCCGTTAAGTACCGAGGGCCATCATAGATAAAGGCATTCTTATTAAACTGGGCGATATCTGTTTGGGTATTGTAACGACCGTTCTCACAGTAGATCTTACTGCTATCACTGATAATAGTTGTAGGACCAAAGAAATAAGCGATATAGGCTTCACTGTCATAATCCATGGTATCCGTATAAATGGTATACTGAGGATTATTGAGAATCACCGAATCCTTAAAACTGAAAACTTTGAAATTACTATTGTAATAGCCTTCATGACTCAAGAGGGTGTTTTCGTCGCTCTCCACTATTCCACCGGTGGTATAATAGGCAATATTGGTATTACGGTCCAGGCGCAGTCGATCGGTAGTAAGGGTCATTTCCTTATCCTTCAACTTCACTTCATCGCCGGTAACAACCGCCTGCCGAGTTTCGCCGGAGTACTCCAATTGGTCACCCCACATAAAGAGGCTATCCCCCTGGTTCACTTCAATATTCCGAAAGGAGATGATACGGTTTTCATCCTTGAAGTACCAGGCTGAGTCGCAATCCATCAAAGCTCCTTCATGGTCAAACTGTACATTCCCGAATAAGCGGGTTTTACCAGCCTGAGTAGAAGAAAGCTGCTTGTCGGCCTTGTAATTAATCCGCTTGGTTTTTCGCTTTTCCTGCGCCTGGAGCTCAGAAAAGGAGAATACTAAAAGCAGGCAAAGGACTTTATACAGCGAGTTCTTCAAGCTCAATGGTTTGGGTACGATTAGGTCCCACGGAAAGGATGCTGATCGGAACGCCAATTTTTTCTTCCACATAAGCCAGATAGTCTTTCAGGGCTTGAGGTGCATCGTCCAAACTTTTCAATTCAGTGATGTCTTCCTTCCAGCCGGGGAGCTCTTCGTAAACGGGCTCAATCAAATTTTCGTCCAAACTGTAAGGTAAATGTTCAATTTCCTTACCCTGGTACAAATATTTGGTACAAACCTTAATCGTATCAAAGCCACTTAAAACGTCGGCTTTCATCATAATAAGGTTGCTTACTCCATTAATGGATACTGCATATTTTAATGCAGGAATATCCAGCCAACCACAGCGACGAGGACGACCGGTAGTAGCGCCAAATTCGTGACCTTTTTCTTGCAGGGAAGCACCCACCTCGTCGAATAATTCAGTAGGGAAGGGACCAGAACCCACACGGGTACAATAGGCTTTGAAGATTCCGAAAACTCGTTTAATGCGAGTAGGAGCAATACCTAATCCGGTGCAGCTACCAGCGCAAGTGGTGGTACTTGAAGTAACAAAAGGATAAGAGCCAAAGTCGATGTCCAATAAGGATCCCTGTGCACCTTCCGCAAGTACTTTCTTTCCGGCGCCTAAAGATTCATGAAGGTAATTTTCTGAATCAATTAGTGTTAAACCACGCAAGGTATCCACGGCTTCGAACCATTTGGCTTCCATTTCGGCCAAATCATTTTGATAGTCGAATTCATAATGCGAGAGCAATTGCTCATGCTTTTCCTTCAAGGTATTGTAGCGATCTTTAAAGTCGCTCAATTCGATATCCCCTACTCGTAAACCATTACGACCGGTTTTATCCATATAAGTAGGTCCGATTCCCTTAAGGGTAGAACCAATTTTATTTTTGCCTTTAGCTGCTTCAGAGGCAGCGTCGAGCATACGGTGAGTAGGTAAAATTAAATGGGCTTTACGCGAAATCAGCAAGGCCTCTTTTACATCTACATTATGACCTTTCAGAGCATCAATCTCTTTGCAGAAAATTACCGGGTCGATTACCACACCGTTACCAATAAGGTTTTTAATTCCGGGGTGGAAAATTCCACTGGGAATGGTATGTAATACGTGTTTAATGCCATCAAACTCTAAAGTGTGACCGGCATTGGGGCCACCCTGAAATCGAGCGATGATATCGTATTTACGGGTTAAAACGTCGACAATTTTTCCTTTTCCTTCGTCGCCCCACTGGAGGCCGAGTAGTACATCTACATTCATGGAAATGAGCTGCTTATTAGCTTGGTAATTATTCGGATTGAGCATTGGATTCCGATTCCTCTTGCTTTCGAGTGCCATAGAGGTAAAGGGAATGCGAATTAATTTCGATCCCAAAGATTTCGGCAACTGTATCTTTAATTTGTTGCAAACGGGGATCGCAAAATTCCAGCACTTCACCGGTATCGGTTAAAATGATATGGTCGTGCTGTTTATTGTAAAATGATTTCTCGTAATAAGCTTGGTTTTGGCCAAACTGATGCTTGCGCACCAATTTCGAATCCAACAGTAATTCGATGGTATTGTACAAGGTAGCGCGGGAAACCCGGTAATTCTTATTCTTCATAAGAATGTACAAGGATTCAATGTCGAAATGCTCCTCATTTTCATAGATCTCTTGCAAGATCGCATAGCGCTCTGGAGTCTTCCGCTGCTTATTCTTTTCCAGATATTCTGTGAATACCTGTTTTACCGTCGCAAATTCCTGCTCATTCATGGACTAAAACAAAGCTGCAAAGATAGTTAATCTCGCTCAGCAAACCGGCGTTCTACCGAACTCACTCCCTCTATCTTTCGCAGACGTTCAATAACTTTTTCTAAATGCAGCTTATCCTGCACCACTACTGTGATCAAGCCCTCAAAAATCCCCTCATCACCAGCGATATTTATGCTGCGGATATTTACATGCAGGTCGTTCGAGATAATCTGTGTAACCTTATTTACCAATCCAACGGTGTCAATCCCGCGAATTACCAATACTGAGGAGTACTCTTTCTTCTTGGTGCTTACCCATTTAGCTCTTAAAATACGCTGGGCGAAATTAGACTGCAGGTATACGGAGTTGGGGCAGTTTTTATGGTGTAGTTTAATTCCTTCTGTGGCAGTGATAAATCCAAACACATCATCGCCGGGAATGGGATTACAACACTTGGCTATTTTATAATCGAACTCTTGCTCATCCGGACCAAAAACAATGAATTTCTGATCGTCGCCACCAGCATCTTCTTTTTCCTTTTTCTTGGCTTTATTCAGGTCATTTTTACTGCGACCAATAATACGCTTGCGCAGATAGGAGTAGAAGCCTTGATTTTGATCGCGCATAAACTCCTTGAGTTGCGCATTATCAATAATCTGCATGCCCACCTTGTAATACAGCTCGGTGCTGTTCTTCAGGTGGAAGTATTTTACCATCTCCTGGATAAGGTTCTTGCTGGGCTTAACCTTGATGTATTTAAGTTTACGCTCCAGAATTTCCTTGCCATCATCGGCAATCTCGCGGCGCTCACTCTTTAGGGCGCTCTTAATATTGTTTCGTGCCTTACTGGTAACTACATAGTTAAGCCAGTCTTCCTTGGGCTTTTGTTTTTGGGAGGTGATAATTTCTACCTGATCTCCACTTTTAAGTCGATAGTTCAGTGGTACCAGGCGACCATTTACTTTAGCTCCCAGGGTTTTCAGTCCAACGTCGGTGTGGATGCTAAAACTAAAATCGAGGGGCGTAGAGCTAGATGGTAAAATCATTAAATCCCCCTTAGGCGTAAAGATGTAAATCTCATCCGCCATCAGGTTCATCTTAAATTCATCTACAAAGTCAACCGCATTGCCTTCGTTGTTTTCGAGAACTTCACGAATACGATTAATCCATTCATCCAATTTAGATTGACCAGAGGAGTCTTCTTTGTATTTCCAGTGAGCAGCATAGCCTCTTTCGGCTACTTCATCCATGCGTTTAGTACGGATTTGCACTTCTACCCAATGCCCGGCTGGCCCCATTACTGTGGTGTGCAAGCTCTCGTAGCCATTAGCTTTTGGCGCCGAAATCCAGTCGCGGAGGCGTTCGGTATTAGGACGGAAATGATCGGTTACAATAGAGTAGGCTCGCCAGCAATCTGATTTCTCGCGCTCCGGACTGGAGTTCACGATAATCCGAATAGCGAATTTGTCGTAGATCTCATCAAAACCTACCCCTTGGCTGAGCATCTTTTTACGGATGCTGTAAATGCTCTTGGTGCGTTCCTTTATTTCAAATTCAAAGCCCTCTTCCTTAAGGTACTTTCGGATGTACTTGCTAAAATCACTTAGGTAGCGATGGGCTTCATTTTGACTGTTCTTGAGGCGAAGTACAATGTCTCTATATACCTCAGGCTCTGTGTATTTAAGGCTTAGATCTTCGAGCTCTGTTTTAATATTATATAGCCCGATACGATGGGCGAGTGGTGCATAGAGGTAGAGGGTTTCAGAGGCGATTTTCAGCTGTTTATGCTGGGGCATCGACTCCAAAGTCCGCATATTATGCAGGCGGTCTGCTAGCTTAATTAAGATCACCCGAATGTCATCCGACAGGGTGAGCAGCATTTTCCGAAAGTTCTCCGCTTGCAGGGAAACATCCATGTCGAAAATGCCACTAATCTTAGTGAGCCCGTCAATAATGCGCGCAATGTCCTCATCAAAGAGACGCTCAATATCTTCGAGAGTATAATCACTGTCTTCAACCACATCGTGAATAAGGGCACTGGCCACTGATTTTGGGCCTAGTCCAATCTCTTCACTCACAATGCGCGCCACCTCAATAGGGTGATAGATATAGGGTTCGCCGGATTTACGTCTTACCTCCGAATGGGCATCGCGCGCTAAACTAAAGGCGCGTTTCAAGAGGTCACGATCTTCCTTATCCATGCGGTCTTTCATGGTTTTTAGAAGATGGTTAAAGCGACTGTTAATCTCTTTTTCCTCGGCTTCTATTTCTGCTTCCGTCATGCTCATAATTAAACCGAAAATAATGGAAATATCAGCCTCCTCCGCGTCCTGAGGGGCTAAGCTTTTCACAAAAATATCAGCAAGCTGATTTTAACCTATTTTATTTTGATTGCTCGATCGAAAGCGCTGAATTTTGGAGCTTCTCTTTTGGCTATGCTTGGTACTGCGGCCTTGCACTCTTTTACGCCACATCTTAAAACTGGAGGCTTTCATTTCGCGACGCATAAGCGCAATAACCTCCGCTTCGTTTAGTCCAAATTGGAATTCTATGGCTTCAAAGGGAGTACGATCTTCCCAGGCCATTTCAATAATTCGATCGATTGCTTCAGTATTTAATACAGGCATAGCTTATAAAACTTCCCGAATCAAATTTTGTTTGCGATTTTTGCCCAATGTTAAAAGACCTCAAATTCGACCCCGTGAGTGGGGTGGAAGTAGCCATTGCTAAAACCCCCGAAAAGACCGGCGAGTCTACTTTCTATCTCTATATCATCAACCATAAAGAGGTTGATTTAAAGAACATTTTGGTAATGACTGAGGCCGAAGAAAAAGAAGATGGCTCGGGCCGAAAAACTTCTAAGCTGCGTCATTTCTTTGAATTACTGGCGGCCGGAGAAAGCTTGAAGGTAGAAACTGTTGACCCTTCAGTACTGTCCTTTTACAACCGTGTTTGGTTGAGTTTTTATATTGATGGGCAGGTGTATGATCGCCGCTATATGATAGAGCCCTTTAAGGAATGGGACTTAGAGCCTATTGAAGCCTTGGACCTAAAAGGGCGTAAAGGAAATTAGCCAAACTTTCCTGATATCTATTCGTTATATGAATATGAGAAAAACAGCTTTTAGCCTCCTTATTGCCTTATTTGCATTATCCGCCTGTACTCGAGATAAGGGTGAGATTAGCTTTCGTATGAAGTACGAAGCCAATTATGTGGTAGAAAGCAGTGTGGGAATTAATGTGCCTTTTACCCTCCAAACACCGCCAGTACAAAGCAATAGCGAGCAAGCCTTCCGTAATAATAATACCAATGCCAGTTTGGTGAGTTCCATAACCATGGACTATGCCCAGTTTGCCATTACCGCACCTGAGAACAGCGATTTCTCCTTCCTTGAAAGTGTGAAGCTGGTCATTAAGGCCGATGGTTTAGAAGATAAGACTTTGGCCGAATTAAATCCGGTTCCAGCCAATGCTGGTAATACGATTGTCTTAAATACCAGCAAGGCTAATTTTAAAGAGTATTTACTGAAGGATGAGTTCAGTTTAAGTCTGGAAACGGTTACCGATGAATTTCGAAGCGAGGATCAAGAGTTTCGATTTAATGGTGAATTCCTGGTGAAAGCCGATGTGCTGAACTAGCTGAGGCTGATGATATTCGGATCGGGGAATTCCTTCTTCTTTTTAACTATTCTATGCCGGATTTCGGGTACTGCTTCTTAATTTCGCAAGCAGTATTTAATAATCCTCAAATTATATATAAACATGAAAGTTACCGTTGTGGGTGCAGGGGCCGTAGGTGCCAGCTGTGCAGAATACATCGCCATGAAGGACTTTGCCTCTGAAGTGGTATTGGTAGATATTAAAGAAGGTTTTGCCGAGGGGAAAGCCATGGACCTGATGCAAACCGCATCTTTAAATGGTTTTGATACCAAAATTACCGGCAGTACCAACGATTACACCAAAACCGCCAATAGCGATGTAGCGGTAATTACTTCCGGTATTCCGCGTAAACCCGGGATGACCCGCGAAGAATTGATCAGCACCAATGCCGGTATCGTTAAAACCGTAGCTGAGAACCTGATCAAAGAATCTCCAAACGTAATTATCATCGTGGTTTCTAACCCAATGGATACCATGACTTATCTGGCACACAAAGCTACCGGCCTTCCTAAAAACCGTATCATCGGTATGGGTGGTGCCTTGGATTCAGCTCGTTTTAAATATCGTTTAGCAGAAGCTACTGAAGCTCCTATTTCCGATATCGACGGGATGGTAATCGGTGGTCACAGTGATACCGGTATGATTCCATTAACTCGCTTAGCCACTCGCAACAGTGTTCCTGTTTCTCAGTTTATCTCTGAGGAGCGTATGCAAGAGGTTAAAGAAGCGACCAAAGTGGGTGGAGCTACCTTAACTAAATTGTTAGGTACTTCAGCTTGGTATGCTCCAGGTGCTGCCGTGGCCGCTATGGTACACGCCATTGCTACCGATGCTCACAAAATGTTCCCATGTTCTTGCTTCCTTGAAGGTGAGTATGGCTTAAATGATATCTGCATTGGTGTACCTGCTTTAATTGGTGCCAATGGTGTAGAGAAAATCGTTGAGATCGAATTAAGCGCTACTGAGAAGGAAGAATTAAGCAACTCTGCTGAAGCAGTAAGCAAAACCAATGGATTGCTTTAATACGAAGCTTTCCTTAGGATCCTATAAAGAAAAAGCCTCCCATTGGGAGGCTTTTTCTTTATAGACTTAAACAGATCACTGCACTCTTGGGCAGGACTCGAATTTCTTTTTCCAAGGGTCTTTCCTCCATCAAATCTCGACCTCCTTTGAGGCCAAATTCAGTGGCAGTTACCGCCAGGCTTTGTTCAGAGTTATTGATCAGAATAACTAACCTTTCTTGTTTGTTCATTCGTTCAAAAATGAAGAGGTCTTTTTCATCATCTGCCAAGATTACCTTATAACTACCATCTGCTAAAGCAGGATGTGCCTTGCGAATGGCAATGAGCTTTTGATAATGGGCACGTAAGTCCTTGTTTTGCTCCACTTTGTCGGCTTCGGCTCTTTTGCTTTGATCGGGTTGATATACTTCATCCGCATATTGAATATCGGACCAAACCATAGGTTTGCGATCATCAGGATCATTACCACCCCACATGCCCACTTCATCACCATAATAAATCATGGGAGCACCCAAATAGGTGAATTGGAAAAAGGCAAAAAGCTTTTGCAATTGAATTTCATCTGCATGCGGTTTACGCACTTTATATTCGGGATTATCGGCCGCTTTCGAAAAGCCAAAATAATCGCCCCAATCTCGAAAATTTACGCCTCCACGATTTACGATATGCGAGCCAATGCGGTTTACATCATGGGAACCGAAGAGGTTCTGCATCGCATAGGGGAATTCGGGAGCGAAGGCCTCACGCATTCTTTTTAATTCGGCTTCAAACTCAGAAGGACTGCGATGGTTTTTTCCTTCAGGGTTGATGAAGAACTCGGTGCAGGTAAAGGCCCAATTGTAATTCATTTCTGCATCAAATTCATCACCGGATAGATAGGGGAGAGTTTCATTGAGTGGGCTCACTAATTCTGCCGTGATATAGGCATTGGGATTTAGTGACTTAACATGAATGCGCCAATCTTTCCAAAATTGATGGTCCACACAAAAGGCAACATCCAAACGCCAACCATCAATACCAAAGGCCGGACCTTTACCCTGTGGGTTCATCCATCTTTCAGTGGCAGCAAACACATAATTACGGGGCCCAGCTACCAAACCGTTTTTGTCCTCTTTAAATTCGGGTAAGGACTTCACACCCCACCATCCTTCATAATCGAATTCATTGGCTTCAGTATTGGGATCATCCCAGCTTTTTATGGTAAACCAATCTTTATAAAGACTCTGCTCTTGATTTTTACGCACATCAGCGAAAGCGAAACTATTGTAGCCCATATGGTTAAAAACCCCATCGAAAATAATGCGCATTCCTCTGCGATGCACGGCTTCGATTAATTCCAGTGCCAGTTTATCAGCGCTGGTCCACACCCAGGTTTGAGGATCAAGCGGATTTTCGGTTTTGATTAAAGCTCGGTCGCCTGCGGGATCGGGGCCAAAATTGGGGTCTACATGATGATAAGATTCACCATCGTATTTATGCAAGCTGGGCGACTGAAATATAGGGTTGAGGTAAATGGCATTAATACCTAAGTCCTGAAGATAATCTAATTGATCAATGATCCCCTGAAGATCGCCTCCATAGCGGCGACGTAGCAAATGCTTCCATAATTCGGGTTCACCATTGGCATTTTCCCAATCTTGCAATTGATACCAGTCGGAGCCCCAGGGATGAATTTGCCAATGTTCTGGCATTTCCTGCGGATCTGCATAAGCCAGATCTTTAATTTGAGGATCATTGCTTGGATCGCCATTGCGAAAGCGCTCCGGGAAGATCTGATACCAAATCGCATATTTAGCCCAATCCGGTGGTGCTTGCGCCTGATGTAGTGCCGGAATAAAGAGGATTGAAATAAGGAATAGGTAAAAATGATTTTTGCTTGGGCTTGGCTTCATTGATCTTAGACTAGAATTGTAATTTAGGGGAAAATTTTGAGGATGAAAGTAGTAAAGTGGATCTTAATCAGCTTGGCAGCTCTGGCCTTAGTTCTCTATCTGGCTTTTCAATGGATGAAATACAATACCAAGAAAATGTCGCCGGAGGGCAGTGCAACCTTTAAGTTTGAGCAGTACGACGTTAAGATTAACTACAGTCGACCCTCGGTAAAAGGAAGAACCATCTTTGGTGAACTAGTACCTTATGATGAAGTTTGGCGGACCGGCGCAAATGAAGCCACTGAATTTAGTACACTGACCGATTTAGAAATAGGAGGAAAAACTTTACCGGCAGGTAAATACACCTTATGGACCATTCCAGGGCCTAAGGAATGGCAAGTGATTTGGAATTCACAAACCGGTATTTGGGGCGTAAATTGGGATCAAGTCGCCAATAGAGATCCTCAATTCGACGTTCTTACTACCACGGTATATAAAGAAACTACCCCAAATATTATTGAAACCCTCAGCATAAATCTGGTACAAGCCGGGGAAGGCTTGGAAATGCAACTGGCCTGGGAGAATGCGCTGATTCGGGTTCCTATGAAATGATTCTATGTCACTAAGACCCATACTTCTGCTTTGCCTGGTTTTAAGTAGTTCTTTTCTCCAAGCTCAGCAGGATACCTTGGTTTATTTTGAGGTGCGCTTTGATCTCGACTCTGATCGACTTAAGGCCTCCGAGAAAGAGTCTCTCGACTCCTTATTAATGCAATATCCTATCTCTATTCTTAAAGGGGTTAAGCTCTACGGGCATACGGATAGCTTAGCCGATATTGACTACAACCGTAAATTATCGAAGCGCAGGGTTTTGTCGGTTCTGCAGTATTTGGTGTATCAAAAGCTGGACCCCCGTTTAGCTAGTACGGATTTTTACGGTGAGGAAAGACCACGTTATTCAAATGCTCCTGAGGAACGATTCAAGAATCGACGAGTAGAACTGGAGTTTTTAGTTGACCTTTCCCTTTTACCAGATCCGGAAAGGAAGATGAGCGAACAAATATTGGAGACAGGAACTAAGATTCGATTGGCTAATCTCAATTTCGTCGGAAATCAGGCTATTCCCATGTGGCATAGTATGGATGAGTTGCGGGAGTTACTATTGGTAATGGAGCGAAACCCTGAATTGGAAATTAAACTCCACGGTCATGTTTGCTGTAGTAATGATTTTGAGCTTTCCGTTGCTCGGGCTCGTATGGTTTACGATTTTTTACTGAGTCAGGGGATTTCTAAGAACCGCCTCGAGTATCAGGGCCATGGCAATAAGCAGCCTTTATTTGATGAGGTGGATGAGGAATCGAGAGCTTTAAATAGAAGGGTGGAGGTCGAAATTCTTTATAATGACTCCAATCGGAAGGAGGCAGAAGCCAAAGCCCGTTTAAGAGTGGAAGCGCCGGTTATGAACGTTCAGTTTATAAAAGGAAATGCTCGTTTAAGTCCTTCCGGAGATTTTATGCTTTCGCTGATTGCAGATATGCTTAAAGAATCGGAAGGCCTCTTTTTTGAGTTCGAAGTTTACGATAATATCAATAACAGCCGCTTAAGTGCTCAGCGTGCTTCAGCCATAGGGAGGACCTTTCGGAAGAAGGGGGTGAAAAATAATTTATTCAAGGTTAATACTTTAGCCTTTCGTCCGGGACTGGTACAATCGGAGGACATCAATCTGATTCGTGTAAAAATGATTGAAAAATGAAGGAACTACAACGCTATTTATTGCTGGAATTTCCAGTGAAATTAAAGGCACTAAAACCCAAATCGAAGCGTCAGTTTGGTGAAATGTCGGTAATCGAAATGCTGGATCATCTGCGTAAAGCATTCCTTTTAAGCTATAATGAAACTCAGGCGGAGATTAGCAGTCCGGAAGAGCAATTACCAAAGCTACAAGCCTTTTTAGCTTCGGATAAGCCTATCCGACCCGGTGCAGCGGCTCCTAAAGTATATTTAGAAATAAAAGCGAATAAGGAAGACTTTGAGGAAATGAAGTATCTATTGATCAAGGAAATGGTGGCTATGCTGGCCTATTTCGACAAGCATCCGGATTTCACCAAAGTACATCCCATCTTTGGGAACTTGAATGTAGAGCAATGGTTACAACTGCATAAGAAACATACCGAACATCATTTACGCCAATTTGGTATTGAATAAAATAAGCCCCGGTCCTAAAAGGTCGGGGCTTTTTAATGCTTTTTAGTTTAGACTATAATCCGCCTAAGTCGATAATGTCGCTAAGATTTGGAGTTTGGAACCAATCACTATTTTGGGCCCCGGCACTACCTGCCCAAAGACTAAAGCTAGGATAGGCAGTTATCATATCAACCTTTTCCATGGGATGTCTGAAGTTATCACCATCCAATACAATATCCATAGCCCAGGGTAGGCCGGTAGTAGTTTTATAGGTACCGTTTACATCATCGCCAGTATTGTACAAATTAGCGTCGGCTGCATTAGTACCACTAAAGCCGGATAAGTGAATTTCGCGTCCTCTTTGATTTTTATGGAAGATGTAGAAATCATTTAAGAAATCAGCGCCATTGTTATTGGCCACGAAATTGATGGTGAATCGAATGGTATCTGGATCAGCCATTCTGCCTGCTTCGGTATTATTGTAATACTGAGAGCGCACTTGATCGGGATCGGAGAAAAGTATGATACCATTGCTTACATCAGGATCGAGGCTGGCATTGCCACTAACTGAAGAAATGATAGAGCTCATGCTGTTTTTAGCGCTGTTGGTAAGGCGTAGGGCTAAACCACTTTCTATACCACCACCAAAGGCATCCAGGGCAATTTCATATTCGGCAGAAACCCATTCGTCATCACCATTCTTTACCAAGCTGCTTTTTACATTGATGACCATATCATTAAAGTCATAATCACCTTTCAGTGGCCACATATCTTCATAGGCAATAGTCTGGCGCCCTACAGTCGGGTAATAGCTTAAATAGGCGCGGGTAGGATCATTAGGGAAGTCATCATCACCATCGGCAACCCCGTCATTATCAGTATCGGTAATAGCGGCTGGATTGCTTAAAAAGGCATTATCAATCCAGGCATTATCATATAAATTGAAGAGCGCTACTACCACAGTACTGTTATTAGGTACCACCGAACTGATTACCTTATCATTGCTGCTTAATACTTTGGAAGTGCTGCTTTGAGCATAGGATGAATTAGCATTGGAATAGAAGAAGAGATAGGCCCGCACGTAGCCGTGGTAATCGGCACTAAAGTGGATGCTATCTCCCGGTTGAACAGTATGGATTTGCCATAAGTGAGTCCACCGATTATTATCAACTTTAAAAACTTTGGAACCATTTTGTTGAGGTTGACTGAATTCATTATCAGTTACATACCATTTCTGATCATCTGCAGTTCCACTGGTAGGATCAAAAGAATAGCCCACATTTTTATAAGCAACGGTTTGTTGAAATCCGCCATTGCCTAACATATTGGTTCCAGGAGGAGTACCAGTAAAAGCTTGTTTACCTAAAACTTTATTGCTAGTAGATGCAATTTGATCTAAGGGGTCACTTAATTGAAGAACCACATTCTTTTTAAGCTCTAAAGGCCAACTTTGACCAGTGGCATTTAGGTGAAAGTAAAAGCCATTGCTGTTATCGGGTATAAGCACTGAAAAATGGGCTCTATTATAATGATCAATAGTGGCCAGGGCCAGACGATCACCTAATTCATTGCGGATCTCCAGTTTAGTTCCCTGTAAATCCATTGGGAAGAGGCTGCTTTCTTTCAGTTCAACTTCCATTTGAACCTGGTCGCTGCTACTCCAATTGAAGTCTTTAGGCACAGTAAGTTCGTTGAAAGACTGAGCTACGATCGGATTCTGCTGATTGGATTTGTCTTCAGAACAAGCCTGAAAGGCCAGGGCTAGAATCAAAATGGGGGCTAACTTCTTCATCATTAATTGCTTTACACGGCGAATGTGCAGATATCCTCGTTGGTTGGACCTCAAATTTCGATCATTGGTCCCAAAGCGCAGATGAAGGGTAAAATTACAAAAGCTATATAAAGGGCTAAGATGTTAATGAAAAAAGCCGGAGCTGATCCTCTCTCGAGGGGCATCCGGCTTTTCAACCAACCAAACAAAACTATTACTCCAAAGGAACTAGCGCTTGGCGCTAGTGTTTCCTTTATAACTCCATTCGCGGAGCCTTCGTATGCTGTTAAGGAAGTTTTAACACTTCATTGATGATATTCAAACTTCCGTTAAATGCTGTTATATCTGTAACCAAAACTTGTGCCTGACTTGCATAAGCACTTGCGTTTCGACTAACAATTAAATTTCCACCAAGCAGCTCAACACTAAGGTTCGCTGAAGCCAGCTGACTGCTGAGGTTTCGGCCCGATAAATTACTCAGGCTATGCGCACCATTAATCAGGTGAGCCTTAATTAGATCTGTCAAAGCGGCAACTCCATGATCTGCCAAATAGCCATCCAAATCACCACATCCTATACTTTGAAAATAGCGGTCAAATGCCGCATCGTTCGGCGCTAACAGAGTATATTGATTTTGATCGTTATTGAGTAGGGGTGCCAGATTGCAAACCTGGAGTGCGCGATTCAAAATGCTAAACTCAGCACTGTGAGCACTTACCAGGGCATTAAGAGTAGCGGGACGAAGCACTTCATCAATTTGATGTAAGTAGCCTTGACTAAGTACCCGATCTTTTCCGGGAATATTAAGCCAGTGACCATTGATGCGTACCACAGACTTTGATCTCCAGAAATGCATATTTACACTACGATTACTGCTGTTCTGAGCCAGGGTAGGGACAAAGGCGGAGTGTAAGTTCTCTAATTTGGCCGCTTCCGGAATAATGTGGGAACCAATCCAGGCATTGTAATAACTATTGCCAATTAAGGCCTTTAATTCGGTAAAATCCTCTACTTCCCAATCTGCCAAGAAGTCTTGTAAACTGGCATCAGTAGGGGCTAAAATGGTTAAACTTTGTCCGCTTAAATCCAAATCGGCTTCAGCCATAGCAGTACCAAACAATTTCGCTCCTGAAATAGCGGATACCTGCTCATTTAAACTGAGCGAGCTTATGTGCTGATCGACCTGATCATTTTTGGAACAGGCAAAAACCAGTGAGAGGGTGCAGAGTAAAGCTAGTCTTCGCATTATTACCTTTGAGGTTCATAATAGGTACGTTTTACACATGAGGAAGGTTTGGTTGGAAGAAAAGAATACTAACTTTTTAAGTATTGATAGCCTGCATTTTGCCTACGATGAGCAGCCCGTTTTAAATGGTTTGAAGCTAAGAATGAAGCAGGGTGAGCGATTGGGAATTGTAGGCGCCAGCGGTTCAGGGAAAAGTACGCTGCTAAAAGTTTTGGACGGAAGTTTAGTGCAGAGTCGTGGAAGCCTGGTCCTCAAAAATGTGGATTACAGTCTGGAGCGAAACGATCGAATAAATAAGCATCCCAAGGTAGCCTTAATGGCACAAGATTTTGATTTGAATCCCAGCCTAACTGCAGATGAGAATATAGAGTGGAAAGGACGGCATCTCAGTTCCAGTGCTTTGAAGCGGTATTTGGGACGAGTACATCGGGCCTTTCATTTGCAAAAGGTAAAGGATCAAAAGTTAAAAGAGCTCTCTGGAGGACAAAAGCAAAGGGTCGCTCTGGCTTGTGCCTTAATTTCGGATGTGGAGTTGCTTCTTTTGGATGAGCCCTTCTCTCAATTAGATTATTATTTAAAACAGGAGCTTTTGCAGTTTCTGGAAAATGAGAGTGGGGATCGAAGTATTATAATGGTTGGTCATGAGCCTACCGATTTAATGCGCTATTGCGATCGTATTGCGGTTTTGGATAAAGGAAGGGTCCTGCAAGTTGGCACGGTGGATGAAGTGTATCATCGGCCTCGAAATTTGCAAGTTGCCAGATTAACCGGAATGATTAATCATTTAAGTAAGGAAGAGCAGGAGGCTTGTGATCTGAAGGAAAGCTTGTTCAGGCCACTGCACTGTAGATTGCAAAAAGCGAAGGGTAATTCCTCCTGGGAGTTGGTACGCTTAGAATACCATGCCTTCGGTCAATTGGCTTTACTCAAACATTCCAGTGGTAAACAAATTCGAGTACAAATTCCTATGGATGGGGAGTTTCAGCCTGGAACCTTTTGGGAATTGAGCATAAAAAAACCCTGAGTCCTAAGGAGCCAGGGTTTTAATATCAGAATCCCGAAGGATTATTATTTCTTTACTCTCGTAACGATTGCTTTGAATGCATCGGGATGATTCATGGCTAAATCAGCCAATACCTTACGGTTCAACTCGATACCTTCTTTCTTAAGTAATCCCATAAAAGCGGAATAAGACAAGCCATGTTGGCGGGCTCCGGCGTTAATACGCTGAATCCACAGGCTGCGGAAATTCCGTTTTTTGTTTCTACGGTCACGGTAGCTGTACTGAAGCCCTTTTTCTACGGCGTTCTTAGCTACGGTCCATACATTTTTACGACGTCCAAAATAACCTTTGGACATCTTCATCACCTTTTTACGGCGTGCTCTTGATGCAACTGAATTTACTGATCTTGGCATACAATTAATTTTTTGTGCAAGGCGGTCGGTTTAAGACTCTTAGGGGCCTTACCCAGGGTTTATTAATAACTCGATTAAACTCAAATAGTAAGCTGACGCTTAATGTTTGCTTCGTCTGCTTTATCTACTAAACCAGACTGTGTAAGGTTACGCTTTTGCTTAGTTTCCTTTTTGGTAAGGATGTGGCTTTTAAAAGCGTGCTTTCTTTTGATTTTACCGGTACCAGTAAGCTTAAAACGCTTCTTGGCACTGGATTTAGTTTTCATCTTTGGCATTGCTCTTCGCTTTTATCCGGGTTCTGATATTATTTTTTAGGGGCGATCATCATGATCATCCGTTTACCTTCCAACTTAGGCAAGCTTTCTACTTTTCCTAAATCTTCCAGATCTTGAGCTAAACGAAGCAAAAGGATTTCTCCTTTGTCTTTAAACACAATCGAACGTCCTTTAAAGAATACATAAGCCTTTAATTTAGCCCCTTCTTTCAGGAAGTTCTCAGCATGCTTGCGCTTGAACTCATAATCGTGATCATCAGTGTTGGGGCCAAAACGGATTTCTTTAACCACCGTTTTTTGCGCCTTCTGAGCGATCTCTTTTTGTTTCTTTTTCTGGTCGTAGAGAAATTTCTTGTAGTCGATGACCTTTGCTACGGGAGGATCTGCCTTCTCCGTAATCACCACCAAATCCAAACCTCGGTCGAGGGCAATTTTCAATGCCTCTTTTGTGGAGTAAATATCGGGTTCTACATCTTCACCAACCACCCGTAGTTTAGGATAGTTGATCTTCTCGTTGATCTTGTGTTTGTCTTCCTGAGGTTCCCTTCTCGGTCCTCTTCTTCTGTGGTGGAATCTCTTAGCCAGAATTATTCTATTTAGTTATACTTCAAATTCACCTATTTCATCGTTGATCTGCGCATCTACATGTTCCACAAATGCTTGTAAAGACATGCTGCCTAGATCTTCTCCGCCGTGTTTCCGCACGGAGACTGTGTTTTCTGCCGCTTCTTTCTCCCCAACAATTAACATATAAGGGATTTTGGAAACTTCCGCGTCTCGAATTTTACGGCCAGTTTTTTCAGCACGCTCGTCAACGAGGGCGCGAAGTTCGTAATTTTTAAGCAATCCTGAAACTTTCTGGGCATAATCCAAGTATTTATCTGAAATCGGAAGGATTGCTATTTGGGTGGGCATCAGCCACAAAGGGAAGTTGCCACCGCAGTGTTCCAGCAGTACCGCCACGAAGCGCTCCATGCTCCCAAAGGGGGCACGGTGAATCATAACCGGACGATGGTTCTCATTATCGGAACCCTTATATTCTAATTCAAAGCGCTCAGGTAAATTGTAATCTACTTGAATGGTTCCTAATTGCCACTGGCGACCCAGTGCATCTTTTACCATAAAGTCGAGTTTGGGACCATAGAAGGCGGCTTCGCCATATTCTACCACATAGTCCAAATCTTTCTCGATTACCGCCTCTTTAATTGCATTTTCCGCTTTTTCCCAATTGCTATCGCTGCCGATGTACTTGGAGCGATCTTCCTGATCCCGCAAGGAAACCTGAGCAGTATAACTTTGGAAATCCAGAGTTCTGAAAATGTATAATACCAGATCAATTACCTTCTTGAACTCGTCTTTTAATTGATCGGGAGTACAGAAGATATGGGCATCATCTTGAGTGAAACCACGCACGCGGGTTAAACCGTGCAATTCACCACTTTGCTCATAGCGGTATACGGTACCGAATTCCGCAAAGCGTATGGGTAAATCGCGGTAGGAGCGGGGTTGACTTTTATAAATCTCGCAGTGATGCGGACAGTTCATGGGTTTTAAAAGGTACTCCTCATTCTCTTCCGGAGTATGGATAGGCTGAAAACTGTCTTTACCGTATTTGGCGTAATGCCCGCTGGTTACATACAATTCCTTATTACCAATATGTGGGGTAATAACGGGATCGTAGCCTGCTGCACGCTGCGCCTTTTTAAGAAATTGCTCCAGGCGCTCGCGTAATTCGGCTCCCTTAGGCAACCATAAAGGTAAGCCCTGACCAACCTTTTGCGAAAAGGTGAAGAGTTCTAATTCTTTACCCAGTTTACGGTGGTCGCGCTTTTTGGCTTCTTCTAGTAATTCCAGGTATTCAGTAAGCATCGAAGCTTTTGGGAAAGAAACACCATAAACCCGAGTTAATTGGGGATTATGTTCGTTTCCGCGCCAGTAAGCTCCGGCCACATTCATAATTTTTACCGCTTTAATAAAGCCGGTATTGGGAATATGTCCACCTCTACATAAGTCGGTAAACTCTGCATGATCACAGAAAGTAATGGTGCCATCTTCCAGATTCTCGATCAATTCGGTTTTAAAGGGATTGCCTTCGTACATGGAAAGTGCATCCGCTTTGGAAACCGCCCGCATCTTAAACTCCGATTTCTGACGGGCATTCTCGAGCATGGTTTTCTCCAATTTGGCAAAGTCACTTTCACCAAAGTCATGACCATTAAAATCTACATCATAGTAAAAACCATTGTCGATCGCAGGCCCGATGGTAAGCTTAATGCCTGGATATAATTGTTCCAGACTTTGAGCTAAAAGGTGGGCAGAAGAGTGCCAAAAGGCCTTTTTTCCTTCCGGATTATCCCAGGTATAAAGAACCAGGTCACCACTGCCGGGAAGGGGATCATTAGCCTCTACCGTCGTGCCATTAAAGCTAGCTGAAAGTACATTGCGCGCCAGTCCGTGACTGATGCTTTTTGCTACGTCCATGGCTGAGCTCCCTTCCGGATACTCCTTCTTGCTGCCGTCTGGTAAAGTAATTTCTATCATGATCCCTTCTTTTTTGGGCTGGCAAAGATAGTAAGCTAGGCTTAGAGATTATGGCTTTAAGCGCCTTCCGGGTACTTTTCTTGCATGTATTGGAAACTTCCGGCAATTAATTCCTTTAAAACCTCCATATCTACATCCTCCAGTTTATTGATATAGAGGCAGGATTTTCCGGTTTTATATTTTCCTAATCGACTTAGAATCTCACCATAATGGCTAAAACCACTCATGATATAGAGGGAGAATTTACCCTTGCGGGGCGAAAAGCCTCCACGCATCCAGGTGCCGCTTTGCCCGCTGCTGTAAACATAATCGTAATGTCCATAGCCAATAATACTGCCACCCCACATTCGTGCCTCGGAGCCACTGATACTTTTAAAGAGCTCTAAGAGTGTATAGGATTGTTCTTTTTGTTTTTCATTTTCCAGTGAATTGATAAAATCTTCTACAGGAAGGTCATTTTCTTTTGTTTTGAGTTCTCTGGCCATAGCGGATGTTTATGCTTAAAGACGGTGAATTTATGGGATTGACCGTAAATTCGCTGTAGAAAAATGCAGGATGAATAAAGAGGAAGTTCTGGCCTTGTTTGCCAAGGGCAATCATAATACTTTAATGGAGACCTTGAATATTGAGTATACCGATGTTTCCATAGATCCCCCCATGTTAAAAGCAACTATGCCGGTTAATAGTCGGGTACATCAACCCATGGGTTTATTACATGGTGGAGCCATCGCGGCTTTAGCCGAAAGTTTGGGAAGTGCCGCCAGTTATATATTAATTGATCCCCAGAAGGAGGCGGTTGTAGGAATCGAATTAAGCTGTAATCATTTACGATCCATTCGAGAGGGTAATGTTTATGGAACGGCCCGAATTTTACATCAAGGAAAAAGCACTCACCTGTGGGAAATTGAGGTTCGCGATGTCGAAGATCGTTTGATTTCGCATTGTAAATTGACCAATATGGTATTACAGCAGTCCAAGCGGAAATAGGAATGGCAGAATCCAAGCTATTTTTAGCCTATCGGGCACCTGGAGAAAAGCTTCAGTTCTATCGAGAAAACCAAAATTCGCCAGAGCTTTTTCATTTCGTGAATTTTAGAGGGGATCAAAAATTGCAAATTGCCCTGGAAGCTTGCGCGCCCTATGAATTTCAAAATTGGCATTTCCATCCCCATCAGGAAGCACCTGATAAAGAAGCACAACTCGCTTTATTGAATAAAACAATTCTGGCCTTGCAAAATGGGGAAGGGGCCAAAGTGGTGATTTCCAGATTGTTCTCCGCCCAAACGGAATGGAGTCCATTGCAGGTTTTGGAGCAAATGGATGCACTGTATCCTCAGGCGGCCGTGTATCTGTTTTCACATCCGGCAGCAGGAACCTGGCTGGGAGCCAGCCCAGAGAATCTTTTAAGTTTGAATGAAGGGAATCTTGAAATAGCCAGTTTGGCGGGAACCCGTAAATGGGAAGACCGAGATACATTCACCGCCAAAGAGCGGGAAGAACAGGCGATTGTAAGTCGAAGTATTATCGCTCTGCTAAAATCTCAAGCCAATATTGAAGCCATAAAAGGCGGGGAAACCGAAATTAAAAGGGCGGGAAATTTAGCCCATCTCTACAATGCCATTCAGGCCAAAGCTGGAATTTCCTTTGAGGCAGAAAGCTTTGTGAAAGAATTACACCCTACTCCGGCAGTAGGGGGGAGTCCTAAAGCCTGGGCGATGGATTTTATCTTGAAAAATGAACTTTACGATCGGCGCTTCTACACCGGATATTTCGGTTGGAGCCATTTAGAGCGGTCATCTGCGCAATTTTGGGTAAACTTGCGATGTGCAGAATACAGCAGCCTGCAAAACTTAAATCTTTATGTAGGAGGTGGCATTACCGCACAAAGCCTGGCCATGGACGAATGGAAGGAAACGGAAGCCAAGGCCCAAACCATCCTCAAAGCGCTTGAAAAGCAAAATGTCTAAAACATCATCCTTATATAATGCCCGCTTGTTGGCCCATGTTTTAAAAGCTCACGAATGTGAGAATTTAGTGGTAGCACCGGGTAGTCGCAATGCTCCCTTAATCTATGCCTGCATGGCTGAGGGCTTCGAAACATATTCCATTCCTGATGAAAGAGCCGCGGCTTTTACGGCATTGGGTATGGCCCTTGAAAAAGGTAAACCTGCCGCCGTGATTTGCACCAGTGGATCTGCCGCCGCTAATTTTTTACCTGCCGTTACCGAGGCCTATTATCAAAAAGTCCCTCTGGTGGTAATTACTGCTGATCGTCCCCGGGAATGGATCGGTCAAGGTGCCGGGCAAACCATTATGCAAGAGGGTATATATGGCAAGCATATTTTAGGAGAAGCAAACTTGATTCGTGAACCCCAAGACGATCTGGCTCGGCAGTATAATTTGCGCATCAGCCAGGAGGCTTTACTTAATTTACACAAAGGGCCAGTACATATTAATGTACCATTTGATGAGCCCCTATACGATGAATTTGAGGGACCCGAAGAGCAATTTCGGATTATTCGTCGCCCGGCTACCGAACGTCATTTGAACGAGGCCGACCTAAGTGAATTAGTCCAAAGCTTTGAGCAGGCTAAGCGCCCAATGATCTTGGTAGGGCAGATGAGTCCGGATCCGGCATTGGAACAAGCCCTGGCTTCACTGTTGGAAAAAAGGCCTTTTTTGCTCCTGAGTGAAACGCTTTCCAATCTAAATCATATTCCGGGGGTACACAGTATTGATCGGATGGTTAATACGCTTGGTGAGGAAGAGGCGGCCCTATTGCAGCCCGATTTACTGATCAGCCTGGGTGGAGAAATTGTAAGTAAAATGGTGAAAGCCTATTTGCGAAAATCAGGAGATTTTCCGCATTGGCATTTTACCGAAGATGAGATTTTTAAAGATACCTTTCATAAGCTCACCCTTAATTTAGATTGTAAGGCCAGTTGGTTTTTTCAGCAATTGAGTGAACGTGTACGAGCCAAAGCTAATACTTGGGTGCAAAAGGTTTGGGCACTGGAAGAATCCAGAGCTCAGTTGCATAAAGACTACCTTGAAAACTGTGAATACAGTGATTTAAAGGTCTATGCCGAATTACTGCAACATTTACCTCAATCTACCGTACTGCACAGTGCCAATAGTGCCGGTATTCGCTATGCTCAATTATTCGATCATCGGGATGATGTACGCCATTATGCCAATCGAGGCACCAGTGGTATTGATGGCAGTACTTCTACCGCCATTGGTCATGCTTTAAATACGCAGGACCCCGTGGTATTGATTAGCGGTGATGTAGCTTTTCAATACGATAATGCCGCTTTTTGGAATGACCGTTTACCTCAAAACCTTAAGGTGATTGTCATTAATAATGAAGGTGGAAATATCTTCCGCATTATTAAGGGCCCTGATAAAATTGAGGACTTTGAGCGTTTTCAGGAAACGCAACACCAATTAAACTTGTCGGCAGTAGCCAAAATGTATGGCATAAGCTATCAAGAAATTAGCAGAGAAGAAGATTTGGCCAAAGGCATAGAAAGCTTCTTTGCTTTGGATGGATTAGCCATTTTGGAAATTAAAACCCCCAGGGTGGAAAGTCCAGATGTATTAAAAAACTATTTTCAGTTTCTAAAATCGAACTAGATGCTGCTCGAAAATTTAAATCTTAAGCTTCACGATATTCCTCGTTTAGAGGATCGAGATTTTAAAGGCCTGGAGAGGGATTACCTTTATTATCGTATCACCGGAAGGGTTCTTTTTTTGCTATTAATAAGTGGAGTAGGGGCCAGCATTAGCCTTTTCGGAAAAATGCATTTTGGCTATTGGCTATATCCTGTATTGGGAATATTGTTTCTGGTATTGGTATTGGAAAGTGTGGGCTTTAAATACCGAGGTTATTCCATACGCAGCATGGATGTGTCTTTTCGTCGCGGCTGGATTGTACATCGAATGACCACGGTTCCCTTAAATCGGGTGCAGCATTGCGAGTTTAGTCAGGGCCTTTTAGGGCGCCTTTTTGATCTGGCTACCGTTAGAGTTTTTACTGCAGGTGGGACTTCCAGTGATTTGGATATTAGAGGTTTGCGGAAGGAAGATGCTATTAAAGTGCGCGATTATATTACCAAGCTTAGCGCTGAGTATGAATAATCTCGATTTACACGAACCCAAGCGACAAGCAACACTTGGGGTAGCCATCATTTTCTTTCAAAACTTAAGGCGCGCCATCAATTTTGTACTGGCCGTAGTAGTGGTTAACCTGGGCCGCGATTTTTCGGTATTGGGAATGGGCTATCAAGGCTGGGGTGTGATTCTGGCCCTTTTCTTTTTAGTTTACAGTTACCTGCAATACCTCAAGTTCTACTTTTATGTAAGTGGGGATAATTTCATCATTGAAAAAGGGATCTTAAAGCAAGAGAAGATTACGGTTCCTTTTGCTCGGATTCAGAGCGTAAATACCAAGCAAAATGTGCTACAAAGGATTTTAAACCTGGTGGGTTTAAAGATTGATACCGCAGGTAGTGTAGCCCAGGAAATTAATATTCCGGCCCTTTCTAAGGAGTATGCCGCAAGTCTCAGGGAATTCCTCATGCAAAGGCGCTATGACTTAAAAGAGGAAGATGATGCAAGCGAGGAAACAGCAGAAAAGGAGTTGCCACTAAAAGATCGGCAGCCTTTATTACGCCTTTCCCTTCGTGATTTGATGAGCGTAGGACTTACCCAAAATCACCTTCGATCCGGCTTATTACTCTTTGCCATCGTAAATGGTTATATCTGGCAATTTGAAGATTATTTGATTAAACCTTTTGAACCTTTCTTTAAGGAAACGGCTAATGCCTTAGTTACCAAATGGGTGATCTTATTGCCAATAGCCTTTTTAGTCTTTTTGGTGATATCGGTAGTATCGTCGTTGATTGTTAGCATTTTGCGTTATTATGATTTCCGCTTTTACCTGGGAAAGGAAGGTTTGGATATAGAGTCGGGACTCTTTAGTCGCAATAGCTTTAATGTGCCCTATGAAAAAATTCAGTATTTCTTTTGGGAGTCTAATCCTCTGCGAAAGATTTTAGGCTATCGCACTTTAAAGGTGAAGCAGGCCGGAACCCAAGGCGTAAACGATCGGAAATTAATAGGCATTCCTGGTTTAAAAGCCAGAGCTTTGCTCAAAATAATTCAAACGCATTATCCCAATCGTAAGGGCTCAAAGTACAGTTACTATAGTCCCCATCGCATTTTGTTCATTCAGCGGAGCCTGTTTTTCGGTTTGATACCCGCTTTGATTCTGGCGGCGATATTCTATCTCGAGCAGGTAGGCATTATCTTTTACGCTCCCTTACCATTATTTGTGCTTTTAGTGGGCTTTTTAAGCTACCAATACTGGCGAAGCATAAGTTTAAGAGTAAATGCCAATTATTTGGAAATTCGACGGGGTTATGTTTTTCCCAAACGAATATTAATTCCCAATTACAAGCTTCAAAATTTAGGATTAAACCAATCTTTAATTCAGAAGTATCGGGGGATCAGCAGTTTTCAGTTTCATACGGCAGCAGGCACATTAAGGATGTCTCATTTGCCGGTAGAGGCTAGTCGGGAGCTTTATGATTACCTGGCCTATTGCATCGAATCCAATAAGGATAAGTGGATGTGATTCTAAGGTCTATATTTGCGTTTCAAAATTTAGGATGTCGGGGTATAAGGTATGGATTGCAGCGGCGAGACTTCGCACGCTGCCATTGGCTTTTGCAAGCATTATTCTGGGTAGCTTACTAGCTTATTCTCGGGCTAGCTTTGATATTTGGGTATTCCTTTTAAGCATACTAACCACGCTATGCTATCAAGTATTATCGAATTATGCCAACGATTATGGCGATGGTGTAAAGGGTACTGATGCCGATCGAATTGGTGAAGCCAGAGCGACGGCCAGTGGTTTAATTTCGGTGGCCGCTATGCGAAAGGCGGTAGTACTTTTTAGTGTTTTATCCGTATTGTTCGGTACCACTTTGAGCTTCTACGCTTGTCGGGATTTAGGTTTCTATTATCAATTAGCTTTTACGCTCTTGGGTTTGTTGGCTACCTGGGCAGCAATTTCTTATACGGTAGGGGATAAGGCCTATGGTTACTCTGGTTTAGGAGATGTTTTTGTCCTGCTCTTTTTTGGGATCGTAGGTGTAGGTGGTTCCTATTACTTGCAAACCGGTACATGGGACTATAGCATTTTATTACCTGCTGGAAGTTTGGGCTTTTTGGCGATGGCCGTTTTAAACTTGAACAATATGCGCGACCGCGAAGGGGATGCCCGCAGCGGAAAAAACACCCTGGCCCTTAAACTGGGCGAAAGGGGAGCCAAAGGCTATCACTTCTTGCTGGTGATTGGAGCCTTTGATCTGGCATTTTTATACAATCGTATTCACCCCACTACCAATTGGCAAAACCTTTACTTCTTAACTTTACCGCTGTTATTCCTCAACCTCAAAAAAGTTTTAAAAGCGAGCCGCCCTCTCGATTATGAACCGCTTCTGAAACAAATGGCCCTCACCACTTTGTTTTTTGCTTTGCTGTTCGGCTTGGGTAAAGCTATATGAAGGCTAGCTGGACCAAATATACGCTCGAATTTAGGCGGCCCGCGGGTACTTCTCGGGGAACCTTAGGCCTGAAGGATTCGTATTTTATTCGTCTCGAAGGTGATGGGATAAAGGGTCTGGGTGAATGCGGGATTTTAAGAGGTCTCAGTGCTGACGATCGCCCGGATTATGAGTCGAAGTTACATGAGGTTTGCAAACAGATTGATTCTTACGATCGTGCCTTGAGTTTGATTTCCGAACTCGATGTTTGGCCCAGCATTCAAGGTGGATTGGAAATGGCTTTATTGGATTTCAAATCTGATAATCATATTCTTTTCCCCAGTGATTTTACCGATGGCTTCGAACGCCAGCCGATTAATGGTTTAATATGGATGGGGGAGCCAGACTTTATGTTATCCCAATTGGAAGAGCGCTTGGAGCAGGGCTATCTGGTTATTAAGATGAAGATTGGTGCATTAGACCTTGAACAAGAAATTAAGCTTATTGAAAAGGTTAGAGAGCGTTATGGTCCGCATGAAATTCAATTGCGGGTAGATGCCAATGGTGCCTTTAGTCCTAAAAATGTAATGCCCATCCTGCAGCGATTGGATGATCTTAGAGTACATTCTATTGAGCAACCTATAAAAGCGGGTCAATGGAAGGATCTGGCCCGAATTTGTAAAGAATCGCCATTGCCCATTGCTTTAGATGAGGAATTAATCGGAGTTTTTGAGGGGCAGCGAAAAGAGGAAATGCTGGATAAAATTCAGCCGCGCTATATCATCTTAAAACCTTCTTTTCTCGGAGGCTTCAAAAAGGCTGAAGAATGGATCGATGAAGCAGAAAAGCGCGGTATCGGTTGGTGGGTAACTTCGGCCCTGGAATCTAATTATGGCTTGAGCGCAATTTCTCAGTGGAATTATAACCTATATGGTCATATGGCTTCCGGTTTGGGAACCGGATCTCTCTATACCAATAACTTTGAATCGCCTTTGCATTTGGTACGAGGTACCATTGCCTATGATCCCGAAAAAGAATGGGATTTGAGCAATTTGCAATTCTGATAGGGGCTAAAAATAAAAAGCGCCGTAGGGAAACGGCGCTTTCTAACTAAACAGGGTACTAATGGTTGTTAAACCAATCTATAAGGAACTGTACAAGAGAAACGGAGGCGAGTTGGTTTAGGTTGGGTATAGGCCTAAAAAAAAGTTGAAAAACATCTAAAGTCTTGAAAATCAAAATAAAAAACTTTGCATCATCAGCCTACCTTCAAGAAATTGAAGCCTTGCATGCTTGGTTTTTGTCCGATGAACCGGAATTTGTAATTAGCAGCTCGGGCACAACCGGTCCCGCTCAAGACATGCGCTTTAAGCGTGAGGCTATATTAGCTTCCGCCTATTTGAGTGTCGACTTCTTCGCCTTAAATAACCAAAGCCGAATTTTACTCTCCTTGCCCCTGAATAAGATTGGGGGAATGATGCTTGCCATAAGAGCCTTTTTGGCAGATGCGGAAATAGTGGCGGTAGATCCGGTTCGAAATCCTTTGGCGCAAATTCCAGCGGAAATGCAGATTGATTTTGTTTCGATGGTGCCCAATCAGTTTGTGGCTTCTCTGGAACATTGGTCGCAGGTAAAGACCTTCTTAATTGGCGGCGGACCACTTTCTAATGCTGCTCTTCGCTTATTGGATGATATAAAGCCTTCCTGTGCAATTTGGCATAGCTATGCCAGTACTGAAACCTTATCGCATGTCGCTTTAAAGCCATTGTACCCTAAAAGGGCAGAGGCTTATCTGGCAATGGAAGGTGTGAGCTTTGGTGTGAATGAGGAGCAATGTCTTCATATAACAGCAAAGGCACTAGGCTTGGATAGACTTCAAACCAAAGATGTGGTCGATCTGATTGATGCGCAGCATTTTATCTGGAAAGGACGCAAGGATAATGTGATTTTGAGTGGTGGCTTAAAGTTATATCCAGAAGAAATAGAAAGTCAATTGCATTTAGAAGCCCCCGGTTTTTTATGGGGACATGAGGATCTGGAACTGGGCCAAAGAATGGTATGGGTAATGGAGGAATCCGACTTTAATGACTCTGTCTCAAGCGCTATTAAAAGCCAGGTGCAGGGACCCAATCGCCCCAAGGCCATCTTATTGGTTCCAAAACTGGAATTTACGGCTACCGACAAAATAAAGCGAGAGGCCAGCCTTCAAAAAGGATTTAAGTCGATTGCTCTTTAAGGGGTATCGGATCACTGGGCTTTTGAGACCAATAGCCAGCTAAAGCCAGGCCACTTATAATATGCCATATGCCCCACCAAGCGGCGACCATGGCCATACCACCCAGTCCTTCAAAAAAGGCAAAAATTAAGACCAGTCCTAAACCGGAATTTTGAATACCGGTTTCGATGGCCAGCGTTCTGCGGTCCCGAATTTCCAATCCGCCAATAACTCCCACTGCATAACCACTGACTAAGGCCATCAGGTTATGGAAGAACACCAGGGCCAAAACCAGGTGAATATGATCTAAAAAGACCTGGAAATTGTTCTTGAATGCAATTAAAACAAAGCCGATAAAAAGCAGGATAGATCCTATTCGGAAGAAAGGCGCCATTTTCTTTGCGGCTGTAGGAAAGCGATACTGCACCCATAGGCCTATAGCAAGTGGTGCGAGTATAATGAGAAAGACGGTTTTCGAAACATCCCAAAAATCCAGCTGTATTTGATTTAATAAGGAGGCGGTAGGCTCATATAGAGAGCCATAGAGCTTAAAATTAAGGGGGGTCATGATTAAACTCAAAAAGGTAGCCACTGAGGTAAGTCCAACCGATAAAGCTGCATTGGCCCTTCCCAAATGACTCATAAAATTTGAGATATTACCTCCGGGACAGGCTGCGACCAGAATCATACCCAAAGCTATACTGGGTTGAGGTTCTAAAAGGCTGATCAAAATGAAGGTAAGGAAGGGGAGTAGTAAAAATTGACTAAAGAGACCAAGTACGGCGGGCTTGGGGTTCTTAAGAATGATTTTAAAATCTTCAAATCGAATCTCCAGAGCAATGCCAAACATGATTATGGCCAGGCAAATATTAAGAAGGAATAATGAATCGGCACTGAAATTCAGCCGAATAGCATCAATGTCTTGCATGTTTGGTGGAATAAAACCCCAAATTAGGCTTTCGCGCTTAGAATGCCAATTTTATTGGGCTTTCAGCTTGCGACTAATTTCAAATACAGCCGGACAGAGCGAGGCGTTTTTCTCTGTTAAATTGAGGATTTGATGCATGCGATTGCGATCGGTATGCGGGTATTCCCGACAAGCTTTTGGTCGAACCTCATAAATACTGCAATAATTATCAGCACCTAAAAAGGGGCAGGGCAGTTGATTCATTACCCAGTCGCCATCCTCATCTACTTTTACATACTGATCCATAAAGTCGCCGGGCTTGAGCCTTAAGTGCTTGGCCATGCGATCAATATCATTTTGAAGAAGCCGAGGGCCAGCTGTTTTACAGCAGTTCGCGCAATTTAAACAATCGAAATTGGCAAACACCTCATCATGCGCAACAGCGAATTCTTGATCCAGAATTTTCGCTTTACGCTTTTTTAGATCCAAAAAAATTTTTCGGGTTTCCTTCTTTTCTTGTTTGGCTTTCGCCTTGAAGGCTTCGAGATCGAATTTATTTTCCACGGCCCTGTAATACGATGATTACCGTATAGATAAGGATTTTAATGTCGTTGAGCAAAGACATATTTTCGATGTAAATCACATCGTACTTAAGGCGCTCTACCATTTCATCCACATTGGATGCATAGCCAAATTTCACCATTCCCCAGGAGGTAATACCTGGTTTTACCTTTTGCAAATAGCGGTAATGAGGGGCATGTTGCGAAATCAGCTCCATATAGTATTTACGTTCGGGACGGGGACCCACAATCGACATATCGCCGGTAAGGACATTGTAAAACTGGGGCAGCTCGTCCAAACGGTACTTACGCATAATTTTACCCCAGGGGGTGATGCGTTCGTCATTTTCGCTACTTAATTGGGGTCCATTCTCTTCGGCATCTACCACCATAGAACGGAACTTATACATGTAAAATTCCTTGCCCTGAAAACCAACCCGCTTTTGCTTGAAGAATACCGGTCCTTTATCACTGATTTTGGTAATCAGCATAACCGTAAAATAGAGGGGAGACAAGAGAATTAAAACCAACGCGGAGGAAACGACATCAAATATGCGTTTTAATACCATTTGCCAAACCGGCATTAATTGATGGTTAATCTCCACCAATGGAATCGAACGCATAGATTCCATCCGCACCTTGCCCGAAATGATATCGTATGTATCTGGGATCATCTTAATCTTAACGGGCTTTTCTTCCAGGAGGTTGAGTACCTCTTCCATTTTATGGTGCTCCGAAGATTCGATGGCAATGATTACTTCTTCAATTTCCTTTTCCCGAATGATGCTGGGCAAGGCCTTGTGATTTCCTAAGTGCTCCAGGTTTTTTTCGAGTAGGAAGCGAATATTATTATCGACACTTACAAAGCCCACAAAATTATGTCCGGTCTTTCGATTGCTTTCACTTTCGAGTTTGGCATACAGTTCGGCGGCCTTTTCATTGCTACCGATCATGATACTGTTAAAGGCAATATTACCGCTGCGAATACGGTAAGCAGTGCGGGTCGTTAATAAGGTTCTAAATAGGGCTGTAAAGAAAAAGTGGCTACTGAAATAGACTAAAAAGCCGCGGTAGTAATCGGTGTAGGAGGCCACACTATCATCGAGAATCAGGGCAAAGAAAATGAAGATACTGCCCAGCAGGCTGGTATTGAAAGTGTAGAAGAGATCTTTTAACCGCGAACGGCGATAGATATCGCGGTAGAAGTCGGTAACATGATATACGGTTAGCCAGAATACCGGAATCATTAATAATCCGATATAATAGCTTTGAGTAAACTCCAGATGGCTCAGTCCAAACTTTTCGGCTTCCACCACTAGTTTTCGGAATACAAAGAGCGAGGTATAGCTTAGGATGGCCGCAATGCTATCCCAGAACTGATACTTAAATCTTTGGATCCGTGGATTTTTCAAGGGATATAGACCAGTTTAAGGTTATCAAGGTAAATCCGCGCCTGATCTACATTATCGGGTTTTTGGGCCCTAATTAAGATCTGATAACCATCGGCACCAGGAAAGGCTTGGAATTCTGTTACCAGATTGATGTAAATCTTACTCCATTCTTCTTTAGGAAGTACCCCTGCTGTAATATCACTTTGATCACCGGTTGCTAAGTTGGCCACTAATCCAAAACCTACCAAAGCATTGGTGCGATAGCTAACTTCTAAAAATATGTTTTGGGTACCTGGAGGAATTTTATAGCTCACCACGGAGCTAAGCTCTACTTGTGGATTTAGGTCATCCAATATGATAAGTCCCGAATTGTTATTGGGTTCTGCCTGATTGGAATTAAAAGGTTGAAAATGAAAGATAGAATCTGCATCATCCACCTTGATAAAGTTGGTGTCGCTAAAATTGGTGCGCTGGAAGTTTAATCCGGGATCATCAAAATCTTCAACAATGGAAACCTGGTAGAAATCCCGATAATGGGTAATTAAATCGCCCTCTGGGATAACTATCGTGTCTGGTACTTCACCGGTCGACTGATAATCCAAGGTATACAATATCGGGTCGAAGGAGGTATTAATCGCTCGGAAAGAACTAATGCCATTGGTATTGATTCCGGCACTGATCCGTAATTCGTTTTGCCCTTCTTTAAGTACTACAGGTATTAAGGCAGGTAATTCGAAGGCGCCTATAATCTCACCATTGGCACTCAGCCAAACGGTAGAAATATTGGTATGGGCCGTACCTTCTTCGGCATAATCGGTTTCCAGATGGAGGGCGTCGATTTGCAAATAGGTAGGTTTGGCAGCTTCGTCGGTAGAGCAACTGCTAAGCCCGTAAAAGAGTGAGCCTAAAAGTAGGCTCCGGAGTATAATTTTTGCCATCTCTTGCTATTACGCAATGAGGTTGAGGTTTAGTTCGATCTTGTGAAGGATTTCATGGGCCACTTGCAAGGCACGATATCCATCTTCAAGACTAACGCTCACTTCCTCTTTTTTATTGATTGCGGATGCAAAAGAATGTAATTCTTCTTGAATAGCGTTGATTGGAGCGCATTCTGGTTGTTCAAAATAGATTTGTTTCTTCTTTCCATCCCCTAAATCCATGATCATAGCATAGGGATCTTCCATATCTATTTCGTTTTTCATTCGAATGAGTTCGCTTTTCTTTTCCAGAAAATCTACCGTGATATAGGCATCTCTCTGGAAGATACGGGTCTTACGCATGTTTTTTAAGGAAATGCGACTGGCCGTAAGATTGGCCACACAACCATTATCGAATTCGATGCGGGCATTGGCAATGTCCGGACTGTCACTTAAAACTGCTACTCCACTGGCGGAAATTTTCCGCACATTGGATTTAACCGCATGTAAAACAATATCCAAATCGTGAATCATGAGGTCTAAAACTACCGGAACATCTGTACCGCGAGGATTAAATTCAGCCAGGCGATGTGTTTCGATAAACATGGGATTCTGAATCTGATCTTGCACCGATTGATAGGCAGGGTTAAACCTTTCCACATGACCAACCTGCGCTTTTACGCCTGCTTCTTCGCTCAGCTTAATTAGCTCACGGGCTTGCTCCGGAGTTTCGGTAATGGGTTTTTCAATGAAGAAATGCTTCACCTTTCGAGCGGCCTTAACTCCTAAGTCGAAGTGATTAAGGGTAGGGGTCACGATGTCTACTACATCAGCGGCATCCATTAAGGCATCCATATCAGTATAGGCTGGAACGCCTAATTCTTCACTCACAATCTGAGCCCTTTGTGCATCCGGGTCATAAAATCCTACGAGATGGTATACTTCAGCTAAATTCTGAATACATTTCAAGTGAATTTTCCCAAGGTGCCCGGCACCTAAAACTCCGATTTTTAACATGCTTCTAATTCTGCCTCAAAGGTAAGGTAAGGCTTTCACTTGTTCGGATGCAGGCTCTTGGAACTGTTCACAAAAAGCTGTTTATTTTTATAAATCAATGAAATTTCTTCGGGGGGGAATTAGGATTTTTGTGGAGTGGGAGATTTAGCACGACATCGCGGCAAACGCAATAAATTGGTGAAGCTCTTAATTGAGAAGGGCATACGCGACCGAGAAGTTTTAAAGGCGATCGGAAAAGTTCCGCGTCACTTGTTTATCGATTCCAGTTTCGAAGAATTCGCATATCAGGACCAGGCATTTCCAATTGCCGCCGGCCAAACCATTTCACAACCTTATACCGTTGCCTTTCAATCTGAAAAACTGGCTCTTAGCCCGGGGCAAAAGGTTTTGGAAGTTGGCACCGGAAGTGGGTATCAGGCTGCAGTGCTCTGCGAAATGGGGATGAAAGTTTACAGCATTGAAAGACAAAAGGAGCTTTTTGATGCGACACGTCCCTTATTGCAAAAGCTAGGCTATACGCTTTATTGCAAATATGGAGATGGCTATGCCGGTTTGCCTAATCATGGACCCTTCGACGGGATTATAGTAACTGCCGGCGCTCCCGAAATTCCCAAAGCCCTCTTGCAGCAGCTTAAAGTAGGTGGCCGATTAGTAATTCCCGTAGGAACCAATGTGCAAAAAATGAAAGTCCTCATCCGCCAAACGGAAAAGGACTTTGAATTACAGGATCATGGGGACTTCCGTTTTGTACCCATGCTGCACGATAAAAATCACTAGAAATCTTCGTCGATTCGGGTGCCGATAAAGAGCAGACCCTTGCCATTGTAATAGAGCTCGTAGTTGAGATCAACCATGGTTTGTACTCCTTCATGCTCAAATCCAAAGCGCAAATAACATTGGTACCAGTTTTTCCATTTGGGATGTGGAGCATAACCGCTTTCAAGAAAAGTGAATTCGGCGCCTTTTAAACTGGCATCACGATATTCTTGAACAAGAAGTCCTAACTTTTTTTCAAACTCGATTTTTTCATTGGCATAGGAATCCTGGATGCGAAGTTTCCACTCTTCTTTTTCGGCCGATTCTAAATCTTGCTCGTCTATCAGTTGCTTCCAGCTTTTAATGCGGATATACTCCAAATGAGGATAAGATCCGGTATCGCTAATCAAGCTGAAAATACCGGCGCCAAACTTTTCGAAGTCGGCCTCGGTCTGAGCTTGAAGCTGTGAAACAAAAAGGAATAAACTGAATAATAGGGTCTTTCGTAGCATTAATTATCTCCGTCTAATAAGTCTCCGAGGCCGCCTAAGATACTACCTTCTCCTTTGCGGCTTCCACCTACTCGGGGAGCAGAGGCAATAATTCGATCGGCCAATCGACTAAAAGGCAAAGATTGTATGAAAACCTTACCTGGCCCTTTTAATTGGGCAAAAAAGAATCCTTCACCACCAAAAAGACTGTTTTTAAGCCCGCCAATAAATTGAATGTCGTAGTCAACGCTAGGCGCAAAAGCCACTAAACAACCGGTGTCCACCCTTAAGCTTTCTCCCGGAGCTAATGTTTTTTCGATAATGGTTCCGCCGGCATGTAAAAAAGCCATGCCATCGCCTTCCAGCTTTTGCATGATAAAGCCTTCACCTCCAAAAAAGCCCACGCCTAATTTCTTGCGGAATTCCAAGCTCACACTTACTCCCTGTGCGGCACAGAGGAATGCATCTTTTTGGCAAATGATTTTTCCACCTTCTTCTCCCAGGTGGAAGGGAATAATTTTACCCGGATATGGGGAGGCAAAGTATACTTTCTTTTTACCCATACCTTGATTGCTATAGGCGGTCATAAAAAGGCCTTCGCCAGTAAGGGCTCGTTTCCCGGCATTCCAAACCTTACCAAAGAAACTATCGTTGGATCCAGAACCATCGCCAAATATGGTTTCCATGGCAATGCCATCTTCCATCATCATCATGCTCCCGGCCTCGGCAATCGCGGTTTCCTGAGGGTCGAGTTCTATTTCTACCGCCTGCATTTCTTCACCAATGAGGCGGTAATCTATTTCGTGTGCTTTCATATTCGGTTTTATTCAAAATTAAAAAGGAGGGGCATGCAAAATTGTGCTCCTCCTTAATTATTGATCTTAATAGCGAAGATTTAATAAAAGCTCGTAGCTCTGACCTTCTGAATCCTCGGGTAGATATATAGTCAGTTTTTCCAATGCTTTCTTTAAGAGTAAATCAGCAACTCCATTACCACAGTCAACAGATATTACTTTTAATTGATGGTTTTTACCAACCTCTACTTGCACCAGGGCTTGCTCATCATGCATTTGCCCTACCAGTTCAGAAGGTATTTGAAAACGGGAACTGATTTGGTTGGCAATTTGATTTTGAACTTTCTGTTCGGTGCTTAAGCTGTCGTTCCCAGCAAATGCGGTACCGGTACTTAGGCATAAAGCCAAGAAGAAGATTTTAAGTGATTTCATGTTTTTTAGTTTTCTATGCTGTTAGTACTGGTATGACACCAATAATTACATTCAAGGAGCTCAGATTAGTGGCTTTAGGATTTTTTTAGGATTTGAGCCTCAACTGATAGCTTTCTGTTATGAGCGTTTTCTTTGCCTTGCTATGCCAGTATTAAGAAATACTTTTGCAGCATGGATGCAGCGATTAAGGCTCAAGTAGAAGCAGGAACCATGCTTCCTTTAATGGAAGAGTTTTATACTATACAGGGCGAGGGATACCATACCGGTAAGGCCGCCTATTTTATTCGCATTGGTGGATGTGATGTAGGTTGCCATTGGTGTGATGTGAAAGAAAGCTGGAATGCAGATTTGCATCCGCCTACCGCTATTGAGCAGGTGGTAGAAAATGCAGCGCATTATTCGAATACGGTGGTAATTACCGGAGGAGAGCCCTTAACCTGGAATATGGGACCTATTACCAAAGCTTTAAAAGCGAAAGGATTGCAGGTGCATATCGAAACCTCCGGTGCCTATCCGCTAAGTGGTACATGGGATTGGATTTGTCTTTCTCCCAAGAAAACAAAACCCCCGGTAGCCGAGGTTTATGAGCAAGCCCATGAATTGAAGGTGATCGTTTTTAATAATCACGATTTTAAATGGGCTGAAGAGCATGCTGCAAGGGTATCGCCCGATTGTAAGCTTTTTTTACAACCCGAATGGAGTAAAAGAGAGCAAATGCTACCCAAGATTAGCGAATATGTAATGGCCAACCCTCAGTGGCAAATTTCGCTGCAAACCCATAAATACATTGGTATTCCTTAGCGGCCGTAATGCTCCTTGATTTCAGCTTTGGCCAGCTTATAGCAAGTGCATTCCGGATCGTGAGCGCCTGCTTTAAAACCGCTACTCATCAGAAATTCATTGACGATTTCGGGGCCGGTAAACTTGAAATGTTGCTTGAAGAGCTTTACCCAAGCCTTGATATCCTGTTCGCCTTGATTAAGCAGCCATTGCTTAAAGCTTCCGTATTCGGATTGAATTTTCTGAATAGCTTGGGCATTGTATATCGCAGCTTTAATCTTAAGTCGATTGCGAATAATCCCGGCATCACTAAGTAAACGAGCCTCATCTTCTTCATCAAAGGCAGCTACAGTATTGATGTCATATCCGGCGAAAGCCGCCTTAAAATTATCCTGCTTCTTAAGAATGGTGATCCAGCTAAGGCCCGCCTGGTTTATCTCTAAAATCAAGCGGCCAAAGAGTGCATTGTCATCTTCAAGGGGAAATCCGTATTGTCTATCGTGGTATTTGCGGTGCAAATGATCTGCAGGTAGGTCCTGCACATAGGCACAATAGCTTTTAGGATTAAGAGCCATTATCCGTTCATACTAGCCAGGAACTCGGCATTGTCCTGGGTTTTATTCATGCGATCGTAGAGGAATTCCATGGCTTCTACCGAGGTCATATCCGCTAAATGGCGACGCAGGATGTACATTCTTTGCAATACATCGCGATCCAATAGCAGATCTTCTTTACGGGTGCCGGAACTCATCAGGTCGATGGCTGGCCAGATACGACGGTTGGCAATGCGGCGATCGAGCTGCATTTCCATATTACCGGTTCCTTTAAATTCTTCGAAGATTACTTCATCCATCTTGGAACCGGTGTCGATAAGAGCCGTAGCTAAAATGGTTAAAGAACCACCGTTTTCAATTTTACGTGCTGCACCAAAGAAGCGCTTTGGCTTGTGCAAGGCATTGGCATCTACACCACCGGAGAGTACTTTTCCGGAAGCAGGAGATACAGTATTGTAAGCACGAGCTAAACGGGTAATGGAGTCTAATAAGATCACCACATCATGACCACATTCGGTCATACGCTTGGCTTTTTCCAAAACGATATTGGCCACTTTTACGTGACGGTCCGCAGGCTCATCGAAGGTAGAGGCTACTACTTCAGCATTTACGCTGCGGGCCATATCAGTAACTTCTTCCGGACGTTCATCAATCAATAGGATGATCAAATAACATTCGGGGTGATTAGCAGCAATGGCATTAGCAACTTCCTTCAATAAGGTAGTCTTACCGGTTTTAGGCTGGGCTACTAATAAACCACGCTGGCCTTTTCCGATAGGAGAGAAGAGGTCGATAATTCGCGTGGATAAAGTGCCACGACGATGGGTAATATTGAATTTTTCTTGTGGGAATAGCGGGGTTAAATGCTCAAAGGCCACACGATCACGAATCCAATCGGGTTCGCGGCCATTGATGCTTTCCACTTTAACCAGTGGGAAATATTTTTCGCCTTCTTTGGGAGGGCGGATTTGGCCTTTAACGGTATCACCGGTGCGTAGGCCAAAGAGCTTAATTTGATTTTGGCTTACGTAAATATCGTCGGGAGAGTTTAAATAATTAAAATCGCTCGAACGTAAAAAGCCGTAGCCATCAGGCATCATTTCCAATACCCCTTCACTAACTACAATCCCGTCGAAATCATATTCCTGACGGCGATTGCGGTGTTGGTGGTTATTGCTGTTTCCCTGATTGTTTCCTTTTTGATTGGAACCGGAATTAGGGTTGTTTGAATTATTGTTGTCGTTGTTTTTTTGACGACGTTCCCGATGTTGATTCGGATTATTCTTGTTTGAATTTTGTCCCTGGCTCGGATTCTGTCCTTGATTCTGATTCTGTCCTTGATTGGGGTTTTGCCCTTGATTGGGGTTAGAGCCAGAATTCGAATTTTGGTTTGAACTGCTAGAATTAGAGTCTTTATCTCCTCTTCGACGGTCCTCATTAGGATTGTTGCGGTTGCGATTGCGATCCTGATTTTCAGGATTTTCATTCTGTGGACTGCGTTTGCGGGGACGACGGTTTTGATTCTCTTCTGGTTTAGCTTCTGCAGAATCCTTGGCTGGTGCTTCCGGGCTATTCGCTTTTACTTGATCTTCAGAAGTAGCCTTTTCATCCTTAACAGGTTCTTTTATGGCCTTAGGATCAACTGCTTGCTTATCGAGAATGGCGTAAACCAGATCCATTTTTTTCATGGATTTGAAACGCGAAATTTTAGAAGCTTCTGCGATTTGCTTTAACTCGGGCAGCTTCAAGGCCTTTAATTGGTTGATGTCGTACATGGACTAAACAAGAAATGAAAGAAATATTCTTAATCGAGAGAGATGTAAGTCTGATTGGAGAATTTCTACCAGTACCCTTGCGTTCAGGGTGTTTGAGAAATTTGATACTGGCAATAATACAAAGAATTGCTCAAAACAAAATAGGCTCGCAGTTTTTTTAGCAATTTTGGAGTCCCAAATCCAATTCGATGATTCAGCGCATTCAATCGCTTTATTTTTTAGGAGCTGCTCTTGTGAGTGGCGGTCTATCCTTCATGGTTTCCTTTTTTGCCGGTGACAATGGCCCGGTTATGCTCCATGATGATTTTATATTTTTGAGCCTGTTCTTAGCGGTGGCTGCCTTGTCGCTGGGAGCCCTTTTTTCGTACAAGAAACGTCGCAATCAGGTAGTATTGGGACGTTTAGCAATCTTAATTTCCTTTACCGTATTCGGTTTTATGTTATACCACTGGTACGAAGTTTACCAAGCGGCTTCCGATCGTTTGGGGATAGGTGTATTCTTACCCTTATTGGTGATTATTTTGCTATCGATGGCCAACCGCGCGGTAATGAAGGACGAATATAAGGTGCAGGCGGCAGATCGTTTCCGTTAGTTCTTAGGCCATCGTGGCCATTCCGCTACCGCCAATTCCGAAATTTTACCCTTTTCAATTTTAAATTGCAGAAGGGTCCTTACTTGATGGAAGCCTTGTAAACCAATGGCTCCAGGATTCATGTGCATATGCCCGAATTGAGGATCGCGCATCACTTTAAGGATATGGCTGTGCCCGCAGATAAATAGATCGGGTTTTAAATCGCTTAATAGCTTTTTTGCTCGACCATTGTATTTATTCGGATAGCCTGCGATGTGGGTCATCAATACCTTGAGACCTTCAATTTCAAAGCTATTGTTTAAAGGGAATTCTTGGCGCAATTCCTGGCCATCGATATTACCATATACCGCTCTTAGGGGGGCGATATTTTGTAGTTTTTGAGCGGTTTTTAAATCACCAATATCACCGGCATGCCAGATTTCGTCACTTCCTTTTAGGTGTTTAAGGATGGCTACATCAATATGTGAATGACTATCGCTTAATAAACTTATCTGCACCATGCTTCGCGTACCGATTAATACCTTTGCGGCAAAGAAACGGCCTTTGCGATATTTTTTAAAATTAGCGTACCGCGGCACTGCCTTTCACGGATGGCAAATTCAGCCCAATGCGATTAGTGTACAGGAACTTATAAATCAAAAACTTTCTTTGATTTTAGGCCAGCCTGTAAATATCGTGGGGGCGGGACGTACCGATACTGGAGTGCATGCTCGTGAGATGTATGCCCATTTCGATTGGGAAGAGCCTCTAGTGGATAAAGGCAAATTGCTCAATGGCCTAAATAAAATGCTGTCGCCGGATGTGCTTATCGATGCAATTTTTCCGGTAAAAGAGGATGCTCATGCGCGCTTCGATGCCACGGAAAGGGCCTATGAATATCGTATCCAGCGCAAACGCAGTCCTTTTTCCGGTGATTTAGCCAGCCCCATTTTTATCCCATTGGATTTTGAAGCCATGCAATCGGCAGCCCAACGATTAATTTTTAAAGGCGATTTCAGCTCCTTTTCTAAATCCAAAACCCAAACTAAAACGAATATTTGCGAGCTTCGCGAAGCCTATTGGGAGCAGCGAGGAGACCTTTGGATTTTCCATATTCGAGCCGATCGATTTCTACGAAATATGGTGCGCGCCATTGTAGGAAGCTTATTGGAAGTAGGGAAGGGGCGCATGACCGAGGCGGAATTCGTTGAAATGATTGCCGCCAAAGATCGCCGCTTGGCCGGTGAATCGGTTCCGGCTCAAGGCTTATATTTAACCCGGGTAGTATACCCAAACGATATTTTCTTAAATGGCTAAAAGCGTTAGCGGTAAAGCATTTGATCTACATCTTTTAGCAAAAATCCTAAAGTATTCGAAGCCTTATCGTTTCGTGTTTTATGGATCTTTTGTGCTCACCCTGGTATTAAGTGCCCTTTCTACCACGCGTCCGATATTGATCCAATATGTGATCGATAACTTTATCAGTGAGGGCAATTTGCAAGGCTTAACAAATTATATGCTCATCCTCACTGTTTTATTGGTGATGGAAGCATTGGTACAGTTCCTCTTTATATTCGGGGCCAACTATTTAGGGCAGAGTATTATTCGCGATTTGCGAGTACAGCTTTTTGAACATATACTTTCTTTCAAGCTGAAGTATTTCGACCAAACTCCCATTGGTACCCTGGTTACCCGTGCGGTTAGTGATATAGAAACTATTGCGGATATTTTTGCACAAGGTATTCTCGTAATCTTTGGCGATCTGCTTAAGATCCTGGTTATGGTAAGTGCCATGTTCTATTTCTTCGATTACCGTTTGGTTCTAATCTCCCTTTCGGTGGTTCCGGTTTTATACTACGCTACACGCTTGTTTCAATTGAAGATTAAATCTGCTTTCCAGGACGTACGCACCCAGGTGGCCGAACTCAATGCTTTTGTACAAGAGCACATCAGTGGGATGAATGTGGTGCAGATTTTCAATCGTGAGAAGGCCGAGCTCAATCGATTTAAAGAAATAAATGCCAAGCACCGTGAGGCGAATATTCGCTCCATTTGGTATTTCTCTATTTTCTTACCAGTTATTGAGATTATGAGTGCCATCAGCATTGGGCTGGTAGTTTGGTATGGAGGTTTGGAGGCCGCTAGCTTATCGGGCAAGCACAGTTTACAGATTTGGATGTATGATAGCTTTGATTGGGATACCAGCTCCTTGATTCGAGAAATCACTTTAGGTGAAATCACCGCTATCATCATTTTTGTGAATATGCTCTTCCGTCCCTTACGACAATTAGCGGATCGCTTTAATACCCTGCAAATGGGGATGGTAAGTAGCGAAAGGGTATTCAAAATTTTGGATACCAAAGATCGTATTGAAGATAAGGGCGAATTGGAATTATCGGAGGTAAAAGGCGAAATCGAATTTCGCAATGTCACCTTTGGTTATAAAGAGGGCGAGCCTATTATCAAAGACCTAAGCTTTAAGGCGGAGCCTGGTAAAATGTTAGCCATTGTAGGAGCTACCGGGGCTGGAAAATCGACTTTAATAAACCTTCTCGGGCGTTTTTATGAAATCTGGTCCGGTGAAATTCTTTTGGATGGGGTAGATATTCGCAAGGTGAAATTGAATAGCCTACGCGAGCATTTGGCGGTGGTATTGCAAGATGTATTCCTCTTTAGTGATAGCATTCGAAATAATATTACCCTCAATAAAGATATCTCTCATGAAGAGGTTACAGAGGCTGCCGAATTTATTGGGGTAAGTGACTTTATCGAAACCTTACCGGATCAATACGATTACGATGTACAGGAGCGGGGAAACATGCTTTCGGTAGGTCAGCGCCAGCTACTTTCCTTCTTAAGGGCTTATGTATCCAATCCTTCGGTATTGATATTAGATGAGGCTACGAGTTCTATTGACACTCAAAGTGAAAACCTGATTCAAAAGGCCATTGAGAAAATCACTAAGGGCAGAACTTCCGTTGTGATTGCACACCGCTTGGCAACCATTAAAGCGGCGGATAAGATTCTGGTGATGGATAAGGGGAGAGTAGTGGAAGAAGGCAAGCACCAGGATTTATTGGATAAAGGAGGATATTATGCTCGCCTGTATCAGATGCAGTTTAAATCGGAAGAAGATTCTCCTGCTTAAGTTTGTAGTATCGATAGTTCAGATCGCAAATACAATTCGGATTTAAACCTGGCCTTTTGGTTTCACGTGTTTATTACCCTTTTAGCCTGGATAGGGCCTTTTCTTTTTTCCTGGTATTTAATGGTGAGCGCTTATGCCATTGTCCAAATCCAATTTTGGGTATTTGGTCGTTGCTTGCTTAATAAAAGCCATGGTCTGGAAGATCAGAATAACGCCACTTTTTATTCCGTGCTATTCGATATGATAGGAATTAAGCATAATGCTGAACGATTGAAAGCACAGGTACGGAAATGGATCTACCCATTACTGGCTTTATTTACCTTGATTTTGCAATGGGGCTTAAATTGGAAACCTTTGCTATTCTAAATATAAAGGATGGCGCTTAGGCTACCAATGCCGATGAATAGCCAAAGCAAGAGTCCCAGTAGTAATGCTCGCCAGCCCGCAGATTTAATTTTCTCAATGGATATACCAGCACCTACCATGAAAAGGGTAGCTGTTAGGATACGTCGAGCAATCATGCTAATTCCTGAACTCAGCTCTTGGGGAAGGCCTACATAAGTGTTGATAAGCATGGCCGCTAAAAACAGAAGAATGAAATAGGGGAATTTCACCTTTCCCCCTTTTCGTAAAAAGAGACTGGTAATTAAGGCCAGAGGAATTATCCAGAGGGCACGCACCAGTTTGATAGTGGTTGCAATTTCCAGGGCCTCTTCACCATAGGCGGAGGCGGCTCCCACAACTGAACTGGTGTCGTGGATTGCAATGGCAGCCCAGGTTCCAAAATCTACCTGACTAAGATTTAACCAGGTTCCAATACTTGGGAAAATTAAAAGAGCCACGGAGTTTAAGAGGAATACTGTACCCAGCGCCATACTGATGTCTTTCTCTTCTGCCTTTAAAATGGGCGACATGGCTGCAATGGCGCTACCACCGCAGATCGCTGTGCCGCTGGATAAAAGATAGCTACTGGTGAAATTCAGCTTAAGGGCTTTACCTAAGATCCATCCTAAAAGTAAGGTTCCAGAGATGCTGAAGATGGTAAGAACCAGACCTTCACTGCTGCTGGCTAATGCCTGACTAGCATTAATACCAAAACCCAAACCTACAACGGCGGATTTTAAGGACCAGTTGATGGCATCTTTGTTTTTAGCTCCTAGTGGGTTGGAGAAAAACAGTTGATACAAAAAGCCAAATACCATGGCTAAAGGTGGGCCAATCCATGGACTTAAACTTAATATAAGCAGGATCAGGAAAAGTGGAGTACCGATTTGTTTTTTCAAGATGGAACTTTGTGGCAAAGGTAAGCGCCGGAATGGAAAGCCATAAGTGACCTATATCCCGCAAGATTTAAGGCCGTAGGTTCTAGAGTCTTTTTGAAACGCCCATGCGTAATATCCCCATTATATCAGGACTGGCGGTAGTGCCTATTAAGCCATCAATATCATCGGAGAAGGTAGACCGGAAGCCCATATTTAGGTTAAAGGACCATTGGGGATTAATCCGAATTTTAGCACCAAATCCAATTTCTACCACCGGCAGAATCAGGAAACCATCAACACTGGGGTATACGAAATTATCACTGGGCTCTAAAGAATTAGATTGGGCTATAATTCCGGTAAGAATTTGCATATAGGGTCGAAACGGCTGATATAAATTAGCCACATTATGACTATTATTCAGATAAATATTTAGACCTCCACTTACTGAAAACTGGTTCATAGTAGCCCTCAAAATGGAAATATTGCTTGGATCTACATCATTGATATAATCCAGATTAATCCAGAGGTAGTCCCCTTTTACTGCAAATTCGAATCGAGGATTGGCAAAGGGGAAATCATAGCCCAGTCCGAAGCCTAGGGCGATATCATCACTTACCACATTACCCCCTGAGGCTTCACCCTGGACCACCATTCCATTAAGGTTGTAATTTACCGTGTTTTGGGCATGCAAAAGGCAGGTGCTTAGGCATACTAAGCCGAGAATCTTTAAAAAGCTATTTTCCATCAAATCCGTCTTTAATCCCTCCTTTGACAAATCTAAGGCATTCGACTTAGTCTTCCTCTTTCATATCTATGAAAAAAAATAAGTTAGGGGAATTTCTCCCACTGCGGAAGAGATTCCCCCTCTAAACTTTTATTCACCTCTTATGGATCAGTAGGTGAAAATCTGATTGATAGTTTGTCTTATTCTGGTTTGATGTTTTGATTCATCTCTGCCACTTTATTTCCAACTGCGAAAGATGAAACCAAATCATTTAACATATTACTAGCTGCATTAGGACTATTAGGTAGTAAAATTAAATTACTATTAGTTCCCTCACTTACGGCGTGTAAGGTGTCATAATGCTGGGTGATTACAATCAGTGCTGAGGCTTCCTGAGAATTAATTCCTACTTGGTTTAATACCTCTACTGATTCCTCCAGTCCCTTCGCAATTTCGCGACGTTGGTCTGCGATACCCTGGCCTTGTAAACGCTTACTTTCTGCCTCAGCAGTTGCTTTGGCAACAATGCGAATTCTTTCCGCTTCACCTTCATATTCGGCAGCCGTCTTCTGGCGTTCTGCAGCATTAATGCGGTTCATGGCACTTTTAACAGCGTCATCCGGATCAATATCAGTAACCAGAGCTTTGATAATTCCGTAACCATAGGTATTCATTGCTTCTTCCAATTCACGACGGATGGCAATGGCGATATCGTCTTTTTTCTCGAAAACATCATCTAACCTAAGTTTGGGAACTTCGGCACGAACCGTGTCAAAAACATAACTGCGAATTTGCTCATGCGGATTATCCAATTTATAGAAGGCATCATAAACCGCATCCTCCAGCACCACAAACTGAACCGAAACTTTCATTTGTACGAAAACATCGTCTTTAGTCTTGGTTTCAACGATTACATCAAGCTGTTGAATTCTCAAGCTCATTCGACCTGATACCCTGTCGACCATTGGGATGAGTACATGTAAACCAGGTTTGCGAATAGCAATAAATTTCCCAAATCGTTCTACAATAGCTACTTGCTGTTGCTTAACAATGAACAAACCGAAGATCAGTAGAATCAGGCCGACAACGACCAAAATAATGTATTGAGCCATTTTAAAAATTTTAGCTCAAATTAGGAATTACCGCGCTATCCCTGCTTTAAAGGAGCATTATTTTTTCAGGAATTATTGCCAGAAATCGAAGGAATAGGATAGGCCAATTCCACTGGAAAAAACCCAATCGTTCAGATTGGAGGTTCCTTTAAAGGCATCCCAATTATCACTGGTGCCATATTTTAAAGAAACCTGGGCCTCCATACTCCAATGCGAGTTTAGGTATATACGATAGCCTCCTTGAATCATATTGCTGAAGGAGAGTCCCCATTCATTTGTGTAAAAGGGATTATCCGCAGTAAATTCATTAGGAATTCGATATTGGTTCTTATTCATGCTTATACCCGCATAAAGAGCCAGAAAAAAAGCATCCTGGTATTTCTCGGGAACATAGTCTTTCAAATCCTGGTCGAAATAATAGCGGATACCGACCATTGGACTTAGAATAAAGGAGTAAGCCTGCAGTTCCGGTATATTGCCTTCGCCTGCCTTAATACGAGAATTCATGGCATTGATATCCAAAATGCCGCTGATCTGCCAACGCTCATCACGGGGAATCCACTTATTATAAACGGCGGCTAGATGAATACCCGGTTCACTTAGTAATTGTCCTTCGGCTGTGGTTTCACCTCTAAAGAAGGAAGCACCCGAATTTACTCCCAGACTGTAGTATTGCGCCTGTACTAGAACAGGCAGCCACAAAAAGCTCAGAAAAATCCATCTTCTCATAGTACCTTATTTATACATTTAGCGTTCAAATTAGCCCCTTTAGTATTTCGAGAACCGCTATTTCCTTGGAGAATTATTTTAAGATTCTTGGTTTAAGTCCTGATGCCGACCTGCAGGAAGTCAAAAAAGCTTATCGCCGATTGGCGCTTAAGTACCACCCTGATTTGCAGAGTGGGAATGAAGAGCATTTTAAGAAGATAGTTGAAGCCTATGAAATGATTCGTGCGCATTTCAACTCGCGATCGAGTAGAAGGGAAATGAGTCCGGAGGAGTTGGCGCGTTTTTATGAGTTATTGAAGGCTGCGGCTGAGGAAAAGGCAAAGCAAAAAGCCTTCGAACGGGCAGCCAGAGTGCGGGCTAAGAAGATTGAAGATCAAAACAGAGCTTATAGCCTGGCCGTTTATTCCTTAATTGGAGTTTTGGTCTTGGCCTTTTTTTCCTACAAGTCTTATTTCTGGTTTATTGATTATCAAATTGAAAGCAATCCGGCTGAAACAATGGCAAAAGTGGTGGGGATCGAAAATCATCGCGTGGTCTATCAGTTTGAGGTGGGAGAAGAGCTTTTCGAAGAACGTGCCTATGTTAAGGGCAGCGGTGTTAAAATGTATGCCGCTAATGGAATGCCTTTAAAGATTGGTGATCAGTTTGTATTGCGCTATCGAATGGATAATCCGAGCTATCATGATTTAAATACCTATTCCGTAGCCAGTCATACTTTTAATCGTTATATCGATTTGGCAAGTGCAGCCATTTTGCAGTATTCCTATAATACAATGGAGGAGGAGCCTGATCTTATAAAAAAGGTGGAGGCTCGTTGTATGGCCTATTTGATTTATCAGAAATTCGGAATTGAAGGCTTGGCAAGTTGCTACCATTTTGATACTCATCCCTTTGATCATTTTAAAGACAATAGTCTAAGCTGGTATTTCTTTTGGGATAAGGAGGAAGTAAAGGAAATCCGCGAAGCTTGCCGGATTCCTCAAGCATGAGGCCCGAATAATTGGCTAATTTTGCGCCAAATTTTAGTTATGGCCTCTAAAGCATCCAACCCTCGAGGTACCCGTGATCTTCTTCCCGAAGTAATGGTCCAGCGAGAGTACATCCTGGAAATTTTAAAGACTACCTTTAGGAAATATGGCTTTTTGCCAATCGAAACTCCTGCCTTAGAAAAGTTGGAAACCCTTACTGGTAAGTACGGTGAGGAAGGAGATCGATTGATTTTTAAGGTACTCCCACGAGGAGATAAATTTGAGAAAGCCTTCCGTGAGGGGGATGCTCAGGAAGCACGTGAAAAATTGAATCATAATTTAGAAGAGGCCTTGCGTTATGATTTAACCGTTCCCTTTGCTCGATTTGTGGTACAAAATCACAATGCACTGCACTTCCCATTTAAACGCTATCAAATTCAACCCGTATGGCGTGCGGATAGGCCTTCTAAAGGACGGTACCGCGAATTTTATCAATGCGATGCAGATGTAGTAGGTTCTTCCTCCCTTTGGCAAGAAGTGGATTTTATCGGAATCTATAAGCAGGTCTTTTCAGAATTAGCTTTACCCATTCGGGTTAAAATGAACCACCGCAAAGTTTTACAGGGTTTAACGGAGAAGTTCGGAGTGGAAAATGATTTCCAAGCTTTTACCGTGGCTTTGGATAAACTTGATAAGGTAGGTTTGGAAGGCGTTCAGCGAGAGATGAGCGAGCGGGGTTTGGCCCAAGGCGCTTTGGATGCATTGGCATTTGTGGCAGGGTTAAGTGGCAGCAATGCCGATGTATTGAACCAATTGGAAGCGGAGATTGCTGAAACTAATTCAGGTAAAGCCGGCTTAGAAGAAATCAAATTTGTGATTGATGCCTGCTCTGAACTAGGTCAAGAGGATGTTCTGGATTTAGATTTTACTCTGGCTCGAGGCCTGGATTATTATACCGGTGCAATTTTCGAAGTGAAGGCCGTGGATTTGGACTTAGGCTCCATTGGCGGCGGTGGTCGATATGATGACCTTACCGGTATCTTCGGACTAAAGGATCTACCGGGTATTGGGATTTCTTTTGGATTGGATCGTATTCAATTAGCCCTGGAAGAAAAAGGTCTCTTTCCGGCCATGACTCATTCCGGTACCGATATGTTGATGGTGAATTTTGGTGATAAAGAGGCCCTTTTTGCCAATAAGCTGGCAGCACAGCTGCGGGAACTAGGAATTAAAACCGAGCTCTATCCGGATGCTGTGAAAATGAAAAAGCAATTGGATTATGCTAATAAAAAGGGCATACGTTATGTCTTGTTAATAGGCTCTCAGGAAATGGAAGAAGGCTTGTTTACCCTTAAGGATATGCAGGAAGGAAGCCAGAGAAAACTCGGAGCCATCGAATTATTAGAAGCTTTTAATCCCTCTCAAAATAACAAACATGCTAAGCACTAATTCAACTTTCAAAATAAGCGCCGCGCATTTAAGTCTTTCGGACCTTCATCGCCTTTTTCATGCTTCGCATGATGTGGAATTAAGTGAAGAAGCTCGCCAAAAGGTGGACTATTGTAGAAACTATTTGGATCAGAAAATTGAAAGAGAAGAAAACCCTGTTTATGGTATTAATACCGGTTTTGGCTCTCTTTGTAATGTCGCTATTGAAGGCAAGGATTTAAAGCGTTTGCAATTAAATTTAGTGCGTTCTCATGCCTGTGGGAGTGGTGATAGAATTACTCCGGTTTATGTGAAATTAATGCTTCTACTAAAAGCGCGGGGATTGTCTTACGGCCATAGTGGAGTTAGTCCTTCTACCATCGAGCAACTCCTGTTCTTTTACAATAATGAAATTATTCCGGAAGTCTTTGAACAAGGTTCACTCGGCGCTTCAGGAGATTTAGCTCCCTTGGCTCATTTAAGCCTGGCGCTTATGGGAGAGGGAAGAGTGCATTATCAAGGTGAATACCGCGATTCGGCAGAAGTTTTAGCTCGATTTGAGAGGCCTGCTGTTGACCTACGATCTAAAGAAGGCATTGCCCTTTTAAATGGTACTCAATTCATGCTGTCTTTAGGTATTATGGCCAGCTTCGAATTACGTAAGCTTGCTTATTTGGCCGATCGTATTGCTGCCTTGTCATTGGAGGCATTCGATGGACGTCCGGAGCCTTTTGATGATTTAATCCATGCCGTTCGTCCGCATAAAGGACAAAGAGATACGGCTGCTCAGATTCGGGCTATATTAGAAGGCAGTGAGATGATTAGTCGGAAAAAGGTCCATGTGCAGGATCCTTATTCTTTCCGATGCATCCCCCAAGTACATGGAGCAAGCAAAGATGCTTTAGCTTATGCTGAGCAAGTTTTTGAAACGGAATTGAATTCCGTAACGGATAATCCTACCATATTCCCGGATGAGGATAAAATCATTAGCGGAGGTAATTTCCATGGCCAAACTTTAGCCTTGGCTCTTGATCATTTAGCTTTAGCCAGCGCTGAATGGGCTAATATCTCTGAGCGTAGAACTTATTTATTAATTTCCGGACAAAGAGATTTACCGGCATTTTTAGTGGCCAAGCCGGGCTTGAATAGCGGTTTGATGATTGCTCAATACACGGCAGCATCCGTAGTGAGTCAGAATAAGCAATTATGTACGCCAGCCTCAGCAGATAGCATTGTTTCTTCTAATGGTCAGGAAGATCATGTAAGTATGGGAGCCAATGCCGCTACCAAATTGCAAAAGGTGGTAGACAATTTGAAAACGGTTTTAGCCATTGAGTTGATGACTGCTTCTCAGGCTTTCTATTTCCGTAAGGAAAAGACTTCTGATGAGTTAAGTGCCATGCTGAAAGCCTTCCGAGAGAAGGTGCCTTTTATAGATGAGGATCGGATTTTACATCACGATATTCAAGCAGCAAGAAGTTTTATTGAAGAATTTGAGGTAGAAGCTGAGCAGATTTACGCTTAGCGAATAAGACTTACAAAGCCAGTTACCTTCTGGTCCTCTTCTAACAGGATATAGGTATAAACCCCGGAAGGTGCTTGCTGGCCATTGAAATTGCCATCCCAAAATTTTTGGTAGGGTTCATTCGTCTCATAAACCAGCGATCCCCAACGATTGAAAATGCGGAGGTTTGCCCCGGTTTCACAAGGATCTCCGTAAATCTCAAAATGGTCATTTAAGCCATCTCCATTGGGAGTGAAAGCGTTGGGGGCAAATACTTCATTGCGCACCTCTCTTAGGTCGAGTGTAAACGTTTCTGTAAATATTTTGGAACAAAGGGTATCAATTACCGTAAGGAAGATTTCTTTGGATCCAGGCGTTTGATATCGAATTCCAGGGGCACGACCTTCATAATATTGACCTTCGGTTTCCCATTGATAAAGCAAATTACCTCGGTCATTATCTAAGGCGATATCCACTTCTCCATTACTACAGCTGCTGATACTGGCTTGAACAACCGGCGCCACAGAGCTGTCTACAAAACTGATGGTTCGATAAGTGGTATCACTGCGCATACAAATGGTATCGAAACCAATTAGCTCAATTTCATAGGTGCCAAAACTAGGGAAGGTATGGCGTGGATTAGCTTCGTTTGAAATAGAGCCATCACCAAAACTCCACTGATAAGCGTCTGCGATGATGCTGAGGTTCTGGAATTTAGCTTCCAGATTCTGATCGCAACCAGTGTAGTTCGTTAAGAAATCTGTAATTGGTTTACGAGCGGTTCCGTGCTCAATATTGATATAAGCGGTGTCTGTGATTTGGCAAACAGTATCGTAAGCAATAAGCTGTATGGTATAATTACCTAATTCTTGGTAAGTAACGGAAGGGTTTACAGCAGTGGAAGAATCGCCATTACCAAAAATCCATTTGTAATTGGTGGCATTGCTTGAATTATTCAGGAGGTTCACAATCAATCCATCACATAGGCTATCTACCGCAGTAGAGTAACTAATCTGCGCTTCGGCAGCAAGGATTTGATTAAAGCTGAATTTAAACACGGCCAGATTACAGCCTGGTGATCCTGAACTTTGAGAATAAGCACCCGGGGTAGTAGGGAAACTCTTATTATTACAGTTAGAGCATACAGCTTGGTAAATGGTGCCATCTTTACTAAACCGGCTGGTACCTCCGTCTACGTGCTCATTATCTCTACCCCCCAAATAGCTACCGTAAAGCAACTTACTGGCATTGTGATCAAAAATCATAAAATAGAAATCACTACCATCGGTATTATTTTGGAAGGCATCAGAGGTGACCGGCAGGCCATAGGTATCACCATTCTGCTGTGCAGGGAATCCCACCGAATTAGAAATGCCATTCCAACCTGAGAAGTAAATATTTAAGCATTCATCCACCATAAAGGCACTGGGAACCAAATCTTGTTTGCTTTGGCCACTGCCAATCATGGTTTGCCATTTAAGGTTATTTAGTGAAGAGTCAAGTTTGGCCATAAACTGACGTGATCCGGCACTGGAATATACATTAGGACTGATAGGGAAGACTCCTTTGGTTTGTCCTACGATGTATACATCACCATTATAATCAACATCCAATAAAAAGGCTTGATCATCCAGGGTAGTGCCAAAAAAGGTGCTGGCAATCATATTACCGGTGCCCGACTGGAATTTGGCCACAAAACCTTCATCTTCACCAATGTAATTGCTTTTGTATGCATTGGGAGTGGTGGGGAAATCAGATCCGGTGGTTGATCCACAGATGTATATTACCTCATTAAAAGTTTTAACGGAATAACCTGCATCAGCATTTACACCCCCAACATAACGCCCCCATTGTAAGTTTCGTAAATCAGAGGAGAAAACACCTAATAGCGCGTCTTGTGAGTTTTGATTGCGATCTTGAGCATTGATGCCGGTCAGAGGAACATCCATACTAAAGGTGCTACTTAATACGACAATGCTTCCGTCATTAGTCAGCACCACTTCACCACGATAGTGGTCGCCATAATTCTTATAAATGTCCCGGTTAAAGCCATCATTGCCAGAGCCTCCCCAGAAAGTGGAGCCTAATAAGCTAGTTCCATCCTTGCTGATTTTAGAAATAAAAATGTCGGTTCCCCGATTGTAATCATTAAAGGCAAAGGAACTCTGGAATGTACCACCACCAAAGCTGCCCTGGAAAGTATTGGGGGTAACAGGGAAATCAGTAGATCCGGTATTTCCCATTAAAATTAGATTCCCTTGATCATCGCTTATTAAAGAATGTACAATTTCTATATCACGTCCTCCCAGGTAAGTGGCATAGAGCAACTGACGACCATCCGCAGAAAACTTACTGATGGTAACATCTACATTGAAAATACTATCGCCGGCAAAAGAGGCTTGAAATACACCATTGGTAGTAGGGTAGTTTGCGCCAAAGTTCACACCTGCACCGTACATAGTACCATTATCTCCATAGGTGGCACTATTGCCAAAATTGAGATCACCCGATCCGGAGAAGGTGGCAAATTCTAAAACAGGGTCAATAACTAAGGGATAGCCCTTTTTATAACCTTTAAGTTTAAATCCTACGGTGTCATTTCGCAGTTCATAGCTTACTTGAACATTAACTCTCTCTCCGTTAATGATTTGGTAGCTGTAAGGAATACGTTCAATTACTTCTCCAAAGGCGGTACTTAAATGCAGAGCTCCCTCTCGAATGCTAATGGCTTCTAAACCCCGGTAAACGATTTTTAAGTCTTTGGGGTTCGCTTCGGCATCTAATTCCAAATCGTATTTCAGAAACTGAGCTTGCTCGTAAAAGTTAAGGTCGATTCCGGGAAGGATATCATCTAAATGGTTTTCGGAGTAAGAACCCAGGTTCTTCTGCCATTTAGAAGGATCATTGCCCAAGATATAATTCCGAGGATAGGCCGATTCACCACCTGGTTGCCATTGATTATTGGTTTTGGCACCGATGTACTCTGCTTCAAAAGCCAGAGCGCGTTTGGGGTGGTGGTTACCACTTTGGTGGTGATGATCGTGATGAGGGTCGCCTTCGTATAAGAGGAATTTGTAACCAGAAGATTTGAAGAAAACCGCTCCTTGCTTGAGCTCCAGCTTGGCGCTGAAGTCTCCGGACCATTGTCCGCGGTTCTCCACAAAATAGGCTTGCGCCTGGAGATTTTGGGCATAACTTATCCCAACAAAAACTAAAATTGATAACAGTACCCTCACAGTGGGTTTAAAAATAGAGAAATTTTTGTTTTTGAATAGCTTGAGGAGCAGTCATTTATCCACCGTTCCTTTCCAATGATGGAACGTAAAGGGAAGCTTCAATAAAAACGGGCTTGCCAGATTGTTTGGTGGCAATTAGATAATCTTTGGCTCCTTTCGCTTTCAGCTTGAGTTTACGGCTGATAAACTCCGGGGAATCCGGGAAATTTCGACTAATAACTTGTAAGGCTTTGGAGCGAAGGCTTTTAGCATAAGCCTTGTGAATATCTTTCAAAAGAAATATTCGGCCGGGGAATTTTTCGATGAGTTCAGGGGAGCTGTAGAGATGTGAATTAGGGTCCAATTTCCCCAATTTAAGATCCTGAGCCACTTGATCTTGAATACCCGCTTTTAGTATGCTGCTATTCGGTAGGTAGAGATATTGATGAATTTCACTCAGCTCAATATTAGCTAGCTCTCCCCATTCTGATTCATATTTCTGTTGGCCTTCAAGGAGTAAATTGTAAGTACGGATTTTTACGCCTCCTTTTGGCTCTCTGCCAAGCAGGAAGCCAACTTCCTTGCATTCATTACGCTCCGAGAGTATCCATACTTCCTGAGTTTCCGGTAATATTTGCAAGTATTCAGGAATGCTGATCATGGGACTCATCTTCACATAAACTTGCTTACTCAACTTGAGTAGCTCCGATTTTATAGCAAGAATATTTGGCTGGTATTCTTCCGGTCTGTAGAGTGGTCGATGGGCTAAATCTCGGCGGGAAGGGTCCAGGTAAATGAAATCGAATGGCGTTTTATTCTGTTCAATGAAGCTTTCTGCAGTGACTGGATAAAAATGAATTTCCTTTTGCGGCAAAAGCCGGCGCAGGTTTAATGAACTCATTTCGCATAATTCTTCATTGGGTTCCACAAAATGGCCCTGCTCGAATTTTTGCATTAAATAAAGAAAGTCGATTCCGAATCCCCCGCTGAGATCAGCCAGGCTTTTAGCCGCGGGAACTAAATCAGCCTTAAGCTTGGAGATAGCCTCACTGCTGCTTTGTTCCAAATTACCCTTAGGAGGAAATAGCCTTTGGAGGTCATTATAAGCCTCGGGTAATTTTTTACGGATGGCCTGACGTGAGGCGATTTGCTCAATTAAAAGGCGCTTATCCTCGTCCTTGGCAAATTTGAATAATAAGCTGCTGGTATCGGCTTTAAGATTTTCGAGAATGAAGTTCCGATTCGCCTCTTCTTGTACTAAGCTTTTAAGCCGGGAGGTCTTCATCGTTGAGATCATTCTGCGTAAGCCAGCGAACAAACTTCACCTGCGGGAAAAATTCAGCGGCTAAGAGACGGATTACGCTGTAAACGGGTACCGCGACAATCATTCCTGATATACCAGCAATAGAGGCCGCAAAAGAAATCACTAAAAAGATTTCCAGCGGATGGGCTCGTATTGAGGTTGAGAATACGATCGGTTGGGTGATAAAATTGTCGATCAATTGTACTACTGCGAAAATGCTGAGGATTATGACAAATGCCGATCCCAGTTCCAAATTGGTATTGCTTATGGTTTGCGCCAGACCCAATAAAAGACCAAAGGCCAAACCGATAATAGGCCCTAAGTAGGGGATCACATTAATAAGTCCGGCAAAAAATCCAATTACAATGGTATTGTGGAAGCCCGCAATTTTCAAACCTACCGAAACTAAGGTGGTAATAATAGTGATTTGTAAAAGCAGACCAGCAAAATAGCGGGTTAAATTGTTGCGTAAACGTGGGGTTACCTTATGCACGCGATCGTCGTATTTATCCGGAATCAGCGAAAGCACAATATTCCGAAAGAGAAATTTCTCTCGTAAAAAGAAGAAGGTGATAAATAAGATGCTGAAAATGGCAAAGGCTGTGTTTCCTAAGCTTCCAATTAAATTCGTGAAAGTGTCACTCACCTTATCAAAGCTTAGTGCTTCGACCACTTTTGATCCAACGCGACTGCTCTCGATGCTGTTTACCGAATTACTGGTGTCCATTCCCAAAGAAGATTGAATACTGATAATCTCATTCTGAATTTCCTGATACAGCGATTCGTAATCTACATTAGCCAATACACTCAGCTCATGCATTAAAGCGGGGATAAAGATGGAAAAGAGTACCCCAACCAAGGTCATCATAATGAGTAGGGTAAGGGCAGCTGCCAAACTCCGATTGATCTTCAGTTTGGGCCATCGTTGACCACTTAATGCATCCACCAGTGGTTTACCGATTATAGATATTACGGCCGAAACCAGCACATAGGTTAAGGTATAGCGTACTTGCCATACCATGTATCCCGACCATACAATCAAGGCCAGGTAAAAAACACTGAGTAATACTTGGCGGGTGACCTTATTCATAAGAAGGATCCATTAAATGCATAGTGAATCAGGTTTGCTCCCATCTTTAATGCTTTGAGGCGAACATCCTCAGGATCATTATGTACTTCCGGATCTTCCCAGCCATCACTTAAATCACATTCGTAGGTATAAACCAAAGCCAAACGACCATTAATAAACAAACCCCAAGCTTCTGGAGCCTGGCCATCGTGCTCATGGATTTTAGGTAATCCATCCTGAAAATTGAAAGGCCCTTTAAAAATGGGATGATCGGCACTTAGTAATTGCAATTTTCCCTCTCCAAAAATGCGGTTCAGCTCTGGGCGGATGTACTCATCCATACCATAATTATCATCAATATGTACAAAGCCTCCCGCTTCTAAATAGCGCTTCAGGTTATCGGCTTCTTGTTTGTCAAAGATGATATTTCCATGACCGGTGAGATGTAAAAAGGGATATTCGAAAATTTCAGTGGAGCCCATCTCAACGGTAGCATAATCCGGATTTAGGCTGCTACCGATCTGACTATTGCAGAACTCACTAAGGTTGCTCAGTGCGCTGGGATTTGCATACCAGTCGCCCCCTCCGCGGTATTTTACCAAAGCCAGTTTTTCCGTTTGGCCATTAGCTATGTGGAAGCTTATTGCAAGAAGAAGAGTCAACAGATATTTCGGCATATAGCAAAAGTAATTTTTTATTCGGGCTGCCGGGCTTCATATTGAGCGATGGCAGCTATTTGTACTGCTGCCGTTTCGGTTCGCAAGACTTCTGGGCCCAGATCTAAATGTTTGAAGCCTTGTTTTTCGGCCCAAGAGACTTCCTGCGGACTAAAATCACCTTCGGGTCCAATCAATATCAATTGAGGTTGCTTAAAGTCAATCTCATTTAGGGTAATACGCTCTGAACTATTTAAGGATGCGATATAGCGCTGCTCCGGCAATTCCAGTTTATCTAAGTTCTTAAGCTCCATAATTTCGCTTAAGTCCGGCATAAAGCCTTTGTGACTCTGCTTGAAAGCGGCCTCCATAATACGCAGACCTCGTTCTCTTTTGTAAACCTTCCGCTCAGAATGCTCGCAAAGCAAGGGAATGATTCTTTGAACGCCTAGTTCTACAGCCTTTTCAATAAACCACTCAAAACGATCATTGCTCTTGGTAGGGGCAATGCCAATTTGTAAAAGGGGGGACTTTTGTCTTCGTCTTTCCTTTAAAACTTTGAATTGCAGGCTTTTCTTTGCGATAGTCTCAATTTCAGCTTCATATACAATGCCATCGCTATAGCTAATGGAGATGTGCTCTCCGGGGCTTAAGCGTAAAACCCGACTGGCATGATGACTGTCGCTTTCATTTAAAAATCCTTGATTGCTGTCGCCTTCTCGCGCTAAAAAGTGATTCATGCTTCTAAGGGTTTTCGGGCCGCAGCTACCACACTGAGGTCTGCAAAGTTTTGCTTTTGATATTGATAATAGCCACTAATGGCAATCATGGCGCCATTGTCAGTAGTATATTCAAAGGAAGGAAGGAAAAGCTCCCAGTTTAAACTGGATTTTCGTTCTTCCAGCGCTTCTCTTAATCCTGTGTTGGCAGAAACTCCGCCCGCAATAGCAATCCGTTTTATTCCATATTGCTCAGAGGCCAATTCGAGCTTATCCATTAAAATACTTACAATGCTATTTTGGATGCTGGCACAAAGGTCATTTAAGTTTTCCTGGATGAAATTCGAGTTTTCCTTCATTTGCTTTTGCAGGAAATAGAGAATGCTGGTTTTTAAACCACTAAAACTAAACTGCAATTCAGGCATGCGTGGTTTCGCAAATTCAAAGGCCCCGGGATTTCCCAATTTAGCCCGCCGATCGATTTCTGGTCCGGCCGGATAAGGCAAGCCCATTATTTTACCAGCTTTATCAAAAGCTTCTCCTGCGGCATCATCAATTGTGCTGCCCAAAAGTTTCATATCATAGGCTGAATTTACCTGAACAATTTGGGTATGTCCACCGCTTACAGTTAGGCATAAGAAGGGAAACTCAGGATTGGCTTGACGAGGATCTTCAATAAGATGTGCCAAAATATGGGCTTGCATATGGTTAACCTCAATTAAGGGGATGTCCAAAGCCAGGCTTAGGGACTTGGCAAAACTGGTGCCCACCAGGAGGGAACCCAATAGACCTGGGCCGGAGGTGAAAGCCACGGCAGATAGCTCATTTAGCTTAATCCCCGCTTTTTTTAAAGCCGAATCTAAGCTTGGCACAATATTTTGTTGATGAGCACGAGAAGCTAATTCTGGAACAACACCACCATATTCCGCATGTATTTTTTGATTGGCAGTTACATTTGCAAGAATTTTGCGATTTTGGACAATGGCGATAGAAGTATCATCGCAGCTGCTTTCAATTCCCAGTATTGTAATATCCATAGTACAAAGTTACGATCAGAAGACTGCTTAAAATAATCGGACGCCTCTTGCTGGTGATTGTTATCCTGCTTTTAATGCTGGCAGGAGTTTTCATGATTCCATCTGTGCAGGTTAAAGCCGCCCAAAAAGGGGCATCTTGGTTTAATAAGAAGTTCTCGCAATCCCTTAGTATAGAACGTTTTCAGTATCATTTCCCGAATGAAATCAGCTTGGAGAACGTTCTACTTCCAGACCATAAAGGAGATACTCTTTTTTATGTAGGCAGCCTCGAATTAAGTTTCAAAGCCTATGCTCAATTAAGCAGAAGCTTGTATCTCAATCACGTTGAAATGAGTGATGCCTATTGCTATCTGATCACTCAAAATGGAGATACTACCAGTAATTTAAGTGTCTTTATAAATTCCCTTTCCGGTGATGGTCCAAAGGATCCTAATCGATCTTTTAATTTAAAAATCGCCGATATCGATTTGGAAAACGGACGTTTTTATCTGGCGAATCGAAATGAACCCGACCGAATTCAGTTTCATTGGCGCCATGCCAATACGAATCTTAATTCTTTTCTTCTTGCCGGTAAAGATGTGAGTGCCACCATTGAAAGTATTCAATTTGATGACGGAGAGGAGTTCTCCGTTCAAAATGGAAAGGGACAATTTTTATATGGGCCTAAAGGCTTAGTGGTTAATGGTTTAGAATTAACTACAGGAAGAGGGCATTTAGCAGGGGAATTAACTTTTATCACCAGCTCCGCTACTAACTATTCAAGCTTTGTAGACTCCGTACACATGCTGGGGGCCATTGAATATGCGGCGGTTGCGGCGGAGGATATACGTTATTTCAGCGATGCTTATCCGCAATTTCCTACCGCTTTGGTTAAAGGACGATTTGATGGTACTGTAAATGACTTGTACCTGGAAGACCTGGAGATTGAAGCTCTGAGTCACTTGGAAGCTAGAGGTGATTTGCATTTGACCAAAACCACTTCAGGGGTCAACCTTCATTTGGAAACTCAAAAGCTTTATCTCCAAGGACAAGCAGAAGAAGCCAAACAAATAATCGGCATGTTCCAGGACAGCCTGCCGGAAATCATTGATCGCTTGGGCTTAATTCAATGGCAGGGAGCTTATAATGGAGGCGTCTATGATTTTGTTACCCAAAGTTCCTTTAAGTCGGATTTAGCCGATATGGAGCTCAATATTCAGATTGGGAATTTGCGAAATCCCCAATCCCTGATTTATAAAGGTAGGGTAGATGCCAGCCGAATAAATATTGCTGCCCTCACCGGAAATTTTGGTGATTTTAAAACAGCCGAATTGGATTTGGAGCTGGATGGTAAGGGCTTTGATCCACTGACCATGCGCAGCAAGGTAAAAGGAGCCATTCATCATTTCTATTATAATGGTTATCGTTATCAGGGGATGGCGGTAAATGGTCAAATCGCCGAAAGTAATTTCAAAGGTCAGTTTAGAATTAAGGACCCCAATCTTAGCTTTCTTTTTGACGGGATTGCCAGCTTTGGTACCGATTCTTCGGAATATGATTTTACCGCTCAGGTAGATTCAGCCAATCTCTACGCCCTTCATTTGGTAAAGGATAGCTTGGCTCAGTACCGTGGGGCCATGGATATTGATGTTTTGATTCTCGATCAAGACCACTGGGCAGGAACGGTAGATTTATTTGATCTTAAATACCGCAATTCCAGTCAGACTTACGATTTAATGGATGTGGCGATCGAGGCCAGTGGATTGCAAGAGGAAAAACAGCTTCGGGTTCGATCGGATATATTGGAGGCCAACCTCGAAGGTCAGTACACCTATCTGGGGATGTCTCGGATTTTTAGCCATCATTTTAAAAAGTACCTCATACCGGAGCGTTATCGCGATACCCTCCAATCGCCAGTGAATTTCAGCTACGACCTTACCTTTAAAAACTCATCGGCTCTAAGCCAGGCCTTAATTCCCGAGTTGTTGATTGAACCGGGTACCCATGTGCAAGGGGAGTACCGAGATGGAGAGAACCTCTTGCGAATGAATCTCAATTCCGATGGAATTCGGTACGGCGCGAATCTTTTCCAGAACCTTGACCTGCAGTGGTTATCCGGTGCGGCCGACTTATTAAACCTTACTTTGGAGCGCTATCAGTATGGTGAAGGAAGACATATTGATAGTATTCAATTCGTTAATGTCTTTGCCGGGGATAGTATGAACTACAGCCTGGATATGATCCTCAGAGATAGCATCGACAGCTATGGCAGCTTTGAAGGCCTCATCGCTATTTTGGATAGCAATGCCTATCGCATGCAGTTCGACAGAGGGGATATGCTTTTCGGCAACCGTAGTTTTAAACTGGATACTGGTTCCGTAATGCGAGTAGATAGTTCAGGATTTTCCATTGATTGGCTGAAAATCAGTGGACCTTCCTTGGCGCTTACCGCGGCTGGGTATATCAGCAAAGACCCGAATCAAATTTTACGTTTGAACGTAAGGGGCCTCGATCTGGATTTCCTCAATTATTTTCAGGAAAGCCGAAAAGCCTTCATCCAAGGGAATTTGGAAGGTAATATCATCGCCACCGAATTACTAACCAATCCGCGTTTTGAAGCCGATATTGAAGTGGATAGTCTGCAATTGAATCAAGTACACATGGGGCGCCTGGACTTGCGCAGTGACTATAGCTATGATGATAGTAAGATTAATATTGACGCTCTGCTGAAACTGGGTGAATTAGAAATGCTGAATGCCAATGGTTTTTACGATAGCCAGGGCATAGGTAATATTGATTTGACCTTCAAATTCAATCGCTTCTATTTGGCAGCTTTGGATCCCTTTGCTGCGCCAGTGGCCGAAAATTTACGGGGTCAAGCGAGCGGAACCGTTACCATGAAAGGGCCGGCTCGCAAGCCTGATATCAAGGGAGAGTTCTTACTACCTAAAGCGGGTTTAACCATCTCCTTCCTGCAAACCGATTATAATTTAGTTGGACAGCCAAAGCTTCTATTGGATAATGAAAGTATTCGTTTCCCCAACCTCAAATTGGTGGATGCCAATCATAATGTAGGCTATCTTAACGGGGAAGTGCGTCACCGGGCCTTTAAAGACTTTTACATTGATTTAAATATTGATGCCCAACAACTCCTGGTACTGAATACCGGTCCCGATCGAGAGGATGCCTATTATGGTACTGCATTGGCCTCCGGAAATTTAAAAGTACAGGGGCCTCCATCCAGAGTTAAAGTCTACGCCGATGTTCGAAGCGAGCGCGGAACCCAATTTAATATCCCCATTGGCGGCGCTACCGAGGTGAAGCAAAGTGGTTTTGTAAACTTTATTGCCCCGGAAGATTCGGAAGAAGGTTTAAAAATTCTAAATACCCAATTTGCCTTGGATGAAGGGGTTTCCCTGGATTTTGATATGGATATTACGCCTAATGCTCAGGTGAGCATCATTTTAAATGAGAGTACTGGCAACCAATTAGATGGCAAGGGTAGTGGCCTGATTAAGATGAAGTTGGAGCCCAATCGAGATTTGGAGCTTTTTGGTACCTATACGGTAGATGAAGGGGAATACAAATTCAATATTGATGGCTTATTCGCCAAAAACTTTGAAGTGCAGCGAGGTGGTACCGTGGTTTGGAATGGTGATCCCTATGCAGCTCGATTAGACCTCACCGCTATTTACCGAACTAAAGCTAATCCGGGTATCCTGACGGGCGAGAGCAATGGTATCAGCACCGCTGTAGATATCTACCTCTTTATTAAAGGGGAGCTAACCAATCCGGAGATCAATTTTGCGATTGAATTACCCCGAGCTACATCCTCTACCCAGGCGGTATTGGCGAATCGTTTAACTACCGATCAAGCAATTAATCAGCAGGTATTCAGTTTGTTGGCCTTCAATAGCTTTACACCACCCAGTAATTTCGTAGATGGAACGCGAAATGCGATTAATCAATGGGATTTAATTGCCGGTCAGGCCGCGGCTTTCTTAAACCGCTTTACTGGCGACTATGAATTGAGCTTGTCTTATCAGCCTGCTAATCAAGGTCAAGATCCTACCACTGCAGGTAACAGCCAGGAAGAATTGGAAGTAGGAGTCTCCAAGAATTTCTTCGAAGATCGTTTAACGGTGAACTCCTCTGTGGAAGTGCCCCTTAATGAGAACAATAATAGTATCGCGGGGGACTTCGAATTAATATATAAACTAACAGAAGATGGTAAAGTTAGAGCTAAGGCCTTTAATCGATCAGTGGATAATAATCTCAATTTCAACATTGGTCAGCAGCAGCTTTACCAACAAGGTTTAGGTCTCTCCTTTAAAATTGACTTTAATACCTATAAGGAGTTGTGGCAAAGGGCTTTACGCAGTGCTAAGCGAGAAGATAAACCAGAGGTCTTGGAGGAAGATCCCGAATTGATGGGACCTCAAACTATTAAGCCTTAAGAACGATAGGAGTTTTCTCTTTCTATTTTTAATTCCCGGCTTTTGCGATCCAAAGTAAATTGAAGGCCTTCACCAGCGATTAAAGTTTTAGGGAAAACAGACTGCGCTTCAGCCAGCAGGCCATGAAAGTCCTTATAACGAACTGAGAAATGACCAATTAGCAATTGCTTAGCCTTACAGATTTCTGCAATTTCGGCCGCTTGTGCAGCAGTGCTGTGATTGGTTTTTAAGGCTCTATCCTTTTCACTGCTCAGGAAAGTGGCCTCGTGATACAGTAAATCTACCCCTTTAAAATAGCGATGTAAATGCTTTACCGGTAAGGTGTCGGTACAATAGGCATAGCTCATAGGTGCTGCATTGGCCTCTGTAAGCTCTTCGTTGGGGATGCGCTTACCATTGGCATCAATCCAATCACTTCCGGCTTTAATCCTGCGAATTTCGGCAACGGGAATATCATACTTCTCCAATTCTTCCTTGAGCATTTTTCGAGGCAGGGGCTTTTCCTGGAAAAGAAAGCCAAAGCAGGTAATGCCATGCCTGAGCGGAAAGGAGTGGACTTCTAGGTGCTTATCCTCGAAGATGCAGGTTTTTCGATCGGGGTCCAAAGCATGGAAATGCAAGGGGTAGGATATCTTCGAATCGGTGATGGCCAACTGCTGACGTACCGCTTCTTCCAATTTCTCGGGCCCGTAAATATGCAAAGCCGCATGCCGATCTAATAATTGCATAGTGGTTAGCAAGGGAATTAAGCCATAGAAGTGATCGCCATGTAGGTGACTGATCATAATATGCTTTACGCGTCCAAAGCCAATGCGGTGTTGACGAAGCTTAACTTGAGTTCCCTCTCCACAATCGATTAGGAAAAACTCATTGCCAATGCCTAAGAACTGTGCGGTTGGGCTACGATTACTTAGGGGAATGGCCGAGGAGGCTCCCAATATACTGAGGCTGAGGTGCTCCATTAAGCGCTAAAACTGATTTTCTTCTTAGCGGCGAGTAAGTACAATACGGCCATGCGAATGGCTACGCCGTTTTCCACCTGATTTAAGATAATACTTTGATCACTGTCGGCCACTTCGGTACTAATCTCTACACCACGGTTTATTGGGCCGGGATGCATAATCACAATCTTTTCTTGAAGATCGTCGAGCAGAGCTTTATCAATACCGTAGCGTTGGGTGTATTCCCGAATGCTGGGGAAGTATTTTAAGTCCTGGCGTTCGTGTTGTACCCGCAACATATTGGCTACATCGCACCATTCCAGGCTTTTTCTAAGATCGTGGCTTACTCGAACACCTAAGGAATGGATATGCTTAGGGATAAGGGTGCTGGGGCCGCAAACTTCTACTTCGGCGCCCATTTTTTGGAGGCAAAGAATATTGGATAGGGCCACACGTGAGTGTAGGATATCGCCCACAATGGCAATCTTCTTTCCGGCAAGGTCCCCTAATCTTTCGCGAATGGAGAAAGAGTCGAGTAGGGCTTGGGTAGGATGCTCATGAGCACCGTCGCCGGCATTCACAATAATACTATCTACATGCTGGCTTAGGAAGTAAGCAGCCCCCGGTTTAGGATGACGCATTACGACCATATCCACCTTCATGCTGAGGATATTGTTTACCGTATCAATAAGGGTTTCTCCTTTAGAAACAGAGGAGGAGGCTGCGGAGAAGTTTACCACATCTGCCGAAAGGCGCTTTTCGGCTAATTCGAAAGAAAGGCGCGTTCGGGTGCTGTTTTCGAAAAAGAGGTTGGCTACCGTAATATCCCTTAAGGACGGTACTTTCTTAATCGGTCGGTTGATCACTTCTTTGAATTGAGCTGCGGTTTGGAAGATCAGCTCGATGTCTTCGCTTTGGAGGTACTTAATCCCCAAAAGGTGATTCACCGTTAATTCACTCATGTTCTCCAATTTCTAAATAAACGGCATCTTCACCTGCCTTAAGGTGTGCCCAGTCTACCGATACCCGATCGCCGGCCAGGCTATCTACCTGCCGACCTACATAGTCGGGTTGAATGGGCAATTCGCGGCTAAAACGCCGATCGATTAAAACCAATAATTCTATTTCAGCCGGACGGCCAAAAGATTGAATGGCATCCATGGCGGAGCGAACACTGCGTCCGGTATACAGTACATCATCGATAAATACCACCTTCTTTCCTTCCAGGAGCACATCGATTTTAGTCATGCTTGGTTCCAGGGGACTGTTCCGACGGCGGAAGTCATCGCGGAAGAAGGTAATGTCCAGGGTTCCATGCGCCACTTTATCCACCCCATTGGCTTCGAGGATTTCCACCAATTTGTGCATTACATGAATGCCTCGACTTTGTAAGCCAATTAAAACGGTGTTTTCGAAATTACCATGATTTTCAATTAGCTGCTGGGCTAATCGATGGAGAGCAATATGAATGCTACGGGCGCTAAGGAGTTTCTTTTTCTTCATGCTCTTGATGCTTCAAAAGTACTAATTATGGCTCAAGCTTAGTCGAAAACTTTCGTCCAGTCGATACCATCAAAATTTCCGGAGCTCATCAAAACAATAATCTCATGTTGATCTTTTTGCTCCTGAATCAATGCCTCTAGTTCGGCGCTATTTAGGATCACCTTAACTTTTTCAGAGGCAAAGGCTTTCTGTACTTCATCAATGCTTAAGGCCGGCAGTTTTTTATGGGCCAGCACTTCGGGGTTAAAGTAAACGATGGCAGTATCGGCCGGATCCATGCTATTGGCATACTGCTGCATGAACTCCAGATTGAGGCTGCTAAAGGTGTGTAGTTCCAGAACGGCTAAAAAGCGACTGTTGCCAAAGGTTTCGCGGCAAGCCTGTACGCTGGCTTTTACTTTGGATGGGGCATGGGCAAAATCGCGAAAAACCTTAAGAGCTTCAGTTTCAATTAAGGGTTCCATTCGCTTGGAAGCACCTTCAAACTCTACAATTGCCTCGTAGAACTCTTCATCGGTAAGGCCCATTTGACTGCATACCCAGCGGGCACCTTCCAAATTATTCATGTTATGAGCGCCAAAAACCTGAAGTGGTAAATCGCCCTCTAAAGTCTCCAGAATAAATTGCTGGTCCTCCACTCTGTAAGTCGGAGTTTGGTAGGGGAATTTCTTCAGTTCCTGGGTAGCGGATTCCACCAGGTTCTTTACTTCCGAATCATCGGCATTGTAAATAATCTGACCACCCGGTTCAATGTATTCGAAGAGTAATTCGAATTGGTGGCGGTATTCTTCAAATTTTGGGAAAACATTGTAATGATCCCAGGCAATGCCAGAAAGCAAAGCAATATTGGGTCGGTAATGCACAAATTTAGGACGAGGATCTAAAGGGGAGGAGAGGTATTCATCACCTTCAATCACCATAAATTCATTGTGATCGGTAAGGCGAACCATAGTGTGGAAACCTTCCAATTGAGCACCCACCATATAATCACAATCGCGACCATGAAAATTGAGTACATGCAAGATCATGGAGGTGATGGTAGTTTTACCATGACTCCCAGTAATCACTACACGGGTTTTATTCTTACTGCTTTCGTAGAGATATTCCGGATAGGAAAGCACTTTCAAACCCAGCTCCAGAGCCTTTAGTAATTCGGGATTGTCCTTGCGGGCATGCATTCCCACTACTACCATGTCAATATCCTCGCTAATGCGATTCGCATTCCAACCCATGGATTCGGGTAGAATTCCGGCCTCGGCTAATCGACTGCGGGAAGGCTCAAAGATTTCATCGTCGCTACCACTCAGATCATGACCTTGTTGGTTCAGGGCCAGGGCAAGATTGTGCATGGCGCTTCCGCCGATGGCAATAAGGTGAATTTTCATGGCTGTGCTTTAGAACAAAGCTAAGCCCTATCTAGCAATTACGGAATTTCTATGCGGGCTGTTTCCGCCAAGTTATCCATAAACTTTTTAGCAATGTGGAAGTCACCCGGAACGGTAGCGCTACCCATTTCGCTATGAGTTTGAGGTTCATTACGCAGGTCAATTCCTTCGCCGGCAGAAAAGAGCTCATCAAAAACTACCTGTAAGTTGATGCTTTGAACATTACCATCTTTCAATTCCAGATTGATAGGATAAGTTACCACTTTGTACAGGCTGTCTAAGCCGGGGTGATAAGCATTAAGCACATCACTAGTGTCTCCATTTAATTGACCGGTATAATCAGAGCGACCTTCTAAAATCGCAAAGCGATATTTCAACATGGTCCAGTACATCTGATTGTAAGAAGAAAGAGGATGATCTTGAGGGAAACTTTCCGGATCTTGATCATTTTGCTGAGGATCTAAACCAAAGCCCAATCGAAGCGAGGTATAGTTTCCAGGTTTCACTTGTGCAGAGAAAGCACCGGTATTACTATTACCTACATCAGCCAATAGGATGTCTTCCATTTCAGTTTCAGAGCTGGCCGAAACTAAGGTAACATGGCTTAAATAAAGCTTGAACTTCTTCAGGTTGAAATCATATCCAGTGGACATGCGCAGGGTATCACCAATATGATATTTGGTGGATCCGCCGTCACTCAGTACAATTTCCGTTTGGAAATTAACCGTTGCGGCAGGAGTGGTTTTTCCATCCTCATCGTCCTTGCAATTGGTAATAATAAAGGCAAGAACCAGCAGAGTGAGAACGGTCTTAATACTTGTTTTCATAATTAAAAGATGCCTATGCTCAGACTATCAGCCATAGCTTTGGCGATGGTGAAATCTTGGGTATTAGTGGGATCGCTCTCCACTTCAGTAACCAGAGCCATAGGGAGTTTGTCTAATAATGGCTTAAGATCGGCCAAAAGGAAGACCCGTACTTTTTGCAAATTATCAATGCTGAAGCTACGGTTTTCACTACGGGCAGTGTCTGAGAGGAGGTAAGAGCCCAAGGTATATTCAACCGGAATAAATACAGAATCGGTAAGGGGTAGAGCTGGATCGAAAATGCGGCCTTTAATTTTGAGGTAGTTCACCCCAAAGCCATCGCGGCGCACCCATTTGGGGTCTACCGAAAGAATTTCCGCCAAGTCATCTACTGCCGCAGCCGAATCGGAACCGGCAATGGTTTGAAAATAACCATAATAACCACCAGCAGGTAAATTTCCTTCTATCTGTTGGGGCTTATAGTTGCTCAGCATAAAGTAATTGGAAGCGGTATCAATAATGGCTTCTTGATTGAAATCGTAAAAGCTTATATCGCTTATGAAAAGTTCAACCGTATCCAACATAAAATTAGCTCCTGCATTGTTTGCATAAGCTGAATCAAAATTAAATGCGCGCTCTCCATAATAGGGTACAAAGTTCCATTCGAGGTTGTCTCCGGGAGGAGCAGGATTGTCTTCAATTAAACTATCCTCTTTACAAGCGCTAAAAGCTAAAATTAGAATGCCGAAGAATAAATATTTGTGATTCATACTCATACAAAGTTGTAAAGGAAAACTGGGTTTGTCTGTAATGCAAGTCGCCAAGTTAATTATAAAACGAATGAGAGCCTTTAAACGTTGGAAAGTTCTGAGTCTTCCTCTATCTTTTTCATGGTGTTAAACTCATCACTCTGCTCAATGCTGTCCATTATTTGTTCCAAAATGGCGGCTGAATCTTTCTCGTAGTCGATGTCTAAAGGATCTTTGAAACGGATACTTAAATTCACACCTTTCTTTTTCATAAAGAGCCCTTTCTTGTCAAAAGCCCGACGGAAACCATCTACTACTACTGGAATCACGATGGGTTTGGTTTCCTTAATAATATGAGCGGTTCCTTTTCTACCTCCCACAAAAGGGGTGGTGGTTCCCTGGGGGAAGGTAATCACCCAACCATTTTCCATGGCGGTGTAAATCTTTTTAATGTCGCGTGGATCCACGCCGCGATCAATTGTTTTTCCGGCTTCCCGCCAGGTACGTTTAATCGAAACAGATCCAACGTAGGCGAAGAGCTTAGGTAAGATTCCGGCCGACATGGTCTCCAAGGCCGCAACGAAATAAATATTGATCTTGGGATTTAAAACGAAGAAGGGAAAGTTGATCCGATCGTAAACACCCCATTTGGCGCAGCAAAAAACCTGGTACATGCCGGTAACATCCGCAAAATAGGTTTGATGGTTACTTACAAAAAGCACATTCTTTTTGCGCAGACCTTTTAAAACCTTGGTGCCACTTACCTGGGTTTTATTTGCCACATTAAATCGATAATAGGCAATTAGTCCAAATGCGAAGATTAATATTCGCTTGATGATCAAGGAGTTTCCGAAGGGATCCCTAAAGCGTATTTTCATGGGCCTGTTTGTGGTGCAGGCAAATATAAGCGATTCTACAGGCTTACTTTTTCCCTGAGGACGAGCTGACGGATTTCCGAAATCATCATCGCTGTTGCACCCCAAATCACCAAGCCGTCCATTATAAAGGCTGGACTTTTGATTTTGAAGCCATTAGTCATTTTAATAGGTCGAACACTTATGGCATCTTCTGCTAAAAAGCGATCCAGGGCAATACGATGAATCGCTGCTACTTCTTTTTCCTCCGGAATCATTTTTAAGGGTCCATCGGCCCAAGCCAAATAGGGATGAACCATAAAATTGCTGGGTGGAATGTAGAGTGGACTTAATTCGCCCCAAACCGAATATTCATCGGGGGAAACGCCAATTTCCTCCAGGGTTTCCCTTTGAGCGGTAAACTGAAAATCGGGATCCTCTTTCTCCAAACTTCCTCCGGGAAAGGAAACCTGACCACTATGCGTACCGGGATATTCGGTCCTTGATGTCAGGATCAACTGCGCCTCATCGTCTACATTTTCGAAGAGAGCCAATACCCCCGCCTGGCGCACCTTAGATAGGTCGAGGTTGAGGTCAGCCATAGAACTTCGGCCCAAGGGAGCCAAAAGATTTTGCGCTTCTTCTCCCGGAAGGGACTTGGACTGCGCCTGTTCCAAGACTTTTTTAAACTTGGTAAATTCCATCTTGTTAAGGATGGACAAATTTAATAAGCGGCGCAACATTGAATAGACGTTTATTATTAATTTTGAACTATTCTTAAGAAATCGTTATGACACTTACTCAACTCACTTACCTCATAGCCGTAGATAATCATCGGCACTTTGCGCGGGCTGCAGAAGCTTGCTTTGTAACGCAACCTACTCTTTCCATGCAAATTCAGAAGCTGGAAGAGGAATTGGGCGTTTTGCTTTTCGACCGTAGTAAGCATCCGGTGCGTCCTACTACCATTGGCGAAAAATTGATTGCCCAAGCTCGTACCATTTTGCACGAAGCTGAGCGCATGAATCAAATATTGCAGGAATCTAAAAATGTACTGGAAGGGCCCTTTAAACTGGGAGTCATCCCAACCGTAACCCCTTCTTTGGTTCCTCGATTCCTGAGCAAATTCACCGCTAAATTCCCGAAGATTCAGCTGCATGTTATGGAGCTTACCACGGAAATGATTGTTGAAAAATTGCAGCGTGATGAATTGGATGCCGGTATTTTAGCTACTCCTTTGAAAGAGCGGTCTATCATTGAAAAGCCTTTGTATTATGAGCCCTTTATGGCATACATTCCCAAAGATCATCGTTTGGGAAAAGAAGCTTTTGTTACCAATTCGGAATTGGATATTGATGATATTTTGCTTCTTAATGAGGGCCATTGCTTCCGCAATTCGGTGATTAATCTCTGCAATACCAATCCAACTTTTGGGGGTAAGAATATCGACCTCGAAAGTGGAAACTTCGATATTTTGGTGAAGCTCTCGAAAAAGGGTTATGGTATGACCTTAGTGCCTTATCTCTATGCAGTGGATTTACCTAAGGAAGAACAACCTCAGGTGAAACCGATCGCGGATCCTAAGCCCACGCGTGAAATTAGCCTGGTTTATTCTCGGGCGGAATTGAAAATCAAGGTGATTGAGGAATTAGCTCGTATCATCAAAAGTTCGGTTCCGGAGAAATTATTGGAATCCAGCGAAGCAGTATTAAGTCCGGTACAAACGGTTTAAACAAAATACTACCATTGCTCGTTAAGCAATCATGGAAAAATTTCCCTTATTTCCTTTAAACATCTTTATGATGCCTGGGGATTATACCCAGCTCTACATTTTTGAAGAACGCTATAAACAGTTAATCAACGAAAGTTGGGAGCAAGACAGCAGCTTTGGCTTGCCCTTTTCCAATAAATTAAATGCCCGCAATTACGGTACTGCCGTTAAGGTGCATGAGATTGTGAAAAGGCATGCCAATGGTGAAATGGAGATTGTGATTCGGGCTGTAGGTAATTTTAGATTAGACAAATTCCACTATCAAAAAGAAGGTAAACTCTATCCCTGTGGGGAAGTGGAGTTCTTTAGCCCGGATGGAAAAGCCAAAGCTTCGGAAGGATTAGTAACTCGTTTTAAGGAGCATCTTTTGCAGAGCAATAATCTCGATGCCGAACTTCTGGCCCTGGAGAGTCCCAGTATTTTTGAAATTGCCGGGGTGCTAAATCTCAGCGATATTCAGAAAATGGAGTTTGTGGGGATTCGGGGTCTGGCGAAGATGGAGGATTATCTAATCAATTACCTTCGCTATCTGGAACTTTTACAGGAACAGGAAGCCCATGTCTATCAAAACTTTTATCTCAATTAGTGCACTGAGCATTTTAGCTCTTTCTTGTCAAAATGCGGATTCCTCGCAGGGCAAGGATGTTCAAGCCTCAAGTCCTGAAAAGGCAGAGTCAGCTAATAAGGAGAAGGCGAATAGTAGAGCATATCCTACCTGGGAGTCGGATAGCGCGGCCCAGGCCTATCTGGAGCATTATGGAGAGGAAAACCCGGAGCGAAAAATTCGGATTAAAACCGACTTTGGAGATATCGACATTGAGCTCTATAGCAATACTCCGGTGCATCGAGCCAATATGATTTACCTCATTAAGGAACATCAGTACTTCAATGGCACCTGGTTTCATCGGGTAAGTCCGAGGCATGTTATTCAAGCTGGGAATAATGATGAATACAGCTTAAAAAAGCGCCGCGATAAAATTGGCAAATATGAATTGCCGGCTGAAGCCTTGGGAAGCAATTACCATTCTTATGGCACGGTAGCCATGGCAAGATCCTATTCCAATAACCCTGAAAAGAAATCAGACCCTTTTGAGTTTTATATCAATTTGGGGAAAACCTACAGTCCGGCCCAGTTAAAATTAATGGAAGAGGAGTACGACATCTCTTTAAATGCGGAGCAAGTACAATTATATTCAAGTGTAGGAGGCAGTCCGCATTTGGATCAGGAACATACCGTTATTGGGCGCGTGGTAAAAGGGATGGATGTGGTAGAAGAGATTGCCAAAGTAGAGACCGATCAAGGGGAATGGCCATTAAAAAATATACCCATCCAAATTATTTTAAACAAATAGCGCCCAGTAAGTTGGCTCTGTCAAGTTTATTTATATATTCGTTTTCATAATAATGGCGAAACAATCTCATAGCATTAAAGACATGTACCGCACTTGGAATAATTTCCAAGCGGGGCGTCTTTGTGGGATCTGATAGAGCTAATCTAATAGGAACTGAAAAGCCCCCGCGAGTGTAATCTAGCGGGGGCTTTTTCTTTTAAAGCTATTAATACCAAATTGGAAAAGCCATGAGTGCATTTATCAGTTTATTGGAAAAACAGAAAAAGAGAGAATTACAACATCAATTCGACCTTCCTTCAAAAGCCAAAAACACCGAGTGGCTAACATTGCAGGAAGTAGAAGGGCAGGCTCAAAAGCTCTATGATCGGATTGTGGATCTTTTACCCAATAACATCAGCTTGGTGCGTCAAGAGGTGCAATTGCAAACCTACAAGACTCCCAAGCCAGCGGCCCGCATGCAAATACGTGCCAATATAAGTGCCAGTAATCACCGCAGCTATGTATTGAAAATACACTGCCATGAGCTTAATCCAAAAGGTAATATGACTAAGGTGGCGCGGGCCGAATACCACTACAAAGAGACCCGCCGCTCTATTCCATAGCGGAATTCTGTGCCAATCCTTATATTCGTGCCTTACCGATGAAAACCCTAATCCGGTTTTAATAGCACACGATTTATGAAGAAACTGGCACTTACCTTTTTGGGTCTGGGACTTTCCTTTGTCCTTCCGGCCCAAAGCTTTGTTCGTCATGCCCGGCTTTCGCCTGATGGGAAATCACTGGCATTTAGTTATCAAGGAGATATTTGGTATTGGCCTCAGCAAGAAGGAAAGCCCTATCGCTTAACCTTGCATGAGGCTTATGATGGTCCCTTAGAGTTTAATGCGGAGGGTTCGCAAATAGCCTTCAATTCCAATCGATTTGGCAATAGCGACATCTTTACCTTAGACTTAAATGGGGGATATCCCGAACGTAAAACCTATCATGCCGCTGGGGATAATCTTAGTGACTGGCATCCGGAACTAGGCATTTTGTTTAGCTCTGAGCGGGCTTATGTTACGGTAGAATGGGATTCGGAATTGCATCGCATTGATCCCAATAATGCCACACCGAAGCGTTTTATGGATGCCTTAGGTACGCATGCTGTGGCCTCTCCCGACGGTAGATATATTGCCTTTATGCGCGGTTCTTGTCGAGCCAGTCGCGAGAATTATTCCGGTCCGGCTGATCAGGAAATTTGGCTCTATGATACCAAAGATCAGAGCTATAAAGCTTTGACGGATAATACCGTAAACGATATCTATCCCCAATGGAAAGACAATAGAACCTTAGTCTTTTTGAGTGCTAAGGAAGGTCGCTACAATCTGAAAGAACTTTCTTTGGAAGGCAGCGAAAAGTGGCTGACCAATTTTAGTAAAGAAGGCATTCACGATTTTGATATTGCCGCCGGAAAGGTGCTTTATGCCCGCAAAGACCGCTGGTATCTGGCAAGTCTTGCTAAAATGTCGGAAGTGAAAACCCTGGACATCGACCTGCGTGCCGATTACCGTTTTTATCCGGTAGAGCAAGAGACCATGCGTAATCGCATTAGAAATTACAGCCTCTCTCTTGACGGGAAGAATGTAGTGCTCGAATCCCATGGAGAAGTGTTTATCGGTACCCTCGACGATGAAAAGTCGCGGACTCAAAACCTTAGTGAGCATCCTTTCTACGATCGCGAGGCTCTTTTCTTAAATGATAGCACGGTGATCTTTAGCTCCGATCGTGAAGGAAATCAATACCGATTCTATCAAGCTACCTCGACAGATCCTAAGAAGCATGATCTCTTTGAAAGCCTGCGTCATAAAACCAGTCTGTATTTCCAAAACAAGGGAGATTTGCGCGATGCTCTGCTTTCGCCCGATGGCAAGAAACTGGCCTTTATCGAAGGCGTTACCAAATTGCAGGTGGCTGAGGTAAAAGAAGATGGTAGCATTGGAACCATAACCACTTTATTAGATGCCTGGCATCGGGCCAATGGATTGGCTTGGAGCCCAGATAGTCGTTATCTGGCCTACAATAGTGATGATCTCAATTTCAATACTGAGGTATACATTCAAGCGGTTGACGGCAAGTCTGATCCGGTGAATATTAGCATGCATCCTGGTAATGATTACAGCCCAAGTTGGAGCAAGGATGGCTCTAAGCTGGCCTTTATCTCGGATCGCAATAATGACAATGCCGATGTTTGGTTCGTTTGGCTGAAGCGTGAGGATTGGTTGAAATCTGAAGAAGAGCGTGAAGAAGGCTACTATTTTAATGAGGAGCCTGAAGCGGAAAAGAAAGAAGAAGATAAAGAGGAAGACAAGGATAAAAAGAAGGAAAAGAAAGAAGAGGTAAAAGCCCTGGAAATTGACTTTGAGAATATCTATGATCGCCTTGAGCAAGTAACTTCTTACAGCGGTAATGAATCGCAGGTTTTAGTATCTGATGATGGTGAAACCCTGTACTTCACTCGCTATAGTGTAAGTAGCGAAGGCTCTGATCTCTATCAAATTAAGTTTGATGGCAGTGATCTTACTCAACTCACCAAAGGTGGAATGAACCCCAATACTATTCAGTGGGACAAAGACCATAAGGGCATCTATTTCCTAAGTCGGGGCAGCCTAAAACATCTAAATCTAGGCAATAAGAAAACCACTTCTTACAACTATGTAGAAAAGATGACTCTTGATAAAGAAGCAGAGCGCCAACAGGTTTACCAGGAGGCCTTCCGCTTAATTCGGGATCAATTCTATGATCCGAATTACCATGGTCAGAACTGGGAGAAGTTGAGCGAATATTATCAGGACTGGGCTTTAAAGGCATCTACCGATAATGATTTCACTTTCGTTTACAACCTGATGCTTGGCCGCTTAAATGCCAGCCATATGGGCTTGTATATGTTTGGCGGGGAAGAGGATCTGCAGAGAGAATCAACCGGTCGTTTGGGTATCGAAGTGAAAATGGAATCCAAAGGAGCGCGGGTTACGCGCCTGGTGGCTAATACGCCGGCCGACCGTTCCAAGAATAATTTGAAGGTAGGGGATCTTATCACTCATATAAATGGGGAAGAACTAAATGAAGCTCGAAACTTTTATTCGTATTGGACCGCCACTGTGGGGGAACCCATTTTAGTGCAACTAGAACGCAATAGCGAAAGTCAGGAGATTGTGATTCGTCCGGCGCGCAGCATTAACGGCCAATTGTACGAAGAGTGGGTACAAAGCCGCAAGGCCTTAGTGGAGAAGTACTCCAATGGTCGTTTAGGCTATATCCACATTCGCGGTATGGATAAGCCCAGCTTTGAGCGTTTCGAGCGCGAATTAATGGCCTCCGGTTATGGCAAAGAAGGCATCGTAATCGACGTGCGCTTTAATGGTGGCGGTTGGACAACCGACTACCTGATGGCCGTACTCAATGTGCGTCAACATGCCTATACCATTCCACGTGGCGCTGCTGCCAGTTTAGATGAGAACAAGAAGTTTAGTGAGTACTATCCTTATAGTGAGCGATTGCCTTTAGCCGCCTGGACAAAGCCTTCGGTTGCCCTCTGTAATGAGAGCTCTTATTCCAATGCAGAAATCTTTAGTCACGCGTACAAAACGCTTAATCATGGTACTTTGGTAGGAAAGCCTACATTTGGCGCCGTAATTTCAACCGGAGGCGCCGGATTACTCAATGGAGCCTTCATCCGTTTACCCTTCCGAGCCTGGTATGTAAAGAGTACCGGCGAGAATATGGAAAATGGCCCGGCCGTTCCGGATGTAATTGTAGAAAACCCACCTGCTAGTCGCGCTGCAAACCAAGATGCACAGCTCCAAAAAGCAGTGGAAATACTTTTAGAACAAATCGATAATCCAAATAAATAAAGATGAAGTACAGAGCTCTATTTATAGGCGCTCTCCTGGCTGGTAGTGCATCAGCTCAGGTAGACCTAATCAATAAGGTAAAAGACAATGGCGCCGATACCGCCGGATTTAACTTTACTACCGTGGTGGATTTAGAAGCCACTCCCGTAAAGAATCAAGGTCGCAGCGGAACTTGCTGGTCCTATGCCACTACCGGATTTGTAGAGAGCGAAATGCTCCGTATGGGTAAAAAGCCGGTAGATATTTCAGAAATGTTTACCGTGCGAAATGTCTATTTCGATAAAGCTGAGAAATACGTTCGCTTACACGGATACCTAAATTTTGCCCAGGGCGGTGCTTTACCCGATGTGATGTACGTGATCCGCAAATACGGAGCGGTTCCACAAGAAGTGTATGAAGGTTTAGATTATGGAACCGACATCAACAACCATGGCGAATTAGAAGCCGTATTAAAGTCGATGCTCGATGAGGTAATCAAAAATAAGAACGGAAGCCTTACTCCAGTTTGGCGCGAGGCCGTAAATGCGACTCTAGATGCCTATTTGGGTGAATATCCAGAAAGCTTTGAGTACGAAGGAAAAACCTATACTCCACGCAGCTTTGCCGATGAGTATTTAGGTATTAACCCTGATGACTATGTGCAGTTAACCTCCTTCACCCATAATCCTTTCTACGAAGAAGTAATGATTCAAGTGCCTGATAACTGGGCTTGGGGTAAAGCTTATAATGTGCCTTTAGAGGATATGATGGGCGCATTAGATGTTGCTCTGAACGAAGGTTATACCGTAGCCTGGGCTACTGACGTAAGCGAAAAAGGTTTCTCTATTCGCAATGGCGTTGCCATCGTTCCCGCCACTGATTATGCGGATATGAGCAAAGAGGAGCGTGCCGCGATGTTCGAAAGCCCAAAACCTGAAAAGGAAATCACTCAGGAAAACCGTCAGGAAGCCTATGATAATTACGAAACCACCGATGATCACGGCATGTTGATTACCGGAATCGTAAAAGATCAGGAAGGCAATGTCTACTATATCGTTAAGAATAGCTGGGGCGAGAAATTAACCAACGACTTCCGCAATGGTTACCTCAATGCTTCTGAAGCATTTGTGGCTTATAAAACCATTGGCATTATGATGCATAAAGATGCACTGCCAAAAGCATTGCGCAAAAAGCTAGGACTCTAATCCATAGCTTAAGAATACTAAAGGCCTTGTTTTTCGGAACAGGGCCTTTTTTTTTAGGCTTCCGCCTGATGCGACTTAATGAAATCGGTGATTAAATAGACCATGGCTTTAGCGCTGAGCTCTGCTTCGGTGGCATTAGTGGCTAAGGCTGGTGCTCCCTCTGCTAAGTGAAAGTAATAGGGACTGGCTAAAGCAGCAGCCGTCTTAACCAGGGTACGTGCCTGGCGCATGGTAAACCCGCTGGCATTTAGGGCGCTTACCGGAAAACCAGTAATGCTGTCCATATCCAATTCTAAACCAATAGGGCCAGGACCTAACCAGCGTAAGGCATCCTTAAACAAACGATCGCGCTCATCCGTGCTAAAGGTTAAAAGCTCATCGTAGGTGAGGTAATACAAATCGGCCGAAGCTCTGAATTTCTCAAGAATATCTTGATTGTTATAGGATTCATGCATGCCAAAAACCGCATAGCGACCCAAATAACCTTCTTCGCGAGCATAACTAAAGCCATTACCACTATGGCGACCTTCCAAAGCGCGGTAATCGGCATGGGGGTCAATATTCAAAACATCGATATCCGATTTGCGAGCTTGGGAAATCCCTTTGATAATGCCAAAAGAGTTATTATGTCCACCGCCAATCACAATGGGAATTTTCCCGGCCTTGGCAATGGATTCGATTAAGGCTGAAACACTTTCATCAATTTGAGCGGTAACCTCACGCAAGCGCTGTAAATCGGCTGCTCTATTTTGATCCAGATTACGCACTTCATCCATCAGCTCCTTAAAGTCCAATACGGGACCCAAGGCAATATTGGAAGCATCCAGAAATCGATTCACTTGAATATTGCAAAGGGGAGAGAGCAGGTATTGGAAGGTTTGCGCACAGCCAGCCTTTCCCAAATTGGCGCGTACGCCAATGTCTTCCAGGATCCCTACGATCACATAACGGAAATCTTTGGAGTTCAGATCATCCAGGCTACTGATAAGATGTACTGCTTCACCAAATTTCTTTTCACCATTACGTGGAAAGGTATGGTCTCTGAGTTGGTGGCTGTCTAAAAATCGTAAATGCTTCATAATTTCTTTTCGCCTTTAAGGTAGAGGTCCATAATTAAATTATGCCCAAAATGATAGGGGATGGAAGCCAAACTAAAGCCAGGAGGAAGGGTAATAAAGTTAGCCCATTTTCCGCGTTCTAAGCTGCCAATTTCATCACTCATTTCAATGGCAGCAGCACCATTCAGTGTGGCGGCTACCAAAGCTTCTTCGGTGCTCAGCTTCATTTGGGTGCAGGCCAGGCTCATCATTAAAGCCATATTACCTCCAGGCGCAGAGCCAGGGTTAAAGTCGGTAGCCAAGGCTAAAATTCCGCCCTCATCAATTAAGGCGCGACCCGGAGCGTAGGGAATATCCAAAAAGAGACTGCAACCCGGCAAGGCGGTGGCAATGGTTTGACTGTCGGCAAGGTAGCTGATTTCCTTAGCGCTCATCACCTCCAAATGATCTAAAGAAAGTGCACCTAAATCCACCATGGCTTCTATGGCACCTAAGCTATTGAATTGATTTACATGCACCTTGGCACTTAAGCCATAAGCTTTCGCCGCTTCTAAAATGCGTAAACTTTGATCGAGATCGAAATAGCCTTCCTCACAGAAAACATCTACATAATCGGCCAGGGATTCTTCCGCAACAGCGGGTAACATTTCATCAATCACCAAATTCACATAAGCTTCCTGATCGCCTTTAAATTTCTTAGGAATTGCATGGGCTCCCAAAAAAGTGCTTTTAATATCCAGGCCCGACTTTTCCCTTAACTGACGGATAATGCGCAGCATTTTTAGCTCGCTTTCGGTGCTTAGGCCATAGCCACTTTTAATTTCCAATGCACCGGTGCCCATGCGCATTAAATCATGCAAGCGATGGTAGGCTCCATGGAGCAGGGCTTCTTCAGGTGCTTCGGCTAATTTGCGGGCCGAGTTTAAGATTCCTCCGCCAGCAGCGGCAATCTCGGCATAAGACTTACCGGAAAGGCGCATAGCAAATTCATCTTCGCGATTGGCGGCGTAAACTAAGTGGGTATGACTATCTACAAAGGCGGGTAAAACCAATTTACCTTGCAGGTCTACCGACTCATCAAAGCGCTCGCAACCTGGACATTTACCACTGCCCAGATCAATGATCTTACCGTTTTCTACCAAGATCCAGCCCTTTTCCAGAATGGGCATTTCCGACATTTCAGCACCGCGTTTGTACAAACGGCCCTGATCTTCAACTTGAATGATTTGGGAGCTATTATGATAGAGGATGGTCATGCTTAGAATTTGCATGCGAAGATACCAAAGCCTAAGCGGAGCACTCAAGGCTAGAGTGTATTTTGTAAATTGCCACAAAATAAAGCCCTTGAAGAACTTTACCCTACTCTGTTTTTTAGTTGGACTTGGGGTTCTGGTTGGCTGCAGGCCTGAAATTCAGCCGGCAGATTGGGAGGTAGATGCCCTGGTTCCCATTTTAAAAACGCGGGTAGATATTCGCGATTTAACCGATTTAGATTCCACCTTGCAAAGTAGTGCCGATGGGCAGCTGCAAATTGCCTTGCGTGAGAACCTGGCCAGCTTAAAGCCCGGTGAAATTGCACCTCCTTTTAATGAGGAGTTTGAGAATACGGCCAAATTGCAAAACATTACGCTGGGCGCCCGTACCATTCAAAACCGAATTTCCTTGGGGCAAATCGCTTTGCAAATGGGCCTTCAAGGGGCACTGCTGGTTGCTGCCAATGGAACTCAGCAGAATATTCCTCCTATTTCCAATGTAGGGCCCAGCAATTTTAATATCGACGCTACTGATTATTTCCAGAGCATGATTTTGCGAAATGGCTGGTTAGTGCTGCGCATCGAAAATAATTTCCCCATCGATATTACCAATTTGCAGTATGGCATCCAGAATGTAAATGCCGGAACTTATATCGTTCAAAACACCTTAGCTAGTTTACCCAGTGGAGCGGTGCATTACGACTCCATCCAATTGATTAATAATTTCTTGATTGAAGGAAATCTTCAGGCTTCCTTAATCAATCTGGATTCGCCTGGTAGTGGCAGTGGCACCGTTTTAGTTGATACTTCTGATGCCTTGGATTTACAAGTTACCTTGGATAAACTGGATCCGGTTTCGGCCACGGCAGTGTTCCCGGCTCAGGATTTATTTAATGAAACAGGGGAGGCCTTTATTTATCCGCCTTCAGCTTTATTGACTTCTGTGCATGTTTCGGAAGGAGATATTTATATGGATGCCTATAGCACCATTAACGACAGTATTAACCTCTCCTATATTTTACCAGGCGCTACGAATAATGGCAGCATTCTTCAATTTTTAAAAGTAATTCCGGCGGCAGCTACTGGGCAGGTAGTAAATGAATATGTAGAAATCCCGGTTCGAAATTATATTCTCGACCTCCAAGGAATGCCAAATTCGACTAATGTTCACAATACCTTCTACACCACCTTTATTGGTAGTATTGATAGTACCGGCCGTATCATTAGCCTCTCCTTACAAGACAGTGTCTATGTGAAAACCGGAATCAAAAATCTGATTGCCGACCGCGGTTATGGCTTCTTGGGATACGATACCATAATAGGTGATGATCAAGTAGAATTGGAATCGGTTTCTGAATTCTTCTCAGGTAGTATCGAATTGGATGATGTGCAATTGCAGCTAGAGGTCGAAAACTATATTGGGGCCCCCTTCAATTTTAAGATTCTGGATTTAAGCTCCCGCAATGATGACCAAACACGCAGCTTGACCTGGAATCAGCTAGCCTATAATTTTAATTTGGATCGTGCTACCGAGCCCAGCCCCGGCGCGCAACCGGTCCCCGGCAGACTGACCATTAATTTGGATAAGAATAACAGTAATATTCAGGATCTGGTCGAAATCTTTCCTAGCCATATGGCCTTTGCCATGGAGGCCTATATGAATGGCTCTACACCCGGCCCCATCTTTGATCAGTTCTTAAATACCAATTATGGAATCGAAGCCAATTTACAGGCGGTAATTCCTTTGCATTTGAGCTTGAATGATATTGCCCTCCAGGATACTATGGATTTCGAATATATCTCTGTAGATAAGGACTGGCGCATGAAAGGCGGTGATTTGATTTTGAAGGCCGAGAATTCTTTTCCCTTTCAGGCGAATGTAGATATCGTGCTCTTTAATAATGGTGGTATTCCTATCGATACTCTTTTTAGTTCGGATGCCGTTGCAGCGGCCGATGTGGATGCTAATCAACGTAGTGTAGGACCTAAATCCAGCACCGTGAAGTATAGCATTCAGGGTTCTAAGCTTCGTTCTTTACAGAATACCCACTTCATGATATTTAAAACCAGCTTCAATACCGATCCGCAAAGTGGAATGGTTAAGATTTATTCAGATAATTACCTGGATTTACAATTGATAGCTGACTTCCGCTTATCTACTGACAAAGGAGGATGAAAAAAAGCATAATTCTATTGCTTCTGGGCTTGGGTTTATCTCTGCAAGCGCAAACTGATACCAGCCAGAAGGATTTAAATATTCAAATTCCAGCCCGCTTTAAATATTTACAAAGGCCCTATTTGGAAATGAGCACTATTCAGGGGGGAGCCAGTAAGCAGTGGTCTACCAGCCAAATGCTGGAGTTTTTCTATGGTGACTTTGTGGATGATGCCGAAAAGGCTGAAATGATGTCGGCCGCATCTAGCGAAGGCCTTAGTTTGGGTTCCATTCAAAGTTGGGATTTTCGCCTGGCCTTCGAAAGGGAGAAAACGGAGCCTCGTAAGGGACCTTATTTAGATATGCCTCAGAATGCCATCTTCATCTATAATCGTTCTTACAATAGCCTGGCAATGAGTCCGGATATGTTGAGACTTTTTTTATACGGAAATCGCGCTACGGTAGGTGAGGCCCAAGATATCAGTGATTTTAAGTATCAGTCCTGGTTTTACAGTGGCATAGGTTATCAATACAGTTTTTTAATTGATACCCTCCCTGTTTCGGTAGGTTTATCGCTGGTATCGATGCATACCTTAGATGACCACAGTACCGGGCAAGCCAGCTTAACTACCGCGCCGGATGGTTCTCATATCGACTTTGCCGGAGCTTATCATTTTGGTCAGAGTGGGGCTACTACAGCCTATTCTATTAATGGTTGGGGCTTAGCTTTAAACCTTGAGACCCACGAGCGTTTTGGTAATCATGAATTTAGTTTGGCGGCCTATGATCTAGGTGCGGTAAATATGCCCAATTGGTTGCAGATTGATCGCGATTCGAGCTTTAGCTTCGAGGGTATCAATTTGGGGAACCTTTTTAATTTATCAGAAGGTTCTTTCAACAACTTAATTGATTCCCTATCTGATGGATTGCTAGGTGGCGGAAGAGCTGGAAGGTGGAAAATGCTGCCTTTTAGATTGCAATTCAAGTATCGCTATCATTTCGAGAAGCAATTCGCCTATGCGGATATAGAGTATATACATTTACCCAATTGGCTCCCCAGAGCGGCAGTGGGATATGGCTATGGTTGGAAGAAGTTTAAGGCGAATACCGGCCTGGCTTATGGCGGATTTAATGGTTTATCCTGGGATTTAGGTTTAGACTGGAAAATCAGTAAACACTGGCAGATGCAGGGCGGACTTAGCAATTTATTTGGCTTGGCCTTACCGGGCTGGTCGGGAGGAACGATTGGAAATTATAGATTACGCTACACCTTTTAATGCGGCAGGCATCAATCATACTTTTAGGCCTTATTCTGGGGGCATGCAGCGGACCACCTAAGCGTGATTTAAACACTGTTTTCCGCTATAATGAAGCGGCAGGAATTAGCAGTTTGGACCCAGCCTTCGCTCGTAATCAAGCTAATATTTGGGCTTGTCATCAGCTCTTCAACGGCTTGGTGCGCATGGATGATCAATTACAAGTTCAGGCAGATTTAGCCGAATCCTGGGAAGTCTTGGACAGCGGTCGATTGTATCTTTTTCAGCTCCGCCCCAATGTCTTTTTCCATCCCAATGCTTGCTTTGGGGAGGATAGTACTCGAGAGCTCAAAGCCTCCGATGTATTGTATTCGCTCAACCGCTTGCGCGATCCACAATTAGCGGCCCCCGGTTCTTGGGTTTTGAATTTAGTGGATTCGATAAAGATAAATGGCGACTATCAAATTGATATTCATCTGCAAAAGCCATTTGCTCCCTTCTTGGGAATTCTGAGTATGAAGTATTGCTCCGTGGTTCCGCAGGAAGCCATTGCCTATTATGGATCAGAGTTTAGCCAGCATCCGGTAGGAACCGGCCCCTTCTATTTCAAGATTTGGCTGGAAAATGAAAAGCTGGTTCTAAGAAAGAACAAGCGCTATTATCAAAAGGATGAAGAAGGGAATTCCTTGCCCTATTTGGAAGCAGTAGCGGTAGATTTTATCAGCGATAAGCAAAGTGCTTTTTTGGAGTTTCTAAAGGGCAATTTAGATTTCCTCTCCGGTTTGGATGCTTCCTATAAAGATGAATTATTGAGTCCGGAAGGTGAATTGCGCCCCAAATATCAAGAGGGCTTCACCTTGTATCGTCAGCCTTATCTCAATACCGAGTATTTAGCCTTTTTAATGGACCCCAAAGCAGGCTTGCCTGAAACGCAGTACTGGCAAATCAAAGAATTGCGCCAGGCTTTGAATTTCTGTTTTGACCGTCGCAAGATGATGCGCTTTCTTCGCAATAATGTGGGCACCGCCGCCGAGCAAGGGATGATTCCCAAAGGTTTGCCGGCCTATGATTCTAGCGCTAATTATGGTTATAGCTATCAACCGGAAAAGGTGGATTCCTTATTGGCAGCGGCGGGTTTTCCCGGAGGCAAAGGATTACCCGAATTGCGATTGCAAACCAATAGCTCCTATTTGGATTTATGTGAATACCTGCAAGGGGAAGCAGCCAAAAGTGGGATTCGGATTAAAGTAGAGCTAAATCCGCCCAGTACCTTAAGGCAGGCGATGGCTACCGGTAAGAGTCCATTCTTCCGCGCCAGCTGGATAGCTGACTATCCCGATGCGGAAAACTACCTCTCGCTTTTTTACAGTCCTAATCAGGCACCCAATGGACCAAATTACAGTCGTTATAGCAGTACGGCTTTCGATTCACTATACGAAGCCGCTTCACGCACTGCCAATGATAGCCTACGCTTAAAACTTTATCAGCAAATGGACTCGCTGGTGATGGCGGATGCACCCGTTATCCCCCTTTACTACGATCAGGTATTACGCTTTTACCCCAATAGCATTGAAGGTTTGGGAGGCAATGCCCTCAACCTATTAGACTTGACCCGAGTGCGAAAAGGGAGGCCCTGATATTTCTATCCATGAAGAAGAATTGGAGATATTGGTTGAGCTTTCTTTGGCCCCTGCGTAAAAGCTATCCCTCTGAATTAAGCGGTAGACTGGAAATTAACTATATCGATGGGCAGGTGATGCTCGATTCTCCGGAAGCGAATTATTCCTTTGGTTCTTTGCAGGAAATCCTCGAAAAAGGTCTGGAGCCTATCGATATGGCTAAGGTTAATAGCGTATTGCTTTTAGGTTTAGGAGGAGGGAGCCTAATAGAATCCTTGCGGGCAAAATTTGATTTTCAAGGCGAGATTGAAGCGGTGGAGCTCGATCCTGTGGCTATTGCTATTGCTTGCCGCGAATTTGGCATTTGTGCGGATGCCAGGCTTAAGATACATCAGGCGGATGCCCTGGCCTTTATGCAGCAAAACCAAAAGACCTTCGATTTAGTGATTTGTGATCTTTTTATCGATCGGCATATACCCGCTCAATTTCTAACAGCTAACTGGGCTCAATTGCTTTTAAAAGGACTCAGTAGCCAAGGCCAAATTTTGATTAATCTGGGCATTCAATTAAAACCGGAAGCAGTGGAATATGAATTTTACCATGCCCTGCAAGCAGCTGGCGATTTGCATTGGACGCGAATGGAGAAGGTGATGGAAACCAATACTTTAGTTATCGGTCATAAATAAGAGAACAAGCACAAAATCAAAACAGGATACCAATGATTATTAGCGGAATACGGAAATACACCATTTACTCAGAAATAGACCATAGCTTTGAGTGCCCCCATTGTCATGACCATGAATGTGGGATTGAGCTCGAAATCTATAAGAATATAATTGTATCGGTAAGCGATTTTTAAACCGCCTCTTTAGGCGCTACCAAGCGACGAATCTTATATCCTATACCCGCGACAATTAAGGTCATAATGGGGCTAAGGTAATTGAAGACCGCATAAGGCGCATAGGCCGCGGTATCTACTCCTAAAACGCCACTTTGATAGGCACCACAGGTATTCCAGGGAATAAGAACCGAGGTTACCGTGCCACTGTCTTCCAGGGTCCGACTGAGATTTTCGGGCGCTAAGCCTTGTTTTTTATAAGCATCGGCATACATGCGACCGGGGATTACAATGGCCAGGTATTGATCGCTGGCCGTAAAATTCACCACAAAGCTGGTCGCGAAGGTGGTGGCAATAAGGGAGAATACCCCTTTGGCCAAGCGTAATAGGGCAGCCGATAAACTCTGTAAAAAACCACAGGCCTCCATGGCACCACCAAAGATCATAGCGGCAATAATCAACCAAACGGTATTAAGCATACCCGCCATGCCCGATGAATTTAGAAGTTCCACCAAAATGGAATGTTCGGCAGGAATACTCACATCTACAGTTAAAGCATTCATTAGAATTTTATAGATCTCTTTAGCGCTATTGGAATCGGCCAGAGACACTAGTAAATCGTATTGGAATATTAATGCAGCCAGTAGGCCAGCTAAGGCACCAATTAGGATAGCGGGGAGGGCCGGCATTTTACGCACGATTAAAACAATAACTAAGGCTGGTACCAGAAAGAGCCAGGGACTCAAATTAAAGGTTTGCTCCAGTTCCAGTAAAAGGGGATCAATTTCGGCTATGCTACCCTGTCCATCTTGCATAAAACCCATAATAGCAAAGGCAATCAGGGCAATGGCGAAGGATGGAATAGTGGTATAAAGCATGTACTTGATATGGGTAAAGAGATCAGTACCGGCCATGGCGGGCGCCAAATTGGTAGTATCGGAAAGGGGAGAGAGTTTATCGCCAAAATAAGCACCGGAAACTACCGCCCCAGCTACCATGGCTTCATTCATCCCCAAGGCCTGACCAATCCCAATCAGGGCAATACCTACCGTAGCACTGGTACCCCAACTACTGCCGGTAGCCAGGGAGATTAAGGCACAGATAATGGCAGTGGCGGGAAGGAAAATTCCGGGACTCAGAATCTTTAAACCGTAATAAATCATAGCCGGAATAACCCCGCTAATCATCCAGGCGCCAGCGAGGGAGCCAATCAACAAGAGGATTATTAAGGCTCCGGTGGTGGATTTTATCGAATGTGCAATGCCTTCAATAAGATCATCGAAACTGGTACCGCGTAAAATGCCAATCAAGCCGGCCACGGCGCCACTGAGGATCAGGATCATTTGGTTGGATCCGTCCAATGCAGAATCGCCAAAAACACCCAGCACATTTATAGCCAGTAGACTGATAAGAAAGAGAATGGGGATGAGGGCGAGTCCGAGAGGCGCTTTTTGATCCATAGTGCGTATTAAGGCCGGCCATAATACGAAAAAAGCGGCATTCTTAGGGCCGCGCTTTCAGGTAGTTTACGATTCGATGGCTAGGTAAGCCCATTACCGTAAAAAAGGAACCTTCAATGGCTTCGATGGCGGCCAGGCCAATCCACTCCTGAATACCATAGGCACCGGCCTTATCATAGGGTTTATAGGTATCTACATAGTATTCCATTTCCGCTTGATCCATCGCTCGGAAGCGTACTTTGCAGACATCGGAAAACACTGTTTTACCTTCGGGGGCAATGCAACATACTCCGGTTATAACTTCATGCTCACCGCCGGAGAGGGCGGCTAACATAGCCAGGGCTTCTTCGCGATTGGCCGCTTTTTCTAGCGATTGCCCCTTATTCCAAACCACGGTGTCGGAGCAAATCAATATTTCGTGGTCTTGCCTTTCGGCGGATAGGAAATCAGCTTTGGCTTCAGCTAAAAATTCAGCGATCGCTCCGGCCTTAAGTTCAGCGGGATATACTTCATCCAAATCCGCTTTGCATTGCCGGAATTTGAGTCCCAGGTCCTTGAGTAATTGCGCCCTGCGTGGTGATTGTGATCCCAGTAAAATGGGACTTTCCTGCCATTTTAAGGCCATTGATACAACAGTGATAGGGTGAAGATAGGCATGCTAAGGATGCCTAATAGCATCACAATTTTTGTGAAGCTACTAATGCGATGAAAGTCGGCCGCAGTACTGGCACGCATCAGGCGAAAGCCTACAAAAGCCAAGGGCAATGCTACGGCCAGCAAAACATAAAAGGCAGAGCTAATATTTCCGCCCATGCTCAATAAATCCTGAGCGTACCAAATAATGGGCGCTAAGGCCACTGCAATAAGTAAGATAAGTAGGGCTTTTAGACCTCGCTCTGGCATAATGATGGCCAGAGTTTGATAGCCAGCCATGGTATCGCCCTTGCGGTCTTCCATATCTTTTACAATCTCTCGAATCAGCGTAAGCCAGAAGGCAAAGGCAGAATAATTCAGCAATACCTGAAAGCCTTGTTTTACCATCTCGGCATTTTCTTCGGTACCCGCAGGTAGGAGATCAAAAATGGCTACCAAAAAAACCGGCATGGCGCTGAGGAGTGATACCAAGACATTGCCAATTAAGGGTCTTTTCTTAAGATTGGTTGCGTAGAGGTAAAGTAGGATGGAAGCAAGTGGAGCAACCAGCCAAAGACCTTCCAATTCTACTTCCTGGGCCAGAAAATAGGCAGAAACGGCCGCCAATATCACGGTGGCAAAATAGAGGTACCAGGCCCGGTCTTCGCTAATTCCCCGGCCAATAGTAATGCGTTTGGGTTTATTGGCCGCATCGGTTTCCAGATCGAAAAGATCGTTTACAATATAACCGCCAGCCGCTAATAGTACTGAGCAGAGAACCCCCAAAGCATAATACCAAGGATCCAGAGCATGCGGCATATTAAGGGCCTCAGTAAAGCTAAAGCGGATCAGGTATTGAATAAATACGATCATCAGCAAATTGGGCCAACGTATCAATCGAAGAATTTTCACCATCTAAAATCGTCTTCCAGCATCCAGTTATCCTGCACCTTGAGGCATTGTTCAATTACATCGCGAGCACAGCCATCGCCCCCTAAATGAGGAGAAACATAATCTACCAATTGGCGTACCTCAGGCACACCATTGTGGGGGCAGCAAGCCACACCGGCTTCCTTGAGAACGGGAATATCAGGAATATCGTCTCCCATATAAAGGATGTTCTCCGGCTGCAGGCCTTCATGCTCATAAACGGCTAAAAAGTCGTTCCAGGCCTCCAATTTATGAGGGATGCTCATGTAAATATCAGTCAGGCCTAAGCCTTGAAGTCGGGTTTTAATACCTGCGCAGGAACCTCCAGATATGAGGCCCACTTTATAACCCTTGCGCACGGCCAACTGTATGGCATAACTGTCTTTGCTATTGAGATTGCGGATGGGTCTACCATCTTGACCGATGGCCAGATTTCCGCTATTCAGAACGCCATCCATATCAAAAATAAAGGCCTTGATAGGGTGGAGGAGTTCCTTATAATTCTTTTTCATTGCTCTGTTGAATGAGGGTACTTAGCTTTTGATAAAGGTCTGCAAGTTCAGGATTTTCCAAGAGTTCCTGATGGGCTTTAATGGTATTGAGATCACCACGTACGGCCGGACCGGTTTGATTCAATATAGGATCGGCAGTACTGAGGCCTTTCACCTGTTGGCTTAGTAAAGGCTTGAGAATCTCAAAATCGATATCCGCTTTTTGAAGCACTTGCCAGGCCCAGTGGTAGAGGTAATTACTGAAATTATGGCTAATCACTGCCGCCAGATGTAATTGCTTGCGCTTTTTACTGTCGATCTCGTAAAAGGAAAGATCTAAGGACTGCGCCCAGCTTTCTAATTGATTGAGAATTGAATTGGAGGAGGCTTCCAAGCAAAAGGGAATGCTTTGGATATCTACCTCACTTTCGGCCTGAAGACTCATCAAAGGATAGAATATGCCACGATGAGGATGGCGAATATCCAGGGCTTCCAGGGGTACCGTTCCTGAACTATGGGCTAAAATGCCTTTTTGGGCTGGTATACATTTGGTAAGCTCCGCAATGTTTCGATCGGCAATGCAGATTAAACAGAGGTCAGAATCATCACCTAATTCACTAAGCTTTTTTTGCGCTGCTGATTTGGGATTTCGCGCATAAACACTCACATCCAGGCCCATATCAGCGAAGGCTTTCGACAAAAATGTGCCTACCTTACCATTTCCAATGATGGCGATTTTGTGAATCATAGCTCAAAAGTACGCATTGGACCGGGCTCTTCCTCACGCTTAAAAATAATCCTATCTTCACGATCCCTAACCCTGCCTAAATGAAGTTATTAGAACGTACCGGATTTCTATTGGTCCTGTGGCTGCTCTCTGTCAGCTCTTTAAATGCCGCTCACCTTATTGGTGGCGAAATCACCTATAGTTGTCAGGGTAATAATCTTTATACCGTTTCCTTGCGGGTTTACCGCGATTGTGCCGGTGGTGGTGCTGCCTTTGATGGCAATGCCAATGTGGCCATTTACGATATTAACAGTCAGCTGATTCGCACCTTATCCATTCCCCGCGGTCAAATTATTTCTTTGAATAATAGCCTGTCCAGTGATCCCTGTGTTTCGGTACCCGCTAACCTTTGTGTGGAATATGCCGATTATGTGGATACGGTTAGCTTACCACCGGTAGTTGGAGGCTATACTATTGTGCATCAGCGTTGTTGCCGAAATGCCATTATTGGGAATGTGAATAATCCCGGTAGTTTTGGCAATACCTATTCCGTGCGCATCCCTAGCATGGATACCACTTGTAACAGTGCTCCGCATATTGTGAGTCCGCCTGATAATGTACTCTGCCTGAATCGTCCGGCCTCTATCAATTTACAGGTTACTGAAGCGGATGGTGATTCGATTAGCTATGATCTTTGCCAGATTTTCGCCGGTGGGGGTAATGCCGGTGGTGGCAGTGGCAATTGTTTTTCGGTAATTCCCAATCCTCCTTGTCCACCGCCTTTTACGCCCTTAACTTTTGCGGCGCCTCAAACCTTTTCCAATCCTATTCCGGCTTCTACGAATTTCACCATTAATCCGCGTACCGGGCAACTTCGCGGTACCGCCAATCAGATTGGGGTGTATGTAGCCGGTATTTGTATTACCGAATGGCGCGATGGGCAGATCATGAGTACGGTACGCCTCGATTATCAATTTGCGGTAACCCAGTGTACGCAGAACATCATTAGTGATATGCGTACGCCTTTGGAAGACCCTACCATATTATGCGATGGGCTTACGGTTCAGTTTGAAAGTGAAACCAATAATGCCAATGGCCTGCTTTGGAATTTTGGTGATCTTAATACCAATAGCGATACCAGCAGATTAGCCAATCCTACTTATACCTATCCGGCTCCAGGTACTTATTATGTGCGATTAATTGCCAATCCCGGTGAAACCTGTAGCGATACCACCTTTGCTCCTTTTAAGGTAACCGCTCCGGTGCAGGGTGACTTTCTTTGGGATGGGGTGCCTTGTTATGAAGTGCAGGGTTTACAATTTGAAGCGATTGGAACCAATATTCGCCCCAATACCCGTTATGAATGGGAGTTTGGCGCTGATGCTTTAATTCCGACCGTTACGGGACGTAGTGCTTTTGGAATTAGCTGGACGCAGCCAGGGCCTAAGCCGGTTAAGCTCACCTTGTACTGGGATAGCTGCTCGCAGGAAATTGTGGATACCATCGACATTGTTCGCGGAAATGTATTTGCCGATGCTGGCCCGGATACCGCCATTCAACGTGGTTCAGAATTGCGCTTGCATGCGAATTACGGCGCCGACTATTACTGGTATGCCAGCAGTCCGATTGAAATTGATAATCCCTTTTCCCGCAATCCAACCTTCCGTTTCAGGGAGCGCGATGATACGGTGATGGTCTATTTGATTTTAACCGATCAATACGGATGTAAGGGCAAAGATTCGCTTTGGGTTTATATCAGTGATGATCTAGATGCCGCCGTCTATAATATCATTACCCCCAATGGAGATGGTATCAATGACTTTTTCGACATCAGCTATATCAATCCATCCGGGAATTGCGGACTTTATATTATGAATCGCTGGGGTGCCGAAGTGTATCGGGATAATGCTTACAGCAATGATTGGTTTGGTACCGATCAGGATGGCAATCCCTTACCGGATGGCACCTATTACTATGTGGTGCAATGCGGGGTGGAAGTGCGTTCCACCGGACCCATCACCATCAATCGCTATTACGACTAAGATCGCTTTATCCTTTGCCAAACGGCGATAAAGCTGCCAATTACCATTAAGATCGATCCCATCCAAAGGATATTGATCATCGGGAAAACGATGGCCTTTTGCACGATATAAGGCTTTTCAATTGGATCCACTTTGGTCCAGGCGCGAATCTGAATTTCGTTCTTATCCGGATCTACATCCTCAAAGCGAAATTTGAAGCCTTGCATTGCTAATACCGTATCGCGGAATTCCTTGAAATCGTTTTCCACCACAAAGGCAGGTTGTATGGGGAATTCAGTGCCCATTGGATTGATTAACCTCAGGTGTGCCGTAAGCTTACCGGCTAATATTTCCTGGCGTTCTTCATTACCTACGAAATTGGCCAGGGTACTGTCGAGCACCACAAAATGTCCTTCATAAATAGCGGTGTCCCCCTGACCTAGACTTACTTCTGCCTCATTGCCAAAACCATCGGGGCTGGATACTTCCAATTCGGAGGAATAGGTGATGTGGGTATAAATGTCATAATTCCAATAATGCTTGGTATCCGGATTGGGATTGGGACCCATTTGATCACTAAACTGCAGGAAGGGTCTCAGTTGGAAGAGCGGCTCGCTATCCCCGGGATTATTAAAGTAGGATACTTTGTAGAACTGTTTTTGGCCTTCCATTTCCACGCCTTCGTAAACGCCGGTATAGGGACCCAGTTTTAAACTGTCGCCTTGCAACATTTGGATATTCTCATTAGCCGCCTGATTCTCGGTGAAAACCTGACTGCGACTAATCACCTGCTTGCGTCCATTGGAGATAAGGGCACCTACCAATATGAGGGCGAAACCGATATGAGCCACCGAACTACCGGCAAAGCTCCAATTAGCTTTTCCGGAAATGAGCCAATACCAAAGGTTGGAGAATACCGCGAAAAATCCGCTGTAGAGTAAAGCTAAATAGAGGGGCTCCGACCAGAGATAGTAGACCTGTGCGGTATAGGAAGCCAGAGCAATGCTGAGGATTAAAGCAATGCTAATGCCGCGCCAGAATACTTTGCTGGCGGTTTTACCATAGCGCAGGAATTGGCCAATGGCCATTAAGATGGCGATCACCAAAGCAAAGGGCAATTGCCAGCTGTGGTAATGGGCAATAGGATCTAAGTGGGGCGCCTTGTTTTCGCTGAGGATCGGGATTAAACCTTCGGGGCCAATCAGTTTATTGATCACCGGTAGTGAGGTGCTAAAGATGATTTGAAAGGCCGAGATAAAGAGAATCAGGCTACCAATAAACATCCAGAACTCGCGGGAGCTCAGATCATCATCGCTCTTGCTTTTAGGGATCTTTTTATAGCGCCAAAGGAAAAGGCCCAGGGCCAAGACACTGAAAAAGAGGAGGTAGATTAATAGCTGACCACTTAAGCCTAAATCCACAAAGGAGTGCACGGAGGAGTCGCCTAAAATTCCGCTGCGGGTTAGGAAGGTAGAGTAGAGGATCAAGATAAAGCTGAGTAGGCTCATGATGAAAGCAGCACTGAGGCCCGCGCGTTTATTGCGGTAAATCAATAATAGGTGGGCTGCACCAGCCATAACAATCCAGGGTACCAGAGATGAATTTTCTACCGGGTCCCAGGCCCAGAATCCGCCAAAGCTCAAAGCTTCGTAAGCCCAGGCACCTCCCATTAAAATCCCCAAGCCTAAAATGCCCACACTAAAGAAAGCCCAGGGCAAGGCTGGTTTTACCCAGGATTTAAAATCACCTTTAATTAAGGCCGCCATTGCCAAGGCAAAGGGAACCAAGGTAGAGGCAAAGCCCAAGAAAAGGGTAGGTGGATGAATGGTCATCCAATAGTTTTGGAGCAAGGGATTTAATCCGGTACCATCCATAAAGGCTGGAAAGCGCTCCAGATAATTTGCCAATTGAGTCCAAGGTAGACCAATATTTTCGGCGGTTTCCCGCATCAATACAAAAGGGCTGCTGCCAATTTTTAAGCCTAAGGGGTAAACGCCTAAAACCATGGAAGCGATAAAAGCCTGCACGGCAGAGAAGACCATCATGCTGTGGTTTTCCCAATCCTTAGCCTTAAACATCAGGATGAGACCTAAAACGGCATTCCAAAAGAGCCACAGGATAAAGCTGCCTTCCTGACCTTCCCAAAAAGCACTAAAAACAAAGCGGGGTTCCAGGTTTAGGGAGGAGTGCTTCCAAACGTAGTCGTATTCGAAATAATGGTTGAGTAATAAGTAGAAGAGGCTTAAAACAATGCCAAGGGTGGCAAGGCTGTGCAGGCCAAAGGAATAACGGGCAATTTTGCGGTAGCCGGCATTTTCGTTGCGGGCATTAAGATAGTAGGCGACCATCGCCACCAAGGCACTTACAAAAGCCGTACTAACAGAAAGGCGGCCGATAAAGCCGGGGAGGAGGTGTTCACCAATGTATTCCATCCAAAAGCTTAATTCACGTAGCTGTTTTGATTACCAGCCATTTCATTCTTTTCATTGTATTTGCTGGGGCACTTCATCAGAATTTCTTCGGCGATAAAAGCGCTGTCGGTAGCGAAACCTTTCATGGTAATTTCTTCACTACGCTCAAAATCCTGAGGCTTGGGCTGATGGTAGATCACTTTTTGCTTGGAGCCATTTTTATCTACCGCTCCAAAGCTGAAGCGATTGGCCTGCGCATCGTAATTCATGGCCGCCTCCTTATCCAAATAGCCAATTACCGTGTATTTGGTACCGGGATTTCTTTCGGCCTGTTCGAAGTTTACATAGGTAGAAGCATCGCCCAAGCTTACCATAATGGCGCCCATGGCTACGGCAATAATTATGATGAGCGCAATATGCGTACGTTTCATAAGGACTTTTTCAGTTTGTTGACTTTACGGTCGAGGTGAACTAAATAGAATACCACTCCCAGGAATATGATCGACATAATAGCTACAACCACATAGATCTTTCCGTTGGAGCGAAAGAACTCGGCCATTTCCGGTTTTGCCTTCTGCGCCTGCAGGAAGAAGGGCAAAAGAAAGACTGCCAGAAGATTAATTTTCTTGCGCATATTTCAATTTTTGGATGCGAATACTAAGGGAGCTAATCCAAAGTCCCATGAGCATCCAGCCTACAACGGCCGGATAAAAGACCCTTCGCATATTATCATCTAAATCGTATTCATTAAAACCGGGATTGCCACCCATACCCGGGTGCAGACTGTCGGTAATGCGAGGAAGTATGCCAATAAAGACAATCATCATCACAAAGGCGAAAATATTGTAGACCCCCGCCAGGCGACTGCGTTTATGCGGATCTTCTACGGAATTCCGCAGAATGAAATAGGCTAAATAAGTTAGGATGGTCACTGCGGTACCTTGCAATTTGGGATCATTGGTCCAAAAGGCTCCCCAGGTAAAGCGGGCCCAGACCATGCCGGTTGTAAGGCCTAATAGGGCGAGCAGAAATGCGGTCCGCGCGAATTGCTCGGCATAGATATCCCATTTAAGATTTCCCCTTAAGGTTTTAATGCTGTAAATGAGGCTGAGCAAGAGCATCAGAATCATGGAAAACCACATGGGAACGTGGAAATACAAAACCCGAATGGTTTCATTGAGCACATCTAAAGCCGGAACCGGACCGAGTAGTCCTTGAATTATGGAATAGAGCACTAATGCTACGCCAATCGCTTTCCACCAAATGCCTTTCATAGCCGATTTTAATCGCGCCAAAGGTAGGGAAATAAGAGGAAGGCCAAGAGGAGCGAGACCAATGCCAGTAAGGCGATAACTAGAATCAATCGGGCATTTATTTCCCAGTCAAATCCAGTTAAACTGCGCTCACTTAAATGGCTTAAAGTGAGGATTTGAGGGTAGAGCAGGGGGATGCTCAGAATGGCGGGTAGAGCCGGATTATTTCCTGCTTTGGCTGATATACCCGCTACTAAAGTGAGGATGGCACTAAAGCCTAGGGCAGATAAACTCAAAATCGTAATAAAGGCCCAGGGATCTTCGATGGGAAAGCCAGCGAAGAAGCCAAAAACGGCGGTGGTACAAAGGGCTAAAATCCAGAGATAGATGAAGTTATAGGCGATTTTCCCGAGGATAAGATGCTCCGGTTTTAGCCAGCCATAATAAAGTAGAAAGCGTTGATCGGCCTCATAGCTAAAACTGCGGTAGGCGGCTTGTACGGCGGCAAAGAGAAAGATGACCCAGAAAAAGGCATTCCAGCTTTGCACGGATAATTGCTCCTTAAAAACAAGATTGCTGAGGTACACGGTAGAAAGCACATAGATCAAGAGGGAAAAATAGGAGCGGCGCTCCGACCATTCCAGTTTAAAATTGAGGACTACAATCTTACTAATGCTTTTCATGAAGGGCAAAGGTAAGGTGCTAAGGCTTGAAAATGACAGAGTCCAAGCGTCGACTTATTGCAGTATTTTAAAACGATCATATCGAAAAACCCTTGCGGCCTCTGGCTTTTGGGAAGTGGGCTTTTTATAATCACGCGATATACCTGGCTGCTGATAAAAGCTTCCATAAAAGCGAATGGCCTGCTGGGAATTATAGAGGGAATCCGGTAAAAGATTTTGCGCTGAGGCCGCTTCAATAAAAAGGCAATCCTCTGCCTGGATTTCTTCATTTTCAGTTTGGGGAAACTTCACTATTTCCAGCCAATTGGCACAGGCGCAGGCCCAAATGATATAGCTAAGATCCAGACTGTCTTTTTCTTCTTCCAGTTGATAGCTGTAGTCTAGAAATGTAATGGGACCTTCTTCCGCATTTTTCAGGATATGCCAGCCCATCCCGCCGCCTAAAAGCAGTAGAATCACCAGAATTGAAAAGATCCGTTTTCGGCTAAAGGCCATGAATTTTATGCTTTGGCTTTACTTTCATTTTCCTTCACGCGAAAGCGGATAATATCTGCTATTAAATCCAAGGGTAGCTCTTGATCTAAAGGAAATTGCACTGATCCTTTCCCTTGTTTGTAGGAGGCTAGTTCTTCTTCGAAAGCCGCATGTCCACTGGGGGTAGCGTATAGGCCAATATGCTTTTTAAAGGCGGCAAAATAAATAAGTGGCTTGCCAAAGGTCTTGTAGGCGGGCATGCCATAAGCGATATTTTCCTCGGCCTGTGCTGCCTCTTTCAAGATCAAATTGCGGATTTGATGCAGCTGCTCCTGCACCTCGGCGGGAAAAGCGGCAATGTATTCTTCCACTGCATTCATAGGCCTAATTTAGGGGAAGGCCTGGATTTAAGATTCAATCACCCGGAAATATTCGTGGTGAAAGATTTTGAAATATTCCTCGGCCTTAAAGTCTTCGTAATAGGGAAGGAATTTGCGCAGATTACGCTTCACATTCTCAGGGTAGGCGCGTAAATAGGCCATTTTGGTTTGGGCTTGGGCCTGAATGTCGATTTGCACAGTGGGGGCCGGCATGCCTTCTATGCCGTACATTTCATTGGCAATCTCACTGGGATTGGGATAGCCGTATTTTTCCATTTTCGCTTTAAGCCAGGTATCCACGATTTCTCTTTCCATGTGATCGGTAAAAACGGATTGGTAAATGCGCTGGCAATCTAATTTTCCGGACTGGAAGAGATCGAGCACCAATTGACTGATATAGATATGTTCCGGATGTCCATAGCCACCTTTTACATTGTCTAAGGTGAAAATGACGCTGGGCTTAAATTCATTTACCTTTTCGATCAGGGCCGCAGTGATTTTCTCCTGGTAAAATTGTGGGGCGATTTCCGCATAGGGAATAGGCACATAGGGATTTTGCATGGTATCTAATCCCTTGCGGTAGATTCCATCTTCTACAATGGGCAGATTGCCGGCACAGATGATAGAGGCGGCATTTTCCTTTTTCCCGGGCATTAAATGGATTTGAAAACTCATTTGCTGGATGGTCCAGCCGGCGGCGGTGAGCTTGGCGATGGTTCCCGACATGGCGCAATCATCATCGTCGTGGGCCACAATTATAAGGGCCTTTTTATGGCTTTCTTGGGCCAGAAATTGATCTTCGGGGAATTGCTCGGTAGCGGCGAAGTTTTGCAGTTCTTCGAGACTGGGCTTGTGGGAGCAAGCGCTAAATAGCAGGGCTAGGCTAAGCAAGCCTAAGGATTGGATGTTTGACATTAGCGAGGTTTAGTAAATCAATAACGCCTTTATACTCAAAACGATATGAAGACTCATAAAAAAAGCCTCTGAAGAGAGGCTTTTGAATAGGGTTTGGAGTCGAAATTTATTTACCCATGGCAAAGGCTACGATTTCTTCATCCAGGGGATTGGTGCGACTGCCATGATGGGCAATCCACTTTCCATTTTCATCGATTAAAAATTTATTGAAGTTCCAGCTCACCTTGGCATCATCCACACCATTTAATTCTTTGTCGGTTAGCCACTGGTAAATGGGGGCTTGCTCATCGCCTTTCACATCAATCTTATCCATCATGGGGAAGCTTACGCCATAGTTCTTCTGGCAGAAACTAGCGATCTCCTCATTGGTGCCCGGCTCCTGCTTGCCAAACTGATTACAAGGGAATCCAATAATGGTGAATTTCTCACCGCCATGCTTTTCGTTTAAGGCTTGTAAATCTTCGTATTGTGGGGTAAAACCACATTTACTGGCGGTATTTACAATCAATACTCTTTTCCCTTTTAGTTGGGAAAAACTGAATTGCTCACCATTGAGATCGGTCACGGTAAAATCGTAGAAGGAGGGACTTTCAGCTTCTACTTTATTGCTAGCCTCATTTAAAGCCAGTTTTTCACTTTTAAGGGCCGTCACGCTATTCTGATTACAGCTGGCCAATAAGCCTAGAGCGAGGAAGGACAGGAGGATGCGTTTCATGTATTTGCGTTTTGGGAAATAACGAGCTAAAGGTAGGAAAGGTTCGGGGTTAAAGAGGGGCTTGGGTATTAGAGACTTTAGAAGTTAGACTATAGACGATAGATTTCGTGATGCCGCTTAATGGGGCAGTGTTAATCTGGAAGGGGTATTCTCAATGCCCTTTGTAAATCATCTGTGGTTTTTTTAAGAAAAGATGGGATTGGGGATTAAGGTTTTAAGGAAAATAAATTTTATTTTTAGGGAGTTTTGACCTGAATTTAATCACAAGCGAATCTTCTATATTTCCTCAGGCTGGATTTTGTGATTCTTTATTTCAGGTTGGTATATAAGCAAGTTGTGGATAATTTGAAAAATGACGAAACACGCTACAAATTCCGTATTTACACCGACTAGTCAGGCCAAATTGACTTTTGTCGAGCGAGACGAAACTATTAATTCAGAGATAGTTGATGCTCTGATGACTCCAGGAAAACAAATGATTCTTTATGGTCATTCCGGAACAGGGAAATCAACACTAATAGTCAATAAGTTAAACCAAACGTATGAGTCTGTCATTATTTCCAGATGCACTAATTCTTCAAGCTTTGACGGGCTTCTTTTGGATTCATTTGACCAACTAGAGGTTTATTATGCTGACAGTAAAACAGCTAGTTCGAATAGTTCTATTAGCGGGACACTAAAAAGTTCTTATTCATTAATTAATGCCCAAATAAAAGCGGGAAATAGCTCATCTGAGTCTACTACCGAAATGAGAATTGTTCCACCTCAATTAACTGCTCAACGATTGGCTCAATTTTTAGGGGCCGCAAAATGCTGTTGGGTCATAGAAGATTTTCACAAATTAAAAGATGAAGAAAAAGTGCGATTTTCTCAAAATATGAAAGTATTCGTAGATACGGCCACTCAATTTCCAGAGGTGAAAATGATCGCTATTGGAGCAGTGGGAACTGCAAGAGAGGTTGTTGAATATGACTCTGAGTTATCCAATAGGGTCTCAGAAATTCTGGTACCACTATTAAGTAAAAATGAGCTTCACCAAATTTTAGAAAAAGGTGAGAAATTATTGAATATCGAGTTCGAACAACAAGTGAAAAATAAGATAGTTGAGTTCTCTAATGGTTTGGGTTCAATTTGCCATCAGTTGGCCTTAAACATATGTTTCTCCAATAACCTTTACGAGACTTCTGATGAGCTTATAAATTTTAGAGTTTCTGATTTGAAGTTAGCCTTGGAAAAGTTTATAAAATCTAACTCAGACACATTGAAAGGCAGATTTGAAAGAGCAACCAAAGTTCAGCGAGAACGAACATATAATAACGGAAGAATTATCTTGAAAGCACTTGCGAAATCAAAAAAAGATGGGACAAGTCATGCTGAACTTCTTTCTATAATTAGGCAAGAACATAAAAAATATCCACCGGCAAACCTTACTTTATACTTAAAAAAATTACAAGAGAATGATCGCGGGAATGTAGTTTGTCAAAATATCGATAATGGCTTATTTACATTCTCGGATCCATTCATAAAAACTTATGCTCAATGTGTCTTTGATTCAAAAGATGAACTAGAGGAAGATCCATTAGAAATAGAAAGACAAGTGACTGCAATTTTCGAGAAGTTCATTGAGAAAATCACAAATAGAAACTAATCTCAGCAAAGTCAACTCGAAATGTACTTCGGCTCACTGCGCATGGCCTTAACGTTAGCTTACTATTAATAAGGGTGAAATACAATTTATGATTGGAACAGTTCATCAACTATATTTTCTACCATGGATAGGATACTTCAGTAAGCTGTATTTCTCAGACTCTTTTGTCGTATTTGACACAGCAGACTTTAGAAAGCGTCATTTCTATGATCGGGTTAAAATAATTGACACGCATGGAAAGCCAAACTACATCAGTTTACCAGCAGGACAGAACTATAAAATTGGCTGTAATAATGTTACCATAAAGGATATTGGCAACCAAATGAGAGAAAAAATCATTCGTACAATTCAAGAATCCTATGCAAATGCTAGATTCTACGATTCTGAATGGAAACAACTTAAGAAAATAATATCTAATTCACTCTACTATTCCAACAATTTGACCGAAATAAACTATCAGTTAATAGCAAACATATTCGAGTATTTGGGCTTAAGAATGCCAAAGGTTTTTTTTACTAGTGAATTAGACCTTAAATATCATGACGCGACTGAAATGCTGATTCAAATTTGCAAACTCTTGGACATGAACAGCTTACTACTTGGCGATGGAAAGAGTACAGAAATACATGATTTGGAGAAAATAAAGGACAATGACATTCAAATCTACATTCAAGAGTATAAAACGCTGCACCCTGTGTATGAACAATCCAGAAGGAAACATGCAGGTTTTGTTCCGTGTTTGTCAATTGTAGATAGCATCTTGAATGTTGGACGTGAAAAAACTTCTGACTTCATTTCCAACAAGAAATATGAACCCCAAATTCATAAACTTAAAAATGTCAATTTGAAAAAAAGCTAATTATGGAGCAACAAATAGAATTTAAGTCGTCAATGACAAATCAGGTTTTGAGAGGACGATTTATCAAGAGCGAAAATCCTAATAAAAAGTCCCCAATTGTGTTCATGCTTACAGGGGATGGAGGAAAAGGAACAAAAAGCCTGAGTTGGGTGAATATGCCACCAAAACTTGCAGAAAAAGGCATTTCGTCCTTTCTATTTGACTTTGAAGGCTTAGGGTATAGTGATGGCACAAGGGAAACACTCTGTCTGTCAATTGGTATAAGCAATTTGCTTGATGCATTCAAGGTAATAGAAGAACAAGAATGGATTGATTCAAACAAGATTGGCTGCTTTGCAGCAAGTTTTGGAGCGGCCGTGTTATTGGCAGCGCCTGAAATTGCTAACAAACTCAGCATAGTAGGATTAAAATCACCCGCAGCCTTCATTGCCGATGCATATTTCAACGAAATTGGATTTGATGAATTTGAAAATTGGCGCAAAACTGGCTTTTCAAATGAAAATGGCTATAAGTATGAAGTCTTTCTTGATTGTCTGCGTTACAACATTTTCGAGACCGCCACTCGAATAACCACTCCATGCTACATTACGCAGGGCGATAAAGATGAGATTGTTCCTTTTCAACAAACGGTCTTTCTCTATGAGTGCTTGAAGACAACTGAAAAGGAGCTGAACATTTTTAAGGATGGCAATCATTCATATTCAAATAACAATGATTGGGATAAAATGGCTAGTTACTTTGTTGAGTGTTTTCATAAGAGCCTATGGTAGATATGAAACACATTAGTAAAATATCCTTTGCGCTGACAGCGCTTGTTGCAATTGTCCTAACAGTGCTAAACATCTTCAATCTTTACATTTTCGATTTTAGTATTGAGAAGGTTATTCTAATTCTTCTTTGCCTACTATGTATATCGTTTGTCACGCAGCACTTCACAAACGAGAAGGCATGGAAAAACCTCGAATTAAGTGTTAAATCCATTAAGCAAATCCCTGAAAATAATCTTGTCTTTTTCGATGATTCAGTTGAAATCGAATCAGCCCTTGCTACTGCTGTTCTAAGGGCAAAAAAATCTGTTTGCGATTTGACTTGGAAAAATGTGATAAGCTCTGGATTTGACTCAAATAAAAGGAAAACATCTCACTTAAATCTTGAAACTAATATCACAAAAGCAGCCTCCAACATATTGTACAGAGAGATTTTTATATTTAACGATCCTAGACGAATACGGAAATTAAGGCGCAGATTAGCAGAGAATATGGACGGTTACTCGTGTAAATTTTTTAAAAAAGATAATATTATACCTCGCCTTCAATTTGTAATAGTTGATGATGAACAGATTTTCTTTTTCGCTTCATCAGCAAATTCGCCACTCTGTTTAATAAAAGATTCTAGGGTTTGTAAAGTATTCGTGACATACTTCGAAGAATTATGGTCAAAAGCAACTTTCATCAAAGATGGCGCAACAGTATTTCAAAAGGAAGTTGACTACATAGAAAAGACGTTAAAAAAATATTAACCGATACTAAAAAAATTATCGTTAAAGGGTTTGCATAGAGATTAGTGCAATTAATAAACTTTCCGCTTGATGATAAAGTGCTCATTTAGCCTTTTTTAAGCTGGTACCAGCCTTTTATATAAATGAAATGCACGTTTGAATTAAATAGTAAAGGATTCATTAAGCAAAGAGAAAGTTTTGACTTGGAGTTTAAAGAAGCATTTCATTACGGTGACTCATTAGCGGAGTACATAAGGTCTATTGTTGGAATGGCTAATAATAAAGGCGGTGAGATAATTTTTGGGATTAAGGATCGACCAAGAGAACCAAAGGGACTTCAAAATGACAAATTCGATAATTGTGACCCAAATAAAATAAACCAGTTCATAAGTGAATATTTTTCACACGAAGTTCTTTGGAATATGGAAACTCACGAAATCAATAGGAAACAGTTTGGTCGGTTATGGGTAGAAGAAGCACCTTAAAAACCAATAGTCTGCTCAAAGACCTATAAAAAAATACTAAGAGAAGCGGCAATATACTATCGCTACCGTGGTGAAACAAAGGAGATTGGCTATACTGAACTATCGAGAATATTGAGTGCTGAACGTGAAAAGGAGAAATTACTTTGGCTAAGGCATGTTGAAAAAATAGGTCAGGTTGGACCTCAAAATATTCATCTTATTGACACTTTTAATGGTGAAATTCAAACAGGTCAAGGACGCATTCTTCTTGATAAGTCTATAGCTAATAAATTGAAATTCATCAAAGAAGGAGAATTTTCAGAGAAGAATGGAGCTCCAACGTTAAAATTAGTTGGAGAAGTAACAGGAGTTGTTGACACGACAAATATCCCAAGAACAGATGTGCTTTATCCCTATAGATTTGGTGACTTTAAATATAAATTTGGGATTAACAACTACGAATTTCAAGCTATACTCTGGAAGTTGGACGTTAAAGGAAATTCAAAATATCATACAGAAATTTCGATAGGTAAATCTAGTTCAACACATAAGTACAGTAAGGAATTTTCAAGAAGACTTAAATCTATTTTAGACAGATATCCGAGTTGGCTAAAAGAAACTAAAGAAGAATATAAAGTAAATGGCAGGTAAGATTATGCATAGAACATTGTGCAATCATTGGGTATTGCTAGTTAAGGTCTCTAAGCAAGCATAGTACGAGCCTCCAATATGTTCAGCGTATCGTACAGAAAAATATTGGGCATAATAAAACCGAGATGCAAAAAAAGCTTCGGAGAAATAGGTGGTTGAGTTGTATTAATGAGTCGACCTCAATAAAACTTCAAAGTCTTGCCAGTAGCCCATACCATAAAAGAACCAAAAACCTTCCCAAGACTCTGCAGGCATGCAAATCCTTAGACATCTAAATATAAACTCCCTGCTATTTTATCAAAAACATCAGGATTATTTAATCCTAGCCTCCCTTAACTTAGAAAAAGAAGCGGAGGTTCTTTTTTAACCCTGCTGATCTTCGCTCCCAAACATGCTGATGTTTGACTTCATTCATGCGGATGTTTGGATTAAAACATAAGCATGTTTTTAAAGAATGCTCCAATATGAGGCTTTTGCTTGTCCGGAAGAGGCGGGGAGGCTTGTTTTTAGGCGGCTTCCGAGCCGAAGACGGATGGCCAATATTCATTTATTGAATGAACAAGGAACTGGCGATTGAGGGCCTCGGCTAGGCTTTATTGGAATATAATGCTTTTTAAGACTGGGGAATGAGATGGGATAAATTGTAATTTTAAGGAGCTAAAACTTGAAATTAATCGCAATCTAGAATCTGCATTTTTCTTAGATAGGATCTTGTTGTTGCTGGACTTGGATCAGAATATGTGCGAGTTGCTAGCAATGTGAAAAAGAACAAACATGAACCTAATTCCATTTAAAAACATAGATGAACAAGACGAGTTTTGGTGTGGTGCAAGATTTGTCAAGAAAAAAAAGGGATTAAGATTGGGGGATTCCGAACAAGATTATTTTGAATTCATGCTTATTGGTGCCAGTTCAATGGAATGGATGATTTGTACACATATTGACCAATTTGAAGCAGGGGCTGTTATTTCTCACGTAAAAACGACTACACTTGAATCTCAGCGATATACTGTAACTGCTAAAGAATTTAGGAGAAGTAATATCCTTGACGATGAAATAGACTTATGGTATTACAGCTTTACTAAATATGACCGGTATTGGAGTCAGGACATTAAATCGGTAATCAAAAAGCTAGATAAAATATCCTTCCATGATATTGAAGTAATAGGCTTGAATATCAACTTTAGCTATTCCTTTGTATCTATCGATTTTGAGCTTTACAATGAGATTGTAAAGGACTATGAAAAGTGGACTATTGAATTCCAAAAGTTCACTGATTTCAAGTCCGATAGTTTGCTCTTGAACTCAGATTCAAGTGTGGAAATCACCAGCTTTGAATACGAACTGATTGAATTATTCGAAGGGAAAATGACATTTTTACTTGGCTCTGAGCAGCCCTCATTCGAGTTACTATTTAAATGCGAAAAAGTTAAATTATTGAAAAGCTAAAGGCATGAAGCTATAGACCCAATGCCTTCGAGACATTAATTATTGCTACTAATTAAAATGAAGAATCTAATTGCCATAATTTTCATTCTTTTCTCTGGTTCTGCTTTTGGTCAAACACCTTGTCAAGAAGAGATGATCGATGGTAAATATTTACTCAGGCTTGAGCCTAAAACGGAAATAGGAAAAAAGCTGCAGTTCAGGTTGATAGTATCGCTGGTTAACTCTTCTGGATTAGCTCTTAGTGGAACTAGAATCCAACTTATAGGAGAATATGGGATTATTTATGACGAGGCTTTAACGGATGAAAAAGGAAAGGTCTTATTGACCAATATTGACAATGAAAAAGAGTTTTTTGTTAAAATCCTTAGACAGGAACAATGCTTAAAAGAGAAGGTGAACTTTTTCTTAGGCGTGCAGGAAAATTTGGAAAAGGAAATCACTGTAATTTGGAATTAGAACTTGTGCCAATAAAACATATAGCTGATGATAAGCAAAGTAGACCGCTTTGGTATTAAGAGGACATTCTGTCGCTTCGCATTGGAGAAAGTCCTTGGTTTTGAAAATCAGCACAGCTAAACCGCCACAAGCCATATGCAAACCCCTGTTCTTAATTGGAAAAAATGAAATTCCTGACCATCATCCTATTGCTTCTCACTTGTAAATGGGTCGACGTACAGCCCTCAGACCTCGAAGTTAAGTACGTAGAAGGCGCAATGATGGGCGATTTTGAAAAGCTGGAATTTACCGGCATTTGTGGTGGGACGGAAGCAATTGAAGCTCATTTTGACCAAATCCAGTTTTGCAAGAAACTCCACCAACTAAAAATAAAAGGTAGGATTACAAGCAATTATGGTGAACCCTATCCCTACATGAGCTTTGTTACAGGAAAGGAACAGCGGAACAAAATATTTCGCAATTCTGAAATTTTGACTTCCGATTCCACCGGAACTTTTGATTTAAGCATCGACTACAAAAAGGGAGATGAGCTTTTCATTTACGGAGTGGGAACCTATATTTTGAGGACCAGAATAATAGGAAAATAAAAGCGGACTTCGCACCTTCAGTGAGTTTATGGCTCTCCTCATTTCAAGTCAAGATGCTTGAAAGATGTAAATTGGAATACCCTATCCGAAAAGGTAATAGTAGGCACGCCAACTTAGTCATTAAACACTAACTGCTTTAGCTAATTGACATGAATCCTAAACTCAAAATAGTCTTTGGAGTACTATTGATCGCTGGCCTTTCCTCGTTCATTAGATCAGAATCAAAGCCAATTCCTGAAAGGAAAAGGTTTTATACCAATGAATTACAGAATGGCGATTCATTAGTAATAATTAGTTCTTTTTCGGGATGTTTTTCTGAAAGCGGTTTTACACTTGAAATTTTCATGGAATCAGATCAGTTTCACCTTTCCTATCAGGAAGGTGGCAAGTCTGAAATAATAAGCAAAACGCTTCCGCTTTCCTTCAAAAAGGAACTTTCTGATTTTGAGTTAAGGACAGTTCCAAATATGGCCTATGGCATAGGTACTAGCTGTAAGATGATCTTTAAGTTTAATAATGAACGATTCGATACCATCAGGGAGTGCCCTCAAGAGAAATACTATTATAGGCTTCTAGAAAGAATAAAAAACTAGTCACAAGGCTAGGCTTTTGGAAGTTGAATGGAATAAAGGACAAGGACATGGATTCGGTTCCATGACTTGGAGTTTAGACCTGAGCTATAAAGGTGCCTGGAAATAGGATCAGCAACTTGGAAAAGGTGTAATCATATAACTGGCGGGTATTAAAAGACAAGTAAAATGGAAACGAGACCACATAAAAATGAATTTTGAACTAGCCGATAAATTGACTGAACTCATAGAGGTCAAGAAGCTTGATGAAGCTATAGAACTCGCTGAAGAAGAACTGAACAAAATTCCAGAAACGGACTTTCACAAAATCATTGGAAAGAACTTAAAGCATTTAAAGCTTGACTTGAAAAAGCATATTGCAGACTTTGACCAAAGCACAACAAATGAACTTAGAAAGAAACAGGGATTCTTTAAATCAATATTGGGCTCAGGGAAAAAAGTGAAACCACTTGCGTTTTACTGTGAAATGAATGGATTCACAATAAATTATGATCGATGGTATATCGACCTATTTTCATTTGAAAATTATAGCTTAACCGATTGGGATTGGTTATCTGACTTTTATGATTCAACAGTAAATGACCTAACTATAACCGGTTTTGAAGACATTCAAAAAGCATTTGAAAAGGTTCATGAAAACAAGATGTTTGAAGAACCGCATATTGACCAGGCATATGAAGTTTGTGAATTACTTGTTATTCTTCGATTACAAGAGCTTTTTCGAGAGACTTATAAGGACGAAGAAAGTGAGTGGAGTAAAATCCCAATGTTTGTGACAGCTCACGACTACGAAATGATTTATAAAGTGAATTGAAAAAAGAAGGCAGCCCTTTACTCCATGCACAAACCGCTGTTCTTCAAACAGAAAATAAAATGAAAGATCCATACTTCCACATAGAATGGATAATTGATTTGATTAAGGAACAAGAGCATGACAGGACTGACTTAATCGAACAATTGAAAAAGTCGAACAGAAAGAAATGGATAAGGCAAGCTTATATTCACTTTGTATCAGGCGCCAGACCAAATCAGCCTGGATCAGAGTGGCAATTTGATGAGAGCATTGCTTTAGAACATGAAAGTGAAGGAACCATTGTTATCGATATTCTTAAAGACGGGAGAATTGGTGGAATTGAGTTTGTAAATCAAATCTGGGATTAAATATGGAAAGAGAGTTTTCGGTTTAACTAGACTCAAAGAATGATGAGCTATTAAAAATAGGCCTTCTCCGAAGTCGTGAGCATTTTATCGATACTACTGTCCCCAAATCATTGATTCCCAACGATTGTATTAAATTCAATCGCTTAATAGGCCACTGGCAGGTAATATCCGCAGAAATGAAAATCAGATCCTTAATTGGTGCATTAGGCTTTATCTATGCTTTAACGGCTTGCGAGGGCAGTGCCAAAAAGAATCCTGATTACAGGATCTATCATTCCAGGATTATAGAAGCGGAAGAATTAATTAGTCAGGAAGAATATCAAGCAGCTTTGATCCAGTATGAAGCGTTGTTTGCCGACTATGATTTCATTTTTCTGCGTGACTATAAAATAGCGGCTCAAATTTCCTTCCTGATTGGAGATAAGGAAAAAGGCTTGCTCTACCTTAAGAAGGCAATCGCCAATGGCTGGGAATGGACGGAGCTCAAAGAGCAGAAATTCTTAAACCAGCATCTTTCAGCTGCTGACTGGAAATCCATTGAAGATCAATATGAGGACCTGCATGACCAATTCCTAAATAGAGTGGATGCAAGCCTTAGAACAAGAGTTCAGGCTATGTTTGAAAAGGATCAGGAACTCGCCTATGAGGCCTACATAATTGAAGATGAGCAAGAACAAGAGAAATTCATAGTGGAGAATTTTCCAAAGCATAGTGAAGCACAATTAGCTAATCTTTTGGAGATTCTGGAAACGCAGGGCTACCCCGGAGAGTTTCTAATAGGCAATGATTTCTGGGTATCCACGATATTAAGTCATCACAATTCCCAGGGCTTGGAATATGTTAGAAAGGACACCTTATTTGATTTGATCAAGCCAAAACTGAAGCAATACTTAAAACTTGGCTATATATCGCCCTATGAAAATGCATTGCCTGAAGATTGGAAAGGAACAATACTATCTGAAGGGAAGGATTCACCTTATGGCTACCTGGTTCCTCCTAAGACCTCCAATATTTTCCAAATAAACAAGGCAAGAAGGGCAATTGGCTTAGGCTCGGTTGAACTAAGAAATAAATTGATAGCTATTGAAGCTAAAACGGGCATGAGCCTTTATTTGCCTGATTGGGTGGAGGGGAAAATAGAAGTCCAAGAGAATTAATTACTTGGCAGCTTTACTTATTAGATTGAATCAGAATTGAAAATTGGATCGAATTTGCAATTCTAATTGAATCGAATTTGCAATTCGATTCTTCTCTAATCCAAGGATTTTAGATAGTTCACTTGTTCCTCTGCTTCCTTCTTGGCTTTGCTTTTCCATTCCCTAATTTGATCGAATTTGTTATTCGAATCTTCCCAATTGGGGTTTTCGGCACTGAACTCCGGAGGGGGAGGAGGTGGCAGAAAATTCCAGGGTTTATTCAAAGAAAGGCTTAATCCGCAGTCGTTCGCTTTAAAATGCTGAGCGTAATTTCCTAAAAAGATCCAGGCTCCGCTTTCAGAAACATAGGGTCCACAAAGGCCTTCGTTTATGCCCTTAATGATTTGCCCTTTGCTAAGATCTCCTTTGATTACTTCCACAACCCGAATTTCAAAGCTGCTGGAATCGGCGCTAAAGCTTAGCACCTCGCCTATAAATACCGCATTGGAAATACTGTATTCCCGGCTCAAGGCCTTTTCCCGGTTTTTAATGGGAATGCAATCGCAGGCCAGCAGGCAAAGGCTTTGAGAGAGGAGTAAGAGGCTGAGGAGAACTTTCAAATTTGGAGACTTTAGTATTGAGTATTGAGTATTGAGATTTGAGAAATTCCGAATGAACTTAAGATTTCCATTTTTCTGTGGGAATCTCGTTTAAAGATTTTCGAAGTTGATCAATCAGCAAGACCTTAGGATGATCTTCATTTCCTAATCGTTCATAGTCCTTAATCCTATATTCAATAGACTGATTTTCGAATTGAATACGAATCAGCTCAAAGGCATAGGCACTTAAAACATAATTAGGAGAGCGCAGACTGCTATCAGCAATGCTCTTGCGATTTGCCATTAGATAGCTCATTGGTGGCTCATAGTCTTTCAAAGTTTGATAGCGCGCCTTAGAGGTGAATTTCCGCAAGTTCCATTGCCCTTCGGAATACCAGTAGATAGCATATAGTCGGTTGAAATTTCGAGAGCAATCGCTGCATCCGCTATAATAGGCGATAAGGCTGTCGCTGCCATTGCTAATTAAACTATCAATAAATTGATCACCTTCAATTCTGGAGTTCAAGTGCACCACATTTTGGATTTGCGACTTCTTAGTGGAACAAGCAACCAGGACCAGGACTAAGGCAATTAATTTTAGGGCAATGCGCATGGAGGATTGTTTGAGGGCTGGAACTGCTTAAACAGCTCTTTGCTTTGGTGATTGGTGTATTTTGGGTTCAGGATAGAAGCAATTTTTTTGCCAGAAAAAGCTCACACCATTTTCTCTGGATTCTAAGACAAGAAGTTCTTAATAGTATAAAATGATTTCTTCGCTTTTCGACTCAATACTGCCTGTCCAAACCTTGTACTCTTTGGCTTCTGAACTTTTGCTAATTTTAAAGAGAGCCGTCATTTTGCAAGTTATTGGGGTGACAGGGAGGCTTAAGGGGGAATCAGCCCAATATTCTAGCTGACTAGAGTCATTAGCAAAGTTCACCTCAAAAACAGTATGGCCATGGGGCGGTATTTCCATCCAATCTGGAAAGTTCTTATCCCAGGCAGTCCTTTGTTTCTTTGGATAGAGAATTTTTCCATCCGCTAATTCGATCTTAAAAGAAAGGGAAAAATAACCCCAAGAACACCATTCCTTCCAAATCCGAATGGGCTTTTCGCTGTTGTTACTAAGGAGGACGTAGAATTTTTGTCGTTCTGGATAATAAAGTGAGATCGATGCCGGATTAAAGTTATCGGCGTATGTATGAGGGATAATTTCGAGGCTTAACTCAGGGTTTTTAGGGGTGCAAATAGCAAGATCATTTGAACTAATAGCGGATAGGCTAAGGAATAAGCTGAGTAGATATTGAGCGAAGATCATAAGCAAGAAATTTGGTTATCTAATCTTAAATTCACCATTAATTAAATCGATTTGCAAATTAATCCAGAAGGCCTTTTCGGGAAGTTCTAAATGCCTAACCTGGTATTCAAGTAGTCCCTTTCTAAGCATATCTAAGCACAACCAATCTTCAGAGTCAATATAAAACATGTCTTGAAGCTCAATATCAACAAATCTTCCTTCTTTATTGAATTTAAGTTTGAACTGCCAATGACAATCAAGGTTTTTCCAATTTACAGTATCCATAGAAGAGTCTAAATACAGCCCTAAAGAATCAATTAAATATTCCTTGATAAACTCCTCCTTATCCTGATTTGCATAATAATCTACTTCTTCTTGATTCGATTGAATATATTTTGAATTTACAATGCCATTTTCAAATTCAATTACCGTATGGTTTGCATGTAAGGGACGAATACACATATAGCAAAATAGTGGCTCGCCAATGGGAAACTCAACGCTTTTTGTATACCAAGAAGCAAATTGTCGACCATTAAAAAGCAGATGTTCTGAAATATCAGTATTGGAACAGAAATATCTGCCGCTTATAACTTTAGTAAGAAAAAGACTATCGTTTTCGAGGGTCCAATGGGCCAAGTATCCTCTTAATAAAGCGGAGTTCCAACATCTATTATCGCCATTTTTTATACGGAAACCACTTTCTAGCAAGGGTGAAATTTTGAAACTAAATGTGTCAGTTCCAATGATTAGCAAGTCTTGCATTTGCATTGTGGCTTTTAGCCCACTACAGGTGCTTATTGAAATGAGCAAGATGCTGAGGTATTTCACTTCTAATCTTTTTCTATCCTATTAGACTAAATTTTAACTCTTCAGTTGTCCTTGTTTAAGAGCAATCATCTGTTTTCCGAAAGAATAAATGCGCGAATCAATCAGCTAATTTTTCTGTGGAATGATCTCCAAGGATTTCAGAGAATGAATCAGCGCGGACATTCTGACCTTTAAACTATCATTCTCCGCCGCCACAGCACTTAAGTAGTAATAGGAAGAGTCATTCTCTGTATTCAAAATAAAGGTAATGACTCGACTTCTCTCACTCCCTTTCTCTAGTACTAGGCTATGAATGAAGTAAGCTTCATAATTTAAAATTTCAGTGGGCCCAGATTCTAAAATCTCTATTGGAAAGTATCCACTTTGCAGGCTTTGCAGTGCATAATTATATTTCGAACCTAGAGATATCGAACTATTGAAGCTTTTAATTCTTTGAATCTGAATATATTCCAAACTATCCTTTAGGTATGATGGAGCTTGAAGCTTTAAGCTGAATTCTATGCTTTTAGATTCAAAATTTTCAGGATAAACTTGAAAGGACTGGGGTAGTGCGATCCTGATTTGATCATGAATCTTCTGGCTTTTACCGCTTTCGGACGGACTAAACTTGAAGTCATCCAAATAAAGCAATTGATTAGTGCAGGAGCCCAAAAGGAATAAGACCAGCAGTATTAGATATCGGGGCATTTAGCTCTAGTACAGGAATGAGTTTCATGTGTGTTAAGTAGCAAAGACTTAGCGATTATCAGTAAGCTCAAATATCGCATTCTTCGGTGGCTATTCAATAGAAATCCATAATATCTTCCCCACCCATCCATCCCTCCAATTCCCTTACCTTTGCCGCATGGAAATGAATGGGAAAAAGGTGGCTTTCCACACCTTAGGATGTAAACTGAATTTTTCAGAAACGGCAACCATCGCCCGCGATTTTAAAGATCAAGGTTTTGCCCAGGTAGATTTTGAGCAAGCAGCTGAGGTTTACGTAATTAACACCTGCTCGGTAACCCATAATGCCGATAAGGAATGTAAGCTTTGGATTCGCAAGGCCAAGGAGGCCAATCCTGATAGTTTGGTAGTAATTGTAGGTTGCTATGCCCAATTACAACCCGAAGAAATTGCGGCCATGGAAGGGGTTGACCTAGTTTTAGGAGCTACCGAAAAATTTAAGATCACCGATTACCTTGATGGCCTCACCCAAAGTGATAAAGGGGAGGTGCACTCCTGCGAAATCAACGAGGCCGATTTCTATGTAGGCGCCTATTCCATTGGCGATCGCACCCGTGCCTTCTTAAAGGTTCAAGATGGCTGTGATTATAAATGTACCTATTGTACCATTCCGCTGGCTCGCGGTATTTCCCGTTCTGATACCCTGGATAATGTGCTGGCCAATGCCCGCATGATTGTGGAGGAAGGCGCTAAGGAAATTGTTTTAACCGGGGTTAATATTGGCGACTATGGTAAAGGGGAGTTTGGCAATAAACGCCATGAGCATACCTTTTTAGAATTAGTGCAAGCCCTGGATGAAGTGGAAGGCATCGACCGTTTCCGGATTTCATCCATTGAGCCTAATCTCCTAAAAAATGAGACCATCGAATTTGTAGCACAGTCCAAGCGATTTGTGCCGCATTTCCATATTCCACTACAAAGTGGAAGCAATAAGATTCTCAAGAAAATGAAGCGTCGCTACCTCCGCGAACTCTATGCAGAGCGGGTAGCCAAAATTCGTGAAGTTATTCCCCATTGTGCCATCGGCGTTGATGTAATATGTGGCTTCCCTGGCGAAACAGAGGAAGACTTTATGGAAACCTATAACTTCCTCAAAGATTTTGATATTAGTTACTTGCATGTCTTTACCTATAGTCAGCGTCCCAATACGGAGGCCGACGAAATGGAAGCGCAAGTACCATATGGTGAGCGAAAAAAGCGCTCCAAAATGCTACGTGTTTTGAGCGCTAAAAAGCGTCGTTCCTTTTATGAATCGCAATTGGGCACGCAGCGAGAAGTACTTTTTGAGGATAATTTTAAAGAGGGATACATCACTGGATTTACCGAGAACTATGTGAAAGTAAAAACCACCTGGAATCCCGAACTCATTAATCAGAAAGCCAAAATCAGCTTAAAAGATATTGATGAAGATGGCCTGGTTCGTTTTGACTACCTCGATAATGTACCTATCTTAGTCTAATGTTCGCAAGCCTGATCCAATACCGCCTTAATCCGATTTTTAAAGCCGATTTTTTCCGCTATTGGAAAGAGCATCGTCAGCATTTAATGGATCTTAAGGTATTGGAATATGCAGTTTTACATCGCGAAACGCCGATTTCCTATCTAAGCTATTCACATTGGTCGGATCGCAAGGAATTCGAAAATCACATCATCGACCCCCAAGGTCCTACCTGGACATTTCAGCAAAAGATCGAAGAATGCTGTAATGATGTGCGGGTTTTACACAGAATGGATATTATCAAAGATTCTCCCCACTATGAATCCTAACTGGAAGCTGCTCCTGCAAGAGGCCGCTGATCTCTGCCAGGAAACCGGTCAATTTATCGCCTCCCAACGTCGCCAGGTAAGCGGCAATCAGGTAGAAGTTAAGTCCTTAAACAGCTTGGTTTCCTATGTAGATCAGGAAGCGGAACGTCGCCTGGTAGAAGGCCTTTCCAAAATATACCCTGAAGCGGGTTTTATTACTGAGGAAGAAACGGTGGCTCAGGAGCGCAAGGAGTGGAATTGGATTATCGACCCCTTGGATGGTACCACCAATTTCTTATTCGATCTTCCCATCTTCGCGGTTAGCGTAGCCTTGTATCAAGGCGATCGTCCGCAATTAGGGATAGTTTATGAAGTAGGTCAGGATGAGATGTTCACGGCCGCCGCAGGAATGGGAGCCTGGTGTAATGATCGACCAATTAAGGTTTCCGACGAAAGTGAATTCAGCAAAACACTCCTGGCTACCGGCTTCCCTTATTATGATTTTGATCGCCTGGAGCCTTTCAATAAGCTCTTAGCGCATTGTTATACACATACCCGTGGGGTGCGCCGATTAGGCTCAGCGGCTACCGATCTGGCTTATGTAGCGGCCGGTCGTTTTAATGGCTATTTCGAATACGGACTTAGTCCCTGGGATGTGGCAGCCGGAATTCTCTTAGTGCAAGAGGCAGGAGGGAAGGTTACGAACTTCAGCGCTGGTCCGGATGCGGTTTTCAGCGGTGAAATTGTAGCTTCCGCGGATGCGATCTTTAATGAATTTCAGGGCCTGGTAGCCGAGTATATGCTTCCCTAAGCGATAGGAAGCCAGTCTTTATGCCAGCTATTGCTGATAATGGTTTCCCATTTCTTTTCCATCTCACCTTTGGTGGCTATCAGATTATTGAAAACCACCGTATTTTGATCTAAATCTCCGTTTTCCAAAGCGGCACGGAAATCCATCATATGCATGGTTTCAATCATGGAGTTGTGATCGCGGAAGGCAATCTGAGTGCGATCCAATAGAGAGATATTCAATTCGCGCTCCAGGTTTTGCATATGCTGCACCAGCTTGTCAATACTACAACCGGTCGCTTGATACGAAGCTTCATCCAGACTCACCACGATAAAACGATCGTAAATGATGGTAAAACTGGCATTTAGCGGATGACCGTGGGCCTTCCAATCATCGAGAAAATTCATGAGGCGGGCGGTAATGCGCTCCACCTTTTCAAACTCCAGGAATTCCGTGCTTTGGTAAATCCAAATACGGGCATCCTCATTCATTTCGTCAAATGCTGAATACATAGTCTTCGTTTAGAGGTCTTCGGCGCTAGCGATTAATTCGGCAAGGTCAAGTACGGGTAAATCGCCTTCACGGGCACTGTTTTTCACTCCGTCGGTCATCATGGTATTACAGAAGGGGCAACCGGCCGCGATGATATCGGGCTTGGTTTCCAGGGCTTCCTCGGTACGCTCAATATTGATGTCTTTATTACCCGCTTCGGGCTCCTTAAACATTTGGGCACCACCGGCACCACAGCATAAAGCATTGCTTTTACAACGACGCATTTCTACCAGCTCGGCATCCAATTTTTGGATAAGCTCACGCGGAGCTTCGTAAACTCCATTAGCCCGACCTAAATAACAAGGATCGTGGAAGGTGATTTTCTTGCCTTTGTATTGGCCTCCTTCTATAGTGAGGCGACCATCTTTTAAAAGCTGATTGATAAATTGGCTGTGATGTAATACTTCGTATTTCCCACCTAATTCAGGATATTCATTGGCCAGGGTATTGAAGCAATGCGGGCAAGTAGTTACAATCTTCTTAACCTCATAAGCATTTAAGACCTCAATATTCTGCATGGCTTGCATCATAAATACAAACTCATTCCCCGCTCTTTTAGCGGGATCTCCGGTGCAGGACTCTTCGGTACCTAATACACCGAATTCAACGCCGGATTTATGTAAAATCTTAACAAAAGCCTTGGTGATTTTCTTAGCACGGTCGTCGAAACTACCGGCGCATCCCACCCAAAATAATACTTCGGGGAGTTTATCGCTGGCGGCCAGTTCGGCCATGGTGGGGACTACTAATTGTTCTTCCATTAGTCAATCAATTCATAAAGTTTACCACTTTGGGTTCTAAAACCCACTAAGCCTTTGCTTAGATTAAAGTAGTACATCCTGTTTTCGGAGGGATCTTGCACATTAGGACCAAAAACCTCGGTAAAGGTTTTGGAAATTAAGCTTAAAGAGTCCGCATAAAAGACATTAGCTGAATTCAGATAGAGGCTATCATTGCGATAGCTGAACTGAATTTGATCTGCTAAAACACTGCTGGAATCTTGTAGTTCCAGGCTTAAAATATCAGAATAACCTCGGTCATCACTGGCCGTAGATTGGAGGTAAAAGCGATAGGTGAAATAAATTTCGGGATCGCTATTATAGAGCTGATAAGTTCGCTTTTCGGCCTCAATCCGATCGGTAGTTCCAAAGGACCCTAATTGGGTGGAGCCTTCAAAGTTTTCGAATTCCTGTAGATTTTTGATCAGATTCAGGGAGGTAGTATCGCCCTCATCATTAGCAAAGCGCTTACTGTACTTCTTGGCGGGTTTTAGAGAAAGAAAGGCATTATTGAGCACTAGGCTTTGACTCGATTCGGTTTCACAGGCAGTGGCCGAAATCAAGATACCCAGTATCCAAACGAATATGCCCAGCCTATTTTTCAAAAACCTGAATCTTTACTTCGCGTTCTACTAAATCGGTGAATTTACCCTTATAGCGAGTGGCTTTTACCAGGTGATTGTCAATCCAATGGTAATTTCCTCCGCGAGGTTTACCCATCAACATGCCATGGTATTTAAAGCCCTTTTCATTGAGCCATTTTTCCGTTACTTCTCGGTGTTCCTCGGTTCTAGAGGTAAAGAAATAAATGATATGTCCCTGGTCGTACCAGCGGTTTAAGGTTTCTAAAGCATCGGGATAATGATTGGCAGTAGCCATTCGCTCTGGCTCCTCATTAGGGATATCATCGCATACAGTGCCATCGATATCAATGAGGTAGTTTTTAATCCCCTTGGGTAATTGGGGACTTAACTTTTTCCCATCGACCTCCAGTTCCTCTAATTCTACATTCTCTTTGGTCTTGGACATATCTCTGATTTATTCGTTGATCCAATTGGCACGATCTGCCTGTGCATAGGCCCAGGGCGCCGCATTGTTCTCAATATTGGTCATCATGGTGTTGAGCGCAGGATTGGCAGCAGATTCTTCCATCACCAAATAGCGACGCATTTCAACAATGATTGACATGGGGTCGATGTTCACCGGACAGGCCTCAGCACAAGCATTACAAGTGGTGCAGGCCCAAATTTCTTCGCGGCTGATATAATCGTCGAGCAGGCTTTTACCATCCTCCTCAAATTTTCCTTTGGCGTCTACAATGGCACTCACTTCTTCTAAGCGATCACGAGTATCCATCATAATTTTGCGAGGCGATAATTTTTTCCCCGTTTGATTTGCGGGACAAGATGAAGTACAACGGCCACACTCTGTGCAAGAATAGGCGTTCATCAATTGTACTCGGTGTAGGTCTAAAACATCTTTGGCGCCAAAGCGTGAAGGTTCCTCAGTAGCATCACCTTCCGCCGGAGCGGCAAAGGGATCTGCATTGGGATCCATCATTAATTCTACTTCCTTCTTCACGCTTTCCATATTCGTGAACTGTCCGGCAGGCTCTAATTTGCTGTGCCAAACATTCGGAAATGCCATAATGATATGGAAGTGCTTGGAGTAGGGGAGGTAATTTAAAAAGGCCAAAATGCCCAGGATATGGAACCACCAGGCAAAGCGCTCAATGGCATGCAAAGTTCCTTGATCCATTCCACTGAAAATGGGCGCCAATTGGGAGCTTACTATCCATCCGTCCACACCATTGCCCTCAATATTGGCTTCTGCCGCACCTAAAAGCAAGAGGGCAGTCATTAATACCAATTCGATGTAAAGGATATTATTACCGTCTCTTTTAGCCCAGCCTTTTAATTCTTTAAAGCGATCTACCTTCTGAACATTTCTTCTCCACAGGAAAACCAAGCAGGCGATGATCACCATAACCGCCAGGATCTCAAAGAAGTGAATAGCGGCATCATATACCGGTCCTAAAAAGGGACGAAACATGCGATGACTGCCTAAAATGCCATCCAGTAAAATTTCGGCTACTTCGATATTGATTAACAAGAAACCGGCATATACAATTACGTGAAAGAAGCCGGCAATCACCTTGCGCTTTACCATTTTGCTTTGCCCCAGTGCTACTCGCGTCATCAGCGCCCAACGCTCATTGGGGCGATCATTACGCACAACAGGTTTGCCTAAATTGATATTACGCCAAACCTTCCCGAAATTTTTAGCAAAAAAATAGGCTGCCAGGCCCAATGCTACCAGAAAGAGGATGTTTTGGATGCCGAAATGTAGTTCCATATACCTTAAATTTTACAGTCCCTATTTAGATGAATCCTCGCTTTGCTCACGCTTGGCTTTGGCCTCTTCTTCTTTGGCCAGGATTTCCTCCTCACTGTATTCATCACTTCTGCCGAAAAGCGAAAAATGAACATAGCGTTTGGGATTGTATTTCAGATCGAGTAATACCAAATTAAGCTGTTCGGTAACCTTAACCAAATTGGCGTAGAGCTCCGGATCATTTACCAGGGCACCTGCGCTACCGCTACCGGCATCAATCTTGGTCATTACGGCATTGGCCCGCATTAGGGTGCTATCCAAATTTTCTACGGTGCGCTTGAAGTTCACCTGCGCCAAACTATCACTCAAGGAAGCTAAGTTGGTGAAAATCGCATCCAAATTGGCGCGGTTTTCTTCTACAGTAGAAGTGATTTTACTCAGATCATCTACGGAGCTAACTATATCTTCTTCACTGCGTTTTACCGCACGATTTAAGCCTTCTACTACCTCTTGTAATTTACCAAAGGTGCTGCGGAAATTATCGCGAGTTTCTTCATTTAAAAAGGCAGAAGCCAATACCATAACAGTATCTATAGAGCCTATAAGTTTTTCGGCCTTCTCCTTAATCGGGCGTACCTGCTCATTTACTTCATCGGCTAAGCTTAATTGAACTTTAGATTCCAAAGTATCGCCGGCAACCAAAGCATTAGAACTTTTACCTAAAATCAACTCGATCGAACGATTACCTAAAAGATCGGAGGAGATAAGGGCCACACTATTATCAGGAATCGGGAAGTCGGTGGTAATATTCATGGCTACCATTAAGGCTCCGGAACCATTGGGGTGGAAATAAATCTTATCTACCTGACCTACTTTTAAACCGTTTATGGTAACGGGACGCGCAGGGGAAAGACCGTCAACGGTCTTATATTCAGCGTAAATGATGGTTCTTGAACTAAAAAGGTCCTGACCTTTTAAGAATTCGATACCCCAGTATAAGGAGGCGATAGCGGCTAAGGTGATTAGCCCTACTTTAAGTTCGCGAGATAACTTCAAGAAGAAAGCTTTTTAAGCCCACAAAGATTAAAAATTTAGCGCAGCTTTTTACGGGCTTCTGTGGCACTAATTTTCTTCCCATTGTCTAAGCCTATTACAAAGGCCCCTTTAAAACCCAAGGCTTGCATGCGTTTGGCTGTAGCTTGAGCCTCATTAAAATTATCCGTTAGACCGATATAATATTTAAAGAGTCCACTCTCTTCAATTTGACCAATGCCTTTTTGCCCTTTAAAAACAGGGTCTCCCGCTTTTTTAGCACTACTTAGAGTGAGTATTTGCACCGCAAATTTAACCCCTTGAGTATTGGGTTTTCCTTCTTCTTTTTTAATAGGTTGAGTATGAGGTTCCACCTTTAAAGGTTCTTGGGTCTTGGGCTTTATATCCTCCTTGGGTTTATTAGTATCAGTATCAGTACTGGTTTTTTCTTCCTTTGGCTTTTCGTCGGATGCGCCTTCACTGGCACCTTGGTTCGCAATGGCATCGGCGATTAGTAAATCCTGTTTTTCTTTGAAATCGCGGATGGCACGGAAGATGGCAGAAGCCATATAGGATTGTCCACGTTCTGAGTTTAAGAAATCTTCCTCGGCGGGGTTGGTTAAAAAGCCTAATTCAATCAATACGGCTGGCATGGCGGTACGACTGGTAACATATAAAGGCTGTTGTTTAACTCCGCGATCCTTGCGCTGTACTCGCTCCCGAAACTGATACTGAACCGCACTGGCAAACTCTACACTCTCATTTAGATAGGTTTGTTGCATCAGGTTCAAGCCGATATAGGACATGGGATTTTTGGGATCAAAACCTTCGTAACGTTGCTCGTAGTTTTCTTCTAAAAGAATCGCAGAGTTCTCAATAATCGCAATCCGGTTTTCATCATCGTGGTTTTTCCCTAAGACAATGGTGGTACATCCGTTTACAGAGCTCTTGGTAAAGGAGTCACAATGGATACTGATAAAGAGATCGCCCTTTGCCTCATTGGCAATTTCCGCTCTTTTCTCCAGGGTAACTGATTTGTTGGTGGTACGCGTGTATACCACTTTAACGTCGGGTAAATTCTCTCGGATATACTCTCCCAATTTGAGCGTAACTGCCAGAGTAATATCTCTTTCCACCGTTTTATAACGTTTGGTTCCGAGGTTTCCGGGGTCACGACCTCCGTGCCCGGCATCTAGCACAATAGTGCGTATCCCGCCTAAGTCCTGTTGTGCATAGGCGGGAACCCAAAAGCAGGATAGAAAGAATAAAGCGAGGAATAGCGTCGTTCTAGAGTTCAATGGCGCGAATTTTGATTAGTTTTGGCCTCAATTTGCGGCAGCATATTTAATAGCAAATTTACCTTCATATTGCGTCCTTCGGCCCTTAAGATTATCATTTTATTAACGTGTCTTGTTGGCATTTCTGATGCGGCTATGGCTCAGAAAGACACGTCGGCTCGAGCTCGTACGGCAGCGGAGGATACTTTTGCTATTCCCGATCCGGTACCCGTCAATCCAGGTGATCCCAAAAAGAAGAAGTCTGTTTTAGATTATGATATTGTCTATGATGCTTTAGATAGTATCCCTTCATCTCCCGACAATAGTATTATTGAGCTTTACAATCAGGCCATAATTGAGTATGGTTCCATGAAGATTGAAGCCGGCTATATCCGCATCGAATTTGAGAAAGCCGAGATCTTTGCCTCGGGCCTACCAGACTCCACCGGAAAAATGACGCAGAAGCCCATTTTTGTGGAAGCGGGTAAAACCTATCGGGCCGATGAAATGCGCTATAATTTCGAAACTGGAAAGGCGCGAATTAATAAGGTTATCACCCAAGAAGGGGAAGGCTTTTTACATGGCGAGAAGGTGAAAAAGACCGGAGGCGCTGCCTTTTTCGTGAAAAATGCTGCTTATACCACCTGTAGTCATGAGCACCCTCATTTCCGAATCCGAACGCCGAAGGCCAAGGTTATACCTGGGGAAAAGGTAGTTACGCAATTCGCGTTTCTCGAGCTTTTTGATATTCCCACTCCCTTAATGTTGCCCTTTGGTTTCTTTCCTACAACCGATAAGCGGAAGTCGGGGATTATCATCCCTACCTATGGATCTTCTCAATACCGAGGTTACTTTTTAAAGAACGGTGGCTTCTATTGGGCGGCCAGCGATTACTTCGATTTAAGTGCTACCGGCGATGTATACACCAAGGGTGGTTTCGGCTTACAAGGACAAAGTAATTATAAGGTGCGTTATAAGTTCAATGGTAACTTCAATGTGCGCTATAACCTATTAAAATACGGTCGGGAAGAATTTGAATCGGTAGTTCCCGGAGCCTATGATAATCGTTCCGATTTTTCCGTTACCTGGAGTCACCGTCAGGATGCCAAGGCTAATCCCTATTATAATTTCAGCGCTAACGTAAATATTGCTACTACCCAGTTTTATCAAATTACCAGTATTAATCCGGATCAGGTATTACAAAACCGATTGAACTCCAGTGTTTCGTTTTCCCGTCGCTGGGCCGGAAAACCTTATAACCTAAACGTTACGCTGAACCACTCTCAGAACAACCAAACCAAGGATATGACCCTGACCTTACCACAGGTCAACTTTTCGGTAAACCGGATGTTCCCTTTCAAAAGTGAGGGTGGAATTGTAGGCAAGAAAAAATGGTACGAAGAAATCGGTATTACCTATACCGCCAATGCGAAGAATCAGATTCAAACTCGCATGGATAAACCTCTGTTTACCGAAACAGTATTCCGCGATTCCAGTCGCATGGGTATGCAGCACAGCATTCCTATTTCGGCTAATTATAAGGTCTTTAAGTTCTTCGTATTTAACCCATCCATCAACTTTACCGAACGTTGGTATCCCAATAAATTGGAGTATGCCTTTGATCCTGATTTAAATCGGGTAGTGGTTACGGATACTTTGAATGGCTTTTTCGCCAACCGCGACTTTAATGCCAATGCCAACCTCTCTACCAAGCTTTATGGTTTATGGCGTTACCGCGGATTTTTGCGAGCAATCCGACATGTGATGACCCCTACCGTAGGTTTAAGTTATCGCCCGGATTTCAGTACGCCATTCTGGGGTTATTATCAAGAAATTCAAAGTGACACCTTAGGCAATACTACCTTGGTAAATCCCTATAGTCGCGGTGTATATGGATCAGCGGGGCAAGGCTTAAATGGGGCAATTACCTTCGGTATTCAGAATACTTTGGAAGCCAAGGTTCGCTCCAAGAGCGATTCTACCGGCTTGAAGAAAATCAAATTGCTGGAGCGCTTCAGTTTAAATGGAAGCTATAATATGGCAGCCGAGGAATTTAAACTTAGCACCATTCGAATGGCGGCTTCCAGCAGTATGTTCGATCGCTTAATTACCCTTAACTATAATGCTACACTTGATCCCTATGCTTTTGATGAAGGATTAAATTCCCGGGTAAATGACTATGCGATAGGCAAGGGGCAAGGTCTGTTCCGTCTCACTTCCCAGAGATTTACCGCCGGTACCCGCTTAGATGCCAGCAGCTTTAAGTCCAAGGATACCAAAAAGGATAAAAAGGGGGAGGAAGAGCAAAATGATCCCAATCAAGCCGCAGCTTTGGGCATTACCGAGGGTGATATCGATTATTACCGTTTGCCGGGTTATGTAGACTTTAATGTGCCCTGGTCTCTCAATTTAAATTACAACCTATCCTATACTAAGAGTGGCGCTGCAGATCCCGTGGTACGTCAGTCTATGGATATTTCCGGGGATATGGATCTAACCCAAGGATGGAAAGTAGGTTTCCGTACGGGTTACGATTTCGAAGCGCAGGACTTCACCTTTACCTCTTTTAACTTCTACCGCGATTTACACTGTTGGACTATGAGTTGCTCCTGGGTACCTTTCGGGTTCCAGCAATCGTATATGCTTACCATTCGAGTGAAATCGAGCATCTTGCAAGATCTTAAATTAGAACGTCGTCGGGGTGTGGGAGATTTCCAGCGATAGTCGGAGCTTAATCTTCAAGCAAGTTGCCCTCGAAACTGGTGTACTGCATTTCTTTGCGAACGAAGCATTCTTCCTCTTCATCATAAATGCGACAGGAGTCTATCGGGCTCACATAGAGATGTAAGGTCATGGCACGCTCCTTACTTAAATTGTGGAGGCTGTGAAAACCCATTTCATCATTCATATAAGCCACACGGCCTTCGCGCATCATGGCTCGGCGGGTTTCCTTTAATTCATCCTGGTCCTTTTGCTCATCAATGAGTTTAAAGCGACGCTCCTCTAGTTCACCTTGAACGGAGTAAACCCAGCATTCTTCGCCATTATGGCAATGGATAGGGGTTTTCTGACCAGGCTCCCAACAGAGAAGGATAAGTTCATAATCATCATTGCGACTTACGCAATTTCGAGTGTAGGAATCCTTGTCCCAATGGGCAAAGGGCTCCAAGTCATCAGGCCCTAAGGATAGTTTTTTTGTGATATCTATAAACTCGGTTCCAGAACAGTGAGGCAGGACTTCAACCAACTCCTCTATACTACTAATAGCTTGCACTTGACGGTTTTTTGACCACCTCTAAAAATGTAGAAAAACGATGTAAAATGAGGTGATTTTATTCAAGAATGCTCAAAAATAGCTCAATTTTATTCGAAAATGAAGGGTTTTTGCTTAAAAATTAAAAATTACATTTGTCAAGATTTCCTCAAAAACAATCCATGAATCATGATTTAGACCTCTTCCGAAGCATCGTTAATGAACTGATGAATGAGGAGGAGAAGGAGCCGGTACTTCAGCCTGATGCGCCGGAAGCTCTATTCAGCAAGCTTAATATTCACCTTTCGGAAGAAGGGATCAGCGACCAGGAATTTGGTCCCTTGCTCAAGGATTTGGTCCTACATACTCCACGAACTGCCACACGACGTTTTTTCAATCAACTATTTGGCGGACGGAATTCCAAAGCCACCTTGGGGGACCTTCTGGCAGTAGTGCTCAATAATAGCATGTATACCTACAAAGTTGGCGGCCCCATGGTGGGGGTCGAAAAAGAGGTTTTGAAACAAAGTGCTTCACTCTTAGGTTATCCCGCGGAAGCGGATGGTACCTTGGCTCCCGGTGGTTCCATGACCAATTTTATGGCCATGTTGATGGCTCGCGATAAGGCTCAGGAAAGTATCCGCGCCAATGGGGTAGAAGGATCAAAAATGACCTTGTATACCTCTAAAGAATCCCATTATTCCATTCCCAAGAATGCCGCTTTTATGGGCATTGGTCGCGATCAAATACGCTATGTAGCCAGTGATGATCAAGGTCGGATGCGGATGGATGATCTAAAGAAATTAATAGCTGAAGATCGCCAAGCAGGTTTTCAACCCTTTTTAGCCATTGCCACCGCCGGAACCACTGTTATGGGTGCTTTTGATCCGATTGAGGAAATGGCCGATATCTGCGAAAAGGAAGGCTTATGGTTTCATATCGACGGGGCCTATTGTGGCAGTGTGATCTTTAGTGATCGCTATCGTCACTTGGTAAAGGGTGCCAATCGAGCGGATAGCTTTAGTTATAATGCCCATAAAATGTTGGGAACGCCTTTGTCCTGCTCCTTAATTCTGGTGAAAAATAAACGTTGGCTTTACGAGAGTTTTGCTAATGATGCCGACTATCTCTATCAAACCGATGGGGATGATTACAATTTAGGCAAGACCTCCTTGCAATGTGGCAGACGTAACGATGCCCTCAAATTCTGGAGCCTCTGGAAATCGGTAGGAAGGCGTGGTTTAGCAGAAATTGTGGATCGTCAGTTTGAACTAGCTGATCATGCTTTGCAATACGTGAAAAGCAATCCGGATTATACCGTTTACAGCTATGAGAATTCTCTGGGTATCTGCTTTAATTATAAGGATATACCAGCTGATTTACTCTGCAATCAATTGTATGAAGCCGGAGAATTGATGGTAGGTTATGGTCAGTTCCACGGCAATGAATTTGTTCGTTTGGTAACGGTAAATGCGGGCAATGAAAAAAGCGATATCGACCTCTTCTTCCAAAAAATGGAAGCCTTCGCAGATAAACTAAGTACCTCTAAAGTATAGCCTATGCTCATTAACCTCATAGTACTCGGATTGTATTTCGCCATTCTTTTTGGGATTGGCATCGCGGCTTCTCGCCGAATCAAGAATATGGACGATTACTATGCAGGGGGCAAAAGTCTGGGCTACTGGATGGTAGCATTCTCCGCTCGTGCCACGGGGGAATCCGGCTGGTTGCTGATTGGCTTAACGGCCATGGGAGCCTTAGCCGGAGTTTCTGCCTATTGGGTGGTAGTAGGAGAGGTGCTTGGCGTTGCCGTTTCCTGGTTTTTCATGGCCAAGCCCTTTAAAAGGCTTACCGATAAATACGATTCCTTAACCGTACCTGATTTCCTGGAGAGCCATTTCAAAGCTAAGGGGCATACTCTGCGGATGGTAGCAGCTCTATGCCTGGCCATTTTCGTAGTAATATATGTAAGTGCCCAAATTGATATTACTGGAAAGGCCTTTGAAACCTTTTTAAATCTGAACTACTTCACCGGCGCCATTATTGGTTTCTTGATTGTAGTGGCCTACATATTTATTGGGGGCTTTTTGGCGGTGGTTTGGTCCGATTTCTTTCAAGGGCTCCTGATGTTCGTGGGTTTATTGGCCTTGCCGGTAGTGGCTTATTTCGCCTGGGATCAGCATGCGGAGCTCTTTAGTCGTTTGGAAAACATTGATCCCAATTTGGTGAATATATGGGGTGGCAATGAAGATCCCTGGATGCAAACCGCCAAAATGCTGGGCTTTGCCTTTATTGGCTTGGGCTTCCTGGGCTCTCCTCAGGTATACGCTCGCTTTATCTCGGTAAAAAATACCGCCGAAATCAACAAAGGGCGATGGGTAGCGATTGTGTTTACCCTGATAAGCGATGCAGCAGCCGTAAGTATTGGATTATTGGCCAGAGCATTGTTTACTGATGCCGGCATGGATCCCGAGGTTGCTTTAGGCATGAGTGGAGAAGATACCTTGATGGTTCTATTAAAGGATACTTTCCCTGCGGTGATTATTGCTATTTACATTGCTATTATCCTCAGCGCCATCATGTCTACCATCGACTCCTTATTGGTTGTAGCCTCCAGCGCCATTGTACGGGATTTGTATCAAAAGGTTTTTCATCCCGAAATTAGCAATGATAAGCTTACGCGGATGTCGTCCTACATAACCTTAGCCATGGCCTTATTAGCCTTAGCGGTAGCGATGTTGGTGGCCATTAATGTGCCTGGCAGAACGGTATTTTGGTTCACCATTTTTGGTTGGTCGGGGATAGCCGCCACTTTCTGTCCGATGATTATCTATGCCCTCTTTTGGAAGAAATTCAATCAGAGCGGTGCTTTGGCCTGCATGATTAGTGGATTCCTGGCCGTTCCCTTCTTTAAATTCTACGTTCAGGAACTGGAAGGTATCGGACCTTATTTTAGGGAACTGGATGTAATGGGACCTGCCTTTGCGGTGTCCTTTATAATAGGAGGGGCCGTTAGTTTATTAATGGCAAAAAAGAATAAGCTTGCAGAAATCGCAGATGAACAGAATTAGCTCTTACCAACCTTAGGGAAGGATTCGGCTAACAGTCGGATACAAAGCTTGGAGTTGAAATCGAAATCACCGGGGTGCATTTCAGGCAGCATCATTTTAGCAAATTCCATTACCCGATCTTCTAGCTGATTCATATAATCTTGCTCGGGTTGACCGGTAACCGTAGTGGCCACTGAAATTCGCTTAAAGGTGATCAGATAGATTTTATAGCCATTAAAGTCGACCCAGTCCAGGGCCTGACCTTTACGCAAAACGGCATCTTCAACCATACGTCGAATGGTATCCAACATCAATGAAGTTACTTCCTGATCATCCACCGCATTATAGCGACTGCGCATACCTAAGAGATTACGGGCATCATTCTCGAGAACGAAGATGTCGCTGATCTGTACTTTTTCCTCGCGCTTTTGTTTCTCCTCTTGTTTGATGGGATCGCTTTCGGGCAAATCCACCTTCTCCCGGTAGAGTTCAGTAGGGTCTTTGAGTTTATTGATGCGCCCAAAGCCCAGTCGGTCGCGCCAGGAGCGGAAACGATTATTAAAATGCTCCCCGATCATATCATCAATCACCGGATGCAGGGCAGCTTTAATTCTTTCGGGGTTTTCCTGGATTTCATTTTCCAGGGTTTGATAAAAAAGATGTCCAAATTCTCTGGGGAAATCGCGACGGAAGCGCATGAACCAATCCATAAGAATGGGCTCCATATTTTGCTCCAGCTTCGCACGAACCTTAATTTCATCTTCCAGGCGCTGCAAGTCACGCTCATAGTCGTCTTGCTGAGCACGCTCTTCACGAAGAAGCAGGTCCTTCAGGATCTCCAGGCTATTGGGTTTCTCACTCATCTAACAATTGACTTAATTGTTTCAAAGTGTCTTTAATGGCTTTTAACTTAGGATCTTCTTGTGGAGCTTGTTTGGCAGCTAATTGACGTTGAGTCATATCAAACAAGGCATCCATCTTAGCTTCTAAGCGAATGTTATTCTCGTAAATCTTACGTTCCATATCGCCGGCCAGTTGCTTCACTTGGCTATCGGAAATACCGCTGCCACCAGGATTGTTTTGTAAGAAATTGATGATATCGTTTTCCAGAATATCCTGAATGCTGTTTACGCGATCTTGCAATTGAGCCTGTTGCTTATTCAATTCCACCTGCTTTTGTGCTAAGTGTTCTTGATTATCGGCTAATTTCTTCCGGCTATTGCTGGCAAAATCGAAACGCTCATTTACGCGGCCGGCTAAGCGCTCTACCAAATCTTGAACTCCATCTTCAAAAGCATCCTGACGCTGAGTCAGTTTCTGCTCCATTTTCTTAGGGTTCAAAGATTTGATTTTAGCTTCGAGGCTGCTCAAACGAGCATCAACCTTAGCTTTATCTTCAGGACGGGCCTCACGATCCAATCGACTTAATTTCTCTTGGGTAGCTTGAAGCTTATCTTTGAATATTTTGATGTCCTCAGACATGGCATTGATCTGCGCTTTGCTTTCTGCATGCAGAGGGTTGCTGGCCTTAAGGTCTTCTTCCAGGGTATTGATTCGTTCTTCCAATTGATTGCAAATTGCGGGATCGACTAAATTAAAGTCTTTTCTCGCATTCAGCAATTCTTGCATGCCCTTTTGTAATTCTTCACCAATAGGCTGAGAATTATTTCCGCGCAGCTGCATTTCGGTTTTCAGTTTTTGAAGCTCGTTGTTCAGGTCATCAACGGTAGCTACAAGATGGCCGTTAGTAGATTCTACTCTACGGCTCAATCCCCGGAAGCGGTTCTCCAATCGCTCGATCTGATTCCCTACCAGAATCTTTTTGATCGCTTTCAAGCGCTGCTCCTCTTGCGATAGCTGGGCAGGCTCTTGCTGATTGATGTCTAATTTAAATTCTCGCGCTTCCATTTTGGCTTCGTTTAGAATGCACAACAAATGTGGCAAGGACTAATGGAATTCGGGAATCTATTCGATGAACGGTCAAAAAATGCTGTTGATTTGATAATGGATGAAAATCCATTTAAATTGATGGTTTTAAATATAAAGGCTTTTTCAACAACAGTTGTATATTCGCAGCCTTAAAATCCAAACTCAGATAAATGGCGACATTAGAGCGTATCCGTCAACGTTCAGGTTTATTGCTAATTGTAATCGGTCTGGCCATGTTGGCTTTCATTCTTACTGATCTTTTTAGCTCTGGCAATTCTATGTTTCGCAATGATGCGAATATTGTAGGAGAGATTGACGGTAAAAAAGTTGATTACCGGGAATTCACCTCACGTATTGAGGAGCGTATCGCCCTCTTGCAAAATCAAAATCCGCAACAAGCGGCCAACCTTTCTCGTACGGTAGTAGCCAATCAAATCTGGACCGAGTATCAAGAGCAATATCTATTGACTGATAATTTCGATGATTTAGGTATCGAGGTTACCAGCAAGGAATTGATGGAGCGCATTATCTCCAATCCTCAAATTCAGCAACAGGAAGGTTTCCGTGACCCGGTTACCGGAAAGTTCTCTCCAGCTAAATTGAAGGAATACATCGATCAAATTCGTACCAATACTGATGATCAGGCACAACAAGCTTTCCAACAGTGGATTGGTTTTGAAGACGGAACTCGCGAACAAATCCTTAAGGATAAATATTTAAATGCCGTTCGTAAAGGCATTTACATGCCTGGCACATTGGCTGAAATGGATTACCAGCGTCGCAATGAGGCGAGTTCCATTCAGTTGTTTGGTTTGGAGTATAGCTCTATTGCCGATTCTACTATTAAGGTGAGCGAGTCTGACTTAAAAGCTTATTACAATTCTCATAAAGAAGATTTCAAAAGCGATAATAGCCGCGAGATTGCCTTTGTGAATTTCCCCGTTGAAGCTTCGGAGAAAGATCGTAATGCCTTGCGTGCCGATTTAGAGTCTTACAAACAAGCTCAGGTAATCAGCAACCGTGGTAAAACCGATACTTTGCCCAGCTTTGCAAGTGCCAAGGATGATTCTACATTCGCCGTAGGTCGTTCGGATCGTCCCGTAAATCCAATTTTCCGTACTAAAGAGCAATTTACTGCTCCTCTTGATTCTATTCTTTTCAATGAAGAAGTAGGATTTGTTTACGGTCCTTATGAGCAAAACGGAACTTTTGTTCTTTCTAAGATTTCAGATATTACCGACAAGCCTGATAGCGTTCAAGCTCGTCACATCTTAATTACTTACCAGGGAGCTAATCAAGGACGTTCGCAGTCTACTCGTCCTCCTTTGGAAGCCAAAAACTTAGCTGATAGCCTTTTAGCCCTGGTTAAAGAAGATTCTACTCAGTTTGGCGCTTTAGCTATGAAGTATAGCGAAGATCCAGGTTCAGGTGCAAAAGGTGGTCCTTTAGGCTGGTTTAAGCCTGGTCAAATGGTACCCGCTTTTAACGACTACTGCTTCTACAATAAAGTGGGAGATATCGGAATGGTAATTAGCCAGTTCGGTTTACACATCATCCACATTCAAGATCAGAAAGGTGCGAACAAGGCGATCAAATTGATTGACATCGTACGTGAGATTGAGCCTTCAGATGCTACCCGCGACAGTATTTACAATCTAGCGACAGTATTTGCGGCTAAAGCAAATGATACCAGCGACTTTGCCGCCTTAGCTGCCTCTATGGGCTATGCTGCTCGTCCCGCAGCTGGAATTGAGCCTATGCAAGAAAGCATTTTGGGTATCGGTTCTAATCGTGAGATGGTCAAATGGATTCACAATGATGAGACTCCATTAGGAGCGATTCAAATCTTTAGTCAGGATAACTCTTCTTATGTAGTTACTCAATTAACTGAAATTCGTCCATCGGATTATTTGCCCTTGGATTTGGCAGAAGATCAAGTGAAAGCTGAAGTAATTAATGAGAAGAAAGCCGCTCAATTAAGCGAGCAGATCAGTGCTAAAATGGGAGCTAATATTGACATCGCTTCTTTAGCTACTGCCTTCAGTAAAACAGTTCAAAACCAAAGTGTAAACTTCGGAACCGCTACATTAAGTAGCTATGGTACTGAGCCAGCTGTAATTGGTCGTGCTACTGCTATGGCACCCGGAAGCCTTTCTCAACCTATCGTGGGTGAGCGTGGTGTTTACGTGGTTTATGTAAACAGTCGCAATAAGGCCAATGAATTAAACAACTACGATTCAGAGCGTATTCGCGTTGAAACCGAAATGGCTAATGCCGCTGCTACTCGCGTAGTAGAGTCATTGAAAAACGAAGCTGACATCGTTGACAGTCGTAAAAAGTTCTTCTAAACAGAGCTTTCCGCAATAAAATGAAGACCGTTCCTTCCTGGGACGGTCTTTTTTTATGCGCTGCTTCTTAGTTTTGTGCAAAATCAACTTTGAATGAAAAGAGTTCTATTCTTCTTAATAGCCCTAAGCATTGGCGGATCTTTAACTGCCAAGGAAGGCATGTGGCTTCCTCATTTAATTGCCCAGCTCAATTATTCCGAAATGCAAAGGATGGGCTTGCAAATCAGTGCTGAGGACATTTATTCGGTTAATCAATCTTCTTTAAAGGATGCTGTAGTGCATTTCAATGGAGGATGTACCGGCGAACTTATTTCCTCCCAAGGACTCTTATTAACCAACCACCATTGTGGTTACAGTCAAATTCAAAGTCATTCGACCTTAGAAGATAATTACCTGAAGGATGGTTTTTGGGCCGCTTCTCGCGAAGAGGAATTACCCAATAAAGGATTGTATGCCGCCATCATCAAAGAAATTAAAGATGTAAGTAATGATGTGCTGAGTGGAACTACTACTGAGATGGCCGAGGCAGAGCGCGATTCTATTATTCAATCCAATCGCCAAATGCTATTGGCCAAAATGAAAGAGGCCTATCCTAAACTCGAATTTGAGTTGAAAGACTTCTTCTTTGGCAATCAATACTTATTGATTAGTAAAACCATTTACAATGATGTGCGCTTAGTAGGAGCTCCTCCCAGCAGTGTAGGTAAATACGGTGCCGATACCGACAACTGGGTATGGCCACGTCATACCGGTGACTTTTCCATCTTCCGTATTTATGCGGATGTCAATAATCAACCAGCAGACTATTCAGCAGACAATGTACCCTTCAAACCTGCTCGTCACCTTAAAGTGAATATTGCCGGAGTAAGAGAAGGCGATTTCACGATGGTTTATGGTTTCCCTGGAAGTACCCAACAGTATTTACCGGCCGCCGAAGTTCAGAACACCGTAGAACATTACAATCCTGCCCGTATTGCCGTGCGCGATAAGATCTTGATGATTCTGGATGAAAAGATGCGTAAAGACGAAGCTACGCGCTTGCGCTATGCCAGTAAATATGCCCGTATCAGCAATAGCTGGAAACGCTGGAAGGGCGAAATCTTGGGCATCGAAAGAACCCATGCTATTGAGGCCATGCGCAAGGAGGAACGTCTTTTTGAGCAAACTTGTAAGGCCATTCCCGAATTGCAAAGCGAACAGCATTTAGTAGCAGAAATGGTAGACCTCTACACCAAACGTCGTCCAATAAATATGGAACGCTACGCTTATATCGAGGTGGGTTATTTCGGTATAGAAGCCTTCCGTCATGTATTGGGCTATGGCAAATTAGTGTCATTGGCGGAAGCAGGGCGTACGGAAGAACTCAATGCAGAAGCGGAGCGATTAGCGAAGGCCATGGAAGGCTTTAAGAAGGATTATGATTATGATCTGGACCTTAAAGTGGCTAAGAACATTCTACCTATGTATTTAAAGGCCATTAAAACTGAGCCCGGAGAAGAAGTGCGTGAGTTGCAAGGAAAGGACATGAATGAACAGGTAGAGGAGATTGCCGAAATGTTCGAAGATGCGCCTTATTTCGCTGGTGATTTCAGTGAGAAGCTCTTAAAAGATCCCGCTAAAATGGCCAAGAAGATTGCCGACGATGATCTTTACGAATTGAGCTGGGAGATGTACGATCATTATTTCCAGGTATTGAATGCTCGTAACCGTGAGTATGAATTGAAGATTGAGGCGCTGCAAGCTCGTTATGTACGTGCTTTACAAAGAGCATTTCCCAAAAAACCTTTTTATCCGGATGCGAATTCCACATTGCGTGTAGCCTACGGTCAGGTTAAGTCTTACGAAGCCCGCGATGCCGTGATCTACCAATCTCAAACCCATTTAAGTGGGGTAATGGAAAAGTACATTCCAGGTGATTATGAATTCGACCTGCCACAAAAGCTTATCGATCTTTATGAGAAAAAGGACTATGGTCGCTATGGCAAAGATGGCGAGATGCCGGTATGCTTTGTTGCTACCAACCATACCACCGGTGGTAATTCCGGGTCTCCGGTATTGAATGCTCGAGGCGAATTAATCGGATTGAACTTCGATCGTGCCTGGGATGGCGTTATGAGTGATATGTACTTCGACCCCAGTATTTGCCGTAATGTAATGGTGGATTTGCGCTATGTGCTTTTCATTATCGACAAACTCGGTGGAGCCGGTTATTTAGTAGATGAAATGGATTTGGTAACTGTGCACCCTGATGATCAAAAAGAAATAAAGGAAGATGCGGTCGAAAGTGAATCAACCGAAACCTTAAAGAAAGCTGGATAAGCTTCTAATAATTTAGCCCCGCCTTGTGCGGGGTTTTTTGTTAAAGGCCCTTTCTAATTTTATACATTGCTTAGTGAATCCTACAATTTCAGCCTATATGCGAATCAAATACTCTTTACTAAGCATCCTCTTTTTTAGTAGCCTGGGTCTTAAAGCCCAAAATGCTCTTAATTTCGATGGGGTAGACGATCGCCTTACTTGTGGCAATGATGCTTCTGTACAATTATCAGGTTCGGCCATTAGTCTGGAGGCTTGGATTTTCCCCACTGCTTGGACCGCTCAGGTATGGCAAGGAAACATTATCAATAAAGAGAATAATTCGCCCGACTACGGTTATATGCTACGCTGTGGCGATAATGGCAAATTGAATTTCAATTTGGGCAATGGCAGCTGGAATGAATTAACTACTGCCGCTAATACCTTAAGCTTAAATACCTGGCAGCATGTGGCCGGCACTTATGATGGTTCCATGATTCGCCTTTATGTAAATGGAATTCAAGTAGATTCGGCCAGTATGAGCATGAGCTTTTCCAGTGGATTACAGAATCTTACCATTGGGAATTGGAGCAATACCCCCGATCGGGCCTTTATGGGAAGTATTGATGAAGTAAGGATTTGGAATCTTGTACGTACTAAGGGAGAGATAGCAGCGAATATGAATGCCGAATTTTGCACCGCTCCCGCGGGATTGGTGGCCTATTATCAATTGAACGAAGGACAAGCTGGAGGCAGCAATGCCAACTTGAATACGGCTCCCGATTTAAGTGGGAATGCTAATACCGGCAACCTGAGCAATTTTGCCTTAACGGGATCAGTGTCTAACTGGGTCATGGGTTCGCCCATCAATCCGGCTTCTGATTTTGTGCAAATAGTGGATAGCACCTGTACCGATTATTTAGGGGCAGGAGGGATTCTTTATGATTCTACCGGTGTTTATTTGGATACCCTTCAGAATAGCGAGGGCTGTGATTCGATAATTGAATTAAACCTTACCGTTAACTCCGTGAATAATGCCGTAACGGCTAACAGTAATATACTGGTTAGCCAACAAACCAATGGAACTTATCAGTGGGTGGATTGCAGCAATGGCAATGCCTGGGTAAACGGGGCTAACAGTCAATTACTAAGCCCTCCGGACCCTACGCACTCTTATGCGGTAATTGTTAATTATAAGGGATGTGTGGATACTTCGGATTGTACATTTTTAGCGGGTATTGGATTAACAGAACAGAGCGGGACACACTTTGAAGTGTATCCCAATCCGGCACGGGGTCCTATTCAAGTTTCCCATCCCGGAATGCATGAAGGTAAACTGGAAGTAATTAGCCTGGGTGGAAAAACCCTCCTAAGCCAAGGCCTAAAGGGGGAAGCGAGTACAATAGATACGGAAGAATTGGAAGCAGGATTATATCTGTTGCGATTGCAAAGTGGCCAATGCCAGCAGCTTGAAAAAATTAGAATTCTCAAATAAAGAATGGAAAACAAAGACCTGAAACAATTACAATATCCCGTTGGTGGATATGATTGGCCGGAAAGTGCCTCAGATGAGCAAATTCAAGAATGGCTTCAAACCATTGCAGATTTTCCGGCGGCAGTATTAAAGATAGTGGAGGAAAGTAGCCCGGCCCAAAGGGAGTGGCCTTATCGCCCGGGAGGCTGGAATATCCGCCAATTGGTACATCATACCGCCGATAGTCATTTAAATAGCCTGGTGCGCTTTAAATGGGCTTTGAGTGAAGATTGTCCCACCATTAAAGCTTACGATCAAAATGGCTGGGCCGCACAAAGTGATTATAGTAATACCGATTTGACTTTAAGTCTCAATTTTTTAGTGGCGCTCCATGCGCGCTGGGTAGACTTGATGCGCTCATTAAATGCGGAAGAGCTCCAGAGAAAGTACAAGCATCCTGATCACGAGGAGCTTCGCACTTTAGCCGGAACCATTGGAGGCTATGCCTGGCATTGCCGCCATCATTTAGCTCATATGCGTCTGGCTATTAGTTCAAATGGTGATTATCAGTAGCTAAGGTTAAGATAAATTCCGTACCTTGACCTAGCCCCAAAATTCACCAACCATGCATTTCAATTTTAATCAGGCCCAAAACGGGTTTGGAAATAAGTTGAGTGCCCAACAAAGCACCTCCCAAATTCTAATGATCCGTCCGGCTCGTTTTGGATTCAATTCTGAAACGGCAGGCAGCAATAGTTTTCAAGAAAACCTGGGAGAAGAAACATCCCAGGTTCAAAGTCGAGCTTTGGCCGAGTTTGATGCTATGGTGGAAAAACTCCGATCTAAAGGAGTAAAGGTTTTGGTGGCCGATGACACGGATTTACCTATTAAACCCGACGCCATTTTTCCCAATAATTGGGTGTCCTTCCACGGCAGGGGGATCATGGTCTTGCATCCCATGAAGGCTCGCAATCGTCGTTGGGAAAGACGCCCTGTTTTGGTACGCACCTTAAAATGTGGTTTTCAGGTTAAAACAATTTTGGACTTAAGCGAGTCGGAAAGCCGCGGTGAATTCCTCGAAGGAACCGGAAGCCTGGTTTTGGACCGCATCCACCAAATAGCTTATGCGGCCTTATCACCTCGTACTCATATTAGTGCATTAAAGGACTTTTGCGATCACTTGGAATATGAGCTTCATGCCTTTCATACCCTCGATTTTAAGGGGCAGGAAATCTATCACACCAATGTGATTTTAACTTTGGGAACCGACTTTGCCGTGATTTGTGCGGAGGCGATTTCGGATGAAGAAGAACGAAATTCTGTGCTGAAAACTTTGCGGCAAAGTGGAAAGGACTTAATATTGATAAGTCCTGATCAAGTGCAAAATTATTGCGGCAATATGCTGGAAGTGCGCAATGAAGATGGCCGAGCTTTCCTGGTAGTTTCCAATACGGCATTAAAGGCTTTTGATTCTTCACAAATCAGGCAACTGGAAAAGTATGTTGAACTCATTCCGGTTAGCATCAAAACCATCGAGAAGGTGGGAGGGGGGAGTGCCCGTTGCATGATGGCCGAGATTTTTTAAGAAATATGTCCCAATTTGTATTGCATGGCTCATTGCGAGCTCAAGATTCCAAAGCCTTGGAATTAGCACAAATTCTTATTCAAGCTTCAGAACTAGTAGGTGCTCTAAAGGCTTGTCGCCTGTATGCAGTATCACAGCCCGCCACGGGAGGCAATGAAGTTTGGGTCACCGAAATATGGGATTCCAAGGCCGATCATCAAGCTTCCTTGCAGATGCCGGAAGTACGCGCCTTAATCAGCCAGGCTATGCCCTTATTAGATGGGGCCCCGCAAGGAGGACAGGTTTTAGATCTATTAGGAGGTTATATTCCCGCATCATCAAAATCTTAGGCCATGGTTTCTGCTTATATCGAAAGCTTACGCAAGGAATTTGAACGCTATAAGTCTTTGGGTGAAAAGACCTTCGCACAATTGGCGGATGAAGAATTGTTTTGGCATTACAATGAAGAAAGTAATTCCATCGCCATTATCGTGAATCACCTGGCTGGAAATATGTTATCGCGTTGGACCGATTTTCTAAACAGCGATGGCGAGAAAGAATGGCGACATCGCGATCAAGAATTTGAGGATAAAATAAAAAGTCGAGCGGAGCTACTAGAGCGCTGGAATCAAGGTTGGACTTGCTTATTCGAGGCCTTGGATGCGGTGAACGAAAACAATTTTCAGCAGACCATTTACATCCGTTCAGAGGCCCATAGCATCATCGAAGCCTTTCATCGCCAATTAGGGCATTATGCTTCCCATATCGGGCAGATTCAGTATATCGGTCGAATGATTAAAGGGGCCGACTGGCAAAGCTTATCCATCCCTAAAGGAGAGTCGGAAAACTTTAATGCCTATATGAAGCAAGGCAAATCCTAATGTCTGAATTTAAATCCTGGGCTAAACTTTATCGCACCGGCATATTGAAGGCCTTGGTGCTGGGACAGCTTTGCATAAACCTTCCTATCCTCATTTTTATTTTCGGGGGCTTTCCATTTTTCCTAAAGGCAAACCTAGACTGGTATTGGAAGCTAGTTTTAACCCTTTCGAACCTTAGTTTGGGATACCTGCTCGCCAAGCTTTATTGGGCCCGAATGATTACCTGGTGGCGTCTCAAGGCATTTTCATGGGTGGATCAAGAGCACTGGTTACTCCTAAAGGATAGTGCGGAGCGTGCCTATTTGATTTATCCTCAGTTTGAAGCGGGAGAAGTTTCTGAAAAACGCAGTTTTGGGGAAGCGGAAGTGATTTCCGAAATCAACGAGTTTTTGCAGCATTTGGAAGAGGTGGAGCTTACCAAATTAGATTTAGAGTCGCCCTGGCAAATGGAATTCGCCTTGAAGAAAAGCGACTTGATTCTTGAGCTGGCTTTAAAAGTTCTGTTTCTGGGCTTATCAATCTATTACCTGATCCAGGCTAATTACATTTTTGGATTACTAATCTTGGTTCTGGTTTTATTGATTGGCCATAAGCCCCAGGTCTTTAAGCTCATTCGCGGTGATGCCTATGCTTTAAAATTGAGTGAAAGCGGCCTCGACATCAATTATCCGAAACAAGTTTATATAGCCTGGGAGAAAATGCAAAGCGTAGAAATGGATGTTCATGATAGACTGTTGATATTGCATTACCATCATGCAGAACAGGAAAAGAAACAAGAAGTAAAACTGGATATGCTGAAAATTGAAGATAAGGATCAATTCTTTCGATTGATAAGCATATACCTCAGTCGACATCAAGAATATTATATACAGTTAATGGAAAATCAGAGCCCATGGAATTAAGGCAAATCAGACTATATCAACTTGTTTCAAAATCTGCTTTACTGCTGCTAATGCTTTTCCAATTAGGAGCTTGTCAAAATTCAAATAGCAGCTCAAAGTCTACGGAAAAGACGATAGCAAAGGAAGAAGGCATATCGAATGCACCAGCATTAGACATTACCGCAGCCATGCGTAAAGTAATGTGGAAGGGAGAGCTGGAGGCCAAAATTCGTTTTGATAGCCTTAATCTGGATGACTATTATGGCCTGGGGCCCTTGGAAGGATTAGCCGGAGAGTTAATGATCTGGAATGGCAAAGTTTGGGTATCTCGTTTTGTAAGTGCCGATAGTATGCAAGTGTATGAAGACAGTAGTTCTGGCGCCCCGTTTTTTGTTGCTTCCAGAGTTAAAAGCTGGCAAAAAATTGAGCTGCCATCTGAAGTAAAGGATATCCATTCCCTGGAAAAATTCTTGAATGAGCAAGCTTATTTTTCCGGTCGGCCTTATGCCTTTCGATTAGAAGGCAGACTTCCTTTTGCTGATATCCACCTTCAAAACCTAAAGCCAGGCAGCAAGGTTTCCTCTCCTGAGGAGGCTCATGCCGGGCAGGCTAATTATCAACTTGAGAACATCGATGCGGATGTCCTGGGCTTCTATTCCAAAGAGCATCAGGGCGTTTTTACCCATCATGACTCCCATTTGCATATGCACCTATTATCCAAGGACCAACAGTGGATGGGGCATTTGGACTCCGCAAATTTTAATCAGATTATTTTATTCATCCCAGAGAGCTAAGATTTGATTTTGAGTATCTTGTAGTGGTAATTACAAAGGGATGAAAGAAAGTGTTGAACTCCGAATGATTTTTCCGGTTGGGGTGGAAGAATTGTTCGACTCTTGGTTGGATGGACCCAGGCATACTGCCATGACCGGTTCTCCTGCTACGGCCAGTGATGAGCCTGGTTTCGAGTTTCGAGCCTGGGAAGATTATATCCGCGGGCGAAATTTGGAAATAATACCCTACCGCAAAATTGTACAGAGCTGGCGAACCACCGATTTTTATCCGGAGGATGAAGATTCGCGGGTCGAATTGTATTTCAAATCGGTAGAAGGAGGCACCGAACTCCATTTACTCCACACCCATATTCCTGAGGGGCAAACCCAGTATCTGCAAGGCTGGCAGGAGTTTTATTTTAAACCCATGCAGGCCTATTTTTCGGAGCGCAAGAAATAAGCTCAGAACAATAAATTCATTTTTTATGGATCAAGCTTTACAAAGCATGATTGCTAATATGCCGGAGAAAACCGGTAAATCTTTGGAAGAGTGGAAGGCCATTCTTGTCCAGGCCAATTTGTCAAAGCATGGCGAAATGCTCAAATTTTTAAAAACGGAACATGGGGTGAGTCATGGTTTTGCCAATACTATTGTTAGCCTTTATCGCCAGGACTCTGAAGAGGAGGAAGATTTGGTGGCTTTGCAATATCGTGGGAAGGAAAACTTAAAACCTATTTACGAGGCCATTATGCAATATCTTCCAAGCTTGGGCGCTGATGTGAAAATAGCTCCGAAGAAAGGCAGCGTTAGTATAATTCGCAAGCGACAATTCCTATTGATTAAGCCCGCCACTAAAAGTCGAATCGACCTGGGCTTTAAGTTTAAGGATCGGGAAATAGGATCTAGGTTAGGCACTTCAGGTCCCTTTGGCACCATGTGTAGCCATCGGGTAATACTAGAGTCGCCCGAAGAAGTAGATGATGAATTAAAAAGCTGGATAATGGAAGCTTATTCCGAAAGCATTTAAACTAATTCCTGAATCTTTTTCAGGTTTTCATCCAATTGCTCGCGCGATACAAAACCACGCGCTAATAAATAGGCTTTGTCTTTATCTTGATACACCACGGTTGGGAAACCGGTGATGCCCCATTGCTTAACCACCTCAAATTCTTTTTGAACCAATTCCAGTCGTTCTTTGTCGACCATCAGCTTCATAAAGTCTTCGCTGTTCATCCCAAAGTCTTCGGCGCAGTGGCCAAAGGTAGCAGCCTGGGCAGGAGGCAAGCCTTCTTGATAAAAGGCTTCTTGCATGCGCTTGGCAAAGGCCATGGCATTATCCGGTTGATAGGTACGTAGAGTGGCCAGAGCCAGGGCACCAGGTAGAGAGCTCAATTGCGCTTCGCCTTTTTCCAGCATTTCATAAAAAGCAGCACTAAAAGGTCTACCACTCATTTCTTCCACACGCTTAAAACCCTCCTTAACGGCATCTGGTAAATCGCCGATAGCTCCTTCACGTTCGCCTAATACCATACCGCCGCTCATAATGCGGAAGTCGATACTGTCTTTATGGTCTTCATGAAATTGATGCATGGTTTCGCTAAATCCATAGCACCATGAACAAAGAACATCAAACACATAATATACTACCGGTCTTTCCATGCTTCTAAATTGTGGCGCAAAATTACATAAGTCTGCAGGCTCTGCAATCTTGATTGACTCTCTCTATGCGGCTATATTAAAGGCCCAGGTCCTTGATTACAGTACCTACCTCTTTTTCAGTATCTCGCAATTTATCGTGACAAAATTTAAGCAGTTCAGAGGCGCGTTTCACCTTTTCACTCAAACTGTCTACCGATATTTCTTCATTCTGCAAGGCCGACATGATCCTTTGCAATTCTTCAAAGGCTGATTCGTAATTGAGTTCTTGAGCTTCACTCATTTTTTAGAATTTTTACAATTTTAGATTCCAATTGCCCATCATGCAATTGGGTTTGGAGTAGATCACCCTCTGCCAGGCCCTCTACTGTTTTTAGGCTTTGGGTACCCTTTCGGGTGATGGAATATCCCCGTTCTAAAGTACGTTTCGGTCTTAGGAGATCGAGGCGTTCGGAAAGGTTCAATAGATCTTTTTGAATACGTAGTAATTGCTGCTCCCCATCACGACTTAATTGAAGATTAAGATCCTGCAATTTCTCCCGCTGCCGACGAATTAAAGCGGGAGCTTGCTCCTTTAGTTGGCTCTGAAATCGCTCCAGGATTCTTTCATTTTCGCGAAGACCTTGTGCACTCAGGCGCACCAATGCTCCACCACTTAAATGAATCTCCCCCCTTTGCCGACGAATTTGACTAAGTGGTAAGAGTTGCAATTTCTCCCAAAAGGAGAGGAGGATTTGATCTTCTAATTTGATCAGGTCCTTGCATTTATGTTGCAGGAGCTCTGCCAATTGTTGTAGATCTCCTTCAAAGGCAGCCATCTTATCCAAAAGATAATCTGCAAGGGCTGTAGGGGTTTTATGTGCTTTTTGGGCCGTGAGGTCAATAACGGTCCAGTCGCTTTCATGGCCAATTCCCGTATGCACCGGAATCGGGATTTCGGCTACGGTTCTACAAAGCTCCTCATCATTAAAGGCATCTAAATCCAGTTTAGAGCCACCGCCACGAATCAGTACAATGAGATCGTAATCTATATAAGGAATTTGTTTTAGGCGAGCATTAATCTGGCTGGCCGCTCCGCTGCCTTGCACTGGAACCGGGTAGAGGTCAGTTTGCAAGCAATAGCCAAATTCATTTTCCTTGAGGTGCTGAACAAAGTCCTGATAGGCCGCCGCTTCAGCCGAACTAAGCACGGCAATGTTTTGGAAAACCACTTTTGGGCTCAGCTCTTTTTGTTTGTCGAGCAAGCCTTCAGCCTTCAATCGTTCCAGAGTCTGGCGTTTGCGTTTTTCCAATTCGCCCAGCATAAAGCTGAGATCCAAATCCTTAATCAAAAGCTTAAGGCCGTATACAGGATGATAATCTACCTGCACCTGCATCACCAATTCCTGCCCGGCCTTTAAAAGCTGACGGACCTCCGGGCCATGCTTGGCCAGGATTTGCTCATAATCTAAAGCCCAAATTACTGCTTGAATAGAGGCCAAACGGTTGCCATCGCGCTCTTGCACCAGCTCTAAATACCAATGTCCGCTGGCGGCTTGCTTGATTTGGGCGATTTCGGCCTTGAGCCCAAAAAGCCGGTTTCCGATTTTCTCCTGAATAAGGTTTCGGATCGACTGACTGAGCGCCAGTAAAGTATAGACTTTAGAGTCGGGCTGTGACATTGGAGGCGAAGGTACTGCATATCCCAAGGAAATTTAAGATAGGAATAAGCTAAACAAGCTATTAACTTAAGGAATACTCGTACTTTTGCCGCCTTTTATACAGAAGCTCCATGCGCGAATTTATAGCCAAGCAGAAAGCCAATTTACGGAACGATGTTTTTAGCGGATTAACCGTTGCCCTGGCCTTGGTGCCGGAGGCAGTTGCCTTTGCCTTTGTGGCGGGAGTTCCTCCACTGGTTGGACTTTATGCCGCTTTCATGATCGGATTAATCACCTCCATTTTTGGTGGTCGTCCCGGGATGATTTCCGGTGCTACTGGCGCTTTGGCGGTGGTAATGGTTCATCTGGTGGCAGAAGGAAATGCCATGGGAGGCGAAGGTTCCAATGCAGGATTGTACTACCTTTTTGCCACCGTCATCTTAATGGGCCTCATTCAAATGTTGGTGGGAGCTTTAAAGTTGGGCAAATTCGTGCGCTTAATTCCCCATCCGGTAATGATGGGTTTTGTAAACGGACTCGCCATTGTTATCTTCTTGAGCCAGTTAGGCATGTTCAAACAAAGAGTAGCTGGTGAAAAGGTGTGGTTGCAGGGCAATGAAATGTACTGGATGATTGGCCTGGTGGCTTTAACCATGGCGATCATGCATTTCCTGCCCCGTTTAAATAAAAAGGTACCGGCAGGCTTAATCGCGATTTTAGCGGTTTCGGCCCTGGTAATTTTCGGTGGTCTGGATGTAGCCACGGTAGGTAGTTTTATTCGCAATGGTGGAGGTGACGGCCTGAAAGGAGGTTTACCCGAATTCCAATCCGAAATATTTACCGCTATTCCCCTCAATTGGGAAACCTTGCAATTTATCTTTCCCTATGCCCTAATATTAGCAGCCATTGGATTGATTGAATCCTTAATGACCCTCAATTTAATTGATGAGTTAACCGAAACTCGTGGTAATTCCAATCGGGAATGTTTGGCCCAGGGAGGCGCTAATATTATAACTGGATTATTCGGTGGAATGGGGGGCTGCGCCATGATTGGTCAGTCCATTATCAATATTAAAGGCGGCGGAAGAACTCGCATTTCGGGTATTGTGGCGGCCTTAACCTTATTGGCCTTTATTCTCTTTGCTTCTCCGCTTATTGAACAAGTTCCTATTGCCGCCTTGGTAGGGGTAATGTTTATGGTAGTGATCGGCACCTTCGCCTGGAGTAGCTTCAGAATATTATTTAAGATTCCACTGAGCGATGCGATTGTATTAATCGCAGTTTCGGCATTAACGGTAATCTTCGATTTGGCGGTGGCCGTGATGGCCGGAATTATTTTAAGTGCTTTGGTTTTCTCCTGGGAGAATGCCAAACGAATTCGCGCTCGCAAGCATGTGGAAGCCGATGGTACCAAGGTGTATGAAATTTGGGGACCCTTGTTTTTTGGCAGTATTAGCGCTTTTAAGTCCAAGTTCGATCCCGCGGGAGATCCCGATAAGGTGGTATTGGATTTTATGGAATCTCGGGTATCAGATCACTCTGCCTTGGAAGCATTGTTTACCTTAGTAGAGAAGTACCAAAGTTTAGGTAAGGATATAAAAATTCGTCACCTGAGTACCGAATGTCAGCAATTGATGATTAAAGCCTCTCCTAAATTGGAGGCGGTAATTGAAGAGAATATTGATGACCCTCGTTACCATGTGATGGCTCAGGTGATGTCGTAATGGAATTAGGAAAAATCAATCAATTAAAGGCCGACCGTTTTACTCCTCAAGGCCTGTATTTAGTGGATGAGGAAGGCAATGAAGTGCTCTTACCAAATAGTCGCTTGCCTAAAAAGCCAGAATTGGGAACTCAGCTTGAGGCCTTTGTCTACCGCGATTCTCAAGAGCGACTCATCGCCACTTTGGAGCGTCCAACCGCACAAGTAGGGGAGATTGCCAGTTTGCAAGTAATGGATGTAGCGCCCTTTGGATATTTCCTCGATTGGGGATTAGACAAACAAGTTTTACTCCCTAAAAAAGAAGTGCACCACGAATTGAAAGTGGGCGATTTTGTGGGGGTATTCCTTTATGTAGATACCCTGAGTGAGCGTATTACCGCTTCTGCCCGATTGGAGCGCCATTTTAATCATCAGATCGATCACCTTAATGAGCAAGATGGGGTGCAAGCCACTATCTTACAGAAGGAACGCTTGGGTTATTTGCTAACCTTTGGCGATCGTTTTCATGGGATGATCTATGATAATGAGATCTTTACGCCTTTAAAACCTGGTCAAAAAGTAAAGGCCTATATCCGCAAATTGCGAGAAGACGGCAAGGTGGATCTCATCCTTCAACCTGAGGGCATGGACCATGTAGAGCCTAGTGCCAAGGCCATTCTCGAAAAATTGGAGGCCGCCGGTGGATTCTTGCCCTTCCATGATAAATCCGACCCTCAGGCCATTCAAGCTGAATTTGGCATGAGTAAGAAAACCTTCAAAAAAGCGATTGGCACCTTGTATCGCAAGGAGCTGGTTGTGATTGAGGAAGGGGGAGTGAGGAGGAAGTAACTTGGTATTTTCCTTTGAACATTGATTGGTTCTTCGAGAGACGGTAGATATTCGACAATAGACGATAGAGCTCTGATGGTCGATAGTCGTTGGTAGCTGGTAGTTTGTTTGAGACGATAGTAGATAGACTATAGACGGTAGATTTGATCAAAGTAGTAGTTGGAAGCTGTAAGCTGGTAGTATGTAGTTTGTAATTAGTAGTTGGTGGGATTGGGCTTCCAAGAGAATTAAGTTTTTAACTCTGTGGGCTCTAATCCTCCGTGCCTCTGTGTTGAAGCAATCCAAGCTTAGGAGTTTTATAATTCTAACTAGCAATTAGTAGTTGGTCGATGGTAGTTTGTCGTTGGTAGGATAGGGCTTTCAAACGAACTAAGTTTTTAGCTTTGTGAGCTTCAATCCTCAGCGCCCCTGTGTTGAAGCAATCATCCTCCCTGAACTCTGAGTTCTCTCTGCCTCTGTGTTGAAGCAATCTTCCACTATATGAGCTTTGCGAACCTTCCTGCCTGTCGGCAGACAGGTGTTCCTTTGCACCTTAAGCGCAGCGTGCGGTTTTATTTGGTAATTGGTAATTGGTAGTTGGTAGTTTGTCGTTGGTGGGATAAGGCTTCCAAGAAAACTAATCTTTTAACTCTGTGAGCTCTGAGTCCTCCCTGCCTCCGTGTTGAAGCAAGTCATCAGACCATTCGCCTCTTCACCTCCCCAATGATCTTATCCGCATGCACCCTGGAGTTTTCGATAAACCACTTATTCGTTTCCAAGCCCCCGCAGATCACCCCCGCCAGGAAGAGATTCGAAACAGAGCTTTCCATTGTTTCTTCATCGTACAGCGGTTTATGACTAGCTTCCGCCGAGAATTCCAGGCCAATATTTTCGAGCATATTGAAGTCGGGGCGATAGCCAGTGAGGGCCAGAACCGCATCATTAGCAATCTCCTTGTTTTGGCCTTGGTGTTTAAAAACAATATGGTCTTCGTGAATGGCGCTTAATTCGGCTTCGAAATAGGCTTTGATCGAGCCTTCTTCAATACGGGTAATCACATCGGGGCGCACCCAATATTTTACGCGGGGCGAGATTTCACTTTCGCGGATGATCATGCTCACTTCCTTGGCGCCTTTGCGATACATCTCCAAAGCAGCATCTACCGCGGAGTTAGCTGCTCCCACCACCGCTACCCGTTGACCGAAATAGGGATGTGGATCCTTATAGTAATGGGCCACCTTGGGCAAATCCTCGCCCGGGATATTCAGTGGGTTCACCAAATCATAAAAACCAGTGGCCAAAATCAGATATTGACTTTGGTAAGCATCTTTATCCGTTTTAATACTGAAACCTGCTTCGGAAGGTTGCACATCTTTTAATCGTTCTTGCAGATGAATATTGAGTTGATGCTTCATGCATACCCGACGGTAATACTCCAAGGCTTCGGAGCGAGTAGGTTTGCTGTTTTGAGATATAAAGGGAATGCCACCAATTTCCAGTTTATCGGCGGTGGAAAAGAAGGTCATGCTATGAGGATAGTGGTACAGGCTGTTAACCAAAAAACCTTTCTCAATAATCAGATTCTTTAATCCGGCATCTTGTGCCGCAATTCCGCAGGCCAAGCCAATGGGGCCGCCCCCAACAATAATCAGATCGTACATAATTAGAAAACCAAGTGCTTTTAATTTGGTTTAGGGAAGAGCAGACAAATTAAAGGAATGTAACTTCTACCACCTTCCCCTTGCGCATTCTATTGCATCTTTGTGCAAATCCTCATCCCATGTTTAAAAAGAGTATTAGTCTGGGAATTGTGCTCAGCACTTTGATGGCTTGCCAATCCGGAAGTCCAGCGCCCAGTGAAAGTACTAGCGCTGAAAAGTATAGTGCTACAGCCGAGTTTATGCGCATCAATTGTGAATCTTGTCATTCACCCACGGCCAATCCAAGTACTCGTTTAGCACCACCTTTCTTTGCTATTCGCAAGCATTATTTGAAGGAATATCCCGCCCAAGCGGATTTTCAAGCGGCCATGCAAGCCTTTTTAAATAAACCAGAAGAGGAACATGCCCTGATGTTGGGAGCGGTGGAGAAATTTGGCTTAATGCCTCCCATTTATGTGGAGGAGGAACAGCTTAATGCCATCACCGAATATTTGTTCAGCGTAGAGCAGCCGCATCCTCAGCATGAAGGCGGTAGAAAAGGCCGGGGCGCCAGGGTAAAGGAATTAGCCTTGAGCACCAAAAAGGTTTTAGGTAAGAACTTAATGGGAGCCCTTAAAGAAGGAGGGAAGGAGCATGCCTTGCCCTTTTGTAATGAAAGAGCTTTGATCCTCACGGATAGCATGTCGCAGCACTTGCATCATAAAATACGCCGAGTAAGTGATAAGGCCCGTAATCCTTTAAACCAGGCTGATTCTTTGGAATTGAGCATCCTGGCAGAATATGCTGCACTAATTGCCGAAGGTCAGGAACCAGGGCCTATAGTTCGAGAAACGGAATTTGGCAGTCGCGGTTATTTCCCTATCACCACCAATGCCATGTGTTTGCAATGTCATGGAACCTTGGGAAAGGAATTGGATGCTGATTTCTATCCTAAAATTCAAAATTTATATCCTCAGGATAAGGCGATTGGCTATGGAGCTGGCGAATTGCGAGGAATGTGGGTGGTAGCTCTGGATTCTTTGTAATTTAGGAGGAAAATCCACCTATGTTCAGAGGCCTCTTATTGGGATGGTGTTTGTTGAATTCATTTGGGGTCAAAGCCCAATCGCTAGATACCTTGATTAGTCACTTCAATCGGGATATTGCTTTGTATGAATCGGTATATCCTTTTCAAGAGCCCATACCCTTGGACAGTGCCAGATTAAGTGCGGAAGAAGCGGCAGAATTCTTTGAGAACTATGCTGCTTCAGATGAAATCTATCCACCTGATTTACAATGGGCTTATCTCAGTCGTCTTAATAAATCAATTATAGCCTTGTTTGACCATCCGGATTTATACAGTCGGGATTTGAAAACTGAACTTAATGCTGAGATTCAATTCACTGATGATGGTCGCCTCCTACAGATTTCCTTCGAAGAAAATACGGGGGGTACCTATCGCAGCCAGGTGGTTTATTATCACTATCGCGGCAGCCAGGGGCAGTTTAGCTCTATCTATATGCAGGAAGGTCCACAGAAGATTGAGTTAAAATCGGATGGTTATTCCAGCATCATTCCCCTCGGGACTAAAAATGACAGTACTTATTATTTCTTTACTGGCTATGTAAGGGGCTGTTCCTATTGTTTTGAAGAATCTTTCGGATTGATTCTGGTAACGGAGGATGGAATTAAGGAAGCGTATAATTACAGCATCGATAGCAGATCCTGGGGCGATAAAATAGATGTAGACTTTAGTGAAGAAGGAGATAGTCTAATAAAAGTGCTCTATCTGCCGGATGACCTAAATGCAGGTTGCCAATGTGGTAGTTTGGAAGAAGGTAGCACCCATCCGGATGAAGAGGGCTATCCGGCACAAGATCGCTTATGCAAATTACTATTTCGATACCATCAATTTCAGATCTATCTGATTGAAGAAGGCTGTATCTATCCAGATCCTTTGGGGCAGCCTTTAGAAGAGTATTAGAGGCATTACATAATAGCTATACACCGTAATTATGGCAATGCTGAATAGGTTAAAGACTAATCCGGCCCGCGCCATATCCTGAGTTTTAAGAAAGCCACTGCTGTACACAATCGCATTAGGCGGGGTGGCTACCGGAAACATAAAGGCGCAGCTGGCACCCAGGGTAAGCGGTACACTTAAGGCCCAGGCATCCATTCCCAATTGAGTGGCGATAATAAAGGCCACCGGGATAAATACCGAAACCAGGGCTACATTACTCATTACTTCGGTAAGGAAAATCGCAAAGGCACAGATAATTAAGCTAATAACGAATAGCGATTGCCAACCACTGGCCATTACCATTTGGGCTAAGCTTTGCACCACCTCCGTTACTTCCAAGGCTTTAGCCAGGCTTAAACCACCTCCAAAAAGCAAAATGATATTCCAGGGTAGCTTTCCTAAATCATGTTCGCGTAATAGGGCTTTTTCGGCGGTGGAAGATGGAATCAGGAAAAGGGCAACCATACCGGCAATGGCGATAATGGTATCACTTAATTGACTGAGATAAGAGATGGCATTCAGTTGTGCACGGAATATCCAAAGTACAGCCATGGAGGCTAATACAATCGCCACTCTTTTTTCGGCAGCCTGCATGGGTCCTAATTTGGCTAATTCTTCCTTTAGCATGGGTTTAATGCTACCTAAATGGACTTCCTTACTAGGGAACAATACTTTGCTCAGGAAAAGCCAAACCACAAAAAAGAGCAGGGCACTAAGAGGCAAGGCAAAGATTAACCAATCGGCGAAAGCTACTTCTCGATTCAAGCTACTGCTACTTAAACTAGCAAATACCAAATTGGGCGGAGTGCCGATTAAAGTGGCCATTCCTCCAATATTGGCCGCGTAGGCAATCCCCAACATTAGAGCGATCCCAAAATTTCGGGCCGCCTTACCAGAGCCGAGTTTTGTTTCTAAGAGTTTATAGAGGCTTACGCCGATGGGCAACATCATTACCGTGGTGGCAGTATTGGAAATCCACATGCTCAATAGGGCGGTAGAGGCCATGGTCCCCAAAAGAATGCGCTCCGGGGCGGCGCCGCTAATCAGCAAGATATTAAGCGCTATTCGCCGATGTAAATGCCATTTTTCGATGGCCAGGCCCAAAGCAAAGCCACCCAGGAATAGGAATATGATGGGATGCCCATAAAGGGAGCCTACGGTTTTAGCATCTAAAATTCCACCAAGAGGGAAGATCAACATCGGTAATAGGGCAGTAACACCAAGTGGAATCAAATTACTCATCCACCAGCTCAGCATCCAGGCCAGGGTGCCCAGTACTAAAGATTGATCGCCATTGAGTTGCGGAATTCCCTGTACTGCCAAAAAGGCTAAGGGTCCTGAACTAAGGTAGAGGAGACGTCGGTTCATGCTGGCAATTTAGTAGAAAGCTTCGACCTGAATTATCGACCATTCCTCGAATTTCAAAGCTTTGATTCTATGCATTCCTTAATTTAGTCTCAATCCTAGCGAAAATGCACCCACAAGAAATCCCTCAAGGTATTGATCTAATTTATCGCTTCGACCCGCAAGGCCGCTTCACCTATGTGAATGAGAAGGCACGGGCACTCTTTGATATGGATATTGAGGCCATTTTGGGGCAGCCCTATTACAGCTTTGTTCGGGAAGATTTTCAGGAAAAGGTGGCAGCCTTCTATGCGCTGCAAATTGAGAAGCGTCAGGCCTCATCCTATTTTGAGTTTCCCTTTATTGCAGACGGCAAAGAAATTTGGATTGGTCAAACCATTGAATTGCTTTGCGAGAATAATAAAGTGATTGAACTTCTGGGAGTGGCACGACCCATCACCGAATTGCGAAAGGTAAAAGCCGATCTTAAGGAAAGCGATGAGCATCTATTGGCCTTACTCAAGCATTTGGATGCAGCCATTTTAATTGAAGATGCCCAAGGCAAGATTCGCTATGTAAATGATAATTTCTGTCGTTATTTCCGATTGGATTCCAGTCCGGCTGAACTGGCTGGTCAAGTATGCGCCGAAGTAGGTGCTGGTATTAGCCACCTATTTAAGAATCCGGAAGCTTTTGGGGCTGGCATTGGGCGTTGTTTGGAAGAACAAGTTATTCGCCGCAGCGAGCGCATAGCCATGGCCGATGAACGGGTTTTGGAAAGGGACTATATCCCTATGCTTATTGACGAGCAAAACAGAGGGAATTTGTGGGTATACCGCGACGTTACCATGCGCTACCTAACGGAGCAGGCCCTAATTGAAAGTGAGAAAAAATACCGTGAGGTAATTCAGAATATAGATCTGGGCTTAATGGAAGTAGACAAGGATGAAACCATTCTTTGGGCGAACGATTCCTTCTTAAAAACGACCGGTCACGAATTAAAATATTTACAAGGCAAGGATGCCAAGAGTATCTTCCTTAATGCTGAAGATCTGGAATATACCAACAATCGACTTAAGGAAACTCAGCATTTGCGAGAGCGCGGTGAAAGCAGCGTTTATGAGCTTCCTATTCGCCATAAGGATGGCAGCCAATTGTGGATGCAAATTTCCGGCGCTCCCATTAAGGATATTAGTGGTAAGGTGATTGGCTCTTTGGGAATCCATCACAATATCACTCCTTTAAAGTCATTGCAAAGTCAATTAGAATATCGCCTCACCTTGCAGGCAATTCTTCTTGATTTGGCGAATGATCTGATTTTCCTGAACCCCGATAAAGAGAACGAAGTAATTCAAAAAGCCCTGGGTAGATTGGGGAGTTTCGTAAATGCCGATCGGGTCTATATTTTCGATTATCATCTGGATGAAAATTATACCACCAATACCTACGAATGGTGTGCGGAGGGTATTAGTCCCGAAATAGACAACCTTCAAGAAGTACCTTTGGAAGCCATCCCCGAATGGTTTGAAACCCATGAGAAGGGTAAGCCCATGATTTATGATCGGGTGCTGGATTTACCAAAAGGTCATCCGGTTCGAGAAATCCTCGAACCTCAAGGAATTCAGTCCATCATAACCATGCCGGTATTGGGAAATGGCAAGCTGCGTGGCTTTATTGGCTTTGATGCGGTACGTTCTTTAAAAAGCTGGAATGCGGATGAAAAGGAGCTTTTGGAATTTATGGCCCAAATGCTTGCGGCTCATAACATTAAAAATGAATTTGAGAATCGCTTAGGTGCCAGTGAGTATCGTATGCGCACGGTACTGGAGAATGCTTTGGATGCGGTAATTACCATCAACGAAAGAGGCCTGGTTGAAGATTGGAATCATCAGGCAGAACAAATGTTCAAATACAAAGAAGCGGAGGTTATTGGTAAGTCCTTAAGTGGATTGATTATTCCTGAAAAATATGCTGCTGCGCATGAACGTGGCATGGAACATTTTTTAGCCAGTGGAGAAGGTCCGGTTTTAAATCGCAGGATTGAGTTAATTGGTCATGATAAGGAGGGGCGTCATTTTCCGCTGGAGCTGAGTATTATCCCCTTTAAGATTGAAGGGCATTACTATTTCTCAGCATTCTTACGAGATATTACGGCTCGCAAGCAAGCGGAAGAAGATTTAAGCCTGGCTCTGGAGCAGCAGAAGGAATTGGCACGGATGAAGTCAAGATTGATATCCATGGCTTCGCATGAATTCCGCACCCCGCTTACTACCATTAAGGCCAATGCGGAGATGCTGGAACTTTGGGCCACTAAAATTCCGGATGAACATCGGGAAAAGGCGAACCGCTACTTGGAGCGTCTAAATCGTGAAACCAACCGACTTAGCAATATCATGACCGACATCTTAATGTTAGGCAGGCTAGAGTCGGGGCGTGTAAACTCACAATTGAAATCTTTGGATTTAGTGAGTTTCATTCACGATATGAATGACCGACATTTCTCCAGTCAGGAAGACGGTCGTGAACTTAAAATTGTATTGGAGGGGGCACCTAAATTGGTGCGGATCGATCCAGAAATGCTGGAACATATTATTCAGAATCTGGTGGGTAATGCCTTTAAGTATTCCAAAGGAAAAGCTAATCCAAGTTTGGAACTCAACTTTGGTATAGATAAGGTTCGATTAAGCGTTAAGGACCAGGGGATAGGAGTGCCAGAAGAAGATCAGAACAAAATATTCAATTCATTTTACCGAGCCGAGAATACCCGCGGTATCCAGGGAAGTGGTATGGGTTTATCGGTGGTAAAACAGATGAGTGACATGCAAAATCTTAATTTGCGTTTCTTTAGTAAGGAAGGGGAAGGTTCCGAATTTGTTATTGATATCCCTATTTACAGTTAAAAATGGAGAACCTCAAAATTCTAATAGTTGAAGATGAACCGATGATTGCAGAGAGTTTGGCAGAGATGCTGGAACTCATGGATCATACCGTATTAAGTGTTGCCGAGAGCGGTGAAGAAGCGGTGATGCAATTGATGGATCATGAACCCGATTTAATGCTTCTCGATATTCAATTGAGAGGTAAAATGGATGGGGTGGAGTTGGCTCGCCTCATTCGCCAGAAATACCATCTCCCCTTTATATTCACTACGGCCTATGCAGATGAGGAGACCTTAAATCGTGCCAAGGCCGAAGGTCCTTACGGCTATATCGTAAAGCCCTATGGGGTGAAGGATATTATGGCGGCTATTGAAGTGGCTATGTCTAATTATCGACTTTTTCAGGAAATTCAAGGTAAAGAACCGGTGGCTCCAATGCTGCTGAATGATCATTTATACTTGAAGGTAGATCAGCGCCTGGTAAAAATCCGTCAAGGGGATATCGCTTATGCAGAAGCCAAGGGTGATTATGTCTTGATCAAAACCCTCAATGAAAGCTTTATAATCTATTCTACTCTGAAGAAGGTGGTAGACAAATTAAATGCCTCTAATTTCTTGCAGGTACATCGTAGTTTTTTGGTGAATCTGGATCATATTCAGGATATCGAAGAAACCACTGTAAGCATTATTGGTAAAGTGATTCCGGTGAGTAGAGCCAATCGATCTGAGCTCCTTAGTCGCATCCGTACTTTATAGCCAAACATTCACCGGGAAAAAGATTCCATTCGTCGTGAGCGCCATCCCAATCGACTAATAATCTAATAGGGCGCAAGGTTCCAGGATACTTTAGCAGTATAAAATTACCCCTAAAGATATCTATCATGAACCGTTACGAGCAATTAAAAAGACAAGAGACCCACATCGCGGTGTTGGGCTTAAATGTAGAGGGAATTCGTTATGCCCTCAGTTTCTCCAAACGTTTTAAAACTTTGATCTATGATCAGGTGATTCCGGAAGGAGTGCGTTTGCAAGACTTCTTAATTGCCCGCAGCCTGGATATCAATCCTGAGGAGCACAAAATTGAATTAGCAAATCACTCCGGTGATTTACGTGCCGCAGGAGTGTTTTACCTCAATGGCCTTAGTACCTCCATTATGGATTGGGCCAGCATTAAAGATTCGGCCACCGAAATTGCCCGCAGTTTGAATGTTGGGGATTGGGTAGTATTTGGCCCTCATATCGATCCCGATTTAGCAGAGGTAGTATTAGTAGAAATCCTGGAGCGTAATAGCGGCCTGAAATTGGGCAGTGGATTTGAAATCGCATTTCATCCTTTGGTATTGGATCAACATAATTTCTCCAATATGAGTAATGAGATGAAAATGTCTCATAACCTGATTGTAGATGAGGTGGAGCGCATTCTCGACCTTAAGAAGAAGAATGAATTTGGTTCCAATCAAATCAACTATCAGAATCAGGAGTCAGAATTAAAAAGAATTCAAGATAAAATCAAGGAGCTGTGGATTCCCATGTTGAATGACATGACCCGGGAGACCTTTATGGAGTTTATGCAATTGAGTATGCATAATGGTTTTTTAGATGCTTATGGCCATTTGCGTTTGTCGACGGAAACTCGGGTAAACTGGAGGCGTTTTTTTAAGCTAGTCCTCCAGTTTGGAATCAAAGCAGAACTGAGAGGACTTTTAAGGCAGCAGCAAGATCGTTTGGCAGTGTAGATAGATCATTGTCAAGGGGAGGAAGGAATGCCTCTTTCGGGAGGATAACCGGAGAGTAGAAACTCTACTCAACCCAAAACCGGCGCTTGGGGAGGCGCCGGTTTTTTAAGAGACGATTCTCCTACTAACCCCCTGTAGGAGATTTCTGGGAAAGGCGGCCTTCGGGTCGCTTTTCTTTTAGATTTTGGTTCATAAAAAAAGGCCGGTATTTACCGGCCTTTTTTTTAATATATCTATAAGCTTAAGCTTCCGTTTCTTTTTCGGAATCGCCTTCTTTGAGGGCTTTTGCTTGCTTTTCAACCTCTACTTGAATTTCAGAATTTTCACCTTCTGTTTTCAAGCTGATTTTGATGGTATCACCTTCTTCGATTTCAGAATTGATGATTTGTTCAGCTAAAGGATCTTCCACATATTTCTGAATGGCTCGCGCCAATGGACGTGCGCCAAATTTTTCGTCGAATCCTTTATCAGCGATGTAAAGCTTCGCTTCTTCGGTCATTTCAATTTGGTACCCCAAATCATTAACGCGAGCGTAAAGCTTCCGCAATTCGATATCGATAATCTTAACGATATTCTCTTTACTCAAGCTATTGAAGAGAATCACATCATCAATACGGTTTAAAAACTCAGGGGCAAAGGCACGCTTTAAGGCAGTTTCGATAACTCCTTTTTCGAGATCACCTTTACTGGAAGTACGTGCTGAAGTGCCAAATCCAACGCCAGTTCCGAAGTCTTTCAACTTGCTGGTTCCGATATTGGAAGTCATGATGATGATGGTATTCTTAAAATCCACCTTGCGACCCAGGCTGTCGGTCATATGACCATCATCCAGAGCTTGCAAGAGTAAGTTAAATACATCCGGGTGGGCTTTTTCGATCTCATCGAGCAGCACTACAGAATAGGGCTTGCGACGAACTTTCTCAGTTAACTGACCACCTTCTTCATAACCTACATATCCGGGAGGCGCTCCCACCAGGCGAGACACAGCGAATTTTTCCATGTATTCGCTCATATCTACCCGCACCAAATTGTCTTCGCTATCGAAGAGGGATTTGGCCAATTCTTTTGCCAATTGGGTTTTACCTACACCAGTAGGGCCCAGGAAGATGAAAGAACCAATCGGTTTCTTAGGATCTTTTAATCCAGCGCGATTACGCTGAATAGCTTTTACGATTTTGTCTACCGCTTCATCCTGACCGATAATTTCCTTCTTCATATCGGCCCCCATGCTGGAAAGGCGCTTGCTTTCTTGCTGCGCTACTCTTTGCACCGGAATACCGGTCATCATAGCTACTACTTCAGCAACGTTTTCCTCACTTACGGTTTCACGATTTTGCTTCACTTCTTCCTCCCAACGGGCCTGGGCCTCTTGCAATTGGTTTTCGAGGTTTTTCTCATCATCGCGTAAGCGAGCGGCTTCTTCGTATTTCTGTTTCTTAACAACCTGAATCTTT